>JGI12316J15310_10000004_pt10 | contig 767295 bp, 728 predicted proteins | sample MarCyaLeptolynsp_FD_15310 | JGI IMG/M metagenome (IMG submission 15310) | reverse complement strand
GCAGCCACATCATCGTAACGGGTCACCGCCCAGAAGCCGGTTCCATCCTTTTCCTCATGCCAATAGACGGGGGCATTCTTGCGCAGCCAATCATATTGGTCATGCGGGTGGCCCTGGGCAAAACTCGTCGGGGAGATCAAATCAATCTTCACACGGACCTCTCACTAGGTGCTTGGAATAGTTCCGAGAACAAGGTGGCCAAAACAATCCGTGACGAAAGGCACAAGGGACGTCATGATCACAGATACACTATTGCACGCAACGGCGCGCATCACCACGGCCCTCCCACGGAGACTTCCGACATGATAAAAAACGATGACGATGGCTTGACCGGCAAAGTCGCAATCGTGACAGGCGGCGGTGCCCAGGGGGATGGGATCGGCAACGGACGCGCGGCAGCCCTTTTGATGGCGCGTGCCGGGGCCAAGGTCGTGGTGGTCGACCGCAGCGAGGAACTCGCTGCCCGCACTGTCGAAATGATCACCGATGAAGGCAAGCAAGCACTTGCTATCGCGGGTGATGTTACTTCAGAAGAAGATTGCCAAAAGATCGTCGCTGCCACATACAATGCCTATGGCGGTGTCGACATTCTCGACAATAATGTCGGCGTTGGCAGCCGGGGATCGGTTGTCGATGAAGACCCCGTGCGTTGGGACCGTGTTATGCGCATCAATGTCAATTCCATGTTCTTGATGTCGAAACACACCATCCCTTCAATGATCGAACGCGGTGGCGGCGCTATTGTAAATGTGTCGTCGATTTCAGCGCTGCGGCCCCGTGGGCTTACGGCCTACTCCACCTCAAAGGGCGCGGTCATTGCGCTCACGCGGGCGATTGCAGTCGATCACGCACCCGACGGCATCCGCGTGAATTGCGTGGCGCCCGGTCCGGTCTTTACACCGATGGTGGCGGGCGGCGGCATGAGTGAGGAAGACCGTATCCGCCGCAAACGTGCCGCCCCGCTGGGGATTGAAGGCACGGGCTGGGATGTGGGCCACGCGGTCACTTTTCTGGCGTCTGAGCGCGCGCGCTACATCACAGGCCAGACATTGGTGGTCGACGGCGGCGTCACATTAACCGCAGCCGCGCGCTAAAAGCCGCTTGCATCGCAAATGCTTTGGTGCATTCAGCCGAAATCCGGCCTTCCCGTTGACACATCAGCAAGGCACTATAGGCCCAACTCGGGGTGACTCGCTGGAGACGAATTTGTCATTTTTTGAAACGATTGCGCTGTGGATTGAAAGCCGCGAAGGGCTGTTGTCCGGACTGGCTGCTCTGGTGGTGGTCACCGGCGTTTTTCTGTCGCCACTCGGGAAAATCCTCAAGCGTCTCCCCTTTTTGGCAAATCGGCGCGTAAAGACGACCAACAAGGATGGGGAAGAAACTTTCGGCGCTGAGGCCAATCAGCTTTCCAGCCCAGGCAAAGTTAAACTTCACGATGGCGTTTCGCTGATCGTTTTGCCCTTGCAAACGATTTCGGCCGAGCCATCCGACAGCGTTTTGTCGGACGCCATCCATGAAGACCTCACCACACAACTGGCGCGTGTTGACGGGTATTTCGTCATTTCCCGCACGACCGCCCTTGTTTATCGCGATCAAATTGTGTCGATGAAAGCGCTGCGCGATGAATTGGGTGTGCGCTACGCGCTCGAAGGCAGTATCCGGCGCGCTGGCGATCATGTGCGCATCACGGCGCAGCTGATTGACACCGAAACGGAAGGCCACATTTGGGCGCACGGCTTCGATCGCCCGGTCGATCAACTTGTCGATCTTCAAAACGACCTGATCGCCGAAATCGTGACGCATCTCGGGTCGGAACTGAACCTCGCAGAAGTGCGCCGCATCGACCACCGGCTAAAGACAAATCCCACAGCGCTTGATCACTTCAACCGATCCAAGTCTGCCATCTATCAACATGGTTGGAACAAACGCGGCATTGCCGAGTCGACCGCCTGCATTGAACAGGCCGTCGCCGTAGATCCCGACTATGCACCGGCGGTGAGTCAACTCGCCTTGCTCAAAGGGATCGCCGGAACATATGGGTATGCGGACAAACCGTTCGCCAACCTCAAACAAGACGTCATCGACTTAGCTGAGCGCGCACTGGAACTTGATCATCAGTCTTCCGATGTTTTGGGGTTTGCCGGCTGCGCTTTATCGGATGTAGGCGAAACAGACCGCGGGGTCGTCCATCTGCAGCGCGCAACGGAACTGGACCCATCCAATGCGCAGGCCTGGGCGGCTTATGGCTGGGCGCGCATTTTGCAAGGACGCGCGGAAGAAGGCGTGCCCATGATGGAGGCCGCGACACGCATCAGCCCCAAACAATCCGGTTTGGCCTTTTGGTTGAACGGATTGGCAATGGGGCAAGAAAGTTTGAAGCGGTATGATGCGGCGAAGGACTCGCTCGAACGCGCGATCCGTTTTGACCCCAAATTTCCCGGGTCTTACCCCTTACTCGCCGCGCTCGTTTTAGCAGATGGTAACAAGTCGTATGCGGAAGAATTGATCCGCCGCGCGCGAGATGTGGGCCCCGACGGAACAGCCGCGTCTATGCGCGCCGGTATGCCGCCGCACCTCTTCAAGCGGCTAATTCAGAGCGGTATTCTAGAAGATATGCCGGCGGCCTGACAGTATTCCTGACTGTATCTGAACGACAATGAGCGTCTATTCAATAGACGCCGGGTGGATCGCTAGCGTTTTGTCGATGCGTGTTCCAATCGCGCCAACTGACACGTCACTGCGCGCGAGCTCCAACGCGCGGGCAATCTGATGGGTTGCATGCACGCCGGTACAATGGGCTCCGATTATCTTCTTGACGCCAAATTCCTTAAGCTTACCTGCCGTCCACGAAACGGTTTCGACGCTTGCCCTGAACAGATGAAGTCCACCGACTCCCATATGTATAGGTTGATCATCAATCTGTTTGAGTTTTTCGGCTGCATTAATAATGCCCGCATGACCGCATCCCGACACCAAGATCCAGCCTTTGTCCGTCTTGATACCCAATGATTGAGACTCTGGCACCGTATCCGCAACGAGCTCATCGTTTTCTTTAAGAAAGAAACCGGGGCTCACATTGCGCTCATCATGCACGCGCTCGATCGGTCCGGTCAGGGTCATGCCCTCGGCAATGTCAGTTGGGGCATCAATGACAATGAACGTAATTCCCAGTTCCTCCGCAGTCGAACGGAATTCAGCCGCACTGGTAAAGAATGGGCTGAAGGACTGACCCGGCAAAGAATACACAGGCCCACCGCCCGACGTGTAGCGTTGCTCAAAGAACCCACGTCCCACATACACTTTGGAAAACGCTTGCGGATTCTCATCGCGAAAAGTTTCGCGCAGCTTCAGCAGTCCCCCCGTATGATCGGTGTGAAAATGGCTGAGAATGACTTTTTCAACAGCACTCAGATCCTTCTTAAGGCTCGACGCATTGTTGAGAACCGTGTTTTCCTTGAAACCCGTATCAAACAAGATGGTTTCTTCGCCGGTTTCTATAAGTGCCGAAAATCCCCACTCCCCTTCACCCGAAAAGTTGGCGACCATGGTCGACAGGATTGTGATTTCGGGATTGGCGGCGCGTGCGCCCATGCTGAAGATCGCCGACAAAACGAACACGGCTAGTACAAATTTCATCACGGCAATTTCACCTGCTTAACGTGGGCACCCGCCCGGAACATCGAAAGGCACAATAAGCCATTGCGCCATGTCACGCGACCTTGTTACCGACATTCCGAGGCGCATCTACAAGTATTCGCGACCACCAAACCGATCGTTTTTCTGTATAATCAAGCGCAACCGGGCTCGAATAATGAAAGTTGATTTCGCATGCGCCGTTTCTTTCTCTTCATTCTTTATTTTGGTGTATGGCTGCTGCCCATTTTAGCCTTCGGCATCCTTATCCTTTGGGCGTTCGAAGAACAGGGCCCGATTGTTGGAATCGCACTGTTTTTCATCGGCGGCGGCCTGATCTCATACGCATTTCGCACAATATGGGCGCGGATATGGGGAGAACAAATTGCGCCATTTGAAGTTGGCATCGAAGTTGGAGGTGATGGAGATGGCGGCGGTGATGGCGGGGACTGAGCCGTTTGACGGTCATTAGACCTAACCGTAACATCGTGTGGCTAAATCAAGGGGGGAAATCATGAGATTTAGGCTTTCGTCACTGTCCAAGTTTGTTTTGATGTTGGGTCTTGTGCTTGCGGCATATCCAGCAAGTGCATCCGAGACTGTTCGCATCGAAAAGATGCCGGCAAGCATCGAAGACTTTATCGTGTTACAGCAGGCCCACAACACGCCTGAAGGTGCCGCAACCTGTTTCGCAGTAGCAATGCTGACCTACGAAATGAACCCAGATTTGGCGCGCGCCTTCTTTACCCTATCCCTGACGGACGCGAATCTTATGGAGGGCCGGAACGGTTACAATGGGCGCCAGCCGGATGTTGGTTATCAAGACCATATTGACCGGCGCCTGAAATACGATGCCGGCATGGCGCGGTCCTATGTTCAGGGAACCAACAGAAACGACAACTATATACTTCCCCTATTGCCCTATGATTTCGTCTTTACCCGGAACGATCGAAGCGTCGAGTCGGAGAACCTAATCCGCGTCTATCTGGAAAGTACAGGCGCCGACACACCGCGCCCGGTTCTGACTATGCGGGGCCAAGACGGACAGTGGCGCGTTGACGGCGCCTCGAGTCTCTTTGTGGGTGTGGCGGCGCCCCAAGCTGGCCAGTAGTACCTATTCCCGTTATTAGGAAGCTGAGGCATATCCATGACCTCTTAGACCTTACGTCCAGTTCAGCCCTTGTAACCGGATTTGATCCAACTCGTGCGCCGTGAGGCAGCCGGCATCGTAGATATTCAGGAATTCCTGCGAAACACTTTGGCCAAACACCAATTTGTCATCCGTATTAATCGTCACTCGGACGCCAGCACGATAGAGATCTCTAATGGGATGTTCCGCAAGACCAGAGACCCTGCTGAGCATCAGGTTGGAGGTTGGGCAAATGTTGAGCCGGATATTGTGATCGGCAAGAAACTGCACAACTGAGCGGGATTGTACGGCCGCGATACCGTGTTGAACCTCATCAAGTTCTAGTTCTTCGACGGCGCGCCTCACATCGTCCGCCGTGCCCCATTCGCCCACATGGGCCATCAAGCGCAAACCATGCGTCTGCGCCATACGGTATGCCGGTTTCAGATTCTCGATCGGTTGCGCAAACTCATCTGTATACAAATCTAATGCTTTATAGAAGCCTGTCGCTAAGAAAGGCAACATCCAGGCAAGAAGCGCATCGATGGGGCAATGGCGCGAGAGCCCCAACACCGGCACCCAATCGATTTCGGTGGCACATTCTTTATGTATCTTCTGCCAGTGGCGGGTTACTTCAATAGCGCCACCTTTGTATAGCGTGCTTGACCACACATCATCGCCGACCGCCAGTCGCGTCACACCGTCGGAAACCGCAGCCTCGAATGTGGCTCGGATCAGATCAAGGCGCTTTTTCGGATCCTCCCCGCGCCGGCCCAAACGCGGAGCCATCCAGGCATGCATGTCTTCCATAGATTTGAGAGGAGCGGTCAGCCTCAGCTCGCAATTGGGCTCGCCAGCCACACGGTCCGGATCTCCACCCGCGATCGCATGATTGTGAAGGTCGGATTTGGGGCAAGCACGCAGCGCAGCGATATCGCCGTCCATTAGTCCTTGAATGAATCTTTGCGAGAAGGTGTCCATCAGGGCGCCACCATATCATGATGTTTGGGGCGCCCTGTCCGACATTTCACTTAAGACTCGGCCCGCACGTCGTAAGACTTGTTAACACAATAGGACCTGCACAAGCCTCTTTGAGATGGTATGTTGGCGCCAACAAAATATTCCGTTCCTTTCACCGGACGGCCCACATTTCCATGGAGAAGACGATGGCAGCTACCGGACAATGCCTTTGCGGCGCCATAAAATATGAAATGCCGAAGGCCCCAACAATGACTGGTGTTTGCCACTGCAAAAACTGCCAGCGCCAAGCAGGATCCGCCTTCTCCACTTTGGCGGGCGTTGCGAAGGCCGAATTCAATATCACTGCGGGCACGCCCAAACTTTACCAAGACAGTGATACCAAAAGCGGCAACACAGTTGAGCGCTTTTTCTGCGGCGATTGCGGATCGCCAATTTACTCAGCGTTGGGCGATCAACCCGAAACCATTTTCCTCAAAACCGGCACTATGGACGACACGAGTGAGTTCAAACCCATGTTTCATGTTTGGTGCGACACCAAGCAGAGCTGGGTACAACTTGAGGAAGGCGTTCCCCAGATGGCGACACAGTCGTGAGAGAGACGTAGCACGCCGAACATAACCAGCACTCATTTTTGATTTGATCGATCGGAGAAGTTGCGCGTTTTTGCATCGTTGAAACATGAGATGTCATTGCAAGGCCGCGTGAACAACTAGCCTGACTTAACTCGAACTTCGCTTGAGCTAACCGCAGGCCAACGATCTATCGCAACTCGGAATGCGCCTGGTGACTTCTATACAATACTGGTTTCGCTCATCCCGTCGAACGACGGGATCTGTCTAATCCTGACGCAGACGAGCTGAGCGAGATTCCGGCTTTCGCCGGAATGAGCGTGCGTATTATCGTGGCGATGCCTTTCCATGTACGATCAAGCACCAGCAGTAACCGGCGGGATACGGCTGATGAAGGCCTTCATCAAACGGCTGATGTCCTTTTCCGCCTTTTGCGCCTCGCTCATGGTCTCTTCATGAGTGAGTTCAGTATCGCTCATGCCCGCCGCGAGATTAGTGATCAAAGACATGCCGGCAACCCGCATGCCACAATGGCGCGCCACAAGACATTCGGGCACCGTTGACATGCCCACGGCATCGGCCCCCATTCGCCCAAACATTCTTATTTCCGCCGGCGTTTCGAAATTCGGCCCGCTCAGATGCATATAGACGCCCTTGAACAGTTTGATTCCTAGCTCTTCCGCCGTCGACATCATCAATGTACGAAGGTCTTTGTCGTAGGCCTCAGTCATATCGGGGAAACGCGGCCCAATTTCCGGATCGTTCGGGCCTATCAACGGGTTATTCCCGCCAAAATTGATGTGATCTTCAATCATCATCAACGAGCCCGGCCCCATGTCGGCATGCAGACTGCCTGCCGCATTTGTCAGAATAATGGTGTCAACGTCTAGTGCCCTGAATGTACGAACGGGAATGGCCAAGGCAGCCGGCGAATGCCCTTCATATACATGCATACGTCCTTGCATGCAGGCGACGCTTCCCCCACCCGCTCTGCCGATGATCAGACGGCCCGCATGGCCTTCAACACTAGGCTGCGGGAAATGCGGTATTTCTGTATACGGAATTATACCATCGACATCGATGTCTTCGCCGAATGATCCCAACCCACTGCCCAGCACCAGAACGGTTTTTGGAAAGTTGCCTGCGTAAGATGACTTGATGGCTTCGACATTCGCGACAATTTCCGGACTTGGTGCCACACTGCGCTCCCTTGATCAGAACCGTTATGCGCAAACGCGCAAGCAAACAATTATTGGACGTTTGAGAAGATAACGCGCAAATCTTCCGTCTCAGGATGATCTTGCATCTTCAGCGATTCGACGCATTCTTCAAGATGCTGACTCATCAACTGAGCTGCCTCCGCAAAAGCACCAGATTCGATCGCATCGACAATCTTCATATGGTCGTCTTTCTGACATAAGCTATGTCCAGACTGTCCATAAAGAGCGATTGCTAAGGAAGTCTGCGCAACAAGTTCCCTTAAAAACCGAACCATGGGCCCATTACCGAACAGCCGGGCAATCTCAATGTGAAAATCGCCGGAGAGACGGATCCAGGCGATGCGGTCGCCTTCTTCGATAGATCTATTCTCGTCTTCCACCAATCTCCGCAGCTTCCGAACTTCCAGCGTCGACGGCGGCGCATCCATCGCCTCAAGAATCGAAGTCTCAATCAATCTGCGCGCTTCAAATACCTGCTGGGCCTCTTGTATCGACGGCGTTGCAACGACCGCCCCCTTATTGCGCCGCAGCTCTACGACATTTTCAAAGCTGAGCTTGGCCAACACGCGACGGATCACTGCCCGGCTTACGCCAAAGATTTCGCCCAGTACTTCTTCGGTGAGCTTGGTGCCCGGCGGAAGCCGCTGTTCAAGAATGGCATCGGTAATCTGTTGGTAAGTCGAATGTTCGCCGCTTTTTTTCCCGCGCCCGTCCGCAGATGTTTCTTCCGTTTCGCCCAACTCAGTCATCGCGATCTGCTCTGCCTTCCTATGCCGCGTCCTTTTATTGTCACCGCTGGGAATTATGACCGAAACGGAAAATCTCGAATGCGGAACGCGCCGGGAACTTATGCTTAGCACATTTGTCTTTGTTGCCCTCAGAATATTGTTACAATATTGTCGGTTTTTGTAAACAATCTGCACGCTTCCCGCTTCATGACCTGTTATGATCGTTCGAGCGGATCCACGAAATGGGCTAAGGCCGCCCTCACGAAGTAACGATCGAGACCAATTGTGCGCGCTATCATTGCGATACTGGATTCATTTGGCGTCGGCGCAACCGACGATGCCGTCGAGTTCAATGATCATGGATCCGACACTTTCGGTCATATCGTCGAGTATTGTGCCAATACAGAAAAAAACGGTCGAGCTCCGCTCCAGATTCCCAACCTTTTGGCTTTGGGATTAGGGCTCGCCGCCGACGCATCGCGCGGCGCCGAATTGCCTCTGTCGCAACCTGAGAAGCCATTGGGCAAGTATGGCTACGCGGCTGAACGAAGCTACGGCAAGGACACGCCAAGCGGCCATTGGGAAATCGCAGGCACTCCGGTCGAATTCGACTGGGGATATTTCAAAGAGCCGACAAATTCATTTCCCGCCGAGTTGCTGAAAGACCTCTGCAGTCGGGCAGATCTACCCGGCACATTGGGCAACAAACATGCGTCCGGCACTGTTATCCTAGATGAGTTGGGCGCGGAACATTTGGCGAGCGGCAAACCGATCACCTACACGTCGGCTGACTCCGTCTTTCAAATTGCGGCGCATGAAGAACATTTTGGCCTTGATCGCCTATACGACGTGTGCGCGATCGCGCGTGAACTTGTCGATGAATACAATATCGGCCGCGTGATCGCGCGCCCCTTTGTCGGGTCGGAAAGTGCTAGCTTTGAACGTACAGGCAATCGGCGCGACTATGCCACGCCGCCACCGGCCCCAACATTATTGGATCGATTGATTGCCGATGGCGGCGAAGTGGTTTCTATTGGAAAAGTGGCCGACATCTTCGCAAATCAAGGCATCTCAAAGAGTGTGAAAGCCCACGGCAACCAGCAAATATTCGATGTGCTGTTGTCTCAAATGGTTGATGTGCAAACGAGATCACTCTTGTTCGCGAACTTTGTAGATTTCGACACGCTTTATGGGCATCGGCGCGATGTCGAGGGTTATGCAGCAGCGCTCGAACATTTCGATCGCCGTCTGCCCGAAATCCTTGATGCGATGCGTGATGACGATCTGCTCGTTTTATCCGCGGATCACGGCTGCGACCCCACTTGGCCCGGCACCGACCATACGCGTGAACACGTTCCCGTCATCGCTTATGGCAAGACACTCCCCGCTGGCTTCATCGGAAAACGCGACACCTTTGCTGACATCGGCCAAAGCATCGCCACACATCTTGGATTGCAGCCTCTATCGGCAGGCACTTCCTTTATCGATTAACTCGAACGAACCGACAGAAATCGAGCAAACAGATGAGCGCAGACAATGTCGTCACGATAGACAAAGACACGCCGAAACCTGCAATCGCCCAAGACGGTGAAGTCGAAAGAAATCCCGGCGTCCCCTTTTCGAAGGATCTGGTCTCCAACATCCACATCAACTTGTCGGCATTGGAACGGCGCGTTTCTTCCTTGGCCGGGCGGCGCACGGTAAAGAAAGAATGGCAAGCCGCGTGGCTTGTTAAAGCGGTCACGTGCATCGACCTCACAACGTTAGCCGGCGACGACACGCCAGGACGCGTTCGGCGCCTCTGCGCAAAAGCACGCCGACCCATTCGGCAGGATCTGATTGAAGCGTTGGGCTTGAGCGATCATGGAATCACGACGGCCGCTGTCTGCGTTTATCATGAAATGATCCCGACCGCTGTCGCGGCTTGTGCGGGAAGTGGGATCAAGGTGGCGGCGGTGTCGACAGGTTTTCCCGCCGGCCAATCGCCCTTCAAAACGAGGCTGGCCGAAATTCGTGAGTCGGTTGATGCGGGTGCGGACGAAATTGACATTGTCATCAGCCGCCGCCATGTGCTCACCGAAAATTGGCAAGCCCTTTATGACGAGGTCGCCGCTTTTCGGGAGGCTTGCGGCGCCGCGCATCTCAAAACCATTCTCGCGACCGGCGAATTGGGCTCCATGAACAATGTGGCCAAAGCGTCGATGGTATGCATGGCGGCCGGCGCAGACTTCATCAAAACATCTACTGGTATGGAAGGTGTCAACGCCACCCTGCCAGTAAGCCTGGTGATGGCGCGCTGCATACGCGCCTATCACGAGCAGACAGGGTATCTTATTGGCTTCAAGCCTGCGGGCGGCATCAGTTCTGCAAAACTGGCGCTTCAATACTTGGTACTGATGAAAGAAGAGTTGGGTGACCGGTGGCTGCAGCCCGACCTGTTCCGCTTTGGCGCGTCCCGGTTGCTCGGCGATATTGAGCGCCAGATTGAGCATTTCGTTACCGGACGCTATTCAGCCCTTCACCGACACCCGATGGGATAAGAGACCAAATGAACGTTGCCCAAATCTTGAAGGATATGTCCTATGGCCCAGCGCCCGAGGACGCGAGTTACGTTCGCGACTGGCTGAAAGAAAGAGAAAGCGGTTTCGAGCTCTTTATCGATGGCGCGTGGCGCAAGTCTGCTGGTGGCAGCGTTATCGAGTCCACAAACCCGGCGAACGGTGAGGGACTGGCAAAGTATCCCTCTGCAACCGCAGACGATGTAAACCAAGCTGTTCTGGCGGCAAAGAACGCGAGCCCACAATGGGCCGCACTTAAGGGACACGAGCGCGCCAAGTTTTTGTATGCCCTATCGAGGCTCTTACAAAAAAACAGCCGCTTCATTGCTGTGCTCGAAACGCTCGACAACGGCAAGCCAATCCGCGAAACGCGCGACGTGGATATTCCCCTTGCCGCGCGTCACTTTCTGCATCACGCCGGGTGGGCCCAACTGTTTGAGGAACGGTTTGCAGATTACGAGCCCGTTGGCGTGGCGGGCCAAATCATTCCATGGAACTTTCCGTTTCTCATGCTGGCCTGGAAGATCGCCCCGGCGCTCGCGGCCGGCAACACAGTCGTCCTCAAACCATCGGAATATACAAGCTTAACCGCTCTTTATTTCGCTGAGCTTTGCATTGAAGCCGGATTGCCGAACGGCGTGGTCAATATTGTCACCGGCGACGGACAAACGGGCGAACATATTGTCGATCATGATCAGATCAACAAGATCGCCTTCACCGGTTCCACACCCGTTGGCCGGCGTATTCGTGAACGCACTGCAGGAACGGGCAAGAAACTCTCGCTCGAATTGGGCGGCAAGTCCCCGTTCATTGTGTTTCAGGACGCAGACCTGGACGGCGCTGTCGAGGGATTGGTCGACGCCATCTGGTTCAATCAGGGCGAAGTCTGTTGTGCCGGATCGCGGCTTTTGGTGGATGAGAGCATTGCGGACAAGTTGATCGACAAAATCAAACGGCGGCTTGGTCAGTTCCGTGTCGGCGATCCGCTCGACAAAACAACCGACATGGGGGCGATCGTCCATCCCAATCAAATGGCCAGAATCCAATCGCTGCTCAAACAGGGCATCGAGGAAGGCGCGGATCTTTGGCAACCCGACATTGAAATGCCTAAGGAGGGCTGCTTCTTTCCGCCGTCTCTGTTCACAAATGTCGAGCCGAGTCACACCGTTGTCCAAGAAGAGATCTTTGGGCCTGTGCTTTCCGTAATTTCCTTTCGGACAACAAAAGAAGCGATCGATCTTGCGAATAACACGCGCTATGGCCTTGCCGCCAGCATCTGGTCCGAAAACATCAATCGCGCGCTTGAGGTCGCGGCCGGCTTGAAAGCGGGCGTGGTTTGGGTCAACTCGACCAATCAATTCGACGCGGCCTGTGGTTTTGGCGGCTATCGTGAATCGGGTTTTGGGCGCGAAGGCGGGTACGAGGGGATGCTCGAATATCTCAAGCCTGCCAAAGAATGGCGTGGCGGCGCACCGACAGTCATTGAAACCGGCAATGGACAAAGCGACGTCGCACCAACGGAAGGGATCGACCAAACTGCAAAAAACTATATTGGCGGCAAGCAATCACGGCCGGACGGAGGGAGAACGCGTCCTGTGCTGAATGCGAAAAACCAAATTGCCGGACGGGTCGGCGAAGGGAATCGAAAAGACATTCGCGACGCCGTCGAAGCCGCCTTCAAAAACCAGGCTTGGACCAACGCAACAGCTCATAACCGGGCGCAAGTACTCTACTATCTCGCTGAAAATCTAGACTACCGCTCGGCTGAGTTTGCAGATCGCCTGGTTGATCTAGCTGGAGTCAGCCGCGCAGCTGCCAAACGCGAGGTGGGCGCCAGTGTGTCGCGCCTTTTCACCTATGGTGCGTGGGCGGACAAATATGAAGGACAGCTTCATCGGCCGCCCGTGCGCAACGTTGTGCTGTCAGACCAAGAAGCAATTGGCATTATTGGCATCGTATGCCCAGACGCCATTCCGCTTTTGTCCTTTGTCTCTTTGTTCGCTCCCGCGCTGGCTATGGGAAACCGAACGGTCATTGTGCCGTCTGAACGGTACCCGCTTATCGCGACAGATTTCTATCAGGTCTTAGAGACCTCAGACGTTCCCGCGGGCGCGTTGAACCTTGTCACCGGCGACGCAGATGCGCTCGCAAAGGTCCTCGCCGACCATGACCAAGTCGACGCGCTTTGGTACCACCGATCCGCAAGCGGAAGTGAACAGGTGGAACGCGCTTCGTCAGGCAACCTCAAGCAAACCTGGGTTAACCATGGTCGTTCGCGGGATTGGTTCTCCGATGACGGCGAAGGCAAGGTCTTTCTAAAAGCGGCAACGCAGATCAAAACGATTTGGCTCCCCTATGGAGACTGGTAAGATGCCCTCAATGAAGCAGGGGGGTGAGGGGTGGAGATCTTAGAATCGGGCGTTTTGGGCATCGTCGGGCTTTTGGTCCTGGCGTTTGTTCTATCTGAACGCAAACGTGCCATCAGTCTACGAATTGTCGTCTGTACATTCTTGCTGCAAGCGGGCGTTGCGGCCTTCGTTTTCCTGACGCCGTTTGGACAGACAATTCTCGCGACCATCACGGGCGGTATCAATAATGTCATCTCCTATACGGAGGCCGGTATCACTTTCATGTTTGGTCCGTTGGGTGACCCGGCAGGGCCTGCAGGATTCGTCGTCGCGTTTCGCGTGCTGCCCATCATCGTGTTCATTTCATCGCTGGTCGCCGTTCTCTACTATCTGAGAATTATGACCGTGTTCATTCAGGTCGTCGGGCGCGGCATTCAATTAATCGCTGGAACCAGCAAGCTGGAATCGGTGAGCGCGGCTGCGAGTATCTTTATCGGGATGGTCGAAGCGCCGCTGACCATCCGCCCCTACCTCGCCAAAGTGACCCGATCGCAATTGTTCGCGATCATGTCGGTCGGTTTGGCGACGGTAACAGGCGCCATCTTGGCTGGTTATGCCGGCCTCGGCGTGAAACTCGAATATCTCATTCCTGCCGCCTTTATGTCTGCGCCCGGCGGTTTGCTGATGGCGAAAATCCTCATTCCAGAAACCGGAACGCCTCATCAACCGGACCCAAACGAAAAACCCCCGGCGATTGAGGGCGAGCATGAACCTGCAAATGTGATCGAGGCGGCCGCGAACGGTGCTTCGACAGGATTGATGCTGGCGGCAAATGTCGGTGCCCTATTGCTGGCTTTCGTCGCCCTTGTTGCGCTGCTCAACGGTATTATTGGTGGGCTTGGAAGTCTTGTCGGACTTCCTAACCTGACTTTGGAGCTGCTGCTTGGTTACGCCTTCTTTCCGGTCTCGGTGATGATCGGCATTCCTTGGAACGAAGCCGTGGCGGCAGGAAGTTTGCTCGGTCAGAAAACCATCCTCAACGAATTCGTTGCGTTTGCCAGCTTTGCTGAAGTCATCGACACGTTCAGTCCGCGCGCCCAGGCCGCCATCACCTTTGCGCTGTGTGGATTTTCGAACCTGAGCGCCATGGCCATTCTGCTTGGCGGTTTGGGAAGTATGGTACCGGACCGGCGTTCGGAAATCGCGCAACTTGGTTTGCTAGCCGTGTTGGCGGGAACGCTCTCCAATCTGATGAGCGCCGCAATAGTGAGCACGATCCTCAATTACACGTCGTAATTGCGATATGAACCATAGATGAGCCAGTCACAAGAAAAGGAATCATATCAACACGCTATCCGTGGGTCGGTCCTGCACTTCACGGATGATCCATTCCTCCGCGCCCCGGCAGAATCTATGTCTTATCACGCGGACGGGCTGCTTATCATCGAGAAGGGCCATGTCAGGTTCGCCGGTGACTTCGACAAGGGGCGCGGCCTGTTGGACAAGCCGTCATCCGTTCAGAACTTCACCAACAGTCTGATCGTGCCTGGCTTTATCGACACCCATGTCCACTATCCTCAAATGGAGATGATCGCCTCATTCGGCCGCAAACTGATCGATTGGCTCAACGATTACACGTTCATCGCCGAACAAGCCTTTGAGGATGAGCAGTATAGCAAAGGGGTTGCCGATGCCTTTTGCGAAGAGTTGTTGCGAAATGGCACGACGACGGCGTCTGTCTTTTGTTCCGTACACAAGCAATCAGTGGACGCCCTCTTTGAGCAATCACAGCGGCGCAACATGCGTATGCTGGCCGGCAAAGTGCTGATGGATCGCAACGCCCCTAAGCCCTTGTTGGACACGCCCCAATCGGGGTACGACAAGTCGAAATCATTGATCGACAAATGGCATGGTATGGGGCGAAACGGATACACCATCACGCCGCGCTTTCCCGGCACCAGTTCGCCCGAACAACTCGAAGCCGCCGCTTCACTTTGGCAAAGCCATGATGGCGTAAACCTCCAATCCCACTTGGCGGAAAACCTAGACGAAATCGCGTGGATGAAGGAGCTGTTTCCCGCGTGCAAAGACTATACAGACATTTTCGACCGGTTCGGCCTGCTTGGCACGCGGGCGATTTATGCCCATGGCGTCCATCTCAGCGACCGCGAGATATCCGTGCTCGGCGCTAAACAAGTAGCCCTTTCCCATTGCCCAACTTCCAATCTCTTTCTTGGCAGTGGGGCTTTCAACCTTCACCGCCTCAAAGGCTGCGAGGGACAGCTGCAAGTCGGTGTCGGTACGGATGTCGGTGCAGGCACAAGTTTTTCGATCCTGCAAACGCTGGGCGAAGCCTATAAGGTGTCGCAAATGACCGACGAGCCCTTGAGCGCAGCTCGCGCCTTTTACTTGGCGACGTTGGGCGGCGCAGCAGCTCTTTGCCTTGAAGACAAGATCGGATCTTTCGAAGTGGGTAAAGAAGCCGACTTTATCGTTCTGGATCTTGAGGCGACACCGCTGATCAAACGCCGCATCGCAAGATGCGAGACTATTGAAGAGATCCTCTTCTCACTGATGATCTTGGGCGACGATCGGTGCGTCGCGCGGACATATATTATGGGAGACGAACTCTACGCGCGCGATCCCCATCAAGCGGGCGCAGCCTAAGCGTGGTTGCGCTCTCACACGACCCGGGATTCGACCCCTACGGCTCCGCCTTTGCGGCGAATCCATACCCGATCTATCGCGCGCTTCGGAGCAAGCATCCTATTTTCTATTCCGACAAATTGGGAATGCTTGTCTTCACGCGCTATCGCGACATTGCAGAAATCACCACAGACCGCCGGTTTGGACGGGCGCCGACGCAAACCACGGTGTCGCCCTTCTCTGATCTGCCGCACTTTGACCGCTATGTCGCCCGCAACATGCTGGAAATGGAAGGCGCCAAACACCAACAGCTTCGCACACTTGTTGCGCCCTATTTCATGCCAGACAGGGTACAGTTGCTGGAACAGCGCGTCCGTAAGCTGACCTCTCAAATTCTGGATAATCTCGCGCCGCAAAGGTGCATGGAGTTTCTCGAGGATGTCGCCATCCCCATTCCGGTCACGGTCATTGCGGACTTACTCGGCGTAGAAGAAGACGCACGCGGACAATTGAGGCAATGGGCCGACGCCACTGTTCGCATTTATGAGCACGATCATAATCAAGAAGACCGGCACGCTGCCGAGCAAGCAGTAACAGCGTTTGCGGATGTGCTGAAGCAAATGATCGCCCACCGCCGCAAAAGTGCAACAGACGACTTTCTAAGTTTCTTGATCAACGCTCAACGGTCAGCGCCCACGCTAACGGATGACGATGTGATTGCTACGGCGATGATGGTGCTCAATGCCGGCCACGAAGCCACCGTTAATGCGTCCGGCAATGGTTTGTGGGCATTGCTGAACCATCCAGACCAAGCGGCAACGGTCCGAACCTCTTCCTTAGATGCGGCGAAGCTTGTTGAAGAAGTACTCAGATACGATGCGCCTCTTCACTTCTTTCATCGATACGTCCTTGAAGATATGACCTTTGCCGATCACAAGCTCCGCGCCGGCGATCGTGTGGGCCTGCTTTACGGATCAGCCAATCGCGATGAGGAAGCATTCGACGCGCCGGAAGACTTCAACATAGAACGCCATCCAAACCCACACCTGTCCTTTGGTAAGGGTACGCACTTTTGTCTAGGGGCTCACCTGGCGCGGCTTGAGCTACAAATCATCTTGCCTGAAATGGTCAAACGCTTTTCAACATTGGAACCAGCACTCGATGTGCCCGACTATCATCAAGGGCTGGTCTTTCGCGGCATGCGGCGACTGCCTCTCATATGGTAGGTGCGCCGAATAGCTAAGAGTCAAAGCACTTGTAGAATCTGTGCGGCAACTGAAATGGCAATTTCTTCCGGCCGCTTGCCACCGGTTCCAGGTACGCCGATCGGGCAGGTTAACCCCGCAATCTGTTCTGACGTGAGGCCATCTTTTTCCATGCGCTGCACAAAGCGCGCGCGCTTGGATGCAGAACCGATCAACCCGCAATAGCGCGCGTCCCCTCGGCGCAAGATGGCACGCACAAGATCGTAGTCAATGTCATGACTGTACGTCATGACCAAATAAATGGCGCCTGACGATCCGGCTTCGACAACGTGAAGCGCATCATCGCTTACTTGCTTCGTGACATTGTTCGGGATCACGTCGGGAAATTCCGTCGCGCGGCCATCGACCCAGGTGATGGTCACATTCAATGAAGCCAGTACGGGGACAAGAGCGCGCCCCACATGCCCCGAACCGAACAAAACGATATGTGGGATTTGTTCTTCCAGTTGTTCCAATAGAAAATCTTCACTCTCAACAAGATTCTCAGTTACCAGCATCGGCAAACTTTCTGCTTCCTGGCCTATGCCTAGTGCGCGGACCCAATCTGCGCTGACAATTTCTTTGTTGACGGTGTCGCCGGACACCGCGGATCTAAGGTAGATCGGCTTTCTTTCGCGTGCCTCAAATTCGCGCAGAAGCGTCCGGTGATTGCGAGTCACTTTCTCAAGCAAGACCGAGACATGTCCTCCGCAACATTGATTGAGCAGAGGCCCCAACGGATATTTCTGTAGACGAGGTCCACACTCATCAACGCCAAGCATTTTGCGCGCCTGATCAATCACCTTATGCTCAAGATTACCGCCGCCGATGGTTCCTACGACGCCGTTCCGATGCACGACCATCTTCGTACCCGCCGCACGGGGCGCCGAGCCTTCTACCCGAGCCAGCGTAACCAGCACGGCCATGCCGGACTGGTCGAGGGCCGTCTTAAGATCGTCAATCCAACGCATGGATGGGCGCCATCTACCTGATACTTCTCACTTTTTGTACACAATCCGAGCCACAATTGGTATGCTCCTTCACCCGCACCGAGACTCTCACAAGCGGTTGTTAAACCGCGCAACTTCGGGAAATAAACGCGCGTTGCCGGACAGAAATTATGAGTGCCTATGACCGACTATCCGCGTGATCTCAAGGGATACGGACCCAATCCACCCCACGCCAATTGGCCTCAAAACGCCAAAATCGCCGTTCAATTCGTACTCAACTATGAGGAGGGGGGCGAGAATTCCGTGCTGCATGGCGACGCTGGAGCCGAGACATTTCTGTCCGAAATCATCAATGCGCAACCCGTTCCCAATGCGCGCCATATGAGCATGGAGTCAATTTACGAATATGGCAGCCGTGCCGGCGTGTGGCGCGTGTTGAACTTATTCGAAACCTACCAGATTCCGCTGACCATATTTGCCGTGGCGACAGCCCTCGAACGGTATCCCGAAATGGCCGAGGCCTTCACCTCCAAAGATCACGAGATCTGCTCTCACGGATACAAATGGATCGACTACCAACATGTCGACGAAGAAACAGAGCGCGACCATATTCGAAAGGCGATCGAGATCCTGGAACGCGTCACAGGTCAAAAGCCAAAAGGCTGGTATACGGGCCGAACCAGCCCAAATACACGCCGGCTGGTCGCTGAGATCGGCGGGTTTTCCTATTGCGCAGACGATTATAGTGACGACTTGCCTTTCTGGGATGCAAGCTATGACACACCGTTTCTGATTGTTCCGTATACGCTCGATGTCAATGACATGCGTTTTGCAAGCGCACAAGGATTTAATTCGGGAGAACAGTTCTATACCTATCTCAAAGACACATTTGACACGCTCTATCGCGAAGGAGACACGGCACCCAAGATGATGTCTGTCGGGCTTCACTGCCGCCTGGCCGGTCGCCCGGGGCGCCTCGCTTCGATCAAGAAGTTTCTCGATTACGCGTCGTCACATAAAGATGTGTGGTTCTGCAGGCGCATCGAAATTGCGGAGCACTGGCAAAAAAATCATCCCTATCAGGGTTAGAGAACCCAAAGAGATACACAACAACAAAACTGTATCAGAGGCATGACGAAGGAAGAATTTGTAGCGGCTTACGGCGGCATCTATGAGCATTCACCCTGGGTCGCAGAGATCGCTTGGCAAGAGCTGAAATCGCACACACCAAGCGTTGAAGAATTGGCGCAGACAATGAAAGACATTGTGGAAAAGGCAGAGCGGCAAGAAAAGTTGGCCCTGATCCGCTCTCATCCGGATCTTGCGGTCGGCAAGTCGGCATTGTCCACTCTCACGGAATCATCACAGGGCGAACAGCAAAGCGCTGGCCTCGATCAATGCACGGAAGAAGAATTCGAGCGGTTTCAGGACCTCAATATGCACTACCGGCAGAAGTTTGACTTTCCCTTTGTCCTTGCCGTTAAGGGGCGCAATAGATCTCAGATCCTTCAGATCTTCGAGAGCCGCGCTAACAATACGCCCGACCAAGAATTCGAAACCGCCATGCGAGAAATCCACAAAATTGCACGGCTGCGCTTGGATGCCTTACTCGGCTCATCAACGGATTAAGACATGGCGGATTTCACGAAAAACTATGCCAATTTGGCTGAAGAGCGTCTAGGAGCAAAAGTCGTTTCGGCGACCGATGACTTCTTCGCGCCGAAAGAAAGACTGATTGATCCTGCAGACCCCGTTTTCATCCCCGGAAAGTATGACGATCACGGAAAATGGATGGATGGATGGGAAAGCCGCCGCAAGCGCACACCGGGTTATGATCACTGTGTCATTAAGCTCGGTCAGCCAAGCCGCCTTTTTGGGGCCGACATCGACACCAGTCATTTCAATGGCAATCAACCGCCTGAAGCCTCACTTCAAGGATGCTCCACCCAAGATGTGGAGCCAAAGGATGATGACTGGTTAGAGCTTGTTGCGAAAACCCCATTGCAGGGTAATGCGCATCACCTGCACGAGATCCACACCCCAAATGAAATTACACATGTGCGTTTGAACATTTTCCCGGACGGCGGCGTTGCACGTCTTCGGCTGTATGGCGTGCTCTGCCCGGCTTGGGACAAAATGGAGATACGCGAGCCGATTGACATGGCAGCGATTGTGCATGGTGGCCGGCCGATCGCGTGCAACAATGAACATTTTGGCAAGCTGAGCAATTTGATTGCCCCACCGCCGGGCCAAAACATGGGCGATGGATGGGAAACACGCCGCCGACGCAAGCCGGGCCACGATTGGGCTGTGCTGGCGTTGGGCGCGCCCACCCTTATCGACCATATCATTGTCGATACGGCCTATTTCAAAGGCAATTATCCCGATCGCTGTTCCCTTCAGGCTGCACTTAATCCCAATCTAAACACGGAGGATATCGGCGGCGTATCCCAAAGCTGGGAGACTATACTTGGCGAACAGAAGCTGGAGATGGACGCCAAGCACCGCTTCGATCAGCAGCTCAGAGACATTGGCGCGGTGAGCCATGTCCGGCTCAACATTATTCCTGATGGGGGCGTGAGCCGTCTGCATGTCTTCGGAAGGCCCGCAACATAATGGCCGTCACGCTCGCGATCAAAGAACTGCGCGCCGCGTCTTTCTCCCCTTTTGGCACTGTTATTGAAACCGCGGGTCACCCGGCGCTTAGCATCAATGAGGGCAATGCCGTGCGGTTTGACCGGTTAGCAGACATTGATGTTCAGGATACAGAGGGAAAACCGGCCATCAGTATCTTTCAGGCACGGCCATGGCCCGCGCCGATCGAGATCAAAATGCTGGAACGCCATCCGCTGGGATCTCAGGCCTTCTTTCCTTTGACCACGACCCCGTTTCTCGTTGTGGTGGCCGATATTGAGATGAAGAAAGTCCTGGCCTTCAAAACCAACGGCAAACAGGGCGTCAGTTTTCATCGCAACACCTGGCATCATCCGTTGCTGGCTTTAGAAGATGGCCAGGAGTTTCTGATCGTCGATCGTGTGGGGCCGGGTGAGAATTGCGAAGAAAAACCGCTCGATCCTACTTATGTATTGGGCGACTTCACCATTTGATTGGACCAAATTCGCTCATTCCGGCGCAAGCCGGAATCTCATTCGACCAGTTCGGAGCCTATTGCATCAGATCCCGTCTGGAGTTTACGCTCGCGCAGGCGGGCGACGGGATGAGCGAACCAAAAACTAAGACGGAAAATCGGGTTCCGGGTCACCGGTCTTCCAGACCGGATATTTCTTCATGATTGAAAGAAACAAGGGCGACTCAATGCGTTGTGTCAGCCAGCTTTGGACATGTTGCAGCGGCAATCCATCGAACCAATCACGGTCCGTATTCGCGAACTGCCTGATGAAAGGAAAAATCGCTATGTCCGCAAATGTTAGCCGGTCACCAAACAGATAATCCGTCTTTGAAAGACGCTGATCCAAAGTCTCTAAATATGCACGTCCCTGTTCGCGATGCTCAACGGGATCGACATCCTTGTAGCGCGTCGGATATTTGTAGCGATCGAGATGGTGTTTAAACGGCCCATCATTTTCAGCGATCAATGCGTCAACCTCCTCCCCGTTCCGTTGCGACGGCGCGAGCCACTGATCCGGATCGGCCTGGCTCAACGCCCAGGCCATGACATCGAGACTTTCGTCGATCACACGCCCGTCGGAAAATACGAGGACTGGTACGGTTCCCTTCGAAGACGCCGCGATCATTTCGTCAGGCTTGTCGCGCAATAAGACTTCCCGCAAGGCACAAACTTGTCCACTGACGGATAACGCCATACGCGCCCGCATCGCGTAGGGACAACGCCGAAACGAATAGAGAATGGGTTTGTCTTGCATGCTCATGGTCGTGGGTAAACTCACTCAAATAGGCCGGAACCAATTGCACGAGATCCCGTCTTTCGACGGGATGAGCGGGAGTTTGGTATCTTCACCCTCTCACTCAACCGATCATCCCGTACGCCCCAAGCATGCTGGGCATGCACGGAAGTGCTGCATCGCAGATACGGGATCTCCTACGAAGTACTCCGTACAGGCCACAACAGTTTTCTCGCTATCATCCCGCCTTCTTTGCTGACTTTTCATAGGCAGCACCGATATGGGCCTGGCCCCTTTTTTCTGCAAGCTCGACTTGATTTTGCCGCTCAAGGTACCGATTCTTCTGTTCATCACTGCTTTCGTCATAGCAGAATTCGCAAGAGACCCCTTCGACATATTTCGGAGATTGCTTTTGTTCTTCGGTAATCGGCCGACGGCAAGCGTGGCATTGATCATATGAGCCAAGCTCCAGTCCATGCCCCACCGAAACCCGCTGATCAAAAACGAAACATTCGCCATGCCACAGGCTTTCGTTTTCCGGAACGGTTTCCAGATATTTCAGTATGCCGCCTTTGAGATGGTGGACATTATCAATGCCCTCGATCCTTAACAGAGATGTCGCCTTTTCGCATCGAATGCCGCCGGTACAAAACATGGCAACGCGTTTGCCTTCAATCTTCTCCCGGTTCTGGCGAAACCAATCGGGAAAGTCGCGAAAAGTCGGGGTCTCGGGATTAACGGCCCGTTCGAATGTACCAATACCGACCTCATAATCATTCCTGGTATCAATGACGATCGTGTCCGGATCGGAAATGAGCGCATTCCAATCTTGCGGATCGACATAGGTGCCGACCGCCTTGTTAGGGTCCGCTTCGACCACGCCCATTGACACGATTTCCTTCTTAAGCCGCACTTTCAGCCGGTAGAAGGGCATGCTTTCGGCATGGGATTCTTTGTGATCAAGATCCGTGCACCCGGGTAGCGCCCGAAGTGCAGCCAGGGCGGCATCAATGCCCGACCGCGTGCCCGCAATCGTTCCATTAACGCCCTCGGCCGCCAACAAAACTGTGCCCATGACACCGGCGTTCTTTAGCGCACCCAGCAGCGCGGGCTGTCGCTCAACGTAATCAGGCAAGGGCGTGAACTTATAGAGAGCCGCAACGACGATATCGGTCATGGTCGATGTCAGGATTCCGAAAATTTCTTGAACGCTTCTTGATAATCAGGATGCCAGCGCGACAAGGGCGGACGGTTTTCGACAATGTCCTGCATGGTCCATGTCATGCGCTTGTTGTCCATTTCCCGCGTGACATCATTGTCAGGACATATGATGTAAAAGTCGCCGCGGGCCAAGGCATCGAACATGTAATCGACCACTTGTTCCGGCGTCCACGCGCCGTCCGGTTTTTCGGGAAGAAAGGCTTTGATCATGCCGGTGTAGGTGAAACCCGGAACTAAGAGATGCGCCGTTACCTTGCATACCTCGGTCTCGCGCAGCGTGTGCTGCAATCCTTCCGTTAAAACTTTGATGCCCGCCTTGGTGACATTATAGGCGGTGTCGCCCGGCGGACAGGTGATGCCTTGTTTGGAGCCCGTGTTGATGATGGCGCACGGCGTCCCTTGGGCGATCATGTCTTTGGTGAAGGTCTGCACCCCGTTGATCACACCCCAGAGATTGACGTTCAAAACACGCTGCCATTTGTCATAATTCTCGTGGGCCTGACCGCCGCCGCCCGTGCCTGCATTGTTCATCAGGACGGCGACTTCACCGAATGCGTCATAGGCCATCGATTTAAGCGCTTCGAGTTCCTCAATTTTCGACACATCGGTCACGCGCGAAATCACCCCGCCGTCCCCCGCTTTCGAAACGGCGGTCACCGCTTCGACGGCATTCGCCAATTCGTCCGCATTGATATCGGCAAGGCAGACTTTCATGCCGAGGCCGGCATATTTCTGTGCCGCCGCCAGGCCAATACCACTGGCACCGCCGGTGATCACCGCCGCGCGCCCAGATGCAATTGCTGGATGTGTCATCAATTGACCCTCTTCTTATCCAAATTCGGCGGGATATTACCGGATTTGTGTGGAAGCGCTATAGAGCCGAGACACTATGCGCCCAAAGATGTGAGATGTGCGGCGCGCTTACCCCACCGCCGCAGCGGTGCCGAAGGGGACGATCTTGTTCTCAATGTCATGGCCAATGTCGGCGCGGCCAAGATAGGGAATCCCGGAAACCTCGCACCAGTGCTGCACGACGTCCTCTTCCGTTTGTTTAAAGTCCGGATCATTGTCGGGAATGTCAGAACAACGTCCCAAGCGAATGCCCGCCACTTCTCGGACCGCCGGGTTGCTGGTGATATGACAAAGCGTTCTGTCGATCCGGTACATATATTCCGATACTTCCTCCAGCATCAGCACATGCCCTTTCAGATCCGGCTGCCAGGGCGTTCCCAACAATTGACTGAAGATGATCATATTGAACGCCGCAGCAGGCGCGCCCTCTGCCAAAGAACCTTCGACACCGTCGGTGACGCCTTCAACCAAATAGCGCAACGCGCGCTCAACGGCGACTTGACCTTCGCGGCGGTTGATATCGGTGGGCATGGGGCCGTGTGCAACGCGCGAAAACCCAAGACCATAGAGCCCGGCCATCACCGTGCCGGCATCGCTGTATCCCAAATAGGTTTTCGCTGCCGCCGCCTCATCGAGCTGTGGTAAGATCCTCTCAACCAATCGGCAGGCCCCGTAGCCGCCCCGCGCGAACCAGAGTGCGTCAAAACTTTCATCATTGGCGACGTCCAGAAATGCGCCCGACCGAGCCTCATCCGTGCCGGCGAAATGGCCCCAGCTTTCAAAGCATTGAGGATGAAACACTATGTTAGGGGGTTGGTTGGGATAAAGTTCTTGGGCAAGCTTTGACACCCGGTCCGCCGCGGCCGGGTCCAATCGCGAGCCCAGCGCCACAACACCAATTTTTCGTAACGGATCTCCCATTTACCGTCCCTTAACCTTCACCCGCTTGCTTCTGCTTCTAACTTTTAGCTGTAGGCCATGAATCATAACAAACACTATTTTTTCTGCGGCATTGGCGGCAGCGGCATGCTGCCTCTCGCAAGCATCTTGAGAGCTCGCGGCCACACGGTTGACGGCAGCGACCGGTCGCTCGATCAGGGGCGGACCGCGCAAAAATTCGATTTTCTCCGCAATCAGGGCATCAATCTGTTTCCACAAGATGGCAGCGGCGTGACGCGCGCCGAGCAAATTCTGGTGGCTTCCGCTGCGGTGGAAGACACGGTGCCCGACATGGTCGCCGCCAAGAAGGTCGGCGCCACACGCATCACACGTGCCGAGCTGCTGTCTGATCTCTTCAACGCAGCGCCGAAAAGCATCGGCGTTGCCGGCACCAGCGGCAAATCCACAACCACCGGCATGATCGGTTGGATCCTCCAAGACAATGAGCGCGCCCCCACCATCATGAATGGCGCGGTAATGAAAAACTTTGTCACGCCCGAACGCCCGTTTGCCAGTGCCGCAACGGGGGACAGCGACCTGTTCGTCAGCGAAGTTGACGAAAGCGACGGGTCCATCGCCAACTACACGCCGCACATTGCGGTGCTGAACAATGTGGCGTTCGACCATAAATCACTCGATGAACTCCGTGGCCTTTTCAGCGACTTTGTCGACAAAGCCCATAAAGCTATTCTCAATCTAGACAATGAAGAAACGGCTCATCTTGCCGAAGCGCTCCCCGCGGACCGGCGTGTCACTTACAGTTTGATCGACCGTTCGGCGGATCTTTATGGCGATCATATTGAGCCCGCCCCGGACGGCATCGCGTTCGATATTGTCAGCGCAGCGGATCAAACATCCGTACACGTCAAACTCCATATGCCGGGGCGTCACAATGTGTCGAACGCGCTGGCAGCTGTGGCCGCTGCCCGGGCCGTCGGTGTCTCGCTCCAAGATGCCGCGCGGTCCTTAAGCACATTTAAGGGCATCCGCCGCCGCCTTGAAATTGTCGGTCAATCCAACAACATCACGGTGATCGATGATTTTGCGCACAATCCGGACAAGCTCACCGCCTCGCTCGAAACGCTTCACGGCTTCAATGGCCGGCTTATCGTGATGTTCCAGCCCCATGGCTTTGGCCCTTTGCGGTTGATGAAGAACGAATTCATCGAGACCTTTGTCCGCAACCTGTCGCCCGAGGACATATTGCTGATGCCGGAGCCGGTTTATTTCGGCGGTACCGTTAAACGCACGGTCAGCAGCCAAGACATTGTTGACGGCATCAACGCACAAGGCCGGCAGGCCTTTGCCCTGCCCGACCGCGACGCCTGCGGCGAAAAAATACTCTCGCTGGCAAAAGCCGGCGACCGGATCGTCATCGCCGGCGCCCGCGACGACACCCTCTCGCAATTCGCCGCGGATTTACTTGCGAAGCTTTAGCCTCAAAAGATGCAGGACTTGCTTCGTACTCCCCCACCCAAAAGCTGCTCGCCGCAGCTTTTGACCTCCCCACAAGGGGGAGGTGTAAGTTAGGACGGCAAACGTTCTGCAATTCAAACACACTCCACGATGCGCCTGTTGTTACACGGGTCTCTGCGATCTGAAATTTACCTCCCCCTTGTGGGGAGGTCGAAAAATTGTCTTAAGACGATTTTTCGGGTGGGGGACACTGACCGTCCAATTTCTCCAACGCGTTTTGAATGACGGTCAGCGCACCTTCGGTATTCGACAACACATCATTGTTCCACAGGCGCAATACCCTGTAGCCTTCGCCTTCTAGAAACGCTGTTCGCTTATCATCGCTTTCAATGTTCTCCGGCATACCATGCTGTCCCCCGTCAACTTCGATGATGAGCTTTCGTTCGTGACAGACAAAGTCAACAATGAAACGCCCGATAGGCGCCTGACGTCGGAAGTGTGCCCCTTCCATTTGCTTTCTTCTGAGTAAGGACCACAACTTTCGTTCTGCGGGCGTCATCACCGCGCGCAGCTGACGTGCCTTTGACTTGGCCCACCGATCAATCATCATTCCAAATTTCTTATCTAGTGTTGTTCACCCCCACCCAAAAGCGGTCTTCAACAGCTTTTGACCTCCCCACAAGGGAGAGGTCCTACATTAAACCATATCGAAGGTGAGGCCGGCGCGGGCGACGAGGCGTTTGAGCAAGGGGTCGCCCATGGCCGATGCGGGTGTCCAGAAACCGCCGCCCACTTGCGACTTAGGCACATCGAACGCGAGGCAAAGCGCGCTTTCAACAATCATTTTGGCGGTCGATCCATAGCCTGGGTCTCGGTCGCCGGTGACCTGCGCATTGAACTTCTCGCCATCTTCTGTTTTGCCGATGAAGCGCAAATCGTAAAAGCCGGTTTCGCGGGTTTCTTGACTGGGCCCTTCACCGGGCTTGGGCAAAAAACGCGCAATGAAATTCCGCGCCGGTGAAAAGGCCATGGCGCCCATGAAGGCGCCCATGCCGCCGGCCATGGCAAAAGTCTTCATCGCACCGCCGACACCTTCGCCCATATACATGGCTTCGTCATACAGGAAGTCGCGGCCATAGGCGTAATCAAGCAGCGCATTCGAGCGGTGCACCACCCGTGTGTTCACACCGGCCATGACAAAGGGCGCAATCCAGCCTTCGGCATCGGCGTCATATTCCACGGGCGTATCGGACGGCTGCTTTGGACCGTCGCGTTTGTCCGCAGGGTTGATCAAATAACGGTCGTTCATCTTTTGCCGGATGGATGGGTCACGCCCGGCTTCTTCCATCATTGTCAGCATACTGTCGATGGTCCCACCGCTCATGCCGCCGCGTGCATTGTGAACGCGCATTTTGATTTGAGGGCAAGGCGCGTTTTTCTGTTTCTTGACTTCCCTGTCTAAGAAATAAACGCCAAGATCGGAGGGAATGGAATCGAACCCGCAGCATGGCACGATCCGCGCGCCCGACTTTTTGGCGTCCTCTTCATAGGTATCGATCATATTGCGCACCCACGGCGCTTCGCCCGTCAGATCCACATAATCGACACCATGGCGCGCGCACGCTGCGATCAACGGAGTGCCGTATTTCGCATATGGCCCCACCGTTGTCAGAACCACCTTGGCTTGCTTTACCAGTTTTTCAAGCGCGGCCTCATCCGCCGCGTCCGCCGTCACGATAGGCACATCCTTCGCCGCCTCTCCCAGTTCGGCACGGATCCCTTCGAGCTTTTCCTGGTTGCGCCCCCCCATGGCCCATCTAACCCGCTCATTGTCGATGACTTCCTCGATCAGATATTCGCAGATCAGTTTTCCGACAAAGCCCGACGCGCCCCAGACGAGCACATCGTAAGCAGGATCTTGAGCACTGTTTTGGTCTGTCATGGCGGCATGTCCTTCTACTGATCTGTTGCTTTCGGGCTTGACCCGAAAGCCCGGAGCGAATTGCCCTGGGTCCTCGGGTCAGGCCCGAGGACAACCCAAATGTGTTGACGCAAGACTGGTTACTCAGCCGCACCACCGACGGGGTGGCGGGATATCTTGAATTCTTCCGGTTTCACGCGGGCCTGTTCGGCCAAGAACCGGAATGCGGAATAGGGCCACAGGGTGAAATTGCGATCATTATCATCCGTGTACCACGAATTACAGCCGCCGCTGAAGACCATACATTTAAGGTCCCTCTGAAGCCGCTCATTATATTCCGACACGACGGCAGGATCCGGGTCAAGATGTTCAATCTTTTCTCGGTCCATCAATGCCAAGCACCGCAAGACATATTGCGCGGCCGATTCAATCATGATCAGGGCCGAGGTATGGCCTGTGGCGCTGTTGGGGCCCAACAGCAAAAAGAAATTGGGAAAACCCGGCACCATCATCGTCCGGAAGGTTTCGATTTTCTCGGACCAAACATCACGCAAGCGCCGCCCGCCCACGCCGGCAATGTTCACATAGTCCGTGATGTCGAACGGCCTAAAACCGGTGGCTTCGATGATCACATCCACTTCGTGCAACTTGCCGGTGGCGTCGCGCACACCACCTGGTTCGATTGCGGTGATGGCATCCGTACACAGATGAACATGATCGCGGTTGAAAGTGGTCAGATAATCGTCAGAGATGCAGCGGCGCTTGCAACCCGGCGCATAGTCGGGCGTTAGCCGCGCCCGTAAGTCTGGATCTTCGACAGAATTCTCAAGATGATTGAGTGCGGTTTTCTTGAGACGTTTTTCGAGTAACCCGCCACGTTTGAGGGACAGCACCCCCATCACATCCAGCATGGTCCACAAATACCGGCGGTAAAGGCGCATCAGCCAAGGATGTTTCCGGAAACGTTCGCGGGTTTTTTCAGGAATGTCGCGTGCTACGCGCGGAAATACCCAGGCAGCTGAGCGTTGAAACACAGTGACTTCGGCCACATCGTCTGCGATGCCCGGCAAGGTTTGCGCGGCGCTGGCGCCGGTTCCAATGATGGCAACGCGTTTACCCTTTAGATCTGCATCGTCCGGCCATTCGGCGGTATGAAACAGCCGTCCGCCAAAACTCTCTTTGCCATCGACCGCCGCATGGTTCGGCAAATGCAATCCGCCAAGCCCGCTGACCACCACATCCGCAACGATCGTACGGCCATCGGCCACGGCCACGCGCCATTTCTTCCCATCGAAAACCACGTCCGACACTTCGGCACCAAACCGCAAGTAAGGGCGCAAACCGTATTTGTCGACGGTGCGTTCGAGATAGTCCCAAATCTCTGGGCCACTAGAATAGGAATGGCTCCAGTTCGGATTGAGCTCAAATGAGAAGGAATAGACATGGGAGGGCACATCGCAGGCGATGCCCGGATAACGGTTTTCGCGCCATGTCCCACCCACCGCGTCCGCCTTTTCAAGAATGACAAAATCCTTGATCCCCTGCTTGAGCAGTTGGATGCCCATGCACACGCCGGACATGCCCGCGCCCAATACGGCCACGCGAACGGACCCGTCTTCCGGTGCCTTATTGGGTTGGCTTTGTGCCTCTGTCATCGTCATGCGTTTCGACTCGCTCCGCTTCGCTTTTGCGGCGAAGACTAGCGAAATCGGAGGACCTTGTCACATGGCGGGAAGGCTCACACCGGAATTGCGCAGCAGCATCCTCTCACTGCTGCGCGCCCGGCAAAACATCACTCATAAACGAATTCGGTACCGTCCAGATTGATCTTGGGGATTTCGTTCTTTTCGACCCAATAGTCTTGCGTATGTTGCCATTCGGGTTTGTCGCCGCGCTTGGGCATCAAATGCATGCTGCGCATCAGGTAGCCGGGATTGAAGTTTTCCTCATCGATCCACGGCAGTTGCGGCATGTCTTCATCTTCTGGCCGCAATGCCGGCGTGACCGACTTTGCCCCCTTTGCCTTCATGTGATTGAGCAGGCGGCAAACGAAATCGCCCAACAGGTCGACCCGCAAGGTCCAGCTCGCGCGGAAGTAACCGAACACCCACACAAGATTGGGCACGCCGGTAAACATCATGCCGCGATAGGTCACCGTATCTGAGAAATCGACGGGCGCCTCATCAATCGAAAAGGCAATGTCGCCGAGCACACTCAGATTGAACCCGGTAGCCGTGACGATGATGTCGGCTTCCAGTTCCTTGCCGGACTTGAGCAATATGCCTTTGTCCGTGAACCGATCAATATGATCGGTTTCGACACTGGCCTTGCCCGACGCGATACCTCGGAAAATGTCGCCATCGGGCACGAAGGCCAGCCGTTGGCGCCACGGGCGGTATTTCGGCGTGAAGTGAGTCTCGATGTCGTAATCATCGCCCAAATATTCACGCACACCGTCAAGCAATTCCTTGCGCACGGCTTCGGGTTCCTCAAACGACCGCCGCGTGAACTCATCCTGCTCGGCCAAAATCATGCGGCGCGAGATTTCGTGAATCCATTCTTCGGGAATCTCGATCTTGCGCAGCATGTCGGCGAGTTCATTCTCGTTACGACCAGGCCGGAAATAGGTGGGCGAACGCTGCAGCATGGTGACATGGGCACAGTCGCCGGCAATGGCCGGCACCAAAGTGGCTGCTGTTGCGCCGGAGCCGATGACCAAAACATTCTTGCCTTTATAATCGAGGTCTTCCGGCCAGGTTTGCGGATGCACGATCTGACCGCGATAGTCCTCCATCCCGGGCCAATCCGGCGTATAACCTTGCGCGTGCTTGTAATAGCCTTGGCACATCCACAAAAAATTGGCGCTGATGCGCACCGGTTCGCCGGTTTCTTTGTTGACCGCATCGACCGTCCAACACTGGTCGGCATGGGACCAGTTCGCTGATCCGATTTTGTGCCGGTACCTTATATGCCGCTCGATATCGTTCTCATCGATGACTTCCTGCATATAGGTGCGGATTTCTTCGGCGGTGGCTATGGGCGGCCCGGTCCACGGTTTGAAACGGTAGCCAAATGTATAAAGGTCACTGTCCGACCGAATTCCGGGATAAGTGTGAGTCAGCCACGTGCCACCGAAGCTTTCGAGCTCCTCAAGGATGACAAAGCTCTTGTCCGGGCATTGTTGGGACAAGTGATAGGCCGACCCGACCCCCGAAATGCCTGCGCCGACAATCAGAACATCAAAATGCTCGACCGTATCTCCCGCGCCCGCGGACCTTTGCTTGGTTAGTGTGCTTGTGTTTGCCATGAACGCAAAACCTGCCTCTGAAACGTGAATGCTGCCTGGTTTTCTAACTGAGAATTTGTCAGTTAAGCGGAATATAGGCCACCGGGCCCGTCAAGGAAATGATCTATGTCAAAGCAGACGGGATCAGCGCCCCCGCCCTCGTGCCCAAACAGCGAGATGACCGTCAGCACAGCCTAATCGGCCGGCTGATCGAGCGGAAAAGTCCAGATTTTCCCTCGAATTCCCATTTTTTCCCGCTTTTTCCCGCTAATGCCCGTGCTAGCCAGACCTGACCGGAACCATTAGGTTTCCGCCCGATCTCAATTGCCCACCGGGAAACAACACCATGGATGTATCAGTCGCCCTCAAGAAACGGATTTCGGTGCGAGCCTTCTTGCCCGACCCGGTGCCGGACCAGACCATCCGCGAGGTTTTAGAGTTGGCACGGCTGGCCCCGTCCAGCAGCAACACCCAGCCCTGGCATATCAGCGTGGTTTCCGGCGAGGCGCGCAAACGATTGACCGAAGAGGTTTTCGCCGAAGCGCGCGCCGGGCGGCGGCAGGAACGCGAGCTGACCCATGCGGGCAAGAACATCGATCCGGTGTACCAAACCCGCATGTTCGATTGTGCGAAAAGGCTGTACCAAGCCGCCGGGATCGGGCGGCATGAGAAAAAGCGCCGGATGGAATTCGCCATGCGCAATTGGAGCTTCTTCGACGCGCCGCATGTAATGTTCTTTTCCATGCCACGCTGCGTTGGCACCGCCTACATCGTTGACGTAGGCGTTCTGTTGCAATCCGTCATGCTGTTGCTCACCGAGCGCGGCATCGCCAGTTGCCCGCAAGGGGATTTAAGCTCTTATCCCGACATCACCCGCAAGCATGCCCAGGTGCCGGACGAAAACATGATCGTGTGCGGTTTGTCCTTCGGCTACGAAGACAAAGACTCGCTGCTCAACAAACTCGGTATGCCCCGCGCGGAAGTCGACGAGTTTGTCTCGTTTTCTGCATAGGCACGCGGATCTCTGCCAAAATTGCACCAGAATTCGTCTTCCCCCAGCCGCATCTTCAAGTGAAGCGGCGCCGCGCTTTCTCAGTCGTCATCCTCGGGCGAGCCGTGCGAGACCCGAGGATCCAACTCTCTGCTTGTTCTGAATTCTCTGCCTTTAGCCCCCGTACCAGTTGAACGCTGGATTCGCCGATCGCGCTTACGCTTGTCGGCGAATGACAAGCCACGTTACTGCGCGCACCCGCGGGGCGTGTCGGGAAAACGGCCCAAGATTATTTAGGCCGTGAACGGATGAAACTGCCATCAAAGCTGACCCGCTGCCACCACGATACTTGGCAGCGGCACGTCTTACATTAGATCAATCTGCGCGCCCGATTAAGCGGCGATCATCGACGCCAGCCGGTCATTGATGATCTTTTCCGCATCGCTAACAATGTTCTTCACAAGCTGATCGCAGGTTGGAATGTCGTTGATCAGCCCGCCGCACATGCCGACGGTAACCATACCGGCATTGATGTCGCCGGACGACCAGGCCTCGGTTTGCTTCTCTCCCGAAACCAGCGCGTGTACTTGGCCGAAATCCCCGCCTGCCTGTTCGATTTCATTCACCTTGCGCGCGACTTCATTGTCGTAAACGCGGGCGGTGTTTCGGAAGGTGCGGAAGATAAGCGAGGTTTGCGTTTCATCCATATCGACAATGCTCCTTTTAATATTGTCGTGAATGTCGGCTTCTTCCGTCACCATAAAACGGGTGCCCATATTGATGCCGTCCGCCCCCAGAGAAAGCGCAGCAGCCAGACCGCGGCCATCGGCAATGCCGCCCGAGGCGACAATCGGAATTTTCACCCGGTTCGCGGCAGCGGGGATCAAGACCAAGCCGGTCACATCCTCTTCACCCGGATGACCGGCGCATTCGAACCCATCGATGCTGACCGCAGCCACGCCGATACGTTCGGCCTTCAACGCATGGCGCACCGCCACGCATTTGTGAATCACCTTGATGCCGGCGTCGTTGAAGCGCTCCATAAACGGTTCCGGGCTGCGGCCCGCCGTTTCCACAATCTTGACGCCGCTGCGGCAGATGACTTCGATATACTCATCGTAATTGATTTCGGTCGCGACCACGCCCACCGTCAGATTGACGGCAAAGGGCTTGTCGGTCAGCGATTTACATTTGTCGATTTCTTCCATCAACAATTTGGGCGTCGGCTGGGTCAGCGCGGTCATCACGCCCAGCGCCCCGGCATTGGACGCCGCCGCAGCTAGTTCGGCGGTACCGATGCGCATCATGCCGCCGCAAATGATCGGCGCCTCGATGTCCAACATCTCCGTCAATCTTGTTTTCATTGTTTATCCCCTTCGGTGTGAATTGATCCTGTCTGTTCCGACCGTTCCGGATTGAAAGACAGAAATCCACAACCCCGCCCCCACATGAGTGAGTGCCCCATACATCGCAACATTCGACCGCCTGTCATGCACGCTGCTGCCCAGAAATGCAAACATCAAGGCGGTACACATACGGACAATTCAGTCTGTGGCATCCGGCATGTCGCGCGGCATGCACAATCAAGTACTGTCAGTAAAGAGTGAAAGCTGAAGTGGTGCCCAGGGACAGAATTGAACTGCCGACACGCGGATTTTCAGTCCGCTGCTCTACCAACTGAGCTACCTGGGCACAGACCTGATCGCAGAAGGCGCCAGGTGAAAAACGAGGGTTCGGGATATAGGCGAAAGCCCCGCGCCTGTCTAGATATCATGAGGGTTTGAGGCAAGGGTTAATGCCGAAAAAGGCTTCGCGCGATACGTGGGCAAGGAGCCGACTGATGCAGATCCCGTCGTTCGACGGGATGAGCGGGAGATGGTGGTTCCCTTTTTTCTATTTTGCAGATGACCCGCTAATACCCGTCTCCGGGCTCGGCGTCGCCGGCGCCGAGTTCATAGTCTTCGTTCTGTTCTTCGGCGGGAATCGCGTAATTGCCGTTGAACCAGCGCGACAGGTCGATGTCGGCGCAGCGGGCCGAGCAAAAGGGGCGGAATTTATCGGCGGTGCGGCGGCCGCAGATCGGGCATTTCTGACCCGCCATGTCGTCGGGGCCAGTCATGCGGCGGCTTCGGCCACGGCGACTTCGTAAAAGTCGCGCGGGCAAGGGGATTTGCGTTCAAAGCGCACCCGCCCTACCCCCTGTTTGGCGAGCTGTTCGTCAATCGCGGGCCGGCGCGCTTCAATCCAGCGCACCACATCGGGCGCGGCAACGGCGATCAATTCGCGCCCCGGGGTGGCACGTGCTTCATCGACCAGGCGGCGCAGCAATTCATTGGCGACGGTGGCCGAGGTTTTAAGGCGCCCGGCCCCCGAACACACACGGCAATCTTCGGTCATCAAGCGCGCCAATGGTTCGCGCACGCGTTTGCGCGTCATTTCAACCACGCCAAATTCCGACATGCCTGACATTTCAAACGGCACCCGGTCGCCGCTGAGGCCCGCTTCCAATTCGGCGAGCACCTTTTCGTGGTTTTCCGGATCATCCATGTGGATGAAATCAACAATGATCAGCCCGCCAATACCGCGCAGGCGCAGTTGCGGCCCGATCACACGGGCGGCGGCCAGATTGGTTTTAACGCTGGTCGCCTCAAGCCCCGTTTCTTCGGTCAGCCCACCGGAATTCACATCGATCGCGGTCAACGCCTCGGTCGTTTCGATGGTGATCCAGCCGCCCGAGTCGAGCGGCACGGTGGGTTCCAGCGCATCTTCAAGCGCGTTTTCCACGCCATAAAGATCGAAGATGGGTCCGGGCCCTTTATGATGTTCGATCGCCGGCGCAATGTCCTTGATCTGGCGGGCACAGAATCTTTTGGCCGCTTCCACCGCTTGCGCGTCGTCAATCAACATGCGGGTCGTGTCTTGGTCGACAAAATCGCGCAGCGCCCGTTCCACCGAATCGATATCGCGATAGACGATCGAGGGCGGCTTGGCGCCTTTGACCGAGGCTTCGATCTTTGCCCATTCTTCGATCAAGGCGCGCGCATCGCCTTCGAGCGCGTCCTGCGCCATGCCGACGGCTGCGGTCCGCACAATGAACCCGCCCACTTCTTGGTGTTCGCGCGCGCAGTCCTGACGGATTGTTTCAAGAAGCGCGGTCATCCGGTCCCGCTCGGCCTCATCCTCAATCCGGCGGGAAAGCGCCACGCCCGGCTGATAAGGCACGTAAACCAGCAGCCGGCCGGCCAAGGTAACGTTGGCGGAAAGCCGCGCGCCCTTGTCGGCGATGGGGTCTTTCACCACTTGCGCGAGGATCTGTTGGCCCTCATGCACACAGGCGCTGATCGGCGGCACATCGCCACTTTCAAGATCGGCCAGTTCGGCCAAACATTTGGCTTCGCGCGCGCCCAAAAACCCGGCACGTTCAAGCCCTACATCGACAAAGGCCGCCTGCATGCCAGGCAGCACCCGGCGCACCGTGCCGAGATAGATGTTGCCGACGATGCCATCGCGGTCGCTGTCGGCGCCGCGGCCGTCCCCCGGCGGGCACCGTTCGATATAGATCTCTTTGAGGTGCTGATCTTCGACGATCGCGACCCGGGTCTCGCCCGCCCCCACATTGATCAGCACTTCGTTCGCCATCACCCGTTCATCCGACTAATTCTTATGACTTACGCTCATGACCGGCCTTTCTAACACAGGTCTGCAGCCAAAGACTATTTTGGATCTGCTTTCACCGTGGTCGCGGGCCGATAGCCCAGCCCCACCAGCAACCGGTACGTTTCAAAAAGGGGCAGCCCAACCACCGCGGAATAGGATCCGTTGATCGCCGCAACAAAGGCGGCGGCATGGCCCTGGATCGCATAACCCCCAGCTTTCCCCTGCCATTCGCCGCCTTCGAGATAGGTTTGGATGTCCGATGAGCTAAGCCGGGCGAACCGCACACGCGTCATCACATTGCGTTCGCTGGACCGGTCCGCGTTGCGCACCACCACGGCGCTGTAGACCCGGTGCGCGCGGCCCGAGAGCAGCGCTAAACAGTGCTTGGCTTGGTCCTCTGATTCGGCTTTCGGCAAAATGCGGCGCCCGCACGCAACAACCGTGTCCGCGGCCAAGACCAAGTCGGCGGGGCCAAGCGTGGCGAACTCCGAGTTGAAAGCCGCTTCCGCCTTCTCGCGTGCCATGCGTAAGGCGTATTGCGCGGGCATTTCTCCCGTAAGAGGCGATTCGTCGATATGCGCGGGCGCCACGCGATCAGGCACAACCCCAATTTGCGCGAGCAGATCCAGGCGCCGGGGGCTAGCGCTTGCCAAGATCAAGTTTGGCTGGGTTTGTTGGGGCACTTGTACAGTACCGGAGAAACTACGGATGCATCACACAGGGTGATGGCGCCACCGTCGAAGAGCCGGAACGCCCGGCTACTTGAAGCGGTAGGTAATTCGACCTTTTGTCAGGTCATAAGGTGTCATTTCGACGAGCACCTTGTCGCCGGCCAAAACGCGAATACGGTTCTTCCGCATCTTGCCAGCCGTGTGCGCAATAATTTCGTGTTCGTTCTTTTCGAGTTTCACGCGGAACGTGGCGTTGGGCAAAAGCTCAACGACGGTTCCCGGAAACTCAAGCATTTCTTCTTTAGCCATGCATCGCCTATCGTTAATTGTGGCCGGAGGATGCAGATGATGACCTGTAAAATCAAGGCCTGATCGTCAATCGGGCGCTGCCTGCGTCATCATCAATCAGGTTGTACGGCGTCCGGTTCGCCAAAACAGGCAAATATGCGCGCCATTAAATCATCACGCACTTGCGCAAACGTCTCGAGCCGCTGGTCGCGGTTGCCGTGCGCATCGGTGGGATCGTCGATCTCCCAATAAAGCACTTCCGTTGCCACCGTCTTGGTAAGTTCCAACGCACGATCGCGTGCTTCGGGCGATAGGGCAATGATGAGATCAAAGGACAGGTCTTGCAGATCGTCGAAGGTTTTGGACTGATGCCCGCTCATGTCGATGTCCATTTCCGCCATGACATCGACAGCAAAGGGATCGATCTGTTTGCTTTCGACGCCCACAGAATCCACAAACACGCGGCCCTTAAAAAAATGCCGGACCAAACCTTCCGCCATGGGCGAGCGCACGGAATTCAAGTTGCACGCAAATAGAACCGCGCCCGGCAGCTTTTCCAGTTTCTGTGTTGCCATCATCAACCCTTGATGTGCAGCACACAAATCAACGTGAACAATCGGCGCGCCGTATCGAAGTCGACGTTGATTTTGCCTTTGAGTCTCTCTTGAAGTTTTTCAGAGCCTTCATTGTGCAAGCCACGCCGCCCCATATCGATGGCTTCGATCTGCGATGGGGTCGAATTCCGGATGGCGTCGTAATAGCTCTCGCAAATCAGAAAATAATCTTTCACCAAACGACGAAAGGGTGTGAGCGACAAAATGATCTTGCCGATCGGTTCATCCGTCTCGTCACGAATATCGAAGGCCAGTCTGTTTTCTTCAATGCTCAGATGCAGATGAAAGGGACCGCCGTCGACCCCTTCCGGTTCGAAATAGTTTTCTTCAAGCAAGTCGAAGATGGCGATCTTGCGTTCATGCTCTACGTCCGGGCTCCGGCGCACCACGGTTTTTTCATCGAGCGTCAGATCGATCAGCCGCGCCCTGGGATCTTTTTGTTCTTGGTCAGGCGCATCAGACATAGAGCGTGCGATGGTCCTATGAATTTCGTGTTGCTAGATCATCATGCGATCGACCGGTATCGATTAAGGCGATCCCGGTCGATCGCATAAAGATGATCTACATCAATAGAGTCGAGCCGTCCGTCCGCAGATGATGGCGGAAGCGCTGTTAACATAACGCGAAGACGACATCGGAACTAGAGCGCGATTGCGGGTGAGAGGTTTTGCCCAACCGAGAAACTCAATTGCCTGCAATAAGTAACGAGTGCGTTTACGGTTCGTCGACACATTTGTTGGCAACGAATAGAACGACGTCAGTTGAGACGGATGGTGATGGACCGGGCGTGGGCTTCGAGACCTTCTTCTTTCGCCAGCGTCACCGCGGACGGGCCAATGGCGCGAAGACCGTCAGCGTCGCATTTCAGGATGGAACTGCGCTTAAGGAAATCGAAGACGGAAAGACCGGACGCAAAGCGTGCGCTGCGCGCGGTAGGCAGCACATGATTAGGTCCCCCCACATAATCGCCGACGGCTTCCGGTGTGTAGCGTCCGAGAAACATCGCCCCAGCATTTCGAATACGGCCCGCAAGCTGCTCTGCTGTTTTATCGTCGGTCGCAATCTCAAGATGCTCAGGCGCAATGCGATCAACAATCGGAATGGCGGCTTCAAGCGACGGAACAAGGATCACCGCACCGAATTGTTCCCAACTTTTCCTGGCTACATTTTCGCGTGGCAAGGTGTTGAGCTGCGATTCTACTGCGGCTTCCAATTGATCGGCAAAGCCCGCGTCGTGGGTCACCAAAAGCGATTGGCTCGACTCATCATGTTCGGCTTGACTAAGCAGATCGGCGGCAATCCAGCCTGGATCGTTCGATCCATCGGCCAAAACCAGAATTTCGGACGGTCCTGCAATCATATCGATCCCGACCTGACCGAAGACTTGCCTCTTGGCCGCGGCGACATAGGCGTTGCCGGGACCGACAATCTTGTCGACCGGTCGCACACTGTCGGTTCCGAAAGCCAAGGCCCCGATCGCTTGCGCACCGCCGATGCGATAAACCTCATCAAGGCCCAACAAGTGAACGGCCGCTAGGACGAGTGGATTCAATTTACCGCCAGGACAGGGAACGGCCATGGCAATTCTTTCAACGCCCGCCACTTGTGCCGGAACGGCATTCATGACGACGGAACTGGGATAGGCCGCGGTGCCGCCGGGCACATAAATCCCTGCCGCTTGTACCGCCGACCAGCGGTGGCCGAGCTCAATCCCCTTTTCATCTGTGTACCGATCATCTGCCGGCATTTGGCGTTTGTGATAGGCGGAAACACGCTCAATCGCCACACGCAAGGCGGCCACCGCTTCATCCGCACAAGACTTGAAGCCTTTTTCGATTTCGTCCGGTGCGATCCGAATGGTCTCTGCCGTCAACGGCAATTTGTCGAATTGATTTGTCAGCTCGAAAAGCGCTTTGTCACCTTCACGCCTGACGCGCGCCAGAATGCCGGCAACCGTTTCAGCCACGTCGACCGAGGCTTCGCGTTTCGCAGCCAGAAGAACTTCAAACTCAGCGTTAAAGTTTGGATCCGATGCATTGAGGCGCTTGACCATGCTCAAGTACCCTCCCCATCTGACTCCTCAAGATCATGCTGCGGAAGATTTTGTGTTTTCCAAGGTTCCGACATGTCGCTTAGGTGACCGTCCAAACATTCAACGGTTAGGCGCACGGCGCCGCCACCGGCAAATTGAAGCTCGATGACCCCACCCGGTGCCTCGCCCGGTTCAAACTGGATCGCCAGCAATTCAAGCACGCCATCAGGACGATCACGCCGTATGCGATGGGATTGGGCACCCAAGACACCGTCGAAATGAAGGCCCGTTTGGACGCGCTCAAATGGTTTGTTGTCCGCTTTCCGCTTGTCGGCGGTTTCCCAGCGAAAGCGGCTAAACACCACCGCGAACCGCCTCTCACGCGGCAGATAGGTCATGTTACCGACAACCGTAATAGCGTCCTGAAGGTGCGCGGACACGACCTGAAGGTCATCTGTTTCCGTGATTGCGAGGCGTAAGCTGTCAGCCATGGGTCACAAGTGGGCGATCTGGTTTAATGGAACCCGTTAAACCGTCCGATCGCGCGACAAACGGTGAAGCGTGGGGCTGACCATTCTTCCCTTTTTGAATCATGGTCATGCCCTAAATAGTGCGGGCACGCCCAATTGTCATGTGTCATGTCAGCGCTCAGCGAAACGAGAGCGCTTCCACAAAAGCGGGAACCGGTTTTTTGAAAAGGTGGGCGATAAATCAAAGGCTTAGAGCACGTTTGCGGTTTGAAGGCCTGCAAACATGCTTTAGGGCAATGTGCGCCGAAGGCCCGGGCGCCTATTCGCGAATGCGGCTGATCTGCGCCCCACAGGCGGTCAGTTTCTCTTCCAGGCGCTCAAATCCCCGGTCCAAATGGTAGACGCGATTGACGATCGTCTCGTCTTCCGCTGCCAAACCGGCAACCACCAGGCTCACCGAAGCACGCAGATCCGTGGCCATGACCGGCGCCCCACGTAATTTTTCGATACCGCGGACGGTCGCCACTTCACCCGATACGCTGATGTCCGCCCCCATGCGCATCAGCTCAGGCACATGCATGAAACGGTTTTCAAAGATCGTCTCTTTGATTTCCGACGTGCCTTCAGCGGTGGCCATCAAAGCCATGAACTGGGCTTGAAGATCTGTTGGAAATCCCGGAAAGGGCTGGGTTTCCACATCAACAGACTTCGGACGAGACCCGTTGCGCGAGACGCGCAAGCCCTCATTGGTTTCCATGACCTTGGTGCCGGTTTGCTCGAGCACATCGATGGCTGCGTCCAAGAGATCGCGCCGGCCACCGATCAAATCGACTTCACCACCAGTCGCCGCAACCGCCATGGCGTACGTGCCGGTCTCGATACGGTCCGCCAACACCGTATGTGTTGCACCTCTGAGTGAAGATTGACCGGTGATCTTCAAGGTCGGCGTGCCGCCCCCTTCAATCCGGCCGCCCATCGCGATCAGACAATCAACCAAATCGGTGACTTCAGGCTCGCAGGCCGCGTTTCGAATGACAGTTGTTCCGTTCGCGAGCGTGGCCGCCATGATGGCGTTTTCGGTGGCCCCCACCGACACCATCGGAAAGTCGATCTCAGCGCCGCGCAGCCCTTTTGGGGCCCGCGCTTGAACATAGCCGTCTGCCAGATCGATTTCCGCGCCCATCAATTCCATGGCTTTGAGGTGCAGATCGACCGGGCGCGTGCCGATGGCACAGCCGCCGGGCAACGACACGGTGGCTTCCCCGAACCGTGCGAGCAAGGGCCCAAGCACAAGGAATGACGCGCGCATTTTGCGCACAAGATCGTAGTCAGCGACGGTCTTGGTGATGTTTTTGGCCGTCAACGACATTACACTACCGTCGCACCCGCCTTCCCCAACCGCACCATTCATATGAACTTCGGCGCCAAGATCCGCCAGGATTTTGACCATCAGCGATGTGTCGGCCAGGTGGGGAATATTTGAAAGGCGCAATTCTTCCTCAGTCAGCAAGCTTGCCGTCATGAGTTTCAGCGCTGCGTTTTTCGCACCCGCAATTGGAATCCTGCCGTGGAGCGGCTGCCCACCGCGAATGCTGATCTTATCCATGTATGATTTACGCCTTTACCGTGACCGGATGAATAGAAGAAGTGTGCGCCCCTTTAGCCCCGCATTCCGTCAGAGTGAGAACCAATTCTGGCAGCACGATGTCAAAGATGGCTTTCAAGACTCGTTTTCATCCTGTTTTTCGCCACGCTCTTCACCAAGCATTTCTGAGTCTTGCTTGCGTTCGCGTGACTGACTTTTGCGCCGCTTTAAGTTTTGACGCAGGGCTTCCGCCAGTTTTTCCTGCCGTTCCTGGCTTTTGACCTGAGCCTTGTTTCCTTTGCCTTCTGTCATATCGACTATTGAGCCTCGCGATCACGAACAGTCAAGCTGTACTTGTTAAGACCGCGTTAAAGCAAGGCTCGCGCGCGGCAGGAGGCCGTTCCGCAATGCGGGCTTTAAAGGGGCTTTTGCCATGCCATCAAGTTGAACCAAGGGGCACGTGCATATTTGTCGTCCTCGTCAAAATATCCCTCGGCCGGATCAAGCTCTTGAAATTGTTTGAGAATGAGCCCCTCAGACAAATAGGCCTGCATATAGGCACCCAGCGGACGATGCCAATTCTCTATCCGGATGCCGGCCCACTCGACCCATGCTGACCATTCCGTTCCATATCGATCGAGACCGAAATGGTGGGGGGCGCCGTGCGTGTCGGTCTGCCATCCCAGCTCCATCGCCGCGGATTGCAGGCCCGTCAGGTTGAGCGCCAGCAGGTGACCACCGGGCTCCAGGACGCGCGCCATTTCTTTAATCCCAGCGCGAAAGTCCGGAATATCGATCAAGGTAAGGCAAGTGAGCACCAAGTCGAATTGGCCATCGTCAAAAGGCAAGGCTTCGGCCCGCGCAATACTGTAATCCCCCTCAGGGTCTCTCGCGCGCGCCTGTTCGATCATCGGTTCGGTCGGATCGATGCCCGTAACCTCAATACCGTGCGATTTCATCAATCGACTGACGCGCCCTTCGCCACACCCAACATCCAACGCGCGCCGAATTCTATGGTTGTTCAGCCATGCGTTGACAGCCGGATCCAGCACAAATTTTCGGCCATTGTCCCCGTGTTCGCCCATTTGTGCGATCCAAGCTGGCGCTGAAGCCCGCCATCCGCCGTCGTTCATTCGTCATATCCTTAGCAATTGGGTCTTGGTTTAAGCAGGCCAATGAATGGCTCTTAGGGGCCCTTCGAGACGGGCCTATCGGCCCTCCTCAGGGTGAGGGTTTGTTTAAGACTCATGGTGAGGAGGCGCGATAGCGCCGTCTCGAACCATGAAGAAATGAAAAAAGCGGTTCTCAGCATTCTTCGAATTCCACTTGGCTTTGACCTACCACAGATAGGGCGCGGCCATCGGCCCCTGCCCACACATGCGCCGGTTGGATGACAGAGTGCCCCTACATATTATATTACGTGCCGGCCAAACAGCGCCCTTTGGGGTTTGCTGGCTTTTAGATGCACCGTGGGAATTTCGATGGACGCACCCGTTTCACAGCAAGGCGCTGTGCCGCCCGAAGACCGGCTTGCCTTCAAACAGGTTCTTCAAAAATCAACAATGGACGGACTCGCTTGGTCCATCGAGTCTCAGGCGCCGGAAGGCTATTGGGTGGGCAAGCTCCAATCCAATGCCTGCATGGAAGCCGAATGGATCTTGGCCCTGCACTTTATGGATCTGAGCGATCACCCCATCCGGGATGGATTGGTCCGGGGGTTGATCAAGGATCAGCGCGACGATGGATCGTGGGAGATCTATCACGGCGCGCCTGCAGGCGACATCAACACCACGGTCGAATGCTATGCGGCGCTAAAATGCGCCGGCTATGCGGCGGACTCCGAACCGCTTGAAAAAGCCCGCGCCTGGATCATGAAGCGCGGGGGGCTTCAGCACATTCGCGTGTTCACCCGGTACTGGCTTGCGCTCATCGGTGAATGGCCTTGGAAACATGCGCCCAACATTCCGCCCGAAGTCGTTTATTTTCCGAAATGGTTTCCTTTCAACATCTACAATTTTGCATCTTGGGCCCGCGCCACGCTGATGCCGATCGCCGTGCTGAGCGCGCGACGGCCCGTCAAACCACTTCCTCACGGTCAAGCCTTGGACGAACTGTTTCCCAAAGGCCGCAACAATTTCGACTATGCATTGCCCAAAAAGGTCGATACGTGGACACTTCAAAATTTCTTTCTGTGGGCGGATCGTTTTTTGCACGGTGCACAAGCATGGGGCTTGCCGCCCGGACGTAAAACATCGGTTGCGCGTGTTTTAGAATGGATCATCAAACACCAGGACGCCGATGGCGCGTGGGGCGGCATTCAACCGCCATGGATTTATGGGCTGATGGCGCTTCACAATGAAGGCTACGCACATACGCATCCGGTTATGGCAAAAGGACTGGGCGCGCTGCAGGATCCGCGTTGGATGTATGAAAAAGACGGCGCGACTTATGTCCAAGCCAGTGTCTCACCCGTTTGGGACACGGTACTGACCATGTTGGCGCTGCAGGATTGCGAAGCCGCCGATCGTCCCGAAAACAAAGAAGCAATGGAAAAAGCCGTCAGTTGGCTGATGGATAACGAAGTGCGTACACCGGGCGACTGGCAACAGAAAGTCAAAAATGTCGAGCCGGGCGGATGGGCCTTCGAATACGCGAATGCGTCCTATCCGGATGTAGACGACACCGCCGTTGCGTTGATTGTTCTTGCACCCTATCGCGACGACCCGAAATGGCAGGAACGCGGCATTGAGGCCGCACTTGAGCGCGCGGTGAAATGGATATTCGCCATGCAATGCAAGAATGGCGGTTGGGCGGCGTTCGATCGAGACAATGACAAGGACATTCTGACGAAGATTCCGTTTTGCGATTTTGGCGAAGCGCTCGATCCACCAAGCGTGGATGTGACGGCCCATGTTTTGGAAGGTCTGGCGGCGCTCGGCTACACTTCAGAACATCCGGCCATCCGCCGCGGCATCCAATTTGTCAAAGACGAACAAGAACCCGACGGCAGTTGGTTCGGCCGCTGGGGCGTGAACTTTATCTATGGCACCGCCGCTGCATTGCCGGCGCTGAAAGCAATGGGCGAAGACATGCGCAGCCCTTATGTGTCGAAGGCGGCCGACTGGATTTTGGATCGCCAGAATGAAGATGGTGGCTGGGGCGAGACGTGCGGATCCTACATGGATCCCGAAAAAGCCGGCCGCGGGGACTCAACGGCTTCACAAACCGCATGGGCGCTGATGTCGCTGATTGCGGTGGGGCGCCCAAGCGACCAGGACGTCGTGAAGAAGGGGCTCAAATTCTTGATGGATCGCCAAAGCCAGGGAACGTGGGACGAACCTGAGTTTACCGGCACTGGTTTTCCCGGCTACGGCGTTGGACTGCGGATCAATCTGAAGCAGAGCGGCCTTCAGGATGACCTCCAACAAAGCACAGAATTGAGCCGCGGATTCATGATCAATTATAACCTTTATCGCCACTATTTCCCGGTTATGGCCATGGGACGCGCCGACCGTTATTTGGATCGGATCGGAAACGAGCCCGCATAAGGCTTGCGTTAGCGGATTGGTTCTTAGCGCGCATATTGCCGCGCGCCTGTCGACGGCAAATCCACAAGCGCTTATATGAAGCCTGTAGATATCGGAGTGAATAATGCCTCTCACGCGTGACCGCCTACCAGCAACTGCCTGCAAATCAATGGATGACATCAGGCAGGAAATTGATCGCCTCGATCGAAGGCTCGTATTGCTCCTGGCCGAGCGGCAAACTTACATTGAACGCGCGGGCCACATCAAACCCAGCCGAGACACTGTGCGCGATGAAGCGCGTATCGAAGACGTGGTTACAAAAGTGCTGGATGCAGCGAAGACTGCAGGGCTGAGCACCGACGTGGCGGAACCTGTTTGGCGCACAATGGTCGATGCCTTTATCGAGCACGAATTCGACGTGTTCGATGACCGGGAACCCACACTCAAAGAAAGCGCCTGACGGCAAAAGAAAACGACTCCCGAGCCAGACAGCTCCAACGTGTCATTCCCCGGCTGAGCAGAGCGAAGTCCGGGGAATCCATATTTTGGAAGCAATCAGATATAAATCATGGATTGCCCGGATGCGCCGCGTTGCGGCTTACCGTGCAATGACACGTTAATGTCTACGTGCCGTGTTAGCGGTTGCCGGAGTTTTCGCACCTCGTTTTTGCAGCAAAGCCGTGGTCTCAGGCCATCTTCACGGGCGTTAGCGGGTCCACTAGTATCCGCGCTATGACAAGATTCTTCCCCCTCCTCTCGATCATTCCACTAGCACTTCTTCTCGGCCTTGGCGCTTGTTCCAAAGGATCATCGTTCGATCGTGATGCCGCGCTTGCGCGCGCGGACGCTTACGATGTTGTTATCAACCGAGACAAATGGGGTGTCCCGCATGTCTATGGCGAAACAGATGCCGCTGCAGCATTTGGATTTGCCGTTGCACAGGCGGAAGACGATTGGAAAAACATTGATGAGAGCATCCTCCTCTACCGCGGACAACGTGCGTCACGCGTGGGCCAAGAGGGCGCCGTCACGGATTATCTTGTACAACTGCTTCGCGTTTGGCCAACAGTGACAGCGCGCTATGAAACCGACCTCAGCCAAGAAACGCGCGCCTACTTGGAAGCCTTTGCAGATGGGATCAACTACTGGGCCGCCTTGAACCTCGACAAGGTCGACCAAACGCTTTTGCCCGTCACCGCGCAAGATGTGGTTGCTGGATATATGTTTCGGCATCTTTTGTTTTACGGTCTCGACAAACATCTGACGGACCTCAACGAACCTGAACGCAAATTTCCCATCTCAAGAAAAATGACCGCGCTTTTTGGCGGCCTTCCCGTTGGTTCGAACGCCTTTGCCGTCGCGCCTCACAACACGCCTGATCAAGCCACACGATTGGCGATTAATTCGCATCAGCCGCTGACCGGCCCCGTTGCTTGGTATGAGGGACATATCAAAAGTGAAGAAGGCCTCGACATTATGGGTGGCGTCTTTCCTGGCAGCCCGACCATCAGTCTTGGCTTTAACAGCGACTTGGCGTGGGGCGTGACGGTCAACAAACCGGACCTTGTCGATATCTATGCGCTCGACATCAACCCCGACAATGAAGATCAATATCGCATAGACGGCGAATGGGTCGATTTTGAAAAAGACACGGCGAAGATCGCCGTCAATCTTTTCATGGGCTTTCGTTGGACATTTACCCGCGAGCTTTTGTTTTCAAAACATGGCCCCATCATGCGGACCGATCACGGCGCCTATGCCATTCGCTATGCCGGGATGAACGAAATTCGTCAGCCCGAGCAATGGTATCGCATGAACAAAGCCCGCACCTATGCCCAGTGGCAGGACGCGATGCGGTTTCACAGTTTCGCGAGTTTCAATTTTGTGTACGCCGATAAAGAAGGAAACATCGCTTTCGTTCACAATTCCCAAACACCAAAGCGTGTGGAGGGATACAATTGGCAACACTATGTGCCAGGGGATGACTCGTCCCTCATCTGGAACGGTCATATCGCTTATGATGATTTACCTCAGGTCATCAATCCAAAATCAGGATATGTACACAGCGCCAACCAAACGCCGTTCCTGGTAAGCGCGGCCGTTGATAATCCGAACCCGGACCTTTTTCGCCCCGAAGACGGCTTTCAAAGCCGAATGACCAATCGCGCATATCGCGGGCTGGAATTGTTCGCGGAAATGGGCACGATCTCGCGCAAAGAATTCAGAGACATCAAGTTCGACCGCAAATATTCGGCGGAGTCCCGATCGGCGAAATATGTCGCACAGATTTTTGACAAAGACTTAGCAGACAAACCAAATTTGATAGCAGCCCAAGATCTTCTTAAGAGCTGGAATCTATCAACCGATTTGGAAAACAAAGGCGCTGCGCTCGGTGTTTGTGTCTTATCGGAAGAATGGAAAGCCGAACAAGCTGGCGCAGAGCCACCAGAGGTTTTGCCGGTTCTTGAAACTTGTGTGGACACGCTGCAAACAAAGGTCGGCCAACTCGATCCCAAATGGGCTGACATCAATCGCCATATTCGCGGGGACGTAAATGTGCCGCTGCAAGGGGGACCTGACACGCTCCGCGCTATTTATGGGCTCGGACTTGAAGAGGACGGCTATCTGACAGCGGTCGCCGGCGATGGACTTTATTACTTGGTTGAATGGGACAAAGACGGCAAACTTCACGTCGAAGGTATTCATCACTTTGGCTCAGCAACTCAGGACGCTTCCTCCCCGCATTACGCCGATCAAGCACCGCTTTTCGCGCGAGAAGAATTGAAGGACCCCTTGTTTGATCCAATTAAGCTTGCGGCAAACTTGTCGCGAAGCTACAGACCACAAGACTTGGCAGAGAAAGATTAGGAGCGCACACCATGAAAACATCCATCGCCATCGGGGCCGCTAATTCGGGCAAAAGCGGTGAGTTTGAAAGCCTTGCGAACTACACGGTGGAAGCGGAAAAGATCGGTGTCGACTCAGTTTGGTCTGCCGAAGCCTGGGGACAGGACGCCGTTGCCCCCCTTGCTTATCTCGCCGCACGCACGTCAAAGATCAAATTGGGGACCGGTATCATGCAGGTCACGGCGCGGGCGCCGTCCATGACAGCTATGACCGCGCTGACCATGGCGACCCTTTCCAACAACCGGTTTATTTTGGGATTGGGGAACAGCGGGCCACAAGTCGTTGAAGGCTTGCACGGACGCCGGTTTGACAAACCCCTGCCGCGCATGCGTGAAGCCATCGCGATCATTCGCCAAGCCTTTCGTGGTGAAAAGATTGAACTGCATGGCGATCATTACGACTTGCCGCTGCCCGGCGGCCAAGGCAAGTCGTTGCGCCTTTCGCAACCTGCTAACCCAGACATTCCCATCTATCTGGCGACGCTGACACCTAAGGCGCTCGAGCTGACCGGTGAGATTGCCGATGGCTGGCTGGGCACATCGTTCACGCCGGAAGGTGCAGAAGCCTATCTCCCCCACCTTAAGAAGGGCGCGGAAAAGGCTGGCCGGTCACTGAGTGACATTAACATCAGCGTGTCGGTTCCTGTTTCGATCACATCGAACCCCGAACCGTTTGTTCATGAAGTGAAGATGGGCCTGGCCTTTCAACTCGGTGCCATGGGATCGCCAACGACAAATTTCTATAATGACGGCTTCAAGCGTGGCGGTTTTGAAGAAGACGCGATCGCCGTTCAAAAGCTCTGGGTCGAAGGCAAACGAGATGAAGCGATCGCGCGCGTACCGGACGATTTGGTTGAGAAGACCAGCTTGATCGGTTCCACAGATTTCGTGAAGACGCGGATTCAATCTTATCGAGACGTGGGCGTGAACACTTTGGGTCTGAGGCCGTTGGGCAAAGGTGCCATCGAACGGCTCGATACGCTGGCAGCGGCGGTCGATTTGGCGAAGTGAACCGTCAAGGTTTCTTGGCCATCAGCAGGTCAAGATGATTGAAGGTGTTTCTTTCTTAAGCCCTTCATCATTTTGTTCCAAAGATCAGGGCCCCCGTCTTCGAGTATCTTGGCTTGCGCATCGAGTTCTGGCGAGACCGGGAGAAATTTGCGACCCCAGATCGCCATTTGCGCCAGGACAGGTACCAGCTCAATCCCCATTTCGGTGAGGCTGTAGATGACCTTTTGCTTATGGTGGGTATCGTCTTGCCTCGTCACCAAGCCATGGGCCATCAGCGTTTTCAAACGTTCTGATAACATGTTGGCGGAAATACCTTCTTCGCACTCCGTCAACAATTCCCGAAAGTAGCGCCGCCCTCCGATCGCAATGTCGCGAATGACGATAAGTGTCCACTTATCCCCCAATATTTCGACCGAGAGATTCATCGGGCAACCTGATCTGCGCTGCAGTTTCATTTCCACGTCCTCGCAAAAGACCAAATCAAATCATACAACCAATATTGAAACCTAACCAGTTAGGAAATATAACTGGATTGCCGAGACGCATATGGCGCTCGTGGCAAGTTCACACGTCATTAGAGGGGAAAAGCAAACGTGAAATATGGACGCGCGATCGTTGTCGGAAGCGGCATCGCAGGCCTCACCAGCGCGCGAGTGCTGTCGGATCATTTTGATCACGTGACGCTCCTCGACAGCGATGAAATTCCCAAATCAGCCGATGTCCGCTCCGGCGCTGCGCAAAGCCGGCACTTGCACACGCTTCTTCCTGGCGGGCTCGACATTCTTAGTGACCTCTTTCCAAACCTCGAAAACGCGCTCGACAAACAGGGCGGCATGACCGCCGGGCCGTCTGGCTGGTATGCCCTGACCTCGCACGGCAAGACCTATCGGATTTCTCGCTTTCAACCGACGCCAAACAGCGATCCTGACCGCCCCAACAAAACGCGGATTCAAACGCGGCCGCTGCTTGAGCTGTGCATACGGCAGCAGGTCGAAGCCTTGCCGAATGTTGACGTCATCTATCAAGCAAAAGCCGGACATATAGAAACGCAATCTAACCAGGTCACAGGCGTGTCGCTGCAAGGGATACAGAAGGCTCTGAAAGCGGATTTGGTCGTAGATGCCAGCGGGCGGGCCAGCAAGTCGCTTGAATGGCTGAAACAGATGAGCGGCGATTTGCCGGAAGAATCGGCCGTGAACTGCGACTTTGCTTATTGTTCCGCTCTGTTTAGACCCAAAAACATTTCGGCGTTCACCGATGTCGGATTTCTGATCTCATCAGCGCGTGAAGGTGACTACACGAAGAGAGGCGGTTCATTGGCACGCGTTGAGGATGGCCTTTGGCAGGTGACCCTGGCGGGCCGGCTCGGCGATTATCCACCAAGGGATTTGAATGGTTTCCTCGATTACATTGGCACGCTGCCAGTATCGAAAATGAGCGAGTTGCTGGAAAATGCTGAATTGGTCAGTGGCCCAAGCCAATATCTGTTTCCGAAAAGCATTGTTCGTCACTACGAGCGGCTGACGTCCTTTCCCGAAGGGCTTCTGCCGATTGGCGATACGATATGCCAACTCAATCCCGGTTACGGCCAGGGCATGTCTGTCAGCTGCCGCCAAGCCATGGAATTGGATTCTCTTCTTCGAACACGCCGCAAAACTGAGGCACCCCTTGAAGGACTGTGGCGGGACTATCTGCCTTGCGCGTTTGAACAGACGCGGGGACCTTGGGTTTTCGCGGCGCTCATGGACTTTTCAAAAAAGGGGACGACGGGCGATTTTCCGGACTCAGAGGCCGAGGGCATCCGGAAACTCAAGATCCTGAACAAGCGGGCCGACAAAGGGGATACGGAAGCAGCCAGCTTGGTCGACTCGATCTTCGATTTGCGCCTTCCCTTTTCGGCACTTGACGACGTTTTGGTCTGACCTCGCCGGCTGACGCCGAACAAAGCCCAGTCCAAAAGATCCCCACGCCGTCTTCAAAGATGGTCAAAGCCAACCTGAAAATTCCTGTGTGAGCATTGTCTGATCTGCTCAGAAACGCTAACACGCCTGGCAGAGATAGCTATGTGATCCCAATCGCATCTGCAGAACGGCGTAGGAAGGCGTTTAGACAGGAGAATAAGAATGGAACTCAACTCAAATATTTCAGCCGTCATTACGGGCGGCGCCTCCGGCCTTGGCGCCGCGACGGCCCGCAAACTAGCGGGCTACGGTGTGAAGATCGGTATCTTTGACCTTAACGAAGAACAAGGCGAGGCGGTTGCCAAAGAGTTGGATGGCGTCTTTGCGAAAGTGAATGTCTGCTCGGATGACGAAGTTGATGCCGGTTTCGCGAAGACACGTGCGGCGATTGGCCAGGAGCGCATCCTGATCAACTGCGCCGGGACCGGCAATGCCATTAAAACCGCATCGCGCAATAAAGAGACAGGCGAAATCGAACATTTCCCACTCAAGCAATTCGACTTGATTATTCAGATCAATCTGGTCGGCACGTTCCGATGCATTGCCAAATCGGCAGCCGGCATGATGACCCTCGACCCCGTCGACGGCGAACGCGGGTCCATCGTCAACACCGCTTCTGTTGCCGCCGAGGACGGGCAAATTGGACAGGCTTCCTATTCAGCTTCGAAAGGGGGCGTCGTCGGCATGACGCTGCCGATCGCGCGCGACCTTTCCCGCGAATTGATCCGTGTCAATACGATCCTGCCCGGCATCTTTGACACGCCTTTATTGGCAGGGGCACCAGAAAAAGTGAAACAGGCGCTGGGTGCTCAAGTGCCAAACCCGGCACGACTGGGCTCACCCGAAGAATACGCTTCGCTTGCCGTTGAGATGTGCAAGAACGGTTACTTTAATGGGGAAGATGTGCGCCTCGACGGTGCGATCCGGATGGCCCCTCGCTAATTTCCGATACGACTTTTAAACAAACAAAACTGGAGAACGAACATGGCAGAAGCTTATATCATTGATGCATGCCGCACCCCGCGGGGCATCGGCAAGGTCGGCAAGGGCGCGCTTGCGCACTTGCACCCGCAACATCTCGGCGCCACGGTTTTGAAGGCGCTCGCTGAACGCAATAGTCTGAAGACGGACGAAGTCGACGATATTGTCTGGGGCACCTCTTCGCAACGTGGCAAGCAAGGCGGCGACCTGGGCCGCATGGCCGCGCTGGACGCCGGCTATGACATCAAGGCATCCGGTGTGACGCTCGACCGTTTCTGTGGCTCGGGCATTACGTCGGTGAACTTCGCGGCAGGCCAGGTCATGGCCGGCCTTGAAGATCTTGTGATTGCGGGCGGCACTGAAATGATGAGCTACACAGCCTCGACCGCCGACCCGAGCACGCCTCCGATGATGGACGGCGGTAACCTGTCTTTGCGCAAGAAACACCCGCAATCACAGCAGGGCGTCTGTGCCGATGCGATTGCGACGCTTGAAGGTATCGACCGTAAAGCCGTGGATGAATTGGCTTTGACATCACAGCAACGCGCGGCCGTTGCCATCAAGGAAGGCCGCTTCGATAAGTCGGTTGTGCCCGTCTACAATGAAGACGGCTCAGTGGCGCTCGATCATGAAGAGTTTCCACGGCCCGAAACAACACTCGAAGGCCTTGGCGAACTGAAGCCAGTCTTCAAAGCATGGGCGGACATTCCCGTCGATGATCAGGGCACGACCTATGGCAGCCTGATCAAACAGAAATACCCACAGATCAATGAATTCAACCATATCCATCACGCCGGTAATTCTTCGGGAGTTGTCGATGGTGCGGCCGCGCTTTTGTTAGCGTCGGAACAATATGCCGAGAAAAACAATATGACGCCGCGGGCGCGCATTGTAACGGCCGGCAATATGGGCGACTGCCCGACGCTGATGCTCAATGCGCCGGTTCCCTCTGCCAAGAAGGTACTGGAGAAGGCGGGCCTGACCACAGATGATATCGATTTGTGGGAAATCAACGAAGCATTCTCTGTTGTCGCCGAGAAGTTCATCCGCGACCTGAAATTGGACCGGTCCAAGGTCAATGTGAATGGCGGTGCCATGGCGCTTGGCCATCCCATCGGCGCAACCGGATCAATCTTGATCGGCACGATGGTCGACGAACTTGAACGCCAAGACCTCAAACGTGGCCTGGTCACCATGTGCGCCGGCGGCGGCATGGCTCCAGCGATCATCGTTGAACGCGTTTAAAAGCTCATAATCGCTCCTATATAATAAGGCGAGAGGTGTAAAAACTTTTCGCCTTAATTGTGTCCGATTTTGTAGGAGCGTTCTTTGGCCCGGTTTTTTGCGGTTGTAATACTCACCGCAACAGGTGCGCTGTTTGGGGCCCTGCTCGGTGTCCTTTTGTTTGGCGAAGGAAACCTGTTTTATGGCTGCATTGCGCTTGGAGCCGTTTTGGGCGGCTATTGGGGCATGAAGGTCAAACGCCCGCTTGAAGTGGTCGCCGAGTTCTTTGCAAATCTCCTTCTTAGGTCATAGCGGCCAAGACACTTGCCGTCATCAAGTGGCTTGATCAGGCTGTCGGCGCACCGCGCGCGGAATCGTCAGCTTCAATAAGCGCATCGGTCAACCGCTCAACCATTTCAATCCGTGCTGTCGGATTGCTCTGTCTGATGTCATGCATCTCACCTGGATCACCCTTCAAGTCAAACAGTTGCTCTTCACCTTTTGCGTTTCTGGTGTAGCGATGTTCCCTTGAAATCAACGTCCGGGTTTTCGCCGGTATGGGTGTGAGCTTCGACAAGATCGTTGCAACGTCATCTTCGATCAACACATGATTGCGGACTTCGGCAGAAGCATCTTCCAGAATTGGCCGCAAAGAGTGTCCCTGTATCCCGTCATATTCTTTGAGGTCGCAAAGATCGAGCAAGGTCGGCCCCAGATCGATGCTTGATGCTAAGGATTGGCTTGTCCCGGCGTTCATTTCTGGGACAGAAACCACCATCGGCACCTGCAAAGTGCCGCGGTAATGCATGAAGCCTTTTAGGAACAAACCATGTTCTCCCATCATGTCCCCATGATCGCTGGTAAAGACGATGATGGTGTTGTCGGCCTGCCCGGTTTCTTCCAAGTGCGCCAAAATCTGCCCGATCCCGTCGTCGATCATTTCGATCATGCCGTAGGTGGCCGCGATCGCCTCACGCAAGAGAGCGTCGTCTCCGTATCCGCAAGGCGTCACCCAATCGCGTTGGTCGCGCGGGTGCACATCTTTGAAGAAACGAAGATGCGCCGGTGCATCCGTGAGCGGATCATGACGGGTTTCCGGCAGAGCCATGCCTTCCGGCCGGTGCCGATGGAACCATTCACCCGGGGGTGTCATGGGATGATGCGGATCGGGAAATGAACACCAAGCGAGCCATGGCTTGTTTTGAGCGGACGCCTGTTTGATGAAGTCCAGCGTACGCTCGGTGACAAAGTTTGTTGAATGAAACTGAGGGTCGTATGGGGGCTGATAGATCTGCCACCAATGCTTGGATCGATGCGCACCTGGCGCTTCGGCACTGTAGTCCACCAACATGTCTTCAAGCTTCGCGCCCTTTTCGATGGCCCAGCGCAAATGATGCCCTGTTGCCCGCGCGCCATGATCAATCGAAAGCTCTATGTGACCAAACCCATAAAAGTCATCCGGGTCTTCGGGCGGACCGTTTAAATAGCGGTCGAAATGTTCAATTTCATCCCACCCCTCTTCATAGGCTGAGAACTCGGCCGGTCCCCCCCGAAACGGCACAACTGCATTGCGGCTCATCCCATGTTGAAGATGAGACTTACCAATCAAGCCCGTCTCATACCCTGCGGCGCGGAACTGCCGGACAAAGGTGTTGGCGCCCCAGTCGAGCGACCGGTCATTAAAGATGACACCGTGTGCCGTCGGCATCCGTCCTGTCATAATGGTAGACCGATTAGGCATACATACGGGGTTTGAGACCCAGGCATTGTCAAAGACCCGGCCCTTCTTGGCGATCCGATCTATGTTCGGTGTACGAACGACCGAATTCCCCATGAAGCCCACATGGTCGGCCCTTTGTTGATCTGTAATAATGAACAGGACATTCGGCGAAGAAAGGGACATAGACCTACCAACATCTGAACAGATTTTGGCGGATCATATCCTGGTCTATTCAGCCCGGATAGAGGATAGAGCTGGGCCTGTTTACGGTCGCGGATCCATTCGGAAGAACCAAATGTCATTTGGGGGATCTGGAACTTCCGACCCATACTCTTCCGGTGTCGACCAGTTTTCGACCATCGCAATAAGTTGCGCACGCAGGGCCGCATCAACTTTCGGATCCGTCACACGCACAGCTTGCCGTTCATAGCGCTTCTCATTGATGCGAAGAACCACGCGACCATCCCTGTTCGCATTCAAGTGCCACCGTTTGAACAAGTGTACGAGATGGAGAATGATACGACGGCGATCTTTGAAGCGGTTCCAACTGAACCCCAGATCACAGGGCACATAAAGCTGACCTTCATATAACATGACGCCGGTTTGCCGGGAGCCGACCGGCTCAACAAGTTGCAGTTCAATCAATAGGGGCGCATCGATTTGACGTTCGATCTCACCGCCCGTTGCGGCAATCCAGTCGACTTCTGAATCAGTCACTAGGGGACCGGAGGTCAGCCGCCCGCCTTGAAAGGGCGGGACAGGACCATCGGCAAAGCGCAGAGCGAAGAGGACACCAGCAATTGAGATGAATAAGGTGAGGAGGACAAACAGGATGATTCTGACAGACACCATGTCAGGATTTCCGAGGGCGGGCTGACAGAACGAGAAGGCCGAAGACCCCGTAGACCGCAGCGAAGATGCCTAGAAACGTGATGGCTTTGTTTTGCCAAGGATCGATCTGTGTCGTTTTCTCAAGGTAGTAAGTGCGCGAGCCCCCCGTCACCGCAACGTTGAAGCTTTCTCCGCGATAAATGTTCACGGTCGAAAACGCTGCATCAAGACGGGGTCCAAATTCAAAAGGGACCTGGCGCTGCCCGATATCCGCGGACGTCAACGGCGAAAACAGGTCTTTGGATTCGCCGTCGCGAATAACCCCATGGGATTTGTACCAATAAGCCGTGTCGGAAAAGAACAGATGCGACATGCCTGCATAAATAAAAGAGGCACCAAGTGCGACGGCGATCACATATGTCGAAACGCGGCGTTTCCGCCGCAGGCGGGTTTCGTCTTTGCGCTGCTCGATAAGATCGACCACATCGGGAATCTGCCGGAGGACTTCAGCGCTACGCTCGTCTAAGCTGTCAACAATTTCGGCGAGCGTTGTTTCATAGGCGCCGGCAATGCGCCGCAAGACGTCCGCGGAGGGAACCGAATGGTTGTTCTCCAGCTTTGACAGATAAGACTGCTCGACACCGATGGCATCGGCCGCTTCGGGCTGTGTCCAAGAACGGGCCACGCGAAGGGATTTGAGTTTGTCGCCAAGTGTCATATGAGTCCTTCAAACCAGATGTCTGAAGACGTATTCTTGGGTATTCATTGATGAATATGAAGCTGAATATTGGGGAATAAGCCCCTGAAAGAAAGAATAATTATCCGTTGCCCGAAAAAAACACCGGCAAGGCATCCAGATCCCGCCAAGACCCGAGCACATATGATCATGCCCCCAACAAAGGCGGGCAGGAAACATCTCATGTGGCAGCTCACTCAGGCTCAATAAGGCAATGAAATAAATAGAAAAAGTGGTACCGCCGCCTGGTCTCGAACCAGGGACCTCTAGATCCACAATCTAGCGCTCTAACCAGCTGAGCTACGGCGGCCCATCTTGCCCCGTGTCAGTCTGCCGGGGCATTGAACAAGAGGCGCAAACTAGGCTTACTGAGCCCGAATTTCAAGCGAACAATGAACCCCACGGAAGATCAAACAGCCATGTCCCTGTCACTCGATCAGCTTGCTGAGAAACATCCCATTCGAACTGAGTTTGTGAAGGCGAACGGCCTGACTTTCGAGGTCGATCAGTGCGGCGAGGGCGAGAAGTTCGCCCTGCTCCTCCACGGATTTCCCGAGCACAGCTACTCATGGCGTTACCAACTGCCCCTGTTGGCCGAACTCGGCTACACAGCCTGGGCACCGAATATGAGGGGCTACGGCAAAAGCAGCCGGCCGAAAGGCGTGCGTGCCTACACGATCGATCACCTATGGGATGATGTGAGCGGCCTTATTGATGCCAAGGGCGCGTCTAACACGACCCTGATCGCACACGATTGGGGCGCAATTATTGCGTGGACATATGTCATGGCCAAGCTGCGTCCGCTCGAGCGTCTGGTCATCATGAACGTTCCCCACCCCGCCGCCGGCAATAAGAATGTGAGTTGGCAGCAACTGAAGAAATCTTGGTACATCTTCTTCTTCCAGATCCCGAGGCTGCCCGAATGGGGATTAACCCGGAACGATGCCCGCGCGGTTGGGGAGGCCTTCCGCGGTATGGCTATCGACAAGTCACGTTTTCCTGACGAGGTTTGCGATGTTTACCGCCAAAACATACTTCAACCCGGGGCGGCGACCGCGATGGTCAACTACTACCGTGGCCTGTTTCGCACTAAAAGAATGAGGGAAATGAACGGCGCGAATCCGCCCACAATCAACATTCCCACCCTAATGGTTTGGGGTGAAGAAGACAGCGCGCTCGGCAAAGAACTCACCTACGGAACGGATGAATTTGTACGTGATCTGACAATCCGGTACTTGCCGAATGTCTCGCATTGGGTTCAACAGGAAGCGCCTGAAAAAGTGAACCTTTACCTTGAAGATTTTTTGACAGGCAATCCCGTGCGCGCCTGAACACAAATCGCGGTACCGAGCTCTGGCGACATTAACCTTACTCGGCGCTGTTCACTATAAAACCGGAACACCGATTGGCCTGGCGACCGGACAAAGGTAAAGTCACCTGCTGGGTATCGTGTGTCTAGGGGCCGGCCGGAAACGGCTTTTCTGAATCCAATCCTGATGCTTGTTGGCGCATGGCGTCCTACACTTGTTTATTGAGTCGTTATGAGTACTGCGTATCGCATTCCCGCGTTTGATCACGATCCAGCGCCCGTTTGGCTGTGGGACAATGCGTATGCGCGAATCGTATGGGCAAATGCTGCGGCTGTTTCATTTTGGTCTGAAGATACTCTGTTTGACTTAATCGACAGAGCCTTTCGGCCGGACGATCCCTTTGTCGCCCAACTCGCTTCGATTGGCGGATCTAAGGCACCGATCACACCCACCACCCAATCGCTTCGCTTGGACCGCGGCGACGGCATCCGAGCTTGGAGGGCCATCGTCTCAGCCCATGTGTTGCCAGATAAACGCACTGGCCTGCTGATCAAGATCGAAGAACAAACAAGCCGAACCATTGATCACGATGCGCTCCGCTATATCGACGCCTTTAACGATGCGCCCACGGCGCTCGCACTATTCGGTTTGGATGGAACGGCTTTGCTTGAGAACGAGTCGTGTCAGGCGTTGTTCAACGCCCACAGTTCCCTCGGCGCACGTATCGGCGGCAATGAACTTGCCGTACGGTTGATTGCTCAAACACTGGCCGGCGCCCACATACAACGCACACTCACGGTTCGAACGAAAGTCGGCCCCCGAAAACATCGGATCGTCGCAAAGGGGTTGATGGACAGGTCAACCCAATTTGCTGCAACGCTTGTGCAATTCCAAGACGTCACCGATCGGCGTGCCTACGAACAAAGCCTCGTTGAAACCAAGGAGCGCATGGAGGAGCTGGCTTCCCTTTCAACAGCGTTCTTGTGGGAGCTGTCTGCTGACAAACAGATTCTCTACGCTTCGCCCCTTCTGTGCCGATCCATCGACATGGCGCAAGAAGACGTACTTCAACTCAGTTGGCCCGAACTCGCCGACAAAATGGGAATACGCGAGGCTGAAGTCATTCAATCCATTGGTTCAGCCACCGCAAACAGCAACGCAACATTGCTGCGCACCACACCACGAGAGGGATCCGCTAAAAATTTCATTCTTCGCAGGCAACTGGTTCACGACAAGCAAGGAGAATTGAGCAAGATCCGCTGCGCCGCGACGCCCCTCCTATCCGCACCAGAGAAGCCACACACCGTTGAAGCCCCTCCCGAAAGACCCACGTCAATTTCCGATGTCCATCGCCAAGCACTCGATATGATGAGCGATGGCGTGTTCATTGTGGAACGAGACGGATCCATTCAATGGGCCAACCAAGCAGCACATAAATTATCTGAAGAAGATTCCCTGACCGATCTTCAGGACGTCTATGCGCGCTTAAGTACCAGCGATCAGAAGGCGTTGGAATCCGCGCGCGCTGCCCAGCCAAGCGACGCCCAGACGACAGGCATTCACTTAACAACTCTCTTTATACGGAGCGATAAAGAGAAACTCCCCATCAATATCGCACTTGATCCGCTAAGTACGGCGTCGGAACAGTCCATCATAACAATCCGCGACCTGACGCACGAAGTGAATCACAGCCGGGCTCTGATGGCAGAGCGAGATCAAGAACGTTCAGCCAACACAGCCAAATCCAAAATGCTTGCGCAAGTCAGCCATGAGTTTCGCACACCGTTGAACGCGCTCATCGGATTTTCGGAAATGATGATCAACGAGAGGTTTGGTCCGATCGACAATCCACGCTACCGGGACTATCTGGAAAACATCCATGATGGGGCCCAGTTACTGTTGAGCCTTTCCAATGACCTTCTCGACATTGCAAAAATCGAAGCCGGCGTTCTGGATCTGAAAGAGCGGGATATCGATTTGAATGCGGTAATCCGCAAGTCGATCAATCTGGTTCGTCCGCAGGCTCGAAATCAAAGCATCAAAATCAGAGGCCGGTTGCCAGAAGCGGGTCTATGTGTTCGAGCGGACGAACGAAGTGTCGAACAGATGTTGCTAAACATTCTTTCGAACGCCATCAAATACTCACGGCCGGGAACCTATGTTGATTTGGATAGCTGGTCGCCGTCTTCCGGCGCCCTGCGTGTGACCGTTACTGATCGCGGTATCGGAATGACCGAACAAGATATTGAACTCGCTCTGCAACCCTACAAGAGAGTTGGCAACAGCCAAGATGTTGAAGGTGTCGGCCTTGGATTGCCACTCGTCAAATCGCTCGCCGAAGCGAATCGCGTCGAGTTCCAGATCACCAGTACGCCAGGCAGAGGCACAACCGTACATCTAACATTCAGAAAGTCAGACCGCGACCAATAAGATTTTGGCTTTAACTTCATACTGTTAGTTTTTCACCATCAAGAATGTCTTTGTTTTCGCCGTTCCGCTAAGTCCGATGTTTGACCTCCTAAGAGGATGCCCCTACTCTCGTTAACGTTATTGCGTAATCGGCGAGTGGTGGGGCGCTATGATGAATCGAACAATAGTTTTCGTTACGGCGGGTCTCATGCTTGCGCTGGCGCATCAGTCGGCCCATGCTGAAAGCTGCGACGCGGAAAAACAGGATCTCGCCTACACTTTCACAAGTCTCGGTCAATGGGGTGAGGCCTATGACCAGATCGCGCAGGATGCGGTCTCAAGCCAAAAAGGTTTGATTGGCCAGCAAGGGAATGACTCAACCTCCCAGGCGAAAGTCCGTCTTCTCCTTGCGCTGATGCAAGAAGAGATGATGGCGCGCAAGTCCGACTATATCTACATGATCGCAGATGTCGTTTGCTCGACTTACACCAAGGCCGAGCTCACGGACATGATTGGCTTTTTCGACTCCGATAGCGGCCAGTCCTTCATGGAAAAATCTTCGCTTATCCAAGATCAAGTCGTACAAGCCACCAGGCAATTTGCGAATGAAGCTCTGCAAGAATCTTTCAATGCCGCGAATCAGCGCTTAGGCGAAGAAGAACCATTTACCGGCCTCTGATTGCTAAACGCCACCGAACGCCGGTGACCAGCAAAGTGTTTCGCTCAACTCTTCGGGCCGCAGATTGGCCTTAATTTCCTGCTCATAATTGTTCTTTCTGCCCCCATCGCTCATGCCTATTGACACAACACCCCAACCCGATAGCAGCCCAAAATCAAGAATCTGACCTGGGATCTGACCCAGGATCTAACTAGGACTTCGTCGGAGGACCACTGATGAGATATTTCTTCATATTTCTGTTGGTTTTGGTCGCGCTCATCGGCGGCGCCATCTACTTTCTGCCTTATTTGTTGCCCGCAGAAGCGCTCAAGACACGCGTCGTTGAAGAAGCAAAAAGAACCACAGGGCGCGACGTTTCCATCGGAGGTGATTTGGCGATCTCTGCTTTTCCGCAGGTCGCATTGCGTGTTGAAGATGTGTCCATCTCAAACGCCCCTGGCGCCAAGCACGAACAAATGGCGACCATGAAGGAAATGAGTGTCGGGCTGAACCTGTTTCCGCTGTTGCTGAACAATGAAGTCCAAGTTTCGCAGTTCGTTCTGATCGATCCTGTGTTGCATGTAGAAGTCGACAAGAACGGCAAGTCGAACTGGGACTTTAGCGACGTGGCGACGACACCTGAAGTTCCCAGCGGTGAGGACACGGCGCCGCCGCAAGAGCCCACCGGGACTGAAGAGACCGGAACACCACCAGGCGAGACCACGAACGACTACAGCGTGGGCAGTGTTCGATTGGACGACATTCGTTTGGTCAATGGCACGGTTACGTACGACAACAAACAAACGGGTGATTCCTACGACTTAAGCAACATCAATACCGCCGTCTCTCTTCCAAGCCTCGCTGAGCCCCTGAAGATCGATGGCGATCTTGTGTTCAACAACGAAGCTGTCGACTTGGCTCTGATACTCGAAAACCCCGAAAGCGCCTTTTCCGGCAATGAAAGCCCATTCCAAATTGATCTGTCATCGGATCTTATTGATTTCGCCCTCAATGGTGCCGCCACTTTCGGCGAACAGACGAACATGACCGGCAAAGTCGATCTGGACGTGCCTTCTATTCGGCGACTGGCGGCTTGGACCGGCAACCCAATGGACGGCACGCAAGGGTTTGGTGCCTTAAAGATCTCAGGTGATCTGAGTTCGACAGAAACGGTGACGCGATTCACGAACGCCAATCTCCAATTCGACGGTATGAACGGCAGCGGCGAGCTCTCCATCGACATGTCCAACGCCACGCCTTTTGTCAAAGGCCGATTGGATGTCGATCATTTGAACACGAATCCCTATGCGTCAGGTGGCCAAGCGACGCCGCCGGAAAGCACGAAGACACAAAGCCAAACGACGCAAACCTCTCAGCCCTCAGTTGCGCAATCCGCGCCCGCCGCCGCATCGAAGCCAGCAACCTCGTCAGGATGGCGCAGTGAACCCATCGACTTCTCAGGTCTAAGAGCCGTCAATGCCGACCTTAAACTCAATGCGGACCGGATCACGTTTAACGAAATAAAAATGGGGAAGAGCGCTCTCGATCTGAGTATCAACAATGGTCTTCTGATCGCAGACCTAACAGAACTCGCGCTTTATGACGGCAAAGGAAAAACAAAAGTCACCATTGACGGTCGCGGCACGCGGCCCACAGTGCGAACCGTCACGAGCTTTGACGCTGTCAACGCGTTTCCCTTGCTCAGAGACGCGATGCGTCTAGAGAATCTGGAAGGCATTGGCACCCTGACCTTTAACCTGGCAACGTCAGGGCGATCGCAACGCGAAATGATGCAAACACTTTCGGGAAGTGGCGAGCTCCGATTTGTTGACGGCGCCATCCGAGGCATCAACCTCGCCGATATGGTGCGCAATGTACAAGATGCGTTTTTCGGCATCGAAAACACAGGTGCTCAAAAGACCGACTTCACCGAAATGGGCGGCACGTTCAGGATCATCAATGGCGTAATAGCGAACGACGACCTGTCCTTACTGGGCCCGCTTGTGCGTTTAAGCGGTCGCGGACAAGTGAATGTCGCGAACCGTACAATTAACTATCGCGTCATTCCAAAAGTCGTGACGTCGTTGGAAGGCCAAGGCGGAAATCGCGATCTGTCAGGCGCCCAAGTTCCCGTTCAGATTACAGGTTCTTGGGACAACCCAAAATTTGCACCTGATCTTGCCGCCCTTATTACCAGCGGTATTGCGGGGCACGAGGCTGCAAAAGAAGCAGGCGAAGATCCGGTACAAGGTATCCTCAAGGGCATCTTCGGAATCAAGGACTCAAAACCGCAACAGGAAGAGGAAGCGGCCGGTCAGGATGCGGGCTCGCCAAATTCCGACTCCGGCAACCAACAACCCGCTGAGCCAGCACAAGAAGAGCCAAAACCGATCGATCCGCTAGATATATTCAAGCAGATCATCGAGCAGAGTCAGCAGCCTCCGTCGCAATAGCCGAAAGCATCGCGGGTACCATCTGCAACGCTACCCGCTGTTAACGCATTCACCTTAGTGGTGGGGCGGCGCATACGAGTGCCCCGTCCTCAAACTGGTGAATTTTTTGGTTTTGTTGCGACGACTTTCAAAATTTGTTCTCCTGTCTTTTCTTGCAGGAACCGCATTCCCAGGCCAAGCCGCATCTGAGGAAACGCTCGAAATCATCACGTGGCCTGGCGCATATGGTGCCGCGTTGGAACAAGCGATTGCGATCCCCTTTTCGGAGCGAACCGGGAAGAAGACCGTGATCAAGCATTACCCGCACGACGACCAAGTTTTCAGATTTGAAGATTTCGCATTTCATGGGGATGTTCTGGATCTAGAGGCCAAGGAAGCCCTCGATGCATGCTCAACCGGCAAGCTGCTCCCGCTAACCGGCTTGCGCCTGGCAGATGCGCCAGATCAAACACCACCACACAAAGACTTCTACGACGTGCTGCAGAATGACTGCGCCGCTCCGGCTACAAGATTCAGCCATGTGATCGCATACCCAAGAACCGGCACGTCCCGGCCACCTGCCTCCATCACAGCCTTATTCGATCTAAAGAGATTCCCGGGCCAGCGCGGGCTCCGCAAAGACCCCCAAACCCTATTGGTATGGGCGGCCTTGGCCGCCGGTATTCCCAACAAATCCGTGTACGACGTTCTCCTAACTACGGGGGGCGTCGAGCTTGTCTTTGAACAACTTGATCTCATTCGGGGCCACATCATTTGGTGGGAGAGGCTGAACGAACCGATTTCTTGGTTAACGAAAGGTGAAGTTGCGATGGCCTCAACCTTTTACCCGCTCGTCTATCAAGCGAATCGAGAAGACCCAAATCGACTTGGAACACTCTCCGAAGGGCAGATTGCCGACCTTAATGTTTGGGTCATCCCAAACTCAGCAAAGAACACCGAAACAGCTAGAGCATTTATCAAACACGCGACCAGCACTCGCCCCTTGGCGGCTTTTTCCAGTCTCGTGCCTTACGGATCTGTACGGCGTTCTTCTAGGTCCTTGATTGCGGGGGAGATGCACCGCCATATGCCGTCAACACCCGACACTTCCCCTCCCAGCATTCAGCTCGACCATCGCTGGTGGCGGGAACATGGCGACTATCTGAAGAAGCGATTTGCCGCGTGGGCGATGGCCGATGCAACGAACCCAGAGGGCTCAGCACAGACCAGTGCTAAAATTCCGCCTACGGATGAATGATTCCTACGCAACAGCCGGAGGAGCGTTTTCTTTTTGTTCGCAGGAGAACAATGACGCGCACGTCATGTAACCCTCTGAGACTACGGTATTTTCAAAGATTCTTGAGAATCATTTGGAACAGCTAAGCCACAATTTGGCCACTGTTCACCATAACTGTCATATCACGTTCATGTAGATGAATCGGTGCTTATCAGATGGCGCAAAAAGACCCCAAATTTCCTGATAACCAATTTACAATAAAGCAAACAAATTTCTTGGGTTTCCGCCCATTTGCGCGTCTTCTTCGTGGACGCACTGTAAACTTGATGTTATGAATTGGCACTTAAAAAAAGACGGCGGACAACAAACCGTTGAGTTTGATGATCAATTGCCGCGAGGGTGGTCACGTTTCATGCTTCAATCGCTTGAAGCTCTTTTGGGGTTTTACATCGCCATCAAAAAATTTGAACTTTTTGGGGGGCCGTTAGGCAACCTAAGGGGGGTTTCCAGTCGCTGTATGGAAACTTCAGGTACGTAACAAACTAAGCCCAGGCATAATGCTCTTTGGGAGGTAAAAATATGAGAGTTGAGTTGAGCCGAACCAATGGTCGGCAAGTTTCACTCGCAACACATGAGAAGAGACAAGGCCCCTCTTCCTCCCGTGTTTCGAGAATTGGGGGATGGGCGATCGGCCTCGGTGCACTGGCGCTGTCCATAACACTTGCGGCGCCCGCATCCGCACAGTTGAATGAGGCGAGCAATACAGCCAATCAAGCTGCCCAGGAAGGCGCTGCCGCCCAACAGCAAATCGATCGCATCGACGACAAAATCAGTGACATCAATACTGAATATAAGATTGCGCTCGATGAGCTTGAAAAGCTGCAGGAATATAACGCTCAACTCGAAGTCTTGATCGAAGACCAAAGAGCGGAAGAGATCTCGCTCAAAGAGCAGATTGAACGCGCGATCACCTTTGAACGCGACGTGGTTCCTTTTATGAACCGCATGATCGAAGGCCTCGACGAGTTTGTGAAACTCGACATGCCATTCTTAGCTGAAGAGCGCAAAGGCCGGGTGGAACGTCTCAAAAATACAATGAAACGTTCAGATGCGACATCTGCTGAGAAGTTTCGGGTGATCCTCGAAGCTTATCAGATCGAGAATGAATATGGGCGGACGATGGAAGCCTATGAGGGCATCCTTGAACGCGATGGCAATGAGCTTACCGTCAACTATTTGCGTGTCGGCCGCATTGCCTATGTTTACCAGACCTTGGACGGTGGCGAGACAGCCGTTTGGGATCAAAAAGAAGGTGCTTGGGAACAGCTGGGCGGCAGCTATCGTGAGCCGATCAATACGGCGATCAGGATTGCGAAGAACCAACTATCGCCGAATCTGGTGATTGTCCCACTTCGTGGCCCCACTCAAGTTAATGGAGTAGCGCAATGACCGCGTTTGTACGTGTATTGACAGTAGCGGTCCTCGCCGCAGCTTCGTGGCTGTTTGTTGATCCAACGACAGCCACGCTTTCAGGTCCTGCATCGGCTTCAGCGCAGGAAAAACTAACCATTGATCAATTGTTGCAGCGGGTTCGGCAGGGCCGGATTACCGACAATGCCGAAAACCAGCGGCGCATCAACGAATTCGCCGCCAATCGGAACCGCCAACAGGGCTTGCTCAACCAGACTAAGGCAGCCATTCAAACTGAAGAAGCGCGCAGTGAAGTTCTGGAAGCAGACTTTGCTGAACTTGAGCGCATCTTGAATGAACTGTCGACGCAATTGACGGCCCGTCTAGGCGCTTCGGGCGAAATCCGCGGTGTTATCCGTCAGGTCTCTGCCGATACAAGAGCGCAAATCGAAAACTCGATTATCAGCACGCAGTTGCCTGGTCGGACCGAGTTGCTTGCAAAACTTGCAGCAAGCTCAAAACTTCCGACAACCGATGAATTGATTGGCTTGTGGTCGGCACTGTTTGAAGAAATGGCCGAGCAAGGCAAGATTGTTACCTATCGGGCACCTGTTACGAATGACGATGGTGTCGATGAGGAAGAAGATGTAACGCGCCTCGGCCCCTTTGTGGCCATCAGCGGGGGCGACTTCCTTGACTATTCCGGCAACACCGGAAAGCTGTCCTTGTTGGCAAAGCAGCCGCCTTCCCGTTTCACATCCGGTGCAAGCCGTGTCGAACGGGCAAGCCCAGACGGCAACTTCGTGCAGGCAGCAATCGATCCATCACAAGGTGGTATACTGGATCTGCTCGTCGGTACACCAAGCCTGCTCGACCGCGTCAATCAAGGTGGTAATGTTGGTTATGCCATCATCGCCCTGGCTGGCTTCGGTGTTGTCCTAGGTATCTATCGCTTGTTCGTCTTGTGGGGTGTGTCCGGCGCCGTTCGCCGTCAGATCCGCGCCAAACGCGCAAGTAAGGGCAATCCTTTGGGCCGCGTCATGCTCGCCTATGAGGAAAACCAAAACACCGATGTGGAAACACTTGAACTTAAGTTGGACGATGCAATCCTGCGTGAGTTGCCGAAACTTGATTTTGGCCTCAACACGCTCAAGCTGATTGCGGCCGTTGGACCTCTGATGGGGCTGTTGGGTACGGTTGTCGGTATGATTATTACCTTCCAACAGATCACCCTGTTCGGCACCGGCGATCCGAAGGTTATGGCAGGTGGTATTTCGCAAGCTCTTGTGACCACGGTTCTTGGTCTGGTGACGGCGATTCCGATCTTGTTCCTGCATAGCTTTGCTCACGGGTCGGCGCGTTCGGTCCAACAAGTTCTGGAAGAACAAGCCGCAGGTATCATCGCGAAGCATGCGGAAGGTGGGCATTAATCCATCATGTACGAGATCCTTGACGCCATAAATCCGCTTAGGATCTACGTCGACCTAGTTGCGTTTTTCGAACTTGGTGGCAACGTCCTCGTTGCCATCTTGGCCGCAACCTTCGTCATGTGGGTTCTGATCATCGAGCGGTACTGGTACTTTTGGACGAGCCACGGTTCTGTGGTGCGTAAGGCCAAAAACGAATGGCAAGCGCGTACGGACCACAAATCTTGGCACGCCCATCGGATCCGGGAACTGCTCATTTCAGAAATCAGGCTTGAGACCCAACGCGGCCTTGAGCTTCTCAAAACCATGGTTGCCATTGCACCTCTACTAGGTCTTCTTGGCACGGTTGTCGGGATGGTTGAGGTCTTCGACGTCATGTCGCTCACCGGATCGAGTAATGCGCGGGCGATGGCTTCCGGCGTGTCGAAGGCAACACTGCCAACGATGGCCGGGATGGTTGCCTCCCTGTCCGGACTGTTTTTCAGCACGCTGCTTGAGGATAGAGCAAAGCGTGAAGTCGAACATGTCGAAGACGAGTTAGAGTTACAGTAAAGGGGCGCATATGAGACGCCGTATGAAAGCGAAGGACGAAGAGGCAGAAGTCAATATCACGCCGATGTTGGACGTGGTGTTCATCATGCTGATTTTCTTCATCGTGACCGCGACCTTCGTCAAAGAAGATGGTTTGGATCTGGTGCGCCCGGATCCAAACGAAGAACAGCAGGCAAGCTCACCCGTTGCGCCAATAACGATTCGAATCAGCAATGAAAACGACGTCTACATGTTTGACGATGAAGGCAACGAACGCGTGGTCGATGTCGCTTCGGTTGAAGCGAATGTTTCGAAAGCACGGGCTGAGCAACCCAAAGCGCCGGTCTTGATTTTTGCGGAAGATGAAGCCGAAACCGGGGTCGTTGTTCGCGTCATGGACCAAGCAAAGTCAGCTGGCGCGCAGGTAACCTTGGCGCAGAACTAACCTGTTTTCGCGATCGAAGATCGGCGAATCAGAGACGAAGTATTGAGAGTGGAGTTAAAAGATGAGGCGTAGAGAACAAGACACCTCGGAAGACGCCGAAATCAACATCACGCCGATGCTTGATGTTGTGTTCATCATGCTGATTTTCTTTATTGTCACCTCAACCTTTGTGAAGGAGTCAGGTGCAGAGGTCACCAAGCCTGAAGCCGTCAATGCGGTGCAGCAAAAACGTGTTGCGATCTTGGTGGCCATCACAGACGACAATAAGATCTGGATGAACAACGAAGAAGTGGACGTCACCGAAGTTGCCATTACAGCGGACAAGCTGCACCAAGAAAACCCGCAAGGCGGCGTCGTTATTCAAGCAGATACCAAGTCCCAGGCTGGAATGTTATTGAAAGTCATGGATCAGTTGCGTCAAGTTGCGTTTCCCTACATCTCTATCTCGACGGAGAAAGGATAGCTAACCATGCCAATCGCAAGGTTGATTGTTGGTATTCCAATCGGCGGGGCAATTACGCTCGGACTGTTCATTTTGATGATGGAGCTTATTTCAACGGATGCAGAGCCGGCGAAAGAAGAAGAAGTTGCCTCCATCGATTTCCAGCGCATTAAGCGGGATGAAGAATTGCGGACCAAGGATCGCGATCTTGAAAGGCCAAAGAAAGTTGAGCAGCCACCACCCCCGCCACCGGTTGATCTGGATCTTTCAAAAGATGTCAACAAAGACCGCATGTCCGGCTTGAATGTTGGCGCCAATGTCAACGTGAACTTTCAAGGCACCGGTGCCGGCACTGTAAGTGATGGCGATGTTCTCCCACTTGTCCGTGTGGCCCCCATTTATCCTTCTCGGGCTGCAAGCCGCGGCATCGAAGGTTGGGTGGATGTGCGTTTCAACATATCAAAGACGGGAACGGTTATGGAGCCGGTAACGGTGATCGCCGGACAACCCTCTGGAACGTTTGACCGGGCCGCAATCAAAGCCGTCAGAAAATGGAAGTACAAGCCAAAAATTGTGAATGGAGAACCTCAAGAACGCTACGGTGTTGAGGTGCGGCTGACGTTCCAATTGGACGACTAACGAGAGTTCAAAAAAAGAGACGGTCTCGAAATACCAACGCTTTCAAAGAATTTATTTCGGGACCAAGAGAGACAAGAAACAAGTGAGTGAAGCGCAGCGGGCTAGCCGCTTTGTTTGGGAGGTTGAGTAAATGGCGATCAAAACGCATCTGCTGAGTTCCAGCAAGACCGTGTTGGTTGCAGTGGCTGGCGCAGCATTGGGCTATTTTGCGGTCCCACTGGATGGCGAAGGCAACGGCATTTCCGTTGCGCAAGCACAGGAACAAAGCGCAGCCGAACAGCGCGCGAACCTTGAAACCAGAAAAATTGAACCGTTGCGCGAAGCGACGTTCAAACAGATTTCTGAAGCCGTTGAACTTTTTGAAGCCAAGCAAGTTTCGCAAGCGATTGCTGTTTTGAACCGCATGCTGACGTCAGGCACGCTGAATGGTCACGAAACGGCCATGGTGCATACCAACTTGGCCGGCTTTTATGCGGATCAGGGTAACTACAACGCGGCAATCACAGCTCTCGAAAAAGCAATTGCCACAAAACAATTGCCTGCAGGCATGGAACTGACCCACCGCTACAATCTGGGTCAGCTTTACATGGCCACCGGCAATTTCAGAAAGGCAATTTCATTCATTGAAGAATGGATGCGCCTGACGCCCGATCCGCCCGCACAAGCCCACTATCTTTTGGGCCTGGCTTACTACCAAACGAATCGCAAGGGCGAAGCGCTGACGCAGATTCGTACGGCGGTCGACAAATCTCCAACGCCGGTTGAAAACCACTATGCCCTGCTCTACCAGCTCTATTTCGAGAAGCGCGACTTCAAGAGCGGCGTATCCACGCTGGAGAAAATGGTCGTTTTCTTCCCTGGCAACCGCAACTACTGGGCCTCACTGACGGCCGGGTATAACGCGCTCAATCAGGACAAGAAATTCTTTGCCGCAACCGAAATGATGTACCGGCAAGGCATGCTGAAAACCTCGGCGGAATTCGAAACGCTCGCGCAGCTTTATTTGAACAACGAAACGCCTTACAAAGCTGCCCGTTTGCTGGACAAAGAAATTAAGGCCGGCAACATCAAGAAGACCAAAGACAATTACGAGTTGCTTGCCAACGCATGGTTTGCCTCGCGCGAATGGAAACGTGCGGTCGGACCGCTCAGGACTGCTGCAGGCCAGGCGGGTGACGGTAAACTCTATCTCCGGCTCGGTCGTACATTGTTGCGCGACGACGAGTTTGACAAAGCCGAAGAAGCCCTTCGCAGAGCGCTGAATAGAGGCGGTTTGGGCAATGAGCAAGGCACCGCCTGGCTCCTTCTCGGCCAGGTTCGATACAATCTGGATCAGACGGATCAGGCACTTGAGGCTTTCGTCAGTGCAACGGATTACGAAGATTCACAGAAGAATGCGATCCAGTGGATCAAGATCCTCGATACAGATGAAAGATATAAAACGCTTGTCTTGGATATAGAGACGAGAATTAAACTGAAAGAAATCGAAGAGCGCCGCCGCAAGAATGGCGAACTGCCGCCTGAAGAGGAAGAGGCGCCTGCGGAGGAAGCTGAAGGCGAAGACGCCGGATAAGCTACCTCTCCTATCTTCATACAAGACCGGCCCTATTGCGGCCGGTCTTTTTTTTGCATTCGCCTCACCATTCCCGCTAAACGCGAATTGTGATAGCTTGTTCATAGCATCGCTGTCTCGGCGGCATGCCGGACAGCCTGCGCGATTAAGTGTCCCGTCAAACCTGATTGGAGACCAGCCATGTTGTTGCGCCCCCTTTTCATTATCTCCTCTGCCGCCATCGTGACATTCACCCTGTTCGTGATGATGGTGCGTCTTGTCGCCGGTGGGGAACCGTTATCTCAAGAGGAATTCCCTGTCTCTGTTTTTCACTTTCTTCCTCAACTGGAAGATTCCGAAGTTGAAGAAGTTGAAAGAAAAAAACGCCCGGAACCGGTGAGGTTTCCTGAAACGCCTGACGTACCTTACGAATCGTCGAGCAAGCCGGCCCCGGGTGGCGAGATGTTGCCCATCAGCATTGCGCCATCGGAACCACCAACAATGAACCGCGGGACTGCCGACGGTGATGCCGTAGCTATTCTTCAACCTGCCCCCTTCTATCCGTCGCGGGCAGCGTCTCGGGGGATTGAAGGATGGGTGATCGTACAATTCACGGTGTCGTCCGCCGGCACGGTCAAAGAACCCGTGATAATCATCGCGTCCGAGCCCCCTGGCGTCTTTGACAAACAAGCCATCAAAGCTGTGAAACGATGGAAGTATCGCCCTAAACGTGTTGGCGGCCGCGCGGTCGAACAGCACGGCGTCACAACGAAACTAACGTTCGAGCTTGATCGGTCTTAATTATGTCCGTTTGGCGTCCGGGAGACCTATTGCGAAATACGCAAGCTGCTTAGGTCGGAACCGATTCGTTCAAAGGCTGCCAGCAGATCAAAGTTGCTCGGCGAATTGAAAAAGTGATCCGTGGAAGACGCGCATCGCTCCATTAGCTGTTCGGTCTGAATGCTGCTCACCTGGAATGTAATCGTGTACAGGATGATTCCCTGTGCCTTCATAGCGGTGCACGTGTTCTCAAGCCTTCGATCCAGTTCATCGGCCCGCTGAGTTCCCGAAGAGCTAGGAGCGCCGGGAAAGTCCGCCGGGTACCTAGTGTAAGCCGTGTAATGGTAGCTCGGTTGCCGACCGTAGTTTCTGATCCACTCATTCTTACCGTCGGTGAGCAAAATGACGACCTTTTGCATATACGGTTCATCGTAATCGAGCGGCAATGTTGGTGAAACGCCGCCACGCCAGACACCGCGCCAGCGGGGCGAGAGTGTGCGCCATCCCCACACGAGCCCATAATTCGTCTGTGTACCGCCAACAATCTGCCACCAATTCAAGTTGTCAATTGCGCCCGAAATCACACTACGGCTCGCCGTCAACGGCGTGATCGGATATCCGCACCCAATATTGGGACCATAAACGGATCCAATACTGCCGTGCAGCACGTCACGTACGCTTCCACCTGCCCCTGTTCGCCAATTGTTGTCACCATTTCCGCCATAGCGTCCACGTGTCGACTCATATAGGTGCGGTCTGAAGGGTTCAACAGAGGGGGGTGCATCGGTCTGATCATAGCCAGAACCACGTGCTTCAACACAGCCTTTCCAGGTATCCGGCCTGAAGTCGTTGGCATTATAGTTGGTTAACCAATCCGTGTACTGAGATCCAACATTCACCGAGGCAACAAACGGCACAAGCGAAATCCAGAAGTTCTGAACGGTTGACTCTGTGCCGTACAAGATGTTGATGAGCTGCTGCGCCGCGCTTTTCATGGCGGTCATCTTGCCATTGCGCCGCATCGATGCTGTCGTATCAAGCACCAAAGCCAGCTCGACACCTGTAACGGCCCGCTTTGCAGTATTTGAGGTACTTACACCGATCTCATCCATCCCCAACGCACGGCCAAGTGTCGTTGGAATTTTTGCGTCAACCGCGATTGAAACCGTATCGCCGTTGAGGTCCACAACAGCATTAAAATTGAGATTGCTGCTTCCCAAATAGTCGTTTGGAAAGTTTGCATCAAAGATTTTACGCATGTCGGCTGCAACTGTAGCCGACGCCATGTTTGCGCCCCCGTATAGGGCAGCAGCATCAATGGCGTACGACAGGCGGGACTTGACGGCATAGGCTCTGGCGAAGTCAACGCCAAGCGCAATAACGCCCACCATAACAACGCCCATGACGGCAATCGTGAACGCCACGGCGCCACGTTTGTCGTCTCTATATTTCTTGAAGAATGTACGCATGTTCATCAGCACCATTCCGATGTGGCCAAATGCAGATGAAGTCTAGCGTTGCAAGGTTAAAAACCGTTTGCCATACGTTTGCAGAATTACAGCATCCGAGAACGAATCGGCATCCTACTGGGAGAGGCGCAGACTGCTTAGATCGGATCCAATCTGTTGGAAGGTTGCCTGCAGATCAGAATTACTCGGTGAATGAAAATAGTGCTCGATCGAAGATGCGCAATTTTCCATAAGCTTCTGAATCTTAATGTTTGTGTCAGTACCAAACGTTATCGAGTAAATTATAACACCTTCAGACTTCATCGCAGAACATACCGTTGAAAGCTTGGAGTCAAAAAGACTTGAATTGTAGCTTGGTGGCTTCTGTCCATACGCTGTATGTGTGTCAAACCAAGTGTTAGCTCCATCTGTCAACACAATTGCTACCTTCTGCATGAACGGTTCATGATAGTCCAAAGGCAAATTCGAAGGGGCCCCCTGCCATAAGCCCCTCCATTTCGGAGAAATAGTGCGCCACCCCCAAGCGAGTCCTGTGTTTACTTGTGTCCCTCCAACATATTGCCACCAGTTGAGATCATCTATTGCCTTAGAGATGACCGTCTTATCTGCCGTTAGCGGCGTGATCGGAAATCCGCAGCCAACGTTTGGTCCGTAGACTGGGGTACCACCGTAGTAAGGAAGATTGGCCTTAAAGCTGCCATAGTGCAGTTCCTCGAAAACTGCACCGCTCTTTGGCCAGATCGTGTAAGTACCGAACCTGTTTGTGTAATTCTTCGGCAAGCGATAGGGAGTAAACAACTCAGCCGATGGTGGCTGATCAGTGATGTCATTCCCATTTTTCCCGGGATCTGCGCCAACTCTCGCCATCACACATCCCTTCCATGACGAGGGATTGAAGTCGCTCGCATTATACCCTTGAAGCCAACTTGTATGTTGCTTACCAACGTTGACTGCCGCTTTGAATGGTGTAAGGGAAACCCAAAAATTTTGTACAGTCGTGCTCTCTCCGTACAAAATATCTATTAGGCCCTGAGCCGCCAACTTCATGGCAGGCATCTTCCCATTGTCCTTCATAGAACTGGTTATGTCTAAGACTAGTGCCAGTTCAACGCCCGTCACCTGCCTCTTGGCTTCATTCTTGGTTCCGATATCGATTTTATCGATACCCATGATTCGCCCTAGCGTCGTCGGTATGCTTGCATCAACGGCAACCGCGATTGTGTCGTTGTTCACATCCACTGTTGGGTTGAACTGAACATTGTACGAACCGAGATAGTCGTTTGGAAAATTGGCGTCGAAGATCTTACGCATATCGGCTTCGACGGTCGGTGAAGCGATGTTGGATCCGCCATAAAGCGCCGCCGCGTCGATCGCATAGCCGAGCCGCGATTTCACCGCATAAGACCTTGCAAAATCGACACCCAATGCGATCAATCCGATGAGTGCCACAGACATGAGGGCAATCGTAATGGCGACCGCACCCTTGCGATCCTTTAGAAACAATTGCGCAAATCTGAACATGTGAAATCCAACCCGTTCGACACTTCGTTAGGGATAACAGCCTAGCGCCAAGACCTTTAATCTTGGTTTCTCTTAAGCCTGAACAGAATTTGATGATTTCCGTTAGTTGGGCGCCGCCAATGTGTCGAGGCCATCAAATCGTGGCGCGAAATAGGCTGCACGGTAAACGGTTTCTCCGTCCTTACCAATGCCATCCAACAAGAGACGGCTAAAACTGAAAGTATCCAAAGTGTAAAACGCCTCAGCCACGATCAGTGTTTTGCCTTCCGCTACTGAAAGGGTGCCGGGCAGAGTCGCCGTTCCCCCTTCTGCGCCAATTCTGCTCGCGTTCGTTCCCGCATATCCCGCCGCAGAACGTTGCCAAGCCACGCGCTCTCCACCGCCGCCCGGATTGTTTACGGCCGAAATGATGACGCGACCACTGGTATTGAGATCAATCGGCAGTGCGACCTGATTAGCGGCAGCAAAGAAGATACCGATGGCGTTGGGGATATTGGGGTCCGTGCTGTCGACCACAATATCATTACGCGCCACCAAATCGGCGGCCGTTGCCGCGACACGCTCGATTTTATTAACAGTCACGACATAATCGACCATGTCATAACCGCCGAGCATGAGCGCAAGGAGAAACGGCACGACGATCGCGAATTCCATGACCATATCGCCACGCTCGCCGAGCCGAGCGCGCAGGATCTTCTTCAGTCGATTTCGAATACGCATGTTACGGCTCTCCTAAAACGGCTCGTTCTTGATCACAATGCGCGCCTGGCGTTGCAGATAGCCACCTTCGCCAAACACCGCACTCATCAGCGGCGTCAGAACAGGTTGCGGATAGTTCATGGTGTAAACGACAATGTCGCCACCGGCACCGGCACCCGATTCCCCTTGATCTTCATCCCACTGATTGTTGCCATTCACATCTGTGTAATTTTCACCCGGGTCCCAAATACCGTTTGTATTGTCATCCTGAAACGGTTCCGGCTTGCCAATGGCGTCATACGATTTGTAGATCTTGGGATCGATCGTCAGGGTCGCCATGTTGACAAATCCGTTGGTGTGATCGGCAACCACATCCCGGATCACTTCTATGCGCGTTTTGCCCTGAACCTCTTGCCCTGTAAGACCGTAGCGTGAAGCCTCGCGTGCCGCGCCTTCAAGCAAAACGCCAACGATCAATGCAAAAGCAATCTCGATGACGGCGATCAGAACTAGAAAGAAAGTCGACCCAATCAACGCAAATTGAATTGTAGCGTTGCCCTTTTGGCTTTCACAAAGACGCTTGAACCGTTTCAACATGGATTTACCCATCTTGCTCACCGCTAGATTTCTTTTTGCTGCCCGCTGGCTTGGGCGGAACTGGTCCCCCGATTTGGCCGGATGAGCCGGATGTCTGCCCGCGAAGAAGTTCATAAAACCGGATGTTGTTTTCGACCGCCTTGTAGTCGAGATCCACGCCAGCAACTTTTCGTGCGGACTCCGTATCCCCACTTAGTCCCAAAGCCAGGGCTAGGTTTTGGCGTACTTTTTCGGTGCTATAGGGCGAACGAGACAGGTTCGTCAGCAACGTGATCGCTTCTTCGTAGTCGGCGGTCAAAATCAAAGACAGTGCCAGATTGTTGCGAACTGCAGGATTCCCGTTACCATCATCAATGAGTGAGCGATAGAACCCTTGCGCCTCGCCATGCCGACCCAGTTGATCCAAGACCACCGCTTTGCCGTTACGCGCGACAATGTCATCCGGTATCTTGGTCAGGGCTTGATTGAAATATCGAAGGGCTTGGTCCGGCTGATTCAAAGAAAGATAAGCCCGACCCGCTCCATTCAGAACAGGAACGGCCTCTTCCCCTTCCGCCAATTTCAGCGCGGCATTGAATACGGTTAATGAATCGTCAAAAGCCTGAGCGTCGACCAAAGTGTTCGCCAGCGATGTATGCAATGAAAGCTCTTCCGGATACTCTTTGACCAAACCTTGATACAATCGAATGGCCGTCTGATAGTCGCCGGATGCACGTGCTGAATCTGCAACGCGCGTCTTGGTCTGAAGACGCGACTGCGCGTCCAGTTCCGGCACTTCTTCCGACGTTTGCGTGGCGCACCCGGACAAACCGACAATGCCCAGCGCGACAATGAAAATGCGCGCTTTCAACGACAAACTCTTAACGATACTTCGTGAAGAGAGCTTTGAACCGGCCACTTAAACCTCGCCTAACTCGGCGGGCAAACGGCGTTTAGCTGGGCATAATCTTCATCACTTCCAACACGGCCGGACCCGCCACGATAATGAACACACATGGCAGTATGAACAGTATGACGGGCAAACTCATAAGTGCTGGTAAACGGGCCGCCTTTTCCTCGATGCGCAACATCCGCGCATTTCGTGTTTCTTCCGCCAAAACACGCAAAGAATGGCCTAATGATGTTCCGTATTTGAGGGTCTGACGCAACGTGCCGACCAAGCTTTTAACTGGCTGAACATCCGCGCGAATTGCCAAGGCATCAAGCGCTTGTGCGCGATCTTTGTTGATTTTTAGCTCGTTCGATGTTGTCACCAGCTCTTTCGAAAGATCTGGTGCGGCAAGTTCAATTTCCCGCCCGACCCGTTCGATCGTCAGGTCTAAGCTCAATCCAGCTTCCGCGCAGATGACCATCAGATCCAGCGCATCCGGCAATGCAATGATCAATCGGTCTTGACGCGCAACCGCCATCCGCGAAAGAACGAGATCTGGGATAACGCCGGCAACAATGAAGGTACCCAGGACACAGATCAACTGGAGTGTGAATTGCCCTTCGAACAGTCCCACAGACATGAGAAATAGCAGGCACAACAACGCCGCCACAGCTGACACGGCGAGCTTAACGGAAATAAATATTCCAACCGCTTCCTTTGAACGATAGCCAGCGCGACTTAGTTGGCGAGAAATTTTCTCGCTGTCCTTTTTTCCGAAGATTGGGAGTGGTTCGATGATCTCCTGATAAAGATCATAGATCGTCTGCTTCAGGCTCTTTTCTTCTTGGTCGCTCTCGATGGCATCGACACCCAAAATGCGCGCCTTTTCTTCATCTCGGAAGACTTCCATCTTCTTGAGCCGTGACAGAGTTTGGTTGCGCCGCCCGGACGTGATGGAAACAACGGAAACGATCAACAAAACCAAAAGGATCGGCAGTATGATGTAGAGGTTTCCCTCAGAGAGAATATTCTGTAGCTCGCTCATACCTTGACCTTCGTGATGCGGGTAACAATGAACATGCCGATAGACAACATGAAGAGCGCGGCCAGCAGAAAATATTTTCCACTAGGCTCAGTGAAAAGCCTCAAGATGTACTCGCGATCTACAACATAAAGCACTAGGACCATAATGAACGGCAGCGCACCAAGCATCTTCGCGGTGATGCGGCCTTCCGCCGTCAGGGCTTTGATCTTCTTACGCATCTCCTTACGACGGCGAAGCAAGCCAGCAAGGTTTTCCAACGTCTGAGCCAGGTGGCCACCCGTTTCGCGCTGAATAACAAGCGTCACAACAAAGAACTTGAAGTCCGGCAGTCGAATACGTTCCGCCGCTCGGTTGAGCGCCACATCGGGCGATTCGCCGATGCCAATCTCTTCCGCGATCTGTTTGAACTCTTCTCTTACGGGCGACGCGACCTCATTTCCTGCTGTTGCAATGGCTTCGGTCACGGGAATACCTGCCTTGATCGCGCGAACAACCATGTCAATCGCTTCAGGGAAATTGTCGAGGAAGTTTTGCTTATAGCGCGCGTCGAGGTAACGCATGTACCAAATCGGAGCCGCAAACGCCAAAATCAACGAGAACCCACCTGAAAAGACGGGAGGGATTTGGAGATATACACCCGCGATAACGTAAAAAAGCAGACCGATCACCGCTCCGGTGATCGCAACTGCGGGAAATGCGCTGATACCGCCCGCTGGAGCCAGCCACAAATCAAGCGCTTTGGTCCAAGAGCCGTCTTCTCCCGCCGTCTCAACGCCATCGACCCGTTGACGAAAAATGCCTTCTTCATCAACTTCGTCGCCCGTTCGCGCGAAACTGTCTGACAGTTCGGTCAGTCGATCCCGTGTTCGCGTCTTTTGTCTTTGGCTCGTATAAGAGAAGAGCGCTAAGACGATACCGACACCGAAAAGGATAACGAGAAAGATCGCAATTCCATAAAAATCACCATCCAACACGCGATCGGTAGCTGCATTCATGACATTACAACCTTGAGTGTCTCACCAAATCCGTACATTTCGGCACGCGGTGTGAAGTGCGGCCGAACACCGGTCGATTCAAATTTTCCTTGGATCACACCTTCGCGGCTGACACCTTCTGCTTCGAACTTAAACAGCTCTTGCATAATGACGACATCGCCTTCCATACCGATGACTTCGTCAACTTCGATAAGCCGGCGCTGACCATCACGCATGCGTTCTGTTTGAACGATCAGATCGAGAGCACTCACGATCTGCGTGCGAATAGCACGGCTTGGCAGATTGACGCTGCCCATCAACACCATGTTTTCAAGTCGTGCCAGGGCATCCCGCGTAGAGTTTGCGTGAATCGTCGACATGGAACCCGCGTGACCGGTGTTCATGGCTTGCAGCATGTCAAAGGCTTCGCCGCCACGTACCTCACCAATGATGATCCGGTCAGGGCGCATACGAAGCGCGTTCTTAACAAGGTCACGCTGAGTAACCTCACCTGTTCCTTCAAGGTTCGGTGGCCGTGTTTCCAGACGCACAACATGCGGTTGTTGCAGCGAAAGCTCGGCCGCGTCCTCAATCGTCAGAACACGTTCTGATTCATCGATATTCTTTGACAGAGCATTCAAAAGCGTCGTTTTACCGGAACCGGTACCACCGGAAATCAAAACATTGAGGCGGCTAGCTGCTGCAATGCTCAAAACCTTGGCCAGGTTGTGAGAAAGGTTACCGTGCTGCGCCATCCACTCAAGCGTCGCCCCTTGATTGGTAAAACGACGGATCGAGATGCTGGCCCCATCGATCGCGAGGGGCGGAATGATTACGTTGACACGACTTCCATCAGAGAGGCGTGCGTCAACCATCGGGCTTGATTCATCAATCCGGCGACCCACCGAAGCCGCAACGCGTTGAGCTACGTTCAAAACATGTGCATCATCGCGAAAGCGTAAGCCTGTCAATTCCAGCTTACCACGACGCTCCACGTAGATTTTGTCCGGTCCGTTGACGAGAATATCCGAAACATCAGGATCGACCAGCAGGGGTTCGATAGGTCCCACGCCGATCATATCGTCCAGCAATTCGGCAGCGATACTTACCTGTTCTTGCTGGTTCAACTGAAGCCGACGGTCGTTGGCAATTTGCCCGACCATCTGCTCCACTTCCATTTTCAATTTGTCGCGCGGTGTGCGAAGCGCAACACCTGGGTCAATGGCGGAGAAGAGACTGGTTCGAATGATCTCGCGATCACTTTCGTCCATAGCACCCGAGATGATGCTGTCATACTGCTTTACGGGTTCTGGCTGCGTAACCACCGCTGTTTCCAGCTCGGTTACAGATGCAACTTCCTCGATCTCAGACGATTTCCGACCAAACATTCTCTATCTCCGCTATCACCTATCGCTTCGGTGGCAAAACGCGATCGCCGCCCGGTACTTTGTTCAGAACGCCGGAAAGTGACGACATCGTCTTGTCCGCCGCTGCCGTCAACGTGTCGCCAAAAGGAAGACCAGCGAACGGAGACGGTTTGTCATGCGACTTACCCGAGAATTCATACGCGACCCGGGTTAACGCATCAGTTACAGAACTCCGCTGCGTCGCAATCACTTCACCGGAATTGTTGGCCGCATTCATACCGCGAGCGAAAGGAACAACATGATCGACGCGACGTCCGATAGCCTTCTCAAATTCTTCGAGCGTGATTTCACCGTCCGCCGACTGGGACCGCCGGTTGAGAATGACAATCGTTTGTTTGCCCAGCTCTTCGCCGCCCAACAGGGTCAAAAGGCGAATGGTATCGCGAACCGACGACATGGTCGGATCGGCAACAAGCACACGAATTTCAGCGTTTTGCAGAACGTGCTGATGCACCTGACCAGGAATGCGCGGCAGATCTACCAGCACATAGTGGAATTGACGCTCCAGGATACCGAACAGAGTGTCGACAGCCTGCTGATCAAAATTGATGTTGTCGCCCAAGGGCTCTTCGCTGCTCAAGAGCGTCAACCGCTGATCGATCGGCACAACTGAACGCTCAACAAAGACCGGATCAACACGATGGTGGTTTTCCAGCGCTTCACGCAGGCCTTTCGTTGGCTTTTGGTCCAAGGACAATGCAAGAGAACCAAACTGAAGGTCCAAGTCGACCATCGCAACGCGCCGGCCAACTTTGTTGGCTAACAGCCAGCCCAGGTTCGACGTCATGGTCGTCGTCCCGACGCCCCCACGTGCCCCGGTCAGAGCAATCAGCTTTCCTGACCGTTGACGGTTGGTTTGGTTTTCCGTTCCGTCCTGCGCAGCACTCAACGAACGTTTAAGAAGTTCGCGCGTTAAGGGTTTGGCAAGATAGTCAGATACGCCAAGCTGCATCAGATCACGAAACAGACCGATGTCATTTTTATCGCCAATGACGATAACTTTGACGCCGGGCTCGCAGGATTCAGCCAAATCGTTGACCTGCGATAAGGGCATTTCGGACCCCGTGACATCGACAATGAGGACTTTGGGAGAAGAGTTTTCTCCCAAATACTCGATTGCATCCTTAACCGCACCGCGGCGAACCAACGTAAACGGAATATTAAGCTCGCCGAAGACATCGGCAACGGTCATTTCGCTTGAATGATCAGTAACGAAAGCGACGACCCTTGCCGGTGCTTTGCTGCGGTCATTCCCACCAGTACTACTTATCATTGACATGGCTATACCTGACTAAAGTGCGTTACTCGGACGATGCGCCTAAGCTAAACACATTTTGTTTCAACAATTCCTTGACTTTGCCATCATTGTAACGCTGAACCGCATCTGCTTCGCGTTTGCCGGAAGCCGGATCTTCGTCACGACCGATGACCAAGTCTTTCGGATCTGCAACCATCGCCGCCAAATTTGACGCGTTAGCGCAGCCCCAGTTCGATGAGGTGACGTTGGAATTGTCACCAATCATTGGGCGGCGCCAATCCGGGCATGTGATGCCGGCATCGTAACGGGTAGCTACGATTTCAACCGCGCCTTCCGCACCTGACCATCCAGCACCGTGGCTGATGTTCGATTTTGGAACACCTGCCCCCGCTACCGCGTGAGCAACACCGGCGGCTGCTTTCTTGGATCCGCGAGAAGTGCGATAGACTGTGACACGCAGGTCTGACATATCGCCTTGTTGGGCCAAGAAATCGCGAATGCGCTGGGCTTCGCCCTGCATCAACAATCCAGAGTTAGCGCTGGCCTGGACCGCAAGGCGGTCCTCCGTGACCTGAACATTCAACTCTTTGGGTGTCGGATATACTTCAACCCAGTTAGCAACCGGTGACGTACATGCCGTCGCTGTTGTGGCGAACAGAAGCGCAGTCGCTACCCGAAGTCCGCCTTTTTTGGTCAATGAGAATTTCATCGTTCCAGCTCCAATTAGTATGAGAAACCGGCGTTGCCTAAGAGGCGGACACCTTGCATGGGTTGGTCATTTCCAGGCACACCTGGTTTGGCAACGCGCTCAAGGAAGATGCGTTCCAGGTCATTTGCCGGGTAGAAACCGTCAAGCGGGCTTGCAAGCTTCTTCTGCTTTACAGGTTTGACAATGTAAGGTGTCGCAATGATCACCAACTCTGTCTCATCCTGAATGAACCGGCTCGACTGGAACAAAGGTCCAATTACGGGCAGGTCGGCGGCGCCAGGAAGCTTCCCGACGTTCGAGCGAACATTATTTGAGATCAATCCCGCCAATGCGAAGCTTTGTCCGCTTCCCAACTCGACAGTCGTCTCAGCACGGCGAACCGTGAGAGCCGGGATCTGAATGGTGTTCACCCGAATGGCACCGCGGTCAGAGAGATCACTGACTTCAGGGCGCACTTTCATGCTGATACGCTCTGGCGACAAGACGGTCGGCGTGAAGTCCAAAGCCACACCAAATTTCTTGAATTCGATGGTGGTCCGGTTGTTTTCTTGCGCAACCGGAATTGGGAATTCACCGCCGGCCAAGAAGCTTGCCGTCTCGCCCGACACAGCAGTCAAGTTCGGCTCAGCAAGCAGATTGATCACACCTTCATCATTCAACGCGTCAAGCAGAGACGTTACAGAATGATTACCATCACGCCAGCGAAGCGCGTAGTTGCCAGGCTGAGTGGTTGCGGCAGAGCGAACGAAGTTTCCAAGTGCATCGATCGGAGCACGTCCGGTCATGACGCCAAGGGCGAAGTTGCCCGTGTTGAAAACAGATTCCCAGTTGAAACCGAGTTCTTTTGAAACACGGCGGGACATTTCAGCAACCCGTACACGCAGATTAACTTGGGTCGGCGTCATAACGGCGAGCTGATTGAGAACTTTGTCGCCTTCCGGAACGAAGCCCTCTGCCAATGAGACAGCGCGCTGTGCATCGGCCGGCGTGCGAACTTCACCTTTCAAGACAAGTGCGCCGGAAATCGAGCGCAACTCAATGTCTTGATTTGGCATTTCAGACCGCAGGATCGACCGAAGGTCTGACGTGTTGTGCGTAACGCGGATTTCACGTGCCAGGATTTGGCTGTCGTCATCACCGAGTGCGAACAACATGGTCCGGCCGGTCTTCTTACCGAGAACGAAAACGCTGTTCGGAGAAGGAACTTGAATGTCTGCAATTTCAGGGTCCGCAACGAAGACGCTTTTGGCAGCCTTCGGGAAACGGATCAGCTCACCGCTGTTGACCTCAACGGCCAACGTGCCGTTGCCCTGTGCTTGGGCAGGGATGGCGGTCGTTGCCATCAAAGCCGCGATCCCAGCGGCTGCGAGCAGCGCACGGCCTGAAACCGACTTCCGCCCGTTTGTGTTTTTCGAGAGTAAACTCATGGTACTATCCTCTTTCACGAGCAGTTACTTAGTTGGTTGCAGTTTCAGAGCCACGAAGGACCAGAACACCGGTTGAGGTGTTAGCTGCACCGCGCGGAGACAGTGCTTCTGAAACTTCGTAAGCCCAGGTTGGTGCTTCCGGCAGTTCCAGATCTTCGCGAGAAACTTCGTAGGTGGCTTCGTCTTCGATACCTTCGACGATACCCAAGCTGCGTAGGCTAAGAGCAAGGCGACCGAGCTCAGAACCAACAGCAATCACTTCAGCTTGGCGCGGCGTAACTTCCAAAGTTACCGTACGAGCGACCTTACCTTCATTCGGGTTTTCACCACCGACACGTTGGTCAACAGCAATGACGCGAACGTAGCGGGTGATCGTCTCGCCAACCGTTGCCCGAGCAGGATCATTTTCGCCTTCGCCGTTTTCGAGCGTTTGCGTCAGGATCACGTCGACACGGTCACCAGGGAAGATCAGACCGGCGTTACCGGATACCGCATTAACAGCGATAGATACGGCGCGCATGCCCGGTGTCAGAACAGCTGCCAGGAAGCCGCGATCACCAGGCTTGACCATCTTACCGTCAATGATCGGCTCGCCTTCAGAAATCTGCTGACGAACAACGGCACCGGTCAAATCATCAAGCGAGATTTCACCGCGCTCAAGGTGAGCAGGCAATACAGAGTTACGCGGCCAGTCCTGCCAACGGACAGAGTCGGGATCAACAAATGAACCAACGTCCAAGGATTCTGTCGCAACAAGAACTTGCGGCAGAGCCGGTGCAGGTGCTGCGCTTGCCTTCAAGGTCGGTGTTTCAGCAGGCGTCAAAAAGGAACGAGCCATCAGACCGCCAACGGCAGCCAGGCCCAGAATTGCTACGGTAGAAAAAACTCGTTGTGCGCGCATATCAGCCTCTCTCACATGTGCACTTAGTGTGCTTGGTGGTTTCAACTGGCCGCTATGCGGCCCTAAATTCGATCGTTACGCTTCCGTGGATTGGCTCTTTTGCGGGGTCATTCCATCCACGGAATTGGTAAATTGTTAAATCAGTCTTGTTTCCGATAGTGCGATGGCCGCAAGTCACTTCCGCGGCCATCGCTTTGCATCTTTTGGACCAGAATAGACCGATCCAATGATTTGTATTATCCGGTAACAACCAGCTTAGCTGCGATGTCGGTGAAGGTTTTCTTCAATGCAGTGTCAACGTTGCCGATGGCTGCGATGACAACGGTAGCCATAAGAGCTGCGATCAGCGCATATTCGATTGCCGTTACACCGCTCTCGTCATTTGCGAAACGTGCGAAAAAGTTGTTCATGTCATTTACTCCAGTCTTAAATTCAAATCGTTGTGGTGGGGGCATCCCCTGCTCTTGGGTCATCCGTCTTCGGAGCGTCCACTCTCCGTCGCCGGACGAACCCTACTTCGCACAAGCCGTGCCAATTCGAATGCCCTCTTTTCCGTGCCAAACCGAGACACTTGGGCTCCTCAATCAGCCGGCTCGAACAATTTTGAGAAAATTTGAACGAAGTGGATTACTTTGAGACAGTCGAACAGCGCTGGCGATGAAACCAAGGTGAAAAACAGTGGGAAATGATTGGTTCAGCCCAGATTCGACACTCTTTTCGTCTCGTTAACTCAATAGATTCAGCGACATATCGACGAACAGACGTCGGTCGTTGGCCGTCTTGGCCCCAACAATACGTCTGCCGAAATGGAGTGCCTGCAAATGTCACTGAATTAGCGATTAGATCTTCAAGTTAAGAATGGTGCGCCTTCCGAACCTTTCGGCAACATGACAGATGCCGAGTGCATATGCCTGTCATGCTGCGGCTTGATTTTGACCGGAATGTAAAATGAATACGGACGACACCAGTAAGAACTGGTGCCGTCCATTTTTCTCACCCGATAGATCCAAAAGGATCAACAGGACCTATTCAATTATCCCGTGACAACCAGCTTAGCTGCGATGTCGGTGAAGGTTTTCTTCAAAGCGGTGTCAACGTTGCCGATGGCTGCGATAACAACAGTAGCCATAAGAGCTGCGATCAGCGCGTATTCGATTGCCGTTACACCGCTTTCGTCATTTGCGAAACGTGCGAAGAAGTTGTTCATGTCATTTGCTCCGGTTTTAAAACTCAAATCGTTGTGGTGGGGCATTCCCTGCTCTTGGGTCGTCCGTCTTCGGAGCGTCCACTCTCCGTCGCCGGACGAATCCTACTTCGCACAAGCTGTGCCAGTTCATCTGCCAGTTATTGTGTGCCAAACAAAAACAGATCGCACCCACAATCAAATCGATCCGAACAGTTTTGAGAAAATTTGAATGAAATGGACTGCTTTGAGACAGGCGAACAACGCTGGCGATGAAACCACGGTGAAAAAGAGTGTGAAATGATTACTTCGGCCCAGATTCGATACTCTTTTCGTCTCGTTTACCAATAGGTTCATCGGTATACCAACGAATAGACTTCATTCATTGACCGGCTTGGTCCAAATAATACGGCTGCCGAAATGGAGCGCCTGCAAATGTTACTGACTAAGTAATAGGACCCTCAAATTGAATACGGCATGCCTTGTGGGCCCACAGGTAATTTTGAATGCTGTAAATTGCACTAGCAGTTGATGGGAGGTGTGATTTTGCTGACCGGCAAATAGAATGAATACGGACGACACCAGTAAGAACTGGTGCCGTCCATTTTTTCACCCGGTAGATCCGAAAGGATCAACAGGACCTATTCAATTATCCCGTGACAACCAGCTTAGCTGCGATGTCGGTGAAGACTTTCTTCAAAGCGGTGTCAACGTTGCCGATGGCTGCGATAACAACAGTAGCCATAAGAGCTGCGATCAGTGCGTATTCGATTGCCGTTACACCGCTCTCGTCATTTGCGAAACGTGCGAAAAAGTTGTTCATGTCATTTACTCCGGTTTTAAAACTCAAATCGTTGTGGTGGGGGCATCCCCTGCTCTTGGGTCGTCCGTCTTCGGAGCGTCCACTCTCCGTCGCTGGACAAACCCTACTTCGCACAAGCCGTGCCAGTTCGAAGGTCCCCTTTTCCGTGCCAAACTGGAACATCTGGGGTCCGCGCGCGGGTTGAACCGGACAATTTTGAGAAAATTTGAATGAAATGCCCCGGATTGAGACAGAAGCGCGGAGACGCGCGACAAAACGGCCCAATCCAGCGCCATTAACTGCGTCCGATCAAAATTCTTGAAAAAGTGCAACGATGTGCTAGTATTTCACTGCTGTATTAAAAAGAGGCGATGATGAGTCTTTGGGAGAAGAACAAAGCCCGCCGGCGCCAGCAGATACTGGACGCCGCGCATGAATTGATTGCTCAAGGCGGAATGGGTGGCTTGAGCATGCGGCGTCTGGCTGAACAAGCTGAGGTCAGCATTCGTACAATTTACAATTTGGTGGGATCTCAGAGCGATATCCTGGAAGCCATTATCAAGGTGCCGATGCAGCGCCTTATAGATAATGTCGCCTCGATCCCGCCGAGCGCACCGCTCGAGAGGCTCGATACCATCGTCTCTGGTTCCGTGGAAAACTTCATAAACGACCCGCAATTTTACAAATCTGCTTGGGTGGCTGTGAACCACTTGCCGGAATTCGACTATCAGGATTGGTTGAAAGGCCAAGCCGTTCCACTGTTTAAATCGAATGTCGAGCAAGCCATGAATGCGGGTTTGCTGGGAACCGACATTTCACCCGGCTTTATTGCCGAACAGATCTTCTACTCAACCAACAAGGCCTTTCATGATTGGGCGATGGGTTTCTCGGATGAAGACGCTTTTCGGGAACGCGCGGCATCGGCACTCTATATTTGTCTTTTGGCTGTTTCGACCGAACAGTCCCGCGATCAATTGCTGACCCGGTTATGCAATATCCGAAGCCGTGTACTCGCTTCGAACAAAGCCCATGAAAGTGGAAGCACGGTTAATGTCGGAGATGCGAATAGCCCTGTGAAAGAGTCAGAGATGGCATCAACGCCTGACTAAAGAGCAGCCTGTACGCCCAGTTGAAACGCCCGAGTCTCGCCAGGAAAATACCTGTCAGTTCCAAAAGAGAAATCGGCGCGCTCAGCATATGTTGAGTTCGCGAGATTGGTGATCACCGCATACGCTTTTGCATTTTCGCAAAACGCCCAATCCATGCGGACGTTAAACAGATTATGGCCGTCGTAATCGTGCTGGTTAGAGGCGTCCGTGTAATAGCGCCCTACACGAATCCACTCAAACTCTGCAAATAGTTCATCAGAAACCGCCCAGCCGAGCCGTGCATTGCTCAGCAAACGTGGCGCTGTATCCACTTCGTCACCTCTGACAATGCTCTCTGTCGAATTGACTGAAACCGTATTGTCAAAGTCATAGGTGTGACGCGCATAGGTCGCGGCACCCGCCAGAAATAAAGTGTCGGTCAAGGGCACTTCGAGCTCAACTTCAACGCCGCGATGCTTCGTCCGCCCGTTCGCCACATTGAAACCGTCTGTATCGCGAAAGAAGAAGTTCCGTTTCTTCATGTAGAAACCGGAGACTTGGTATTGCGCGCCCCATAACGAGCCACGCAACCCCACCTCAATGCTGTCGAGTCTTTCGGACTTGATATCCCCAACGGACTGGCGAGATTGAAGCCTGTAGAGATCTGAAGTTTGCGGCGCCCGCGCGCCCCGGGAATAATTGACATACCCGACGGTGTTCTCGTTAACGTCCGCAACCAGACCAAATTTCGGCAGAAAATTCGAGAAGTCATCTTCTCTGTCAGACGGACGTTGGAAACGACCCACCGTATTGCTGTCGGTCAGATTTTCGTAATCGTACTTTGTATACTCGTAGCGCAGGCCTGCCGACGCGCGAAGCCAAGTGCTCACCTGATATTCTAGTTGTATATAGGGGGCGACAACGGTCGAAACGACTTCATAATCGTAATGCACACCTTGCGGGAAACTTCCAAAGCTTGGCAGGGACTGGATCTCCTTTAAGAATCCATCCGTGACTTCGACATCAACACCAACAAGCGCTTCGTGCCCACCCTCAAAGTTTCGATAATACGTAGACTGAACACCAGCACTTTGATGACCGGACTCCTCCAATGCACGACTCGGCAAGAAATGCAGAAGGAAGTCCATGTCGTTCCAACGCACATAGGGCGTGACTACAAGTTTATCATCGCTTCCTAGGTCGCGCTCTATCCGCATCGCGGCCCGCACCGATCGTGCATCACGAAAGGCTTCCGGATTCGGATTCGTCTTGGCAAGTGAACGGTTTTCGAAAGCATCGGCGCCACGAATGAATGCGCCCGTTTCTTGATTAAGGTTTTGCGCGTGCAAAAGTGCGATCAGGTGGGTTTTGCCTGTTTTGTAGTCCGAACGAAAGGTCAGCTTTTGCTGGTCGAAACCGGTTTCGTCCCTAAACCCGTTTTCCTTATCGGCCGAGAAACCGGCAAAGTAGCCAAATTTCCCGATTGATTGACTTAGTCTCGTTTTTAATCGGTATCGGCCAAACGATCCGCCAGCCAAATCTACGCTTGCTAATCGGCCTTCTACAGGCTCGGGCGTAATAAAGTTAATCAGGCCATGAACGGCATTTGATCCGTAAAGAGCGCTCCCCGGACCACGGACGACCTCAATACGTTCAGCAACGTCTCCGTGCGCTTCAAAAAGTCCATTCACATTGGCAAACCCGGCCGCGCGCAACGGAATGCCATCTTCCAAATAAAGAAAGGAACCGGCGCCCGCCCCCCCTGTCAGTACCGGCGAACGAATGGCTGTCAAATGCTCTTGGCCGCTGCCTCGATGGATAAAGACCCCCGGAACACGCGCCAGCGCTTCGTTAATGTGCGTGTAGCGAACGAAGTCGATTTCTTCGCTATCAAGCTGGCTGGTATTGCCAGCCAATTCACGCAATGAAGCGTCTTGGCGTTCTCCGGTAACGACGATTTCGCTTAGTATCGGATCGATGTCGCTGGCCTGCGCCGACTTAAAGAACGGCTGCATACCCCCCAATGACAGCGCGATCCCCAATATGGCTACAGCACGCATGCCAATTCAGTGACATGGAATCGGGGCCCAACGCAAGCCCCCTGACCTACTCTGATTTGGAGGTCTCCATGCCGAGCGCAACAACTTGCACAAACTGATCGACCGTCAGAAATCCGGGCGTCCAACTAATCTCAACACTGTCCAGCGGTTTGCGCGCAACAATATCCTCAGGGGACAGACCTTCGTCGACCAAGGGTTGCAATGCATCGCGTATTCGGATCAGTGTGTCCCGCGTTTCGATCAAATCAGCCTTCGTTGCCATGGGACCATGCCCTGGAATGATCTGGGTTTGGTCATCAACCAATTCCAGAACTTCCGTTTGCGCGGCAATTACCCCCTCGATCCCGCCCCCGCTCGAAAAGTCGATAAAGGGATAAGCTTTGTTGAAGAAAACATCCCCCATATGCACCACATTCGCTTCGGCAAAATGCATGATCGCATCGCCATCGGTATGTGCATTTGCGACTGCAAAGGCATGAAGCTCATGCCCATTGAAGTGCAGAGTAACAGACTCTGAAAATGTGATGACAGGTAGTGCTTCAGGAGGGGACGCCGGAGCAGTGCGATTAAATGCTGGCATCGATTGTTCAACGCTCATGCGCTTTCGCACATTTTCTTGGGCAACGATAACTGCACCTGCATTTCCGAAATGTTCATTGCCCCCTGTATGGTCACCATGCCAGTGCGTGTTCAAAACAAAAGCGATCTCTTTGTCCGAAATCGCTTTCACAGCGGCCGTGATCTTCTCGGCAAGTGGCGCATACTGATCATCTATCAGTATCACACCATCGTCGCCAACAGACACGCCGATATTCCCGCCCCGCCCTTCAAGCATATAGAGGCCGTTTCCAAGATCGGTTGTTTTGATTTCAACATCACTAAAATCTTCTTGCGCGAAAGAAGTGCACGCAATGAAAAGAGTTGCCGTTGAAAACAAGATGGATCGGCAAAGTACTTGAACATTCAACATGTCACCCCCGCTCAAACTATTTAGTTGAGCGGAATATAACTCAGTCCGGACCGGTTGGGCACGAAATGTTTTGCGCCACGCGCTTCGTCCGTGCCAGCGAAAGCGTATGATCACGCAAAAAGCATGGCTTTACGGGTGTTCGCTTGCTAAACGGCGACCTCAAAGCGTTCTGGTGTCTCGAGCGTTTCAGCCTTTTGCATCATCATTTCAGCCAATTGGATATCCATATCCGACTTGATCTCAAAACCCTCGGTTTGCGACACATGAAAGGGCTCAAATTTCTTCAAATCAATTGCGGGCCCTGTGTCGTTTGCCGGCGACTGAAAAAACGAGGTCTCGGTAATCGTTACGTATGAGTTGAGGCAATAGAGGGCCGGAAGGTCCTGCCAGCGCTCAGGCTTGCGTTTCATTTGCAGATATTCCCTAAGTTTCCCGGTGGCGTCCGATGCCATCATGTAATAGGGATGCTGGACGACCGGCGAAACCGAAGCGACCGACAGGGGTTGGCTCTCATAGATCGAAATGGCCTCCCGAAGCCGAGCGCCGGTTCGAAAAAGGCTGGTGGGGCGCAAGTAGCACACGGCGTCGGGCGTATAGCTCTCATTATCACGAAGCCAGTCCAACATGTGCCGAACAATCCTAAACGAAGGATTTCGTTCACCAACCAAATTGGATGGCCTTATGAATGGACATTCCGCCCCATAGGATGTCCCGACATTCGCAACACTTTGGTCATCCGCTGAAATTATGACCCTCTCGAAGCCGGTCTCGAGAGCGACCTTTATCGTGTACCCAATGATCGGCAGACCATTCAATGTTCGGAAATTACGCAACCTCATTTCCGGCGAGCCATAAAAGCCCGGCACCAGACATACAATCGACATTTACTTGACCTTTTAACGCACCTTCACTGTCCCGCCGGGCAGTCTTGGTTTCAGGCCTTAAGTTTCGCTTAACTCGAAGATTATCGATAAATTGAAACTCGCTTACGTCTCAGGGGAGCTGAAGCCTCGCTGGAACTCACCGTGTCAGAGGAAAGCAAGATCCATGTGTGTCTGGGTCAGATCGGGGGCACATTGAGTGCAACAGACCGAAAGCGTCAGTACACAGTCCACCTGCCCTGCAGGTCGGCATAATCGATTGACACAATCCTGTTCGCGCTCTTGCCGAAGTATCGGGGCGAAACACTACTTCCAGCCGATCGAGCATCGCCGCCCATTTTTCCTTAAAATTCAATATCATAAAGTCTAAGCCCTCAGATTTACTTTAATTCCTTCTGTAGATGTGAATTAACCATTGAGATGTTGAGATTCCACTTGAAGAAGCTTAGAATAGAATCAAACAAATACTAACGGTGGCGTCCAATGCTCAAAAAACTATTCGGGATTTCCGCATTGGCTGGGATGGCATCCGCATGCTCGATGTCGGAGTTGCCAGTGGAACAGGCTCCTCTGACGGTCGTTTCGGAACCGGCTGGGGCGACGGCCGAGTTCAGCGATGGCCAGTCGTGTCAGACACCCTGCACTGTAATGGTCGAAGGCGGCCAAGACATCCGTGTTCGGATCGGAAAAGCAGGCTTCCGGACAGAAGAAAAATGGATGCTCGCGAGTCACCTTGCTGAGCAAGAAGCAATGCGTGAGGCCTATCTTCGGTCGAACAGATTTGCCGGCGACAATAGGATCGCCTCCGCCGCCAACATGCCTGGCTCACGCGCCATAGACGTGCGTCTTGCTGCCAGTGCCGTCAGTCCTCAAATGGCAAGCGCAGAACCAACCTCAATCGTAGCTGCCAACGCGCAAGGTCTGGAGCAGATGCGCGGTACTGGCCAGAACAGCGATTGGTCAACACAATTGGCAGGGGGCGGAACGGGTATCGATTCAGCACCCATCGTTACGACCAGCCGCAATCAGACAAGCCGAGAAGCAACAGATGCGCGCATAGCGGCGCTCGAAACCAAGGACACCTCAGGCCAAGAAGTCATCTCAGACGCAACGGGGGCCATTCCCGCTCCCACGGCTTCACAAGCAAAGCCTGTTAAAACCGCCAGGGCCTCTTCTCAACCATCCACTGCTGCCCTCGCAGCCACGACAGCTGACGCGCCGCCTATTGCAGCACAACCTGCACTTGGCGGCTTTGGCGTGCAACTTGGATCTTTCCGTGATGCCACTGCAGCACGCGAAGAAGCACAGAGACTTGGCAAAAAATTCGAAGGCATTCTCTCGCCCCTCGCCATCAAGGTCGAAGACAAGGACCTTGGAGCGGACAAGGGGTTGGTCTACCGTGTCAAGTTCATGGGCTTTTCGGCAATGAACGATGCCCGCACAGCATGCTCCGATCTCAAGGCAATGGGCCAAGGCTGCATTCCAACCCAATAAGTACACGCTTCAACAAGCTACGCCGTTGGTCTCATGCGCCCCGGTGACTTCAGGCCACGATGACGTGTGCCTGTTGACCGACCACACCAGTATTATCAAACGCGGTTAGCTCGTACCGTTCACGGGCCTCTGACTCCTGCGCAATTCCCAAAGTCATCGAGCGCGACACGAAAAATGGGGACGTGCCCCGGAACGTGAAAGACTGAATCGTCTTATTCCGGTAACAGCGCTGAAAGTGATTGATCAAAAGTAGCGCCGTTAAGGGGCCATGCACCACCAGATCCGCGTAGCCCTCCTCTTCGGTCGCGTACTGCCGATCATAGTGAATACGATGGGCATTGTAGGTCAAAGCTGAAAAGCGAAACAGCATGACAGGGTCTGGCGTAACTTCACTTTGATGCAGCAGAGAGGGTAATGGTTGGACCTCTGGAACCGATGTGCTGGGCGCCTGCGTGCTCTCGCCCCGATAGACAATCGTTTGGGACTCGGTCAGGCACAATCCTTCGCTATCGCTGATCTCGTGCTCCACGACAACGAACACCATCCGACCGCTACGCTTACCCGATTTCTCCTCAATCGACTTGATGATTGATTTTTTTGTTGCTGTGCTACCGACCCGAAGCGGTCTTTTGAAAGTACTTGTTGCCCCTGCAAACATTCGTCTAGGCAATCCCGTATCCGGAAGAAACTTGCCAAGCTTTGGATGACCATCAGTTCCGATTTCAGCTTGCGGGGCCCGCGGCAAGAAGTAGAGCCAGTACCACATGGGAGGTAACGCATCCCCCTCCTCAAACCGGTCCTCCATATCAAACAAATCAGCCAGTGCACGTGGCGGCTCGACAGAGAGTTTCTCCTCGCGGGTCTCCACACGTCCGATATAGTCGTCCAATTCCATCACACGTGCCTTCTACTTGGAGGGACCGGCAACAATTTTCCTGTCGTGCAGCACACCGATCTGCGAATCTGAAAGGCCGAGAAGCCCCGACAATAGTTGATCCGTATGCTGCCCAAGCAGCGGTGCTTCTTTGGGCGCATCCTTTTCGACAGCACCAAAGTAGAGTGGCGAGCCAGGCACGAGATAGGAGCCGATGCCTGGTTGGTCAACCTCGGCAAACATTGGATTTGCGGTCGAAACTCTGGGATCGTTCGCAACCAACTCCTTGAAGGTACGATAGGGGCCCCAACACACACCGTTTGCGTCAAAGGCTGCAGATACCGTGTCGAATCTGTTGGCCGAGATCCACGTCGCAAACAGGTCTATTAAAGCCGTGCGACCGCGATATCGGTCTCCCTCTTGCTTAAAATCATAACCCAGCTCGCCCTCAAGCTTTGCGACGCCCTCTGCCAACCCTGTCGCGTTTATCAAGCCACTCCACTGTTTTGGTGTTACCGCAACCACCATCACGTGACGATCATCAGCGGTCTTGAAATCCGATCCGAAAGTCCCAAACAACTCGTTTCCGCTACGGGGACGGTCGACGCCGTTGATTTGCGCTTCAGCGATATGTCCCAGGTTTCCAACGGTCGCAAATGTCACATCTGAAAGAGCGACGCGAACAAGTTGTCCTTCGCCGGTCATTTGACGATGACGGTCTGCAGCGATGAGGCCAATGGCTGCATAGAGCCCGGTCGAAACATCCCAGGCCGGCAGAACATGATTGACCGGCCCCTCATGTCCGCCCGGTCCTGTCGCCCAAGGGTAGCCCGCCGCGCAGTTCACCGTGTAATCTAACTCGGATGACCCATCCGGATTTCCGGTAACGTTCAGCATGACAAGGTCCTTTCGAACCTTCTTAAGCTCATCGTAAGACAGCCACCCTTTTGCGGGAAAATTTGTCAGAAAAGTGCCCGCCGCTTCGACCATATCTCTGACGAGTTCTTGGCCTTCTGATTTTCGAATGTCGATGGTGATCGACTTCTTGCCTTTGTTCAGGCTGGCCCAGTACAGACTGGTGCCATTCTTGTCTACCGGCCAACGGCGGTAGTCGAGGCCACCTCCGATCATATCGAAGCGAACCACGTCCGCACCAAGCTGAGCCAGCGTCATGCCCCCCAGCGGCGCCGCAACAAATGCTGACCCCTCGATCAGAGTCATTCCATTAAGTATTCCTGGCATCATCATCAATTCAATCGCCATTTTCGCTGAGAGTTATTTGGTTCTTTCAGCCGAATTAGCCCGAGAAGTAAAGCGCAATCAAGCACAAGCCTTCCCAATATCAACGGTCCTCAATCATCGGCAGCACTTCTTCGATTAGAGCCCGCGTCTGAGAAGTTAAATCATCCTCACTTTCTACCATCGGTAACGCAACAAATTTCGATGCACCGGCATCCACATACCGCCGCAACGATGAGACGACCTCATTCGGTGTACCGACAGCAATCGATGTCTCTGCATCAAAGTCGCTTGCCCTCGCCTTGCTAAGCCGGGACACCAACCGTTCCACCGGCGTGTCGCTTCGTTTCCCGACACGGAATGGAACGGTCACACCGTAGTGATCATCATCAATCGAACGCCCGGCCATTGCGACTTGCGCCTTGATCCCCGAAATCACCTCTGCAGTCTTGCCAGGATTGACAATGCCACCGAGCCAGCCTGTGCCGACTTCTGCGGTACGTTTGATTGCCGCTGCACTGTTTCCGCCAATCCACAACGGCAAGGGATTTTGGATGGGCTTAGGTGAGATCTTCGCGTCCGTATACTGATAAAATTCACCCTCAAATGAGACACTTTCCTCGGTCCATAACCGAGACATGATTTCAATCATCTCATTCGACCGTTGGCCCCGCCCCTTTGTTGCCCGACCGGTCGCTTTCCATTCCGGATTGAGTGGACCACCAACACCGAACACCGGTAACAGGCGCCCATTGCTCAAATAATCAATCGTTGCGCATTCTTTGGCGAGAACCAATGGGTCTCTGTAAGGCAAGACAATCGCATTCATGCCAAATTTAATCCGGTCCGTCGCCCCCGCCAAAGCGGCCATCACACTCATGGACTCCAGTTGCGGTTCCTTCGAAATCAATCGATCTGATTGCCAAATCGAGTCAATTCGGCCCTCTTCACACAGATCAATCCACTTCCAATATGATTTGGCAGACGAAAAGACAAAAGCTCCCGTACCAATTCCAACACGAATGCTCATTCAACCATCTCCCAATGCATTGCGACGTTCCTGTTGAGAAGGCACCTAAAATGACTTCGATCTTGCGAGCTCACCCATCCGATTTGTAATGTCAAAGAATCCTTCGACCGTTTCGGATACGATTTGCGCAACGGGCTTAACTTCGTCGATCAAACCAGCACTCTGGCCCGCAAGCGCAACGCTCGCCTCCATGTCGCCTCCAAAATAGAGGTCCTTGATCTGACCGAACGTATCAGGTGGCATCAAGCCTTCTTCGTGAATACTCTTTGTACGCTCGGACTTGAGCGCGCGAATGCAGGGGGTCGACTTCTTGTTAAGCACCCATGTTCCCGTTTCTTCTGCTTCAACAATGGCATTCTTAAAGTTTTGATGGACAGGGCTTTCGGCAGACGAGACAAAGCGCGTCCCCATTTGTACGCCTTCGGCGCCGACCGCGAAGGCGGCAGCCATGCCGCGCCCATCACAGACACCCCCCGCCGCAATCATCGGAACGTCAGTGTGCTCCCGGATATTCTGCAACAATACCAGCGTTGACACTTCTTCGGGATTCTTGAAGCCGCCGCCCTCGGCCCCTTCAACAACCAAACCGTCAACGCCCGCTTCAACGGCTTTGAGTGCCGCCTTCAAGGTAGGGACGGCGTGATAGACAATGATGTCATTCTTCTTGAGCACTTCTAGGAGTTTTGACGGACTGCCTGCGCTGGTCGTCACAAATTTAACGCCACAGCTCGCCACATAATCGATCATCTTGCTGTCACGCAAAAACAGAAGCGGCAGATTAATCCCGAACGGATTGTCGGTCAGCTCAGACATTTTTTCGATTTCGCCCATGCAGGCCTCTGTCTCACCAGACGAGGTTTCAATAATGCCCATAGCACCCGCATTCGAAACGGCGGACGCGAGCTGCGATCTGGCGATCCATCCCATAGGAGCCTGTATGATTGGGTATTTGGCCCCTGTGTGCTGCACAACGCGATTCATCTATGACCTCTGACTTTCTTGCATTTGGTATTGATCCCAATCAACGATCACAGCTACCCGTGGACGTCAAGCCACCTCGGCAAGTCATGCACATAGTACGTGGAATCAAGGGCCCAGACGTTTCGACACCCCTTGGATTATCGATACGAACGCTTGGGTTGATTGCCGGCTAAATGGACAAAGCCGTGATGGGTATGAGCTTCGGTTCCAGATTGCGGCGCGCAAGATCACTTCTGATCTCATCCATGTAAATCGGATTCATCACAATCACCTCGTCCACCGGCCGCGCGCCCATGTCGTCTGGCCCGACAACCTCGTGCCCGGATCCAGGTAGAAAAGTGCCCCATTTGTGAGGGTTGATGTCTACTGCATAGGAGATCGCATCACCGCATTTCAATGTTGTAAGGAATGAGACGGCCTTCGACCCGCCCCCCCAAAGCCCGACGCTTCGTTCACTGATGTGGGCATCGCCTAAATAATTGCGCCAAGCCGACACGACCTTTTCGAACTCAACAACCTCTGTCTGCTGATTTCCGTCCTCTTCAAGCTTTTCCAGCTTTGCTTGCGGTGAAGGTACGGCGTCGACAATCAGATATTGATCATCATAGTCGGTATAGCACTCAAGAATCTCAAAGCCCACCGAGCGGAAAAGCTGGCAAAGCGATGTCGATTGAAAATACGAACAGTGTTCATAATAAATATCCCAAAAGGCTTTTTCCTGAGCGATCCGATCGAAATTGGGGATCATGAAAAGAACGCGCGTTTTGTTCTCGCCGATTGACTGGCGGACTGAAGACACGAATTGATGTGTGTTGGGAATATGCTCGAGTGTCATTTTACAACAGACGAAATCCGCACCTTCGACTGTCGATTCTTCAGAGTAATAGTCTGAGACGAAGGAGATGCGCGACGCATCGTATTCAGGCGCGCGTTTGGGATCGAAGGCCGGATCAAATCCAATTCCTTTGTTGTCGCCAATGCTGCAGAGTAAGGACAAGAATTCGCCTTGGCCGCAACCGATCTCAACAACTTGCTTCTGGCGAAGTCCAAGCCGGTCAACAATCTTCTCCGCAAGTGCCGTGTGAAAGCGATTGAACGTTGGTGAGTAGGCTTGTGTCGCCTCATAACCAGCCCCATAGCGTTCAAGCTGGGGATCGAAGGCCCGATTCCAAATGAAAGAACAAACTGGACAAACAGCCAGCTCAATATCGCCCTTGGGGAAGTCCAGTGCCTCGTCAACGCTGTGATGTAACATCACACTATGAACAGGAACGCCTTCGACCCGATAGAAGACGTCTTGCCTGTCCGACCCACAGTTCGGACAATTTCCTTTTGCCGTTACAAACGAATTGCTCATTTTACCTGCGGTATCAGCTCAGGCTTGGGTATGGGGACAAGAAACGAACCGCCTGCCTCGCTAAATCGATTTTGCTGCTGCATAATCTCGTCAGCAAAATTCCAGGCCAAGATCAATAATGTGTCAGGCACGTCGTCAAGCAAGCGTTCCGTGGAAAAAATTTCAAGATGATTGCCCCCCATGAATTTTCCATGCTTGTGGGCGTTCATATCCACGACATAATCCAATTCATCCTCGCCAATGCCGCAATAAGTCATGAGCGTTGTAGCTTTTGCCGCCGCACCATAACCGACAATCCGTTTCCCCTCACGCCTTTGTTCTGCAATGAGTTCGACAAGTCGGCGTCTAAGGCCTTCAACCCTTCTTCCAAATGTCTCGTAATACTGGACCCTGTCTAATCCCAGCGATTGTTCCAAATCGATCAAATCCGACAAACGCTTTGTCGGAGCATGGTTGTGCTCGACAAACAAACGCAGCGATCCGCCATGTATCGCGGTACGTTCAATATCATTGAGGTGCAGCTTATGCCGCGCAAACAATGTACGCAGGGTTGTGACGGAAAAGTAGCAAAGATGCTGATGATAAATCGTGTCAAACTCAAGTTTTTCGACAAGATCAAGTACATAAGGCATCTCTAAAACGGCGACACCTGATGGCTTGAGCAGCTCCTGAATGCCTTCCACGAAACCATTCAAATCTGGGACATGTGCCAACACATTGTTCGCTAAAAAGACGTCAGCAGTTTTCCCCTGTTGTTTAAGCTCTCGCGCCAGGGTCGTTCCAAAAAAGTCGATCCGGGTTTCGACCCCGGCAGCTCTCGCTTCGTTGGCCGGCCCTTCTGCCGGATCAATACCAAGCACATCGATACCATGCCCAACAAAGTTCTTGAGCATATACCCATCATTGCTTGCTGCCTCAATGACAAGGCTATCTGTGGAAAGTGAACGCTTGTCGATAAGGCTCAATGCGCTGTCACGAAAATGCTTGAGCAGCGAAGGCGAGACCGAGGAATAATACGGGTAGTCATTGCAGAAAAGCACATCCGGCGAGACCGATACAGTGATTTGAACGAGCGCGCAGTCCAGGCAAAAAACAAGATCAAGCGGCGCGACAAGTTCTGGTTTTGACAGATCTTCTTTTGTCAACAACCGGTCTGCAAGCGGACTATCACCGAGTGATAGGATGAGTGACAAATTCGAGCCACCACATGATCGGCAATTTTCGATCTTGATATGGGGAGCTACCTCTTTCACAAACTAACCACGCTTTCTAAGGTCTTCTCCGATCACACCTTCTTCTAGGCGTGCCCGCAGATACTGGATGCGACTAAAGGTTGGCCCCTCAAAAGCATCCAGTTTCAGCCCGGTCTTCTGATAGGTCTCATATAGTTCGGAAATACCGGCTTTCAGGTGCCAATGCGGCCGGAACCCGGAAACCTCGGTCATGATTTTCGAGCTATCGACGCGGTAATTTCTTGTATCGGGGCCCGCGTCAGCTGCATAAGAAATGCGGCTGTCCGGAACGGCCGCTCCAACGGCATCGGCGATTTCAGATATTCGGTAATTGTCCTCGTTGCGCGCGACGTTGAAAGCCTTGTTGTGGACGGTTTCAGCGGGGGCCTCAAGGACAGCAACAAAGGCACGGGAAATGTCCCCAATATGAACGACAGGCCGCCACGGTGTTCCATCACTCTTCAACATCACCTGACCGGTGGTAAAGGCCCAAGCGACAAGATTGTTCACAACGAGATCAAATCTCAGCCGCGGCGACACACCATAGGCCGTCGCATTGCGTAGATATACCGGGCAAAAGTCTTCATCTGCCATAGGCATAATTCCCTGCTCAGAGAGAACTTTGGATTTGCCATAGGGCGTAACCGGATGGAACGCACTTGTTTCGTCAAGCAGGTCATCACCTGAGGCCCCATAGGTGCTGCAAGAAGATGAAAAAATGAAGCGCTTAACGCCAACTTGCTTAGAGATCTCAGCCAGCCGAACCGTTGCGCGATGGTTTATCTCCAATGTCAGATCAGGATTCAAATCTCCAAGAGGGTCGTTCGACAAACCGGCTAAATGGAGCACAGCGTCAAAGCCCAAAAGATCAGCACTTTCAACATCGCGTATGTCTTTAGCAATGCAGGGAACACTAGCCTGTTCAGGAAGATAGAGGCATTGTTCAAAGAGGCCACTGTCCAAGCCAACGACGTCATGGCCCGCCCCCAGCAATTGCGGCACCAGGACACTGCCGATATATCCTTGATGTCCTGTAACCAAGACCCTCACGAAACTAATTCTCCACCGTTCGTCGCACTGGTATCAAACCACAAGCTGCCTTTCCATACACTCCGTCAAGAGCCTTAACTACGCGTGAATGTACAAATTATCTTAGGTGCCCACAAAAAAGGCTCGCGGATGACGCGAGCCTTCAAGTGAATCGGTTCGTGCCTGCTAGGCAGCCCGCACCTTCTCAAGGAAATCTCTCACGTCTTGCTGAAGCGTATCCGCTTGGCTGGATAGCTGCTTAACAGCCTGAGTAACTGTATTGGAGGCATCGCCCGTTTTGCCGGCTGCTTGATTAACACTCTCCATGCTGGCCGTTACTTCATCAGTGTCTTGCGATGCGCGCTGAGCGCTTGATGAGATTTCCGAAGTTGCTGCACTTTGCTGCTCAACAGCAGCAGCAATACTCGCTGAGATCTGATCAACATCGCCGATCGATTCAGAAATTTTCTTGATTGAAGACGCTGCGCCTGTAATCGCCTCTTGAATTGACGAGATTTGAGTAGAAATCTCCTCGGTCGCCTTCGTCGTCTGCGTTGCGAGCCCTTTCACTTCGCTGGCAACAACAGCGAACCCTTTTCCAGCTTCGCCCGCACGAGCTGCTTCGATGGTTGCGTTGAGGGCCAGCAGATTTGTTTGTGCAGCAATATCTGAGATAACACCGGTAATCTCTCCAACTTGTTGGGCAGCCGCAACCAAGTGCTCAACTTCCTGATTGGTGTGTTCAGCCTGCCCTGCTGTTATTTTGACAGCATCCGTGGATCTGACGACCTGTCCACTGATCTCTTGAATGGAACTTGCCAACTGCTCGGCCGCAGCCGCCACGGCCTGCACGTTGGTCGCAGCATTCGACGAGCTTGTTGTCACACTGGACACGAGTCCTCCCGACTCGGCGGACACATCCATCAGCGAATCCGCAGTCTTCGCTAAGTCCGAAGTTGATGTGCGCACATCATCAATTGCCCTGCCCGCAGAGTCTTCAAACTCATCCGTCAATCGACTTAGAGTTTCCGCACGCTCCGCAGCCTTCTGCGCACGTTCAAGCTCAACTCTCTGTTGTTCTTCAAGTTTCTTTCGCTCAAGAAGACTGTCTTTAAACACCGAAAGGGCTTGATACATGTTGCCAATTTCTGTGCGGTCGTTGGCAGCCGCTACGCTTACCGAAATATCACCTTCAGCTAGTTTGCGCATCGCGTGTTGAAGCGCCTGTATCGGCCGCGTAACTTGAACTTGGACTAGGTAGATTCCGGCTGCAGCCACAAGCGCCAACAGGATGGCCGCCGTCGCAAACATCGCGTTTCGCATCGCAACCAGACTCGCAAACGCTTCGTTGCTTTCCATATCCGTCGCGATCGCCCAGTTTACACCTTGATACTTTAATGGAGCCGCAACCGAGATCGACTGTTCACCCCGATAGTTCAATCCTTGCGCCGAATGCGCGTTTCCAGTGAGCGCAGCCCGCACAGATTCCGTATCGACCGTCTGTGCCAGTATCGTTGACTTTTCCGAGAAACGAGAATCATTTCGCATCAAGAAATCTTCGCCGACGATGTAAGACTCGCCTGTCTCACCCAATCCGGATTTTGCTCCCATCAGATTGTTGAGACGGTCAATCGGCATTTGAAAAACGAGTACCCCAACGGTTCTCCCAGCGTTGTTTTGAATCGGCGTTGACATGAAACTTGCCGGTGCACCGTGGCTTGGCGCATAGGGTTTAAAGTCAAAGAATGAAACAGAACCAGCTTGCCCGCTCTTAAGTGATGCACGGAATGCGTTCCCTAAATCCGTGTCTCTGTACGGCCCCGACTGCAGGTTGGTCGCATAGTCAAGCTCTTTGAACACGGTGTAGACCAGATCACCCTGAGTATTGAATAGGAAGATGTCGTAGTAGCCTCTTTCCCTCAAGAACTGGCGGAACCAGGGATGATATTTCGCATGTATCCGACTATACGCAGATCCATCCGCTGCGAAGTCTAGCTCTTCTTTCTTACCGGTTGGAAAGGGGTTGTCCTGAATATATGCCTTTTGAAGCGAGGCTTGAGCGTCGATTTCAATCGATTGCCAAGCCGCTTTGAAATCTCGTAAAGCAGCTAGCACTCCAGGGTTCGATGCTGTCGACCGGATGTCCTGCTCAATTGATTGCAGATAGGCTTCCAGCTCATTCGCCCGGCTTTCGGTAATAGTCACCAAACGTTCTTCAATAGCTGTCGCCGTGGCATCCGAAGCGCTCCAATAGTTGATTGCGCCTAAGCCAGTGCCCACTGTCAAACTTGCCAAAACAACAAGTGTGGGAATCTTGGTCGACAATTTTATGCCCGAGAATTGCTTGCGAACTGACGACAAATTAAACATCCTTGGCCCCCTTAATTGGTCGTGACTGCCAATTTAATGGGCAACTCCTAAATCAAGATTAACTAAACGCGACCGCTCGTGTTTTACATTTGTAATACGCTTCGACTGGTCAAACCTCGTCCAAGCGACTAGGCGGAACGTTGTATTTTGGCATCCGTAGTACCGCTAACTCAGGTCTGCGCGATCAACCTGGCCTGTCCGTCAATGATTAATCAAGACGTTCTCCTTACTGTCTCATTTGCTAATGGGTACGTGCGTTCACAAAGAATGAGGGAGGAACATGAGAGTTCTTGTCGTCGACGATTACAACACGATGCGCCGGATCATCCGGAATCTACTAACAAAGATCGGATACGAAGATGTCGAAGAAGCTGGAGACGGCAAGGCAGCTTTGGATTTGTTGAGAAGTCGATCGTTCGACCTCATCATTTCTGATTGGAACATGGAACCAATGACGGGGTACGACTTGCTCAAAGAGGTTCGCGGTGATGACAAACTGAAAGGTACGCCTTTCATTATGGTCACTGCAGAGTCCAAGACCGAAAACGTCGTTGCTGCTAAGAAAGCTGGCGTAAACAACTATATCGTTAAGCCATTCAGCGCGGCTACGCTTCAGTCGAAAATCGACGCTGTCATTCCGAAAGAAAAATAATGAACGCACCAGCAGTCAAACAAGTAGAAAGCGAGAGTGCTTACGAAGCCCTCGAAAATGCCGTACGCCGAACGGCGCGCGGCGAGTGGTTTCTTTCCGAGTTCTTACGGCGCAATAATGCGCTCGGAACCACCGACATCATGTCAGCCATCAAAGACTTATCAACGCAGTTGGATGCACATACGCAGGCAACTGGTTTTGAAGTCTTGATGAAAGAGTTTCGTTCAATGAGCGAAACCATTAACGTGACTCGTGAACAGATCTCGTCGATTCCGGGCTTGGAATCGGGGCCCAATCAAATTAATTCCGCCACTGAGGAATTAGGCGCCATTGTCTCTGCAACAGAACAGGCGACCGAGAGTATCTTATCGGCAGCGGAAAATCTGCAAGAGATAGCGGACGATCTGCGCTCAGACGGCGAATCAGAAAGCCTGTGCGAACGGATCGAAACCATCACGACAGAGATCATCACGGCTTGTGCTTTCCAGGACATTACGGGGCAAAGGTCATCAAAAGTTGTCAGCGCACTTCAATATCTTGAAGAACGCGTCAATACGATGATCGAGATGTGGAATCTCACCGGCGCTGAAGGCGCAAATGCTCCAGCGGCAACAGATGGCGCCGAGCCAGGTGATCCGCTATTGAATGGCCCGCAACTCGATGGGCAAGGCGTATCACAAGATGAAATTGACAAACTGCTGAGCGAATTCTGATCAATTGGGGCGCGATGCTCGGTCCGCATAGAGATTGAGCGCGCGCCCACCACCACTCCTCGGGGTCCCCCCAAATCCACTATACCCGTCCCAAGGCCTATCCGGTAGAGATTTCCGCATTCCGGAGTATTCTGCTACGATGCCCCCAGTGTCGGCAGCGAGCGACATAAAAGCCTCAAGTCTCATATCCCAAACGAATAACGCCGACAATCGATGTAAAACGGGCAGGACAGAAACGCGGCAATCCACGCACACATCTCAATGAAGGATGCGCGCTTGCGGCAAGCATCTTCAATTCATATGAGTTCTCGATGAAATCTCTTACTTAAGCGGCCGAACCCAATGCAGTCCCCGCAGCGGAGGTCTTGCCATACAATCCGCGTCGAGACTTGGAAGCTTCAAAATCCTTTGAGTAACCCATTACAGTTTCGGCGGCTCCCAAAAGCAGATGGCCATCTTCCGGCATCTGCTTGGCCAACCGTGACATGATATCGGCTTTCGTGGCTTCATCGAAATAGATCAGAACATTTCTGCAGAATATTATGTCGAACTGCCCCAGCGAACTGAATGGCTGCAGCAGATTGAGCTGCTGAAAGCGCACCATAGACTTCAATTCGTCGGAAATAGCCCAGCGTTCATCCTGCTTTTTGAAGTACTTCACCATGAGTTGCACCGGCAAACCGCGTTGCACTTCAAATTGATTGTAAAAGCCTTCCTTCGCTTTATCGAGCACGTGAGTTGCTATGTCTGTCGCTATGATTTCAAAGCGCCATCCAGGAAACTTTGCTTTGTGTTGATCCAGGACCATTGCAATGGAGTATGGCTCTTGACCTGTTGATGCAGCACAACACCATACTCTAATCTTCTTTTCTTTTGCTCTGCTGTCTTTCAACAAAGGCAACAGATATTCTTCCAGGTGCGTAAACGGCGTTTTGTCACGAAAGAAGAATGTCTCATTGGTTGTCATTGCCTCAACGACTTCAGTCACAAGGGCTGACGCCGATGAGAGGCGAAGCTTACCCACCAACTCTTCGAGACTTTCCAACTGCAATCGACGAACGACCGGCATAAGCCGGCTTTCCACCAAATAGGTTTTGTCCTCAGTCAGCGACAAGCCAGACTTAGATTTCAGTAAGTCTGAAAGGTATTTGAAATCATCCGGTTTCACGACGTCTCCTGCAACACACCGCCTCAAGATGCTTTGAGATCTCTTCAGGCGTTAACAACCCGGATGCAAGGCCAGCGTCAGCGACGGCGCCAGGCATCCCCCAAACAACACTGCTACTTTCATCCTGCGCAATCACGAATCCCCCTGCATCGACGATCGCCCGGGCGCCCTCGCGCCCATCATGGCCCATGCCAGTGAGAACAAGGCCCAAAACACCCGCACGATGAGTCGCTGCCACGCTTTTGAATAAGTTGTCGACCGCCGGACGACAAAAGTTCACGCGTTCAGACTGATCAAGCCGGACGGTAAAACCGCCGGCGACCGCCTCGATCGTCATGTGGAAGTCGCCTGGCGCGACATAGATCTTACCGGGGCGCAATGCCTCGCCGTCGATACCTTCTGCACATTCACAGCCGGCGGCTTTGCCAAGATGCTCAGCAAGTAAGGGCGTGAAGGCAGCTGGCATATGCTGTGCGATCACGATCGGTATTGCGAGGTTTGGACCTAGCCCCCGAAGCACAAGTTCCAGCGCGCGAGGCCCACCTGTTGACGAACCGATTGCTAAGAGCCTTGGCTGATTGAGTAGTAACTTTCCGGCGGCGCCCAAAGTCGATGCGTTTGGTTTAGCCGACAATTCCGCAGAATTTGCGGATGCTTTTCCAGCTTTCGCGGCGGCAACGGCCTTTTTGCGATGCGCAGACGCCCCGAGTGCTCGTATCTTTTCTACAAGATCTCGAAGATAGTCTTCCCCGGAATTGCCTAGGGATCTTGACTCAGGCTTTGCGATATAGTCGGCGGCTCCCAATCGAAGCGCTTTCAATGTCACGTCGGCGTTCCGCTGGGTTAGCGACGACGCCATGACGACATTTAAACGAGGTTTGATTGCCAACAGTTTGGGAAGCGCCGTCAGCCCGTCCATATTCGGCATCTCAACATCCAACACCAATATGTCAGGATCCGCAGACGCCAAACCTTCGACAGCACGCGCTCCATCTGAGAACGAAGCAACGACATCGATATCGTTTTCAGGCTCAAGCCGGCGTTTCAGAATGCCGCGGATCACCGCCGAGTCGTCTGCTATGGCAACACGGATGGTTTGGCCGCTACTTGTCTGTGCTGATGACATACTTTCTTAGCCCGATACAACGCCAGCTTCGATCAGCTTTGACATCAAGATTTCTTTGTCGAAAGGCTTCATGATGTATTCACTCGCCCCGGCTTCTAGCGCTTGGGTAATATGATCAGGGTCGTTTTCAGTTGTACAAAGAACAACTTTCGGCGTTTGGCCGTCCTGTTCTTCCCGCAAGGCTTTCAAGAATTCCATGCCATTCATCACTGGCATATTCCAATCTAACAGTATGGCGTCCGGCATTTCTTGACGGCAATGCTCAAGCGCCTTTTGTCCGTCGCAAGCTTCGTGTACGGTCATTTCAAAATCTTCAAGGATTCGTTTCGCAACTTTGCGAATAACCCTTGAGTCATCTACAACGAGGCATGTGGTCATCATCAATCCTAGCTATTTACTATGCAACGTCCTTAACGCGCTCGAATTCGAACACCCGGTCCACATCGAGAACAACAACCAGTTGCTTCTCCATGCGATAAATGCCTTGCGAAATGTTCTGCCATCGAACATCTAAATTCCTCGGATTAGGCTCAATCTGTGAGCGGTCGATTTCGACGACGTCGCCCACTGAGTCGATGATCAAACCATATGATTCTCCACCGTGCTCGATGCCAATCGCCATTGTGTGATCGGTTATTTCCGTCGGCTGCAGTCCGAGCATAGCCCTTGTATCGATCGCTGTAACGATGCGTCCGCGCAGATTAAGAATTCCTGCAACTTCGCGTGAGGCGAGCGACACCGAAGTCAAATCCCTAGGCGTAAAGACATCCTGAATACGATCAACGGAGACGCCGAACATCTGGTCGTTGACGATCGCGGTTACAAAAAGTCCTTGCTCCTGAGAGCTTTCGCCGATTTGTGCACCTTCCAAATTCATGCTGCCTGCTCCCTCAAATCCAAGACTTGCTCTAATGTGTTCAAGAGTTCATCCCGATCGAATTTTTTGACGAATTGATCGAACCCTGCCTCTAGCGTTTCGGTGACTTCATGGGAAGCAGCACGCGATGACATTGCGATGAGAGGAATTTCCGCCGTGCTATCGTCCGCACGGATTTGTGTCGCAAAAGCCAATCCGTTGACATCAGGCATCTCAATATCACTGATGATCAAGTCGTATTGCTCACCACCCGCCAACAGTTTCAGCGCATCGGTAGCATTGTCTAATGACGTTACTTTGTAGCCAGCTGCCCTTAGGTGCGGCGTCACCAATTCTCTGAAGAAACTGCTGTCATCAATGAAGAGCACGCTTCTTTGTTGGGATACCCCCCCGCTCTGTTGATCTGCCTTTCGGAACCAATTGGTTGACGAGCGCTTCAAATGGTAGCCTACATCAACAATTTCCGTGGCTTTACCCTTCACAACTGCAGAGCCAATCAAGCCATCGGAAGCCGTTCCAATATCGATATCCAAGTCTTCATCAACAATGTCGACAATGCGATCAACCATGATACCAACCGACTTGCCTTGTTCCGTAAACACAAGAGCTGGACGGCTCTCACTTTCTTGCGATTGAGTTCTCGAATCCAGATGGATTAGCGGCATCAACGTGCCGCGATACTGTACCAATTGCTGGCCATTCACATTTTCAATTTGTTCGTTCTTAAACTCTTCCAAACGTGTGATCAGCGAAAGCGGTACGGCCTTCTGTGATTTGTCGCCCGCTTCGAACAATAGCAGTGACGTGGCTTCTTCGTTGACCGCATCTGCAGCCTGCGTTGCTGTGTCTGCGCTCTCTGGTCTGATGTCTTTCGTATCGATCATTCCAGCGATGCCGTTCGGATCAAGGATCATGATCACCGTTCCATCACCGAGGATCGTGTTTCCGGAAAAGAGCTTGATGTCGCGCAGAACCGAAGATACGGGCTTGACCACGATCTCTTCAGTGTCAAACACTTCATCGACCATGACACCAAAGGTCTGGTCCCCTACCTGCGTGACAATGACAAAGGCCTCGTCTGCGCTGTTCTCAAGTGTGCTGACCGTTCCATCTTCGCTGTCTGCTGGCTCTTCTACAGCCTTCGGCAGTCCATTCGGCTTCTGCGCTTCAAGTAGCTGAGAGAGGTCGACTAGAGGAAGAAGTTTGTCTCTCAGGCGAAGAACCGGCGTCGTATTGACTCTCTCAATGGTATAGTCGGAGCCGGGCCGAGTGCGTACCAATTCAACAACACTTAGTTGTGGCATGGCAAAACGCTGTCCGTTCACTTGAACGATTAATGCCGAGATGATGGCCAGCGTTAGCGGGATCTTGATCGTGAACGTCGTTCCCTTGCCCTCTTTGGACCAAAGGTCAATCGTTCCACCGATAAGTTCGATATTGGATCGGACAACATCCATTCCGACGCCACGACCCGATACGTTCGTAACCGCTTTAGCCGTCGAGAATCCGGGATGGAAAATAAAGCGATTAATCTGTTGCTCTGACATGGCCTCAATGTCGGCTTCCGATGCCAAACCGTTCGCAACAACTTTGCTTTTGATTTTCTCGATCGGCAGGCCTGCACCATCGTCAGAGATTTCGACAATGATCTGTCCGCCTTCGTGATAAGCGGCAAGCCTAACTTTGCCAGCTTCTGGCTTGCCGGCCTTTATGCGATCCGCTGTTGTTTCCAAGCCGTGATCAGCCGAATTCCGCACCATATGGGTCAGCGGGTCCTTGATCAGATCAAGCACTTGGCGGTCAAGCTCTGTTTCTGCGCCGACCATTTCAAGCTCAATCTTCTTATCCAGTTCCCTGCCTAAATCACGAGCGATTCTGGGAAGCTTCTGCCACGCATTGCCGATCGGCTGCATTCGCGTTTTCATAACGCCTTCCTGCAATTCAGCCGTTACGGCAGAAAGACGCTGAAGCGGTGTTTTGAATTCGCTGTCCTCCAAATGACGAACCATCTCCAGCAGTTGGTTTCGGGTCAAAACCAGCTCGCTGACCATGGTCATCAACTGCTCAAGGACATCCACGTTGACGCGAATGGATTGATTGGCGACAGGTGCATCAGTGTTCTTTGCGGAATTTGTTTCTGCCTTAGCAGGTTTTGGGCTCTTCTCAACTTTCGCCGGTGGTTCCACGGGTGTTTCGGCTAAAGCCTCTGCAGGCGCCTGTTCCTGTTCAATTACTTCATTCTCAATCTCAGATTCATTGGCAGAAGAGTCTTCAGGTACAATCTCATCTACGACCAAATCGTCGGGGCCAGGTGTTGCCTGAAAGATTGCCTCTAGCTCATCCAACTCGGATGTCACACCCGCCTCATCTTGACTGCTACTTTCCTCAGGAACCAACTCTGCTGCTTCCTGGATGAGCTGTGCCTCTTCGGTCTCCACCGTTTCGGGTGCTGTTTCCTGTACTATTTCGGACGCTGTTTCGGATTCTTCGGTCGGCAATGCCTCGCCGGACGCGGCGACCTCTAGGAGCTTAATCAAAGAACTATCATCACCCGAGGGTTCCTCCTCGGTTTGTTCCAATGTCGTCAGGATCTCCTTAATCCGATCCAACGACTCTAAGATAAGCGTTACGGCTTCCGGCGTGACCGGAACTTCACCATCACGGAATTTTCCGAGTAGAGTCTCCGAAGCATGCGCTACTGATTCAAGTCGCGGCAATCCCAGAAAACCGCAGGTTCCCTTAACTGTGTGGACCAGTCTGAAGATGTTGTCCAGCACATCGCGATTGTTTGGTTCTTGTTCAAATTTGACGAGCTCAACATCCACAACATCGAGACTCTCAGATGTTTCTGTCAAAAACTCTTGCAGCAGATCGTCCATTGTCTGTCCCCGCCCCTCGTAACTTGCAATGTCGCTGAGGGTCAGTTTTAGCGATTTATGTTAAGATGACCTGAACTGAGAAGCTTGGTTCTGACGAATATGCAAAGAACAGCAGCTCCGTTCCCGGATAAAAGCGGAACGCCTTTTTCGAGCACGGATGAGCCTTGCGTTCATGAAGTCTGAATCAAGGAAGTGTTAATCATGTCCAGTTAACGGTTGGTGCGATCGCACCCCCTATGTGATCGCACCGAGCCAACTTGATTTGGACGCTAATCGAACAACTTGTGTAGCCACATGACTGAAAACCATTTCACGCTAACATTTTCGTGCTGCGACCAGCCGGGCATCGTCTTTCAAGTAACGAAGTTCCTCTTCGATCAGGGCTGCAATATCGTCGATAGTGCTCAGTATAATGATCGTGACACTGAGAAATTTTTCATGCGTGTTTCATTTGTTTGCTCGGAAGAAAGCATGACATGCGACACCTTCCCTGCCTTGTTTGGTGAAACAGCTAATCAATTGGCTCTCGACTGGAATATCTACGACCGATCACGGCCGCAACGGGTGATGATCTTGGCCTCAAAGCCAATGCACTGCCTAATTGACTTGCTTTATCGCTATTCGATCAAGGATCTCAACATTGAGATTCCGATGATTGTCTCGAATCATCGCGACTCCTACCAACTGGCAGCCTCTTACGATGTGCCTTTTCTGCATCTCCCGATCACAAAGGAGAACAAGGCTTCTCAAGAGCTTAAACTTCTGGATATGGTCGAAACCGAAAAGATCGATCTCATCGTGCTTGCACGTTACATGCAAGTATTGACGAAGGAGACTTGCGCTGCGCTGCCGGGTAGGATCATCAACATTCACCACTCATTTCTACCAAGCTTTAAGGGGGCAAAGCCCTATCACCAGGCTCATCACCGCGGCGTCAAGCTGATTGGTGCGACTGCGCATTATGTAACCGAGGATCTAGACGAAGGGCCAATCATTGAGCAAGACGTCGCCCGTGTCGATCATGCCATGAGCCCAGCTCAATTGGTATCTGTGGGCCGCGACATCGAGAAAGCCGTACTGGCGCGTGCTGTCAAAGCACATACTGAGCACCGCGTCTTTCTCAACGGACACAAGACCGTTGTGTTCGATTAACACTCTGTTCATCAACATAGACGGCAGCCGGCACTTCCTGATCGCTTAGGGAAGTACAAAGACTTCCATGAAAGTGTGATCGCCTTAGACATCACCCTCTTACGGAAATCGAATGATGAGTGATCAAGCTCAACCGCAACCGACCTATCCCGATCCTGGCCAATACGGCATGTTTCCGATTGACATCGATTGGCGCGATTACCGCTATTGGCAGTCGCAAAAGGACTGTATTCAAGACGAGGAATTGACACAGAACACCTGGCGAGCCTTGGATGCCGTCGGTGGTCTTTCGCGTTGGTAATTCTGGCTTCGGTCTTGGAACCCAGCCGTAACTTACGAAAGTGACCGGCCACCAGCCTCGCGCATAATTCCGGGCTCGGATGAATGGAATTGCGCTGGCGTTCCCCCTGCTGTTTGTCCCGCATCGACGACCAATGTGTGCGCTGTCGTATAACGCGATTCATCACAACACATGTAAAGAAGCGCATTTGCAATATCGATAGGCTCGCCGGCAATACCAAGAGGCGATCCTTGTTTGATGACCTCCGTCGCCTGTCCGAAATTCGACGCATCTCCGGAAATGGCATCTGCTGTCATTGATGTGACCGTGTTGCCGGGCGCCACGGCATTGACGCGAATGCCATGTTGAGCAAGTTCCGAAGCGGCAGACTTGGTTAGTCCAACGACGGCGTGTTTTGCGGCGGTGTAAGCATGCGGCCCCAACCCACCCATCACACCGGCGGTGCTTGCCAGCGAGGCGATCGCACCTGATTTTCGCGGGATCATGACACGCGCCGCATGTTTCATGCCCAGAAACACGCCTCTCAACAACACAGCAATGGTCGCGTCCCACACTTTGACGTCCGTTTCTGCAATCGGACCAATCGCGCCAATGATACCGGCATTGTTGACCATGCAATCGAGGCCACCGAATTCGGACACAGCAAAATCTACAGCGGCGGCAATATCCTCTTCCTGTGTGACATCGACCCGAACGAACCGCGCATTGTCTCCAAGTTCGCTCACCACTTTTTTTCCAGCGTCGTCCTGAAGGTCAGTCACGACCACACGCGCGCCTTCTTCAATAAAACGCTTTGCAGTACCTGCGCCAATGCCGCACGCCGCGCCCGTTATGACCGCAACCTTCCCATCCAACCGTCCCGCCATGTCGTTCTCCCTATAAGCTTGGTCCCCGCGCTACTTGTCTTCGGCGGGCTTATTCTGCGCGGATGATGCGTCAAAGCTTGTACCCCTGGCAAGATTTTCGTTCGTCGAATCCGACAATGCGTCGACATAGCCCTCATAACTTTCACGACTAATCCGGTAACGTGTAAGAAAGAAGACTGAAGTGAAGTACAGCGTCAAAAGCACGGGCACATAAATCGCAACTAGGTTGGACAAAACCTCCTCTTCCACTTCACCCGGCTTGGCACCTTCCGGAAAACCAACAAAGGCGAGCACCATGGTTGAGACATAGAGCCCACCGCCAGCCACCGCCTTTTGCATGAAATCCCGCGCTGCAAAGAATAGGCCCTCAGAGCGTCGTCCGGTCTTCAGCTCACTCTCCTCAACAATGTCCGCAACCATGGCACCCACCAGAATGCCCGCAGCCGTCGCCAAGGCGATTTCGATCAGGGCATGGGCTACGAGAATGGGAACAAGAAGGGCACTGTCGTTGCTGACAAACAAATCAAAGTTGCGCAGCAAGATCGGAACGGGCCCTAAGCTCACCGCGGTCAGCGAAACACCGATCGCCGCATTGCGCTTGCCGTACCACTGACCAAGTTTGGGCGCCATGACGAATGCGATGAAGGCTGCCGGAAATCCGGCCAACGTGATGATTCCCAGATGAGTGGATTCGAGTTCCCAATAGAAGGTGCTCCAATAGATATTAAGCGACGTACTGAAACCGATGGCGATGAAACTGAAAAAACCTGAGGCCAGAATTGCAAACAGGGATCGATTGCTGAGCGTTTCCCGCAAATTCGACACAGCCCGCCCAACATGGAATGGTTGCTTGGGAGGGGGTTGACGCAGATGAGGGATATTCCGGTGCGTTCCTAATGCACTAACCATCATCGAAACAAAAATGATGCACGCAGCCACAGTCCCATAAACCTCGTACCCGTACTGATTAAGCTGGCCGACCGTCTCGGGATCACCGAGGTTCAAGAATACGGTAAAGTTTAAGACAGCAATCGTCAGGCCGCCCCACCAAGCGAGCAGATTTCGATAAGCCAAGATTTGGGTACGTTCGTCATAGTCTTGAGTGAACTCAGCGACCATTGCCGAGTTTGGCACTTCGAAGAATGTGATCATCAAACGAACAAGAACAACCATGAAAACGAGATAGAAAAACAACTCAGACTGGCTGAGACTTTCAGGAGGATTCCATAGAAAGAAGTAGGAGAGAGCCGCAGGCAATGCAGCCGCATAGAGGAATGGATGGCGCCGACCCCACTTTGATCTGAAGTTGTCGGATATGTGCCCCACAATCGGATCGGAAATCGCGTCAACGATAAGGGCAATGAACATTGCCAGTCCGACCAATCGCTCCTCCAAGCCCAACACTTGGCTGTAGTAAATCAACAGAATAAACGCGAGGCCATTATCTTTGACGCCATAAGCGATGGCGCCAACACCATAGTAAAGCTTGGTTGACAGCGGTACAGTTGACGACAAGGGGGAGAACTCCGGCTGAATACTTGCGGGGTGCGGGTGTTCAGCTTAGACCGTGAACGTCACATTTTGCAATCAGGCGTTTGATGCCGAAAAAAGACTCACTGAATGCCTGACAACCAGACATATGATTACATTATCGTCGGCGCAGGATCGGCCGGTTGTGTACTTGCTAACAGGTTATCGGAAGACGCCGGATCAACCGTACTTCTCATTGAGTTTGGCGGCACTGACGCTGGACCTTTTATCAATATGCCGGCGGCGCTCTCATATCCCCTGAGTATGCGCCAATATGATTGGGGCTACGCATCGGAACCGGAACCTCATTTAGGTGGGCGCCGCATTAGTTGCCCTAGGGGAAAGGTCATTGGCGGCTCCTCCTCTATCAACGGCATGGTCTATGTCAGAGGGCATCCTCAAGATTTCAATTCTTGGGTAGAGCACGGTGCACAGGGTTGGGGCGCGTCGGATGTACTTCCTTACTTTAAGCGTCTTGAATCCGCATGCGGACGAGATCCTGCATACCGAGGTCAAGAGGGCCCGCTTCATGTGATCCATGGTGAGTTACGCAACCCACTTTACCAGGCCTTTATCAAAGCGGGCCAGCAAGCGGGATATCCAAACACGGAAGATTACAACGCCGTTCAGCAAGAGGGCTTCGGCCCCATGGAGCAGACCATCTGGCAAGGACGGCGTTGGTCGGCGGCTTCCGCCTATCTCAAGCCTGCTCTCAAGCGGACAAACCTGACTTTGGCAACCCGGACGATTGTCCACAAGATCGACTTCACGGGGAATCGCGCAACCGGCGTTCTTGTTCAGACCGGAAACAAGACGCGCCATATTCAAGCAAGCAAAGAGGTCATTCTTGCGGCTTCATCGATCAATTCGCCCAAGATCTTGCTGCTGTCGGGAATTGGAGATGGCGATGAACTCAAAAGTCTCGGCATACCGGTCAATGTTCACCGGCCAGGCGTCGGCAAAAACCTTCAAGATCATCTCGAGATTTACCTTCAGGTTGCCTGCAAGGAACCTATTACACTTAATCGCCACATCGGATTGTTGTCAAAGGGACTGATCGGATTGCAATGGCTTTTGTTCAACAATGGCATCGGCGCCAGCAATCACTTTGAAGCGGCCGGTTTTATCAGATCAGAGGCTGGCGTTCCGTACCCGGACATTCAGTATCATTTCCTTCCCGCCGCCATCCGCTATGACGGCACATCTGCAGTTAAAGGTGACGGCTTTCAAGTTCATGTGGGACCAATGCGCTCCCCATCTCGTGGAAGCGTCACGCTCAAATCAGCCAACCCGGACGAAGCGCCGGCCATTCGTTTCAACTATATGTCCCACGAGAAAGACTGGCACGATTTTCGAACGGCTATCCGGCTCACGCGCGAGCTGTTTCTGCAACCGGCCTTTGAACCCTTTGCGGATGGAGAAATCACACCGGGGCCAAAAGCCCAATCGGATCAAGATCTCGATGCCTTTGTGCGTGACGAGGTTGAAAGCGCCTACCACCCTTGCGGGACATGCAAGATGGGCGACCCCAACGACGAAATGACAGTGGTAGATCCAACATGCAAAGTGGTCGGTATCGAAGGATTGCGTGTTGTCGATTCATCCGTTTTCCCGCAGATTACAAATGGAAATCTCAATGCGCCGACCCTGATGCTTGCGGAGAAAGCAAGCGATCACATATTAGGCCGCTCTCCCCTATCTCCCGAGCCATGGGACGGGTGGATACATCCCAATTGGCAAACACAACAACGCTAATCCCAAGTTTCATTCACACAGCACAGTTCGGAGCCACATCATGCAAATCAAAGACAAAGTCACCGTCATAACGGGCGCCGGTTCCGGCATTGGACGATCGCTGGCGCTTGGCTTCGCCAAAAAAGGCGCGAAGGTCATTGTTTGTACCGATCTCAACGAAGAAAACGCGGCCGAGACGGCCTCCATGGTGGGGGCAACAGCAACATCTGCGAAACTAGACGTCGGCGACGAAGCGGCCATCGAAAATTTGGTCAAAAAAGTTGAAGCCGAGCACGGCGGCATTGATATTTTCGTTTCAAATGCCGGGTATGGACAACGCGGCGGTCTTGACCTGCCAACAGAAGATTGGGCGCGCATGATGAACGTGCACACATGGTCCCACCTGGCGGCCGCACGTGCAGTGATCCCCGGCATGATTGAGCGCGGCGGCGGATATTTGCTCAATACGGCGTCTGCGGCCGGATTGCTCACGCAGATGGACTCTGGCCCCTATGCGGTGTCAAAGCATGCGGCCGTTGCCTTAGCCGAGTGGATTAGCATTAATTATGCAGAACAGGGCATCGGCGTTTCGGTGCTTTGTCCCCAAGCCGTTCGCACCGCCATCTTGGGACCATTGAAGGACAAAAAAGGAGATTCCAACACGCGCCAAGCGGCGGGCGACGGCATCTTAGAACCCGACGTGGTGTCCGACGATTGCATTGATGCAATCGAAAAAGAACGTTTCCTCGTTCTACCGCATCCCGAAGTCGAGACTTACTTTCAGCGCAAGGCCAACGATTATGATCGTTGGCTCTCCGGCATGCGCAGATTTCGGGAGCGCTTACAAGCCAAGTCGTAGACGCGCTAGCGCGACGACATCAACCGAACTCAAAATTCTCGGACATCCGGTCACGTACAGCGTTCTGGTGTCCGAAATATTGACGGAACCCGCCGTTATAGTTGCCGTCTTGGCGCCGGTTGCTTTCGCCTTCAAAATTGTAGTAGCCGGGCGTGCACTCTTGGTTGCGGTTTGTCTTACCGCGATGCTTGATCACTTCCTGAACCCACCATTCTTCGGCCTCTTCCGTCGGATCAAGCGTCTTGTGCCCATTTCTGCGCACATAGTCGATGCACGCCGCGATATGATCGCCTTGCGTCTGTAACATGTCCGTTAAATTGAATTGGAACGACGCCTGATAGCCTCCCATGATGAACAGGTTGGGAAAACCTTGCGTATGAATTCCCAACAATGTCCGAATGCCATCGGCATATTTATTTTCGAGATCTAAGCCCCCCTTACCGACAATGCGGTTGTAGATCCCCGTTTTCTGAACTTCAAAACCGGTCGCATAAATGAGCAGATCCAATTCGTACTGCTTGTCTTCGAATACCGGTCCTTTTTCCGTAATCTGAGTAATGCCTTTGCCGTGCGTGTCGACGAGATGAACATTAGGCAAATTGAACGAAGGCAAATATTCGTTGTGGAAGCAGGGACGCTTACACATGAACATGTACCAGGGTTTCAGTGCATCCGCCGTTTCTGGATCCTTCACCGTCTTCTCGATGCGGCGGTGGATCTTCATCATGTAATCGATGTTCGCGTTTTCCTGCTGACGCAGCTTCTCTTCGGGCGACAGCGCTGCCAGGCGCGCCGTTTCTTCAGGTGACCTTTCAACGGCAGCCAAGACTTTTTCACGTCGTTTGGACTGCCAGCCAGGTTTTAGCCGCCGTGCCCAATTTGGATCTGTCGGCCAATCTTCGCGAATATCGATCGACGATGGCGTGCGTTGAAAGACGTAGAGTTCTTTGGATTGTTTCGCGAGTTCTGGCACAGCTTGCACAGCGCTTGCGCCCGTTCCAATGATCCCGACGACTTTATCGCTCAGATTAGACAAATCCTCGCCTGTATAGTCGTAATCCCAGCGGGAAGTATGGAATGAATGGCCTTTGTAATCCTCCATCCCCGCGATCTTCGACAGTTTGGGTTTGGACAATGTCCCGTTTGCGCAAATCACAAACCGCGCGCGCATATGATCTCCGCGGTCCGTGCGCAAATGCCAAAGCTGTTCTTCTTCATTCCACAATGTTTCCGTCACAGTGGTCTGAAATACCGCGAGATCATAGAGATCATACTTCTTAGCAATGTTGCGACAGTGCTCAAAAATCTCAGGCCCACGCGAATAATGGTTCACCGGGACATAATCGAGTTCGTCAAGCAACGGCAGATAATCGTAGGAAACCACATCACACGCGACGCCGGGATACCGATTCCAATACCAAGTGCCGCCGACATCGGCGCCCCTCTCTACGATGCGAATGCTTTCGACGCCCTTCTCTCTCAAACGCGCCGACGTCAATAGCGCCGAAAAACCACCGCCAATGAACAAAACTTCAACTTCATCGTCGATAGGATCGCGATCGGGCCTTTCCTCCGCATAGGGATCTTGCGCATAGTGTGCAAGATTACCTTCTAGATCCGATGTGAATTGAGCCAGTCCCTCAGGCCTGTATTTGAGGCGTAAGTCACGCTCTTCGGCAAATTTGCGCTTGATATCGTCGTAATATTCTTGCGGTCGTTTCGGTCTTGGCAAAGAATTGTCCTCCTAAAAGGCCGGATATATTTGAGCAACAGTATCTATCGACCCAGCGATATAAATCAACTCCACCGAGCTTAAGTAGTCAGCACTAGATTTCATGGATTTGGCGTTTGCCCTTCTCATCAATGCTAAGTGCATAGGTTGGTGGGGTAATCTTCTCGCTAAAATCATGGAACAAGCGGCGCAAAGTCGAATGAGTAACAATCAGAATGACCGGAATCAGAGGCAGCGCCGTGATCACGGTTGACGCCTGAACCATTCGAATGCCATCGGCAGCGAGCAGCCCCAAGGCAATAAATGCTAAGGCAAAAGCCCAGGTGAGGCGCAGCCATCGGGCGGGTTCTTCTTCGCCGGAAATGTTCTTAGTGCTCAAACAGGCAAAGACGAACGCGACTGAGTCAAGTGTCGTCGCCAGAAACACCACGGCGAGAATGAAGAACGCCAAGATCATGAACTCGGCGAACGGCAATGTCTGGACAATTGCAAGAATGGCTGGCGCCATTCCCTGGCTGTTCAGGATTTCCGACACAGCTACAATCCCATTAATTTCCAGATGCAACGCGTATGCACCGCAGATCGCCAGATAGGACCAGCACCCGAGGCTACCCCAAATTAGAATACCTAATATGGTTTGTCGTATGGTCCGGCCCCGCGAAATCCGTCCGAAAAACAAACCCATCAAGGGGGCATAAGCAATCCACCACGCCCAATAAAATAATGTCCAATCTTGCGGAAAGGACCCCTGATCAATCGGATCAAGCCAAAAGCTCATGCGAAAGAAGTTATCGACCATAAGGCCAAAACTATTCGCCCAAAGCGTCGCAATAAAACGCGTTGGCCCCATCAAAAAAACCAAGGCCACAATCACCAGCGCAAGCGCAATGTTGAAATCGCTCAAAAACCGGATGCCCCGTTTCAATCCCAAATAAACGCTGCTTCCGAAAATCAGCGTCCAGAGCAGTAAGACGCCAATCTCCAAGCTATAACCTTTTGAAAACCCGAACAGGTGACTGGCAAACTCGGTTACAATGGGCACACCAAGCCCAATCGATGTCCCCGCCCCACCGATCATACCAATGATGACAGTAATATCGATCACTCTGCGTAGGATCCGATCCCCGTGAGTGCCCGCGACGGGTTCCATCGCCTCGCTGAGCGCAAAAACATTGTGGTTGCGCACATACAATGTGTAAGCCACGGGAATGGTCATCAGCGCATAAAAGGCCCACGGCACAACGCCCCAATGAAATTGAGCGTACATGTGCCCCCATTCAGCAGCTGCGCTGGAGCGTGCCTCAATGCCGAGGGGTGGACTTGTGAAATAAAAGATGGGCTCAACGAAAGACCAACTGATCAATCCGATACCGATGCCCGCAGCAAACATCATCGAGGCCCAGCTCACCTCAGAAAACTCGGGCCCATCTTCCGGCGCGCCCAGCTTCACGCGGCTGTAACGCCCGAACGCCAGCCACAAACAAAGTGCAAGGGCCCCCACGCCCATTAACATAAACAGCCAGCCAAAGTTGCCGGTAATCCAAGCCATACCAGCTTGGGCAAGACTTTCCGCGCGCTTGGGCGCAAAGTTCATAAAGGCGCCAGTGCTAAAGACAACAATGGCTGCCGGCCAGAAGACGCCAGGATTGAGCTTGTGGTGCGTTCTCAATCCGTCTGCGTCTGTCATATGAATTGGCTCCCCAAAAAAATTGAGCCGCGTCGACTTTCCGCCGCGCGGCTCAAGCGTGTTATTTCGTTCGATTATTCGCGGCCGGCAACAATCGAAATCGTTGCGGCTACGTTGCCTTCTTCGTCTTTGGTTTCCCAACTTTCGCCAACGCCATGGCCCCACTCAACGTCTGCGCAAGCTTCTTCACCACCCTCCGGGGTTGTGCAAAGTTGCTTCTGATCGTTAACAGACCAAGTGCCGTTGACAGCGCCTTCGGCTGTGTTGGTTGTAAAAGATCCGTCTTGGTTATAGTGCGTTGTCGATTCCGTGCCGTCAGCAGCAACGACCTTCACCGTGTTTTCATAGGCTGCGGCCATTGGGTCATCTTCCGCAAACGCGCCCGTCGATGCCAACAACATTGCAGACGCAACAAGACCATACCTCAACTGCATTTTTTGTACCTTTCATTGAAACAGTTACTGAAACAGCTCACGTGGGGCCGCGACTATAACGACAATCATGCTTAACAGGCCACCCCCCAAGCATATTGCAGCGCAACATTCAGTACAGGATTATTCTGGAGCCGGCCCAGGAAACTGATCCCGCAACAGCCTCTTCAGCGCTTTTCCTGAAGGATTCCGCGGTATTTCGTCAATGAATTCAACCGTCCGAGGCTGTTTGAATCGCGCCAGTTTACCTTGGCAATGATCCAAAACGTCCGTCGCCGTCAAACCGTTATCAGACTTAACAACAACCGCCAGCGGGGATTCTCCCCATTTTTCGCTGGGCTGGCCAATGACGGCAACTTCTTTAACACCGTCATGTGTGAGAATGACGTTTTCCACTTCTGCGGGATAAACGTTTTCACCGCCCGAAATAATCATGTCCTTCTTGCGGTCCTGAATATAGACGAAACCGTCTTTGTCCATCATCGCCACATCGCCCGTGTGCAGCCAACCATTCTTTATCGTTTCCGCTGTGGCATCCGGACGGTTCCAGTACTCTTTCATGATATGTGGCCCCTGAACCACAACCTCGCCATTTTCGCCTGCCGGAACGTCTTTACCCTGATCATCGACAATTCTGACATGCGTATGGAAGAAGGCTTTGCCTGTTGACCCGGCGCGCGCGATTGAGTCCTCAGGACTAATCAGGCAAGCAGGCCCGCAGGTCTCGGTTAGCCCATAAATCTGATGAATCTCGATCCCAATCTTGTCGAATGACTCGATCAGCGCCACCGGTACCGGGGCAGCCCCACTCATACACCAGCGTAGCGTACTGGTATCGACTTCATCTTTCGCCGGAACTTGCAGCATGAACCCAAGCATGGCTGGCACAGCAAGCATCGTCGTGACTTTCTCATCCTGGATAATGTGCCAAGCTTCGGTTGGATCAAACGCGCGCCCCACAATGCTCGTAACACCGCCGTAGACATTCAGTGTGATGGGCGTCAAGGCACCTACGTGAAACATCGGCAGCATCGTCAAATACCGATCACCGTAGTGCATGTCCGCCGTCGCATTAATCGTTACGCACGCCCACATCGCCGTGTCATGGGTATGCACCACGCCTTTTGGAAGCCCCGTGGTCCCGGATGTGTACATGATATAGAGGTGATCATCCCCGCTCGCGACAACGGGCGGCTCTGCATCGGACGCCTTCGCGGTAACGGCATCGTAGGAGTGGCTGATGCCGTCTTCAGCACCAAAACAAATCCACTCCTTCACGTCTGTCCCCTCGGCACCGCGTGCGTAGAGATCCTTGGCCATGCCTGAAAACTCTTCGCCGTAGATCAGATGGGTCGACCCACTGTCCTTCAGGATAAAAGCAAGCTCGTCAGGCACCAGCCGCCAATTCAGAGGAACACACACCGCGCCAAGCTTGCCAATGGCGAAAAAGGACTCACAGAACTCAACGCTATTCATCAGCAGAAGCGCAACCCTGTCACCCTTCTTAACGCCAAGACTGGCGAGCGCATTGGCTGTTCGATTGCACCTGGCGTTTAGCTCGGCAAAGGAATAGCGCCGCTCGGTGGCAACATCGACCCACCCCTCAAGATTTGGACTTAAACGTGCCCTTTTTGTCAGAAACAGCCCGATATTACTTTCCATGTCTCGCTCCCACGAACCCCGTTGTTTATTCTGTACGGAAATTAGAGGACGGACCGGTTTGCGGCAAGATTCAGTTCTCTCCAGACCTGGTCCATGCTAAGGCGAAGCACAAAAAGCGGGAGCTATTCAGAATGTCTGATCTTCAAATCGGGACACTTGCCAGCCCTGAAATGCTCACAGCTCCATTTGACGAGCGCCGCCGCCTGCTCACCCAGGTCGAGCAGGCTGGCCTCGATCATGTGTTTGTCGCCGACCATATTAGCTTTTTCAACGGGACAGGGATGGACGGGCTCATACAAGCCGCAACAATCGCTGCAACGGTTCCCAAGCTCCGGGTCGTTGTGGGTGTTTACCTTCTGGCGCTTCGCCACCCCTTGCCCGTTGCACGTCAGCTCGCCACTCTCGCCGAAGCCCAACCGGGCCGCCTGATTTTCGGGGTTGGGGTTGGGGGTGAGGACCGTCATGAAATCGAAATTTGCGGTGTAGACCCTCGCACACGCGGCCGAAGAACAGACGAAAGTTTGGCCGCCCTTCGCGGGCTGTTAGGTGGAAAATCCATTTCACACGCGGGCGACTTTTTTAACTTCGAAGATGCCCTCATACGCCCTGCCCCCAATCCGGCCATTCCAATTGTCATCGGTGGACGTTCCGAAGAGGCGCTGAGGCGCACGGCTCAATTCGGAGATGGTTGGCTCGGCGTCTGGGTCTCACCCAAATCTTATGCTGACAGATTGGACCAAATTCACGAACAAGCTGAAAGGTTCGGAAGGTCAGACGTCGCTTGGAGCCACGGCTTACAGGTTTGGGTAGGGATTGACGATGATCGATCCCAGGCACGCAGCCGTCTCGCAAAGGGCATGGAGAATTTCTACAAAATCCCTTTTGAGAAATTCGAACGCACCAGCCCTTATGGTACGGCCGAAGAAGTGGCCGCGTTTTTGAGCGGATTCGTGGAAGAAGGCTGCAAACTGTTTAACATCATGCCGGTTGCCGAAACACCCGAGAAAGGCATTGAGGCTGTTGCGACCATTCGCAAAATCTTGAATTCGACTTAAGGGCCTGCGATGGCTGAGAATACGTTATTGATCGCGGGCGTCAGTGGTGTCGTTGGGCGCGCGGCTTTGGAGCATTTCGCGGCCCTGCCCGATTGGAATGTCATTGGTCTTTCGCGCCGTCCTCCCGATACGCAAGCCGGCACACATATCAGCGTCGACCTTCAAGATGCCGCGGCCTGCAAAAAAGCGATCGAAAATCTACCAGGCGTCACCCATCTGATTTATGCCGCACTGTTTGAGAAGCCGGGACTTATTGCTGGTTGGCGCGAACAGGATCAGATGGAAACGAACCACTCTATGTTTCGCAACTTGATGGACCCGATCGAGCAACGGTCCCGCAGCCTTCGCCATGTCTATTTGCTGCAAGGCGCCAAAGCCTATGGCGCACATGTCAAACCCATGCGCATCCCAGGACGCGAACGCGAGCCACGCGTCGAACACGAGAATTTCTACTGGTTGCAGGAAGATGAACTGAGAAGCCGTCAAAAGGGAAAGGACTGGTCTTGGTCAATATGGCGCCCACAGATCATCTTTGGACATGCGTTGGGCGCGCCAATGAATCTGTTGGTTGCCATCGGCGTCTATGCCGCCATTCGTCATGCGCAAGACTTACCGTTCAGCTATCCTGGCGGGCCGTGTGCGCCGACGGAAGCCGTCGATGCGCGGTTGATTGCCAAAGCATTTCATTGGGCGGCAGATAACCCTGCAGCGCAAAACGAAATCTTCAACATCACAAACGGCGACGTCTGCGAATGGCAAGCATTGTGGCCAAGCCTAGCTGATTGTTTCGGTATGGAAGTAGGCGAAGCTGACACTCAACTCTTACACAATGCGATGCCTGCCCGCGCTGAAGTGTGGGAACAAATCGTAAAGGATCATGCGCTTGCACCCCATACAATGAGCGCGTTGGTGGGGGACTCTTTCTACTACGCCGATGCGCTTTTTTCGACAGGTCGGGAAACGCCGCCACCGCCAGCCTTGCTGTCAACGATAAAGCTTCGCCAAGCCGGATTCGCAGACTGTATCGATACAGTCGACATGCTGCACGAGTGGTACGACATTCTTCGTCATCAAAAGATCCTGCCGCCACTTACATAAGAATGAGGCCCCATGCTCGCCCTTTATGAACACCCTCTCTCCCCTTACGCCCAGAAGAACAAAATCGCGCTGCGGGAAAAGGGAATTGAGTTTGAGCTCAAATTTCCTGAAGCCATTGGCACCGGCGCCGGCGGCGGGGAGTTCGCTTCAGCAAATCCGCGCGCAGAAGTTCCCGTGCTGATCGATGACGAAGTTCGATTGTTCGATTCAAAAATTATTCTCGATTACATCGAAGACAAATGGCCAAGCCCAGCTTTGCGTCCATCCTCACCCACCGCGATCGCCAAAGCGCGTACGCTCCAAGAAGTGATGGACACGCAATACGAGGCCATCAATTGGGGCTTAGGCGAAGTCAACTATTTTAAACGCGGCGCGGGGAAAGAGGCGCAGACGTTGATCGCACGTGCAGCCGACCAAACCGATAAATTGCAAACCTGGCTCACTCAGCATCTAGCAGACAATGACTGGTTTGCGGGCAATCAATTTGGCTGGGGCGATTTGATGGTCGTGCCTTATGTCAATGCCTCCGCCGGATTCGGCATTGGCCCGGATGAAGGCTCGGCTCTTGGGAAATGGCTCATGCGTGTGAATGAACGCCCGGCAGTCGCACAAACAGGGCAAGAAGCGGCCGATTCCATCTCCGGCATGGAGCAAGTGGGCGATTTCGTCGAACAAGGATTGTTCAAACGAGAGTACCGTGATCATCGTCTGGAATGGATGATGCGCTCCGGCGGCGTTGATGTGGTATTGGACGGGCTTAAGAATAACAACATTCGTTTCTCAAATGAGATAGAATGATTGCATCGCAACCAACGTTTGTAGGCCTGTCATGGTCGATGTGGAACGTTTCAAACAACGGCTTCTTGATGAGCTTAAACAGCTCACAAACGAAGGCACCCATGACGAGGCAACCAAGCCTGTTGAGCTTGACCAGCAATCGATCGGCCGCGTCTCAAGAATTGATGCCATTCAACAACAACAAATGGCACAAGCAACGGAACGGCGACGGCAAATTCAAATGCAGCGCATCAAAGCCGCACTAAAACGCATCGACGAAGACGAGTACGGATATTGTGCGGAGTGCGGCGACGAGATTCTGGAAAAACGGCTCGACACTGATCCGGCCATTCCCACCTGTACGAAGTGTGCTGCGGCGCATGAGACTTCCTGACACGGCGTAAAACGATAATTGGAGCCAATTATGAATTTCCTCGCTAGACTTTTGTTTGTTGTTGGACTCGGCGTTGGACTTGTGGCGTGTGGTGAGCAAGGCGCCACCATGGCAGGAACGGAAACGCCGGAGTTTCAAACAGGAACCGACGGCGAAGAAGCAAATGTCTGCGGCGGCATTGCGGGCATTCCGTGCGGTGATGGCGAGTATTGCAAACATCCTGATGGCAGCTGCCACATCGCTGACGGCCAGGGCATCTGCGAACCCAAAACCGAAATGTGCACCAAGGATTATCGCCCCGTATGCGGTTGCGACGGCAAGACCTATGGCAATGCCTGCACAGTGGCTTCAGCCGGCGTCAGCGTTGACCACCAGGGCGAATGTAAAGAGAGCTAAACCGCGAAACCATTTGGTAAACTGCTCGACGGTCAGTCCTGCCAAACCGGGGGGCTCGCACCGAGCGGTTCGGGTGGTTGCACCCAATGCGGCTGTGTCACTGACATCGACAAGGGCGGTTTGAGGAAAACCAACTCTCCCATTGTCGTCTGACGCTGACCAAACAGATCAGGCGCCGCGAGTTCAGGCAGCACATTCAAATTGGGAAGCGGTTCTTGGACACGTGACGTTTCAAGCAGCCATCGCGCTGTTCGGCTCAATGAAACTCGCACATGATAGCTGCCGCCCTTTTGCGCGCGTTTCAACAAAGCGACAATCGCACCGTAAGCAGCGAGATAGCCTGTCGTGTAGTCGGTTGCTGCGGCGGGCAGCAATCTTGGCTTCCCTTCAGAGTCGGCCGACTCATGTGCGATCCCTGATACAGTTTGTGCCAACTGCTCCCACCCCGCTCGATCGGCCCATGGGCCTGTATGCCCGTAGCAATTTATCGAGACATAGATAAGACCTGGCCGGCGCTCGGCCAGTGCTTCGGGCCCAAGCCCGCGTTTGGCTAAATGTCCTGGACGAAACGACTGACAAAAGACATCCGCGTCGCTGACTAGACCAAATAGTCGATCCACATCGTTCAACTCATTTAAATCAAGAAAGGCAGAACGTTTTCCATGACCTGTATCGACGACAAAGGTCTCAACAGATGGAAGGTTTGGCCCAGAGATATTGAGGACTTCCGCATCATGCATGGCTAGCGTGCGGCCACATGCGGGTCCTGCAAGGACACGTGTGAGGTCAAGAACTTTCACGCCTGACAGAGGCCGTTCCTTGTTAAGGCCTGAGAACTCGATCGGATCGCTGTCACCAATTGGAAGGATCTCAACCAAGGGAACACGCGACAGAGCTTGCCCTTGTGGATGTGCCAACCACTCCTCCCTAGTGCGGACGGCAGCGCCACACAGATTGCTCTGTGCAATAGCGTTCTCCAACTCAAACGCATTCCAGCCCGCAACCGCTTTCGTCAAAGCCTCTTTATCTCGGTTGGACTTCAGCAGGCTCAGCAAACCGGCTTCGAGATTGGGAAATCCACCGTGAAGGTGCACCCAGCGGCCATCGCCGGCCTGGTACAAATCCACGGTCGGATTGGACAATGATGTGCGCAGCAGCTCCTCGCCGTTCAGCGTCTGAAAGAGGAAGCTGATTAGCGAGACAGCACATCCGCGGACATCGACTTCAATCTCTTGTGCCCGGCCGGTGCGTTGCTCATGGATGGCCGATGCCGCAAGCGATGACGCCCCAAGGGCTGCGGCGGCCGCGTCTCCGATACGAAAGGACGTCGGCAAAATGGGATCGCTTCCATCGAAGGCAATCCTGTCGGCCGAAATCTCGGCCGGCGTTTCACTCAGAATTTGAGCCAGCAAATCAAGCGCCATGACAACAACTCGTGGTTCCGTTTATCAAATCGCCGCGCGATTTAAGGCCGGACCTCATAATAGAGGTTTGACGGATCCTCGAAGTCATGTTCTGTGAACTGACTAAACCCAGCATCACCTGTCATTTGTTTCGCCACGACAGGATTGAATCCTAATGTACCCAATCCGGCGCCGCCAGGTTCGGACATGGCTGACGACATGCAGGCCGACACTGAAAACCCATAGAGCATCGCGAGCATTGGATTCTTCATATTGTCCTTGAAGTCGGGTCGGCTGCGAATGTCTTTAATCAACCAGGTGCCGTCTTCTTTAAGGGCGCGGCGAATGGAACTGATAACCTCGCCCGGGCGCGTCATGTCATGTATGCAATCGAACGTGATCATGAAGTCGAACGTGGGATCCTTCGGAAGCTCTTCGCCGCCCGCGACCGTGGTCTTGACATTTTTGAGGCCCATCTCCTCGATCTTGTCATTGACGCGGTCGATGGCAACGCTGCTCGGATCAAACCCATGAAATTCCGAGTTCGGGAAAGCCGCAGCCATCGTGACGAGCGCCAATCCGCCTCCGCAACCGACATCGGCGGCAACCGCACCAGCTTCAAGCTTTGCCTTCACACCGTCGAGCGCCGGAATAATCTGTGGCACAAGTGCTTGCTTCGCCCAGGGCCCTAACATGCGCTCGGTACGATGCGCAGCGTTGGGCCCGAGCTCTTCGTAAGAAAGGCCGATGCCCGTCCGAAACGCTTCGACCAGCTTGTCCACCGTTTCCGTCGACGTCATGGAGGAAAAAGCACCAGTCGCGAACATCAGACTGTCTTCTTCATCTGCCAGGACTGCAGAACCAACGGGCGTCAACTCAAACTTATCGCCATCGTGGTAAGTCAGTAGGCGCGCGGCAGCTTGATTGCGCAACCATTCGAGCAACCAACGCTCATGCAGCCCGGTTTTTTCGGCGAGTTGCGCTGCCGTCACAGGCCCCAGTCCATCGAGCACCTTGTATAAGCCAAGACGATCGCCGATATGGATCATCATCGACACAACCTCGCCCTGTTTGAAATTCCAAACATTGAATGAGAACTTCTTCAGCTCATCAGGGTCGATTGCGGGGTTCATTGCTGCGCTCACTATTGTTCTCCTCCGGCAGTTTTTCTTTGATGAACATTGTGGGACAAGCTCTCGTGAATTACCAGGGCGACTGGAAATGTGGGCGTTTCTTTGTCGCCCGCCTTCCTATTGTGCTGTAAGAGTTATTCGAGCCAGCAGAGAAGGAAAAAATGCGCGCATTGATCTGTACCCATTTTGGAACGCCGGAAGATCTCTCAGTCGATATCCTTGATGACCCGGTCCCAGGGGATGGAGAAATTGTGATTGATGTTGCCGCCGCGGGCATCACCTATGTGGACACGCTTACGATTCAAGATAAGCATCAAAACAAGCATGCGCTTCCCTTCGCGCCGGGTATGGAAGTATCCGGCACCGTGACATCTGTCGGCCCGGGTGTCGAAGACTTCAGGGTTGACGAGCAGGTTGCCGCTTTGGTTTACGACGGCGGCCACGCCGAAAGAGTGATTGCGAAGGCCTACGAAACATTTCATGTCCCACACGGCTGCAATATGACCGTTGCAGGCGGTCTATTGTCGGTTGCCCTGACAAGTGAGCTTGCGTTGACGACCCGTGCCCGCATCCAGGCCGGAGAAAGCGTATTGGTGGGTGGCGCCGCGGGGGGTGTTGGTATCACCACAATTCAACTGGCAAAACGCAAAGGGGCATTTGTTATAGCCGCTGCGAGTTCGGATGCCCGGCTGAATGATGCGGCCGCCGCGGGTGCAGATGCAACTCTGACTTACGGCGAAGCCTTCCGTGACCGGCTTCACGAAATCAATAAAGGACGTGACGTCGATGTCATTGTCGATCCCGTCGGCGGTGATTTTGCTGAAATGGCAGCGAACACATTGGATTGGAATGGACGTTATGTGATTGTCGGATTTGCCGGTGGCGGAGTGCCGCAATTCGCTGCCAACCGATTGCTCGTCAAGAACAGGTCCGTACATGGCCTGGCTCTGGCCCACTATCGGCGCCATGACACGGCTGAGCTCAAACGCGCCGCCAGCGAAGTCTTTCAGGCCATTATTGATGGCTCACTCGATGCCGCCCTAACAGAGGTAAACGAACTTGAGAATGTGCCTCACATCTTGCGCGGCATCATGAACAGGCAATTCACGGGGAAGGCCGTGTTGGTGATGAAATAGGCCTTTCTATTTCTGGCTCACCTATTGCGCATTACTGGCTTCGGCAGCCTCAAGGATCGCCTGATCGATCACCTCTTTGCTGTTCCACGGCAGAAAATGGTTCTGGCCTTTCAGTTCCACGTAAACGACGGGCTGGTCCGGCTCAAACATGTCTTTGAGATAAGCTACGTTCTCATAAGGCACGAGATCGTCTTCCGTGCCTTGTATGACGACGACAGGCATTCTCAATTGTTTGAGCAAAGGCGAAAGTTTCTTGAGCTCGTCTTCATGGCCAAAAATTTCGTGATTAGCGTTGCGAATGGCGCGGGGCAGCATCGGCCGAATGGGCCACATATCGCCAACATGCTGAATGAACAAGATCTCTTCCAGTTCAGGATCGAATGATCCCGCTGCCGATACGATGGCGCCCACGTCCTCTGGGTAAGCCGCGGCCGTAAAGGCGATGATCGGACCCCCAAGCGAATGACCGACCAAGATGGTTTTCCGACCGTTCCGTGTAACCAACAGAGGTTTAATGGAAGAAGCGTGATGCTCAAATGGAATAACAGCTTCCCTCGGATCACTTTCGCCAAACCCCAGCCGATCGATGGCGATGTATTCGAACCCTTCCGGCACAGCTGCCAAATAGTCATCCCACGCCTCATGCGATCCCGGCGTTCCATGTACGAACACGAAACGTTGACCTTCAGGATCTCCCGCCACGACCGCATGGATCTGCCAGCCTAAATCGTCTGCGGCTTCGTAGACCATATCTCTTGGCTCCTCCGCCGCCACACGGGCCACGACAGAAGCAAGTGCGAGCCAGCCGATCATCAGCACCGCCTTCTTTCCCAAGAGGAGAACAGCCTGCATTTGCATTCGAATTCCCTTTTCAGCCACAGAGCCAAAACACCTATGTCGTGTTTCAGCCGCCGCCAGTTCAAAGCCTTGACGGTTCCTTTGCCGGGGATACAAGTATCAGGAACAAATACGCCCCACGAATAAAAGGAACGCGAGATGGGTAAACTAAGCTTAGGCCTGCAACTGGGATATTGGGGTGCTGCGCCACAGGACGACATCGTCGAACGGGCGCAGGAGGCCGAACGGCTTGGTTTTGAGGCTATCTTTACCGCAGAATCCTGGGGCTCAGATGTCTTCACCCCCCTTGCGTGGATCGGCGCCCATACGAAACGCATCAAATTAGGCACCGGCATTGCACAGATTGCCGCGCGCACGCCGGCCGCCACTGCCATGCACGCTCTGACACTTGATCACCTGACCAATGGACGTGTCATTCTCGGATTAGGTGTCTCCGGCCCCCAGGTCGTTGAGGGCTGGTACGGGCAACCCTTCGCCAAGCCCGTTGCGCGCACCCGTGAATATATCGACATCATTCGCCAAATCATGAAACGCGAAGCCCCGGTCGAAAATCCGGGCGAACACTATACGCTGCCCTACAAAGGAGAAGGGGCTTGGGGTTTGGGCAAGCCGCTTCGCCCCATCACCCACCCATTGCGCAAAGACTTACCAATTTGGCTTGGCGCAGAGGGTCCAAAGAACATCGAATTGGCGGCGGAAGCAGCAGACGGATGGCTCCCCCTCTACTATTCGCCCTATCGGCACGACATCTATGCGCCATCGCTCAAAAATGCGGGACCCAACTTCCAAATTGCTGCCGGCGTCACGGTGAGCATTACGAATGACATTGAAGAAGGCCTCAAACCCATCAAAGGAAATGTCGGATTTTATGTTGGCGGCATGGGCGCTAAGAAAAGAAACTTCCACAAAGAGCTGATGGCCCGGATGGGCTTTGAGGCGGAAGCCGACAAAATCCAAGACCTGTTTATGTCTGGCAAACGCGGCGAGGCGATCGAAGCGGTTCCCAATGAGTTCGTGGATGAGATTTCTCTTGTCGGTCCCATTGACCGCATTAAAGACCGTCTCGACGCGTGGAAAGACTCGCCGGTGAACATGCTTCTTCTGAGCAACCGTGACCCTGCCGTCCTTCGCCAGATGGCTGAACTCGTCGCCTAGCACGTCACGTAAAAAGATATCTCATTGCTTCCATGCCACTGCACTGGGCAACGGTGCACGTGGCATGCACAATTTTCGACCACTGCGTCCTTGCGCCAACTTTACAAGGACGCTTTTTGCGCGCCTCATTCTGGCATCAAACTTGCGATTGAATAAGCAGTCGAAAGTGCGAATCACATAGGCTGTTCACATGTGATTCAGCGCTTCGAGAATATTCTTGATTGTTGAAAAGGTTGTTCACAAAAACGACCGAATCATTGCGTAAGGATCGGCGACATAATCGCCGAACCACCCCTGTAGCCAAATTTCTATTGCGTCCCATTTTTCTGACGTCCCTCACGTCAAGAGGACTAATGCCATGTTGAAACAACTTTCCGGACTAGACGCGTCATTCATTTATGCCGAAACACAACGTACCCCAATGCACCTTGGTGCTATTCAAATTTACGACCCCTCAACGGCACCAGGAAAGAAATTCGACTTCGACCGAATAAAGTCGTTCCTTGAGGAACGATTGCATCGCGCCCGCACGTTTCGGCAGCGCATCGTTCAGGTCCCCTTTAATCTCGATCATCCTTACTGGCTCGAAGACCCCGACTTCGATCTCAACTACCATGTCCGTCACGTCACGCTGCCCACGCCAGGAACTTGGAAACAACTCTGCGAGCTTGCACAAAGACTGCATGCACGGCCGCTGGACCTCAACAAACCATTATGGGAATTCACATTTGTTGATGGTTTGGATGGCATGAAAGGCATGCCACCTGGCTCCTATGCGGTCATCTCCAAGATCCACCACTCGGCCGTTGATGGCGTATCCGGCATCGATTTGGGCATCGCTGTTCACAGCCTTGAGCCTGAGGACAAGCCCGAGAAGCCTGAAAAACCTTGGGTTCCCGATGTTGTTCCGTCGGGCGCTGAACTGCTTGCGCGCGCGCCGATGAACCAAGCCTCAAACGTTGCAAGGGCCGGAAATCTGGTGTGGCGGTCGCTGCCTTCGGCAGCTCGCGTGGTTCAAGGTGCGTTTGGCGACAAGATCAATGTCTCCGAGCTGATGACCATGGCGCCACGCACGCGTTTCAACAAGGCCGTGTCACAACAACGCTCGCTCGACGCGCGTACTTTCAGTTTGTCTGAAATCAAAGACATCAAGGCAACCATTCCCGGTGCGACAGTGAACGATGTTGTCTTGGCCATTTGTGGGGGCGCCCTCAGGCGTTACCTGTGCCAAAAGAACGAGTTGCCTGAAAAATCGCTGGTTGCGATGGCCCCAGTGTCTGTCCGCGCAAAGGACGAACACGGCGATATGGGGAATCTTGTGTCGACGATGGCGCTTCCTCTTGGCAGCCACATCGCCGATCCCAAATCGCGCATGGAATTCACCCATGAACATGCGTCCAATGCCAAGGCTTTTATCAAAGCCTATGGCGCCCGAGAACTCTCTGAAGTCACAACATTGGCACCGGCGATGTTATTGGCGCCTGCAACCCAGCTTTACCTCGGCACGCAATTGGCCAATCAGATTGGCTCGTTCTTCAATACGATTGTGACGAACATCCCCGGCCTGCAAGTGCCAATCTACTCTGCGGGGGCGAAGCAACTGGCGCATTTCGGTCTGGGACCGATTTTCGATGGCGTTGGGCTGATGCAACCGGTTGTGAGTTACAATGGAATGATCACGATCACACCAAATGCCTGCGCAGAGATGATGCCAGATCCGGAGTTCTATGGTGATTGCTTGGACGACGCTTACCAAGAAATCCGCGCGAGTGCTGGCCCCGCGAAACCGAAACCAAAACGCCGTGTCAGGGCAAATCGCATCGAAATCGCCGTGACCGAAATGGAAAAACAAGCACCACCGGCCAGCGAACCGACGCCGCCACCGACACCGGAAGCAGACCCGGTACCCATGGCAGCCGCACCAAAGGACAGCTAAGCGAGCGACCTCACGAAAAGCCGAATGGTGTAATCGCCCTTCGGCTTCACTTTGCCCGCCGGCGATCAAGGCTCAGCGGACCTGCGCCCAATCCCGCCACGACAAGCAGGCCGCCAAGAATTCCGAGATTCTTGAAGAAGTTCTGCGTTTCATGCGCGCGCTCGAGACCGTCCGGATAGGTCCAGAAGTCGTGCATGACATAATTGATGATGATCACCACGCCGGCGAGCAAAAAGGCGGACAGTTGCGCGCGGTATCCGATAATCAGAGAAACCCCACCAAAGAACTGAATCACACTGGTGAGCACCAGGAAAAAGGGGATGAGGACCATCCCATGTTCGGCCATATAGGCCGCCGTCGCCTCGTAGTTCTGAAGCTTCATGATGGCAGGCATGATGAAGTAACCGCCAAGCAGAAACCGGCCTGCTAAAACCAACACAGTTTGAATGACACTCATGAATACGGCCTAGTTAGTGGAAAGAATGAAAGCGCGAACATCCTCGGCGCTTTGCTGGGCAACCTCTTCCATTGGGATATGGCCGACATTTTCATAAATGACCGAGGTGGAATTCGGGATCTCTCGATCGAACACTTTGGCCGATTCCACGGGAACCAGTTCGTCGTCTTCTCCCCACATAACCAAAGTCGGCGCTGCAATGTTCTTGAGCTGGGAAGCCCGAGCAAAATCGCGCTCCTGCGAAAAGCGTGTCAGCGTCGCCTGCGGCGTGCCTTCCATCAAATTCAGTTCGTAATAGCGGTCAACCATCTCAGCCGTGACGAATTCGTCATGCGTAAAAGCTGATTTCAAACCGTCCTCGAAGAAGCTGCGTGGTGTCATATTGATGAGCAGGCGATTCACAATCGGCGTTGCGAGCAGACGAAAGACGTAAGGGTCCGTTGTTTCGACCGGATCGGGAACACCTGAAGCATCAACCAATATGAGATGAGAGACCTTGGACGGATAGTCGAGGGCATAATTCCACACCACATTGCCGCCCATACTGTTTCCGGCAAGGGCAAACCGATCGACCCCAATTTTGGTTAGAAATTCATCGAGGAATTGCGCCATGTGAGAAATTGAATATGTGCCGTTCGGCACCGCACCAGTCAGACCATGCGCGGGTAGATCAACACTGATGATCCGAAAGGTATCGCTAAGCTCTGCGACCCACGGCTCCCAAGTGTGCAGTGACGCGTTCGAACCGTGAACAAGAACAAGGGGCGGGCCCGTTGGATTGCCCTCGTCCCGATAATGCGCTGTGCCGCCGTTCCCTAATGTCAGGAATTCCGACTCGCTGTTGGCATATTTCGCCGCCAGTTCGTCGCGCGTGTAGCTTGGGTTCGCCAGCAAGAAATAAGCAATCACCAGGACAGCAACGACACCCAGCAGCAAATAGGAAAGAAATCTCAACATGGCATTCCCCCGATGGCCAAAATCTGAGGTTCTATACCCTATGCCTATCCAAGCGCACGATCCAGATCGGCCAGCAAATCGTCGCAATCTTCAATGCCGACCGACAGACGCACAAGGCCATCATCGATCCCCAGCTCAGTGCGGCGCTCCGTCGGAATGGAGGCATGGGTCATAATACCGGGATGCTCGATCAGACTTTCAACACCTCCGAGCGATTCAGCCAAAGCAAAGATCCGGGTGGTCTCTAACATTCGGCGGGCCGGCTCAAGTCCACCCTTGAGGATCGCGGTCACGATACCGCCAAAACCCTTCATTTGCCGTTCCGCGACGTTGTGTTGGGGATGGCTTTCTAAGCCGGGATAGAAGACGCGTTCGATTGCCGCGTGCCCTTCGAGATAGCGCGCCACTGCCATAGCATTTTCGCAATGGCGTTCCATCCGTATTGCAAGCGTTTTCAGCCCCCTCAAAGCCAAATAAGAATCAAAGGGTCCTTGAACGGCACCAACTGAGTTTTGAACAAAAGCGATTCTTTCAGCCAGTTCATCATCGTCGCCGACAACCAGAATGCCGCCGATGACATCCGAATGCCCGTTGAGATATTTGGTCGCCGAGTGATGCACAACGTCAATGCCGTGATCCAATGGACGCTGAACGAAGGGCGACGCAAACGTGTTGTCACACCCGGTCATGATTCCTCGTGATTTGGCGATCGCCGAAATCGCTTCCAGATCAACGACCTTCAACAATGGGTTCGTCGGCGTTTCGATCCAGATCAGCTTGGTTTCCGGCCTGATGGCCTCTTCCAACTTGCCGACATCCGACAAGTCCACACACGAGTAATGAAGATTGGCTGACTGCTTCCGGACTTTATCGAACAGCCGAAACGTGCCGCCATAGACGTCATCCATCAGAACAACGTGAGAACCGGACGGCAACAAATCCAGCAAAGTGGCGAGCGCGGCCATGCCCGATGCAAACGCATACCCATGAGCACCGTTTTCAAGATCCGCAATGCATCGCTCATAAGCAAACCGGGTTGGGTTTTGCGAGCGGCTATACTCAAACCCTTTGTGCTGACCGGGGCTTTCTTGCACATAAGTGGAAGAGGTGTAGATGGGCTGCATGACGGCACCCGTCGTGGGATCGGGTGCCTGTCCTGCGTGAATGGTCCGCGTCGCAAACCCGGCACGGTTTTTCAGTTTTGGTCCTTCTGTCATAGCTCTTTCCACTAACTCATTTGACGGCGCAAGTAATTGAGCAGATCGATGCGTGTGATCAGTCCTTCGAAGCGGTCGCCCGTCGTCACAATAGCCACATGCCCCTTTGCAAAAATTGGCAGCAGAGATTCAACCGGCTCACTGGCGTCCAGTGTCTGCAACCGATACGTCATCGCGGCCCGAACAGGCTCTTTAAACTTGTCCTCGTCACGCACAACGGAGAACAGAATATCTTCTTCATCCAGTATGCCCTCAACGCCCCCGTCTTTGTTGAGAACCGGCAATTGGGACACATCGTAAAGTTTCATTTGACCATAAGCAGCAAGCAACGTGTCGTCCGGCGAAACGGTCACTGTCGCGTGATCCGCATGAAGGCGGGTGATCAAATCGCGCAAATCACCCCGCTTGGGCCGTTCAATAAAGCCTTGGTCAATCATCCAATAGTCATTGAACATTTTGGACAGATACTTGTTGCCGCTGTCGCACACCAAAGTAGCGACGCGCTTGGGCTCTGATTGTTCTTTGCAGTACCGCAGCGAAGCCGCAATCAGGGTGCCGCTGGACGAACCGACCAAGAGCCCTTCTTTGGTCAAGACTTCCCGAGCGGTGTGAAAAGCCTCGCTGTCACCGATGGTGTAAGCCTTTTTCACGCGACCTAAATCTGCAATGTCGGGGATAAAGTCCTCACCAATTCCTTCGACGAACCAAGAACCGACTTCATCGAGCTTTTCACCGGTATTGACATAATGCGCGAGGATCGACCCTTCCGGATCTGCCAGTACAATCTCCGTATTCGGACTTTTTTCCGAAAAGAAGCGGCTGAGCCCGGTTATGGTGCCGCCTGAGCCGACACCGCATACGACCGCGTCAACTCGGCCGTCCATCTGTGCAAAAATCTCCGGCCCCGTCGTTTCATAATGCGCTTGCGGATTCGCAGGATTGCCGAACTGATTGACGAAGAAGGCACCCTTTTCCTTGGCCAAGCGTTCGGCCATGTCCTGGTAGTAGTCGGGATGTCCTTTCCCGACGTCCGATCTTGTCAGCAAGACCTCGGCACCCAACGCTTTCAGATGGAATATTTTCTCTTGGGCCATTTTGTCTGGAACAACAATGATCAGGTTGTAGCCCTTTTGTGACGCGACAAGCGCCAGGCCAAGACCGGTATTGCCAGCCGTCGCCTCAATTATGGTGCCCCCAGGTTTGAGCGCGCCTTCCTTCTCGGCGGCTTCAATCATCGATTTGCCGATACGGTCCTTGATGGACCCGCCAGGATTTTGGTTTTCCAGTTTAAAAAAAAGATCGCACGTTCCGGTCTCCAGGCCGTGCGTCTTGATCATGGGCGTGGCGCCGATACCCTCCAGCACATTGTCGTAGACCGGTCCCGCCGCTGCACCACTCAATTCCGTCGACTGCGTCATGATTGTAATCCGCCTAGACAGTTGCTGTTGTTCGGTATGGTGTGGCTGATTCTATGTCCCGTCAAATGATGACTCGCCTCAACAGCCTCAGCGCGTCCGCCACGCCGATTTTCAAACGCATACCCAGTATGGGTTTGTGTTTGCCAAGAAATCCGGCCCGTAGCGGTGTGGCGTTTTTGCCGCCTTTACATATCCAAGGACGCAAGGCTCTATTTCCGCCTTCGGGAAGGGCAAAGTGTGACCATCAAACAGCGCACATTCGAAATGGGTTTGCACATGGCTTTCATTGCCATGGTGATGCAGCTCGTTTTTGCCATCGGACACAGCGTTCAAGCCTCAGGGGCCGGTCCGACTGAGCATTCATCCGATCTGCTTTCTGCGCTGAGCTTCATTTGCACTGGCGATCAAATTGAAAAAAGGGACGGGTCCGGCTCCGATCTAGGGACACCCGATTGCCCCGCCTGCATATTTGCCAGCAGCGCTTTCATACCGGAAAGCCCGACGGAAAGCTGGGTTGTCCGAAACGTGTCTTGGCGGGTCGACACCGATCAACTTCGGTCGCTGGTCCCATATGAATCCGCGAAGACATTTCGCCAACGTGCGCCTCCCCATCTCACCTGATCACTTCATTCCATCATAGATGATCAATTTCCGGCTGGCCGACGCCTGCCATGCCGTACAGGTGAGACCCCAAACAATGAAACTATTTAAGAAACTTGTCGCGACAAGCCTTGTCGCCCTAACCGGCATTGCATCCGCAGTATATGCTGATGAACCCAATCAAGAATCGTCCCAGCACCATCATCCTTCACGTGCCGATAGCCACGCGCCGATCGGCGTGATGGGCGATCACATGCACAAAAAGGGAGAATGGATGTTTTCCTATCGATACATGAACATGTCGATGGAGGGGAACAGAAATGGCACCAACGAATTGTCGCCTGCTACGATCGCCACCACGATACCCAATCGGTTTTTCGGGCTTCCGATGCAGCCACCGACACTGCGTGTTGTGCCCACCAAAATGACGATGGAAATGCATATGTTTGGCGCCATGTATGCGCCGACAGATGATGTCACCCTGATGGTGATGGGAAACTACACGCTGAAAGACATGGATCACATCACTTTTGCGGGCCCCGCCGGCACGACGGAGCTGGGCAGTTTCACAACCAAAACGTCCGGCTTTGGCGACACAAAGATAGCTGCCCTGGTCCGAATGCTTGAGCGTGAAGGCCACCATCTCCACATGAATTTGGGACTCAGCATTCCGACCGGATCGCTGACGGAAACGGACACGATCCTTACGCCCATGGGAGCACGCCCTACGCCGCGCCTGCCCTACCCGATGCAATTGGGGACAGGGACCTTCGATGTCCTACCCGGCATAACCTACACGGGCCACGACGGAAACTTTGGTTGGGGCGCCCAATATGGTTCTGAGTTTCGTCTCGGCCGCAATGGCGAAGGATATACCAAAGGAGACCTTCATCGGATCACCGGTTGGGCAAGTTACCTTTTCCACCCTTCAGTCAGTGGATCCGCGCGCGTCAGCGCTCAAACTCAAGACAGTATTGAAGGTATCGATCCACGCATTGTCGCCCCCGTGCAAACGGCCAATCCCGATTTTCAAGGTGGCGACCGTGTCGACTTAGGCGTTGGATTGAACTTCTTGGCGCAAGGCGGGATGCTCGACGGCAAACGGGTCGCGGCCGAGTTCATGGTGCCGGTCTATCAAGACCTGAATGGGCCGCAACTCGAAACGGATTGGGTTCTGACCATTGGTCTGCAAGCCACATTCTAACGGTACCTGACTTCAACACGTCAAACGAAAGAACCTGTCAACAATGTTCAAAACAATCCTTCACCTAGTCTGCAGCGTGATGGTTGCGCTCATGGTGCTTCCAGCATCGGCCCACGACTTCAAAAAAGACGATCTGCTCGTTGATCATCCTTGGTCACGTCCAACACCGCCTAATGCATCGACGGGTGTCGTTTATCTCAAGATCGAAAACAAAGGCAATCGTCCGGACCGGCTTTTGTCTGCTTCAACGGAATTGGCAACGAAAACCGGATTGCATGAGACCGTTGAAGAAGATGGAATCATGAAGATGAAAAGCATAACCGGGGGACTGGCACTTGCCCCCGGAACTCATGTGTCATTCGAGCCGGGTGGCCTTCATCTCATGCTGGTCGGTCTCAAGACACAACTCGAAAAGGGGGCCAAATTTCCCTTGACCCTCGTCTTCGAAGAAGCGGGCCCGATGGACGTCATTGTGCATATCGAAAAGCCGAAGGCGTCAGCGGAAGAGGCTTCAGCTAGCGGGCATGAGGGGCACGCGCACTAAAAGAAAACGCCGGCGCCGCCACCACCACCCGCCTGCAAGCGGACGAGACCAGCCTGGTAGTTGGCTAATTGGGCCTGTAAATAGGCGGGTGCCTGTCCACCGCCATTCAACTTAGAGAGCAAATCGTCGAGGGCCGGGTCGCGGGTGAGTTCACGATAGGCGTCGCGAATTTCCGACAAGGCGTTCGTGATCGCGTCACGCGCGATGACCGCCTTGTCCCGATCCGCAAGCGAATAGACATCTGTTAGCGATAGACCGAAAATCAACGGTCCTTCCTTTGCCGCTTTGTCTTTGTCATCATTGTTCGAACCATCAAGCAGACTGCTGCCGTCGTTGATGATCTTGCCTTGCGCAAGTCCAAGGCCTCTCAAAGCGTTGAATTCATCTTTGCCAGGGAAGAGTTCGATCTCATAGCCTTCCCGGGCCTCGATTTTCAATTGGCTGCCGTCAGCACCGGATTTAACCGATGCTTTCCCGTTGAGACCAATCGCAAGGTTGATCTTAAGCGCAATTGTGCTGAGTTTATCGCCCGTCTCAATGCGTATGGTTTTCGCGGCCTTGCCGTTGACCGAGACGGAGAAATAGTCACCCGGCCGAACTGTAGAATTGTCGGTGACCTTTGTGCTTTGGCCATACACGACCTTTCCGTTTGGCAAACCGAGCGCATCAAGAACAGATGATCCGGTGCCATCGACGACCAACGACTGGGCAGACGCCTTACCGGCATATCCAGAATACTGGTGCGCCCATTGAAGAGCGCCACTGCCATCTAGTTTGGCGACATAGCCGTTTTGAGAACCGGCAAGTGTCTGACCGGGCAACGCGCCGGCAGTCTGCCCTGAAACATAAACATTACCGCCATAAGCCTCGACGGACGTTACTGAGTCCGTTGCAGAGGTACCGACATAAGTCGTGAAATTCGCTGTTGCAGAATTTCCTGCATCGTCGATGCGCGTCACAAAACCATCGGACCCACCCGAATGGGCTGTCGCGATCGTGGCCTGCCCTCCCGCATTGAGATTTGTATTGCTTGTCGTACCGCCGACATAGACCGCGGCCCCATCAATGGTCAGGCTACCGAGCTGCCCGCCGTTGAGGCTGCCGAGATTAACCTGCCACAAGGCAGCGCTCGTGCCGTCCGAACCGCTGTACTTTGTAACGACCGCATCGCCATTCTCAACACTCGCGACAACAATATTGCCGTCTGAGGCGACGGCTACATCAATCGCTTCATCCGCGCCAGCACTGCCGAACTGTCGATGAAACGCCAAACTGCCATCGGCGTTCAACTTCGTGATAAAGGCGTCCGATCCGCCGGCGTGCGTAACACTGTTGGTCAGCGGCCCCTTGGTATAGCCCGCTATGAAAATGGAACCATCAGCCGCAACGGTAACGGATTGCCCCCCGTCATCGACCAGGGGTGAAGTTTGCCGTGTGAACTGTTCTTCACCCGCCGAGTTGTACTTCGTTACGAACGTATCGTATCCACCACCGACTGTCGTCTTGGTAAGGTCTCCTTTGACCTGACCCGTGACGACAATGTTGTCCGAAGAATCAACAGCGACCGCAAATCCTTCAGATCGGTCCGACGCTCCCAGAAGCCGCGTCCATACCAGGTTGCCGGACGAATCGTATTTCGTCAGGAATGTGTCCTGTTCTGCTTGATTGACGTGGGTACCAAAATCGCCGTTGGAGTTTCCAACGACATAGAGGTTTCCTTCGCTGTCAATCGCGGTCGCAGCCGGATTGGCACTGGCGTTTTCAGGATCAATACGTTCTGAGAAGAGCAGAGTCGGTGCAGCCGCGTTCAGGCTATCGAATTTCTGAACAAGACCGGTCGCGTTGTCGCCTGTACCCGACGCCCCTGCGAGATAAAGCGCTGGTTCAGTCGCCGCCGCAGAGAGCGTCAATGTCTCCGTTGAAACGCCCTGGATGAATAGTCCGTACTGCCCCGTTTCCAGAGTCTTGCGTTTAAACCGCGTAACCGCCCCATTCGCTTCAAGTTGCGTATTGATGTGATCGATCACACCATCAATGGTTAGCGATGCCGGTGCGACTTGCGAAAGATCAATCGTCACGTCGGTTGTCACGCCGGATTTGAGTACGGAGATGTTGAAAACTTCATCGCCATTGATGTTCGTCAAGAGATCGTCAAACGCACCCTTGTGCGCGACACGCCCTGTGAATTGGGACAGCGTGTTTTTAGGGATAGCCAGATTACTCTCGACATTGTCAGACTTCTCGCCCGGCAATACCGTCAATTCTTCATAGGTCGTATTGCTGACAAAGGACAAGATCTCGCTCAGTCCGGCTTGGAAGCGTTGATCCAACGACGGCAACAATCCTGAAACCGTCTTTTCATCGACCGCGTGATTGGCCAGCACACCCAGTGTGCTCAGGCCTTTGTAAAGCGCAAACAGATTGCGATGATCTTGATGCACGTCGTCGCCAGCGAACGCGGGATCTTTCAGATCGATGAATTGGTTCGTCGTCAGCGCATCTTTCAATCGGGCGCTTTGTGAAAGCCTTTCCGCATTGACATCCCAAGGCGGAAGAATGGTCGCCGGTCCTCGTGATGAACCTTCAGGAATTTGTGTAGTGGGCTGGTTGGCGAGCGTCGCCGCCCCGGTCTGAGCCCGCTGCGCAGCGTAAAGCGCGGGAAGAATGGAAAGGTCAAGCTGTACGATCCCGACAAAGCCGGATGAATTTCCGTTGGACGGTCCGAATAAGCCCATAGTACGACGCCTTTGACTAAGCCGTTTTCTAAGTGTTTTCACGGCATTAGAAGTGTCCCACAGGGCCATTAAGGGCTCGTAAACGGTTGAGCTTCACAGCCATCAACCAATGACGCATCTGTAAGGTGAAATTCACCGCACGTTGGCCTATGATCTCTTGGGGATTACAGAAAACGAAATGTGGCAGGCGGGTATCGTTACATGCGCGTTAACGATGAAGGGGTGGATCTGATCAAACGTTTCGAGGGGCTCAGCTTAGAGGCCTATCTCGATCCGGTTGGCATATGGACAATCGGATATGGTCACATTCAAGACGTCTCGCCTGGCATGACCATCACCCAAGAAGATGCAGACGCATTCCTGAGAGCGGACATCGCCGCGGCAGAACTCGCTATTGAGCGTTTGGTAAACGTTTCGTTGAACGAAAACGAACATGGCGCCCTCGTCTCATTAGTTTTCAACATCGGCGAGCATGCCTTTGCCGAGTCAGCTCTTCTTAACAATCTCAACCGCGAAAAGCGCATTCGCGCCGCCGATGCGTTCGAATGGTGGAACAAGGGCCGAATTGACAACCGATTGTATATCATTCCAGGTCTCGTTCGCCGCAGAGCGGTTGAAAAGGCCCTATTCCTAAGACCCGCAGAAGAAAAAACGCCTTCCCATGCGCCCTTTATTGAGGCCATGGCGGCTAAGCGAAAAGTCGGTCTTGAGTCACGCATCACGCCCGAAGAAAGCCCTCGGACACGACGGCACAGTCTGAGTGCCAGCCGCGAGATTCGTGCAGCGGCTCTTATCGCCGGCTTTGGCGCCGCTATGATCAGTACGGGTATGGCCCTAAGGACCGAGCAAAAGACGCCTGTCGCCGGTGCTATTATGAGCTTTCTGACTGAGTATTCTTCGCCGGCGCTTGCCCTAACGGGCACGTTTATTGTGCTGGCGGCGGCCTATATTGCCTATGCGAGATGGGATTCCTGGCGCGACGGTCGCCGCTAGACTTGGTCTTCGTGACAATGCCTCTGGACGGGCCAAGCTAGGCTAAACGTCACTTTAACAAAGTTACTGAATGGTGAGGGTCGCACTTTCTACTGTGGGTCTTCCATGAATCGCGTCCATCATGCCATCAATCTAAGCCGTCGCAGGTCGAGCGCCTATCGGTCCAAACAGAATCACGATTTTGCACGCGGTCTTTCTTACGCAAAGGCAAGCAAATGGCATGACGCAATCGAATGTTTCGAAAAAGCACTCGCCCTCGCGCCCGCCCCTGAGGACCAACTGCCAATTCTGCTGTCGCTGGCTGACGCCGCACAGCAACTTGGTATGACGGACGCGGCCATCGAGTTTTACAGCCGCGCCCGTCTGATCGATTCTCAGAATGTGCCGGCGATCGTTGGGCTGGCAAACCTCCAAGCCAAAAAGGGTCAGTGTATCGTTTCGCAAAATCTGTTGTCGGACGCTCTGGCCGGCAACCCAACCTCTCCTGAATTGTGGATGACCCTTGGCAATGTCACGCGCCAGTCCGGAGATCTGGAGAAGTCGGAACAATTCTTGCGCGAAGCCGTGCGCCTGAAGCCTTCCTATGCGCTAGCCATCGGAAGCCTGGCCGACACACTCTGGGACATGGCAAAAGATGAAGCTGCGCTTGAAACATATAGCCAAGCGCTCAAACGCGCGCCTGGGAATGCGCAAATACGCTATCACCGCGCCATTGTAAATTTGGTCCTGGGCAATCTGAAGGACGGGTGGCGCGACTTCGACGCGCGCTTCAAAGCTAATCCGTCTATCGTTTATGAACATGGCCTCAAGGCTTGGAACGGCAAGGCACAAGAGAAACGAATTCTCATCACCGGCGAACAGGGTATCGGCGATCAAATCATGTTTGCCAGCCTGCTCGTTGATCTTAAGAAAGGCGGAGATCCCCAGCCCACATTCATTGTGGAATGCGAACCGCGCCTTGTTGATCTGTTTAAACGGTCTTTCCCCGAACTCAGTTTCTATCCGATGAAGGTTGTCGAAAGTGGCGGCTGCAAAACAATAAAGTACGAATGGCTCGAACAGGCAGGTGGCGCCGACTATGCCCTGCCAATTGGCAGCCTCGGCGCCATACATCGAACATCGTTGGATGACTTTCCCAATCCAAATGCTTATTTGAAGCCTAACAGCGACGAGGCAAAAGAGTGGGAGCAATGGCTTAGCTCACTTGGTACCCGCTCTAAGGTCGGCCTGTGTTGGCGAAGTGGAAATACCGGCGGTACGCGCGCCGTACAGTACGCACCTGAAGAAGCCTGGTGTGCATTCGCAAAAGAACTGGATGCCGACCTCATCTGTCTGCAATATGATGCCTCACAGGAAGAGATTGACAGGCTTGCTGCAATGATCGGCCGCCCCATCGCATGGCCGCCCGTCCTTGATCAAAAGAATGAAATTGATCGCACGATTGCGCTAATGGCCAATCTGGATATTGTTGTCAGCGCGCCAACTGCTGTGGCCGCCATGAGCGCTGGCGTCGGCACACCCACCATAAAGATGATCTACGATCGGATTTGGACCGCATTGGGCCAAAGCTACGAACCGTTTGCGCCGGCCTGCAGGATCGTGCGCGCAGACACACCAGGTGACTGGGCTCAAGCATTTGAGAAGGCAGCAAATCTCTATCGCAGCTTGATGCAAGTCTAAGCCGCGCTTTTGCGCTCTAGCAATCCGGCTATTGTTGAAGCCAGGCGCGACGCACCGCTAAAATCCAATGCGTTTCGACCGGCTTCAGACATGCGCTGCAGCGCTTTAGGCCGATCGAGCATGCGATTTAATGTGACCAGGACCATACGCATATCGACTTCCGTCGCGACACCGACAGAAAGACCGGTCCCAGCGTCTACCATAGCTTGCGCTGAACGTGCATCATTTTCCGTCAAACAGAGATAGAGCGACGGCACGCCGTGGGCAGCAGCTTCCTGCGCAACGACACCATAGGTAACAATGGCGACCGAAGCGCGTGCGAGCGCGGCATGTAGATTTTCCGGCGCGATGAGCGTTCTAAAGCTCGGGTCCAATGCCAGAATTTGTTTTTCAAGTTTTTCCGGATTCCGAACATCGGGCCCTAATACGAATTCGATCTCTGAAGCATTGTGAAGATGCGCAAGCGCGGAAGCAATTTTCGGCGTCAATCCAAAGGGATCAGAACCACCGCAGCAAACAAGAACGCGCGGATCATCCAACGAGCGCTGCGAGCCAGAAATCTCGATGCCCCGCGGCGGCGGTGGCAGAATGGTCCACTCCCATCCCGTGAGCACAACACCGTCAAAATCCGTCCAGTCCATCTCGTCAACTTGCGGGACCGGCGGGAAAACAGCCAAATGTGCGGCCTGGCGACGGAAGGATGCATCATCAAGCGTCACGATCTGCACGCCACGCGACCGGATCTTGTTCAGGCAAGCCAAACTTAGTGACGACCGGCAGTCGATCACCACAGCGTCGGCCTGCTGCTCCTCAACAATCGACTCGAACCAATCGTCTTCGTTTCTGGAAGACATACTGAAGGTTGGAAAAGCCAATTCTGAAATACGCTCGCGGGCACTGCGACTAAATTCGCCCGCAAACAAAATACCGCAACCTTGCTCATCGCGCAGCGCGCTGGCAAGTGACAGACAGCGCGTTAAATGCCCATAACCGATTTCGGAACCGCCGTCACACCTGATAATGATTCGTCGTGTCGCTTGTGTTGCACGCTTCTGTTGCACATGTTGATTGATCCCGACAAGGTCAGGCTCACGCCTTAGCAGCGACAAGACTTCACGCAGATCCGCTTCACCGGCCCCGACACCCAATCTCTCATGAACCGTTTCGACGAAATCAATGTCGGCCTTGGTATCGACCGACAATCTGGCACCCTCAAATTGGAGCGCTTTTTCAAGGTCTAAATAAATCGTCTTCACAAAGTCAGGATGCTGTTTGAAATAACCGGTGACATGCTCGCGTGCGACCGGATCATGTCCCGCATTCCAAACCAGCTTCCTTAAGGCGCGGCGGCTAAACGGATCGACACCATCGTGCCCGCAAGAGATACCTTCTTGTATGCGTACATAGTCCGCATCAGATTCAATCAGCGCATCCACCATATAGTCGATGAAATCACTATCGATTAGGGGTGCGTCGCCGTTGACCCGAACGATAATCTCCGGATCATATCGGTCGGCTGCCAAAACAAACCGGGCGAGAACATTATCTTCCGGTCCTCGCACGCATCCGACACCCAACGTTTCAGCGAAGGATTCGATTTCATCATCAACGTCCCTACTTGATGTAGCGATGACGATCTGATCGATCGTTCGGCAAGATTGCAAACGATGGATGCTGTGCCAAAGAAGCGGCTTTCCAGCTATGGGATAGAGTGTTTTTCCAGGAAACCGCGTTGACCCCATGCGCGCTTGAACGATCGCAACAACTTTCATAGCGAGCCGTCCTTAAGCCGCACGCCAGTTTCGGCGCACATGTCTCAAGGGGCGCAGTCCATCGCTTGGGTCAGCTCGCCAATCACGGTCAGCCAGCTCGGACTGGGATGGTGCCTTTGACCCGTCACCATCCGCCGCAAACCCTAAGCGTACTTCGCGGATGACGGCTTCAATCTGATGCGGCAACCAGCAATGACCCGACTTAAATTCAGCCCCTTCGGCGTCGAGGTCGAGATGAAACTCAATGGCCCGGGCGCCCCAACTATTGATCGCGCGAAACAAAACGCCTGGCGAAACCGTGTGATCGGACCAGCCGACATCACAACCAGTTGCAACATGGATAGACTTAATGGCCGCAAGATTTGCTTGATGTGCTGGCGTAGGATAGGCCGAAACACAGTGAAGCAGAGTGATCTTGTGACACCCACCCCGCTTAAGAACATCAACGGCGTGAACCACTTCATCCATTGTCGCCATGCCCGTTGACAACACGACAGGCTTGCCGGTGCGCGCAACTCGGTCTAGAAGCGCGTCCCAAAGAAGTTCGTAAGAAGCGATCTTAAAAAAGTCGACAAAGGGAAGAAGCTCATCAACCGCTTCCAAATAGAACGGCGTGCAGCAAAAAGTAACACCTCGCTTCTGACATCGTTCTGCGATCGGCTCAAGAAACGCAACCGGAAACTCCCATGCCTTTCGATTTCGATGCTCTTCGCTTTCCGCGAGGATCTCTGGTGCAAACAGTTCGTCAATCTTGAAAAGCTGGAACTTGACAGCGTCACACCCAATCTGGGCTGACACGTCAACAAACTCTAAACACCGGCCCAGGTCTTGAGCATGGTTGCTGGAAACTTCAGAAATGAATGTAACAGCCACTTTATTCTCTTGGTCGCATTACGGTGGGAGCATTGAGCAACATCGCCGGTAAAGATTGAGTAACTGAATAACGAAGGATGAAGAAAACAACTCAATCGCTTCGCGCTTACTTAACGGTTTGAGAAGGAAATGTCGTATACGGATAGATCTAGGTTAAAGGTCACTTACTCCGAATAAGATATGGTTATCGAAGCGTTAAAATCCGACGAATCGCCGGTCTGCTGGCATGGCCATGTGGGACTTTCTGTAGATCACATTAACGGTCGTGATGTCATTGACTGCGAAACATGCGGGTTCCTACATGTTGTGCCCCTTCCGCAACAATGTGAACTGGAAGCGGCCTATCGAGAAGCCTATTACTCAGATGAAAAGCCCGCTTATCTGAAACGGGCGACAGCCGATCTCAGTTGGTTTGAATTGGGGTTTCACGACCGACTCAACCTCTACCATCAACATCTTCCTACCGATCAGCGCCACTTGTTGGAGATCGGTAGTGGCCCCGGCTGGTTCCTAAAAACAGCGCAGGACGCAGGATGGAGTGTTCTTGGCGTAGAACCATCAAGACAAGCCGCCCAACACGCACGAAGCCTCGGCATACGAATTATTGAGGGTTTCTTCGGCACCGATCTTGAGACATCGCTCGAAACCTACGACGTCGTTCAATTGATCAACATGTTGGAGCATGTCCCCGACCCAATCAATATCGTCAATCGTATCCGCGAGCATCTGAATCCGGGCGGCTTGATCAGCGTAACGGTCCCTAACGACTTCAATCCGTTTCAGATGAGTTTGAACGTATGCGGCGATATGGATCCCTGGTGGGTGGTGCCGGAACATCACTTGAACTATTTCACATTCGATTCCTTATCGAAACTTCTGACGTCTGCCGGCTTTGAGATCATCGAGAAAACATCAAGCTTTCCGATTGAGATGTTTTTGATGTTCGGTGTGAATTACGTCGGCAACGACGAAGTTGGCCGGGCCTGCCATGAGCAGCGTAAGCAGTTTGACCTCATGCTTGAAGATTCGGGCTTTGGCGACACCAGGCGCGACCTTTATCGCGCGCTTGCCTCAATCGGATGTGGGCGCGAGGCAACCATCATCGCCAAGAAAAGCGACGCAACCGCTAATGCCTAGCGATCACATGGGGAAAGAAGCAATGACGGAAAGCGAAGGCCTAAACCTGCAGGAGCGGGTAGCCACTCTCGCTCAAGACATAAGGCGCTATGCCATTATCGGTATACATCACGCAGGGTCCGGGCACCCCGGAGGGTCTCTCTCCGCCGCAGATGTTCTCGCCGTGCTGTATTCCAATCAGCAGGATATCGCGGTCATTGATCCCACGAATGACGACAGGGACATCTTCATTCTGTCAAAAGGGCATGCCTGTCCAGCACTCTATGGGGCATGGGCAGCCCGAGACTTCATTCCACGATACGCGGTTTCAACACTGCGAAAACTTGGCAGCCCACTTCAAGGCCACCCACATGTCATCGAATTGCCGCTCGCCGAGACAAGCACCGGATCGCTTGGACAGGGCTTTTCGTCGGCGATCGGTGTGGCACTCGGCCTGAAACACCAAAACAAATCGCAGCATGTTTTTGTCATGCTGGGTGATGGTGAACTGCAGGAAGGCGAAGTATGGGAAGGTGCGATGAGCGCGGCCCATCATGGTCTTCAGAATCTTTGTGCAATCATCGACTACAACAAGCTTCAAAGTGATGACCGCAACGCAGCCATCATGGGATTAGAACCGTTGCAGGACAAATGGACTGCATTCGGCTGGAACGCTGTCGAAGTTGACGGTCACGATCTTGATCAAGTTTCGCAAGCGCTTCGGAAGGCCAGAACAGAACAGTCGAAGCCGACTGTCATGATCGCCCACACGATCAAGGGACGCGGCGTCACCTATATGGAAGACCAGCCAACATGGCACGGCAGCGTCAAGCTCTCCGACGACGACACGCGCCGCGCCCTTACTGATCTTAATCTCTCGCAGAACGATATAGAGGATTGGCTCAATGGCACTGTCCACTAGCGCACAAGTCGTTAACGCACCAGCGGCACCGAACCTTATCGGCACGAGCGGTGATTCCTTGCGCGAGGCTTTTGGGAAGTCGTTGACAGAACTTGCACCGGCCTATCCCAACGTTGTCGTCTTGGATGCAGACATTGCCGGCGGCACAGGCGTTCATCATTTTCGTTCCGCTTTTCCGGATCGCTTCTATCAGTTTGGCATCGCTGAACAGAATATGATGGCGGCGGCGGGCGGCATGGCTTCAACAGGACTAATCCCTGTCGTCACGACATTCGCCGTGTTTTGCCTACGCGCGATTGAACAAGCGCGCTTGTCGATCGCCTACGCGGAACGGAACGTCAAGATCGTCGCTAGTCATCCGGGTTTGGACGTGGGTCCCGATGGCGGATCCGCACAGTCCCTTGAAGACCTTGCAGCCTTTAGAGCCATCCCAGGAATGACCGTGATTTCTCCGGCGGATCCGATCGAAATGCAAGGCGCGACCAAAGCCATGCTCGACTTTGACGGCCCGGTCTATATGCGAACCGGCCGAAGCCCAGCAAATCGTGTCGTTCCTGAGGACAGTACATTTGAAATCGGCAAGGGTACTGTGCTCCGTGAAGGCCGCGATGTCACGATCGTCGCTTGCGGCGTCCAGGTTGCTCGTGCGCTCGATGCAGCAGAACAATTGAGTGCGCAGGGTATTCAAGCCTGCGTCGTCAATATGGCGACCATCAAGCCGATCGACACGGCACTTTTACAACGTTGCGCACTGGAAACCGGATGCTTCGTGACGGCCGAGGACCACAATATCTATGGCGGGCTCGGCAGCGCGGTTGCCGAAACTCTAGCTCGGTCTGTCCCCTGCCCCATCGAATTTGTTGGTGTACGTGACACTTTCGGTGAGTCAGGTGAACCCGACGAACTTGCAGAAAAATATGGACTAACCGGTCCCTATATTTCCGCAGCCGCACAACGCGTGATCGATCGCAAATACGCAACTGACTAGGAGCGCCTGATGAACACTGCCGTGCTATCTGGAAAGAATGCCCTTGTCACCGGCGGAAGCCGCGGAATCGGAAAAGCGATCGCTTTGGGTCTCGCCAACGCTGGTGCAGATATTGCGTTGTCTTTCAACACCAACGCCGACCTCGCAAATCAAACGATTGCCGAAATTGAGGCCTTGGGACGGCGCGCTTTCGCCGTACGCATGGATGTTAAGGAACGGTTGTCTGTACGGTCGGCGATGTCGGACGCGGTCGGATTGCTCGGATCGCTTGACATCTTGGTAAACAATGCCGGTGTGAATAAGCCCACAGACTTTGACGAGATCACTGACGAGGACTGGGACGAAATTCTCAACACGAATCTCAGAGGGCCCTTCATCTGCGCGCAAGAAGCCCTCTCGGCACTTAAGGAGTCGCCTAACGCAAGTATTGTCAATATCGGGTCGGTCAGCGGACAATATGGCGGTCCGCGTACGGCCCATTACGCGGCAAGCAAGGCCGGCCTCATTTCATTGGCACAGGTGATTGCGCGATTTGGCGCTCAATTCAACATTCGATGCAACACAGTCGCAGCCGGCCTGATTGACTCAGAAATGGCCGCAGCTGGTTTGCAGTCCTCAGCCGTCGCAAAGGCTGCCGAAGGCATCGTCCTGCGCAGAATGGGTTCACAGAGCGAAGTCGCTGACGCTGTTGTTTTCCTCGCAAGCAATCAATCAAGTTACATCACTGCACAAACGATCAACGTAAATGGGGGACTTTACTTCTGATGTCGAAAACCCTGTTGATCATCTCGGGAGGCATCGAAGCGGTTCACGCCATTCGACAAGCCCAGCGCAGTGGGTTGCACGTAGTCGTTTCCGATATGGACCCGGACGCACCTGGCATGCGCATCGCCGATGATACATTGGTAGCCTCGACTTACGACGCAGCAGAAACGTCTTCCGCAGCCAAGTTCTATGCGTCGACCGTTCGGCCGATCGATGGCGTTATTGCGGTTGGTGCCGATGTCCCCATAACAATTGCCGCGGTCGTCGACGCCCTCGGGATTTCCGGGATCACTAAAGACGCTGCATCGCTAGCCGCGAACAAACTCGCCATGAAAGAGCGCCTCCAGGCCGATGGTGTGCCGGTGCCATGGTTCGCCGGAATCGCCTCACCGCAGGAACTCGCCGACCACCTGACCGCGCGCAAGGAGACACTGGTCATAAAACCGGTTGATAGCCGTGGCAGCAGAGGCGTTCAACGGGTAAAGACCGGTGACGATCTAGAACTTGCCTTTGATCGTGCAATGAAAGAGTCTCCGTCTGAAAGTGTGATGGTCGAGGCGTATCTTTCAGGACCACAGGTCTCAACCGAATCCTTTGTCATTGACGGTAAAGCGTTCACACCTGGCTTTTCAGACCGCAACTACGAACTTCTGGACCAATACGCACCCTTCTTCATTGAAAATGGGGGCGACTTGCCAAGTCATTTACCTGGAGGCGTGCAAAAGGAAATTCACCAAGTTGTCGAGCAGGCTGCCCGAAGCATGGGATTGTCACAGACAACGGTTAAAGGCGACATTGTTGTCCACAACGGTCAGGCTTACGTGATCGAACTCGCCGCAAGACTGAGCGGTGGATATTTCTGCACACTTGAGATTCCGCTCAACACCGGCGTCGACTTCATCGGCAATGCGATCAAACTCGCGCTAGACGAACCAATCGATGTCAGCGCATTGGATCCTCAATTCCAAAAACCTGTCGTCCAGCGCTACAAGTTCACCGGTCCCGGGCGCATTGTTGGTTTGTCGGGTATTGAGAAGGCACGACGCATACCAGGTGTCGAAGAGGTGATCGCGAGCCATCGTATTGGCGACGTGATCCCGCCGGTTGAAAGCACAAAGTCCCGCGTCGTCATGGTCTTAACGACCGGAACAACGATTGACGACGCGACTAAGACCGCACAACAAGCACTTGAAACGATTGACGTTAAAACCGTTCCTGTTGACACGTCGCTGGCTGCAACGGGATAGCGGCAACATGGTAATTGCGTAACAAGTATGGCCCGGCTTTACACCTATGCCATTTTTCATCTGAACCTTGCTTTCTCTTCGATCGAAGAAGAAGCAAGGCCGCAGGTTATTCAAAAATGCTATTGGCCTCTCCTCAAACTGAGCCATGACCTTCGATTTCCAATTGGCATTGAAGCTACCGGATTTACGCTCAGCGAGATCGAGCGTATCGATCCAGCCTGGATCGAAGAACTGAAACGGTTGATCGACGAAGGACTGGTTGAGTTCATTGGTTCAGGTTACGCGCAACTGATCGGTCCTCTCGCACCAGCAACCGTTGTTCGAAAAAATCTGGAATTCGGACACGGAGTCTACGAAGAAATTCTGGGCGCGCGACCGCAGGTCGCCCTTGTCAACGAACAGGCCTTCTCGTCAGGCCTTGTGCCGCATTATTTGGAAACTGGCTACAGATCGATCGTTCTTGATTATGATAATATGTCTGGGCACCACCCGGAATGGTCTGATGAAATCGGCCATTTTCCCCAACAAACCCTCGGTATAAACGACAGCCAAATCGACTTGATTTGGACACGGACGGTGGCCTTTCAAAAGTTTCAGCGTTTCGCTCATGGCGAGCTGGAATTCAATGACTATGTCGGCTACCTGCGAAGCCAAATTGGCCAGTCTCCACGCTGCTTTCCGATTTATGGCAACGATGCGGAAGTCTTCGATTTTCGCCCCGGCCGGCTCCACACGGAAGCCTCTCTGTCAGATAGGAGTGAATGGGCGCGCATTGCGGAATTGATCGCGACAATCAAGGAAGACCCGAACTTTACATTTGTCCTTCCATCGGATTTGCCGCGTTTGGCAGAAGACCAAGTTCAGTCCCTGCAGCTTGAATCGGCCACTCATCCCATTCCGGTCAAGAAACAATACAAGTACAACATCGCCCGTTGGGCACTGACGGGCCGAGCTGACCTCTACCTGAACACTTATTGCTGGCGTTTCTATGATGCGCTCCGCGATGAGAACGCAAGCGATGAAGACTGGAAGGAGCTTTGCTATCTTTGGAGCAGCGACTTTCGAACGCACTTGACTGAAAAACGCTGGCTGGATCTGCAAAACCGAATTGCGAATTTTGAAGGCAGACTTCAATTCACAAGAGTCAAAAGGGCTTGCCTGCCCACACCATCGTCACAAATCGAGATTGACGAACGTGACAGCAAGATCGACATAAAAAACGACACTCTCCACCTTGTTCTCAACAAACGGAAGGGCAATGCGATACACCGCATTTGCCGCCGCCAATCGCAACTCTGCGATGGTCATTTCCTGAGCGGCACATTGGAACATGGTTTTTTTGAAGACATTAGCCACAGTTTTGATTGGTTCTCCGGCACGCTGACAATTGAACAGCCAGGCAGACCGAAGGTCACCGACCTGCAAGCCGTGGAACCGGTGGTTTCTCAAGCATCAAACAAGCTCGATCCAACCATTCGCGCTGATCTTAATAACGATCTATTCGAGGCGGAGAAGTGTATTGAGGTGTATCGAGACCGCATCACGATCGATTATCAGTTCAACTGGAAGAGTTGGGACCCTCGCACTCTGCGCTTCAACTGCCTTACGCTCAATCCTCGTGCGTTCGACCTAGAGGCACTTTCCTACCGCACACACAATGGTGGTGATGATCTTGAGTCCTTTCCGATGAATGGCCTCCACATCGATCATGGCGCGGCCGTTTCCTGGCAGGTCTCGGCCAGTTCCGGCTTGGGCATGACTGAAGGTTATCTCGATATTGGGGACAACAATGTCCGCCTCGCCGTAACAATCGACAAGTCGGATGCGGCGATGCTCGGTATGATCACGCATCACCTTGTTGGCGGCCAGTCTTTTTGCCGCTTCACATTGAGTGCCGCTGAGATCGATGAGACGAGCCGATTGTCTCAGTCGGAAGCGGCCCCCTCGAGGATCAGATATTCCATCTATCCGGATGCTAACGACCTGCTAAGGAAAATTAAGGCGCCTTAAGTCTTCTTAACTTGTCATGACTAGAATTGCGGGGGCGTCTACCGCCGACGCTCTGCTCCAAACATGGTTGACGAAATCTCAACACCTTTGGCCAAAAATGTAACAGATGTCACCGAGCACTCGTGATGCCTTTAGGAATTGACGCATGACAACAATATCAAGCACGGCAAGTGCGCCTAAGCTGACACAAGTGACGGCCGAATTCCGGCCAAAGACATTTGAGAACCGCGAATTTCTGAGTCCGTGGATCGATCTTAACGACAGGGTCGTTCTGATTACCGGTGGTACGGGTTCGTTTGGTAAACATTTTGTTCGCACGGTCATTGAGCGCTACAAGCCGCGAAAAATCATCATCTTTTCGCGCGATGAACTTAAGCAGTACGAAATGGCGCAAGTCTTTCCACAAGACCAATACCCTTTCATGCGCTATTTCATTGGAGACGTCCGGAACCGCGATCGCTTGGAACTTGCCATGCGGGACGTCGATATCGTCATTCACGCCGCCGCAATGAAGCAGGTTCCGATCGCGGAATATAATCCGTTTGAATGCATCAATACCAATGTTGTCGGGGCGGAGAACCTGGTAAATGCCGCGCTCCGCCGCAATGTATCCCGAGTCATTGCCCTATCGACCGACAAGGCAGCAAATCCTGTCAATCTCTATGGCGCCAGCAAATTGGCTGCCGACAAGATCTTTGTCGCCGCGAACAACTTAGCGGGCAAAGACGGTACCAGTTTCTCGGTTGTCCGTTACGGCAACGTCGCAGGCTCGCGCGGCAGCGTCATGCCGTTCTTTAGGAAACTTGCTGAAGAAAACGCCGAATTTATTCCGATCACAGACGAGCGTATGACGCGGTTCTGGATCACACTGCAACAGGGCGTGAATTTCGTTCTGTCGTCGCTCGCGATGATGCGCGGCGGCGAGATTTTTGTACCCAAAATTCCGAGCATGAAAACCATCGATCTGGCTCAGACGATCGCACCTGAGATCCCTCACAAGATTGTCGGTGTTCGCCCAGGCGAAAAACTGCATGAAGTCATGGTGCCGGGCGACGATAGCAGAATGACGGTTGAACTTGACGACAGGTATTTGATTTTGCCCGCCTTCTCCGGCTGGTCGCTCGACCCTTACCTTTCGACGGGTGCGAAGCAGGTTGCGGAAGGGTTCGAATATGCCAGCAACACCAACCCTGAGCGTCTGGATGCACGGGGTCTGCAAATGATGCTTCAGGAATGCTTCGCCTAAAGCCATCACAATCAAAGTCATTTCTACCCTATGGCCGTCAGTGCATCGATGAAGATGACATTGAGGCGGTTACCGCTGTTCTAAAGGGTGACTGGCTTACCGGCGGCCCGGCTGTCGCCGCATTCGAAGGGGCATTGGCGCGGACGACCGGCGCACAGCACGCCATGTCCTGCTCAAACGGAACGGCCGCCCTTCATCTTGCTGCGTTGGCGCTTGGGCTTAACTCGGGCAGCACTGTCATCGTGCCAACTGTAACATTCGTCGCGACAGCCAACGCGGCGCGCTTCACAGACGCCAATGTTGTCTTCGCCGATGTCGATCCCAACACGGGCCTAATGACACAAGCGACCCTTGAAGAGGCCATCGGACGGGTTCCCGGAAATCGGCCCGACGCGATATTCAACGTTCATCTCAATGGCCAATGCGCCGATGTCGAAGCCATTTTTCAAACAGCCCAAGCCTTACAATCGCCGGTCGTTGAGGATGCCTGCCATGCCATCGGGACACGATATAGAACTAAGGACAAGGGCATTCGCACTGTCGGCGATGGACAGCACGCTGATCTCTCCGTGTTTTCTTTTCACCCCGTGAAGACGATCGCCATGGGTGAAGGCGGCGCAATCACAACCAGAGACGAAGCGCTGGCAGCACGACTAAGGCAATTCCGCGAACATGGTCTCGTGCGCGACTCTGCGTCATTCATCGACGAGGACATTTCGTTTGATGCTCAAGGAGAGCCGAACCCTTGGTCTTACGAAATGCAATCTCTTGGCTTTAATTATCGTGCCAACGATCTTCAGTGTGCGCTGGGTGCCAGTCAGCTCAGGAAACTTGATCACTTCGTCAACAGTAGACAATCGCTTGTCACAGTGTATCGAGAGAAGCTGAGGCCCTATGAAGATCTCTTGCGGCCGGTTTCCCTGACGCCCGACGTGCGCGCCGCGTGGCACCTGTTTGTCGTTCTCATCGACTTCGACAAGGCAGGCGTCTCACGCGCTGAACTGATGCGCTCCCTTCGTAGCTTGGGCATCGGCACTCAAGTCCATTACCTGCCTGTACACATGCAACCTTACTACAAAGAACTTTGCTCAACCGATTTCAAGCTACCAGGTGCCCAAAGGTACTATGAGCGCTGCTTAAGTCTGCCCTTGCATGTAAACATGACGGAAGAGGACGTCGAGTTTGTGGTCAGCGCTTTGCTGCGGGAACTGGGCGCCTAGCTCAAAATTAAAGGGCGGACCCGAAGGCCCGCCCCGTCGACACTGACGCCTGTGTCGATATTATCCTTGGAACAATGACAGCAAGAGCTGCGGCCGCTGGTTCGCAATTCCGAGCGCCTGAACACCCAATTGCTGCTTAACCTGTAATGCTTGAAGTGAAGCGCTCTCTTCGGCGAGGTTTGCGTCGACCAGATTACCGATACCCGCCTGAAGCGTGTCTTCCAATTTCCCGATAAAGACCAGATGCGTCTCCAGTTTCTTACCGGCACTACCAAGCCGCGCGAGCGCGGAGTTGGTGTTCTGAAGACTGGTATTAATTTGACCCAACGCGGTCGAAGCGTTCGCCAGTGAAAGCAGATCTGATCCCGAAGTCAATGAAATGATCGAACCACCCAAGCTCAAATTTTCAGTCGAGACGGTAATCGTATTGCTCGCAGACGCATCGGCCAAAACCGTCAACCCATTGGTCAGAGATCCATCGAGCAAATTTGCACCGTCAAACGTTGCATTCGTAACCGCCGTTTGAACTTGTTCCAACAGCGCCTGGAAATCTTCGTTTAGTGCTTGACGAGAGAAAGTATCGAGAGACGGATCATTCGCCGCCACCGCTTTTTCTTTCATCTCGATCAGCAGATTGGAAACCGTCTCACCGGCCGCGATACCAATATCGACGACACTTGTTGCACGCGACACACTTTGTTGGATCGCCCCAAGCGCGCCGACTTCACCGCGCGCATCTTGCGCAATCGCAAAAATCGCTGAATTGTCCTTCGCACCGGCAACCTTCAAGCCAGTGTTGATTCTGTTTTGCGTGGTCTCGAGCGATCGATTGGTTGCTTCAAGATTCTGAAGCGCAATCATCGCGCTCGTATTGGTGTTAACAGAAAGGACCATCGTTCTTCTCCTCGCGCTGTCTTCTATGCACGTTGCGGTTTCGCTGTGCCCTTAGAAAAGCAACAGCCGTGCCAAACCACAGCGCCTCAACAACCCATTGAAAACATTGATCTTTTGCATTTCATGCTGAGATAGTGCTTGGCGGCAGGGCAAAACATGCCGACCGGCAGCATTGAGAAACTGACTTCGAAGGCAGGATTTTCCAGTCAGCGTGTCTGCGCCGCGGCCGGATCGGCGCCTTCCTTATGAAGGTGTTCATAAAGCGCAACATGCTTGTCGCAAACGCTCTCGATACTGAACTTTTCTTCGGCCAGCCGCCGCCCGGCCGCCCCCATCTTCTGGCGCCAAGCGGGATCATGGATCAGGGACTCCAATGCGTCCGCAAGCGCATCGATATCTTTTGGCACCACCAGCAAACCTGTCTCACCGGGCACGATAGCATCCCGGCAACCTGGCAAATCCGTGGTTACGACGGCGCGCCCGCAAGCTGCCGCTTCGGCCAGCACTTTGGGTAAGCCCTCACCATAATAGGATGGGAGCGCAACAACATGCGCGCGAGAAAACAGCTCAGCAACATCTTTTCGAAAGCCTAACAGTTTTACCGCTCCGTCGGCCCGCCACGACTCGAACTCTTCGTCACTAATAGATGTAGGGTTTGCCAAATCTGGTTCGCCGATAAGCCAAAAATCTGCATCGACGCCGCGTTTCTTGAGAAGACGCGCAGCCTTAACAAATTCGGCAACCCCCTTTTCCTTTAAGAGACGCGAGGCAAAAGCAACAACAGGCCGGCCTTCGGGCTCAGGCATATGTTGATAAGTGGCCAAATCAACACCAGCGCCGGGAACGAGCACCGATTGTTCGTCGGAAACGGCTCCTATCTGTTGGAGAATCGCCCGGTCTTGCGGGTTTTGAAAAACGACCCTCAAATTGCGATGTGAAAGGGCCAGTCGGTAGAGACCTTTCACGAGTGTACGGAAGATGGAAGCCGCGACACCCTGCGATGTAAACGTGATTCCCAATCCAGATATCGCCGCCAACACGCCAGGGGTGCCCGTTAACTTTGCTGCGATCCCTCCATACAGCACAGGCTTGATGGTGACTAAGTGCACGACAGAGGGACGCAATTTGCGCAAGAGCGACAAGATTGCGCCTAGCGATCGCAGCTCACGCAGAATGTTCTTGCCGCTCCGCGACAGGGGGATTGGATGGAAAGGAAGACCAGCATCGAGAATGGCTTGTTGTCCCTCACCGCGCGCCGTCGCGATGTGCACATCAAATCCCTCTGATCTGGCCGCTAGGGCGAGAGGTAACCTGTGGGAGACGAAGAAAGCCGGGTCGTTCACAATGAACAGCAATCGTCTTGTTGCGCCAACCAAGAAAGGCTCCCTTTGTGCACTTATCGGCTGGGAAGTCGTCAACTCCCCTGCTCTCCTTTAGCTCGGATCACATCGCCAGACAATCTCGGCACGCTTGGGGATTATGGGCCCACATTGTATAAGCACGAAAGCCGCGTCCGACAGGTCGTCCAGCCAACAATCCGCCAAAAGGCAAATATGCGATGGCAAATGCCGGTCAGCTCGTAGACCAACTGTACCGTCTTCTGCCGGTTAAGATTCGACACACGCTTAAAGCATCCCTCGGGATGGCTGGGCATGGATCCTCCCTGTTTGATGGCCTTAAGGCCAAACGCGATGCCGCGGGAAAGAAACGAGTCGATCGCGCGATGACCTCGCTCACCGCGCGATTGCGTCATGCTGATATCCTCCGTTTGGACGGTATGAAGTGTTTAGAAGTCGGGACCGGTTTCGTGCCGACGGACGCTGTGTGTCTCTACCTGCTGGGCGCGGAGGAGATTGTGACAACAGACTACAACGCCATCTGCCAAGTCACGACATTGAAGACAGCGTTTCAAGGCTTCGATCAGAACGAACTGCGCGCATTGGCGACACCATTTACAGCGGAATTTGAACCAAGGCTGCAGTCGATATTACGGCTGGTAGAACAGGAAACGCCTGATCTGGCGTCCCTTCATATGAAGTATGTCGCGCCTTACGATTTGACGAAATCAGGTTTTCCCGAATCATCATTTGATCTGATCACGTCAGTCGATGTGCTTGAGCATATCCCTCCGAGTTCCATTCAACAGTTGCTTGAAAACTTAGCTGGTTTGCTGAACGCAAAGGGTCAGATGCTTCACGAAATCGATCTCAAAGATCATCGCAGCATGAAAGAAGCGCCCTTCGATTTTTTGTCTGATACGACAGACTACATAAACGAAAGCGATTCGGATGCACGCGGCAACCGTCTGCGCCCTCAAGACTGGATGGACGCGTTCAATGCAATCAGCAATCTGAGGTCTGAGATCATATGGCGCGAGCCTGGCATCGACTTGCCCCTTCCGGACAGGGTGCTACCAGATCTGTCGGAAGTATCGCCTGCTGATCTTTTTTGTTCTCGTTTACTTATGCATTCTAGTCGGAACACTTAACGTCTTACTCGGAATGCAGATCTGAACGATGCCACCAACTGAAAAAGTCCTGGTTACCGGCGCCAACGGATTTGTCGGCCGCGCCGTCTGCAAAACACTGCTGGAGGCGGGCTATGTCGTGCACGCGGCAACGCGCCAGCCGCTACCGCTAGATCCGGATAGCCAACTGATCCCCTGCCAAATCGGCAATATTGACGGCGAAACGGATTGGTCCGCCGCCCTTGATGGATGCAGCTTTGTCATTCATCTAGCTGCGCGAACGCATGTTTTGCGCGAGACAGATTCGGATCCGACAAGCGCCTACAGGTCCACAAACACCGCAGGCACAATTAATCTGGCGCAACAAGCAGCAAAAGCCGGGGTTCGACGCTTTATTTTCTTGAGCTCCATCAAAGTCAACGGAGAGGGAAGAAACGCAGCGTACACAGAAAAGGACGATCCAAACCCGCAAGATGATTATGGAAGATCGAAGTGGGAAGCGGAGCAGCAACTTCGTGGGGTTGCCGCAAACGTCCCTATGGATGTTACGATACTCAGGCCACCACTCGTTTACGGTCCACATGTCGGTGCCAATTTTCTTCAACTCATGAAGATCGTCGACAGATCAATTCCCCTGCCCTTTGGCAACGTACAGAACCAAAGAAGCATTTTGTATGTGGAGAATCTCGCAGACTTGATCAAGCATTGTCTCAACGCCTCATCCACTTCAGGTGAAACATTTTTAGTCGATGACAGTGATCCGCTCTCAACACCTGATCTGGTTCAAGGAATCGCAACAGCGCTTAAACGTGCACCGCGACTGATACCGTTTCCACTCACTCTTGTGGAGACGGCTGCGCGCATGGTTGGTCAGGCAGAAAGACTGAATCGCCTAACAGGATCGCTTCACATTGATCGCTCCCATCTCACAGAAACTTTGAAATGGCAGCCACCCTATACGATGGCCGAAGGTCTCCAACAGACTGCCGACTGGTACACAAAAGAAGTTCGTCGAACTTAGCCGAACCTTCCGGTGATATAGTCTTCCGTGCGTTTGTCATTTGGCTTTGTGAACATGTCGGCGGTATCGCCCGTCTCAACCAATTCGCCCAAGTGAAAGAATGCCGTTCTCTGTGAAACACGGGCGGCCTGCTGCATCGAGTGTGTGACAATCACAATGCAATAATTTTCACGCAACTCGTCGATGAGATCCTCGACTTTAGCGGACGCGATTGGATCCAAGGCCGATGCAGGTTCGTCCATCAAAATCACTTCAGGGCCCATGGCGATCGCCCGCGCGATACATAGTCTTTGCTGTTGCCCGCCAGACAAACCGGTTCCCGGCTGTTCCAGTCGATCCTTTACTTCCTCGAAAAGGGCTGCCTTCTGCAAGCTCGTATGAACAATGTCGTCCAAGTGTTTCTTGTCTTTAAACAAGCCGTGAATGCGCGGGCCGAATGCCACATTCTCGTAGATCGACTTTGGAAACGGATTGGGACGTTGAAACACCATGCCCACCCGCGCGCGGAGCATGACCGGATCAACGTTTGCACTGTAAATATCAGTACCCTCTAACTCAATTCGGCCTTGGGTCCGTGCACCTTCAATCGTATCGTTCATGCGATTGAGCGAACGAAGAAATGTCGACTTTCCGCAACCCGACGGTCCGATGAGAGCCGTAACAGAGCGGTCCGGAATATCCAGACTGACGGAGAACAAGGCCTGTTTTTCACCATAGAAAACGTCCACGCCATTCGCGGTCATTTTCATCACCGCGTCTGACGCGACGCGTCCGGAAGCCCCAAAGAGCGCTTCCGTATGATCTTCCTGTGCTACAGCTTCCGCTTTACCTGCTTCGGCCATTTGTATGGCTCCGATTGCCCCTACCATGTACGTTCAAACCTGCTGCGCAAGAACACAGCAAACATGTTCATTGCGACCAAGAAACCAAGCAAAACCAGAATTCCCGCCGACGTGCGCGCGACAAAGCCGCGCTCGGGACTGTCTGCCCAGATATATATTTGTGTCGGCAATGCGGTTGCCGCATCAAATATGCCGCCTGGCGGCGATGTTATGAAAGCATTCATACCGATCAACAACAGCGGCGCCGTTTCACCAAGCGCTTGTGCAAGACCGATAATCGTCCCAGTCAATATCCCTGGCATGGCCAAGGGAAGCACATGGTCTGTCATAACCTGGTGCTTTGACGCGCCCACCCCAAGCGCAGCCTCCCGAATCGACGGAGGCACGGCCTTTAGAGCGGCGCGCGTAGCAATGATGATGGTAGGTAATGTCATCAAAGACAAAGTCATCCCGCCGACCAAAGGCGCCGAACGTGGCAACCCGAATACGCCGATAAACACGGCCAGGCCCAACAGACCGAACACGACAGAAGGAACAGCTGCCAAATTGTTGATGTTCACTTCGATAATGTCGGTCCAGCGGTTTTGGGGCGCAAACTCCTCCAAATAGACAGCGGCAGCGATGCCCACAGGAAAGCTGATCAGAAAACAAACCAGCAGCGCGTAGAAGGAGCCGGTAATCGCGCCCGCCAAACCCGCGGCCTCAGGAAAACGGCTGTCCGAGTTAAAGAATAACGCCCAACTGAATGGCGTGGTGATATATCCTCCATCGACAAGCTTGTCGTACCAAACCAGTTCGTCGTCTTTTATCCTCCGGTCATCCTCGGGCACATCGCGAGGAATGACACCCTTGTGAAGCTGATCAATGGGATCTGATGTTGCCAAAGCAACCTCGATCCGCTGTCCGACCAGAGCTTCATCATCGAGCACTTGAAGTCGTAATGCGTGAGGACCAGATCGGCTGATGAATCGAAACAGCTTTCTCTGATCAGCGGGTTTTGTCACTTCGGGAAAGAGGTCGAGCAAACCTTCCTTTACCATGCCGCGGAAATTGCTGCCACGCAGATTCTCTTCATTGACTTTGTCGGGATCAATATAGACCTCAAGCGTGACGTGCGTTTGCCAGAATGCGGAATAGCCGTTCAAAACGATGGACCCGAGCAAAATGAGCAGCAAGAGCATCGCAAGCGAAATGGCGCCCAACCCCATCATCCGCATACGGAAGTCAGCCGCGTAGCGGCGTTTTACGCGCCGCGTATTTTCTTCCGACAGCCAGTTTGACTTGGCGTCGACCGCATTCGCTGTCGTATCACTCATATTGCTCTCTGTATTTTTGAACGATCCGCACGGCAATTACATTCAGTATCAGGGTCACGACAAACAGGACCAAACCGAGTGCAAACGCCGCGAGCGTTTTCGGACTATCAAACTCCGTATCACCGATGAGCAGCGTGACAATTTGCACTGTCACGGTGGTCACGCCTTCGAGCGGGTTCGCCGTCAGCGTCGCGATCAGCCCTGCGGCCATTACGACGATCATGGTTTCCCCGATGGCGCGGCTGACCGCAAGGAGAATGCCGCCCATGATTCCGGGCAGCGCCGCTGGTAGCAGCACACGCGTCACGGTCTCTGCTTTGGTTGCTCCCAGCGCATAAGCACCATCCCGCATCGTCTGCGGCACGGCATTGAGCGCATCATCTGAAAGCGAAGAAACGAATGGAATGATCATGATTCCCATGACCGCCCCTGCAGCCAGCGCGCTGTTGGGCGCAACATCAAGCCCGATCATCATGCCGAAATCCCGCATCGCGGGCGACACAACCAACACAGCAAAGAAGCCGTAGACCACGGTTGGAATACCAGCCAAAATTTCTAGCAGCGGCTTGATTGCGCTTCGGAATGTCGGACCGGAATACTCGGTCAAATAAATGGCAGACAACAATCCGATGGGCGCCGCCACCGCCATGGCAATCGTTGCAATTATCAATGTGCCAGCGAATACCGGGACGGCGCCGAAGGCGCCTTCGGCGGCCACTTGATCCTCGCGCAAGGGGATTTGCGGTTCCCAACTCAGGCCGAAGAAAAACTCCCAGGGCGAGACACGCTGGAAGAATTGCAGCGCTTCCAGCAACAAAGAAAGAATAATCCCCAATGTCGTAAAAATGGCGACGATCGAACAGAAGACCATCAGGCCATTTAATGCACTCTCAACCCCTTGCCGTGCTCGAAACTCTGGGGCCATGCGTGCTCTCGCGTACGAGAATCCCAAGAGCATGAGGGCGGCCGCGCTTGCAATCATGGCCATACGTGCAATCGATCGCCAACTTTGATAACGCTCTGCGGCTGCAACGATCTCCGGTCCGGGCTCGCTGAAGATCTGGCCGCGGGCGACATTCTTGATTTCGCCAAGCAGCAAACTGATTTCTGCCTCTGAGAGACCCTCCGTCTTCTCGTCCGGCAGCGACTGGATAAGAAGCGAGTCGATGACCGACCCCTGAAACAGAAGCCAGATCAAGACGAGGATTAGTGCGGGAAGTCCAGTCCAAATGGCGGCATATGCACCATGGAATGAAGGCAGAGAGTGCAGACGGCCCCCAGATGCCGTTGTGAGCCGATTTGCTTGACCGCGCGCGATTACATAGCCAAGGGCCGCTGTAACCAAAATTCCAAGGAAGATGTAACCCAGCACAACGTCACCGATCAGATGGACCAGACAAAAAGAAAAGTGGCCGGCCAAGCGCCGGCCACTCGTTTTCTATACTAAGACCTGAGTCTTAGTAACGGTCCATATGAACGCTGTTTGTGACGTCGTTCACGGTTTTGGTGCGAAGTTCGTCAGACAGTGGTGTCAGGCCGCGTTCAGAGAGGTAGCCGCCCGGTGCCAATGCGCCATCGCTGACATATTCGTTGAGAAACTCCTCCATGCCTTCGATCACGCCGCGATGCTGATTCTTTACGTAAAAGAACAAGGGACGTGCAATATCATAGGAATTGTCGGCAATGGTCTCGAAGCTCGGCGCGACCCCATCCACTTTTACTGCCTTCAACGTATCTTGGTTCTCGAACAAGAAAGAATAACCGAAGATACCAAATGCGGTTTCGTCCGCGTTCAATCGCTGGACGATTAGATTGTCGTTTTCCCCGGCTTCAATAAATGGGCCGTCTGTCCGCATGCGGCTGCAGTTCTCTTTGACGTAGGACTTGAACGCTTTCTTGTCCAATTCATCTTTCTTCTTCTTGAAATGCCCGGTTGCTTTACATCCATCATGCATGGCCAATTCCACGAAAGCATCGCGCGTACCCGACGTGGGTGGCGGACCATAAACACGGATGGCAATATCAGGAAGCGATGAATCGATATCGCTCCATTTCTTATAGGGATTGGGCACGAAGCCACCGGCAACCGGAACTTCAGCAATGAGCGCCTTGTACAACTGAACTTCACTCAGATCCCAATCAACGGTCGACTTCTTCGACACACCGATTGAAAGACCGTCATAGCCAATCAAAGCTTCTGAAACGCTGTTGACGCCGTTGCTTTGACAAAGATCATATTCGGATTGTTTCATCGCCCGGGAAGCACCGGTGATATCTGGATGCGCTTCGCCGACGCCAGCACAGAATGCCTTCATCCCACCACCCGTACCGGTGGACTCCACAATCGGCGCCTCGTTGCCGGTGTTATTCGCATATTCTTCGGAAACAGCTTGCGTATACGGGAACACCGTAGAGGAACCCACGATCTTAATCGCGCGCGCCTGTGCGGGCCCTGCTATGGCAACCGCTACGACCGCTGTTAAAGCAATGCTTCTCAGCTTCACGTTCAATCTCCTTTGTTCACATCACAGGCGGACGCGATTTGAGCCATCATTAGCCTGCTAGACGCCCCCCCACCTCAAATAAGGTTTCGCCATGATCCCAGGCGCGTGCCCGGTCTCAAGCAACCCTTGGGTACGGGTGAGTGCCGATGGTTCTATGACGCTTTTGCGAAGGTTGTGTGACGGCCCAGGCTCTTCTGAAACCGCGTGACATGGTGGCAACAGCTTGCGCCCACTCGAGGCTTCCAGCTTACCTTTCACCCATCACATTTGTGATTTTCAAGCCGGGAAGCCTCCGCCTGAGCCGTTCTCCGGTTGCCAATCTCACGGGGAACCTATCATATAGAGGGAACCAACTAGGCCCATTCCAATCCATTTGGAATTGAGAGGATCTGGCGCGTTTTTGAATGAGATGTACAACAAGCTCCGGCAGACGAACGCCGCTCGTAAATCGCCTTCAACCAATCGCCCAAGGGACTGAATTAAGACAGTTTTTTTTCAGTTATTCGCACTCACATCAAAAGCCAAGTCTTTGAGACAGTGCCCAGCAAGAAAACAGACTGACAGGAAGGAATCCAAATAATGACCAATCGCCCTATGCGTCTCCGGCGCTCGCAGCTGTCTGTCCCGGGCGCCAGCGAAAAGATGATGACCAAGGCCAGCGGTTCGGCGGCGGATCATGTTTTCTTGGATCTCGAAGATGCTGTCGCCCCCAATCAAAAAGTTGAGTCGCGCGGCAAGATTGTCGAGGCGCTCAACGGACTAGACTGGGGCAAAAAGACCCGGTGCGTCAGAATCAACAATGTCCGCACCGAGTGGTGTTACGAGGACATCATTACGGTGGTCGAGGGCGCCCATGAGAACCTCGATACCATCATGCTGCCAAAGGCGCTTTGTGCCTCGGATGTTCACTTCCTGGATAATCTGCTCGGTCAGATGGAAGCGAAGATGAAGCTCAAAAAGAAGATCGGCATCGAGGTCCTCATTGAAGAGGTTGAAGGGCTGCAGAATGTGGAAGAGATCGCTGCCTCTTGCGAACGCATGGAATGCGTGATTTTCGGCATGGGCGACTACTCGGCATCCCATGGAATTGACGTTCGCTCGATTGGCGGCCCTGCCCCCTATCCCGGCGATGTTTGGTACTACCCGCGCTTCCGTATCGTTATGGCGGCGCGCGCCGCAGGGATCGACCCGGTCGATGGGCCTTATGCAGATTTCACTGACAGCGACGGCTATCTCGAAGAGGCCCGCAGGGCGAAAACATTGGGATGTGTTGGAAAGTGGGCTATCCACCCAGCACAGATTGAACCCGCACTAACGACCTTCTCACCCACCGAGAAAGAGGTCGCGAAAGCCCGCGAAATTTCTGAGGCCTATGCAAAAGCCGAAGCCGAAGGGCTGGGGTCTGTGAATGTTGGCGGCACGATGGTTGATGCGGCTTCGATTCGGCTGTTCGACAATGTGCTCCAAAAAGCTGATCTCATTGGAATGTAGTTATGTTTGAAAATCTTGAGAACATCCCGAAACAAAACGCAGCCTTGGCCCAGAAAATGGCTCACCTGAAACTCGATTTTGCTGTCGAGGCAGATGATGACGCACACATTGTTTCTATCAATGAGGGCACCGTTCAGGTGCGCAAGAAATCCGGTGATGACACACCGTCATTCACGCTATCGGCGCCAAAAGAATCCTGGGCGACCTTTCTGAAACCAACACCACCGCCTGGGTTTCATGACATTATGGCCATGAGCCAACATGGGCACCTGCAGATCGACGGTGATCATTTCCCGTATCAGCAGAATATCCTGACGATTCTGACTCTATTCACTGAACTGCGCCAAAGAGAAAACTGACATGAACATTCATGCGAAAGTCGAGTTTGAAGAAATCACCGGCCGCTATATGCGATTGGATTTCGACGACAAACAGCACCGCATCTACTATGAGGAGGCCGGCAGCGGAATTCCACTTCTATGCCTTCATACGGCGGGTGCAGATGGCCGCCAGTATCGTGACATATTGAATGAACCGGCCATCACCAAAAACTTCCGGGTCATCGTTTTCGATCTGCCCTGGCATGGAAAGTCTTCGCCACCGGAGGGCTTTGAGCGCGAGGTCTATCAACTCACGACGGACAAATATGTCGACACCGTCATGGCTATCTGTGACGCCTTAGACCTTGAGAATCCCGTCGTGATGGGCTGCTCGATCGGCGGGCGTGCCGTATTGCACCTCGCTTTAAGGCATGGCGACCGGTTCCGCGCCGGTGTCGGGCTGCAATCCGCCGCCTTCGCGGAACTCGGCGGCGATGTTGATCCCATGGCGTATCTCGGCTCATTGAACCGGCACGATGTGCATGGTCAGCACCAAGCCGCGGGGTCCGTTCACGGCCTGATCGCACCTACAAGCCCAACCAAGGAAAAATGGGAAACACTGTGGCACTACATGCAAGGTGGGCCCGGCGTGTTTCTTGGCGATCTCTACTATTACTTCGTAGATGGTGACCTGCGAAACGGATTGCTCTCGGGCATCGACACCGAGAAATGCCCGCTCTATTTGCTAACGGGCGAGTATGACTATTCCGCCAGTCCGGAGATGACCAAACAAGTTGCTGAGGAAGTTGGCGCCACGTACTGCGAAATCATGGAAGGTCTCGGTCATTTTCCGATGTCCGAGAATCCGGACCAGTTTAAGAAGTATCTGTTGCCTGTGCTCGATAAAATATTGGATCAAAAGGAGGCACACGGATGATTGACGCCCGCCCAGAGCAACCCGTCGATGCGGAACGCTCACCCGGTTACATGACCGAGGAGCGCCGCATGATCAAAGAAGCGGCGCGCGACTTCACCATGAACGAAGTTTTGCCAGTCGCCAACGAACTGGATCCCGTTCAAGGCGACATCCCGGACAGCCTGCGCAAGAAGATGGGCGAAATGGGCTATTTCGGCATCACCATTCCCGAACAGTATGGCGGATTGGGGCTCGGCTGCTTTGAGTATTGCTTGGTAGCTGAGGAACTCGCCCGCGGCTGGATGAGCGTTGCCAGCCTGATCGCGCGCGGCAATGGCTTTTATCGTGCAATACCAGGATCCGGACAGGTCCGTGAGGATCGGATCAGAGCCATGGCACAGGGCGAATATCTCGGCGCCATGGCGATTTCCGAACCTAATGTCGGATCAGATATGTCTTCCATCTCTTGCCGTGCCAAACTTGACGGGCATGAGTGGGTCATCAACGGCCAGAAATATTGGTGCACATTCGCCGACGGGGCCGACTTCATCAATGTCGTCTGCCGCGTTGACGATGGTGACGAAGCCAGCGGTCGGCCAAACCTAAAAGCCATTGCCGTCCCGAAGGAAAAGGGCAGCTTTCCGGACGGCATTCAAGGCAGTCCCATTCCAAAGATCGGCTATTTCGGCTGGCGCACATTCGAACTTTCGTTCAGCGACGTGCGCGTGCCGGTCGATCGCGACCCGAGCGCTGGTGGGGGGTTTGCGTCCCTCGCATCGGGTCTAGAAGCAGCACGCGCGCATACGGCCGCCCGCTCAATCGGGCTCGCACAGGGCGCTTACGAAGATGCAGTGGCCTACGCACAGGAGCGTGTTCAATTCGGCCAGCCCATCTCAGACTTTCAAGCCATTCGTTTCAAGATTGCCAACATGGCCACTGAGATCGAAGCCGCACGTCAGCTGAATTACTTCGTCTGCAACGAAATCGATTTGGGACGCCGCTGCGACAAGGAATCGTCCATGGTCAAATACTTTGCCAGTGAAATGGCCGAGCGTGTGGCCAGCGATGCTCTGCAAGTTCTGGGCGGCGCAGGCTACACGAAACTGCACGCGGTTGAACGTCATTGGCGTGACGCGCGCCTGACGAAGATCTTCGAAGGCACATCTGAGATTCAACAACGCATTATTTCGGACCGCATCTTGGGCAAGCCGACAAGACGCTAGCCATCGCCACGCTAAGCATCCTTCGAGACGGGGCCTATCGGCCCTCCTCAGGATGAGTCAGAATGACAAGACCTCATAGTGAGGAGCGACGCGTAGCGTCGCGTCTCGAAGCATGAACTGCTGATTCAGCGAACCAAGAAGGTATACCATGTCATTCGAACTCTGGACCGCGGCGACACCCAACGGGTGGAAGGTCAACATCATGGTCGAAGAGCTGATTGAGGCAGGCATCGACATGCCTGAACTCAAAATGCGGCTCATCAATATCGGCGCAGGCGAGCAATTCAGCGACGAGTTTACAGCACGAAATCCTAACCAAAAAATCCCTGTACTGATCGATGGCGATCTCAATATCATGGAGAGCTGCGCTATTCTCCAGTATCTCGCGGAGAAATATCCCAGCGACTTGCACCCGGAAGGCAAGGCCCGTTGGGATGTCCTGCAATGGGTTTACTGGCAGGCAGCCAATGTGGGCCCCAATTTCGGGAACAAGCTCAGCTATACGCGCTACATGGACGATGTCGAGGACGTGAAAAAAGAGCATCCCCTAGAACGGTTTGGAAAAGAAGCGCGGCGGCTGGTTTCGGTTTTGGACAAGCGGCTAGAGGGGCGCGACTATGTCTGCGGCGCCAATCTGACAATCGCCGACATTGCGATCTATCCGTGGATACGCGGCTGGAAGTGGAGCAAGGTCAACATCACGGACAAAGAAAACGTGAGCGCATGGGTCAAACGTGTTCGTGCGCGCCCAGCAGTTGAACGCGGCTTATCGTTCGGGGTGCCCAAAGACGAAATCGATCAATGGAGCGAAGAGCGCAAGAAGCAATACGCCAAAGGTGGCGCGTCCATGGCCTCAAACGAAAAGCTGCGGTCTGAGGCTTAACCACCGTCGTCAATTTGGACGGTGGAAATGCGCGCACGACAGCAAGGTCACTCAATCATTATTTCGCTCATGACGGTGCAAACCGGCAAGGCAAGATGAGTTGGGAAGCGCGTGCGCAGGCGCCCTACGAAACCGCCTTCTTATACTCTTCCATACATTTGAGATGTTCGTCGACAGACTTGAGCCCTGCGCTGTCCGTCCGGATCGCCATATGGGTGGCACCTAGATCACGCCACTTGTCTGCGTGTTTGGCCCAACGTTCGGGCGTACCGCCGGCATACATGGCTTGCGCCTGAATACCGAAACCGTCCCAACTCTGCCCCGCCGCTTCACGCGCCTTCTTCATGGTTTCAATTGCAGCTTTGGAATTGTCGCTGGGCCCACCGAGTGGCATCCAACCGTCACCCAAACGTGCGGCGCGATCGAGAAGCGCAGGCGCACCACCGCCAAACCAAATCGGAATTTGTTTGCTGGGGCGCGGATTGATGCTCGCAAGATCGATACGGTGGAATTCTCCCGTGTAATCCAAACTGTCTTCCGACCAAAGAAGTTTGAGCAGTTTCACTTGTTCCTCTTGGCGTGCGCCCTTTTGTTTGAAAGGCACATTCAAGCCGACATATTCAACTTCGTTCCACCCAGTCCCAACCCCGAGGCGCAGGCGGTTGTTTGAAAGGATCGCCACTTCCGCCGCCTGCTTAGCCACCAAAACTGTTTGGCGTTGCGGCAAGATCAAGATGTTGGTCACCATCTCGACCTTCTCTGTCACCGCCGCAATGAAGGCGAACGTCGTGAACGGTTCGTGGAACTTCACGTCCTTGTCGTATGGACCCTTAAACCCACCAGGGCGATTGGGATCTGCGCCAAGGACATGGTCATACAAAAGCATATGAGTCATGCCGAGCCCCTCTACGCCCTGAGCATAGGCCTTCATCGCGCCCGGATCGGTTCCAATTTCATTGTGCGGAAGTACAGCACCGATTTTCATTATTTTGCCTTTCGATTGTTGCGCCTTCGGCGATATCCGTGGACCCTAGAGTCCGAGAACAGCCTTTGAAATCACATTGCGTTGAATCTCGTTGGTGCCACCGTAAATCGTGTGGGCCCGACCGTAAAAGAAATTGCGGTTTGCGCGTGCCGCATAGTCCGGGCCAATCGGTGGCTCGTTGTTCTTCGGATCAAGATGGTCGTTGCCAAAAGGTACGGCGTAGTAAGCCGCAGCTTCGACGCGCAACTCTTCCAGAGCTTGCTGAATTTCCGTACCCAGAATTTTCAATGCCGATGCCGCGTCACCGGCGCTGCTCCCGGCAGAGAGATCTGAAAGAACACGACCTTCCATCATTTCAAGCGAGGCGAGTTTCACCTCAACTTCGGCCATGCGGGACATAAAACCAAAGTCCCCGGCGAGCGGGCTGCCAGCCCCGTTCGGTTCTTCCGCAGCAATTTCCTTGAGTTTTGCCAGTGCTTTTTTTGAACCGGCTACGCCGGCGATACCCGTTCGTTCGTGTCCCAACAAGAACTTTGCGTATGTCCAACCTTCGTTTTCTTCGCCAATTCTGTTCGTAACGGGTACGCGGACATCTGTGAAATACACCTCGTTCAGATGGTGCCAACCGTCGATCGCAATGATGGGCCGCACTTCAATCCCTGGTGTCTTCATATCGATCAATAGGAAGCTGATGCCCTTTTGAGGTTTTGAGTTCGGGTCCGTTCTGACGAGACAAAAGATCCAGTCGGCCTTGTGCGCGTTCGTGGTCCAAATCTTTTGGCCATTTACGACATAGTTGTCACCGTCGCGAACGGCAGCTGTTCTAAGCGATGCAAGATCAGATCCGCTACCCGGCTCCGAATATCCTTGGCACCACCAGACGCTGCCATCCAGTATACCGGGAATGTGTTGGCGCTTTTGATCTTCGTTGCCGAACGTGTAAATGACCGGTCCAACCATCGAAAGTCCGAAGGGTTGTGTGAAGGGCGCCCCAGCGCGTGCGAGTTCCTCACCGTATATGTGGAGCTGCGTTGTGCTCCAACCGGTGCCGCCATAATCAACTGGCCAGTCTGGCGCGACCCATCCCTTGTCGTGCAACTTGCGATGCCATTGCGTCCCCAATTCACGATCGATGGACAGTCCGTCCTGAGCGGCCTGCTTCAGTTCATCAGTCAAATGCTCTTCCAAGAAAGCTCGGACTTCCGATTGAAACGATTGCTCTTCAGGGGTCGGGTCAAGATTCACACCATTCTCCTTGTAGTCCTATTGCGCAGTCAACGGGCATCGGCAGTGTGATCACCGCGCTGCCAACGCGTTCTTGTTATTCATTCGATAGAAAACGTGGGGAAGATCAGCGCGCACAATATCTTTTTCGTACGTCATGCCGATCTTTTCCATGACTTTCTGTGAAGCAATGTTCGACTTCATCGTAAAGGCAACGACATTGTCGAGGCCGGCTTGGTCAAAAGCGTAGGTCGCGCTGAAGGCCGCAATCTCGGTTGCATATCCCTGCCCCCAATAGTCCGGCATCAGAGCATACAAAATCTCTACGACTTGTTCGCCGTCGACCTTCAAGTGACGCAATCCCCCTCTGCCCACAAATTGGCCCGTTTCCGTATGGTGCCAATGCCACGGTCCAAGCCCGTCCTGAAGCCAGCAATCCATCAAGAGCCGCAGGAAGGAGGCCGTTTCTTCCCGATCCCGCAAGGTCCCACCCAGCGTCGCCATAACTTTCGGGTTTTGGTGCAAGGCATAAAGATCGTCGAAGTCATCCTCGCATATCGGATGACCGAGCAGTCGGGCGGTCTTCACATTCTCTGATTCGATCACTTTGTTTGCACGCCTGTCTTGCCGACCACCGCTAGCGAGCAAAAAAACTCAGTTTGCGGCGCCAAAAGTGGCAGAATTCTGGGACTTTTCCCTGGAAACAACTGAAACAAACTAATGCCACAACGAAATACACCCGAAAAGGCCCACCCCTAAATTCATCAGCATCGGAAAGGACAGAGGGCGGGCTTGATGCCACGCCAGATGCGATTGAGAAAAAGAGGATGACAAGGTCATGACCAGATGCGGAAAGGACATCGTATTCACGGGAGAAATCTCCCAAGTCTTTGAACCCACCCATTGGGGCCATGAGCACGCGCGCGTACCCAGCCGTAGCGCTCAAGCTCTGGTCGTGAGTTTCTTCCTTGCCCTCGCAATTTTGCCAGTGGGCTATTTGGGCATGACCCGGCCGGCAGGCCTTGTACAAATGGCTGCGCTGTTTTTGGCGTAGCGACTGTTGGGTATAGTGTCAGCGTTAAGGCGCGGAAACGCCGTGGCTTAACGCAGGCATGGAACAAAAAATAGGGTGACGAAAACAGGTGACAAGAATGTCCGTCGGAATTGGGGTTGACCGACCTATGACATCGCAGAGGATACGCAATGACTCACATCACGACAGTCAGCGAAAGAAGATCTGTGGTTAACTCGGTTTCAGACAGCGACGGGTCGGGCATGCTTACTGTATTGGCTGTCGACGACGAGCCTGAGATTCTTGAAATCGTTGAGCAATATCTGAGCGAGTTTAGTTTCCGGGTGCTAACGGCCTCCGACGCCGAAGCGGCCCGCAAATTAATCGACACTCAGAAGATCGATATCGCCATCTTGGACGTCAATTTACCCGGCGAAGACGGTGTTTCCCTTGCCGGACACTTGCGCGAAACAGATGGTCCCAGCGTATTGATGTTGTCAGCCATGGGAAAACTGGAAGACCGGCTGAAAGGGCTGAAGGCCGGTGCCGATGACTATATGGTGAAACCCTTTGAGCCGCGTGAGCTGCTCGCACGCGTTCGCAGTCTGGCGCGCCGTCGTCCCGCTGACACAGAAGATTTGTCAAAACCAGCTGTCGAGGCGCCGCAAAAGGTACAAATTGGTGTCTGCCTGCTTGATCTCAAATCACACAGTCTGACCGGTCGTGATGGCGAGGATATTCCATTGACCGCGATGGAGTTTGATTTGCTTAAAGCCTTTGTTGAACATCCCAATCGCGTATTGAATCGGGACCAGTTGGCAGAGTTTGCACACAATCGCGAATGGTCTCCGGATGACCGGAGCATCGACATTCGTATCGCGCGGTTGCGGCGCAAAATAGAGAAAGATCCTTCACGACCGACAGCCATACTGACGGAACGCGGAGCTGGATATCGTTTTGTACCGAGCTAAAGTCGACCATAGATTCAAGTTTCGTCGATACTTGACGGTGTCGAATACACAAGCTTGCGCCCTATTGGTGCTGGTCGCGAGTTTCTTTACGTGGCCCGCCTTTGGGCAAGAAGCTCTAATCAACGTAACGGATGTTCTGAATCCAACAGAGATTAAAGACCAGGTCGAAATTCTGCGTGACGATACCGGTGAACTGACACTTGAAGATGTTCGCACCAGTACATTCAAATATGGCGTCGACAGCATCGATCGCCAGCCTGGGCCGAATACCGCCTATTGGGTCCGATTTCGTTTGTTCAATGACACATCAATCAGCCGCAGCGTTGTGCTCACTTACCCCTATGCGCGCGTCGGTTATATGGACACTTACGTCATTGACGACGCGAACGTCATCGAACTGCCGCAACGCGGATTTTATAGTGCATACGACCCGCAAAACGCGACCAACTGGATCCCTTTGAGCGGCATCCAAATTGATCCCGGCGAAACGGCAGACGTCTATATGCGTCTTGCGGCGTTTGCGTATTTTCACTTGTCGCTCGTCGCCAGCTCTCCGGCTCAGGCCAGCGACATTATTCAACGCGGATATCTGGTTTATGGCCTCATATTCGGGGCTATGACCGCGGCCATGGCTTACGTCGCCTCAATGTGGCGGTTCACACCTGGCATCTACGGGCCCGCTCTCATCGGTTATATCGGCTTTACGCTGGCCTACGCTGTCATTGGCAGTGGACTGACCCGCGATTTCATCGGTTTCACCAGCATGGACTTCACAAAGATTCAGATTTCCATGTCAGTGACGGGCATCATCTTTTGCGCCATATTGTTTGCGCGGCCCTTTTTGGGAACGCGCGAATTCATGCCGCGCATCGACATCATGCTCCAAGTCGTGATGTACTTGGCCGCCGCAATTTTCTTGTTGGCGCCCCTGCTCCCCGACATCATGCATGTGCTCACAAGCATTATGTCTCCTGTTTCGCTGATTGCGCTCGCCGTGACCTGCGTTACGGCTGTCGTGAAAAAGCTGCGCGGTGCCGTGATCTATTTCGCAGCCTCGATCGTTTCCATGGCGGGTGGTGTTGCCGGTAATCTCTTGGATTTTGGACTTATCCCAGCGAACGAACTTACGGCCAATCTGATGTTCCCGGGTATGGCCTTGTCGGCGCTCACATTGGCCTTTGCCTACGCTGAACGCGCGCGCACGCATCAGGCAGAAAGTGACGCGCGCTTTCAGGCCATGTTCGACTCGTCGATCGACGCGATCATCTCTTTGGATGGTTCCGGCAAATTTCTTGATATCAACCGGGCCGCTGAGGACATGTTTGGTTACGATCGCGAAAGCGTTGTCGGCCGACATTTCGCAGAGGCCATCGTTCATCCGGGCGCTGTTGAACGTTACAAGGATACCTGGAAGATCTTGACTGATCCTGACACGGAGGATCAGATCCTCGGCAAGCGCATTGAAGTGAAAGGATGGCGCCAACAAGGGTCTTCTTTTCCACTTGAAATGTCCGTCGTCAAGACAGAGGCAAATGGCGACTTTTTCTATACCGGACATGTGCGCGACCTGACCGAGGTCAAGGAGATCGAAGCTGAGCTCGAGCAAAAACGCGACGCGCTTTTGCAAAGCGAAAAACTAAGTGCCCTTGGCTCGCTGCTCGCCGGCGTGGCACATGAATTGAACAATCCGCTCTCGATCGTCATTGGCCGGGCTTCCATGCTCAAGGATCTGTCCCCCGACGAGAAGACCAAGTCGGCCGCCGGAAAGATACATGATGCCGCGCAACGCTGCGCACGTATCGTGCGCTCGTTCTTGGCCATGGCACGCCAACGTCCTATCGAGAAGGAATCGGGAAACCTCAATGAGGTTGTCAATGGGGCTATCGACCTGATCAGTTACAATCTCAATAAATCAAACATCCAGATCGAGCGGCTTTTGGACGAAGATTTGCCTGATTGTGAAATGGACGCAGACCAGCTCACTCAAGTTGTGATTAACCTACTGGTCAATTCCCAGCACGCGCTCGACAAGGTTGATCACGAACGTCGCATTCAACTCAGCACGGGTCTATCAGAAGACGCGCAAACCGTTGTGATGGATGTGGTAGACAACGGGCCAGGCATTCCGAGTGACATTGTGAAACGGATCTTCGATCCTTTCTTCACGACAAAGCCTGTTGGCGGCGGGACAGGCTTGGGCCTCTCCGTCAGCCGCGGTATGATTGAGTCCCATGGCGGCACAATCGAAATCGTTGAGACATCTGAGCAAGGCACGCGCATCCGGGTCAGTCTCCCCATGGAGCCCACGGCGAACACGGAACGCACCGACCAAGAAGAACTCGTCCCTCAATCTTGAGGTTGAGACATGACGAGCTCATCACGGATCGCGGTCGTTGACGACGAGCCTGAAATCAGAGAGTTACTTCACGACTATCTGACAGCAATCGGGCACGAGGTGACGTTGGCGGCATCAGCGCAGGAAATGCGTGGCCTGATTGAAAAGCGCGAATTTGACATTGCGCTGCTGGATGTTGCGATGCCGGGAGAGGACGGTTTCAGCTTAGCTCGACACATCCGCGAAGTTTCGGACATGGGCATCATCATGGTGACCTCTTCTGACGATGTGTTTGACAAGGTCGTCGGGCTAGAGATTGGCGCGGACGATTACATCTCAAAACCCTTCGCCCTTGAGGAAGTCAACGCACGGGTAGAAGCCGTCGTCCGCCGATCGGACCGGAACAAGAATGCGTCTGAGCCCAACACATCCCGGATTCCGATGGGCACCCATGTACTTGATATCGAGAATAACTATTTGCTTGACGAGAACGGCGCCATCACGGAACTAACGGCCACGGAGTACGACCTGCTCGTGGCATTCGCCACCCACCCCAATGAAGCCATGAGTCGCGAGAAACTGTTAGACCTGGCCGGACGCGCCGATGGCGAAGCCTTTGATCGAAGTATAGACGTTCGCATTACCAGAATACGCAAAAAGATTGAGCCGGATCCGTCAAAGCCGCAAGTGATCAAAACCGTGCGCGGCGCCGGATACATCTTTGTACTGAATACGGATTGATCGCCTCGCTCTCTGATGCTCTCTGAGCGTCACCAACCCGCTCATGCCGGTGAAAACCGGCATCTCAGGAATGACAGTATACGGGCGTTTCAAAACCCATAAGCCAAGCAAGCCCGTGTCATCTTCGCGAAAGCGAAGATCCAGTACCCCCGGCGCACAAAGCCTGCCCCCGGCGGTTACTGGATTCCCGGTTCGCACGCATACGTGCGCCCGGGAACGACAGTGTACGGATGTTTCGGAACCCTTTTAGAGTTCCCCATTGATGTAGCGGTCCAACATGATGTGGTGTTGCCGAACGCGCATCTCTTGGTAGTTGCCAAGATTCACGACACCAGTACCGGACGCTTTCATGCCGTCTTGTACAAAGGGCAGGTTCGCCATGTCTTGCTCAAAGACTTCTGCCAATCCGCCAAGCTCTTCCGCTGCGGTCCAAGGTTCATCTTCACCGAGCATGTGGAAGGGTACTGGTTGTGGACGGGGGCCATCTTTTGGACACCGCTTCAGCCAAATCACTTCCATCAATGCAGAGTCAACGTCCATACCATTGGGCCGCCAGCGATAGACAATGTTTGGCAAGAAGCCGCCCCAAACCGAAATGTTCGGGAAACAATTGTAGAGAATGGCATCGAGCATTTCCGCGTCGCTCTTGTCGGAATAATCGTTGCCATCTTCCGCATTGTAAGCCTGACGACTGACCTCAGCCATAAAGGCGCGCGCGGTCATGCCGTCTGGCACTTGTAGGCCGGCCTCGGCGCCGCCGCGGCGCCCCGCGCCACCCGTCATTTCATCCAAGATTTCCTGTTGTGTGATTTTCGACGCGTCGAGATGCGGGCTTGGAATTGCATTCGCACTGATCTGCCGGGTGATGTAATCGCTGAACACGTCATACTGTGAGTTCGCACAGGCCAGGAACGGCATGATCTGCGGATGCGTGTCCACCGTGTGGAAGGACTCCATGAATGCTTCCGATGTGATCTTCCAGTTGGCGGGCACCACTTTTCCCACATGGACGAATTTGTAGCAGTCTTCCAAACGCCACCGTTCAAAGTGTTTGACCAGCGGCCCTAACACAGTTTCCAGGTCAGGCGCGTCTTTGTTCGGATTAATGAAGACGAAACCGCCCCAGGTGCCGGTGCGCGCTTCAGGCAATTTGGAGTTTTCTTTTGTCATGTGCGGAAAATCCCATGCAGTGGGATTTTCCTTGAATGTGCCATCCAGGTTCCAGGTCAATCCATGGAAGGGGCAGCGGAATTGGTTTGCACATCCTTCTTGTGTCTTCAGCTTCCGTCCGCGGTGCAGGCAAGAATTGTAGAAGGCTTGAATTTTGTCTGGCGCTGTCCGCGCGACAAGAAATGACATGCCGACATTTTCATAAACGGTGTAATCGCCGACTTCAGGAATGTCTTCTTCGCGGCAGGCCATTTGCCAGACGCGCGGCCACATCTTTTGGACCTCAAGCTTGAAGAAGTCCGGATCGATAAATCGTTCCACCGACAAAGGCTCGTCGCCAAGGAAAGGCGCCGCTTCTTGCCTCAACGCCCAAGGGACCTCGCGCGTGTCTTGATCCAGAATATCCTGGTAGCTTTCCGCGTCGCAGCGAGCCTCGCCTGGTTTCAATACGACATTCTCATTCATCTGAGGCCGTCCCTCCGTAAATTTGTTCCCACATTGCGTTTCAAGCCAGCTCAATTTTTAACACGGTCGTGAAAAAATTGGAACGGCAAAACATCCAAGATTTGCTAGAGATCTGGTTATATCCAGCACGTCAACAGGTTGACGGATGGAGGTGTGCAGGTCAGCCTACTCTCACCTCAAAAAGGCCTGGAACGGGCATAATCATGCAAGAAGACAAGGATCCCAGAAAATGGCTGACCCGAAGGAAGATATTGGCCCCTCCGCCGCCGAATCGACCGTTGCTCTCAACCCCGTCGTGGGCATCAATCCTCAAGAAATTTTGAATGCCGCCGGTATCGTGTTGAGGACGGCGGGCGAACAACCCGTCCTTTTCGGCAAACATCTTCTCAGCTTCAATCGAGAACTTCTCGACATCATGTCGGGCAATTCTGAATTGGCCCCAGCGCCCAAAGACAGGCGCTTTCAAGACCGGGCTTGGGGAGAGAACATTTTCTACAAGACCGGTCTTCAATCCTGGCTTGCCCTGAGGAAAGAACTTAATGCCTGGGTCGATGACACATCGCTGAGCGCAAAGGACAAAGTACGCGCCCAATTTGTTCTGAACCTGGTGGGCGATGCGCTCGCGCCGACCAATATGCTGCTCGGGAATCCCTCTGCTCTCAAAAGGCTGGTGGAAACGGGCGGCATGAGCCTTCTTAAAGGGGCGCAGAATTTTCTGGATGACGTCGTGAACAATGGCGGCCTGCCCAAACGCGTGGACGACCGTCCGTTCAAGCTCGGGAAAAATGTCGCGACCTCTGAGGGCGCTGTCGTTTTCCGGAATGATATTTTTGAGCTGATCCAATACAAGCCGCTGACTGAGACGGTCAAAGAGGTCCCGATCCTTTCCGTCCCGCCTCAGATCAACAAATTCTATATCTCCGATATCTCACCGGAAAAAAGCATGTTCCGTCATCTGCTTTCCCGGGGGATTCAGGTTTTTGCGATGAGTTGGCGCAACCCAACAAAAGAGCACGCGCATTGGGGACTCGAAAATTATGTGCGCGCCATCTACGAAGCCATCGAAGCCACACTGAGTATCACCGGTCAAAAGCAACTCAACATCTCGGGCGCTTGTTCGGGGGGCATCACCACAGCCGCTTTGATGAGCCATATGGCCGCCAATGGCGACGACAGGGTGAGGGGCCTCACCTTGATGGTCAACGTCTTGGATTCCTCGCCTGATGACAGCGAACTCGGCGTGTTCATTTCCGAGCGGACCATCAAATGGGCACAAGAAAGGTCGCGCAAACAAGGCATCCTCGCGGGCGACGATCTTGCGCGCACATTTGCTTGGCTACGGCCGAACGATTTGATTTGGAACTATGTCGTCAACAATTATCTCCATGGAGAAGATCCGCCGCCGTTTGATATCCTGGTGTGGAATGATGATTCGACGAATCTCCCGGCGCAATTGCACCACGACTATCTCGAACATTACATGACCAAGCCGTTCGCGAATCCTGGCAAAGTCGATTTCATGGACCACAAGATTGACTTGAGCAAAGTGAAGAACGACACGTTCATGGTTGCCGGTGTCACCGATCACATCACGCCGTGGCGCGCCTGTTACCGCACCACCCAATTGCTGGGGGGCGAGATTGATTTTATCTTGTCGAACAGCGGGCACATTCAAAGCATGCTCAATCCGCCCGGAAATCCAAAAGCAAAATATTTTGTCGGGCGCGACTACAAGCCAAACCCGGAAGAATGGTTCAAGGAGTCGGAAGAAGTTGGCGGGTCTTGGTGGGACCGTTGGGCCGATTGGCTGAGCGAACGTGGTGGCGATGACAAGCCCTCACCCAAGCAACTCGGCAGCAATCGCTTTGTCGCGGGAGATGCGGCACCGGGAACTTATGTCATTGACTAAGCGTACGGGGACTAAACGCGCGGCGTTGCAATTGAAGGGAAGCTCTGAATGGAAGTAAAAACGATCCGGTCTTGCGGTTTTGAAATGAGAACCGCCGTGTGGCCGGGCCAGGGCGACGCTGTTCCCTTGCTTTGTTTCAACGGCATTGGAGCTAACCTGGAATTGTTGGAGCCGTTACAAGAAGTGCTGGTGAAACCGGATGTCATTGCCTTTGATGTTCCAGGTGTGGGCGATTCCCCAACCGCCTCATTTCCTTACAGACCGTGGATGCTGGCAGCAGCGGTAAAGGGAATTTTGGATGAGCTCGGATACGCGAAAGTCAACGTCATTGGCATTTCGTGGGGCGGCGCCATGGCACAGCAATTCGCCTTCCAATACCCACGGTTGGTCGAGAAGCTGGTTCTGGCGGCAACTTCGCCGGGCACGATCATGGTTCCTGGTAACCCGGCGAGTCTCATGAAAATGACGGATCCTCGTCGTTATGCGGATCCGGAATTCATGAAAGACAATTTCGAATTGCTTTATGGGGATGCCCCGCATGAATCGGCGGTCGATGGCCACACGATCCGCATGAAACCGCCAACACGTCTGGGCTATTTCATGCAATTGACCGCCATGGCCGGCTGGACAAGCTTGCCATGGTTACGATTCATGAAGACGCCGACGCTGGTCATGGCGGGCCGTCACGACAAGATCGTACCGACGGCCAACGCGCGCATTCTCAACTTCATGATCCCAAATTCTCGGCTGGAAATTGTCGATGGCGGACATTTGTTCCTGCTGACCAACCGCAAGGCATCAGGCGCCGTCTTGCGCGATTTTTTCGAGTTTGAGGAACTTGCGGCAGCCGCCGAATAGACAAACCGCGCCACGATACAACGGTTACAAACACAAGTAAGGGAGCGAAACGCGTGTCACAGACAGCCACCATACATAACTTCCCTTCATTGAAAGAGCGCGTGTCGGACGCAGAATGGCAAACGCGTATTGACCTTGCAGCCTCTTACCGATTGGTCGCGCGCGAAGGCTGGGACGAGATGTTGTCAACGCACATTTCGGCGCGACTACCTGACGAACCGGATAAATTCTTGATCAACCCTTATGGTGTGCTGTTTGGCCAAATTACAGCGTCATCCTTGGTGAAGGTCGATTATGATGGCAATGTCTATTCGGATACGGACTATCCGTTAAATCCGGCCGCTATTGTCATTCATGGCGGGATTCTGCAAGCGCGCAATGATGTGGCCTCGGCCCTTCACTTGCACACGCAAGCAGGTGTCGCGGTGTCAACGCACAAAGAAGGACTGATGCCGCTCAATCAACGAGCGCTCTATTTTCAATCGGTTCTGGGTTATCACGACTATGAGGGGCTCGCCGTTGACGAGTCTGAACGTGAAACCTTGTCGGCGGATTTGGGAGCAGACAAATGGGCGCTAATCTTGCGCAATCACGGAACACTGACTGTAGGCAGGTCCGTGGCCCAAGCCTACGTCTATATGTTCTTTCTGGAACGGGCGTGTCAGATCCAAGTGGCGACCTTGGCCGGCGGCGTCGAGCTAACCAAACTGCCTCAAGATGTGATCGACTTGGTGCCCAAGCAAGCGACACATTTTAAACATATGGGTAAGTTTGAATGGCCGGCACTGCTTAAATTGCTGGACCAAGAGGACGCGAGCTATCGCACTTAATCCAAACAAGCCTCCTTTTCTATCATGAGTGAACCCCTTTCGTTTGTACAGACAGGCCTGCCTGTTCGTGCGGTTTTTGGCGCGGGTTCTTTTGCCCAAATCAAATCTGAAACAGAACGGCTGGGCGCGAAACGCGCTTTGCTGTTGTCGACACCTGGCCGACGTATCCTCGCCGATGAAGCCGAAAAGCTGATGGGCGATCTCAGCGTTGGGATCTTCGATCAGTGCAAAGAACATCTACCCGAAGACTCAACGGCTGCGGTGCGCGAGGCCGCGAAAGCAGCAAAAGCTGATTGCGTAATCGCGATGGGTGGCGGCAGCACCATTGGCCACGGAAAGGCGGTCGCACTGGTGCAAGATGTTACGCTCATCCATGTGCCGACAACCTATTCCGGGTCCGAAATGACACCGGTCCAGGGTTTCACAGTTGGCGGCGTAAAGCGGTCCATGTTTGACAGCAAGATGCTGGCGAAAACAATTATCTACGATCCGCAATTGACCCTCACCCTACCACCCGAGACAGCCGGGCCAAGCGGCATCAATGCGCTCGCTCATTGTGTTGAGGCGGTCTATGGCGCACAAGCCACGCCGATCACAACCCTGTTCGCCGAAGAAGGGGCCCGCGTCCTGTCATCTGCGTTGCGGCTTGTGATCAAAAATCCCCGCGATATCGAGGCGCGCAGCAACGCCCTTTATGGTGCCTATCTTTCCGGTAACGCCATGTTGGCCGGCGCCGGCATCCATCATCACATCGCGCATGTTTTGGGCGGAACGTTTGGCATGAATCACAGCCTCGCCCATACGGTGATCTTGCCCCACGCGGCGGCCTACAATGAAACCGTGGCACCGGGATTGGCGAAGCTGGCTTCCATCATTGGCGATGGGTCAATCGGCGCATCGCTGTTCACTCTGTGCAAGGGTTTGGGCATCGACATGCGGTTAAGCGCGCACGGTTTCCGTGCAGAGGATCTGGACTCTGCCGCGGAGCACGCGGCGCAACCCCGCTTTCCCAATCCGCGCCCGCCTTCGGTTGCCGCGATGCGCGATCTGTTGGACGATGCATTCCACGGACGCGAACCGCGGACCTGGCCCGCCCCTCAGATTGCACAGCAATAGTCCAATTAGTTGGATTTGCGCGCTACCCGAGATGCCGGTTTACACCGGCATGAGCGGTGGGAAGATTGGATCGTAAAAGTAACCCGCTCATACCGGCGAACGCCGGTATCTTGCGCCGCATATTCCGACCCCTCGCATCCGCGACGACACTTTCGCGGTGATTTTTACGCCGCTGTAAGAGCGACCAGGTCGCGGGCGGTTGTGCGTTCCAGTTCATGGCACGCGCCAATGAAAGCCCCGGCCTTGTTTTCTCCCAACACCGGTTTGGCGAGTGAGGTGAACTTGCTTTCGAGCGATTGCCACTGCTCGTCGAGATTATCCGCAGCTATCGCCACATCGTGTATGCGCGAAACTTCCTGTCCGTCTTTGAGCTTGACCACCACTTCTACGGCATTGTTCGAGGTGCGGTCCGTCCATTCTTCAACAGTGACCTTGTCGCGATGTTGGTTCAGGTCGTCGCGATTCGCATTGGCGTCCGAGAATGTCGCGATGTCAGCCGTATCAAGGCCATGGAACGCCATCGCATTGGTGAGCCGCAAGCTGAACTTTGCTTCAAGGCCCGTCTGGGGCTCCAGAATATTACAGACTTTGAAATGTCCCGGATCCACTTTCAAACGAACGGACTCGATCATTTCCGGTTTGACTTGCTCTTTGTCGCGAAGATGTTTTGTGGCCTCGAGGGAAGAATGGGTGAGGTAACAGGCCGCGTGATATTTGAACAGGTTCCCGCGCACATAGGTTCCGTGTTCCGGTTCCTCGAAGGCATGATCAAGATTGATTTTGTCTCCCCGCGCGTCCGCAAAACCTTGCTCTGTTTCCAGCACATCGGAGCGGCTTGTGAAGCCACGCGCCGCCAACCGTGCAGCCCCCACACCAATCGATGCCGCGTGCCCCGCGTGATAGGGCTTGCACATGGTGCCGAACATCGACTTAAGGCCTGATGCCTGCGTGCCGGCAATGCCAAAAGCTTGCGCCGTTTGTTCCGCCGTCAAGTTCATCAGCCGGGCGGAGGCCGCCGTGGCACCGAATACGCCGATGGTTCCGGTGCCGTGCCAGCCCCTTTGATAATGCCCCCCACCAACAGCCCGTCCAACGCGGCATTGCGTTTCGTAACCGGCAATGAACGCATTGAGAATGTCTTCGCCACTTGCGCCCACATCCTCTGCCACAGCAAGTACAGCCGGCAGTAGGGGCACGGACGGATGCCCCAGCATCGCCCAATGCACATCGTCATAGTCCAAGGCATGTCCCGCAGCGCCGTTGATCAAGGCGGCCTGCCGGCAATTCACGCGTCCTGATTGGCCCACCAAGCCCGCCTTGGCGTTGCCGCCTTCATCCTCGGCTTCTGCGCGCAGAATTTGGCTGAGCGGTTCGGAAGCCCCTGGCAAGGTCACGCCGATCAGATCGAGAACACACTGCTTTGCCACAACAATCGCATCTTCCGGCCACTGATCATATTGCGACTGAACCACAAGCTCCGCCAGTGTCCGCGTCAGCCCCTCGTCCTTTGCAACCTCTTTCGCCTTATCCAGGTTTATCGCTTCCGTCATTTTTTGTTCCGCGTTCTGTTTTCTTTAGGTGGGGGCGGTTTCCGTGCACCGCCTGCCGGCATCTGTGAGCGTGTCGTCTCGCGCGTTTCCGAACGAAAGACCAAAGCCACTTTTTAGGGAAACGCTATAGCATCCTACCCCTGACCGCCGGTATAATGAACCCCGTCGTGTGCAAGCTGGAGGGGAAACCAATGGGACCGGCACCAGGCAAAATCCAAGCTGTTATGCTTGCTGCGCTCTTGCTGAGTTCGGCCGCGTTCGGGGCCGCGCAGGCGGATGACCGGCCGATCGGGCTGATCGAGCAACTCACAGGCGCGCCTGAAGCTGAAGTTGGTGAATTTGATTACCTGTATGATCGCGACAAGGTTGATCTGCGCCCCTCCGGATCCATGACAGTCTCCTATTTCGGAAATTGCTCGGTCGATACATTCGCCGGGGGTGTCGCCCGGTTCAAAGACGGCGAAGGCCGCTCGACCAAAGGGGGGACGCTCGCCTCTGAAACGCGCGATTGCCAGTCATCCGAAGTCGCCATGACGGAAGACATGGTCGAAGCCGGGGCTGCCATCAAACGTCTGACCCCGTTTGGTGAGGCCGACTGGCTGGAATGGACCGTAAAGACAACCCCTATATTCAAATGGGAAATGCCGCGGCGTGCGAAAGGCCCTACCCAAATCCGAGTGGAATATGCCGACGCCGCCACACCGCAGGTGATTTGGCAAACGGAAGTATCGGGGACTCATGTTGCTTATCCCGAGTCGGCGCCCGCCTTAGAAGACGGTAAGCCTTATCGTGTTGTCGCCAACTTTGATCGCGGCGACGATGTGGAAGGTGTCTTCTCGGTTGATCCGGCGTTGGAAGTTGACTTGAGCACCCAAAACCGGCTCGTTCCGCTCGGCTGGGAATAACATGCACAAGAAACAGCGCGATCGGGCGATCGTTGCTGGGTGCATCGGTTTTGTCGTTGCACTGTTGAGCTTTCTCCCCCAAGCTGAACTCCTTCAACGGCTCGGGATCGACGCCTTGCTGCCGGCACGCCATGCCCTGTTCGGTCCCCTGTTTGAACCGGCCGAGTCCGATGTGGTCTTAGTGGTGATTGACGAAGACACCCATCGTTTGCCGCCCTTTGCCGACACGCCGGAGGTCGCCTGGACATCGAACCTCGCGCAAGTCATCACAAACATTGCCGCTGCCGACCCGACGGCCATTGGATTGGATGTGGTGTTTCCCAAAACACTCAGCACAAGGAACTTGCTGCCGGGTTACGACAGACCCTTTCTGAGAGCCCTCTCCGGCGCCGCCAAACAGAACAAGCTTGTCATGGGTGGCGCCAACATCTCGTCCGTCCGTCTTCGCCCTTTCGAAGGGCAAGTGATTGCCGGCGGTGGCGAGAAGAACCTCGCATATCTCAATCTTTTGCTGGACGGCGACAAAGTCATTCGCCGCTATGCAGGGTCGAAGAGCAAATCGATGGGCACTGAGCTGGCAAAACGTGCGGGGTTCGACGTACCGGAAAACGCGTTTCTTCTGAACTTCAATACCGGTGCCGCGCCGCTGCCGATCTATAGTGTGGGCGACCTTTATCATTGCGGCTTGAAGTCTGAACTGTCCTATTTCGAGCGCTTCCGCGACAAGATCGTGCTGATCGGCGAAGTTCTCGACATTGAAGACCGGCACCAGACGTCAAGACGGTTTGCGAACCAGAAAGACCAGTGGAAGGTCACGGATCGCTGCATGCCTGACGTCAGCGATCTGGGATGGACCAGTGTCGCCCGCCCTTCGATGCCCGGCGTGGCCATTCACGCGGCGGCGATTAACAGCATCACGAAAGACCATGTTTTGGGGGCCCTCTCCCCTATGGCGAGCGCTGTTGTGACGTTTGTCAGCGTCGCAGCCATTGCTTTTGCTCTTTTGAACCTCCCGCTCGCGCTCGGCGCCGTGATCGCGGTGATCGGACTTGGGCTGCTCTTTTTGGTATCGGTCATTGCGCTGCAAAGCGCCGTCTTGCTGCCGTTCGGTTTAATGCTCGCGGGCGGCCTGATCACGTTCCCAGCGACCTATCTGTACCGCCTTTTTGTCGAGGACAAAGATCGCCGCTTCATCCGCCGGGCGTTCCAACATTATTTGAGCCCAATCCTGGTCGATCAGCTTGCGGAACAACCGGACACGCTGAAGCTCGGCGGCGAGACGCGCCACATAGCGATCATGTTCATCGATCTTGCGAACTACACAACATTAAGTGAACGGTTGGCCGATAGACCAGAAGTCTTCGGCCGTATCGTCAATGCCTATCTGTCGCGCGTTTCTGAGATCATCGAAAAGCACGAAGGCTATATCGACAAGTTCATTGGCGACGGGATCATGGCCATGTGGAATGCTCCGGCGCCAATCACAGGGGCGGAGCAAAAATCCGTGCTGGCCGCCCTCGATGCCCTCGACGCCATGGCGAGCATCAACCGCGATCTTAAAGCCGACATCCCCAAAGATCTGCCAGCAGCCGTACGCATTGGTCTGCATGCGGGCCCCGCCATTGTGGGCAATATGGGATCGGAAACGCGTTTCAACTACACAGCCGTCGGCGACACGGTGAATCTCGCCGCCCGCCTTGAAGGTGCCAACAAAGTATACGGCACCCAGTTCCTCGCCACGGAAACCATCAGGGCGCATTTGGACGATGCGCTGCTGATCCGCCAGATCGATAAAATTGCCGTTGTCGGCAAAAGCGAAGCCTGTGACATCTTTGAAGTGTTCGGTCCGACATCGAATGCCGACGCCGCAACGCGAAACCGCTTTGAGACCTATGAGCAAGCATTTGCGCTTTACCAAGCGCGCAACTTCGCCCAAGCTCTAGAGAAGCTCGCGGCGGTGAAAAACGACGACCCGGCCGCCGCGCAGCTCGCGCAGCAGTGCGAGAAATTCATCGCCACGCCGCCGCCCGACGACTGGGACGGTAGGTCTGAACTCGAAACGAAATAGTAAACGAAACAAAAGAACCGATCGCAACACCCCGAAGAGGAGAACGCCATGACCATGTCTTTCGGCATCACCATTTTTCCCACCGAATACACCATGCCGATCGCAGACTTTGCGCGCGCCGTTGAAGAGCGCGGGTTTGACTCGCTTTGGGTGGCCGAGCACACCCACATCCCCGCCTCGCGCAAAAGCCCTTGGCCGGGCGGCCCGAACCTGCCCGCTTACTATCACGATGTGATGGATCCATTTGTGTGTTTGGCGGCGGCGGCTTCGGTCACTAAGAAGATTAAACTCGCAACCGGCATATGTTTGGTCATTGAACGCGATCCCATCACGCTTGCTAAAGAAGTCACAACGCTCGACCGTGTATCAAACGGACGCTTTCTGTTTGGCATCGGCGGCGGATGGAACGCGGAAGAAATGGAAAACCACGGCACCGAATTCAAAACGCGTTTCAGTTTGATGAAAGACCGTATCGAGGCCATGAAAGCCATCTGGACACAAGAGATGCCGGAATATGAAGGGCGCTTTGTTAAATTCGACAAAATGATGCCCGGCCCACAACCGGTGCAGAAGCCTCATCCACCCATCATTGTGGGTGGGGGATGGCCACATGCCGCGAAGCGCGCGATTGAGTATGGCGATGGCTGGATGCCCATTCCGGGCCGTGACGATGACCTCACCACATTGGTACAAGATTTTCGCAAGATGGCGAAGGAGGCGGGGCGTGATCCTGACAAAATTGAACTCACCGCCTATGGCACGCCACCCAAGCCCGACTTCGTGAAGCGCTTGGCCGATGCCGGCATCAACCGTGTTGTGTTCGGGGTCCCCATGGATTCAGCGGACAAGATTCTGCCCGTACTGGACCTCAACGCCAAAATCATGGCGGACATCGCGGCGTAGAGCAGTCACCACCGAAGGCCTCGCCATAAATGTCATTCCCGAAATCGCGATAGCGATTATCGGGAATCCACAACCCCGGCATTCCAACGTTGTGTGCAGGGGTAACAGCTAAACTTCCCGAGATGCCCGCCGGAGTTTATGCCCGCGGAGGCGGGTAAGGGCATGAGCGGTTGGTCGATGGGCCTGGAACCAAGAACTTTCGCTCGTTCCCGCGGAGGCGGGAACCTAGAGCGTGTCTGAAGTTACCCCAGCGCCGCCGAGAATCATCTCGCGCTGTATCATGATCGGCGTGTCGTTAACCTGGCCCCTGCGGGCGAATTAAGGCATACTCACGCCATCCGGCAGATCATGTAAGGGGACGGATCTCGGCATGCAAAAACAGACGCTTACGCGACGGACGATGCTCCGTACGGCAACCGGTTTGGCAGCGGCAGCAACCGCCTCACCGGCGCTTGCCGGTTTCTCCATCGGCATCGGCCCGATCAGCACCGACGATTTTTTGGCCCTCGGCCGCATGTTCAAAAACATCGACATTGGTGAAGAGGAAGAAATCGCCATGGGCGAAGGCCTGTTCGGCCCCATCGTCGACAGTATCGGGGGGTCCTATCAAAACTCCTCCGTGCAATCCGGCATCCGCCGCTTTGCCGACCCGCTGTTTGCTCAATCCACGCGGCCCAATTTCAATTGGGAAATCACGGTGGTCGACGACAATGCAGCCAACGCCTGGTCCCTGCCCGGCGGCAAAGTGGCCATCAACAAAGGGTTGTTGCGCTATGTCGACAACGAACATGAACTGGCCGCCGTCATCTCCCACGAGATGGGTCATATCGAAATGAGCCATGCGGCCAAGGAGATGGAAAAAGGGGCGTTTTGGGAAGGGGTCTCTTCCGTCGGACAACGGGTGGTTCAATCAGAACTCGCGTCTAAAGGCGCCGCCGGCCTGGTGGCCAATGCGGCTCTGGCGGAATTGCAGGGACCGCTCGTCAAGCTGGCCACATCGGGCTATTCCAAAGATGCTGAACGCGAGGCCGACCAGCATGTGATTTCGACATTTGCGAAGAGCGGTCACGACGCCGACCGCGGCATTCGCGTGTACAACACCATGCTGGAACTGGTGCCCAAAAAATCCAAAGGCACCACGTCCCTTTTCTCAGGTCATCCGGACATGAAGAAACGGATCAAATTGTTGGAAGAAGCCGCCCCCGCGTCTTCAGGAAGCGGCGGGAACAAGCAGGGTTTTGACGCTCTCAAGAAACCCTTCCCCACACGGAACTTTTTCAGACGGCAGAGTTGACCGGGATGCATTTCAGTGAGTTGAGACGGAAATGACGCTGAGAGTAAGGGTGATTTTTGTGAAACAAACTTGCCGTCACCGTGTCTCCCCCGCTCGTCCCGGCGAAGGCCGGGACCTAGGGCTGCATTGGAAGTTCTCCTCAGCGTTTGCGTCATTATCAATAGACTTCCAATACAGTCATGAACTTCCGAGTCTCTCGAGATGCCGGCCTTCGCCGGCATGAGCGGACTAAAATGACCTTGCGTGGGTCATCCTTATACCATTGCAATTCGCGCAGACCCTTTTGTCCGATCATACCGACCGACTTTGTTAAAGCAAACGCAGGGACTTCATCATGATACGAAACATTCTTATCGGCCTGGCCGTTCTGATCGTCGCCATTGTTGGCGTCAGTTTCATTCTGCCGCAGAACGTCAAGGTCTCGCGCTCGGTTGTGGTTGAAACCACGCCCGAGCATGTTTTCTCCCTGCTCAGCACCTACGAGACATTCAACAATTGGTCGCCCTGGGCCAAACGCGATCCCAATACGAAATACACGTTCGAGGGCCCCTCGCATGGCGTCGGCGCGCGCATGCGCTGGGAAAGCGATCATCCCAATGTGGGCAACGGTATGCAGGAAATCACAGCAACCGTCCCCTACGAACGCATCGATGTGTTTCTCGACTTTGGCGATATGGGCCAATCGGACGCTTACTACTTGATCAAAGATCACCCCGACGGCGCGCAACTCACTTGGGGCTTTTCCACCGACATGGGTTACAACCCCATCAGCCGCTATATGGGATTGATGATGGACACCTGGATCGGCGCCGACTACGAACAAGGCCTTGCGGATTTCAAAAAATTCGCCGAGTCCACACCGCCACCAGTTACGCGGTAAATGCGCCGATGCCTTCAAGAAGCGCGCTGTGGCGAGCGGTCACCATCTGACGCCGGCAGGGCTTCTCGCGCTTCTGCAAGGGTCATGGTTTGGTGATCGTCCGACTGCCTTAACAGAAACAAAAACACCGCGGTCACCACGATTACGCAGACCGACCAGACGGCCAACAGCATGCCAAGGTTCTGATCCGGATTTTCATACAACGACTTAAGCGCAAAGAGAGTTGTGAAGAAAACGAGTCCCCCAATCAAGCTCCACCTAGAACGAGGCGTCATCCTGGGTCCTACAAACAAGGTTGCTTTTGAGTTCGTCCTTTCAAGATGATTAAGAAGGACGAGCACGGCTTGGCGGCATTCACGATACGAACGACTATTTCCGAAGGTAAGGGTTCCGAAATCAATCTGCTCGCCATTGCGCGCGACAATGTTCAAAGTGATGGCGCGCTGCGCCGGACCCACCGAGAACATTCTCTGCTCATTGACGTTGACGTAAACGCTTTCAATCTCGTCATAGGCGACGGATTGCGCGACGCCCTTCCTGTTGAGGGTGAGCGCGGTGTCAGAAAACCATACGTGAACTTCTTGCGTCGATAGGGGCAGTTTCCATTCATAAGGGCCGGCAGTCATGCCTCATGTTACCGCGGGGGTTGTGAACGAATGGTAAGCCCGCATGTCGCGATCTCTTCACACTAAACTGACCAGGGCGCATGCGTCCGCAAAGGCCTTGTGTTGCGGACTGGCGGAGACTCGGGCGGATGGGCTCTGGGACGCAGCCGGTATTTCTGCTGCCCAGTCCTCAGTGCGATGACGATGGATCGTTTTGCAAACGGCTTACCTTCAGTTCTTTCTTATTGAGCTGGCGTTTGTGCATCACTTGCCAGCGGTCAGCTTCCCGCCAGGCGCCAGTAGCCAGCGCATGCACGATGTCATCGTCCGTACACGGCACGCGCTTTTTCATGCGCGGCGGGCGGTCGAACGTCACCGCGTACCAAATGCCTTTAAGGCGGACCAGGCATTCCCTGTCCGACAGGCGGCGCAGATCATCGCGCGGCGTGGGCGCTTTGCGCCGCCAGCGTTCGCGCGGGGTCTGAACGCCCATTTTGCGGCAGAGCGCCTCGGTCCGCTTGAGCCGGCCGTCATCGGGATCGACATAAAGGTCTTGATGCCATCCCGCAGGTCCACCGCGCCGTCCCCAGGGTGGGTGGCCGGTCAGGTGCCCGTCTTTGTCGCGGTGCACATGGCGCATAACGAAATCGTCGATATGCGTGCGCACATGCATCTTTACCGTGCTGCCCGTATCCAAATGCGCACAGATATCGCTGAACACATCGTCCCATTTGCGGCCCACCTGCGCCTGCAGGTAACGCTTCAAGGGCGCGAGGTTTTCATTCAAGCACTTGGTCCACCCGGTGCGCTCTAGCACAAGGCGATGGCCGGTCGCGTGGGTACGGTCCGGACATTTGTCGTGGCGTATCTTCGACTTGGTGGCCGACCGGCTGCCCCAACGGGGACGTTCGACAATCACTTTGAACATGTCTTCACGCATCGGCGCCTCCTGCATCGCAAGAGGAAACCAACGGCCGAAGATCGTGTCGAAGATCGTTTCTAAGTAAGTTTATCGTGGCGGTATGCCCGCCCTTCGTCAGATTGCTTGCGCAATCCGAACAGAAAGCGTCACAGAAATTGCCCATGATGAGGGTTCCTGAATCGAAAAAAGAGTCATGCCATTCGGTAAGCAAAAAGTGCCGCTTTGCATGGAACCCTCCTTTCTTGTTTCAGGTTGAGCAAAATCGGGAGGCGGGATTTAAACCAGAAAAATAAAGCGCGCAACAAAGAAAGACGACCGATGCGGATTTTTTGCCGGCTTTTGACCACTCACGCGCAGGCAGGTATCTAGAGCGACACGAAAGTTCTTGAATGAATCCATAGTTTGTTCATCGCCGCGATGAAACGCGACCTCTCACATAAACTTCAGATACCGCCCTAAATACCCGCCATTGCGGACATGAGCGGTGATGGGTGGCGGTTTGAAAAACGATTCCCACACGGTCATTCCCGAAATCGCAATAGCGATTATCGGGAATCCATAAACCCTGCGGTCAAACTTTAGATTTCAGTGGGTATGGATCCCCGCGCACGGCGGGGATGACAGATTAAAGAAGGCGCGCGCCGGTGTAATCACGCGGCGTCGGTGTTGGTTACGGGTTTAAGCTCGCTGATTTTGCGCGCGCCGGCTGCGGCATTGCCTCCGGTGTCGCTTCCACTCTCACCCAATGAGTAGCGGCCTTCTTTCTCCTTTTTCGCTTGGGCGCGGGCACCGTTGCGTTTGGTGGTCATGGCCATCAATTGGTGGAGCGGCTCGCCTTCGGTAAACACGGTCGTGGCTTGGTTGCGCGCGGCTTCCCGCACGGCTTCATAATGAAGCCCGCTGGCATAAAGCTGGGCCACCGTTTCGAAGGCGATGTTGTGTTTGGTCGCGATGTCTTTGATCTCTTCCGCCACCTTTTGAAGCCGGCTCGCCTCGCCAATGCCGGTGAGCCGTTGCACTTCCGTGCGCGCGGTGCCTTCAAAGATCAAACGCTGGCGTTCCGCCATGGCATTCTCGATTTCTTCATGCAATTGCGGTTCGCTGACGCGGATATCAATCACGCGGATGCCGTATTCGGTTTCCACGGCCATCGCGACGGAGGGCTCGCGCGGGCTGCGCGCGTCTTGCGCCCGGCGCCGTTCCTTCCACCCCCACGCACGTGGATCCTGCGCTACCGCATGCCGCCCGGCATCGGGTGCATCGGCCGAGCCGTACAAGACCGCATTGCGAATGCGTTCCTTACCGCTGTAGAGCTCGTCGCGCTTCATCCGGTTGGCAACGCTGCGCACACCGCGCTGGACCCGCGATTGCATTTGCGCGATCGCGTCTTCTGCTTGCACATAAAGGCCCGCATTGATGATTTGATATTCGATCGTGACGGGCAACGTGACCGGGTTTTGGTCCCGCGTAATCGCGTGCAAATGCTCGGTGATATGCCGCCGCCGTGTCAGCACAACGGAATGGATCGAATGAAGCCCGGCAGGGAACTTAAATTTGACGCCGGGCGTTTTGAGCGTTTTGACGATCTTGCCGAAACGCGCAAGCACCACTTGATGACTGGTCGGCACCGCCAGAACGCACGTTCCCCCCAACAGCAACACCGCGAAGGGCAGCGAGAGCAGCGCGGGCAGCAACAAGACAGCATCGATCGCTTGCAGGTTTGCATTGATGTTACTCGCCGCAGAACTGATGCCGGAGGCCATCCATTCGGGGAGATCGGCATGCCAGGCCCCCACGCCCCCCCGTACGATCCATTGCACACCGGAGGCCACGGCTAGGGCGGGCCAGACAATCAGAAAATTGACGATGGGGAGAAAGGCGGCCATCCAACCCATCTGCATACGGAATGAACCGGGAAATTGCCGGGGAAACATCGCGGCTGCGGCCTCAGGCGAGAGGACAAGTTCGACGCGATCTTCGTTTTGGGCGCGTTGGGCCGCCTCGTTGGCGAGCGTGCGCCGGCTCTGAGAGGCACTTTGGTTTGGCGGCTGGTTTGGGGGCTGGTTCGGCGCCCGGTTCGGTGCGGGCGTTTCGGCGGGGTGTGGTGACGATTCTGACGGTTGTTCGGCTGGGTGTGTCCCGATACTTTCTGTGTGTTCTGAAACCAAGTGCATGCTTCCTCCTCCACCATCCTTTCGCGGCAGGCTTTGGAAGCGAAGGGGAGAACAGGCTGGCGCTCCTAAGCCTTTTCCGCGGGCTCGGTGCCAATCCCTTGACAAGCACAGACCCTACCCTTCTAATTTATATCTAGTTGGTGACAAATCAACACAATTAAGTATTTCGATCGCAACCATCTGGTTGCAAATTATCTCCCAAATGAAACGTTATAGTCCCTATCATGACACTATATAGTTATTACAGTTTCCCGAAGGTCAAAATGCAGTACTTCAGAGAACAACCTCGATGCAAAAGTGCAGATACGAGTTGCAAAGACCACTCCTCTTCTGTCCACTCGGCGTTCGACAACAACTGGTCCGAGTAACACGCACCACCACAAGGTGACCAGGCATCCGCGCAAAAGTTTTTTTGAGACCGCCCATGCAAACTTCTCTTTGTTCCCCTCAACTGCTCATTCAGCTGCTGGCGGTCTATCGCGGACTGCCCGCAGACGCGATTGAATCGGAACTGCGCGAGGCCCAGCGCACTCTTCAGACGCCCTCGATCACGGCCCTGCGCAAATGGGTGACGGGTGAAACCCTCAGCTTCGGTGCCCAAGGCGCCAAATTCTTCTCGGCCTATCTCAACGAAAACAAGGCCGCGTACCGACTGAGCAAATCTCAAATCGAAGGCGTGACGAGCGGCTCGCTGTTTCAAACCATCAAAGCCTTAGGCCTTGCCTATGATCAGGTTTATCCCTGCCTGCCCGCAGATCTTCAAAAGGTGATGGATTGGTCGCGCGACTTTGGCGGCTCCGCACGCCTGCCTTCGCGCACCTATCGCCAAGAAAGCCTTGGCCGCATCAAACGCAATCTGTGCGGGCTCTATTACCTTTACCGAAAACGCAGCAGCGCCTCGGGCCTCGTGCGGGAAATCATCCACATCGAGGACAAGTTCGAACGCTTCACCGCCACCTATTACTACGCGACCGGTCAAATCTGGCAGGGCCAGGCGGTGTTCTCGCGCAATGCGATCTACTTTCTGTTTTCGATCAAAGAAGAAAACGACCTGGCCGCCAATTTCATGTCCGTTCAACGCAAGGATCGCGTGGTCGAACATTTGTGCGGCATCGGATGTTCCATGTCGCGTTACGGTTCCACTGATCCGGGAAGCCGGCGCATCGTGCTCCGGCGTATCCCAGAGGACTCACAGGATTACAAAGACGCAAAAGAGGAAATCGATCAGCGCAGCGCAGGCACATTTCAACCCGGTACACATGATCACGTCACAATTTTGCGGCCAACGGAACAGGATTCCATCAAATATTATGCCGCGGTTGAGAACCACACCAACACAACGCGCGCCCGCGATTTCATTCACCTCAACTCCGATCAGTTTATGAATGAATGCATTCAACAGGGCGAGCGGTTCTGGGCTCTGTTCCAAGAGCTCACGACAAATCTCACCGGGGACAAGGGCGAACAAGCGCGCCTCAACCGGATGCAGGATCTCAACGCCAATCAGATGTACGAATTGCTCGAAAAACTCGATGGCCAGGGCGTGGCTTCCGTTTTGTCTTGATTGCTTTCTGCGCGCAGACCGGCGAAGCTACTTGCCAAAACCCACAAACGCGTTTGCCAAAAACGGCGCTTGTCAAAGAAGAGCTTCTGTCATGTCCGTTACTGTTCGAAATCCGCACAACACCTACGCCGAACAGGTCGTCCATTACATGGTGCGGCCCCACACAGATATTCCCACCGCCCCTGTCTTGGGCGCAGCCGCGTGGACGGGACCGCAACTGCAAGACTCTCCCCTTTGGATCCATCAAATAACGCAAGACGAAATCGGCCAGCTCGAACGCGCGGCAGACCATGTGACCGCCAACCGTACTGAGATGGCGGATCTGCGCCCCGACGATTTTCCTCTGGGCAGCTTGCGCGAGACCATTGCCCAATGGAACGAAGAGCTCAGAACCGGACGCGGCTTTCTGCTGGTGCGGGGCCTGCCTGTTGCCGACTGGGGTGAACAGAAAAGCGCGCTTATCTACTGGGGCATTGGTCAGCATCTCGGCATCCCGGGCGCCCAAAACCCGGCGGGTGATCTGCTGGGCCATGTGAAAGACACAGGCGCGGAACAGGAAAACCCTAATGTCCGCCGCTACTTGACTTCCGGCAATATCGACTTTCATTGCGATGGGGCCGATATTGTGGGCTTGCTCTGCCTGCGAAAAGCGAAACGGGGCGGCCATAGCCGCATTGTCAGTTCCGTTGCTGTCTACAATGAATTGCTTAAACGCCGGCCCGATTTGGCCGCGCGCTTGTTCGAACCTGTGATGATCGACCGCCGCGACGAACAGGGCCCGGGCGAGGCGCCCTACAGCGAAGTGACACCTAGTCAGTATGCGGACGGCCGTTTGCGCACGTTTTACCACAGTGAATATTTCCGCTCGGTCGAACGCCATGCCGAGGCGCGGCGCTTTACCCCACAAGAACGCGAGCTGTTCGACACCTACGAAGACATTGCCAACGACCCGGCATTCTATCTCGATATGGATCTGGAACCCGGCGACATCCAATTTGTCTCAAACCACTATCTGCTGCACGCCCGCACAGAGTACGAGGATTACGAAGACCCAACCCAACGCCGCCATTTGCTGCGCCTGTGGATCTCGCTGCACGATGCTTGAGGGGTCGCCCTAACGAAAGCGAAGATTCAGTACCTCCCTTGCGCTCATAGCTCTTGAACAATCAGTGTCCGGACCATTTGGGGTCGCGGCCTTCTTTGAAGGCGGTTGGGCCTTCCTGCGCGTCGTCGCTCAGATAGACATGCTCCCACATCTTATCCGCCTCTTCGAGCGCGTCGGCCCAGCCTTTTTCCGCGGCCATATAGACCATCTTCTTGCCGGCCCGTACCGACAGGGGCGCATTCTTGGCGATGGTCGCGGCCATTGCGCGGGCTGTCGACTGCAATTCAGACAACGGTACAACCTTGTTCACGAGGCCGATGTCATAGGCGCGCGCCGCACTGATGGGCTCGGCGGTCAAAACCAATTCAAGCGCGATCCTGGGTGGAATAAGCCAAGGCAACGGTGCGGCCCAAGGCGAGCCTCGGCACCATTTCGCTTCTGTGATCGCAAAACGGGCATGATCAGCCGCAATGCACAGATCGCACATTTGTGCCATCAAAAACCCACCCGCATAGGCAACACCGTTGACAGCGGCGATCACCGGCTTGTCCGTTTTCACATTCCGCCCGAGATAAGGGAGAAAATCAGGTGGCGGCACTTTGAGCTGCGTTTCCGACATTTCCTTGAGATCACCGCCAGCGCAAAACGCCTTGTCGCCGGTTGCCGTCAGGATCGCAACCCGCGCGTCATCGTCCTCAACAAAACGGCGATAGCCCGCCCAAAGTCCATCGCGCACAGGTTTGCTCAAGGCGTTGCGCGCCTCGGGCCTGTCAATGGTGATGGTTGCAATATGGTCGGACACGTCATAGCGCACGGGCAGTTCTGTCATGAGTGGGGGTCCCTTCTTTGAACCTCTGGAGCGTCTTAGATTTTTTCCTCGGGTTCAAGCCACCCCGACTCGCGACGCCTCATTGACCAATAGTTAGGTATTGACCTAAGTGTTATAGATCCCATACTGTGGTGGCCATTCGGGCTGGCAGCGCGAAGTGCAAGTCCGCGCGGATCAACATCATTGTGGAGGCACAGTCATGACTGGAACTGAACACATTGAAGGGCGCGCCATTGTTGGCCGTGATGCGTGGCGCCGTGCGCGCATGGAGATGTTACGTCGAGAGAAAGATGTAACCCACAGATTGGACGCGCTGGCAAAAGAACGACAGGCTTTTCCCTGGATGCGCCTTGAAAAGAACTATGTGCTTGAAACGGCGGACGGAGAAAAGAACCTTAAGGAACTGTTCGGTCCCTTTCGGCAGTTGATTGTCTATCACTTCATGTTTGGTCCTGATTGGCCGCAGCTGTGTGATGGCTGCACCCAATGGGCCGATGCCTGTAACGGAACCGTGCACCATATCGAACGGTTTGACGCCACCTGGATCGCCGTGTCCCGGGCTCCCATAGAGCAGATTGAACGGGAACGCGCGCGCATGAACTGGTCATTCGTTTGGGCCTCATCCTACCAGTCCGACTTCAATGAAGACTTTTACATGAGCGCGGAGCCCAATACGAAATCTCGTCAGATAGCGGATGAAATTGTGTTTTACGACAGGGGCGAGTCAGGCGGGATCAGCGTCTTTGCCAAAGAACAAGACGAAGTGTTCCTCACTTATTCCTGCTATAACCGCGGCATTCAGCAAATGAACGGCATATTCGGCTATGTCGACTTGCTGCCCTTTGGCGGCAACTAAAGGTTACTGCTCAAGCGCTCGAAACGGCAGCAAAGTTATGCCGCGTTGCGCACCTGTCGCGGTTCGTAGATCGCGGTGTGCCGAATGCTGGCAATGTTCCGATCGTCCGGTCCAACAATCAACACATCAAGTTCGACGAACAAATGTCCCTTGTTTTCGTAATTGTCGCGCACAATGGCGCGCGCCTCCAACTTTTCACCTAGCTGTGCAGCCGAGTGATTTTGAATGTGACTGCCGACATGGATCCAGGGTCCAAGAACCACATTCTGCGACAAAGCACTGTTGGCGGCGCGCAGCAAAAATCCCGTGTGGCAAACGCCCTCATCCTCAAACAGGGGCAGCGTTTCACGCACATCTGTGAGATAGGCGATCGAACTCACTGCGTCCCAACAAAGGGATACCGTGCCGAGCGTCAAACCAGGCTTGAGGCTTTCGGGCGAGGCCTTTGGACGAACGTCCGGCAACGCCGCCTTGGGCATGTCTTTGAGCTCGAACGCAAATGCCGGTGTGCTGTCGAGACGCGCCAATCCTGACGCGCAAGACTGGCCGAGGCTTTCGATGCTGACGGTCAGGTCAGTTGGTTTGTCTTGCTCAACGATGCCGGTGACAATCGCCTTTTTACCGTCATACACGGGCTTGCCGAAGCGCGCTGTCATTTCCCCTTTATCCAGCCATTCCCGTCCCCAATGGGCAACGGGCGCATGAGCCATATAAGCGAACACTTCAACGCCGGGGACCAACCCGCCCTCAAAGCCAAACTTGCGGGCCGTGTCGTCATCGTGAATTTTGTTTTCCGACGTTTGCGCCGTGTTGTACGCCTCGACGGTGTGGCTGAGCTGCATGGGCACCCTCACTTCTCTATTTCTTGTCATGTCAATGTCGCGCCAACAATTGTGACAGTGTCATGAATGGGTTGCAGAAACGCATCACCTTTCTACAAATTCTAGGGCGCGAACGCCAATCTCGTGGCTGGTTGGAGCATTTAGCGGCATAGTGCAAAACGAAGATCGGGGAGCCCAGCAAAGCCTTTCACCATGGAATTGTTCGAGATCACAACCGCCAAACTTGTCTTTGTTGCCCTGATCACACTTGTCGCGATCGTCGTCGGTTATGTGATGCCGAAGCTCTTTGGGCGGGGCCAGGCACCCGTTGCACCGGTACGGCCGCGTGAAGAAATCCCATCGCCGACCAACCGAACACAAAAATCCGGTGAGAAAACGGATTGGGGACCCATCCGGACCGTTTACGGAGACCTGCTTTTCCAAGACTCGACGGACCAAGGTAATCTCGGCGAATTCGTCACCAGCATCCTGATCAGTTCGGACGGCTATCGCCAAGTTGAAGCGAAGCTCCCTGGCAATCGCGGCATCGACGGCTTCTTCATTCGAGAAAAAGTGACAGGGCAAATCTCAGACATTCTGCTGACCGAAACAAAAACCAATATCAGCCCGTATAAGGCAAGGCAGATGGAAGACGACAAGTTGGTCAAAACGCTGAGTGATCTTTGGATCTTGACGTCGGAGAATGATCAGCGGCGCGAAATCTATCGCGCTGCCGCTCGCGCGCTGGTCGACAAACACATCCCCGTGCAGAAGCAGCTTTGGCGCCATTGGCTTGAGAGCGGCACCACAGAAATCTCTCAATTGGACGCGGCAGGCGAAACAGAAGACCGCCCTGCTCGTGTCGACAATAGTGCTTTCTTTTACTCTCTGTTGCTGAGCTATTCAGAATTGCGTGCACATATCGGTAAGCCGATCACGTGAGCGGGCCGGCTCTGTGACCGCATTTCTGCTTGCTGTCATCTAGAAAATAGCACGCTGATCCCGTCGAAAGACGGGATCTCGGACAGCAAACCCGGAGCCGATTACATGAGATGCCGGTTTTCACCGGCATGACCGCACAAAAGAACAGGTGACTTTCATTTTTCGCCCGCCTTTGTCACGGAGTAGCCCGTAAGACAGCGGCAGAGCAACTTCTATTCAGGCAGTTGCTGGCTGACGCGATTAATTTGATCCACACACTTCTTTTCGATCGCATCCCATGCCATCGCCACAGTGCGGTTTTGCTGCAGACATTGGATATAGGCGTCCTGTTGCTCAGCATTCCAAGGTTCACCGGACGGCGATGCTGGAACAGCACCTGTGGATTCGCTGGAATTATTGGCGCTCTCATTTGCTGTTTCGCTGGCGCCGTCTGCCGCGCCATTCTCAGCTTGCTCTTCTCCACCGCATGCAGCGATCATAAGAGGCAACAGAAGCACCGCCATTTTCTTACTGAATGTCATTCGCTCCCCCTATTGGTACCGATTCTCATGTCGCTAGCTTAGCAGGCCTTGCGGCAAATGTGAGTCCAGCAAAAAAATTTACGCCCTCGCCGTGTACGGAATCCTCAGAATTTTCCTTGACCAATTCACCGTCTTCACGTCGAGTAGCCCTGTTAACCAATCGGATCCGCGGAAACGGCCCCGTCCCGCACCAAGTGCACCACCACTGCAGTTAACACTGAAAAGAGAGAGAAGATGAAGTTTGGCATCATTAACGGACTCACTGCGGGCGCTCCCATTAGCGCAATCGCTGACATCGCCATTGCCGCAGAAGAAAGAGGGTTCGATTCACTCTGGCTGCCGGAGCATGTGGTCGGATTTCCGGAATATGAATCGAAATATCCTTACTCGGAGTCAGGCAAGATTCCAGGTGGTAAGTTTCGCGGCACAATGGATCCATTAATGACGCTGGCTTGGCTCGCCGGCCTCACAAAGACGATCAGACTGGGCACCGGCATTTGCATCATCTCCCAGCGCAATCCGGTTTACACCGCACGCCAGGTCGCCGATGTCGACCTGATCTCTGGGGGACGTTTTGATTTCGGCGTCGGGATCGGCTGGCTCGAAGAAGAATTCGATGTGTTGCACGCACCGTTCAAAGCGCGGGGAAAATTAGCCCCCGATTATCTCAATGTTATGAAGGCGCTGTGGTGCGACGACGTCGCGGAGTATCACGGCCAACATTACGATTTACCGGCATGCTCTCAAGCACCGCAACCGGTACAAAAGCCCCACCCCCCGATCATTATGGGAGGTAACGCGGAACCAGCGCTTCAGCGTGCCGCTGAGACATCGAATGGGTGGTTTGGATTTCGTCTGTCCCCTGAAGAAACCGGCGCCAAGATCGCGACACTTAAGTCTTTAGTCGAAAAGGCCGGCAAGAATTGGGACGACTTCCAAATTTCCATGACACCATCGACCAGTGCCGTTGACGAAGCCCTGGTGGATCAATATCGCGCCGTGGGTGTCGACCAAATGATCCTCATCCCGCGCGGACGTACACCTGAAGAAATGAAAACGTGGATGGACGGCGCCAAAAAACTGGCGGCATAGTTCGCCCACTGAGAAGACCACAACATGTTTGAGCCCATAAAGGTATTCGGCCTTCTCAAACGCAGAAGTGACTTGAGCTTTGAAGCGTACAGCCGCCATTGGCGCACCACGCACTTAGCTGAGGCGCTGAAGCTGACCGGTTATATTGCCAGATATGTTCAGAACCATTTTGATCCAACGCCTTTAGATGGTTTCGCGCGTCCCTTCGACGGTTCGCCCGAAATATGGTTTGACGACCCGGCAAAGTCCGTCGCGATGGGCACATCTGAAGAGTATCTGACCGGCGCTTACCTAGATGAGCCTAAGTTTATGGAAGGAAGATCGCAGGGCATCAGCGTCACAGAAGAGATTGTTCTGCCGGGCCCCCCGATGGAATGGGCTCCGAAATCCGTAAAGGCCATGTTCTTCTATAGGCGCGCCAAAGGGCAAACGCGCCAGCAATTCGTCGAACACTGGAAGGCGACAAAAGATCCGCTTGCATTGAACGCTTCGACGCCCTTGCGTTTCATCCGCTCCCTGACGCTTGATGCCGAGGATGACATCGACCTGCTCTACGATGCCGCCGAGGAGTTGTGGTGGCAGACGGAAGCCGACTTCGAGCGGGATTGGTCGGCGGCGCATTTGAATAGAAGTTTGGAGCAGATCGTCGATATACCCGCCTCTATGGCCGTTCGCACGCGCGAACTTCGCGCGATCTGGCCGCCACCAAAGTGAACTTCTGAATCGCTGACAGCAATTATCGGGAAATCAGGTGCTGCCGAGATTCAACCTTTGCACTCTGGGGATAGTGAGTTGAATGATGAACTCCATTCCTGTCATTCCCGGGCGCATGTCTACGTGAGAACCGGGAATCCAGTAACCGCTGAGGATTAAGCTTTTTGCGCTGGGGATACGGGATCCTCACTGGAGCCTGTGCCCGCGAAAGCGGGTATGAGGATGACACTGTGTGGTTTAGAGAAGATCTCGGCCGGTTAGTCTTCGTCCTCGTCATCGCCGTCTGGAATGATGACGTCCGCTGTCGTTGTGACAACGCCTGCACTCACATCAACGGCCGTTTCGACAGCTGTCGCGGTCACGTCCACAGCCGCGCCCACGACGGTGCCGACCACACAACCGCCTAAAGACAAGCCAACAAGAATTAAGAGGACAAAACGCATAGCAACTCCACACGACAAGCTATCACTGGCAGTCTCTCCCTAAAACGACATTTGGAAATAAGCGTTAACAGCGAATGTCCGCACCATCGAAATTGCAGGCCGGCTACATTTTTCCATATCAACGAGACGCAGCACGCCTTAGATTTGATGCTTGTCGGCAAGAAGAAAAACCGAAAATCGCATCGCGAACCACGTCGCAATTCGCAGGGGGGCAAGCAAAATGACAAACATGAAAAAGAATCTAACTTTGGCGGCGGCTTTGTTTTCCACCTATTTCCCATTATGTGCCGCGCAGGAGCCAGAACAACCGACAGCTGACAGCTCTACCGTTGCTGACGTCGCGCCGATTGCCGAACCACCCCCCATGTCCCGGAACGTCATCTTGATTGTGGGCGACGGTATGGACGACCATCAAATCACAATCGCGCGCAACTATTTGGCGGGCGCCAATGGGCGTCTTTTGCTGGATAAGATGCCCGTGCGCAGCACCTCGCAGATCTTAACGGTCAGCGAAGAGGATCCATCCAAGCCCGTCTATGTGGCGGACTCTGCAAACAGCGCGACGGCAATGGCGACGGGTCAAACCACCAGCCGCGGCCGGATTGCGACTTCGGCCAAACACGACGCAGACTTCTTGACAATCGCCGAGCTTGCCAAGACGCAAGGGTTTCAGGTGGGGATTGTCGCCACGTCGAGCATCACCGATGCCACACCAGCCTCATTTGTGGCGCATGTCAGCAAACGCGGGTGCGAAAATCCTTCCATGATGAAAGATGGCTTGATCAATGGCCGCGTCGAGATTGATTGTATCGAAGACATGAAAGAAAATGGCGGCAAAGGCTCTATCGCAGAGCAAATAGCCGCGTCGGACTATGACTTGTTCTTGGGTGGCGGCAGCGAACATTTTGAACCGATGATTGAAGGCGGCACCGTGAGTGTCGGAAAGTCGGCGGAAGAAAATGGATTCACCCTGATCACAGAAGCCGAACAGCTCAGCACACTCGCAGCCGGTAAAGTTCTGGGGCTGTTTTCACCGGGAACAATGCCCAGACGTTGGCGCGGCGAGGACGATCGCTCCGCCGAAGCGGCTATACCCAGCCTGCTCAACAGGATTCATCGCTATTTTGGCAGCGTAACCTTGCCTGAGCCCATGCAATGTGAGGACAATCCTTCATTTACCGGAATGCCTTCTATGCGCGAAATGACAATGGCGGCGATCCGTCATCTGTCGCAGACCAACGCGCCCAAATCATCGCCCGGATTCTTTCTCTTGATCGAATCCGCTTCCATCGACAAACAATCGCATCAACGCAATCCCTGCGGCCAAATTGGTGAAATTGAACAACTTCTTGAGTCGTTAGAAGTCAGCCTTGCATTTGCGGATGACAATCCCGAAACGCTTGTCCTGGTCACAGCCGACCACGGACAGGCGGCGCAAATCACACCAATGGACAGCTTATTCTCCGTATACGGTGTTCCTGTCTATACGCCGGGGCAATTGGCCATACTGGAGACACCGGAAGGCAGCCAGATGGCCATCAATTACGCGACGAACAATTTCGCTCTCGAGGAACATACGGGCGTCAGCGTGCCTTTATACGCAAACGAAGTCGGCAAAGACCTAGTTCCAACCATGGTCTCGCAACCTGAGATCTTCACCATTATGGCCAAACATCTCGGACTGGAGTGAGGCATTGCTTTGCCTGCATACAGATTTAGGCGAGCCAACTTCCCGGACAAGATGAGCGTTGAGTAGCGGCGCTCATTCACCCGATCGATTTGTCCTTGCCTTCCCAATAAGGCGCGCGAAGATCTCGCTTAAGTACCTTCATGGCGCCTGATAGAGGCAAGGGTTCGGCGCGGAACTCAACCGATTTCGGAACCTTGTAGCCGGCGATATTCTCGCGTGCGTGGCTGATGATGGCGTCTTCCGTCACATTCGTCCCCGCGTTCGGCACCACGACGGCATGCACAGCCTCGCCCCAGGTCTCGTGCGGAATGCCGATCACGGCAACTTGCGCCACGCCGGGATGGCTGGAAATCGCATTTTCAACTTCTACCGAATACACATTCTCGCCGCCGGTGATGATCATGTCTTTCACCCGATCAACCAAGAACAGATACCCCTCGTCATCGAGATACCCGGCATCACCGGTATGGTACCAGCCGCCTTTGAAGGAGTTCTCTGTTTGCTCCCGTTTCTTCCAATACTCGGTCATGAAATTGCCGCCCTTGGCACAAACTTCACCTGTTTCACCAGCACCAAGTATTTCTCCAGATTCATTCTGTATACAGATTTCCACACCTGGGACGGGCGTCCCAACCGATCGCAAGCGAGCACCCCCTTGCCGATGGTTCTCCGCCGATAGAAACGTCAAGACCGAACTGCTTTCGGTCATGCCGTATCCTTGCGTGATTTCGAGGCCGGGTAGCATTTCCAGCAGCTTGTCCAGCAAGACCGCGGGCATTGGTGACGCACCATAGGTCAGGGATTTCATGCTCTGGATGCGCTCCGGCTTGAAGTCTGGATGGTTGACCATCATGCCAATCATTGTCGGCACCATCGTGGTAATTGTGACCTTGTGCTTCTCGATCAAATCCAGAACGGCGCCCGGCTCAAACATCGGCACCAACACGGTTGTACCGCCCGTGCTGTAGGTCGCCAGCAATCCGACCATGGACGCCGCATGAAAGATGGGTGTCTGCAACAGGTTCACCTCGTCGGGCTTAAAGAAACCCAAAACCATGCCGACGTGATAGCAATTGAGGATTTCGGCCCGCTGCGTCACAACCACGCCTTTTGGGAGTCCTGTTGTACCGCCTGTGTACATCAGAACTACATTATCTTCTTCTTCTGGTTCTTCAGGCACCTCCGGCTCCGCCTGTGCCAACAGTTCTTCATATCGGATGTCACAGGGCCCTTCTCCATCACCGATGAGCACAACCTTGCGTATGGGGCTTTCGCTACCCGACTGCTTCATAGCTTCATCAAACGCCGACGCGAAGTGCTTGTCGACAAACACGACCTCCGTCCCCGAGTCGCGGACAATGTAATCGAGCTCTTTACCAGCTAATCGCAAATTAAGGGGATTGATCACGCCCGCCCCCAAAAAAGCAGCGTGGTAGAGCTCAAGATATTCATGGCAATTGACCGCCATGACCGCAAAACGATCTGCTCGAGACACGCCGAGCTGATTTTTCAATGCATGGCACAGGCGAAAGACACGATCGGCATGTTCACGGAAGGTCGCCTGATAGTTGCCATCAATGACCGCCGTCTTCCCCGCAAAACGTGAACGCGCCGGTAGGAATCCCCGGTGATAAATGAGCTCTTTCATGCGTGCGGCCTCCCTTGTTTGTTTATGCTATCGTAGGCGCGTGTCTTGTCGAAGTATAGCGCCGAACCGCCCACAGAACTGAACCCTCAATGCTTTGTGAGCGGATGAAGCAAGTCGCGTGATTGTGTTGAGCTATTACTGAATCTCATGCATTCTGAAGGCTGACTGATCAGCCATAGGGGGAGTTGAGCTGATGAGAATTCTCGGATTTATCCTGCTGTTGCTCCTGGCGGTTGTTGCCCTTCCGCCGGCATGGTTCATGATGTTTCCCGAACCGGTCCGCGAGTTGCCGCCCCCAGGTGTCCGCGTTACGGTCGCACCCGATGTGGCCGTGAATGCTCTTGATCAGGGCAGCGGACCGGCGATCGTCTTTGTCCATGGCCTCCCCGGTAGCGGCTATGATTGGCGTGAACTGACGCCCCTGCTGAATGAAGCGGGGTTCCGCACCATTGCCTATGACCGGGTCGGCTACGGCCATTCGGATCCAAGAAAGACCGGCCCCTACTCCATGTCTGCCAACACGAGTGAACTGCTCTCACTACTTGATGCCCTTGATCTGAACGATGCCACGGTAGTTGGATGGTCGTATGGCGGCGCGATGACCATGAACGCGGCCGGAGCGGAACGGATTGGCCGGATTGTCTTGGTTGGTACGGGCGGTCCGGACTCTGACGACGCGACACCACCGGAGCCAAACATGGTGGGGCGCATCATCTTTTCAAAACCGTTTTCGACTTGGCGCCGTTATGTGCCGCCGGTCACGCGATTTCTGCAAACATCCGGAAGTGAGGCAGCGTTCAGCGGGCAAGCACAACCCGACTGGTGGCTTGAAGATCTTGGTGCAAATTTCACGCGCCCGGAAACCATTGAAACTTATCGGCAGGAAATCCTGGCACCCATTGAGCCAGGAGGATTTGACCCCCGTGAGATTGAAACGCCGACACTGATCCTGCACGGCGACGATGACCGCTTAGCCCCGCCGAGCATTGGCCGCTATCTCGCGGAAAAAATACCGAACAACATCTATGTCGAGATCGAGAATGGCTCTCACATGCTGCCGGTGACGCACGCACCGCAATTGGCACAAGAGATCGCCGACTTTATTTCACAGGATTTAGCGCCAGTGGAAAACGCTGATCCTGTCGACCAAATTGAAATTCCCGAGATGCCACAGGTCGAGGCAAGCGATGATGCGGAGGGCATTGAATAGGTCCGATATGCACCTCTATTCATCGATCAAACGTTGACCCGAAAAATCGATGCGGTGCATGAGATAGCACAAACAATCTTGACGCACGGCTCTCACGCTTTTCGTCAACATGGCGGGTATGGCGGGTTGCGCGAGTCTTATTTCGTTATCTGAATAGTCGAAATAGGTCCCGATTGGATGGGGCGTTGCGGCGGCCGCGTTCAGGCGAACGCGCGGATCCCCAGAGTATGCTGCGAACAACTCTCCTTTCTCAAGTTCACTGAAATTGAGATGATCAATATCGGAACGGAAACCGATATCAGCCTTCGTTTGATCAAAGGACATGGAGAGATCTTCAGGCACTTTCACAACGGCAAACGTCCTGTACAGATCAATGTCGGTGAGCTGAGGTGCATGTTCCGGGAAGTGCGTGAGCCTCAGCGCCGCTTCAATGAAATCCGCCGCATGTTTGGTCGCTGTCGGGTTACCAGGAACGCCGCATTCAATCGTCACCGCTGGGCAAATTTCCGCCGCGGCAGCCGATTGCACCCCTAAGGGTTCTTCAAAAAAGACAGTCGTTCTGTTGAACAAAAGGGCCAAATGCAGGAACGGGTCGCTTAACCGATTGAGGCACGCGTAATGCGGATTAAAGCCCGTGTTGTTATGCACATCGATGCTGGCGAACGGACGACGGCGCGATACATAGGCCATCACGTCGCGCATGAGCTGCGCTTCTGGTGCTTCGTTGTGCTCCGTACCCGGCCACACCCGATTAAAGTCGTTTTGATTGTCTAACGTTCGTCGCGCCCGCGCAGCGGCGGCAACGTTTCCGACAAAGATCAACAAGCCCCGCGGCAAAGGATGACTTTGGTGGTGCTTCAGCACTTTTTGGATCGCCAGCAAGCCGGTGGTCTCATCCCCGTGCAGCAAGATCGACACAAACAAAGGGCGTTCATCACGGCCTGGCAGATCGATAAGTGTTGGGCATGGCAATATGTCTATGAGCTGGTGCGCCGGCGTGGACAGAAACCCTTCAGGAACTTCGTTTAGAACCGTCAGCATCTCTGTTACGAGAGGCTCCATTGATGAACCGGCAAGGCGCTTCTCTGTTGTTCACAATAAGCCGACATCATCTTTCTGAAATCGCCGCTTAGGGCATCATGCATCGCAAGCTGCCAATGCGTTCCCGTTTGACCACTGCGCACACGCGCAGCAAAAATATCTAGGTACAAAGAGATGTCATCTTCGGATACGCCAAAGGCGGCGAGCCCCGCCCGCGCGCCGGGAATCAATTCTTCCAAAAGCAGTTCAGTGGCCGCAACTTTCGCCTGACCCGACCAAGCCAATTCAGCAACCAGCCCATATTTAGCGGCCTTGTAGTAATTCTCGGTTGCGTCCGCGAACGACAATCCCGATGTCTCGTCAAAGCCGCTGTCGACCATGTGCCGTACAAGCCCGATATAGCAGGCTGCATTTGCAATCATGTCGATAATCGTAGGACCCGCAGGCATGGTTCGATGTTCCAGCCGAACATGCGCCGTTCCATTCCTTTCAACACCGACAAGCGGCCGATTCCACCGCCAGATCGTCCCGTTATGGAGACGCAAATGATGGAACGCTTCAGGTTCTTGGTCGAAATTGAGCGGTAGGATGACAGGATAATCTTCAAGATTTTCGGTGAATACATCGCACACCATGCCATCAAGGTACCCGGATCCGAACGTGACACGTCCATGGGTGCCCGCACTATTTGTGAGAGGAACGGATTGCTCAAAGAGGGGAATGCGCGTCTCGCTCCACAAAGACTTTTCAAACACAAAAGGTGCATTCGTGCAGGCAGCCAACAGTGGTGCCGACGCCATGAGAGAGGCGTTGTAGTAGCGATGGGCCAGATGTACGGGCGTTTTAAGATGAATTTGAAACGAGGTGGTTGCGGCCTCCAACATCAGATCTTGGTGCTCGCTGCGCAAATGATCGGCACCGTCGATCTCGATGACCAAAGGCTCGCCATGACGCCTCTGCATGACGGCATTGTTCAAGGCCTCATAACGTTTCAGCGGCGTAATGTTTTTGAGAGATAGATCTTCGTCCCTGATAACCGGTAGAGTCCCGATCATGACCATATTGCAATCGAGCGTGTGCGCCACGCGATTAAACGAAGACCAGAGTCCGAATAAGTTTGCATTGGCACGGGAAAAGGCATCGTTTGTCAGTGCGAGCGGCTGACAGTTCATTTCAACATTGAAGCGGGAGAGTTCCGCAACGAGCAGCGGATCACCGAGTTTTGAGATCAACTCTTGATTGATGGGATTGGGAAAGAAGTTATGGTCAAGAAGCCAAGCTTCGATTTCAAAACCAATGACATAGTCTTCGTCCGCGAACACACCCTTATTCATGCTTTGCGCGAACAGTCTGGTCTCGGTGGTGAGATTGTCGTGAAACTTCTCGAATTCTTCATCTCCGAAAGTCGATCGAGAAATCTCTTCGCCCATGTCGTTGGATCTTTCCGCAACCAAAGAAATGTTCTGTCGTCGAAGTTGAGGCATCGACATGCATGAGTCTATCTCACTATTCCGCAGCTAACAAAAGACTAACTGCCGCTGACACGAGGCTCATCTTATTGGGACGATCAAACCCGGTCACGCATATCAGTCTTGATAAATGGCCAACCGGCCAACGCGCTCCTCAATGTCGCGAACGGCGCTCTGGTAACCGTCGCCGCCCAGTCCCCCGAATCCCGTTTCAAATTCGGCATCGCTTAGTCCCTCGGCGAGACCCGAAACGTCCGGAAAAAAACTGGTCTCGACGGATGTGGACGCCAGACGCTTCTGAATGAGGCGGGCTTTTATTTCAGATGCTGTAGCAAACGCCGCCAACTTCTGGCCGGCACGATTCGCGGCCATATCCGTAAAGCTAAAGCCGCTTCCCCCCCGACTATCGAGAACTTCCTTTAGTTCGGATACGAATCGTGACGCGCGCGTACCGCCAACCAATTCCATACCCGCTGAAGTCGTGAAATGTTGGACGAAATCATGTCGCCCCGACAATTGAACAGAGCCGATATTGAATTCGGAAGTGGATGGAAGTATTAGTATATCCGTATTCTGAATAAATTGGCTGAAACGCTGGTCTCCAAAATATATCGCAAGCGCCAAGACGGCGGCTCGATTCTCAGCAACCGGATCACCCGATGCCGACCGGCTGACCGCAAGGCTGAACACGTCCTGCAAAAATCCAACGAATGAAAGGCGCTCTGCAGCCTGCGCGCGGGCCTGGCTGTGAAGGGAGTCCAAGTAAGGTTGGACCTGTTCGGCGGTTGCAACTTGTATGAGGTCCGCAGCGGCCGTGCGCGCGAAGTCGACGACGTCGATCGTCGGGTGATAGACCAGATCAACACGGTCCTGTGTGACCGAAACTGATTTTATTGACTCAACCAGCAGCGTGCCTTGCCGCGCGCCTGCGTACCAATTAATCCCCACTTCAAGAGCCGGGACAAGCCAACCGGCAGGAATAGAAAGGCGCCCTAATGTCAAAGACCCAATGTTCAACCCTTGGTCTGATTGTTTGATTGAAACTGCACCGCTGACATACCGACCGATGGGGTTGTTGGGGAGCGGCAGGCCGGCGGCCAAACCCAGCGTTACGGTTTTGTCTGTCAGGGATACCGCATATTTTCCAGAGGGCAGATAGGTTGCAAGCGATCTTAGGATGACCTCAAGTTCAACGGCCCGGACACTGACATTGGAAGTCTTGTGCAAGGGGAATTGAGAAGGTCTGAGTTTATTGATGATACTCCGCGCACCCGACGTTTCAGTCCCACCTAACGCGCTCACTTCACGAAAATCATCTGCTGGCGTTATGAGAAAAAACGGCGAACCGGCGACCAATGCAAGGATGGACCACGGCACACCCCTCAAGAATACCCAACGCAACAAACTCATTTGGCACTCCCAATGAACGATCGAACTTGCACGGTGGTGGCCGCGGCCGGACTTGAACCGGCACTCTGAGTTACCAGAAACGGATTTTAAGTCCGTCGTGTCTACCAATTCCACCACGCGGCCAGGCGTGTACGGCGTCAGAGCCTTGCTGGAAGGAGCACACCTATACGCCGCCGCAGGTCCAGCGTAAACGAGAAAATGGAAAGGCCAGTTTGCACCCTGCTTTTATGAAGCCGGTGTCGGCTGCGCGGGGACTTTCGGTTGATCTGGGTCCGGCGCCGCACGTTCATAAATGGGCGCGGCATTGGGCGGTGGAATCACACAGTCGAAGAAAGCCAGCTTAATGCGGTCGCCTTGCCGGCTATTGAATTGCGCTTTGCGCCCATAGCCCTGGCATGCCTCATCCGCCACCGGCAATGTGTGCGTAAACGACAAGAATGTCGTGTCGTATTCCACGGTAACCTGCTCGTCACTTGCAGCAATAACTTGCGGTTGGATCAGGGTGCATCCACCCAACCCAAACACCGTGAGAATGACGAGGAGTGCTTTCCCCTGCATCATTTTGGTCTCCACCTCACATGGGGCGTTCGCATTTACTTTGGCGCGCCCTTAGATACTGGATCTTAGCCCATGCCGCAGAAAAACGCGACCGTTTCACGTCAACATCCCCGCTATTGCGCCATTTGATCCGTTGGCGTCGCATCATGGGGAGGGCTTGGCGGCCACACCAATTTGCGCTTTAACCATAACGAACGTCAGGCGCCACCAAAAGTGAGCGCTGAAAAATACATGAAAAATCATGAACTTAACGGGAGAGAACCGATATGAGTTGGAATTTTGGGGACATACTGGATGCATTGGCCGACACAGTTCCCCCTGAAAACCCAGCTCTGATCCACGGCAACAAAACGCTCACCTGGTCCGAATTCGACAGGCGGTCCAACAATCTGGCTCGGGCATTGCTGGAACGGGGCGCAAAGACAGGCGACAAGGTCGCCTTTTATATGCGCAATAAGCCGGCCTATATCGAGACCCTTGCTGCGTGCTTTAAGGCACGCTTGACCCATGTGAATGTGAACTACCGCTATCGGGAGAACGAACTTCACTACATTATCGACAATAGTGATGCGCAGGCCGTCGTCTTTGACACGGAATTCCGTGAGCAGATTAACGCCATAAAAGTTCGGCTGCCGAATGTGGGCACGTGGCTTGAACTAAACGGCGATTCAAGCAGGCCGAATTACGTAACTAATTTCGAAGACCTCGCAAGCGCAGGAAGCGGTCAACGTTTGGATGTCGAACGCTCCCCTGATGATCTGCTGTTCCTCTATACGGGTGGCACTACCGGCATGCCCAAGGGTGTCATGTGGCCTCACGGCACGCTGCGCGCAGCTCAGATTGACGGCGCGCGCGCAATGGGGCCGGTTGCTGAGACCTTTGAACAACATCTCGACAATATACGCGAAGTCGGCATACACGGCAGACAGATCCCCGCCTGCCCCTTGATGCACGGCACCGGCCTGTTCACAGCATTGGCCGTTATGATCAATGGGGGCGCCATCATCACGTTAGAAAGCAAAGGCGGCTTCGACCCTATAGATCTCTGGCAGAAGGTTGATCAGCATGGCGTGACCGCCATGGCGATTGTTGGGGACGCCTTTGCGAAACCTATGCTTCAGGTGTTGCAGGATACCCCCGGCAAGTTTGATGTGAGCTCTGTGCAATCCATTACATCTTCCGGCGTTATGTGGAGCAGTGACGTTAAACAGGGACTGCTCAAGCACATGCCGCAGGCGATGATGATAGATTCCTTCGGCGCTTCGGAAGCCGTTGGCTTTGGAACGTCGATCACCACGGCAGGTGGTGAAGTCAGGACCTCAAAGTTTACAATTGGCGAGCATTGCAAGGTCTTTACCGAGGATGGCCGCGAAGTCGAGCGTGGCAGCAGCGAGCCTGGCTTCATCGCCCGCGGCGGCAACATCCCACTTGGCTACTACAAAGATGAAAAGAAAACGGCTGAAACTTTCCGCACCATAAACGGCGCGCGCTATTCCATTCCGGGCGATTGGTGCACGGTTGAAGAAGACGGCACCCTCACCCTGCTCGGCCGCGGCAGCGTTTGCATCAACACAGGTGGCGAGAAAGTCTACCCGGAGGAAATCGAAGAAGTCTTGAAAGAACACCCCAATGTCGACGACGCGCTTGTTGTCGGTTTGCCGGATGAGAAGTGGGGACAAGCAGTAACGGCCGTCGTCTCACTAGAAAACAAGGGCGACTTCAACGAAGACAATTTGAAAGCCCATGTGCGTGACAATCTTGCGCCTTACAAAACGCCAAAACGTATCCTTGCAAAAGAGAATCTTGGGCGGGCCCCCAACGGCAAAGCCGATTACAAGGCCATTACATCATTTGCCAAAGACGCCATCGCGTCCGGCCTCTAACGCATACAAAAGGAACAAAAAATGCCGACTACTGAAGTGCAAGGCACCGTTGAACCAGGTTGGGAAATAGTACGCGACACTTTCGTCAAAAACTTTGCCGATCATGATGAGATCGGCGCCGCCATAACGGTGTACAAAGATGCGAAAAAGGTCGTCGACATTTGGGGCGGTCATGCCGATGTGGCCAAGACCAAACCGTGGGAAGAAAACACATTGGTGAATGTATGGTCGACCACAAAGGGCATCGCGGCGGCGGTAATCGCGCGCCTGGTTGATCAGGGAAAACTTTCCTACAACGAACCCGTCGCAACTTACTGGCCTGAGTTTGCTGCAGCGGGCAAAGAAAACGTGACCGTCGCTCAAGCCATTTCGCACCAGGGCGGCATTTGCGGTTTCAAAGACATGCTGCAAGTCACCGACTTTTACGACCAGCCTAAAATGGCTGCGATGCTGGCGGCGGAGGCCCCCCATTGGGAACCGGGCACCCGGTCCGGCTATCACGCCATTACCGTCGGGTTCATTGCGAACGAGTTGGTTCGCCGCGTAACAGACGAGACATTGGGATCCTATTTCCAAAAGGAAATCGCCGGTCCTCTTGGCGCTGACTTCTATATCGGCATGCCCGAATCCGAAGAAGGCCGGGTCGCGGAACTCAAGGCGCCGCCTGAAGCACCAGCTGGCGGACCTGCGGGATATACAGATATCCAGAAGCTGGCGCTCGTCAACACGCCCGCATCCGTACCGGACGCAAACACGCGCGCATGGCGCTCGGCCGAAATTCCTTCTGCCGGCGGGCAAGGCACGGCGCGCGGTGTTGCACGGGTTTATGCGGCACTGGCCAATGGCGGCACCATCGACGGTGTCAACGTGGTTGGCAAGGAAGCGCTCGCCCAGGCCATTTCCCCCCAAATCACAAACGACGATCTGGTTCTCAAAATGCCCGCAACATGGGGATGCGGATTCGCCATCAACGCGGCGGGAATTATGTATGGTCCTGTCAAAACCACTTATGGTCATTCCGGCTGGGGTGGTTCATTCGGTTGCGCTGATCCCGAAAACAATCTCGCGATCGGTTATGTAATGAATCGCATGGATGGCAATCTTGCCGGCGACCCCCGCACGATGAATCTGATCGACACCATCTACAAGATCATCAACTAGAACGATAAGGACCCGCGCAGATGAACAAATGGCAGATCGGCGACGTTAAGATCACACGGATCGTTGAAGTTGAGGCAACCGGCGGCAGCAAATTTATTCTTCCTGAAGCAACGCCAGAAGAGTGCAAACCCATCTCTTGGATGGCGCCGCACTTCATGGATGCAGACGGCAAACTTAAAATGAGTGTTCACGCCTTAGCCATTGAAGCAGGCGACCGTCGGATCATTGTCGATACCTGCATCGGCAACGACAAAGAACGGGCCATCCCCGATTGGAACATGCGCACCGGCCCCTTCCTCGATGATCTTGCCGAAGCGGGTTTCGCCCCGGAGTCCATCGACACGGTCATGTGTACACATTTGCATGTTGATCATGTTGGCTGGAACACCATTCTTAAGGATGGCAAGTGGGTCCCAACATTCACCAATGCCCGCTACCTGGTGGCGGAAGACGAATGGAAATATTGGGACACGGCCGAACAAGATGGCTTCGGGCCGGTCATTGAAGACTCGGTGCGACCCATCGTCGACGCGGGCCTTTGCGACTTCGTTCCTTCAACGCACAAGATTTGCGATGAGGTTTGGTTGGAGCCTACCCCCGGGCACACGCCTGGCCATGTCAGTGTGCGAATCTCGTCGAAAGGCGAAGACGCCTTGATAACGGGCGACTTTATTCACCATCCCTGTCAGTTTGCGCGGCCGGAATGGGCGAGTTCCGCCGACTATGACGCCAAACAAGCCAAGAAAACGCGCGAGACCGTTTTTGCGAAATATGCCGATCAACCAACGCTTATCATCGGTACACACTTTGCGACGCCCTCCGCAGGGCATCTTAAAAAAGACGGTGACGTTTACCGGCTGGATGTGGTTTAGCGTTTGGTTCCAACGCTGCCAAACACAATTCAGTTCACGTTATATTTGGGTGATCCAAGATCGAGTGTTTCGTTCACGCCGACATCGGCAAGAAATACCTCGTCGTGGCTCACGATCATGACACCTCCATCATAGGCACGGAGCGCCGCGGCGACGGCCTGTTGGCTGTCAAGATCAAGATGATTGTTGGGTTCATCGAGCAGTAACAATTGCGGTGGCTGCGGGGCATAGAGCAATCCCGCCAACGCCGTGCGTAACCGCTCGCCTCCACTTAGATGCTCGATGCGTTTGAATGCGGCATCGCCGCGAAATAGAAAACGCGCAAGCGCGGCGTGAACTTGGCGCGGGGTCGCCTTCGGATTCATTTTTTGAAACGCATCGAATATCGTTTCGGCGTTTTCGATAAGTTCTGTTTGTTGGTCTAGATGCGCAAGCCGTTTGGCAAGAATCGTCATAGTTCCCGAAACGCCTCCTCGGTAACGATCAGACCGACCTGCCACGAGGTTCAGCAATGTCGATTTTCCGCAACCGTTGTTTCCGGTTACGGCAATCTTGTCGCCGGCCCTCAACGTTAAATCGAGATGTTGAAACAACGGGCTTTCTGCCCCTTCAAATTGGAAGGAGACATCTTCCAGTCGGAGTAAGCCTTGACCCGATTTCGTTCCGGAAGGCGGGACCTCCAGCGCGAGTTGGCGAAATCGCTCAATTCGTTCCTTCGCCTCGGCAAGTTCACCCTGAGCATTTCCCAAAGCCGCTGCGGCGTGTTGTATTCTCTTGCCCGCTGAAACCTCTGCCTGCCCCTTCTTTTTGTCGAGCAGCGTCTTGCCGTGGCTGCCGTCACGGCGCATTTTTTTACCAGATTGCGCTCTTTTGGCTGCCTTCTCTTGTGTTTGTTGCGCATCGCGTTTGATGTGTTGAACGCGTTTTTCGGCGTCTTCCACGCGTCGTTGAGCCGCCTCCTGTTCGCGGTTTTTGTGGTCCAGAAAGGCGTCATAGTTTCCGCGGTAGCTCGTGAGGCCTCGCGACGTGAGCTCGATGATACGGTCAGCTCCTCTCAACACTTCTCGATCATGAGAGACCACCAGCACGCCACCTTGCCAACCAGACAGAAAATTGAGCACGTAATTTCTAGCAGTTTTGTCCAAGTGGTTCGTCGGTTCATCAAGAACCAAGAACTCTGCGGGTGAAAACCGCATGCGCACCAGCTCAATACGCGTATACTCGCCGCCGCTGAGCGTTGATACGGGCCGCGTCAGATCCAGGTCGCTCAACCCAACCGAAAAGAGCGCATCAGACACGTCTTCTTTCAAAGTCCAGCGGTCATTCAGAACTACCAAATCTCGTTCATCGCCCCGGCCTTCATTCAGGGCCGACAAAGCCGCAAGAGCTTTGTCAACGCCAAGATGTTCGCCGATTGAGATGCTCCTCGGCTGAATATTTGTCTGCGGAAGATAGCCGATGGGCGAGTGGCGGAAGATTTCCGCACCAGGCCAAATCTCTTGACCGATGAGAAAGCGGACCAAACGTGTCTTGCCGATACCGTTACGACCAATAACGGCGGTGATCTCAGAGTGGAATGTCAGTCTTGTGCTCTTTGCTTCCAGATCGGGTAATGCCGGCCAAGAAGTAATGTGAGCAATCACATGCGCCTTGTTGGCGCGATCGCGGGATTGCGGCATGAGTCATACCTGTAAGTCGGATGCGGGATAGGTCGCGTCGCTGGTCTTACAGGTGTCTCATTCGTCTCCGCTCCAAGGGGCGCTTGCCAGGCGCTCTAATGTCGGCAGGTTACGCAACTACTTTGTGCACATCAAGCGCAAAACCCTAATCAGGACAGACCGCACGTATGGTGTACATCATGGGACGGTTTGGCCTGTTCTTAGGTGTGGTGAACAGACGTTTTTCTTTCTCAACAAGAAACGGCCAGACCTGATACATCGTATCAGCGCTTTCCCGGACTTCATTGATCGTCAGTCCCGCATGCACCAGAGCGGTAATCACATCACCCAAATTGTGATTCCACTGACGCGTTTCGTTGTGTTGTGTGCTTGCATCCGGATCTGCATATGACCCAGCCTGTACGATCTTTAGTCCATTGACTTCGGTGAAGTAGTCATACTCAACCACCTCCCCATCGTCTGAGAAGATCCATTCCGTGGGATGAAATTCAATCAAGTAGAGTTCTCCACCGGGCCGCAACAGATCCGCAACGACTTTTGCCCAACCAGAAATGTCAGGCAGCCAACAAAGGGCCCCGATCCCCGTGTACACGATATCGAATTGCCGGCTGAGAATGCGGGGCGCGTCATAAACATTGCCGACTTCAAAGTGCGCAGTCAGCCCGGTTTTTGCAGCAAGTTTTCTTGCTTCGACAATGGCTGCGTCCGAAAAGTCAAGTCCGGTCACATTGGCACCGAGTCTTGCCCACGAGAGCGTATCCAAACCGAAATGACATTGCAGGTGCACCAGATCTTTGCCTGCTACCGGAGAAAGATCATCAATCTGGCGCTCTGTAACGGTCAGCTCTCCCCTGATAAAGGCGTCTATGTCATAGAACGATCCGTTGACGTGATGCGGCACACGTTCGTCCCAATTGGACCGGTTGAGTTGGAGCCAATCGCCGCCCTGATCCTTTTCTGTCATAACTGATCAAACTTATTCCTCAGCGCATTCGCTTGCGGCAGCGGCGTTATCCTGTGGGTAAGAACACTTCATTCGCGGCGCTACGGCCGCTGCCACCCGGACGCACCGCACCGCCGACGACAAAGATTTCGTTGCCCACGGTCACTGCACCCAACCCATGGCGCGGCGTTATCATCGAACGCATTTCGCGCCAACGATCTGTCTGCGGATTATATTCCCAAACATCTTGAAAAACGCGGCTTTCGGGCGAAAAGATTTCGCCACCGAACACATAATATTTTCCATCTAATTTTGCGCCGGCCAATCCTGCCTGGGGCCTTGGCAATGGAGCGACAGTCCGCCAACGGTCCTCCATGATGTCATAAACCTCATGCGTGGTGAGATTTCCCGTTTCGTTGCGGCCACCGGCAATAAAAATTTCTTGTCCGATCAGCGCACCGGCAGCGCTGTTCCGGCGCGAAGGCGCGGCACGGAGCGTTTCAAATTTCTCGCTTCTGGGGTCCCATAGAACATGATCGCCGACGTCGACATGATCATCCCGCGCGGCGTTGTCTTCACCTTGTAACCGGCGGCCACCGGTCAGGTAGATACCGGCATCGCCGGCAAGGGTGACCATCTCCGCCCACGCGTCAGGCAATGGGCCGGCTCGTCCCCAAGCATTGCCCGCCTCATCAAGGGACCAAATGGTGTCCCGCATTTGCCAGATGCCTCCCAACACGGCGCCAAAGTAGCCGCCAATGGCATAAAGCGTGTTTTCAAAGGAGATCATGGAAACATGATGCCGCCCTTCAGGAAACTTGACGCCGGCATCCCATGTGTCTGTTTTCGGTGTGTAGATCCACACTTCATCACTGAAGTACGGTGTAATCGTTCCGGATGCGATGCCGCCCCCGACGATGACATTTCCCGCGTGCAATGTTGGATAGATTTCTTGAACGGCCACGGGCAACGATGCGGCAGAGCGCCAAGTTCCGGGCAAGGAGAGTTCTGATTGCGCATACCCCCGCGTCAGGGCCAAGTCGCAAGCCGCCACGCAAAGCAAACCCTGTAAAAGACGGCGCCGCTTCATCAAAAAATCTTCTCCGTAAAATCGGGCCGACAGAACCCTGACAACCCTAAATCGAAAGATGATTATGCCCTTGATTCGCCCCAACACACAGGTTTGGACTTTGAATGGAGCGAGGCAAGGGCAAATGACTTCTGTTCTTGAAGCCCATGGTGAACATGCCATGATCCCCAAAAAGAAAAGCCTGATTCCGCTTCATGAGGAACCCGTGACTTACGAAGAGTACAACAAATTCTGCAAGTCATTGCCTGCCACATCTCATGTGGTTCAATGGGGAGGATCCCATGTTTGGAAGGTGGGCGGCAAAGTCTTCGCCATTGGCGGATGGGATGATGGCAACGGTGCGTTTATCACATTCAAAACATCGGAAATCGCATTCGAGATTCTGAAAGAACAAGAAGGATGCCGGCCGGCGCCCTATATGGCCTCTCGCGGCATGAAGTGGATCCAGAATTATGGCGAGCCCGGCCTGACCGACAAAGAACTCAAGGACTACCTTAAAGAGTCGCACCGCTTGGTTTCTCTGGGCCTATCAAAGAAGAAACAAAAGGAACTCGGCCTCAATCAGCCCTGAACGCCGTTAGGCTTCCGCGCCCCTCTTCAAACGATCATAATAGGACGCACACAGATTAATCGCGACGTGTGAAGCGCCAGAAGAGATATTCTAGCTCTCTAGGCCTTCCCAGTTCGGGTAGCACGCGGTGCCATGTTCCTGTTCAACCTTCGCTTTAACCTTCTTAAGCGCTTCCTTAGCATTCGCGCCCTTTTCTTTGAGCGTATAATTTTGAACGCCGCCAACGCATTGAACATAGAACTGGTGCGTACCAGATTTGTTGCGGCTTTCCGGATTGGTATCCAAAGCCGACGCCGAACTGAGACCGAGCGCCATACTTGCCACGCTGATCATACAAAATTTAAGTGCTGTGCTTTTTCTGGCCATCAATCACCTCATACGCCGCTGCGCGTTGCAACAGAAACTTGGCTTTTGCCCATCCGCAACGCTGACTTAATAGACTGCCCTGACCAGCTCATCCCCACGTCGAATTTACAGACAATTGCGCCCTTCAGCAACTATGTGGGCTCCCCTTCAATGGGCTCGCCGCCAAGCTCTCCAATGAGCCCGATCACCGCTTGGCGGGCTTGGGCTAACATTTCTGTATCCACCGACCGCATTACCAAACTCGCCCCATATTTTCCCTTTAAGTAGAAGGGGTAACTGCCGATCGATACTTGCGGAAACTGCAATTGAATCTTGCCCAATCCTTCCGCTATCTGACCTTCTGCCAAATGTGCGCTGACGGTGGTGCTGACGACCGGATTTCCACCGGCCAGATTATGGCGGACACTTTCCAGCATGGCCTGCGCGATGATCGGTATGCCTGCCATCACATAAACATTTTCGATCCGAAATCCGGGCGCCGTACTTACGGGATTTTCGATCAATTCACCGCCTTCCGGCACACGCGCCATGCGCCGGCGCGCTTCGTTCAAATGATCCGGTCCATGGCGCGCCTCCATGGCAGCCAGTGCATCCGGATGATGATAGAGGGAAACGCCAAATGCGAGCGCAACGGAGTCGGCCGTGATGTCGTCATGGGTGGGGCCGATGCCGCCCGTGGTGAAGACATAATTATGCTTGGCGCGCAGCTCGTTAATGGTGTCGGCGATTTCCTGTTCCACATCTGGAATCACCCGTGCTTCGCGCATCTGGATGCCCATCTCGTTGAGCTCTTTCGCGAAGTGAGACAGGTTCGCATCCTGAGTCCGCCCGGAAAGGATCTCGTCGCCGATGATGATCATGGCGGCGGTTACGGGCATATCACTCTTTTCGGGCTTGTTTTCAGTCATACTCATTTCCAGATTTAAGGCGAATGGGCCTTATAGCATTCACATTCAAGGATCGTTAGGGTGCGCCCGTTATGAAGCTCCCCTCCCCCCTGCTGCGCGGCCGCTTGGTTGAGCGCTACAAACGTTTCTTTGCGGACGTCGAACTCGACGATGGCACCAAAGTGACCGCCCATTGTCCAAATCCCGGGTCTATGATGGGCCTCAAAGAACCCGGCACCGAAGTCTATTTGTCAGAAAGCGACAATCCCAAAAGGAAGCTCAAATATACGTGGGAGCTGCTTGTCCAAGAAGGTGCGTTTGTCGGGATCAATACCAATCTTCCAAACAAGATTGCGCTTGAGGCGATATCCGAGGATCTGATCGGGGAGCTTCGAGGATATGCCCAGCGCCGTACGGAGGTCAGATACGGGAAAAACAGCCGTATCGATATTCTGCTTGAGAATGAGGGCGCCCCGCCTTGCTATGTCGAAATCAAGAATGTCCATTTGAGCCGGACACCCCAGTTGGCCGAATTTCCCGATTCCGTGACCGCACGTGGGGCAAAGCACCTTGAAGAATTGGGCGACATGGCGCAAAACGGGGCCCGCTCGGTCATGTTGTTCCTGGTTCAAAGGACCGATTGTGTGTCTTTCGGACTGGCCGGCGACATTGACCGAACCTACGAAGAGGCCATGAAACGCGCGCTCGACCGAGGCGTTGAGGTCCTATGTTATGATTGCAGCATTGACCTGGCTGAGATTCGCGTGCGAAAGGCCCTTCCGGTGGAATTCCAGGCGGAAGTGACCAAATAAGTTAGAGAATTCTTAGCCCGATTTTATGGTAAGATCGCGCCCTAGCAACAGGTGACCCATGAATTTTGTTGAAGCGTCCGAAGCCCCCGTTCGCAATACCGGATTTATCAAGCTCCACACGGCGGAAGACTTTGAGGGTATGCGCAAAGCAGGACGGCTTGCTGCGGAAACGCTCGATCTGATTACGCCCCTCGTAAAGCCAGGGGTAACAACAGCTTATCTGGATCAAGTTTGCTTTGACCACATCACCGCAAATGGGGCTTACCCAGCACCGTTGTTTTACCGCGGCTTCCGTAAGTCCATATGCACATCGATCAACCACGTTGTGTGTCACGGCATCCCCGGCGACAAAGCGCTGAAGGAAGGCGATGTGGTCAATATTGACGTTACGGTGATGCTGGATGGATGGCATGGCGATACCAGCCGCATGTTCAATTTGGGCAAGGTTTCGCGCAAAGCCGAACGTTTGGTTGAAATCACATACGAAAGCATGATGCGAGGCATTGCCGTCGTGAAACCTGGCGCCACGACAGGCGATATCGGCGCGGCCATCCAAACATACGCCGAAGGACAACGCTGTTCCGTGGTGCGTGATTTTTGCGGCCATGGGCTGGGACGCGTGTTTCATGACGCCCCTAATATTCTTCACTATGGCCGGCCCGGCGAAGGGCTAACCCTGCGTGAAGGCATGTTCTTCACAATTGAGCCGATGATCAACTTGGGACGGCCCAATGTGAAGCTGCTTGCAGATGGTTGGACCGCCGTGACCAAGGATCGGTCCCTTTCCGCACAATTCGAACACTCGATCGGCGTGACCGCAGATGGTTGTGAGATCTTTACTGTTTCGCCACAAGGGCTGCATCAACCCGCTGCCCCCTAGGGCACATGCCAAGTAGTCCAGACGACACAAGGGATGCCCAACGCAAAGGGCATCGCGCGCGCTTGCGTCAAAGGTTTTTGTTGGGAGGGGCAGATGCTCTACCCGACTATGAAATGCTGGAATTGGTGCTTTTTCGGGCAATTCCGAGACGCGACACGAAACCACTGGCCAAAGCGCTGATCGCGCGCTTCGGCAGCTTTGGCGAAGTCGTCAGCGCACCTGAAAGTAAACTCAGCGAAGTGGGCGGAGTTGGGACTTCGGTTATCGTCGAGCTCAAATTGGTTCATGCGGCAGCTCTAAGGCTGTCGCAAGCCCGCATCCTCAATCGGCCCGCTATTTCCTCTTGGGACGCGCTGCTGGATTATTGCCAGGCAAGCATGGCCTATCGCGATGTTGAGCAATTCCGCATCTTGTTCCTTGACCGAAAGAACATCTTGATTGCCGACGAAGTCCAGCAAGAAGGAACCGTTGATCACACACCGGTTTATCCTAGAGAAATTGTGAAACGTGCGCTTGAGTTAAGTGCAAGCGCGATCATTCTTGTCCACAATCACCCAAGTGGCGATCCGACGCCATCGCGTGCCGACATCGACATGACGAAGGAGATTGTTGAGGCCGGACGCGTGCTGGGTATTGAAGTTCACGACCATCTCGTTGTCGGCAAAGGCAAGCACGCCAGTTTCAGATCGCTCGGCTTGCTTTGATTACTTTGCGCCGGGCTGATAGAAAACGGCGGCAGCAAAAGGACACTAGTTATGATCCCTAGATATTCACGCCCCGTCATGACCGCCATCTGGTCGCCTGAGGCCAAGTTCCAGATTTGGCTTGAGATCGAGGCGCATGCCTGTGATGCGCTGGCCGAACTGGGCATCATCCATGCAGAAGCCGCCAACCGAATTTGGGAAAAGGGAAAGTTTGAGGTCGACCGGATCGATGAGATCGAGGCTGAGGTCAAACATGACGTCATCGCCTTTCTGACCAATGTTGCCGAACATGTTGGCCCTGAAGCCCGTTTTATGCACCAAGGCATGACATCATCAGATGTGCTGGATACGTGTTTCAACGTGCAATTAATGCGCGCCGCCGACATTCTGATCAGCGATGTTGATGACTTGCTCGCGGTACTTGAACGGCGCGCCTATGAACACAAAGACACAATCTGTATCGGCCGCAGTCATGGCATACATGCCGAGCCAACGACATTTGGTCTCAAGGTGGCCCAAGCCTTTGCGGAATTTCAACGCAACAAAGAGCGGCTTGTAAACGCGCGGACGGAAATTGCTACGTGTGCCATCTCAGGTGCGGTTGGTACGTTTGCGAACATTGATCCTTTTGTCGAAGCCCATGTCGCCGGCAAAATGGGCTTGGCAATCGAACCCATCTCGACTCAAGTCATTCCCCGCGACAGACACGCAATGTTCTTTGCAACATTAGGGACCGTCGCCAGCTCCATTGAGCGGCTGGCCACTGAGATCCGGCACCTTCAACGTACCGAAGTTTTGGAAGCTGAGGAATATTTCTCGGAGGGGCAAAAGGGTTCGTCGGCCATGCCCCATAAACGGAACCCGGTCCTGACGGAGAACTTGACGGGGTTGGCGCGCATGGTGCGCGGTTATGTTGTTCCCGCGATGGAAAACACAGCGCTCTGGCACGAACGCGACATTTCCCATTCCAGCGTCGAACGCATGATCGGCCCGGACGCCACAGTGACGCTGGATTTTGCCTTGGCGCGACTAACCGGCGTCATGGACAAATTGGTCGTCTATCCGGAAAACATGCAACGCAATCTCGACCAGCTTGGCGGGCTGGTTCACTCGCAGCGCGTCCTTTTAGCTTTGACCCAAGCCGGTGTTTCCCGCGAGGATGCTTACCGGCTGGTGCAAAGAAATGCGATGCCGGTTTGGCGGGGCGAGGGGAACTTCCTCGAATTTCTTAAAGCGGATTCTGAAGTAAAAAAATCGTTAGATAACAATAGCCTAGAGGCATTGTTCAACCTCGACTATCACACCAAGAATGTGGATACTATCTTCGATCGAATTTTTAAGAAGCAGACAAAAGCGACTGAATTAAAAAGGTCTGCTGCCGAGTAAGGAAGGCGTTTCGATGGGTCGACTCCACCGTGTCTGCGTATCGTTCTTCGTCTGTTTGTGCCTGTCCGGATGTTTCGACTATGAGCAGACTCTGACGCTTAAACCGGACGGAAGCGGTGAGATCAGCGCCGGGCTGGTGATCAATCAATTGTTCGCTGAAGCCATAAAGGATCGCCGTCTGCTGGCGACGACCGCGGACGTCGAGCCGACAATAGAAACAGGAACAATCGATGGACAATATGTCCAGCGTGAGACGCTGACCTTTGAGTCGCTCGAACATATCAGCATCCAAGATTCAAAGATTGAAATTCAGAATCTCGGCCGCAGATTCTACTTCGTCGGCCCCAATACCGGTCGTGTCATCTTGCGCCAAACATTAGAGGGCGCGGAGGAGGCAACGTCTGACACGACTGACTCAGGCGTTGATGCCAACGGAGGTGCCCTGCTCGCGCCGTTATTTAAAGACCGCACCTATCGTCTTGAAATTACAGTCCCGGGCACAATCACAGAAGCCAAACAGTTGGAACTTGACGAGAACGTCGCCATCCAATCGCAGGTCAAACAGTCCACAGTAAGCTGGACCATTCCCATGCCGCTAATGCTCCAGCATTCAGATGCTGAACTGGTGTTCGACGTTTCGTTCTCAGGGACGTTTCACTATGCCAATGCGACGTCGGCCGATCACAAACCGTCCGATGCTGAGGACGTGAAGGAACAAAGCGGACCAGCAACGTAAGCCACCCGTTCCCTCTACAAAGGGGCCTTCCCGAACACGCCGGCCAAGGCTCCTTAAGCCTTGCCCGCTTAGCTCCGATTCCGGCGCGGATTCGTCAGCGGACATTATTCACCCGACTAAATTCAGGTGCCTTCTTCAATCTCTTTGACGGCGCGGTCCATTAGCGTTTCCATCTCGCGCCGAATCTGGTGGTCAGAGACATCCAGTTTTCGCTCGTCAAAATCCGCTCTGACTTTGCGAAAAACATCTTCATCTCCGGGCTCTTCAAAATCGGCCTTCACAACTTCTTTGGCATAGGCTTCGGCGTCATCTCCGACGATGCCCATTTTTTCCGCAGCCCAAAGCCCCAAAAGTTTGTTACGCCGAGCTGTCGCTTTGAACCGCAGCTCCTCATCGTGGGCAAACTTGTTTTCATACCCTTTTTCGCGTTGGTCAAAACCCGACATGCAGATCCACTCCTTTAGATTAAATCAGGCTTGATCAAGACCACGGCCTGACCGCCCACATCGACAACTTGCCACAAATAAGGTCATAAATCTCCTCAATTTCAAGAGGTTAACCACGCTTTTTGCCACATCAAGATGGCGGATCTGAGGACCTCGAATTGAGCTTGTTGATTGTCACATCACGGCGCTTGAGATAGGCTTGATTCCGAGCTGACGTCCAGACACTTTCGGGTCGACTTAGCTCCACGCCCCCCTTTTCAGCGGGGGCAATTTTGCTTTTGGATGGGCCTTTACAAAGCGACAAAGGTCCAGCCAAGGCCGTGATTCAGACGCCCTAGAAATGGAGCATGCCATGAGCCGTCGCCGATGCGTCTACGAGGGCAAAGCCAAAGTTCTTTACGAAGGACCGGAGCCCGGTACGCTTGTTCAGTACTTTAAGGATGACGCCACCGCCTTCGACAACAAGAAGAAGGATACGATTGACGGTAAAGGCATTCTGAACAATCGAATTTCCGAATACATCATGAGCCAATTGAACGAGATCGGCGTGCCAACGCATTTCGTGAAACGGCTGAACATGCGCGAGCAGCTCATTCGGGAGGTCGAGATCATTCCGATCGAAGTGGTTGTGCGCAATGTGGCAGCCGGTTCGATTTCAAAGCGCCTTGGGATCCCTGAGGGGACACAATTGCCGCGATCCATCATCGAGTTCTATTACAAGAACGACGAGCTCGGCGATCCTCTGGTTACCGAAGAACATATTACGGCCTTCAGTTGGGCGACCCCTCAAGAAATCGATGACATGATGGCACTTGCGCTGCGCATCAACGACTTTCTGGGTGGCTTGTTCCTGGGCATTGGCATACGCCTCATCGATTTCAAGATTGAGTTTGGCCGGCTTTGGGAAAACGACATGGTCAGAATCATTCTGGCTGATGAAATCAGTCCCGATTCGTGCCGCCTCTGGGATGTCGAAACCAACGAGAAACTCGACAAAGATCGCTTTCGCCGCGATATGGGCGGCATCACTGAAGCGTATCAAGAAGTTGCCCATCGGTTGGGAATCATGCCAGAGGGCGCCAATCACAAAAAACGAGGTCCAATGCTGGTGCGATGAAAGCCATTGTCCATGTCACACTGAAGAACGGCGTCCTAGATCCTCAAGGCAAAGCCATCGAGCACACTCTGCATTCTTTGGGTTTCGGTGCCGTTGAGGAAGTCCGGCAGGGCAAATTCTTGGAAATCGAACTCAACGAGAAAGATCCCGAAGCGGCGCGCGAGTCCCTCGATCAAATGTGCCGCAAGCTTCTCGCAAATACAGTAATTGAAGATTACAAAATAGATTTCGAGGCGTGATCGCATGAGATCCGCTGTTATCGTTTTCCCCGCATCAAATTGCGACCGAGACGTTGCTGTCGCGCTAACCAAGGCAACGGGTACTGCGCCCACAATGTTATGGCATGGTGATCGCGATATTCCGTCCGTTGACTTAATCGTATTGCCGGGCGGTTTTTCCTATGGCGACTATCTTCGTGCCGGCGCGATGGCGGCGCATTCGCCGATCGTGCGCGAAGTTGTGCGGCACGCGAAGCGCGGCGTACCGGTTTTGGGCATTTGCAACGGCTTTCAAATCCTGACCGAGACCGGCCTTTTGCCAGGCGCATTGTTGCGCAATGCGTCACTCAAATTCATCTGCAAGACAGTCAGCATCCGTGTCGAAAAGCAAATCGCACCCTTCACCGCGTTATACGAAACGGGACAAAAGATCCGCATACCGATTGCTCATCATGATGGAAACTATTTCGCGGACGATGACACACTGCAAGCGCTGAACGGTGAGGATCGTGTTCTTTTCCGGTATTGCGACGATAACGGCAGCATCACATCGGACGCCAACCCAAACGGTTCGGCAGAGAACATCGCAGGTATCACCAACGATGCGGGAACCGTTTTAGGCATGATGCCCCACCCCGAACGTGTTGTTGAGCCGGCCTTGGGGGGAACCGATGGTCAACCACTGTTTCAAAGTCTATTGGAAGCCGTTGCATGACTGCATCCGAAGTCACACTCGAAGTTGCTCTTGAACATGGCCTGACTGAGGAAGAGTATCAGACGGTTTTGCGTCGTCTCAACCGCGCGCCAAACCTGACAGAACTCGGGATCATCTCCGTGATGTGGAGTGAGCATTGCTCTTACAAGTCATCGCGTAAGTGGCTCAAAACTCTTCCGACAGAAGCGCCCCACGTTATTCAAGGGCCCGGCGAAAATGCGGGCGTCATAAATATTGGCGATGGCAAAGCGGCCATCTTCAAGATGGAAAGCCACAATCACCCGTCCTTTATTGAACCCTATCAGGGTGCTGCAACCGGTGTCGGTGGCATCATGCGTGATGTGTTCACCATGGGTGCGCGACCTGTTGCCAACATGAATGCGTTGCGCTTCGGCGATCCCGACCATGCAAAGACGCGTCATCTGGTGTCGGGTGTTGTCGAGGGCATTGGCGGTTACGGAAATTGTATGGGCGTACCAACCGTCGGCGGCGAAGTGAATTTTCATGCCGGTTACAATGGCAACATTCTCGTCAATGCCATGACGGTCGGCGTCGCCGACAAAGACAAAATCTTCTATTCGGCAGCCTCCGGCGTCGGCAACCCCGTCGTCTATGTCGGTTCGAAAACAGGACGCGACGGTATCCACGGCGCGACAATGGCTTCAGCCGAGTTTGACGATCAAACGGAAGAAAAACGCCCGACCGTTCAAGTCGGCGATCCGTTCACTGAAAAGCTGTTGCTTGAAGCTTGCTTAGAGCTGATGTCCGGTGATGCAATCATTGCCATACAGGACATGGGCGCCGCTGGACTGACGTCATCTTCCGTCGAAATGGCCAGCAAAGGTGAAGTCGGCATCGAGATTGATCTCGACCAAGTTCCGGCCCGTGAAACCCACATGACCGCTTACGAGCTCATGTTGTCTGAAAGCCAAGAACGCATGCTGATGGTCTTGAGGCCCGGCCGCGAACAAGAAGGGGCGGCTATCTTTGAAAAATGGGGCCTCGACTACGCCATCATCGGTCGCACGACGGACACTGGGCATCTTGTCCTGATGCAGCATGGCGAGATGCAGGCCGACTTGCCGATTCCCATTCTCGCCGATGAAGCACCAATCTATGACCGCCCCTGGACAGATCCGAGCACCGGCCGCAGCGCGGAGCCAAACGTCACGCTGACGCCAGAGAACGTTGAAAACGTGATCCTAAAAGTTCTTGGCAGTCCGGACATCGCCAGCCGCCGTTGGATTTGGGAACAATATGACCATACCGTCATGGCGGACACCATTGACGGTCCCGGTAGCGACGCGGCAGTTGTGCGTGTGCACGGATCGAATCGTGGTCTTGCCATAACGACAGATGTGACGCCGCGCTATTGCAAGGCAAATCCATTAGAAGGTGGGAAGCAGGCCGTTGCCGAAGCCTGGCGAAACCTGAGCGCCACGGGCGCCTTACCTTTAGCGATCACAGACTGCCTTAATTTCGGCAATCCCGAGCGCCCTGAGATCATGGGGCAGTTCGTCAAATGTCTCGAAGGTATGGCCGCCGCTTGCGCTGAACTGAACTTTCCTGTGATTTCCGGAAACGTCTCGCTTTACAACGAAACGAATGGTGAGGCGATTCCGCCGACACCAGCGGTTGGCGGCGTCGGCCTTTTAGAAGACCTCACTCAACGCGGGACGATTGGACTGCCTGCAGCCGGACTAATCCTCATAGAAATTGGGGTTAATCATGGGCATCTGGGCCAGTCCATCTATCTTCGTGAAATCGAGCAGCAAGAATGCGGCGACGCACCGAATGTCGATTTGATGCAAGAAAAGGCCAACGGCGACTTCATTCGCAGTCAAATCGCATACGGGCGTATTTTGGCCTGCCACGATGTTTCCGACGGCGGTCTTGCTACAACAGTTGCTGAAATGGTGCTTGCCGGAGATTTTGGCGCGGAACTCGACGCCGATCGTTCAATTTCAGGCCTTGCCAACACCCTTTTTGGCGAAGATCAATCCAGATACGTGGTTGCTGTTCGGGCGCAAGAAGTTGACCTACTCACAAAAGATGCAGAGGCAAAGGGCATTTCCTGCCAGATTATTGGAAAAAGTGGCGGCCAGAGCTTGAAGATTGGTGATTTTGCAAACATTTCCATTGAGGATTTGAGATCGGCCCACGAAACCTGGTTGCCGACCTATATGTCTGCCTGACTGAGGATCGGATACAATTAGGTGACCAACCCCGCATATTGAAGGCGAGATCCGATTATGGCGATGTCCGCAGAACAAATTGAGCAACTCATAAAAGAAGCATTGCCCGATGCGACTGTGACCATCAGCGATCTTGCTGGTGATGGCGATCACTATTCGGCGCAGATAATTTCATCAGCGTTTGAAGGCAAATCCCGTGTACAACAGCACAAGATGGTCTACGACGCTTTACAGGGACGCATGGGAGGCGAACTACATGCGCTTGCCTTAAAAACCTCGGCCCCCAAGTAGATTGAGGTCATCTTGACGGGAAATGGCGACTTGCCTACCTGTTAGGGGAAACCTTGCACGCAGTTAGAAAGTGATGACAATGACGGAAACAGCGGTCGCAAATCGGATTGAGAGCGAAATTAAGGAGAATGAGGTCGTTCTTTTCATGAAGGGCACCCCCTTGTTCCCACAATGCGGATTTTCAAGCACTGTGGTTCAGATATTGAGCCATCTGGGTGTCCAGTTTAAAGGCGTCGATGTGTTGGCTGACGAAGAAATCCGTCACGGGATCAAAGACTTTTCGAACTGGCCCACGATTCCTCAACTCTATGTGAAGGGTGAGTTTGTTGGCGGTTGTGACATTGTGCGAGAGATGTTTGAAGAAGGCGAGCTCCGCGACTATCTGTCGGAAAAAGGTGTGGCGTTGGAAGCTGCATAGTTCATTAGGGACAATCGCCAAAGAAAAAGCCGCGACAAACGTCGCGGCTTTTTCTTTATCCAACAAATTGTTGGTTAATGCAGATCTATCGTGAATAAAACTCGATGACCAAATTTGGTTCCATATGAACCGGGTAAGGCACATCCATCAACTTTGGCACACGCACAAATGTTGATTTCATTTTGTCGTAGTCCACATCCAAATAGTCTGGCGTGTCACGTTCCGGGCTTTGCGCAGCTTCAAGAACAATGGCCATATCGCGCGAGCGTTGGCGCACTTCAATAATGTCACCTTCTTTGACCCGATAACTCGGAATATTGACGCGCTGACCGTTTACGGTCACATGGCCGTGGTTAACGAATTGGCGGGCGGCAAACACGGTTGGCACAAACTTGGAGCGATAAACAACCGCATCCAACCGACGTTCCAGCAAACCGACGAGATTTTCACCGGTATCCCCGCGACGGCGCACAGCTTCGTCATAGATGCGGCGAAATTGCTTCTCGGTGATATTGCCGTAGTGGCCTTTCAGCTTCTGCTTCGCCTGAAGTTGCGTCCCAAAGTCTGAAAGCTTTGGGCGCCGGCGTTGGCCACTGCTTTGACCCGGACCGTGTTCACGTCGGATAACAGGACTTTTGCTGCGTCCCCAAACATTCTCGCCGAGGCGGCGATCAATCTTATATTTTGCCTTTTGTCGTTTCGACATTCCAAACCGTATCTATGTCATTCACACTGACGTCACGCTCAAAAAATAGCGGGCCAACCGTTCTTCGGAAGCCCGCTGAAGGCTGCCTACTATACGAACGTGACATTCTTGTCAAACACTTAACACAAATATTCGAACAACCAAAACATTTCAGAAGAAGCAATTCCGCAACCAAAACGCAACCGACATCGCGAAAATTGGCATGTTGTCGGTGCACGCACCGTTTCTATCAACTTCAAACAACAATGACTCAAGTTGTTTCAGGCACCGGGAATTGCGTTTGACGAAAACAAAGAGGGCACAAATATGACGTTTGCTCATCGTCATGAACGCACATCAACCGGCGCCTCAGAAACTTTAACACTTGCGTTCGGATCAGGGATGAACAGCCACGACACATAGACCGCAAGCATCAACATCACACAGAGTCCGGTCCAGAATGGTAAGTCCGGGTTCATCTGGTAAAGAGCGGTGCTCAACAATGTGCCAACAAAGAAACCCAGAGATTTCCCAGTTCCATCGAGGCCCGCGGCACTTCCTTGTTCACCGGCGTCAACACGAAGCGAAATAGATGCCGCGTTGCCAGGATTAACGCACCCATAAGAAAGACCGAAAAGAACCATTGAAAGCATCAATGTGGTTGAAGACTCACTGATCAAAAGACCAAGAAACGAAAGGGCGCCCACCGGATATCCAAAGCGCAAGAGCGGCTTGGGGGGCCAGTTAAATCTTTGCACCAAGACACCCTGAACAAACAAAGAGGCGCCTGCCATCAAAATGAGGCCGCTTCCTGTAATCTGAATCGTCTCAACAAGCGAAAGCCCCAACAAGTCCATAAAGCGCAACGAGATGGTGTGCTGGATTGAAGCAATCATCGCCGCCATTGCAAATCCCATCGGCAGATAGGGCAAAATGCGCGGGTCACGAAATCGCAATTTCGTGGCCACTTTCTTTTCGGTCTGCATATGTGTTTGCGGCAAAAAGAACCAAAGAACGATCGCTGCACACACTGAAATCGCACTGGCTGCGAAAAGCGGCACCAATGCACCAAATACGGACAGCAGCCCGCCGAAACCAGGTCCGACGAGGGATCCAACGCCAAAAGCCGCGCCGATAAGCGCAACACCTGCCGTTCGCTCTACCGGTGTGGTCACATCAGCGATGTAAGCGACTGACGCCGGGAAAACACCGGACGCGGTCAGGGCGAACAAGATTCTTAGAAACAGCATCGCCGACAGCAGTGCAAATCCTGTCAACAAACCGTCGAGGCCCAATGACAGCACGGCGGCAAACAGAATTGTTGTCAGACCGTAGCTAATCAATCCAAAGACAATAACCGGCAGCCGCCCCCAACTTTCGGCCTGTCGCCCCCAAAAAGGAGACGCGAACGAAAAGACCAATGCGGACGCACCGATAACCACACCGACCTCGAATGGTGTCAGTCCGACTTCACGTCCCAACGGCTGCAAGATGACAATAAGAACCGAGCGGCCAATGCCAACCGTGACCAAAGCGACGAGAAGCAAAGACAAAGGCCCGCGCCACAATGGACGCTTGGTTTGGGAGGCAGGTCGCATCAACAAGCCAAGTCCATTTTAGACGTCACTTTGGGCTCTGAACAGATTTGCGTGTGAGCGATGCGACGACGCCGCGCAATGTACGGACATCCTGCTCTGTGAAATTTGCCCGCTGCAACATGTTGCGCAGATTGCGAACCATATTCGGTTTCTTTTCAGGAGGCCGGAAAAAACCGCTCCGATCGAGTTCCGTCTCTAAATGCCCAAACAATCCATTCAACTCGGCTCCATTAGCCGGCCGTGTGTGCCCGTCCGTGATGACAGCTGAAGGTGTCTGGTCCGCGAATTGAAACCACTCATAGGCCACCAGCAAAACGCACTGCGCCAAATTCAGTGATGAGAATGCCGGATTTGCAGGCACCGTGATGATTGTTTGAGCTAAAACAACATCATCATTAGAAAGTCCCGCTCTTTCGCCACCAAACAAGATACAACATCGATGACCTGCAGGGATCGATTGACGAATCCGCTTAGCCGCTTCTTTTGGCGTCGCAACTTCTTTCACCATGTCTCTGTCGCGCGCCGTAGCGGCAAATATCAAGTGAAAATCTGCAGTTGCCTCCTCAACCGTGTCATAAACTTGCGCGCGCTCCAGCACTTCATGTGCACCGGACGCGTTCGCAATGGCGCGCGAGTTCGGCCATCCATCACGCGGGCGCACGATTCTCATATTGGTGAGGCCGAAGTTGTACATCGCACGCGCAGCGGCACCGATGTTTTCGCCCATTTGCGGGTCTACCAGTATGATATGCGGCCCGCCATGGACGGGCGTCAGCCCGCGATCTGTTCCGGCCATAGACAACTCCGACGTATATTGGCCTAACGGTATCCGATAAGCGTCATCGATTTAGCTTGATGTCGGCACGGTTGCCAAGCGCGGGCCGTGTGGAAGTAGGATAACAACCGGTGCGCCGCCTCTTTCCCGGCGCGAACGGGGGTGTTATAGGGTTCGTGAATTCTTCAATTACCCCCTTTTGTCACCCCAATTGGCATGGTTTCGCAGGCGAGGATCACAAATGAGCAAAATTAAGGTGGAGAACCCTGTCGTCGAGCTCGACGGCGACGAGATGACACGCATTATCTGGGACCTCATCAAATCGAAGCTCATTACGCCTTATCTGGACATCGACCTCAAATATTACGATCTCGGCATTATGGCCCGGGATGAAACCGACGATCAGATTACGATTGATGCAGCCGAAGCCATCAAGAAGTATGGCGTCGGCGTTAAATGCGCGACGATTACGCCGGACGAAGACCGCGTTGAAGAATTTGGCCTCAAAAAAATGTGGCGCTCGCCCAACGGGACCATTCGAAACATTTTGGGTGGAACGGTATTCCGTGAGCCAATCATCTGCGACAATGTTCCGAGGTTAGTGCCTGGTTGGACCAATTCGATCGTCATCGGCCGCCATGCATTCGGCGATCAATACCGCGCGACAGACTTTGTTGTTCCCGGCAAAGGCAAACTCAAAATGACGTTCACGCCAGAGGATGGCGGCGACGAAATGGAATTCGAGATTTTCGATTTTCCAGGCGGCGGTGTCGCCATGGGCATGTACAATCTTGACAATTCAATCCGCGACTTTGCGCACGCCTGCTTAAGCTATGGCCTTGAACGCAAATGGCCAGTCTACATGTCGACAAAAAATACGATCATGAAAGCGTATGACGGACGATTTAAGGATCTGTTCCAAGAGATCTACGAAAAAGACTATCAGAAAGACTTCGAAGCAGCCGGCATCACTTATGAGCACCGTCTGATTGATGACATGGTTGCTGCAGCGCTCAAATGGAGCGGCGGCTTTATCTGGGCCTGTAAGAACTATGACGGCGATGTCCAGTCGGACACGATTGCACAGGGCTTTGGATCACTTGGCCTGATGACCAGTGTTCTGCGCACACCTGATGGAAAGATCGCAGAAGCCGAAGCAGCCCACGGCACCGTGACTCGCCACTATCGTGCGCATCAACGCGGTGAAGAAACCTCAACAAACTCAATTGCGTCCATCTTTGCATGGACCCGCGGCCTCGAACATCGTGCCAAACTTGATGACAATCCGGCTCTGGCACAGTTTGCACAGACACTTGAAAAAGTGTGCGTACGGACTGTCGAGAGCGGCTTTATGACGAAAGACTTGGCTTTGCTGGTCGGCGAGGAACAAAAGTGGCTTACAACGTCCGGCTTCCTCGACAAAGTCGATGAAAACCTGCAAAAGGCGATGTCCTAAAGCATGATCATGTTTCACCGAAACATGATCATGCCCCAAAGCGCTCTGGGGATTCACCGTTAGTCGCGCGATCGGACGGTTAACCGGATTCCACTTAACCTGATCGCGCTCTAAGCCCAGAGGCATATTGAGGTCGGCGTGCAACTGTGCGAGGCGACCCGATAGATCTCAGTTGCCGAGAGAAGACACGATTGCCTCAAGCGCATCATTGAGCTTGTCGGCGTTTGGACCGCCCGCCTGAGCCATATCTGGACGGCCACCGCCGCCCTTGCCCCCTAAGATCTCGGCACCCGTACGGACAAAGTCCACCGCACTGTGCTGTTCCATCAGATCTTTGGTGACGCCGACTGCAAGCGCGGCCTTTCCGTCTTTGATGCACCCAAACGCAACAACCCCGGACCCCAGCTTTTTCTTGGTGTCATCGATGAGGCCGCGCAGTTCTTTTGGTGACGCGCCATCGATGGCACGCGCAATAATCTTGATGCCGCCTACCTCCTTGACGTCGTCGTCCGCGGAAGCGCCGCCGCCCCCGCCACCAAGTGCAAGTTCTCGGCGAACCTGGCTTAGTTCCTTTTCGAGACGACGGCGATCTTCGATAAGCGTGGCCACACGCGCGGGAAGCTCGGCCACGCCGACCTTTAGCTCCGCAGCCGCGTCACGGGCAATCCGCTCTTGCTCGATCATGTATTGCCGCGCCGCTTCGCCCGTAAACGCTTCCACGCGCCTGACACCAGAGGCAACGGCCGACTCGCTGACAATCTTGAACAAGGCGATGTCGCCAAGTGCGCGCACATGCGTGCCGCCGCAAAGCTCGACAGAATAATATCCGTCTTGTTTCGACGTCCCCATGCTAAGAACGCGGACCTCGTCACCGTATTTTTCCCCAAACAAAGCCAAGGCGCCGTGTTCGATGGCTTCGTCCGGCGTCATAAGCCTGGTATCGACATTTTCATTTTGCTGAATGACTGCATTTACCTGAGATTCAACTTGGGCAATCTCATCCGCCGACATTGCTTTAGGGTGGCTGAAGTCAAAGCGGAGGCGCTGAGGCCCAACGAACGAGCCTTTTTGCGTGACATGATCGCCCAAAACATCCCGCAGCGCCGCATGCAGCAAATGTGTTGCGGAGTGGTTAGACCGCGTAAAGCTTCGACGCTCTGAATCGATGGAAAGGTGAACAATATCCCCGACACTGAGTTCACCGGATTTCAGTTCACCAATATGTGCATGAACATCACCCGCCCGTTTCTTTGTGTCGCTTACTGGAAATTGTGCGCCGCCCGGTCCTGTGATCAGACCTGCATCTCCGATCTGACCGCCTGACTCGCCGTAGAAAGGCGTTTGATTGACCACGACTTCCGCGGATTGTCCTGCCGTGACTTTGTCTGCCGGCGCGCCATCAACAATGAGTGCCACGATTTGTCCGTCGGATGCGTCGCTTTCATAACCAAGGAACTCCGTCGCCTCGATCGAGGAACGAAGTTCAAGCCATACTTTGTCCGTTGCTTGGTCGCCCGAGCCAGACCATGCTGCGCGCGCATCGGCGCGCTGCTTCGCCATTGCCGCATCGAAACCGGCCACATCGACCTTGATGTCACGTGACTTGAGCGCATCTTCGGTCAGATCGAGGGGAAATCCGTAGGTATCATAAAGTCGAAACGCAACCTCTCCGGGGAGTTCGTCTCCCCCCTTGAGATCAACGGTGGCTTCGTCGAGAAGTTTGATGCCTCGGTCCAAAGTTTGCCGAAAACGTGTTTCTTCCAGTTTCAGCGTCTCGGTGATGAGAGAAGACGCACGGCCAAGTTCAGGATAAGCAGCGCCCATCTGATTCATCAGTGCGGGAAAGAGTTTCCACATGAGGGGTTCAGTTACACCCAACAAATGCGCGTGACGCATCCCTCTGCGCATGATGCGCCTCAAGACATAGCCGCGTCCTTCATTCGCAGGTAGAACGCCATCCGCAATGAGGAAGCTCGCGGACCGCAGATGATCTGCAATAACACGATGGCTGACAGCGTGTTCCCCCTCCGCCTTGACGCCAGATGCGTCAACCGACGCGGCAATCAGGCTCTTGAACAAGTCCGTGTCGTAATTGTCATGTACACCTTGCAGCACCGCCGCAATGCGTTCGAGCCCCATGCCGGTATCGATCGACGGTTTCGGGAGATCATTTCTCTGATCCGCCGAAATTTGCTCATATTGCATAAACACCAGGTTCCAGATCTCGACAAAGCGGTCTCCATCTTCATCCGGGCTGCCAGGTGGTCCACCCGGGATGTGATCACCGTGGTCGTAGAAAATCTCAGAACAGGGGCCACAGGGTCCCGTCTCGCCCATGGACCAAAAATTGTCACTTGTTGGTATACGGATGATACGCTGTTCGGGCAGATCGGATATCTTCTTCCAAAGGTCAAATGCTTCATCGTCTTCGGAATAGACAGTTGCGATCAGTCGATCGGACGGTAAGCCAAATTCCTTCGTGACCAACCGCCAAGCAAATTCGATGGCCTCATCTTTGAAATAATCACCAAAAGAGAAGTTGCCGAGCATTTCAAAGAAAGTGTGGTGCCGCGCGGTATAGCCGACATTGTCGAGGTCGTTATGTTTGCCCCCTGCACGGACGCACTTTTGCGAACTGGTCGCGCGCACATAATCGCGCTTCTCAAGTCCGGTAAAAACGTTCTTGAAGGGAACCATGCCCGCATTGGTGAAAAGCAATGTGGGATCGTTTGTCGGCACTAAGGAACCAGAATCGACAGCCGTATGACCTTCTTTCTCGAAGAAACCGATAAAAGCGGCGCGTATGTCGCTTAGGCTTGTCATATGGCTAAAACCTTGACTCTATTGAAACTTTTTCAGACCCACCTTGCTGGATCTGGAGCGCGATCAGGTTAAGTGGGGCCCGGTTAACCGTCCGATCGCGCGACCAATGGTGAATATTGGGCATGATCAAAAGAAGATTGATCATGCCTTGGCTAACAGTCGCTTTTACCTGCCCCCTTATTCACTGTCCAGATTTGTGCCTCTCTGAACGAGCTGTTCTGCGACACAATCCTCTTTGCTGTATGTGGGTTCTCTGCGGCGACGACAACGGTTCCATTGTGTCACCCTCCCCCGCACCGATACCCCGCGAAGGACAAACAAGAGGAACATACAAAAAGGACGGCACATCGAAAATGTGCCGCCAAGCATCGCCGTCCAACCTCATTAGCGGCCTGAAAGCAGATGCTTTCAGGCCAAAGATAACTAAGCTTCTTTCAAAGCTTCTCCTGCCTCTTCCGCTGCGCCATCAAACTCTTCCACCGCAAGCCCGGCATTTTGACGGATGTGCTGCTCAATCGCGGCCGCAATGTCCTTGTTCTCAGCCAAAAAGGCTTTTGCATTTTCACGGCCCTGGCCGATCCGCTGGCTGTCATAGGAATACCAGGAACCCGATTTTTCAATCGTCCCCGCTTTGACACCAAGATCGAGAATCTCGCCTGTTTTGGAAATGCCCTGACCATACATGACGTCGAACTCAATCACCTTAAACGGCGGCGCAACTTTGTTTTTGACGACTTTGACTTTGGTTTGGTTCCCGACAATTTCATCGCGGTCTTTGATCGCGCCAATCCGCCGGATGTCCAAACGCACCGACGAATAGAATTTGAGCGCGTTACCGCCCGTCGTCGTTTCAGGATTACCAAACATCACACCAATCTTCATACGGATCTGATTGATGAAAATAACCATGCAATTGGATTTTGAAATCGACCCTGTCAGCTTGCGCAACGCCTGGCTCATCAAACGTGCCTGCAAACCAGGTAATTGATCCCCCATTTCGCCTTCAAGTTCGGCGCGCGGCGTCAAAGCCGCAACGGAATCGATCACGACAACGCCAACAGCACCTGAACGCACCAGCGTGTCCGCAATCTCAAGCCCCTGCTCGCCCGTATCCGGCTGTGTGATGACCAAGTCATCGATATTCACACCCAAATTACGGGCATAGACCGGATCCAGCGCGTGTTCCGCATCAATAAAGGCACAGATCTCGCCGCGCGCTTGTGCTTCGGCCATGACATGCAGCGCCAAGGTGGTTTTGCCCGACGACTCCGGCCCATAGATTTCAATAATCCGGCCTTTCGGCAAACCGCCGATACCGAGCGCAATATCAAGCCCCAGAGATCCGGTCGGAATGGCTTCAATTTCGACAACCGAGTCACTGCCCAGCTTCATAATCGAACCCTTGCCAAAAGCCCGTTCGATCTGGCCTAGAGCTGCATCCAGCGCCTTTTGCTTATCCATATCCTTGCCATCCTTGAGTGGAACGACGTTCTCCGCCATGGGACCCCTTCCTTATTTCATAGCTCATGAGCCGTTGCAATTTGGCCAAATGTACTCATTTTGTTCCCGTTGGCAAGAAAAAATATAAGCCGTTGAAAATAAAAGATTTATAGAACCATGTTCTCGGTTTAGACCAAGAAAATTAACCGAGCTGCGGCCGCGTTCCAGGAGAATCGGTTCACGGCATCGATTCCCGAGGCTAAAAGGTCCCGGGATACTGGCCGCCATCCATCAGCAGATTCTGTCCTGTGATGTAGCCTGCATGTTGCGAACACAAAAAAGCGCAGGCTTTTCCGAACTCTTCTGCCGTTCCAAGGCGCCCGACAGGGATGGATTGTGCAGATCTTGCCTTCGCTTCTTCGATTGAGATCTCTTGTGCCGCGGCGGTTGCCTCAAACGCAGCCTTAAGCCGGTCCGTATCAAAAGGACCCGGCAACAGATTATTGATGGTCACCCCGTCTTTCGCATATTCGCGCGCGATACCCGCAACAAAGCCCGTCAGACCCGCTCGGGCGCCATTCGAAAGTCCCAGAATCGCGATCGGTGCCTTAACCGATGTACTGGTGACATTGATAACGCGTCCCCACTTCTTCTCGACCATGCCGTCAATTGTCTTTTGGATGAGGTCAATGGCGCAAAGCATGTTGGCGTCAAGCGCTGCAATCCAATCATCCCGCGTCCAATTCTTGAAATGGCCAGGAGGCGGACCGCCCGCATTGTTGACCAGAATATCGGGATCAGGGCACGCGGCGAGAATGGCCGCCCGTCCCACTTCCGTCGTCACATCGGCCGCAACGGGGGTGACTGAAACACCCGCTTTGTCAGCAATCACTTCTGCTGTGACTTCAATGTCTTCTTTGGTGCGCGATGCAATTGTGAGATTGACGCCTTCTTCGGCCAAAGCCTCGGCGCATCCACGTCCCAGACCCTTGCTTGCAGCACAGACCAGCGCCTTTTTCCCTTTCAGCCCTAAGTCCATCTGCATGCTCCTTTAGTTTGTGGCCATCACCTCTTTCACCTTCTCGGCGAGTTGTTTCAGGCTAAAGGGTTTTGGCAGGAACGTGAACTCTTCATCCGCATCCAAATTTTTGCGGAAGGCATCTTCCGCATAGCCGGAAATGAAAATCACCTTGGCATCGGGACAGAACTCGCGGGCCTGACGGATCATTGTGGGCCCATCCATGTTCGGCATCACCACATCGCTGATCACGAGATCGATCTCGCCGGCGTTTTCCCGAATCACATCAAGAGCAGACTCGCCTTCTTCCGCTTCGAACACGGTGTAGCCGCGCGAATTTAAAACGCGTGCGGCGAAATTCCGAACACCCTCTTCATCTTCCACCAACAGAACCGACCCCATGCCCGTGAGATCTTTCTTGGGTGCTTGATCTTCTTGAATGTCTTTCGCTTTTTCCTCTGCCGTTTCGAAATAGCGCGGCAGATAAATGCGGAATGTCGTGCCTTCTCCCACTTCGCTCACGGGGAAAATGAAGCCGCCCGTTTGTTTCACGATGCCATAGACCATCGACAGGCCTAGCCCAGTCCCTTGGCCGACTTCTTTTGTCGTGAAGAAAGGTTCAAAAATCTTGCCCAAGATCTCCTTAGCAATACCGACACCGGTATCGGAGATATCGAGTTGAACATACTCGCCCGGCGGCATCAGTGCATGACCCAGCGCGATCGACTCTTCACGGGTCACATTCGATGTTGAGATCGCCAAGGTGCCGGATCCATCCATTGCATCGCGCGCATTGACCGCGAGATTGATGATGACCTGTTCGAGTTGCCCCTCATCAACTTTAACAAGCCCCAGGTCGCGCTCGTGCTTGATATCAAGCTGAACCCTTTCGCCAACCAGCCGCTTCAAAAGGTCGGTCAAGTCAGCCACCGCATCCGGCAACCACAGAACGCGGGGACGCAAGGTTTGCTGACGGGAAAAGGCAAGCAATTGGCGGACAAGATTAGCCGCACGATTAGCATTCTGCTTGATCTGCATAATGTCGGCGAACGAGGGATCGCCAGCCTGATGCTTGGTCAGCAGCAAATCACAGTAGCCGATGATGCCGGTCAGCATATTGTTGAAATCATGGGCAATGCCGCCCGCAAGCTGTCCGACCGCCTGCATCTTTTGCGATTGCGCGAATTGGATTTCGAGGGACTTCTGTTCCGTCGTGTCAATCAGATAGCCAACAAATTTTGCTTTACCGCTCCGATTCGCGATTTCGGTTAAGTGTAACTGACAAACCACGTCGGGACCGTTATTGGGACGAACTTCGATCGGCGGCAGATCCAACGGAATCGTATCCGCGCCCAGGCGCGCGTTGATCGCCGCCGCGACGGCGTCGTCAAACAATTGAGGCAGCAAGTGGCCGACCAGATCGCCTGTCCCCAATAGCCTGCCAAAAGCAGCATTGGCCTCAACCACATGCCCGCTTTGGTCCGTGGTTACGACCCCCACAGGCGAAGCGTCAAATGGTCCATTCCTAAGAACATCCGCCCCTTCTGGCGCCACTTGGACAGCACTAAGCAAAGCGTCATTTGCGATGACAAATCCCGAACGAATCGGTTTTCCGTCAACAGAGGCGCTCTCTTTCCGCTCCAGCACGAGAAGGGCCACATTACCCTCGCTGCGGCCGCTGGCGGGCGAAGCGCTGTACATCTGATAGTCGCCCGGCAAACCGATGTTCGGCTCTTCAACTCTTTCAAGTTGGAGGATGTCGTTAAGTTGTTTTCGTCCCTGCAATGCTTGCCGCAAATCAATTTGGGCGAGTTCCCCAAACCGCGCGTCCGCCTCAACTAATTGGCCGTGTTCATTCACCTGGTAGGTGGCTGCCCCCAGCATTTCCTGAATTTCGCCGAAGAATCCCGATTGCGGTTCAGGCGCCCTTTGATCACCTTCCGCCTCAAAGCCTATTTGCCAGATTAAGCCCTGACGCAGTTCTGCATTCTCAGCATGCGCTTTCCGGACTTCTATTTTGAGTTGTTGGGCCGCACCGGCCGAATCTTTAAGACGAATGACTTCAGAACCGGCTTCGCCGGACTTGCCTGCAAGAGACAGCCTGTACACAACGGCCCCAATATCTTTCACACCCGCAAACAACCTGTCAGGCGGGACAATCCGGCCGTTGCCAAAGTCCGCACAGAGACGCTGATATCTTGAATTAAAATAAAGGATCGCCCCATCAGCGCGCGCCACGAGATAGGCCACATCGGACGATTCAACGATCGACGACAGCGAGGCCGCCCGCACCGTTCCGGCGTCGTTCTCTGATTTACTGCGATCAAGAGCAAGAACAGCCAGCGCCACCATGCCGCCCAGGCCAACGCCCGCCAGCAACACGGCGACAACCACACCATTCTCACCGGACGCCGTATAGGCAACAAGTCCGATCGTTGCCGCAAGAGCAAGTATGCTCCCGAAAGCAAGGTTTCGTCCTTTTCCTCGCGTCAAACTCACATAACCCGCACCAGGCATTCCAACTTCCACACTTTGCTGGCTCGTCGCAGCAATTGGCCTTTATTATCTGCCCTTCTTCGTGAAGCAGCTAAGTTGAGACGCCTACGTTAACGACGGGTTAACCCGCCGTCGCCCGGTATTTTCCCCGTTGCCGCATGACATATCCGATCACACCTGCAACGGCTTTGTAATGCTCCTGAGGGATTTCTTCCTCAAGTTCCACAGTGCCAAACAGTGCGCGTGCAAGCGGCGGGTTTTCGACGATTGGAACATCGTTCTCTGAAGCCACTTCCCTGATACGCAGCGCGATTTGGTCGGCACCTTTCGCAACACATACCGGCGCGGCCATTTTGCCCGATTCGTATCTTAAAGCGACCGCATAATGCGTCGGGTTTGTAATTACGACGGATGCCGTCGGCACTTCGGCAATCATGCGCTGCCGCGCACGCTCCATGCGAATCTGTCTCAACTTTGCTTTGACAACCGGATCACCTTCCATTTGCCGGTGCTCGTCTTTCACCTCTTGTTTCGTCATCCTCTGACGCTTGGTGAAATCGTAGCGCTGGTAGAGATAGTCAATTCCAGCCACAACCGACAGAATCGCAAGTGAGCCAATCAAGATCTTCACGGCCAGGTCTTGCACCAGCAAAATGGTGACAGCCAGATCCAGCTTAATGACCAGATTCAAGAGATCCCGGTGTGCCCAAGTGATGGCTGCGGCAATCCCCCCAACAATCGAAAGCTTCGCGACGCCCTTCAGAAAGTTGGCAAGCGCCTGCGCACCGAAAACACGCTTGATGCCGTTTTGAGGCGAGATCTTTTCAAGCTTGGGCGAGATTTTCTCGGTGGTGAAAACGGGTGGATTCTGAACCAGGTTCCCCGCAAGCGCCGCCAGAATAAAGGCCCCCATAGGCAGCGCCAAGATGAGTACAACATCGAAGATAAGGCGCTGGATGACAACAAGGATGTTTCCGGATTCAACCGTGAAGTCATGTGCTTGGAAAAGAAAAACGGAAATGGTGGTCGACAGAGAAGACGACAAGGGAACAGCCATAAATGCAATAACAAGTGTTCCCGCAACCAACATGAACCAATTTGAGACTTCTGTACTCTTGGCTACGTCGCCTTTTTTGCGCGCATCCTCAAGCCTTTTGGAAGTCGGCTCTTCCGTCTTTTGACTGTCATCGGGACGATCGGACATGGATCAGACCACGAACTGGACAAGAAACTGCTCAAAGAACGACAGATACCACATCATCATGGTACTGAGTGTCAGAGCAAGTATCGCAAAGCCCAACAAGATGTTTGCCGGCACAGCAATAAAGAAGATCTGCACTTGCGGCATCAGTTTGGACAAAATACCAATGCCCAAATAGAAGACGAGGCCGAACAGCACAAAGGGTGCCGCCATCTGCACGCCGAGCTTGAACGCATTTGCAAAGGAAGAAATGGCAAGATTGGTGAAGTCGCCAATCGGAAATGGCGTGTTCGGTGGAAACAGCACATAGCTGTCGCGGATTGCATGCAAAATCAGATGATGCAAATCGGTGACAAAGATCAAGGTGATCCCGACAACGGATAAGAACGTACTGATGATCGCGCCCTGCACACCCTGTGTCGGGTCAACATTTTGGGCGAATCCCAAACTTGTTTGAAACGCGATCACCTGTCCCGCCACTTGCAAGGCTGCTGTCACGAAACGCATCAAGGCACCGATCAACAACCCAATAAGAATTTCGCCGCCTATGATCTTAAACAACGGCAACACCGTAACCGGCATCTCAGGATAGGAAGAGGCAACCAGCGGCGTCAGTATACCGGCAACAGCCAATGCAATTGCCAAACGGATGCGCGTTGATACGCTCACCTCGCCAAAAGCCGGCGCCAACATCATCATGGTGCCGGTCCGAGAAAATGTCGCGAGAAAAACAAATATTTGTTGCGGCAAGAATTCAGCAAGCATGGCGATGAGTCTTGGTCATGTAGCTATTTATGATCCAACCAACCGCGCGGGGCGTCGCTGTCAGGCACCCAAGCCAATGATCATATCGGCGATGCGTTGCATGTAAGCCCCCAACACTTGCCCCATAAAGGGCAGCATCAGCATAAGCGCCACAAAGATGGCTGCGATTTTTGGAACAAAGACCAGCGTCATTTCCTGCACTTGCGTGAGTGCTTGAAACAAAGCGATCGTCAAACCAACGACAAGCGCAACGGCCATGAGCGGCCCTGACACCTGAAGAAGGACCCAAATCGATTCGCGTGCGACATCGAGGACCTGTTCGCCAGTCATTACAATTTCCCCAAGTTTCGTAGGTCTTCATTAACGCTGATTATGCGCGCGCGACCCTTTATCGATCATGAAACTCGAGCAATGAAATGCTACATCGGCATGCGCATGATTTCTTGATAGGAGCTAATCACGCGGTCGCGAACAGCAACAACGGTTTGAAGTGCGACCTCGGCCGCTGTCACCGCTGTCACGACATCAACGAGTTCCGCTTCACCCTTAATGCCTTTGATTGACATTTCTTCGCTCTTGGCCGTCGTGTTGACCGCACCCTCGATGGCAGACGCCAGCATGTTGGAGAACGACTCTTCTCCCGTTGGTGCAGCGGCTGATCCTTTGGAGATGCTGTCTGCTTGAACGGCCTTTTGGTAGGCAAGGGCAGCAGATGTTGGATCAATGGCCATATTGGGCCCTCCTACTCAATCAGTCGTTATCAGCCGCGCAACAAATCGATGGTTCGTGACATCATAGCCCGCGAAGCTGAAATAACATTGAGATTGGCTTCATATGTGCGCTGCGCTTCTCTCATATCAACAGACTCGATCAGCGTTTTGACATTGGGCGTTTTCACATAGCCATTTTCATCCGCCGCAGGGTGTCCGGGTTCATATCGCGACCCGAAATTGGATGGGTCAAGTGTCGTCTTACCCAGCTTTACCCGCTCAATCCCCATTTCACGGTCAAGCTCACTTGAAAAGCTAACAACCTTTCTGCGATAGGGATCCGCATTCGGATCGTCGCCGGTCGAATTTGCATTCGCCATGTTTTCGGAAATCACACGCATGCGTTCGCTCTGCGCCAGCATTCCGGAGGCTGCAATCATCATCGTTTTAAAGAACTGCATTCGATATCTCCAAACCAAACAAGGTTGCGCTAGCTGTTGCCCCGACCGATCGCAATGCGAAACAGCCCCATGCTCTTGTTGTAAAGCCCAACGGCCGTTTTATACGCCATTTGAGTTTCAGCGACTTTCATCATTTGTTGCTCGATAACCACCGAGTTGCCGCCCGGCGTCGTTTCTGCGTCCGGCTTGTCAACGATGCGGAACGCCGCCTCGACACTGTTCGCCCTTCCACCCGACATATGAGAATGATGATGGGCCCGCATAGCCAACTTTTTCGCTGACCCATTCACCAACGCTTCAAAATTCGGTTCTTTGAGATCCTGCGCTTCGAATCGTGGCGTGTTTGCATTGGCGACATTGGTTGCCAAAACGCGTTGCCGATCTTGAAGCCAATGCATTTTGGTCTTCAAGGCGGAGAAGAGTGGGATGTTCTGAAAATCCATGTAAGTTCGCTAATACGCAGCCAAATCTTACGACAATACAACAGATCTAAACTGAGATCCGACACGCGAATACCTATTCAACGTATCTGAGTAGTGTGCACCCAAGCCTTTAAAACTATCTTAAAAGTTGTCACCGATTCCTACACCGCGCGTTAACAGGTGACGCCCAACCGAACATGTTTAACGAGATCTTAGGTCCGCCCCATCAACAATGCGTTAGGGCACTTGAGACAATTTAATTGATCCGCGCCCAAGAGCGTATTTCTTGGTTAAAAGATCCTTATGGAAACCATTGACGTCTTTCGATTTGTCGCTTCCTTTCTGTTCGTCATCGGCCTCATCGTGTTGTGTGCGTGGATGGCGAAACGATGGAACCTCTTCTCTCAATCAGCATTTGGGGCACCGAACCGAAGGCTCGGTCTTGTCGAGACACTTCACGTCGATGGCAAACGAAAACTGGTTATTGTGAAACGAGACGATGTTGAGCATGCCTTGTTGTTAGGCCCAACCGGTGACCTCGTCATTGAAAGGGGATTTGCCGAACCGCAAGCAGCCAATAATGACGCGAACCACGCTTCTTCTAGTGGCGATCAAGATAGTTCGCCCTCCTTCATCGAAGATGCTTATAGCAAGATTGCGCGGATCAAGTAGCAATGCCCAACAGAATGCTACGTAAAAATGCGCTTGGATTGGCGCAGCTCGCTCTGCTGACGCTCTGTCTTCTGATTGCACTCGGCACTACGGTGTCCGCGCAATCAATAACGATCGACTTGCAAGAACAGGAAAGTCTGACGGGACAAGTCGTTCAGCTTGTCGCTTTGATCACGGTGCTAAGCCTCGCCCCTTCAATCCTGATCATGGTGACATCGTTCATCCGTATCGTTGTTGTACTGTCGCTGCTACGGACGGCTTTGGGGCTGCAGCAAAGCCCTCCCAATACAGTGATGATCAGCCTCGCGCTGTTCTTAACCGCGTTCATCATGATGCCAACGTTTGAGAGTGCCTACTCCGAAGGCATTGGCCCTTACATGGACGAGGAGATGGAGTTTGATACAGCGTTCGAGCGAACATCCACGCCGTTCAAATCGTTCATGTTGGCGAATGTGCGTGAGAAAGACCTGGCCCTGTTTCTAGACATTTCGAAAACAGAGGTCGCGTTGCCCGAAGAAACGCCACTTCATGTTTTGACACCGGCCTTTATGATCAGTGAGTTGAGGCGGGCATTCGAGATCGGTTTTTTGATCTTCATTCCTTTTTTGGTGATCGACATGGTTGTGGCATCGGTCCTTATGTCGATGGGTATGATGATGCTGCCACCGATCATTATTTCGCTACCGTTTAAGCTGATATTTTTCGTTTTGGTCGATGGCTGGCACATGATCGCGGGCAGTCTAGTCCAAAGCTACGTAGGCGCGCCGTCCTAAGGCGTAGCAAGCCTGAGCTGAGTCAGCGATCGCACATTCAATCGGCGCCTAAGCACCAATTCGTCTCCGAATTGTCGCAAGGGTTTTCGCAGAGTTGTCCTTCAAACGCACCGGTCAATTAACCAGCGTGTCCTCGGTCTCTGTCAGAGAGGAACGGAATTCACTTAAGAAGGCATCCAGCGTATCGACGCTGGCAATCTGTTTTGCGAGCTGTCCGATCTCAGCGCTATCTGAATGGACTTTTTGAGTCACCAAATTAAAGCTGCCCGACATTCCTGCCTCGAGCATTTTTTCGGCATATCGTTCGCGCATTCTTTCTAAGGCGAACTGATTGCCGCTGAGCGCGTAACTCAGAACCGACCGCATCACATCGAGGCTTTCTTGTTCTTGAAGCGGCTTGGCATCCTCCCATCGGTTGGCCAACAGATCTTCATAATCGGAACCGGCTTCCTGCCAGTTGCCCGACTTCCAATGAACATCCGCCATAATGCGCCGTGCTTCGGGGCGCCGGTCGCCTGAAAGGGTTTCCTTCGCATGTTCGTACAGGCCCAACTCAGCCAAGGCCTTCGCTTCGAGAAGCCGTCTTTGTTCTGTGATTTGCTTCGGCAAGCGTCCTTGGCGTGTCTTGCGAATGATCGCCAAGGCTTCTTCCGGTTGCCGGTTGAGCAGATAAACATAAGCGAGTTTGTTGGCAACTTGCGCTTTTGGTATGCCGCGCAAACGCTTATTGACTTGGTGGCTTAACAGATCAGCCGCTTGATCGAGCAAATCGACTTTGACCAGACGGTCGGCGAGTTTGCGGATCATCGCGTCACCCTGACTGCCGATCGGCGTCAGTTCGCGAAAATCGTAATACAATCCCAATGCCGTCACCGATGGCAATTGGTCAGCACCGCCTTCTAAAAACAAGGACACGAACACTTCGCCCATCTTCCGCGCGGCCGTGCGGGACAAGTCGTGATCCGCAAAGTTCGAGATGGCGGAACGAAGTGTCTCCAGCCCTTTTCGATATTGACCGTTTTCAAAATACGCCTTGGCCAATTCAAGAAGAATGTTGAGCTCAAGAGCGTCGCCACGCCATTGAAACCGCAATTGATCGAGCATATCGATGGCTTCAGGGACCGAAGCCGCGTCATGACTCCGCAGCAGTGACGCTTGTTCGAACCGTGCCCGGACGGATGTCGGGAGGTGGTCAGATGCCGCGACTTTGTCAAAAGTTTCGATTGCTTCTTCAAAGTGACCGGTTCTGCCAAGAATACGTGCTTCCGTCAGCATAGATAGGTCGGACGCGCTTTTGTCTTCGTTGCCCGGTTTTACGCGCGACAGAAGATCTTGAGCTTCCTCAACGCGCCCCAAGGCGAGCGCCGCATTTGCCCCTTCCAAATAGAACCTGTTCTGCCAATAGGTGGGGTAGGACGAGATGACATCTGCTGATTTCTTGACGCCTTCGACAGCACGTTCCCACTTTTTTTGCGATGCCGCGGACAAGACACGCCAAGGCAGCGCATCCTGAGTGCGATCCAAACTATGGTGTTCGATGTCTTCGATGGCTTCCTTTTCCCGCGCCATCATGAGATTCGCCACGCCACGCATCATGCGGAAGGCTGGTGTGTTCTCTGAGGACGGGCTGACATGTCTAATAATTCGCAGCACACCTAGCGCTTCGGCACCCAGCGAATGGGACAGGTAGAATTGCGCAAGGTCCAGCAATGCGCGCTCATATTCCCGCCCCTTCAATGTCGCAACATTCTTTTGCAACGCTTTGCGGGCATCCGTATAGATCCCCAAATCATCACGCCGCCAGCCGGGAAAATCGATGAACCCAGGACGCTTGACCAATCCCGCCATAGAGACCGATCCTTCTTGCCCAGCCCCCGTGTCAAAGGCCAACGTCAATCCGTCATTGTCCCCAATGATGACATCGCTTTTTTCTGTCGCAACGGTCACATTGTCGGTATTCGGAACAACAACCACCCCGTGGAGCGTTTTGGTTAGCGTAAACTCAACAAAACGTCTGACGGAATTAACCCCGCGTACAGGCCCCCAAACCGGGACGACGGCGACAAGGTCACCGACTTCAGGGTCGGTAATCCATTCGACGAACGGTGGGTCATCAAGTTTCAATCGCACAACAGATGGATGGATGAGATCCGAGATCCGCTCCACATCGATCTCGGGCGGGGCCTCGACTTCGTCGTTCCTGAGTATGATGTGCCAGCCGCGCTCATCATACCCGGCTGATAGCTTTGGCTCGCCAAGAAGCTTAAACCGCGCCACCGTTGCTTGTTCCGAGGGCAACTGCCGTGCCTCAACAACATATCTCGGCACATTCCGCACAATTTCATTGAGATCCAGCTTGGTCGTCTTACCAAAAACCGCCCACAAATATCCGCCGCGATGATAAATCGCTGCAGGCACTGACCGCTTCCAATCGAACGTAAGAACGCCATGCTTGCCGCGAACAGCAGCATCGACTTTGAGTGGATTTGGAACGGATTTGAGTCCCCGTTTCGCATCCGTTTCCCTGGGGTTTGCAGATGCGTCGTCTTGTTCGGAAGGCTCCAGGTCTTGATGCTCGTTCAAGACAACTTCGTGATCAAGCAAATGGAGACTGGCTTGCCGTTCCTGATGTCCGTCATCCGATTGGCTGGGTTGGCTCCTTTCGACGCCTGCACGATCAGCTAGGGTCGCGCGCGCATCTTCACCCAGAAACTCTTGGTCGGAGGTACCTTCCTCCTTAGTTGCAGTCGCGTGTTCTTGTTGCCCATCTTGCGCCTCTTTACCGGCACGGCTCTCGTGTGCGCCGTCTGGGGCCTTTTCGTTATGGCTCTTTGTCTCATCATGTTTTGTTTTGTCGTCCTTTGAATTGTGGGATGCCGCCATGGCCCCGCTATCGTCGGCCTTAGCCTGCTTTTCTTCGCCGGCTTGCTCTGTCTGTTCCTTGGGCGCTGGATTAGTCTGCGGCTCGCTGGTCTTCTGTGCGACCGGCGATGTTTCCGAAACCGCTTTGAGATCAACGACGATCTTATTGCCGTCGCTGAAATGTTCAAATCCAATTTTGTTTTCGACACTTACAATGACATTGAGCGCATCATCGATATTTTCGTACCGCGCCGTTTTAATCCAACGCGGTGGATCAATGCGCAAGCGCGCCAAACGCGGATGCGCCGGTTCTGCAAAAACAATGCGTATCTCTGTTCCTTCTTGATCGATCTTATAGTCCACCGGCCTTGGCCAATCGAACACGACGCGCGTGAAACGATCATGTTGACCAACGCGCACATTCAGGAAGGGAAACATTTCAGGAGGAATGAGCTCAGCCACATCCCCCCTTCCCTCTGCTTCAGAAGGCAGGACCGGCAACCGCGGTTGAGCGCCGTCTTTCGCAATCACAACGCCCGTAAACGCCGGCACAGGGTCTTTCTTAGCTGTCGGAATTAAATCAACGGCAATTTGACGCCCGACAACAGCCAGATCCACGTCAACAGAACCCCGCATCGCGAAACGCAATTTGCGCAGATCCGGATCTTGTCTTACCAGCGTCACATAGCTGCCAAGCGGCTTTCGAAGTGCATCGACATCCACGCTGAATGGTTTTTCCGCTGAGATAACGACAACACCATTGACGATATCAACGTCCATTTCAGAACGTTCCGGCCATTCGAATACGACACGCGCAAACCCGCCATCCGTTGAAACCAACGTTTCTAATTTGTCGGCAGCATGCGCTTCAACAAAGACCAAGCACATGCTGAACAGACACGCAGCCGCGAATTTGAAGGCGTCGATCAAGATTGAACAGGCCTCCCTACAAATTTGTCGGCAACGATCCGGACCAGGAACGAAGCGTCGGATTCGGACTGGCCGGCGCTCGCAAACGGCTGAACAGTGACACGCACCGGCCATTGATAACCCGCGTCTCTCAGCCAATGGTGAACCCACCGGCCGGCGTTCAGATCGCCCATCCAAGGTCCATCGCTCCAATCACGATGCGGCGAGCGATGTTGGAAGACCATAATCTCTAGGGCGTTCTCTGTTGCGCCCAGCACACGCGCAAGTGCCTCAAACATAGCCGTCGTTTCGGCATCAAGCGTGGCGCTGTTCTGCAACAACTCCGGAGCCACATGGAAATCAATGACCAATGAGTCACCACTTGCATCAAGCGCCAAGTTGCGAATGGCGGAAGAGTGATCGGCCTGTTGCTTGAGCAATGCCGACACATAGTTAAGGCTGGCTGCCTTCTGCTGTGGCTCGTCTTCCGCAGGCGCGGCATGATTTTGTTCGTTTTGGCGATCTAGCTGCGCTCCGCCACTTGTCCCCTCAACAAGTTGTTGCCAGGACTGTTCGTCAATTCGCGACATCGAATACAGGAGTACAAAAAAGGCCAATACCAATGCGGCGAGATCTGCAAACGTGACCATCCACAATTGACCATCATTGTGCTGGTTTTGCTCAGATGAATGTTCATCAGAATAGACAGTGCTGCCGATGAACGATTGATCGGGTGCCTCATCACCAGTAGAACAAATATTGTGACCGAAGTTCTCGTTCATGATGCGCCCAAAGAGTTCTGTTTGGCTGACAAGGTCATGGTCAACCCGTTGGCGCTTCCGGCATTAAAGCCAATCTGAAGATCGGGGGCGGCAACACCGTAACTGATCAGCCGTTCCGCAACGGCCAAAGCCCAACGCGTGCCTTCAGCCATGGCCTCATCTTGAAGCGTTTTGCTTGAAGGGACGCCGAATGCCAATCTTACGACGGGACGTCGAGCCACCGGTAGATCCACGAACAACGCTGAAATCTGACGGAGATCCTCATCCGCTTCGTGACGAAAGGCAGATGTGTTGCGCACAAAGAACTGTTGGGGATCAAGTTCAATTGTAAATTTGTCGGCAGGGGGAGTTTCCGATTCCACTGTCTCCAACTGAAGGTCAAGCAACAGGGAGATTTCACGGGCGAGTTGAACCAAGCTCTTATGTTCTTCCAGCGTTTCTTCAGAGGTGCCCTGAGTTCTCAAATGCACAATGTCAAAACCCTCAGCGACGCTACTGAGTGCGCGGTCTGAGCGGGCTAGATCACGCTCGGACATGGAAAACAAGACGACAATAATCGCGAGAACAACCAGATACAATGAGAGTTGTACGATGGCTGACGAAGACGTGTTGTTTTGTGGAACCGCAGGGAACGGAAGCAATCCAGTCATACGCACTTACATTCGAGATCTTCACGCCGCGACGCACGAAGCGATGGGTCTACTAAGTCTTCGAATCATAAGGACTTATCGTTAAGTGCCCCTTAAGTTTTGGCTTTCACCACAAGCCATCCGAGATGCGTTGGGACATCCTTTACTCGAGACTGACTGCATCATCCATGAGATGATCTTGGGCAAGACCGACAGTCAGTTGCTTCGCGGCCAAAGGGTCCATTTTCGCAAGGATTGCCGCGATCTTTTGTTCTTTCATTCTTTCGGCGACAGGAAGCAGGACATCCATTTCCAGCTTCTCAAAAATTCGTGCCGCCTGTTTGGCTTTCATGCTTTCGTAAACCTTAACCAAGCTGGCAATCTTGGTCTCTTCTTCTTCTTCCTTTTGGCCCAGCAGGGACTGAACACGCTGTTCCAGAGCTTTCAATTCTTCAATTTTCTCTTCGACCCGCTGCTCGGATGCCTCTAGGAGTTTCGCATGAATTTCGAGTTCCTTTTCACGCTTGTCCAACTCGCGCCTGCGGTCCCCCAGGCTTTCAAGGACCTCCCATTCCGAACGCGTTACCTCTTCGTCGGCAGGCGCCTTGTGCGCGGGCATTGTCTCATCATGGCTATCTTGCGCACCATGACCGGCGCTTTCAGTTTTGCTTTTGTCCTGCCCTTCTTTTCCCGCTTTGCCCTTTTTCGACGCATCATGAGAAGCATCGCTCTCTGTCTTGGCGCTCGCCGTCTTGTCAGCAGCGACAGCCTGAGAAATGCCCGTAAACATCTCATCATAGCCGTGCATAAGATTGACCGTCTTCAATCCCAGCAACATGACGCCGGCCGCAATCAGCGAGGGGAGGATACGCACTTGAGTCAACATGTCACTTCTACGCCTCAACTTGCGTCGACTGGATCCTTAGCGTGCTTGTCTCAAAGCCTGCAGGATCTTGCTTTCGACGCCACTATCTTTTGTCGTTTCTGTCTGTCTTGTCGGTTGTTCTGCAGTACCGCTGTCCGCCTTTTCTCGAAGCGCTTGCGCCACTTGAGCCAGCGGTTTTCGCGTAAGTTTTTGGTCGCTCGCGCGCTCAATCCGGTTCGCGATATTGTCGGCCGACTCGGTGATCAACGTCAATTCATCCGCCAACGCGCGGGCGGCCGACATCCGTTCTTCGAAATTCGCAAACACCGAGTCGCTGTTTGACTTCAGATGAGCAATGCCGTGCGCTGCCCTTTCGGTCGCCTGGTTGAGCTCATTGATCACGCCTTTCAATTCGTCCTTACCGGAACGCAGGGCACGCAGGCGTTTGTCGAGCAAATAACAATAGCCGACCGTCACGCACAGCAAGATCGCAACGACCGTTTCCAAAATCAAACTGACAGCAATTTCTGACATCAGACCACCTGCTGATCCCGTTTACTTACGGCGGCTTCTACGCGCACGGCGACGTTTGATCCGATCTTTCCCATTTTTCCCTTGAGCAACGAAACGCCCCCGCACCTAAGATCAATGTCACCATGGGGCGGCGTATTGAGCATGATCGTTTGACCAACTTCCAAACTCATAACGTCGTTCAGTGTCATGAGTTGTTCGTCAAGCACCGCATCGATTTCAAGTTCCGTGGCCCAAAGTTCAGTCGCCAGATGGCCTTCCCAAATGGAATCCCGGCCGAATTTCTCACCCATGAACATTTGCAGCAGTAGTTTCCGAATGGGTTCCAATGTTGCGTAAGGCAGCAGCAACTCAAACCGCCCGCCACGGTCTTCCATATCAATGCGGAACTTAACCAAGATCGCCGCATTCGCTGCACGGGCAATCGCTGCAAAACGAGGGTTGGTTTCCAGCCGGTCAAGTTTAAAATTGATTGCTGCCAGAGGAGCGAACGCTGCTTGCAGGTCTTCAACGATCACTTCGATCATCCGTTCGACCAAGCTGCGTTCAATCGTCGTATAGGGGCGGCCTTCGATCCGCATGGCTGCTGTTCCGTGCCGTCCCCCCAACAACACATCGACGATCGAATAGATCAAGTTGGACTCAACAGTAAACAGGCCGAAATTGTCCAATTCTTCAGCACGAAAGACCGCCAATATCGCAGGCAGCGGAATTGAATTCAGATAGTCACCGAAACGAATAGACGAAATATTGTCGAGACTGACTTCGACATTATCCGACGTAAAATTTCGAAGCGACGTGGTCATCAATCGCACGAGACGATCAAAGACGATTTCAAGCATCGGCAGTCGTTCATACGACACCAATGCCGAATTGATGATGGCCCGTATACCGCTCTTGTCTGATGCGTCGTCATCGTCAAGATTGAATCCGAGGAGACCGTCAATCTCATCCTGATTGAGGACGCGTTCCGTCGCCTCGCCGCCGGAATCGCCAGCCTCATTCGCATCATTCCCATCAGGGGCTTGCGCCGCTTGCTCTTCAGATGAGTCTAACGACCCTTCTTCGGCATCACCCCAATCTGACAGATCGTCTTCTCCAGTTGGGTCTTGCGATCCTTCCTCGGCATCGCCCCAATCTGACAAGTCATCCATCTCACCGTCGTCAGACATCTACCAACCTTTGAAAGCTACTGAACAATGAGCTCTTTGAAGAGCACATCGTGCACATTGATCGGTTCAACCGCGTTGTTAATCCTGCGTAAAAGTTCTTCACGCACACGAAAAATGCCGGCGGATCCTTGAAGGTCTTCAAGACGCAGCTCGCGCAGAAATACCTGCATGCCATCAACAATGCGTGGCATCACGGCTTCTAACTCATCTGTCTTAGCACCCTGCTCGATTTCAAGGGCCATTTGAATCTTGAGGAACCCGCCCGTGCCAGCCGACGAGTTGAGGTTCACGATCAATTCGGGAAGGTCATAAAACACATAATGTTTTTCGGCCTCGGCTTCGACATGCTGCGGGTCGTCAACATGCTCCCCTTCAACATGTTCCGGCTCAGAGCCGAAGAAACCCAAGAAATAGGCAACAGCGCCGCCAATGATAAGCAGGGCAACGGGCGCTCCAAAAAGGAGCATCTTGGACATACCAGACTTTTTTTCTTCGCCGTCCTCAGTACCTTCTTCGTCGGCACTTTCGGTCGCCTCAGCCTGATCGGTTTCTTCTTCTGCCATTAGCTTTTGTAGGAACTCATTCGAACGCCCAGCGCGTTACGCACGCCGTACTAATTAAATTTGGAGCTAAATGTACGAGGGCCTGAGTTAATTATTGGTTCCACAGATCCAGAGGCAAAACCTGCCGGGCAAAGTCTTCTCGACAACCCAATGTTTGAATGTGGTGAGCGCAGATATCAGCCGAAACGCGCCAATTTCCGGCCCTTTCACGTGGCACACATCATGCAAATCCACCCCCGACGATCACCATTCCCTGAGAAGCAGTTGGCATATGGAAAACGCATTATTAATTGGTCTGTCACAGCAGTTAGCACTTCGGCGCAACTTGGACATCATCGCGAATAACATCGCCAACATTAATACTGCTGGCTATAAATCCGAGTCGGTTCTGTTTGAAGAGTATCTTCTGGGAACGCCAGCAGGTTCCGAAAGCAATCAGGAATTTGCCTTTGTACAGGACACGGGCGTTATTCCGAACTTGTCCGAAGGCCGCCTTGAGCATACCGGCGGATCACTTGATATGGCGTTGTCCGGTGACGGCTACTTCGTGCTCGATACCCCCGAAGGCCCTCGCTACACAAGGAACGGACATTTCGGGTTGAACACAGAGGGTCAGGTCGTCAGCAATGACGGTCACCCTGTCCTCGACATTGACGGAAATCCGATCACTTTCGGCGCAAACGAAACCGAACTGACCATCGCCCGTGACGGCACCATGACCACGTCTCAAGGCGTCAAAGGTCAGATCAATGTTGTGCAATTCGATCGTCCAGAAGATCTTCAGAAGGTTGGTAACAGTCAGTACACGGCCGCAGAAGATCCGGTACCCGCTGAGAGCGCCCATATCATTCAGGGTTCGCTCGAACAATCGAATGTCGCCCCAATCATCGAGATGACAAAGATGATCGAAGTCATGCGGACCTATCAATCCATCTCCGACGTCATAAAGCGCGCAGAAGAGCTGCAACGGAACGCCGTGCGAAAACTCGGAGAAACAAATGCTTAGTCAAACCGTCAAAGCCACGAACGGGAGTTGGAAGTTATGAGATCATTAAGTATCGCAGCAACCGGAATGCTTGCGCAGCAACTGAATGTGGAAGTGATTTCCAACAATATCGCAAACTTGAACACGACGGGCTTCAAACGTCAGCGCGCCGAGTTTCAAGATTTGCTTTACCAAAACGTTGAGCGGATTGGCGCCACATCTTCCGATTCTGGTACGGTCATCCCTTCCGGTATTCAACTGGGTGCCGGCGTGAGAACAGGATCCGTTTACCGTGTGGCCGATCAAGGGAACCTGATCAATACCGACAATCGCTATGACATGGCGATCGACGGTCGTGGTTTCTTCCGGATCCAACTGCCAAGCGGCCAAGATGCCTATACGCGGGCGGGGTCTTTTGCCCTGAGTCCTCAAGGCCAGATTGTGACCGCCGAAGGGTATGTCGTCGCGCCTGGCATCACAGTTCCGGAAAATGCTTTGGATGTTTCCGTCAACACGAACGGCGAAGTTCAGGTAGTGCTACCCAATCAGGTCGCACCGACCGTGGTTGGGCAACTCGAGCTTTCAAACTTCTTTAACGAAACCGGACTGGAAGCCGTCGGCGACAATCTGTTCTTACAAAGTGCTGCCTCTGGCGATCCAACGAGTGGCACACCCGGTGCTGCCGGTTTTGGAAGCATCCTACAGGGCTTTCTCGAGACATCCAACGTGAACGCGGTCGCTGAGATCACCAGCCTGATCACAGCACAACGTGCCTATGAAATGAATGCCAAGGTCATCGAAACATCCGATGAAATGCTCTCAACAACTTCGAACCTGAGATAATGAAATGACCAAATTACCTTCAATCTGCCATCGGTTGTTTCCAGTATTAATTGCTGTTGCTGTCGCGCTGATGATCGCGCCGGCCTCCGCTTCTTCGGCAAAGATCAAAAAATCCCAAGTGCGTGTCTATCTCAAAACAGACATTGTGGTGGACGCTACAGTCGTTCGTCTTGGAGATATTTTCGAAGTCCCAGGAAATGCGGCGGAAGAAGACATCGATGCTTCTTTGCATGTCAGCGTGATCAAATCTCCCGCGCCGGGAAAGAAGCTGCTGCTGACGCCTTCAAGTCTGCGCCGCATTGCACGGGCAAATCGTTTGAATTGGCCAAACACGGAGCGCGTCGACCGTGTGATTGTTCGGCGTGCCAGCCGCATCGTTCCTCAAACAACGATCGAGGCTTCACTCAAGCAAGCGATCATCGATCGGGGCATCGAAGGTCCCATCAGCATTAAGATTTCCAACAAGCGCCAACAGATTCACGTCACACCCGATGCCCCCAGTCTTGTTGGGATTGAAAACCTGGACGTCGATGAGCAAACAAGACGTTTCTCCGGCACCGTTCGTGTGCCTTCGGGTGACCCAAACGGCACCGCCGTTTCGGTCAGTGGTCGGTTCGCACGTATTGTCGACCTACCGGTTCTCGACCGCCAAATTCGCCCGGGAGATGAAATCAAGGAATCCGATTTGCGCTGGATTGAGGTCGCGGCTGAAAAACTGACCCAGAATCTCGTCATCAGTCCGGCAGAGCTGATCGGCAAAACACCGAAACGCCGCATCCGCCCTGGCTATCCGGTACGCGTCTACGATGTACGTGACCCGATCGTCATTGAGAAGGGCGAAACGGTTCGAATGATCTTTGAGGCAAACGGGATCAACCTTTCGGCGGTCGGCCGAGCGTTAGAGCCCGGTGCCAAGAACCAGATGATTCGCATCCTGAACACCGCGTCGAAACGCACGATCGAAGCCTTGGTCACATCATCGGGTCAGGTCCTCGTCTCAACACCGCCCATTCGCACCGCAAACCGTTAAGCCAATACGTTGCCCGAGAGGTACATTATGAGCCGCCGCATCATCCGAGTTCTCGCCACGCTGTGTTTAATTCCCCTGGGCGCTTGCAGCGCCGTCGATAGACTAAAGAATGTTGGGTCGCCGCCCCCCTTGACCCCGATGGGACAAACGCAAAAGCAGGCAGAACAGAATAGATCCATCCATCTGCCCATGCCAACGCCGCAGAAAGTTGCATACCAGCCCAACTCTTTATGGCAGTCCGGCGCACGCGCCTTCTTTAAGGATCAGCGTGCCGCGCAAGTCGGAGATATTCTGACGGTCATCGTCAACATCGATGACAGCGCGAGCGTGAACAACAAGACGACACGATCACGGTCGAGTAATGAAGATTCAGACATCACAAACTTGCTCGGAATTGAGGGCAGCCTTTCCCGTCTCCTGCCGAACCAAATCACACCGTCAGCTGTTGTCAGCCTTGGCAGTGCTGGAAGCAGTTCAGGAGACGGCAAGGTCGACCGCGACGAGTCGATAGCTTTGACGGTTGCCGCCATTGTCAGCCAAGTCTTGCCGAACGGAAACCTGATCATCCAAGGGCGACAAGAAGTGCGCGTAAACTTTGAAGTCCGTGACTTGCTGATCTCCGGCATTGTACGTCCCGAAGACATCAGCAACAGCAATACGATCGATCACACGCAGATTGCCGAAGCGCGGATTTCATATGGTGGACGCGGTCAAATCACCGACTTGCAGCAACCGCGCTACGGTCAGCAGGTCTTCGACATCATCTTCCCATTCTAAGGAAGTTAAATGGGCGCAGGCGATTTGCCGGCAGCGAGTTAGTCGTTCCGGTAAACCCGCTCGCGCCTTTCATGGCGCTCTTGCGCTTCGAGGGAAAGCGTCGCAATCGGCCGCGCGTCTAAACGCTTAAGGCTGATTGGTTCTCCCGTCTCCTCACAATAGCCATAAGAACCGTCTTCAATGCGCTTGAGCGCCGCTTCAATCTTCGATATGAGCTTGCGTTGGCGGTCTCGCGTTCTGAGTTCCAATGACCGCTCGGTTTCATTTGAAGCGCGGTCAGCCAGATCAGCATGCTGGCTGTTCTCTTCCTGCAAATTTTGGATCGTTTCCCGGCTTTCCTTAATGATGTCGTCGCGCCAACCCGCCAGCTTCCTTCGGAAATATTCCTTCTGCCGGTCGTTCATGAACGGCTCTTTTTCTGTTGGCTTGTACTTCTTCGGCAGTTCAGCACCCATGATCATGAGCTCCCTACATACGCGACGTCTTCTTGTCGGCGCGGAATATACAGACGTGAAAGTCGGCTTTCAATAACAACAAACAACAAAATTGTGATCCTCAAAGCGGTGACAATTGAGATTGAAATCACTCTAAGTTTCGTTCTTACGTACTCTGGAATTTAGCTATTTCGACCCGCGCTCTAAGCTCAATTTCATCAAGCACGTGGCTTAAGCTCGGATCGTCAAGATGGTCACGCTTCGTTTCGACATAGCGCATCAGCGATTGCAATTTTGTGACAGATACATTGCCTTCGAGCAGTCCAATCTTAAGGTCATCAAGGATGTCCAGCATGGAACTCGCCCGCTGAATGGCGCGTTTCCGGCCACCGCCCTGATCGCCAACCTCTTGCAAAGACAGGAGCGAATCGACTGCAGCCACCGGTTGCACACCACTCTTTTGCGATGCAGCAGAAACAGCCGGATCGTCTTGATCGATGCGAAACGTTTCAGTGGTTTGCTTACCCGATTTCGAGCGACGCAGTGATGGGCCTTGCGGACCACCTACCCCTTTGACTTCCATTTTTCTGTCCCGGAAAAAACTCAGCACACGCTGAATACCGTTCACTTCGTGAAAATGAGACCGATCCAGTTAACACGCTCCTAATCGATTGGCAGACCCGGCATTTTTTTCCGGCCTTCCCGGCAAGCCCTGCTTGTCGGGCCCAGTTCGAACACGCCACTTCGGATTTTTTACCAGCAATTTCAATATGTTATGAGGAATCGCACTTGGCATGCGCTTCGCAAAGGCATGTCTGGACCCCGTGTGCTGAACCACAGGCTTTATGTTATGAAGAAATCAAACCGCCTTCGCTCGATCGCCCGCCTTCTTGCGACGGCGCTCGTCTTTCTTATCGCCATCGGTGCTGTCACAACACCGACGCTCGCAGCATCGCGCATCAAGGACATTGCCGACGTCGAAGGCATCCGAGAAAACCTGCTGGTCGGTTACGGCCTTGTGGTTGGACTTAATGGCAGTGGCGACTCGCTTCGAAATTCTCCCTTCACGCTGCAAAGCCTCCAAGCCATGCTTGAGCGTCTAGGCGTTAACACACGTGGAACAAATCTTAACACGCGGAATGTTGCGGCCGTGATGGTGACCGGTAATCTGCCTGCGTTTGCGACACAGGGCACGCGCCTCGACATCACTGTCAGCGCGCTTGGTGATGCAAGCAGCTTGCAAGGTGGAACGCTTCTGGTTACGCCGTTGCTCGGTGCTGACGGCGAAGTCTATGCTGTTGCTCAAGGTGCTTTGGCGGTCGGTGGCTTCACCGCAGGCGGTGATGCCGCTGTTGTCTCTCGCGGTGTTGCCACAAGCGGGCGCATTTCGAATGGCGCCATCGTTGAACGTGAAATCAAGTTCGCCATGGCCGATCTCAAACAAGTGCGTCTTGCATTGCGGAACCCTGATCTGACAACGGCCTACCGTATGGCCAGCGCCATCAACACTTTCACTGGCGGGGCATTCGCAAATGCGACGGACCCTGGCACGGTACAATTGGTTCTGCCACGAGACTACAAGGGCACAATTGTTTCTTTACTGACGGATATTGAACAATTGGTCGTGGAACCCGATCAACCTGCCCGCATTATCATTGATGAAGATACGGGCATCATCGTCATGGGAGAAGAGGTGAGAGTCTCAACGATCGCAATCGCCCAAGGTAATTTGACCATCCGCATTACCGAAACACCGCAGGTGAGCCAACCCAACCCTTTCGCGGAACAGGGTGAAACGGTTGTCGTTCCCCGTACAGAAATCGAAATAGATGACGATTCCGAAGAACGCCTAACGGTCCTTAATGACGGCGTTAGTCTTCAGCAACTTGTTGACGGACTCAACGCGCTCGGCATCGGCCCGCGTGACATGATCTCAATCCTACAAAGCATCAAAGCTGCCGGCGCGCTGCAAGCCGATATTGAGGTGATGTAATGGATACGCTTGCCGTTAGCCCCAACTTGCTGACCCCTGCAAAACTGCCCAACAAGAATCTCGCTCATGAAGACGTGACAAAAGTCGCGAAGGAATTTGAAGCGATCTTCGTTTCAAATTTTGTTGAGACCATGTTTTCCGGCGTCAAGACAGACGGTCCATTCGGCGGCGGACATGCTGAGGGCGTTTTCCGATCGATGATGGTCGAACAATATGCAAAACAGATCACCGATAATGGCGGTTTCGGTATTGCCGACAACATCAAACGCGAGCTCATCTCGATTCAAGAAGGCCAACAGAAATGACCCACACAAAGTCCAGCAGTGATGAAGCGCAGGTCAAAGGTGTGATTGCTTTGGCGCAAAGGCTTGAAGAGATTGTCGCACGGGAAACCGAGTTGTTTCAGCAGCGCCGCCCAAGCGAAGTCAAAGACTTTGAAGCGGAAAAGATACGGCTGACGGCCCAATACACAAAAGAGATCGAGCGGCTAAGGCGCGACCCCAGCGGCTTGAAACTGATCTCGTCCGGTGTCAGGGAGCAACTCAAATCAATGACAGCCTTGCTCCGCAAAACGCTCGAGCGGCATGCAACAGTGCTGGAGCATCTACGGCATATCAGCGAGGGCATGGTCAAAGCGGTGGCCGACGAAATTGCAACCAGAAAAGCGCCCGCAACAGGCTACGCAAAGAACGCGGCTCTTCGCGGCAACGCGGCCGTTGCGCCCACCCCCATCGCGATCAATCAGGTGATCTAAAGCAAGTTCATTAAGCCGGGTCACGATCTCATAGGCTACGGCATATGACGTTCGATCATAGCAACATGGTTCGAGACGGCGCTATCGCGCCTCCTCACCATGAGGCACTTGCCTGGTTCTCACCCTGAGGAGGACCGATAGGTCCGTCTCGAAGGGTCCCAATGGCTTTCTCAGCAGCCTGCAGCCGCACTTAGAGATTCAAGCCGGCTCAAGCGAAAGTGCGAACCCCTCTTTGGGAATTTCCTGGTCCGACCGAAGTACAAGTTTGGCAAGTGGTTCGCCGGCCTCGAACTTCTGAATAAGCTCTTCAGGATCGAACGGTTCACCGATATTGTTCTTGGTGAAGGCTTCGGTTTGCATGAAAGCGTTCGCCTCGTCCGCCTCTAACAGGTCGACCTGAAACTCCATGCCGTTGCCTTCAGGATCCGCATAGTACATCGACAATGTCGGCCCGTGTCGCACACAAAACTGCGGCATGACCCCGCGCGCCTTCAGATCTTTGTACTGACCAAAAAGGCCATCAAGCGTTTCCCAAGTATATGCGACGTGATGCACACCGGGACCTGGCCGGTCCATTGTCGTTGCTTCGGGAACGTCCTTTCCGGCCGGTCCGATATTGAGAAAGGCGAAACGATGATGCTCATCATCATAAGTCAGGAACGCCAACTTATCGGTTTTGTTTTGAATCTTGGCGCCGAAGACATCCACATACCATTGGATCATCTCTTCATACTTATGAGTTTTGTAAACCACATGCGCAAACTTGTTGGGTGACACCATGGCTCTCTCCCATTGATTTACTCAACACTATCAGACTATCGACCAGGTTTCCTAGCTCGCGAAGACCTTGTCTACCGCCCTACGTACCGCATCCTTGGCACCCGATTTGAGAAAACTGCCGTGCCCACAAAGCAGGCTATTGAATTCCAGCTTGCAAAGCCGTTCAAACTCGCCTTGAAGGGACGCGCCTTCCGGGGTCATCATTTTAAGCCAGATCGGCCCGACAATGGTTGTCTTGGGAAACCCGATATAAGGCATCAGCAACCGCGCAATCAGATTGTTATGACGATAGTCGCCATAATGCTGGATGCAATCACACGTGAGAAGAAACCCGCCGCCAACATTGAATTTCAAAACGAGTTCAGGCTGCGTGGTCCCTTTGAAGGAAAAGAGCTGTGCGTTGGAAAAGGGAAGCGCGGTTTCCTCTGTTACGACATGATCGATACGGGGTTGGTCGGTCTCCCGTTCTATCGGCGGACACCAATATTCAGCCTTGAATGTGTCGACGTAATAAGCGTCGTCGACGCTGTGCAGTCCCATGCGCAACACATTCTTGACAGTGCCGAGAGATCTCAATTGATCTTCGCCTTTTTGGTCGAGGCGTATGGGATTGATGACGGTGAGTTCATCGCCATTACGAACAACCGCCATATTGCGCGTGATGCGCATCAGTCGGTTGAGATCAATACTCCCGCGAACCATGAAGATGTTATCCATAATCTGCTCGATCGGGTCATGCGGATATATCGGTCCATAGGCCATCTGATTTTCCCTTCAATGGTCATCCAACGAGCTATCGATCATACAGAATATCAATTTTTCGCATTTTGTGCTGTTTCGGAAGCGCACCTTTAAAATGGAAAACTTCCGCGCTACATAGGCCGTATGGTGATTATTCTTCTGGGACTATTGCTGCTCGGTGCGTTGTTCGCGCCGTCCTGGTGGGCCCGTTCGGTACTCAAGAAATATGGCGCGCAGGAGTCGATGAGGGGAACCAGCGGCCAATCCTTCGCGCGGGAACTGCTGGATGGCTTGGGCCTGCCACGGGTAACCGTCGAAGCGACCGACACGGGGGATCACTATGACCCGGACGCCAAGGCCGTACGGTTGAGCCCCGATCATTTCAATCAAAACTCGTTGGCGGCCATCGTCGTGGCAGCTCATGAAGTTGGCCACGCCCATCAAGATAAAGAAGCCTATCCGCCTCTTAGATCCCGAACGGCTTTGGTCAAGCAAACATCATGGATCCTACGCGTCGGCCCCATCCTCTTTTTGGCCGCGCCCTTGTTTGTTGTTCTTCTGAAGACGCCTTCCGCGGCGCTTATTGGCGTCGTTGCCGGCGTTCTGACACTTGGTATTGGCGTTCTGGTGCATTTGTTCACCCTGCCGACAGAGTTTGACGCCAGCTTTAATCGCGCTTTGCCGATCTTGGAGCGCGGTGGATATCTTGCTCAAGATGAAGTCGGTCCGGCACGGCGCATTCTGCTTGCCTGCGCGCTGACCTATGTCGCAGCGGCGCTGATGGACATCGTCAATATCTGGCGATGGATTCGATTCCTGAGATGAACTTCAGAGCGCGATCAGGTTAAGTGGAAGTCGGTTAACCGCCAAAATTTCTTGGTCGCGCGACCAACCGTTTATCCCCATAACGCTTTGGGGCATGATCATGCCTTAGTCTATCGTCTGCCGCGTAAATCCCATTGGATCTGGAATGACGCCCAATTGCTGCATGGCCAACAGATTGTCCGCCACGCCGGTTTGTTTACTGACCTTGCCGTCTTTGAATTCCAAAATCACGATCTCATCGAAGGAAACCGGCTTTCCGGTCGCCGGAAGCGATCCCCAGGCCTCAACTTGACGGCCAGAAATCGTGAAATGGATCACCGCCTTTTCTGAATCGGCGACGACTTGCTTCACAGTTTCTTTGAACCCGTCGAATGTGCCATGAGCGCGCTCAACCATCTGCCGAACCCCATCATGCCCATGAACCGTTGAGCGAGGCGCATAGTCGGCAACAAAGTCTTCGGTGAAATAGTGCGGGATCTTTTCGACTTGCCGCTCGTTCCAGATCTCTTGATTGATCGTGAGTGCCAGAGAATGGTTGAACGATGCTTGGTCCGTTGCCATTGGTTCCCCAACTCCGTCTGTTGAGATTTCAATCGACTTTGATCTTACCCACCGGATATGACCGGCAAGAAACACACTTCGCTGTCCGGGCCGACCGGCTCAAGAAACGCATCCTGTATGAACTCGCCATCAATGGCGACAGACATGCGTGTTTCCAGAATCACGCCAATGCCCGGGTATAATTTCTCTAAGCCTCGAATAACTTGTCGAATGGTATCACCGGCGACATCAAGTTCTTTAATGCCGCCGGCAAATTGATCTGCAATCTCGCCCGTTAAAATAACACGAGCCATTGGGTCGTACTTATTCCTTGCTGTCGATCGCCTCGAGAATACGCGGCGGTGACATGGGCAGCTCTGTCATCCGATGATCGATGGCATGGCTGACCGCATTCGCCACGGCAGCGAGAGGCGGCACGATCGGCACTTCACCCACACCGCGAACACCATAAGGATGACCGGGGTTCGGCACCTCGACAACCACGGTATCGATCATGGGCAGATCGGACGTAACGGGCATGCGGTAATCCAGGAAGCCGGGGTTTTCGAGATGGCCATCCTTGTCATAGATGTACTCCTCGTTCAGCGCCCAGCCAATGCCTTGAGCGACACCGCCTTGCATCTGTCCCTCGACATAGCTCGGATGAACGGCTCTGCCGGCATCCTGAACGGCCGTGTACCGAACAACACTGGAGGCACCGGTTTCTTTATCGATTTCGATATCGCAGATATGCGTGCCGAAGCCGGGCCCCGCGCCCCGCGCATTGATGGTTGCTTTACCGGAAATCGGGCCTCCGGTTTTGGCGGACTGACCGGCAAGATCGCTCAATGACAGCGGTTCGAACACACCGACATTACTGCTTGCCGGATAGGCGGCGCCGTCGCGCCACTCAACGCCTTCGACCTCCACTTCCCAGATCTGGGCGGCACGAGCGCGCAAGTCATTGACCACGGCCGTCGCCGCATCCATCACTGCCATACCAACCGCAAACGTCACGCGGCTACCACCTGTCAGGTCGCTGTACGGAATGGAGGCGGTATCGGCGATGATCGGCCGAACCTTTTCAACATCAATGCCGAGCACTTCCGCAGCCATCAACGCCATCGATGCACGTGAGCCGCCAATATCGGGATTGGGCGACATCACGATTGCCGTGCCATCGGGGTTGACATTTACAACGGCACTCGATTCGCCACCGATATTGAACCAGAACCCGCAGGCCACGCCGCGACCCTGATTTGGACCAAGGGGTGCTTTGTAGTGAGGATGGTTCTTGGCGGCTTCAAGCGTCTCAACGAAACCAATTTGCTTGAATTTTGGTCCGTATGCGGCACGTGTCCCCTCCTTCGCGGCGTTTTTCAGCCGGAAGTCGATCGGGTCCATGTCGATCTTCAGCGCAATCTCATCGAGCACGCTTTCAACCGCCATGGCAGACATGGGCGCGCCAGGGGCCCGATAGGCCGCGCATTTCGGTCTATTCGACACAACGTCGTAGCCAATCACATTGACGTTTTGAAGGTCGTAACATGCAAACGCGGTCATACAGCCGGGCATTGCTGGGGAACCGGCATAGGCACCTGCCTGATATTTGAGCTCGCACTCACCAGCCGTGATCGTGCCGTCATTTTTAACGCCGATCTTGGCACGAACGACCGCCCCAGATGTGGGGCCGGATCCGCGGAAGACTTCCTCGCGAGACATCACAACGCGAACGGGCCGGCCGGCCTTTTTCGACAATGAAAGCGCAATCGGCTCCAAATAGATCGTTGTCTTACCGCCGAACCCACCGCCGATCTCTGCCGGGATGACGCGCAACTCAGACAGCTCCATGCTCAATAACTTCGCCGTCAACGCACGCATCATGAATTGGCCTTGGCTTGAGCACCAAAGGCGGGACTGTCCGTCTTCCGTCCATTCCGCAACGGCGGCGTGGGGTTCGATATAGCCTTGGTGAACCGGCGCAGTTTTGAACGTCCGTTCGACAACCACGTCCGCATCGCCGAAGCCCTTTTCGACGTCGCCCATGGCCAATTGTATTTTGGCCGCAACATTGGACGGTTTGTCAGGCTTCGGATCCATGCCCGATGTGAACATATCGTCATGAAGCAACGGGGCATCCGGCTTCATGGCTTCTTCAACATCGATCACATGAGGTAAGACTTCATAGTCGACTTTGATCAGCGACAGAGCCTCTTCTGCAATCGAGTCACTTGTGGCAGCGACCGCGGCGACGGCATGACCATCATAGAGCACTTTGTCGCGCGCCAAGCAGTTTGCAGAAAGATCCTTGAAGTTCACTTGGCTTTCGCCAGCCTCAGCCATTTCCGACGCCATGTCGGGCCAATCCGCTGAGGTGATGACCGCTTTCACGCCCGGCAATGCTTCCGCTTTGCTGGTGTCAATCGATTTTATCTTTGCATGTGCATGCGGGCTGCGCAGAACGCGGCCAGTCAGCATACCTGGCAAGCTCAGATCGGCACCAAAGTTCGCACGACCGGTGACCTTATCAACGCCGTCGGGGCGAATGATGCGTTTTCCAATCCATTTTGTTTCGCGAGGTTCTGCACCCATGATTATGCTCCTCTCATTTCAGCGGCGGCATCAGTCACTGCACGGACGATTTTATCGTACCCGGTGCAACGGCAAAGATTGCCAGCAAGCCAATACCGGATTTCTGTTTCGGTTGGATTCGGATTGTTGTCGAGCAAATTCTTGGCCGCCACTAAGAATCCCGGCGTGCAAAAGCCACATTGCAGGGCGGCTTCTTCCAAGAACTTTTGCTGAAGCGGATGGAGTTTGTCACCTTCGGCCATCCCTTCAATGGTTTCGACAGTGCGCCCTTCGGCTTCTGCTCCTAGAACCAGGCACGAACAAACCACGCGCCCATCCAGGATCACACTGCAGGCACCACAGTCGCCTGACGAGCACCCTTCTTTACTGCCGGTCAGATTTAGCTCGTCACGCAGAACATCAAGAAGTGTCTGCTGTGTCTCGCACAAAAACTCGACCGGTTCGCCATTCACTGTGGCAGATACATGATTTTTAGCCATTAGCGGTTATTCGCCCTTTCTGCTGCAATCTTCGCGGCCCGTGTCGCCAATACACCGGCTACTTTCGTTCGGTATTCAACGGTTCCCCGTTTGTCATCAATCGGATTACACGCGGCACTTGCGGCTTTCGCCAATTTGTCGAGCGCCGGCTCGTCGATTTTGCTTCCGATGAGCGCTGCGGCCCCATCGGGCACCAGCACTTGCGTCGGTGCCACCGCCCCAAGTGCAACCCTGGCCACCGTACATGTCCCGCCATCATCTAGCGTGAGGTTGACGCCGGCGCCCACGACCGCAATGTCCATTTCCGTGCGCGGAATGAAACGCAGATAGGCATCGGCACTTTTGCCCTGACGTGCAGGCATCGAAAAACTGACGACAAACTCGTTGGCGCCCAGCGAAGTCTGCCCCGGGCCAGTCACGATGTCTTCGACAGGCACCTCCCGCTCGCCATTGGGACCTGCAATCTTGCAGGTTGCGCCAGCGGCGATGAAAGCGGGAACGCTATCCGCCGCGGGTGATGCGTTGCAAAGATTGCCGCCGGGCGTGGCCCGACCCTGGATCTGCTGGGAACCGATCAAGTCGGTAGCTTCGACGATCCCTGGCCAGGCGTCACAGAGCGCTTTGTGTTCGGACATTTCTGCGCCACACACCGCGGCGCCGATTGTAAAGGCGCCGCCCGATTCAGAGATCTGCCGTGTTTCAGGTATGCGTTTGATATCCACGATGGTCTGAGGACTTAAGCGCCCCGACTGCATCTGGACCAACAGATCGGTCCCGCCGGCCAGTATCCGCGCCTCGCCGCTTGCCGCCCCCAAGGCGGCCACTGCGTCGGCCACACTGGTCGGCGCAACAAAATCTACTGCTGTCATATTTGGAGTTTCTTTCGTTCAAGAGTCTGAAGGGCTCAATTTGCACCCGAACAAATGCTAGTGTCTAGGGACAAGCGGGGTCAAGATTCGGAGGGGAATCCCAGGATGCGCGGGTACACGCCCAATATCACAGGTATGATTTTGCTGGCTGGCGCCTTGATGAGCGCCGGTCCGGCCGCTGCCCAAGAGGGCATTGGTGGGCCCGTCGGCGCCGCCATCGACGGGTTGGTCAATACGGTTTTCTTCACCGTGCCCATTCTGGGCGTCGACGTCGAACTAATTGTCATCTGGATGGCAGCACCCATGCTGCTGCTGACGCTCTATTTCGGCTTTGTGAATGTCCGCAGTTTTCGGCATGCCTGGCAGATCTTGTGGGGCAAATATCAGGATGACAGTGCGCCGGGTGAGATCAGTCAGTTCCGCGCCTTGGCGACCGCTCTGTCTGGAACCGTCGGTCTCGGGAATATTGCAGGCGTGGCCGCGGCCATTGCAATGGGGGGTCCGGGCGCTGCCTTTTGGATGATGATGATTGGCCTCTTTGCCATGACGCTGAAATTCACCGAAGTGACCCTATCGGTCAAATACCGCGTCATTCATGAGGATGGATCGATTTCCGGCGGTCCTATGCATTATCTCCGCAAAGGATTGGAGGCACGGGGACTGGCGAGGCTCGGTACTATTCTTGCCGTTTCATATGCCATCGTCGCGCTGCCCTCGATCTTACAGATCGCGCAGGTCAATCAAGCCTACAGCCAATTCAGCAACGTAACGGGGCTCAATTATCCGTGGATGTTCGGCCTGGCTGCCGCCACCCTGACGGGCATTGTTATTTTCGGGGGTTTGCGGGGGATCTCCCGCGTCACCTCCATCCTGGTGCCGGCCATGGCCGCCGTCTATGTGGGCGCGGGCCTCTTTATCCTTCTGGTCAACATCACACAAATCCCAGCGGCCGTCGGGATTATCCTCAATGAGGCGCTCAAACCGGAAGCAGGCATTGGCGCCATTATCGGTGCCATCGTGGTGGGCATGCGCCGGGCCGTCTATTCTTCGGAAGCGGGACTCGGCTCCGCCACGATCGCGCACGCAGCCGCCAAGACCCGCGAACCCGTCTCTGAAGGCATGGTAGCCCTGCTCGAACCGTTCATCGATACGGTCGTGATATGTTCGATGACGGCCCTCGTCATTGTTGTGACCGGCGCCTACCGCATCGATGGTGTCGATGACATCCAAATGACGTCAGCCGCATTCAATTCGGTGATCCCCGGATTCGACTGGATCTTGGCCATTGCCGTATTGATGTTTGCATTCTCGACCATCATCAGTTGGGCCTACTACACGAGTAAGGTCTGGACATTTCTGTTCGGCGACAGCAACGCGTCCGTGACCACCTTCCGACTTGTCTATTGTGCAGGCCTTGTCCCCGGCGCGGTATTCACGGTCCAGCAAGTGTTCGACGTGATGGACAGTGTTTATTTCTTGATGGCGGTTCCAAACATCATCGGCTGTTACATCATGGCGGGCGAAGTGCGTAAGGATCTCGGTAGTTACCTCGCTCGCCTACGCGCAGGCGACGTTCCGACCGCGGAGCAACTCGCCGCCCGCGCCCAATAACCCACTCATGCCGTGCTGGATCGCGCTTCTAAGAGGCATCAATGTCAGCGGCCATAACATCATTGCGATGAAGGACCTGCGTCTTCTTCTGGAAGACGCGGGGCTCAAGAAAGTTCAGACCTACATTCAAAGTGGCAATTGTGTTTTCACCTCGACGAAGTCAAAAGCACACTTATCAAAGCTCATTAGGCAGGTGATTGGCGAGCGATTCGACGTTGACGTACCGGTCACTGTCTTGCCCTTGGCGGAGATGGAAAAAGCCATTCGAGATAACCCATTTGCCGAGCAAGGCCAGGCTTCTCCAAAGAGCGTTCACTTGTACTTTCTGAATTCGAAGCCTGCCGATGCCGATTTGGTATCTCTGTCCGGCATAGCAAAGACAAATGAGTCCTTTCAATTGAAAGACAAAGTTCTGTACTTGTTTGCACCGGATGGAATTGGCCGATCAAAACTCGCAAGCGCGATTGAAGGAGCGCTTGGGGTTTCTGTGACAGCCCGGAATATGCGCACAGTCACAAAGATAGCGGAACTAGCGAGAAGCATTTGATCTCCGAATTGAGAACCAACATTCTCCTAGTTCGCATTTTGCAGGAACTTTCTGGGTGTTAATCCGGTTCGCTTGCGGAACGTATCGATGAACGCGCTCGACGTGCTGAAGTCGAGCTCCGAAGCCACGTGTGTCACGGATCTGCCCTCTGACAAAAGACCAATCGCTTTCTGAATTCGAAAGAGCGTGCGCCACTCTCGATAGGTCATTCCCGTACTTTGTTTAAACAGTCGACTAAACTGACGTACACTGAGCGCCGCGCGGTCTGCCACGGCCGCTGTTGATACTGCCCCAACATCGTCAAACGCATCGATGTTGTTGAAAACGCGTGCCAATCGCGGGTGATCCACTGTTGGCAAGATGACGAAGCCTTGCTCAGCGTGCGAAAGCGGCAGCAAGGTTGCAATGAGCGCCAGCACCTTTGCTTGAATACTTCCTTCCGACATATCTTCAAATTTGCGGCCGGCTTCCTGAATCAACTCATGAAGCAAAGGTGTGATCAATCGGATCGGTTGCTCATAGAAACTGTCGTCCAAAAATCCTGGCGCGATGAACAGACTTCTCAGTGATGCGTTGCCCTCAGCCGAAACCCTGTGCGGCATCCACGGCGGAATGACTGCGGCCCTAAAGTTAGCAACAACAATCTGCCCTTGATCCGAGGTCACGGTCACCGCGCCGCGCACCGGATAGACGAGCTGACCTAAATTGTGCCGATGAAAATTGCCGGTGTAGCCATCCGGATATTCAAAAGCCCGCACCACCAAGGGCACCGGCGCGTCATTGGCTACGGCTCCCCGCACAAATGTCCAGTTCTGATCGAAATTTGGCCGATTATCGATATTTCTTGCATTCATATTCGATTATGGTCGTACCCCTATTTCGGGAGAAACACAAATGGCGGAACTTAAATTTCAATCTGAGGCTCGAAATGCCGCCCACATTCTGGGTGCTGCCTCGATCATCAATGTGCCAAACGTCGAAGAGGCCCTGCTTTGGTATCAAGATCAGCTTGGACTGCAGATTGAGTTTGCCTGGGGAGACCCGGTTGTTCATGGATCGGTCCGCGCCGGCAATACCTCTTTCCATTTTCAGGAAGGCGGCCCTTCTGAACCGGCAACGTCTTACATGACACTCTATGTCAAAGAACTGGACGCACTGTTTGATGACATTAAGAAGCGCGATGTGGTTATCGCTTCGGAACCGGAGGTCATGCCTTGGGGCATGCGGGCTTTTATGATCCGTGATCTGAACGACTGCCTGATCATGTTCGCCGATCCTTCGACGGGTGAGTGAGATGAGCGCGCGGATCGATCATTTCATCTTACCGGTTAACCAAGCCGCAGCTGCCTTCGAATTCTATTGCGGACTTTTGGGCTTTGAACGCGACGGAATGCACGGGCCGTTCGATGTGGTCCGTGTTGCGCCCGATTTTGTCTTGCTGGTCACCGAATTTCAGACCCAGGGCGGATTGCATCTGGCCTTCACATTTGACGAGGCGCGTTTCCATTCAGTGTTCGAGCAGATTAAAGGCCGCGGGATCTCCTATGGTGATCAATTCGATCAGATTGGCAATTTACGCGGCCCCTCACCTCAGCCGGGCGCGAGCGGCGAAGAGCTCGGCATTTATCTGCCAGACCCAAGTCGTCACCTTATCGAATTGAGAAGCGAGCGTGCCTGACAATGGATCTTCATACTCTTGATGTCTCGGATTGGTCCGCGCAAGTCGACGAGAAGACGGCTTTGCGGACCTCCTCCGATCTCGGGTTCCTAAATCGACTCGTTTGAAAGAAACGGTTACAGTCTGCGGGTTAAAGGGGGGACCGATGATAAGAGCTATCCTGCAGATACTGGGCATTTTGGTGCTGATACCAGCCGTGGCCTTCGCGACATTGCGGTGGGACAATGCCGACGCCGATGGGCCATCCATTCTCTTCCCGGGCGGTGAACTGGTTTCGGGGGAGCTATATACGGGCCCCGAACCCGATTGGCGTTTTACCGACGACATTTTTACGATTGAGCTACAACTCAACGATCCGCTCGCGTCACGTCTGGTTTTTGTGATGGAGAGCGATGGCAAGCTGTACGTTCCTTCCGGTTACATGAAATCCTTCCTGGGAAGGCTTTGGAAGGATTGGGCTTTCCGGGCGGATGAGGGCGACGGCCTCGCTGTGATCCGGATTGAGGGCGTCCGATATGAGCGGCGTCTAGTGCGTGTGAAAGACCCGGCGATTATCTCCGGCGTTGCGTCAAAGCTTGCTCAAAAATATGCCGGGGGCGCAACGCCCGAAACAATCGCAGCCATTGAACAGGCGGTTGCCGAAGACGACACATGGATTTTCGAATTGGCCCCGCGGAGTTAAGTCATGTCAGCCAGAAGCTATTTCATTTTGTGCCTTGGTATCATCGTCTTGCTGCCGGCAGCCTTGCTCTACATTCCGGGATTTTCGGACATTGTCGAACAAGTGGTACTGCTGTTTCTTTCGCGCAACGCCTGATGGAACGGCAGCACTCCTGATCAATCCTCTGCAACGGCAGGCATAAAGTAGGGACCATTGCGTGCAAGCTCGCCGCGCAAGACCAGGAATGTGGTGCTCTTGGTGACGCTCTGACGATAAGCGTGCGCGTCGAGAAGCGCTTTGGCATCTGGACCATTGCCGCCAATCTTGAGTGAATCCCGAGAAGCACGCCAGTGATCCAGACTCGCATAGCGGGTCAAGAGAATGACCTCGTCGTATGCCTTCTCAGGCGCCTCATCGAGGGCGTCCTGATCTACCAGCCACATGCCGACAATCCGTGCACCAATCTTTTCAAAATAGGGCCAAACCCCTTCGACGCTTCTTTTGTAAAACTCTTCATACGCCCCTTTTTCGATCTTGAATGTTCTCAAGATCGCGATCTCTTCACCATCGATCGGCGTTTGGTTGCGGACCGAGAGCGGCTCCGCAAATGGGTCGGAAGTCTGCTCCGCCGCGCGAATCCCTTCGTTTCGCGCGTGAACAGCGACAGTGCTGAACGCGAAAAGGGCAACACAGGCGAAGCCCACAAGATTTTTCAATGACTTTGGTGCAAAAGACATTTTCTAGCTCCAATTATTGGGGAGAAGTCAGAAGTAAGATCGCAACTCAACGCTGAGCGCACCGCGTCCGGCCCCAAACTCGCTTTGAGGAAGACGCGTCAACGAACGCGGGAAGGTGAGCGCGCTGGCAACAGGACGCCGTCCGTATCCCGCACTTCCTGTAAACAACAGATCTGTTTCATCGCTAAGGGACCAGGCGATTTGCCCTTGAACCAGCCCCGAGTCATCCGAAAAGCCATGGATAGATACCAGGCTTCCCACAACGATCGGCGTGAGTTCGTACGACGCGCGCGCGCCAAACAAGTGGGTGTTGGTTTGACGGGCGGCGCCGATGGCACGGCGAAGCAATCCGACAATCTGATTATCGGCACTGCCAGCGCCATTGTAAAAATACTCACCATCGACCTGCAGGGTATTTGGCCATCGATAGCCCGCACCCGCCACAGCCTGCCAATGATCCGTGAAAAGCTGACGTGAAAGATCGCGGGGCGTCACCGGCACGCCATCTGGACGCTCAATCGCGTCGAAATAGGTGGCCTCAGCCCTAACCTGTACGGGCCCAATCTCACCAACCATCGCGCCGCCGGCCTGCAATCCGCCATAGACTTTGCCGCCCTGAATTGAAAAATCCCATCCGTTGACATAACCGGCATAGCGCGCGATCAGCGCCGACCCGTAGGTGTCGACACCTATGTCTTTTTCGCCATTGAAAGGCTCACCGAGAATGTCAACTTCCCGGCCAAACACGGCCGCGAGTGTCACGCCCGAAAACGTGTTGATTTCCAGATCTGCCCGCACCGCATCGACACCTGCTTTGTAATCGCGATTGATCTGATCGGCGCCGAAGGGCCGGAAGATGTCGAGGGGATTCCAGAAATAGGCCTTTCCGAAAGTAATCGCTTGACGACCGACTGTGACGTCCAGATCGCCTGCCGAAAAAGCAGCCGTTAAACGGTCTACATAAATCAATGCTTGGTGGCGTTTGCCGACACCATTGTCCCAAAGCAAATCAAGGGCTCGATATTGCCCATGCCCTTCCCGCGCGGGAATCAAGGCGTCGGCTGTATCCGAAAAATATTGGACGGTGCCAAAAAGATGCGCTTCAAACTCAACGTTTTCTGAAATGTCTTCGTTTAGGGTCGCGCGACCATTGACGAAACCAATCGCCGAATTCTCGCCATCAACCCGAAAAGCAACACCGCCGCCCCGAACATTGCCGCCGACTTCCGCGGCGTTGCTCGTATAGATGCTCGCGGTTGCGACTGTCGCAACCACTAACGCCGCAAGATACTTTCGTCCCCGTGTTTGTCTCCGTGTTTGATTTTTTGCGCAACACAAGGACCCGGAGAAGGCCGCACTGGGCCTTCGGGTCGAGCCCGACGGCAACAACCATTTCAGGTGTTGGCCAATAGCCTCACCCATCAACAATCTGGCCGTCACGCAGATGGATCGTGCGGCTTGTCCTTTCCATCACCGTGGGGTCATGGGTCGAAATAAGAAAGGTCACGCCCCGTTGGTCGTTAAGTTCTGCCATCAGATCAAGCAATGCCGTGCCCGTTTCTGAATCAACGTTGGCCGTGGGTTCATCCGCCAAGACGAGCGCCGGTTCTGGTGCAACGGCGCGTGCGATAGCGACCCGTTGTTGTTGTCCACCCGACAATTGACTGGGAAATCGGTTTTCCATTCCGGTCAAACCAATTTGTTCAAACAGCTCTTTCACGCGTTCGCGGCGTTCCTTTGTTTCTTTGCCCTGAAGCATCAGAATGTATTCGGCATTCTCGAGCGCCGTCATAACGGGGATAAGATTGAAGCTCTGGAAAACGAATCCGATACGATCGCGCCGAAGGTCTGAGAGCTTCGTTCCTCGAAGCTTCTTGGTCGACACACCTTCGATTAGAACTTCACCACTTGTCGGCTGATCGAGACAACCGATCATGTTCAGCAACGTGCTTTTGCCAGACCCGGATGGTCCTGCCATAGATGTGAATTCACCTTGACCGATCGTCAGATTGACACCGCGCAGTGCCTGCACGGCAATGTCACCCTTACCGAATGTCTTCACCAGGTTTTTTGTTTCAACAATAGCTGCCATGGCGCCCCTTCCCGCTAACGCAGCAGATTTGCGATCGATAGACGCGTCACGCGGCTTATCGGGATCAAACTTAAGATGAGTGTGGCTAAAAAGATGACTCCGCCCAACATCGACAGAAGTCGGATGGAGAAAAGCGGATAAATCACTGTGTCGACGCCAACGCCGGCGATCGAGATATTTTCGTCGGGAACGAAAGACGCGATATCAAGGCCCTCATTCGCGTAGTAGTAGGCCAAATAGCCACCGAGAAGCGTGCCGATCACCACGCCGAGCAACGCGATGAACATGGCTTCAAAGAAGACCTGCAAACGCAGTCCATTGCCACGCCCTCCGAGCGCAAGGATGGTTGCAAATTCCTTCTTCCGCTCTGTCACCGACATCAGCAACGTGTTGAGAATCGTGAACAAGACCAAGGCGAGCAGGAATCCCTCCATAATCAAATAGCCGGATCGCTCAACGGTCACATAACCGGCAAGGCCCGGCATGATCGTTTGCCAGGGATGGGCTGAGAGAGACTGCCGCGCTGTTAGAACCTCTTCCACTTGCGGCAAGAAGGCCGACATTCTGTCGAGATTGTTCAGCACAAGTCCTATCTGCGTTACACTATTCTCTGGTAAATTGAACAGCTCACGCGCGGCCGCCAATTGCATGTGGACGAGTGCACCATCAACTTCGTCCGTACCGGTCTTGAAGATACCTTTGACACGATAGAGTCTTTCGACAAGTTCACCGTCAACGTCATTTGTTGCGATAACAAGTTTTTTGCCGGGTTTAAGGTTCAAGCGCTCGGCCAGCACCTGACCAATGACGATGCGTTTCTTGTCACCATCATCCAGATACGTTCCTTCGACGATCTTTTCTGCAATTGGCGATGATTCCTTTTCAACTTCCGGAATTACACCCGTAATCGCAATGCCGAAGGCACCGGCACCGGACCGCGCGACGCCTTCACCCGTCACCACCAGCTTCGTCGTCCGCACTTGCTCAAGCGCGGCAAGTTTTTCGGCCAATCGTTCGGCATCCGGGACCACCAGGTCAACGGCAGGCGCAAGACGGTAATCGGCGTGCTCAATCGTGATGTGACCGGCCTGCAGTTCCGCGCCGTTATTGATGACGCTGCGGATGACGCCTTCTTCGAAAGTGGTCAGGGCAATCATAAAGAACAGCCCGAACGCGATAGATGTCAGCGTAATAAAGGTTCGGCGACGTTGCCGCCAAATGCTTCGCCATGCCAAACGCAATTGCATGCCCATCAGACATTCCCCCTGCGCATGGCCTCAAGCGGATCAAGCCGCGCCGCCGAGAACGCTGGGAAGAAGGCAGCAACAATACAAAGAACCCAAAGGGCTCCGACGCCAACAAAGGCAGTTGATAAGTTGAGGTCGGAACGAATGATTGGGTTAAAGGCGACGCCTTCAAAAGTTAGATCCGTCGCGTAAGCCTCAATGTTGATTCCAACCGTTGCGAAATAGTTCGAACCAGCGATTCCGATTACGGCGCCGACCGCACAAGCAATTAACGCCAGCAGTGCCGTCTCACGCAAAACACCAACAACAATTTGGCGGGGCCGCGTCCCGACAGCTTTCAGAACACCGAACTCCCACATCCGCTCATAGGTCGACATCAAAACCGTATTTGAAACACCAAGTGCAGCGGCAAGTCCGAAAATCGCCAACACAATCCAAATGGCACTGGCCCCCAGTTCGGTCATCTCAGCCATCGTGGGTGACAGTTCTTTCCAAGTCATGGTTTCGTCATCAGGCGCAACAAGCTTCAGCGCCTCTGCGATTTCGGGCAGAGGTTTTTCACCTTTCGTGTTTGCGGCAATCTCGTGAAAACGTGTGCCGTAAAAGCTGAACAGTTCCCGATAGTCGGATTCGTTCATCACGACGGCGGTGCGATCAACACCATCCGCAATCGCTTTCAGAATGCCGACGATATTGTAAAGCTCGGCTCCGGTGGATCCATCTGCGGCCCCAACCACGACAATGATCTCGTCGCCAACGCCAACATTCAAAATCTTTGCGAGTTTACGGCCAACGACAATTTCGCCGGAATTGGCAGTGGTCACAAACCGTCCCTGGTCGATCTGATGCGCAAGATCAAACAGTTCTGCTTCTTTCTCGGGATTCACGCCCCAGAACGATCCACCCGCCGACTTTGGTCCATTGGAAACAAGACCAAATCCAAACAGCCTCGGCACAACCTCAATGCCTTTGGCCTGCAGAGCGGTTATCGACGAATCCGGCAACTCCACTGTCTGATGGATCGATCTCTCGCGGCGGTATTCTTGCGCGTGGATTTGAGCTTCACCGGCAAAGAGCTGAGTCACATTGTGTTCAAGGTCCGACATCATGCCGCGTGTTAGACCATCGGCAAGAATAAGCACGGCTGTGCAGAACGCGATACTTGCTAGCGTGATAAGCGTGCGGGTGCGGTTACGCCAGAGATTACGCCAGGCAATGCGTGTCCCCTCCACCCGACCGCTCCTAGCTGTCTTTCAGACGTCGGAGGGAGAAGTAAGAGTCTTCAAGCTCAACATTAAAGGTGATCTGGTCGTACAAAACCGTTGTGCTTTCTTCCGGTTTATCTGTCGGCACAACAACCATTTTGGTCGGCATCGGTCGCCCGTCGACTTCGCGCACTTCCGAATATGAAATGGTACGCGCCAGAGCCAGGTCTTCATCATAGTAGCGGACCTCCAAAGGCAGTTCGCTGACGCCATCAAGCGCGAGCGAAACTTTGCCCCATTCGACCGCCGCGTCTTCATGAGGAAGACAGTCAATTTCAACCAGCGCCTGGCCTTCTTTTTCGCCATCGAACGCGATGACACAATCAAAATCATCCGCAAACCGACTTTCGCGAACAAGATCGTTGTTGGTTACATGACTTCCATTCCACGCGACGCTCATCATAGACGACGGCAGTTTGATGACACGATCGACTTTGGGCAGATAGTTCCAAATGTCTTTGTCGACGCGCAGCGTCGCCGTGCCCTTTTCTTTTTTCGGCGACAATATCCGGATCAGTGTATTGTCTTTGCCCTTTGATGCCATCTCCGCGACCAGCGTTCGCGTCCAGTTTTCGGTGACGATGGTCATCGTCATCTGACCTTGAGAAGAATCTCCCCGATACAAATCATCGACACTGTTAAGAAGATCATTGGCGTTCCGCTCTTGGGCGAACACCATGCCGCCGGATATCGCGAAAACAAAAAGCGAAGCAAAGAAAAGCCGTGCAGCCCAATACGCGCGTAGCATTTTTTGTTTCGCCGGGCAAGGAATGAGCCCGACCCTTACTTGTTGGCCCCCGTAATCAAATCATATATGGGCCCATTCCCAATAAATCTCAATAGAGGCTGTCTTTAACCAACAAATGACGTATCGTCGGGCAATGCTAATTTAGAAAAGGTCTGAGGTATCCATGTCTGACGCACCCTTTAATCTCGCCGAAACTGACAAACTGCTGAGCACCACGCGCGCTGTAAGGAAGAGACTCGATCTTGATCGTCCGGTCGAACGTGAAACGATTCTAGATTGCATTCGGCTAAGCCAGCAGGCGCCAACGGGAAGCAATACGCAAGGGTGGCGTTGGATCATCGTTACAGATCCAGAAATAAAGAAAGGCCTTGCTGACATCTACAATGTTGGTCGCGATTACATCGACCAAGCAAAAAAGAATCTTGAAGGACAAGATGAGCAAACACATCGTGTCTACGACTCGGCTTTGTGGCTCTTTGAAAATCTCGACAAAGTACCTGTTCATGTCATCCCTTGCATTCACGCGCTTACAAATGCGAAAGGCGAAAGAGATATGTCCGCAGGCGCTTACGCCTCGATCTATCCTGCCGTGTGGAGCTTCCAATTAGCCCTTCGAAGCCGTGGCTTGGGATCGACCCTCACCACGCTTCATCTTTTAGCGGAAGACAAGGCGGCGAAGCTTCTTGGGATTCCGGACAACGTCGCCCAGGTCGCCCTGCTCCCGGTGGGCTACACAAAAGGCACCGATTTCAAGATAGCCGATCGGCCAGGGCCTGAGACGATTACCTATTGGAATGGGTGGAAAAAGTCTTAGCTACCATCTCTGGTATATCCATTGAGACGCTCGGCTCATCGGTCGGGCGTATCTCAATGGCAATCGCACAACACTCTTAGCTTTTAATCCGATCTTCTTATTCAGCAGATAGCATCCCACCAACGTCGCTTCAAATGAGACGAAAATCGCCTTTTCAGCTTGACTTAGGCTTCGCCGCGACGGAATTTTAACCTTAGGTCATCCAGTGGGGGCAATGGGGTGTCATCTGTCATGGGTATGGTGTTTAGAGCTGCGTTTTTCTCTCTCCTCTGTCTAGGAGTTCTAGGGGGAGCAGCGACCGCGTCGCCGTTTGAGTGGAAAGTCACCAGGGCCGAATGGACCACGGATGACGAACGCGAATTTCAGAAGCTCGTCATTTCCATGGGCGAAAGCGATTGCGCCACCGTCACGGAATGCATGGCCGACCCAAAAGCGAACCCCTACCGGCGCAGCGACCCGGCGGGTTTGACGTTCACCGGGGATTGCGCCGACTTTCCGTACTATCTGCGCGCTTATTATTCCTGGAAAAAGGGGTTGCCCTTTGCTTTTGCCGACAAGGTCAAAACGTTGAATGGTCACCCGGACCCGCGTTTTTCGACCGATGGCAATGTGATTACTTCCCGCCAATCGATTCACGTTTCGCCGGGCGGTAGAGGCCCTAACTTCAAACGCGTTGCCAGAGACATTCGCGACCTCGTCTACTCCGCGACCTTCCGCACACACCCTGAACGCAATGCCGGCGACGATACCGACTTCTATCCAATTAAAATCAACCGAAGCAGCATCAAACCGGGCACGGTTATCTACGATATCAACGCGCATGTCGTCATCGTTTACAAAATCGATGATGACGGTCTCATCCACTATGTGGACGCCAATCCCGACAACACAGTCACGCGCGGTGTTTATAGCCGGGGCATTCCGCGTACCGCACCAAAACTAGGTTCTGGTTTCAAGAATTGGCGGCCGATCAAACTGGTCGGCGCAACGCGGCGAAGCGACGGTGTGCTGGTGGGTGGCCGGATTGAACTCGCTAAGAACAGCACCCTGCCCGATTACTCAACCGAACAATATGTCGGCACAGAACCCGTGCCTGATGACGAATGGCGCAACGCCAAATTCACGCACGGGGGCCAATCGCATGGCTTCTACGAATATGTACGCCATGCAGTCGCCAATGCGCCGATTGAGCGCGACCCCCGCGTCACCTTGCGTACGGGGCTCAAGAAGATCTGCACAAAAGCGCAAGAGCGTATCGAATTCGTTGAGCGGGCGCGGAAAGCAAACCTGCATCGCACGGAACCGCCGACGCGGTTACCGAACAACATCTTCAAGGCCGAAGGGGATTGGGGAACGTACGGATCACAGACATTCGATGCCGAACTAAAGCAGATGTTTATCGCGCTGCGCGACAAGCTCGCTGAGGACGAGGCGCTCTACCAAGATTGGAACGAACGTCTGGTCTATTACGGCATCAGTCTGAAGCGCGATCTGCTGGCCGTTTGGGAGGAAGAGGACGCGGCTTGTGCGCTCGAATTTAGAAACAGCCGTGGGCGCAAACGCGACATCACCCTGACCGATATCAGTCAGCGCATCTATGACTTGTCCTTTGACCCTTATCACTGCCCCGAAAGACGCTGGGGTGCGCAGGAAGAGGACGATCTAGGATCTTGCCCGGAAGATGAAGTCAAAGACGCGTGGTACTCAGCGCAGAAATATATTCGCCGCGCAATCGATCCGACGGCCCGGATCAAAACCGGCTATGGCGCTCTTGGCCTTCAAATGTTCGGCCCCAAGCGCAAATTCAGAAATCCGCCTCAGGCAGATGTCCATACTTACATCAGCAATATCAAGCTGCGCCGTGCGCCCAGCCTGAGAGCAGCGGAAGCGGTTGCCGACGCCTCTTAAGAAATCACGCCTCCTCGTTTATCGCTTGCACGTGCCGCGGTTGCGCGTCTAGTTTGCGTCTGTCTTCTGCTCAGAAGAAACCAATTCTTATTCGACAGACGCCATCTCAGTGAGGAGCCATTCATGGAAGTCAAAAACAAGATCGCCGTTGTCACCGGCGGCGCCAGCGGCATTGGCGAAGCCCTCGTTCACCGGCTCAAGGAAGAAGGCGCGAAACACGTGGTGGTCGTTGATCGCGATGGCGACCGCGCCAAGTCGGTTGCCGAAGCTGTGGGCGGAACCGCGGCCAGCGTCGATGTTTCCAACGACAAGGCCATTCAAGAGTTGGTTGCATCGACGGAAAAAGACATTGGTCCCATTGATCTGTTTGTCTCAAATGCCGGCTACGTCACCTTGGGCGGGTTAGAGACCCCAAACAAAGACATCCAGAATATGTGGAATGTTCATGTCATGGCCCATGTCTATGCCGCCCGCGCGGTTGTCCCGCGTATGATTGAACGCGGTGGCGGCTATTTAGTGAACACAGCGTCGGCGGCGGGTCTGCTCTCGCAAATCGGTTCGATGGCATACTCAGTTACGAAACACGCCGCCGTCTCGTTAGCCGAATGGATTCAAATCACCCATGGGCACCAAGGCATAAAAGTCTCCGTGCTGTGTCCGCAAGCCGTGCAAACCCGCATCGGCGAGAACAGTCCCGATCGGGACAAAATGGCCGGGGGTCCCGGCGTCGCGAGCGCCGATGGCGTCTTGAGCGCGACGGAAGCCGCAAACTGTGTGCTGGAGTCCATTGAACAGGAACGTTTTTGGGTATTGCCGCATCCCGAAGTCGCCGAATATGTGAAACGCAAAGCCGGCAATGTGGACCGCTGGCTGAACGGGATGCAACGCTGGCAGGGCCGCATGTTCCCCGAAGACGGCCCCGGCGAATGGTTGATGACGGGCGGACCGAAATGAGCGGGCAAACGAACCCAGAAAACTAAGCGAGGCGCAATGACAGAGATTCATGGACAAGTCGACAGCGGATACGACGCCATCCGCGACGCTTTCAAAAGTAATTTTGATGATCAGGGAGAAGTCGGTGCTGCCTTCTGTCTGTATAAGGACGGTAAGAAAGTTATCGATGTTTGGGGCGGCACAACGGATACGGAGGGCGGCACGCCCTATCCCGAGAATGCGCTGCAGATTATCTTCTCAACGACGAAGGGGGCGACGGCGATCTGTGCCCATATGCTGGTCGATCGCGGCGCACTCGATCTGGACAAACCCGTCGTCGCCTATTGGCCCGAGTTTGGCGCGAATGGAAAAGAGGACATTCCCGTACGGATGCTTCTCAACCATCGCGCGGGCCTGCCCGTCATCGACGGACAATTGTCGCTCGATCAAGTCCTTGCTGTTGAACCCGTTGTGGAAGCGTTGGCCGCGCAGAAACCCGTATGGGAGCCCGGCACAAAACACGGCTATCATGCGCTTACTTATGGCTGGCTTGTCGGCGAGCTTGTGAAACGCGTATCTGGAAAGTCCATTGGCACCTTTTTTAAGGACGAAGTTGCCGGCCCGCTGGGCTTAGACTTTTGGATGGGCCTTCCCGAGTCAGAAGAATCTCGCGTGGTGCCACTCTTGCCCGCACCGGCACCCGACAATCCGGAAATGTTGGCCGTCATGATGGACCCCAACGCGCTGCTTCCAAGAGCGCTCTCGCTCAACGGCGCGTTCGCCATGGTGCCAGGCACTGAAAACCCCTTCAATACGCGCAAGGTGCACGCCGCAGAAATTCCAGCCGGCGGGGGCATTGCCACCGCGCGGGGCATCGCAAAAATGTATGCAGCGACAATGGGTGATGTCGATGGCATACGTCTCTTAAGCAAAGACGCGATGGAAACTGCTCGGCAGGAACAAAGCTTCGCGCCAGATGAAGTCTTGTTGGTCTCGACACGCTTCGGTCTGGGCTTCATGCTGCAATCCCCCGAAATCAAATTGCCGGGTTTGGGGTCTTATGGCCACGCAGGCGCCGGTGGTTCTATTGGATTTGCGGACCCGGAAAGTGGTTATGCGTTCGGCTATGTCATGAACCAAATGGGAAATGACATTCTGATTGATCAGCGGCCACAGCGGATCATCGAAGCGCTAAAAGAGCTCGGCTAAGTGAATTTGTCATCAAACGACCATAGAACTTCCGCTTGATGACAAATCCAGAAGAAACGCAGGAAATACACGGCCACGCGCGAGAGGGATCGGCCTCAGAAGTCTTTTGGACATTTCTTAGACTCGGACTGACCTCGTTCGGTGGCCCCATCGCGCATCTAGGCTATTACCGAACCGAACTCGTCCACCGCCGCAAATGGATCGATGAAGCGGGGTATGCAGATCTGGTTGCGCTGTGCCAATTCTTACCCGGTCCCGCCAGCAGCCAGGTCGGGTTCGGCATGGGATGGTTGCGCGCAGGGCCATTGGGCGCAATCGCCGCGTGGATCGCCTTCACCACACCATCAGCCTTCGGATTGATCGCCTTTGCCTATGGCGCCGCGCAACTCGATGGGCCCCTTTTCGATGCATTCATACAAAGCCTAAAGGTGGTTGCCGTGGCGGTGGTTGCCCACGCTGTTCTCGGCATGGTCCAATCGCTTTGCCCAGATCGGCCACGCGCCACCATTGGCGTTGCCGCCGCACTGATCGCGCTGTTCACAGCAGGTTCACTCGGCCAAATCGCGGCCATCATAACAGGCGCCGTCGCCGGTTTCTTTCTGCTGCGCAACGGTGAACAGGCGCCGGTTTCGTCTTACACCTTTCCTGTACCCAAGCGCATCGCGAGCGTCTGCTTCGCCGTTTTCGTCGGTTTACTGATGTTCCTGCCCATCACGCAGTCCAACAGCGCGGTCTTTGAGCTTGAAGTCTTTGATGCCTTCTATCGTGCTGGCGCCCTAGTCTTTGGTGGAGGGCACGTTGTGTTGCCATTGCTTGAGGGCGAGGTTGTCCAATCAGGGTGGGTTTCAAGCGATGTGTTTCTCGCCGGCTACGGCGCCGCGCAAGCTATTCCCGGTCCCATATTTGCCTTTGCTGCCTATCTCGGCGCATCGATGACCGGCGATTCCCACAGTTTGGTCTTCGCCCTGATCGCCCTGATTGGGATTTTCCTACCAGGATTTCTGATCTTGGTGGCCGCACTTCCATTTTGGAATGCACTTCGGACTCGGATGACCATGCAGGCGGCGATGCGTGGGGCAAATGCGGCTGTGGTGGGTATATTGGGTGCGGCCCTTTACAATCCGCTCTGGACGACAGCCATCCTAACGCCACAAGATTTTGGCCTGGCGCTATTCGGATTTGCTCTCCTTGCCGTTTGGCAAACCCCGTCTTGGGCGGTCGTCATTATGACCATCATTGGCGGAATGGCTCTATCAGTCATATAACCGATCAGCGATCAAAGGCATCCGCAATCGCGGTGAGTTATTTCGCGAAAGCTCAAGCCAAACTTGTTCCGAACGCTTTGTCGGCTTTTGAAAGATCTAACGATCCCACACCGACGTCATGTCGCCGGCCTCTTCATCCAAAAGAAAAGCGGGGGTGCGCTTGTCGATGTGTCCGATCAACCCCTGATAGACATCGTATCCGACAAGCTGGCGCAGACGCGGCGAGAAATTTTTTGCGATCTCACGCGGAATGCCCAGTTGCTGGTTTTCCTGCTGACGAATCCAGCCTGCGCAATAATTCATCGGAATGCCAATGCGTGCTTGATCGGTCTTGTTTGCGCCGCCGCCATGCCAAAGGCTGCCATTCCAAATAAGAACGCTCCCTTTCTTCATTTCAGCAGGGACGCTGTCATAAGTCTGACCATATATTGGCGCGTGGTCGCGCTTGTGGCTTCCCGGAACAACACGCGTTGCGCCGTTCTCTTCCGTAAAATCTGTGAGAGCCCACATCGAGTTGCAGACGACAGCGCCATGTGGCCTCCCAATCGGCAAAAGCTGATCGTCCGTGTGCAACGGCTGGGCCGTTTCACCAGGCAAAATGTTGACGGACGACAAGGAAGAAACGAGACAGCCTTGGTCTAAAACACTTTCAATGATCGGCAGCACTTTTGGATGGACCGGAATCGCCTCCCAAAGCGGTCCATGCGCCAAAAGATTGTAAACCCGCAGGGTCCGATCACCCTCAAACGCGTTTCCAGCAGGCTTTGTTCCAAGTTCTTTTTCGATGCGATGCAGATCATCGACCAAAGCATCTGCCTCGGCAGAGCTCAACACGTCCTCTACCAGCGTGAAGCCGTGTTGTTCGATCTCATCCATGTATCTTTGCTGGCCGTTGCCCTTGTTATTGGTCATTTTCGTTCCGTTTGTTGGTTAGTTCTGCCTAATCACCGACCGACCAAGCCCGCCTTTTTTAGGTGTGCAAAAGGGCGCGGAAATTTTCTACACATTTTTGTCGGTTATTGAAAAGACCTGTTGACTTAAAGCTGGCTTTAAGTGGCAGCATGGGCTTGTTGTTAAGGTGAGAAGGAATGGACGAGATGAACAAGCCTATCGCAGAGCCGGAAATCGCATGCTCTCTGAACGACGAGGAATTCAAAGAGCGCCGTTTGCTGGTGCGCAAATCGGTCCTTGCGCATGTGACCCATCAGCAGAAGCATCCAAGCGGCCTTATCCTTCATTTTGAGGATGGCCCTGATGTACGGGCGCAGGTTGAGAACTTTGTCGCCCTGGAACGCGAATGTTGCGGGTTCCTGACCTTTAAGATTTCTCAGCCGGATGATGGACTTTCCTTATTCATCAAGTCCCCTGAAGCGGGCATGGAGACATTGGAACGGCTGGCTCGTGCGATCACTGCAGATGACTGAGCCAAGCAGCAGACAAAACTCTGGCCGGACAATGCGAAGAACGAGCATCACCGGCATTGCTTTAGGTTTGGCGGCCTTGATCGCTTGCGAACTACCGATCCTCCTCGCGCTGATCGGGCTCGGCTCGCTTGGCGCGGCAGCGTCAATCCTGCAACCCCCATTTTGGATCGAAGTCGCCTCCGCGATTGTTATCTTGTTGGGCATCTTGGTGTTGGTTGGATTAGCCATACGACATAGGCGCTTTGGAGCCAGAGGAAACGTCAAATGAAAATCGGAACCGTTGCCGAACGCCTGAACATTCCGGCGTCGACCATCCGCTACTACGAGAAAATCGGCCTGATTGCACCTCAACCGCGCGTTTCAGGCCGCCGCGATTTTGATCATCACGCGCTACAAACGCTGCAGTTCGTTCAACTTGCGCAAGCCGCAGGATTCACCATTGATGAGATCAAATCGCTACTGCAGAGCTATGACCAAGATCCAACTCCATCCGGCATGTGGCAGCCGTTTGCAGAGGCCAAGCGGACCGCAATTCGAAAACAAATAAAGGATTTGAAGCGCATGGAAAGCATTTTGGATGAGCTTCTCAAATGCCGGTGCCCGACATTGTCGGCATGCATCGACGCCTCCTGTACGCCAAAAGCCAAAGAGAAACTGCTGAATGATTGAATCACTCATAGAATCACTTGGGCTGATTGCTGTGATCATTATGGTCGGCGCCTATGCACTGGAACACCAACATAGAAACTTCATCGCACTGTTTGCAGGCGCGTGCGCGCTAGCTGCGTTCTATGCATACCTAATTGGATCGTACCCATTTCTGATCGCTGAGGGTATTTGGTCCATCATCGCTTTCAGACGGTGGCATCAAACACCTGCTGTGAACGAAGCTCATACACCGCATCCCTAATCGTAACCTGGTGCCGGCTGCCAAAGGCTAAACTCCGTACTCTGATCATCCCGGCAGATTGCGTTTTTCCCAGATTTGGCGTCGTTCTGTTCCAGCACTTTGCCGCCCAGCGCTTCCACGCGTTTCAGATACGCTTCAATGTCGGCAACTTTAAAATAGATGTTTGTGCATTTACCGCCAACGCCCGCACGCGGATCAAGCCCAATCGGGAATTCCGTGTTGTGGATGTGGCCATCGTCAAATTCCCAACCGAACAAAGATCCAAAAAATTTCTCTGCCTTGGCGAGATCTGCCACCGGCAGCGTGACATAGCCTGCTTCTACTGGCATCGAGAGCACCTCTATTTATTTTATATTTCATTTGATATTTCAAATAATTCTGAAATAATAAGACCGATGGATCCAATCGACAAGACACTATTTGCCCTTGCCGACCCCACGCGGCGCAGCATCGTGGACTTGCTCCGCGTGCGGCCACATCGCGCTGGCGAAATATCTGAAGCCATTGGCCGCAGCCCTTCCGCCACCAGCGCGCACTTACGCATCTTGCTAGATCATGGGGTGGCGCGGGAACATCGGAGCGAAACCGACAATCGCGTCCGCATTTTTGAGCTAAGGTCCGAGCCCTTGGCAGAACTCTCTGACTGGTCTGCCCAAATCGCCGATTATTGGGACGACCACCTCGCTGCGTTTAAAAGATTTGCCGAAAAAAGCTAAATGCCATCCCTGCCAGACAGTGTGACCAGCAGCATCGAAGTCAACGTTTCCAAGGCCCTTGCCTTCGATATGTACACGCTGCAAATGAGTGAGTGGTATCAGGATGGAAAGCACAGCTGGCGTGACCCCAAGCGTGCTAAAGCACTGATCTTGGAGCCTTATCTGGGCGGCCGTCTCATTGAGCTCTATGACCAGGAGACCGGCGAGGGCTATGTGTTTGGTACCATTATCGAGTGGTCACCGCCTGACGAATTTGTCCTGCGTTGGACCCATCACGACGAGGGTCACACAACCGAAGTTGCTGTACGGTTCACCGGGCTCGATAAAACGAGAACGCGCGTTGAAATTGAACACAGGGGCTGGAGCCGCCTGCCCGACCACGTCACTGAAAAAGGCGTTGGTAGTGTTCGCTACGGCTGGCCAGTTCAACTGAAATGGTTCCGCGCCTTTATTGACGCACGATGACGGCCTTGCCGCATACAGTGCAAATTCCTATAGTCTGCAACGCGATGGGGCAAATTGTTCAAAACTTGGGGATACAGTTGCGCGGCAGCAGACTAACTGTTGCTGCAATCGCGATAGCCGTGCTGCTCGTTTCCCAGTTCATTTCGACTGTCCATGCCGGTGAACATGGCTTCGATGCCCATACGCATGGCGGCGAGGTTTGCGAATTCGCCCTGGCGACAGAGAATCCAACAAATACAGATCCATCGTCCGCTGCGTTAACCGTCAATTTCACAGAGATTGCTGACAAGCATACGTTTTATAGTGATACGGCGCTTGAACAATCTCAGCGACAACGTCCGCCGACACGCGCACCACCCCTGTCACTCTCCTAGTCAAACCTAATCCGGATGTTCAGATCGCGCGTCTTATTGGCCGCGCCTTCGCGCATCCCTTTCTAAGACTTGTGAGAAAAGACAGAATTATGCGTACTCAATCTAAGCTATTGGCTAAGCCACAGGCTAAGCTACTGGCGTCAAGCGCCATCTTTTTGGCCATTGCTTCGCCTGCATTTGCGCAGGACGCCCCAAAGAAAGACGAAATCGTCATTACGGGGTCACCCCTCGATCGCTCAACTACAGAAATCGCTCTGCCCGTTACCGTGGTCGACCGCGACCAGATTGTAAGAGAAGGCGCAAATTCTTTGGGTGATCTTCTTGGGCGTCAGCCGGGCATTGCAGAATCTTCTTTCGCATCTGGCGCAAGCCGGCCAATCATCCGCGGCCTCGATAATTTCCGCGTTCGCGTTCAGGAAAACGGCATCGGTACACACGACGCCTCGGCCTTGAGTGAAGATCATGGTGTTCCGATTGACCCGCTGTCCGCGCAACGCGTGGAAATCATCCGGGGTCCGGCCGTTCTCCGCTATGGCAGCGAAGCGATCGGCGGTGTTGTGAATGTACTCAACAACCGTATTCCAGAAGCGCGGCCTCAAAATGCAGTTTCAGCTGAAATGCAGGTGATGCATTCAACCGTTGATGAGGGGATTGAAGGCGCATTTCTCGCCGATGTCGCTCACGACAATTTAGTTGTTCACTTCGACGCCTTTCGCCGTGACGCCGAGGATTATGACATTCCTCGTGCACCGGAAACGCAGGCTGATACGTTTTTGGAATCAACAGGTGTGTCGGGCGGCGCTTCCTATCTGTTCGAAAACGGTTTTTTGGGTGGTTCAGTTTCCTTCTTCGAAAGCGACTACGGTATTCCCGCTGCCGAAGAACGGCTCAAGATCGACCTTGAACAAACGCGGTATCAGTTTGCCGGTGGCATCAACAATATCGATTCCATCATAAGCGAAGTGAAGCTTTCAGGCGGCTACACCGACTACACCCACGATGAAGTAGAAATCGAAAGCGGAGCCATCGGCTCGACCTTCAACAACGAAGAATTTGAAGGCCGCGTTGAGCTGCTTCACAGTCCCATTAATGGGCTAGAAGGCGCGCTCGGTTTTCAATTCCGTGACCGGGACCTCTCCGCTACCGGTGAAGGTGGCGAACTGCTCGCACCATCGGACACAAAGGCCTACGGCTTTTTCCTCTATGAGGAGTTGGCGATTACCAATTGGCTGACGGCTCAGGTTGGTGGCCGTGTGGACAAAGTCAAAATCGAAGGCACAGGATTCCTCCCTACCCTGCCAGACGGTTTCGAATTTCCCGCAGAGCGTGACTTCACCCCGGTCAGCGGTTCGGTTGGCTTTGTCATCGACACGCCGCACAACTTCAGTGTTGGTTTGACAGGCCAATATGTGGAACGTGCACCTGATGTCTTGGAGCTTTTTGCGAAGGGACCTCATGAAGCCACTGAGACATTCGAGATTGGCAATCCAAATCTGGATGAAGAATCTGCGTGGTCGGCGGAAGTCACAGTGAAAAGGACCGAAGGCCCTCTCACATTCGACTTCGCCGCGTTCTATACATCCTATGACGGGTTCATCTTCAAGAACTTCACTGGAATCTCTTGTGGTGAGGAATTCGATACGTGCGGTACTGAAGACGAGCTAACGCAGATTCAATACGCGCAAGAAGATGCCGACTTCTATGGATTTGAACTCGGCACCAAATGGGAAGCGATGGAAACCCATGGCGGTATCCTGGGCGTTGACGCACAATTCGACTATGTCCGCGCTGAACTTGACTCGAGTGGGAATGTTCCGCGGATTCCGCCCCTGCGGTATGGCGCCGGTATCTTCTTTGAGAGCGATCGCTGGTTCGGCCGCGTGGGCGCATTACGCGTGAGCAAACAAGACGACGTGGCTCAATTCGAAACGGCCACGAAAGGCTATGTCCGGTTGGACGTCGATTTGATCCACACGCTGCCACTCGCCAACACCAAGGCGAGGATCGATCTCGGCGTGTCGGCTGACAATCTTCTCGACGAGGATGTCCGCAATCACACGTCCTTCAAGAAGCAAAACGTATTGCAGCCAGGGCGAAACGTGAAGCTCTTTGCACGGTTCAAATACTAGAATCATCATGCGATCAACCGACATCGTCAAAGGCAATCCCGGTTGATCGCGCATTGCTTTAGGGCCAGCACTCGAAAACTTCATCGGCGGCGCATCTAAGCCGCCGACCTTTTCCGCCCCTTTCGCTAGAGCGCATCCACAAAAGCGGGAACCGGCTTTGTGAAAAGATGCGCGATAAATCAAAGGCTTGGAGCGCGTTTGCGATTCGAAGAATCGTAAACGCGCTGTAGGTGGCTGCGTTTGCCACAAACTGCTACAAAGGCAGGAACTCTTTCGGGCAGGGGAAACAATGCGCTTGGTGATACGGGCGGTCGGATTACTATTTCTCTTGATCGTAGGTGGCGTTGGGCTGGTACTTGGTGAAGCCCACTGGGAAATGCGCGCCATCAACCCCGAACTGCCGGACACGCGAGCGCTTGAAAGCGCCCTCGCTACCCAAGGCGGCCCGGTCGGGATCAGCTATGTCAACACCGCGTCACAGGCGGGTGCGGGACGCAACGTCATCCATCCGTCCTATGTGATTGAATGGCCCGACGGACGCATCTTTCTTATCGACATTGGCATGGATTACGACGGCGCGCTCGCCTTCGGTGCGCCGATGGAGACCATTATCGGCGCAGACCCGATTGAACCGCATGGATCTGTTGCCGAGCATTTGTGGGCCGATGTGCCGAATGTCGAAGCGGTAGCCTTTACCCATCTTCACATCGATCACACAGGTGGCATCGCCGCGCTTTGCGCCGCCGCGGATCAAAAAGTAACCGTGTTTCAGACCGAGCTACAAGCCGATAAGGGCAATCACACCACGTCTCCCGGACAAACAGATATTGATGAAGCACCTTGCGCTTCTGTGTCAAAGTTGGATGACGGACCGGTATATCAGTTCCCGGACTATCCGGGACTGATCGCCATTGCCGCCGGCGGTCATACGCCGGGCAGCACCATCTATCTTGTTCAAATTGATGACGTGATTTGGGTGCTTTCAGGCGACATCTCGCTGGCGCTCGACGATATCCGAACGGATACAGCAAAGCCTGGCGTTTATAGCGCCCTGATCGTGCCGGAGTCGCCGAGCAGAATGACCGAATTGCGGCAGTGGTTGAAATCTCTCGAAGGCCAAGGATACCGCATCATCGTATCGCACGATCCGCAGTCGCACGAAGAAAACCGACTGCCAATCTATCGCCAATGATCTTCAAACCGCGCGGCCCGCGGTCAGCGAATTTACGATTTGGTCATCTGGAATTTCTTTTTGCCACAGTTTAAGCAACCGCTCAGCCGCCGCGAAATAGAGGCCCGTTGCTTCCGGATCACGATCGCTCGCCATCATTGCTGACGAGACATACTTCACCAAATGGGCATCGGTGTGCACCGAAGCCTCCGACGCCAATCGAGACCATTCTTGTTCTGAAGCGTGACTTCCCAGGTCCGCGATACGTTGACGAGCGATTTGGGGTTGAATGGCGACCGTCGCTGACCCGGATCGGAATCCCGCATAAGCGACGCCTGCGGCGACCAGGGCCTTTAGCGGATTTGGTGCTCGGTCGTGAATTCGTGCGATTGCCAAAGGCAATGATAAATTGTGCGACCATCCATACTTGGCATAAGTGTCGGGCTCTTCGAGCATCGCAAACGCCGCATAACGGCAGAAGGTATTGTATACATCATGCGCGGCTTCAGGGCTGACCGCCGCCCGTGAGAACAAAGACGCATTCCGTTCGATCCATCCGTCTTTGAGAATTTGTGTCACCAATTCAATGACAATACCAATGCCCGGGAAACCAAGATGGGGGACGCCGGCAACGATGTCCTCAATCTCCTCAACATCAATGGGACTGTTCACCAAGTCGTCGCGATCTGAAAAATCCGGATAAGGAACATTGAAGGGACTCGCCAGCTCATTGGCCAACCCTGGGAATGAACCTTTCGCACTCGGTCTTAATGACGGAGGTAATACGTGAAGGTAGGCGAAGAAAATCGGCAGATGCGCGGCGCCCGCCGTATTCTCTAGGCAAAAGTCGCTCAAAGTGTGGGTTAGCACGTCATCATCAGGAATCTGTTTTGCAACGGCGATCGCGCAAGCAGTGACCTTCGGAAGATCATACTCCGAACATGCCTGCCGAATGGTGTTAAGAAGCGCGTCGACACTTTCGCCTTCAGGGGCAGCGGCTAATTCGGTGTCTTTAGGCGCTTTGTTCTTAAAAACATGCCCAACGGCGAATATCTGTTGCCGTGCCAATTCACGACAATCTTCCCCAACCATCGGCAAGACATGTGCACGGGCGCAGAGCTCCAATGGTGCATGTAATTGAAAACTGGTTCGCGGTTGACAGATCGGGGCCGAGACCTGCTCGAAAGATGTGGCCAACACCTGTTCGTCGGTTTGGCCGCGTCCAAAATCGAGATACGCGTCAAGGATCTCTCGATCCTCACTCAAACTGGGTTCACCGCCAAATTCTCGCATCGCCTTCACCTCCACAGGATGGGAATGGTCTATATCATGGCGATTAAATAAAAAAAGTAAATACTTTTTATATGTATATGGTCGGTTTTTCAATGCGCTGTAGCCGTCATCACACTCAGCGTGTCGGTATCTGAGGCAAAAGAGCCGCCTTCCCTCAAGGATAGCGATTCGGCTTAATCTCCCTTAAAGGTCGGATCCCGGCCAGACATATAGGACTCACGCGCTTCCTGCGCGTCTTCCATACCGCCGGTGAAAATGTTCTGGTCAAAATCCATATGCATGATGGATTCATCGAGCGCGGAACTGATCGCATTAACGCTGCGTTTGATCATCTGCGCCGCGACGGGCGGCTTTGAGGCATAAAAGACCGCAAGTTCAAGCGCCCGGTCGACAACTTGATCGGTCGCCACCATTTCATCTAGCACGCCCCACTCCTCAAGCGTTTTCGCAGGAATCCTCTCGCCCCCAACAACCAGGCGCTTGGCCCGTGCGGGCCCAACCAGATGCGTTATCAACGGCAGACTGTACCAGTTGAGGTTCACACCGATGCTGATTTCCGGATAACACATCAGACAATTGGCGGCGCCGACGCGAAAATCCAAAGCAGTAGTAATGCAAGCGCCGCCGCCCATCGCCGCCCCGTTCCAAGCCGCGATCGTGATTTGATCCATATCGAGGAGCGCTTTGATCGCACGGCCGCCAATACGCGTACGACGGCGGCGCATGACCATGGGCACATCTGAAAACCCGCTCCGGTCCGTCAAATCCGCGCCGGAGCAGAAGTGCTTCCCTGCCCCGGTGAAAACGACGGCACGCACATCCCCTTCCTCACGAAAATCGTTCGCGACGTCCTCAATTTCGGCAAGGTGATCGTAGTTGAGCGCGTTCGCTTTGTCCGGCCGGTTCATGGTCACGAGTGCGACGTGACCATTGCGTTCGACTTTCAGGTTTTTGTAGGTCTTGGTCATGCGGCGGCACGTAGTTTTTCGTCAAAGTAGGCAATGACATTTTGCAGCGCATTACTTGTCGGGTGCCCCTGCTCGTCAACGAAGTCGAGTGTGAAAACGCTATGTCCCGGCCCGGGTAGCGTCGTCATTTCTAATCTCTTTGCGCCGTCCTCATTGAATGTCTTCTCAAGCAGATCGAATTTGGCTGCCTGGCAGAGTTTGTCTTCCTTAAAACGGTAGGCATGCGCCGCCCCCTTTACATCAAGGGCTGCCTTGATTTCCTGAACGTCTTGCGAGGACATATGCAAGGCATTCTGATTGAACAGGGGCATGGACGGTTGAGAAGCCACGCCAGCCAGCACGGCGTCATCGACCATCAAGGAGATTGCAAAATTGCCGGTTAAACACATGCCGATGGTGCCAACACCCTTCGCGCCCGTTTTATCCTTGGCATGGCGGCAAAGTGCTTTGAGCCAATCAACAATAGGACTCGTTTTGTCCGCCGCAAATGCCGTGAATTCACGCCGCATGCAGAGAACCCGGACACTGTTGCCCAGCATCGATATTTTGCCGATGGGACCGAACAAATGCGGCAGCCAAGCCTGAAAGCCTGCTGTGATCAGTTTATCGGCAAGCCTCAGCGTTTCCTGTCCAATCCCGGGCAGTTCCTGAATAACGACAACGGGCGCCCCCTCTCCACGGACATAGACATCAAAGGTCGCGTCCTTTTGATTTCCAAGCGGGGCCGTGAACTGTTCCTTCGTGTACGCATCAATTTGCGTGGCTTCCATGGCGGCTCTTTCATCCTTTCCAAATTGTGCATCCGGAAAAACCGGAGAAGCAGAAATCTGATTCTCCGGTCAGCTTACTCCTTCATTTGGATTGAATGAAGCCGCGCATAGTGCCCATTCTGCTGTTGGATCAGCTCGTCATGGGTCCCTTCCTCAACGATGCGGCCCCCGTCGAATACAAGAATCCGATCCGCATTGCGGATGGTCGACAGGCGATGCGCAATGATGATCGACGTTCGCCCTTTTGTCAGATCCTCCATTGCGGCCTGAATCTGCGCCTCGGTCGCCGAGTCTAGACTTGAGGTGGCTTCGTCGAGAACCAAAATGGGGGTATCGACCAAGAATGCACGCGCAAGTGCCACCCGTTGACGTTCACCACCGGACAGTTTCACGCCACGTTCGCCCACAAGCGTTTCCAATCCTTCCGGCAACGCCGAAACGAATTCGGTGGCGTGCGCCCGCGCAGCGGCCCGTTCGATTTCGGCGCGGCTTGCATTCGGACGCCCATACGAGATGTTTTCCGCCAACGACCGATGAAACAAAGCCGGATCCTGTGGCACAACCGAGATGGCTTGCCTTAAGCTCGCTTGCGTCACCCGCCTGACATCTTGACCATCAATAAGGATCGCACCGTCGTCGACATCGTAAAGGCGCTGGATCAGCTTAACGAACGTGCTTTTACCACTGCCGGACGGTCCGACTAAGGCCACTCGCTCGCCCGGCTTGATCCACAGAGAAAAATTCTCATAGGTCGGGCGCGACTGATTGCGATATCGAAACAGCACATTCTCAAAGACGATTTCACCCTTCTCGGCGCGAAAGCGGGGAGCGCCAGCTTCGTCTGTCACTTCAGGTTCGACACGCGAGAAGGCAACGACATCGTCCATTTCATTCACGGCGCGTTGCAACTGCTGAAGGCTGTCGCCCAGCATGCGCAGATAGCCACTCAAGATAAAAAAGCTGGAGATGACGAAGGCCACATCACCCGCGGTCGCCGCGCCAATGGACCATTGCCATATCGCCAACACCACCAACCCAGTTTGCATCACCAACAGCAGCGCAAACTGAACGATCCACATATTGATGTACCGCGTCCAAGCGGTGATCGCCTTGTCACGCCAATCGATGGCCACACGCACAAATCGATCCTTTTCCCGCGCCTCAGCGCCGAATGATTTGACGATGGCATTGCAGGAAATGGCGTCCGACAAAGCTGCACCGATTTCAGAGTCCGCGTCATTCGCCACTCGGTTGGACGGCGCCACATAGCGCATCGAGAGCATTGCGCTGGATGCAATAAAGACAATAGCCGCAAGAAACATGAACCCGCCGACGATCGGCCACCGCCAGGCCATCTGCGCGCTAACGGCAAGAACGATCATCATCGGCGGAAAGACGCCAATGAAGAGGATGTCACTCAACATGTCGTAGGCCCACATGCCGCGTGAGATCTTACGCACGGTTGCACCGGCGAAATTGTTGGCGTGCCAGTCGGAAGAAAAGTCTTGCGCCGTGGCGAACGACTCGCTGACCAAATCCTGCATGTTTCGGGCGGCAAAGGGGTTCCAAACCCGGACAGATGTTATTCTCAGCACGTAGTACGCGAAGGCCAGCCCGACAAAAACGTAAACAGCAATAGCGGCCGCCGACGCCGCGCCAGGCGCGTCCGGACCTTGAGCCAAAATGTCGACAATCCGGCCTGACGCAGCCGGTAATAGGCTATCGGCAACGGTTGCTGCGGCCATCAAAACAAAGATGATCGCCAGTCGCCCCGGCTGACGTCGCCAATAGGAAAAGACAAAAAAGACAACGTCCAGAAAGGTAACCGAACCCGTGTCATTGGTTCGCTTAGGTACATTGTTCGCTGGTTGTTTGCGCCCGATCCTCTTGAACGGTTTTGAGAGGACATCGAAGGCGCTGGCTGCATAGTCTGCCATCGCACGATCCGCTTTTTTACGGGTCATGTCACCGGCCCCGCATTGAGAGCTGGCGCATTTCCCGAGGTGAACTTCAGGAAAACGTGGAGAAGTGGTTCACGAAAGCTGTCCCGCCTAATCGCTGGGCATTCAATCGTGCTAAGCGTCGGGCCTTCTCCAGCGGCCCGAGGTCAAGCGAGTCGCATCATCAGATGGCTCTAGTCCTTTTTCGTTGCAGCGGCCGGAACTATACACCTAATTTTTTGGATGACTAGACGTTTAAGTCAAAAAAATTCATGACTTCTATTAAGACGTGAAAGGAGCACCTATGAGCGCGTACGGCAGCTATGAAGATCTGCAAACTGAGATTGATGATGACGGCGTGTTGGTTGCAACGCTCAATCGACCGGAGCGATTGAACGCGTTCAACGGTCCGATGCGCCAATCCATTCGTCGACTGATCGATGATGTGCGTGTCGATAACACGGTGCGCGTATTGGTTTGGACCGGCGCCGGCCGCGGATTTTGCTCTGGCGCTGATCTGACAGCCGAAGATCGCAGCCCCGTACCCACAGCCCCGCACGACCCCGCTTTTCAATGGTGCGTCGATCATCTTGAGTTACCCAAGCCAACCATTGCTGCAATCAATGGTGACGCTGTCGGCGGTGGATTGGGTTTTGCTCTTCTCAGCGATATCCGTGTTTGTTCAACCGCCGCGCGCCTTTACCCCGTTTGGATGAAACGGGCCATTCATCCGGATGATCTCATTACCTGGACATTGCCGCGTTTCGCCGGCCTAAGCCGAACGCTCAAATGGCTATACTTGGGCGAACCTATCCCGCTTGATGAGGCACAGCAGGCGGGTGTCATTACAGATCTTGTCGAGCCGGACCAGCTCTTGCCAACCGCTCGCGCGCTTGCGAAAAAACTGGCCGCTTTACCACCGATGCACTTGGCCCTAACCAAGCAGGCCGTTACGCGTGGTTTCACACGAGAACCGTGGGACGCCGCCGTCATGGAAGCCTGGGGAATTCAAAAGGCTTTTGCATCTGAGGATTTCAAAGAAGGCATTGCCGCGTTCAGAGAAAAACGCGCGCCGGTCTTCAAAGGGAAATAACGGAACTCGAAAACTGAGTATAGGAGCACCACTTGTCACAAGACAAAAATTTATCTGAACCCGAATGGTTTGGGCGCGCCATGGAGGCGCCCGGTACATCACAAGAGACAGTGGTTGAGGGAAAGAAGATTCACTTCAAAACATGGGGCGAACAAGGCAATCCCGGCATTGTCCTGATCCATGGCAGCAACGCGCACGCAGAGTGGTGGCGTTTTGTGGCACCGTTTCTAGCCGATCAGTTTCATGTTGCCGCGCTTGATCTTTCAGGGAATGGCGACAGCGAATGGCGGGACAAATATGCGGGCGATGTATTCGCGAAAGAAGTCTATGCCACTTATAAGGCGGCGGATATGGCGCCCCGGCCCTTTGTGGTCGGACACAGTTTTGGTGGCTTCGTTGCCTTAGAAACAGGACACTACTACGGCGCCGAATTGGGCGGCGTCGTCTTCATGGACTTCACGGTCGGCCCGAAGGAACGCTACGTTGAGTGGGGCGGCCGGGCAAAAACCGAAGACTTCAAGCCCAACCGCAAAACGCGCGTCTATGAAACCAAAGAAGCGGCGCTCGCCCGCTTTCGCTTTATTCCTGAACAACCGAACCGGCATCCCTATGTGCTCAACCACATTGCTAACGCGTCGCTACGTCAAGTCGACGGCGGCTGGACTTGGAAATTTGATCCCACCATGTACGACTATTTGGAGATGGGTACGGACCAAGAAGAAAAGTTCCTGGGGTTCAAATGCAGATCCGCACTTATGCTAGGCGAGCACAGCGAAGATGAAGGCGCCTTTGAGGGCCCCCACATGCACAAGATCTCAGGCCAATCGATGCCGGTGATTTCTGTCCCCACAACCTTCCACCATCTGATGTTTGACGAACCCCTTGCCGTCAGCTCAACACTCAAGGGGATCATTCTCACATGGCTGCAGGCGGACCGCAGCGGGTAGATCATCATGCGGTCAACCGGAATCGCCCCAGAATCATTTGGGACGGTCCCAGTTGACCGCATAAAGATGATCTACATCTATAGAATAGAGCAACTTTGTACGCTCACTCCGACGCCAAACGCGTCTGAATGAGCGCACGTTGCTCTAGGGTCGTGACTCGCGAACGCGGTGTCTGCTAACCTGCTCTTCACATTTTCACCCCACAAGAACGAACGAGGCAAACATGGCCGTGGACAAGTTTCCTATCGAGTTCGGACATATCTTGATGTTCGCGCGCTCGGTCGGCGATTTCAATAAAATCTACTCAGACGAAGAATACGCAAAAGGAACAGAACCGGGTTCTGTCATCGCACCTCCGACCTTCGTCCAATCAAGCGCCCAATTCGATCCGGAATATTTCTTACGCCCGCAACCCGGCAAACCGTGGTTCGGATCCGGCAAAGAAGCGACCGGCCTTAAAGGCGATAGCGGCTTTGGTGGCGGCGGCGGAGGCGGCGGCGGTGGTCTGCACGCCGAACAGCACTATGAATATCACCGGCATCCGAAACCGGGCGATGTTTTGACCGCCACAGTCAAACCCGGAAAAACCTGGGAAAAACAGGGCAAACGATCGGGCAAACTAGTCTTCACCGAAAGCGTCACTGAATATCGTGACCAAAACGGCGAGCTTGTTGTCACCGCACGCGGCGTCGGCGTTCGAACCGAACGCGCCGTGGATCAAGGTTGAGGAGACGCGACAATGGCATTAAAAGCAAATGACCTTAAGGTCGGCGATACGCATACAGAGCAACTTGTTGAGGATCTGAAACGTACACAGATTGTTCAATATGCGGGCGCGTCGGGCGATTATAATCCGCTCCACAGTGATGAGATCTTCACAACACAGGTTGCAGGTTACCCTTCAGTCTTTGCACATGGCATGCTGACCATGGGCATGACCGGCAAGATGATCACCAACTATGTCGGCGACGGCCGATTGACAAAATACGGCGTTCGATTCACGAACCAAGTTTGGCCTGGCGATACACTTGAATCGACGGCAACCGTTGAATCGATTGAAGAGGAAGGCGGCAACAAACTGGTCAATCTCGCCATTTCAACCAAAAACCAAGATGGCGTCGAAGTCATCAAAGGTTACGCACAGGCGCGCGTCGACTAGAATGCAATGAGTTCTAGTTTTGAGTATCGTCTTCTTAAGCGATACCCAAACGCGACTTCGTCATTGCGAGCGAAGCGAAGCGACGCGGCAATCCAGAGCTACTTGCTCAAACCGTACTGCTCTGGATCGCCACGCGGGCTAACGCCCGATCGCGATGACGACAAACGACAATTCAACGTAAAGCAATCATGCTCTAGGAGGCGGCTTTGGCCGCCTCTTCTCTTGCCGCCCGAACTTTTTCGTTCGTTTGATTGAATAGGAGCTCGCGCCGCGCCTTTTCTTCAGCTTCCGTGAGTTCCCGTTTACCCAGTTCTCGCCCAACATGACGGCCCTTATCGACCGCAGGCCGCTCTCCGACCTCGTCAACCCATCGTTTGAGATTTGGGAAATCTTCCCAAACGGACTCATCGATTAGGCGGCCGATAAGAAAGGCCCACGGCCACGTGATGATATCGGCGATTGTGTAGTCATCGCCCGCCAAATACCGGTTGGCGGAAAGATGCGCGTCCATCACGCCAGAAAGGCGATCCACTTCACCGACAAATCGTTTTGTTCCGTATTCCAATTGTTTGGGATCATCGGCAATGTTCTTGCCGTAGTTTTTGAAATGATTGGCGTTGCCCATCATGGGGCCGAGATTGGCCATCTGCCAGTGAACCCATTGTAGCGCCTTGAAACGCTCTCTTGGTTCGCTCGACAGGAACTTTCCCGTTTTGTCTGCCAGATATTCGAGAATAGCTCCTGACTCGAACATGGCGATCGGCGCGCCTCCGCCCAGTGGATCGTGATCCACAATGGCCGGCATCCGGTTGTTCGGGCTCAAACGCAGAAACTTTGCCTTAAATTGATCGCCCCCACCGATGTCAACGGGAATGATCTTGTAGTCGAGGCCACACTCTTCCAGCATGATCGTTACTTTCCACCCATTAGGTGTCGGCCAATAATGCACATCGATCATGCTGTCATTCCTTCTCAAAAGCAGATTGGGCAGGTGGTGTGGGGGCCGTCGTCCATTTAAACAACAGCCCCTCTTCAGCTATGTTACTCGGCAGGTGCTGCAGCGCCTTCTTCCGCCGGAATGCACTTGCCCATCACCGCGTTTGCTTGCTCTGAAGCTTTTGCAGCACGGTCCTCGGCAGACATGGCCGAAAGGCCGATGGCTTCTGCCTGCAATGGCTCGTTGTCGCCGATTTCCTTGGTGATGCATTGGCAGATCTTCATTTGAGCCTCGCCTTCCGCGGCAGGCTCATTGGCATTGACGCAGGCTTCATAAACCGCGTCTGCACTTGCGAATGACATTCCCGCAAGGACAAAAAGGCTGGCGCCCCCCAGTGTTTTAAGAGCTTTGAACATATCGATACTCCAGTTTTTTCTATTTTGTTTCCGAGATCGGCATACCGTCCTATCCCGGTGGAGGTCATTAATCACACTTTCACAAGTCAGAAAAGCAGATCCTCCAATCGAGCTTGTGTTTGCTTCTTGACCTTCGCTAATATTTCCATATATCTGGAATTATGAAAATGGATTCGACAATCACCGCGTTGGCTGCGCTTGCGCAGGAGACGCGGCTCAATGCCTTTCGCGAACTGGTCAAAGCCCATGCGCCAAACCCTACGGAGGGTGGGCTTTCTGCCGGCGACCTTGCGGATGCGCTCGGTGTGCCTGCGCCCACCTTGTCGTTTCATCTCAAGGAAATGTCCCACGCGGATCTTGTGACCTCGCGCAAAGAAGGGCGTTCGATCATCTACCGCGCGAACCTCGATACGATCAGTTCCGTCGTTTCCTTTCTACTAGAAGACTGTTGCGGCGGTGCGTGCGGGTCAACAACGCCTATGGCCGCAAGATAGATGTCTCAGGATTTCGCGCGCGCCTTAGCCGGGGAAGCGTTGGGCACCTTCTTCCTTCTCGCAACGGTTGTCGGCTCCGGCATCATGGCAGAAACACTCGCGGGCGGTAATGTCGCCATCGCCCTGCTGGCTAATGCGATTGCGACCGGCGCCATTCTCTATGTTCTTATTGTGATACTCGGCCCCGTATCCGGGGCCCACTTCAATCCCGCAGTGACGCTGTCCTTCTTGATCAAAAAGGAAATCTCGGGACCGCGCGCGCTTTGTTATGTAGGCACACAGATCATCGCTGGGATCGCTGGTGTGATCGCAGCACATGCCATGTTCGACCAAACCCTTCTGCAATTGTCGGCTCAAAGCCGAACCGGTGGCGCGCAGTGGTTTTCCGAATTCATAGCGACATTCGGATTGGTGGCGACGATCCTAGGCGCTTTGCGCGCACGGCCCGAGGCGGTTCCTATGGCCGTCGGCCTTTACATCACGTCCGCTTATTGGTTCACCGCATCAACGTCTTTTGCAAATCCGGCTGTGACCATCGCGCGGTCGCTGACCGCGACATTTTCCGGCATCGAGATGAGCCATGTCGGCATGTTCCTTCTGGCCCAATGTTTGGGAGCCATCGCCGCAACAATAGTGATGAACTGGCTTTTGGGGACACAGGAAGCCGCAAGAAAAGCAGCCGCTGAACCCCTATGATTGGGGTCCGCGAATAAGACGGCCGGGCATCACGCCCGTTTCAATGCCATCACGGAATACAATCTGTCCGCTCACGATCGTTGCATCATATCCGACCGCCCCTTGATAAAGACGGCGCCCGCCAGCCGGAAGATCAAAGCGCACCTCAGGCGGCAATGAGTTGAGCTTTTCAAAATCGATGACATTGATGTCGGCTTTTTTGCCAACCTCGAGAACACCGCGATCATTGAGGCCGTATTGCTCCGCCGTGTCTTTCGTCTGTATTCGAATGATATCTTCAATGGGCAATTTGTCGCCGCGTGTGCGGTCGCGCGCCCAATGCGTCAGCATGAAAGTTGGTGTTCCCGCGTCGCAGATGGAACCGCAATGGGCGCCGCCATCCGCCAAACTGATGCCAACTTGCGGATGCCTTAACGAAGCTTCAATCGCTGTGAAGTCGTTGCTGGAATATCCAAACAGCGGAAAATACAACAGACCTTCGCCGTTCCGCGCCATCATCGCGTCGTAAACGACTTCCTGCGGAGATTTCCCAGACTGCTCCGCAAGTGCTTGCGCGGACTCGGATGCTGCAGGTTCGTAGTTCTCTTTTTCTCCCATCGGATACATTTTGTGAAAACTGTTCGTCACAAAATTTCCGAATGTCCCCAAGTCGGCGTTGGTTCCTTCCAAGATACGGCGTTTTGCCTCCGGTTCTTTCAATCGCGGCAACAGTTCATCCCACGGCAAGCGGCTGAATTCTGCAAACGAGTCATATGCAACAAAGGGATGCACCGTCGCACGCCATCCCATAAGGATACCGACCGGCCGACCGGAATGCTGGCCGCGAATATTGCGAATGCCGGCAGCGCGTGCCTCGTCCAGAAGTTCCATAAGCCGTTCGTACAGGTCCGGGCGCTCGTCGATCTGTTGAAGATTGAACGTCACCATGGCGCCCGTTTCCTGGGCGATGTTCTTCATCCACTCGAAATGCTGGTCCATCTCCCGATGGGTCTCTGCGATCTGAAACACGCCCGATCCATGTTCCTTTAGGGCAGAAGCGATACCGAATAATTCATCTTGGGCCGCGAGCGTTCCCGGAATGGGATCACCTGCTTTGGTGTTGTGCAGATCCGTTCGCGATGTGGAAAAGCCCAATGCGCCCGCCTGCATCCCTTCCAATGTCAGGGCACGCATCTTGGCAATGTCTTCCGGTGTGGCATCTTCATTATTCGCGCCGCGTTCACCCATGACATAAACCCGCAACGCACAGTGGGGCACTTGAACCGCAAAATCGATGGCATGCTTCTTCTTCTCTAGGGCATTCATAAACTCAGGCAGCGTTTCCCACTCCCACTTGATGCCTTCATGCATAGCGGCACCCGGGATATCTTCCACATCTTCCATGAGTTCGATGAGCATGCTGCGCTCATCAGGCTTCACCGGCGCAAATCCGACCCCGCAGTTACCCATGACAACGGTCGTGACGCCGTGAATCGATGATGGTTTGAAGTACGGATCCCAGGTCGCTTGCGCATCATAGTGCGTGTGAATGTCGACAAACCCGGGCGTAACCAGTTTTCCCGATGCATCGATGGTTTCACGAGCTGCCCCAACGTCATTGCCGATTTTTGAAATCTTCCCGTCATTAACAGCTATGTCTGCGGCATAGGAAGGCTGCCCAGTTCCGTCGACAATGGTCCCGCCCTTGATAACCAATTCATGCTCTGGCATCTCTACCTCTTTGTTCCCTTTGCGCGCAATCGACCAAGATCTGTGACGCGAAGTCTGCCGCGTCGGCGGACGCATTTTAAGTCACGCAAGACTGAATGCCAAACCCGCCCGCCGAGCCGACGAAGTTTGTGGGACTTGAGAAAAACACGCTTGAGGGTTTGTGAATGAATGTAAGTGAACCAATGAACACGACTGGAGCCGAACAGGATTTGATCGGCCTTACTTCCGAGCTTCCAGATTGGTTCACAACCGCCATGCGTGTTCCGCGCAACGAAGGGTTCATTGATGTAGACGGATGCGCCGTTCACTATTTTGAGTGGGGTGACCCAAACAAGCCCGGCCTTGTGATGACGCATGGGTTTCTCGCCCACGCGCGCTGCTTCGCCTTTATTGCGCCCCTTCTTGCTAAGGAATTTCATGTCGCGGCATTTGATATGTCCGGCATGGGTGATTCAGGTATTCGTGCAGAATATGATGCCAACATTCGCTCTCAAGAGATGCGTGCGGTCGCGAAAACTGTCGGCATGTTTGACCAAGACCGAAAACCATTTGCGTTGGCTCACAGCTACGGTGGTTCCACGGCGCTCACCGCAGTGGAGCAGACGCCCGACGATTTTGCGGGCGTTATTGTCGCTGACATGATGATGCTACGCCCTGAGGCTGCCGAAGCCTTTATGGAAAATCGCCCAGGCCGCCTGTCAGACGGCCGCGGCAAATCGAACAAGATCTACCCCACTTATGAAGAGGCCATGTCACGATTCCGACTGGCCCCGGAACAGCCTTGTGAAAACGACTATTTGTTCGAGTATATGGGCAAGCATTCGTTGAAAGCAGTCGACGGGGGATGGAGCTGGAAGTTTCATCCCAGCATCATGTCGAATGACAATCGCTCCCCCGACTGGTGGATCGAACATCCTCATCGCTTTGCGCGCATCACAAAGCCAAAAGCAATCATTCACGGAGAGAAGAGCTTGCTGTTTACCGCTGACAGCCGCGACTATGTGCTGGAGCTTTGTGAAAAACCCGTACCGATCATCAGCATTCCCGATGCGCATCATCATTTGATGCTCGATCAGCCGATTGCATTTGCCACTGCCATCAAAACAATCTTGCTATCTTGGCTTAGCCGATAGCCAGACAAAGTCGATAACCGGACAAGTTCGAGGTCGTATCCCATGCCAATATTGTCGTCTGAGGAACAAGATGCCTTTCTCAATGAACGCGGCATCCTGATGCGTATTGCCGTTGTGCGCGACAATGGCACACCCCTGGTCACGCCCATCTGGTTCGTCTACGAAGACGATGCCATCTATTTCACCCCACGCGAAAAATCAGAGTGGTTCACCTGCTTGCGTAACAATCCTCAAGTCGCCCTGTGCATTGATGAGCAGCCTCATCCTTATCGCAAAGTAACGCTAGAAGGGGCCGCCGAACTTGTTCATGACGTGGGTAATGATGATCTTTGGCGAGACCAGTATCGACGCATTGCCAAGAGATATGTCAACGATGAACAAGCCGAAGCCTACATTCAAAACACGATTGATCAACCAAGGGGGCTCTACAAATTACCCCTAAATAAAGCCAAGGTCCGGTCTTGGCGCATGCCTGTCGAGGGCGAAGCACCCGAAGGCATTTGGCATGAACGGTATTATGTTCCGGACACGAAATTCAGTTAAAACGGCTAACTCGAAGACTGCCGTTACGCGGCTAATACAGATTTCAAGAACCGTTCCACTTCATCGCGCAGCCGATCTGACTGCTGAGACAGATCGGATGCTGCGCTTTGCATCGTTTCCACGGCTTGCCCCGTTTGTTCGCTTGACTGCGAGACGCTCCGCGCATTGTCGGCGACCCGGGTAGTTCCGCTAGACGCCTCTTGCATGGTTTGAGCAATATCATTTGTCGAAGCGCCTTGTTCCTCGACGGCACCTGACACAACAACCGATATCTCATTCATTTTTGTCACGGTCTCACCAATCTCTTGTATTGAGCGGGCCGCGTCTTTTGAAGCATCTTGAACTTCGCCAATCTGAGCGCTGATTTCGTCGGTCGCCTTTGCCGTCTGGGCCGCAAGCGCTTTTACCTCGCCCGCGACTACCGCAAACCCCTTGCCGACATCACCGGCGCGTGCTGCTTCGATCGTTGCATTGAGAGCAAGCAGATTGGTCTGTTCGGCAATTTCTGAAATCAGATTAACGACATCACCAATTTTCTCGGCGGAGGCCACCAGCCCGTCAACCCGTTCATTAGAAGAACGCACTTGTTGATCGGCTTGACCAACAATTTCGTTGGATCGCGTCATCTGCGAACTGATTTCCTGAACAGAGGCTGCGAGTTCCTCGGATGTCCCAGCAATGTTCTGAACATGTTGCGAGACCGTGTTGGCTTCAGCAACAACATCCTCCATCAATCCGTTTGTTTCCCGCGCCACTGTATCGACCTGACTAACGGTGGTTTCAAGCATCTTTGCTGATTGGCCAACATTTTCGACAATACCACCAATTGTTTGTTCGAACTGAGCGGCCAGATCATTCAAAGCTTGTCGTTTCTGTTTTTCTGCTTGTTCTTCCCGTTGATGATTTTCTTCATCCAATTTAGCGACACGAATTGAATTCTCTTTAAATACAGAAACCGCCTGAGCAATATCCCCGATTTCATCACGCCGATCCGCATGAGGAACATCAACAGATGTATCGGTGTTAGCCAGTCGCTGCATGACCCCTGTCATCTGCTTCAGCGGAAGCGCCACATTGCGGCCGAAGAATGTAGCCGCGCCCAGCAAAATCAAACCTCCGAGCAACAGCGCCACCATGATACCTTGGCTCAACTGATTTCCGGCTGCGAGCTGACCGGTGATGTCGGAACGAACTTCAAGGACGCCGCGCACATCGCCGAGTTTCCAGTCCGTTTTCGGCGATGCAGGATGTGAATTGTGACAATCAACACATCCTTGCGCGACCATCTTGTCGGCCACGGCAACTCGCATGAATGTCTTGTCACCGACTGTTTCTTCACGGGAGAAGACCGCGCCGGGTTTGTTTATAAGCTCTGACCAGGCAGCGGACTGAAATACGTCTAATTTTCGGTCTGCTCTATTGGGGAAAGGGAAGGCGCTGTACAAATTAATGGATGTGTTCTCTTTTGCCAGTATCGCGCTCAATTCGTGTATGAACGTCGCCGGCAGAGGGATCGCTTTTGGATTGTTTTTGTGTTCGAAGTGAGGCTTCAGGTTGCCATCGGCGACAACTTTGCTGATGACATTTTTGGTGTAGTAGCCCCGAACAGTCTTGAATTGGTTCACGGTCTGAACAGCAGAGTCTGTTGCGGCCTTTTTCGTGTTATTTTCGATGACCGAAGGAATGTACAGCCAGGCCGCAATCATGGCCCCAACAAGGATGATCGGTACAGGGAGAATTAATTTCCAAATGATCGAGCGGTTGAAAAAGTCAGAGGTCATATTACAGCACCACAAGGGGACAACGCCCCTTTTTCGTCTAATGAGCTAAAAGAAATCCGAACTAGTATTTAAAGCCTAGCTGGAGCCATATCTTCTGGCGGTCCGCGGAAAATCCAGCACCGTCATAATCTGCGTACTTGATGAGGGTCGAGAATCCTTTTGGCAGTTTTGCCGCCAACGCGATGTCAAATTCCGTACCCAAATCAGTTGAGCCTTGATTTGAAGAAAAATCGTGATACCAAGCGGAAAGCTTGAGGCTTTCGACAAAACCAATATCCTTTGCGGTATATGAGATCTTGCCGTGGGGGTCCTCAATACCGACCGCCGGGGTGACAAGAAACACGTCCGCAAATCCTTGAAACTTGTGTAGCGTCGCAAGCGGCGTTTGAAAGGCTGTTGTTCCATCCCCTTCAAGCACTTCATAGCCGGCCCCAAGCGAAAGACCCTGGAACGCAGCATTTGCGTCTACCGCATAATAGTCGTGATCTGAGTCGATTGGATTATCTGCCCGGTCGGACTGGTGCGCATATTCGACTGCAAACGACAGTTTGACATCATTGAGTTCAGGACTTGCCGCGTATCTCGCACCCAGCGTTTGCGTCGACAGCGTCGGAACCTCATTGATATCGAGCCAATAGCCATAACCGACTAAGGCGCCCGGGGCGCCCAAGGGCAATTCCGTCACATACGCATTGACGAAATGATTGTCGCCCTCAAATTCGCCGAAAGGATTGTCGTTGCCAAAGATGCGGTGAACACGTCGGATATATCCGTACTTCAATTCCGTACCCGGAATAGACTTGTTTGCTACGACGCCCGCGTCAAATGTCTGTTCGTTTTGGCGCCAACCAACCGCGCCAATAAAACGTTGATTGACAAGATTGAGGCGTTGCCGGCCGATAATGACGGTTGTGTCAGGAAGCCCTGTGAACGTTGCCTGTGCGCGATTAAGCTCTGTAACTTCCGGATCTGCAACGACAGGAAAACCTACATTTCCGTTGGTAGTGCTGTTGTAGTTGTCCCGTCCGATGTTTACGACATTCTCAAATTCGACAAGAACCTCGGTGTCGAACAGTCGTCCGGTCTGATAGCCAAGACGCGTTCTCAACGTTGATGCGTTGGCATCATCCGCAAAGCCCGCTTGGTCAACGTTTTCGTACCGGTATCGTACGTCGATGATTGGCTTGCCGTCGGCAATAAACTTGGAAAGCTTGTCTTCTTCTGCGTACGCGGTTTCAACGTATACGCCATTCAATGAAACTGCAGCAAATGCGGCATAGGCTGCCGCCGTCCTTTTTGTATGCACTTGTCAGACCTTTCAGCATTCTCGGTCCGACGCACTCCTGTAATATTTATTTGTTGGCCAGCTCCCCCACTGGCTTGGAGACTTTGGTACCACTCATATCTGAATTTTCTGTCTAGACATGTCTTAGTGGAAAGTTGAGGGAGCAATGTGCGATTTACTCATATCCCTCTCTGGAACCCGCAGTGGCGGCTTTATCCGCGTTAAATCGAATTGATTGAAAAGTATACGGACGGAGGCGGAATGGCGTGGACATTGGGTACCCAGAACCACGTCACGCATTTTGTGAACGTGTGACTTTTATGACGCAGTTGTCATGATTGAGTTGCAGGCCCTTGGCGAGCCATACAACTTTTTGCCAGATTGTGTACAATATTTACATTCAGTTAACGACTCGCGGCCTTCGTCCCCACGCTCGGCTGCCTAAACTGTTGAAAACAATAATCTTTCAGGGGTGACAGATGACAAAACGGGAAATCCTTCGGCGCACGCTGCTTTCGAGCGTCGGCACGGCCGTCATGATGACGGGCCTTTCCATTGCACCGGCCAACGCGCAGCTCGACGAAATCATCGTCACCGCTCAAAAGCGCGAAGAGAACATTCAGAAAGTTCCTATTTCAGTTTCAGCCATTCAGGGCGAGCGCTACACCGCCTTGTTCCAGGCGGGCGATGACATTCGGGCCCTGGCAACAAGAATTCCGAGCTTTTACGCAGAATCTTCAAATGGGCGCGCCGCTCCGCGTTTCTACATTCGCGGCCTTGGTAACACAGACTTTGATCTGGCTGCATCCCAGCCTATCTCCGTGATCCAAGATGATGTGGTTCTAGAAAACGTCATTCTGAAGAGTTCACCCATCTTCGATATCGAACAAGTCGAGGTGTTACGCGGACCGCAAGGAACATTGTTTGGCCGCAATACGCCGGCAGGTATCGTGAAATTCACATCGGTAAAACCGTCTCACGAAACCGATGCTTATGCGACCTTGAGTGGCGGTGAGCTCGGCACCTTCACTGCCGAAGGTGCCGTTGGTGGTTCGATCTTGGGAGACGTCTTGAGCGCGCGCATTTCCGGGCTGTTCCAACGTCGCGGGGACTGGATCGACAACAGCTTCACCAGGCAGGATAAAGCCCTTGGCGGTTTCCGCGATTTCGCTGGTCGTGTTCAAGTCCTCTATGAACCGAATGAGAGCTGGAGTGCGTTGCTCAACGTCCATGGCCGTTCGCTTAAAGGAAACTCGGCCTCTGTATTCCGTGCCAATATTGTCGGCCCCGGGAACAATGATCTAAACGCAAATTTCGACCGAGACACGGTTGCCTTCAACCAAGGCGACAACAATCCTCAACAATATGATGGTTGGGGCGCGTCTTTGAACATGTCTTGGGACTTGAACGGCGTCACGATCACATCCATCACCGCCTATGAGACAACACATGGCTCAAGCCTAGGCGACATTGACGGCGGCAATGACGATATGGACGGTGGCACCCCTGGAAGCCCTGGCACGATTCCCTTCCAGTCCGTAACTCAGGACGGCATCAACGATCTCGATCAGTTCACGCAGGAAGTCCGCATCGCAAACGATGACAGCGAGCGCTTCCGCTGGCAGTTCGGCGGCTACTACTTCGATGGCGAGTTTACGATTGAAACCCGGCCATTTTCGATATTTTTCCCCGCATCAACTATTTTAACTCATGAAAACCAAGCTTGGGCAGTTTTTGGACAAGCCGCTTACGACATTCTGGATACCACGACGATTACCGCCGGTGTCCGTTTTACAGATGACGAAAAAGATCTGACGGCCCAAACGGGAGCAACGGCACCCGTGAATGTATCGGATGATCAGATAAGCTGGGACGTATCGCTCAACCACTTCCTAACCGACGACGTCAATTTGTATGCGCGCGTCGCCTCCGGCTTCCGTGCACCAACGATTCAAGGGCGTGATGTTGCTTTCGGCGGTGCGCCGTCCACGGCAAATTCAGAAACAATTATGTCTTATGAAGGCGGCATTAAATCGGAACTTTTTGACCGTCGGGCCCGCGTTAACTTCGGCGGCTTCTACTACAAGGTTGAAGATCTTCAAGTTTCGGCTGTCGGCGGCGCTGGCAACTTCATCCAGCTGGTCAATGCAGAAGAAGCCGTCGGTTGGGGCTTCGAGTTGGATACAGAAGCGTCGATCACCGAAAACCTGCTTGTGACATTGGGTGTCAGTTACAACAATACGGAAATCCAGGATGGAAACCTGGCGGTCAATACATGTGCCCAATGTACTGTGACTGATCCAACCTTCACAGTGCCCGCTGTACCCGCTCCGTTGACGCTCGCTAGAGTGGACGGCAATCCTCTTCCGCAGGCGCCAAGAGTGATTGTCAGTGCAACAGCGCGCTATGGCGTACCAATGGGTGACGACGGAGAATTGTTCTTCTTCACCGATTGGGCCTACCAGGGCAAAACCAATCTGTTCCTTTATGAATCGGCTGAATTCAGTGAAATCACCGGTTTCGAAGGTGGTCTGAAGATTGGTTACGCCAAAAACGATGGCTCCTGGGAAGCGGCAATCTTCGCACGGAACATTACGGACGAAGAGATCTTGAAAGGCGGCATCGACTTCAACAACAACACCGGCTTTGTCAACGAGCCGCGTGTGATTGGTGTCTCCCTGACGGGCCGTCTCTAGACTCTCGATCTTCAAATCAAAAGAAAAGCCCGGCGGTGACGCCGGGCTTTTTTTGCATGCCGCCAATCACCACGTCCCCGCGTTGACGTTCGGCAAACGTCAGACAATGATTGCGCGTCAATTCTTGAGGATCTTGTCATGACGATTCCCGTCGGCCTTACCGTTCGAAACATGGGTGTGGAATCCTCCCCTTCACTCATCCGTCATTGCGCCCTTTCGGCAGAGCATGCGGACCTTCATTCCGTTTGGATCACCGATCACATTGCCATTCCCCCGGATGACGCTGAAGGCTCTGGTGGGCGCTATCTTGATCCCCTCGCGACATTGTCGTGGATTGGCGGGCAAACATCCAAAATTATGCTTGGTACCGGTGTGATTGTGCTGCCCTATCGACCCAAACTCGCGACAGCGAAATGGGTGGCGACCGTTCAAGAACTCACGGGCAATCGTCTTATTCTCGGTACAGGAATTGGTTGGATGCGTGCTGAGTTCAACGCCGTGGGTGTTCCTTTGGAAAAGAGAGTGAGTGTCAGCGAGGAAACACTGACCTTTCTCAATGATTGTTTTGAGAACGAAGTGGTCGAGGCGAATGGGCAACCCTTCTTGTTCAAACCACGTCCGGAAAAACCGCCCATACTGTTGGGCGGCGGGGCGCCTCATGCAACGAATCGTGCTGCGCGCCTGTGCGATGGCTGGTTGCCCATGACCACAGATGTTGAAAAACTGAAACCCGCTATTCAAGACTACCGTGCGGCCGCCGAAAAAACAGGTCGGTCATCTCTGGTCTATGCGTTTGGGCGTCTCGGCACGACGCGCGAAGATGTCCGTGGCACCTTGAATGCACTTGAAGATATCGGCGTGAATGCCGTGATCACAGGTGTTACCTATTCGGATGAAACGAGCTTTACCGAAAACTTTGACAAGCTCGTCGACCTGTTGCCTTGAACGGCATCAAGGCTCTGCGCCCTCTTTGAGCGGCAGATCTTTGTCACGCACCCATTCCGACATAGACCCGTCATAAACGGCAACCTCTTCCTTGCCGACCAGCAGGCACGCGAACGCGTCGATTGTTGCCGAAATACCGCCGCCGCAATAGGTGATGACCCGCTCCGCATTGAGCATTCCGTTGTTGTTCAACGCTGCCTTCAGCTCTGCAGCGGGCCGAAAAGCGCCATCTTCAAGAAGATCGTCATAGTGCAAATTGAGACTGCCTGGAATGTGCCCCCGCCGACCGTAGTGATGTTCACCGGTTCCCTGATAAACATCGGGCGACAAGGCATTCACCGTGCATACCCGATCGTTTTGCATCGCGGCCAGCACGGCCGACTTGTCGACAAACCGTTCCGGATTGATTTGAAGCGTAACGTCACCCTTCGGCGCAGATTGCGCGCCGCTCTCCGTTGGAAGCCCCTCTGACTTCCAACGTTCAAATCCGCCATTGAGCACCGCAATATCCTTGAGTCCGGCATAATGGCCTAGCCACCAGGCGCGCGTAGCCCACATCATGTTACCTGAAGAATAGAAAACCACTTGGCTATCATTGTTGACCCCAACGGAACGAAACGCCTCTTGGAGTTGCTCAACATTTGGCAGACTAAAGCCAAGCCCCGTGCTAGTATCAGAAAAGACCCTCAACTGATCCATAAAGATCGAGCCTGGCACATGGTCCTCAAGATATTTCTCTTGGCCACTGTCAGCCTTGTAGCCCTGCTTATCGCGAACCAGGAAGATCGTCCCATCCAACACGCGCAGGTTTTTGTTTCCAAGTTTGGCGGCAAGGCTTTTGGGATCGATCAAGTAATTGGGATGCGTGTAATCGCTCATCGTTCTGGCTTCCTCCTTGGAAACATCATTCGGTTGAAGTCCTACTTCTTCTTTTGAGTGACTTCTTCCGTCGGCGCGCCGCTGTCTTTCCAGGCGCGATACCCGCCCGCAATGTGGCACACATTTTCAAGCCCCATGTCTTGAACCGTTTTCGTCGCCAGCGCGGAACGCCACCCACTTTGACAATAGAAGACGAATTTCTTGCCGCTGCCAAAGATGTCTTTGTAGTAGGGGCTGGTCGGATCAATCCAAAATTCCAGCATGCCGCGCGTTGCGTGGAAGGCGCCAGGGACCTTCCCTTCACGCTGCAATTCACGAACATCTCTGATGTCGACAAATTGGACTGTCTCGTCGCCGGAAAGCTCTCGAGCTTCAGCGACAGATAGTGTTTCAATCTCTGCGTTGGCCGCCTCAATCAGTTGTTTATGCGTTATCTTCATGGCTTGGACTTTCAATCGGATGCGGTGGGTTCATTTTGAATAAAATCGTTCGTATCCAAATATGTCAATTGAGAGAAAGGCTTGCGATGCAGGCCTGCATACTCAAGGCATTCTTAAGGTCCCTTTGGCGTAATGCACCGGTCTTAGATCGACAGGGGACTTGGCATGACCCGGCTACTCACATCCACCGTTTTCATTATGATCCTTTCGGTCATTGGTGTGCGGTATGCGCAAGAGACATTGATTGTCGATGCTGCCCAACCATCGCCTAAGCAATCCTCTTACACATCCACCGACTACGGCACCGTCACCTTGTTTGCAGATTCGCGCGGTCATTTTTTCGTCGACGTTGCGGTCAATGGAACTTACATAAATTTCATGGTGGACACAGGCGCCAGTCTGGTCGCCCTCACGGAACTGGACGCACAACGTGCCGGCATCAATCTCAATGAGCTTGACTATCGTCACAGGGCTCACACCGCCAATGGCGTTGTATCCGTTGCCGTTGTGAAGCTCGACGAAATTGAAATCGATGACATCGTGCTTCGAAATGTCGACGCGGCAATACATAAAGGCGCCGGATTGGACCAATCCCTGCTGGGCATGGCGGCCCTTTCGCGCCTGTCACAGTTCAATGTGGATGGGAATCGCCTCGTCCTGCGCCAATAGTCTCATTGCTTATGGGGTTTGGTGACAAGTTCCGTTAAGATGTTCAACTGTTTTTGCAATTGAGCATCGAGATCATGACACACCGCTTCCGATTTTGGTTCCTTTCGGCTTTTGCTGCGCTTGTCACTTTTATTGCGCCTGCGCATGCGAGCGAACAAGCTGCCGCCGCAGCGTTTGAAAGCACCAAGAGCAAAGATGTTGAACTGAGACACTTCCTTACCCAGTTTCCTAAAGGGGGCGATATTCACTCGCATCTCACCGGCGCCATTTACGCCGAAAGTTGGCTTGATTGGGCGGCGGAAGATGGGCTTTGCATTGAGACTGAGAAAATGGCGATTCGGCCGCCTGCGACACCTGATTGTTCGGAAGCCGGCCGCCTGCCCGCCAGCGCTGTGCGCGAAGACAATATGCTGCGGCGCAAGTTCATCAATACTTTGAGCCTCCGCAGCTTCGTGCCCTACGCCGGGCACTCCGGCCACAACCAGTTTTTCGATACGTTTGAACGCATGTTCGCTAAGCCGACCCGTGGCGGTGACATGTTGGCCGCGGTGTCAGATCGTGCTGCGGCCCAGAACATTCTCTACCTCGAGCTGATGCACACGCTTGAAGTTCCCACGACGTTCGGTGTTGCCGTTGACCTGACCGGAGATCCCAAACGTGACTATGAATTGGTGATGGGTCAGCCGTTCGGCCAACAGGTCGCGCAGGCTGTTATTCGGGCGAAACAGGCCATCGATACCACGTTGGAGAAACGCAATGCGTTGCAGAATTGCGGGAAAGCAGATGCACGTCCCGGATGTGATGTAGAGATACGTTTTCTGCATCAAGTTATCCGCGATCAGCGCCCCTCCTCCGTTTTTGCACAAATCATTTTCGGCTGGGATTTGATGAAAGAAGACAAACGCTTTGTCGGACTTAATCTTGTGGCGCCGGAGGATCGCTACGTTTCACTGCGTGACTACAGTCAGCATATGCGCCAGATTGATTATCTGTACAGAACGAAGGGCGCGCGCAATGTCACGCTACACGCCGGGGAGCTGACACTTGGTTTGGTTCGGCCCAAAAATCTTCGCTTTCACATTCGCGAGGCTATTGAACTTGGTCATGCGAAACGCATCGGTCACGGGATTGCTATTGCTTATGAAGACAACAGCACGCAACTTCTGGAACGTATGGCCAAAGACAAAATCTTAGTGGAGATCAACCTAACGTCTAACGACACCATTCTCGGCATCAAGGGTACTGCGCACCCCATCCTCCTCTATGAAAAGGCCGGTGTGCCTATCACCTTGTCCACGGATGATGAAGGTGTGTCGCGCATTGATCTAACCCATGAATATATGCGGGCCGTGAAGTCCTACGACTTCAGCTACGCAGACATGAAACGTCTATCGCGCAATTCATTGGAATACGCTTTCATCGAAGCGCCGAGAAAACAGGCCCTGCTGAACGAACTGGAGAAACGATTTCAGGCTTTCGAGAGAACGTTTTAAAACCAAGCGGGTTTCGTGATCGTTCTAGCAGGATGCAGCGTGGGCTGTATCCGCCGCCGCGAAACCAAACGCGGCAAATCTGCGATGAGATACAGCTCAGCTTTTCTAGTGCAGTTCCGGTTTAATCAGACTCAATAGTGTCATCCCCCGGCTAAGCGTAGCGAAGTCCGGGGGATCCACTACCATTATAGTCGGAGTCATGGATTACCCGGGCTCGCGCTGCTCGCCGTGTAATGACAATCTGATTTTGACTCAAACGTCCTCAGAAATGCGCTAGCTCGCGAGACGCTCCAATTCGGGTTCCTGTTGACGGATAGGAATAACCGGTTTTGCTGGTGCCTGCGGACCGGAGAATGCCATCGTTCCATCTTCAACCGACCCATAGCGCAGCGCCACAATGTCCAGCGCATAGTTCTGGTAAAGCTTCCAGGGTGTCTTGTTGCCCTGTTTCGGCAAGATGTCCTTCGCCCGCTCGATATAGCCGGATGACAGATCGATCCAGGGTTCTTCCTCGACCGTTGGGTCTGTGATCCGCGGGGTGCACTGAGTATATCCCTTGGCTTCCATATGGTTGAGCAATCGGCAGACATAGCCGCAGGTCAAATCGCACTTAAGGGTCCAAGACGCATTCGTGTAGCCGAAGGACGATGCCAGATTGGGCACATCGGAATACATCATGCCCTTATAGCTCATCGTGTCGTTGGCGACGACTTTCTCGCCATCGACATAGACATCCGCGCCGCCCAAAACTTCGAGTTTTAGACCTGTTGCCGTGACGATCAAATCCGCGGGCAACTCCTTACCCGATTTCAGCTTAATCCCTTGCTCGGTAAAGGTTTCGATGTGATCGGTGACGACGGAAGAACTACCGTCTCTAATGGAGTCGAACATATCGCCGTTAGGAACCAAACACAGACGCTGATCCCAGGGATTGTAGCGGGGGGTGAAGTGAGTCGCGACGTCATAGTCCGACCCAAGCTGTTGCTGCACTCCGTCCAAGATCATCTTTTTGACCTTTTCCGGTTGCTTTTTGCACATGCGATAGAAATACATGCCCATGAGGACATTTTTCCAACGCGTCAGACCATAGGCCACCTTTGCCGGCAACTTTTCGCGAAGCCAATTTGCGATGGCATCCTGCTCAGGGCGGGAGACCACATAGGTCGGCGAACGTTGCAACATGGTGACATGCGCGGCGTCTTTCGCCAGTTCGGGAACCAGTGTGACGGCCGTTGCCCCACTTCCAATGACAACAACGTTTTTGTCTTTGTAGTCGATGTCATCAGTCCATTTTTGCGGGTGAACAATGTCACCTTTAAAATGTTCCGCTCCCTGAAAATCGGGTGTGTATCCGCCTTCGTAGCTGTAGTAGCCGGCACACATAAAGAGGAAATTGCAGGTAAACGTTTTGGTCACGCCGTTATTGTCCACCTGTACGGTCCATGTCGAATTAGCAGAGGACCAATCCGCACGCTTGACCCAATGATTGTATCGAATTTTTTTGTCGATACCGTATTCCCGCGCGGTCTCATTCAGATAGTCGAGAATGGCCGGGCCATCGGCGATCGCCTTCGCATTCGTCCATGGCTTGAACGAATAGCCCAGCGTGTACATGTCGGAATCAGATCGAATGCCCGGATACCGAAACAAATCCCATGTTCCACCAATGGTGTCTCGGCCTTCGAGGATGGCGTAACTTCTGTTGGGTGACTTGGATTGCAAATGATAGCCCGCGCCAATTCCCGAAATACCCGCGCCGATTACCAAAACGTCGAAATGCTCACTCATGCGTGCCCTCTCGTTTGCCCACCAAATACCTTGAAAAGGCATGCCGCGTTGCGGCTTTGTCATGAATTCCGCGGCACACCTGACATTATGTCAGCTTAATATACTGACATTTTGTCATTTATCAAGATCTCAGATCGGAGATTGTTGATCTGAACCCTCGTTCCAGCTCGCATTGGGTGCAAAATATGGCGGAAAACCGCTGACTGCGACTGGTGTTTCGGTCTTGTCATTGGGCCCACATTTACCAATTCTTCCATCACGGCAGGCTCGATGGGCTCACCCATCTGGTCGATGCGCGCGCCTGCTCGATCCAATTGCGCGCACAGCACGAATGTGGATTCGAATGACTGATCTTAGGGAAGCAACACAAGATGATTGGCGATGGCTGCTTGCAGAAAGCGCGCCCATTGGCGGACAACAGATCGTATCAAATGGCGTTCTGCACACCCTGAGCGACTATGACGCGGTGGTCGCTTACGCCGGCAATCAACGAGTGGGATTTGCTGTCTTTCGGCTCGACCTTCCGGAGGCTGAGCTTTTGGCCATTCGCGCAGTGGCACAATGGGGCGGCGTCGGTACACAGCTCATTCGAAATGTAGAAGAGCGCGTGAAAGCAAAAGGTGCCCAGACCCTCTGGCTTTGCACAACGAATGACAACATCTCGGCCATTCAATTCTACCAGCGCCGAGGTTACCGGTTCAGGGCCCTGCACACCGGCGAATTTCAGAACGTGCTCAGGATCAAAGGTATCGATCCAGAAACCCCTGTCGTTGGGCAAAATAACATTGTCATTCGCGACGAACTGGTTTTCGAAAAAAGCCTGTAGCTAGCCGTCATAAAAGAACGGTTCATGGAGGCCGATCAGCGTTCTTTCACGGGGTGTCTCGGCGCGAGCAATGGCTTCGGGCGAGAGCTGATTGACGTCAGACGTGATCCGCAATCGTTGGGCAATGTCTCGACGCCCATAGTGCACTTGAAGGAAATAGCGTCCGTTATCCCCTTCTTCGCTCGGCAGCCGTCGATGCCAAACATCCGAAACAAACAGCGCGACATCCCCGGCCTTGCCTTCCAGCGACACAGCTGAATTGCCGTTCCATGTCAGATCCACATCCTGTGACGCCATCGGCGGCGCTTGGCCCGATTTGTGGCTACCCGGTAAGACGCCGGTCGGGCCGCAACACCGCGGACAATCTTTGAGCAAGATGTGCGCGCCGATCGCAAAGACCGGGTACGGGATATCCTTTGGCCAAGGAACGCCCGCAGGACGCGGCACATGTGGCCCAGCATCGATATGCCAATAGCCGCCTCCGTGCATGTTTGAGGCGCGCGGCGGATTTCGCCAGCAGGTATTTGCGATGACGTGGCAATCAGGCCCCAGCAAGGGCTCTATGACTTCAAGTATGCGAGGGTTTGCGATCGCCTTTTGTGACAGCGGACTGCGGTTGAGCATCTGATACCGAAAATCTTCTTGTTCTTCGGCAGGCAGTGACGACTCAAAACCCGGCCGGTTTGCGGAAGTGCTTTGATAAACGCCGTCGATTTCTTTCCGCAGCGCCGTAAGCGCGGCAGGGGAAAGCACCTGCTTCAGAACTACATATCCCTGCTCTTCAAGCTGTTCGCTCTCCGACGGTGCCGAAGAACGTCGTGGTTGAAAATAAGGTCCCTTCTTTTCCAGCATGCCAATATGTCCAGTCTTCACGTACCGCAGACCGGCCCATCATTTACGGACGAACGCTAGAAGTCCACATTGCATCTGCGTCAGGAGCCAGCGACACCCACTACCTTCCGGCGCCGGACAGATAGGGAGACGATACGAAGAGTTTTTGATGCCTCGAGTTGCTAGAGAAATGTCGCCAGAAGCGGATCGTGATCACGGTTAGCGTGATAATCCCAGCCTGACTTATCTTCGAAGCTGGGGGCACATGTTGGACACCAATAGCCAGCGCCGATCAGCAGATTCGGACTGGCTTTGAATCTATGACCTTTGGCGCAGGTCCAATCGACTTGTGTGCTCGGCCCCAAATACTCGAAAGTCTCACAAGTGCCACCGCGCAGGGCCGCAAAGGTGTTAAGCGCAACCAAGTCCAATTCAGCGAGGTTGAAACCGCGCGCCTTATCCGGCTTTTCTGATCCCGCGACACCGATTGGGGCGTGCCACCCTGGTATCGCTTCAAAGGCTTCGCGTGACCCATAAAAGGCCTCGATGTGAGAAGTCTTGTCTTGGCGGATCCAGTGAAGCGGCTCTGCCATGCGCTTCATATAGGCTTTGATCAATGGTTTGGGGCAAAGGGCACCGCCGGACTTCATCCATTTAGGGAATGCTTGGTCAAGCTGAGTTAAGTGATCTTCCAATCCATCACGGAAGTGGCCAAGATAGTCATGCAGATCATCGCTGTCTTGATAGTAACCACAGTGAAAATTCTTAAGCGCGAACCAATTTCGTTCGAAGATTTTCTTGTAACTGCCAAGGCCAAGCGTGGAAAAGACACGATCCATATAATCCGCATACATGACCCGGCAATTCGGCCCACCGCTCATATTATAGACGCGACCCCAAAATTCGTCTGGTGCCTCTAAGGTCTGCACCAGACCATAGCCGGCATCGCGATCTGTAATCAGTTCGATCCGCTGATCGAGTGGCTGATGAAACATGATCGGGTCCATCAGCGATAGGGTGTTCGGGATTGCAATATATGTTTGCCGAAGGCTGACCCAGTATTTCAGGCCTGACTCGATGACGGCACTCTCAGCCTCCATTTTTGTGAGCGCATAATAGTCGTGCACGCTTGGTTTCAACGGATCGCCGACATTGATCCATTCATGCGGCGGCAAGCGATCACCGTACTGAGCAACCGATCCAACATAAACCAGAGCGATATTATTTATGCCATCGGGCTGGCTCTTAATGGCACTGATAATATTCTGGGTGCCACCTACATTGATTTTGTAGGCTAAACTCGGGTTGCGGTCCGCGGCAGGCGAAATCATTGCCGCGGGATGGAGCACCACATCGACGCCGTCGACAGCACGATTGACGTCTGCCGGATTTGTCAAATCACCCCAGATGATTTCAACGCCGTCTCGCCCGTCGTAGCGCGCAAAATGTTTCTTGTTAACGCGAGAGGGCCGGAGCAGGAGGCGCGTCTTTACGCGGTCCGTTCGGCGCATCAATTCGAGAAACGCCTCTTTACCCATCGATCCGGAGGCACCGGTTAACAGCACCCGTCGCTTTACCATCGGAACCCAACCCGCCAAGTCACGCCACTAAGTCCAAATAATATGAGACATCCCAGGGTCCTGTCGATGGTAAGTCGCCGGACGGCACGCAAAATGGCGCCGAAAGAACGGCCCCGTTTCGAGCCGACAATCTGTATGATGGCCTCACCTACAACGTGTTTGAACAGAGGGTTCAGGTGGATCACGCATTCTTACTTTCAGTTTTCATTCTTCTCGCAGCCGCCAGCCTTCTGGTTCCCCTGTCAAAATTGACCGGCCTTGGCTCGGTCATCGGTTATCTCATCGCCGGTGTCTTGATTGGTCCTTCTGTGTTCGGCCTGATCGCCGAGCCCGAGACGATCTTACATTTCAGTGAGTTCGGCGTGGTGATGATGCTGTTTCTGATCGGACTCGAACTGCAGCCCCGCGAGTTATGGGGCATGAGGGCCAAACTGATTGGGCTTGGCGGACTACAGGTTGGCCTGACGCTGGTGGCGATTTCGGTTGCCGTCAATTCGCTTGGCTACTCCCTCCCGGCCTCCATTGTGATTGGCATGGCATTCGCCTTGTCTTCTACGGCGGTCGCCTTACAGGTCATGCAAGATCGGCAAATCCTATCAACGACACCGGGACAATCCGGCTTTTCCGTTCTTCTTTTTCAGGACGTCATTGTCATTGCTATGATCGCGGCCATTCCTTTTCTGGCCACCAGCGGCGGCAGCGCGGACGCGGGTCACATCCTACACGAAGCCTCCGACCACGCACCGGCGGCACACGGAGCGGCAAGTTTCGGCCCAACCGGGATTTGGCGCGGGCTTGCCGTCGTCGGCGTGTTCGTAGGCATGATCCTCGCGGGCCGACTTGTCGTGTCGCCGTTGTTTCGTTTCATCGCGCGCAGCAATGTGCGTGAGACATTCACGGCTGTTGCCCTGTCACTGGTCGTCGGCGCTGCCCTGCTTATGGGGTGGCTCGGACTCTCTGCCGCGCTGGGTGCCTTTATTGCAGGTGTTGTGCTCGCGGACTCAGAATACAGGCATCAACTAGAAAGAGATATCGAACCCTTTAAGGCGCTTTTGCTTGGCCTCTTCTTTATGTCTGTCGGCATGTCTCTCGATATAGCCGTCATTCAAGCAGACCCAAATCTTGTCATCGGCGGTGTCCTGGCACTGATGATAATAAAATTCCTTGTGCTGTACATCGTCGGAAGCGCCTTCAAAATGGCGCCATCGTCCAACCTGCTTTTTTCGGCGCTGCTTTGCCAAGCCGGTGAATTTGGTTTTGTGTTGTTTCAATTCGCGCGGGCCGAGAACATCTTGGACCCGGCATTGATTTCGCAATGCAGTGCCATTATTGCCCTTTCCATGGCGCTAACGCCCATTGTCCTGATTATCCATGATCGATTCATCGCGCCGAATTTCGCCTCGCCAAAAACGGAAGGCGAGCGCCCCATCAATCAGAAGAACAAAGTTCTGGTCTTAGGGTTCGGGCGTGTAGGACAAATCGCATCACGTCTTCTGCATACGCAGGACATCGCAACGACCCTACTCGATCACGACGGCGATCACATCGAATTTGTCAAACAGTTCGGCAATCGGGTCTATTACGGTGACGCCAGCGATATCGACCTGCTCCGCTTGGCCGGCGCTGCTGATGCGGACGTGATCATCATTGCCATTGATGACGCGGAAAAATCTACGCAGGCTGCGAAAAACATTAAAGAGCATTTCCCCAAGGCAAAGATTGTCGCGCGCGGCCGCAACCGGACACATGTGTTCGAACTGATGGCGATTGGCGTCGACTTCATTGAACGGGAAACTGCCCGTGCCGCACTTGCCATGGGGCGCAGCGCATTAGAGCTTTTGGGCGTCGCACCCGACCGCGCAAAGCAACTTTCTGACGACTTTCTGTTCTATGATATGCAGCTCATTTCGGAAACTTGGCAACATCGCCATGACCAAGACGCCATGATCAAAAATGCGGAAGCTGGGCGTGCGTTCATTAAACAAACACTCAATGCGGATAAAAATCGCTCTGTTGAGCAAGATCGGTGATATAGGGTGACTTCTAACGTTGCAGAGCCCGCAATCATCCTTTCAAATAGCTCCAGCATGGCCATTTCGTCGTGTGGCGGCGGGATATTGATCCACATCAATGTACCCAAGAAGATCACATTGACACTGAGACTTGCTACGGGGAATGCGCACTCTTAACCGTCTGCATCGAGTTCGGGGCTACTAATACATATGGCAAAGCGTTCAGCAGATCGGCATTTCAACTTCGTTCTGTCACATCCAATTCTCACGCTCATTCTCGTTGCTGTCGCTGTGGCATTCTTCGGCTATCACAGTCCAAAGATCCGGCTTGATGCATCGTCTGAATCCCTCGTCTTGGAAACAGATGACGCGCTCCAATTTTATCGATCTATCCGCGCACGGTACGGTTCTGACGATTTCTTAGTCGTGACGTTTTCTCCGTCAACAGATCTGTTTGAAGATTCCGCACTCGAAAATTTGCGGATGCTCCGCGATGATCTCGCCGCCATTTCGCGTGTTGACTCTGTAATTAGCCTGCTCGACGTGCCACTTGTGCAGAGCCCTCCTATCAGCTTGTCTGAAATTGAAAAGGGCGTACCAACACTTCTCAGCCCACAAACAGATCGAGAGCTTGCCCGCAAAGAGATTTTGAACAGTCCGGTTTACCACAATCTGATCATCAGTCCGGACGGTAGAACCACAGCTATCCAGGTCAATTTCCGCAAAGACGAAACCTGGCACCGCTTGCTTGAAAGCCGCAATCGGCTTCTCGAACAAAGACTAACAAGTGGTCTCACCAATGATGAGGCGAGACGGCTTAAATTGCTGTCGCGTCAGTTCGAGAATCACTCCGCCAGCCTTCAAGCACAGCAAGCCAAAGATATCGCACAAGTCCGAGAGATACTCTCACGTCACCGAGAGTCAGCAACGCTCTTTCTCGGCGGTGTTCCAATGATCGCTGCCGACTCGATTTCTTTTATCCGACAGGACATGTTGGCGTTCGGTGCTGCTGTGCTTGGATTTATCTTCGCTATTCTTTGGACGGTCTTTCGCAAGCCCAGATGGATTGTCCTTCCGATGCTCGCCTGCGGTTTCACCGGTGTCATCATGATCGGCATTTTGGGACTGGTTGGATGGCCCATCACCGTTGTTTCATCAAATTTTCTGGCCCTGCTGTTAATCATCACCCTGTCACTTTGCGTGCATTTGATTGTGCGCTATCGCGAACTTCAATCAACTGCGCCCAATACACCTAAAGCCGAGTTGGTTCGGCAGACTGTTGCGTCAAAAGCAGCGCCCTGTTTCTACACCGTCGTGACCACAATCGTTGCGTTTGGATCCTTGGTGTTCAGCGGCATCCGAACAGTCATGGATTTTGGGATGATGATGTCCATTGGCGTGTTGGTCGCATTTGTTGTCGTCTTTGCGCTAATACCGGCTGCGCTGATGTTGATGCCCGCAACCGGGGTCGCAAATAGGAACAGTTGGACCGACGAAATCACGGGCTATGTCGCCTCCCTTATCAAAAGACGCCGCATCATTATCCCAGCACTGTTCCTATGTCTTGGCGTTTTGAGCTTTAAGGGTGTTTCTCTCCTAAGCGTCGAGAATCGTTTTCTGGACTATTTTAGGCCGTCCACTGAGATTTATCAGGGCATGGAGCTTATCGATAATGAATTAGGCGGGACGACGCCGCTGGACGTGGTTATCGACATGCCGGTGATTGCCGATGATCCATTGCTTGACGATTGGGTAGATCCTCTTGCCGAAGCGTTCGGTATGGAGACGGTAGAAAAAGGTTTCGCCAGTACCAGTTACTGGTTCAATGCCAATCGTCTGGGAGACGTCTATAGAATCCATGATTATCTGGATGGTTTGTCGGAAACCGGAAAAGTCCTGTCCATTGCAAGTGCGATGCGGCTTCTAAAGACCATCGACCCCCAAATCGACAGAGAAAATTTTGAACTTTCCGTGCTTTACAAATCGATGCCGGAAGAATTCAAAGACTTGCTGTTTAAGCCCTACATGTCAGAAGACGGCAACCAAATTCGTTTTGCCATACGTGTTTTTGAGTCTGATCCCACGCTGCAAAGAGCCGCGCTGATGGACGAGATACGTCAGCATTTGTCGACGGAATTCAAGCTAGCGCCAGAGCAAGTGAACCTCACGGGCATGCTCGTGCTTTACAACAACATGCTTCAAAGTCTGTTCCGCTCACAGATATTGACACTTGGGGCCGTCTTTCTTGCGATCATGATAATGTTCGCGATTGTTTTTCGCGATCTCAAACTTGCCAGCGTTGCAATCATCCCAAACATCTTTGCGGCCGGTCTTGTCCTAGGCATTATGGGTTGGTTGAGAATTCCTCTCGATCTAATGACGATAACGATCGCCGCAATCAGTATCGGCATCGCCGTAGACGACACAATCCATTACGTTCACCGCTTTAGAGACGAATTCGTCAAAGACGGCGACTATTGGGCGTCCGTGCGCAGAAGCCATGCCAGCATAGGCCGTGCGATGTACTACACGACCATCACGATCACGTTGGGCTTTTCAATTTTAGCGCTGTCTAACTTTGTCCCCACCGTCTATTTCGGTTTGTTGACCGGCTTTGCCATGCTTGCCGCCCTCGTCGCCGACTTGGCCCTTTTGCCTCTGCTTCTGGTTTGGACACGGCCGCTGAAAACACCGAACAGAAGCTAGGGACTTAACGCTGAAAAGCGTTAGTTCAACATAGTCACCAGGACCAGACATCTCTTCGTGAGGGATATCCTCGTGGTCTCAGTTTCATCGGCAAGTCGAGCCGCTACAGTTCATCAGTCTTAATCATATAAGAACAAGCAAGGGCAAGATGCCTCCGAGCGAACAGCTTCCGCAATGCTCGGGTAAAGCAATTGACTGCGTCCAACGACACCCCCACTTGCCATGACAATCAGCCCTACATCATTCTCTTTGGCGGAAGCTACAATTTCCGTCGCTGGAACGCCGGAACGCACAAGTGAAAGGATTTCAGGCACGTCCTCTCCTTGAGCAAACGCAGTACCTTTTTCAACAACTTCTCCGGCAATCCTCTCCACAAGTTTCGAAAAGACCATCTCTCGCGTCGCTTCCGACTGCGCCGGCGCAATGCTTGTATAATCGAGTGTGTCCAAGAACTGCCGAAAGTCAGTAGGACGCAATAATCCTCCCTGAATTGCCGACTCCGCCATTTCGTAGGAAACCGCAGGTTCTGCAATGCAAAGAAGAATGAGCTTTGCTTTGTCATGTTCGGCAATCGCACAGGCAACTTCGAGGCCTTTTTGTGCTTGTTCACTGCCATCTACCGGCACCAAAATACGCTTGTACATAATTGCACTCCCATTCCACGGGCTTTCGTTCGGTTCTGCATGTGACAGATCCGCGTCGTTAATCAGTTTCACATTAGCTGGCAAATGCGATTGTCGTTTTGAGAGAAATCAAGAGGATCCCCTTCCCCTCTTCGCCGGGCCTCGGTCCATTGATATGATGTTGACCCAAATCAATGATTGGACAGAGGAAAACAGCAACACTCCAATCCAAACGGACGCGAGGGAAACTCAAATGACTTTGGACGCGCAAGCGCAGCCTGTTGGGCTTTCCCGTCGACTTGGTTTCGTTCTTCTGACGCTCTACGGCTTAGGCGTTACTGTTGGGGCGGGCATCTATGTGCTTGTGGGTGAAGTTGCGGGCCGGTCCGGCATGTTCGCGCCTTTGTCTTTTATTGTCGCCGCCATCGTGATTTTGCCGACGGCCTATTCCTTCTCAATATTGGTGACGCGATACCCCTACAGCTCCGGCGAAGCCCGCTATGTTGAGGAAGCTTTCTCGCTGCAATTCCTGACCACAAGTGTCGGTCTGCTGGTTGCTATTGTTGGAATCGTATCAGCAGCAACGGTTACAGTGGGAAGTGCCGGATACATAAGAGCCCTATGGGAGATTCCGCGCGAGATTATTGTCCTCGTTGTAACGGTCAGCTTTGGACTGCTCGCGTTAAGGGGCATTAGAGAGTCGGTCGCTGCTGCCGCGTTTCTCACCATAATTGAAGTTGGTGGACTCCTGGCAATCATCGGATTCGGTTTGACCCAAGATTTGACTGGCTTCGCCAACGTTGTCAGTCATCAAGTAAGTGAATTTGAACCTTCCGTTCTCATGATCGTACTGCCGGGCGCCATTCTTGCCTTCTATGCGTTCGTGGGCTTTGAGGACATGGTCAATGTTGCGGAAGAAGTCAAATCCCCGTCCACCGTGTTTCCTTTGTCAATTTTTGTTGTCTTGGCGGTAACCAGTGTCGTCTATTTTCTCATCGCCGCACTTGCCGTAAACCTTGTTCCACTTGAGGTTCTCGACAACTCGGAATCGCCATTGACCGATGTAGCCATTGCTGCCGGTATCGCAAATGCGAATGTGATTACCATCATAGGTGCTGTTGCGGCCCTGAACGGCATTCTGATCCAAATCATCATGGCTTCACGCGTCCTTTTTGGACTTGCCAGAATGAAGCGTATTCCAAGTTGGTTAGGCGAAGTCCACCAAACACGCAGGACGCCGACAAATGCCATTATGATTGTAACAGTGATCGTTTTGGCATTGGCGATAACCAGTCCCATCGAACGACTGGCTTCGTGGACATCTCAAATCACGTTACTCGTTTTCACCCTTGTCAATGCCGCGCTGATTAAGCTCGCCTTTGACGGGAAAGTCGTCATAAACCAGAACCTTCTGCAGATACCATTTTTTGGCATGGTCCTTTCTATTGCCCTTTTGGTGTCCGAGTATCTCTGAATAACTTGCCGTCAAACACACTAGAGGTAACCAGTTCAGGACCTATCTTCGCAAACAAAATTGCCCTGTCCTGTTGATACTAATCATACGGCTTACGATTGACCTGTATCGACAAACTGCATGGATGACACGGTTGCGTAGAAAAATGGGAAGTAACTGTCCGTACCGATGAAGTTGCCACCAATAACGTGCGTCGGCAAAGTGTAGCCATCGAAGGATTTGAAATCTGAAAGGTAGCCACCAAACGGCTGCAGCTTATACTGCTTGTCACCGTTTGCGTTGCTCCACCGCATCATCGTGACCTTCACGGGCTGCCCTTCTTCAGATACCTCAATATCTACGGCTTGTTCAAACTGTCCGAATTTGACGATCGCTCTTGCCGTGCGTTCATCGACGCCCTGCCACTCAACGAATTCGCTTGGCAGCATTGAACCCGGAACCCAAATGAGTCCCTCCGCGACGACACGGCCAAACGCCGACCGACAGTGATCCCTATCGCCACCTGCTCGGACAACCGGGAGCAGTCCATATAACCAAAAGCGTGTCCAGGAGGTGTTTACCGTTGCGCCGTCAGAACCATCCAACGAGCCTGCAGAGACCTGCCATACCATTCCACTGGGTGGTGCCAGAATCTGCTTTGCCTTGATCGGACGATAGTTCGGGGTTTCACTGTCGCCTAGCCCGATTTTCCCGGTCATCTCCAATTCAACGACTGTACGAATGGGCGCGCCCGGTTCAATCGCATACAGAAAAAACTTGCGCGCAGGTTCCGGAAGATCTTTCACCATGGAAACGTCAAATACGTCCCCTTGGGTCACTGTGCTTGAGCGGAGATCGGTCCACGTCCTATCGATTTCCCTTGAATCATGCCAACGAAGCACAAGCATCGCGCATGTAGCGGTGACAACAATGGCGGTAATGACAATCAAAATCATCGGGCTAAATCATCGGGCAAGATCATCGGGTTGGGCTTATGGTCTAGACAGACGAATTTCCCAGGAGCAGTCAGCGCGCGATTAACTCGCAAGCGGCGGACAAGCTACCTGTCCAAAAATAATGACACCAATATCGCCTAATCAATTTGACCCAGATCAATTGGGTCGGCCTGCGCTCCGAATAAGTTTGCAACGATCACGCACGCGCAGGATACCGCGTTTGTATTCCGGACTGACCGTAAGCGAACGGCAGATGTAATAACCAGCTTTGGATGGAAACTGAAATGTCGATCAAAAAAATTCATGTGCCGGTCCCTCATCAGAACTTTGTCGGAACTGGTTTGGCGCTGGCGACAGCACTAGGACATCCATTCAAGCCACAAGTGATTGCCCATCACATCGTCCCGACTCCACAAGTCGCAGTCCCTGCCGTATATCCTGTCGCGACCGGGCCATACGTCGCCGATCTGGTGGAACAGATCCGGCTCGCAAACATAGAGACCGCCAAAGGTGTTAAGGCGGAAGTCGAAGAACACTGCAGGAAGGCTGGTATCGCGTTTTCTGATACTTCATCTCGGCAACAAGAGTTGCACATTCGATATTGGGAACAGGAAGATGCCATTTATCCCGATGGATACGCGCTCGCTGCACGTCTCGCGGATCTTGTCGTCATCGCGCGGCCGGAAGAAGACGTAACACGTGAAACAACGACGCTCTTTGAGACGCTGGTCTTTCAATCAAGCCAGCCTGTCATCATCACGCCCGAAAACGCGAACATCTCAGATAAAGCTAGCGTCGTCATCGCCTGGGATGGTGGCAAAGAAGCTGCGCGCGCACTGAATGCTTCCCTTCCGCTGCTACACCATGCGAAACAAGTCAGCATTCTTACAGTTGGAAACTTGTCTGGCCGTCTTCCGTCTGCAAACGATGTTGTTAAACATCTGGCCTCTCACAGCATAGAAGCCACAGCAACAAAACGAGACGATAAGGACAACGACGCTGAAACGGTAATCCACGAAACTTCAAAGGAACTCGGTGCAAACCTCATTGTCATGGGGGCATACTCACATACGCGTTTGCGTGAAATGGTACTGGGCGGTGTTACGCGCCATATGACGCGCCATTCCGAGATTCCAGTCTTGCTCGCACACTAAAACACTAAGACTGGTGAGTTGCAGACATGAGGACGCCGAGGGTTACGTCAATTCGGGTATGACCGCGTCAGCAATCATCGGAACAGCACTTATCGCATTGGTCTGATGAGGAACAGTATCGACGCTCTGCACCTTATGTACCCCGCTTGCATAGATTGCCTTGAGGTCATCATCGGAACACAAGACGTGCACGACAAGCGCTTCCACTGACTTGGCCCCTCGGTCCATCAACAAACCAGTTGACGTCGATAGGGTCGTACCCGACGAGAGTATGTCATCAATCAAATAGATGGTCTTTTTGTTCAGATCCAAGCTGGCACTAATTTCAAATTCCACAGACCTGTCGCCCAACCGCGTTTTTGAGAGTACGCCGAAAGAGACCCTGGCGACGTTTGCGGCCGATTCAGTCCATGGATAGGCTTCACGATCAGGACCAATAAGCATCACAGTTTCTTTTGACGCAGAACGATCGACCAACTCTCCCAACAAAGGGGCGGCTGACAGACATGTCGCTTTGATGCCGGGAAACACGGATTGTAGATCGTTTATACGGTGAAGATGCGGATCGATCGTTACAATGTGATCGACGTGCCTTGAAAGAAATGCCGACACAACGCGCTGCGAAATGGCCTCACCTTTTTGGAAAGCCATATCTTGCCGCATATAGCAAAGGTAAGGCGCCACCAGAATTATCTTCTGCGCACCGAGATCACGAAGCACGGATGTCGTGAGCATCAGGCGGACAAGTTTATCATCAGGATGATGAAGGCTCTGAAGGAATATGACTGTGCGGGCAGACTCTGTTGCACGCACATACGTTTCTCCATCCGGAAACGAACGGCTTTGAACCGGCGCAAAATCAATCCCAATTGCCGAGGCGAGTTTCATCGCTTGCGCAGTGTCTTCATTATGCGCGACGACGATGGCATCTTTCATTGCGTATTCCCCATCACTTCGGAACGATCCGAGACGACAACACCACAATCCTCTCTCGCTAGATTTTCCGCAAACTCAAAATCAGATTTGAAGCACGAATGGACCCGATAAAGTGGATCACCAGCCGACACGTGATCGCCAATCTTTGCAAACAGATCGATACCAGCGCCTTTGTCCATCGGGGCGCCAGCCAGTCGTGCGATGCGGGCCAATCGAAAGCAGTCCATTGAGGCGACAATTCCGGACTGCTGTGCACACATATCAAACGTCAGGTTTCCAATCTCGTACTTTCGCGGAGGCGGGCCTTGAGCGGCGATGATTTGCTCCATAGCGGCTAAGGCAGCACCAGATTCTAAAGTCTCGCCTGCAACCTCACGCCCGGTCCCCCCTCTCAGACCAGGGTCGAATTCCAGAAGGTGCCCGGCAATCGTCAATGCGCTTTCACGCAAGTCCTGAGGAGCGTTTGGATCGCCGCGCAATACTTGCATCACGTCGCGCGCTTCCAACACGGGCCCAATGCCGCGACCGACAGGTTGTGAGCCATCAGAGAAGATGGTGTTCAATACGAGACCTGTTTGGTCCGCCGTATATTCAAAGAGCTTTCTCAATCGAACGGCTTCGTTTTGGGTCCGCACTTTCGCGCTTGGTCCAACAGGGATATCCAGCAACAGATGGGTCGAACCCGCGGCGAGTTTTTTCGACAGAATTGATGCCACCATTTGCTCGCGCATATCGATGCGCAAAGGCCGCTCGACCGAGATCAATACATCATCAGCCGGTGACAAGTTCACGTGCCCGCCCCATATCAAACATGCATTGTGTTTTTCGACAACATCCCTCATTTCTTGGGCGGTTAGATCGACCCGACAAAGCACTTCCATCGTGTCGGCCGTTCCTGAAGGCGAAGTGATCGCGCGCGAAGACGTCTTGGGCATTTGCAGGCCGTAGGCGGCAACGATTGGTGCCACAATCATCGACGTTCTGTTGCCCGGAATGCCACCGATACAATGCTTGTCCACAACAATGTCGGCATTCCAATGCAATCGCTCGCCGGCATTGGTCATGGCCTTCGTCAAAGCCAAGACTTCGCGGGTCGTCATGAATCGAGCTGATGAAACTAAGAATGCTGCAATTTCCATGGGCGCATAACGGAACGAGGCGATGTCATCAATGATCGCGTCAATCTGTTCCGATGCCATTTCTTCACCAGCGACTTTTGCCCTCACGGCCTCAAGGCTTCTTGGCGGTGCCGCTTGTGCGATTTGGACCGGGGTACCCTCTTCAATCTTCAAACGCCGAAATGCTTGATTCCCCAGTCCCAGTTCATCGTTGCCAACAATCCGCGTGTCATCCGAAATAATCAACGTAGCCAGGATGCTCCGATTGCCGCTTGCAATCTCAACCTTTCTGAGGGCAGTAAATTCCTCGGCGCGATAGGGACCACAGTTGCGTGACAAAAAAACAGTGTTTTCCGGCTCCGTATCGAGGGCAACTTTCTTTGCTTTTAGCATTCTTGCTACAACCAATTTTCTCAATCTTGGGCGAGTAGAAATGAAACTTCAAAGTCCGGCAATAGATGAATATAGTTGCACAAGGGTGCCTGCAATGCGGCACACCTTCGTCAAAGAGATATTATCGTTAGGCGAATTTTCTTCGTCGGTCATTTGGGCGGATCATACATGAACAAGGAACGCAAATCGTCGAGCCCGGAAAACGGGTTCGATGGTCTGCTTGATCAAATCGCAACGCCGATATTGATGATTGATCTGCATGGCACGATCGTATGGGCGAATGCGGCGTGTCGGGCGATCAGCGGTCGAGACCGTCAAGAAATGATCAAAAGACCATTTTGGTCATTTGTCGCTGACGAGGCGGAACAGGAGGTTCTGAAGTCTAAATTCAGCAACCTGTCTCCAGATGAAATCCCTTCTGAGATGGAGACATTCTGCCGCTCAAACGACAGCACGATTCATCATGTCACTTGGACAAACACGCACGTCGCAACGACAGAAAGTGGAACGCCTCTCATACTGGCAACCGGCGTAAATATTACGAGTTCAGATGAAATTGAATCGGAGCTCTCCGAGAGCAAGGCATTTTTACGCGCGATAATTGATGCCTCCCCTATCGCGATCGTGACAATAGATAAGCATGGAAAAATTTTGAGCTTTAGCCATGCGGCAACTCTAGCCTTTGGGTACGAAGAGGCTGACGTGCTTGGGCAAAATGTGAAACTGCTCATGGCTGAGCCAGATCGATCACGCCACGACAATTATCTAAAGCACTATCAGGCGACTGGCGAAAAAAACATCATTGGGGTGGCGCGCGAAGTACATGCGGCCCGCAGAAATGGCGAACAATTCCCCGCTATGCTTCACGTAAGCGAGTTTTCCAACGAGCAATGCATCTATGTTGGTTTCATTGAGGAAATCAGCGAGAGAAAACGAACCGAAAATCAGCTATCGGACCTACAATCGCAATTGCAGCATGTTGGCCGGCTTGGCGCCATGGGAGAGATTGCGACGGCTATAGCCCATGAACTCAATCAGCCATTAACCGCAGCAGCGAGCTTAGCTGGTGCGGTATCACTCATGCTGGGAAAAACCGAGAAGCAAGAGAATGATGAAGCCATTTTGCTGTTGAAGGATACGGTAGACGAAATACGACGTGCCAGCGAAGTTATTCGTCGTATGAGAGATTTCATCAAAACCAGAAAGGCAGCGGTTAGTCTGCAAGACGTCAACAAGGTTATCGAGGATGCTTGCACGATCTCTCTCATCGGCACAGATGCTGACGGCATTCAAATCACAAAGTCGCTGAACAAAGATGTTGGTCGGACCAGACTGGATAAAATTCAAATTCAGCAAGTTGTCGTCAACCTCATTCGAAACGCAATCGACGCCATGCAGAACAGCAAGGAAAAGAAGCTGAACATTGCAACGCGGCGAAGCGACGGCTTTATAGAAGTCACAGTCTCAGATACGGGTGAAGGCATGAACGCTGACACCAAATCGCATTTGTTTGAACCTTTCTTCACAACGAAGGAGCAAGGTACAGGTATTGGGCTGTCGATTTCGCGCTCAATCATTGACGCGCATCAAGGCAAGATTTTTGTGGAAGACAACAATCCAACCGGATGCATCTTCTGTTTTACGATCCCAATCGCAGAGTCAGAATAGAAAAATCATGGCGGACAAAGGCAAGATCTTTCTAGTGGATGATGATCCTGCGGTCAGGCGCGGCGTTGCCGCTCTGTTGAATGCAGCGGGCTATCAAGTCGAAACGTTCGAGTCCGGCGATTCTTTTATGGAGAATCTGGACAAGATTAAGCTCGGGAACGCAGTCTTGCTGATTGACGTGAGCATGCCTGGGATCAGCGGCTTGGAAGTTCAAGAAAAAATCGGAGAACGGCGGGTGTCCCTCCCCGCCGTGGTGATGACGGCTCATGGCGACATTCCAATGGCTGTCCAAGCCATGAAAAACGGCGCTGTAGATTTCCTCGAGAAGCCATTTACGATTGACGAAATAAGCGACGCTCTCGACCGTGCGCTTGCGCGGTCCAGTACGATTGCCAAAGTAACGCTCCAACCCTCATTGGAATTGAAAGAGAGGTTGGATTCACTTACATCCCGCGAGCGGCAAGTCTTAGACGAGATCGTGTCTGGCAGCACAAACAAACAAATCGCCAGAGACCTAGATCTCAGTCCTCGAACGGTCGAGGTTCATCGCCAAAAAATCATGCTAAAAATGAACACAAAGAACACCGCGCAATTGGTCAGATTAGCTGTCACACTGGGGGTATGCGACTAACTGAGCGCACAATGGCAGCAACAAATCCGTTCGAGCAAGACGCTCCTAGTTACTTTTACCTACGTAAAACTACTTAGGCCGCGGACCGTCTATCAAGAACACTGGTGTAGCCAGCAGCGCAATACCAACAAGATTACCAAGGTCGGACTGCGGGCTCATTCAAACACCTAAGTATTCATCCGAACTCGTCTTTCTCCCGAAACTTCCCAATATTCTGAAGGAGGGTTTCAACAAACCATCGATCAGCGTTAACAAAATCGGGGCAAGGCCATGACGAACGCTCATCAATTCGAAGACGTTGTTCAAGTCAAACGATCGGCGAGAGAAGACAATCGGTCGGGTAACTCAAGGCGATGCGACTATCGATATGTCAAGGCGGGTGAGACCCTTTACTATGAAGGCGATGAAACCCACGATTGCTATGAAATCGTGAGCGGCGTGATGAAAGAATCCAATGTATTGGAAGACGGTCGCTGCCATATTATTGAATTCTATCAGCCGGGCGATCTGATCGGTCTTTCCAAAAAAAACCAGCGTCCCTATACCGCAGAAGCGGTTACCCCTTGCACGCTCAAACGGTATCCGCGTGAAGACTATTTGGAACTGGTCGCAGCTTCACCCGAAAGGTCCGAGAGGTTGCTCCAGAGCTTGATGCGGCAACTCCTGCGAACGCAACATCAAAACTTGGTCCTAGGCAGGCGCTCGGCAGGCCAACGCATTGCCGAGTTCATCCTCAGACTAAGTGAAGAACAGGAAGATCCTGAGACAGTTAAACTGGCGATGACGCGTCAGGACATCGCTGATCATCTAGGATTGACCATTGAAACTGTGTGTCGCGTTCTCACTGATTTCAAGAAATGCGGACTGATCTGCATGCCTTCTGCGAGATCGATCATCATCCAGGAAAAAGACGTACTTGAAGATTACTCAAACGGGCGCAGACCTATCCACTAAAGCAAATTGCGCTCAAGCCGAGACAAATGACGCGGGTTTGAATACCGCCAATCTCGTATCAGGCCTTAGGGAACAAGAACAGCGGCCCCCTCAAATGCACCTTGGCGCAAGTCTTCAAGTGCCGAGTTTGCATCAGAGAGTGCGTACCGGTGAACGCTTGGTCGTATCTGGTATTCTGATGCGAGTCGCAAAAACTCGTCCCCATCTTGGCGTGTTAAATTAGCGACCGATTTGATCTGTCGTTCCCCCCAAAGAATGTCATAGGAAAATTGTGGGATATCACTCATGTGAATGCCGCCGCAAATAACGGCCCCTCCCTTCTTAAGGGAACGAAGGGCGGCAGGAACAAGTGGCCCGAGCGGCGCGAAGATAATCGCGGCGTCTAATGTTTCGGTCAAAACCTCATCTGACGATCCAACCCAGATTGCGCCCAAGGATGCTGCAAATTGCTGCGCTTTCGCATCACCTGGCTTGGTGAACGCATAAACTTCGCGGTCTTGCTTGACGGCAAACTGGGTCAAAATGTGCGCGGCGGCGCCAAATCCATAGATGCCTATTTTTTTCGCGGAACCGGCCATGCGATAGCTCCTGTAGCCGATTAACCCGGCGCAAAGCAACGGTGCTGCCTCTGCCCAATCCAAGCTGGAATTGAGCGGAAAACAATATCGAGCGTCAGCTACGGTATAGTCCGCAAATCCACCATCGATCTGGTAGCCGGTGAATTTGGGGTGATCGCATAGATTTTCTTGATGGTTCACACAGTAGGGGCACGTTCCGCATGTGTGGCCCAACCAAGGAATGCCGACGCGATCCCCAATCTTAAAGCCTTTCACTTGGGGTCCGATCGCGGCGACTTCGCCCACAATCTCATGTCCAGGAATTATCGGAAACGCCGCATTCGATAGATCACCGTCGACGATATGCAAATCCGTTCGACACACCCCACATGCTTTAACGTTGATACCAAGTTGATTGTCTGCCGGCTCCTTAGACGGGAGAACTTCCTCGACAAGTCTGCGTTCCGATTTGTGCAATACCATCGCTTTCATGAGCCCGGCTCCCAAATAAGATGACAAAAAAACGGCCAACCCAGTCAGTCATTCTCTAATTCGATTGCAAGTTCGTTGGCGGCAGGCGCGCCCGGCGTGTGGCCTGAAACCTGCCGCAAATGAAAGAGAATACGCCAAATGTGATACGAGACACGATGAAGCCATCTAACCGCGTCAAGTTTCGGTGGCACCATCTCACTCTGCACCAATCCTACCGACAGATTTTCTATCAGTTCGTTCCTATAAGATCGCCGTTCTTCGCGGAAATGATCATGCAGATAATCAAAACGGGTTTGCGATTTGTGCAGGCCAACTTCTGAAAATTCAATGGGAATACTCTCGTTCAACTCACCCGCCAGGCGTTTGAGGCGCGCGTCGGTTTGCAAAGCCTGGATACGTTGAACTTGACTACATCTGAGAAATAGCCGGTTGAGATGGTCAAGCGCATGAACGACCGATACAAATCTTTGCTGCGCTTGGGCATTTTTCTCAAGATCTCTGATCCGTTCAACAAATTGACGTAAACGATCAAGGGCACTTTGAATTTGTAAGAGCCGGTGTTCATCGGCACCTGCGATACTAGCCCCCGAAAGACGGGCCTTAAGAATCTCAAAGGTGAACCTGGTAATGTCTCTTACAGAGCCCAACGCTGCGTCTGCGGCGGCATCCGGATCAACCAGCAACTTATCATCCAGTCCTTTCGTCAGCGCAGGCCCGCTTTCAGGAACAATGGTCTCCATCAATTGGGCAAATCTTTGCGTCACGCCAAGCACAAGCAAAACACCAATTGTGTTGAACATCGTATGAAATCCAACCAATGCAATTTGCGCGTCACTCTGATTGTTGAGATCAAAGAATGTGCCGGCAAATGAAGAATAAGGCGTAAGCAAAGCCAGAGCCAACACAGCGGTAATTAGATTATATATGACGTGTGCATATCCGGTACGGCGCGTCGCGCTCGCTCCCCCTAATGTCGCCAGCGCGGTGGTAAAAGTTGTGCCAACATCCATACCAATTACCATTGCTGCCGCTTGACCGAACGAAATCGCCTCCGTACTCAGTGCAACAAGGGCGGCTGCAACGCCCGCACTCGAAGACTGTGTCACCAATGTGATGGCAACACCCAAGAGCACAAGTTGTAGCCGACCGATCAAAGAGTCCTCGGGAAAAAGGCTCGGCAGAACGCTTCCTTCCCAGGCCGCTAATCCTGCTTGCAGCGTGTCGATCCCAACGAAGAGGAGTCCAAAGCCGGTCATGGCCCAAGCGATGTCGCGCCATCTGTGCCTTCCGAAGAGTCGGAGCAAGACGCCCACAAGGATGAGAGGCTGAAAGACCGTGCTCAAGTTCAGCTTGAAACCAACAATGGCAACGATCCAGCCCGTGATCGTGGTTCCAATGTTCGCACCAAAGATAATGCCGAGGGCACTTGGAAATGTAATTAGCCCCGCACTGACAAAACCAACCGCCGCCACCGTTGTTGCGCTGGAAGACTGCACAAAAGCCGTTGCCAGAGCACCAGTCAGCGCACCTGTAACTGGGTTTCGTGTAAATCTAGCCAACAGCCGGCGAAAGGAGCTTCCTGCTAATCCCCTCAGGCCCTCCGTCAGGAGAGTCATCCCAAGCAGAAACAGCCCGACACCGCCGATAGCTAATGCAATATGAGACATGGTAATCGGCTCAGGTCATTTTGTTTATGTCCGTAGACGGTTTTTCAAGTTTCCCAACGAATGCGTGACCCTGAACCTAAAATCCCGTTCGCTGGCTCATCCAATTCTGAACACGGATTGCGATCGACAAAATACAATCATTCTTAGTTGTTCAGGCGCTGGCAAATTCACATTGAAGTACCAGCAACGAAAACCAAATGACTTCGGCGTATTCGGTCACGCGCTCTTCCGGCTGATTTCTAGGGCATGATCATTTATCTTCGCTTCATGATCATGCCCATGTTTTACGTTTGTCGCGCGATCGGACGGTTAACCGGCTTCCACTTAACCTGATCGCGCTCTAGCGGACCGAGCCATCGCTCAGTGGCTTTAACAACATGTGAAATTAGGTCTGCACCCTCCAACGCGGTAAAGTCCTTGTTGATTGTGTCGAGAATTCTGCCTTCAAATGCCTTGGCCAACCCCTCTTTCAGAAGGCGTGCGACGCGCGCTGGGGCGACGATCACAAGACTATCGCAACGCTCTGCTCGATCGAGCTGGACAAGTTCATGCGAAGCATCATTGAGAAATTCTTTCACTTCTTCGTCGACAAAGTCCCTGCGCGATTCCATAGCGCCACGTTTAGGGCTTTGGCGCCATTGAATGCGTCCTGGCCGGTCGGTGCCCAACTCGCGCGGGCGCGCACGCGTGCTATCGCTTTGCGCATCAAACAAAACGCTGACAGCTCCCTGCCCATTTTCGGCTTCAACAATTTTGACGCGAGAGGCGTTTGCGACCAGGAGCCAGGTCTTGTTTCTTTTGCCCATTGACACGCCTCCATTCCAACTTCAACGCGTTCAAACTGGACGTTCTTTCGACAACCTACATTGACGCAAATCAATCAGGGCCTTGAGAAAGAAACCGTCAGTGTATCCTTAAATCGCCCACACGCTACAGTGAACTTGATGAATAGGGCGGCGCTGGCACACGAACGGCAAACTTCAAACTTGACATGAATCAATGTCTTAGCCGGCGACAACGCGTACAATTTTTCTTTGACTTGCGCTCCCGCTCGTATCAGCGCTTACGCAAGGAACTGCATTAGGCGATTTTGCATTGAGATCTTGAGGATTGCTCCCGTGTTTGTCAGAGCATTTAACACCATTCCTTTTACGGCAATCGTTATTCTCGCCTACGCAATTACCGTATTCGTGGCTGGAGCGGATGGATTTTCGGGCACGCTCGGAACCAACTTGTTCAGTGTGGAAATGCTCTCAGGCGACACACTGAGCATTAAGTTTGAGGATCTCTTCATTCTTTTTGTGGTCATCGGGCTGTTTGTCGAAATCGTCAAAGCCACTTCGACGAAGGAGGACTCGATTGCCAATCATGGGTTCTCAACAGTGGTCATGATTGCCTCATTGATCCTGTTTCTCGTCGCACCTGGTTTCTCGACATCCGTTTTTTTCTTCGTGTTCATCTCCACCATCATTGATGTGATCGCCGGCTACACAATTACAATCATCACGGCGCGCCGAGACATCGGATTGCCATCTGGTGGCTAGCTGACGGTCGTTGATTTGGATCTGCAAATACCGGCCACTTTCGGGATGTGCACCTTTTGTCACCAGAACAGCCGTTGAGATGTGGCATGACCACCATGCGTAAGAAGAATAACGGCACAATCGATCAAGAAGAGACCATTGCATTTCTCTCCGATCCCGCTACGCACAACGGCTTGCCTGTCGAACATATCGAAACGCATATCTCGCACATCTTTATGGCCGGTCCGAAAGCCTACAAGCTCAAGAAACCGGTCCGGTTGCCTTTCTTGGACTTCTCTTCTGTCACGAAGCGTAAACATGCTTGCCATCGCGAGCTTATTATCAATCGAAGATACGCGCCGGAGATCTATCTGCACGTCGATCGAATAGCGAAAACACGCAACCAACTTCGGTTCGACGGTTCAGGTAGAACCGTTGACTATGTGGTCACGATGACCCGTTTTGAGGGCGGACATCTCTTGAGTCAACTGTGCGAACGCGGTGACGTCGAAGATCGGTGGATCATTGATTTTGCCGATCGGCTTGCGGACATTCATGCGCATGCCAAAGATCTAAAGTCCTTGGAGCATCCGGAACACCTCGTCAAAACGGCAATTGATACACTTAGCAATCTATCCAATACAATTCATGATGAACACGGCCGCGATCAAGTTCTCGCGTCATCATTGGATCTTGTCGAACAATTCAACAAACTCGCCGCGTTTTTTGACGAAAGACAAGAAAACGGCTTCGTGCGCCATTGTCATGCCGACCTGCACACAGAAAATGTCTGTCTTGTTGACGACCGTCTTTTGCCCTTTGACGCCATTGAGTTCAGTGATCGCATGGCGACGATCGATGTGGCCTACGATACGGGATTTTTGGTGATGGACTTGATTGCCCATCAGCAACAAAAATTGGCATGCATCTTTCTTTCTCGATATCTGAGCGCCACCAGGGACTTTGGATTGCTTCGTATCATTGAACCCTGCGTTGGATTGCGTGCCGCCGTACGCGCGCTTGTCCTTGGTCTCAAGACCGAAGCAACAGGAAAGCCCGCCCCCATGAGACAGACCTATTTGGATCTGTTCGCGGCGAACAGTGCCCATAAGGTAAAGCCGACACTGATCGCAATCGGTGGCCGCTCCGGAAGTGGGAAATCAACCATTGCCCCTTCCTACGCGCTCGATTGCGCGGCCCCCTGGGGTGCCGTTATCCTCAATACGGATGTTATTCGGAAGAGACTTGCGGGCCTAAAGCCGGAGCAGCACCTTGAGCCGACTGCTTACTCAGCAGCGTCTTCGGAAGAGATCTATGAGCATTTGTTCGAAGATGCCGCGACGTGCCTTGAAAACGGACATCCGGTTGTCCTCGACGCAACCTTTCTAAGCCCGGCACAACGACAGCGTGCCGAAATGTTGGCGCAAGAGAAGAATGTCCCCTTTCGCGGAATCTGGTTGGAAGCATCGCGCACCCAATTGCGCAATCGAGTTGCGAATAGAAAACGGTCTGCGTCTGACGCCGGGCTGGATGTTCTCAATAAACAGCTCGAGCTCGACGTCGGCGAAATCGATTGGGAAATCGTCGAAACAAAACGCTGACAATTGGGCTTCACGAAACTTGTGAGAATCGCGCGTGCGGTGCAAAATCACTTACGCCCGTTGCGACGGCTAAAGCATGATCATGTTTCACGGAAACATGATCGCACTCTAGTGAGCCATAAACACCGGGATTTGCGAATCGTGGAGAGCTTCGTGCGTAACACCTCCAAGAATCGTTTCCAGCCATCTCGAATGTGAATACGCCCCCATGACCAACATGTCGGATTTAGTTGATATGGCATCTTCTATAAGCGCGCGTGCCGTTGACCCATGTGACTTTGGAATCAGCCGAAACGTAGATTTAACGCCGTGCGTCAACAAATAGTCTTCCAGTGTTTTGTCATCTTGGCGCCAATCATCTTGTTCTTGAGCCACAGTCACAACATTCACGTTCGCCGCTTTTTCAAGGATGGGTAATGCCGACGTAATCGCTTTCGCCGCTTCGCGCTTGCCGTCCCACGCGATAGAAACAGAGAGGGGAAGCTCCGTTAGGGCTTTTCCAGATGTCACAATAAGCGGATGGCCGGAACCAAAGAGCAACGCTTCCGCCACTTCTCTGTCAGTGTCGATTTGGTTGGATTGCGGATCCAGGTCAATGACCGACACATCCGTGACCCGCCCCATTGCTACATAGCCTGAAAGCTGCGGCCCGTTTGATTCAAGCCACTCGGCCGTCACGTTCTGGTTTTCCGGTTGCTTTTCTCTGCCCGCAGTCATTGCAATTTCGTGCTGCTTACACAAAGACTCAAACTTCGATTTGAGTGCTTTAGCGTGGTCCTCAATACTCTTTTCGATCTCAGCTAAGGCATCCATCGAATGCGGCGCGATGTCGATGGGAAACGCATAGGGTGCTGCAAGCTGTGCGGGCGGTTTCACATGGTGCCCCCGTAAATGGGAACCAAATTCACTTCCAACCGAAAGGGCTGTCTGAACAGTCACCTGAACACTGTCGAGACAGTTAAGTGGCAAGTAAATCGATTTCATCACACATTCTTTCGCAGAGTTTCTGTGTTGTTTCTGACTGCCGTCGACAGACGCGGATTTAGCCCTTCATCACGACCCTAAGACTTTTCACGTGACCGTTATGCGTAACCGAGCCCTCTGTTGCGGCGGCGCCAAAAAGTGCCGTTACAATAGGCGTCGCAACCGTTCCTTCATTGACGCAGATCAAGTTGAAGGTGAAGTTGGCGAACCATCAAAGCGTTGTTCTTTGACCTCCAGAAGCCAAAAGTCACCGCTTTGCTAGACTCTCCCTCGGGCGCGCATCTCTCTTCTTAAGTTCAAGGAGTCGTTGGATCTTCGTTTGACGGCGGATGATGTTTTTTTACTTTGCCATGCATCTTATCCACCACATCTCGCAGTTGGCGCCGCGCGGCGCGAAAATGTTCCCGAATTGCAAAGTGCGCATCTTCATGATTGGGATTTCGTTTGGCGGCGTGGGACACGTTTATTTCATGTCCTCCTCCTAACCCCAGATGAATCGCCACTTCATACGGTACGCCATGTCGATGTTTGTGGCCTGGCGCTTTTAGAACGACCCGACAAAATGTGATATGATCATGAAGTTCTTTGAGACGCAGATATTCAGTTTCAACTTGCGTCGTAACTGATTGTGTTGGGTCAACACCTTCGAAGACAATATCTAACGCATCATCCACACGCCACCTCCCCAACTCGAAATGTCAGTGTGTGTTTTATGGATATGTGAAAGTCGATCCCCCCTGTCCGGCGACTTTCCTTGATCTTCATCAACGCACTGTTCAGCGAGTTTCGTCCGAAATGCAACGAACTACTGAATAGCTGAATTGCCGCGCATCGAAATTGACCTACGTCAATTACTTGGACAGTGATTGTGAGCTTAGCTCATCTCTCTGTCTGAAAATTTGCGCCATCGCATCGTGCCCTCCTTGTCATGACAGGGCATTACTACCGCGAACACAATCACTCAAGTGGCAATCACGACCTACTTCACGGCCCAAGCCACTACCCAAGTCACGACCAACCCAGCGGCCTGAGAGCAGATTGAACTTCACTTTTCGCTTCTCAGTCAGGGCGGACTGATCTTGTTGAAATTCTCGTCGTAGGCCATTGCTTCTCTCGTGGAAAAGCCGCCAAATCACCGGCGCTGAATCAGCTCCGCTCTGGTCCCATACCGACTCGCTGGACACCGGTTCCCGCAACTCAATATCGGCTTTTAGTTCTCGGTCCAGTTCACTGCGTCCACATAGGCATGCCATGTTGTATGTCCTAAAAGCGGAAAGGCAAAAATCAGTCCGACGCCCGCTGCAAGCAGGCCGGAACCCGCAACAAGAAGAATGAGGACCACCCAAACCGCCATGGGCATCACATTCTCTCTAACAGACTTCAAACTGGTTCTGATCGCGGTCAGCGTACTGACATCCCGATCAAACAACATCGGCGCTGCAATCGCCGACATGGCAAAAGTGACGACGGCAAAAGCAGCGCCAATGAGCGTGCCGACCGTCAACATCCGAATGCCATTTTCGGAACGCAACAACGCAGCCAGATCTGTTTCAGAAGGAATGTCTCCGAGGTAAATGTCAACCAAGGTAAGTGCGACGACGATCCAAGCAATGAAGATGAAATATAATATCAGCATGAAACCGAGCAATCGCACCGGCGACGTGGAGGTGACAATGAATACGTCGGTCAAATGGACATCTATTCCTTTTTGCCGGCGACGGCTCGCTTCATAAAGACCTGCGGCCAAGACCGGACCGATCAAAACCGCACCGGCCGCGACGATCGGAAAAATGAAACCGGAAAACGCGAAATAGTAAAGAAGACCAACGGTGACGCACACTTGCAAGAAAAAAGCCAGCCCATAGGTGAGGCTGATACCGGGCATGGCTAACAGGTCAAGAAATCCACGGGCGAGCCACACAAAAGGGCGAAAGAGGGTGAGCATTCGTACTTCAGGCATGTTCGCTCTTTTCTCTTATCAGACGAAATATCGACACGCTTCTAAGCGGGCGCATTGTCAATTTGCTCCTTTAGGGTCGGGCCCGGCATGCTGTTGCGCCGCTCCCCCACTCAAAGGCGATCGATGGGAACCTTCAAATAGGACACGCCATTGGACTCGGGTTCAGGAAAATGCCCCGCGCGAATATTAACTTGAATGGATGGTATGATCAGAGCCGGCAGATCCAATGACGCGTCTTTGGTATCGCGCATGGTGACAAACGCGTCTTCCGAGATTCCTCGATGAATGTGAATGTTGCTGTCCGCTTGTTCCTTGACTGTCGTTTCCCATGCATGAGACGTTCTGGTTGGCGTGAGATAGTCGTGACAAAGGAACAACCGGCTTTTCGGAGGCAGTGACAGAATACGCTGGATCGACTTGTAAAGTGTTCGCGCATCTCCACCGGGAAAATCACACCTGGCCGTGCCATAGTCCGGCATGAAGAGCGTATCGCCGACAAAGGCTGCATCGCCAACCACATAGGTGACACAGGCCGGCGTATGCCCAGGCGTCGCTAGAACCTTGGCTTCAATCGAGCCAATATCGAAAACAGCTTCGTCCTTGAACAAGACATCGAACTGCCGGCCGTCGACCGGAAAAGCATCGTCTTCGTTAAAAACGCCCTTAAATATTTTCTGCACGTCACCGATATGCTCACCAATCGCGGTCGTCCCGCCAAGCTTTTCTTGGAGATAAGGGGCCGCGCTTAAATGATCTGCATGCGCATGTGTTTCAAGGATCCAATCGACACGCAAATCGTTCGCATTGATGTAGCTGATGATCTTGTCAGCCGAACACGTGCTCGTCCGTCCCGACGCGGGATCATAGTCACGCACGGAGTCGATGATGGCACACCGCTTCCGCGTCTCGTCCGAAACGACGTATGAAACCGTGAAGGTGGCACTATCAAAAAAGCCCTTAACGACCGGCCGCATACCCAACTCTCCCATTCAGGATCTTCAGGCATTCAATAACACTTCCGCGGGCTCGAGGAATTGACACAGGTCAAGTCTGCGGCCGAGGTCAGACTCGCCGCACGGGCTTCAACATGCGGGGTGTTCTGCGCGATGAAGGTGAATGGCCATGCTGATCGACAACAAACACAGCCAGATATTTGCCCGTTTCAGAGTACGGAGTCCCCTCCACTGCCCAAATGTGAGGCACTTGGTTATTCGGTAGATTGCGACCAATATGCGCTGTTGAATGGTCGGCAAGCTATCGAATGCCAGTTGAGAGATTGTCCCCGTTCGCAACGCAATGTATCAAGTCAACCACGTGCAGTTCCACGAAGGGATGCACTGTCGTTAACCGGACGAACATGAAATGAAGAATTGTCGCAGCCTCATTGCCCCCAACGCCCACAACAGCCAGGCGATCGAGTGCGATTTTTCGCTTGACTGATAGTTGAGTGAGCGGAGACATTCCACGGATTAACCGCTTTGCAGATTGGGGAGCTACATTGGCGTACAACATAACCATATTCGGATTGGGCTATGTGGGAACCACAAGCGCCGCCTGTCTTGCCGGACTTGGACACACGGTCACAGGTGTAGATGTTAGTGAAGACAAAGTAGACCTGATCTCAAGGGGAAAAAGTCCTATTCAGGAACCTCAAGTAGGTGAGAAGTTAGCCGATGCATATGAGTTAGGTCGCATATCTGCAACCGGCGATGTGTCCATCGCCCTTAAAGATGCCGATCTCTGCTTCGTCTGTGTGGGCACCCCATCACTGGATGACGGATCAATCGATGCCTCCTATCTTAAACAAGTTATAGAACAAATTGCAGACGAGCGCATGAAGAGTGGGCGCTACATACCGATATTCGTTAGGTCGACTTCTTTGCCGGCAGTTCATGACGATATGATCTCGGTAATATCCAATCGGGTGAAACAATCGCAGCCGATTGGATATTGTGTTCACCCAGAGTTTCTTAGAGAGGGGCAGGCCGTATCCGATTTTGAAAAACCGCCCAAGATCGTATTTGGATATGATGATGATGAAATCGAAAAATATTGCGATCAACTCTATCCAGGCATCGAGGCAGCGACGGCAAAGACGGATCCAAGAACAGCTGCACTTGTGAAGTATGCGGACAATTGTTTTCACGCGGTCAAAGTGACATTTGGAAATGAGATCGGGAAGATTGCTAGATCCTTTGGTGCAGATGCGCGAAAGGTAATGGACATCTTCTGCCTTGACACCAAGCTTAACATTTCTCCGCTTTATCTTCGTCCGGGTCTACCGTTTGGCGGCAGCTGCTTGCCTAAGGATCTGCGCGGTGTGAATACGTGGTGCCGTCAAAATTCTATCGAAACGCCTATGCTGGAGAATGTTGTCCGATCAAATGATCTACAGGTAGAGGAAATAGTCGAGACAATAATGAAGACTGCGTGCCAAAATATCGGTTTCGTTGGCCTCTCATTTAAAGAAAACACAGACGACGTTCGCGAATCTCCGATGGTTCGCATGGTCGAGCAACTTGTTGGTCGAGGACGCGAGGTCAAAGTCTTCGACGAGATCTTGGCTCCATCCCGACTCGTCGGAGCAAATCTGAAGTTCGCAGTCAAAAAACTTCCGCATCTTACGCAGTTGCTGGTTGATGACTGTGATTCACTTGTGAAGCAGTGTGATCTGATCGTCATAGCAAGGAAACTTGATCAGTATACGCTGGCCAATTTGCCATGGCGGAAAGAGCAAATGGTTCTGGATTTAGCTGATTGCTCGTTCGGCGAAGGCTTTGCACCGGTTGGCCGCGGTCTCTACTGGCCGCTACAGTAACAACTGCGGCGGCAGATTAGGCTGATTGACTGTGCAGTTTGCGAAAGTCGGCCTAAACATCTCTTTGGTAGACCTAGCTGCTCCCGCCATCGGTCTTCCCAACACGACATCTTTCCAAGCACACACAGCCACCTTAAGCCGAAACCTCCTACGGTCACCGCAATCACAAATGGCTCACAACTTCCCAACGCTCTCAAGCATTTTTCTATTATAGACGAGGAATATTGCACTCCCCAAGTGAGTTTCTTATAACACAGCCTGCCAAGCACGCTCTGATCGCGCTCGCAAGTGCAGACAGGTCAAGTGACTTGCTTACAAGCAGAGGAAATCTTAGTACAAGGTAATGGTGTAAAATGTCTCACCGTGGCTGTTTAGATCAACGAGTGCCAACTGTGGCAAACTTGACAGTGCGTTGCTTTTGATATGGGCGATATGTTCCGATCAACAATATGATACCGAAATGTTTTTCTTGAATTGCTGAGGAATTGGTCCAGCGCTCTGGTCTGTGTCGACTTCCACTCCGCTAAACAGTCTCGCTTTTTGAGGGGACGCTAGCGCGGCTGCAGCAAAATTACAAAGAGAGATGACCTAAATGGATCGCAGTACATGCCAGTAGCAGTTGTGGTAATCCCAACAAAAAATGAAGAAAACACAATCGCATCAGTAATTGAGGAGATTCGGGACGCCTTTTCGGGACTGAGATATGATAAAGTAGAAGTCCTAATAACGGACGATTCAAAAGATGAAACACGGTCGCGCGCGCGGGCTGTAGGCGCTCACGTTGTGAACGGAGGTGGCGAGGGACTTGGTGCAGCAATGCTGCGGGGACTAAAGGAAGCCCTGTACTATGCCCCCGACGTGATTGTAATTATTGATGGTGATGGTCAAACGGACGCGAAAACAGAAATTCCAAAATTTGTTGAGCTTATCGAAAATAATCAAGCTGATTTGGTCTTAGGATCACGCTTCAGATCCGATGATTTAATCCACTACAAGTATCAACCGGTAAACCGCTTTGGGACCAAACTGCTCATCAGGATCCTAAATTCACAAACAGGACTGAACCTTACAGACAGTCATGGTGGTATCCGAGCCATGACTCCTGATGTTGTCAGAGAACTTCAGATGATTGGCACCCACACTTATGTTCAAGAGACCATAATTGATGCTGCCGAGAAGGGGTTTCGAATTGTAGAACTGCCTAGCGTTTGGCGTCCCCGCGAACACGGAACGTCGCGTGTCGTTGGAAACATCCCAAAATACGTATTCTATACACTTCCAATTTTATTATTGCGTTCAGGTCATCATATCCGGACGCTCTACAATCTGGGATTAGTGCTCATAGCGCTTGCTGTGACGTATTTTGTGTACATCGTTGTGCAAGAAGGGTTCACATTTGCTATGGGTCACCGAACGCCTGCTTTCGTGTTGATAGCACTGCTAATCTCGACCGGCATGCAGTTCTTCTTCTTTGGATTCATTCTTCAACTGATTAATCAAATTAAGCGCTCAACCGATAAAGCAATCTACCAAAAGCTGCCACCAGTCAGATCACCAGAGTAAGACACGAGAATACAAGGCTCGCTTGAAAGGAAAAGAAATGTCGAATGGTGTTCCACTAAGGGCAGCAGTTATCGGACTTGGTAAGTTAGGTATACTGCACGCCGGCACCTTCAATTCACTTCCGGGCTGTCAACTCGTAGCCGTCGCTGACAAAAGCAAGGTTATATTGAATGCACTGAGATCTCAAAATAGATCGATTGAGACCTACACTGACTATAGGAAAATGATCACGCGCACGAAGCCTGACTTTGTGGCGATAGCTACGCCAACGGACCAGCATGTGCCAATTGCTATCGACTGTGCGAAGCAGAATATTCCCGTCTTCATCGAGAAACCACTTTCAACGAACAGCCGCCAGGCAAAGGAGCTACTACACACCATTAACGGCAATCCAATCGTCAACATGGTTGGCTATATGACGCGTAACCTCGACACGTTTCGCAAGGGCAAGGAAATCATTGCAACCGGTGTCATCGGAAATCCGCAGATGCTTCGGTGCTCAATGTATGTTGGCCAACTGTTTAAAAAGGGCAAAGGATGGCGCTACGACCCAAAGCTCTCAGGAGGCGGAGTACTTACTACACAGAATTCACATCTCATTGATCTATTGCTTTGGTATTTTGGAGATGTGGCTTGGGTGAGTGCTCATATGAGCTATCTATACTCAAAGAGCGTCGAAGATCATGCACACGTAGTGTTCAGCTTCGAGAATGGACTGAAGGGGTACTTGGATGCGTCTTGGTCGGCGCGCCACTATAGAACGCCGACAATGTCCATACACGTCCAAGGAACCAATGGCACCATAGATGTTGATGATGATCAAGTGAAGCTATATGCACAATCTCCGCATGCCGACATTAGTGAGGGTTGGCATACATGGCAGAAACCTGATCTTTACAAAGGGCGGCCATTCGATATTGGCGGTACGAACTACACTGATCAAGCTGTACAATTTCTCGATGCAATTAAGGGGAACAGCGTGATCGAATCAGATGTTCATTCAGCGTACAAAGTCCAGTGTGTCATCGACTCCGCGTACCAATCAGCGAAAGAAGACGGTGCACCGGTCGCCGTAAACATGTTCCGATAGGAGGTAAGAGCGATTCCTATTCCTAGAATTGTATTGGGTCACAATGCCTTTTTCGGTGTTGACCATTTGTCGGCTAAACGAGGAGCTGACCGCGCATCCAAATTTTCAAATCCAGAACGAATTCTCGACGTGGTCAGATTCGCGCATCGGAACGGGGCTGGTGGGATGATGATGTCTACCCATGAGCGCGCAGGACCTGTTGCTTCATTGATTGTCGAAGACAAAACTCTTTCAAACGACCTCAAGATATATCCTCTGCTTCCATATGCTCAAAAATATGTTACCCGCTCAAATGAAGTCGGGATGGTAAATGTCGTACTGGAGATGCTATCCGGCACATCGCTTCGACAAAAGATGGATCTTTTTGTCAGTGGCAGTAAAGCCGTCGTCTCTCAGGACATGAACTCGGTCCTATCATCCCTCATCCAGATAGAACTCAAGCCGTTCAAGGGATTGAATGTCCCGGCGATATTTCTGCACGATGCCTTCACTGATCTCGCCTTAGCATACGACATGCCACATATTTTTGAGTTTTACCTAGAAGAAATCGAGAAGAAATTTCAGGCGAGAGGTGCCTTCACAACAAAAAATCTTCCAGCATTTCTTCGGAAGTTCAGGGAGTGGGGGCTGCCTACTCCTCTGGTTATGACCCATTTTAACAAGGCCGGTTATCACATGAACCCGGATCGGACGACTTGCGAGTCGGCTGTGCACGACTACGACGTAAGTATTTTAGCGATGGGATCGCTTGCCTCAGGATTCTTAGGCCCGGACGAAGCCTATCAATACTTAGGAGAAGTTCCGAACATTGATGGCATCGTTGTTGGAGCAACAAGCCCTGCGCACATCGAGGAAACTTTCCAAGCCATTGAAAGATATATGCCTAGCAACGCTGCTGAAAAACGGTCTCCCAATTCGGCTACCCAGCCCGACGGTTCTAGAATCAACTAGGTCATTACTGAGTGTGGCCGCAATAGGTATAATCTAGTGTGTGGAATTACCGGTTATCTTGGGCCGGAAATACATGACCTCCTTGACCGGATGATTGACGTAATACGACCGCGCGGACCGGACGGCGACGGTCGATTCGAGACCGACGAAGTCCACTTTGGTCACACTCGGCTTGCTATCATCGACGTTGACGGCGGTGCTCAACCAATGGTCCGCGAGGATGGCCGAGTCGTCGTTGTGTACAACGGAGAAATATATAACTACGTCGAGCTTAGAAAACGCATCGAAAGCACAGGCCGTCGTTTTCAGACTACATGTGACACGGAACTCCTGCCATTGGGATTTGCGGCTTTTGGTAGCTCGTTCTTTGCTGATTTAGTCGGCATATTTTCTTTCGCGCTCTATGACCTGCGAGAGAAAAAACTTTACCTCGTCCGAGACCATTTCGGTGTCAAGCCCCTGTACTATGGCGACACGCCAAATGGCGTTGTCTTTTCGTCTGCCGCTCGCGGCGTCGCGCAGCACCCGCAGATCGACCGGAGTCTGAACCCTGACGCAATTCGCGATTTTCTTCAGTACCGATACACACCGGACGGAACACACTTCTTTTCCGGCATCAAGACAGTCTCTCCCGGCACTTATCTGGAATTCGAAGGGGGACGCCTCAAGCAAGAAGTCAGATATTGGCAACCGAAGATACGACATGGGATCAGCCAACGCAGTCAAAATGATTGGATTGAGAAAACGGAGTGCCTTATCAATGACGCCGTCGCGTTGCAACTCCGTTCCGACGTGCCTGTCGGTCTCTTTCTATCGGGTGGTGTTGATTCATCGACCATAGCTTCATTTGCCTCACGCCACAGCCAATACAAAATGTCGGCGTACACCTTTTCAGTTGCTGACGCGCATGACGAATCCAACGCGGCAGCGGAGATTGCCAATAGGGCGGACGCTAACCACACTATAGTTGAAGCCGATTCCAGAGGTGATTTCTCACGGTTGTATGACGCAGTCTCTTGCATGGATTCGCCCGTCGGCGACGCCATCATTCTTCCGACCTATCAACTGTGTGAAAGAGCATCGCAAGATCTCAAAGTCGTATTGACGGGTGAAGGAGCGGACGAAGTGTTTGGCGGATATGTGCACTTTGCCGCCCTAAACAAACTCATGCGGATTCGTAAATGGCTGCCGGGCGCTCACTGGCTGGGGCCGTTCATCAACTTTGTTCCGACTGCCCTATTGAATCCCTTTTTTGACTATCAGGCCCAACTTGGGGTGACTGGGCGTCGAAAGCTTTCTAGAATGATCGCAAATCTCCCTCGTCGAGGAGAGGTTTATCGGCTGTCTTCATCTGTTATTGATGACATTGATATTGGTAATGCGGCGAATCTTGGCGTGCCGAGACCGGCAGAGGATATGAACCTTGATCTCGCCTCTACGATGCTAGAGTCCGTGCAAACTTGGCTTCCAAACCAAATACTCAACAAGATGGACCAACTAAGTATGGCGCACGGCTTAGAAGCGCGCGTCCCATTTCTCGACCACCGAATTTATGATCAACTTGTCGCTGCGCCGGACCACTTCATTCTCTCCGGCAATGACAACAAAGTGTTACTGCGTGAGGTACTGCGGCGCCAGGGCGGGAACTGGCGTCAGCCGAAATTTGCGTTTCACGTGCCAATGGAAAACTCATACATGCCAGCACTTAAGAGCTTAGCGCATGAATGGCTGAATCCGGCAGTCACCAGGAAATACGGCATACTAAAACAACCGTTCATAGAAACTAATCTAAAACTGCTGGACAGCAATGATTTCATAGCATCCAAGCGCCTTGTTACCATGGCATGCCTACACATGTGGTTGAATGCCAATGAACAATCTGTGTGATAAGATTATGCGTAAGAGCAATCGGCACAGATAAAGGCGCAGGGTTTGGATTTCCAAAAAATACTTGCAGAGTGTGTACTGGATCAAACCAAGCGCGCGTGCGCGCTTGTTGATCAGAATCCAGTTTCCCACACATTCGGCTGCGCTGATCGGAACTATTGGTACTACCGTACGATTACAAACTATCCGGGATCAAGCTGGCAGCAACTAATGGTTGGGTTTGCCGCCCTCTACAAAACACATCATCCATTGAACCCCTATTACAAGAATGAAGAAATTCTTCTCCTTGCCTCAAGTACGCTTGCTTTCTGGGCTGACACATGTCAGCACGCTAACGGGTCATTCGATGAGTGGTACAAAAATGAACATAGCTATTGTCCCACCGCCATAACTAGCGCTGGGGCTGCCCTCACGATGCATTTGCTTAGTGATGATCTTCCTAAAGAGATTATGGCGTCGGGCCGGCGGGCATTGGCCAATTCCGCTGGTTGGCTAGCGAAACGCTATAACAAATCTGTCATGAACCAAAACCTTGCTGCTGCGGTCGCGCTCAGGGGCGCCGCAAAACTTCTCGGCGATGACCAGTGGCAAAAACATGCCTCGGGTTTCATGACGCGAATTGGGCGTGATCAAAACAGCGAAGGCTGGTTTCCCGAATACAACGGTGCAGATTTTGGATACAGCACGCTCGCATTGGACTTCTTGGCAGCATACCAAGTATTGGGAGAAGATTCTGCCGTATTTGAAATGGCCCATAAGCTATCTGCGTTTCTGCTGCGAGTTCAGGGCAATACGGGTTCATTGCCGGGGCGACTTGGATCACGAGGCACAAGCCATACTTTCACTTTCGGCGCACTCTATTTTTCACAACACCACAGTGAAGCAGCGGCGCTTACTCAAGTTTGGCTGTCTGCTATTCGAGATGGTCACTCCCCTCGGCCTACTGATGTTGATGACCGCTATTTCTCGTACTTCTATTTTCCGCAGTTTGCTCTGGCCTTTCTCCAGACGGCGAACACGGTCGCACAGAGCAATAAGCCGGTTGCAACTAAAGGGTTTGAACTACCCAAATCCGGGTTCGTCGGGATTCGCACTAACCGCGCCAACACGCTTATAGCACAACGACTGGGAGGTGCATTCGCCATCGAAAAGCATGATCTGGGATATGTGTACCATCTCGGTTATGAGGCAGTCCTGACGAACGGGGAGCGATTCTCAACAGCTGTTTGGGACTCCAAAAAAACAATCGGCTCGATGTTGCCTTATGATGATATTCGCACGATTACAGCCTTTCAAAAGGTCTCGACATCTGTTCCTCTAAAGCGGCTTATGATCCCGTTTCAAATTGCGACTGCTCTTTTTCGCTTCAGCTGGATAGCTGAGCCATTCCAAGCTTTCGTTAAGGACATGATGGTATCGCCCAAAATGAAGGCACCACTGCAACTGGAGCGGCTATTTTCAATCAAAGACGACGTCATTCATGTGACTGATCGATTCATACCAGGGAAGGACTTGAAATCACTTTGCAAACTCCAGATCGCCAAGACCATTTCAATGCATAGCCCATCTGCTCGTCAGGAAAATGCGGTGACATTCAACCTCGACATCACGTTCGCGTCCCAGTTGGTGGCAGGCATAAACAAAGGCGAAGCCACTGAAGTCACGTATAGTATAAGGACTACCGGGGAATTACGGGATTTTACGATTAGCAAAGACAGCCATGGCCATGCAGACACCCGCTAGAATCAGTCAAGCAACCCTAGACTGGGACCTTTTGCGTACCGTGTTGGACTGCCCAGCGTGTCGCTCAGAGGCACTAGAATACAAAGATGGCGATACAGTTGCATGCCAAGCGTGCAGTTCGAGCTACCAGGTGATTGAAGGAGTCGTCGATTTTCTTGGCGACGATAAAATGCAGACGCCCGCATTTTACCGCAACAGCTTATATCGCGACTTTGAGAGTAAGTTATTAGAGATTCACCAGGCCCATTACAAGTCCGGTAGCGCTTCCAATCTTATCGAAGATAGAATGAAGCAGCATTCATTCAAATTGATAGAAAACCCTAGTGGACTTTTTGTCGATCTTGGTTGTGGTACAGGGAGCGACATCGATCGTTTGCAGACGAACAATGGGTTCATCGGTGTCGATTCTCAAATCGATTTGTTACGCCAAGCGAAACGCAAACATCCAAAACTTACCTTCATTCGCGCAGACTTGTCGAACCTGCCTTTCAAAAGAAACTCGTTGGAGAATGTTATTTGTAATTCGGTTCTTGAGCATGTTTTCTTTCTCGAAAAAGCTCTGGAGAATATTCAAACTAGTCTCGCGGAAAATGGGCGCTTCTATGTTGGTATACCCACAGAAGGTGGGCTTGCTGTCGAATTGGCACGTCTGGTTACGTCAAGTCGAAACGCAAAAATACTCGGTATATCTCGAAGCGACTGTGCCAGAGCGCAGCGTATGGATCACTGCAACACTGTATTCTCAATTGAAAACGCGTTACGAAAATACTTTGAGATTGAGCATGTTTCAATGTGGCCATTTCGAATTGGACCAGCGCAATTCAATCTATTTAAGTCCTTTCGCCTGAAACATCTCCAAACAAATATGCCTGATCTAACAGCGAGAGAATAGCAAGAAAGATGGCAGCCATACAAAACGACTTTGTTTGGACAGAAAAGCACAAAAACATTTGGGCTAAGAAGCGAATTCTCCGGCGCTATTACGAGGAGGAGTTCTTTGACCGAATAGTGTCGATGTTACCCGGTGGCCGCTCATTAGAGCTTGGGGCGGGGCCTGGCTTCTTTTCTGATCATCATCGGTGTGACGTGGTTACGGACATTACAGATGCCCCTCATGTAGACCAAATCGTCGACGCACATAGTATGCCATTCGAGGATGGGTCATTTTCGGCAGTTGTTGGCGTTGACATCGTGCATCACTTTCACCACCCGGCAAAAGCGCTTAGAGAAGTGCGACGGGTTCTTGGTCATGGTGGAAAACTCATCCTGATTGAGCCTTGGACAAGTCCATTTGGTTACTTCTTTTATCGATTTGTGCACCATGAAGATTGCTTTCCAATCGAAGCCCCATGGGGCGAAGTATTCAGTGGGAGCAAGAACCCGATGGATGGAAATGCGACAATTCCCAAGACGCTCTTCAGTGAACAACAAAAGGCGTTGGAAAACGACCTTGGATTGAAGGTCGTGACGTTGGAGCCATTCGGCTGTTTGGGATATATAGCGACGGGGGGTTTTAGCAGTTGGGTCCTGCCGGAAATGCTGGCCTGGCCCATAATCGCCACAGAGCGACGCGTACCTAGCGTAATTTGGAAATACCTCGCGATTAAAGCACTAATTGTTGCTGAAGCAGTATAAGCTCAACTAGCTCCAAAGTACCCCTCGGACATCAGGAATCTTCCCACAAGATCCACCAAGAGTGATGCAACGGCGCTGAGTAGCTGTGCCAGCACAAAAAAGAATGAGACTGCTACCGCAGTCTCTGCAGCATATCCAAATAACCCCAAATACCAAATGAGCGTTAACTCCCTCGTCCCGAAACCGAAATAAGTCAAGGGAATAGCGCCCACAACCCCAACAAGCCCGACCATCGTGATCAAGGCGATGGGATCCAATTCAATAGTGGATGGGGGGAGCAGCGACGCCATCATGAACGCATACGCCAATGCCGCCCCAAAGGTCAGCCCAACCACACCAGCGGACAGCCAACTACGAAATCGCCTAACGAGGTTCGGCAACAAATCATCGCAACCAGGAATACGCAAGAGCCAAGGAGCTATCTCAAGCGCAGCTTGCAATGGCCAACGAATAGAAGCCAGAGTAACAAACCCAGTCAGCAGAAACAAAATATAGGCATCACTGATGATGTTCTGCGTGACAACAAATATGGCCGCTAGACCGGCGCCCGCCAAGACACAAAAAACGAGTAAATCCAACACCAGATCAAACAACACGAGACCTGAAGCGGTTGAAATGCGGACATCGGAGCGAGATGCAAGATCTGCAGCCCGCGTGAGTTCTCCAACGCGTCCCGGCGTGATCAAACCTAGCCAAATTGATCTATTGCAACTTAAGAGCGTCGGTAAAAGCTTCGTATCTCCTGTGAACGAGTTCGAAAGCAAAACCCACCTAATGCATCGCATAGAAAGTAGGATGTAGAAGCAGCATACTGCAGCCAATAGCGAGCTAGACCCAACTTGGTAAAGACTTAACCAGACCTCTTTAAGATCAACGGATAGCAATATCACCACAAGAAAGATTATGCCGATCAGACGTATGGAGACTAATTTGGACATTCATCAAAATTTTCAGTTGTGATGTAACTTCAAGCCAATCCAGCTCGTCGAATAGCGACGAGTAAATTGACTAGTCCGCCTCGTTCACAAGAGAGATTTTGCGGGCTTGGAACCAATTCGGCAACCACGACGATGGAACGGTTCGATCGACGACGAATTCGACGTCAACGCAAGTACCTTCCCGAATCGGTCCAGTTGATTCAGCACCCAAAAGCCTAATGCCTACTACTCCTGAATAGCTTCCTTCGCTATGCTCGCAAGCAGAGTCCTTAGGGCTCAACCAGGCAAGATAGTACTGCTCCGAAACTCGATTTGAGATTTCGGGTGCTACACCGCCCAACCCAACAACCCATTTCGGTGGGTACATATAATTGGACAGTTCCATGCGTGTCCGATAGCTCTTGCCTGCAACCAGCGGCGCCTCAACCCCGTCCAGATATGTCGATCCAACATTTGTGGTCACAAATGGCAATGACTGATCGATTTCGACTGGGTCCATCAATTTCCACTCATTCGCAAACAATTCCCTTCTCGCATGAGAAGCACCCACCGTAATATGAGTGACGAAGGCAAGTGTGAGGGCAATCAGCACAACGACTCCCACACTAGACCTGTGTGGCAGAATTGAACTAAACCAGCCTCCGGATCTCCTTTCGGCTACTTGATATGGTGCGAAGACAGCACACGAAGTAGCGAGCAACAGAATCATTGTTGGATAACAGAGTCGCGGTTCCGCAGAACCAACAGTGAAAGTGGGCAACACATTTGCCGTAACCAATCCCACCATTAGTAGGGACATCGGACTGCTGTAACGCACCAAAAGACCAATCAGGGCTAATACTATTGGCACAATGAATTGCAATTTGTGCTTTAAATACCCAGACCACTCTGACCGCCAATCAAATGGAAGCATGCCTTCCATCGCCAAGTATTGATTCGGCAACAGCCCGAAAAATGCAGCAAACCTCCATGGAGCAGCTTCGACAAAGTAGCCAGGGTCGGTCTTAACACGGTCCCAAAAATAGGTCCGCATTTCCTTCAGCCGCTCCTCACTGTTCGGAAATCTCGTGTTCCAATCCCTGTGCACCACATCGGCATTTTCCCAATAGCGGATGCCATAGAAGGGGATGCGAGGGTCATTATTGACAGCAAGCAGTACCGCAGACTGCGCACTCGATGGTGAGAAGTTTCCATCTACATGCCAATTCCGGGCACTCCATGGCGTTAAACCCAACACAACAAAGACCAAAACAAATACCGAAAGTTGTTTGACACGCTCTTGCAACCCGACATGCGCCACAAAAAAGACAACCAGTCCAAGAGACACGGCATATGGCGCTCCCTGAAGCCTCGTATTGAAAATAAGAGCGGCCGCTACGGCGAGGAATATAATTGCGACGGTGCTGCGGCGTTGGATATAGTACGCCATCGCACCTACTGAGGCGGCAAAAATCGGGATGTACCAGTTTTCTATTTGTGTGTACCAAACCGCATGATGAAGAAGTTCAAGGTGCGCAGCGGCAAGACAAACAAACCACACCGCGAGAATATTCCTAAAAAGCAACCATACACTGATGGTCAAAATACAAACCGTCGCAACTGCTAGAAGAATGTTGAAAATCTGTTGGACAAAGAAGAAATGCCCAAATGTCCAATACAAGACGGCAAGACCGTATTGATACAACGGCATGTAGTCGCTGTACGCGAATGGCGCCTCACCAATCGCAATTTGGTGGGCCATCTTGTCATAGGACTGAGAATCCATCCAACCAGATTGGTCCCAATAAAGCACAACTTCAGGAATGACTTGGAAAATCGTCAGCAAAGTCGCAAGCAACAATGCCGACGATAGTTGGGGCCGACTACAATCAGAAACGGGGATCGCATCAACCCATGTCGCAATCGCATTCAGGCGGATACCGTTTACGAAGCGAAGTGAAGTACTTCTTGATAAGAAGTACACAATCAAGCCGGTCAAAACCAGGTACAGAAAAGTGGGATCGTAGTTTACGGTGCCATGCTTTGTGTCAAGCACGCCATAACCTAGTGCGACCAACATCAAAACCAGCAACGCCAGACGCATCGGATGGACGCGTTCTACAGAAGAGAGTCTTCCCAGCAAAGCTCCGCCAATGATTCCGACGAAACCTGCGGTCACCCATTGTACAACTGTGCGAATTGTTTCCAGTGAACTCCCAGCAATCTCCAATGAAATTGACGCCGAAAAGCCAAAAAAAACAATGCAACACATTACAGCAAGAGACATCACTGTGACGACAGATGTTTCGTGTTCGCCGAATCGTATCCGGGTGCCATTATCCTGTTCGACGCGCAGTCTACGCTGAAGAAAAAACAACAGAACTATGGCGCCAAATAACAGTGGAGGCAGTGAAAGGAAGCGACTCACGTATATGACATATGCAGCTTCATATCTTCGACCGTTCGTTCTGGGATCAGAATTGTCTGATGTTGAGAAATAGAGATACCCATGCCACTGAGAAAAAGAGCCACCTCCGCGAGCCGCAATGTCTGAATGCAAAGAATGTCTAGGACCAAGTTCGATGCCGTCTTCGTAGAGACGCAGGCGAGATCCCTTAGGATCTTTCATTGTGTCTGAGCGGATGTGACCGAAGCTTGGTGATGACGGGCTCACGAAGGTATACTGAAAGCCGGATGGATTATCTATTTGATCCGGCTTGATCTTCACCCGCAAATCGAATTCTACGAGGCTCAACACCAAGCCGCAACCAAACATCGCTACGCCGACCAATGCTGCTGTAGAACCTTCTTGGCAAAAGCTGAGAAATCGATTCCACACTTTCAACATTAGAATGAGAGTTGCGTCTGCGATGTCCGAAATCCGATTCGGCATCTGCGCCCGAAAACTCACTTCTTTTTCTTCGACCACGCCGCATACACTCCGTTAGCTGTTGTTTTCGGCAAGCACATCCAGCTCGACACTCAAACAAAGCTGAGTATCCCGGTCAGTTCGCCGTCTTGCGCGTCCGACCTTCCGCATAAGCCAATCTTTACGTTCAAGTAGATACATCACAAGTTTAGCGCGGCTCGGGCATTCACATTCGTTCCCAATTTTCGCTCAGAGTCTGTTTACCCAAGCTTCAATGCTCGTTCAAGCATTGTACTCGTGTAAAGGATTCGATCCTGGAAGTCGCAGAAACTGTCGGAAAAGAGATTATTGGCGTCCCCAAGGGGACTCGAACCCCTGTTTTCGCCGTGAGAGGGCGATGTCCTAGGCCACTAGACGATGGGGACTAGCGGTGGTCTCATCTTAACGTGCCGGCACTGTTCCGATCAAGAGGTGGCCACCCGGGCCAAGCGCGCCGCAACACTGAAAGACGAGGCATCGCGCATAGCCCGTCGCATCCAACGAGGAAAATATTCTTTATACAGATATTTAAAACTCGAAGAGCTTTGTTGCGGGTTTGGTCATCTTGATTTCATCAAACTGTGGAAAAGTTTAAGAGTTATTCCAACAGGTTGGTTACGCGTTCAGGATTATGGTCAAATTATGAATCAGCGGGCGCGCGGAACTCCGTTCCTGAGATGCCCAGAACGTCACCCGAACGTCAGATGTTCGCCCTGCCCGCCCTTCGTGAAAGGCGCCACCATGCGGGCGAACGACCCTTTAAACCGACCCACGCTGCTCTTCTTCCTTCTCGCTATATTTATGTCCAGTTTGCACATGACCTACGCGAACGCGGACGGATGGCAATATGTCCAAAAGCGCTTGATATCGGTTCATCCGTTATGGGGCCTCACGGGCGGCACACTGTCGGTGCAGCCCCATTTCAAGCCCTATAACCATGAAGCACTCGCCTTGCCGCCACGCGAAACCGAAGTTGAGGCAAAGGCCGAAACACGCAGTTTAGCGAACGCACAGGGCGGTCTTCGCCGCGTCAACCTTGTCATGTTCAATGTCCTGCACCGTTTCTTTCCCGGTATGCCGGTGCAACCTTACTTTGGAAGCGGAATTGGCTGGGCGGATGTGGGTGTTGCCGGCGACGTCAATGGCCTGACCTTTGACATCACCGAAGGCCAAGACCAGAACATTGCTTATCAGGGTATCGGCGGTGTTGCCGTCAACCTGTCCAAAGGCGTTCATTTCTTTGCCGACTATCAATATGTGGGCACGCAAGACCTGAATCTTCTTGGTTCTCTTGCTACCGGCAGTCTGACCCGCGGCGATGAATATGACAATCACTCCGCGATGATGGGTATTCGCGTCCGTCTTTAGGGCGGATCTGAAGCGACCTCCAGGCCTATTTCCTCGAAGACAGCTAGATCTTCAGCGCTATTGGAAACATGCACAAACGCGCGCGTTACGGGGTCATTGCCGTCGCCCAAACCGACAATGATCCATAACCAACCGGGCTGCCAGGCCTGCGCGCGGTCTGCACGCGACGGTGCCGCCGACCCATTAGGATGGGAATGATAAAGGCCAATGATCCCTTGCTTGGTGCCACGCAGCGTACGTTGTGTCGACAGTATCAGGCGTGGATCGATTTCGAATTGCGTTCTTGGATCGCCTTCAGTCACATTGGCGCTGTCGAGGGCGTCCGTCATGCGCCAGCCCTCTGCCGTTTCAGAGCCAATCAGCAAGCCACAGCATTCGTGCGGGAACGCCGATTGGGCTCTGGTTGTCATCAGCGCGTGATGAGCGGCGTCAAGGCACAGACGGCGCGCCATCAGGGGCTTTGGCGGGAAACGCTAATGCGGCGCAGCAAGGCGCCGCTCTTGGCGTCATAGACCAACAACAATTCAGCACCCGGTTCGCCGGTCATGAAACTGACCGTGCGTTCATCTACATCAACATGTTGGATGATCGTGCCTTCAGGCAAGGCGATGCTGCTTTCCACCGTTTCACTTGACGATGGCAAACCTGAAAGGCGAATGATAATGGTACCGATCACCACGATAAAACCGATGACCAGCATCACGCCCAGAACAACAACGACAATCTTCAGGAGCTCGGTATTGTCGCCGGTATCGTTTGGACTTTGGGACTCAGAGGTTTGAGGCTCCGAAATTTGAGACATGGCCACCACAGGTTCTAATCAAAACGACGTCGCTTATACGTTTGAAGTGACAGATCCCGACGTCGGAAAACGGATCGACCAATTCTTCAGTGCCGCCCTCGGCGCTGAGGCTTCGATAAGCCGTACACGTATCAAATCATTAATCGAGCGGGGCGACGCCGTTGAGCAAACGCCAAACGGCGCGCGCAAAATAAGCGACAGCGCCTATCGGGTCAAACCGGGCGCGCGGTACACGCTAACTGTGCCCGCCCCGGAGCCGCTTGAACTCAAGCCTCAAAGCATACCTCTGGACATCGCCTATGAAGACGAACATCTCATTGTGGTGAACAAGCCGGCCGGCCTGGTGGTCCACCCCGCCCCCGGCAATCGAGATAAGACATTGGTGAACGCGCTGATGGCCCATTGCGGGGCCTCCCTTTCAGGAATTGGAGGCGTTTCGCGGCCTGGGATCGTGCACCGCCTCGACAAGGGCACCAGCGGGCTGATGGTTGCCGCCAAGAACGATCAAGCGCACGTCCATCTTGCGGAACAATTCTCCTCCCATGGCCGGGATGGCCGCCTTCAACGGCGCTATCACGCTTTCGTCTGGGGCCGACCGCGACCGCCCAAAGGCCGTATTGAGGGTATGATCGGCCGAAGCCGGGCAAACCGCAAAAAAATGGCCGTGGTTAACAAGAATGGAAAAGTAGCTGTGACCCACTATCGGACGCTATCCTCCTTCGGCCCGGAACACACAATCACCCACGCAGAATTTCACCTTGAAACAGGACGAACGCACCAGATTCGTGTTCATTCGTCACATATCGGCCATTCCGTGGTTGGCGACCCCCTCTATGGCCATAGTCCAGCCCTTCAAAAAGCCCTAAAATCTACCGAGCTGGGCCGGAACATCTTGGCAGAAATTAAGGAATTAGGGCGACCTGCGCTGCACGCGCAAACCTTGGGTTTTGAACACCCAATTTCAGGGAAAAAGCTCACTTTCTCTGCCCCGTTGCCCAAGGATTTGATGACCTTGGCCGAAAAACTGGAACAATTATAAAATAGTTGTGAGCCCCTTATTTTTGCCCAAGTGGGACCCTAAATATAGTGCGTTGCAACAAATGACGAGGATGCGGCCGGCATAGGGCCGGCTTGACGAGAGGGGAACAGAGAATGGCAGCCAATACATTACCGGTCATTTCGCCTGAAGGTGGCTTATCACGCTACCTGCAGGAAATCCGCAAATTTCCGATGCTGGAGCAAGAGCAGGAATATATGCTCGCGCGTCGGTGGACCGATCACGAAGATCCGGACGCAGCGCATCAACTCGTCACCAGCCACCTGCGTCTCGTCGCCAAGATCGCCATGGGCTATCGCGGTTACGGTCTGCCGATCGGCGAGGTTGTCTCCGAAGGCAATGTGGGTCTTATGCAAGCCGTCAAACGGTTCGATCCCGAAAAAGGATTTCGGCTCGCGACCTATGCCATGTGGTGGATCCGTGCCTCGATCCAGGAATACATTCTGCGCTCTTGGAGCTTGGTGAAGATTGGAACGACGGCGAGCCAGAAAAAACTGTTTTTTAATCTACGCCGACTGAAGGGGCGGATCCAAGCCATTGATGAAGGTGACATGCGTCCCGAACAGGTGACTCAGATCGCCACAAAGCTTGGTGTTTCGGAAGCCGATGTGGTTTCGATGAACCGGCGCATGGCCGCCCAGGACCATTCGCTGAACGCGCCGCTCAAGGCGGACTCAGAAGGCGAATGGCAGGATTGGCTGGTCGATGAAGGGCCAAGCCAAGAAAGCCAACTGGCTGACCGCGAAGAATTGGAGCAGCGCCGCGAAATGCTCGGCGCCGCCATGGAAGGCCTAAACGAACGCGAACGCCACATTTTGATGGAACGGCGGCTCAAAGATAATCCGGCAACGCTGGAGGATCTGTCCAAAGTTTACGACATCAGCCGCGAACGGGTGCGCCAGATCGAAGTGCGGGCTTTTGAGAAACTTCAGAAAGCGGTTCGCAATCGGGCCAAAGAGATGAAGATGGCACCCGCTGCCGACGCCGCCGCCGACTAGGGCCGATTACCAAACAGATACGAGTCTCTCCCTCGTGAGACCAAACTTAAAGGCTGCTCTTGAAATTGAGCGGCCTTTTCTTTATTGAAGGCGCCCTTCTTCAAAACATACTGCCCAAACTGATGCGAGCGCTTGCCTGCAACTGATGGCGGCGCTCGGACATGTTCGTTCTTCTGATAGGGACCATGCCCTGAGCTTGCCGTCTGTCGCGCGATCGGACGGCAACAGGCATCCATTTCACTTGATCGCGCCGGGGGCCTGTCTATGACATTCAAAGATGATGAGATATGCGGGGTCGGCATTGATTTCGGCACCACCAACAGTGTTGTTTCCATCGCACGCGGCGACGGCCGCACGGAAGCCGCATCCTTCTCCACATCAAAGGGGAACGCGCACACCTTCCGATCCGTGCTCTGCTTTTGGCTGGAGGAAGACGAACGCCGCGCCTGGCTCGAGAGCACTGCGGGCCCGGCCGCCATTGAGCAGTATCTGAAGGACCCCTTTGACGCGCGCCTGATCATGTCGATGAAGAGTTATCTCGCCAACCGGCTGTTCATTGAAACGCGCATCTTCGGGTACCGGCACACGCTGGAACAAATCATCTCCACTTTTCTTGGCAACTTTTTCAATGCCTCTGGCCTTGAGCCGTCAGCATTGGCCACATCGATTGCGGCCGGGCGCCCGGTCCGGTTTGCCGGCGAAAATCCCGACGACGCATTCGGCTTAGAGCGGCTTGCAGCCTCTTATCGTCTCGCAGGCATTGATGCACCAGGTTTCTTTTACGAGCCTGAAGGGGCTGCGTATCACTATGCGCGATCGCAAAATGAAGAAAAGATCTTGCTGGTTGCCGACTTCGGCGGCGGCACCAGTGACTTTTCACTTGTGAAAATTTCGAAAGAAGGCGGGGCCACGAAAGCAACGCCGCTCAACTCACGCGGCATCGGTATAGCCGGTGACGCGTTTGACTACCGCATCATCGACCATGTGGTTGCGCCGCATTTGGGGAAAGGAAGTGCATACAAGAGCTTTGGAAAAGTTCTGCCGGTCCCAACACATCACTACGCCCAGTTTGCGCGGTGGCATCAACTCTCGCATCTGAAAGACAGTGCAACCCGCCGCGAACTACGTGAGATCGCGTCCGGAAGCGAAAACCCTCTTCCCATTGAAAGTTTGATCAAGATCATTGACGACGAATTGGGCTTTTCGCTCTACGAAGCGGTCGCCTTAACCAAATCGGCCTTATCGCAAAGTGAGAAAGCAGATTTTTCATTTCGTGTCGGCGAGCTGGTCATCAAACAAAGCGTCGATCGCGACGAATTCAATGCCTGGATTCAGCAAGACCTCGAGCTTATTGCGCAAACGGTCGACGAAACCTTCAAAGAAACAAACCTGCGCCTGTCCGATGTGGATCAAGTATTTGTCACAGGTGGCACATCTTTCGTGCCGGCCGTTCGAGATCTCATGGCTGATCGCTTTGGGCGAGAAAAGATCGACAGCGGCAACGAGTTTCAATCGGTAGCTGAAGGCCTTGCACTTATTGCACGGGACCAAACCTTGTCCAAAACCTGATCAGGGCTACATCTCCCATGCAGCACACAGACTCCAATCGCCGATTCCCTATGGCGCAACTTCAGGCGCTTCTTTTTCAGCCCCATCTTCTTCAGTAGTGGCCGTGCAATCGGAATAATTGCCTTCGCCTCGAGACCAAGGAAAATTCTCGTCAAATTGCCAAGAGGTTAGCGGCACACCGAATTCCGACAAGAACCGCTTGAGCCGATCTTCTCCCACACCTTCATGACGCAAGTCATAGTCAAACTCAAAGGCCATGACGGATTTGGGTGCCTTCAACACCACAACATTGTTGAGCTCCAGTGGCAGATATTCTTTTCCCTCCGGCGGAAACGACTCGTATTGCTCCCAATACCCATTCAAAGGCAGGCGCCGCGAAATCGCGGCATGGCCTTCGTCTTTATTCTTTACCAGCCACGGCAACCGTTCGTTAAGCGCATCGCTCAATTGCGCCTTCACCTGCTCTACCGTTGCCCCATCCGTAAACACATGAATGCGTCCCCGATAACCAGGTGCCGTATATTCAACAGAGATATGTGTGCCGTCTGCGTTGTGAACGCGCGCATCTTGTCTCTGATACTCCGCTGCACATCCGGGAAACGTCATACCGGTTGAGGCCAGGATGAGATCTTTGCCGTTCTTGCCTTCACAGCAAAGCACATCGTCAACCCAAGGATTTTTCCAACCTTCCTCGATTGATCTGACATCGTCATCAAGCCAGGGAAATTGATCGGTCCGGCCCGCCTGCCCGACGATTTCAGACAAAAGCCGCATACGGACATAGTAAAGCGACTCCGTTGTGAGGTCTTCTTCACTTCTACGAATATCCGTCCTAAGGGCGCCGATCGCTTCTTCAAAACGCCCTAACCGAAATAGGGCCTCACCATAACGCAGCGCAACCGCATCTTGGCGGAGCCCACAGGACCCCTTCTCTTTTGCTGCCACATAGAACGCGGCCGCCTCTTCGAATTTTTCCTGATCGTAGAGGGAATCTGCCTGGACGATGAGCGCGTGACCGGGATCTTGTTCCGGCAAACACGCCTCAATTGTTTGGGCATCCGCCCCATCAAGTGTAAAGGCACACATGCCAAGCGCCGCCGCAAACAGCAAATTTTTTCGCGCTGTCAAATCAGCGCGAATGCGGATCAATGATCCAATGAACATACCCACTCCGATCCGCCCACCCAGACTATCTCGGCCAGTCAAATTTCTTGATGAATTGTGTAATCTTTGGTCCAACCGTCTTCGCCAAAGCCGATTCATAGCTTACACGATATTTCACGATCGCATTCTCTGTCGAGAACACGTAAACCTCTGTCAACAATCTTTGATCGCTGCCAGGTCGTGTCAGGGCATATGAAACACGCTCGCCCACAATCGTCCGGCGGCGGGCTTTGACTTGGTAAGGTTCACGGCGAAATTCCGAAGCGCCGGCTATACGTGACCGCAATGCCGATTCCGCATCGGCAAGAACTTCGTCTGCATTGGCGGCCGCCGGATCGCTGAGATAAGTTGTGAGTACAACAGGCCCCTTACCGCTCTCAAACTCATAGGGCACACCAACCAACAATCCGTAGTCGTCATATATCTGCGCATCTCCGCGCGAAAATCCGCGTGTTTTTTGAGGGAACGTGACATCAAACAATTGATGTTCCAGATCACCGTTCTTTTTTGTCTGCCAGACTTGGGTATGAATTTGCCGAATGGCACTCAATGACTTCATACGCGCCTTGGCCTTGTCGTACTGGCCGAGCCCGACATTCGCTCTCAAACTGGTCTGTAACGCCAAAAAGTAGGGTGAATGCAAAGATTCATCGGGTTCAATCAGCGTCAAAGCTTCATCAACATGCCCGAGTGCATCGCCAAACTTTTCATTGGCGATAAACGCGTCTGCGAGCCGGATCAGTGTCACCGCCCGGTTTTGACCGGCGGGTTCAAGGGCCAATGCCTTAGAATAGGCTTTGACCGACTTTTCTGCCGCCCCGCGCTGAAGATGGCGCGCACCATCCTCCATTGACTTGAACCACTTACGTTCATTGAAGTCAGCTAATGCGATTGAGGGGAGGAGACTGGCAGCAAAAACTGCAACCGCTGCCCGATTTCGAAACGCCTTGAACATGAAGGAATTCTAACACATCAGCCAAACTGTGCGAGCCCCTTCATCACCCAAGTATTAACGTTCTGAAGGGACCCAGATGGCTGATTAATCGCGAAACGGATCGTGAACCAGTATCGTGTCGTCGCGTTCCGGCGAGGTTGAAAGCAGCGCCACAGGAGCATCAATCAGCTCTTCAACCCGGCGTATATATTTCACCGCTGTTGCCGGCAGATCGGCCCAGGACCGGGCCCCAAAGGTCGACTCTGTCCACCCCTCCAGCGTTTCGTAGATCGGCTTGACCCGCGCTTGCGCAGCCGTCGCCGCTGGGAAATAGTCGATGCGCTTACCGTCCAATTCATAGCCGGTGCATACGTCTAGACTTTCCATACCATCCAGAACATCAAGCTTGGTCAGTGCAATGCCGGTCACGCCGCCCGTTTTGATCGTCTGACGCACCAGCACCGAGTCGAACCATCCGCAACGGCGCCGCCGTCCCGTGACCGTTCCGAATTCATGACCGCGCTCGCCAAGAAGTTGCCCGACCTCATTGTCCTGTTCGGTTGGAAACGGCCCTTCGCCGACACGTGTCGTGTACGCCTTTGTGATGCCCAAAACATAATCGATAGATCCAGGTCCGACCCCCGAACCAACGGCCGCTTGCGCGCTGATGGTATTTGACGATGTCACAAAGGGGTAAGTCCCATGATCGACATCCAGCAAAACACCCTGCGCCCCCTCGAACAAAATACGTTCACCCTTCGCCCGGGCTTGATCAAGCGTCCGCCAAACAGGGTCGGCGTAAGGTAAGATTTTGGGGGCGATTTCGAGAAGCTGGCCGACAACTTTTGCCACGTCCAGTTCCTCTTGGCCGTGTCCGCGTCGCAGCGCATTGTGATGATGCAGCATGTTTTCAACGCGCATCTCAAGCGAAGCGCTTTCCGCCAAGTCAATCAAACGAACGGCACGCCGGCCGATCTTATCTTCATAGGCGGGCCCAATGCCGCGCTTGGTTGTCCCAATCCGTATACTGATGTTACTGCCTTCACGCAGGACATCGAGTTCGCGATGAAGGGGCAAAATCAGTGCCGCATTTTCCGCAATCTTCAGATTGTCGGGCGACACCTCAACGCCCTGCTCGCGCAAACGTTCGATTTCTTCAAGCAAGGCCCATGGATCAACGACCACACCGTTTCCGATAACCGACAAGGTGCCGGGCCGTACGATACCGGACGGCAGCAGACTGAGCTTGTAGACCTTGCCGTCGATCACCAAGGTATGGCCGGCATTGTGTCCACCTTGAAAGCGCACAACCACTTTCGCGCGTTCCGACAGCCAGTCGACGATCTTGCCTTTTCCTTCGTCGCCCCATTGGGCGCCCACCACAACAACATTCGCCATCAGGCTTGCCTCTCTTCTGCTATCCCGGCTGGGCTATCAAGGTAAGTTGGGGGCCTTGTCATTGACCCAAGATCATTGGAGTGCCGCAAAATGTCGGCAGAGACGTGCATGCAACGCCGCCTCCGCGATTCGCGTCCACACACCTTACCACGCAAGGGCAGACTTCGCATTCTAACCGAGAAACAGCGCCATTGCCCATCAGAAGGAAAGCGGTTTTGCCTGCTGAACATGGGGCAATGCCAGGACATCAGACAAGACCTTTTCGGAAATCGGACCATCAACTGCAATAAGGGCGATGGCGTCGCCGCCGGCCTCAGCGCGGCCCAAGGCAAAGGAGGCAATATTCACACCGCCATCGCCAAGTGCCGTCCCCAACGATCCGATGAAACCGGGCTTATCCTCATTGGCGACATAAAGCATATGGTCCCGCAGCTCACTGTCCATATTGATGCCTTTGACCTGAATGATCCGCGGCAAGCCATCAGAAAAGACGGTTCCAGCCACGCCCCGTGTTTGACGTTCTGTGGTTACGATCAGTCGGATATAGCTTTCATAGATGCCCTTCCGATCGCGCTTTTCTTCGCTGACTGAAATTCCACGTTGTTCAGCCACCACTTTTGCGTTGACCATGTTGACTTCGGACAATTGCGGCCGCAAAAGCCCCGCAAGCGCGGTCAGGGTCAATGCATTCGTGTTCTCTTTTGCGATCGCGCCTTCATACTCAATCTTGACTTCCGTGATGGCGGATTCCGTTAACTGCCCCGCAAACAAGCCCAATTGTTCGGCCAATTTCACAAACGGCTTTAGCCGCGGTGCTTCCTCGGCTGAGATGGAAGGCATGTTCAGTGCATTTTGAACACCGCCCGTTGTCAGGAATTCCGATATTTGCTCTGCAACCTGCAGCGCAACATTTTCTTGCGCCTCTTGCGTCGACGCACCGAGATGCGGTGTGCAGACCACATTCGGATGCCCGAACAGAATATGCGACTTCGCAGGTTCTTCCGCAAAAACGTCCAGCGCCGCCCCCGCGACTTGTCCCGAATCGAGCGCTTCTTTCAAGGCTTCCTCGTCAATCAATCCGCCACGCGCGCAGTTGATGATCCGGACACCCTTTTTCGTTTTAGCCAGGGCTTTGGCATCCAAGACCCCACGCGTTTGATCGGTAAGCGGCGTGTGCAAGGTGATAAAGTCAGCACGCGAAAGCAGTTCGTCGAGTTCGACCTTTTCAACACCCAGATCCAACGCGCGTTCCGGAGACAGATAGGGATCGAACGCCACAACACGCATCCTAAGACCAATCGCACGCTCAGCCACAATCGACCCGATATTGCCGCAGCCAATGACACCAAGCGTTTTCGAGGTCAGCTCAACGCCCATGAACCGCGACTTTTCCCACTTGCCGTCATGGGTTGATGTGTTGGCTTCAGGGATTTGGCGTGCCAAGGCAAACATCATGGCGATCGCATGTTCTGCGGTCGTGATGGAGTTACCAAAAGGCGTGTTCATAACAACAACGCCGCTCTCGGTTGCCGCTTTCATGTCGACATTGTCGACACCAATGCCGGCACGTCCGATGACTTTTAGATTTTTGGCAGCCGCCAAGACAGGCGGTGTGACTTTAGTGGCCGAGCGGATGGCCAGGCCATCATAGTCACCGATGATCTCAATTAGTTCTTCTTTGTCTAATCCGGTCTTAACATCGACCTCTAAGCCACGGGACTTGAAGATTTCAGCCGCAGCGGGACTCATCTTATCGGAGATAAGGACTTTTGGCATTTCAGCCTCCAACGAAACAAGATAGAAAAAATGTGATTAAGCGGCAGCCGATTGTTGCGCACGCGCCGAGTTGAATGCCCAATCAAGCCACGGGGTGAGAGCTTCAAGATCAGCAGAGTCGATCGTAGCGCCGGCCCAGATGCGTAATCCCGGAGGCGCATCACGATATCCACCGATATCAAGGGCGACCCCTTCATCTTCCAGCAAACTTGCGATCAGCTTCGGCACCGCGGCTTGCGCATCCGCATCTAACGATTGGAACCAAGGGTCAACAATCTTGAGGCAGACGGAAGTGTTTGAACGGGATGCTTTATCCGTGCACAGAAAATCTACCCAATCCGTCTTTTGCACCCACGCTTCAAGCACACCCAGATTGGCGTTTGCCCGACCATGGAGTGCCTTAAGACCACCAATCTCTTGAGCCCAGGCCAACGTATCGAGATAGTCTTCGACGCACAGCATGGACGGCGTGTTGATGGTTTCACCCTTAAACACACCTTCGATCAGTTTGCCGCCCTTGGTCAGACGGAAGATCTTTGGAAGCGGCCAAGACGGCGCGTAGTTTTCCAAACGTTCAACCGCACGCGGGCTCAAAATCAGCATGCCATGTGCAGCCTCGCCGCCCATGACTTTCTGCCAAGAGAAGGTCGTAATATCGAGTTTGTCCCACGGCAGATCTTGGGCAAAGGCTGCGGACGTGGCGTCGCAGATCGTCAGGCCCTGTCGAGTCGGCGAAATCCAGTCGCCATTCGGCACTTTCGCGCCTGACGTGGTGCCGTTCCAAGTGAACACCACATCCCGGTCGGTATCGACCTGAGCGAGATCGGGCAGCGCGCCATAATCGGCCTCGAATTTGCGGACATCATCGAGTTTGAGCTGTTTCACAATATCCGTGACCCAGCCTGACCCGAAGCTTTCCCAAGCCAGTACGTCAACACCGCGCGCACCCAATACAGACCAGAGCGCCATTTCCACAGCGCCGGTGTCGGATGCGGGAACAATGCCAATCCGGTAATCGTTCGGCACGCCCAGAATCGCGCGCGTCTGATCAATCGCGGCTTTCAGTTTCGCTTTGCCCGCTTTTGACCGATGTGATCGGCCGACACAGGCGTCATTGAGTTTTTGGAGATCCCAGCCCGGCCGCTTGGCGCACGGACCAGAAGAAAAATAAGGCCGTGCGGGGCGCACAGCCGGTCGTTCAGTCGTTGTCATGTCGCTATTCCTTCCAGAATAGTTGCACCCCGTTGGGGGGGCGTGGCCCACGGTTCCTATAAGAGTTTTGCGAAGGCCGGTCAACAACAACTTCTGTCGCGGTTGCCCTATGCTTAACAATTGCTCAAGGCGCACAAGTCACGTAGGAGTCGATGCGCATGACGCAAGATATCGACCAACCACAGAAGAACCTTCAGGACAGTGCCAAGGCAAACAATGCTTTCTTTGTGCAACGCCCGACCGCTCACTGGGTGCTGTTTGCGGCGCTGGTTCTGCTCTATGCGTCGGCCTTCGGTCTTTACAAAATAACTTTAGAGACCATCCCCCCCATGACGACAGTCGCGTCGCGCATGATTTTTGCGGGGCTGCTGTTTTGGGCGCTGATGAAATGGCAAGGGCATGTTCTGCCTGCTCTGTTTGTCGGCCCTCAGGGGCAACGACATATCAATCCACTTTGGAAGTTCTTCTTTGCCTTGGGATTTGTTGGTAACAGCCTGCCCTTTTTTCTGATCGGTTGGGGTCAACAGGTGATCGACAGCGGGCCGGCAAGCATTCTGATCGCCTTCATGCCTTTGATCACATTGGTGCTTGCGCACTTTATGGTCGCCGGCGAAACACTCAATCTACAAAAGATCTTAGGGTTTATTGCGGGCCTTACTGGGATTGTCACCTTGGCCGGATATGACGCCTTCTCGACATTGGGCCGGGCCGATAACACATTGATCTATCAATTGGCGCTATTGGGGGGCGCGACGTGTTACGCCGTTAACAGCATTGTCACAAAACACTTGCCGCCCGTGGATGTGATCGTTTCCGGAACTGGCATCAGCATTGCCGCTTTTGTGATGACAGCACCGATGGCGCTGCTTTTTGACTTTGGCTCAGAGTGGCACCCGAGCACGCGTTCGATCATCGGCCTGATCGCCATGGGTATTTTCCCAACGGCGTTAGGAACACTCGCTTACCTGGAGCTGATCCGGCGCGCCGGACCCACATTCTTTTCGATGACCAATTACTTGGTGCCCATCTGCGCCGTGGCAATTGGTTACCTGTTTCTCAACGAATCCGTCAGTCCACAGACGATTATCTCACTTGCTCTCATCCTAACGGGGATCGGCATCACACAGATTCACTGGCGGCCTCAAACAAAAATCTCACCTTCCAAGTAAAGCTGCGCTTGGCCTTCCAAAAACACACGATCACCGTCAACTTGGCATTTGACCAGCCCGCCGCGCTTTGATCGTTGAAATCCTGTGACCAGTTTTTTGTTAAGACGGCTTGCCCAATAGGGTGCCAAAGCGCAATGGGCAGAGCCCGTGACGGGATCTTCTGGAACGCCTTTCAACGGCGCAAAAAATCGCGACACGAAATCAATCTCGTTGTCTGCATCAGCAGGGGCCGTAATGATCAGACCCCAACTGTCCATCTCCTTAAGGGCGCCACCAAGACCTGGCGAATAGGCCGCCCGGTCAACATCAGCCGCGCTATCAAAGACGGCCATCAGATTAGGCCCTCTGCGCACTTCGGTGGGCCCGACCCCAAGGACCTGTTCAAGCCGCCCAGCGAAGTCCGCTGAGTTCGGATCAAGTTCCGTGGGCGTCGCCGGAAAATCCATGCGCAGCCAGCCGTCGGCTTTCTGCGACACAACGAGAGGACCACTGCGCGTATGGAAGGTGATCGCGTCACCCGCATAGTTCAGTTTGGCAAACAATGTGTAGGCGCTGGCAAGCGTCGCGTGTCCGCACAGATCCACCTCGTCCGACGGTGTGAACCAACGCAAATCATAGGTGCCGTCCCCCCTGACAACGAAGAAGGCGGTCTCGGACAGGTTGTTCTCTTCAGCAATCTGTTGAAGCTGCACGTCAGACAGCCAGCTATCGAGAGGGACAATTGCTGCCGGATTGCCGCGAAAGGTCGCCGATGCAAAAGCGTCAACTTGAAACAATTTGAGAGACATGGCCGTTCTGCCTTGAAAACTGAGGTGGGAACAATCATTAGATTTCGACTACAAAGGATCATATTGTATCGACTAATATGAATACAATGATTATATTGTATCGATGACAATATGGACTCCCGAACTTAAGACCCGCGAAGGACACCCCTACCAACAGCTTGGCGCCGCGATCATCGACGCGATCAATGTAGGTGACCTTAAACCCGGTGAGCGGTTACCGCCGCAACGGGATCTCGCTTACGCGTTGAAGATATCTGTCGGAGCTGTTGGCCGCGCCTACGCGTTGGCACGGGCACGCGGGTTGTTGGTTGGCGAAGTCGGGCGCGGTACTTATGTTGCCGGTCGCAACAATCGTCCGAGTTCGGATGATTTTTCGTCCCCGGGCCACCAAGACACGGTTGTGAACCTTCGCCGGAATTTGCCCCCCGATATAGGCCAGGGAACAGTCCTGAAAGAACTGGCGCAATACGCGCTTGAAGACGGAGAGAATCTTTTTCTCGACTACAATCCATCAGGCGGGACCCTTCTGCAGCGCAGTGCCGGTGCGCAATGGTTGAGCCGATTTGGGATTGTTGCGCCACCCGACGATGTTGTGGTTTGCGCCGGCGTCCATCAAGCGATGACCATTGCCCTTCTAACCGCAACGAAGCCAGGTGATCTCATCGTCTGCGATCACTTGACCTATATGGGCATCAAGCAAATCGCCGTCATGCACCAACGCAGGCTGGAAGGGCTGCCCATGGACGCTCATGGGATGATACCGGAGGCGCTGGACGATATCTGCGCAAGAAAGAATGTAGCTGCCGTTTTTCTTGTCCCAACTTTTCAGAATCCGACAGCCTCTCTCATGCCGGCAGAGAGGCGCAACGCAATCGCAAAAATTGCCGAGACGAAAGATCTTTTTCTTTTGGAAGACGATGTTTATGCCGCATTGTTGCCGGCGCCTCTTCCGACATTTCAGAGCTTGGTACCAGAGCGGGTCTTCTATGCAAGCGGGTCTTCTAAATCGTTGGCACCGGGACTTCGTACGGCTTTCTTGAAAGCCCCGGCGCAATTCACCGAACGCGCGAAGGCAATCCAACATAATTTGAATCTGGGCCAAGCGCCTTTGATCGCAAATCTCACTGCACAATTCATTTCGAGTGGCGCTATGGAACAAGTTCTTGCCGCGCAACGCAAAGAGGTCGCCAAACGCGCGGCGGCGGCTAAGGAGCTGTTTTCTGATTATGTACTCACCTGTCATGAAAGCGCCATTCATGCCTGGCTCACCTTGCCCGAATCGTGGCGCGCGCATGAATTTTCTCAAGCCGCCCTTGATCATGGCATCTCGCTAACCATTGCTGAGGACTATGCGGTCGGCCGGCAGCCGGCCCCCCAGGCTGTTCGTCTCGCGCTCGGCGCACCAAAGACACTCGGCGACCTGAGGGCTGCGCTCCTATCTCTCAAGGAATTGCTCGAAGAAAACCCGCTTGAGCAAACGCAAGTTTAGCAGGCCGCTGAAAAAGTCATCTGGACCCTTCGAGACGGGCCTATCGGCCCTCCTCAGGGTGAGGAACTTAACAAAAGCCTCATGGTGAGGAGGCGCGATAGCGCCGTCTCGAACCATGGAGGGATAAAGCGATGACTTTATTCAGTGGTTTGCTAGGTCTCGTCTCGGCGCAAGGGGTGGCAATGATTAAGGGGGCCCTGCCCTTCACCAAAGCCCGGCGCAGAGTCGATGGCCTTTAGGACAAACGCGCGTGCGCTGTCCACCGCCTCTCTGATTGTGTGGCCTTGCGCCAAATAGGCGGCGATGCCCGAAGCCAGCGTACATCCTGTCCCATGGGTGTGGCGTGTTTGAATCCGTTGGGTCTCCCAAAGCGTAAAGTCGCCCTCATCCAAAAGGATGTCGATCAAACGGTCGCCTTCCAAATGCCCGCCCTTAATAAGCACGGCCCGCGCGCCAAGCGCGCTTAGCGCCGTGGCGGCTGCTTTCATATCATCAACCGACTGGATCTTGCGGCCGATAAGGACTTCCGCTTCCGGAATGTTAGGCGTCAGCAAAGTATCACGTGTTATGAGGCGCTCCTTGAGGACTTCAACCGCATCCTCTTGCATAAGCGGCGCGCCTCCCTTTGCGACCATAACCGGGTCGACAACGCGTGGAACATCCCGCGCATGCTCTTTAAGCGCATCCGCAACGCAAATCATGACCTTCTTATCGACCAGCATGCCGGTTTTGATCACATCTGCGCCGATATCGGTGATCACCGAAACAATTTGATCGCGGATCATTTCATTGGGAACAACATGAACGCCGGAAACGCCCAGCGTGTTTTGGGCCGTTATCGCTGTGATCGCAGTGGCCGCGTAACTGCCAAGCATGGTGATGGTTTTCACATCGGCTTGAATGCCAGCGCCCCCACCCGAATCCGATCCCGCAACAATCAGGACACGGCCTTTTATGGAATAGGTTTGGTTAGCCATACGCGTCTGCTACGCGGTCACTTGAATTTGACTGCCATCCGCCAATTGATCGTCAAACACTGTTCACGGCGTGGAACACCCAGGCCTTACACGCAAACCTGTTCGAGCGAGGTGACAATGTCGCCAACCACGGCGTTGACCAATTGGGCATCGTCTCCTTCTGCCATCACGCGTATGACGGGCTCCGTTCCCGACTTACGGATCAGGACGCGCCCACAATCACCAAGCCGGGCTTCTCCCTCACGGATCGCCTCTTGCACAAGAGGTTCTTCAAGGGGCTTACCAGATTTAAAGCGCACATTCTTGAGCAGTTGAGGCACAGGATCAAACAGATGACACACTTCACTTGCCGGTTTGCCCCCGGCTGCGATCACCGCAAGAACTTGCAGGGCGGCAATAAGACCATCGCCCGTCGTCGTAAAGTCACTCAGAATAATGTGTCCGGATTGCTCGCCTCCCACATTCTGGCCGTGGGCACGCATATGTTCGACGATGTAGCGATCGCCCACCTGTGTTCTTGCGAAATCGAGCTTCAAGCCGCGCACATAGCGTTCGAGCGCGAGATTTGACATCACCGTGCCAACAATACCGTCACCGGCCAACCGTCCGGACCCGGACCATGACTGTGCGACCAGCCCAATCAGTTGATCGCCGTCGACGAGATTGCCCTTCTCATCAACAATCAAGACACGATCCGCGTCACCATCCAGCGCGATGCCGAGATCCGCACGGGTTTCTTTCACTTTTTCGGCAACCAATTCCGGAGAAGTCGAGCCGCACTTTTGGTTGATATTGAACCCGTTAGGATCAACGCCGGTGGAAATCACCTCGGCGCCGAGTTCCCACAAAGCCGCGGGCGCGACCTTGTACGCAGCGCCATTGGCACAATCAACAACCACCCGCAGCCCATCAAGACTGAGATTGCGAGGGAACGTTCGTTTCGCAAATTCGATGTACCGCGCTTGTGCGTCATCTATCCGTTTGGTCCGTCCCAACTCATCCGGCGGCGCCAGCCCGTCTGCAAGACCATTGTCCATGAGGGCTTCGATTTCGAGTTCCTTTTGGTCAGACAGTTTAAACCCATCGGGCCCGAACAGTTTGATGCCATTGTCATGGAACGGATTGTGAGACGCGGAAATCATCACGCCGAGGTCCGCCCGCAGAGAACGGGTTAACATGGCAACGGCGGGCGTCGGCAAAGGACCGAACAAAAACACGTCCATCCCAACAGATGTGAAGCCGGCCGTCAGGGCAGGCTCAATCATATAGCCTGATAACCGTGTGTCTTTGCCGATGACCACTCGATGGCGATGATCCCCCCGGCGGAAGATGCGGCCGGCGGCCATTCCAACCCGCAGCGCTGTTTCCGCTGTCATGGGATCGGCGTTTGCGGTTCCCCTGATTCCGTCCGTCCCGAAATATTTCCGCGTCATAACTCGTCTCGCAGCTCTCAATAAAATCGCATACAGAATTCGTGATTATCCCGCCCAAGTGTAACCTATTGGTTGCGCTGCGTGAATTACCGATTAGTCGTTGCCGCTCAAGGCGTTAATCACCCTTAGCCCGTCCGTTAAGGCCTGAACGTCATGGGTCCGGATCGCATCGGCCCCCTCGCCCGCCGCGAAGATTTCGGCGGCCAATGTCGCAGATCCCACTTCTCCGACCGGCCGTCCCGACAGCTTGCGCAGAAAAGACTTCCGCGACACAGAAATCAGCACCGGCACACCAAACAGGTCTTTCAGGTCGCCAATCCGTTGCAGCACCGCCACCGAAACTTCGGGCAAAGTGGACAAGAAGAAGCCCATGCCCGGATCAAGGATAAGCCTGTCCTTTGAAATGCCAGCCGCCGTCAGTTCCGTGAACCGCCGATCGAAGAACCCAACCAGATGCTCCCAGACTGTGTCGGTCGTCAGTTCGACCCGTGTTGCCGGTCCATCGGATTGAACAGAGTGCATGACAACAAGCTGGGCAGAGGCGCGTGCCAGAGTCGGATAAAGATCTTTATCAGGGAAGCCCTGTATGTCGTTGAGGACATCGACACCGCGGTCTAGAGCGAACTTCTGAACCTCCGGTTTCCAGCTGTCGATCGATACCGCTACGCCTCGCTTCTGAACGAACTCGATCACCGGCGAGAGCCGTTCTATCTCAACGTCTGGCTCAATTGGATTGGCATCTGGATTGCTGGATGCGGCGCCAATGTCGATGACATCCGCACCGCCTTCGATCAGCGAGTCGGCATGCGCGCATGCATCATCGATCGCAAGGTATCGACCACCATCGGAAAAGGAATCCTCGGTGACATTGAGGATTCCGTAAAGACGAGGTGTCACGTTCCCGGCTGAGGTTCCGGTTTGCCGCCAATGCCGCCCAGAGGTCCTGAACGTTTTGGTTTGCCCGCAGAAGGTACCGACGACGTGGGTGCTGCGGTTTTTTCGGGTTCCTCAAAAACATCGCGCTGCGGCGCTTCTCCGCGCAACAAGGCTTCGATTTCTTCGCCGGTCAGCGTTTCGTATTCCAACAGGCCCTCTGCCAATGTGTGCAGGTCGTCGATATTTTCCGACAAAATGCGCTTGGCTTCGTTGTGTCCGGATTCGACCAGAATTCTGACTTCGGAATCGATCTTTCTCGCGGTTTCTTCCGACATGGATTGTTGACGCGAGACTGAATGCCCTAAGAAGACCTCGTCTTGATTGTCGCCATAAGCAAGCGGTCCTAACTCATCGCTCATGCCCCATTGCGTGACCATGGCCCGCGCGAGTCCTGTGGCTTGCTTGATATCCCCGGAAGCACCTGATGTGACTTTGTCATGTCCGAAGATCAGTTCTTCCGCGACGCGTCCCCCCATCGCAATTGCGAGGTCAGATTCCATCTGTTCGCGCGACTGAGAAAGCTGATCTGCCTCCGGCAGACGCATGACCATACCGAGCGCGCGACCGCGCGGAATGATGGTTGCCTTGTGGATCGGATGCGAGGCCGGCACATGCAAGGTGACAATGGCGTGGCCGCCTTCGTGATAGGCCGTCAGTTTTTTCTCGTCCTCCGACATGACCATGGACCGCCGCTCGGCGCCCATCATCACTTTATCTTTGGCATCCTCGAAGTCTTGCATGGTGACCAGCCGCTTGCTGCGGCGTGCCGCCAACAAGGCTGCCTCGTTCACCAGATTGGCCAGGTCGGCACCTGAAAAGCCCGGCGTGCCGCGGGCGATGACGCGCACGTTCACATCTGGGGCCAAAGGCACTTTACGCACATGCACTTTCAAAATGCGTTCGCGACCGATGATGTCCGGGTTTGGAACCACAACTTGGCGATCAAACCGGCCAGGACGCAGCAACGCCGGATCAAGGACATCGGGCCGGTTGGTGGCCGCAACCAGGATCACGCCTTCGTTCGCCTCAAAGCCGTCCATCTCGACCAGCAATTGGTTCAGCGTCTGCTCGCGTTCATCGTTACCGCCGCCAAGTCCGGCGCCACGATGACGTCCAACCGCATCGATTTCGTCGATGAAGATTATGCAGGGCGCATTCTTTTTTGCTTGTTCGAACATGTCGCGGACGCGGCTCGCGCCGACACCGACAAACATTTCAACAAAGTCAGAACCGGAGATCGTGAAGAAAGGCACATTGGCTTCGCCGGCGATCGCGCGCGCCAACAAAGTCTTACCCGTTCCCGGAGGCCCAACAAGCAACGCACCTTTTGGGATGCGTCCACCCAATCGTTGAAACTTTTGTGGATCGCGCAAGAACTCGACAATCTCTTGCAGTTCCTCTTTCGCCTCGTCCACACCGGCAACGTCATCGAAAGTCACACGGCCATGACGCTCTGTCAGCAACCGCGCTTTTGACTTGCCGAAGCCCATGGCTTTGCCGCCACCCGATTGCATCTGCCGCATAAAGAATATCCAGACGGCGATCAGCAGCAGCATGGGGAACCATGAGACCAAGATTCCCAGTAACGACGGCACCCGGTCTTCTTCAGGCAGCACGGCGATCGAGACGCCTTTACTGTAGAGGCGATCAATCAGGCTTGGGTCATCCGGTGCAATCGTTTGGAATTTCTCAGACGTGTCGCGCAACCGGCCGGTAATGTTTTTGCCGCGTATCTGAACTTCTTCAACATTGCCGGCATCAACATTTTGGACAAACTGTGAATAGTCTATCGTTTCGGCAGCCTCCGTCGGCTGCGGACCGTTCATCAAGTTAAACAGTGCGACGACCAGAAGGGCGATGATCACCCAAAGCGCAAAATTGCGGAAATTATTCAAGGACGAGACCTTTCCAGGGCAGAGCCGACAGACGAAGACAACCACATAGGCCGCCAACAGTACCGTTCATAGATAGTAGCGAAGAAAAAGTTTACCAGACTTCAACTTAATCGCTCAACTCGATGTTCAGCTTTCGTGAGCCGATAACCCCAAAAAACGCGCTGAAAAGGCCAAACCGAGCCCTATGGCCCCAGAATGCACAACGCCCAGGTGGGGTACCGCCCTCACTTCCTCGCCAAGCCACAGAGAGGGCAGCCCCAGACGAATCTCATACGGCAACTTGGTTTGTACTTGATCTCGAATGGTGCGCCAGCCGTCTTCCCCTAGCGGTCGCACAGAATACCCGCGAAAAGAATCAGGTTTTTCCGACATGCCCGCCTCGCCGGAACGGGTAAGTTCGACGCAAAAGCGGTTATCCCACATGACCGTTTGGCCGGGCCGAATGGGTATCACGGCCGCATCCACCGCCCTTAACTCACGCGCAATCACCAGGCGACCTGCTTCATCATCGCGAAGGGTACAACCGGCGAGTGTCCGGCCAGACGTCTGTTCGCGCGTCCGAATGATATCAAACAGCGGTGCAAGTTTTTCAAACCGGGGTCTGTATGTGTGGCCGCCGACTATTTGCAATGCCCTGGATAAGACCCGCAACCCGATTTCGTCGGGTGCATCCGCTAGCGCCGCGCGTTCAAGCGTTACGTAACCGGAGTCATGCACGGTTCCTATTTCATTCCAGAGAATCGCCGCGAAATGATCGAGCGCTTCGCGGGCCCTGCCCATATGTTCGGCTGTTCGGGCTAGCCGGTCTCGCGTTAGCCCTTGTGTGTGCAAGTCGGCAAGCAATGTCCGCATGCGCACTCTGGCATAACCCACATCTTCGTTGGAGGGGTCATCGATCCAACAAAGACTGCGCTCCTGAAGAAAAAACGTCAGCGCCTCCCGCGAGACTCCAAGCAAGGGCCTGAGCAAACGTACGCTGCCGCGCTCTGTCACTGGTGACATTGCCGCCAATCCGTCCACGCCGCTGCCTCTTACCAGACGCATCAAGATCGTCTCGGCTTGGTCATCTTCGGTATGCGCCAAGTAGAGATCATGCACACCGCGGGACCGGCACCATTCCGTCATCAGCTCATAACGGGCGCGGCGCGCCGCTTCTTGAATACCGGACTTTGGTTTTTCCCCTGACCAGGCCAAAGTCACATGATTGAGATTTAATCGCTGCGCCATTTCCGCCACTTGCTCGGCTTCATGCGAAGAGGCCGCGCGCAATCGGTGGTCGACTGTCAGGATGGTCAAATCTTCGAAAGGGACTGACGACGCCGCAAGCAAATGCATGAGCGCGGCGCTATCGCGTCCACCCGACACGGCAACAGCGGCACAGGAGCTGGGCGTCAGTTTCTCAAGGAGGGAATCAAATTGAGCTTGTTCAATTGTATCCAAAACCGCCTTGCAATCTTACGGACAAGAAGCCTTGTTCCGTTCGCGCTTGGCCGTATCGAGGATGATGCGGCTTGCCTTGGGATATTCATCTCGAATCGAGGATAGAACACCGCACCCATCCTTGACGTCGCCAAGATTGATCAGGCTCAGCCCAAGCTTCAGCAGACTGTCGGGTGCTTTTTCGCTTCGGGGATACTGCTTGATGCCTTGCAGATATGTTTGTGCGGCATCGCGATAGTTCCTGCGGGCATAGTAGGACTCACCCAACCAAAATTGCGCTTTGCCGGCGAGCGGATCATCGGGATGCTGATCAAGAAAGGTGCGGAAAGCAACTTCACCACCCTGATAGTCTCCCCGAAACAGCAGATCGTGCGCTGTCTTGAACTTCTGTTCAGGCGTGTCGCCCAATGAAGCCACGGGCACCGTTCCAAGCGTCCCGCTGGGCAGCGGCGCCGGGGTACTTAACTCCACATCACCAACCGTCGGCGCGGCAGTGATGTTCGGCTGGGCCGCCGTTTGCGAAGGCTGATTGCCAGATGGCGTCGATGAAAAAGCCGATAGACCCGTCTTTTGCTCAAGGGCACCGAGGCGATATTCAACGTCTTGAGACATGCGGTCGAAACGGCTGGCAACCTGCAATGATCGATGGTTCGATTCCTCTACCAAACCCCTCAGTGTACGGAGCGCATTTTCTAGCTCGTTGAGCCGTATGGACATGCGCGCCGCCGTCGATTCGTTCACGGAGCCGTCGTCAGCTGTTTGAGCGGTCGCGAGCACATTGCCTGAGTTTTGATAATATTCCCGCTGCAGATCACGCAGATCTTTTTCGAGACCTTCGATACGGCTCAGCAATTGATTGGCATCGTTATAGGTTTGCGCGTTGACGGAAGTCAGCATGAGTGTTCCCGCGCACAAAGCGCCAGCAATACCACAGACCCTCATGATCCTGTTCGCGTAGAGCATTAGATTCCTGACCTCAATCACCGTCATGACAACAATCCCAATCTCATTGCCCCTTGCACGCCCGCGCACGTCAGTGCCGCGCGCCCTCGCGAGCGAAAGTCTCGGCAAAGAGTTGGCCAAAATTTGGGCGGCCAGCCACGAGCCATTCCGCAATACGAAAAGGGCGCCCTATAAAAGACGCCCCTTCGTTAATCGATCGTAAACCAGAACTTATGAGCCGGCTGAGCCGCCTGTCACGCTGGTCGTTCCATTGCGGTTCTGCGCCCAGCAATCATTTGTCGAAGCTGTGCAAACCGGGCGCTCTTTGCCGTAAGAAATCGTGCGGACACGACTTGGGCTTACACCAAGACTAACCAAGTAATCGCGCGTTGCGTTCGCACGGCGATCGCCAAGGGCCAAGTTATACTCACGCGTACCACGTTCGTCTGCATTGCCCGCGATTTGAACGGTAATGGACGGATACTGGTCAAGCCAGCTTGCCTGACGCTGCAGGGTCGCGCGTGCTTCTGCATTAAGCGTATATTGATCTAAAGCAAAGAAAACGCGATCGCCAACATTTGCAACCAGCTCTTCTTGTGAACCAGGAAGAACTGAACTGCCGTCTGCATCACCAGACTGGGATGTTGAACAGGCGGCAACGGAAAGAAGTGCCGCTCCGACACTTAAAAGACGAATCCCTCGTAGAGCACGGCTCATCGAATCTAACTCCATCATTTGAACCAAAACATAGGCGACTTAGAGGATCCAAAAATTTGGCCGCTCGCGCCTGGAGATGCGCCTTTCTTATTCTCCAGACAACCCAGTCCATAAACGAAAATGTTGAGAATCACATTAACTCCCCGAGGTTAACGGATCAAGGGAGACCAGGCCGGATCCGAAGCATCACCTGGTGTTATGATGACTCTTTCGTTATAGCCGGTAAGATCGACAGACCATAAACGTACTTCACCGCCGCTACCGTCTTTTCGATTACGGCTTTGACGGAAGAAAATCAAAACACGACCGTTCGGCGCCCATGTGGGCCCCTCGTCGAGAAAACTCTCGGTCAAGACACGCTCGCCCGTGCCGTCGGGGCGCATGACGCCGATGTAGAATTTGCCCCTTAAAATTTTCGTAAAAGCAATGTAATCGCCACGCGGCGACCAAACCGGTGTTGCAAACCTGCCCTCGCCAAAGCTGATGCGTCGTTGATTGCTGCCGTCCGAGTTCATGACATAGATCTGCTGACTGCCGCTGCGGTCAGAATTGAAGGCAAGCTGGCGGCCATCCGGTGAGGCAGACGGCGACGTGTCAATGGAAGGGTCGAATGTCAGCCGGCGTTTGACGCGCCGCTGAAGATCCATCGTGTAGATGTCCGAATTGCCGCCCTTAGCAAGGCTCATAATGATGGTCTTGCCGTCGGGCGAAAAACGCGGCGCGAAGGTCATGCCGTCGAAATCACCGACAACTTCCTGCTGCCCCGTTTCTATATTGAGCAAGTACACGCGCGGCGCGTTATTGAAATAGGACAGATATGTGATTTCTTGGCTTGTGGGGCTGAAGCGAGGGGTCAGCACCAAGTGCGACCCGTCCGTCAAAAACTTCGAATTCGCACCGTCCTGATCCATGATGGCGAGGCGTTTGACCCGACGGTTCTTGGGACCCGATTCCGAAACATAGACAACCCGCGTATCAAAATAGCCTGACTCGCCCGTCAAACGCTCGTAGATGGCATCTGAAATCAGATGCGCAACGCGCCGCCAGTTTTCAGGAGTCGTATAGAATTGCAGACCCGTCATCTGCTCTTCGGCAAACACATCCCAAAGACGAAACTCAATGCGTAATCTGCCGTCATCCTGCAAAATGGCCTGTCCAGTCACCAAAGCTTGCGCATTGATAATGCGCCAATCGCCAAATCGCGGCCGCACATTGATGTCTTTGATGTCTTCGATGTGAGCGCGATCTTCGATCGGGCGGAAAAGGCCGGACCGTTCCAAATTGCCTTTGATGACCCCGGAGAGATCTTTTCCGACAACATCCGCCGTAGGCGCGACGCCGACAAACTCAGGTACGGCAATGGGCAAAGGGTCTACATTGCCTCTGGTAATGTCAATTTGCAGCACCGCATGTGCAGGTCCGAAAGACACGGCCATCACCGCCATCAAGGCTGCGAAAAATGACGCAACTTGCCTGCTGAATTTATTCCGAACCATCGAAAGACACCGTTCCATTGTCTTAGCCACCCAACATTTCTCTCGGATCAAATCTCAAATCGATTTGCCGCCAGTTTTGATACTTATCGCGCGGCATTTGATAAGGCTGACACCGCCTGATCGCCCGCAACGCTGATTCTGCCGCGACCCGATAATATTGATCGCCACCAAGGCCAAACCGATTGTCCAACACTGCCGGCGCGCCCGACAGCGAACCATCCGGGTTCAAACTAATGCGGATGGTAACGACCAAATCTTCCGGATTGGCCGCCCCGCCTGGAAAGCTCCAACATTTTTCAACCTGAACCCGCAATGCATCGATTTCACTTAAGGTCATGTTGGTGCCAAGCCCAACCTGCTGGGTCGCTTGGTTGACTTCCGGCTTCGCGCGCTGTTCTTGCTCGGCAACCGGCCGCAATTCTTGTTCGTCTTTTGGATGTTTATCCAAAAGGGCTGCAATGCGATCTGCATTAAATCGTTTCTTTTCAGGCGGCGGCTTTGGCTTTGTGCGCGGTTTAGCCCGTGCGGTTACGACAGGCTTTGGCTTTTCAACTTTTTTGGGTTCCTCAACCTTTGGTTCCGGCTCGGGTTCCGGCGCAAGTTTTGGAATCTCTTCCGGTTCGGGCTCTGGTGCGGGCGGTGTCGGCGGAAGCGCAGCAACCTTTTCTTCTGGTTCGGGCTCTTCCTCTACCGTTTGCACTTCATCCTCTTCAACGGGTTCGGGTTCCGGCTCCGGCTGGGCTTTGATGTTTGTTTCATCTGCAATCGTCACCAATTCTACCGGCAAGATTTGAGGAAGAACTTCAGGGTCAGTCGCGAACAAGGGGAGTCCGACAAAAGCGAACACCACAACTGCCACATGCAGTATGAACGACAACAAACTCCCGAATCGCATTTAGCAACCTCAATTCTTCGCGGGAGTCTCACTAACCATTGCTATCTTGCCGAAGCCGGCTTGGTTCATCGTAGCCATGACCTGGATAACAGTGCCGTAATTCACTTTCTCATCGCCACGCACGTAGATGCGCTCTTCGTAACCACTTTCCGAAATGGCCAGCAGTCTGGGGACCAATTCATCGATCTCAACGACCGTGTCTTGCAGATAGATTTGTCCTTCCGCATTGACGGTGACCGCGAGAGGCTCTTTATCGCCGGAAAGGGGAGGCGCTTTTGCTTTCGGCAGGTCGACCGAGACGCCGACTGTCAGCAAAGGGGCGGCCACCATGAAAATGATCAACAAAACCAGCATGACGTCGACCAACGGCGTCACGTTGATTTCGCTCATCGGCCGATGCGTACTCATAATCCGGCGGCGCTTGCCGCCACCGCCGCCGCCTGACCCGCCTGCAGACATGCCCATCTAGCGAGCCCTTTCGTCCAACTGGCGAGACAGAATGGCTGAGAACTCGTCGGCAAATCCTTCAAGCTTTGAAGAGTAGCGTGACAGATCGTTTGAGAACTTGTTGTAGGCAACAACAGCCGGAATAGCCGCAACCAACCCAAGAGCTGTTGCAAACAGGGCTTCTGCGATACCTGGCGCCACGGTCGCAAGGTTCGTGTCATTGTTGGCGGCGATGTCTTGGAAACTGTTCATGATCCCCCAGACGGTTCCGAACAGACCGACAAAAGGCGCCGTCGATCCGACTGTCGCAAGGAACCCGAGACGTTTTTCCAAACGGCCAACCTCGCGCGTCAACGTCACCGACATCACTTTATCGATACGTTCGCGCACGCTTGCAGCTAAATCACCGGAAACGGATCCGCCTTCAAATGAACGGCGCCACTCACGCATCGCGGCCACAAAAACGACGGCCATCGGATTGTCGGGCTTGTGAGAGATGTTTTGGTAGAGGTCGTCGAGTGACTTACCGGACCAGAAAACTTGTTCGAAATTGTCAGACTTGCGCGAGGCTTTGCCGATCCTTCCGGATTTTTCAAAGATGATCGCCCAACTCCAAAACGATGCGCCGACAAGTGTCAGCAATACCCCTTTGACGACTAAATCCGCCTGCGCAACAAGCGACCAAATGCTATAGTCGTTGGCCGCCAGGCCTGTCGCGGCTTGCGCCACTAGGTCCGGTTCCATCCTCTTGCCTTCCTTTTCGTAGCCTTTCGCCTGAAATCACGGCTGTGCGCGGGCGGCTGAAAACAGACTTTCATCCCCCCAAATCCCCAGGGCAATAACACAGTTAATTGTGACCAAACTAGGGCGTCTAAGGCTCGCTAAACTCTAATAAAATCCTAGGAAATATAGGGTCCAAGAGCCTCACGTACCGTTAACGGCAACCGCCTTGGTTTGCCATTTTTGTTGATACATACGGCATGAACTGAAGCGGTTACCAAATCGTTACCATCCCGCTTAACGGCTTGGCTGGCAAAGATGCTTGGTCCGCGCATATCCACATAACGCGTATGAACCTCGAGTGAATCATCGATACGTGCCGGTGCGACAAATTCCAATTGGATGCTGCGGATGGTGAAGGCCAACGCCTCGTCCCGCTGCCAAAGCTCGACGTGATGGACACCCGCCATTCTCAGAAAATCGGTACGCCCGCGTTCAAAGAACTTGAGATAGTTCGCGTGATAGACAACCCCGGTGAAGTCAGTTTCTTCGTAATAGACGCGAATAGGCAGAATATGGGTTCGGTCTTGAAATGCCCCGGTCGCGGGCCCCTCGCCTCCCACCTCAGTCACGATTCATCCTCAAAGAAGCTGTCTTGGACGTCTTTAAGTCCTTTCGGCGTCGCCAGTCCCAAGTGACCATAGGTCTTCGCCGTCACCAGGCGTCCGCGCGGTGTCCGCTGAATGAAGCCCTGCTGAATAAGATAAGGCTCAATAACGTCCTCGATGGCGTCTCGTGCTTCGCTCAAGGCCGCTGCGATCGTTTCTACCCCCACCGGACCGCCCGAAAACTGCTCCGCGATGAGGCAAAGATAGCGGCGGTCTAGCGCGTCAAGCCCCAGTGAGTCGACTTCGAGCTGAGTAAGCGCACGATCCGCTAACACCGCATCAACCGTCTCGGCTTTTGCTACCGTCGCAAAGTCTCGCACACGGCGCAGAAGACGTCCCGCGATTCGTGGCGTTCCGCGTGAACGGCGCGCGATTTCCTGCGCACCTGCCTGAGGCAAATTGAGGTCAAGCAGATGCGCGTTGCGACTGACGATCTGCTGCAACTCCATCTCTTCGTAAAAATTGAGGCGAACAGGGATGCCAAACCGATCGCGCAGCGGCGTGGTCAACAATCCAGAACGCGTGGTTGCCCCGACCAAAGTGAAGCGTGCCAGGTCTATGCGCACCGACCGCGCAGCCGGACCTTCACCGATCATGATATCGAGGGCAAAGTCCTCCATGGCCGGATACAACACTTCTTCCACAGCCGGATTCAGCCGATGTATTTCATCAATAAACAGCACATCGTTCGGCTCTAGATTGGTGAGCATGGCCGCAAGATCGCCGGCCTTGGCGATAATCGGCCCTGAGGTCATTCGAAAATTGACACCAAGTTCCCGCGCAATGATTTGGGCGAGCGTTGTTTTGCCAAGGCCGGGCGGACCGTGAAGCAGAACATGATCCATAGCTTCGCCGCGTTGCCGGGCGGCTTCGACAAAAACGCTCAGATTTGCGCGCGCCTGCTGTTGCCCGACGAATTCATCTAAAGTCAGAGGGCGCAACGTACCCTCGCTATTGTCCAATTCAGGCCTGTGTTCGGGATTGACCGCGCGATCTTCTGCAAAACTCATGCGCTAAGTTCCTTCAAAGCAGAACGTATCAAGTCTTGAACCTGTGATTGGGCCGGCGCGCCCTGCTGAGCAACTTGGAGCGCACGCGCGGCATCTGCTTGCCGGTACCCCAGTTTGATCAACGCTGACAAGGCGTCATCCATCTGCGCCGGTGCGCCGTCTTGCTCATCCTTAGCCGTGGAAGCCCCCTTCTTGCGCGACTTGACTGCAATCCCCGGCCCGCCCGGTAGAGGTTTGTCCTTGAGTTCCGTGACGATGCGGTTCGCCAGCTTGGGTCCAACTCCCTGAGCTTGCGCCACAATGGACTTGTCCTGAAAAGTGACGGCCTTGGCCAGATCACCGACCGAAACGGTTCCTAGAATGGCCAGAGCCACACGGGCGCCGACGCCCTGCACACTTTGCAGAAACCGAAACCAGTCTCGCTCTTCTGGCGATTGGAAACCGTAAAGCCGAAACATATCTTCGCGCACATGGGTTTCGATGAACAAAACCAGTTCATCGCCCAACCCTGGAAGATTGGACAAAGTTCGGCTCCCGCAATGAACGAGATAGCCAACCCCCCCAACGTCAATAATCAACGTCTCGTCGTTCACTTCATCAAGATTGCCGTGCAATTTGCCAATCATTGCGCTGCCTTTTGTTGAGCGACGACGGCACGATGGGAAAACTGATTCTGCATATGGTGAGCATGACAGATCGCAACCGCCAATGCATCCGCGGCGTCGGGCCCTTCGATTTCACATCGCGGCAACAGATGCCGAACCATGTGGTGAATCTGTTCTTTGGCTGCGTGTCCGACGCCGACAACCGATTTCTTGACGACATTGGGTGCGTATTCAGCAACATCCAGTCCATGGAGCGCCGGAACCAACAGAGCGATCCCCCGGGCCTGTCCGAGTTTCAGCGTTGCCGCGGCATCCTTGTTGACAAATGTCTGCTCGACAGCCGCTCCTGTCGGCGTCAGTTTAGCCGTGAGATCATCCAACGCCTGATAGATTTCAGCGAGACGCTGAGCCAAAGTCTGCTTGGGATCAACCGCAATAACGCCATTCGCAACATGCTTAAGACGGTTGCCATCCGCCGTTATCAGGCCCCACCCCATTTTTCGGAGGCCGGGATCAAGTCCTAGCAAACGGTGCGGCGCCATTGCTTTCCTTTTGACCGTTGGTCTCAATCGGCGCTGCCAACGGACACGACTTTCAAAAGTCGCGGTCTATGCGGTTAACTTCGCCATGACGTCTTCAGCGACTTCGAAATTCGCATACACATTCTGGACGTCGTCATTGTCTTCAAGCACGTCCAGCATCTTGAGCAATGTCTGGGCGGCCTGCTCGTCCACGCTTACTTGATTCTGCGGCCGCCAAACAAGGCCAGACCTTTCGGCTTCGCCAAGCTGTTTCTCAAGCGCGTCACGCACTTCATGAAGCTGGTCAGGCGCGCACACGAATTCATGCGCCTCGTCGCCGGACTCGCATTCATCGGCGCCAGCTTCAATGGCTGCTTCCAACATGGAATCCGCGTCGCCGGCCGCTACGGGATAACGAATGATGCCAACATGATCGAACATAAAAGACACGCTACCGCTTTCCGCTAATGACCCACCATGTTTGGTGAACGCCGCCCGCACTTCACCCGCGGTGCGATTTCTGTTGTCAGTCAACGCCTCAACGATGACGGCTACGCCGCTGGTCCCGTAGCCCTCATAGCGAATGTCCTCATAATTTTCGCTGTCATTGCCTTGGCTCTTTTTGATAGCCCGATCAATGTTGTCCTTTGGCATGTTTTCTTTGCGTGCCGCAATAATTGCAGAACGCAGCCGCGGATTTTTGTCGGGATCGGGCATGCCCAGCTTGGCAGCAACCGTGATTTCCTTCGCGAGCTTGGAAAACACCTTGGCGCGCTTCTTATCCTGCGCGCCCTTGCGATACATGATGTTCTTAAACTGTGAATGTCCGGCCATACGCTCTTCCCTTTGGGCGCTCTTATTCGGTACTGAGACCCCGGTTTTGGACGAGATCGGGAGGTGGGGTCAAGATAACCTGTTCAATCTCGCACCTTGGGTAAATTTGGCATTAAGCGCCCCCCAAGACGCACAGGTTCAATCCGTTCAGCTACACCTGTATGCCGATCAATCTCAACATAGACCGCGCAAAAAGTTGCCGGACCAAGCGCCGGTGTAAATCGCCCGCCCGAGACTTTTTTTGTAAATCGGTGAAGAGGCTCACTTTTCTCCATGCCTATCACGGAGTCATAGTCGGCGCAGGCCCCTGCATCGGTTTGATAGGCGGTTCCACCTGGCAGAATCTGTGCGTCTGCGGTTGGAACATGGGAATGTGTGCCAACAACCAGACTGGCCCGACCATCTGCAAAGTGCCCCATGGCCATCTTTTCAGACGTCGCCTCGGCATGAATGTCCACAACAATAGCTGAAACATCCTGACCAAGCCGCAGTTTGGCCAGCTCGCCCTCAACGCTCGCGAAGGGATCATCGAGCGGGTCCATGAAAACGCGGCCCATCACATTGATGACAGCAACTTTGGCGTTGTTGCGCGCAGCGACAACAACCACGCCCTTACCGGGCGTGCCTGCAGGAAAATTGTGAGGCCGCAGCAAGCGCTCGTCGGACGTGATGTAAGTGAGGGCTTCTCGCTGATCCCAAACGTGATTGCCGGTGGTAATGACATCAACCCCGGCTTCATAAAGCTCCTTGCAAATCTTGCCCGTGATCCCAAATCCACCGGCAGCATTCTCACCATTTGCAATCACGAGATCTAATCCAAGTGAGGTGCGCAGACGTGGCACTTCCTTCACCACCACTTCGCGACCGGCACGGCCCACAATGTCACCAACGAATAACAAGTTCACGATCGAGCACCTTTACTGAGCTGGAATCCGGCGGACATGATTTTCATTGAACCAAGTCATGCCATTTCCGGTGAGGACACAGTCAAGGACCTCGTCGGTCGGCTCCGCAGGGATGTCTTCTACGCACTGGGTCGTAAAGGCAAGTCCCAGTGCAAGTATTGATCCTCGCGCCCGAAGCAGCCTCAACGTCCTGTCATAATAGCCTGCACCGTACCCGGCACGCGTTCCGTGACGATCAAACGCCACCAATGGGATGATTAAGATATCTGGCTCAACCATCTCTGCGGTTTCAGGAGGCTCTGCAATGCCATACCTGCCTTCGACCAATGCCGTTTGCCCATCCGAAACCCGGAATTGCAGCGGCTGCTGCGCCGACGGGCAGACCGGAAGAAGGATCCTGCAATTGCGCGCGCGCAATTCCGTTAACAACGCGCCGCAATCCAACTCATCATTTATCGGACTGTATCCTGCGACATTGGGCGCATCGCTCAAATCAACGTGCGAAAAGAACCCCACCAACAAGGCCGCTTCTTCCGCCGCACGCAAGGACCGGGGCAACGCCCGCCGCCTTTCGAGTGCCGTCGTTCGAATGGTCATCTTGTCGAGGATATGTCACCGCCCTTCAGTCCAGCGGAACTTCATCGATTAAAGACAATCGATGGTAGCCCCTATAGGTCACTTGCCCAGAACAACTTGCGCTCAACTGGATCGCCTGAAACAATCCTGCTTGATCGCATGATGAGCAATCAGGCTGCTGAAAAAAGCCATCTGGACCCTTCGAGACGGGCCTTTCGGCCCTCCTCAGGGTGAGAAAATAAATACAAGCCTCATAGTGAGGAGGCGCGATAGCGCTGTCTCGAACCATGGAGAGACTATACGATAGATTTTTCATCAGCCTGATAGAGAGTGCGAAGCCGCCACTGCCGTCGGAGATATGTGAGTCCTCGTGAACCTGCCAAGACAGGTGGGCGCCGTGTATCCAAGGCCACGACCCTGGTCAGGGACAGCTCCCGAAGAAGACGGTAAGGTCCCCGGGAATCGGTCGCCTAACGAACAAGGCAGCAACGCTCGACGAATCTAGGGGGCTTCCATGCGGGTCGCAATATCTTCGATGCGTTTTGCCGCGACTTCGAGAAGCTGTGCGGCGGCGTTTTCAGCGGACTGAACCTTTTGCGGTAAAACCGGCCGGCCCGACCGGAGATTGGCGACTTCTTCTTCGAGCTCGTCAATTCTGGTGAGCATTTCGGACAACTCGTCGGCAATCATCAATCCCGCCATCAACAGCAATCGTGGCTCGCCAACCTGCCCGACGGCCTCAGCCAGATCTGAAACGCGTTTGTCCACATAGCGCGCCAGGTCAGTAAGGTGCTCCTGCTGCCCCTCATCACAGGCAACGGTGTAGCTTCGACCATTCACCATTACGGCGACTTGCGCCATGTCTTTCTCCTTTACTCCGACTAACCTTCAAGTACGCGCTGTATGTCTTGCATCGCGGTATCGACATCGCCCTCAACTTCACGGGCGACTTGCTCGAGTTGAGCGTATTCGGCCTTAACCCGATCCAGTTCTTCCGCCAGCCGCGAACGATCTTGTTTCAGCGCCGCCAGCTCGTTTTCCATGGCTTCCGCAGGACGCTCGACCGACTCTCGCCGCTTCATTGCCGCCTCCAAGCGGTCTAGCGCCACGTTCAAATTCTGTACAACTGTGTCCAATTTGCTCATTCCGCAATGGGTACTCTATTGAGGGCTTTAATGCGCACTTCTTCAACAAGGATTTCAAGAAGAAGAGATTCGCCTTTCGTCGTCTATATGTATCATCTCTGGGGCCTGCGACAAAAGGTCGAAGTTGGAGTGATGTCAATTGACGAGGAAAACACCCAACGCCATTGTGCGACCGCCCGCCTGTGCGGGTCTGTCACACAATTAATTCGTGCGAACGGGCTGCCGCCGCAAAGCGAATCGGGCTACCGCGATGGCAATTCCGGCAGATTAAAGACGACATTTGAAGGTCCGGCTTTCAAATCTGGCCGCGCAACCGAGTAAATCTCGTTCGCACCGGTCTCAGTCGATAAGCCAAATGGGCCTCGTTGGGGAAAACAGGATGCCAGCGCCCGACATGATAGAACAGCCTGAGGCGGCTACAAACAACGTCACGCATAATGATTTGGCCAATTCCATCCGTGCACTGACAATGGATGCGGTCCAGCGTGCTAATTCCGGCCATCCCGGCATGCCCATGGGCATGGCGGATGTAGCAACGGTTCTTTTCACGAAATTTCTAAAATTTGATCCGCAAAACCCAAAATGGCCCGATCGAGACAGGTTTGTGTTGTCGGCGGGTCACGGTTCAATGCTGCTGTATTCGTTGCTGTATCTGACCGGCTACGAAGATATGACCATCGAGCAGATCAAGAACTTTAGGCAATTGGGCAGCATTACCGCGGGCCACCCTGAATATGGGCATGCGTCCGGCGTTGAAACGACGACTGGACCCCTCGGCCAAGGCTTAGGCAATGCGGTCGGGATGGCCCTGACAGAACGTTTGTTGGCCGCAAGATTCGGCGACGACATCGTCGATCACCATACATATGTGATTGCCGGCGACGGCTGCATGATGGAAGGGATCAGCCACGAAGCGGCGAGCTTGGCTGGACACCTCAAGCTTTCAAAGCTGATTGTGCTGTTCGACGACAACGGCATTACCATCGACGGATCTGTCGATCTCTCAGACTCAACGAATGTGCCTGACCGCTTTCTGGCCTACGGGTGGAATGTGCTGAAGATCGACGGACATGCGCCGGCCGAAATTGAGAACGCCATCGCCAAAGCGCAAAACTCGGACCGGCCAACGCTGATTGCCTGCAAAACCACAATTGGCTATGGCGCCCCCTCAAAAGCGGGAACGGCCGCCACCCACGGCGCAGCATTAGGCGACGAAGAGGTTGCAGGCACCCGCGAAAAGCTCAATTGGCCCTACGAACCCTTTGACGTTCCTGCTTCCATACTCGAGACATGGCGCAATGCGGGCAAACAAGGCGCCTCAGCGGTTGAAGCATGGAAATCGCGCCTTGGCGCCTTGTCCACGGAACAACAGCAACGGTTCAACCGCACGATTGACGGTGAGCTTGGCGCCGATTTTTCGCCGGCCATGTCCAAGCTGAGGGACGAACTGGCAAACGAAGCGCCAGCTCTTGCAACAAGACAAGCCTCACAACGTGTTCTGGAGACGATCAATCAAGTCCTTACCGAGACCATCGGTGGCTCGGCCGATCTGACAGGCTCGAACAATACGCGCACCGGTGAATTGACCACGGTCGCGGCCGACAGTTTCGATGGCCGATTCATTCACTATGGGATTCGTGAACTTGGTATGGCCGCCATTATGAACGGCATGGCCCTGCATGGCGGCGTGATCCCCTATAGCGGCATGTTCTTGGTTTTCTCGGACTATGCCCGTCCAGCCATTCGCCTCGCCGCTCTGATGGAGCAGCGCGTCATCCATGTTATGACCCATGACTCGATTGGTCTTGGCGAAGATGGACCAACTCACCAGCCTGTCGAACATTTATCTTCGTTACGGGCGATGCCAAATCTGAATGTTTTCCGGCCGGCCGACGCAGTCGAAACGGCCGAATGTTGGGAGCTTGCTCTCAAAAGCCCAACAACGCCGAGCGTCCTTGCCCTCACGCGGCAAAAGCTCCCGGCACTGAGGACCAAGACCTCGGCCGGCAATGAATCAGCACGCGGCGCCTATGAAATCGCTTCTGCTAACGGCAACGCGAAGATCACGCTGCTTGCGACGGGTTCTGAAGTTCACCTTGCCCTTTCGGCAAAAGAAGTTCTGGACCAACAAGGCGTTCCGACGCGGGTGGTTTCCATGCCCTGCCAAGAGCTATTCGACATTCAAGACGCCGCCTACCAAGAACAAACACTTGGCCCCGGCACCATCAAGGTTGCCGTTGAAGCGGCGGTCTCGCTTGGATGGGAAAAGTATATCGGTCCCGACGGCGGATTTGTTGGCATGTCAAGCTATGGCGGCAGCGCTCCGCACACGGATTTATACAAACATTTTGGAATCACATCTGAAGCAGTCGCCGAAAAGGCGAAGTCACTGCTGACGTGAAATGAAATCGACGTTCTTTAACGGAGGAGATGAATGACTGTTCGAGTGAGCATCAATGGTTTTGGCCGCATTGGCAGATTGGTTCTGCGTGGCATTATGGAAAGCGGCCGAGACGACATTCAGGTTGTCGGCATCAACGATTTGGGGCCGGTGGAAACCAATGCTCACTTGTTCCGACATGACTCGGTGCATGGCCCCTTCCCCGGCGAAGTCAAAACAAAGAAAGGAGTGATGGATGTTGGGCAGGGCCCAATTACGGTCACCGCAGAAAGAGACCCGGCAAACCTTCCTTGGGGCAAACTCGGCGTTGATATCGCCTTTGAGTGCACCGGTATCTTTACGTCAAAGGAAAAGGCTTCTGCTCACATTGCAGCCGGAGCGAAGAAAGTTCTGATTTCGGCCCCGTCAGGGGATGCAGATCTCACAGTCGTATATGGCGTCAATCACAAGAAACTGCGCAAGAGCCATACAGTTGTCTCTAATGCCTCCTGCACGACCAATTGCTTGGCACCAGTTGCCGCAGTTCTGAATGACTCCGTTGGCATTGCCAAAGGCTATATGACGACCGTCCATGCCTATACAGGTGATCAGCCGGTTTTGGATACCTTGCACAGTGATCTGCGTCGGGCACGTGGCGCCGCACTGTCCATGATCCCGACTTCCACGGGCGCGGCCAAAGCCGTTGGCCTGGTGTTGCCCGAACTGGCCGGCAAGCTGGACGGCACAGCCGTACGCGTGCCGACGCCGAATGTCTCGATGGTGGATCTTGTATTTACGTCGAAAAAGAAGACCACGGCGGACGAGGTCAATAACGCGATCAAAAAAGCCGCTAAGGGCAAACTCAAAGGCGTCCTCGCGATCAATGATCAGCCTATGGTCTCGAGCGACTTCAATCACAACCCGGCTTCATCAACTTTCGATCTCACGCAAACCCAGGTCGTGGACGGCAATCTGGTTCGTATTTTGAGTTGGTATGATAATGAGTGGGGCTTCGCCAACCGTATGTCCGACACCGCCGTGGCGATGGCAAAACTTCTATAGGAAAGATGGCCCAATACCGCACGCTTGATGACTTAACGCTGAAGGGAAAAACCGCACTCGTCCGCCTCGACTTAAATGTTCCGATGGCGGACGGGTCGGTTACGGATACAACGCGTATCGATCGGTCGTTGTCGACCATCGCTGATCTGAGCTCCAGCGGTGCAAAGGTTGTTATGCTTTCCCATTTTGGACGGCCGAAAGGTCAGCGGGTTGACGATTTGTCGCTTCGGCAAGTCGTACCCGCGCTTGCGAATGCCGTCGGCAAAGAAATCACGTTTTGTGATGACTGCATTGGTCCGGACGCTGAGAAAGCGGTCGACGCCCTTTCGCCTGGCGGCATTCTTCTGCTTGAGAACACGCGGTTTCATGCGGGCGAAGAGAAAAACGATCCGACGTTTGCGCAAAAGCTCGCAGCACTGGGCGATATCTATATCAACGACGCGTTTTCGGTTTCTCACCGTGCACATGCCACATCAGAAGGTCTCGCACGTCTGTTGCCCGCCGCTGCCGGCCGCGCCATGGAAGCTGAACTGAAGGCATTGGCGGCGGTCCTGGAAGCACCCGAAAAGCCCGTTGTCGCAATCGTTGGCGGCGCCAAAGTGTCTACAAAGCTAACCCTCCTGTCCAACCTGCTCGACAAAGTCGACTATGTTGTCATCGGGGGCGGCATGGCGAACACGTTTCTCGCTGCGCAGGGCAAAGCCGTCGGCAAATCACTGTGCGAACACGATCTGGCCGATACGGCCCGCGAAATACTAGAGAAAGCCAAGAAAGCGAACACGGATATTGTCCTGCCGACCGATGTTGTGATTGCCAGCGAGTTTAAAGAAATGGCGGCTGCGACGACGGTATCCGCTGACGACGTGCCCGACGATCAGATGATCTTGGATGTTGGTCCCGACAGTCTTGCGAATATTGGTGCGCGACTTGAGGCCGCCAAGACAGTGCTTTGGAACGGTCCCCTCGGCGCGTTTGAAGTGACGCCCTTCGACAACGGGACCAATACAGCGGCTCAGCACGTGGCGATGTTAACCAAGATGGGACAAGTGACTTCTGTTGCCGGGGGCGGCGACACATTGGCCGCGTTGGCGAATGCCGGCGCCACCAAAGACTTTTCCTATGTGTCCACGGCGGGCGGCGCTTTCTTGGAATGGCTTGAAGGCAAGGAGCTACCAGGCGTAAAAGCTCTAGAAACCTGACTATGTTAGTAGACGCCGCGAGAGCGGATGAGTGAATTGGAGGCGGAATGATGTCAGACGAGTTGGTTCAAATTGCAAATGCAATGGTTGCTAAGGGAAAAGGAATTCTTGCGGCAGACGAAAGTTCAGGAACCATCAAAAAACGGTTTGATTCCATCAATGTTGAATCGACCGAAGACAATCGCCGCGACTACCGCGAAATGCTGTTTCGCACAGGCGCGATGAAAGACTATATCAGCGGCGTAATCTTGTTCGATGAAACGATCCGCCAAAAAGCGAAAGACGGCACACCGCTTGTCAAACTGATCTCTGACGCGGGCGCTGTGCCCGGCATCAAAGTCGACACAGGTGCCAAACCGTTGGCCGGCGCTAAAGGCGAAATGGTCACCGAAGGGCTTGATGGGTTGCGGGATCGCTTCGCTGAATACCATCAACTGGGCGCACGTTTTGCCAAGTGGCGCGCCGTTATCAATATCGGCACGGACATTCCGAGTGGCTATTGTTTGAAAGCGAACGCTCACGCCCTCGCCCGCTACGCGGCGCTGGCGCAAGAAGCTGGGATTGTTCCGATTGTCGAACCGGAAGTCATCATGGATGGCGGCCATACGATTGACCGCTGTTTCGATGTAACCGAGGCAGCTTTGCGTGAACTTTATGATGCGCTTTATGAACAACGTGTTTTGTTAGAGGGATCGGTCCTCAAACCCAACATGGTGGTTTCAGGCACCGAGTGCGCCCAACAGGCCGGGATTGACGAAGTCGCCGAAAAGACGGTCCGGTGCCTTAGACGGGCTGTGCCGGCAGCGGTTCCCGGAATTGTCTTTCTGTCAGGCGGCCAATCGGATCAAGACGCGACCGCACATTTGAACGCGATGAACGCGCAATTTGATTTGCCGTGGGCCCTCAGTTTCTCTTACGGCCGCGCATTACAAGCAGCACCACTGAAAGCTTGGGGCGGTCAGACCTCAAACGAGGGTGCCGCTCAAGCAGCCTTTGCACACCGAGCGAAGATGAACGGAAATGCCTCAATCGGTATGTGGCAAGCCGGCATGGAATCTGAAGCCGCTTAAGCTCTGCAGAGAGAAGATATGAGCGATCAGAACGAGGTTGGCACCCATTCGCGATGCCGCCTCTATCTGATTTCGCCGCCTTCCATTTCTGATCTTTCCCAGTTTACCGCCCAAGTCACCGATGCTCTGTCGGGCGGTGACGTTGCCTGTTTTCAGCTTCGGCTGAAGGGGTGCGACGACCCAACGATCATCGAAGCCGCGCGCATGCTGAAGCCAGTCGTACAGCAGGCGGGTGCCGCTTTTCTGATTAATGACCGCCCGGACATCGCGGCACAGATTGATGCAGATGGGGTCCATGTCGGGCAAGAAGATACGCCCTACACCGAAGCCCGCGAGATACTGGGCCCCGACGCCATTATTGGCGTGACCGCACATGACTCCCGTCACCTCGCCATGGAAGCCGGCGAAGCGGGCGCCGACTATGTGGCCTTTGGCGCTTTTTTTCCGACCACCACCAAAGAGCCCAAATCCTCGGCCGATGTCAGCCTCATTACTTGGTGGACCGAACTGTTTGAGGTCCCTTGCGTAGCCATTGGGGGCATAACCACTGAGAATTGTGGCCCCCTGGTTGATGCGGGCGCCGATTTTCTGGCGGTATCCGCAGGCGTTTGGCAGCATGCGGATGGCCCCGCAGCCGCCGTTTCACAATTCAACGCCATCTTTGAAAACGCGATGTAGCAAAAACCAAAGGCTGCGCGCTTATGGCAGGCCATCGCCTGGTTCTTCGCGTTGAAAGCGTCGGAGCAACTTGATAGGTTCCGCCGCAATCCGTTCGCGCTTGCGCCAAAACGCATCGTACCAAGTTCAGGTTCAGTCAAATGAAGATCAACGGCAACGAGATCCGTCCCGGCAACGTTATTCAGCACAACAACGGCCTTTGGGTCGCAGTCAAAACCAACGCGGTTAAGCCTGGAAAAGGCGGTGCGTTTAACCAGGTTGAACTGAAGAATTTGGTTGATGGCACGAAACTGAATGAACGGTTTCGCGCTTCAGAAACCGTGGAACGCATCCGGCTTGAACAGAAGGACTATCAGTTCTTGTATGAATCAGGAGATATGCTGACCTTCATGGATATGGAAACCTATGACCAGATCGAACTGCAAAAAGAATTTGTCGGCGATCGAGCTGCCTTTTTGCAAGACGGGATGCAGGTGACGGTTGAGAGTTATGAGGGCAAGCATTTGGGCATCAGCCTTCCCGAACATGTAACGCTCGAGGTCACCGAAACAGAACCAACTGTTAAAGGACAAACGGCAGCGTCGTCCTACAAACCCGCCATATTGGAAAATGGATTACGAGTCATGGTGCCACCCTTTGTGGGGCAAGGCGAAAAAATCGTCGTATCGACCGCCGAAACTGAATACGTCAAACGAGCTGATTAGTCAGCACGCTCCTCTATGACCATAAACTCAGCACTGATGAACGTCATGGTAGGGGCGGCCCGAAAAGCCGGCCGACGATTGGCACGTGACTTTGCTGAAGTTGAAGATCTTCAGATCTCTGTAAAGGGTACCGCCGACTTTGTTTCCAAAGCAGACCACGAAGCGGAACGTGTGCTGTTTGAAGAACTCTCTCGCGTGCGGCCGGGTTACGGCTTTTTGATGGAAGAGAGCGGCACCCGCGAGGGACCGGACAAGACGCATCGCTGGATCGTCGATCCGCTTGATGGCACGACGAATTTCCTGCACGGCATTCCACACTTTGCGGTCTCCATTGCACTGGAGCGCGAAGGTCAGTTGATCGCGGGTGTGATATTCAATCCGATCACAAACGATCTATACATGGCGGAAAAAGGTCGTGGTGCGTGGATCAATGACAAACGCCTGCGTGTTTCGGCCCGCCGTGAGCCTACAATGTCCGTGATTGCCACCGGCATTCCTTTTGCCGGCCGTCCTCATCATGACAAATCTTTAAATGAAATGCGGGCCTTGATGCCTCAGATTGCGGGCATTCGACGCTTCGGTGCAGCTGCGCTGGATCTCGCCTATGTCGCGGCCGGAAAATATGAAGGCTTTTGGGAACGCGGTCTCAGCCCGTGGGACATCGCCGCCGGAATCGTGCTCGTACGGGAAGCGGGCGGCATCATTGAGGAGTTGAACGGCGGGCGCGACGTCATGGAAACGGGCGATATTCTCGCATCCAATGAGGGGTTGCTCAGCTTTCTCCGGTCCACTCTTAAGGATGCCAATAGTTAATCCTTGTCCGACGGCCTCAATTTTCGTCAAATGGCCCGACATGATTTTGACCGAACAGACATGCTCCTGGAAACGCTGCGCTTCGCCTTTGCGGTTGGCGCTTGCGGCAACACTTGCGATCGCACCACCGGTATTGGCCCAAGAGAGCGGTGAAGATGCGGAAATTAACTGGCAAGCGCTCGGCGAATTGAGTGCGCCGGGGACGGAACAAGATGGCGTCCAGATTTTAAGATATCCAAATTCCGACGTGGCACGCATCGTTGGGCCACGCGCTTTTGCGCCAACGGGTACAACACAACCATCGAACGATGCGATTGAAACGCCAACGCTCCGGCAACCTATTGGCCTGGACAGCGTCTTTGAACGCCCTCCCGCAACCCAATCTCCGCAGCCATTGCTTGCGACACCACCCGAAACGGCCGCAGCGCCTATCGTTGACGACGGCCTGGCCCCGCGGATCGCACCATCTCAAAGACTGGACAGCCCTGAACAAACAATTGCCGCTGCGCCCATCGCACCTCCTGTCACAACACAGAGAGGTGCCCGCGTCCATTTCGCTGTGGGCGATGCCGAACTCACGGACGCAGCCAAGGCAGCGCTTTCTCGCTTGGCTGCAAAACTGACGCGATCAACAGAAAAAGTCTTGCTGCTTGGCTTTGGCGACAAATCAGGAGACAGCTCGACAAGTGCGCGGCGTTTGTCTCTGCGACGCGCTGTTTCCGTCCGTCGCTTTCTGATCGAAAACGGTGTTGCCAAGGACCAAATCGAAGTCCGCGCCGAAGGAGCACCGGGCCCAGACAAGCGACCAAGTTCTGTTGAGGTCATTCAAAACGCCGGCTAGCCGCAAAAAGCCAGTGACCGATTACCCCCATGGCGTGCGTTTTCCGAATGACGCCACGAGAGTCTGGATATTAACCTTTGCTTGAGAAGGAACGCCTCAAAAAAGCCCCATTTTCTGCTGGCTATCGCGGCATGAGGTGCTCAGTTCCTGTCCCACTTGTTTAACCAAACTGAATGACCTGCCCGGTAGAATAAACCTTCGTGTCAAACAGCGCCTCGCAGGCGCACGGATTTTCGTATGTCAGTTACAGACCAAGATGGGATCAAGCTCCAACGGCCCGGCCGGTTTTTGATCCGCATGATCCTTTTTCTGATAGCCGTTGGTCTAATCGGGATGGTCCTAGGCGAACCGCTCGAAAGAGCTTTTCAGGCAAACGTCGCGCTCAATGGACTGATCGCGGGCGTTCTTGTGATTGGAATAATCTACAGCTTTCGCCAAGTGCTCATGTTGTGGCCCGAAATCACCTGGGTCAACAAGTTCCGCGTTTCCGACCCAGGCCTGATGCCATCACGCCCCCCATCATTATTGGCCCCCATGGCAACCATGCTAAGCGACAGACAGGGCCGGCTAACCCTGTCCCCCACGTCGATGCGGTCGCTTCTGGATTCGATTTCCTCCCGCCTTGACGAAAGCGGCGACCTGTCCCGTTACATGATTGGGCTTTTAATCTTTCTTGGCCTGCTTGGAACATTTTGGGGGCTATTGGATACCGTTTCGTCCGTGGGCGACACCATTCGTACCCTGAACGTTGACGGAAATGCGGAAGACTCAGCAAATGTGTTTCAAGACCTGAAGGCCGGGTTAGAGGCACCGCTTGCCGGTATGGGAACGGCGTTTTCATCTTCCCTTTTTGGGTTGGGGGGCTCGCTCATTCTCGGGTTCTTGGACCTGCAATCCTCCCAAGCTCAAAACCGTTTCTACAACAATTTGGAAGAATGGCTTTCTTCCATCACTCAGCTCACGTCGGGGGCCGGATTTAGTGAAAGTGAAGCAGGCGTTCCCGCTTATGTTACGGCCTTGCTCGAACAGACGGCCGACAATCTTCATTCGCTCCAAACGACATTTGAACGGTCCCAAGACGAACGCAATTCAGCCAATCAGCATTTGGCAACACTCGCCGAGCAACTGGCCATGCTAACGGACATGATGAAAGCCGAGCAACAGATCCTGATTAAAGTTGCCGAGGGACAAATGGAGTTAAAGCCCATACTCGAACGGTTGGGAACGCAAAATGGTTTCGGCGAAGGCATCAATGAAGTGACGAGCGGCCATATCCGCAACATCGACGTGACCGTCAAACATCTTGTAGATGAACTGTCCGAGGGACGATCGGAACTGCTGAGGGACCTGAAAGCCGAAATCAAGCTGTTGACCAAAACCGTCGCCAATCTCAACGACGTCCGCAAGTAGATCGAGGACTTAGGAAGCCATCGTGCGCACGATAAGATCCAGACGCAATGACGCCAATTATTGGCCCGGATTTGTCGACGCGCTCGCGACCTTGTTGCTGGTCATTATCTTCCTGCTTTCCATCTTTATGTTGTCTCAGTTTTTCCTGAGCCAAGCCCTGACCGGCCGAAACGCTGAGCTCGCACAGCTCAACGCCCGGCTTGCGGAACTTGCAAACTTACTCGACCTCGAACGAGCCGAAAAAGCATCACTTGAGGAGACCATTGGACAATTGCAGGCCAGCTTGGCCGAACAAACTGCACGCGCAGAAACGGCAGAAGCGGAAGTCGGTCGTTTGGGTCTCGCCTTGGGTGAAGCCGAAGATTTAAACGAAGAAACGACCGCACAGGTTGCTTTGCTGAATCAACAATTGGCAGCTTTGAGACAACAGCTTGCGTCACTACAGGAAGCATTGGAAGCGGCCGAAGCGAAGGACAAAGAAAGCCAAGCGGTTATCGCGGATCTCGGCAAACGACTGAATGCAGCGCTTGCGCAGAAAGTTTCGGAGCTTGCGAAGTACCGCTCCGAGTTTTTCGGCAAACTGCGTGAAGCACTCGGGGATCGCACGGACATCCAAATCGTTGGCGACCGTTTCGTTTTTCAATCTGAAGTGTTGTTTGCGAGCGGATCGGCCGACATCAATGAAAGCGGCAAAGAGCAGCTGCGGAAAGTCGCCGTCGCACTCAATGAAATTGGCACCGCGATACCGGAAAAGGTCAATTGGGTCCTACGCGTTGATGGCCACACAGATCGGAATCCCATCAGTACGGCGCAGTTTCCTTCTAACTGGGAACTTTCGACGGCACGCGCTTTGTCTGTTGTGCGTTTTTTGATCTCGCAAGGTGTGCCCGCAAAGCGGCTCATCGCGGCAGGATTCGGTGAATATCATCCTCTCGATGCGACACTCTCCGCAGAGAGCCTTCGCCGCAATCGCCGCATCGAGCTCAAACTGACAGAAAGATAATCTGTATCAAGATTGAATGTTACTCTCGATTGCCGCAGCAGCCTGCACGCAATACGAAAGTTTTGTCAACTTGCTCGCAGATTCCGTGAGGTTAGACTTCCCTTTCGCCTCATACTATCTTTTAGGCAATATCCAGATGAGTTAGTAAATTTCACGGTGCGCTAGAGCGCGGTCAGGTTAAGTGGAATCCGGTTAACCGCCAAGATTTCTTGGTCGCGTGACCAACCGTGAATATATGGCATGATCATGCTTTAGGGGACAATAAAATGACATCTATCAGAGCTTTAGTGACTGGTTTTGTTTTGCTCAGCATCATGATGCTGAGTTCAGCGCAGGCCCAGACTCAAACCCAGGATCAGGGCGACTTTGTCGTCTTTTACGAACAATCGACTTCGCAAACGCACGAAGAGTTTCGCCAAGTCCTTCAAGAGGATGGTTATCTTGAGAACATTGCAGCGGACATCAATGCCGCGCTTGCGTTGCCATTCGATGTTGGAATGGGTTTTGCCCCTTGCGGAACTGTCAATGCGTTCTACGACCCCGAGCAACGCTCCATCATCATGTGTTATGAGCTGGTTGAGTATTTCGGCAACATGTTTTCAGAGGAATATGACAACGACGAAGATCTCGGTCTCGCCATTTTAGGCGCGACAACATTCACGCTCTATCACGAACTGGGTCATGCTTTGATCCACGTGCTGGAGCTACCTGCGACCGGTCGAGAGGAAGATGCCGTCGATCAATTGGCAGCGACAATTCTGCTGGCCGAAGATGAAGACGGCTATTCCGATGCCGATTCTGTGTTGGATGCCGCGACTTGGTTCCTTCGAGGCTTTGAAGCGCAAGAAGACAACGACACGCCCTTCGGCCAATTGGCTTTTCACGGCGAACATTCGCTCGACGCGCAGCGCTTCTATAATCTTATGTGTTGGGCGTATGGCAGCAATCAACAAGAGTTCTCAGATCTTGTTTCGGACGAAGACGGTTTGCCACGCGATCGCGCGGCGCGCTGCCCAACAGAATATGAGAGAATGACCAACGCATGGAGCCGATTGCTTGAGCCGTTCTGGAAGTAGTGGCGCACTGAGATTTGATACAAGTCACCGAATCATTCAGCTTAGCAAGGGTCAATGTTGAACGGTTGTTCTATCGGCTTGTCTTCTTACGCGTTAACCTGCCAAGCTGATGTATCTTGAAGATTTTTGTATGGTCAGTTGAAGTATGCAGTATGTTTGCGATGCCCCCGACGGATACACATGGTTCCGGCTTGAGACAGAAAACGAGGCGGACCAAGAATCCGAATTGATGAAACATGCGGTCGAAAAACACTTCCGGCGGGCGCGCGAAGCCGCGACGGCAAGTTACAAACCGACATCGACAGTTTCGTTTGAAGAGAATATCGGCCTTGAAGCGCACATACAAAAGAAGATGCCGTTATTTGTAACACTACGGGACAGCGAGGGGGCTGCCCACGTAACCGCGATGTTGCCGCCGGACGGTGAAGCCGATTCCAATTTTCGGATCATCATTGTGGGCCCTGACAACGGCGACCCCTATCCGGAATTCTCTAAAGCGATCGAAGCCCTTGGCAGTCACCTTGGCCTCACGCTTGATCGAGAAGTGTGTTTTCCCTACCAACGCTGACGCAGATAAATCCAATCCTAAAACGATGCGCTCAAGCTGGCGCCTTTGGTGTCGGGTTGAGCACACAAATTTACACACTATTCTATAGGTGCAGATCACCTTATGCGTTTTGTGCCTCACTTAAGAGCCAACGGCGGAAACGATCAACGTTTCGATTCAACGAATTCGCTGCATGAACATAGTAGTCGCCTTCAACGTCTTCAATTGGCCGGTCAATAGGTATCACAAGACGACCACTTACCAACGCGTCCGCAATGAAAGGCGTGTGACTGATCGCGATGCCGAGACCGGCAACAGCCGCTTCCAGAGCCTGACTCGAATTGTCGAATGTCAACCAACGGCTTGGTTCCAGTCCCGCCAACCCAACAGACTCCAACCAAGCAGGCCAATCGGCGATACGCGGCGACTTGTCGATTCGAATTAAGTTATGGTCTGTTAGATCCGTAGGCTGACGGATGGGGATTTCGGCCAAAAGCTCCGGGCTCGCGACCGGCACAATTTGATTTCGAATCAAGAAATCGCTGCTCTTGTTTTCCTTTTCCGACGGGCCGCATTTGATCGAAAGATCGGCCCGAACACGCGAAAGGTCTGCTTGGTCCCCGACCGTAATCAAGCGAACTTCCGTGTTTGGATCGCTTTCTTGGAATGCCGCCAATCGCGGGATCAGCCAACGCTGGGCAAAAGTTGAAAGAACCGCAACCGAGACGCTCTTACCACCTTCTTGGGCTTGTTCTCTCATGGCGTCGGCAGCGTCTTCGATTGTCGCCAGTGCCTGACGGACGCGCGCCGCAAACAAACCGGCATCCGCCGTCAGGACCAATCCGTGTGCCATTCGTTCGAACAGGCGTGCGCCCAAGAATTGCTCAAGGGTTTTGATCTGTTGGCTGATGGCGGGCTGTGTCACTGACAACTCGCTTGCCGCAGCACTAACACTTCCCAATCGCTCCACCGCCTCGAAAGCCGCAAGGCCCTTCATGGATGGTAATAGCATCATATAATATTTTCTAATATCAAAATAGAAATACTAATTTGACCACCAAAAGAAAACAAGGATCCTAGCGGCATTTCCCATAGTAATTTCTAATATAAAATGGAACTCTGGATCCCGATTACAGTCGCAGCTGCGTTCCTGCAAAACGTACGAACAGGCCTCCAAAAGCATCTCACCGGACGTACATCTATCTTGGCCGTTACGTTCGCCCGTTTTGCTTTTGGCCTGCCCTTTGCGCTCGTGTTTGTTTTGCTCGCGCTGGCGCTGCCGGCGGAAGTACCGTCATTACCACTCGGAACACCCCTTTTCTTCACCTATGTGGTGGTAGGAGGACTTGCCCAGATTTTTGCGACCTTGTGCTTAGTTGTGGGTTTCCAGCTTCGCAACTTTGCCGTCGCCACCACGCTTTCAAAAACCGAGACAATCCAAACCGCAATTGTCGGAATCGTGATCTTGGGGGACGCGCTCAGTATTGGCGCGGCAATTGCGATTGTGGTCAGCCTCACCGGCGTCCTGGTCATGTCTTCAGCCAAACTGGAATGGCAAGCGAATAACCTGGCAAACATTTTCCGTGACAAATCTATTCTTATTGGACTTGCATCAGGCGGATTATTCGGAATTGCAGCCGTCTGCACACGCGGCGCATCGCTTTCGCTATCCCATGGCGATTTTGTATTGCGTGCATGCGTTACCTTGTTGTGCGTCCTGATATTTCAGACTGCTGTCATGCTGGCCTACCTTGTCATTCGAGAACGCAACGAGCTGCGCAAGACGTTTGCCGAATGGCGTAGCATGATTTTAATCGGCTTGACGGGCACCGCAGGTTCGATTTGTTGGTTTGCGGCCATGACGTTGCAAAACGCCGCTTATGTTCGTGCGGTTGGCCAATTGGAATTGGTGTTCACATTCGTGGCCTCGATTTACTTTTTTCGAGAACAAATCAACCTCAGGGAAATTCTAGGTGTACTGCTCGTCATCGGCGGCGTGATTTTTCTGATCTTGCAGTGAGAGGTCACTAGATCGTTTATACACGATCAAACCGACGCCAAATGCGTCGCCTTGCACGCACGTTGCTCAAGCCAGCGGCCAGAGTTACGCGGATGTGGCGTTAAATGTCCACCAGCCTTCGGGACGAGGCGCGCTTTCCCTGCCAAGCTTTTGTAAGCGCGCCTGCCAAACCTGATCTTTCAGCGCTGGGTCATCAATGCGTGTCAGCAAAACATCATAGACATTGTCGTTGAGCCGCATACGACCTTTAGGATTCTCAAGGGCAATCGCCGCCCAGCGTTTTTCAGAACATCCAGAACAGCTGATGTACAGCTTCCCTTCGCTGGCCATACAATTGACATTGATGGAATAGGTATAGCCGCCGTTCACTTCGAGCTGACACAGCGGCACATCATTGGCGAAAGACCAATCGTCAACTTGTCCTTCGTTCAACGTTCCCGCAAGCGGCCCGCCTGGCCAGACATTGCAGGGACACACAAAGTAATGCGTATAAGCGGCACCCAAGATGACAATAGCAATCAAACCCAACACTATTCGCATCACGGCCCGCTCTCCCTTCGCAATTCCAACGATATTGAGCGTAGCTTTACTTCTGCATTCTCATCAAGAGGAAGCGATATCGACTAAGCAAGCAAGGATATAGCGCGGTCTGGATTAGCGGGCTGTTTCCTCGTCAAGCGTGCAGATAACAATTTTCGGATCAAGTACCGCACCGATCACCATCTTGCCCTCGTGCACCGCTGCCACGCTAGACGCGGAGATCTGTTCACCGAGATCGAGATAGATTTCGCGTGCTTCCCCTCCGCCACCTGGCTTCTGTTCAACGCGGATGACTTGCGACGGTGCCACCACATCCGGATTGTTTCTATGGCTCGCGAAAGTAAGCATCTTGGGGTGGGCGCCGATCCAAAGCGATCCATCAGCCGCGACATCAATATTGTCGACACCCGTGCCAAGAAAAACGCGATCGCGTTCTTTGAGCGTTCCGTTTTCCAGATTGCGATCATAAAGTCGCAGCATCCGGTCGGTAGATTCTGTCACATAAATGGATTTACCGTCAGCGCTGCCGTTCACACCGTTGGGTAACGTCAACCCTTCCGCGACGATCGACCCCTTGTTCCCATCAAAATAGGCCAATGTCGCATCATCCCAACGAAACAGATCTTCCATCATGCGTCTTGTACCTGAAGTATTTGCATGATCGTTCGTCACATAGAATTGGCGTGCCCCAATCGCGTGGATATCGTTCGGAGATGAGATTGCCGAATCTTGGATCGTCTCAAGATGGCGAAGGTCGCCCTTTTCGTCGATGGCAAATCGTTCGATCTGATGTTGTTCAGGGGACACGTGATTAATGACGTAAAGTGTCTTCTGGCCGTCATCAGCTGTATACAGACTAATCCCATGAGGCAGAAATCTTTCGGGCGTCGATGGCGTGACATCAACGATGCTGTAGGTTGCCCCCTTTAACGAGAACCGATGTATGCCGCCGCGCACATTCTCGCCTCCCCAAGCAGCGCGACGATCATAGGCGGACAAGAAGACGTGGCCGTTTTCCCGGTCGATCACCAGATCTTCAGGCCCAGCGGGAGCCGGCACGGCCTCGCATGTTTCCGGCACACGGGGAATAAGTGTGGTGAATTGGCCGGAAGATGAAAGAAACCTAACGACGAACACACCAACGACAACGGTAATGGCTGCGAGTGCGATGATGATATTGCGCATCGTGGCGCTCATTTCCGGCTCCTCATTCTTGTTTTTTATTGAGCTGCCGCAATCAAAGGCTCTTTTTCGTCGAGCCGGTCAGCATCAAACTGTAACTTGGCAAGCCGAGCGTAAAGACCACCCTGTTTGAGCAACTCGTCATGTGTACCGGTCGCAACAATCTTGCCGTGATCCATGACCACGATCCGATCCGCCTTTAGGACGGTTGCCAGGCGGTGAGCGATAACGATCGTCGTACGTTCACGCATCAAACGGTCAAGTGCCCCCTGAACAAGGCGTTCGCTTTGAGCGTCGAGCGCGCTGGTCGCCTCGTCCAAAAGCAAAATTGGCGATCCGCGCAATATGGCTCGCGCGATCGCAATACGTTGCCGCTGTCCGCCGGACAGAGTGACACCGCGCTCACCAAGATAGGTCTCATACTTTTCGGGCAAACGCTCAATGAATTCATCAGCCTGCGCGGCACGCGCCGCTTCATAGACCTCTTCGTCACGCGCATCCGGCCGCCCGTAGCGAATGTTCTCCAAAGCGGAGTCGCCGAAAACAACCGTATCTTGCGGCACAAGACTGATCCTCTGCCGTACTTCGGAGGGATCTGCTTCTGCAATGTTGACGTGATCGATCAGAATCTTGCCCGACTGTGGATCGTAGAATCTGAGCAGCAATTGGATAACGGTACTTTTGCCAGCACCGGAAGGCCCGACCAAAGCCACCGTCTCGCCGGGCTCAACCTCCAAGGTAAAATCCTTGAGCGCTTTGTGTTCAGGGCGCGTGGGATAGCGAAACGTGACATTGTCGATCGCAATACGGCCGCGCGCCATGCCTTCAAATTTTGTCGGGTTCGGCGGCGGGGCTATTGCGGGCTCAACAGCCAACAGTTCCATGAGCCGCTCGGCAGCCCCTGCAGCGCGCTGAATTTCGCCCCAAACTTCGCTGAGCCCGCCCGCCGAAGCCGCAACCATGATTGCGTAGAACAAGAATTGCGCCAGCTCACCGCCTGTAATAGTTCCGGCTTGAACACCTGCTGCGCCCATCCACAAGCCGCCAACAATACTGCTGAAGCCCATAGCAATGGCCACCGCCGTCAATACCGAACGCGCTGCCACGCGTCGCCGCGCAATTCGGAAGGCTTGCTCAGCCGCGGTCGAGTAACGCTGGCGGTCCAGTTCTTCATGCGTGAATGCTTGGACGACATGCATCGCGTTGATGCTCTCCCCCGCAAGGGCGCTCGTGTCCGCGACACGATCCTGGCTGGCTCTCGAAAGCGTGCGGACCCAACGGCCAAAGATGATAATCGGTGCAAGAACGAGGAGAACGCTCGCGAAAATGACGCCGGTCAGCTGAAGATTTGTAATGGCCAGCATGACCATTGCACCCACCATCATCAGCGAATTGCGCAGCGCGAACGAAATGGTCGACCCAATGACATTTTGGATCAGCGTTGTGTCGGTTGTCAGCCGCGACAGCACTTCACCCGTGCGCGTCACTTCAAAGAATTCCGGGCTCAGCGTCGTAATGTGATCGTAAACGGCTTTACGAAGATCGGCGACAATGCGTTCGCCCAGCGTTGTCACGAAAAAGAACCTGATCCCAGTTGCAAGTCCCAACAGGACGGCAACAAGAATCAAAGCCCGAAAATAGATACCGATATTGTCGGCCGCATCCGCCGCAAAACCGTTGTCAAAGACCCCTCGCGCCGCAATGGGCATGGCCAGTGTCAAGGCCGTTGACGCCAATAGTGCGATCGTCGCACCCGTAATGAGCCCCGGATATCTCTTTAGATAGGGCCAGAGTTGCCGTAACGGCCTTGCGCTTTTGGCAACAGGACGGCGTTGAGCCTCATGTTCGACGGCATCCGCATATTCCTGACCACGATCACTCAAATAAGGCTCCAAGTCCGGGCAAAGCCCGTAAATGAGGGTTGCACGCGCATATTAGGCGATTTCTTACTGATTTCAGCCCATATAAGGAAGACAAGCGGCCGCGGCAACCGCGCTGCTTGCCGCGCATGGCGTCATAAGCTATAAGCCTGCGCTTGTTTCCAAGGGCGCAGCCCTGACCGATCGCACAAATTGAAGGAAGTACCGCCGTGAAAAAGGAAGGTCATCCCGATTATCACATGATTACCGTCGTCATGACGGACGGGACCGAATTCAAGACCCGCTCAACTTACGGGTCCGAAGGCGACACGTTGAAACTGGACATCGATCCAACAACCCATCCAGCATGGACCGGTGGCGGCCAGCAATTGCTGGACCGCGGCGGACGTCTCAGTCGGTTCCAGAAGAAGTTCAAGGACTTTGTAAAATAGCCTTGAACTGAAGACTCGTTTCTAGGCGTCGAGAGCCAATTCGCCAAAAGCGGATTGCAGCAGTCCCATCTGGTCTTGGACAACACTCGGCGCGGCGGCTTCAGTTGCGAAGAGACGGCGATCAATGCGATCGACGCGATTGTAAAGCGCTTCACTTCGCTCCAACAGTGCAAGCAACCCTTCGGGCAATTCGGTAAAGGCCTCAAGCTTGCGCCCGCGGCAGATCTCTTTCCCACCCAAACGATATTTCTTGTCGGCCGCTTCCTGACAGGTCATTTCGCCCTGACGAATGGCGCGCTGAACCAACAGCCACGAGGCAACCTGCATCAGACGGGTGGTCAGTCTCATGCTTTCTCCCGCATAGGCCAGAGCAACGGCACGCGGCAAACCTTTCGCGTCCTTGCGTCCATCTCCGTCTAGATAGGCGGCGGCTTCTTCAACCATCGCCATCCCATCGTTGAAGGTACGTTCGAATACCTCAGACGCGGCAAAATCCTTAATCGCCTCGTGATTGAGAACGCCCACCTGACCATCATTGTTCTTTGCTTGGTTACTCATATATCGATCTGCCTCTGCAATCCGGCTACCTTACCATGCACGCCCGCTCAAATCGCGGCCATGTCATGTGTCGGCAATATGCTTCCACTCGTGCCACCTCGACACAGTGCAATGCAGTGCTGCAAAATCGATGCAAAAAAAAGAGCCGCGGGGGGCGCGGCTCTAAGTTGTACAGTGAGGCGTCAAACTGGAGTGGACAGGAACCACTCCGGATCCGAAAACAACGGATCGTGGTTAAAGTTATCGCGCCAATTGGTTAACAATTCCTTACCGGAATAATAACGATGCAAACTATTTTGGGAATCGATGGATGCCCGACTGGATGGCTGGTGGCAAAAGCCTACTTCGATTCCCATTCGGGCACACTGTCCTGTCCCGAAATATGCGCTTTTCGGCGCTGGGCCGATGCCGTTCAAAACGCAGACATCGTCGCCGTCGATATGCCGATTGGGCTGATCGACGTAGGACGCAGACGATGCGACCAGCTTGCCCGACAAAGGTTGCGAACACGTTCAGCCAGCGTCTTCACACCACCGCGCCGTCCCATGCTGGCTTGCGCATCCTATGACGAGGCGAATGAGCTTGGAAAAAACCAGGGCCCCAGCGAGCAATATGGCGGCGGGCTGTCCAAACAAGCCTGGAACCTGGTCCCAAAAATCCGCGAGATCGATGAATGGATGACGCCAGAGAAGCAAGATCATGTTTTCGAGGCCCATCCAGAATTGGCTTTCCAGCGCATGAACGACGGAACTGAGCTGCCGTCAAAACGGTCGGCTATCGGCAAAGAAACGCGCGAGCGCCTGATCTCTCAGGCACTCGGTGACTCAGACTTGGACTTCCACGAACGATACTGGCCCCGGGGCGCAAAGCCGGACGATGTATTGGATGCCCTGGCTCTAATCATTACAGCCAGACATATTGCATGCGGATCTTCCAATCGCCTTCCTGACATACCGGAAACAGACACGCGCGGTTTGAGAATGGAAATCTTCTACTAGCACGTAGTGCGGCGCCGGCCTTATCACCACTTTGCCCTGAGTTTTCCTGGCAAGGGGACTTTGCAAGATTCACTTCTTAAAGACCGCGTCCGCTGCAGCAATCGATGACTGTTTGGCCTTAATGTTTTCGCGGCACCGCACGATTTCAGCCTCCAGATCGACAATGCGTTCTTCAAGTTCTTCTATTGACCAGGAAGACAGATCAACTTGCGCCAGATCTTGAGACTTTTTCTTTGGCTCTAGTTCTTCAGGATCGATTGCCATACTGTCCCTCCTCCGTGGCGCTGCTAAGCCCGGCTTTGGCTCCACAACATATTCACATGACACTATCCACACGCAACAAGAGAGAAAAGCCGTGAACGACATTCCATCAGAAATGAATGCGATTGCCATTCCGGAACCTGGCGGACCAGAGGCGTTGAAGCCAGTCAAAATTGAAACACCAGCGCCCGGACAAGGCGAAGCGCTTATCCGGGTCCGCGCGGCGGGTGTCAATCGGCCCGACGTCTTTCAACGCATGGGTTTTTATCCGCCGCCGCCTGGCGCGCCCGACACGCCCGGGCTGGAGGTCGCTGGAGAAGTGGTCGCGCTTGGTCAAGATACTGGCGAGCTGAAAGTTGGCGATCGTGTTTGCAGCTTGGTTGCGGGCGGCGGCTATGCGGAATATTGCGTTGTACAAACACCGGCGACGCTGCCGATTCCCGGCGATCTGTCCTTTGTCGAAGCGGCTGCCATTCCCGAAACATTCTTCACCGTTTGGACCAATCTATTTGATCGCGGTGCCTTAAAGCCCAGCGAAACTGTGCTGATCCACGGTGGAACAAGCGGCATCGGCACCACGGCCATTATGCTGGCCAAGGCCTTCGGCGCGACGGTTCTGACGACGGCAGGCAGCGCGGAAAAATGCAAGGCCGCACTGGAATTGGGGGCCGATCATGCCATCAATTACAAAGAGGCAGATTTCGAAGAAGCGGTGAAGGCAAAGCTCGGCGACCGAGGGGTCGATGTCGTCCTGGATATGGTCGGGGGCGATTACATACCCAAAAACCTAAACCTGCTTGAAATGCATGGGCGGTTGATTTTTATCGCCTTTCTCAATGGATCTAAGGCTGAGATTGACTTCATGCAGGTCATGCTCAAACGGCTCACGATCTCCGGCTCTACACTCAGGGCACGTTCCGCCGCAGAAAAAGGCGAAATTGCCGATGCGCTACGCGCAAAAGTCTGGCCGATCCTGGAAAAGGGCCAGATCCGGCCCGTCATCGACCAGGTCGTGCCCTTGGCCGAAGCGGCGAAAGCTCACGCCCGCATGGAAAGCAGCGCTCACATCGGTAAGATTGTTCTTGAGGTTTGATTTGAAGCTATTTCTTTTGACCGGCAAACACCTTATATAGCGGTCAACGAATTTGCCGGCCCCTCCCTAGCGAGGGGCCGTAACTTTACCGGCATCGTGATCAGGTCGATTTTCCAGCCTTTCCAGCACGGTTGCCGGCACCGGAGGCCCCATGTCACAACCGCTCATGCCCAAAGCGACTGCCGTTTGGCTTGTCGACAATACATCCCTCACATTCGAGCAGATTGCTCACTTTTGCAGCTTGCACGAACTTGAGGTGAAGGGGATCGCCGACGGCGATGTTGCCCAAGGGATTAAGGGAATGGACCCTATTGGGGCCGGCCAGCTCACGCGTGAAGAAATCGAGCGCTGCCAGGAGAATCCGCAAGCACGCCTGCAAATGCTTGAAAGCAAATACACAATCCCGGCACCCAAGACCAAAAAGGGGCCCAAATACACGCCATTGTCACGCCGGCAAGACCGGCCCGACGCCATTGCCTGGCTCGTACGCAATCACCCGGAGCTCTCGGACAGCCAGATTTCAAAGCTTGTGGGCACAACCAAACCGACCATTCAATCGGTGCGTGATCGCACACATTGGAATTCCTCGAACATCAAACCCGTTGATCCGGTCACATTGGGATTGTGCACACAGATCGAACTGGATGGTGCCGTTCAAAAGGCCGCCAAGAAACGCGAACGGGCCATGAAGAACGCAAAAAGCTCGGAGAAAGCCGGCACGCTGCTCCCTACAGATCAAACGATCCCTGCACCGGCCGAACCAGAATCCAGCCTGCTTGACCCAACCACACCGTCGGAGCCGGAACAGCCAGAAACCGCCGCCGACGTCTTTGGACCCGGTCCGGAAAAACCACGCGCAGACGAAGAAGAGCAGCTTACGGCTGAAGATGTGTTTGGCCCCTCGTCCCCGAGTGAAGACGCTCCCGACAAAACCGAGTAAGGCAGGATGAATTCTGTTCAATGAACTCTACTTCGTCATCGCGAGGCGCGTAGCGCCGCGGCGATCCAGAGTTCCTAGCGCTGAGCAAGCGGCCCCTGGATTGCGTCAGCCCCAAAGTCGGAATTGGGCGGCTTCGCAATGACGCTGAGAAACGTTTGAACAAACCTAAACTCATAACGTTCTGGAAAAAAAATTCTTCCGTGCTCGGATTAACAGGTCAGAAGACGGTGCAAAGTCGTTCAATCTGAACTTTGATGCGTGATCTCGCACGCGCGGCATAGATGCGCTGGCCAATGGACCCGTCTCGCACCGTTGCTATTCTACAGAGCTATCGCGATACCGTTTTGTCGTTGAGCGCCAGACGGCCACCATCGGCATAGATACACTGGCCGGTCATATAGCTCGCCTCCTCTGACACCAAAAACGAGGCGATAGCGGCGATTTCGTCCGGGTCGCCGATCCGTCCTAGCGGTGTACGCGACAGGATTTGATCTCTATCGGTATTGTCACCGAGATTTTGGCGTAGCATGTCGGTCATCACGGCACCGGGGCCGATCGCATTAACGCGAATGCCATGCTCAGCCAATGAAACGGCCATGACGCGCGTGAGTTGGTTCAAAGCCCCCTGCGAAACGGTGTAAGCGACTTGATCCGGACGCGCGATAACGGCGCCGATCGAAGACAAATTGACAATGCTGTAATTGGGGCGCTCTTGCCCGGCCTGCCCATCAACCGATTCAATCTGCTTCACCATTTGCCGCGCCACAGCCTGTCCGGCCAAATAAGCGCCTTTGACGTTCGTCCGCATAATGCGATCGAATTCATCCTCTTCAAGCTCAAGGAACCTCATTTGACCTAGTATGCCGGCACAATTGACCAAGCAATCAACGCGGTCGTATGCATTAAGCGCTGCTGCAATCAGGTTGTGCACATCCAGCTTCTCACCGACATCGCAATGAACAAAGATGGCCTCGCAGCCATTCGTGACAAGATTGTCTGCGGCATCATTGCCGTGGCTTTCGTCCAAGTCAGCGATGACAACTTTAGCGCCCGCTTTGCCAAACCGTCGAGCGCAGGCAAGTCCGATACCGTTTGCACCACCCGTCACAATCACCGTTTTTTCAGCCAAAGACATGTCGTATTTGATCCAAAATCATCATTAGGCAGAAGGTCGAGGGTGCCTAATTGGGGAGCCTTCTCAATCGTCATCAGCCTACATCATAACGGATTGTGTTGCGCCAGCGGTTAACGCCGCACGGGTCCATAAATTGGCATTTGTCGGAAACCTGTCTTCTCCAGCGGTTTGCCCGCTTATCTTAAGGCAGCGGCATTCGCGGACGGAGGAGAGAATTGTTAAGGAAGGGTAAGCGGCGCGCAAACCCGCTTGGTACGCGAGGCGAGAACATCGTCGACTTCATTCATCCGGTCCGGTTCAAATGATCCTGAACCCGATCTTTGAATCGTGAACGTCTTTTCCGAAGATGTCGCCAATCAATGGCAAATAGAAACGTAGTTTCGCTGGTTACGATTCCCGCGACCGCACGGCCTCTTGAGGCAAGTGATCGTAGATTCGAAACAGCATCAACCAAACCTCACAGATGACGCGCCAAGCAATGACGACAAATGCGCCGCCAATCAGCACAGCGGCGAGGCGTCCGAACCCAAATCCAAAGTTCGTCGTCATGAGATCAATCGCCGCCAGGAACTGGAACAGGACGGCCACACCTATGACGGCGAGCCCCAAAAAGTAGCCAAATTTCACGACGGCGGGTGAGATGATGTCTTCAAATCGAAAAAAGGTTGGTGGCTGCGGCACTTCCATCGGTCTTCCTTTCGTGAACGAAGGCACAGGGGAACTAACGCAACATCCATGACAGCCCATGTAGGCTTCTGATTCGACAGCTAGAGTCTATAGGAAAGAGTCAAATCATCCAATCGCACTCGACCTGCAACCAACCTGAGAACATCAGGGGGTAACCCCCTCGATTTTAGCCATTCACGCCAGTAAGATGGCGTCTTTCACCTGCATCGCACCAGTCAACGGACCCGCTATGGCTCAAAACCCATATGAAATCGATCTCGATCGCAACCCGGCCAACCATCAGGCTCTGTCGCCCCTGTCTTTTCTCGAACGATCGGCAACGGTGCACCCAGATCGGATTGCGGTGATTCACGACCAGCAGTCCTATACCTATCGCGAATTCTATGGGCGGTGCCGGAAGCTGGCGTCGGCGCTTGCCCAAAGGGGTATCGGATTTGGCGACACGGTCGCGGTTATTGCGCCCAATATCCCCGCCATGCTTGAAGCCCACTATGGTGTCCCCATGACGGGCGGCGTGCTGAATGCCATCAACTACCGTCTCGACGCTGCGGCAATTGCTTTCATTTTGGATCACGGCGAAGCAAAAGTGCTTCTTGTCGATCGCGAGTTTTCCAAAGTCACGGAAGAAGCGCTGGCCCTTTGTAAGACAAAGCCATATGTCATCGGCATTGACGACCCTGCCTATACGGACGGCGAGTTGATCGGTGAGACAACCTATGAAGCCTTCATTGAGACAGGTGATGCGGCGTTTGACTGGAAACTGCCCGACGATGAATGGCAGGCCATCGCCCTAAATTACACCTCCGGAACAACAGGCAATCCCAAAGGTGTCGTCTATCATCACCGGGGCGCATACCTGTTGGCCATGGGGAACGTGGTGACAGCATCTATGAGCCAGCATCCCATCTATTTGTGGACGCTTCCCATGTTCCACTGCAATGGATGGTGTTTCACCTGGTCCATCAGCGTGCTCGCGGGCACCCATGTCTGTCTGAGACGCGTTGAGGCGCCTCTGATTTTTGAAGCACTTGCAAAGCACAAAGTGACCCATCTTTGCGGCGCGCCCATTGTCATGGGAATGCTCATCAACGCATCGGAATCGGACCGGCAGCCGCTGCCACACACGGTGCAATTCTTCACGGCTGCTGCCCCGCCACCGGCTGCCGTTATTGCAAATATGGAAAACCAAGGATTCCACATCACGCATCTATACGGATTGACGGAGACTTATGGCCCTGCCGTCGTCAATGCATGGCATGAAGAGTGGAACGACTTGCCAACGGATGAGCGGGCGCGGGTCAAGGCACGCCAAGGTGTCCGTTACGAGGTGCTTGAAGCCCTCACAGTCCGCGACCCTGAATCCATGAAGGAAGTGCCAAACGATGGCGAGACGATTGGCGAAGTGATGTTTCGCGGCAATGTCGTGATGAAGGGATATCTCAAGAACCCAAAGGCAACGAAAGAAGCCTTCGCCGACGGATGGTTCCATTCGGGAGATTTGGGCGTCCGTCACCCCGACGGCTACGTTCAGCTCAAAGACCGATCAAAAGACATCATCATTTCCGGTGGGGAAAATATCTCTTCCATTGAAGTCGAAGACACGCTGTACCGGCATCCCGCTATACAAGCGGCGGCCGTCGTCGCGAAGCAGGATGACAAATGGGGCGAAACACCCGTTGCTTTTGTAGAATTGAAACCCGACGCACCCAAACTGTCGGACGAAGATGTCATTGCATTTTGCCGCGAGAATCTGGCCCACTTCAAATGCCCGCGTCATGTGGTCTTCACAGAGCTTCCAAAAACCTCCACCGGAAAAATCCAGAAGTTCAAATTACGCGACAAAGCGGCGGCGATGTCGTAGGCGCAGTTCCCAAACAAAAGTGCCGCCCATTGGGCGGCACATGGAACATGCTCGTCGATCAGTATTAGTGGTGCGTTTCCGAACTCTTGAGCGATTCTATTTCTTCTTTTAAGCGTAGTTTTCGTCGCTTCAATGCCGCTACTTGAACAGTATCCGATCCGGGCCTTTGCATCTCAACTTCAATTTCGCTGTCAAGCTGACGATGCTGCTCTTGCAATTCGACCATGCGCGCGTCTACGCCCATATTCCACCTCCTTGGTTGAGTGGTAATATTAGAGCACGGCATATCGTTAATGTCAGCAAGATCAATGTCGCGTCTGTAAAAAAATAGTAAACACCGTCGCGGGAGCATTGGCGCATGCAGGTCAAACATCTTCTTCAACCAAAACCTCAACACTAAGGTTTGAGATTGAAAAAACGCAGCAAAACAAATGGTTAGCGCGGTTTAACCAATCGATTTTCGAAGACATTTAAGACATGCTGTGCTAAAGGTTTCGTCGAAAGTGCGCACTGCACAATAAAAATACATGCATGCGCGTTCACACCTGTTCCGGCGATCACATTAGCAGCACGCCGTCCGATTTCATGGCTGGGAATCAACTTGCATGAACAAAAAGCTGAATGCGCTTCTGAATGAAAAGCTCTTTCAGCTCCGCCAGGAGCACCGCGATCTAGACAGTGCCATCTCTGCCCTTGTCGATACCGGAAGTCTTGATCAGTTGCTGATACAGCGGCTTAAGAAAAAGAAACTGAAGATTCGCGACGAAATTCAGAAGATCGAAGATCAAATCATTCCCGACATTATTGCGTGACACCGATGCTTGAATTCAGGCTGCCCCTGAACGCTCCGAAATGACGGCTACGATTTCTTTTCTTTCATGGAACGTTTGCGCTGATACATGTCTTTGTCAGCCTCCGCGATCGCTTGGAGCGGATCTTGACCGGGCTGAAAGGTATAAACGCCATAAGCCGCGCTGAGTGTTATTGGCTTGCCATTCCAAACCACTTTCGACGTTGAGATCTGCCGCGCCAGCATTTCCGCTTTCTTGTTGGCCGACTTGGCGTCCGCGTTGGCCAACAGAACACCAAACTCGTCTCCGCCCAAGCGCGCCACAAAGTCTGTATCCCGGACATGCTTGAGTAGAACATTGCCAATATGCTGAAGGGCAGCATCACCGGCAGGATGACCGTGCGTATCATTCAAGATCTTTAAGTCGTTAAGATCAAAGTACACAATGCTTGCTTGCATATTGTAGCGTTCGGCAAACGAAATCTGTCTGCTCAATTCGCGCACAAAAGCCCGCCGGTTCAGAACACTAACCAGTGGATCTTCGTCTGCAAATTGCTCGACTTCCTCTAGCCTTTTCTTGGCGGCAGCCAGCTCGCGGCGCAGCGAATCAACCTCCGACATCAGCGTCATGATGGCGTCGCGAACTTTAGGCGTTATCTCAGCTTCAGGGATTCCCATGATTGACGCCGTGTCACGAACCGGCGCAACGCCGCCGACAGCTTGTGTTTGCCCCACCCGGGGAGCGGCCGTAGGAGCCCCGACGCGGGTTGTCGGTCGAACAGGTTTGGTTTCCCCTATTTTCATCTCAGTCCTTTTGACCGGTCTTCCGGGTTGCCAAGCAAATCATATCGGAATTTGGATATCTTAAGGTAAAAGAATCTCTAGGATCCGTTACGATTTAGCTACCAGAGGTAGGGTCGAACCCTTAACATTTCTTGTCAATCAGCCCGCGATCCCTATAATCCGCCGCTTTCTCTTTCCCCGACCAACCCCCTTAAGACACAAGGCAGCGTGAATGACGGCTCCGAAGCCCCTTGTTGGTATTGTTATGGGAAGCCAGTCTGACTGGCAAACGATGTCCCAGGCCGCGGCCATTCTCGACGAAATCGGTATCGCACACGAGACACGCATCGTTTCAGCCCACAGGACTCCCGACCGGATGTATGAGTATGCCAAGTCTGCGGAGGCGCGCGGGATCCAAGTCATCATCGCCGGTGCCGGTGGGGCTGCACATTTGCCGGGCATGATCGCTTCTCTCACGTCACTTCCAGTCTTGGGTGTGCCCGTTCAAAGCAAGGCGCTGAATGGTCTCGACAGCCTCCTTTCGATCGTACAAATGCCGGGAGGCATTCCGGTTGCGACATTCGCGGTCGGAGAAAGCGGCGCCAAAAATGCCGGCTTGTTTGCGTCGGCGATCGTTGCGCGCATGGACGAAAACGTCGATGCCAGTCTGAAAGCGTGGCGGCAGGCCCTTTCTGACTCTGTTGCGGAAGTGCCTAAGTGACGGGAAACGCTACCCAATCTGACGTATCTTTGCCGCCGGGATCGACGATCGGCATTCTCGGGGGCGGGCAATTAGGACGCATGCTGACAATATCCGCGACGGAACTCGGCATGAATGTCGTCGTCTTTAGCGACGCACAAGACAATCCGACTTCCGCAATCGCGTCTCGATCTGTCATCGGCCAGTATGATGACACCGCTTTGTTGGAAGAATTTGCTGATGCCGTTGACGTTATTACTTACGAGTTTGAGAACATTCCGACCTCAACAGTAGAACGCTTGTCCCGGAGGAAACCTGTTGCCCCCGGCGTTCTTGCCCTTCAAACCGCGCAGGATCGACTAACCGAGAAGAATTTTGTGACGGGGCTTGGCATCGCGTGCGCCCCCTACTGCAACATCGAAACCCAAAGCGATGTTGAGAGCGCCCAATCAAGCGCAACGTTTCCCGCCATTCTCAAGACCCGGCGCATGGGCTACGACGGAAAAGGTCAGATCAGAATCAATAGTGCATCCGATCTGGAAGGCGCGTGGCGCAATCTCAGTCACCAACCTTGTGTTCTGGAGGCCTGCATAGGCTTTGAACGGGAAGTGTCCGTTGTCGCTGCACGGGGACGCGATGGAACAATCGTTGCCTTTGATACAACATGGACAATTCACGGCGATCACATTCTAAGAGAGGCGCGGGTTCCTTCGAACCTCGACAGTCGCGCCGAAGAATTGGCCAAATCCATCGCGGAGAGAATAACAAGCGCGTTGGACTATGTTGGCGTCCTTGCCGTCGAGCTTTTTGTTGTAAATCCTGACGACTATGGACAGCCCTTGCTGGTCAATGAAATAGCGCCGCGCGTACACAATTCGGGCCACTGGACCCAGGATGCCTGCGGGGTAAGCCAATTTGAGCAGCACATACGAGCCGTCTGTGGTTGGCCGTTAGGGGCGACCGAGCGGCATTCCAACGCGGTTATGAAAAACCTAATCGGCGATGAAATTCACACCGTCGCAGAGCTGGCGAAAGAGCCGCGTGCTTGCATCCATCACTATGGCAAAGGAGACGCGCGCCCCGGACGGAAAATGGGCCATGTCACTTACCTTAGTCCACTCACCGCTAACTTCGCCGAATAACTAAAAGCGACTAGGCAGTGCGCCCCCTTGCTAACCGGCCAATGATACCCAAAGGCGAAGGAAGACTTTCGGTCGCATTTCGAACCCGAGCTTTGACTTTTTCAATTTGCATGACGTCGTCTATACGGCGGTCCAGAAACCGCCAGGTCTTCTCGCTGGACCCGGTTGTCTCCGAAAACCAAACGGCGATCGTCGATGTAAAAACGCCCGCTAATATGGCGCGCTTGGTATAGAAATTGAAATCCGTGGATTGATCGCCAATGCCGAACCAGATGGCATCCACAGTGCGATAAAGGCTCTTGGCGCCGTATGAGGCGTACATCGGAAGCGCCAACATGGTGGTTGCTCGACGCGCCGCTTCGCGATGCGGCTCCATAATTTCGATCCGCATACGAACAGCCGTTTTGATCCGGTCGCGAATGCGCAACTCTGTCAAATCTATCGCATCAAGTTTTTCGATAAGCTCTTTGTCCTGCAAGCCGAAGAAGTAGCCGATCAGGTCAACCTCTCCGTCTGGAAATGCCATGCGCAACATTGCAAGGTCATATCCGGCCTTCTCCGCCGCCCGGCGCATGCCGTCCCGGGTCCAACCGTCAAACGGAACATCCGGCAAGACATTTTCGAGAACCGCCTTACGAACGACGTCCAACTTAGTCTGATTGTTCGTTGCCATTGCTCTGCTCGCCTTTCGCGTCGGGCCTAATGTAGTGCCGCCATTCAGATTCAAAAATGAAGGTTGAGAGATCGTCCATGCGCTGAGGATATAAAATGCCTTCGAGATGATCGCATTCATGTTGAACCACACGGGCGTGAAAACCACTCGCATCGCGGGAGATCGTCTCGCCCTCAAGGTTCAATCCGCGATAACGGATGCGATTGGGCCGCGCAACCAAACCTCGCATTCCCGGGATGGAAAGACACCCTTCCCAACCGGCTTCGCGTGTTTCGGTCAGAATTTCGATTTCGGGATTAATCAATACCGTCAGCGGCGCCGTCGGCTCAAACTTCTCGTCGGCCTCGTCCACAGCACCTTCACTTGGCGATCTTTCGCGTGGCGCTTGAAACACAACGATTCTCAGCCGCTCATAGACTTGCGGCGCTGCCAGACCGGCCCCATCCGCATCGCGCATGGTCGCAATCATGTCAGCCACCAACTGATGGATTTCGGGCGCCGTTGGGTCCTCGACCGCCAGGGCCTGCCCTCTTAAGACAGGATGGCCCATTTTTGCAATTTTCCGGATTGCCATGTCCAGAATATGAGGGGAGCGGTCAGAGCCATCAAGTGGCCGGTATAATGCGAAATTGTCTCAGGATTGCCTCAATTGCCTCAAAAAGGGCATGGCCAGTGGACACTATTCGCCACCTTTGCTATAGCACCGCTCTCGACACGCCAGTTTAACGATTGGCGTGGCAAGAACTTATGCACTCAAATTGCCAAAAGAGGCTCCTTTGCAGATTTTCGTCAGAGATAACAATGTGGATCAGGCGCTGAAAGCGCTGAAAAAGAAGATGCAGCGTGAAGGCATTTTTCGCGAAATGAAGCTGCGCAACCACTATGAGAAGCCCTCTGAAAGACGCGCACGGGAAAAGGCCGAGGCGATCCGTCGAGCCCGTAAGTTGGCGCGGAAGAAAGCGCAACGCGAAGGCCTGTTGGGCCCTGGCCGCGGCAAGCGCTAGTCTGCCTTAGAACCATTTTCCCTTTAAATTAAACGACTTAGGGGCCTTTCGGACTGCCCCTAACGCTCCCTTAACGCCATTGGTTTAATTTGTCCTGGCGAACAGGACAGGGCTGGGGAGCACGCCATGAGTCGTATTGCGTTAAACCGTGAGGAAACCTTCTACCCTCAGGTCTTCCGGGAGACCAATCCAAAGGCGGACCCGTGGGGACAGGACTTTGATGAGCTCTCGACCTCGTCCACCGAGGCGCTCGGCGTGCTTCGGACCATTGGCCACTATCTGGTCTATACGGCTGCGGCAACATTCATGACCATTGGCATTATGACCACCGTCCTTGCCGGGATATTGGTGGCGATGGGTGTCTTAACCGCTTAAGCGGCGGCTACTCGTCGGCAGCAGCAGAAGCAGGCTCTTCCAAGGCCTCGCTGATTTGACGTGCCAGTGCCCGCGCCGTTTCAACGACTTGTGATCTATCCAGGGTTCGAACTTCGCCCTCGCGCATCAAAACCTGCCCGTCAACAATCGTGGTCACAACATCACGTCCATTGACCGTGTACACGAGGTGCGAAATCACATCGTACAGCGGCGTTAGGCTGGGCTTATTCAGATCCACTTGAATCAGGTCCGCCTGTTTTCCGGCTTCAAGGCTCCCAATCCGGTCATCAAGTCCGATGGCTTGTGCCCCTCCAAGTGTTGCCATGTGCAGCACGTCCGACGCCGGCAGCAACTTCGGATCACCGCCAACCCCCTTGTGGATCAGGGCAGCAAGATGCATCTCCTGCCACATGTCTAAATTGTTGTTTGACGCGGCGCCGTCAGTACCAAGGCCGATCTTGCCCCCCTCTTTCAACATGGTTGGGACCGGCGAAACACCGGCAGCGGTCTTGAGATTTGACGTCGGATTGTGAACAACGCCAACGTTACCGTTCCGAAGCAATGACATTTCGGTCGGCTCCGGCCACACAACATGCGCCATTACGATCGGGCCCTCCAAAAGCCCTAGTGACGATAAATGATGAATGGACGTCGTTTTGTGCCGTTCCTTGATCGTCCGGATTTCAGCTTGATCTTCCGAGACATGGGTCAAAACAGGCACGCCCAATTCTTTAGCTGCGGACGCGACAGCGCGAAAGTGTTCCGCGGCAACCGTGTACGGTGCATGCGGCGCAAGCGCCGGCGTAATCCGCGCGTGGCGCCCCTTCCATTCCCGAGCAAAAGCCTGACCGGCAGCAAAGCTGTCGTCCCACCCCTCAAAACCAGGGCTTGGAAAATCAATCATGGGCGCGCCAAGGATTGCCCGAAGCCCGCACATATCGACAACCGACCCCGCGATTTCTGGATAAAAATACATATCCGCGAAAGTGGTTGTTCCTGTACGGATCATTTCGTAGCAAGCCAGTTCGACGCCGGCGCGCACAAACGACTCGTCTACAAAACGGCCTTCCATCGGAAAAATGTATTCTGTGAGCCAGGTCATCAGATCGAGGTCATCGACCAGCCCTCGAAACAGGATCATCGCGGCGTGTGTATGGCCGTTGACCAAGCCCGGCAACAGGGCCCGTCCTTCGCCCGCAATCACCTCGGAGGCGACATACTGATCATCAATGTCAACGGCCGACCCAACGCCAACAATCTTACCGTCGGCTATGGCGACGGCCCCCTCTGTCACAAGGGGATTTCTGTTGTCCAAGGTGACAACATGATCCCCCAGGACAATTAGATCGACTTCTTCTTTGGCGCTTGCTGCGCCCACAATGGCGCCTTGCAATGCCAATCCCAACAAGATCAAAAGCGCACTGCGTAACAGCATGCGGGTCCCCTAGTTTGATGCTTAGAGGGGCTAACTATATAAGGAATTAGAAGGTCAGCAATGCACAGCCGTGCAAAGCGTGTGGGCTGATCAGCCCGCGAAATCCGGATGCACGACCTTGCCGGCATGTGTCAGCGCCGTACCGGTTATGATTTCATCTTCCCAATCTATGTTCAGCTTCTTTTCTTCGGCATCAACAAATGGCGTGATGAAGTTGAGCAGATTGCGTGCATAGAGCGCAGAGGCATCAACGGGCAGACGCCCCGGAACATTGACGTGGCCCATAATCGTCACGCCGTGGGCTTCCACCAGTTTTCCTGGTTCGGACAATGGGCAGTTACCGCCTTGCTCAACGGCGAGGTCAACGATAATCGATCCCGTTTTCATCGACTTGACCATTTCTTCGCTGATCAGCGTTGGCGCAGGACGGCCGGGGATTAATGCCGTGCAGATGGCGATGTCTTGTTTCTTGAGTGTGGAGGCGACAAGTTCTGCTTGACGCTTTTGATAGTCCTCACTCATTTCTTTTGCATAACCGCCGGCGGTTTCAGCTTGGGCGGTTTCTTCCGTTTCGACCATCACGAAGTTGGCCCCCAAACTTTCGACTTGCTCTTTCGCGGCCGGCCGAACGTCGGTAGCGGACACGATCGCCCCCAGACGTTTGGCCGTCGCAATGGCTTGCAAGCCGGCAACGCCCGCGCCGAGTACCATAATGCGCGCTGGCGTAACGGTTCCCGCGGCGGTCATCATCATGGGCAATGCTCGGTCAAAGATCGCGGCAGCATCAATTACCGCTTTATATCCGGCAAGGTTGGATTGAGACGACAACACATCCATCGACTGCGCGCGCGTGATACGCGGCATGAATTCCATAGCAAACGTGGTCAGCCCGTGTTTTGCGTAGGCCTCTAGGGCTTCCTTGTCGCCATATGGGTTGAGCATCGCGGCAACGACAGTATTCGGCTTGTAGTTCTTCAATTCATCATCGCTTGGACGCAAGACTTTGAAGACCACTTCTGCACCTGCAAGCAGCGCGCTCGCATCGGAAACGATCTTTGCGCCTGCGGAAGCAAACTCATCGTCTGAATAGTGGGACTTTATGCCGGCGCCTGTTTCAACACTCACCTCGAATCCGAGCGCGGACAGTTTCTTAACCGTCTCTGGCGATGCCGCCACACGCGTTTCAATCGCGCTGGTTTCCTTCGGAATGGCTAGCTTTATGGTCATAATCTGCTCTTGGATGAGTGAACTCGCGCAGGCCGTACTGGCCACGTCCTATGCGATTGATGTCGATACACCGTTAGGGCCGGACGCGCTTCATCGTCAAATTTTGGGCCAAGTTTTGGAAATGATCCGCCCGTTCAGGCAACCAGGAATAGGTACATGAGCGCCAAGACAATGGCCGTAAGAACGCTGCTCCATTTAACAAAGCCAGCGAACCAATCCCATGTCGCCTGCTTTTCGCTTGGATCCATCATATTTTGCTCTTCGACCCGCTCGGGCATCCTCTCCCCCAATCGTGAGACGTAAAATGCGATGCGGACTATAACAATATGTTGTGTGAGCTCAAGTGGCTGAAGCCAGCAAGGCCGAGGCGCGACAATCCGCCGTCAGACGGCATTTCCCCAACGTCCGCGCCATCCTCGCTGATTTGCTGAGCTAGGCTTAGGGTCTGCAGATTTATTCCCGATTAGGCTGCTATTTCTAGCTGTTCCGGGACCCCGGCTGCCTGGAGCGCGGTCGATTGACGCGCAGCAAGCGCTTGAGCTTCAAATCCATCAATGGCCTCGTTGAACAGCCGGTAGAAGTTGAGTTCGGCGTTCAGATGCAGAAACACGCCCCCCAGCCCAATGGCGGCCCGCTCCATAAACACAAACTCGCGCGGTGGACGAACGGGCCCCAGTTCCCGCAGTTTTTGATGAACCTGAAAAGCCTGAGCCCGGCCATATTCAGATGGTTTAATACCATCCGCCACCGTACGAACACGATCTTCGAACATGGGCCCATAGATAAATCCGGCCCAAATGTTCAACGCATCGATCAACTCCCGGGAAAGCCCCTTGAACCCCCACTGTTCATAGGCATGGACGACACGGTCTTCCTCTTGGTTGAGCAAACCGTAATAGAGATCCACCACCCCCTGAACAAAGGCAGCTGGAAACACCCGGATGCATCCATAGTCCAACAGGTTCATACGCAAATCTTCTGTGATCGAGTAATTACCCAAATGCGGGTCACCGTGAATAACGCCGTATTGGCTCAAGGGCGACCACCACGCGTGAAACATGGCTTCGGCAACCTTGTTACGATCTTCAAGGGGATTGTCTTTGAAAGAAAGAACCGGCTTGCCATCTAACCATGTCATCGTCAGCAGGCGTTTTGTCGACAGAGCTTCGATCGTTTCGGGCACAATGATCGTGGGTGTGTCTGCGAAGATGGCGCCGTACAAAGCAATGTGTGCAGCTTCGCGCTGGTAATCTAATTCTTCGCGCAAACGCGCGCTGATTTCCGCAGCCATCTCTTTCGTGTCGATGGCACGATCGACCCTTCGATGAATGGAAAGAAGCACGGAGAGTTGCTTCAGGTCAGCTTCAACAGCGCTGTCCATATCCGGGTATTGGAGCTTGCAGGCCAATTGCCGACCGTCGTGATCAACGGCCCGATGCACTTGACCGAGCGAGGCAGCGGCGGCTGCTTCCTTATCGAAGGAAGCGAATTTCGACTTCCAATCACGACCGAGTTCTGCCGCCATGCGGCGCCGGACGAAGGGCCACCCCATCGCGGGTGCATTTGATTGAAGTTTCGCAAGTTCGGCCGCAAACTCTTCGGGCAGCACATCAGGGATTGTCGCCGCCATCTGTGCCAACTTCATGATTGGGCCTTTAAGCCCCCCCAACGCATTTCGAAGCTCCGCCGCATACTCTTCCGTGGTCAGATCTTTTCCAAACAACCACCCGCCCGCAGCACGCGCGGCAAAGCCTCCCATGCCGGTGGAAACTTGGGCGTAGCGTTTGACGCGGCCGCCTACACTGTTTTCGGATTTGTCGGAACCTGATGCCATGGACTTAGTCAGAAACCTCTTCCAGTTGCTCTATCAATTGTTCGATAAGCGACAGACCGCGTCCCCAGAAAGCTGGATCGCCAGCATCCAAACCAAAGGGGGCCAGCATCTCTTTGTGGCGAAGCGTTCCACCTGCCTTCAGCATCTCAAGGTACCGCTCAGCGAAGCCCTGGTGGCTTTCTTCGTAGACGGCATAAAGCGAATTCACCAAACAATCGCCAAATGCGTAGGCGTAAACATAAAAAGGCGAATGAATGAAATGGGGGATGTAGCACCAGTAAGTTTCGTAGCCGTCATTAAGCCGAATGGCAGGCCCCAGACTTTCGCGTTGCACATCAAGCCAGATGTCCCCGATCGCCTCTGAAGCCAGTTCGCCATTGCGTCGGGCCTGATGAACACGTTGCTCAAATCGATAGAATGCGATTTGCCGGACAACCGTATTCAGCATGTCTTCCACTTTCGAGGCCAGCAGATGACGGCGCGCTCGCTTAGACGGCGCTTGGCTCAAAAGGCTTCGAAATGTCAACATTTCGCCAAAGACACTGGCGGTCTCAGCTAAGGTCAATGGCGTGGGCGCCATTAAAGCACCTTGGTCGGCAGCTAAAACTTGATGAACGCCGTGGCCCAATTCGTGCGCCAACGTCATGACATCGCGAATTTTGTCCTGATAGTTGAGCAGAATGTAAGGGTGAGCGCTGGGTACGGTTGGATGCGAGAAGGCACCCGGCGCCTTTCCTGGCCGCACGCCCGCATCGATCCATCTTTTGTCAAAGAAACGCCCTGCGATTTCAGCCATCGACGGCGAAAAATCTTCATAGGCCGTCAAGACCGTTCGCTGTGCCTCTTGCCAAGGAATTGACGTGTCAGCCTCATCAGGCAAAGGCGCATTGCGATCCCAATAATCGAGTTGATCCTTCCCGAACCAACGTGCTTTGAGCGCATAGTAGCGGTGAGACAGGCGCGGCATCCATTCGTAGACGGATGATGTCAGTGCTTCAACCACGTCAGCCTCGACTTGATTGGACAGATGACGTGAGGCGTCAGGTGTTCCAAATGCCCGCCACTCATCCTCGATCTCTTTGTCGCGGGCCAGTACGTTCGTGATCAGCGTAAATGTGCGGATATTGTCCGAAAACACTTCCGACAAAGCGTGCGCCGCATTTTTTCTTGCAGTGGCGTCTGGGTCAGAAAGCAGATGAAGGGCTTCTTCGATCTGGCATTCCTTCCCCGCGACCTTAACGCTCAAATGCGCAAATGTTTCATCGAACAAACGCACCCATGAGGCGCGGCCCGTGACTTCCTTTTCGTGAAAGAGGCGCTCAAGGTCTTGGCCAAGCTGGTGCGGCTTAAAGGTTCGGACTGTCTTCAACCAAGGTGCATAGTGCGCAAGTGGTTCGCTGCTTATAGCCTGCTCAAAAAGTTTGTCGTCAATCTCATTCAACTCAACTGTGAAGAACAACAGGTTTGACGTGACGCCGGTGACAAAATCACGAATGTCCGCTTGGAACTTCGTGATGTTTGGATCGGTCATATCGGACGCGTAAAGAAGGCCGGCATAACTCGATATCGCGCCAATCTTGTCTTCAAGACTTTCGTAAGCGGTGATGGCTTGATAAAGCGTCTCAGCGCCATCGGCGTCCTGCAAGACTTTTACGATGCGCTTTTCATAAGTGGCCTGAAAATCGCGTGCGCGCCCCTCAACATCCTTAAGATCGTTCTGCAACTGTGGCGCGTCGTATGCTGGGTAGAGATCTGAAAGATCCCATTTCGGTAGTAACTCGGCGGGCATAATAACTTCACTTCTTTCGGGCAACGACGCACCCAGCAGACACTCAAATCAGGCATTCATTCTGAAGATGTTTCATCTGAAGATGTTTCAGCGGCGGCCGTCTCCTCACTTTCTTCTTCGTCGGAAGGCAGCCTTCGGATCAAGATATCGCCATTTGGCAACACTTCGGGTGTTTCGTATCGAGGCAGCCGTTCGATAAAAATCGAGAGCGCTTTCATGACATGAGTTGCCGCTTCGAGTGCGGCCTGCGCCGCCTCATCCAATTCTTGCTTGGTTTCTGCATCGACGACCGGCTCGGCCTCTTCCTGACCGTTGGCAGCAGATCCCATCACCAAAATGGAACCCATCAAAATCGACATGGAAATTCCTGCTAGTCGCCCACGCATAACCGTTCTCCTCACTTCAGATACCTTGTTTCTTGCTTAACACATCGTCACCCAAATTGCAGGCGTGCGGTGCATCACACGTCCGTCAAGAAAATCTTAAGCAACAAGGCGAAATTCGCCCCGTTTCGTTTAAACCAGCTTTTACCTTCCTGCCCCAATATGAACCATCTGCTGGCGCTCCTGCGAGCGGCGGCCGTTCAGGAATTGGAACAGAACCAGATATGACCCAGACAGTCCTCATTGTTGATGATGACCCTACTCAACGCCGTCTTCTTGAGGCCACGGTCACGCGATTCGGTTATCGCAGTCTGCAAGCCGAAGGTGGAAAACAAGCCCTTGAGCTTCTCAACGGACCCGAGTCGGCCGCAATCAGTCTTGTGCTGCTCGATCTTGTGATGCCGGAAGTGGATGGGCTTGCCGTCCTTTCGGAAATCAAGCCGAGCCGCCCGGCTCTGCCGATTATCGTTCTCACGGCGCAAGGTGGGATCGACACGGTTGTCGGCGCCATGCGTGCCGGTGCAGACGACTTCATCGTCAAACCGGCAAGTCCGGAACGGCTCCAAGTCTCCATGCAAAATGCACTGAAGATCACAGCCCTCTCCGGCGAGATTTCGCGGCTCACGCGAGTGCGCGATGGTCATATGACATTTGACGACTTAATCGCCGGCAGCCCTGCCATGCAGCAAGTCTTCCGTCTGGCAAAGCGCGCAGCCGCTTCTCAAATTCCCATTTTGATCGATGGTGAGAGCGGCGTCGGTAAAGAGATGATTGCGCGGGCCATTCAAGGCGAAAGCGAACGTGCCGGCAAACCCTTCGTCACCGTGAACTGCGGTGCCATTCCTGAAAACCTGGTCGAAAGCATCTTATTCGGTCACGAGAAGGGATCGTTCACCGGCGCCAACGACAAGCATATCGGTAAGTTCCAAGAAGCAAACGGCGGCACGTTGTTCCTGGATGAGATCGGCGAACTGCCACTTGACATGCAGGTCAAGCTGCTGCGCGCGCTCCAAGAAGGCGAGGTCGACCCGATTGGTGCTAAGCGCCCGGTCAAAGTGGACATCAGACTGATTTCGGCAACGAACAAAAACCTGCTCGACCTGGCGGAACGCGGCGAATTCCGTGAAGACCTTTACTACCGGCTCAACGTCTTTCCCATCAACATTCCGCCCTTGCGCGAACGGGCCGAAGACATTCCTCAATTGGTCAGTTACTTCGTCAATCGCATCTCTGGCGAAGAAGGCAAGAAAGTTGTTGGCGTCGATCGTGCGGCCATGGACATGCTGGTTGCCTATCCGTGGCCGGGCAATGTCCGCCAGCTTGAAAACACCGTTTTCCGCGCCGTCGTATTGTCAGATGGCGAACTGCTTGCCAAGAACGACTTTCCTCAAATCGCCGGCATCTCGCTGGACAATGACGGAAGCAGCATCACAACTACCCCGCACCAATCCGAGATCACGGATGCAAGTGCACCTGTCGGACAACCAATTGCAGAAACAGGCGTGCCGCAACCTGCAGGTGATGTGATCTACACGACCCCTGTTCCGGCCGGAACGGCCGTCGTTGAAAACGGCATGGAAATCGCCGCCGTGAACGAAGAAGGACATCTGCGCCGGCTTCAAGACATTGAAGGCGAGATGATTCGATTGGCTATTGATCGATACAGCGGCCACATGTCAGAGGTTGCGCGACGGCTAGGGATTGGCCGTTCGACACTCTATCGAAAAGTTCGGGAATTGGGATTGGAAGTCCGCGCGGCGAATAGCTAACGCTGCTTGCTATTCCATTCCGAGAGCACTGAGATAAAGATCCAAAACGGCTTCCTGTTCGGCACGCTCGTTGCGATCCATTTTACGAATCTTGACGACCTGCCGCATCACTTTGGTGTCGAAGCCTTGGCCCTTTGCTTCGGAGTACACTTCCCGAATGTCACCGGTCAGCGCCGCTTTTTCTTCTTCCAACCGTTCAATCCGTTGAATGAGTGAACGCAACTGAGATCCTGCAACGGCGACACTTTCTTCGGATGAGGTTTGTTGAGCAGTTGCAGTCGCCATGGGGGGTCACTCCAAATCAGATTCGTCGATAAACAACACGCGCGAACAAGTCATCTGGGCCCAGAGTCGGCCCTTGCTTATGCGGCTCGAAAGTATTCTTGGGTTAGTTCAAACGCCAGGAAAGGCCGCCGAGATTAGTTTCTGAAACGCAATCGCGCAACACATTGTTCGCGATATTTGGTTCAATTGTGTTTGGCTTGTGCGTCTTTAAACGCCGCCATTTTTTCGTCGGTAACTTCTGTTTGATACTTATCTTTCCATTCGTTCGGCGCCATTCCGTAGACCAATCCCCGCGCCTCGTCTTTTGAGAGCGTCAGCCCCTTTTCCTCTGCCGCCTCGCGATACCAATCGCCCAAGCAGTTGCGGCAAAATCCCGCGAGAATCATAAGATCGATGTTTTGAACATCGGTGCGTTTCTGGAAGTGATCGACCAGCCGGCGAAAGACTGCCGCTTGAAGTTCCGTATTTGTTTTCTCATCCATTCAAATCATCCATGCTTATCACGATAGAGCCTGACGGCATCGACGATTGCAGGTGCCAGCCGATCCGCCCATGCCTCAACACCTCTTGGATCGGAAATAATGTCTTGACGGGTTTCTATCAAGGCGTGAGGCAGTCCATTACGGGTGCCATGCCTGTTCATACAATCATCGACCAGCCGACCTGTATAGGGAACATTATCGCCAACGACCAAGTCTGACTCTTGCTGCAACCGATGCAGCATCGGAACGACAAGCCTGTCGTCTTCATCCCAAAGAACACCTGCGTGCCACGGCCGTTTATGACCTTTCCATTCGGGCGTAAAACTGTGGATAGAAATAAGCGCCGGATCGGGCGTCACCGTCAACAGTTCGCGCAATGTTGCAGCGACAGCCCGATGATAGGGACGGTGGTGACGGTTGAGCCTTTTTTGAACCTCTTTCGCATCAACGTGCCGATTTCCTGGAATCACAGCGCCATCTGAAACCTTCATGACCAAAGTGGGATCGCCTTCCCCCCTATTGGCGTCAATCACCAGCCTTGAAAATGTCGAGAGAATTGCGGGTGCCCCCAGGCGGCGTGACAAGGCACGCGTTAAGTCTGCGGCACCGATGTCGTACGCGATATGCCTTGCAAGATCATCAGCGGAAACGCCCAATCCTTGGTACACTGCAGGTATATGATTGGAGGCGTGGTCACACACCAACAAGATCTCCGCCGACGATTCGCCCGTCAAAATTTCCGGTGCGGTTGCGTTCGGGTCAGTGGTGGTTGGATTCTCTGATTTCATGCGCTGAAAAATATATAGACAAGGCAGAGGTGAAAACCTGCATTTTATGAGTGAATCGCCCCAAGAGTTGTTACTGCGCCTATTTGATGCTGCCGTGCTTTCTGCGCAAGCAGAGCATTGTATACCTGCGCAGATTCCAACATCGGCGAATGGAAAGATATTTGTTGTTGGCGGGGGAAAAGCGGCGGCTGCAATGGCAGCCGTCGTCGAAGATCGGGTCGGGCGGCCGCTTGAAGGCGTCGTGGTCGTCCCAGACGGGCATGGTGCCAAAACGCGGGGCGTCCAAGTGATCGAGGCCGCGCATCCGATCCCAGATCACCGCGGCCAGCTCGGGGCACAGGCCGTGCTCGACATCGCCAAACGCGCGCAAGCTGATGACAATGTCATTGTTCTTCTTTCGGGCGGTGGCTCAGCGCTGCTGGCTAAACCCCTTGACGGCCTCTCGCTCGATCAGAAAAGAGAATTGACAGCGCAGCTTGTGCGCTCTGGCGCAACGATCCACGAAATTAATTGCGTGCGGCGTCATCTGTCGGCCATCAAAGGTGGACGGCTGGCCGCCCTGATCTCGCCTGCCCCGTGTCATGTGTTTGTCATTTCAGATGTAAAGGGTGACGATCCCGCCACCATTGCGTCTGGACCTTGCAGCCCCGACCCCACCACGCAAGCAGAGGCGCTGTCCATCTTGGAGGAATACCAGATTCCTTATCCGCCTCAGGTCGGAACCATTCTGACAAGCGCCGAATTCGAAACACCGAAACCATGCGCCCCATCAGAGGTGACGATCGACTATCACATCGTGGCAAATTCAGAGTCGATGATGAATGCGGTAAGCCCCCTCATAGAACGCGCCGGCTTCCGCCCGATCGACTTGGGGGAAGTCGATGGCGAATCGAGCGAAGTTGCCAAAGCACACGCCGAACGCGCGCGAGCTGAGCTGTCACAGGGAAATCGAGTAGCGATCGTCTCGCGCGGCGAGACCACCGTCACCCATGATGGATCCGGCAAAGGGGGTCCAAACCGAGAATATGCGCTGGCACTCGCGCTTGCCTTGGAGGGGGCTTCAGGCATTCATGCCATCGCTTGCGATACGGACGGCATCGATGGCGCAAATGAGGTCGCGGGCGGCTGGATCGATCATCTTTCCATTGACCGTGCAAAATCACGCGGTGCAAACCCAAGCCAACTTCTGCAGCAGCATCAATCGGCACGCTTCTTTGAGCTTACAGATCAACAAGTGATCACCGGTCCGACGCGGACAAACATTAACGATTTCCGATGTATTTTGGTCGCACCTTAAGCACAGAGAAAAGGGTGGCATTATTTCGACATTAATCTCATTTAATGTCGTGGCTGGCGCGAGAACCCTCGCCGCTTTTCAAACTCCAGAGTATTTCGGTTGATGTAATATGGAACTTCGCGGCCGCAACACAAAAGTGATCGCTACTGTTGGCCCGTCGTGCTTTGACAGTGACAAGCTAGATCAACTGCATCGCGCTGGCGCCGACGTCTTCCGCATCAATATGAGCCACACGTCTCACGAATTGCTCGCCGACTTTCATGAGAAAATTAGGTCCGTCGAGAAACGGATCGGCCGCCCTTTGGGCATCCTGGTAGACCTGCAAGGCCCCAAGATTCGCGTGGGGTCGTTTGCCGACGGTAAAGCAAATCTGGAATCGGGGAGTTCTTATCGCTTCGATCTAGATGAAACGCCTGGAGACGAAACAAGGGCGCCGCTGCCCCATCCCGAGATATTTTCGTCACTAGAGCCCGGTATGCCGATCCTCCTGGACGATGGACGGATCAGTCTGAGTGTGACAGAGGTAGGCGCCGACTATGCCCTCGCGCATGTCGACATCGGAGGCACACTCACAAACAGAAAAGGTGTAAACCTGCCCGAGGCTGTTCTGCCGGTGGCGGCTTTGACAAACAAAGATCGCGCCGATCTTGAATTCGCACTGGAGCTGGACATTGATTGGGTCGCGCTTTCATTTGTTCAGACAGCTGAAGATCTTGCCGAAACGCGCAAGCTCATTGCCGGCCGCGCGGCCCTGATGGCAAAGATCGAACGGCCGCCCGCACTGAAAGCGATCGACCAAATACTGGATCAGTGTGACGGTCTGATGGTTGCGCGTGGCGATTTAGGGGTGGAACTGCCGATCCAAAAGGTGCCTGGTTGGCAGAAAGAAATTACACGCGCGGCACGACGCGCCGGCAAGCCGGTTGTGGTTGCAACGCAAATGCTGGAATCCATGATCGACTCACCGGTTCCGACCCGCGCTGAAGTATCCGACGTTGCCACCGCGATTTTTGAGGGCACCGACGCCGTTATGCTGTCGGCAGAATCCGCCGCCGGCTCTTACCCGCGTGAAGCCGTTGCGATGATGCATGAAATCGCAAGAACCATCGAGACGGACCCCAACTATCGCAGCATCATTGATGCGCAACGGACCGAACCCGAACCGACAACGGCAGACGCGATGATGGCAGCGGCACGGCAGATCGCGGATACTGTCCAGACGGCCGCCATCGTTTGTTACACAAACTCAGGTTCCACGGGCATCCGGGCCGCGCGCGAACGTCCGAGCGTCCCCATTGTTGCATTAACCCCGGTCATCAAAACGGGCCGCCGGCTGGCGCTGATCTGGGGCCTGCATTGTGTTCTGACAGACGACGCAAAAGATCTGGACGATATGGTCGATCGCGCCTGCCGGATCGCCTTCCAAGAAGGGATTGCAAAACGCGGCCAAAAAATCATTGTGACGGCGGGTGTTCCGCTGGGCACGCCGGGCGCCACAAATTTGCTGCGGGTCGCCTATGTCGGTGGCAAGAGCCCGCCGTCCGACTCGTAAGAATCAATCGCTTAGGAATCGATTCAAACTTGACCTAAATTTGAAAATCACTCGACGGACAAAGCTAACAAAGCCTTTCCGTTCGCATGGTTTAGTGCGCCCGGGTTTCAGACAGATTCTGCTGCAACAAGACAGCGAGCTGTACTGATAGAAGACAAGACCGGGTGATACAAATGACTGGCGAACTTTCGCTTTGGCTGACGCAATTGTGGCAATCCGCTTCAGAAGTTGGACGCCAATGGGTTTCGCACATTGATCAATGGAGCCGCGATCCTGAGCTGCGCCAAAAGCTAGAGACGGCGACCCACTTCTCCTTGCGCTGGGTTGTACCGCCGACATTGGTCTTAGGGGCTTTATATCTTGTGAGTTTCGGTGCCGTTATTGCTGGCATTGTGACATTGGCGGTCGGCTTCGGCGCCCTACTCTACAAGAATGAGAACCTATCACCGCTAAAGAGCCGCGCCGTTGTCGCGGCGGCCGTCGCAAGTTATGTCCTTGTCTTTAATAGTGGCGCGCAAACCGCCCACTACAATTTCACCACCGAGGGCTGTGTTTCCAATTCAGCCCATCCAGCGCGCGGTGATATTCAATCCCTAGATGATCCACGTTTGAGCGCTAGGGATCGAAGCTGGATCAAAAATATGATGGCTGTTCATCAGCAAGAACCGGCGACAAATGTCCCCATCGATGAATTGGCCTTGGCAAACATCCTGGTTCATGCGCGCGTTGTCACTTGGGCGCTTCAATGGAATGCAGAACTTAATCCGGGAAGAGGCGGAGTCGACGCGGCAAAAGAAGCCTACGCCGCCCGTTACTTCGACAGGCGGCATGCCTGCGCGCTGTACGGTCTTGGCGACCGGCGCGCGTCGAACGCGCTTCAAGATGCGGAAAGCCGGGCGATCCGTACACAAACCGATCAGGCAATAAGCACTATTTTGCCGCTAATTCGGAAAACCCATCCTGATCGGCGTCCGCCATTGTCACGGAACGGATAGCGGCGAGCACATCGTCTTTGCGCGCGTGATGGGGCATATGTCCCGTCTCTTCAAGATTGATGAGTCGTGAATGCGGCACCTGTTTGTGCAGCTTGTTCGCATGAATGCGCGGGCTCACCGTTCCATCCGCCGTACCGGTCAGAATCGTCAACGGCATTTGTATTTCGGGATAACGTTTCTTCTGCTCGAGGAGGAACGATTGCAAGTTGATAACGTCTTCCGCATTCGCACGGAAATTTGACGGCCTCAAAAGCAACTGAACGCCGCCTTCTGCGATATAGTTATCAAGCGGTGGATTGGGCGCAAAGTTTCGCGCGATACCGGGCTTGATCAAAAACTGTCCAATAGGCACCAACAGGCCGTGAAGTGCCACGTCACCCACAATTGGCGTTGTTGCCAGTCTGTTTTGGAAAGACGGATCGCCCCTCCAGGGATGGGACGCCGGCGCCATCGCAACAATGCCGCGGGTCGCAGAGGGAAATTGCAGCGCATAGGCAAGCGCGACAGCTCCCCCCCACGAATGACCGACAATGACAGCCTGATCGATGTTCAAGCGCTGCAACGCCTTGTGGATGAGTTCTGCTTGCACTGCGGGGCTATGGGCATTTTCTCTGAGGCGATCGCTGTATCCGTGTCCGGGCCGATCGATGGCCACCACACGGTGGTCTTGGCTCAGGTCATCGAAGATGCTCAAAGCATAATCACGTAACGAGCCGCTTGCGCCGTGTATCAAAACGACGGCAGGACCGGTTCCCTTTTCAAGAAAGTGAAGACGTCCGTCGGCAACCTCAACGAATTTGCCAAGTGGCGGAAATTGTTGGTGCGCGCGCCACAAATACCAATTCGAGTACCCGACACCGGCGACAAGTATCAGGGCCAGCACCGCTACAATTGTCACAAGACCTCGCTTCACGTGGCTAACTGACTTTGATCACGCAACACACTATCTAGATGCCTTGCTCGCCGAAACTGTCGCGAAACGTATCCAGGTTTCGGTTTTCGTCGCCAAGAAAGGGGTGAATGTCCGATGCTTGCTTATAGGCGGCGATTGCTTTGTCATATTCCTTTTTTTCGAACATGACAGCGGTCAATCCCAACAAGGCACCGAAGTGTCTTGGCTCAAGTGCAAGGGCTTGTTCGATATCCGCAAGAGCTCGGTCAACATTTGAGAGCAGAAAATAGGTGCGCGCGCGCCGGTGCCACCCTTCAGCGAAGTTGGGCGCCAGATCAACAACATGATTAAACATGGACAGCGCCGTAACATAGTCGCCGTCGCCCATAGCATTCATCCCCCGCGCCAAAAGCAGGTTGATGCTCTTGCTGTTGCTTTCTTGCCAGATCTTCCAGATCTCTGCTTCAACCCGCTTGGCGTTCGCGCGTTGTTCTGTTCTTTGCAACTCTTCGAAAAGACCATCGAGCGCCGGGTCAGATTGGTCCGCAATTGCGGGGCAGACTGTGTAGGAAACGAGGAGCGCGAGCATCCCACACAGGAAACGGCGCGCGCCGGGTATTCCGACCCAGACCGTATCGACGCGTATATGATCTGGTCTAAGCACTCGCCTGCGTTTCGCCGCCTTCGATGGCGAGGTCGTCACGGGTAACGCCGTCAAATCCCAAAATATAGTCCGCGCCAAACGCGCGGGAAGGCGTTTGAAAACCGGGAAAGATTTCGCCTGACAAAACACGCTGCGCTATGTCCGTCGCTGTCATAATCGTGACGCGGTGGGATTCTGGTGTTCGGAGACGTGCTTTGACACGCCGTCCTTGGCTGCTTTCGACTTCACCGATCAACAGAGAACTGCCTGCTGCAATGTCTTCTTCAGAGGGGCCTTCTGGGCCTTTCTCCAGACCGGACGTTAGATATCTTTGGAGCGGTCTGGTCTTTACCAGCCAACCAAACCGGTTCATCAGATTGCGCATTTGGATCAATTGCTTGGTTGCCGCAAAATAGACTTCAATGTTGGGGATCTTTGTTGAGTGGAACGCGGTCGAAACATCTCCCCACCCGACAGCAATTGCTTCTTGCGGGCCCTTGCCAAAGTCTACCATCTTCGTTGGTGTCCGCCGCAACGATACGATTTTCCCGTCCTGCCGAACGGCTGTCCCCTGACCAAGATTACCGATCAATGTTCGGATCGTCCCGCGCGATGAACCACCTGAACCGGAGAAGCACAGAGTCATCCGCGTCGCATTCGGAAGATGGGACGCCAGGTAAGCGGCCAGGCAGTCACTCGGCACAACATCAAACCCACAGCCCGGCATCACCATTAAACGTTGCCGTTTGGCTTCCTGATCGTATGTCAGAGCCTGTTCGAATACATCGATCTCGCTATTGAGATCCAAATAGTGTGTTCCCGTCCGAAGACAGGCTTCAATCAATGGCGCAGCCGTATTGACGAACGGTCCGGCAGCATTAAGCACAACGTCAACGTTCGACAACGCCTCATCCAGCGTCTTCTTGTTGTTCAGATTGACTGATTTCGCGTCCAGACCAAGCGAGGCCGATACAGCAAGTAACTTGCCGCCATCGCGGCCCGCAAGCAGCGGCGACAGACCGGCATGGCGGGCAGCATTTGCCAGCAACTTGCCGACAAACCCCGTGGCGCCATAGATCATCAGCCTATCTGTCATCGAAGGCCCCCTAGCAAACTATCCCCATGCCGGTTTGAAGGCCGGCAACTGCCATGTCTGTAGACGCAGTCTACCACAAAATTTGGCACGTCGCCCGGCTTCGTACAACTGGCTGAGTGGCTTTTTGATGCAACACGCCGCAAGGAAAGGCCGAATTGGATTTAATGACCAAAATTGGATCCCAGTTGGGTCACCCATCCGATAAACGACTGACTCTCAAGGAGAATCAGCACAATCGCAAAAGTGAAACATTTCAACTCAGTGGGGATGGACCGCCCGTTGCCCAGTCAACCATCTGCACGGTGTGAACGATGGGCATATCCAAGACGCCCGCCAACTGTGTCAGGCAACCAATGTTACCCGCACAGGCAATTTCGGCGCGCGTTTTGTTAATGCGTTCGACCTTCCGTGCCCGCAACTGATCAGACAAGTCGCCTTGGAGAATGTTGTAGGTCCCTGCCGAACCGCAACAAAGATGCCCTTCATCCACCTCGCGGACATCAAATCCAAGATGAGTGAGCAACGCGCGCGGCTGAGATTGGACCTTCTGTCCATGCTCAAGCGAACATGCAGCATGATAGGCAATCGGTGTGCCGGCCGCCTGGCCTGTGGGCTCAGGTTTGAGATCAAACAGCAGCTCGGCAATATCAACGGTCTTTTGCGCGATGAGCGCCGCCCGTTCGGAAAGCCCGGGATCATCACGAAACTGAAACCCATAATCTTTCATCATCGTGCCACACCCCGATGTGTTCACAACAAGAAAGTCTGCATCTTGATTTTCAATCTCGTCGAAGAACGCATCGATCGTTCGCTGGGCATGAGCGCTTGCCCTTTTTTCATCGCCGAGATGAAAAGGCAGTGAACCGCAACACGAAGCTTGTGCGACAACGCTCACGTCAAAGCCCAGGCGATTGAGCGTACGAACGCTAGATTCATTAATCTCCGGATCCAGTGATGATTGAACGCAACCTTGAAGCAAGGCAACACGGCCAACAGATTTTTCTGCCGTGCGGTGAACCCCAGGTCGCAGCCCGGCTTTCGTCTTCTTGGCCGACGAACGGGCCAGCTCCAGCATGCGTTTCATGACGTCGGGCAAAAGATCGCGAAAGGGATATCCGATTTTTGCGCCGAACAGAGCGCCACGAAAAAGCGAAGGCCGCGTCATGACCCCGGACAAAAGCCCTCGATAGAATCGGGCGGTCATCGGACGTCCATAGGACGACGAAATGTGCTTTCGGGCGTGGTCGACCAAATGCATATAGTTGACACCGGACGGACAAGTCGTCGTGCAAGCCAGGCAGGAAAGGCACCGATCGATGTGATGGACTGTTTCATGCGTAGGCGGCGCATCACTTTCCAGCATGTTTTGGATGAGCGAAATCCGGCCACGAGGGGAATCGAGCTCATCACCGGTCAAAATATAGGTCGGACAGGTCGCCGTGCAGAAGCCACAATGAACGCACTTTCGAAGAATACTCTCCGATTCCCGAATATCAGGGTCTTTCAACTGCTCCGATGTGAAATCCGTCCGCATACTGTTGATTCCGTACCTAAACCCTAAAAGTCACTGTACATACGCTTAGGATTTAGAATGCCCCTTGGGTCGAAGGCATTCTTAATGCGCCGACTGATTTCATGAACACCTGCAGCCAACGGCTGGAAAGCCCCAACAGCGTTCCTCAATTCTTTGGGGCCACGCACTAATGTTGCATGTCCACCCAGCTCAGCAACGGCCGACCGGACGAGTTCCGCATCCCCCGCGCGAACATCATCAAAGAGCGCCCAGATCAAACCTCCGGCCCAATCGTAATACCAGGCGTCAGCACCCATTCTGCTGACAATCGCGGCACCACAACCAGGCGCGGTTGAGATGCGCCAGACGACACCTGCCCGATTCGAGAAATAAGCAACATCCGCAACTTCCCGCCAAATTTCCTGTGACGGGCGATCCTCAAGTTGCACGACCCCTCGATGTCCCGCCAGCGCACCATCCGCGAATCCGTTGTCCGCAATCAGACCGCGAACATGATCGAGACGTGTTTCCAATGATGCCCCCTCACCCTCCAATCTGATCAACGTTGTTGCGGCGGCTGCATGTGTAACTTCCGGCACATGGGATTTCATTGCCGTAGATCGGGGAAGGTGTGCGGCGGCCGACGGCTCATAGGGTGAAGACATGACATCGCGGAGCAGACGAATCCCGTCCTCGTCCGAAAGACCAACCACAACAATCGTCCGCGTGTTCTGCGCTTTCGGCCACACCTTCAAGGTCGCTTCCGTGAGAACGGCCAATGTACCGTAAGCACCGCAGATGAGTTTGGGCAGATCGTAACCCGTGACGTTTTTCATGACACGCCCGCCGGAACGAATTTCCTCCGCCCGGCCGTTCATGCCGGCGAATCCCAATAGGTGATCGCGTGCCGCTCCTGCCGTTAATCGTCCGGGGCCTGATAAATTGGCCGATAGCACGCCGCCCAATGACTGAGCGCCAGATTGTTGGCCAAACAGACCCGTCCAGTTCGGCGGTTCAAATGCCAAACATTGATTGTTCTCGTGAAGCAGCGATTTGACGTCTTCAAGGGGTGTAGCGGCACCGGCCCTGATCACCAATTCACCTGGTTCATACAGGGAGACACCGGAAAACGCCGACAAGTCGAGTGTCGTATCGTAGTCTTCAGCGCGCCCAAGATCAGCTTTTGTACCACCACCAACAAGCTGCAAACCGGTCCCAGAGTCGACCGCCCACACAAGCGCTTCATGTAAGTCTTTTAAGTCGGTCGGCCGGATGATGGACATTGCAAGAATCGATTAGAATCGCGGCAGGTCAGGAAACGGCAGTCGCCCCTGATGAACATGCATCTGGCCCAATTCAGCGCAGGAATGGAGTTTCGGAAATACTTTGCCAGGATTGAGGCGGCCGTCAGCATCGAATGCGCATTTCACTCTTTGCTGTTGATTCAGATCGTCTTCACTGAACATGGTGCCCATGAGATCGCGTTTCTCAACGCCGACGCCATGTTCACCGGTCAGCACGCCCCCCACTTCAACACATAAGCGCAAAATGTCCGCGCCGAATTGCTCGGCCCGCTCAAGCTCACCAGGTTTATTCGCATCAAATAGAATAAGGGGGTGAAGGTTTCCGTCCCCGGCATGAAACACATTGACGACACGCAGATCATATTTCTTTGAGAACGCCGTCATTTTTTCCAAAACTTCCGGCAGCCGGCCGCGCGGGATCGTGCCGTCCATACAGAGATAGTCCGGCGACAAGCGTCCCACGGCAGGGAACGCATTTTTCCGTCCCGCCCAATAGGCCAGCCGTTCCTTTTCATTTTTGCTTTTCTCAAAGGTCGTCGCGCCAAGTTTCGCCGCGATCGACTGAACAACATCGATCTTTTCGTCAACTTCTTGCGCGACGCCATCCAATTCGACGATCAACAGCGCTTCGGCATCCATCGGATAGCCGGGCTGGCAAAATGCTTCCGCCGCTGCAATGGCTGGACGGTCCATCATCTCCAGTCCCGCGGGGATGATGCCGCCAGCAATAATGTCAGCGACGCATTGCCCGGCATCTTTGACATCTGAAAACCCGATCAAGGCCGCGCGTGCCGTTTCGGGTGATCGCAATATACGCACGGTGACTTCCGTAATAACACCAAGCAGACCTTCCGACCCCGTCATAAGACCGAGCAAATCATACCCCTCGGCATCCAAGTGCTTACCGCCCAACCGAACGACCTCGCCGGTCATCAAAACCATTTCGAGGCCGAGAATGTTATTGGTGGTCAGACCGTATTTGAGGCAGTGCACGCCGCCAGAGTTCTCGGCCACATTGCCGCCGATGGTGCAAGCAATCTGACTCGATGGATCGGGGGCGTAGTAAAAGCCTTCGGACTCGACAGCTTTGGTAATGGCCAAGTTCGTGACGCCGGGCTGAGCAACAACACATCGATTGTCATAGTCGATCTCTAGGATCTGATTGAATTTGCCAAGACCCAGCAAAACACCATCAGCGAGCGGCAATGCACCACCAGACAATCCCGTACCGGCGCCCCGTGGCACCACTTTTGTTTTGGTTTTATGGCAAAGCTTCAAAATCTGCGAAACTTCTTGCACGGTTTCAGGCAGAACCACAACCATAGGCGTCTGACGATAAGCCGTCAGCCCGTCGCAATCATAAGCCCGGCGCCTGACCTCGTCGTCGATAACGTTTTCCGGATTTGTGAGACCCTTAAGCTCAGCAACCAGCGACGATCGATTGTCTAGAATGGCTTGTTCCGGTGCTGGCATTTTCATAAGGGGTGAAATCCTCGCAACTGATCAACTGATCCGCGGGACCTACGTCCACGCCTATCCACTTTCAGTTAGCAAAGCCTGGCGCGCAACGAAAAACCGCCCTCAAAGGGGCGGCTTTTAACGTCATCTTGTCGCGAATTAAGAAACGCGCCGACAACTTATCCTTGGCGAGCCTTGAACCGCCTTTGGGTTTTGTTGATCACATAGAGCCGACCACGGCGGCGAACAACACGGCAATCGCGATGCCTTTTTTTCAGTGTTTTGATTGAGTTCCGTACTTTCATAACGCTTCCCAGCCTGTTGGGCCATTGAATTCCAAGGCGCGGAAAATAAGGAGATGCCCCCCTTCTGTCAACCGGCGCCACATGGTCGGCTACAGTCTTGGGGAGAACCAGTTAACGAGACGTGTGAAAGCAGAAAGTCGCGCCTTTATGCGCCGGCTGGTCATCCCACCAAGCCACTCGCGATATCCTCACGGTTACCTTATTCCAGTTGATTGGACGATAAGGGGCTGACAGCTTAACAAATGGCGAACTCCCTTCGTCATTCACCCTCCCCAATCGACGAAGCTGCCGGGATGCCGAAAATTCCAGTCTCCCCCTTAGGCATCCCGGTCCCCCAAATGTATGGTGAGGTCATGGCGGTAAGTCGTGTACCCGAAAAAGGAAACAACAGAATGTGCGTAAATCGGCGAGTTTCTCTCAGGACTTTGCTCCTGCTTCCCTTATTGCTCTTGTCTTGGATCTCTGCCGCCAGTGCACTCGAGCCCGTCTTTACACGCTTCTTTTCAGACAAGGCGGCCGAGGGCTACGACGTTGTTTCTTACTTTACCGAAGGCGTCGCCGTGAAAGGCAAAAGGGACTTCTCATACAAATGGAATGGCGCAACTTGGCAGTTCGCGAGTGAAGACAATCTGACCAAGTTTCAGGCAAATCCGGAGGCGTTTGCGCCCCAATATGGCGGCTATTGCGCTTGGGCGGTGTCACAGAATTACACGGCCAGCGGCGACCCCGAGCAATGGAGTGTGGTGGGCGGCAAACTGTACTTGAATTACAGCGCTTCAGTAAAAGCAACTTGGCTCAAGGATGTGCCAGGGCATATTGAAAGCGGCGACAAGAACTGGCCTGGCTTACTGGCTAAGTAGGATTTCCGTTACAGCTTTTGCTACCGATCAATGTATTGCAGCCTTCGATTACTTTGGGCCGCCACGAAATCTAGTAGTTTGCTTTTGTCATAAATGCTACATCTAGAGTGATTCGGTGTTTCACATCGGAGAGCTCCTTTGGTTTCCCATCACTGGCTGTGTTTTGTGCTGTTCGGCAGCGTTCTGATATTGGCTGCCTGTGCAGGACTAGATGAAGAGGCAAGCGTCGCGGAACGTTCCGACGATGAAGCCCTGGCAGATGCGCTGGAACGCATGGCTGCCGTCGAAACGGAAGTCGCCACGCTCAAGATCGAGATCTCGCGTTTGATGGAACGCACCAGCGACGTTTATCAATCTGAAAAAAACGAGAAAAACAAACAGTTTAACGAGATTATGGCCTCGGATCTGGATCATGCGCTTGCGGGGGGTCCAATAGATGCCACGGCTTCTGTATCGCCCGAACGCGCCCTGCCCGGCCCCATCACCACCGGCACGGCGTCGGTCAGTTGGGGCCTTTTGCTGGCCTCTTACAAATCCGGGAAGGATCTGGATGCTGTTTGGACCCGGCTTCTCGATGAACATTATGAGGTCTTGGCCGGATTAAGCCCGCGTAAGCAAGAAGTACAGATTCCGAACAAAGGGACCGTCTACCGCCTAAAGGCAGGCCCGTTTCCGGGACGCAACGCCGCTGAAATCCACTGCAATGCGATGATCGTTGCGGGGGCCCCGTGCGTTGTCATGGACTTCGCCGGCGCGCCCTTTTAGAACATATCCCTGTCATATCAGTGCCTTATTCGGTGACGACGGTCACAGATCCGCGCAAGGTCTTGCGCCGTGACGACGAAGCGTGATGATTGAACGTTGAAGCCAAAGCCGTTGGGCTGACATATGGCCTGACGGCGCAACAAACCGCTGACGCTTATCGATTTTTGATCGAAAGAAAGTATGACCATGAAGACGGGGACAACCATGGGACAATTCCAAACTCATCCAGAAGCTTCAAACCGGTATGGAACATCCCGGCTGAGGTCCATTGGCGCCGCTGCAGCGATGGCGACCGCCTTTTTTCTCGGCGCCGCGACGGCTGAGGCAGATTACTATGACGGCCTGCGATTACATGACGCCGGAAACGTCCAAGGCGCCCTAGAAGAATGGAAGCGCGCGGCGCTTTCAGGCGACATCCAAGCGCAGCGTCGCCTTGGAGACGTGTACAACGAGGGCACCATCGTCCTTCAGGACTTTATCGAGGCTCACAAGTGGTACAATTTGGCCGCGGTCAATGAAGCCGGCGAAGCCGGCAATGCGAGCCGCGATACGCGGGAGGCCCGCGATGAAGCCCGATACGCAAGAAACGTCTTGCAAGGCCAAATGATCTCGCGTGACATCGAAGAGGCACGCCGCCGGTTTTCCTGTACCTATGAAGCAGGAAACGCAACTGCGCTCTATCGCCTCGGGCGCTTGTACCAACTGGGTGCCGGCGTCACCCAAAACAATATTGAAGCCTATCGGTTTTTCTTGATCGCCGCCTCAAAGGGTAGCGACGAGGCGCTTGCCGCCCGCGATATTTTGGCCAAGAAACTGAAACCCGCTCAAATCGCAGCCGGTCAGTCAGCTTCTCGAGATTGGAAAGTGCCGACAGATTGCGCGACAGCGACAGCGTTTACAGACAATCTACCGGAAAGTGACTCTCTTAAACGTGCTGCGGAGATTGGCCTTGCTCCGATGCAGAGAGCCATGCGCCACTTTGGTTTCTACAAAGAATTTGTTGACGGGCAGAACGGGCCCAATACGCGCAAAGGGTTCCGCGCCTATCAAACGTCTGTCGGAGAATCGCCGACGGGTCTTTTGACAAACAAACAAATCGTCAACTTGATCACGCGTGCAGCGCAAGAAAAGCACACGCCGTCGGAAAATACCTTGGGCACAATGTATGTCAAAGGCGTTGGCGTTGCACAGAACTACCCGCTTGCCATCAACTGGTATGAAAAAGCGGCCGCAAAAGGACATTGCCTTGCGCAATTCAATTTAGGCGTGATCCATCGCGATGGACTGGGTGTCAGTGCCGATAGAAATCAAGCCAGAAACTATTTCAAACAGTCTGCAAAAAACAAATGTCCGAAAGCCCAAAAGGCGCTGAACGACCTCTGAGCTAAATCGCGACAGCGTAACTGGCACAAGCCAGAAGGAGTTTATGATGACAAAATCAAATCGTACCTTGCCGAAGATCCTCAGGAATTGCGCGTTGGCAGCAATCTTGATCGGTCCAGCCACGCAATCTGCTTTCGCCCAATCCTCGGACATTGATTTCGCGGATACCGATGGCGGCACCGGAACAAGTTCAGGCAATTCAGGCGGCTCTGGCTCTTCCGGCGGGAAAGCACGAACCATCACGGTCAATCCAAGCAGCGGATCAACGCGAACGATACAAAAGGCCATCAACAAGTCACGGGCGGGGGACACGATCATCGTCAAACCGGGCGTATATCGCGAAACCCTGACGATCAAACACTCGCTCACAATCCGCTCGGAAAGTGGCTCCAATTCGAGTGTCGAAATCATCGCACCAACAGACAAACCTTGCGTGAGTTCCAGACCGAGTCGGACAGCGCGCGTCGCACTTTCAAATATCTCATTGCGAACTGGATCTGGATATACGAACGAAGCCTGCGTTGACGTATCAAGCGGCTTTTTCAGCCTCAAGAACAGCAAAGTCAAAGGAACGGACGATGTTCCCGCCGTGCGGTTGCGTGGCGGTGTTGTCCAATTTCAAGGCAATGCCGTGACTGGTGGACGAATCGGGGTCCTGATCGAAGGCAGTAAGTCTGGCAGCGAGTTCTTCATCCTGGACAACGATATTAACGGCAACCGGAACGGCATCCGCATTGAAGGGCCGGCTTCCGTCAATCTTGCCGGTAACATTGTCCGCAACAGCAAAGAGAACGGCATTGTTAATCGGGGCGGCGGCGGCACCATGATTGGAAATGATGTGCACTCGAATGGTCAAAACGGGCTGATCTTGAACGAAGGAAATCTCAATCCATTGATCAAAGCCAACCGGATCTTTGAGAATGGCCTTGATGCCATCTATGTGCCCCTCGCGGCCACGGGCCGGATTTTTGGCAATCAGATCTACAAGAACGGCGGCCAGTGCGTGCACCTTGGTCAAGGCAAGGGACCAAAGATTGATGACAATATCTGCGAAGGCAATAGCGGCGACAAATCGGGCCGACGCCGCAGCGGATTCTTCGACTAAAGCAGGAAGAATTTTGGCTGGGTCAACTAGATCTCTGTTTTTGTCATTGCGAGCCGCCGACAAGGCGGCGCGGCAATCCAGGACGACTTGCCCAATGCTTGTTGCTCTGGATCGCCATGCTGGCTAATGCCAGCTCGCGATGACGACTATCAGCGTTTTATCAAACTCAACACACTCTATGTAAAGCGCTCATGGCTCTTTGGGATCTAATCTCAACCTATCTCTTATAGATCGGGTCGTCCGGCCAACGCGCCCCCCTTTCGAGCGCTTCACCTGCCGGTCCGTCCCATTGATCCGTTGACGGATCATTTCGGCTCCAATCATAAATCGCATGGCGATGAGAGATGCGCCAGTTGCCCATTCGTTTTTCCAAGCGGTCAAGATATCGGCCTGCCGCAACAACGTGCATCGGACCTTCTTTTCCTTCAATGCGATGGTGAGCAATGAAGTAAGATTCGACTTCTGCTTTATCACCATCCACGTCAATTATCATATTGCAAATGTTATGCTGTGTGGCGACCATCCCTTTAAGGACCGGGATCACCCAGGCAACAAATTCCTCCGCCGTTCCTTTAAAAGATCCATGGTCGTCTGTGGCATCAGGATGGAAACAGGATCGCATCAAATTTTCATCAATTCGGTCTATGGAGCGGGCCAAGCGATAAATCACTTCCGCGATTTCTTGTTTGTCTAAAAACGCCTGAAACTTGCGATCGGTGTTCGTCTGCATCCTCTGTTCTCCCGCTTAATCTGACGCGCGGCAAGCTAACAGATGGCGCGAGCATGACAAAAGAATAGGTTTTGCAACAAAGCGTGCGTAAGTTGAAAACTTGCTTGCTTTCACACTCACTCAATATGGAAGAAGCGCTGCACCAGTTCCGTTACGCGTGAGAGCCGCAGCACGTAGAAGCTTTGTGTTGAGGCGGAGCGCGGACCTTTAAGACGCGCGCTGCAGCGGGCCCGAGAATCGAAGTTTTGGGGATTCCATTTCAAATGCGATAGCTCTGCGTTGTGGCGGCAGACCGTTCGGCATTTCAACTCAGGCCAGTCGAATGTGACTTTGACGCCCGCCTGTGGTGAAAATTCTAACCATCTGAAAATATTGAATTTTTAGTACAATAAAGAGCAACAATTGACCCGCCGCGGGTGGCGGGAGTATGGCTATCCCTATGATCAACGAGCTCTACAATCGGCGCATCCTATACTTTGCCGGCAATATCCCGCGCAGCGAGCGCTTGTCGTCACCTGATGCAACGGTGACCGAGGTCAGCCGACTGTGCGGCAGCCGCGTCACGGTCGATCTCTGTCTGGACGGCGATACGGTCACGGATTTTGCCCATGAGGTCAAAGCTTGCGCGCTGGGTCAGGCGGCCTCGTCAATCATGGCACGGCACGTTATCGGATCAACCAAGGACGAACTCATTGCGCTGGCCGAGACCATGCGTGCCATGCTCAAGGAAAAGGGCCCCGCGCCCACAGTAAAATGGTCCGATCTTGAAATTCTGGAACCGGTTTCCGAAGTCCCGTCGCGGCATACCTCAGTGATGTTGACCTTTGAAGCCGTCAATAAAGCGATCGCCCAGATACAAACTGAACGATCCGTTCCAGCCAGCACCGGTGATACGGCTGGTTGCTCGAACGAAAGCGCCTCTAGCTGAAATAATCTTTATACGTCTCTCGAAGCTTGTTCTTCTGGACCTTGCCCATTGTATTGCGGGGAATCTCATCCAGAAATAAAACTTTCTTAGGCATTTTGAAGTTAGCGAGCGATCCTTTAAGCGCGCCTTTGATATCTGCTTCAGTCTTCCCTGTGTCGGCAATTACAGCCGCCATTACCGCCTCGCCGAAATCAGTATGCGGAATACCAAACACCGCTGCATCCGAAATTCCATCAAGTTCCAACAAGGCTGTTTCGATTTCTTTTGGATAGACGTTCAGGCCACCACTGATGATCAGATCTTTTGAGCGGCCCACGATCGACACATAACCGTTGGGTTCAATGCGGCTGAGATCGCCCGTTACAAAAAAGCCGTCGTCTTGGAATTCTTCTGCTGTTTTCTCTGGATTGCGCCAATAACCCTTAAAGACATTCGGCCCCCGCACCTCAAGAACGCCGATTTCTCCATCGGACAACAGGTCACCCGCTTCACTTCGCACGCGAACCTCCACGCCGGGCAAGGGCGGCCCGACGCTTCCGGGAATTCTCTCACCCTCATAGGGGTTCGAGGTATTCATGCCGGTTTCCGTCATACCGTACCGTTCAAGAATGCGTAAGCCCGTTCGGCGCTCGAACTCCCAGAACGTGTCTTCCATGAGAGGGGCCGATCCGGAGACAAACAAACGCATATGCCCGGCAACATCCCGGCCAAACCGTTCATTGGCCAGCAACCGCGTATAGTAGGTTGGCACGCCCATAAAGACGCTCGCGCTCTGCAGAAGGCCGACGACCGTTTCGGCATCGAAGCTTGGCAAAAAGATCATCTTGCTGCCATTGAGCAGCGCGCAGTGCGTGGCAATAAATAGTCCGTGCACGTGAAAAATGGGCAGGGCATGGAGCAAGACGTCTCCCGGCACGAAACCCCAGGCCTTGTGCAGTGTCAGGCCATTGGACGCGAGATTGCCATGGCTAAGCATGGCTCCCTTCGGTTTCCCCGTTGTGCCCGAAGTATAGAGAATGGCGGCGATGTCTTCGGCGCCCCTCTCAGCAATTTCCTTTGCCGGTTCAACTTTGCCGGACTGTTCCACCAATGATCCATTCCCAACTTGATCAAGGGTGAGCACAAAGGCGCACCCCTTTTGCGCTGCCAGCGCCCCTAAATTTCCTTCTTCGCCCGGATCACAGACAAAGACGCGAGGCCCTGCATCTTCCAGCAAGTAGGCAACTTCAGCTTCCGTGTAAGCAGGGTTCATGGGTAAGTAGATGGCCCCGGCACGCAGACACGCCAGATAAAGCGCGACGGCTTCGGGTGATTTGTGGAGCCTGACCGCAACGCGGTCGCCGGGCTGCACGTCAGCGTGCTTCAAAACGCCGGTATAGGCTGAACTCAATTCGTCAAGATCACGGTAGGTCAGCGTCGTGCCGCCTGGCACCTCCATCGCCGTTTGTGACGAGTCCCGCGGAAAACGCGAAGCCAACAAATGATACAGGTTTCCTGTCACGTGAATTCGCCTCCGCTGAAACTCTGCTGGTGATCCGACGGGTTCTTTTCACCATTCAACGGCGCAATAATCAAGCTCGCGTGGCATAGCCTCTGTCAGCACAATCGTGACATCCTTCAACGAAGCACCAAGGTTAACCAAGAACGCGACACAACAGGTTATCGCAGCTCACATGTGGTGACGAACTATGCCGCGCGGACCTGTGAAAGAAAGTCGTCGACAGCCCCCCTTAGAGTTTCCGACTGCGTTCCAAGCTCTTGGGCCGCATCAACCATCGCACTGCTGGTTTCGGAAGTCGTTGTCGCCACATTCGCCACAGCGGCCATGTTGTTGGAAACTTCCCTGGTGCCGTCAGAGGCCTGATGAACACTTCTGAGAATTTCCTTCGTGGCCGTATTCTGCTCTTCAACCGCAGAAGCAATTTCTGTGGAGACGCCGTTAATGGACTCAATCGTTTTCACAATCTGCTTGATCGCGCCGACCGACGAATCCGTCGCCCCCTGAATCTGGGAGACCTGTTCTGCGATTTGATCCGTTGCCCGTGACGTCTGCCCCGCAAGGGCCTTCACCTCATTTGCAACGACGGCAAACCCTTTGCCCGCTTCTCCCGCCCGCGCCGCTTCGATTGTTGCATTCAACGCGAGCAGGTTTGTTTGTTCGGCAATATCCTTGATCAAGTTCACAACACTGCCGATGCTTTGCGCGACGGTTACCAGTCCTTCCACATTATCGTTGCTCTTGCGTGCTTCGGACATGGCGTTCTCCGAAATTTCACTGGATCTTGAAACCTGCCGGCTGATTTCTTGGATGGATGCAGACAATTCTTCTGACGCGCTTGCTACAGCTTGCACGTTCTGCGAAGCATTTTCGGTTGCGTTCGCGGCACTGGTCACTTTCGCTGTTGTTTCGTCTGCATTCTCAGACATCGACATGGCTGTCGCATGCATTTCGGTAGAAGCCGAAGCCACGCCTTCAACGATACCTTGAACAGTGGACTGGAACCTTCCAGCCAAATCATCCAGTGTGCGTTCCTTTTCGAGTTTGCCTTCTTCAAGATAGATTGAGATGGCGTAATCCATATCGAGGAACGCCGCTTTTACGACCGCCGAAAGCGCCTCAGCCCTTTTTTGCTCTCTATCTCTTTGAAAATACCCGCCTTCAAAGTGTGCATTGAGCGCTTGCAACAGCCCACCGACAATGAATGCGTATCCACCGATATACCAGCGCGGTTCCAAGCCAATCTTGTGGTGAGCAAGACCGATTCTTCTGACGGACTCAATGTAGGTGTCGTCGAAACCGCTGGACGCAATGGAAAGCCAGTGTTCGAGTTGAAGCGATTTTGCACGCTCCATATCCTGGCTATCCTGAAATAGGCTGCTCGGCGCCTCAAACGCGGAAACATGCGCATAGAAGGCGTCAAGAATCGCAGGCAGTTGAGCCTCAAGAACCGGGCCCAGTTCTTGAAGAACAGAAATTGTGGTGGTGTCTATTTGATCGAATGCAAGGCGTTCGGCATGCGTACTTGCATGAGGCATTGAGGTATTCCCATGATTGCTCGTGCATAACCGACCGACTCGCATTCTGGAGGCAGTGCGTTAAGAAGTGCTGAAACCATACTCATGGTTGCAGTTAGCAGTGAAAATGCCGCAGATTCTGCGCAAATCAGGTCGCGACCGCCTCCAACGACAAAAGTCCGCTCCAACGGGCGTTAGAGCGCACCATCCGCAGACTTTCACCGTTCGCCGCACGCGGCAACACGCTGCCAGCGCCGGTAAATGCGCGGTTGTCCGGTAAAATCGGCACGTATAAGGTGAGTGCAATCCTTCTTCCGGAAAGAGGAATCAACTCATGAAGATTAAGCCCCTGACGGGTGTGCTCGGCGCCGAGATTTTGGAAGTAGAGCTTGATAAACCGCTCGACAACGAAACATTCAACACGATTTATGATGCCTTCCATAAACACCAGGTGATCTTTTTCCGGGACCAGAGCATTACACCGGAACAACATATCGATTTCGGGCGGCGGTTTGGCACCTTAAATGTTCACCCTTATGTCGGCGGCTTGGACGGGCACCCGGAAATTATGCCGATTATCAAAGAGCCCGATGAGAAGGTTAACTTCGGCGGCGGCTGGCACACGGATCTCTCTTTCCTCAAAGAACCCCCACTCGGCTCCGTTCTCTACGCGCTCGAAGTTCCGGAGGTTGGCGGCGACACATTATTTGCCAGCCAGTATGCCGCGTACGAAGCGCTGTCGGATGCAATGAAAGAGATGATTGATCCATTGTGGGCTGTGCACAGCGCCGGCAGCCAATATGGCCCCAAAGGCGACTCGGCCGTCAACAAAGGCGAGCGCAAAAGCATGAACCTCACCGTCAGTGAGGAAGCGGAACAATCGCTCGAACAGCCGGTCGTCCGCACGCATCCTGTCACCGGACGAAAGGCCCTCTACGTCAACGGCGCCTTCACCGAACGGCTTAAAGGAATGACAAAACGCGAAAGCAAACCGTTGCTGGAGTTCCTGATTGATCACGCGACACAAGACCGGTTCACCTGCCGCTTTCGTTGGGAAAAGGGTTCCATCGCGTTTTGGGATAACCGGTGCGTTCAACACTATGCGCTCAACGATTACAACGGTCAGCGCCGCCACATGCACCGGGTGACCATCGACGGCGAACGACCGATTCACTAGGGCCGTGACGACCTACACGGGCTCGTGTCATTGCGGTGGCATTGGCGTTTCATTCGAAACGGCGATGGTTCCCTCGGAAATGGAGGTCCGCCTTTGTCAGTGCCAATTCTGCTGCAGTCATGGCGCGAAGGCTGTTAGCGATCCTAACGGCAATATCGCGTTCACGGAAATCAGACCTGGGGCGCTCCACCGCTACATGTTTGGTCTCAGAACGGCTGAATTTCTGATCTGCAGGGAATGTGGTGTCTATGTCGGTGCAGTTATGTCGGAAGGCGATCAAGCCTATGGCATCGTGAATATCCGTGCGCTGAGCGACGAAGCGCTTTTCTCACACCCGCCAGTTCCTGCCGACTATGACGATGAAGAAGAGAGCGATCGCCGAAAGCGTCGGCGCGCGCGTTGGACACCTGTTCGCGCCGCAATCGCTTAGATCAAAACGCGCCGTGATCGGCTAAACTATACCCGATTCATCATTGGGAGGTCGCGCGCATGTCCGCATTTGAACTTGTTTATCTATTCAACGAAACGACCGGCGTATTGGGCGCTGAACTCGACACGTTCTTGACCATCCTTTTTGCTTTCGTGGTCGGCGCGTACATGGCCGCGAAAAGGATGACAAAAACCATGCGCAACATTGCGATCGGTCTTTTCACTGGCGCCTGTTTTATGAATGGCTTCGCCATCAACCGGACGGCAAGCGATATGGCGGATCTCGCCCAAGAAATCCGCAAAGTCGCAAACCAGGAAGGGTCCGCCCTTGAATTTCACGCTTTTGCCGATCAACCGGTCATCTTGATGGCCACTCTGCCGTGGCTGATGACAGTCCTGATGATCGCCGCCTATATTGCGTCCATCTTCTTTTTCTTTCATGTCCGGAACACGACCGAACTGACCGACAACAAATAGGATCAAAGCTGTTGACCCAGATGGCACGCGTCAAAATCGGATTTCTTTGCGGCATCCTGGCCGCGGCGCTTTTTTTGATTGGCGACGCAATGATGGGGAGCGAAGAAGGACAACTCAACGCTGCTACGGATCCCGTTGGCTACGCCGCCGTTGTAACAGGCCCACAATTTTCCTTTTGGGCTTTGCGCGGAGTCATCGGCTCGATCCTCGAAACCATTTTTGCCCTTGCGCTATGGCACTATCTTTCGCGAACGAATATGGAAGGATTCGCGTGGTGGGGCGCCGTCTTCTCGATCATCGGTGATTTCTTCGGCGCGCTGATGTTTGGCATCGCCTATTTTGTTGCGCCGGCGCTGGCGCCCGAAATTGCCGGTGGCAACACGTCCCTGCTCGGCTTGACCATGCCGCCGCCTTCGATCCTGATCGGACTGGCAGCGGGAACTTACATCGGTTTATTTCTGTCGGTCTTCGCCATATGGCGAACGGACCAACTGCCAAAGTGGGCTGCCCTATTGTGGCTGATTGGAATGCTGTTGGTTCCCATCCAGATCTTCGCCATACAAGTTATCGCCAGCAACCTTTGGCTGATCGCCGGGATTGGATTTGTGTTGGCGGTTTGGTCCCGGCAGACCTTGCCTGAATAGTTGCTTTGTCAATGGGCAGATCTAGGGGGACAGGCGGCTTGCTGAATGTGGGACCGCCCATTAGGCTCGCGCGCAAAGGAAGGGCCGATGCAATTTAGATTTACCGAAGAACAAGACCAATTCCGCGCCGTGGTTCAGCGCTTTATGGGCGACAAGTCGCCGACAACGGAAGTCCGGCGGCTCATGGAGACGGACGCGGGATTTGACAGCGCCGTTTGGAAACAAATGGCAGACGATTTGGGGCTTCAGAGCATCGGCATTCCGGAGGCCTATGGCGGTAGCGGGTTTGGACCTGTCGAGGTCGGCGTTGTTATGGAAGAAATGGGCCGCGTTTTGTCCTGTGCCCCCTTCTTTTCATCCTGCGTTTTGAGTGCCGGAGCTATCTTGAACGTGGGCAGTGAAGAAGACAAAGCCAAACACCTGCCCAAGATTGCGAGCGGAGAGACGATCGCCTGCCTTGCCCTCACGGAGCCCAACGGCCGGTGGCATTTTGGCGGCATCGAAACGATCGCAGCAGAACAAAGCGGCGCTTATCAACTAAACGGCACAAAGAGCTTCGTGATTGATGGACAGAATGCAGATCTTGTCCTGGTCGCGGCCCGCACGCAGGTCAGCCAAGGCGCCGAGAGCATTTCCCTTTTTGCCGTCGACGCAAAAAGCGAAGGATTGACCTGCACCGCGCTCAAGACCATGGACCCGACCCGAAAGCAGGCGCGTATCGACCTCAACAATGTCACAGCGGAACTCATCGGAACGATCGGACAAGCGGCCACGGGGCTGACCAAAACACTGGATCAAGCGGCGATCGCGCTCGCAAACGAAAGTGCCGGCGGCGCCCAATATCTTCTCGATTCAGCAATCGAGTATACCAAGATGCGTATGCAGTTCGGCCGATTGATCGGGTCTTTTCAGGCCATCAAACACAAATGTGCCGACATGCTGCTGGACGTGGAACTCGCGAAGTCCGCAGCCTATGGCGCAGCGGAGGCTGCTGCCGAAGGAGATGATGAATGGCCGGCCCTAGCTTCGCTGGCAAAGGCCAGCACGTCGGATGCCTTTATCGGTGCCGCAGCGACGTGCATCCAACTTCACGGCGGTATCGGCTTCACGTGGGACAATGACACTCATCTGTGGTTCAAGCGCGCCAAGAGCACCGAAGTCTTGTTGGGCGATCCGAGCCATCACCGGGAACTGTTTTTACAAAAATCAGGAGTCGCAGCATGAGCGACATGACCGATCAAGAAATTCGCGATGAGGTCCGTGCCTGGCTGAAAGAAAACTGGTCGCAGGAGCTGAACCTGGTCGAATGGCGAAACACGCTGGCCGACTCGGGCTGGGGCGCGCCCCATTGGCCCAAAGAATGGTTCGGACGTGGCCTGTCTGTTACGCAAGGCCGTGTGGTTGAAGAAGAATTCGCGAATGCGAATGCTGTCGGCGTCGCCCAATCCGGCGTGCGCATGTTGGCGGCGGCCACGCTGCTTGAACACGGAAGTGATCTGCACAAAGAACAATTCCTTCGCCGTATTCTGACGGGCGAAGACAGTTGGTGCCAACTTTTCAGTGAGCCGGGCAGCGGATCGGACCTTGCCGGCGCAACGACACGGGCCGACCTCAAGGGCAATCAATGGGTCGTCAATGGTCAGAAGGTCTGGACTACCAGCGCCCATCACGCAGACTGGGGACTGTTGCTCGCACGCACAGATTGGGATCTGCCCAAGCATGAAGGACTGACTTATTTCATCCTCGATATGAAACAGCCGGGCGTCGAGGTTCAACAGCTAAAGCAAATGAACGGACACGCATCGTTCAACCAAGTCTTTTTCACCGACGCGAAGGTTAAACCGGAGCATCAGGTTTCCGAAATCGGCAATGGCTGGAAGGTCGCTATGACCACGCTTGCGCACGAACGGCGCGGCGCCGACAGCTTGCGGCGATTGGCACGTGCATCCGGCTTGGAAGGTCCCATCTATGAAGAAGAGCGCGCGGAAATCGCCGTCGCGATGGAGCCTTACAAATGGTATCCGCAACGTGCCGGGCGCGTTGATCTGATTTTGAAACGGGCCGCAGAAACGGGCGCCGACAAAGATCCCAATACCCGGCAGGAAATGGCCAAGCTGTTGATCTTGGCCCAGACCGCCGAATGGACGGCGAGGCGCGCTCGCGCCGCCCAACAACAGGGCAAACCGCAAGGACCGGAAGGCTCGTTGGGCAAACTCGCCGCCAGCCATGTGGCGCGGGCGGCATCACATGTTCACACGCTCATCTCAGGGGCCGATGCCATGCTGACGGGCGACGACAGCCCTTTGGACGGCATTATTGCGGAGATCTTGGTTTCCGTACCCGCCACCTCGATTGCCGGTGGGACCGATGAAATTCAGCGTAATATCATTGCCGAACGGGTCCTGGGCATGCCGAAAGAGCCCCGCTCCGACACGGGCCCGTTCCGCGACGTTCCCAAGAATATGGTGAAATAACGGTTACCCGTCACAGTGCTGAAACAATCGCAACAATTTTCACCCCACCTCGAAATGGGGTGGAAACAGATCGTCCTCATCTTCAAGCTCTCGAAATCATCAGTCCAATGAAACCCGCTCATTCCGGCGACAGCCGGAATCTCAGGCGGCGGGCACGATTCGCCGAGCCAGGTCCCGTCTTTCGACGGGACGAGCGGAAGTTTTAAACGGCTTCATGGAGGACAAAAAATGACACGTGCAAAATATCGCAACACCCTGCCCCAACTCACGGACAAACTTTTTTTGACAGACGGCGGCATTGAAACGACGCTGATGTTTCATGAGGGTTTCGAGCTGCCGCACTTTGCAGCTTTCGACCTTTTCAAGGATCCGAGAGGCCGCGCAGCCCTCGAAGCCTATTATGCGCGTTACGCGACGATCGCCCAGGAACGGCAGACCGGTTTCATCTTAGAAAGCGCAACATGGCGGGCCAGCTCCGATTGGGCGAATTTGCTTGGTTACTCAAAAGAGGAGCTCGCGCACGTCAACACAGAGGCTATAGCCATGCTGTTCGGCCTGCGCGAAAAATACGAAACCCCGACCACGCCCTGTGTGATCAGTGGTTGCATAGGACCGCGCAGCGACGGTTACAATCCGACGATCATCATGTCGGAAGACGACGCACAAACCTATCATCGCGATGCGATCGCCGCTTATGCGTCCGCCGGTGCCGATATGGTGACGGCCATTACAATGACGTATGCGGAGGAAGCCATCGGTGTGACACGTGCCGCACAAGCTGAGGGCATGCCCGTTGCCATCTCCTTCACCGTTGAAACGGACGGTCGTCTGCCATCCGGACAGATGTTGGGGGATGCCATCCGCACGGTGGACAAAGCGACGGACAACGGTCCCGCCTACTTCATGCTCAACTGCGCCCACCCCAACCACTTTGTCAGCACACTGGCGGAGGACGATGATTGGCTCAAGCGCATTCACGGTATTCGGGCCAACGCCTCGACCATGAGTCATGAGGAATTGGACAATGCAGAAGAATTGGACGAAGGCGACCCGCAAGCGTTGGCCAAACAGTACCGCTTCCTGCGCCGGGCCGTACCGAACCTGAATGTTATTGGCGGGTGCTGCGGAACCGATCACAGACACATCGAAGCCGCCGCGGTAGCCTGCTTGGCGGCTTAGGCCTCACCAGGGCAGCAGCGTTCCATCCATGTGCCGGAATTCGGGCGGCGTGTCGGGGCCTAACTTGTCCATTTGGGCAACCAGTCCCGCCGCCGCCTCTTCTGGTTTTGTGTATTTGTCCCAATCGCGTGCGCCCTTGGTCATCTCTGTGGCCACCGTTCCCGGATGCAAAAGCATCACTGCGACGCCGCGCGGCTTTAGGTCGTGATAGAGCGTAACGCCGAGCATGTTGGCGGCGGCTTTCGACATGCGGTAGCTGTACATGCGTCCTGACCCGTTGTCGCCAATAGAGCCCATGCGGCTGGTCACGATGCCGACCTTGCTGCCTTCACGCAAATTGTCAGATACCGCGTGCACGGCGCGCAGCGGTCCCAGTGCATTGAGATTGTAATGATCGAGCATTTTGTCGAAGTTGAACTTGCCGAAGGTGTCGAATGCACCGACACCGGCCACATTGACCATGATATCGATCGGCATTCCGGCCAGTTGATCCCGTAGGCGTGACATCGCCGCGTCGCTTGTCACATCCGCGCCCGCAATGACAGTGACAGATTTTCCCTGCCAAGCCTCGCCTTCGCCTAAACAAGCCACGAAGACAGTGTCACCGCGATCCGCATAAATCTCTGCCATCGCGGCGGCAATGCCTCGGTCCGCTCCCACAATCAATACATTCGCCATTTGGTTCTCCCGCGCTGTCGCTGCGTCATGACGGAAAATCTCGCGCGAATGTTGACGCTTCCGTCATCCACGCCAATATATATATGTAAATGACTGTGCCGCTTCGGTTTCAAAGGAGCAATAGCTGATCATGGATGCGCCCAACTCTCCGCTCAACGCCCTGTTCACGCCAGAATTTGTCGAAGACCCCTACCCCACATACCGCGCCATTCGCGAAACCACACCTTTCGTCAAAATGCCTGACACGAATATGTGGATCGCAACGCGATACGAAGACTGCCAGCAAGTTCTACGGGACAAGAGGTTCGGTCATCGGTATACGGAGAATTTGATTGAGATGGGCGGCCCGGAAATACCGGAGAATGCCGCTTTACGCAGCCTGTCCAACATGATGCTGGTTGCCAATCCGCCCGATCACACGCGTCTGCGCAGCTTGGTTGTGACAGCCTTCAACCGGCGCAGCGTTGAAAAGCTGCGGGAACGCATTCGCAAGATTTCCCACGAGCTCATCGACGACTTTATCGATCAGGGCAGCGGCGATCTTGTGCGGTTGTTCAACCATCCCCTTCCAGTGATTGTGATCTGCGACATGCTCGGGATCCCGAAGGAAGACCAAGAACGGTTTACCGGCGAAAGCCAGATTGGCGGTCGTCTGATCGATCCAACGCCGATGACACCAGAAGAACTTGAAGCTGCAAACGAAGGAACCCTGGAAACAGAAGCCTATTTCCTCAGCCTCTTTGAGGCACGCCGCAAAAAGCCCGAAGATGATCTGCTGACGGCCCTTGTTGAATCTGAAACGGAGCACGGCAAACTCAGCAAAGAAGAGTTGGCCGCCAACGTCTTTCTTCTTTTTGGCGCCGGGCACGAAACGACCGTCAATCTCCTCGGGAATGCGCTGCTCGCGCTCTACCGCAATCCAGAACAGCTTCAAATCCTGCGTGACGATCTCAGCCTCATGCCGAACGCTGTCGAGGAGTTCTTGAGATACGATTCATCGGTTCAACTGACCGCAAGAAACGCGTTTGAGGACTGCACGATCGCAGGGCATGAGATCAAAGCGGGCGAAGAAGTGATGACTGTCGTTGCCGCCGCTAACCGCGATCCGGCCATTTTCAAAGATCCCGACAAGTTGGATGTCCGTCGCCCCGACGTAAAACCATTGGCCTTCGGCGGCGGTATCCACCTTTGTCTCGGCGCTCAATTGGCCCGTCTAGAGGCGGCGGAGGGGCTCAAGGCTCTGTTTGAACGCCTGCCCAACTTAACGTTGGACAACATCCAAACACCTGCCTGGAAGGAAACCATCACGCTGCGCGGTTTAAAAGAGCTGCCGGTTCATTGGTAGCAGAGACAAACATCCGTCTCGCCCATGAAACCGAGGCGGATGCCGCCCATCATCTTCTGTTGGAGACCGCACGATGGTTAGAAGAGAAAGGCGACGCGCTTTGGCTGCCCGAAGAACTGCACCTGGCCGACACGCGCCTCTGTGCCGCGCGTGGCGAACTGGTCGTCGCAACGGAAGCGGAAATGATCGTCGGTGTGATGCGCCGCGAATGGGAAGATCCTGTTTTCTGGCCGGAAGCAAGCAAGGGTGACGCCGCCTACATCCATCGATTGGCCGTTGCGCGCACGCATGCAGGAACGGGGCTCAGCCGCCGCTTGGTCCAATGGGCCATCGAGGATGCAAAATCAAAAGATCGTAAATATGTGCGTCTAGATTGCGAGCCGCGCGCGCCCCTGATCAAATTCTACACAGATCTCGGATTCAATCAGCTCGATACTTTTGCGATGGGCAAGTTTACCGTCGTAAGGTGGGAAAAAGTGACTTAGGCGCGACGTGTCGAAGTATCTGAGCAAGAGCAACGACAGCAAGATGCAGAATCCTACAACTTCTAGACTATTGCTTCAGCAGATAGGATTGCTCTTTTCAGAGCATAAGCAAACTTACACATCTCCTTTCATTGACAAATGGAAAGAGAAGTAATGCAATCTAATCGTGCACTCACCCAGAAGCACTATCTCTAAAATCATACGGCCGCTGACCGGGGGAAGAAATTTTGTACGACTTCCTAAACTATGTTTCGGACCACTCGACCGCGATTACATTAATAATTGGCTTCCTGATCGTACTGGTGTTTATGATACAGTGGATAACTTGGATATTCGCCTGGGGGCGCTTTTCAAATCCGCCTCAAACAGCAGGATCAACTCTGCAAAGCCCATTTAAGCCGATCGCGCACGTTCTTGCCGACCTATTTGTCAAAGTGATAGATGACTTTCGGCATCTACTGGCGCTAATAGTAATTGTAATGTTCGCTCTAACTCTAGCTTACGTAATGATTAGAGCGAGCTCACCGGATGAAATTCAAAAGGGGCTTTCTGCAGTCACTTCAACTTTGGGCGGTATTATCGGAGTCATCTTAGGCTACTATTTTGGAGAGTCGGCCGGCAGAACAAACGGCAAATCGACAACTGCGTCTGCACAAACAGATCTCGAAATCGATAGCGGACCAGAGCAAGACGAGCAAATTGAACCTATCGAAGAAGTCAAAAGCCCACTTGACCGCAATCAAGATGCTACTGAGACAGATCGGACCGAACAAGACAAGTAAAGTTGACCGCGTGACAATTGGGGCATCAAAGGTAGTAAATGTTTGGCAAATTGACCATTCGTGCAAAAGACAGCGTCTTTGACCCACGCTTGCCAAGAGAAGGTGACCCAACTCTGCAGTCGTCATCTCTAAAAGTGCATGCCAAAGAGAGGCAGGGGGGCCGTAGGCACTACAAGGTGTATTTGTATCTAGAAGGCGAAGATCTCCCATACATCAGGCGCGTAGTCTATAGACTGCATTCTACTTTCAAGAATCCTACACGCGCTGTCCCGCGCACCGCTTCTAATCCAAATTGTTTGCTGGAGCTTTGGACTTGGGGCGTATTCACGGTCAACATTCAAGTTGAGGACAAACGTGGTCAGACTTATGCATTTACCCATCGGCTAAAGTTTGATCAAGAACTGCCCAACAATGAAGGAAGGTACAAAGTGGGATCATGGTAGCTTGGCTTCGAACATCCTTGCAAATATTCAATATGGGTGTCGAGCCAATGCGACTTCAATTGACAATGCTTTTCGCAGCTATTTTAGCTTCAGCTACTTACGCAAAAGATCTACCCGAAGGATTCATCGCCCAATCACCGAACGATATTGAATGGCAAGACGTGCCTCAGCTACCGGGACTGTCAGCCGCACTCATCACAGGCAATCCGGAGACGCAAGGGCTCTACATCATGCGTGCTAAGTTCGGGCCCGGCGTGAAGTCGCCACCCCATCATCACGATCAAGACCGCTTCGTTTCGGTCATTTCAGGAACCTGGTCGTTCGGTGTTGGGGAAGACTTTACTTGCGACAACACGGTACCGCTTGAGGCGGGCAGTTACGCCGTTCACCCGCGTGGCGCGGTTCATTTCGACGGTTCCTGCGGCGAAGAAGTCATTGTCGAAATCACAGGAATGGGACCGGTCAAAACGGAGTTTGTCGGACAGGCCAACGAATAAGTTCAGTGAAAGAGGTCATTGCGAGGAGCGCAAGCGACGAAGCAATCCAGGACCACTTGCTCTACACTCGGTGCTCTGGATTGCCGCGCCGCCCATTCGGGCGGCTCGCAATGACAATTCAAACGATCGTGGAACTGACCTAAACCTGTCTGGCGATTAACGGGTGAGCACGACAACGGGCCGAACTCTGACCGTTCGGGCACACGAGTAGCGATGCACATGATGATTGTGGCGGACGACACAGGTTTTCTTGCCGACCGTTTTGCCGATCACAACCCCACCGGGTCCCGGCGTGTTGATATAGACACCCTTCTTGACTGTGTGTGCCTGGGCGCCGCCGCCCATTAAACACAGCACAACGGCCGCCGAAAGTAAGATTTTTGTCATGGTGATTTCCTCAACAATTTAACTGGCCCAATCCGGCACCTTTCCTGATCTAACGGACGGCCAAAGACCAATCCGTCGCGCGAAGGCGAACACCGTCTATTGTGGCAAACGGTCCTTAACCCTTTAGGCCGGTCTTCAGCATATTTATTTGGACAGGATGTCGGATATCTTCCACTTCAAACGTCCTTGGTGGAACGTCATTTGTGGATCGACAAAATTAGGCGCGAGGCAGCTATGCAATATTCCATTCTTATCTTTGGTGCTGAGGGCATCTATGATCGTCTTCCAAAAGAAGAACAAGAAGCTCTGATGCAAGGGCACCAAGACCTGCAAGAAGAGCTCGCCTCGCGCGGCTCCTACGCAACGGCCCGATTGATGCCGTCCAGCAATGCCGTCACGCTCAAGCCTCCTGCAAAGATGAAACAAAAGCCGCTTGTCGTAGACGGGCCCTTCATCGAAACAAAGGAACGACTCCTTGGGTTCTATGTGGTTGATGGGGACTCGCTTGATGAAGCGATCGAACTCGCGGAGCTCATTGCTTCGCCCTACGTCACACTTGAGGTGCGGCCGGTGTCCTGGGGCGGGGGCTTGTTCAACGCGTCATGACGCAAAGCCATCCCTGGCTGGAAGCGCAATTCGCCGACATTAGGCCGAAGGCGATTGCCGCGCTCACCCGGCAGTTTCGCGATCTTGATTTGGCCGAGGAAGCGTTTGCAACCGCCTGCATGCGTGCCCTAGAAACGTGGCCGAAGAAAGGGCAACCGAAAGATCCGTTCGCGTGGCTGCTAGCAGTCGGACGCAATGCCGGTCGCGACATACTACGGCGTCAAAAACGATCATCTGCCACCGATGCAGAAAACGAAGATAAGAGCGTCAACCCGGAGGACGAGTATGCGCATGCGCTCGATCAACATGGATTGCGCGATGATGTGTTGCGGCTCTTGTTCATCTGTTGTCATCCGGCCATTTCTTCGCAGGACCAAGCTGCGGTCGCTTTGCGCATCGTTACTGGATTGGGTGTTGACGAAATCGCGCGTGCCTTCTTGGTCAAACCCAAAACAATGGAACAACGGATCACGCGGGCAAAACAAACCATCGCGCGCACGCACACTCCCTTTGACACACCGAACTTGGCCGAAAGATCAACGCGCCTAAACGCGGTCTCGCTCATGGTCTATTTGCTTTTCAACGAGGGCTGGTCGGCGAGTTCTGGAGACATCCACATAAAGACAAGTCTTTGCGAAGAGGCGATCCGTTTGGTGCGATTACTGCTCGACCTTTTTCCGGGGATCTCGGAACTCATGGGCTTGTTGTCGCTGTTTTTGTTTCAGCATGCACGCCGAGAAGCACGCCAAAACGCACAAGGGGAATTGGTCCCGCTGGACGAACAAGACCGGACGCGCTGGAACAAATCCATGATTTCAGAGGCGCAATCTTTGTTGGAAAAAGCATTGCGGCACAGAACACCTGGCCCTTACCAGATTCAAGCGGCCATCAGCGCCGCGCATGCAACGGCCGCAACGCCGGCAGAAACAGATTGGCATGAGATCGAACGGCTCTATCGCGCGCTCTCTCTTGTTCAACCTTCGCCTGTCGTCAGCCTCAATCACGCGACGGCGGTCGGCAAGGTCAAAGGTCCCCATGCGGCCCTCGCTTCGCTGAAGCCGCTCGCCGAGGATCTTAAGGATTACCGCTGGTTTCATACAGCTCGCGCTGCATTCGAATTAGAAGTCGGAAACTATGCCGGTGCAAAATCTGCGTTCGAGACGGCCCTGACCCTAGGCCCAACGGTTCAAGAGCGTGCCTCCCTTCAAGAAAAAATCGCTCTTTGCGAGAAAAACATCTGAGCCCCTGTCGGATTCGGGATTGCCTGTTCGTCCTTGGACCATCTGCACCCCGCAGCGAACATTTAGTTTGGAGGATGAAATGGCAAATGAAATGACGACACCGGGCGTCGCCGGTTGGATCGAATACTCAGGACCTGACGCCGCAAAGGCAAAGAAGTTTTATCACGACATTATCGGGTGGAATATCGCGGACATGCCCATGCAAGACGGCTCGAGCTATTCGGGCATCATGGTTGGCGAAGGGCCCATTGGCGGCTTTTCGCCCGCACCGGAAGATCAAGCCAACTGGACGATTTATGTCACCGTCGACGATGTTGACGCGCGGACAGCACAGGCCAAAAAAGCAGGTGCAAAAATCGTCTCAGGTCCGGCGGACACGCCGGGTGTCGGCCGCATGGCGACCATTGTCGACCCACAAGGTGCACGGGTTGCCTTGATCACCTATGAAAGCATGCAGAAATAGAGACACACAGGTTTCGTTGGGCAGCACATTGGATCTATTCCAAGATTGTTGCCCAACGGACCCATTGACACGAACACAGGTGGGAGCTCAGGGATGGGAACATTCTCGATCACGGTTTTGTTTGTCGCACTACTGACATTGGTGCACATGGTTTTCACGGTGCTGGTCGGCGCCTACCGGGCGAAGTCCGGCATCTTATTGGCTGACGGCGGTGATCGTGAGTTGCTGCTGCGTATGCGCGCGCATGCCAATTTTACCGAGACGGTTCCAATCACATTGTTGGCCATGGCAGCATCGGAATTTATGGGTGCCCCGGCTGCGTTGCTGTGGACCGGCGGCGCGCTCTTGTTCGGCGGCAGATTGTTTCACTATATCGGCATTCGTCAAGATGGCACCGGTATCGGCCGCGGCATTGGCATGGTTGCAACCCTATTGTCGATGCTCACATTCTCCGTCTACTGCCTTTTGGGCATTTCCGGCGTGGTTTAGGAAGCCAAGCCATGGCCTATGACGAGATTCTCGCAGAACGATTCCGGGATACGTTGAAGCGGCGCAAAACGTAACCGAAAAATGCATGATGGGCGGCGTTTGTTTCCTGAAGAATGGAAACATGATTGGCGGTGCCGATCGTCAGAAAGATGGCTCAGGCCGGTTTATGTTTCGTGTCGGCAAAGAAAACGAAGAGCAAGCGTTGGCACGCAAAGGAGCATCCGTCATGGAACAGGGCGGCCGGCGGATGAGCGGGCTGATCTTTGTGAACGAAGATGATTGCAACGACAAAGACCTTAAAGAATGGGTGGCCCTTGCTCTATCCTTCGTGAGCAAGCTACCGCCTAAATGACCGACAAGGATAATTGGATGTCCGGAACAAACACGCTTGCCATCGATCAAAGCACCGCCAAATTCCTTAAGGCGTTGAAAGCCAACAACAATAAGGAATGGTTCAACGCCAACAAAAAAACCTATGAAGAGGTCATCAAGAAACCAGCCGCCTTCTTTTGCGATCAGATTGTGGACGAATTAAAGGCTCTGACTGGCCTAGATCACAAGTCAAAGACCTTCCGCATTCACCGCGATCTTCGGTTCTCAAAAGATAAAACACCCTACAATGCCCATCTGCACATTTCCTTCATGCCGCAACAAAAGGAAAACGCGCCAGCCTGGTTCTTTGGATTGAGCCCCGAACAACTCACGATCGGAACTGGCATGTTTACCTTCGAGAAACAACAGCTGGATGTTTTTCGCCGCCGCATCGATGGATCCGACGGTGCAGCGCTTGCCAAGACACTCGCGACGCTCACCAAGAAAGGGGCGCGGCTTTCAGATCCGGATCTCAAAAAAGTCCCGTCCGGATTTGACAAAGATCATCCGCGCGAAACGCTTCTTCGCCACAAAGGGCTCGCCGTTTGGCTCGATCACACCGATGTGTCAAAAGTGCTTGGTGCGAAGACCGTGCCGACAAGCATGAAGGGCTTCAAACAGCTTAAGCCCGTGTTCGACTGGCTGATGGAAATGTCCTGAAGCAACCTTGGTTTTGTCGAATAGCAATTGCAATCGCCATCAACTCAGATGATTAAAGAATTTTAGTCTGTGGTATTTCCACTTTATGTGTCATCCCCCGGTGGAGCGAAGCGAAATCCGGGGGATCCACTGACCGAAAAAGGATATGCAGATGCCGATGGATTACCCGGACGCGCAGCTTCGCTGCTTACCGGGTAATGACACATGGAATTGCTTTCGACGTCATCGCGAGCTCACACAGTGGGCGCGGCGATCCAGAGCACCCAGTACTGAGCAAGTGATCCTGGATTGCCGCGGCCGCTAACGCGGCCTCGCAATGACAATTCAAACAATCACAGAATTGCTTAAGTACTAATCTCTTGAGGCCGTGTACCGCTCAATGGGTTGCGTGAGCAGAAATGTCGAGGGCGGGACAAAGGGCGGAACAGAACGTATCAACCGGCCTTCCGGCGAAAACAAGAACTTATGAAAGTTCCACATCGGTACGCCGAATGCGCCATAGCGCATGAACATCCATTTGAAGAAGGGATGCGCACCTAATCCGATCACGGATGTTTTTGCGGCAATGGGGAATTTCACGTTAAACCTGGCATCACAGAACTCGGCGATGTCGTCATTCGTTCCCGGTTCTTGCCCAGCAAAATCGTTCGACGGAATGCCAACGACCGCCAATCCGCGCTCGTTGTAGGTGTCCCACAAAGACTGAACCCCTTCGAGCTGGGGCGTGAAGGTGCACAACGAAGCAATGTTCACAACAAGGAGCGGGCTGCCCTTGAAATCTGACAAGGCAATCGTCTTGCCGTCGAGAGACTCAAACTCAAAATCGTGAGCCGTTTTGAAAAAGCCGGAAACGGGATTGGGAATCGAGAAAGCATCCAAAAGGCTGGAGCTTTGCGCTGCTTGTGCCATTTTTCGTATTCCTTGCCTGCGTGTCTGCACTGGACGCCGGAACGGAGTGGCGCCAGACATGAAAATTTCCGTCCATATGGACCAATTCACGCAAATTGAAAGTGTGACAAATCGTGCACGATGAAGCTTTTAAATGGCAAAAGCCCGGCCGACAAACCAGAAGACGCCCAAACTCACCAGAATTGCGGCACTTCCGTCCCTAACTAGAATGGCTGTTTTTTCCGTCGTAACCTCCCTTATGGCGACGGCAGCCAACGCCAACAGCCCAACAACCAGCAATTGCCCGATTTCAACACCAACATTGAAGCCAAACAAAGCCGCAAACAGCCGATCCTTAGGAAGACCAATTTCCATCAGGACCGCCGCAAATCCCGCACCATGAATAAGTCCGAAAAGGACCGTCAGGACAGGCGCCCATCGTTGGGTCTCTTGCGGTGTTGAGACGAGATAGGCATAGCAAAGAACAAAGAGGGCGAGCCCCGCCCAAGTCACCAAGGGCAGCAGACCGCCGACCAGCAGGGAGAGAAAGGCGAAAGCGGCCAAAAAGCAGGTCGCCCAAAGCAACCCTCTCCTCAAATGACCGTGGGGCGCCAGCAGCAACTCAGCACCAACGAAGGCAATGGTGAATCCGATCAGCGACTCAATGACTGGGATATTGGGTGATATCACCCCCAACACGACAAGGCTGAGCGTGATGCTATGTCCCACCGTAAAGCCGGTAACAACAAACACAACATCACGAGCTCGACTGCACAAAAGCAAGAGGGCAAATACGAAAGCGAGATGATCGACACCTTCTAAAATGTGCTCGATCCCAAGCCATACATAGCCGATCCAAACCGATAAGGCATTCGATGGTCGTTCGCCCTGTTCGCCAATCGAAAGTGCCGCCAAGACATGGGATCGATTGGTATCCGTGAAGATTACTTCTTCCCAATCACCCTCGACGCTGCGCGTTCTGGCAAAATGAACATGACGTGCAGAGACCGGAAAGAACGCACCCATCTCAACGAGAAGTTCCCCCGCCTCGCTGGCCGGACAGGTAAAAACAGTCTCTGCACGAACGAATCCCTTCTTTGCAGCCAACGATTTCGGCGCCGCGGCAGCGCACAGTGCCTGCCCGCGTTTTACTGTAACCGCCGATGTAAGATGATCATTGAGCAACGCCTCAAGAGAACCGCCTTCCGCCACCAAGGGCAGCAAGGTCACCTGCCGCGCAGCCACCGTGAAGGACATGACGACTTTGTCACCCGTGGCGGACCAAGAGGAAAAAGACTGGCTCTTGGTATGCGCGTGAACTGTTCCCGTTACCGCAAAAATCGCGAAGGTGAGAACCAAGAAAAGGTAGCCGAGGTGCGGGCGCCTCATTGAGCTTCTGCACGTTCGACGACGGTGATGTCACCATTTTCGCGCAGCCAATCGAGATACGAGCGCATCGCTTTTTCATCCAAGCGCCGGTGATATTCAGCCGTGATTTGGTTACGCATTTCTTCGAATGGCCGTGGGTTGGCGGCGACACGGTCGATCATTTGGATCATGTGGACGCCTGATGTCGTCTCAATTGGCGCAGATATCTCGCCATCGTTTAGACCGATCACTTGCTCGACGATGGTAGGTCCCAGATATTCGATAAGCTTGACCTTTGGCAGCGGCAAATCTGGGATTTTCAGCACCACGGAGTCACCAAGCTGCGCAATGATCTCCGCGAAGTCGTCGTTCCCTGCCATCGCACGACTAATTTCTTGCAGTTTTTCTTGAACGGCTGACGGTGCCGCAGTCTTGTCGATATAAAGACGGCGCACGTGAAACCGCTCTGGCACGGCAAAGAAATTTTGGTTCTCCTGATAGAACGACTTCAGTTCCGCGTCCGTTACTTGTTTTGATTGGTTCTCCGACAAGATGAACTGAACCATCGCGTTGACGATTGATTTGCGTACGCTGCGGTCCTGCTCAACCAGACCGATCTCGATCCCGCGTTGCGTCAACAGCTCTTCGTCAATCAATCGCGACAGGATGCGACGCTGGCCTTCGTTAGTTAGCTCATTGCGGCGGCCCGCGGACGCTGCTTCGATCGCGCGCGCTAGCTCTTCTTCCGTAACGACCGAATTGTTGACATAGGCCGCGACCGACTGATCGGAAGTGAGCGCCGTATCCGGCGCGGAAACAAAAGCCCCATATCCGGCGAAGACCAATCCAACAAAGGCGCCGGCAACAAGAAGATAGATTGCGCGAGCGCTTCGCTGGCTATCGTTGTTCGTCATACTTAAACAAAAGGATGCTCGAGGTGCACGGCATTCGCAGACCTACCCAGGATAATTCACATAGATGGGCGAGGACCATGCGCGCTCCTCCGTCTGCGACAGACAATCGTCGTCCTTCGCCGTGCGGTAATCGCCATAGCACATATTGACCTTTACGCAATTTCCGTCCGCATCATATTCACACCGCAGGTTCTTTGCGTTGATGGCTTCGGTTGGCTCTTGAACGGCACGCGCATAGTAGAGCGTATTGCGTCCGTTCGCCTCGAATTCAGGGTCGGAAAATTCAAAGGTGCAACCGCGAATATCTTGCGGACAATCAAAAGTTTTCCACGCGTCCTCGATCAAACCATCCACATTTTCATCGGGCGAGACTTGCGGACGCACACGAATGATTTCGATGCGTGAAATCAAATGGCGTTCGTCCGACGGATTGTAGCACTCACCAGCGCATAGATGGTCGAGCCTTTCTTGACCCAATCCAGCCGCCGAAAATTCAGGGCATCCCGGTTGCTGCTTGAACGAACCGACGGCGCGAACGCGAAAGGTCGGATTGCTGTTTTGGGTCAGCTCACTGCCCATTGGATCGATGCGGCCATCCGTAGCGACATGATCAAACCACAACAGAATGCGTGGGCCGCTTGTGCCGTAAATCTCACGCCGTTCAAAGGCCTCCCAAAGAGCGTCGCGGTTGCGCGCGGTCGCGTGTACTGCGGCCAAGCCCCCCGAATTCCAAAAGGTGTTTTGGCGCTCAACTTCCGCCATTTGAAAACTCGCACCGCTGAGCAACTCTTCACGCGAAAACTCTAAAGCTTTTGCGGTTGGCTCTCCCCGATCGCCGAATTGACGGTCATGCAAAGTTTTCGATATGGGACCATTTGATTCGGTCGTTCGCGTGCGATCAAATTCCTTGTACCCCGTCCCAGGCCGCGCGCGGTGATTGTCGCTTGATGCCAAGAAACCCCATTTGAAGTTCCGCGGATTGCCGGGATCGTCAAAGTTTGTGATCGCCAAACCATATTGAACCGATGTTCCCGGCCGGTGATTGAAAGGTGGTTGGAAACAATCTTTACACTGACCAGCGTCCAGCCATTCTTCCGGTGTTTCACCTGACACCGCTAAATGTCCTGCGACACCAAGATTGACGCTCAGCTCGCGGGCTTCAATGGCTCTTTGATCGCAAACCTCCTGGGTTTCGCCTTCGGTTTCACAGCGCTCGCGAATGATCTCGCCTGCCCGCCAACAACTCGGCAAGTACCCTTCTGTGGGCGATGGACAGGTGAATGTGCCATCTCCATTGTCAATCGCTGCGCGCCAGGGCCGATACTCCTCTGAATTGCCGTGCCCCGACATGATTTCAATCAAAGGCTGACGTTCGGGATTCATCTCCGCTTGGAGCTGCTTGTCTAACGTCGTAGAAGGCGGCGTATAAAATCCCCATGATGTTCCGTGCGGAATGATAATGGCATCATCCGTCAAGCCTTGCTCATCCAATTTGCGGACCAAATCGGCAGGGGTCGCCACAGCTTCAAAACAATCTGGCGGCAAGTCCGCGGAGGAAACATTGGGATCGCAGGCGGGAATCTCCCGCGCTTCTTCCATGAACGTCCGGAAGTCATAATAGTTCTGACGGTTTGGAAGATCGATCAAAGCAACTTGCGGCGGCAGAATGCCGGCGCTTCCGCGAATGACATCCGTGGCAACGCCCGTCGACGCAATGGGACGCGCCGTAACCTGGTCATCGTCCAGCCCGCGGAAGATGACATTCTTGTGCCCATAGTGTTGTTCCGGAAAGGCCGAAACTTGCGTCCACTCAAACCCAATGAGCGAAATCACATCTTGATCATTCGCATTCCCGGAAACGGCATTGCACTGCCGAATGGAATCTTTGGTTTCTTGCCAGCGGCGCGGGGTTGACGCTTCAGCATGGTCATTGATGGACCAAAAATCGAGGGACGAACAATAGCGCGCATAATCACACGCATCAGCCAAAGGATAAGCCCCCTCACCACCATTGATCGGCAGGGCCCAAAGAAACGCATCTGTTGAGAATGTCGTATGAACATGCAGATCGCCAAACATGATCTGTTTAGGCTGCGTTACACTCATCGACCGCGCAGCGCTCGTTTGATCGGCCTGACGCTCTTCAACAATTGTCGCGGGGATCTCCTCGCCTTTGATTTCCCCGGGACCGCGATGTTGTCCGTACCAGCCCTGCAGGATACCGACATAATAGATGCCCAACACGGCAACGATCACCGCCAAGCCAATTCCGATAGCACGAACCATCACGCCCCCTTTTTGTCTCTTTTCTTCTTGATGTGCGCTCTAAAGTCCTAGAACGGCTTTCGCCACCACATTCCGTTGGATTTCATTGGAACCGCCGTAAATGCTCGCCGCTCTTAGGAAGTTATAGTTCGCTGCAACGCCAACCGAGCTCTGCGTTCCTATGGGCGCTTCGTTACTCTGACCTTCAAGCAAGTCTTTTTGAAAGGGCGCCGCGTAAAACGCGATCACTTCCATCGCCATCTCTGTCAGGGCTTGTTGGACTTCTGTGCCGACGACTTTCAGGATTGACGAGCCTGACCCGGCACCTTGTCCCGCTTCCATGTCGGACAAGACACGCAAGTTCGCATATTCAAGGCTGGTCAGTTTGACTTCGATTTCCGCAAGCTTGCGTTTGAAGTCTTCGCTTTCATTAAGCGCACGGCCGTCACCGTCACGGCGTTCCGCGGCGAGCTTGACCACCCGTTCCACCTGCTTCTTGGACTCAGGCACACCGGCAATTCCGGTTCTTTCATGAACAAGAAGATACTTCGCGTAAGTCCAACCCTTATTCTCTTCGCCAATGCGATTTTTGATGGGCACCCTAACGTCGGTGAAGAACACTTCGTTGAGGTGATGCAGACCATCAATAGAGATGATGGGACGGACTTCAATTCCCGGCGTTGTCATGGGAATCAGAAGAAATGAGATGCCTTCTTGTGGCTTGCCGTCGTTCTTTGTTCTGACCAGACAAAAAATCCAGTCGGCATTGTGTGCCGAACTTGTCCAAATCTTGTGACCGTTGACGATATAGTCATCACCGTCTTGAACCGCGGCCGTTCGCAATGACGCCAAATCTGAGCCGGACCCCGGTTCCGAGTATCCTTGGCACCACCACACATCACCGTTCAAAATCCCAGGGAGATGTTGCGCCTTTTGTTCCTCATTGCCATAGGTGTAGATCACCGGTCCCACCATACCGAGGCCAAATGGCGGCAATCGGGGGGCGTTAGCGGAAGCGGCCTCGTCGTTGTAGATATGCTTTTGCATGGCGGACCAGCCTGTGCCGCCAAATTCGGTCGGCCAGTTTGGTGCCACCCACCCTTGTTTGTGGAGCGCCTTGTGCCAGCGCGTTAGAAGATCACGGCTACCTAATCCGCCGATCCGATCACTTTTGCATTCGGGGGGAAGATTGCTGTCAATGAAGGCTCTGACCTCGTCGCGAAACGCTTCTTCTTTTTGTGTCATCGCCAGTTCCATCTGATCCTCCTTATGCGTGATTTCTTGCGCCGCGCGCGGAAACAAGCGTGTCGGCTGCGGCGGCATTACCGGACAGACCTTCGACATCCTCCCAAGTGATGGGTTTAGACATGAAGTCCGGATAATGTCGCCTCAAATAATCTTCCGTATACGTGCCAAATGCATCCATTTCTTCAGCGGCCTTTTCCAAATCCTTAGCCTCAATGGCATCCAGGATTCGGCGATAGGAATGAATGAAATAATCGCGCTCTTCCAATGTAAACTCAACACGCGCGTGCGACGCACGATTGATATGGTAGATGGCTTCAATCAAAAGCCCGAACATGGCATTGCCCGACGCCCAAGCGATTTGTATGTGGAACCGCGCATGGGCAGCTTGAAACACCTCATAGTCTTCGCGATTCTGCGCCATTTCTGTCAGCGTATCCTCAAGGCGCTGGATATCCGCAGGCGACGCACGCTCAACAGCCAGGCTCGCCATTCTTGGCCCAATCGCTTGGCGCACTTCGATTAATGCGCTGAGGGGCGAACCGACAAACTGCAACAACAGTGCAAGCCCGCTTGCCAGATTTTCCGAATTTGGTTCGGTGATAACCGGTCCACCGCCCGGTCCAGGCCTTATGGTAATGACACCTTGAAGTTCAAGGAAACGCAGCGCCTCTCGCAACGTTGCCCGAGCGACACCGTAGCTTCCGAGCATTTCTTGTTCGCCCGGAAGCTTCTCGCCTTCACGAAGTTGCTTCGTGGCAATTTCCCTGACGATCTTCTGCGCGACTGTAATCGCGGCTTTGGGCGATCGACTGCGAGGACGATCACCCGTGGACGACGCTACGTCTTTTTTAAGTTCTGCGTCTGTCATGAATGACTTCAGATGCCTCTCTGTGCCCGGCCTAGCCAAGTAATTTATTATCACAGATTTATCGCGTATGGTCCTCACCGATGAATATGTCAAGTACAGCCGAAAAGCGTGAAATACGCTTCCAAGTCGCCGAGGACGTTACCTTGGCGGCTGATTCATATGGGGATTCGCAAAGACCGCCGGTCATTCTTCTGCACGGTGGGGGTCAAACAAGGCACGCTTGGGGTGGCACGGCACAAACGCTGGGCACGCGCGGCTTTCATGCCATCGCTATTGATCAACGCGGTCACGGTAGGAGCGGCTGGCCGGAAGACGGCGATTACGAGATCGGCCGCTTCGCGGAAGATCTGTTGGCCGTCGCCCGATCTTTGGATCAGAGCCCTATTGTGGTTGGGGCCTCGCTCGGGGGCATGGCGGGGCTTCTTGCGCAGGGAGAATTGGCCGCGGCCCCCGTGTTTCGCGCGCTTGTGTTGGTGGATATCACACCAACCATCGAACCCGAAGGCGTGGACAAGATCATGGGCTTCATGTCCTCCAATCTGGAAGAAGGGTTTGGTTCATTGGAAGAAGCCGCCGATGCCATCGCCGCCTATTTGCCCCATCGGCCCAAACCAAAGAGTCTTGATGGCCTAAAAAAGAACTTGCGGCGCGGGGAAGATGGCCGTTACCGCTGGCACTGGGATCCACGTTTTGTGTCCGGCGTACGCCGGCCCGGCGCTGCACGTGACCCGAGCCGAATGATTAAAGCCGCCAAAAATCTGAAGATCCCGGCCCTATTGGTGCGCGGACGGATGAGTGATCTGGTCAGCGAAGAACATGCACAAGAGTTTCTCTCTCTGGTGCCTCATGCGAAATTCGAAGACATCTCGGATGCCGGCCACATGGTGGCGGGCGACAAGAACGATGTTTTCACGGATGCCGTTGTGAATTTCCTGACAGCGCTCGACAATTGACTGACGTCGCTTCGGAGATACGCCGCGAATTTGAGCTGAATGGCTTTGCACGCATTGAATCCTGTCTTTCACCGATAGAACTGGTCCTATTAGAGGAAGACATAAACAAAGATGAGCACGGACCGGGACGAAGAGATTTCTCCAGGCATTCCCCGAACCTGAGAACACTCGTTCAGAGATTGAGTCTTATTCTTAGAGACTACGTGCCGGCAGAAGCAGAGCCATTTCTCGTGCGCACGTTATTTTTCAACAAGAACAATCAAGCAAATTGGTCTGTCCCCTGGCACCAAGATCGCACCATTGCCGTTAAAGATCGTCACGAAGTGCCAGGCTATTCTTGCTGGACAGTCAAGGACGGCGTCACACATGTTGAACCGTCCTTGGAAATTCTTGAATCAATGATAACTGCGCGTGTCCATTTTGATCGAACCGAAAATGAAAATGGAGCGCTTGAAGTCGCAATGGGATCCCATGTGCACGGCAGGATCAGTCAAGCTGAAAAGGAGATTGCGCTGGAGCGCCATGAGCAGACAATTTGTACCGCTGAGCCTGGGGAAGTTCACCTGATGTCGCCTCTACTGTTGCACAGATCGCGTAAGGCAATGTCTGGCCGCGCAAGAAGAATCCTGCATCTTGAGTTCGCCTGGAAGCAACTTCCTTCACCACTTTGCTGGGCCGCATCGTGGCAGCCGAAACAAACCCCGATGCAGTGGCAATCGACAAGTTCTTTGGCCGTCGAATTGAAGTCCGTTTTGGTGCTCGTATTGACATATTTATGATTGCGGGTAAGCAAGCAGGCTACGGTGGAAATCTCGTTTGGTGACATATGCGTTTTCAACTGATGTGGTGGGCCCTGCTCTTCGTTACGTTGGGACTTTTGCCCGGCTGTTCGGCTCTCTTTCCCAAAAACCTATCCATGACAGAACGCTTAGCCAATTTTCCCAAGGAAAATTTGCCGCTTGAGAATCCGGTGACCATTCGTTGGAATGAATTTCAAGTTCCTTTCATCGAAGCGCAGAGCGATCGAGACTTAGCTTTCACCTTGGGGCTGGTCCACGCGCATTTGCGGCTTAGTCAGATTACATTGCTGAAGCGTGCGGCCTATGGCCGGCTCTCGGAATCCATCGGCCCGTTTGCGGCCGATATCGACTACACATTGCGGATCATCGATTTCACAAAATCTGCACCTGAGACCGTCAAGCGCATGCCACCACAAACCAAAGAATGGCTGCAGGGATTCGTGGATGGGCTCAACCACTACCAAGAAACTGTTGACCGGCTGCCACCTGAGTTCGGCTTGATGGGGCTTGAGACCGAGCCGTGGAGAGTTGAAGATATCGTTTCGATGGGCCGGGTGGCAGGGACCGATGTAAATTGGCTTGCCTATTTTTCACTACTTGGGCAGCGCTCAAAAAATGAGTGGCCGGATATCATAGCGCGTGCGCTTGAGACAGGTTTGAACCCTGTCTTCAGTTTCAAGAGCACACCGGAACAAGCAATGCTTAATCAGCTTATTGCCGGCATGTCCAAATCCGGCAGCAATTCTTACGCCGTCGCACCAGATAAATCCGCGAGCGGCGCCGCGATGATTGCATCTGATCCGCATTTAGGATTGTTCTTGCCGAACCTATGGGTGCTGGTTGGTTTCAAATCACCGTCTTACAACGCGGTTGGCTATACGATCCCGGGTGTGCCGATCGTTGGGATCGGACGTACGCCGGACATGGCATGGGGTGGCACAAATCTACGTGCGGCGGTCAGCGACTTTTATGATGTATCCAAGTTAGAGCCTGCGGTTATCGAAGAGACGCAGACCGAAATCAAAAAGCGGTTTTGGGGTAGCGACACCCGGACCGTACGTCAGTCAAAACTGGGGCCTATTATTTCCGATTCTCCGCTGATCGAATCCAAACCCGATGAAGTTCTGGCCCTTCGGTGGATCGGACACGAACCTACCGACGAGATCACCGCTCTGCTTGAAGCAATGAAAGCCAAAACACCAGAGCAATTCAGGCAGGCCTTTGCGCCCTTCGCCATATCCGCACAGAATATGGTGTTCGCAGACAAGACTGGAAACATCGGTCAAATCATCGCAACGACATTACCGATACGAGAAAAAGGTCCGACAACGGACATTGTTTTCGATGCAACCGATCCAGCTTATGCGTGGCAGGGCTTTCTGTCTGCACCGACGCTGCCTTATGTCACCAACCCTGCAGAGGAATATATCGCTTCGGCAAACAATGTTCCCACGAAGACCTCTCCTCCGATTGGGTTCTTCTTTTCCAGTGACGATCGTATTAAGCGGCTGCAAGATGCGCTCGGCTCGATGGAGCAAATCAGTTTGGAAGATCTTATGGAGTTGCAGCGCGATACCAAGTCGCCGGATGCACAACAGATCAACCAAGGCTTCGTCCGGCTGGTCAGAGATCTCGACTTTTCTGACAATGCTAAGAAGCTGATCGCAGAACTTGAAGCATGGGACGGTGACTACGATGCACAATCCTGGGCGCCCGTGGTTTTTGAATCTGTTCTAAATGCTCTGTTGCCCGCGCTCTATGATGTGGAAACAGCAGCGGAATTGCCGATTTATCAGCAGCAATGGAACTATATGGCCACCCATCTTGTCCGAGACCTGGCAGAGAAACCGACCGAAAAACGCCAGGACATCGTTTCCCGTGCCTTGGAAAAAGCGTTTGAGACAGCCTCGCAATTCAAGCGCTGGGGCGACATGCATCGCTTGCAAGCCGGCCATCTGTTAGCGAACGCCCCGGTGATTGGCCGTAACTTTGTCGTTGGAAACTTTCCCATTGGTGGGTCGCGGGAAACGCTCATGAAAACGGCGCATGACCTGGTCAGCGATGAACACACCGCCCGTTATGGATCGCAGGCGCGCCACGTTTCAGATATGTCTGATATTGACGAGAACTATTTCTTGATGTTCGGCGGCGAAGACGGTTGGTTAGGCAGCGCTAATTATGACGACCAATTAGAAAAGTGGGTCGAAGGCAGCTATATTAAAATGCCGCTGCGTGACGACAGCGTCAAAGCTGCGTTTTCAACCTCTATGGAACTTTCGCCAAACAACTAATCTCGAGCTTTGACCGATCCTGGATCTCTCGCCTGTTTTTAGATTATTCGCCAAACGCCGGTTCGCGCAGCTGGATTCAATGGCTGCGGCAGAGACTCAACAAAGACAGCTCCTGACGCTTGTTCATTGTGCACGAGCGACACAGTTTGGACGCGATCACAATTTCGACCGAATCTCGACAGTCGAATTGTTTCAAGAGCACGTTCCTCTCAGAACTTATGAGCAGTTTTGGGAAGACTATTGGCAGGCCACGTTTCCGAATTATGACGGGGTAACATGGCCCGGCCGGCTCCACTATCTTGCCACCACTTCCGGCACGACCACCAATAAAGAGAAGTTCATTCCGTGCTCGAATGAAATGATCGCCTCAAATCGCCGGGCAGCGTTGGACATTCTAGTTCATCAGTTTCATTGCTCAGAAGTGTTTAAGCCGCTGGACGGCAAAACATTCATGCTAGGCGGTAGCAGCGACCTGCGCCCATTAGGTCAAGCTACATTTGCTGGCGATCTGAGTGGCATCGCGGCGGAAACAATGCCGATCTGGTCAAAGCCTTTCCGCTTCCCTCCAACGCGGCTGGCATTGATCAGCGATTGGAACGAAAAGCTAGAGGTGTTGGCATCCCACGCCCTCAATGAGCGCATTCGAGTTTTGACAGGCAATGCGAATTGGGTCCTTCTGCTGTTTGAAAAAATGCGTGAAATAATGGTGCGCCAAGGCAGCGACCGCGAAGCACCCCTTCCATACCTTCAACTTCTTATTCACGGCGGTGTTCCCTATCCCCCTTATGCGGAACGTCTCGATCCGTGGCTTGCTCAATCGGGTGCGCAGCGGCGCGAAGTCTACGCGGCGAGCGAAGGGTTCATTGCCATCGCAGATCAATCGCCCACCGATGCGCTCCGCTTCAACTGCGACATCGGGTTGTTTTTTGAGTTTGTCCCGATATCGGACCTAAGGAGTGAGAGACCGACCCGCCATTGGGTGAATACGATTGAGCGGGATGTCGACTACGCCGTTGTTCTTTCATCCTGCGCAGGGCTTTGGTCTTACCTGATGGGTGATGTTGTTAGATTTACGTCAATCGATCCACCGCGCTTGAAGATCGTCGGAAGAACAGCCTATTCGCTTTCTGCTTTTGGCGAACATTTAGACGGCGAGGAGATTGACGATGCTGTGACGTCAGCCTGCAAAACATGTGGTATTCCGATGGCGGAATATATGGTCGGCCCCATCCACGGGAACAAGCCTAGTGAAAGCAGCCACCATTTGTACCTGCTTGAAACATCTGCTGACGATCCAGACGCATCGCAGCGCCTCGCTGACAAGATTGACAAGGCCCTTTCCGCGACGAATGACAGCTACCGTCGAAGGCGCGAAAACAATATCGCAATTTCCGTTCCCAAGGTCGTTTTGCTTCAGCCCGGCCGATTCGAAAAATGGATGGCACAACGGGGCCGGCTGGGAGGACAAAACAAGGTTCCACGTGTGGTGTCCGACGCAACAACGTTCGGGAAGTTCAGCAATGAACTAATGAAAGGGTGAGAGCGCCACTTCTTAAAAAGGAGTATGCCGGACCCTCACCTTAATAGTCGCTGAGCTTCGTCATCGGTATGCCGTACAAATAGGCGGCGGCGGCGACGGCCGCCAAGATCATAACGATCATGACGAGACCGCTAAACAGCGCGCCCAGGCCCCTGACGAGCGATCCGGGATTTGAACCTGGCCAGTCGCTGTCGTCCCCTGGGATCAGTAGGCTCAGATGTTGGTTGGATTTAAACCAAACATAGGCGCGTATGGGGGGCGACAGATACATGAGCCATCCAACCAAAATGTTGATTGCGACGGCCGCACCCAGCGTGGACTGCGCGCCGGGATCAAGGTGGCGTAATTCTGTCCAATAAAAACTCTGCTGCACATCGATTCCCACGAATGTCCCTGCGACCAACAACAAAGCAGCCAGAATTGTCAGGCGCACAAAATAGAGCCCCGCAAAACCCATCGCGTTGAGAATAAAGTAGCCAATCAGAACACCGAGCGAGAACAATGCCAAATTAATCGAAATGGCAATGAAAAGAGTCACGCCGAGTATCACGCGTGCCCAGTGATGGCCATTGACCACAAAGAACATAAGGGCGACGCACAGGCCCAGATTAAGGAGCGCTTGAGTCAAGAAATCGCGTTGTGCCGACGCGAACAAAAACAGCAAGGAGAGTCCCTGCACTTCACCATCGACACGCAAGCTTTCAATCACTAGCAAATCTTTGACAAGCACAAGAAGGAATGCGCCAAACATTATGATCCTGCCGTTACGTATGTCGGCCTGTGACCATATATCGGTCTGCACCTACGCCCCCTATGTCGACATACGCAGCTCAGCCGCCGGCTCGCAGGCACTTGGGGAGTGCCAGCCGTTTTACCTTTTGTTTTGCGGAACTGCCTCAGTCAATAACAACGCCACGCCCCCAACACAGCGTATTTGGGTAGAACCCCCTATTCAGACCGGAATCTTCGAGGACCGGCCCGCCAATGTCAATGTGCGTGCGGGAATTTCAGCATGCAAAATGGTCGAATGCGCCGATATTTGCGATTTTGAATCTCGCTGAGCTTTTTTTGTTCTGATATAACGCGCCGTTTCGACCATTTTTAGTTGCCGCACAATAGTCTAATGACCTACTCAAATGCCGGCCCGGCGGACGAGCGAACAGTTTAGAATTGTTCCGATCAGACGCTGTCCAATCATTTTCGTCGCACGAATAGAGGATTATTTCCGATGCCATCCTACAATGCACCTGTCGAAGATTTCATGTTTTTGTTCTTCGATCTTTTTGAAATCGACAAAAAGACAGACCTAAAAGCATTCAGCGATTTAGACCGGGCGTTGGTTGGCGACATTTTGTCAGGCGCGGCAAAGTTTTGCGAAGAAGAATTGCAACCGCTGAACCAAATCGGCGATGAAGAAGGGTGCCGGCTTGAAAACGGTGTGGTGAGAACACCGACGGGATTCAAAGAAGCCTATCAAGCCTATTGTGAAAATGGCTGGAACCGTCTTGGCGCGCCGGAAGCTCACGGTGGCGCCAATTTACCGTCCATTATCACATTCGCTGTGACGGAGATGGCTTTTTCTGCGAACCAAGCATTCGCGATGTATCCCGGCCTGACGAACGCCGCCTATGCGGCATTGGCCGGAACCGGCGATGCGTGGATGCGCGAGCACATTGTTCCCAAAATGATCGCGGGCGAATGGTCAGGGACTATGTGCCTTACCGAGCCCCATTGCGGCACGGACCTTAAACTCATGAAGTGCAAAGCCGTCGAACAGGACGACGGGACCTATCGGCTGAGCGGCACAAAGATTTTCATCTCAGGTGGCGATCACGACATGACCGACAATATCATTCATATGGTGATCGCAAAAATTCCAGATGAAGACGGCAAGATTCACGACAGCCTTTCAACCGTCAATTTTTTCATGGTGCCAAAAGTACTGGTCAAGGAGGACGGGACGGTCGGGGCACGCAATGGTGTGACTTGCGGATCCATCGAAAAGAAGATGGGCATCAAGGGCAGCGCAACGTGCGTTCTGAACTTTGATGATGCCGTCGCCTACCGCTTAGGCCCGAAGCCCGAAAAGACGACTGCCAAAAGGGCGGACGGCAAAAAGTCTTCCTCACAAGGCATGGCCGGTATGTTTGGGATGATGAACGCCGCACGGATGGGAGTTGGCATTCAGGGCATCGCCATTGGTGAAGTCGCCTATCAGAACGCGGTCACGTATAGCCTTGAGCGCCTTGCAGGCCGATCGCTCACGGGTGCCAAAAATCCAGATGGACCCGCCGACCCAATCATTGTCCATCCTGACATTCGCCGGATGCTCTTATCCGCACGTTCTTTTGTTGAGGGCGCCCGTGCCGTGGCTATGTGGGTGTCCTACTTATTCACCGTGCAACGCGAGGCTGCCACGCCTGAAGAGCGCCAAGATGCGTCGGACATCAGCAATCTTATGACCCCGGTCATTAAAGCCTTTTTCACCGACATGGGCTTTGACGCCACAAATGCAGCCATGCAGTGCTTTGGCGGTCATGGATATGTGCGTGACCACGGCATGGAACAATTCGTACGCGATGCCCGCATCAATCAGGTTTATGAAGGCGCGAACGGCGTACAAGCGATGGATCTGGTGGGGCGCAAATTGACCGCAAATGGCGGACGTGCTCCGGGTGTGTTCTTTGGTCTTGTCGAGAAATTTATTTCAGAAAACAAAGGTGACGAAGACCTGGCCGCTTATTTGACCCCTCTTTCAACGGGCCTTGATCGACTGAAAGACACAACGAACTGGCTGGCCGAGAATGCGCTTCAGAATTTCGATCATGCCGGCGCCGGAGCGGCGGACTATCTGCGTATCTTCGGCATCGTGACGGTTGGCTTCATGTGGGCGCAAATCGCGAAAAAATCGCTAGAGCGGCTGGGCGAAATTAAATCCGGCGCCGAAGGCAACGCATCATTTTACGAAGCCAAGCTCGTCTGTGCTCGCTATTGGATGGAGCGCATGATTCCCGACACGGCGTCTCTGGCAGAGCGCGCAAAGGCGGGCTCCGATACACTCATGGCCTTAGATGCCACCGAATTCTGAATAGGAGTCGCTTTCCATTGCACCCGATAATCCCACCCGTGCGGGCAGCCGGACCTCGGCACGGGTGCCTTCGTTGATCTCACTGGTCATAACAAAACTTCCCCCGTGCAGTTCGACAAAGCGCTTTGAGATGCTGAGACCAAGACCAGTGCCCTCATAAAGACGATCGAGATCCGCATTGAGTTGCACAAACGGCTGGAAGACCCGTTCGATATCTTTCGGCGACATACCAATGCCGGTATCCTCGACGATAAGGCATAGCGTGTCGTCGCGAATTTCAAGACCAACGGTGACCGTGGCATCGCTGTCGGAGAATTTCACTGCATTCGACAAAAGATTGACCAACACCTGCCTGATCACCCGACCATCAACGAAGATCTGCGCATCGGCGTTTTCAGCATGCCGAACAATCCGAATGTTCTTTTCTACCGCAACATTGGCGACGATCCGGACGGCCGCATCGATGATCTCTATGGCTGAGTGATCCGCTTTTTCGAGTCGGTACTCCCCGGCCTCAATCTTCGATATATCCAGAACGTCATTGATAATCTCAAGAAGGTGACGTGCGCTGTAGTTTATGTCTGCCGAATAATCTGTATACCGATCGATATCACGAAGGGGCGTCTCCGCATCCATCATGATGTCAGAAAACCCAATGATCGCGTTAAGGGGCGTTCGAAGTTCGTGACTCATATTGGCAATGAATGCAGATTTCGCCCTGTTCGCACGTTCGGCTTCTTGTCTGGCCTGTTCGAGCAAGGATTCTTGTTTCTTTTGGCCGGAAATATCCGTCATACATGTGAGAAAACAGGCTTTATCCTCGAGAAAGATCAAACGAGTCGAAAGAAGAACATGTCGCTTTGATCCATCGGCCGCCAGAATGGCAAGTTCGGTTCCGTCCATTTCTTTCTTAGCACGGACCATGTCCCGGTGCACTTTGAGTAGAACAGGATCCTCTACATATTGTTCTGAGTTGCGCCCTTGGAGTTCTTGCGGCTTTGCCCCTATCAAATTGGCACAAGCACGATTGACACTCATGACCATCCCGTCTGCTTCGCTGATCAATACAAGCGGCAGCGGGCACGCCTCGAATATCGTCTTGAATCCATCAGCCTGTGCCCGAAGCATGTTTTCGACTTCATTGCGAAAACTCACTTCTGATTTCAATCGGGCTGCGGTCGTCTTAAGATTGGATATCAATGCGAACCGGTGGCGCTCAGAAATGGCTGTCTGACGAAACCCAAATAACCCAATCGTCCAGACCGCGACGAGCACCGTCGCATATTGCGCGAGCAGTTTTGAGTCCGCCTCTGTCGCGAGGATTGCTTCAAGCATAAACCCAACAGAAAGAAAAAGAGTGGATGTCAAGACCATCCAGATCGGAAGCGGCAGGTAGAGAAACGAAATAAGGACGATGACCACCGCACCGATGAAATGAAAGGCAAGCTCTGTTGGCAGCAGCAACACGCCTTGCAGCAGAACAGCAGTCAATAGCAGTTGTGAGGCGAGACCAAGCACCGCGCCCCGCCGGGTTACAATCTTGCGCGAAAGAGCTCCGATGATAATTGCCTGACCCACTGCATGAACAATGTTGCATGTCATCAGTACGTGAAAGAGCGCGCTTGTTCCGCCAACCGAAAAATAGTCGCTGATGCCCGACAATAAGATGGCCAACAGGGACACGGCGGCGGCAATGCGAATGCGTCGTCGCAGGAGCGGCCATTGCTGCTCGCGAAATGCTTGTTCAAGATCTCGGTCGACAAACTCGCCACGCCAATCGACGGGCGGTCCTTCTGAAAGGCCGCCATACGGATATGAAGGTCCCGTATGAGAAGGATTGGACCGGTCTGTCGCCAAGGCATTCATTGCCTGGGAAATAGCCGATCTGACTTAATTCTGAGTTTCGCCTTAATCTCTACTCTTACTGAGTATACGACGAGTCCTAATCGGCGCGACCGATTAGGACTCTGTTAATACCAACCGGGCCCAGCTCAGGGCGGTTAGACCGCCTTTAAGAATTTGGTAATCCTAGGAACAAGAATGTCGACGACACCTGGTGGCATGTCGTGTCCCATACCCTTCACGATTTCCAGTTCGGCGTGCGGAATGCACTCGGCTGTGTGATGGCCGCCATCAACAGGCACCAGAGGATCGTCGGCCCCGTGGATGACCAAGCTAGGGCATTTGATCGACTTCACTTCTTCCGTCCGGTCTCCCGTCGCGATGATGGCCGCATATTGGCGGTTGAACCCGGCCGGATAGTAGCACCGGTCAAAAGAGGCGCCATTGAGCGCTAAGAGTTCATCTTCAGGATAGTCGAAACCAGGACTCCCAATAACAGCATTCGTCTTTACGCCGTGCCGAACGACAGTATCGCGTTCTGTGTTTTCCGGCGCGGTCGTCAGCGCCGCCATGGCCTCAGGCGTGGCGGGAGGCAATGAGGGGTTTTGCGTCGAAGACATAATGGACGTCATGCTGCGTACACGATCCGAATGGCGCGCCGCCATGATTTGAACGATCATCCCACCCATGGATGCGCCAATGATGTGCGCCGGTGACGCGTCGAGCGTTTCGAGAACTGCTGCGCCATCCCGCGCCAAATCGTTGAGATCATAGGGGACATCTGCACGCTCACCCTTCAACGCCGACGCCATAATCTCATCGAACGGCGGCATCTCGGCGCCTTCAAATTTTTGCGACAACCCGACATCGCGATTGTCGTATCGGATCACGCGATATCCGGCGTCCGCCAATCCTTCACGAAAGGAATCGGGCCATCGGATCATCTGGGCGCCAAGCCCCATAACCAAAACAACGGGCTCGCCTTTAGGATCTCCGATTTCATCATATTCAATCGAAATGCCGTTCGCCGTTATTTGCGCCATCTATTGGTTTCTCCCTGTTGGCCATTACCTGTGTCGTAGAAATTTGTTGGATCCTATGGCATGGTTTGGGCCCTTGAAAAAGAGGTCGGTGCATGACGCTCTCCTTCGACTTATTCTGGTCGTTCCGCAGCCCCTACTCCTACCTGGCCACAGGCCGGATTTGCGAGATTGCGGCAACGTACGACGTTACGGTCAATGTCCGACCGGTCTACCCAATCGCCGTCAGAATTCCGGGCTTCTTCAAAACCGTAAACCCGCAATGGCCTCCCTATCTGATGAAGGACACAGTGCGTATCGCCGAGATGAACAACATTCCGTACAAATGGCCAGACCCGGATCCGGTCCAAATGGATTTGTCCACCGGCGAAGTTCCCAAGGACCAACCCCATATCTACAGGCTAACAAGAGCGGGCGCCGCCGCCGTTGAAGCTGGACATGGCTTGGCCTTTATTGACAAAATCAGTCAAGCCATCTGGACGGGTACCAAGAATTGGCACCAAGGAGATCACCTCAAAGAAGCCGCCCGTAGCGCCGGTGTTGATCTAGACGAAATCGATCAAAAGATCGAAACTGACCCCGATCATTTCGAAGACATCATTCGAAATAACGAAGAAGACCAAAAGGCTGCCGGCCATTGGGGCGTGCCGCTAATGGTCTTCGAAGGTGAACCCTTTTTTGGACAGGACCGTTTGGATCAACTTGTTTGGCGCCTGAAACAACACGGGCTGAAAAAGAAATAAAACCGGTTGATCGCAAAAGGGCGTCAATCGTCGAAGTTTGGATCATCGAAGTAGAGTACTGATAGTTACAGATAGTCATTGTCACGCGTGATGAAACGAAACTTAGAAGCAATGGCCGCGACAACGCACGACGTTGTCGTTATCGGCGGCGGCGTTACCGGTGCATGCGTCGCACGTGATGCAGCCATGCGGGGCCTTCGCGTTGCCTTGATTGAAGGCAAAGACTTTGCGCATGCCACATCAGCGGCCTCGTCGAAACTCATTCACGGTGGCTTGCGGTATCTAAAAAATCTCGAATTCGGATTGATCCGCGAGTCATTGGCAGAACGGCGCATTTGGGAAATCACAGCGCCACATATGGTTTATCCCCTCGCCTTTTTGATGCCCACCTATGGGCATGGTTTTCAAGGCCGGTGGATAACGCATCTTGGCCTGACGGCTTACGATTGGCTTTCCTACGATCGCAACAATCTTGATGACGAAGACAAGAAAATACCTGCGCACCGTAACTTGCGCGTAGCAGAGGCCTTGTCAAAAGAACCTGGTCTCAACCCAAAGCGGTTGACGGGCGCCATGCTCTACTATGATTGCCAAATGCACGCGCCGGAGCGATTGGCCTTGGAGTGCATTCAGGCCGCGGCGGAGCATGACGCGCACATTGCCAACTACGCAGAGGTCAAGAGCTTCAAGTTTGGTGTCTCTCCAGGTGGAAAGTCCGTTACGGGGGTTGAGGTCGTCGATACCTTGAACGGGCTTTGCCACACGGTCCGGGGCCATGTCTTTGTCAATGCGACCGGCCCCTGGGCAGACATCATGCTGGGCCATGTGCAGAGCGGCAAACCCACCCGGCGTCTCATACGCTCAAAAGGCATTCATCTGATCACGCGCAAGCTCACGGCGGGCACCCACGCGGTTGCTTGCCAGACAAAAGGGGGGCACTTCTTCGTTCTACCGTGGCGCGGCCATTCAATCATCGGCACCACAGACACGCTCTACAAAGGTGACGTCGACAATGTGGGTGTGACGGAACAGGACATTGAAGAATTTCTTGCGGTCATCAACGAAGGATTCCCAGCCGCTCAGCTTAAGCGCGCCGACGTCCTGCATGCCTATGCGGGTTTGCGGCCTCTTGTCGATACGTCGCCCCAGTCGGATAACGATGATTCTGATTCATACAATGCCAGCCGGAAGTCGGAGATCTTTGACCACAAAGAAGAAGATCTGAACGGGTTCATCTCGGCCATCGGCGGTAAATGGACAACATCGCGCAAACTGGCGGAACAGGTTGTCGACTTGGCCGAGAAAAAATTATCGCGCCATGTGCAACCGACCCAGACCCATACGACGCCGCTTCCCGGTGGGGAGTTAGGTCGATACAGCACCTTTGAAAAACGCATGGTGTCGGAATATGCAGAGTTCGACGACGAAGTCATTGAGAACCTCGCCCGCAACTATGGCAGCATGATTCACAAGGTCATCGACCTCTGCCGGGAAAATCCCAAATTGAAGCAAAGGCTGTCGCCCCGGCTACCTGATATTTGTGCCCAAGTTGTCTACGCCGTCCGCAACGAGATGGCACAGACCGTTGACGACGTCATGTTCAGGCGTACTGGCCTTGGCACGCTCGGCCATCCTGGCGGGGATGCAGTTGCCAAGATTGCCCGGCTGATGAACGAAGAACTGGGATGGGACGCCGCAGAGACTGTGCGACAAACGGAGACTGCAGAATCGCGTTTCCTAGGTCCCACATTCGAAGAAGCCATCTCGTAAGCTTAGAAGGACACAGACGGGTTGAAAAGACGCATTCAGCCAGCTTGGCTGAAGCGAACGCAGATGCTGTTCGCTAACCCAGTGTCTTCTTTACGGCGGCACCCGCGTCGGTGACGGCTTCACGGGCGACATCCAAAACACCACTCATTTGAAAGAAGCCATGCACCAAGTCTTCATGACAAATATACTCAACCTCAACGCCTGAGGCTTTCAATGCATCTGCATATTGCTTGCCTTCGTCGCACAGGGGATCAAATCCAGCGGTGACGATGCGGGCGGGCGGTAATCCCTCCAACTTGCCGTTTAACGGCGACGCTTTGGGATCTGCGGCATCGGACTTGGTGTTCATGTATTGGTCTTCAAACCAAGTCATGGTTTCCAATTCCAAAAAATAGCCTTCCGCAAATTTCTGACGTGACGCGGTCTTCGCATAAATGTTCGTAACCGGATAAACGAGCAACTGATATCCGATATGCGGTCCGCCTGCTTCATTCGCCATCTGGCTGACGACCGCCGCAAGATTGCCGCCCGCAGAATCCCCGCCGACGGCCACACGATTCGGATCAATGCCAAGTGTGCTGGCGTTCTTCTCGACCCACTGCAAAACGGAAAAGGCGTCATCTGCCGCCGCAGGAAATTTATGTTCCGGCGCCAGCCGATAATCCACTGACGCCACTTTGCATCCACTGGCGTCGGCGAGTTGCCGGCATATCGGATCATGGGATTCAATGTTGCCGATGACCCAACCACCACCGTGAAAATAGATGAGTACCGGCAGCGGACCACCACCGGCCGCAACGGGGGTATAGAGCCGCACAGGAATATCACCCCCCAAGCCTGGTGCCACAGTGTCCTCGACACCTCCGATCGGAACGTCAGCCGCATCAAGCATCGCCGACATGGCGACATAGGAAGCCCGCGCTTCATCAAGGGGCTGCTGATTCAACTTAGGTTGAGGGTCGGCGGCCATTTGGTCGAGAAGACCTTTGACAATTGGATTAAGCGACATCGGCGGGCTCCTGGTTTTTCTTGTTGGAGCCTTAATAGTCATCGCTGGTTGGTCAGGCAAGCACGCAATCTATACAATCACGTGCCTAGACAATTCGATTTCTGTTTACTGAATTGTGAGCGTCGTGTGGAGGTCGCGGCCTTCGATCACATCTTCCACAACGCTCTTAAGCGCCCGCCAGGCGTCCGCCCGAAACGCATCACCGAGCGCTTCCATCTCGTCAACGGCGCAGTCTGCGAAAAAGACTGCTTTGGGGCCATGGCGTTCGACAAGCACTGCGGCCAAACTCTGCAAATCGTCGGGCGTAATCATGAATCATTTCCTAGTTGATCGTCACAAGAAAACGAGGAGCAAAGATGGGGCCAATAAAATTGGCGCATTTCCGCCGGTTATCCGGGCGTGAAAGCGCAGACTGCGTGCGGATGGGCAATCTTTGCCCAGCACCAATCAGGTTCCCGGTGCATATCCTTCCGCCAGAAAGGCCGCTTCTTCTTCAGTCGATGGCCGCCCAAGAACTGCATTTCGAAAAGGAAAACGGCCAAATTTTGCAATGATGTCGCGATGCTGTTCCGCGTGATGGGCCGTCTCTGGGTCATCAAGTCGTTTCTGAATGTAGTCGCAACACTTGTCTTGATCGTCCATATTCTCGCTATGCATGAACGGCATATAGAAGAACTTACGGACCGTCTCAGGAAGCTTCAGATCAAATCTATTCGAGATTGCCTCATTCGCCAGATCACGGGCCAGCGCATCCGTTGAGAACGCCTTGTCACTGTCCCGAAACATATTGCGCGGAAACTGATCACATAAAATGACCAGCGCCAAGAGCCCCTCGGGCGTTGAACGCCAGGTGTCGCACGCGCCGTTCTGCGCTTGAAGCCAAGTGTCGTAAAAACGCAACTTGATTTTCTCATCAATGGTTTCGTTCCGTTCAAACCATTGTTGTGGCGACAGCTCTTCGAACCAAAACTCAAGCACATCCTGCGGCGTCACTTCAGTCACTTTCTACGACCTTTCTCCGAGTCAAACCCTGGCCTCGCGTTCTTACTTACAAAAAATAATACCAGAATGCGACGCAGCAACCCTCGGCGCCGTGACGCCTTGGCATCTCAAGCGCAATCAGTGCTAAGTTGGTGGCAGCTTTACGAGAATAACAACTGCAGAATTAGGAAAGTCATATGTCGGCATCGAATGGGCAGGGAAAATGGGCCTTTGAAAAAGGACTTCAAGATCTCGGAAACGGCGCATACGCCTATCTTCAACCTGACGGCTCGTGGGGATGGAGCAATGCCGGGCTCATTGTCGATGGCGATGAATCGCTGCTTGTAGACACCTTGTTCGATCTGCGCCTGACGCAAGAAATGCTCGATACGATGCGAGACGCCGAACCAGGCGCGGCTAAGTCAATTGGAACGCTGGTCAATACGCACCATAATGGCGATCATTGTTTCGGCAATGAGTTGGTCCATGGCGCGGAAATTGTGGCTTCAAAAGGATGTGCCGAAGCCATGGCCCACGAAGGTCCAGAAGTGCTGCACGAAATGATGAAGGCAGCACCCGATATGGGGGATGTGGGCGCCTACCTGACTAAGATCTTTGGCGCGTTCGACTTTAGCGGCATAACTCCGACACTTCCCACCACCACGTTTGAGGGACGACTCGAACGAAAAGTTGGCGATAAAACCGTCGAACTGATCGAAGTAGGACCCGCTCACACGCCCGGCGATATTCTTATCCACGTTCCGTCAACGCGAACGGTCTACACGGGCGACATTCTGTTTATCCAAGGACATCCCATTATGTGGGTCGGTCCGGTTGGAAATTGGATCGACGCGTGTACGAAGATGATGGAGATGGATGTCGATGCGATCGTGCCCGGCCATGGTCCGATCACGGACAAAAAAGGTGTCAATGAACTGAAGACCTATCTTGAGTACATTCGCGACGAAGCCAAGAAGCGCTATGACGCGGGTATGGGTGCCGTCGAGGCAGCGCATGATATTGCTCTGGATGATTATTCTTCTTGGGGCGACGCAGAGCGCATAGTGGTCAATGTCGATACGCTCTATAGAGAGTTTTCCGGCGACACGACACCGCCCGATATCACCGCCCTCTTCACCAACATGGCGGCAATTGCGCGCTAACATCGCAATATCAAGAAGACGAGGACTTTGTGACCGACCAACAGATCATTTTTCATCACTACGACACATCGCCTTTTTCTGAAAAAGTGCGTCTGGTTTTTGGTCTCAAGGGGCTCGATTGGCGTTCGGTCGAAGTGCCGGTCATCATGCCAAAACCCAATCTGATGCCGCTGACCGGTGGATACCGCAAAACGCCGGTCATGCAAATCGGCGCCGACATCTATTGCGACACCCAAATCATCGTCCGAGAACTTGAAAAACGGTTTCCGGAACCAACACTATTTCCGGCTGGCAACAAGGGCGTCATGTGGACAGTTGGCATGTGGACCGATCGCCCCTTCTTCAACGCCTCCGTTGGTGTGATCTTCGGGGGGCTTGGAGACAATGTGCCGGACGACTTCATCAAGGATCGCGAGAAACTCTCAGGACAACCGTTCAACATTGATGCCATGAAAAGCGCGGTTCCAATGATGAAGGATCACTGGCGTGCCTACGCAGATTGGATCGATGCTCAGTTAGCAGACGGTCGTCCTTGGTTATTGGGAGACAAACCCGGTCTCGCTGACGTCAATGCCTATATGAATATTTGGTTTGTGCGAAATGGATTCCCTCCCGCGGCAACCATTCTGGACGAATTCAAATACGTCACGCCCTGGGCCGATCGCGTAAGCGAGTTGGGACATGGCAAGCGAATAGAAATGGATCCGGAAGAAGCGCTGGACGTGGCAAAGAATGCATCAAGCGCCTGCGAGCCTCGGGTTGACGAGAACGATCCGAGCGGCCGCAAACCCGGCGACCAAGTTCAAGTCATGCCGGATGATTACGGCCGCGATCCCGTTGTTGGAGAGATCGTTACATCTACAGCGCAATCGATCTCGATCAAACGTACCGATGACCGTGTCGGCGAAGTCGTGGTCCACTTCCCGCGTGCCGGCTTTTTTGTCTTGCCTGCATAACGGGGCCGCATCATGGAAACATTGCACCCAGCAGCCAACGCGATCGTCCCGCAACGCGTGACCGCAAAAGTCAATCAAGATGAGTTGGCTGTTTTTCTGATCGGATTTCGCATTAACAAACTATGGAAAGTCCACAAATGGATGCCTGTAGCGCGTGCGATGGGCCGTATGCTGAAGGAATTGAACGAGGCTGACCATTCAGGCTTGCGTCATGTGGAGAATTGGTTCGGCCGAACGTCCATTTTGGTCCAGTATTGGGATTCGTTCGATGCCCTCCAGGCTTATGCCGTCGACAAGTCTCAAGAACATATCCCAGCTTGGAATGCGTTCAACAAAGCGGTCGGATCCAACGGCGATGTCGGGATATGGCACGAAACCTATCGCGTTCACGCCGGTGACTTTGAATGCGTTTACAACAACATGCCTCGGTTTGGATTGGCCGCGGCCTTCGACATGATCCCCGCAGAAGGTGCCTACGCACGGTCTGAGTCCAGGCTTGAACAGTCCAAATGCGTAAGTCGGTAGGGCGGGATGAAATCCCGCCATTGCCTTTCGGAATAGAGCACGTGCCATGCCCAACTATCGCCGCCTCTACGTTCCAGGAGGCATATATTTTTTCACATTGACCTTGCGCGACCGACGCGCGGATACCCTCGTTGACCATTTCGGCGCACTGTTGGAGAGCTGGCAAGAAGTGGTTAAATCATGGCCTTTTGAAACCATCGCAACCGTTGTTCTACCAGACCATCTCCATACGGTCTTGCGTTTGCCAGAAGGAGACGATCGGTATCCGACACGCTTGAGACTGATCAAACAGGGATTTACACGTAGACTACCCGAATCTCTCAAAACGAAGGGCCGCAAAGGTGAACGCGGTGTTTGGCAACAACGTTACTGGGAACATGTGGTTCGAAACGACAAGGATCTCGAATCTCACGTGAACTACATTCACTTTAATCCAGTGAAGCATGGCTACGTTGCCGACGTGGATGAGTGGCCATTTTCCACGTGGCATAGATACAAGACACATTCCGATATTGATTCTCTGGGCTTGACCATAGATATAAATGTCGGTGAGCGATAGTGGCGGGATTTCATCCCGCCCTACATTGCTATTCAAAACTTATTCTCAGCTTTGCGACTTCATGGAGCGTTTCCGCCCATAACGTTTCGACCAGTTCACCAGCCGGAAGCGCTCGAACCTGGCCGGCCCCTTGGCCTGCCCACATAACGCTCATGTCCCGAGCGCCAAATTTCTTTGCCGCTTCTGCCAATTGCTTGGCTGCATCATAGGTCACGGGATAATCCGGTACGAGATGATCCGGCGCCCGAACAGCTTCAATAAGATCGTTGACCAAGGCACGTGCTGGACGGCCAGAGACACCGCGGGTCATTTCTGTTCGCACTTCATCTCCGGACGTCAAAAGCCGTCTGTACGACGCGGACGCCAAGGATTCCGGGCAGGCCACAAAGGCTGTTCCCAATTGAACGCCTTGCGCACCTAGAGCAAACGCGGCGGCGATGCCGGCCCCATCGGTGATACCACCCGCTGCAACGACAGGAAGGTTCACAGCAGAGACGATTTTCGGAACAAGTGCCATCGTTCCGAGCCGCGTGTCTTCGCTTTTATCGTCGAATACACCGCGATGACCACCCGCTTCATACCCCTGGGCAACGATCATATCGATTCCAGCCTCCTCGGCGGCCCGCGCTTCTTCGGGATTGGTTGCGGTTGCCATCAACACAGCGCCAACCCCTTTAAGTGCCTCAATTTTTGCTGGATCCGGCAGCCCGAAGTGAAAGCTCACCACGCGCGGCTTGCACCGCTGCAGCATTTCCAGCATAGCGTCGTTATCATGGAACGACTTGTAGATCTCATTCAAAGTGGCGGGCGCTTTGGCTCCCACAGCATCGAATTGAGGCTGAAGTCTCTCGAGCCAAGCACTTTCTTGGGCAGGATCGCGTGTTGGTCTCTTGTGGACAAACAGGTTGAGGGCAACGGCACCGTTGGTCGACGAAGTCGCCAGACTGAATTGTTTCTCCGCCACCTCGACCGATAGCGCGCCGGCGGCCACCGAGCCTAAGCCGCCGGCATTGGAAACAGCGGCGGCCATTTCTGGCGTCGACACGCCGGCCATGGGTGCCTGGATGATCGGAATACGAAGACCAAGTCGCTCCGTAAGCTGATTTTTTACCATGCGAAAGGCCAACTTTCACTGCGCATCGATGAATCTCTCTTTGAGTTTACCAACGGGCACCAAACAGGTTTCGCGGCGTCCGAACAAGGCATACCGATTTCGAGCGATTCGGTCATAACACCAATTTGCCATTGGCTTCGGCAAAGCGCCCAACCATGCCAACAAAGACCAGGGCAAGCCGAGACGCGACATGATATGCGAGAACGCAGCCAACTTTTCGTAGAGGCGCCCTTCTGAAAGAACCAAATTTGTTTCGAAGTCATCAGGGTCCAAGCCGTAATGACGGTAAAGAGCCTGTCCGAGAGGACCCTGTGCCGATGTAAACAAGAACCTATTGTCATCATCGCGGCCAAGCACAAACTGCACAAAGCTCGAACAAAAAATGCACTCCCCGTCAAACACGATAAGATCTTTGTCTTCATCCCATTCCGGTAGTTGCGAGACCCGTCGATAAGAGTAAGGAATGCGCTCCAATTGGCTATGCCTATTTATTTGCGTTTCGCTCGAAGACACACTGGCCAGTTGCGTCCCCGATTACATATAGTGCTGTTCGTTCGAACGATCATGCGACAAAGCGAAGTGGCATAACGCGGTAAATTTACGGCCAGACCTAGGGATTAACATGAAGCAGAGACCGAAGGTATGACATCCCAAGTAGGCGCAACAGGCTCCTCTCATCTGGGGATCCTTGGCTGGATTGAACGCACAGGCAATCGGCTTCCCGATCCAGTGTTCATCTTTTTCTATCTGATCATTGGCCTGATATTTGTCAGCGTGGCGACGTCATTTGCTGGTCTGGCTGTACCGCATCCAACCAAATTGGCAGACGGAACTACTGACCCGCTGATTGTGGAGGCCGTGAGCCTTTTGGCACCAGAGTCCATTCAGCGGTTGTGGGTCGATATGCCAAAGACATTCACCCACTTTCATCCGCTTGGCTATGTCCTGGTTGTTATGCTGGGCGCAGGCGTTGCTGAGCGAACGGGTCTTTTTGCAGCGGCTATGAGTGCCGCAGTCCGTCGTGCGCCGACCTATTTGTTGACGCCGGCTGTCGCCTTTGTTGGGATGGTTTCAAGCGTGGCCGCGGACGCAGCCTATGTGGTCCTGATTCCTCTGGCCGGCGTTCTCTACGCCGTAGCAGGACGTCATCCCATCGCAGGCATTGCGGCTTCATTCGCCGCTGTGTCGGGCGGTTTTTCGGCAAATATTGTCCCCGGTCAATTCGATGCGCTGTTGTTTGGCATCACCGAACAATCTGCAGAGGCTTTAGCCCCCGCCTTTGAAGCCAACATTGCCGGCAATTGGTACTTCATTGCTGTGATGACATTTGTCTTCCTGCCAGCAATCTGGATTGTCACCGATCGATATATTGAACCTTGTCTTGGCACATACGCCCCGCAAGAATCGGCTAGCGATTTGATCAAAGAAGGCAATCAAGCGCTCACCCAAGACGAAAGGAAAGGCCTGCGTTGGGCAGGGTTCGCAACGCTCGCGATTGCCGGGCTTTGGCTGTTGATGACGATCGGTCCGGGGACACCGCTGCTCGATGAGGCGGCGTCACCCGAAGCGCAAATGTCACCGTTTTACCGATCCTTGGTTGGCGGTTTCCTCGTCCTGTTCCTGGCGGCCGGTTGGGCTTATGGCCGCGCGGTGGGCACCGTCAAAAGCCACCGCGATATCGTCCGCATGATGACAGAGTCGATGAGCGATCTTTCCTATTATCTTGTGTTGGCTTTCGCAGCCGCCCATTTCGTCGCCATGTTCAACTGGTCGAACTTGGGATTGATCTTTGCGGTTCAAGGCGCCGATGCCATTAAAGCCGCCGGTCTTCCGACGCCTCTGACTTTAACGTTCATCATCTTGCTGACAGCAGTCGTCAATGTCTTTGTCGGATCGGCAAGTGCGAAATGGGCGCTGCTCGCGCCGATCATCGTTCCCATGTTGATGTTGCTCGACATCAGCCCGGAAATGACCACGGCGGCCTATCGCGTCGGGGATGGCGCAACGAATATTGTGACGCCGTTGATGGTCTACTTCCCTCTCATTCTTATGTTCTGTCATCGCTGGCAAAAAGACTTCGGGCTCGGCAGCCTAACCGCAACCATGGTGCCCTACTCCTTGGCCCTGCTCGGCTCCGGCCTTGCTCTGACCATCGTTTGGGTCTTGCTGGGCATACCGCTTGGTCCCAACGCGCCGGTCGAATTTGTCATGCCGCGTTAGCTGTAACGCATTTTTTGGGAGCCTGTACTTATGCCTGATGTTATCAAAGTCGATCCCGCCAAGTTCGAATTTGACATTGGACGCGATCTGTCCGTCACAACACGGGAAGCCATTCCAGGACCACCGCAACGGATCGACGGTCTATCCGTTGGCTTCGTCACCATGGACCGAAGCCCGCCGCACAATGGCGAAGTTCACCCGGATGGTGATGAGATCCTTTATGTCATATCCGGAAAAGTGAAAGTCACCTGGGACTCTTCGCCGGACAGCGATCTGATCGTCTCAACAGGAGAAGCCTGCATCATTCCAAAGGGGGAATGGCACAAAGTGCATGTGAATGAGAAAGTCACGCTCATGTTCATCACACCCGGGCCTAACGGCGATCATCGTCCTCTGCAAACCGATTGATCTAAATCGCGTAAAAGAAGTGGATTCCGATGACGGACAAAATCACCAACATCAACAAGGCGAAGTGGGAAACCGGCAAAGACCTGCATGGACGCGATTGGGCACATATCGATCTGAGCGGGAATCACCTTGGTGTTCGTATTGAAGAACTTCCTCCCGGTTCTACGTCCAGTGAGCACCATTATCATACGTCGGAAGAAGAACATGTTTTGATCTTGGAGGGCCGCGCCACGTTGATCATGAATGATGTTGAACGCGAGCTCGTTGAAGGGGACCATATCTGGTTTGCCGCGGGCGATACGACCGCCCATCACTTGGTGAACCGAAGTGAAGAGAAATTGAAGTTCCTCGTCTTCGGCGAACGCAAAGAAGACGATGTCGTCTTCTATCCGGAACACAAAACCATGATGATAAAATCGGGCGGCCGCACATTCTACACCTACCGGCAGTTCGACCTTCCAACTGAGACTGAAACTTAGCGCTGAAAGATATCAAACGAGCTACCCGCAAGAATTGACAACTGGAGAAAGCGCGATGCTGTTCATGGTCGTCGAAAAGTTCCGCGATCAAAACGCGAAGGCCGTTTACCAACGCCTATCGGAGAAGGGCCGGATGATGCCGGAAGGCCTTACTTATATCGACAGTTGGGTCAGTGCCGATCTTGATCAGTGTTTCCAACTCATGGAAGCCGACGATCTAACCCAATTGCAGCAGTGGATCAGCCACTGGACGGATCTCGTGTCGTTTCAAATCGTGCCAGTGGTTCACGGTAAAGACACGGCGGCGGCGATCGCCACCTCGTAAACGATGGTGATTATTTTTACGGATGGCGAATCCAGAGAGGGTGAAACGCCCTAGTGAATCGTCAGGATCCCGATGCTGACACCCGACAGGCGGCTTGCATCTTTGAGGGGCTGCAACATCAGTTCGTGAGGTTGCGTTTCACGGTCGACGACATCACCGCCCATGATGACCATAGTGGCTGCCTCCCGCCGTCGGCCGCGCAACCAGACTGACACGGTTTCAGCGGCGGCGAGGTTTCGTATCCATTGAGATTCGCTGCGGACCGTGCTGACAATAACTATATTGTAGAGTGACCAGCATACGACAGGTAGCGTATAGATCCTGCCCGATTTACGCCCAGGCACTTCCAAAACCGTAAGACCGAACGGATTGATAAAGGGCGTGCCGAAGCCAGCCTTAATCAGCGGGGTCACGGCTTCGTTGATGGGCTGAAGCAAGCCGGCAAATCCAGTCGGGTGAGCCTCTGTCGACACTGTTTCTGTTCCTAATTGTCGGTTGGAATAGGATTATACGGGGCGACCGTAAATCGGGATGCTTTCTAGGATAGATTCTATCTTTGGGTCTACGTTCTTTTGATGCCCATCAGCTTGCGCAATTCGTCGCCCGTGATTTCTTGCTTCTTCAGCAAAACATCTACAATACGATTGAGGCTCCGCCTGTTCTTCGTGATCAGACGGACGGTCTCACGGTAGAGCGCTTCGAGCGTTTCCTTAACTTCACCGCGCACTTCATGGGCCGCGTCTTGCCCACTGCTCCACAATAGCCCGCGCCGCTTGGAAAAGCCGTACTGCGCATACATCGCCGTTAACATGCGCGTCGCCTGTGCCAGATCACTGTAGGGGCTGCCACCGCCGGCACCGGTTGATACATTTTGCGGGCCGAACATGACCTCTTCCGCCGCACGTCCGCCCATCAGCACACGGACATCGTTTAAAAAATCATCTCGCGTCAACAGATGGCGTTCTTCCGGCGCTGAGAACACAAACCCCAATGTACCGTCTGCGCGCGGCGTGACCGAAACATAGGAAATGTCTTTGCCTTTCTTTGGGCCCAGCAGTTGCACAAGCGCATGGCCCGCTTCGTGAATCGCCACGCGTCGCAGATCGTCCTCCGTAAGGCGCGTCACCCCTTCTTCACTGGTCGGCGCTTCCATGATCTCGGCCACAAAATCTTCGTGCAACAGTTTCACGGCGCTACCCGGTTTGACGCGCGCCCGCGCCCGGCGCGCGGCACCGCGCACATAGACTTCAACGTCAGCGCCGGTTTCGCCGAATGTCATGCGCGCAAGTTCGCTCAGGTCAATTTTGTCGATCTCGACGCCGAGCTTCTTTTGCTCACCGACATAATACGCAAAGATCTTTTCGAGGGCTTCGATGTTCGGATAGTGGACCTCGACAATCCGATCGAGACGCCCGGCACGGCGCAGGGCCGGGTCGACACCGTCAAGCCGGTTCGTAGCAGCGATGACAATGACGCCTTCCCGGTCTTCAAAGCCTTGAAGCTCTTCAAGCAGCGCATTCACAACGGCGGTATGATAGAACTCGTTGTGGCCGCCGCGACCGCGGCGCCCGATTGAATCAAACTCATCAATGAACAGAATCGATGGCGCATAACGGCGTGCCATGCTGAACGAATTGCGGATCGATTGCACATGTTCGCCCAGATGATTGGCAGATTGCCAATCAGCCGCCGACGCATGGATAAACCGTACGCCGGCTTCTCGTGACATGGCCCGGGCCAACATGGTTTTACCGGTTCCCGGCGGTCCGATCAGCAGCATCCCACGATCGATTTGCATCCACGGAATATGCCCGAGCAAATAGGATCGAATGTCGGAAATGAATATGGAAGCTTGCGACTTGGCTTCGCCGAGGCCGTGAATGTCATCAAGGCCGGGCCCTTTCGTGGCACCGAGGCGCGCCAGACGCCCCTTAACCCGCTCGCCCAAATCGGCAACGGCTTGCGCCCCTTCAGCACCCGCATGATGGACTTTTTCAAAATCAAGGGCTGTCGCATAACGTGCCCAGGCATCGTCTTCTGTTTGCGCGATGGCTTGAGGACCGAAAACATCGCGAAAGATTTGGTCGCGCACATGACCCGCAATGTCCGGCAATACTAGTTCCAAGTCTCGATTGAGGCGTAATTGTCCGGGTAAGGATTGAATATTGTCCGTAACAACAATCCCGACATCGCCCACCGCTAGCAGTGCACGAATGCGGCCATCGATCTCCTTAGATCCGTCCCCGCCAAAACCTTCGAACGACCGTTTGCTGAAAAGGACGATCGCACCCTGACCGCTGCTATAGCCACCTTCGTCAGGATCCAGATACCGGCCCTCCACCCGGAACCCCAATCCCGTGAGCTGCGCCATTAACTGGCCGATATTGCGCCCGAGTTCCGTATGCACGGTTTCCACTAAGATGAGCGGTTTTCGGCGGCCCACATAATCGCGGAAGGCTTCCAGGAAGGACTTGCCGCTCGCCGCTGCTTCGCTGAGCGGTCCCGTGTCGCTTTCGACTAGACGCCGAATGCCCTCCGACAGCAACACGTCGGACATGACGTCGGCGACCGAGCGATCGCGCGCCATTTCCTTGCCGACCTGCATGTCGGCCGATCCGTCATCCCGATCGATCACTGCATCGTCCAAATCACCGGGTGGCAAGACACCTGGCTGCGCCGGATTGTTCCGCCGTGGCACGACAGCGCCGCGGCGTTCGAAACGGTTGGTGCTGGCGTCGCGCTGGGCGTTGCCCTCAAAAAGCGCGACCGGCTCCCACCATTCGCGCGATGTGACCAAATCAACGAGGGCGCCGTCGAAATCAGAGCCAAGATAGACATTGGTCGTTTCTATCGAGCTATCGCGCCGATCAAGATAAACAAACGTATACGGACGAAAGGCGCCTAGTCCTTTGCGCTGTGAAGGCAGATCCCCTTCGGCCCAATAGCTGGGGGTTGCAGGACGTGACCGGCGTCCGCGAAACCAGCTGCGCCGTGTTCCAGATTCTTGCCCATCGGCACTCTTGCGCGCGTAGCGGCAATAGACCGGCGATTCCGCACCATCTGCGCACGCGCACACCACGTCGTAGATCCGCGTAACGGAAAAGAACCCCTTTCCGTCAGACTTGAACACACCGGCAAAGAAAAGATTGGGGTGATCGGCATGCAGCTCACCAAATTGCTGCAAAATTTGATCGTCGATTAAACCGGATGTCACCGGCCGACGCCATGATCCGATGATCACATTCCGATGATCACGCTCAAAAAATACCGCGTAGCTCTGGCTCATGCGCCTGTCCCACTGTTCACGCCCTGGCGCCCATTTCTCGCGCCTATAGCATGATCATTTTTCATAGAAACATGATCATGCCATAGTTTCACCGTTGGTCGCGCGATCGGACGGTTAACCGGATTCCACTTAACCTGATCGCGCTCTAGCTCAAAACGCAATCCAAATGCACCGGCCCGTACTCTCAAGATTCCCGCTCTTGCGTCCCGGCTCTTGAGTCACTGGCTTATGTTGGCGAAATTATGCCCTGAGGCGATGGGGCGTCTCAAGGGCCGGCAGCATTTTGTCTGCCTTTACCTTAATGTCACACAGAGATACCGCCCGGCGAAGTCTCGCGGTGCATCTTCTTCATTTGTATAGCCCAACCAACCGGTACTCGATGCCGCCCAGTCCTCTCTTGAATTGGGTTACACCTTTGGCCGTGTCTTCATTGATGCCGCCCACATCAAACCATTCAATGCCTTGCGCTTTCAGCTCGCAAAAGGCTGTCCATAAGAGCAAGTGATGAGCGTTGTGTTTTCGTCCAGCGTCGCTGGTCCATCCGATTTGATAGGTCGCGCTGGTCCCGTGGGTCATCACGAGTATGGCCGCAATGATCGCGTCTCCGTCGAGCGCACGATAGATCAGGCAGTCCTGCGTCTCTAGCGCTTCGGCGGCGAGGCGTCTGACAAAGGAAGGTTTAGGTCCCGGATATCCTTTCTCCTTCTTGTCCTTTTGGTAAGCCTCGATCAGCCAGGACAAAACAACAGTCGATGAGGTTGGAGATACGGTTAGGCTCCGGCGTTCCGCACTGTTGAGCGCGTTGCGCCACTTACCTTTAAGCCGCGCACGCAGGGTTTCGACATCCGCTCGGAGATCAATCCAGATTGAGTGATAACGGTCATCCACTGTTCTTGGGCGGAACCCGGCACTTGCGAGTTGTCTGTTGGCCTCCTCGCTATCTGCCAATTCAGGCATGAGGCGGCGCACCCGAAATAGGCTGCGCGGAAAATTCTTCTCGAAAGCAATCAGGAAGGCATCCATCCACGATTTTGGAGCCGGATCAGTCAACCATAGGGGGCCACGATCGAGGACAACCGTATGAAACAGGCCAAACAGACTGACTTCTTGAATTTGGACAAGGCCTCTCACTTCGCCGTCAATTTCAATAACACCGAATCGCGTCATTTGCTGACGGATGTCACGGACGGTCTTGGCATAAGCCCAAGTCTGAACAATGTTGGATCTCGGAATTCGGGCAAGCAGCAAGCGCCATTCTGAGATCGACGTACGGTTCCAAACAATCGAGGCCTGAGGTGGTGCAGAAGACATGTCGGATACGATTGGAAAGTACTTTTCGCTGAAGCCGCTAATGAATAGCGGCGAACGTATGCGATTCGCGCTGACAAATACTCAGCAATCAGCCGACATAGTCGTTTTGGACGGTTGTTTCTTTGGGTAGAGGAAGCGTCCCATTTCGGGCCCGCTTTACCGCGGCGCCGTCGGCCGATTTGTCATCCAGATCAGCGATTTCGCGCCCCAAGGCCCTGGGACGTTTCCCCCACGCGGATCACCAACCATTATTATATAAGTCCGGCAAAACCGAACTCGGTGACCGCGAGTATAAATCCCGCTGCAACGATGGCAAGCGAGATGCTCTCCAAAATGCGAGTGACCATCATGATGTCTCTCCTCTTTCGTTAAGTGTTATCCCGCAAAGCCACATATAGTGCACCGCAACAAGAACCAGAATTGCAAAGATTGCATGGGTCTAAGAGCGAATTAGATGGCAAAATTCATTGCACTGCAACAAACACCGATTCGAAACCAAAAACGCGTCGGGTGCTGGTTTCAAGGATGCGGTGAAACTCATCCAGACGTTGTTTCTTGAGAACATTAAGGAAACAAAAGCGTAGCGAGGCCAAACGCCCGCGGTAACGATTTGGACCTGAAAAAGGCATCTAAATTTTTCTGGCATCTGGTGACGCAGGGGCATCCTATCGACGCACCGCGCCAATTTCTGCGGTGTGTGACATTTGCATCACATTTTGCATCGACATTAATCACTTGTTCATATTTTTGTAGCGCGGACGCTAATTTGGTGCATTAATTACAGGGAGTATGTGGAGGTTTTGGACGCGCAAAGCGTGTCCAGCGCAAGCCGAATAACAAAAAAGCGCAGAAATGCGGTGCTTGCGATCAATAAATAGACAGGGGGAGTTCATGTCTAATTCGCGTTTTCGTCGTAGCTCACTGCTAGGCGCAACGGCCGCTGTTGCCCTTTCGACGGCACTCACCGCACCAGCATTAGCCCAGCTCGACGAGATTATCGTTCGCGCCCAGAAAAAAGAACAATCGATCCAGACGGTTCCGGTGGCAGTTACCGCGTTTGATGCTGGCGCATTGGAAAGCCTGCAAATCGAACAGTTCTCGGATCTGCAGTTTAATGCTCCAAGCCTACAGTTCAACCAAGCCTTCTTTGGCGGCACGAACGTTACTATCCGCGGTATCGGCACCCTCCTGACAGCCGCCTCATCCGAATCTGGTGTTGGCATCCACATAAACGAAATGCCGGTCATTACCAGCCGTATTTTTGAGCAGGAATTTACGGATATCGGCAGTATTGAAGTCCTGCGCGGGCCGCAAGGCACTCTGTTCGGACGCACGGCGACAGGCGGCACCGTCAATATCTATACGGCAACGCCAACGGATGAATACGAGCTGTGGGGCAACGCCCAATACGGAAACTACAAGCAGCGTAAGTTTGAAGTTGGGTTTAACATCCCGCTTTCTGATTACGTACAAGTCCGCGCTTCTGGCCTCCATCTTAAGCGCGACGGTTTCTTGGAAAATATCGCCAGCGACCAAGATTTTGATACCCGCGATATGTACACGCTGCGCGGCGCGCTCCGAATTTTACCGACGGAGAATACGACCCTTGATTTCGCGGTCGGATATTTTGAAGAAGACAGCACGCGCGAACGGGTAACCAAGCAGCTTTGTACGCGTGATCCATCCGGCTTGCTGGGTTGCTTGCCCGGGTCCGCCGGATTTGATGCGCCGAATGGGGCGGGCACCGGCGGTGCGATTCTGGTTACAAACGAAACGATGGCACAGGTCTTTGGGTTCTTAGAGCTCCCGCCTGCGTTGGGCGGCATTGGTGCGCCGGCCGGTTTTGCTGCGGGACTTGGTTTGGGATCATTTGGCGATTTCGGCTCGAATGCCAATCAGGTAATTCCTCAAGATCTTCGCCAGGTTTCATTGGGCAATTCGTTTTCTCAATACAACACCGACGAATTGTTCGTTACCGGCACTCTGACGCAAGAAAACATAGACATTTTCGGCATGAATCACACAGCTGCCGTTATCGGCGGCTATCAAGCTACGTCATTGTTCGGCCCGCGAGGTGGTAGTTCGCCGACCGGTGAAGCCGTCAATATTCCGCCGAGCTTCGCTGGTGTGTTAGCAACGAGTCCCACAACGGCTTCTTACTTCCCAGGCGGGCAATTCCCGGTTTCAAATTTCTCGGAGTCGCGATCCGGCTTTGCAACGGGCGACGTGTTTAGCCTGAGCAATACCAATGACGCAATTGACATTCCAATTTCGGACACGTTCCAATGGTCGTTGGAGGGCCGTGTTTCATCTGACTATGATGGTTGGTTTAATTGGTTGGCAGGTGTCTCTTGGCTCTCGTTTGAATCAGACTCTGCTTATTATGTAAACGCGACCACGTTGGACTACTTCTCAGCGGTTGCTGGCCGCTTTCTTGGCGGCGGTGACGGTGGCTTCTTAGGCCCGCCATTCTTCGGCTCTGAAACACCAAGAAACCGCCTCGATAGCTGGGGCGTATTTGGTGAGGTCTATGTAGAACCGATCGAAGACGTGAAACTGACAGGTGGCCTGCGGTTCACGACAGACAATAAATCCGTTCGAGACCGTGGTTTCTTCTTGAACAACATTATGACCGCCGGAACGAATGCAAACGACTTCATTACGAATGGCCAACTTTCACTTGTTCCGTTTGCTTCGCCGCCTGGAGTGCAGGCCTTTGACGGTGACCCGACAACACCGCAACCAATAACTGAACCGTTTAGAGAGGCAGAACAGAAGTTTGATGAGTTGACAGGACGGGCGGTCGTCGATTGGACGCCTGACCTTAGCTTCACCGAAGATACATTGCTCTATGCGTCTTATTCGAGGGGCTTTAAATCTGGGGGCTTCAATCCGCCAATTGATACGTCTTTGTTTGCTGGCTTTAATATTCCAGGAACCTTCGATCCGGAATTGATCGACGCCTATGAAATTGGAACCAAAAACACGTTCCTCGTGAATGGCGTGGCGCTGACCGCAAATATCAGCGGGTTCTATTACGACTATGAAGGTCTTCAGATCACCAACATCATCAACCGGACATCGGTGAATCAGAACATCAATGCTGAAATCAAAGGTGCAGAAGGTGAGTTCTTTGCTCAGCTAACCGATGCTCTTGGCCTCAACTTCGGGTTCTCATGGCTCGACACGGAAATAACATCGGATGATCCGTTCATTGATGCACGCGATCCATTGCAAAGCGGTGGCATTCAAAGGGACGGCTTCCAGCTTGTTAAAGATATAGCCAATGGCGAGAACTGCGTGGTTGGACTAAATGGCAATGCGCCCATTTCTCAGGCCAGTGTAGCGGCAACAGCTACAGCCTTGTCTGCCATTACGGGAACAACGATCAATCCTTTCCCGTTTATATCTCCTTTGGGGCAAAATGCAGCACTGCCGCTTGGCGCGTTTAGTAGCTGTGCGGGACTTGATGGTTTTTTCTCCTCGCAGGGGTATACGGTGACGTCGACGGGTCTATCGACAAGCCTAGAAGGCAACGAGCTGCCATCTCCTGACTTCTCCATGAATATTGGCGGGCAATACACGCACACCTTTGACAATCAATGGAGGCTGACGGGTCGCGCAGACTTCTACTACCAGAATTCCTACTTCGCGAATTTGACCAACACCACTCAGGACGAGATTGAATCGTGGACTCAGTTGAACCTGTTGGCAACGTTGGAGCCGGAAGATCAGGGCTGGTACATCCAGGGCTTCGCTCAGAACGTTACGGCTGAGGACAATATCACCTTTAAGTCCGTTGGTTCTCAACCGACCGCGTTGACTACAAACATCAACGTTCTGGATCCGCGCACTTGGGGCTTCCAGGCGGGCGTTCGGTTCTAAGCGAACAGACATAAATCTGACGAAGGGCGGGTTGTGCAACCCGCCCTTTTTCGTTTGAGTAGTGCCCGCATTAAATTGGCTTGGGGAAAACCAATGAAGATTGTCGCGTGCGCCCTTACCGTGATTGCTCTATGCACACTGGCCGCCTGTGGTGGTGATACTGTTACCTACACCGATCCGGTTGGAACCCAACAGGGCACCCTCAAAGGCATCTGGACAGAGGATGAGGGGATTGCCCACTTCAAAGGCGTGCCATTTGCGGCACCACCGGTGGGCAATCTGCGCTGGCGCCCGCCGGCTCAAACCGTCTCGTGGGAGGGCACTCGCAATTCTGACAGTTTCGGCCCCCAGTGCATGCAAGACTATAATGGCGGCAACGCCGCCTTCATCGATAACCTCGTAAAGGGCATGGGCCACAGTTGGTTTACGCTGCAGACCGTGCGTCTCTTCATGGCCCTGACCCCAGCCCCGAATTCAGATGAAGATTGTCTCTATCTCAACATCCGAACTGGCAATTTAACAGGAAACGAGAAACAGCCTGTCATGGTTTGGATCCATGGCGGCGGCCACCAAAATGGTTCCGGTGCCGACGACTTCTATCAATCAAACCTGTTGGTCAAAAAGGGCGTTGTCCTCGTTACCATCAATTACCGGCTGGGTCTGTTCGGCTACTTTGCCCATCCGGCCCTCTCTGCCGATGACCCACGTCAAGTTTCCGGCAACTATGGACTGCTCGATCAGGTTGCTGCGCTGCAATGGGTTCAGGACAATATTGCGGCCTTTGGCGGCGATCCCGACAATGTCACGATCTTTGGCGAGTCGGCCGGGTCCCAATCCGTAACGGAGCTTATGGCAACGCCATTGAGCGAAGGTCTTTTCCACAAAGCGATCGGCCAAAGCGGCAGTTCCACCAACAGCTTTCTGTTCCTCAAGGACTCATTCGACGATCAGCTCAGCGCCGAAAAAGCCGGACTTAAATTCAGCACAGCGGTCGGCGCCGAAACCGCCGAAGAGCTGCGCGCCATTCCCGCCACCAAGCTAATCGAGTACGCGCACAAAGGCACCGAGGGCCTCACACATTTGTTGCCGGTTGTTGATGGTGTGGTTCTACCCAAAGTCATCGGCGTCGCTTTCGCCGAAGGCGACGTGCCGGATATACCTGTGATGGTTGGGTACAATGCCGACGAAGGCACGCTTCTCTATCCGTTGATCGGCTCGCCAACACCTTACGATTTCTCTCAGCGGCTCGAAACACCGGAGTCAGCAAGGCCTGTGCTTACGAAACACTATGGTCAGGATGCGGATGAAGTTGTTGAAATCTACAATCTCGACGATGCCGAAACATTCTTAACTGGCTCTTCTGACATGCTGGGTGACGATCTGTTTGGGGTCAATATGCGCTATGTCGCCATGAAAATGGAAAATCATGGTGCACCCGCATATCTCTATTTCTTCACCCGCGTGCCGCCGAGCCCGACACAAACCGCCGGCGCTTTCCACGCGGCAGAAATTCCGTTTGTGTTCGGCACACATAATGATCTTTTCGTTGCAAAGGATGTCGACTGGGAACTGACAGACAAGGTGAGCAGCTATTGGACAAACTTCGCCAGAACCGGAAATCCAAATGGCGATGGATTACCTGATTGGCCACAATATACACGCGCCAACGACACCTGGCTGAACATCAACCACGATCTTCAAGTCGAACCAGTCAGCCGCGCCCAGAAACTCGATTTGCTTGAGCGTACCCTTGTCCGCAAAATCGAGGAGGCCGGTTCTGCACTCCCAAAAAACCAGCATGTGAGTGTGCCAAACTAGCTGAGACCACGTGCATCACGCGAGGCGCACAATCACCTTCGACCGGCATTTGCTGCGCCTTGGAAGGTCATGGGATGTGCGTTATCTATGAGGGGCCGATGATGTGCTACGATCGGAGAACGATCCCATCGAACAGTCGAATGGGGCCGGCCGCGCAAAATCCCGGATCATCAGAACAGCGTATAATCCTTCAACCCGTGCACTCAAAACCAAATAGGAACAAAAATGACCGTCAAATCATTCAGTGAGATCGAAAAGGACTTTATGGACCGTGTCGCACGGATTGTTTGGTGCACGGTCACGACAGTCGACACGAAAAATAGACCGCGCGCACGCTTGTTGCACCCTATCTGGGAAACCGTGGACGGCAAACCGGTGGGTTGGATCGCAACGGGCCGCGACAGCCATAAGGCAAAACACATCGCTCATAACCCCTATGTTTCCTTGTCCTATTGGGATCCCAAACACGAGCAAATCTACGCAGAGTGCAAGGCTGAATGGGTGGACGACATGGGCGAAAAGGAACGTCTGTGGAAACTGTTTGGCTCCACACCGGAACCGTTGGGATATGACCTCAAGCTTTTTTGGAGCGAAGGCGTGACCGACCCCACATACGGGCTGCTGCGCTTAACGCCCTGGCGCTTGGAAATCTCCGCCTTGGGCGACATGATGCAGGGCGAAGCCCCGAAAGTATTCCGCCAAGACGTCGCTTAAATGCTGCTGGCGCACTTGAAATCCGCCGTAACCGCAGGATTGGTGGCAACCACTTTGCTCTTGGGTGGTTGCGCCGACGGCGTTGGATTGTTGTCCTCCTCAGGAACCGGCAAAGACGTCGAGCGGGTCAACGCACTCCTTCGCCCCCATGACCGTGTCTACCGTCCAGACGGAGAAGGTCCGTTTCCCACGGTCCTTTTGTTCCACGGATGCAGCGGCCCAACGCCGGCGCACGAGAAGATGTGGGCGGACTTTTTTGTGGGCCATCAATTTGCCGTCCTTGCCGTGGATAGTCATACCGGCCGCAATATTGCGGTTTCTGGTCACGAAAAACCAGGAACGATCGATTGGCAGGAGGTCTGTGATCTCAACTTGTTGACCGGCGATGAACGCGCCGGCGACATTGTGGCATCAATCGACCACGCTCGAAGCCTTTCCTTTGTTGACTCGGACAATCTGGTTGCCGTGGGTTTTTCCCACGGGGCCTTTTCGATCTGGCAAACATTGGTTCAGGCATCACAGGAAAAAGCGCCGGTTGGATTCAGTGAATGGCCGGCTTCCGGCGTACACGGATTAAAATCGGCAATTCTGTTCTACGGGCCATGCCTTAAAGATTGGAGCGTGAATGTGCCGACCTTGGCGCTGATGGCGGAGGCCGATCAATATATTGACGAGGCCATGTGTGTGGACTTCAGTGTCCGAAACGCCAAACGAACGGTTCCCTTCGCCTATCACATCTTCTCCGGCGCCACGCACACTTTCGATCATGAAAAGCCCAATCCCTCCAATGTGGCCGCGGGCTCGCGATATGATGAAAAAGCGACCCGAAAATCTCAAGACCTCATCCTCGGTCACATTTCCGCGCACATTCGCCCATAAGAACGGATCCAAAGCGTATATTACGAATGAACTTTGAAACCCTAAGAAGGAAACAAACGCATGAGCACCACCACTGAACGGGCCGTCCTCGCCGGCGGTTGTTTTTGGGGCATGCAGGACTTGATCCGAAAGCTGTCTGGCGTCCTGGATACGCGCGTCGGCTATACGGGCGGGCATGTAGAAAATGCCACCTATCGAAATCATGAAGGGCACGCCGAAGCGATTGAGATCATCTTCGATCCCACGGTCATCACTTATCGCGATCTCTTGGCGTTCTTCTTTCAAATCCATGACCCAACGACGATGAACCGTCAGGGCAACGATATCGGCACGTCCTACCGGTCGGAGATCTTCTATGTTTCTGATGAACAAAAGGACGAGGCGTTGCGCACAATCGACGACGTAAACGCTTCTGGCCTGTGGCCGGGCCCGGCTGTGACCCAAGTGTCGGCAGCCAGCGCCTTTTGGGAAGCGGAACCGGAACACCAGGATTATCTGGAACGGATTCCCAACGGCTATACCTGCCACTTTCCCCGTCCCGACTGGAAACTACCAAAGAGAGAGACGGCCAAAGTCTGACTGAGCCGACTGGCTCAGTCTAGCTTCCCGTCAATGCAGTTTATTGGTATTGGGTGACGATTGTTGGTGCCCCTGGCCTGACTCGAACAGGCACGTCCTTGCGGACAACAGATTTTGAGTCTGTCGCGTCTACCAATTCCGCCACAGGGGCCCCTCAAAAGGCCTCGCATCTTAGTGCGCCAAGTCCCCACGTCAACCAACAACTCACGTTGTGCTAGTCTTTAAGCACATTGTAATCTGTTGCGTTAAGTCTTTGCCTGAAAACCAAATTTTGACCCAATCCCTTGGCAAAGTGCTTATCATGACAGCCCCCCACACAAGCCCGTCTCTCTCAACCACCTTATCAAAGAACGAGGTTGCCGACCCTGTGACGCCTTCGGAGGAAAATCTGGAGCAAGCACGCAGCACTTCTGCGGTGCTTGTCGACCTAGCCAACAGCCTAAAGACCGAAACCGTTTCGATCGGCGATCTGGTGGACGCGCTTCAGGATCGCGCCTTCGGCTTGCTGATGCTGATCTTGGCGCTGCCCTGCTGTCTGCCCTTTGTCTATCTGATCCCCCAAGCGGTGGCCGTGCCCATGGTCTTCATCGCGTCGCAGATCGCGATCGGCCGCCATACGCCATGGCTGCCCCAAACCGTTCGATCGAGAAGTTTTGAAGCCGCCGGCTTCCGGGATGTGGTGACGCGGGCTGAACGCTATATTAAGTGGCTAGAGCATATCAGCCGCCCTCGGATGACATGGGTCACACGCGGTCCGCTCGAACGTCTGTTCGGGGCGCTGATGATTATTTTCTCGGCGACCATTTTGGTTCCCTTGCCGGGGACCAATACGGTGCCCGGCATTGCAATTGCCATCATGTCCGTTGGTTTTTTAGAGCGTGACGGGCTGATGATTCTGGCGGGCACGTTGGTCGGCACGATTTGGACAACGATATTGCTGGCCTTGAGCGGCGGTGTCATTGCCTTGATTGTTCAATGGTTTGGTGGATGAAGTTTGATCCCCTCGATTATGCACCCTCGACGTCCCTCTATTGGCTGTTGTTTCTCGGGACCAGTTCAGCCTTGGTGGGTGCGTGGTTGTTTCAATATGTGGGCGGTTATCCGCCCTGCATGTTGTGTCTGTGGCAACGCATTCCCCATTGGATCGCCATTCCGTTAGCGCTCGGTGCCGCCTTGTGTGCAAGCGGCCGTATGCTCCCCATTTCAAGACTGATGATCGCGGCGGCGGCGCTGGCTCTTTTCGTTGGTGCCGGGCTTGCAGGCTATCATGTGGGCGTCGAACAAAAGTGGTGGCTTGGCCCCGCCAGTTGTTCAGTCGCGCAGACGAGTGGTGTTTTTTCAGACTTCAGGGAGGGGTTGTCCGATGTACGGGTCATCCGCTGCGACGACATCGCCTGGTCCTTTCTCGGCATCTCAATGGCAGGATATAACCTTCTGATTTCATTGGCTTTGGCTGCACTCGGCTTGCGCCTCGCCTTGAACGATCGACCTGAAAGCTGACGTCATATGTCTTCAAGTTCTTCCGCAATTAAACCGTCCAAACTGCCTGGATCCCAGCCAAAAGAAGAAAAGCTTGCGTCGATGATCCGTGTGGATCATGCCGGCGAACATGGCGCCGTGCGCATCTATCAGGGCCAGTTGGCGGTTCTGTCCGCCCTGCCTGGAAACGAAAAGGCCGTTGCCCAGATCCGAGAGATGGCGGCGCAAGAGCAAGAGCATCTCGACACATTCGACCGGCTGATTGCCGAACGACAGGTTCGGCCAACTGCCCTGCGGCCCCTTTGGGATGTGGCCGGATTCGCGCTTGGTGCCGCGACGGCTTTGATGGGCGAGAAGGCCGCCATGGCGTGCACGGCCGCCGTCGAGGAAGCGATAGACGAGCATTATCAAGACCAAGCTGAGACGCTCGAAAAAGAAGATCCCGAGCTCGGCAAGATCGTTGAGAAGTTCCGCGAAGACGAACTTGAACATCGCGCAACGGCGTTGGCCGCGGGCGCGGAAGAAGCACCGGCCTATGACCTGCTCAGCTCCGCCATTAAAGCAGGCTGCCGGATCGCGATTCGCCTGTCGGAAAAAATCTAACGCCGCCGTTTCGTTCGCAACCTAGCTGCAACAAAACAAAGAAGACGGATTTTAGGGCTCAAGCTCGCTGTCCCAATACAAATAGTCCTGCCAACTTTCATGCAAATAGTTTGGCGGGAAAGAGCGGCCGTTGCTGTGCAGTTCTTGCACCGATGGACGGTGCGGTTCGTTTGCTGGAAGCATTCCGCAATCTTCGGCCAGCCGCCCGCCCTTTTTCAGGTTACACGGGCTGCAGGCCGTTACTACATTGTCCCAGGTCGTTCGCCCTCCCAGCGAACGGGGAATCAAATGGTCGAAGGTCAGATCGTTCTTGTCGCCACAATATTGGCAAGAGAATTGATCGCGCAGAAAAACATTGAACCGCGTAAAGGCGGGAAAACGCGCGGGCTTCACATAGGACTTGAGGCACACAACGGAAGGGATCTTCATTTCGAAGCTTGGGCTGCGCACCACCGTGTCGTACTCAGAAACGATGTTCACTCGGTCAAGAAACACCGCCTTGATTGCATCCTGCCAGCCCCACAGCGACAACGGAAAATAGCTCAGCGGCCGGTAATCGGCATTGAGCACCAGCGCCGGGCAGCTTTCCGGTCTTCGAGATCCCTCTCCCACAACAATTTGGTTCACGTGTTCTCTCCGGCAATATCCCCAATAAAACTATCTATAGGCCGCGTTTAAAGATCAAGAGCTGATCATGGTTAATCAAACGCGGGATCAAGCTTAAGAAATCCACCAGGGACATACCATATACAGTGTGACGCGCCGATGACACCACAATTTGCTGCGTTCAGGCGGGGACTTGCTCTGCGCCCGCCACGCCGCTCAACCGCCCCTGAAAAGCATCCGACAAAAAGCGCCCGCCAATGTCCATACCGTCAGGTCCAATGCCATGACCGATGCCATGACTGACATGCCATTGGACCGAAAGGCCCGCATCTCCCAAGGCCTGAACAGCGCCATGCATCGCAGAAACGGGAATCATTTCGTCCGCATCGCCATGGATCAGCAAGACCGGCGGGCGATGCGTGATCTCGCCCAAGTGCTCAGGACCCGTCAGGGTGCCTGAATAGCCGATGATGGCTTTGGGTCCCGTGCGCCGGCGCAGGCCAATATGAAGCGACATCATGGTGCCCTGGCTGAACCCCACAAGCGCCAGTTGGGTTTCGTCCAGCCCCAATCGATCCAATTCCTGGTCGATATAATCGTTCAAAATGGGGGCTGCAGATTGAACGCCCTGATAGGCCAGCTCAGGATCCATGCGGGTAATTCCAAACCACTGATAGCCGGCCGGCGACATCTCGCACCGTTCCGGCCCGTTGGGGGCAGCAAAAGCCGCTGCTGGCAATACTTGCTGCCAATGGGGGGCGAGGCCGATCAAGTCGTTCCCATCTGCCCCATAGCCATGAACCAACACGACGAGCCGTTCGGCTTTGCCGGATTTGGGGCCGAGCCGCGGTCCCGTGAGTTGCGCTATTGCCATCCTCTCTCTCCTTCTTGCGCCTTCGCCTTTGTCTGCGCCTTTATGCGCCGATAACGTGCCCACAGAATGCGCGCGGCGATCGAACGCCAGGGCCGCCATGATTCAGCCAATTGCGTGAGCCCGTCGGCCGAGAATCTTTGACCACTGGCATAAAGTTGCCCCGCACTTTCCTGAAGCGCAAGATCGCCAGCGGGAAACGCATCCGAACGGCCCATGCATGACAGTAGATAAATCTCGGCGGTCCAGGGACCGATCCCCTTCACATTGGTGAGGGCGGCGGCAGCGTCCGCATCACTAAGATGAGACAGGCGCCGCAAGTTGAGCGTACCGGTTTCAAGTTTTTCGCAAAGGTCCCAGATGTATTTGACCTTGGGCCGGCTGAGCCCAAGGGCCCGCATCTCTGTTTCACCGAGCGCAAGAAAGGCGCTCGGCGCCATTGGCGTAACGCCGCTCCAAACCCGCTCAACAATCGCGGCAGCACTCGCCAACGACACTTGTTGATGGATCAGGATCGACAGCAGCGCTTCAAATCCCCCTTTCCGCAAACGCAAAGGGACTTCGTCAAGTTGAGCCAATTCTGCTGCCAGAACCCGGTCACGATTCGCGAGCGTTTGAACGCCGGCTGCAAGATCAGCTCGGGTACGGATTCTTTTTGGTCGGGGTATGTGACTCACCGGGCTTGATATAAGACTTCAGGGGCCGGTCGGCCACCCGATCTACAGCATCCTTTCCATTCCAACTCATGAGGCAGTCCATGGCAGGCGCATTACAAGACCAACACGCATTCATCACCGGCGGGGGCAGCGGTATTGGCCTGGGATGCGCGCATGCGTTCATCGCCGAGGGTGCGGCCGTCACCTTGTTCGGCCGGTCTAAAGACAAGCTCAGCGCCGCGGAAGCGGAACTCGGTAAGCTGGGCGACGTCTATACGTTCTCAGGGGATGTCGGCCAAGAAGCTGATGTCAAAGCTGCTGTTGAACAGGCGCATGGGCGCAAGCCTCTAACCATCGCCATCGCCAATGCGGGAACCGGCAGCCTTGGCCCCATTGTCACGACCGAAGACGAAAGCTGGCAGCAGATCATGCAGACAAATTTGTCGGGCACGTTCTACACCTTCAAGCACGCCGGCGCCGCGATCGTGCAAACAGGCGGCGGTGCCATGTGCGCGATTTCTTCCATCGCCGGCGTTCGCACCCATCGTTACATGGCGCCCTATTGCACCAGCAAGGCCGCGATCGACATGCTGGTGCGCAACACGGCCGATGAATTGGGCATGGCAAAAGTCCGGGTGAACAGCGTTTGTCCCGGCTTGGTTGAAACCGACATTTCACAAGGCCTGCGCGACAGCGAGACGGTTCACAACGATTATCTCGATTGTATGCCCATTCGCCGCGTCGGCGTTGTCGACGACATCGCAAACGCCGTCCGTTTTCTATGTGGCCCGGAATCCACCTGGATCACCGGCATCAATCTCTCGGTAGACGGCGGGCATCACTTGCGGCGCGGACCAAATGTTGATCCGCTTGCTGAACTCTTGTACGGCGAGAAAATCACAACAGCCGGTTAGGCAGACCATTCCGAATAGCCCCATTGCCCTTCGCCGGAAGAAACGCCGACTTTGAGGCGAACGGGATTCGCTTCTGCAATTTCGCTCACTTCGTGTAGCCGTTTCAAAAGATAGGTCGACAGTTCTTCGACGGTAATGTTCTTCACCGGCAAGAGACGCGTATCGGATTTGATGAACGGCAACTTCTCATTGCCGAATGTCGCGATGTAGCAGGCCTCTTCTTCTGAAATCGACAGATGAGGCGAGCGGCTCGGCAACAAAGTGTATTCGTCGAGTTCAACGCAAAGGCTGCCGATCGCGTCTTTGAGCCGCCGGTAACTCAGTCCCATCCCGTTGTCCGACACTGGGAGGGTCAGTTCTGCAGAGACCCGAAAATTATGGCCGTGAAGACGTTCTCTTTCGCTCGCGGAAAAGATCGTAAAATGCGCAGCCGAAAACTTCAGCGCTTCCTTTGAAACGCTGATCGTCGAAAGACGGTTTTGCGGGCTCTTAATCTCGCTCATGAAGCAGTCGACTTTTCGGTCATTGGCGGACCGCTTGGCTTAGACGATCTGGTCGCAACATTGCAAGGGATCTGATTGTCGCGAGGCACGCTCGCAACAAAGGTGAACCCTGTCTTGATTAGCCTGCCATGGGGTCGAACTTGCCGTCCCTTTCAAGGGCCGCCTTATAGGCAGGCCGGGACCGCATTTGCTCGATAAATCTTTGAGCATTGGGATACCGCCGATCCATGCCCGCACGGACGGCGGCGATTTCCATGCAATATCCCATGACGATATCAGCGGCGGTCAGCTCTTCACCCGCAAACCAGGTCGAGCGTCCCAGATCTGCCTCGATCAGCTTGAGCAGTGCCGTTAGCCTGGGCTCAAGAAAGAGTTTTTCGGCACGCCCGATGACCGAACGTATGATGGGCTTCAGTATAAACGGGACGCGTGTTTTCAGCGCATTGAATACGAAGCTGGTCGTTAACAGCGGTTGAAAGCTTCCTTGCGCCACATGGAACCAAAAGAGGTAGCGTGTGCGTTCAGGTGTCCCAACGGCCGGACGCAATTTACCTTCGCCATAAGTATCCAGGATGTAATCCACTATCGCGTTTGACTCAGGTAGAACCAATTCGCCATCTGTAATGACAGGAGCGGTCCCCAAGGGAGACAGCCGCTTATACGCGTCCGGCGCCAGAAACGTCGTCTTATCCCGGTCATACATTTTGAATTCGTAGTCTAATCCGAGTTCTTCCAGCAGCCACAAAATGCGGATGGACTGCGAATTCTCAAGATGGTGCAACGTAATCACGTGGCTCTCCCCGTTCGTCCAAAAAAGCCGACAATTAGTAGCATAGACTGAGAGGAGCTGCAGAGGCGAAGACGCGTTCTTATCCACCTGTGGAAACCACAGTGTGCATCTTGGCAAGCCGCTAACGCGGACTGCCTTTTTGCCTATTCGCAAGGGACGACCTACTCTGCTGTTATCGAATGAGACGATGACAGATAAGACAAGGCGATGGCATGACGTTGTACAAAACGATGGCTATGGAATTTGCGCGCTACAATCGTTGGCAGAACGAAAAAGTTCTCGCTGCGTGTACAGATCTAAGTGACGAGGCGCGGCGAGAGGATCGCGGTCTGTTCTTTGGATCCATACACAATACGCTCAACCATATTCTCTATGCCGACGGTGTCTTTCTTTTCTTCTTTAAGGAGAAGAAGTCACCCGAGAGTTTCAATCCGAAGGCCACACCTTGGCCTTCCTTCGATGATCTGACAAAAGCACGCCTTGAAATGGACACCACAATTGAAACCCTAATGACGGAATCAGACAATGCGTGGTTTGAAGAAGATGTTCATTTCAACAGCGAAAGGCATGGACTGGAACGTGTCTTTCCGCGCGCCTTTATGGTGAGTCAGATGTTCAACCATCAAACTCACCATCGCAGTCAGGTCACAAGCGCCCTTCACGGATTGGGCGTCGATTATGGGATTACGGATTTGCCGTTTAATCCCTACTCCCAATACTAAGTTTTTATTCCGTGCCGAAACCACGCCACAATGACTTAACGCATAGCCACTCATCCCGTCGAACGACGGGATCTGATGCAGCCGGCTCGGAGCATGTTGCACAAGATTTCGACTTGCGTCGGAATGAGCGAAGAGACAACCACCAAGTAATGCGCGCCGTTCTAATTGCTTAAGCGGCGGCTTGTTTTGAGTTGCGCATATAGATGCTGTTTTTTGGTTTTTCAAAAACCTTGCGCACCATAGGTTCGAACTCCGACAACGGCATCGTGTCATAGGCCGGGTCAAACGCGTTTTGATCGTGGCGATGACAGAAACGGGCGCAGCTCTCAAAATAAGGATGCCCGCGATATTGCTCCCGCATGTCTTTGTCGAGGCCGATATGATGGAAGAAGTAGTAACCTTGGAAAATGCCGTGATGCTCTACGATCCAATGGTTTTCTTCTGAAACAAATGGTTTCAGCACAGCGGCTGCAATGTCAGCGTGATTGTAGGAACCCAGCGTATCGCCAATGTCATGCAACAGCGCACAAACGACATATTCCTCATCCATCCCATCTCGATGTGCGAGCGTCGCTGACTGAAGGCTGTGCGTGAGACGGTCTACGGGAAAGCCGCCATAATCGCCGTCAAGAATGCGCAGATGATCCAAAACTCGATCCGCCAGCTTCGCGTTGAATTGGCCATTCTCTCGGCCGATGATCTCCCAATCCTGCTTGGTGCTCTCGGCCATCGATTTATAGGTGGCTCTTTCGTCCGATTTGCCCATCGTGCGTCTCCTATTCCTCTGAATTTCACAACCAGCCTAGCACCCGAGCTGCGTGGCCGTCACTGCAAATTCCCTGCTTTTGCCGGCAGTCTGGCAGAGTATTGGCGCTTTTCGCCAAGAGGCTTATCCTGGACCCTGGCAAATTGATCGCTTGGGGGGCGAGATGCGGTGGTTCTTTTATTTGTTGATTATCTTCGTAGCGGTTGGGGCGGCCGGCTGGTACTCGGGTTCGACGGCCCCAATAGATGAAATTGCGATCGCTGAGCAAAGAACGGGCGTCGATCTTGATAGTCAGATTGTCGACCTAGGCGGCATCAAACTGCACGTCGTCTCTGCCGGACCTGAAGACGGCCCGGCCGTTGTGCTGTTGCACGGTTTTCCGGAATTCTGGTTCAGTTGGCATCAGGTGATCAAACCTATGGCCGATGCTGGATATCGCGTTCTGGTCCCTGACCTGCGTGGCTATAACAGATCTTCAAAACCGGCCGACATCCAAGCCTATTCGATGGACGATTTCGGTGGCGACATCATCGCGCTCTTGGACACGCTCGGGATCGAAAGCGCCTACCTTGCCGGGCATGACGTCGGCGGCGGTGTCGCTTGGTGGCTTACATTCGAGCATGCGGAACGGTTCGAAAAGGCCATTGTCTTTGCAACCGCGCATCCCCTGGCCTGGCGAGATGCGCCGCCTGAGGAAGATAACGAATCTATCAGTTGGTTCCGTGATTTCTTCAAGTTGCCGTTCTTGCCGGAGCTGGTCTCACGTTCCGGCAATTGGTACCTGTTGAGCCGCAACCTTCAGGAAACATCTGCACCCGGAACATTCTCTGACGAAGAGATCGACATCTATCGCGCCGCTTGGGCCCGAGACAATGCCATTTCGACCATGATCAATTCATACCGCGCCACGCACCTTCCCGCCGACATGCCAAGCGACGGGCAACCTATCGTTCCCGTCAAATATTATTTCGGCGAAAAAGAGACATTCATCCCTAGAGCCGCGGCCCTTGCGACAGCCAACTATATTGGTGAGGCAAATGTGATCGAAATGCCGGGCGTCAGCCATTGGATCATGGTCGAAGAACCGGAAGCAACGGCACAAGCCATGCTCGACTTCTTCAATTGATCGATCGGGTCGCGAACGTAGCGTGGTTCAAGGCGTTCAAATCGCCCTTCTGTTGACCGCTCATCCCCCCAAGGACTTTGGGAAAACCGGATCAGTTTCTACCAGTGCGAGATTCCGGCTGGAGTTTATGCCCGCGTAGGCGGGTACCGGAATGAGCGAAGAGACTTTAACTGCACACAAGCCGTTAGTGCGCTAACAGGACCGGCAGCGTCACATTGCGGATGACGGAGCGGGTGACACCTCCCAAAACCAGATCACGCAACCGAGAATGGGAATAGGCGCCCATCACCATCAAACTGGCGCCCTGCCGCGTCGCAAACTCTTGTAAGACATCCTCTGGCGCCTTCGTCCCGCCTTCCAGGACGTTCTTCGTCGCAGCAATGCCATGCCGCTTCAGCCGCTCTGCCAATCGTTCTGCGTCGGGCTGCCGGACCGTGTCGTTGCTAACGGTCGCAATGTGCACAGACTTGGCGGATTTCAGCAGCGGCAAGGCCCCATTCACGGCACGGGCGGCACCTTGCCCGCCGTCCCAAGCGACAACGATCTGGAACTCATCGGGCAAACTTTCCCCGTCGGGAAAAATCAGCACCGGCTGGCCGGACCCGGTGATCACCTCGGAAAAAATGTCGAGACCCTCCTGCGAGGGTTCACCGGACCGTCGTACACCGACAACCAGGTCCGACACGCGGGCTTCTTCGACATAATTCTTGGGGACTAAGCCAGCGACCGTTTTCCACATCACACCGGAAGAGATGGCGCTAGCGTCACTTTCACAGGGGACCCCGGCCTTTTGGCAGGCCCCTACGACGGCAGATTCGAGTGCAACGCATTTCGCGTCATTCGCTGATTTCACAGCGTCGATTACATTTTGAGCGTAGGCCCCAGAATCTGGAGGATAGATGGCTGGCGCCGCTACGGTGGGGGGCGGTGTCACGTGATACGCCACTGTGAGTGCGTCGAAGCGTGCACCCACTGAGCGAGCGGCGGCCAGAGCATTCTCGACCATCGTCTCATCGTAGCAAGGCACCATGATAGATTTGTATCCCGACATGTACCTCTCCTATTTCTTGCCCTCTTTTCGCTTCCTGTTGCTGTCAACAGAAACGGGGCCTATCGATTTTTCCCTGTTTGCAGCATAGCATTTTTCGCCGGTTTGAGGGTTAACGCTGTCCCTAGTTTTGACTAGAAACCCACATCATGTGACCATCGGCACGCCAGACGCGAATTTCAGGCTGCCAATCGGAAATTCGGTAAACGAGGGGGATTGCGCGTAGATGTTTATTGTCAGGTGGGTCTTTTACATCCTTTTGTTATTCGCGATCCTTTTGGGCGCAGCCTATCTTTATGCTCCTTACAATGACGGTCCCATTGCCATCTTTCCCGGCGGCGAACTGCAAGGACCGGAGGCGTCGGCAGAGGACTGGGCTTTTGCGTCGGCTTATGAAACGCTGCAACTGGAAACAAATCCTGACACGCCGTACACCGTTAATCTCAACTTCGTGCTGCGTGGCGATAAACTGTATGTAGACCCCTTACCAGGACGGCAGTGGCACACCTATCTTGTGGGGAACCCCAATGTGCGTGTGCGCTTCGACAAAGATATCTACCGCGCGCGTGCGGTGCTGGTAACCGACGAAGAAGAAAAAGCCGGCATGGATCCAACACGTGAGATCTATCGACTGGAACTTGTGCAATAGACACTCGCCATGACACGTGACACCGCATCAAAACTGAAACGTCTGAGGCGCATCGAAGGGCAAGTGCGCGGCATTGCCCGCATGTTAGAGGAAGAGCGCTATTGCATTGACGTCCTCACCCAGATTCAAGCCATAAAGGCCGCACTGAACAAGGTCGAAGAGCAGGTTCTAAAGGACCATGCCGCCACGTGCATTGAAGAGGCGATTGAAAGCGGAAATATCGAGGATCAGCGAGAAAAGTTCTCAGAGCTGGTCGAACTCTTCGGCAAATACCGCTGAATCTTTGGGAACAAACGCTGTACCATAAGACCTGGTGCAAACGGGCAGACTTTGGTGCGCAGATAATCCATTGACCGACGCCCCGCCATCACCAAGTTAGACATAACGCCATTACAACAATCAGAGGATCAACCCCATGTCTAATCCTGCAATTCCTGACAGCCTGCCGAGCTGGATTTCCGATCACATCAAGCTCTATTTCGAAGACCCGGAAAAAGCGCATATGTGGGATTCAGGCGCAGCCGGAGGCACTGGCCCCCTCCCCACCTTGCTTCTCATCACAAAGGGAAGAAAATCTGGCGAAGCACGCCCGCTGCCCCTCATCTACCGCAAGATCGGTGACGACTATGTCATTGTCGCCTCAAAAGGCGGGTTTCCGACCCACCCTTCTTGGTACTTGAACCTTGTGGATACGCCTGACGTAGAAGTGCGCGTCGGCAAAGATAAATTCAATGCCAAGGCACGGGACGCCAAAGGCGACGAGCGCGAAAAGCTTTGGCAACAGATGGCGGAGATTTATCCTCCGTATAATGATTACCAGGCGTCTGCTAAAGACAGACAGATCCCGGTCGTGGTCCTTGAACGGGTTTAGCTTACCAAGTCGGACGGGCTGATACGCCGCCGTCCACAGTTACCACGGCGCCGGTAATCCAAGAGGATGCCGGCGCCGATAAAAACAGCACCGCGTTGGCAACATCTTCCGGCTGCCCCAACCGGCCAAGAGGCGCGTTCGCCTTCCAGCGTTCAACGCCTTCGGGCCAGCCCTCTTCGATCCCCTCACGCCAAATCAATCCAGGCGCAACAGCATTTACACGAATGTCACTCGGTCCGTATTCGAGGGCCGCGGCCTTGGTGAACATGATCATTGCGGCTTTAGAGCTGGCATAATGACTGTGCCCGAATGCAGGCGCCAAGCCTTCAATCGATGCGATGTTGACAATCGACAAGGCCACACCGTTTTGCTTTGCGCGTTCGGCAAAGCCGCGCGTCACCAGAAACAGACTGTCGAGATTGGTGTGCGTCACCTCTTTCCAATCATTGTAGGTCATCTCTTCAAGGCTATGAACGGGCTGAACCGCTGCGCAGTTGACGACGATATCGCAGGGGCCTCCTTCACTTGCCGCATCAACAAGCCCCGCAACTTCGGCGTCTTGATCGAGTGCTGCTTGAACAAGGTTTGATTGTCCGCCTGAGGCGCGGATCTCGTCGGCGACTTGTTCGGCCTGTGTTTTTGAGGCGCGATAGTGCACCACGACATGAGCGCCCGCGTCCCCCAGTCGCCGCGCCAGCGCCGCGCCAATACCGCCGCCGGCCCCGGTCACCAACGCCTTCTTACCATGCAGATCAAGCAGCTCAGCTACGTTGTTGTTCATTGCGTTATCCGTTGGGCTTTGTGATAAAGATACCGGCATATTTGCATGCCGCGCCCATGCCCTCAAACTTGGCCTGCCGAGTTTATCCGCCCGTTCCCAGACACACATTCACCAAGGTGATCATGGAGAAGAGCCGGCCCGAAAATACCGATGAATTCTGGACATCGGAACGCGTCTACATCGCTGAACTGTACAACACCGAGACCAGATCGGATGTTTCACTGGCGCGCGCGCGGGTAGATCCCGGCGTCACGACGCAGCTTCACAGCCTTTCGGTGCGTGAGGTCTATATTATTTTGGAAGGCACTGGGTTGATGGACAACGGCCAACAGGAACCGATCGCCGTTGGTCCCGGCGATCATGTGGATATTGCGCCCGGTGAACCCCAACGGATCAAAAATACAGGCTCAACGCCTCTCCTTCTTCTTTGTCTGTGTACGCCGCGCTTTACGCCGGACAGTTACCAAGCGCTGGAGGGGGACACAAATTATAAGGAAGACCGCAATTGACCCTTGGCTCCGTTACATCACTGTTTCGCTATCCTGTCAAAAGCATGGCGGGTGAACCATTGGGAAAAATAAACATCGGACCGAAGGGCGTTCCTGGCGATCGTGCCTGGGCCGTTCGAGATGAAGAACGCGGCGGCATTCGGGGTGCCAAACGATTTGCCACTCTGATGGCCTGCGCAGCACGCTATCAGGAGGAACCTGCTGAAACCGGCTCCTCTCCGGCAGAGATCGTTCTGCCGTCGGGCCAAAAGCTGATGACGACCGACGACGGTGCAGCCGCGGCGCTGTCAGACACGCTTGGCAGTCCCGTCACGCTGTGGCCGCTTTTGCCCGCCGACGCGTTAGATCATTACAAACGTGGCGCCGGACTGAGCGATGATTTGGAAACCGAGCTTCGCCGGGTCTTTGCGCGCACGCCCGACGAGCCATTGCCCGATCTGTCTGTCTTTCCACCGGAGCTCATTGAATATGAGTCCCCTCCCGGCACGTATTTTGACGCCTTACCATTGTTACTCGCGACGCAACAATCCCTGGATACTTTATCCGCGGCAGCGCCAAAATCACGGTTCGACGTGCGCCGATTCCGTCCGAACATCTTTCTCGATGCTGCGGGCGACGCCAAATTTCCGGAACAGGACTGGGTGGGCAAGAGGGCCCGACTTGGTTCGGCCGAACTGAAGATTGAACTTGGTTGCCCACGCTGTGTGATGACAACCCACCCCTTTGATGATTTGCCAAAAGACCCAACGATCATGCGCACGTTTGTCAAAGAAGCAGGCGGCGATTTGGGCGTCTATGCTAGCGTGATGAAACCTGGCACTGTTTCGGTTGGCGACCGCATTGAGATCCTAGATTAGCGCCGCCTTCGGCTCGATCAGGTCCCATTTCTGCCCGTATAGATCTTCGAAAACGGCAACGGTGCCATAAGGTTCGTCTCTTGGCACTTCCAAGAATTGAATCCCGTTCTCGCGCATTCGCTCATAGTCACGCTGAAAATCATCCGTATACAGAAATAGAAAGACTCGGCCACCAGCTTGCAGTCCAACACTTGCTCTTTGTTCCGGCTTGGCCGCCTTTGCCAGCAGAAGCCGCAATTCGTTGGCGCCTGGCGGGCTCACCAAGACCCATCTTTTGCCTTCTCCCAGGTCCGTGTCTTCGACGAGATCGAAACCCATCTTGCCAACAAAGAAGGCGATGGCTTCATCATAGCCCTTAACAAGATAGGTGACGGCGCCTAGGTGCTGCGGCATTTGCCCCTCAAACTCACAAGCTCGATGCCTGTTTCGCGACCCTGATTGAGCGAACGACGCTATGACACTTAGCTATTTTATCAAGACGTTGGCTCAGACTCGGACCAAAATTCTTTGTCGTCCGTAATCGCTTTCCAAAACCAATCGATCGTATCGACAATAGCGGTCGATGTGATGCCCTTGGCGGTCATGTAATGTTCGAACAGCAAGGTGCCATCGCTGTTGACCGATGCTTCGGGAATCTTTCTCGTTTGGTTCCACTCGTTCACCTGATCGAGCGTCGGTGTCACGTCTTCGAGCGACAACATGATCATGACATCGGTGCAACTCCCCAGCGTGTTGCACCCTGTGACGCCTATGAACGGACCCGATCGAATATTGATATAGTTCCCGTTCATGCTGTAATCCAAACCGGTGCCCGCAATGACCGCCACAAGTTCATCCAGTGTGATGCTGTCATAGGTAGAACCGCTGTTCAGGGCCATTGTGAAGAACGCGGCGCCGGCCAAAGCCGTGATTTTTGCTTTTCTGAAGAATTTGTTCTTTTCGGCACGCTTGAAGAAACGCATCACAACCCCCTGCAATTCCCGTCACCACTAGAGCAACGTACGTTCAAATAGACGCATTTTGCGTCGGTTTGAACGCACAAAGTTGCTCTATTCTATAGATGTAGATCATCTTTATGCGATCAATCGGAATCGTTTCGACGATTCCGGTCGATCACATGATGATCCAGTATCTCATAGAGCAGGCCCATTGGAAAGCGACCGAAATTCGGCGGCAGGTCGCGTGATCCGCCCAGGGCTCAACACCCCTGTTCTCCCCAGCTTGGACACCAGGGCCGAATTCGGGCTAAGAAGTGATGACATCGAGAATCGCTTTTGCACGTTGTGTTGCCAGCGCCGGCTCGAAGGTTTCGGGCTTGGGATCGTGAATGAATTGCATCCGCAAAACATCCGTGTGTCGAAATTCGGGCAACCACGCGCAGAACTTGAAACCGCGGCCAAACAACAGATCAACAGCTTCATCGACCCGCGGATCATCCAAAGCAAAATCGACGTGCACAATGTCAGCACCGGGGTCCTTGACGATTTGATCCATCAGGTCAGGAAAGTCATTTCCGACGACGGTGATTGCGACGTGGCGCAATGATCGCCTCTTATCCAGCACGTCCTGAACATATGTTTGCTGAACCGTGTCGGAAGCAGTCTCTGAAGAAAGATGCCGGACCAGACTGAGCTCGCTTGCGAAGCCTTCAATTAGGTCTGCGTATCGATCAGGCACGATGATATCGCGTGAGGGCGCCTCAGAAATCGGCTGATAGACCACCGTGGTTGCCAACCGTCCGGTTGGAACCGACTCGACGTCTTCGTAAGTCGTTTCGGATGGAACATAGCCAAGCATGATGCCCGTTTCCCGACCGGTGCCGGAAACGGCTGCCTTTTGCATGATCTCATGGGCGGTTGTTGGATAGTGAAGGTACCCGACATAGGACAGTTCTTCACAGAGCTGGTGCAAGGCAACGCCCAGTTTCCGGAGCAACCCTTGCCCCCGAAAGGCCGGATCGACGACTGTGTTTCCTGCCTCGACGGCGCGTGAGTCGGCATAGCGAACCGTAAGCCCCGTATGTCCCGCAACGACCCCGTCGGCGACGGCGATCACGGATTTGAGCTGACCGCGATCAATCCGATTCCGCAATGCGTCAACATCGTAAAAGACGTCCGCAGGATAGGTGTCACCGTAACACCGCACGAAGCAGTCTTTGAGATCTGCTGCGTCCGCACCATTCAATCGCCGGACGATGCATTCACTCATAGCGGTCGACCGATCTTACGCTTCTGCGCTTTCTCGCGCTTTCATCCGTTCATGCCAGGTCTTGATGTTCTTATGTTCTTCCTTATACGGAACACCCACGAGCCCCGTTGCGAAATCTAATGTCGGCAAAGCCACACACTCGGCAATCGAATACTTGTCGCAAGCGATAAACTCTTTGCCTTCAAGCTCTTTGTCCAAGATGTCATAGAAGTAATAAGTCCGAGCTCGGCCAAACTCGGCAATATCCGGTTTTTGTTCAAGCAAGTGCGACGTCAGTTTGTTGCCATGGATCCATACCAGCCCTGCTTGAAACATCAGGTTCAGTTCGATACGGCGCAGCCACATATCGATCAACGCAATCTCCGCCGGTGTCTCACCGAAGAGCGCGGGTGTTGGATGCAGTGACTCAAAATACCTGCAGATCGCGACGGATTCGGCAATGCATGTCCCATCGTCCAGTTCCAATACCGGTATGCCGCCAAGCGGGTTCTTGACCAAGAATTCTTCCGACCGCGACTCGCGTTTTGTGATATCGACCGTCTCAAAATTTGCGTCGATACCCTTTTCCTTGAGAAAAATGCGCACCCGACGCGGATTGGGCGCCAAGCCATAATCATAAATCTTCATCGAACCGCTCTTTCTTCAATTCATTCCGGGGAGGGTTGGTATTCATCCAGCTCCTGTGCCACAACTAGCGCGGCTCAGAGGGCCTTCATACCCATGACATGTTTGAGCCACAAGATCGACCTTTTAGGGATTAATCGCCATATGGAACGACGAATTGGCCTCGAGGGCGCCTCGAATTTTCGCGACCTGGGAGGATACAAAACCGAAGATGGCGCGACGACCAAATGGCGGACCATGTTCCGGTCGGATACGCCGGCCTTCCTCACCCAGGCCGATGTAGAAACGATCGCAGGACTAGGCGTCCGGGTCGCCTGCGATCTTCGATATCGGGAAGAACGGCAAACAGAACCCTCGCAGCTCAAATCCCACCCGGAGATCCATGTTCTGGAATTGGGTCTGGACGAGCGGCCGGATCAGACATTCTTAGATTCATTTGAGTTCGCCGACGACGTGGTGGCACACGCAAGAAATTTTCTTCTGACGAGCTACCAGCAATATCCATTGCTTTACGCGCATGCCTACCGATCCATGTTTGAACGGCTGATTGCGGGCGACAATCTTGTTGTTCATTGCACCGCTGGAAAAGACCGTGCGGGGACAGCCGCAGCCATGCTACTCACCGCTTTGGGTGTTCCACGCGACACGGTGTTTGAAGACTACATGCTGACCAATGTCTATTGGGATCGGGGCGGCCGCGACCATGGGGACGCGGATCCGGAAGTCATGCAAGCCATTTTCTCCGCACGGGAAGAGTATCTCTCAAATGCGTTCAAAACCATCGAAGATAAATATGGCAACGTTGAACGCTATCTCGTGGAGTATGTGGGCTTGGATCACAAAAAACGCGACGCCTTGCGGGCTGCGTGCCTCGACTAGCGCCACACAACCGGCAAAATCGCATCACAATTTCAACATCTCGCCGCTCTACGCATGCGCAGATCAGGGTTGGGATTCTGAATGGTGCGATTTCTTTCGAAAAATTGGCCAATTGTGGTGGGCGTCGTATTCGCGATGGCCCTGTTGGCCTTTGTTTTCACGCCAGCACATGTCATTCAGTTGGCGTTCGAAGGGTTTCCACAGCCGCAAGGACCCGTTCCAGATCAGTACGCCACACTTTCCGGCGCTGAAAAGACATACTCTTTCCAATCGCTCGCCAATCCAAATCGCTCGATAGACAAATCCGCGGAAGAGTTGTTCTCACAAAGCGGAGGCAAAGCTCTTCTCATTCACCACAGTGGCGCTTTGGCATTCGAACATTATGGCATCGGCGTCGAAGCCGATATGCAGCTCAACTCCTATTCCATTGTGAAGAGTCTTGTTGGCGCTTTGGTTTTACGTGCCCACGCCGAAAACCGTATTGCAAGTCTACAGGATCCCATCGGCAATTATTTGACGACCCTTGGCGATGAAAGTTTCCGCGCTACACCGATCGAAGATTTCCTGAGAATGACATCGGGTCTGGCGTTCGAAAAGGGCAACACCAAATCGGCAAGCGACGCAGGACTAAAAGGACCGGACCAGCCGTCGCTCAATCCCTTTGGTGGCCTCGGGCGTCTCCATATGTTGGGCCTTGAAAGCGTGAACGATCAACTGGTCATTCAGCCGGCAATGGTTGGGCGATTCAGCTACCAAAACATCAACACGTCTGTTCTTGGTGCTCTGATCGCCGAGATTTATCAGCGCCCCTTGAGTGACATCCTCAATCAAAAGATTTGGCAGCCGGCCGGCGCAGGCATTGCGCAATGGCGGCGGCCTGACCGATCGTCCCCGGTAACAGCCTATTGCTGTCTGTACGCGACACCAAGAGATTGGCTCCGCGTCGGCGTCTATCTTCTGAACAATGGAGAACCGAATGCGCCGTTCTTGCCCGACGACTTATGGCGGGCCTTTCTAGGATTGGATCTTCCGTACGAAGAAGTGCGCAGAGGCAAATACGGACTTCATATCCGCCATGATGTTCTCGACCGGCCCGGCGAGCCACTGCAAGGCCCCTTCGCCTATATGTTCGGGAATGGCGGTCAGATCATCTATTTGATGCCTAGCGCGGGATTGGTCGTTGTTCGTTTCGGACGCGACATTCAGTTGCTGCATTCAACTTTATATTCAGCATGGCGAACCCTTTCCCCATCCGCGGCGCCACCGATACAATAGGCAGGTCAATCAAGACCAACCGGCCTAGAAAACATGACAAAAGAAATACGGCTTTGTGCGTTCGATATGAACTCGGTGGGCCACCAATCGAGCGGATTGTGGCGCCACCCGCGGGATCAAAGCGACCGTTACAACACAATGGCCTATTGGACTGATCTGGCGCGCACCTTAGAACGTGGTTTATTCGACGCCATCTTTTTGGCAGACGTGACCGGCATTTATGACGTCTATGCTGGCACGCCGGATACCGCTCTCAAGTCCGCCATGCAAGTGCCGACCAACGACCCCTTTACGTTGGTGCCTCTAATGGCATCGGTGACGGAGCATCTGTGCTTCGGCGTTACCGGCGCGATTCCCTATGAAGCGCCTTACTCCTTTGCGCGAAAGATCTCTTCGCTTGACCATCTGACCGATGGGCGGCTGGGCTGGAACATCGTTACCGGCTATCTCGACAGCGCTGCAAGGGGCACCGGACAGGCGAAACAAACCGCACACGACACAAGATACGACATCGCAGCTGAATATATGGAGGTGGTCTACAAGCTTTGGGAAGGAAGCTGGGAGGACGACGCCGTCAAACGGGATCGCGTGTCCGGCATCTTCACCGACCCCACAAAAGTCCACACCGTTTCCCACGCCGGCCAATACTTCAATCTTGAGGCAGTTCACTTGTGCGAACCATCGCCGCAGCGCACACCCATCCTGTTTCAGGCCGGTGCCTCACCCAAAGGGCAGGCATTTGCGGCCGCTCATGCGGAATGCGTGTTCATCGCTGCGGGAAACAAAGAAAGCCAGGGCGAGTTGGTTCGGGGATTGCGTCAACAAGCGGCCGAAATTGGACGCAACCCGAATGACTTGAAGGTGTTCGCGCTCGTTTGCGCCATCCTCGGAGAAACGGATGATGAGGCTGAACGGAGCCTCCAAGAATATAGTCAGTATGCCGACTTAGAGGGCGCCCTGGCATTGGTTTCGGGTTGGACGGGGATCGACCTTTCCCAATATGCGCTCGACGAAACGGTCACCGCGACGAAGACCGAAGCGATCCAGTCCTCCCTCAAGGGGTTCGGCAATCATCCGGTGGGAGATATCGCCCGCAACTTAGCTGTTGGGGGTGGTTGCCCAAAAATTGTTGGATCGCCGCAGACAATTGCAGATGAGTTACAGGACTGGGCCGATCAAACCGGCATTGACGGCTTCAACCTGTCTTACACGGTCATGCCGGAATCGATCGAGCGCATCGTCGATCTGCTCGTGCCAGAGCTTCAAAAGCGCGGCGCCTATAAGACAAGTTACCAGCCTGGGACTTTCCGCGAAAAACTCAACGGGCACGGCCCAAGACTAAGCGCCCCGCACCCCGCAACCAGCTTTCGCCAGTTGGCCTGATCTAGATTGGTTCGATAAAGCAAGTTGAAGCGTCATCACGAGGAGCGAACGCGACGACGTGATCCAGGGCAGCTTGTTCCGAGTATGCTGCTCTGGCAACTGTTGTTTACGCCCATTCTTTTTGATCTCTGATCATTGCGTTTAGATGTGTGAGCATTTTTCTCATGACGGCGACGAGCGCGACTTTTTTAGCTTTACCGCGCTCCAAGAACTGTTGATAGAGATCTTGGTAGCGGGACTTTCTTTGAACGATTGACAGGGTTGCCATGTAGAGGGCTTTGCGGACACGGTTTCTTCCCCCACTGATGGCTCTTTTGCCCTTCAACTTTCCACTGTCATGATTAAATGGCGCTAGTCCAACAAGACTGGCAATGGTTTTCTCATTCACGGTGCCGAGTTCGGGCAGCAGACTAATCAATGTTGTCGCGGCGACAGGCCCGACACCGGGAGCGGTTTGGAGCAGGTCCGATGTTTTCTTCAATTGATCATCCGCCCGCACCAGGGCTTCGATCTTCTTTTCGACTGCCTTTATCTTGTCATTCAGCAGCGCAATCATTTCTTCGTGCAACGAGACGATATCGGGGTAGCAGGCTTCTTTGAGGCGTGTTTTCTCTTTGCTACGGGCTTCAACCAATTGATCGCGGAGTTGATTGAAAGCACAGATTTCCTCCAACTGAGGGCTGATATCGGGGTCAGCTTGAGGAGCTAAAGCTTGACCAAACCGGCTAAGCAAACAGGCATCGAGAAGATCTGTTTTTGCGCGCTTGCCCAAAGCTTCGCGGAACCGTTTCACCGCCAAAGGGTTGAGACGGACCGAGGGGATCTGAAGGCTGGCCAAAGCGTAGCGCAGAGCTTGGTCGTATGAACCTGTGGCTTCAAATACAAAGAAAACAGATCGATGCTTGAACTTTTGCAAAGCGGTATGGATTGCCTTAGCCCGGTTATCGATCTGCCAATGACGTGATGATTTGGGATCAAACAAATCGAGATGGTCTTTGGAGACATCGCATCCGATGTAATCTTCGTGTATTGTCATGATACCTATTCCTATGTTCGAGGTCTGATGCAACAGCCTCTTTCAACTGTTCAGGATGGGTGACAAAGCACAGGAAGGGACCCTAGCCAGAGCACGGTCTCAAAAGGACCAGGATTGCATCGGTCTCCTTCCTGTCACCAAACAATACACAAAAGCAGCCACATAGGATTGCCGCGCGGGCTAACGCCCGCTCGCAATGACGAAAAGAAACATCCGGACGAGCTTAAGATCATAACGCTCTAGGCAGCAAATTTCTGCAAATGGTAATCGGAGTTACCCAGTTGGGCATCGATAACCAAAAGCCGCTTGAAATAGTGGCCAATGCGCAATTCTTCCGTCATGCCCATACCCCCATGCAGTTGCACGGCGTTCTCGCCAATCATAATCCCGATCTTGCCAATCAGATATTTGAGCGCGTGAACCGTCCTCTGCGCCTCGAGACCACCTTGAACCACCTCAAGCGTTGCGCGGAAGAGAAGTGACTTGCATTGCTCATATTCCATGAACATGTCGACCATGCGGTGCTGAAGCACCTGAAAATCAGACAGGGGATGATCGAACTGTTCGCGCTGCTGCGTATACTCGACCGTGTCTTTGTAAAGCACCTCCATGGCACCGACCGCTTCCGCTGCCAGCGCTAGAATGCCGTCATTTGCGACCGCACGAAGAATCGGGAATCCCTCGTCCACTTTTCCGATGATGTTTTCTTCCGGAACGCGCACATCTTTCAGTTTGACCTCAGAAGCGCGCAACCCATCAACTGTCGGAAAATTGGATCGCTCAACACCGGATGTATTTGCATCGACCACGAACAGGGTAATCCCCTTTTCATCAACTTGCCCGCCACTTGTCCGGGTACTGACGATGATGTAGTCCGCCGTTTCCGCGTTCTGCACCATGCTTTTGTGACCAGAAAGCACAAATCCATCACCATCGCGCTTGGCGCTGGTCGTAACGTCATGCAGATCAAATCGTGCCTGTTCTTCTGCATAGGCCAAAGCCAATTGAGCACTACCGTCGATCGCTTTCGGCAATATCGATTGCTTGACGACGTCGGAACCACCAAGGGCCAGCGCCTTTGCGCCCAGAACGATGGACGCATAGAACGGTTCAAGCACCAAGCCGCGCCCAAACTGTTCCATTATCAACATGGTGTCGATTTGATTGCCCCCATAGCCGCCCTCTTCTTCGGGAAGCGATGCGCCCAACCATCCGAGTTCGGCCATTGTTGCCCAATGGTCTTTACTGAACCCAGGCGATGCGGAAGAGGAAGCCTGACGTTTGTCGAGTTCGTAATTGTCTTGGACAAAACGCGCGACACTGTCCTGTAAGAGCTGTTGCTCTTCGCTGAAATCAAAGTTCATTTCTGTGTCCCGGATCTATTTCTTGGTTTTTTTGATGCCAAGAACATTCTTGGCAATAACGTCTTTTTGCACTTCACTGGCGCCGCCATAGATCGTGTAGGCGCGGCTCGATAAATATCCCGCCATGCCGCCTTGGGCGAATTTATGCCCCGGCCTGCCGCCACCGGACGCCGCGGAATAGATGCCGCCCGCTTCGACGGTGTATTTTTGAATGGTCTGCTGAATCTCAGTGCCCTTGAGCTTTAGGATGGACGACTCGGGTCCAGGATCTGAACCGGCCGAGGCCGCCGCCAAAGAGCGTAGTTCTGTAAACTCGACCGCAAGCAGATCAACTTCTAAGGCCGCGATTTTCGCCCGGTAACCTGGATCATCCATCAGCGAGCCATTGCCACGCGTAACCGTTCCTGCCTGTTCTTTCAGTTTCTCTAGCGCGACGAGCGATCTGGAAATTCCCGCGAGCCCGGTCCGCTCGTGCTGCAATAGCCCCTTGGCGTAAGTCCAACCTTTACCTTCTTCGCCGACACGATTTTCGACGGGCACTTTCACATCGGTCAGATGCACCATATTGACCGTGTGACTGCCGCCCAGCGTAATGATGGGTTTGACCTCGACCCCTTCCTGCTTCATCGGGAAAAGAAGAAATGTGATGCCTTCCTGTTTGATACCGCTGTCATCGGTGCGCGTCAGACAAAAGATCCAATCGGCGATATGGGCGAGCGTCGTCCAGATCTTGGTGCCGTTGACGATGTAATGTTTGCCGTCGGGCGTGAGTTCGGCTTTCGTCTTCAGGTTGGCGAGATCAGATCCGGCGCCCGGTTCCGAATAGCCCTGGCACCAGTTGACCTTGCGGTCTCGGATGTCGGGCAAGAACCGGTCCCGCTGTTCCTGGCTGCCATAGTTCATGAGGATGGGGGCGAGCATGCTTAAACCAAAGGGGAGGTCCCACGGCGTCTGTGCAGTCGCCGTTTCCTTCTCCCAGATATAGTGCTGCGTTGGCGTCCAACCCGGGCCACCAAATTCTTTTGGCCATTTCGGCACGTCCCAGCCGCCCTTTTCGCGCGCCTTTTTGAACCAATTGAGCCGCCACGTACCATGGTCTTCGCCTGGCTTGTGTGCATTGTCGGCGAGGAAAGCGCGGACATCCTGCTGGAACGCTACGTCATCTTTGGTCAGTTCAATATCCATGTGTGTCGCCCAAATTGTTTGTCTTTCTATTTGGTGCGCATCCCAACTTTTTCCACCCCAGATGTCAATCACGCTCCGCAGTTTGACGCGCGTTCAAGCGCGCGAGACATGCCTTGCGTTAATGCTTCTGCGCCTAAGGGACGCCAGGTTTACCAGGAAAATTGGAATGGGACTTTCAACGTTAGCTGGACATCCGGTGCATCCTCAGACAGGCCAGCACCTACGTTCGTCACGATTGTCATCGCATTTGTCGGTGCCCAAGTAATGCCCATGTTCAGCATTGATATGTTGGCATCACTCCCGATGATGCTGCTTGGCTCCGCCGCACCGAGTTCCTTTAAGCGCGTTTTGAAAATGAAGCGCTGTGAATAAGACATCGACAGGCTCAGTCGATCGCTCAACGCGAACGCGACGCCTGCACCAAAATCAAGCGAATCGCCCAAGTTCACACTACCCGGCTGATCTCCGGTCGCCGCACTGATGTCATCGAAGTCGTTTTCTTGACGATATGTATACAGAACATTCGAGAAAAGAACGGCCGGATCAATGGTCTTAAGAACCGACAGACCGCCCGAATATGCCCATACGCCATTTCCGGTAGGTAGTTCGGTTGGTACTGTGAGATTTCCTTGGCTCCCGGTTACCTCCCGCACTTCGATACCAAATGGATCTGTGCCGGTTGGTGCTTGCACGATTGCACTCAACACGATATCCGGCATCAAACCCGTTTCCTGGAATGCGCGAAAACTTCCCCCAAAGGATACGTCGCCCAATTCATGGGTATTGACTTGATCTTCCAACTGCACGGCTGAGGAACCGCCACCGCCGGCGGACTGAAAGTTGGAACTGCGATAGACGTAAGGAACGGTTCCGTGAACTTGTAACCTGTCACCCAATGCTAAACGAACCGTCGTGTCACCTGTCAGTGAATGAGACACCACTTGATCCACGCTGATGTTCCCAAGAAAGATCGCATCCAGGGCCAAAAAACCACTCAAATTGAGTACAGATCTGTCAAATGACGCGTAGGTAATGCCGGGTTCGATCGTCAGGATACCGTCACCAAACAATCCATGTTCTTCACGCACAATCGATTCGACCGCGGCTGAAGGATCTGCCTTTTTCTTTCTGGACACATCAGCCGCCGCCACCGGTGACGCATCGGCAACTTGTTCTTCCTGCGGTTCGCTACGCTCGACAGGTGGCGGGGCCGGCGGCGCCGGCGGGGTATTCACATTCGCTTGACGCGAATGCTGAGAGGGGCTTGCCGCCATTGGGGGGTGTTGTTGGGCTACAGACGCGGCCCCGCCCTTAAGATTGGCAATTTCCGACTGCAGCACCTGCACGACCTGTTGGAGCTGAACGATTGCTCTAACTTTTGCGTCATTTTGTTCTTGCAGGACACGCAACTGATCTTCGAGCAGCTTGACGGTTTCACTAATCTCGGCTTCGTCGGCGAACAGGTCAGCTGGACTCACCAAGCACAAAGCTGCGGTGAGTACGGCACCCGAAACCGTAGACTTTAACCAGCGTCTAGCTGCGGCGTCTGCTGAGGATCGAAACTGATACATGGCCCATTCCAATTTTACGCGCTACAAACATTGCCGCTTTCTGAGCAGCACTTAGCGAAATCCCCTCATTAGTTCTAAGAGAGTTCGGGATCCGCGTTGCTCGAGACTGGGAAGTGGGCCAGTAAAGATCTCAAGATTTTGCCGGACGGCGGCACCATCATGCGCGAGGGACACATGTTGGCCGACATGACCATTTTTGATGGACTGTTTTACGGTTCCGATTCCAGGAAGCGTCACATTCAATCCGATATGACCGCTTTCAATTGTGGAGGTGATTGTGACAGACGCATTCTGTTTGTGTGTCACTTGCCCCATACCGATACTTGGTTGATCACCAATCGGTGTGAATGCTGGTGCTTTCTGAAGGACATTGACGTCGGCACGCTGATGTACATCATTCTCGTTTCCACCCACGATGATGGACTGAACGAATCCGTTTGCTGTATCCAAACCATGGGGCGTGTCGGGCGTCGCATCGCTCGCTTCTAACTTTTGCTGCTGCCCGCCCCCGCGAGAATAACGAACATTTCTCTCGAATTTGTGGGACAGTTTATCGTTGATACGCGAAGCGGAAACGCCAACATTGATGTCAATGACTTGGCCAAACGCATCTTCAATGTGACTTGACAAACGAACACCAAAGAAAGACTCGCTTCCGTGTTGGTCGACAAACTTGCCGCGTTGATCGTTCAACCTGCCGTCGGCAACTGAACGCACTTCAACAGGTGCAGCAAAAATTTCATCGAGAAGTGGATCAACGGAAGCTGCAGCGATGTTTGATTGTCCCATGGCAAACAACACCAACAAGGTAGTCATACAATCTCGTGTATGGCGTCTCTGAATCATCAGAATGACCTCGTATGTTCAAGGCCAAATCCAATTTGCGCGATGGCCGCCATGGGCGCGAGCTCAGTCGCAAGCCGTTTCGCTGAAAGCGGTGCTGGGGGATTGGTTAGGGTTCCGTTCGGATCATACTGAGCACCGACGATCGCAAGGATTATATTGTTCCAACTTTTGGTGAACGCCTCAGCACTCATAACGCGATTGCCAAGCGCGGGGTCGCCGACGAATGCGCGTCCGTCTCTTACCTTACGCAGAACCACGAAATGCTTGTACCCATTCAAATCGAGTAGAACGATCACAGGAATTTTCAGCGTTGCGAGGGCATCGAATTGCACCTCATAGCCAACTCCCTTTAGTCCGAGCGAGTGCGTATATTTCTTCATGTCCAGGAGGGAAAAACCACGCTCAGCAATGACATTGGGATCTGAGAAAGCGAACATGCCCTGAAGAACAGTTTCTTCGGCAACATCTTTTCCCATCCCAAACTTTAGAACCGTTGCAAGTGCAGCCGCTCCACAACTAAAATCCAGCCGTTGCTTCACAATGTCGGTGAACTTAAGTGCCTGCTTACTGACAACTTTCTTTTCAACAATCGTCACACCCGGAAGAATGCCGCCAAAGCGAATATCTGCGGCGCTCGCTGAACCTGTAAAGATCAGCAAGATCATCAGAGCAGAGATTTGCACAAGCGGTTTCATCTTTATCAAACGTTTCTCGACCCAAATTGTTTCGGGTGTTCGCCGAACCGCAAACACCCGAAATCCGTCCAATTAATTGACTGCAGCGATCGATACTGCGTTCAATTGTTGGTTAGCCGTGCCGCTGACCACATTGGAATTCACAACACCGCCCGCGCCGGTGAACGAACCGCCACCGATTGAAGCGTGGTTTTTGCGTTTGCCGACGACAACCCACATGTCATGAATGTTCTGACGCGCAGCAACAGATGCTTCTGCCAATGACGCATTGGAAGCATGCGCAATAGCGACCGCATTCTTCTGCATGTTCAGATGGCCCGCGCCAACATTCACACCAATAACGCCGTTGGCGCCACTGTAAGCCGTTCCGTCAATGCTCGCATCGTTGTTCCCGGCATATGGGTTGATGAACTTCATATGATGCGTGAGTTGCATATTGAAGACTTCAGCATCAACAGAAGCGTGGGCTTTGTTCGTTGACGTAATGACAGCTTCATTTGCTTGAAGATTGATGTCACCTGACAGCACGTTCGTGCCAATAACACCGGTCGCATTCGTGTGAGAACTGCCGCCAATACTTGCATTGTTGTATTCGCCAACAGTTGCAACGCCATTGTGGACAAGTACTTGTTTGTTATCGATGGTGGACATTGCGGCCGAGTCAACGTGGATGTCGCCATCAACATGAATGTAACCGCGAATTTTGATTTTCTTTGAAACCGCAACTCGCTTATCGATTTCCACGCTGTTCTTTCCATCGCTCTTGTGACGATCACGGTGATCGTCTGCCAGGGCGGAACCGCCCATGACCAACAGCGCACTCAGTACGGCTGTTGTTAGTTTTAGGTGTTTCATGAGGATACTCCGTTCAACATGTTTTCAGTTTTGCCATCATGGCCTCGCCCCAACCCCAACGTTGAGAGCAAGCTCGTTGACCAAACGGTTGCCCGATCCCGCAGCGACATTGACTTGAATGACGCCGCTCGCGCCCGTAAACGCAGAATCATCAACTGTGGCCTTACCCCTAGATGCGTCTTGCGACTGCTTGATATAGGCGGAGTCGGACGGCGCCCCTTCTTGCGCAAGAATTCGATCTGACGCAGGCTTTATCGATCCACCCGTTATTATGGAAGCCGCATTTGCGGCACTGTTGTTTGTGCCGGCGAGTACATTCACCATGATCAACCCAGAAGCGTTCTGAAAGGACTGATCCTCGATCGATGCTGACAGCTCGCCCATCTCCTTTACGATCACAGCGAACGGCTGTTGTTCAGCAAGCACATTTGAGTCGGCGCCAACACCTGAAGCTGACTTCAGAAGAGTTGCTGCATTCAATTCGGTGTTTGCTTCGCCCGCGGCAACATTTACTTGAACGATTCCGTGCGCGTCCGAGAACGCACCTTGGCCGATCGTGCTCAAATCATCGGCCTGAGCTGAAGACAGTAACAACCCAACCATGGCCGCAAGCGCGCCCACAAGCGCCCGAAGCTTTGCCATCCGGCTGCTCGAACACTTGATCCATTTCCTTACTGGCATTCCCGCCAACACGCCGCCCCCCAGCTAAGGTGCGGTTGACGCATTCCCAATGGATTACATCACCGCCACTCTGTTCTTTAGGTCAACATGAACACCTGTTCGCAGCACAAGACTCGAACAGGCCTGTCACTTTGAATTCAGTACCTGAGTAACTTTTACCTGGGGGCGACAACGCCCACATCGACCATTGGGATTAGAAAAGGTCGATTTTTTGGGCGCCCGCTCTGCATGCTGATTAAATTGAGCACGCATGCGCGATATCAGTCGGCCGGGGCATCGATTGGTGGTGGAGATTCGTGCCTTAAGGATAACACTTAACGTTAAGCAGACGGGTCGATCGGAAAAACAAACGCATTCGCGTCATTTCCATGGGTTCATTTGCCGTCAGAATTCCTATTTCAATCCTTGAAGATAATTGTGGCCACTTCTGCACATCCTGTTAGTGAGATGCCCAACTTGTCTCACCCATTTGGAGGATAAAGGACTGCTAATCCTGATGAGCCTTAACGTTAAAATTGGAAACGCCTTTGTCATTCCTACTCTCCCAATCATTAATATGAGTAGGCTCACTAGCTTGAGCAGAACGCGCAGAAGGTGTGTTTTCCGATGATAGAAGATCAACCCGACTGGAATTCGATATTTGAGCCGAAATCCAGTCTGTCAATAAAAGGTGCCCTACCCGACACCACGTTAGATGTTGAGAACGAGTTTTCTTCCCTGTTTAACAAGAGCACGCGCGCCCAAAGCCGGGAGTCACTTCGTCGCTACGGCGTCTTCATCTCTGCTGTCATGGAAACGCCCACCCACAAAGATCGTTGGCCCGGAGCGCTCGACCTTCTCTGTCAGCTTCTTGAGGCTGACGCAGCACATATCGGCAAGCTGGAGCGGCAGCGGCATCGGGGCAGAATCGAACACGGGTCCGGCGGAACAGATGTTTATGCGCATTTTTACAATGCACATTACAATAGGTCCGATTTGAGCCATCAGATATTGGAAAGGTTGATCTCACACCAAGTTGTGCGGAGCGACGAAGTCTTTGCCAACAGAGAAATCGAGACCGACCCATTCTACACCGACTGGATGGCTCCCCAGAAACTCTATCACTGCATTTGGGCGGCGCTTTCGATCTCTACACACGATGTGAAGCATCTGACCCTTTTTCGATCAGAAGGCCTTGGCCCTTTTCGCCCAGAGGCCACACACAAGCTCAAATCGCTTCTACCTTACGTCAACCGGGCCGTTCACTTGTCTGAACGGATCGAGTCCCAAGAGCGTGAAACGAATCTTCTTCGCAATATCTTGTCCAGTCTGCCGGTGGGACTATGCCTGTTGCAAGACGGCGGGAAGATTGTTCCGACGAATGATCCGGCCCGCGCATTGCTCAACACGGCAACTTCTGACGCAATGCAAGCCCTGGTTCATTTTGCCCAGCAAGCAAATGGGCCCGAGATCGAAACGGCACCGTCACTTCGTATCCTCAAGGCGGACGGCCAAGGCAGTTTCGTCGTAACGGCGACCAATCCCGTTTCACCGATCGGATCTCCAGTCTTGCTTCTTCATGATCAGCAAGCGGCCCAAACGACGGGAACCGAATGGCTTGCCGATGGATTTGGCCTAACCCCGGCGGAACGGGAAATCGCCGAGCAAATTGCGACCGGCGCAACGACGCAAGACATCGCCAACACGCTCAAAACCTCAATCAACACAGTGCGGGCGCATCTCAAAAACATCTATGCGAAGACCAACACAAACCGTCAGTCGACGCTGATGAAACTTGTGCTCTGCGGGCCGTCGGCGAAAAGCTGAACACGGCTTGGATTGACGGCACGCGTCGTCGCAGGCTTAGACTCTCTGTCTAGATTAGCCTACAGTCCCGCTTCGATTTCTACGAAAGTGCTGGCACACAAATGCAACCATTGGGTCACGGATTCTATTTTCAAGACTGGCACGTCGGGTGGTCTTTCGAGACGCTCACGCGTTCGATTACGGAACCTGATCTTGCAAGTTTCATTGGCCTATCGGGCATGACTGAGGAGCTGTTTACCTCGCTCGACTATTTGGAGAACCACACAGATTATTCGGGCCGCCTGGTTCCCGGCGCGCTGGTTTTTTCGATCGCAGAAGGTCTCGTCATTCCCGCCACAATCTCGCGCACCGGCATTGCGTATCTCGGCTGCGAAATGAATATCGCCGGCCCTACTTTTGTCGGTGACACCGTGCACGTGGAAGGCAAAGTGACCGAGATCAAAGAGACTTCCAAAGGCAATCGGGCTCTTGTCCGAACCGAGAATAAGGTTGTCAAACAAACGGGCGAAGTCGTGATGACCTACACACCATTGCGCATGATGAAGGGACGGCCCACGTGAAAGCGCTCGAAAGTGGTGCGCCGCTGATTGTCTATGTAGACATTAAGAGTCCCTATGCCTTTGTTGCTATTGAACCAACTCTCAATCTTGAGGCCGACCTCGGCGCTCAATTCGATTGGCGTCCATTAACGCTGGATATTCCCAGCTATCTGGGCTCTGCGCGGAAGAGCAAAGGAAAGGTCGTCGAATCCAACCGTACACCGACCCAGTGGAACGGCATTCGCTACGCCTATCGAGACGCCCGGCGTTACGCTGAACGGCAGGGCTATATGTTGAAGGGTACCGAGAAAATATGGGATTCAAGCCTCGCCAATCTCGGCATCATGTGGGTTGTTGAAAGGGCGCGCGCGAAACTCGGCGACTATTTTGCTTCTGTTTATCCGCCCTTTTGGCGGCGCGAGCTGGATATTGAAGATGTTCGCGTTGTCGAAGACTGCCTGAGAGAGGCCGGCGTCGACGCGACCGGCTTTGACACCTACTGCCAAGGCGAGGGACGCGAGCGCCACGATGCGCTGCAGGCTTTGCTGCACCCCGCCGGCATTTATGGTGTGCCTTCCTATGTGTTTGACGGGGAAATACTATTTGGCCGCGAGCACCTGCCTTACATCCGATGGCATCTTGAAGGGCGCAAAGGACCGGCACCCGACATTGCCTATGAGATCAGCGCGTGATGCGTATCTATATCGATTTCAAGTCGCCCTCAGCCTATTTGGCCATGAAGCCAACATTGGCGCTCATCGAGCGGCTGAATCTGAATGTTCAATGGCTACCTTTCATAACAGCGCAATCTCCGATCCCTGCCGAGAAGCCTGAGGAGACACGCGGAGAATCGCATCGACGCGTTCGCGCCATCGCACGGCGTGACACTCATTTGAGATATGCGGCTGTACAAAACATTCCAATGAACTTCCGCGAAACACCAGGTGAAACGGATCTGGCGCTTGGCGCGCTCCTCTTTGCCCACCCCTCCCCCCTGCCCTTCATTCAGAGAGCGTTTGCATCCTATTGGGACGAAGGCCGGGATTTGAATGATGCCGAAGCAATAACAGCGCTCCTGGAAGACACCGGTTACGACGCAGGAAAATTCGGCGCGGACAAATACATTGCCAAGATCGAAACTGTTCAGCAGGAGGCAGAAGAACGCGGTGTTGTCGACACCGTCGCCTACCTGATCAGCGACCAGATCTTTATCGGTCGCGAACATCTCCCATGGATCGAAGAGCTACTCACCTCAGGGAAGGGTTGAGCGCGCCCGGCACGACAAGAGAAAATTATTCCACCGGATACCGCCAAGGTGTTTCAGGCTGTTCGGCTTCTTCATCGATGGCCCACAAGGGCATCGCAATCCCCGGTCCGATATCCTTGAACACCACACGAACCCGCGTACCGATGCCCACTTGCTGAACCAATTCAGGCGGCGCAAGGTTCCCATCCGCCGTTGCCAGGTTCCCTTGGATACGCAGGCCGTCATAGTCGTTCGGCTGGTTCTTCTGTTCGTCAAGTTCGACGAGCAACAACATGTAAGGCGTATGTGGGCGAAAGGCGGATTGAATGGCGTGATGTACTTCGCCATAGGAATAGATGGTGCCGCGCCCACTCACCTTTTCCCATGTGGCATCGGGATGGGCGCAGAACGGACAGGCCGTGGTGGGGGCGTAACGCAACAATCCGCACTTGTCGCACTTCTGCAAGCGCAGTTCGTGATTGCTGCAATGGTTTAAGAAGGCATGGTTTTCCTGATCGATTTCATCGACCCGAACCGGCATGCCAAGATAGTCGCCTTCAAGTGCAGCCATGATCACGCTCCCCTTGCCATAACCATTGCCGATCCCATACCCGGCGTCCCCCAGCCAAGATTGGCGGTGAGTTCAACATCTTTTACCTGTCGGCATCCACCTTCGGCATAGTCGTAAGTATGTCGCCGCCCATCCGGCCCTATGGGGCATGAATCGTCCGCATCGTGACGAAGTTGGCGCACATTCTCGATAACCATATTGATGCCGTGCGTGTACCCTTCGCAGAGATGCCCGCCGCTGGTATTGTTTGGCCGTTCGCCGCCCAGCCCGATGGCCCCAGAACTGACATAGTCGCCGCCCTCGCCCTTTTTGCAGAACCCATAATCTTCAAGCTGCAGCAGCGTCGTGAAAGTGAAGGCGTCGTAAGAGCCGGTCACATCAATGTCTTGTGGCCCGACGCCCGCATTCGACCATAGAATGTCTTTGGCGTAATGCCCGGCAACCGTCGAGATGGGACCGGCCTGGTAATGCATGTCGCTTCGGGGTTTGAGGCACCGGCCAACAACCGAAAGTATGACAGCCGGCGTATGTTTGCAGTCCTTTGCCCGCTCAGCGCGTGTGACCACAATTGCCGTACCATTGTCTGTTTCAACACAGCAGTCGAGCAAATGGACGGGTTTGACAATCATCCGGCTCGACAGCACATCATCTACGGTTAGCCTTTTCTTATAATAGGCCTTCGGATTGTTAGAAGCATGATGCGAATGCGCGACTTTAACGGCGGCAACTTGTTCCGGCGTTGTGCCGTAATCGTACATATGGCGCATGAATGTGTGGCAAAACATCTGTGCCGCGCTCATCAAGCCAATACCGCGATGCATAAGACCCGGGCCTGAAAGGGCGGAACGCCCGCCCCGGCCCGTCCCGCCGATACGCACTTGGCTGAAGCCGTTCATCGCGCGGAAGATCACAACCGTATTGCACATGCCCGCTTCGATGACGCCCATGGCGATCCCGATCAGCGCTTCAATGCTGGAACCACCGCCATATACGTCCATGTGAAAATTAAGCCGCATACCAAGATCGCCGGCGATGGCCGGCGAGGGCGTGGAGTCGTTGTAGCTGTAGGACAACATGCCATCGATATCGCTGGGTTTCAGGCCAGCATCTTCGACCGCCGCCCGAACGGCCCGCGTGCCAAGGGTCCGTGTTGTTACCCCGGACCCTCTGGAATACTCAGTCTCCCCTACGCCGACGATGGCGTACTTGCCACGAAGATATTTCGGAGAATTAGCATCGATTTCTTGGGTCATCGGCAACTCACCGTTTTGAGCATCTATCGGACTACACATTTAGCGTGGTCTTGATAGCAACCGACCTTGCTGAATGTGACCATAAGAAAATCCAGGTTCAAGCATCCCCTACCAAGGATGAATATCGCCGTTCCATTTGTAGAACTTGCCTGAATCTTCTTTTGTCATTCCGGCCAGCACTTTACGGATACCGCTGGCGCTTTCTTCGGCCGTGATCTCTGCATTGGGCCCGCCCATGTCAGTTTGGACATATCCGGGGTGCATAAGACTGACGGTGACTGGATCTTTCTTCCAGTCCAGCGCCAATATCTGTCCTACTTTGCTGACAGCCGCTTTCGTGGTGGAATAGATGTACATGCCGCCGAACGGCCAGGTCGAAGCCGCCAACTGGCTTGTCAATATCATCAGTTTGCCGTTTCCGGATTGGACAAGATGAGGCTTGAACGCCCGCGCTGTCAAAAGCGGCCCAATGGTATTGACGTTCAATGCGCTGTGCCATTCGTCGATGTCCACATCGTCGATGGATTGCTTAGCGCCGCCGACAGCGCCGGCAACAATGATGACTTCGTCAATTGCCCCTTGAATTTTCTTGCCCGCTGCTTCGATAGACGCAGGGTCGGCAATGTCGAGCTGTTCAATTGTTACTTTGTCCGAGCCTCCCGCAACATCGTCCAGCAACTTTGCGGACCGCGTGTCACGCGCACAAGCCACAACCTCATGACCGTCGGCAATATATTGCTTCACAAGTTCCAAACCAATGCCGCGAGTTGCGCCGGCAATCAAAATACGAGCCATGATGAATTCCCTTGATGTCGCCCCTTAGATAGCTGTGTTGGCAGCGCAAAAGTCGAGGCGGTGAAGACAGGAAGTAAATCTCACATGCAACCGGCGCCGGCGCAATATGCGAGTGCGAACTGGCTATGCCTTTGCATCGGCTTGTTGCCACGTGCAAATTTTTTTCTATTGGGCTTGCCGTTTCGCGCGCAGTTGCGCGAAGTGATTTTCCCACTGCTGAACAATGTCTGTTTCCGTTCGTCCCAAGTCATAAGCTGGCGAAACCAATGGTGCAGCCGTGATGACTTCGATCAGAACGATGTTCTTGATCTCGCTCTTCGATCCACGCTTCCGCATGAAGGCGACACCGTCTTCGAATTTTTGGCCATCATTCAAGATCTTGGCGCGCCCTTTAAACCGATACCCCTTGCGCAAAATCGGATCGACAATGTTGATCTCAATTGACGGATTGGCTTTCAAATTCTCAACTGTCTGTGGCGAGCAGACATCCGCAAAGATAAGGTGATCGTCATCCCAAACCGCCGTCGTTCCTTTGGGCGAAAGATTGGGTGAGCCGTCAGCACAAACGGTAGCCACAAACGCCAGCCGCTGCTCGTCAACAACACGTTGCATATCCCGCGATAAAATACCCATGCCTGGCTTTCCCATTTGCTGCGCGGCGCACTTATCCCTTCACCCGATCGACAAGATCAAAGAGATCAGCGTATTTCGCGATGCCTGACGGCTCATCTGGTTGGGCCAGGCGAGAGACGATGATCTCATCCGCGACACCCTCATAATCTTTGATACGTGCTGCGCATTCCTCGGGTGTTCCGGTAATGGTCATCGTATCGATGACCTCTTCGGGCACAAGATCCATCGCTTCTCGCAACCGCTTGGCCGGCATCAGCTCAGCAGCCCGATCCGCAAACGCACTGTATCCCAATTGACGCAACTGTGAATCGTAATAGGGATGCGGAATCGGATGAAACAAATTGCAGATCGATGCGCGTGTTGCTTCACGTGCTTGTTCAGCGTTGCGGTTAACACTGACGATCGAGCCAACAGGAAACGCCAACGCATCAGGGTCCCGTCCCACCGCCTTTGCCGCGGTGCGCGCATTTGGGCGAACAAGGTCGCGGACAAATTCGACCGACGACATAATACCAATGCCGACCCCATCCGATACTTCACCGGCCAGTTTGACCATGTTCGGACCAGAAGCCGAAAGATAAACCGGCAGAGAAGGGCTCGCCGGTTCCCAGGTTGCGCGCCAGCGGATACGGTGCGTATCACCTTGATAGCGGACCCGTTCACCCGCCTTACCGGCAACAACCGCGCGAACAATCTCCATATAGTCACGCATTTTCGCCAGCGGCTTTGATGAGTCGAGCCCCATATAGAGCTCGTTAAAATGCAAATTGCCTGTTCCGACGCCGAGAACAAACCGCCCACCGCTCAGTTCATTAAGGTCGCGCGCCTCAATGCCCGTCATCCAAGGCTCACGTGCATAGGCGTTGACGATATAAGTTCCGACACGAACTTTCTCGGTCGCGTTGATCACTGCGGCCGCGGTAATGGTCGCACTTCGTCCCGCTTCAACCGTATAGATGGTGCTGCACCCAGCAGCCTCGCCCTCACGAGCGACCGTCGTAATGGTCTTTATTGAGTTTTCAAAACCCAACATCATCCCAATGCGCATTACTGTATCTCCTCACCGCCGCGTTTTCCTTTCAGCAGGTGATACCACAGATAGGACGCATAAGAACGCTCAAACGCGACACCACTGGACGGCAAGAGCCGAAACGCCGTTTGGCAACTTTTTGGCCTGACGCGAATTCGGTGATTTTTAGGTCATCACGCTTCATCGCTGAACAAGTTCGGCACCCGTTCTAGAATGCCGCGCACATGTTCGTAGCCAATTTCAATTGCGCGCTCGAAAGCGGTCCAGTCTCGAATGCCGATGTCATCGACGGGCGGGACAAAGTAAGTATCGACCAATCGGCGTGATTGCTTTGTTTGCGTTTCGCTGTTCACTGTCCCCACGCGCATTAATACGTTTACAATGCCGGGATCGTTTTGACGGACAGGATCCATCGTGCGCCATGTTTCTTCTTCATCGTCTGACCGATCCACATAGAGCGTTCGATTACCCCCGACATCGACACCAACGATCGGCCCGCGTCCCATTTCCGACATGACATCTGCCGGAAAATTGTTCATGACAGCACCATCGGCCAAAACATGACCGTTGCTCTCGACAGGCGGTAAAATACCGGGAATCGCAATGCTGGCCCTGAGCGCCCGCCAAATTGCCCCTTCCCGATGAATATGGTTTCGGCCTTCGGTCAAATCTGAAGAGACGCAATAGAACGTTCGCCAAAGATCCTCGATCGCATGATCGCCAAATGTTTCGCGAAGCAGTGATGTCACCTTGCGTCCCCGCATAAGGGCGATCCGGGGCACGGCATAATCCGACAGCGGATCAATTTTCACGAACGCCTCTCTCATCCGGAACTCAAGTTCATCATCGTCCCATCCGCAAGCCAGACCCGCACCGACAATGGCCCCCATGCTGGTGCCCCCCACCAGATCAAATCTGAGCCCCTTCTCCCGCAAGGCTCGAATGGCGCCGAGATGCGCGAACCCACGGGCCCCTCCCCCGGCCAGGACCAATCCCAAGGCCTGACCCGTCACATGATTACTGAATCGCTGAATATCATTCGTCCGTGTCGGCCGCACATGATGATGGAAATGGCTCTTAAACCCCGTTAGCCAACCTGGCGGTGATGACGGGAAGGCAACATGGTTTTCATGAAGGAAAACGAGTTCAACGCGATTGCGGAATTTGTTCAATAAGGACTCGATGATCGGAGATTTCCGAAATTGGGCATCTTGGCCAACAACCAAAAAGATACGATCGGCTTGTCGCAAACACAGTCGCGTCCACGCGTCCATCTCTGCAGTCGCGCGATAGAAAACAAAGTCGTTGTCGCGCTCTAACGTCTGGAACCAATCAACGCTTTTACTCTGTTCATCTTGCGTGCACAGATGAACATGCTTGCCCTGAGCGCGCATAAAGCCAAGCGTTTGCTCGATGACTTCGGAGCAAATGTTCGCATTCGCTGCCGGTATGAAACAGTAATTGCGTACCGAGTGGCGTGGCCTCTCTTGCTTGATGGTCCGCGTCAATCGGCCCGCCAACAGCGCCAGCATGTTTTTTAACAGTTGAGGGTATTTCTCCGAGACACGATCAAATGCCTGCTTTGACAGACGCAAAAGTTCCGTGTCTCTCAATGCGACCAAAGTCGCGGAACGCGGGGCCCCTGTGATCAAAGACAATTCTCCGACCAATCCCCCTGTCGAAATCTTGGTGACGGTGTGTTGTCGGCCGTCTTTTTCGTCGACCTCGATACCCAAGGCCCCGGAGAGTACGACGAACAAAGCGTCTCCCCTCTCACCCTCAACAACGAGGGGGCGGCCACCAGGAAGACTCATCCAATCAAGATAGTCGCTAATCTCGGTCAGCGCCGCGTCATCTAATTCTGCAAACAGCGCCAGACTGCACAGCCGCGTTTCCACATGGACGCGCCAATTCATGCTATCTGCTGAAGCTCTGTGGTCGGACATAGACGACGGACCGAAAAAGCGAAAGTGACCAGACACCAATATCGTAGCGCGACGCGAGCTGGCTTAACAGAAGGCAAAGCGCAAAAAGACATAGGCGCCAACACATGCTCACATGTGCTGACGCCTGGCCATAATGGACCGCAGTATGAGGTCTTCTTACTGGCTTGAAAGCGTTGTTTTTTCGACCACGAGGTCACCCTTTAGCTGCTTGGCATTTTCTTCAAAGATCGTGCCAAGCTTCTCAAGGGACTGTACCGGGATCGGGACCAAATCTTCGACGGCCATTTTTGCGGGAAGGCCCCGGCCGATCTCTTTTGTCGAAGCAAAGCAAGAGACATTTTCTTGTGTGCCCGGCGCCGGCAGCACGAGATCGAATGTGCCGCTGCGGTTGGGCGGCACGCTGACCGTGTCACCACTCTTCACGAGGGGATCGGGCTGGAACCGATTGGGGAAGATCCTGGCAACAGCGCCTGACGCATCTTGAAGATAACAGTAGGCAAACACATTGCTGCTCGAACTGAGGTTAAAGAAGACCTGACCGCCTGGACGGCGATCCGGCGCCATCAGCGCAAGATTGAAACTCAAGGGACGGACACTCGGGTCGCGTTCCGTCGCTTGCGGCAAGGAGGCGACCTTGGCGACAGGTGCTGCCGGCTTTTCTTGTTTAGGCGCTGCTTGCGGCTCTGGTTGAGGTACGGGTGCCGAAAGCGACGCTTGTTGACGGTAGCTTCCTTTGTCGGAACGCCAATCCGTCATTCTTTCATAAAGAGGGAAATCGACAGCCGGCGATGCACTGAGGCCACGGTCTGCACGATAAGATTTGACGGCGTTTCCCAGGGTTGCTGTCGGCATGCCGTCCAGTTGACCTTGGAAATAACCAAGCCGTGCAAGACGGCGCTGGACAAAAACGACCCGCTCCGGTGCGGACATGTCAAAGAAGATGTCTTTACGTGCTTTTGCTGCGGCGGGATCGGTGTGTTCTGCGCCCAAACACTGCCAGTAGGGGGCACCGGTCAAACGTCCGAGAATTTCAATGCCGTTCAATTCGACCAACGCCCGCACGGCTTGCGGCACGCCGTCATTGCGGCTGGCATTGACTTCAAAATTGGCGCCGAATTTTTTGATCAGCCCGCCAACTTGCGCACCTGCCGATTTAGACTGAAGAACGATTTCGTTTCCGGCATGCGCGCGATTGATCAGCGTGCGCTGCATCAGGTTTCCGACAGTCAGATCAACCGACACTGTCGAATAGGCAGCGCCGACACCGCCGCCGCCGTTGGCCAAGGGTGTGCCAACGCCAACATTGGCGGTGTTCTCAACAACATTGTTCGCGAAACCAGAAATAGCGCCGCGGATGTAATAGGCTGGGATGTAAAATCCGCTTTTGTTCGAGAGCGTCCAGAGGCCCTGTTCAGGCGCCAATTGGTTGGGATTGTAATCTGTTACGCGGAAAGCGCCGCTGCGTTGCGACATCTTCGAAATCGCCGTCTGAAGCCAGAAATCACTTCCAACAAACGCGCGGCCCGTGAAGTCCGGGACTCCGGTTACGGCGATGGTGACGCCGGATACGCCGTAATCAGAGAACATTTCGTCCATGCACTGAAGCGGCTGCTCAAATTGCGTAGTTGACGGCGTCGGCGCCTGATTTGGCCGGGCCACCCCGCTCACACCTTCTGAGTTAAAGGTCGAGCAACCGCTGAGGAGCATACCGAGCGTTGCGATCCATGTTGACGTCTTCCGAAACATTGGCCTGTTCCCCTTTTTTGGGCCGCTTTAGGCAATCCTGCAGAATGGATGCCTAGTTTTCAACCGGTTTGCCTTGGGCGACTTCCGTTACACTGCCTGAAACGTCGGTTTCGACCAACTGATTCGATGCAACATTGCCATCGCCATTCTGGATATTGACAACATAACTTACTGGTACGAGCCCGGAACCCGAAGGCAGGACAAAGCGCATTTGACCGTCAGGACCAGTCTCAAACTGGAACGGCTGTTCGCTTTCTCGAGCCTGTTGGGCCTGTTGTTGCGCCTGCAATTCCAATTGTTGTTGTTGCTGTTCTGCGAGTGTTTGCAATGCAAAAGCCTGTAGCTGCTGAGCCTCAAGGGCCTCGCGTTGCAAACGGATTTGTTCGCCCTGAATGGCGGTATTGCTGGCTTCAGCCCGGGCATTACGCACTTCATTGGACTGGGCGAACGTTTGGCCGGAGAGCGTCGGAGCTGACTGAGCCATGGCTGAACCGGCACCGAGTGCGAGAAAAATGGCTAAGCTGGCTTTGAGTGTGTTGCGCATGACGTAGTCCTTTCGTTTGTGTTGATCCTAATTTCTCTCAAAACCGGCCCTGCCGAAGTGCTCCAGAGCACATGGCGAAGAAAAAAGTGCCCATTGAAGAAAAAGAAGAAAAAGGCCGCTCCGAGGAGCGGCCTTTGGTTTGAGGGATGGGAAGCAGTGTTGGAGCTCTGGGCTTACCACTTCTTGGAAGGCTTTTTCGGCAGGGTGTAAGGCAGGATCTTGTAGACCGGAACTGTTGACGTGGTCGTACCGGTTTGGTTGATGGCCGCTCCGTTGGCCGCGAAGTTGCCGTAACCGAACTGATCGTTGGTCTGCGCACCGATCGTGCCAGCCTGGCCAACCAAAGCCGTGCCTTTACCGAAAGCATTCGCAAAGCCGTTCTGGTTGATCTGAGCGTTGTTCGTAGCGGCATTGCCGACGCCGTTCTGGAAGTTGACCTGGGCACCGATGGTTCCAGCATTGTTCACTTGAGCCAAACTCGGCAGCTTGCCGTGGTGGCCCGTTGCGTTAGCCGCACCGTTTTGGTTGATAAAAGCGTTGTTCGAAGCTTGGTTGAAGTCACCGATTTGGGTGTTGGATTGAACACCGATGGTAGCGTTGTTGTTGACGGCAGCGGTCTGAGCAAAAGCAGCCGAAGAGCTAAGAGCGATAAGAGCAGCAAGAGCGATCGTTTTCATGGGTCTGGGTCCTTTGGTTTCACGTCGTTTCAAAAACTGGGTTTCAAGATTTGGGTTCAAGTTCGTGTCTTGATGACGAGATCCACATTAGGCGCCCCCACTCCCGCCCGCTGTGCTCTAGAAAACAGGGCCGAAATCTTTTCTGATTTTTTTCCTCTTAGGCGTTAGCAATCTGCTTACTGTCGTCCTCGGACGCGCTTAATCGCGAATCGGCCTGCCTTCGCCCGCGCGAAGCCAAGGCTTCGCGCAGATAGGAGATCCACATCCTCAGTGCTCAAAACATTTTCACAGGGGTTATGGATCCCAGATAATCGCTAACGCGAATTCTGGGATGACGTCCCACAAAGAAGCATCGCTCATCCCGGACGTTAGGCGAGCCCATCCCGCAAGGGATGAAGGCGAGACTTACGATCCGGGATCTCGTGCCACGTGCTCCGTCCGCAATGACACCGGCTCATCCGCTGAACCAGTTCCCGGATGCCGAGCTTCGCACGTCAAAACCTATCGGTTTTGAGCTCAACTAGACTCCAGGATGAGCGGAAAAAGAAACGGCTGCTCCGATGAAACTGCGGTCGTCTTGTTCCGTACAGAGAATTAATCAATCACTTCGATGACGAGAGAGCAATGATCCGATAAATCCCTTAGGAAGGCGTCTCGCGCAGACTTGCCCTTATCAACCCATCCATTCACAGCGACACTAAATTCTTCGCCATCAGCCTCCCTATCGCCCAAGTTCTTGATATTGAGCACATCACTTACCATCACATGATCAAGGTCAGAGGTCATAGAACGACCCAATTTTTTCCATGTAACATCGTGGCTCTTCTTCAGCAGACGCATGCTGTTCTTGTCTGCAAATTTTCCTAAGGAATCGATTTCTTTTTCCTCTTTAACGATCTTATCTGCAACACGCCTGCTAGGATAATTCAAACCCATCGTATTATAGTCACCCATAACAATAAGGCGTTCCCGCTGGTTTCCAACTTTCTTGTCTAAGCTATTGCGGAGACTCCAGACCTTTTCGAACATTTCAAATCGATTTCCGAAATCCCGCGCTTCGGTTCCACTGTCCGTATGCAGGAACAGAACATTATACCAAGTGCCGCCTTTCTTAACTGACAACAATGCTCCAGGACGCAAATAAGGGTTGTACAAACGAAACTGCCTTTTTTGAGAGAACACTGCCTGATCAAAAGCGTTTCTACGCCATCCCACCAAAATCTCTTTGTTGTTTCTATCTTTACCGTCCTGTCCCTCAGTAAAACCAAAGTCAAACTCCGGAAATTCATCATCCATTAAACCCAGAATGTCTACAGACTCGATTTCCATCAATCCAAATATTGATGGTGATTGCATCTTTACATGCTTTGCAACTGCTTTGACCCGGCGTTTCAATGCCGCCGGGCTGCTGGGCTTTTTTCCGAATTCTTTGATATTCCATGATGAAATACGAAACGACATTTTGTTCTCCCTGTATCATCGAATTGGTCCGGATGCCGACACTCTACCAGATTGCAAACGAGTTTCGATCTCTTTATGATTGCATCTCATTTCAGACAAAAAATGCAACCCTGACTCTCGACGTGTCTTCTTAGCGGTTCGGGTGCGCGTGCGGTAGTCTTTGAAGCATGGCCGCCGCGGTGCATGCAAAAACATTGCGCAAACAAAAGAAAACAGCCGCTCTTTCATAAGAGCGGCTGTTTCTGCTTGGGTACAGGGACCGGGGAAAATCGGAACGTCCGTCCGTTAGTTTGACAATCCGGTTTGATTGACCCCAAGCAAATTGCTGGCAAAGTTGTTGTCGCCGTTCTGCACATTCACTTGCGTGCCGACCGCAACTTGGTTTCTGACCAAACCGCTGAGATAGCTCGGTCCGCTGACCGCGCCCAACTGATTAATCTGAGCGGTGTTGGCGGCAACATTGCCGTTACCGTTTTGAATGTTGAGCTGCGTGCCGACGGCCACATTGTTGCTCGACAATCCACCGCCTTGTCCGAACCCATTTTGGTTCGTCAAAATCGTATTGTCCGCAACATTGCCGCTGCCGTTTTGCACATTCACCTGTGTGCCAACGACGGTGCTGTTGTCGACGATCGGCTCGTCACCGAACAAAGACTTGAGCGTACCGGCAACACGGCGTTCTTGGGTGCTGGAAGGGTAGCCGGATTTCGGCGTGTAGCTGGAAACACTGGAAGGTCCGGATTTACCGGTCTGGCCAGCCTGAACAATCGCAGCATTGTTGAAGGCAGCATTGCCAAAGCCTTGTTGGTTGTTGATCTGGGCGCCAAGAATACCAGTGTTGGACTGGGCCTGGGCGAAAGCGCCGGTGCTGACCATCGGCAAGCAGAGCGCAAGAGCAATAAGGGTCTTTTTCATGGGTTAATCTCCTAAGTGTCTGTTTGGGCGTACTGGGTTGATGACAAGATCGAAAATGCCCCATCCGCCGGCCCTATGCTGTGCTGCAGAAAACAGGGGCACATTTTTTCTGTTTTTTCGATTTTCTTTGTGATCTTGAAGCCGCCTTTCCTCCTCAGACAGACCGCTGAGACGACCTCAAAGGGGATGCCTCCTAGGCCCGACGCAAAGAAAAACGGCCGCTCAAATGAGCGGCCGTTGAGGTTAGGGATTGAGATCAAGCCTTAGTCGAGATGAGGCATCTTCGGCATTTCAGGCATTTTCGGCATCTCTGGCATCTTCATTTTAGGCATCTTTGGCAATTCCTTTTTAGGAAGCTTTTTCCAGTCATAGCCCTTTGGAAGCTTCTTCTCAGGATATTTCGGCAAAGAGCAGCACACGACGTGAGGCGCAACAGCCGTGGCTGTACCGGTTTGCGTGATTGCAGCGCCGTTGGCAGCAAAATTGCCATATCCGTGCTGGTCATTGATCTGCGCGCCGATCGTGGCAGCCTGGCCGACGAGAGCCGTCGCACCACCGAAAGCATTGGCGGCACCGAACTGGGTGATCTGAGCGTCGTTTGTGGCGAAATTGCCAACACCACCCTGGAAGTTAACCTGGGCGCCAATGGTTGCATTGCCGTTGACTTGTGCCAGGCCGCCAGGAAAGCCGCCTTGAGCGTTAGCAACGCCCGTCTGGGCAATGGCCGCGTTGTTGGAAGCTTGGTTGAAATCACCGACTTGGGTGTTCGATTGAACGCCGATCGTGGCGGAATTGTTGACAACGGCTGTCTGAGCGAAAGCCGCCGAAGAGCTAAGAGCGATAAGAGCAGCAAGAGCGATCGTTTTCATGGGTCTAGTCCTTTGGGTTAGGTCTCGATGGGAGTTTGGGTTTCAAAGTTCGGGTTCAGGGTTTGTGTCTTAATGACGAGACCCACCTTGCCCCACGCGCCTCGGCCCCGCTGTGCTCTGGAAAACAGGGGCAGAATTTTCCGTTTTTTGTGAAGCCTCAGCGAAACACAGCCCATCCCGGACGTTAGGCGAGCCCATCCCGTTAGGGATGACGGCGAGACTTACGATCCGGGATCTCGAGCCACAGACTCCGTCCGGAATGACAGCTTCTCAACATTCGCTGAATCAGATCCCGGATGCCAAGTTTCGCAATTCAAAACCTATCGGTTTTGAGCTCATCTAGGCTCCGGGATGAACGAAGAAACTCAAACAAAGAAAAACGGCCGCTCCGATGAAGGAGCGGCCGTCTTGTTCCGTACAGAGATTGTAAGTTAGATCACTTACAGTTCCTTGCGGACACTGATGGCGATGACATGTGAATTGACATTGCGCAATCCAACAACCGTTTCGTAGTCGACAAATCCCGACCACCCGTTTGCAAACTGCGCGGCAACACCGGCCCCGAGACGGCCGCGGTTTTTGTCACGTGCATTTGCTAGAACGGTAATTGGAAATGCCGCTGCAGTGACCGTATCGTTTGCAAATCGGACACCAACTATCTGGGCATCGTTCTCAAATTCATGTTCCCACTCACCTCGTACATAGGGAATCAAGATGCCAAAATCTTGGCTCATCGTTGTTGATGCTTGTGCGCCGACACCGAGCGTCAGACTTTCACTTTCTTGATCATCAAACTTGAGATTAAGGCCGGCGGCACCGGTCTCCGTGAATCCATTCACGTCTTGTTTGATGTAAGTCGCACGAATGGTCGGCCCATAAGAAATATTATTGTGAACCAATTCATAACCGCTGTTGAGACTAGCCGAGAGTTGGTGTGCATCGGTCTCCGCCCGAGCCGATCTGCTCACAGGAACATTATTTGCTTCGGTGTACACAACGTTCCGGACCGACTTGTAGTCGATGTGGCTGTAGCTGACCAAGCCAGACGCGTAGAGCGCTTGTGTGAAGCGATAAAGCGCGTAACCGGACAGTGTGATGGTATCGCCGTCGAGTTCACCGTCATTATTGTCAAGATCGATCTCGCTTCCGGTGTAACCCGCCGCAAGGCCAAGCACTAATTTGTCCGTGAACGCACGATCGGCACCGGCGGTTATTGTGAATCCGTCGAAATCAAAGCCATCCTCCAAAGTTGAGGCGTCTTGGTTTCCGGTGAAAAAATAGCCCGTCAGGAATGCAGAAAAATCGCTTCCCAAACTGGACGTTGCATCAAATCCTGCGTTTCCAGACGCGTCTGCAACCCGGATGAGTCTAGGATATCGTTGAGAGCGCGCGACTTTCATGGTCTGGCTGGAGGCCATTGCATTCAGGCGCGCCGAAACGGCTCCAGTTTGGGGAGCCACCGTTCCGGCAATGACGGCATCTTGAGATGAAACTTCTTCACCGGCAATGGCCTGGAGCGCCCCTTGCACCGCGCTGGTTTGATTTGCCACAGCTAGCGTCGCGACACTGTTGCAGCGCAATCTTAGATCGTCGGCATCGGTGCCGGCCGCCGGAACGTTGGTGGTGTTCAACGCGGGACAAAGTCCACCAGCAAAAATGTTGTTTTCAACACTAAGTTGGTTCGAATTTGCGCCTTGCGTCTGCGCAGCAGCCGGCAGGGCCATCAAAACCACCGCAAGCGGGCATACAACGCGTGAAATCAGAGACTTAAGCGCCAAAGCGCCTCCTGTATGAATAGACATGAACCCTCCCATACGGCTCAAAAAAAGTGGCGATGCAAAAATAACGATTGCCGCCCGAATTGTGCTTAAAAACACAGAATGACGCCAGACTCAACGCTACGATGGGGGCTGATGCCCCTCGAAAAATGCTTGAAACTCGAAATGGAACTAAAGAAAGGAACGATAGACGAAATCAGCAAAGTTTACGATAGGCCGATTCTGCGTGCAAACTAATACCTGTCGATGGCGCTCAGGCGAGCTATACTGATTAACCTATGTTAAAACGCCAAAGGGGCTGGACGCAAGATCGAGAGGATCACCGGTAAGCCGGTACTTTGTTGGTCGCTCGTGCAAGGGGACGAAAGATGATCAGACTGCGGAAAAACTCACCGGGATTACTTGTCCGGCTCGCCACGCGCAAGCAATTGGCATGCTTTGCAGCGATTCTCATCGCATTTTCCTCCGTACCGGGAAATCTGACTGCACGCGCTGCGGGAACCGGTGAGGTTTCTGATTCCTTCAAAGTTGTTGATTGCCTCCTGCCGGGGCAGGTCATGAAACTCGGCCGGCAAATGACTTATGCAACACAGCGGCGGCCAGCACGCCTTTCAGTGGGTGTGTGCGAAACACGTGGCGGCGAATATGTCGCTTATGACCGGACCAGTTCAGGCGCGTCCCTCAATGTCTGGATGCCGCTTGCCGCCGGTGGCGACGCCAAAGCTCAGCTCTATGTGGGTCAACTCTCCGAACAAGGCATCAACGGTGTTCCGGACTATGAAATGGCCAAGCTCTGGTATGAGCGCGCCGCCGCCCAGGGCAGTTCAGCCGCCATGTTCAATCTGGGCCATATGTACGAACAAGGCAAAGGCGTCGCAAAGAACAAAGCCAAAGCCACCGAATGGTATAGCAAGGCCTATGGCGTGGATGCCGGTGACGTCGGCACCTTCGTTGCGTTCGGCGGCACCGAGCGCCTGCAAACGTTGCAACGTGACGTTTCACGGAAAAGCGCCGAAATCCAAAACCTCAAGAAAACAGTTTCAGCCCTTGAGACAGAGGCCGCATCCGCAGAAACACAGCGCCGCAACCTATCTGAACAACTGAAGACAAAAGAAGCTTCCCTTCAGGAAGCGTCTCAAACCATTGCGCGCATGACGCAAGATCTGTCTGCGGCCCGCACACAAAATGCAAGCGCGGTGACCGATTATCGCGAAGCGCTGAAACGCGTGGACGCGGAAACCGCCGCAACCGACCCGCAACGTGAGGCGCTTGCCGAACGCGAAGCGGAACTCGATGCTGAAGCGCGCGAATTGGCCAAGGCCCGCCAACAACTTGAAGAAGAAATGGCGCGTGAGCTCGGCAAAGTCGATGCTATCAAGAGTGCATTCGGCGAACTTGAAGCGCTGCGCAGCGCCGTCAACGATGAGCGGCAGCAGCTCGCGTCCCTGCAGTCGCAAAAGGCAGCGGCTGCCGCACAGAAGAACGCTGATGCCGAACAACTCGCCGACTTGCGCCGAGACTTGGACAAACAACTGGCTGACCTCGCCAAGCAAGAAGCCGCCCTTGCGGCACGCGAGAAAGACCTTGCCGAAAATCTGTCGTCCCAAACTGCAAGTACACAAGCCTCAGAAAGGGATCTGCAGAAACGGCAAGAAAAAATCGCTGAGGAGCAAACCGATCTCGCCGCGGCACGGCAGGAATTGGCGGACGAGATCGCCTTGCTCGACCAAAAACGTGCGGCCCAGACCAAACGGGAATCCGATTTTGCCGCGCTGCAAGATCAGATCAGCGCCCAATTGGGGCTTCTGGCAAAACGCGAAGCCGCCCTTAAGGAACGGCAATCGCAACTGGCCGACACGGCGCGTCAGGCAGCCACCACAGATCAGTCGGCTTTGGCGGCTTTAGCCGAACTTGAAAGAAGCCAAGGCGAATTAGCGGCAGAATCCGCACGGGTCGACCAAGAGCGCAAAACGTTGGCGCAAGAATCGACAGCCCTGCAGAAGAAACTGACCGAAATCGAAAAGGCGGAAGCAGCACTGGCGGATCGGTCCGCTGATTTTAAGGCCCGTGTCGCCGCTCTCAACGCGCGAGAGCAGGAAGTTGCAGCGCGGGAGCAGAAGGCCGCCCAGCTTGAGACCTCCGCCCGCGATGCCCAGAAGAAATTGGCGGCGCTCGAAGAAATACTGTCCGGCAGTCAGCGCTCGCTCGGTTCAGGCGAGGACACGACATCGGCAATAAGCCCTGCTGAACCGCGTATGCGGATCGATTTTGGCGAGTACCATGCCATCCTGATTGGCAATGCCAACTATCAGGACCCCAAATGGACCGACTTGGACACGCCCCATAACGACGTAAAACGCATCGACGAGATCCTGCGCGATCGTTATGGCTTTAACACGACGGTTATCCTGGACGGCACGCGAAATCAGATCTTAGAGGCCATCGAAGAAGCCAACGAGAACCTGAAGTCGCAAGACAATCTTCTTATCTATTATGCCGGACACGGAACATATGAAGACGTAACCAAAACCGGTTTCTGGGAACCTTCGGATGCGGTTGCCGGTGCCCGCCGCAATTCAATTTCCGCCGACGACATCAATCGCTTCTTGAGCACCGTGGAAGCGGGCAATGTTCTGGTGGTATCTGATTCCTGCTACTCGGGTGCCTTCGCACGCGGCGTGGTCGAACAGATGAAGACCGTGAATGAGCTGTCGGAGCGCGAAAAATTCTACGCTGTGCTGGCTGCCAAAAGAAGCCGCACGGTGATGACGGCCGGCGGTCTGGCGCCTGTCTCCGACAATCTCGGGAACGGCCATTCCCTGTTCGCACGCGCCTTTATCAATGCGCTGGTGGACAATGGCCGGGTCGTGCATGGCCGCGAATTGTTCGGCCGTGTCCACAATGTGGTTGTGAACAGCGGCATCGCGTCGAAATTCGACCAAGAGCCCCGCTACGCCGATTTGCAGTTCTCAGGACATGAAGGCGGCGACTTCGTCTTTGTGCCGGAAGGATAAAAGTATCGTCGCATCTCGCCACTACCACGAAAACATGTCGGGCGAATTCTAAGCAATTTGGGCTTTGAGATGTATGTCGACCAAGGGTAGAGCAACGGCAAGTTTGGTCCGTTGATGTGCCGTGGGCAGCATCGAATACGCACAGAAATTCACGATCTTTCAGTGTCGGAAGAACACGTACCCTGTGCTACTGCCTTGAAGACGCTAATGTAGAATTTGATTACAATGAAATGTCATCTAGGAGCAGCATCACTGTGCCAACGCCTAACTACTTTGTGTATAAAGCTGTCTTGCGAACCTGGTTTGACCATGTTGATGTGATTCGCATCAATTGGGGTAGCTCTTTCGTCACATAACTTATCAACGCTTCTTTTTGGTACAACAACTTCTCCCCAAATCATGCCAAGGAATTTTGAGCCGGTCGCAACCTTTTCGTACGCGCATTTGATCTTGATTTTGCCTCTAACCTTATCTCTCCAACTATCGCGAATAGACTCCAGAAATTTGTTACCATCCCTCGGCTGGCGCAGTTGCGACACCAAATTGCCAGCACCGATAACCCTTACAATGTCGGCTAGATATGAACCGTCCCAAGGAGTACCAAACATAAAAACTCCTTTGACTCTCTGCATCAATTCTGGATACCGCAAGATGGCTTGTGCTGTAACAATTCCACCAAGACTGTGTGCAATTACCAAGATGTGATCGTACTTCCGTATGTTGATCGATTGATCCAGAAGGTCAGTGCCCAGCATTTCAGCGAGACCATCGATCCCATACCCGTCGCTGAAAATCTTGGATGGATACTCATAGACCAGCACATCAGAGTGATCGAAATGAGAATCGCTGCGCATAATCTGTGGCCAAAACTTGTTTGTTTCTTTGTTTAGCCAAGTATCGAAAGCATTTCCTGTTAGACCATCAACGAAGATGGTCAAAGTACTCTTGTTTGAAAGCTTACCAACCACAATTGGTTCCGCGACAGACGCTTCGTAATGTACGCAAGTGAACAGAATCGTTAGGGCAACGAGTCGTAGTTTTGCGATCATCCAATTATCTCGTATTAATTGTTCTTAGAATTAACTCTAATTGCGAGGGAAAACAAACTCAATAGCGCTGGTCATTCTGTGCAATTGGTAATGTCAAAGCAGCACCAGAAGAAGAACGGTTCCTGGCTAAACGTCGATCATTGACGCAGTTGGCAGACACACCGCCAATCAAATCCCCTTTTTTTCGGGCGTTATTGGGCGCATAATCGCGCCAACAACGAGATTCTGCGAAAATCGGGATAGGAAACGCTCATGGCTGATTACGATCTGATCATCAAGAATGGCGAGCTTTATGACGGCAGCGGCAGCGAGGCCAGGCGCTGCGATGTGGCGATCAAGGATGGGATGATCGCGAAAGTCGCGCCGACCATCGAAGGGTCGTCGGAACGCACGATCGATGCGGAGGGAAAGATCGTGACGCCCGGCTTTGTCGATGTGCATACCCATTATGATGGCCAGGCCACCTGGGACGATCATCTGAACCCGTCTTCGAACCTGGGCACAACGACGGTGGTCATGGGCAATTGCGGGGTCGGCTTTGCACCGTGCCGCAAAGAAGATCACCAAGTGCTGGTCAAATTGATGGAAGGCGTAGAAGAGATTCCCGGTACGGCCATGGACGAAGGTCTGCCATGGACGTGGGAAACTTTCCCGGAATATCTCGACGCGCTTGAAGCACGCAAGAGAGACATTGATGTGGCGGCATTGTTCCCCCATGCGCCGCTGCGCGTTTATGTGATGGGCGAACGCGCGCTCAATCGCGAACCCGCCAACGAAGACGACATTGTAAAGATGCGCGCGATGATCAAAGAAGGGATTGATGCAGGCGCTGTCGGCTTTTCCACATCACGTACGCTGGTCCATCGGAGCAGCACGGGTGATTTCATCCCGACTTATCAGGCCGCGACAACCGAGCTCAAACAATTGGGTGAAGCTTTGTCCGGTGACAAAGGCAGCGTCTTTCAATTCATTTCCGATTGGGTCGATGCCGACGACGAGTTCAGCATTCTAAAAGACACGAGCGCCAAGACGGGCGCCAAGGGCACCTTCACGCTGGTGGATGCGGGTGGCGCCACCGGTGACGGGAATGCCGCGGCACAGCCAGGCCAATGGCGTGAACAGCTTAATCGTCTTGAGGCCGCGCAGGCCGAAGGCCTCGATATTCGCGGCCAGGTTCTGTCGCGCCCCATCGGCATTTTAATGGGCCTGCCAGGATCCATGCACAGTTTTTATCGCCGGCCGAGTTTTGCGCAGTTCGATAATCTGCCACTCGCGGAACGGATCCAGAAACTGTCGGATCCCAAAGTCAAGAAACAAGTCCTGAGCGAAGACAATGATAACCCCCACGTCTTTGTTGAGATCTTCAACAAGCGGTTCAAGAACATGTATCCGTTGGAAGATCCCATCAACTACTTGCCCAGCAGGGATGACTCCGTGGCTGCCGTTGCCGCACGTGAGGGCCGCGACCCGGAAGAATGGCTCTACGACTATTTCCTCGCCAATGACGGCGCGAACCTGGTCTATATCCCCGCTGTCAATTTCACGGAAAATATTCCGGATTTGCTGACCCATCCGTATACGGTATCCGCCCTCGGCGATGGCGGAGCGCATGTGGGCTCGATCTGCGATACCAGCGCCAATGTTTATGTGCTGACCAAATGGGTGAAAGAAAAAGGCCGGATTGGGTTGAGCGAAGCCATCCACTTGCTGTGCCGCCAACCAGCCGAGCTTTATTCATTGCTGGATCGCGGCTTGGTTGCTGAAGGCTTGAAGGCCGACATCAATATCATCGACTTCGACGCCCTTAAGCTTCACACGCCACACGTTGTTTACGACTTGCCGGCGGGCGGCAAACGGTTCCTGCAAAATGCTGACGGAATCATTGCGACGGTCAAAGCTGGCAAGATCATTTACGAAAATAACAAAGCCACCGGCGCATTGCCTGGCAAATTACTGCGCGGTCAACAACGCGATCCGCGCGTCTGAGCTGAGGACCAGCTGGACGGCGAGGCGCTGTGTCCGGTTGGGCACGGCGCACTAACTCATACCGCCGCGCGCGCCGCCGCTGACTGTGATTACTTGGCCGGTTACATAGTTCGATAAGGGCGAACAGAGCCAGAAGATGGCATCAGCGGCTTCTTGGATGGACCCGCTCCGGCCGAGCGCCACACTTGGGTTCCGCTGAGTTGCATAAATTTCTTCGTTCGTCGGCACATGGTCGGGATCGATTTTCATGCCGAAACGTTCGGCCTGTTTATGCGGCATGCCGACGTGAATTTTACGGCCGCCCGTTTCAATCACTTCTCGGTCTGACTGGGGCTGGCCGAATCGCGTTTGAATGACACCGAAGGCAACGGCGTTCGAATTCACGCGGTACTTACCCCACTCTTGCGCCAAGGTTCGCATCAGCCCCAACATGCCGGCTTTAGCGGACGCGTAATTGCCTGCGCCCATCAGCCCCCATTGCCCCGCAAGGGAAGAGACCAGAACAAACTTTCGGTGGCTCGGCGCATTATTCCCCTCTTCCGCTTGCGCGGTATCACGGAACAGCGGTGCGCAGGCCCGCGCCAAACGAAACGGCACAATCAAATGAATGTCGAGCATGGCCTGAAATTGTTCGTCGGTCATGGCGTGAACCCCGCCGTCCCAAGCATAGCCTGCGTTGTTCACAACAATATCGACGCGGCCTTGTTCCGCCAGGGTGTCTGACACGAGCGCATCGCATTGGCCCTCAGCGACCAGATCGCCGACAAAGGTACTGGCTCGCCCCGCGCCCAATGCGTCATTGATTTCTTTGGACGCGCTCTCTGCCGCGTCCGCGTCAACATCGGCGATCACCACATGCGCGCCATTGGCCGCCAACATTTCAGATGTGGCGCCACCAATGCCGCGGCTGCCGCCGGTTACAATTGCAACTTGACCGGCGAGCAGATCGCTGCGCAGCCGCGGTTCGGTCAGCATGCTATTTTCCTTTCCAAACGGGTTTGCGTTTTTCTGCGAAAGCACGCAGGCCTTCCTGCATGTCTTCTGACTTCATCACCGGCCCCGCAAACTCCATTTGGTTTTTCCAGCCGTCTTCGTCCGCCCAATCATAGGCATGCTGAACAATTTGCTTGCTTGCCTGCACGGCGAGCGGTCCTGCTTCCATCACCTCTTTCGCAAGTTCGATCGCTCCGTTAAGCGCTTGGCCTGGCTCTGTAATGCGATTGACAAGACCGAGTTCGGCCATACGCGTTGCCGGCCAGGGTTTGCCGGTCAGCGCAAGTTCCATAGCGAGATGATAGGGAATGCGCTTGGGCAATCGGAACAGGCCACCGCCCACCGCCACCAAGGACCGGGCGGCTTCGGGAATTCCCATATTTGCGTTGTTTGCGGCCACGATCAGATCGCAGGATAAGGCCAATTCCAACCCGCCCGCCAACGCGTGGCCTTCGATGGCCGCAATGATCGGTTTTGTCGGCGGCTTGGCCATAATGCCAAAACCGCCCCGGTTCTTAGACGTGCCCATATCGCCGTGAGCTGCGGCGATCAAATCTTGCCCGGAAGAAAATGCGATGTCGGAGCCCGTGACGATCGCACACCGCAGTTCGCGATTTTCTTCATAAGCATCGAGGGCGCTTTCCATCGCAAGCGCGGTGGCACCGTCAAAGGCGTTACGCCGATGGGGCCGGTCAATTCTTATGAGCAGAATGTGACCGTCGATCGTTTCTGTTTTGATGGCATCAGTACCTGTTGGGGCCGCGCCTGGAACTTTTGAATCGTTAGAGGTTGACACTGAAGCCTCCATTCACAGGGTAAGTTTGACCTGTCACCCAACCCGAGGCGGGCGACGCGACGAAGGTAACCATGGCGGCCACATCGCTCGGTTCTCCGAAACGGCGAATGATGTAGTTGCGGAGGACTTTCTTAGCGAGATCTTCGTTTTCCGTCATCGCCGCGATCGCGGGTGTCCGCGTCGACGCAATCGCGATGCAATTCGAGGTGATGTTGAAGCGTCCCAAGCTTTGTGCCAACGCCCGCATCAATCCAGCGGCGCCCGCTTTGGCCGCTGAATAGGCTTCGAGGCCCGGCTCCCCCACACGCCCGGCATCACTGATGATCGAGATGAGACGACCGCCCTTGCCGCCGGCGACCATGCCGGGGATGACCGCGCGGCAACAGTTGAGCACACCATACAAATTGACTTGAAGGAACGGCTCCCATTCTGCCGGATCCTTCTCCCAAAAGGGTTTTCCGGTGAGTGAACTCGGATCCGCACCGGCGTTACCGGCATTGTTGACAAGAATGGAGACCGGGCCGAGTTCCTTGGCGCCCTGCTCAACCAATGCCGTGACACCGGCGAAATCGGTCACGTCGCCTTGAAGCTCTAGTGCCGTACCGCCAGCCTCGTTGATTTCACCGGCTACCGCCGCGGCGCGATCGGCCACATAGTCGTTGACGATGACTTTGGCGCCATTTCCGGCCAAATATTTGGCTGTTTGCGCACCGACACCCTGTCCGGCGCCGGTGACCAAAGCCACCTGGCCCGACAGATCGAGCAGATTAGGAGAAAGTTGTTCAGACATTCCGTGTACGTCCTTCCCAGTAAGGGGCGCGGAGCTCGTTCTTCAGCACCTTGCCTGTTGGATTGATCGGGAATTCTTCAATGAATTCGAATTGGCGCGGCCGTTTGAATTTTGCGAGCCTGGTTTCGAGAAAGGCTTGGATGTCTTCGGCGCTCGCCTGTCCGCCTTTGCGCCGAACGATGAAAGCCAATGGCTGTTCGCCGAAATCTTCGTGCGGGATTCCAATGACCGCGCAATCTTCCACGTCCGCGTGTTCCACAATCGCTTTTTCAATTTCTGTGGGATAGATGTTGACGCCGCCGGCAACGATCATGTCTTTGATCCGGTCCGTGATGAACAGAAAGCCGTCTTCATCCAGATGCCCTACATCCCCCGTCCGGTAGAAACCATCCTTGACTGTGTCTTCTCCCAACGGCCCTTTGCCCAAATAGTGGGACAGAACCACCGGTGTGTTGGCCGCAATTTCGCCCGTCTTGCCGACCGGCAAACGATTCCAGTCATCATCGACAATCGCGACTTCCACGCCTTCGTATGGTAGGCCACTGGTCCCAGGTTTTGTCAGTTGGTGATCCGGCGCGGCAGACGTGATCATGCCGCATTCGCTACAGCCATAGCCTTCCCACAACATGTTGGAGCCAAGCTTGGCCACCAGCCATTCTTTCAACGATTGTGGAACGGGCGCAGCGCCGGTGGTAAGAGCCACCATCGAACTCAGATCGTATTTGTCCACAACTTCCTTTGGCAGCGCTTGGATACGCAGCGCCATGGTGGGAACCGCCGTCCAGAATTGAACCTTGTGCTTTTCGATCAAGCGCAGCGCTTCTTCCGGATCATAGGGATCGAGCAACACGACTGTGCCCCCTTTGGCACAGGCACCGGTCGCCGCAGCAGGGCCCGCGCCATGATGAACCGGCAGGGCCAACAGAACGACCGCGTTGTTGATCAGCGGCGGCGAGTTACCGACCGATCCCATGTAGCGCAGAAGCCTGGCGGCATCGACATTGGTCGGATCAAGCGGTGGCACACCCTTTGGACGCCCCGTTGTGCCCGACGTATACAAAACCATTGCCGCGCGCGCCGGTCCAAACCGTTCTGTTGGCGCGCCCGTTGAAATGAGATCTTCAAGGCGGATGCCGGGGGCATCTGCTTCTTGTCCGACGGTGATCAGAAGGTCGAGATTCTTTTCGCCCCAAGCCGAAACATCTTGGTCATTGCAGGCAAGACCCTTGGCACCGCTGTCTTCGAGAATGTAGACCGCTTCGTCAGGCGTGAGCTTCCAGTTTACCGCAACTTGCACAACGCCGAGCTTTTGCAGCGCGCGTTGAAGTATGAACCACGAAAAATCAAGACGAAACCGCATCCCGATCCGGTCACCGGGTTCAAGACCGTGTTTGGAAAGCGCCTCTGCAACGCGATTGGCCTGAGCGTTCCAATCGGCATATGTCAGCGTACGGTCATCCTTGATGACAGCGACCGCGTTAGGCGTTTTTTCCGCCCAATATTCAGGTGAGCCTTGTTCCGGTTCCTTGAGCATGGAGTACGCCCTTTCCGTTTGCTAACCTCACACTCTCAATCCCACAAAAATTCCAAACCTTCAGGCCAACGCCGCTTCAACAAAGGCGCGGCATTGCTCTCGGACCTGTTTGGGGTTGAGCTCTTCTTCTGCAATCAATGTCTGCGCGGCCACACCGCGCATCAACGCAAGTATGAAAACCGCCGTTGCGGCCGGGTCGCGCTGCTTATTGATCGATCCATCTTTTTGTCCTTGGCGAATGGTGCGTTCAAGATTTGCCCGCGAGCGCAGATCCGCTTCTTTAAACCCGGTCACCGGTGTCTGTTCCGGGAAGGCCGCCCCCCACATGACGAGAAACGACTGAATGTCCTTAGGCTGCGTCTCACGCAGCGCCACATAATCGTCGACCACAGCCAGAATGGTCTCGCGCCCGCTCTTATGGACTTGCCCTTCCATATGTTCGAACGAACGGTATTGCGCACGCTCGGTCAGGCGGTCGACCAGAACACTTTTGGACCCGAAATGGTGATTGACCAGGCCGCGGCTATAGCCCGCCCGTTCGCCGATTTGTGCGAGCGATGTGGCGGCGATGCCCTGTTCAGCGAACAATTCCGAAGCGGCATCTAGCAGAGCATTCTCTGCTTCGCTTTTGCGTTCTTGTTGAGAGCGCCGTTTCGGCATTTGGGGCTGGACATTCATGACTGCATTATAGTAAATACTTGCTGATCGTCAAGCAAGTTTATCAGAAAAGAGAAATCAGGATGAAAACAGCGCTGCACAAAGGTCTCTACGACCCGGCCTCGCCAAGCCCGCAATTGAATGGCACGCGTTGCGACGTTTGCGGATCGGTTTTCTTTCCGCCCTTGGGAATCGGATGCGAAAAATGCGGCGCCACGGCGGAACATCTCAAGGACATCCCCTTAGCTGCAGCGGGTGTTCTTCATTCAGTGGCGACGGTTCATCTGCATAACGGCAAGGACATTGACGCCCCCTTCACCGTCGGCGAGGTGCAACTCGATGATGGCCCTCTGATCCGTGCTCTGATGAACGAAGCCGTTGACGTTTCCCAAATCGGCCAACGTGTCGTTGGCGCCTGGGCGGTCGCTCGCCAAGAGGAAGACGGCGATGTTGTCGAGCCGCGCTTTATCCTCGAGACGAACAGCACTACAGGAGGGGCATGATCATGGGACGAACCCTTAAGGACCTGCGTTCTGTTTCCGTCATTGGCGTCGGCTTGCACCCCTATCAGCGGCCGAGCGAAACGCCCTACACAAAACTGGGTGCCGACGCGATCCGTGCTGCCCTTAAAGATGCTGGCATTCCGTGGGACGCCGTTGAATCCGCTTATACAGGAACCGCGACGACCGCCATGGGCATGTCGCGCTTGATGTATCGTCATGTGGGCGCCACCGGCATTCCCATGGCACAAGTTGAAAATGCCTCCGCATCCGGATCAACCGCGTTTCGTCAGGCCTGCATTGACGTGGCCGCAGGCTTAAGCGACGTAGCCATCGCGGTCGGCGTCGACAAACCGTTGGGCGCGAATATGCCCCAACGCGCCGCCGGCGTCCGCGACCTTGGCGGCAACCGGGTTGTGCCGTTCACCCACTTTGCCTTGCTTGCCAATCGTTACATCCATCAGCATGGCGCAACGCCAGAACAATTCGGCATGATCGCTGTCAAGAACAGCAAGAACGGCGCGCTCAATCCAAATGCGCAACGTCAGAAAGTGCGCACATTGGAAGAAGTCATGGCCCCGCCGCAAATCAGCGGCCCCCTCACCCGTCTTCAATGCTGTCCCATCGGCGAAGGTGCTGCTGCCGTTATTATCGCGTCGGACGACGCACTCGAAAAATTCGGGATCGATAAATCCCGCGCGGTGAAAGTCCTGTCATCGGCCACGCGTTCGGAACGGGTTTATGACGGCGAGAACTTTGACGTGGCCCTTACCGTTGAAACAACCAACATGGCGTTGTCAGATGCTGGCATCACGGCTGGCGACCTCGATTTGGTCGAGTTGCACGATGCCTTCACCGTCGAAGAGTTGCTGTATATCGAAGCCATGGGCCTTGCCCCAGAAGGCCAAGCCGCGGGACAAATCTCGGAAGGTCAATTCGATATTGGCGGCCGGGTCGCCGTCAGCGCGTCAGGCGGTCTTTTGTCGATGGGTCATCCCATTGGCCCCACGGGCGCGGGACAAATCTGTGAACTGACGACCCAATTGCGTGGCGAGGCCGGTCCACGTCAACATAAGGGCGCAAAGCTGGGTCTTGCGCATATGGTCGGCGTGGGCGCGGTGTGCGTGGCCCATGTCCTGGCGGCACCTCAATAGGAACAGGAAAATGGCAAAGCAGATCCATATCGACGGCAGTATCAGTACCGAAAAGGAACTAGCGTCGACGGCGTCCATTGCAAAGAGAGCACGCGAGTTGGAAGAGCTTGGCTATGACGGCATCGGCTTTGCCGAACTGGCGCATGACCCCTTCCTTCCCATGGCCATCGCAGCCCATGAGACGAAACGCGTTTCATTGCGAACCGGCATTGCCGTTGCCTTTGCGCGCAATCCGATGAACGCGGCGGTGATCGCCCACGACATGAACATCTATGCGCAGGGACGCTTTGCGTTTGGACTCGGGTCACAGATCAAACCGCACATCACACGGCGCTTTTCTATGCCTTGGCACGGCGCCGCCAAACAGATGCGTGAATTCATCGAAGCGATGCGCGCCATTTGGGATTGCTGGTACGACGGCACGCCGCTCAACTATCAAGGCGAATTTTACCAACACTCCCTGATGACGCCGGAGTTCTATCATAAGAGCTTGGAATATGGCCGGCCGAAGATCTTGCTGGCGGCCGTTGGACCTTTGATGCTGAAGACGGCGGCCGCTGTCGCCGATGGGTTGATCGTTCATCCCTTCTGTACAGAGAAATACCTCAAAGAGACCATCCTGCCGACGATCGAAGCCGAGCTTAAAGCCAACGGTAAGAGCCTCGATACTTTCGAAATCGTCTATCCCGCCTTTATGGCGACCGGCGACGACGACGCCCAGCTCGAAAGAGCGCGCCACGCGGTCAAGCATCGGATCGGTTTCTATTCATCGACCCCGGCTTACAAGCCGGTACTGGCTGCCCATGGTTGGGGTGACTTCCAAGGCCACATGAACCGCATGACCAAAGAAGGCAAGTGGGATCAGCTCGCGAATGAAGTCACCGACGAAATGCTGGAAACGTTCGCCGCCGTCGGACCGCCTGCGGAGGTCGCCTCCAAGACTAAAGAAAGGTTTGGCGGTTTCATCGACCGACTGACGCTCGATCCCAACCGGTCACCCGACACCTTGTCCCAACAAATGTCCATTCTGCGCGGTTGAAGGCACTGTTTCCCTAAAATTTGATCAAAATTCGTAAGGGCTGTTTCAAAGAAAGCTGCGATCCTTCCTCACAAATTTTAAGAATGTAGCGCGGCCGGCATACCGAGCGGTGACGCGCCAATGGTGCATGTGAGGAAAATCGGATGGCGGCTGACGACACCCAGAAGCCACAATATTCATCTGCGCAAGACGCGCGTTCGGCAGATGAAGATGTGCTGCGTCGTGCCCCTGTCGAACAGCGCATCGATGAAGCCGACCGTGCCCATGAGCAAAGATCGCTCGCAGACGATTCCGGCGAGCCTGTAACGGGACGCGAGAACATCCATCTCGCCAACCAACGCACACCTGTTCAAGATCAAAACGGTCCGTACACAGCCACTGAACCAGGACACGGCGATCACGCGTTTGAAGAAGTTGAGCAGAAACAAAATGAAAGCGATACGGCACGTAATCGGTCGAGCGAACACACTCCCATGCGTGACAGCCAAAGCGCAAATCCGATTCCAGCGAGAGAAGGTCAGGGCGAAACGCTGAGCAACGAGCACATTGCGGCTAACGGCATCCGGCACCGCGCGCCACCGGAACCAACAGCTAGTCCCGATACAATACCCGCTTCCGACCACAACAGCGCCAACGCAAGCGTTCCACCAAACGGCCCTGAACAGAGTCAAATGCCGGGCGGCCCGCTTGATGGGGGGATTAGTGATCTTCTTGCCCAGCGTGAAGCGCAAGAGCGCGGCACCGATTCCGTTGTGGCCTCCACATCACAAAACACGGACACTGATCTAACGCGCAGCGGCCCAGCGCCGGCCGCTGAACCGGTACCGGCCCAGCCGACTGATCCAACGCCGCCGACGCCAACCGTAGCGCCAACACCGCAAGTTGGGATCACGCTGGTGGGCACGCCCAACAATGACCGGCTGAACGGCACAAATCTGGGCGATACGATCGATGGCCTTGGGTCCAACGACACGCTCTATGGTCATGGCGGTGACGACACGCTGCGTGGCGGCGACGGCCGGGACACGCTTTTTGGCGGCGCGGGAAGCGATGTGCTCGATGGTGGAGACGGCAACGACACGCTTTATGTCGACAGCGAAGACACAACAATCATCGGCGGTGCAGGCTATGACCGTGTCATCGCCGAGGGCCGGCAAGGCATCAATGTTGATCTGACCGCCGGACAAATCGAACGCGCCGACGGTGGCATCGGAAACGATACGTTGAATGCGGTTGGATCGTCTGAGCGTATCACCGTTCTCGGCAATGCCGGTGACGACACCATCACCGGCGGCGACAATCACGACAATTTGCAAGGCGGTGATGGCGACGATGTTGTGCGCGGCGGTGCGGGCAATGATGCCATTTTTGGCCACACCGGGGCTGACCAACTTCACGGCGGCGAAGGCAACGACACGATCTATGTGGACGCCGATGATACCGCGGTCACGGGTGGCGACGGGTACGACCGCATTGTTGTGCAAGGCGCGGGCGGCGTAAATGTCGACATGACGGCCAACGGTATTGAACGCGCTGATGGCGGCATCGGCGATGACACCTTCAACGCGGCCGGGTCAACCGAGCGCATTACCATTCTGGGCAATGCGGGTGACGACACCATCACCGGTGGCGACAATCACGACAATCTGCAAGGCGGCGACGGTGACGATATTGTGCGCGGCGGCACGGGCAATGACGCCATTTATGGTCACGCCGGGGCCGACCAACTTCACGGCGGTGAAGGCAATGACACGATCTATATAGATGCGGACGATACGGCGGTCACAGGGGGCGATGGGTATGACCGCATCGTCGTGCAAGGCGCGGGCGGCGTGAATGTCGACATGACAGCCAACGGTATTGAACGCGCCGATGGCGGCATCGGCGATGACACCTTCAACGCCGCTGGATCAACTGAGCGTATCACCGTTCTCGGTAATGCGGGTGACGACACCATCACCGGCGGCGACAATCACGACAATCTGCAAGGTGGTGATGGCGACGATGTTGTGCGCGGCGGTGCAGGCAATGACGCCATTTATGGTCACGCCGGGGCCGACCAGCTTCACGGCGGTGAAGGCAATGACACGATCTATATAGATGCGGACGATACGGTGATCTCCGGCGGCGACGGCTATGATCGCGTTGTGATTCAAGGCCAAGACGGTGTCACACTTGATATGACCGCCAATGGGATCGAGCGCGTCGATGGCAATAGCGGCGATGACACACTGAATGCCGCCGGGTCCAGCGACCGCATCACCGTCCTTGGGCGCGGCGGAGATGATTTCATCACCGGTGGCGACAATCGCGATAATCTGCAAGGCGGTGATGGCGATGATGTTATTTCTGGCGGCGCGGGGAATGATACGCTCTATGGCCAAAGCGGCGACGACATTCTGAACGGTGGTGCCGGCAGCGACACCATCGATGGCGGCAGCGGCAGTGACACGGTCATCTTCAGCGGGAATGCCAGCGACTACACGGTTCGCCATCTCGGCGGTAATCGGTTTCGCCTGACCGACACCCGTCCCGGTGCGCCTGACGGCACCGACACCATTTTCGGCGTTGAGAATTTTCAGTTTGCGGACGGAACCTTGATCAGCGCCGACATATTGGCGCTTGCCCCTAGCGTGGTTGCGCTGGCGAACGATGGCAACGACGTGATTGATGGCACCGCAAATTCCGAAGCGCTTCGCGGTGGCGCCGGCGATGACATCATCAACGGAAATGGTGGCAACGATCGCCTCTACGGCGATGAAGGCGCCGATCAACTTCGCGGCGGTGCGGGTAACGACACGCTCTATGCCGACGCCGACGATACCGTCATCGACGGCGGCGACGGTTACGATCGCGTGATTGTCGAAGGCGAAAACGGCATTAGCTTGGATTTGGCCGCCGCAAACATTGAACGCGTCGATGGCGGCGCAGGAAATGACATTGCAAATGCCTCAGGCATGACTTCTTCCGTTGTGCTCTTGGGCAATGGTGGAGACGACACACTCACAGGTGGCAGCGCGCGCGACAATCTGCAAGGTGGTGACGGCAACGACACCATTGCCGGTGGCGCCGGGAATGACACAATTTACGGACATAACGGCAACGACAATCTGTCGGGCGATGACGGGAACGATAATCTGCAGGGCGGCTATGGCGACGACATCCTTCAAGGTGGCGCCGGCAATGATTCCCTTCAAGGCCAGCAAGGCGCAGACCATTTGCATGGCGGCGCGGGCAACGACACGATTTATGCCGACGCCGACGACATCACGGTGACAGGCGGCGATGGCTATGACCGTGTGATTGTCCAAGGCACTGAGGGAATCACTCTCAACATGACCGCAAACAGCATTGAACGCGTCGACGGCGGTATTGGCGCCGACGTGCTGAACGCGGCTGGTGCGACGGCGGCCGCCACCATTCTCGGCAACGCGGGCGACGACACAATCACCGGCGGCGATGCCAACGACAATCTGCAAGGCGGTGACGGTGACGACATCATTCAAGGTGGCGCCGGAAACGATTCCATTCAAGGTCAGGCCGGAGCGGATCAACTGCATGGCGGCGCGGGTAACGACACGATATACGCCGATGCCGAGGACACCGCCATCACCGGTGGCGATGGCTATGATCGCGTCATTGTACGAGGCACCGAGGGTGTCTCTCTCGATTTAGCCGCGAACAGTATCGAACGTGTCGATGGCGGTGTCGGTGACGATGTGCTGAACGCGACAGGCGCGACCACTGCTGCGACCATCCTTGGCAATGGCGGTGACGACACGATCACGGGTGGCGATGCCAACGACAATCTGCAAGGCGGCGATGGTGACGACATCATTCAGGGCGGCGCTGGAAACGACTCCATTCAAGGACAAGCGGGTGCCGACCAATTGCATGGCGGTGCGGGCAACGACACGATCTATGCTGATGCCGATGACACCGCGATCACGGGTGGTGATGGCTATGACCGCGTGATTGTTCGCGGAACCGATGGCCTCAATCTTAATATGACCGCAAACAGCATCGAGCGTGTCGATGGCGGGATCGGTGCAGATGTATTGAATGCTGCCGGCGCAACCAGCGCCGCGACCATCCTTGGCAACGGTGGCGACGACACGATCACGGGCGGCGACGCGAACGACAATCTGCAAGGCGGTGCCGGTGACGATGTGATCGTTGGCGGCGCAGGCAGCGATTCCATTCAAGGTCAGGCGGGTGCTGACCAACTCCATGGTGGTGCGGGCAATGACACGATCTACGCCGATGCCGATGACACCGTCATTACCGGCGGTGACGGCTACGACCGGGTCATTGTCCAAGGGATCCGGGGCGTCACGCTCAACATGACCGCGAACAACATCGAACGCGTCGATGGTGGGGTCGGCAATGACGTGCTTGATGCAACCGGCTCAACATCAGCCACCGTCATTCTTGGGAATGCCGGAGACGACACGATCACGGGTGGTGATGCCAACGACAATTTGCAAGGCGGCACGGGCGATGACGTGATCGTCGGCGGCACCGGTAACGATTCCATTCAAGGTCAGGCGGGCGCCGACCAACTGCATGGCGGCGCAGGCAACGACACCATCTATGCCGATGGCGACGACACCGCCATCACAGGGGGTGACGGCTACGACCGCGTCATTGTTCGCGGAACCGATGGCCTAAATCTAGATATGACCGCAAACAGTATTGAACGAGTCGATGGCGGAACAGGTGATGATGTACTCGACGCGACGGGTTCATCATCGGCCACCGTCATTCTTGGCAACGGCGGCGACGACACGATCACGGGTGGCGATGCTAACGACAATCTGCAGGGCGCCGCCGGTGACGATGTGATCGTTGGCGGGGCGGGCAACGACCAAATGCGTGGCGGAACCGGCAACGACCGATTCAATGGCGGTGCTGGAAATGACCGCGCTTACGGACAAGACGGCAATGATCTTTTCGTTTTCAGCCGAGGCGATGGCCAAGACCGGTTTTATGGGGGCCAAGGTGGCGGCTGGGACGACACGATCGATGTGTCGAACGCCGGCACCTGGACGTTGGAAGTCAATGGCGGCGGTGTCTTCACCAACCCGGGGGGAAGCGGTTCGCTCGATCTCGGCAACGACGCGTCCGGTCGATTGACGCTAGACGATGGCAGCACACTCGACTTTGAAGATGTCGAGCATTTGGTCTGGTAATCGTTTTTAGATTGCGATCTGCGGCTGCTGGATCATCGTGCATTCGAACCCAAGCCAAGTGCGCCGGCTTAACTCCGCATCACACTACGCCGCGATCGTACCGGCCGATCCCTTTCTGCCGCCTTGGACACCGCCATCATCGTCTGATTCATTTCCGATCGTGTTCGGCATCGCGCAGTAAACCTGATTGCGCCCGAGCGCCTTGGCGTTGTAGAGCGCTTCATCGGAAGACTTCACCAGTGATTGGGGCATGTCTCCGTGCTCGGGATAAATCGCAACACCTGCTGACACGGTAATTCGGGGCAAATCATGATCGCCGTATCTGACGACGATCGCCTCAATCATCTTGCGCAACTTTTCGGCGCGCATGGTTGTTTGCAGCTCGTCATGCTCTGGAAGGAGAACGACAAACTCTTCCCCACCAATCCGGCAGGGCATCGCACCGTCATCAAACTCGCGCTGCAAGGCATCACCCACAGCCCGAAGTACCATGTCTCCCGCATCATGACCATGATTGTCATTGAATGTTTTGAAGTGATCGACATCAAAAGAAATCAATCCAAATGGTTCGCCTCGTCTTTTGGCAGCAACAATCTGTTTCCGGCAGGCTTCCGTAAAGAAGCGCCGGTTATAAAGACCGGTTAGAGAATCTCTGATCGATTGATTATGCAACTGATCCCGCAAGCGTACATTTGCAATCGCGAGGCTAATCTGTTCGGCGCACATAAGGGCGCGCTTGCGGTCGGCCGTATCAAATTCCCTCGGCTCTCCCGTCAATTCATGTGTTGCGGACGACGCCACCAAATGCATAAGACCGATCGTATCGCCATGGGCAATGATAGGGATGCAGACATACTTATGCGCATTGTCTTTGTCGGCATGGCTGCACATAAAGTCGATTTCATTGCTGCCATAGGCGTACATGCGGCCGCGCCGCAAACCCCAACAATCGTCAGGACGAATTTCCGGCTCCAGCCGGCAACCGTTCCATTCACACGCACCCTCTAAGACATCCCGTGAATTCGAATAGACATATATGCTGCCGGAGCAATCGGGAAATATCTGTGAGAGGACGGAACTCACCATAAGGTAGAGTTCGTCCAGTGTTTTACAGGATTGCAACCATTCATTCAGTTCGGAGAAGAGGCTGATCTCCCGGCTACGCTGCAACTCATATGCAGCGGCAGCGCGTTCTTGTTCCCGTTGACGTTTCTGAAAGGATCGATTGTGCTTTTGATGCAAGTAGAACGACGCGACCGCCGTGATCCACATGATCAAGAACGCCGCAGAAATCGTTATCGCGGCAAGTAGAAACCGGACACGGGTGACATTTAGATCGTCAGTGATATCTCGATAGTGTTCGATGACACCAATGACGCGCCCGCCAAGCAACACCGGGATATATATTTCCGAGACAAGGCGTATTTCCTTTTCGTCATGCACCGACCCCATATGGTCGCTCCTGAACCCTTCAATGAAGCGGGCCTCCCGCTCAACCGATTCATGATAAAGGGTACCGAGAATGATGCTGTCTCTAAAAAACTTCGTGTCACCGATCGAGTGACGATCGTCATCCTCGTATGCCCCGCCGCGTGAAGACCAAAACAGCTTCCCGTTTTCGTCAAACAGACGAAGCCGAAACACGTCTGATGATGCTACAAAATGCGATAGCGAGGTTTCATCATCCTTGTTTAAAACTGCTGTTTCAAACGTCGCTTCATGCCTCTCAAGCAAACGCAAAACGCGGCTCTGCCAGATTTCGGCCTTACGTTCCGCCTCGGAAAAAACGATAAATCGTGCGATCCGATCCGGGGCCCAGTACAAACCAAATCCGATAGCTGTTAACAAAAACCCCGTCAAAGCTGCGATCGTTATAAGCGTTCGGCGGTTGTTCAGTATGTTCTGCGGCTTGGTCGTTTCCATGGGCTTTCTTCCGAATGAAGGCCCCCAAGAGTTATCACGCCCAGATTAATGCTTATAAAAAGCGGCAGTAGATATCCCAGCCAATATACCCGTAAAAATTGCACCGAAATCACCATCAGAACGAAGATTGTTAAGAGTCTGCTAATCCGATGTTGTGCCTTGAATTAAGGCAAGGCGATGGGAGTTTTGTACCTGACGGCAGCTTAGGACCGTGCACCACAAAATATGCGCGCATCTCGCTAATGATGCTTCTTTTCGTGAGCGTTCAGTTTTGCCGAAACACGCTTAAGCGCATCGGTGATCTGTCCGGAAAAATCGATCTTGCGGCGGCGGGTAGAAAGTTGCGGCGCGGTGTGAGCGGCACACACATTTTCCGTGTCTTCCCAATCGCGCGCCAAAGCTTGGGCCCATGCACGAAACTGAACGGCCGCATTGTCCGTCTTCGTCAGGGCTTGGGACAAGGTTGGGTGGAAACGCAATCGCGGCTTTCCAGTCAGCAGCCGGAAAGGAAACGGCAGCTTCACATACATCAAAGTGTCGTCGACATGGATGGTCTTCGAGGGTTTGTGAAAGGCAAGAACGGAGGAGAAGTGAATGCGTTCGTTGTCCGAGATGTAGTCAACACCGCTCGGGACCGAAAAATCGAAGTCGTCGCTAAGCGTCTCGTGCAACGCCGAGTCTTCCACCTGCACGTCTTCCCACGGCAATTCCGGCAATAGCCGCTTGTGCCGTGCCGAGCCATAAAGTTTGGCCTTTGGGAAATCGGTATGCATGCGCGAGCAGTGCACTGTGTGAAACGGATGGAGGTTCAGAATGGCTTCGACATCTGCGCCGCCGTCGGTGAGCTTCATCACCTTGCGCCGCATAGAGCCCTGCAATGTGTAGGAATCGAGAAAAACGAAGCCACCGCTTCCCAGGCGAACAAGCGAGGCCTGTGTCCCAATATTTATCACATATGCGATCCGGAAATTGCCGCGCAGATTCCAGAACCCGTCCGCGACCTTGATTGTTTTCTCGCCCATCCCCGATGTCCCCACGGCCATCGCTAAGAAATCTGGTTTTCCCGGGCGCATCGCAGCATGCAATGCTGCTATGCAGACCCGTGATCTTACCAACCATACGCCTTAAAGACCCCGGATCAGCAACGCACCACTCCGCGGTGCGCAGCATCCGGGGCATCAAAATTTGTTTCTATGTGAACACCACATCCCCGATGTCCCCGCTAAGCCCGTGAGTTTACGCAGAAAGCCGTGCTCGGTCACCCGGTTGGCCATCTGCCGGGGCATCACGCGGGTTGACCCACCGTCACCGCCGTCCTCAGATGGGCCCCTCCGCTCGCGCGCGGATCCCGTTGACCACAACCCGCAAAGATGTTTTCTGACCCTCAAATCCACCGAAGGATTTATGGGGCCGCAAGCGCCAGAGCGCCCGGCAGAGCCCCCCTCAGCGACATCAATGGGACTAAGAGAACAAGGACGTAAGCATGGATATCAATGGAAAAGTTGCCGTCATCACAGGCGGATCCTCCGGCATGGGGCGCTCGACCGTTCGCAGCCTGGTGGCCAAAGGCGCAAAATGCGCGATTTTCGATTTCAATGAAGAAAAAGGCCAGAAGGTTGTTGAGGAAGTCGGCCAGGACAATGCGATTTTCTGCAATGTGGACGTGACGAAAACCGAAACCATCGAGGCCGGCATCGCGGCCACCATGGAGAAGTTTGGCGCCATCCACATTTGCTGTAACTATGCCGGCACAGGCAACGCCAATCGTACCTTTGGCCGCAACGGCCCCTTCCCTCTCGACGCTTTCAAGAAAATCATCGACATCAATCTGATCGGCACCTTTGACGTGGCCCGTCTGTGTGCGGAGAAAATGGCTGACAACGAGCCTTACGACAAATATGGCGGGCGCGGCGTCATCATCAACACGGCTTCCGTTGCCGCTTATGAGGGCCAAATCGGCCAAGCCGCCTACTCCGCTTCGAAAGGCGGTGTCGTCGGCATGACCTTGCCCATCGCGCGCGACTTGGCGGTGATCGGCATTCGCTGTAACACGATCGTGCCTGGCTTGATCGCAACACCTTTGCTGATGGGCGGCGCTGAGGAAATGACACCCGAGATCGAAGGTTTCTTGAAACCTCTGGCCAACCAGGTGCTTTACCCGCAACGACTTGGCCTTGCTGAAGAGATTACGTCGCTCGCCGAGCACATCATTGAAAACGATTACATCAACGGCGAATGCATCCGCATGGATGGCGGCATTCGTATGCAACCTAAATAGTCTGTAACATCAGTAGGAAGATTAACATGGCAGAAGCTTGGATTATCGATGCGTGCCGGACGCCGCGCGGCATCGGCAAAGTGGGCAAAGGATCGCTTGCAGAAATTCATCCCCAACGTTTGGGATCGCATGTTCTGGCAGCGATCAAAGACCGCAACAAAATCAATACCGCCGAAGTCGACGACATTGTGTGGGGCACCAGCGCGCAACGCGGTCAGCAAGGCGGCGATCTCGGCCGTATGGCCGCCCTTGACGCCGGATACGATGTCAAATCGTCGGCCATGACCCTCGACCGCTTTTGCGGATCGGGCATCACGACAGCGAACATCGCAGCCGCCAATATTATGTCGGGCATGGAAGACATGGTGATTGCCGGCGGGACAGAGATGATGTCCCAATACGGCAAGATGGGCAAAGCCTCGCCCTTCATGGACAATGACAACAAGCATCTGCGGGACATGCATCCGCAACCTCACCAAGGTGTATGTGGCGATGCGATTGCCACGTTGGAAGGTATTCCCCGCGAAGCGCTTGACGATCTGGCCTATGTCTCACAGCAACGGGCCGATGCCGCGATCAAGGCCGGCGCCTTCAACAAATCTTTGGTCCCGGTCTATCACGACGATGGCGCGCTCGCGCTCGACAAAGAAGAATTCCCGCGTCCGCAAACGACGCGCGAAGGCCTCGCGGAGCTTCAGGCCTCGTTCGCCGCGGTCGCCGATTTCGCGCTTGATGAAGACGGCACCACCTATCGCAAACTCGTGCAACAGGCCTATCCGGATCTTGAGATCAATCACGTCCACCATGCCGGCAACTCTTCTGGTGTTGTCGACGGTGCGGCCGCGATCCTCATGACCTCGCCGGACTATGCGAAAGCCAACGGACTGAAGCCGCGCGCCCGCGTTGTTGCCATGTGCAACATGGGCGACAGCCCAACCTTGATGCTGAACGCCCCGGTGCCAGCAGCGAAGAAGGTCTTGGAAAAAGCGAACATGAAGCTTCAAGACATCGACCTGTTTGAAGTGAACGAAGCGTTCGCCGTTGTGCCTGAAAAGTTCATCCGTGATCTCGACATTGACCGTGAAAAAATCAATGTGAATGGCGGTGCCATGGCGCTCGGCCATCCGATCGGCGCAACCGGCGCTATCCTGATCGGCACCATGGTTGATGAACTGGAACGGGCCGACAAACAGTTCGGTCTGGTGACCATGTGCGCCGCCGGCGGCATGGCCCCCGCGATCATCATCGAACGCATGAACTAAGGCAGAATTGATCGCGCGATCCGACAAATCGGATCGCGCTTTTGCCCTTAAATTATGGCGTCCACTCCAACACTTTGCGATAACAAGGCGAACCGGAGCGGTCGCTGCCCACTCTCCAAGTGAGCACCGTTCGCAGCCACAAGACCAACATCAAGGGAGCGCCCCGATGAGCAACACCGCTGAACAAGACGCCTTCCGTTCGGAAGTGCAGACTTGGGTCAAAGAAAATTTCCCTACGTCGCTTGCAGGCAAAACTTTCGGCATGGAAGGCGCAGACAAGATCGATGGCCGCGAGATGGAAAAATGGCGGCAGGCGCTCGCAGACAAGGGCTATGGCGCACCTACCTGGCCAAAAGAATATGGCGGTGCCGGCCTTAGCCATCCGCAAGCCAAAATCGTGTCGCAAGAAATCGCCAAAGCCGGCGGCTTTAACCCGATCCCGATGATGGCCGGCATGGGCGTGACCATGGTTGGCCCCACTGTGCTGGAATATGGCACCGATGATCAAAAAGCCCGCCACCTGCCCGGCATTGCCAGCGGCAAAGTGCGCTGGTGCCTCGGCCTTTCCGAGCCTGGCGCGGGCTCCGACCTTGCGTCGCTGAGAACCAAGGCGGAAGATTCCGACGACCATTTCGTTCTGAACGGATCAAAGATCTGGACGTCGGGCGCCGACATTTCCCAATGGTGTGGCGCGCTCGTTCGCACGGACCCGGATGCACCCAAACGCGACGGCATCAGTTTTGTCATGCTGCCGATGGATCAGACGGGCGTGCGCACCAAACCCATTCAGTTGATCTCCGGCGCGTCGCCCTTCTGCGAAACCTTTTTCGATGATGCGCGCGCCGAGAAATCGGATTTGCTCGGCCCCCTCAATGAAGGTTGGAGCGTTGTAAAGCGCTTGCTGCAACATGAACGCCAAAGCCAGACCAGCGCCTCATCGCGCCCTGCCGGCAATGAAGAGTCTTTGTCCGAACTTGCCAAACATTATGTCGGCACAAATGAAGATGGCACCCTCGCAGACACGGATTTGCGCAACCGACTGACCCATCATTTGATGGACGATCAGGCGCACAAATTGACCGTGTCGCGTATTACCGCCGAAGCCAGAGGCCAAGTGAAGGTGAGCGCGGCGGCATCGATCCTCAAAAACTCCGCAACCAAAATTGCCCAAACGAAAAACGAACTCACAATGGAAATGATGGGCAGCCAAGGCCTTGGTTGGGAAGGCAACAACTTCACCGACAAAGAACTTGAAAATGTCCGTGAATGGCTGTGGGGCAAAGCCATTTCCATTTATGGCGGCAGTCAAGAAGTTCAGAAGAACATCATCTCAAAGAACATTCTTGGCCTGCCCGAAACCACACAAAAGGGCTAACAGGAACGCTGATCGATATTCCGGATGCAATCAAAAGTCACGTCATTGCGAGGAAGGCGCGCAGCGCCTGACGAAGCAATCCAGGGCAGCGAAGCTCAGAGTTGACTGCTCTGGATCGCTGCGCCCGCAAAGCGGGCTCGCGATGACAACTCAGAACACCCAATAAACACGAGAAAAAAATGGCGGCACTTACTGAAGAACAATCGATGATCCGGGACCAAGCAAAATCTTGGGCGACGGATCAAGCACCGGTCTCGAAATTCCGCGCGATGCGCGACGCCAAGACCGAGACGGCGTTCACGCCTGCCACTTGGAGCGAAATGGTTGAACTTGGCTGGACCGGGATCATCATTCCTGAAAGCTACGGAGGGTCTGACCTCGGCTATTTGACGCTCGGCGTCGTGCTGGAAGAGTTGGGACGGCAACTGACGGCATCCCCCCTCTTCGCCTCCGCCCTTGTCGGGGCTTCTGCCGTTCTATTGGGTGGCAGTGACCAACAAAAGAATGCCCTGTTGCCAAAAGTTGTTGATGGCAGCGAAATCCTGACACTGGCCGTCGATGACGGACCGCGTCATGCGCCCGCCCAAATCCGTCTGTCTGCGGAGAAAAGTGGGGGCGGCTACAAGCTCAATGGCGGCAAAACATTTGTGCTCGAAGGGATGGCCGCCACCACATTGATCGTGGCTACGCGCACCAGCGGAAATGCAGGTGATCAAAACGGCATCACCTTGTTTGTGGTTCCCGCCGACACAAGCGGTATCAGCAGAACGGCCCTGCAAACGGTCGACAGCCGCGGTTATGCGCAAATTCAATTCAATAATGTCGAAGTTGGCGCAGATGCCGTGCTTGGTGCGATCGATCAAGGCTACGGCATCCTTGAAGCCACCCTCGACCGCGCGCGCGCCGGGCTCGGTGCTGAAATGCTGGGCACCGCGGCCCAAGCGTTTGACATGACGCTCGACTATCTCAAGACACGCGAACAATTCGGCAAAGTTATCGGATCGTTCCAAGCACTCGGCCACCGCGCCGCCGATCTTTTCTCCGCTATGGAACTCGCGCGTTCTTGCGCGGAAGGTGCTTTGATTGCGATTGACGAAGGCGACGACAATATTCCCCTCGCCGTATCGCTTTCCAAAGCGAAAGTGGGCGATTTCCTCCACGAAATGTCGAACCAGCTCATTCAGATTCACGGCGGTATCGGCATGACCGACGAATTTGATGCGGGCTTTTACCTCAAACGCGCGCGCGTGCTGGAAACCACCTACGGCAACCAAGCCTATCACCGCGACCGCTATGCCAAACTGATGGGCTATTAATGCAGCTTTGCCATTGACGGCTGATGCACCCTACCCGCACGATGACCTCTTGTGACTGAAGTAAGCGGAGCGGAAGCATGAAGGACTTTGAGGGACAAGTTGCTGTCATCACCGGCGGTGCGAGCGGGATTGGCGCGGCCACGGCGCGTTTGTTTGCCGAGCGCGGATGCAAGGTCGTCATCGCGGATCTCCAGGAAGAACTCGGCGGACAAGTTGCGGACGAAATTGGCGGCAGCTTCGTGCGGGTCGATGTCACCCAAGAAGATGACATCGCACGCGCCGTTGATACCGCCGTCGAACGTTATGGCCAGCTCGATTGCATGTTCAACAATGCAGGCTTCGGCGGCGCGCTCGGTCCCATCGATGAAACCAGTGCCGATGACTATGACATCACCATGGATGTGCTGGTAAAGGGCGTGTTTTTGGGCATTAAACATGCGGCCCGTGTGATGAAACCGCGCAAGTCGGGCAACATTGTCAGCACGGCTTCGCTCGCGGGGATTATGGTTGGCGGCGCATCCCATCTCTACAACACAGCCAAAGCCGCTGTCATACAACTCACCCGGTCCACAGCCTTAGAGCTCGCTGATTGGAACATACGCGTGAATTGCGTCTGCCCCGGCGTCATCGCAACTCCCCTGGCCGCCGGCCTTGAGACGACCGAGGAACAGATGGATGCCTTCCGCGATGCGGTCGCCTCTGGTCAGCCGCTTCAGCGCACCGGCGAACCGGAAGACATTGCCGAAGCGGTGGCGTTTATGGCGTCAGACCGCGCGTCCTATATGACCGGACAAGCGCAGGTGATTGACGGCGGCGTCGGTCTTGGCCGGCCGTGGCGCAAACAGCAAAAATGGATCACCAAAAGCCGGCCCATCAAGGTCTATCGCCCGCCGAACCGGTAATCCCGCTACAGGCTACAATTTGAACACCCGCTTGGCATTGCCGCCGAGAAAAGCTGCTTTTCTTTCAGGTTCAAGGTCCAATGCATCAAGACCCGCGAGCGCACGGTCCGCTGTGATCATGGGATAGTTGGTACCAAAAAGAACTTTCTCGCCACCATTACTTTTCAAGTAGCGAACCAGTTCAGGCGGAAATCGTTTGGCTGTGTAGGCTGACGTGTCGATATACACATTCGGGTGCTTAGTCGCGACGGCAACCGCTTCTTCCGTCCACGGATAACCAATATGTCCGCCGACGATCACCAGATCGGGAAACTCCAAAGCGACCTGATCCAGATAGATGGGACGGCCCACTTCTGACGGCATCAAGGGGCCCGTATGTCCGATCTGCGTGCAAAAAGGAACGCCTTCTTCCACGCAGGCCACGTAAACAGGATAGAAGCGCCGGTCCGTCGGCGGCAATTCCCACAGCCAGGGGAGAACTCGGATTGCCTTGAACCCATAGTCACGCACGCATCGGCGGATTTCGGCAACCGCCTCCATCGGCCGGGAGATGTCGACAGACCCGACACCGATCAGCCTGTCGGGCGCCTCTGCCACAAACCCTGCGGCCTCTTCGTTGGATATCATGACATTCCTGGGCGCGACCCAGGCGCTGATCAGCATGCGGTCCACGCCCCCGCGATCCATCATGTCGATCGTTGCGGCAACCGGCAATTGTTCGGTGGGCGCGGCACTTTTGGTCCAACGCCGCAGCGAGTCAAATATTGGGTCCTGGCTGTGACGTAGCGTTGGATGCTGGCCCCACGCATCAATGATCATATCTTCTTCTCCTTGACGGTTGTTGCCACACTACCACAATTGGGACAGCACACTATGACGTCGAAAAAGGCGCCGACCCAGAACGAGGCACAACGATGACCGAAACAGAAGAAGTGATTATTCGCGAGGAAGCACCCGTCTTGCACATTCGGTTCAATCGGCCTAAGCAACGCAATGCCCTCAATGACACAATCCGTGTTCGGATTGCCGAAGCTCTCAATGGGTTGATGGACCGGCCCGAAATTCGTCTGGTGGTTTTCGCTGGTGCGGGCGAGTCGTTCTGTGCGGGCGCCGATCTCACCACAACGTCCTATCCTAAGGTCGAAGGCGATTGGTCGACCCGGCGAAACCGCACCGCCACGTGGCAGCGGATCCTTGAACAACTCGACCGTATACCGCAGGTCACCATCGCGAGCATTCAACGCCACGTAGTTGGCGGCGGCGCTTTGTTGGCGACCGCGTGTGATTTCCGCATCATCAGCGACGACGCTGTTTTCAGAATTCCAGAACTGGCGCTCGGCATCCCGAATGTTTGGAACGGGACCCCATTGCTGGCGCGGGAGGTCGGATTGCCGACAACGCGGGATTGGGTCATGACCGCCCGGAAGGTTGAGGCACAAGAGCTGGTGCGCAGCGGATGGGCGCAGCGCTGCGTTGCGCCGGAAGCGTTGGAAGCGGAGACGGAGAAACTGATTCAACAACTGCTCGACATCCCCGCAGCGCCATTGGCCATGACGCGCAGTATGACATCCGCCATCGGCCGAGCCCAGTCAGGCATGCAGTTAGGCTGGGCCGACGCTGACCTTCAGCAATGGACATTTACCGAAGAGGAATACCGCGCAACGGCGCGCAACTATCTCAGCGCCCTTAACAAAGGACGCAAGAAAGACAGCAAGAACTGACTTTTTGTTGGGGACGAGGGACAAACAGCGCCATTTCACCGCCAAAAAAACGATAGGCTAATTCCGAGAATGGTCCGAAGTTGCCGTTTATGTGGTGTCATGCATACGACTGCTTTGCGGACAAAGCTGCCGTCCGTTTTATCGCAACCAATGACCGCTTCGAACACCAAAGCGGACAAGGGCGCAAAAGGAATATATCTGGAGTGTCCGCAGGTGGGCGTGACCCATATTGTGCATTTGCAGAGATTAAGCAATCGTGCTGCCTTAAATTCTTGCATCTTTGGGACCTTTCGCTTGTGGTACCGGGGAGGCAGTCAGTGCAAGGAAGTGACCGCTATGAAGCTCGAAGACTACCTTGCCGAACTCTCTCACCGCGAGTTCGAGGACTTTGCGGAAAGAGCAATTAAATCAATTGAGAGCTTTCGAGATGTCCGTCGCGAAGTTATGGTGTCCGGCTGGCAAATTGACATTGTTGCCAAGGAGAAAATTCGCACGAGGACAAACGTTGTAGAGTGGCTGTTCGAGGTTAAAGCCTACTCGAGATCTAGGATTGGATCTGATGTCATTCGTCAATTGATTGCTTTGGTTGCTCATTCCAATCAGGCTGGCAGCAACAGAAAAGTAGCACTTATAACTAGAACGCGGTTAACTCGACAAGCCACTGCCATGGCAGAGGAGTGCGGGATTGAAGTTTGGGACCCTCCAAGACTGTTGGAAATTCTGCCAGAGAGATTTTTGAAAGATGAGATATTCGAGTTTTCGACCGGCTCTTCAGAGGTCGATTCATTAGGATTGAGCTCTGAGTCACTTGCGAGAGCACTTGAATCGACACCGCGTGGACAAGAACATTGGAGTGCATATCAAGCTCTTTGTTCGGATATAGTTCAGTTTCTCTTCTGCCCGCCACTTGGGGAACCTATGGCTGAAGTTTCCGATCAGCACAAAAGGAACCGACGTGACATCATCATGGAGAACGGAGTCAGCGATGGTTTCTGGGCACGCATCAGAGTCACCTATGAAGCTCATTACATCGTTGCCGATGCTAAGAACTACACGAAACCACTGAAGAAAGAGCAGATTCTTTCAGTAGCTCACTATTTGAAGCCTCATGGCTGCGGAATGTTTGGCCTCATTCTCTCAAGAGCAGGGCCAGGGCCGGCTGCCACTCACGCAATTAAAGAACAGTGGATCGGTTCCCGAAAGCTCATTTTGGTTTTGTCTGATGAGGACTTAATGGAGATGCTTAGCTTGAAATCTCAAGCCAATGACCCGGAGCTACTCCTAGGCCAGCGAATACGAGACTTTAGACTTTCACTTTAGAGCCCTGACAAGAGTCGAAGTAGCCTCGATACCGATCCTTTCATTCATGCGACGGATGTCTCAGTTAGAATTGCTACGCTGTGACACAGATAGTGGGTGCGGAAAAAAATTCGAACAACACTGCGGTTTCTTAAAGTCTGCTTTGTGTACATCCCCGCCGTCCGTAAGCTATGTAGCATCCGTCAGATTGGGCTCTGACCTGCCTTTCACCGCAAAGTCAACGAGTGACCGCTATTGGCGAAAACAGAAGTGGCCCGCCCATCCAAGTTCCGGCAATCAACGAGCAAACAATGAATGCGCGATCTCGTCTTGCGCGCTCACGCCTGGGCGGCTTTGAGTGCCCGTCGTGCATCGCGGCGTTCAATGGCGGCGCGAATGCGTTGTTGGCGCTCCCGGGTGATTGGGTAGTTCCAGATCACCAGACCTGTAGCCACAAAAATTAACGTGGGCAATAGGGCGTAGGTGTATTTGAGCCCCATAATCGCCTCCGGCGAGTTTTCTGCACCTGCCGATGCATCAAACCCAAAATAGCCCAAGGACCAAAGCCCGGCAGAACCGCCAATGCTTGAAGCCAACTTCCAAGACCTGTTTCGAAATTGACGCTACGACACGGGTCCAGCCAAACCAGAATCAAACCATCAGCAGCTGCTAGCTACTGTCTGTCGATAGGATTTCACGGATCTGATCTGCCAACCAATCGACTCCGGGATCTTGCGCGCCAGATCGGGTTACCATCTGCATGGTCAATGGTCTGTTTTCGTAAGGCGGGTCGATTACTTGCAAATTGAAGACTTTGGCGTTCGCGACTGCTAAACGGCGCGGGCAGTCGGCAATAGCGTCGGATGCGGCCACTATGCGTAAGGCGGCTTCCCATTGGCCAACATAGGCGGTCGTAGAAACAACGCCAGGTTCGGGTAGGGATCCGTATGTGCCCGCCATTTCCATGCGATCGTATACGGTCCCGTCTAATGCTCCGCCCAAAGGATACCCCACAAATATATGACCGATATCTAGGTAGTCGGCGATATCGATAGCGCCAGATATTCTCGGATGACCCTTTCGTGCGATCACGCAATATTCCTCTTTATACAGAGTTTCTGACGACACCTCCGGCGGTAAATCACCAAACTGCCCAATGGCAATATCAATGTCACCGCGCCGTACTAACCCCAGCGCGGGGCTAAGCAAAACCCTGTGGCCAACGAATGACGAGTTTGGGGAATGCTTGTGCAGCACATTTGCTAAGTCACCGCCAAGGAGAGCGAGGATGTGGTCCGGCGCTGTAATCGAGAATTGGCGGCGGCTTGTGCTGGGGTCAAAATCACCATCGGAGGACAGCGTCGCGAATGCCATTTCGATAAGCGCATCGACCCGGGGACCCAATTCGATGGCGCGCTGCGTGGGCTCCAGCCCATGCGGGCGCCGAATGAAAAGTGGGTCCTGGAAAAGATCCCTCAGGCGCTTCAAGGCCTGACTAATGGCCGACTGGCTGAGGCCCAAGCGCATGGCCACATCGGTCGCGCGTCTGCGCAAAAGCAATTCCCGAAAAATCAGCAGAAGACCACCGTCGAGACGCCTGATATCATTTTCTATAATATCTCTCATAATTCTTTTTCATTATCATAAATTCACAAAACAACCTAATCCTCACAAAAGCAGGTTTCGTTAGGCGGGGATTTGATTGATGAGCGTGTTTTTGACCGCAGTTTTGCTCGGTGCGCCCCTGCTTGCGCACGCTGACCAAAACAGGCCCGTGGGTCGGCAGCGATTCTTGGCGCTGGTCACTCTGTTTCTCCTTTGGAGCAATTTGGCCCATTCGGAAACCCCGTCAGAAACATCATGTGCTGGGACCGGATCGGTTCCAGGGCTTGAGACCTTTTATTCGCACGGCTGGGGCATCGACCTGAAGAATACGCGGTTTCAATCCCCTGAGATGACGAGCATCAATGCCTCGAACGTCAGTGAACTGAAATTAAAATGGGCGTACAGCTTCGCCAATGACAGTCCGCGCAGCTATCCGCTCGTTACCGAAGACACGATTTTCATTGGCGATACAGGGCGCGGCGTTGTTGCTCTGGACCGCGAAACCGGATGCGTCCGCTGGACATTTGCCCACAAGGGAGACGTTACCAGCGCCATCCTTCATGCGGTCACTGAAGAAGGCGTAACACTTTATTTTATGGATCGATATCTGGGGGTGTTTGCCCTTGACGCTATCAGTGGCGCCTTGAAATGGAAGTCCATGCCGGTCGGTCCGGGCAACCCGATACCATTATTCACGGGAACGCCGCTCCTTCACGGCCATGATCTTTATGTTCCCATCTCGTCCATGGAAAGTGCGCTCCCCGCCCTTCCGTTCTACGGGTGTTGCACCACGAGCGGCGCCATCGCAAAAATGGACGCGCGGGATGGCCGTCTCATCTGGTACAGGAAAACCATTGAAGGGGACCCCATCCAAACCGGACGACACTTTTTTTTCGTTGAGGAATGGGGCCCCTCGGGCGCGCCTGTCTGGAGTGCGCCGACGCTGGATCTGAAGCGCCAGTCACTCTACTTCGGGACCGGGAACAATTACTCTCACCCGACATCAGACACCGGCGACGCCATATTCTCTCTCGACGCCGATACCGGTATCGTCAAATGGGTTCGCCAGTTTACCTCCGGCGACGCCACCAATTTGGCGTGCCTTATCCCCGGCTCATGGTATCCAAACTGTCCGCGTCCCGCAGGTCCCGATGCCGACTTCGGCGCGCCTCCTATCCTCGCTGAGACACCAGACGGTAGGGACATGCTGCTTGCCGGCCAGAAATCCGGGGGGCTCTTTGCCCTTCGTCCTGATGACGGCGAACTCGTCTGGGAAAAGAAGATTGGGCAAGCGGGCCCTCGTGGCGGCATTCATTTTGGCCTTGCGGTTCATCCCGACAAATCGCTCCTCTTTGTGCCGGTCTATTATCGCAATTTCTCCGGCGATGCGTCAGACAGCGGCGAGCGCAGCCCCGGCATTTTCGCCTTTGACATTGAGACCGGCGACGAGCGCTGGACTTACATGAGGGCGAACCGTTGCTCTTCTCCGCGTTGCTGGGGCGGCATAACGGCGGCGATCACCGTCACGGACGATCTCGTCTTCATCGGCGGTTTCGATGGGATACTCGAAGCGCTCGACATGGGGACAGGCGACGTCCTTTGGCAGTTTGATACTTTGACGGAGATTGGCCCGGAAGACGGAACGGTCAATGGCATTGTCAAGGGAGGGACAATTGACGCACACGGACCTTTTGTTGCCGATGATCTGTTGATCGTCTCATCCGGTTATCGCTTCTCTGCGCAAATTCCCGGCAATGCCCTTCTGGTTTTTGACCTCGGCGAGGGAGACTAGCATGGTTGGTTCCGATCAACTCGCAAGTCGAACGCGAAGGCTCGTCGCTGGGTTCATCGATATCCTTTTTGTTCCAGTCGGCGCTTTCATTTTTCTTATCGTCACGGGCGTGCTTGAACACGCTGATGCCTGGGCTATTGACCCTGAAACCGGGGCGAGCGCAGGAACCACCTTCTGGCTGAGCGTCTCGGTCGTCGCCGGATACTATATCCTCAACGGGCTGCCCCTCATCTTGAGATCACAAACGCTTGGCAAATTGCTGGTTGGAGCTCGTGTTGTCCACAACGAGTCTGGAGGAAAAGCGGGCTTGATTCATATGATCCTTGTACGGCCTGTATTCTTCCTTCTCATCCCGGCATCAGCGCTTTTTGGCCCGATCGCCATCATCCCCTTGATCGATCACATGATGATCTTTGGGAAGGGAAGACGTTGCCTTCATGACAGAATATCTGGCACCAGTGTGGTTAGAACGAAATAATCGCCAGATCGCCGAGTTACTGAATGCGCGCTCATGCCTGTGCGGCTTTAAGTGCCCGTCGTGCATCGCGGCGTTCAATGGCGGCGCGAATGCGTTGTTGGCGCTCCCGGGTGATTGGGTAGTTCCAGATCACCAGACCTGCCAGCACAAAAATAAATGTGGGCAATAAGGCGTAGGTGTATTTGAGTCCCATAATCGCCTCCGGCGTGTTGTTCGCGCCCGCTGACGCATCAAACCCAAAATAGCCCAATGTCCAAAGCCCGGCAGAACCGCCAATGCTTGAAGCCCCCTTCATCACCAACGACCAGGCTGAGAAAAACATGGCCGCACGGTTTTCGCCGGTCCTGGCCGTATCTATATCAATCACGTCGGCTTTCATGGCGTTTGGCAACGCCACAAAGGACCCCGTACCAATCGCGCTCAGCAGTGCAAATGGAACCATCAGCATAAAGTCGCCCGGCCCCAAAAAGAGGTACACAGGACTGACGGAAACCACACTTAACAGTCCGCATATCCACGCGCGGTGTTTGCCGATGCGTTTTGAAATCGCCACCCACAACGGTATAGCGAGGAGGCCAATCGTGGACGCAAAAAACATCAATATCGGCATACTGGTTTCCGGCGCTTCCAGAACTGAAACGACGTAGAACGCATTCAATGGCATGAGCACGGCCAACCCGATCGATGACAGCAGAAAAGCGAATGCAAGCCATCGGAACGAACCGTTCTTCAGCATGACCTTAAGACCATCGAAAACTTGCAACGCCGGCGCCGGTGCGTCCGGTTTGTCCTCAACCATCGTCACCGTGACGCCAACCGCGATGGGGATAAGAATAACCACCGCGATACCGGTGATATGCATAATCCCCGCGATGCCATCGACACCGAACCACAAGACTGCAATGACCGGAATGGTGATCGAGAGCAGCGACCCGACGCTTCCCAGTGCAGCCCGCCAACCGGTGACGCGTGTGCGTTCGTCATAATCAGATGAAAGTTCTGCGCCCCAGGCATAATAGGGAATCATCAACATGGTCCAGCCAAGCCACATGACAAGAATCCATGTCGCCAGATACCAGATGCCCGCATCTTCAGGCGGCAGAAATGTATTGTAGACGCCGATCATCAAGAACGGAATCGAGGCGACCATCCATGGTTTTCGCCGCCCCCATCGCGTGCGCGTATGGTCACTGAGATAGCCGACTAAGGGATCGGTGATCAGGTCAAACAACCGCGCCAGCAACAACACGTTAGCCAGATCCATCAGGCCGATCCCAATGTCGGTGGCATAGAATTTGTTGAGGTAGAGCATCATCGGCATCATCGCCAACATCAATGGCAAGTCAGCGAGACCATAGTAAACCAAGGTCGATGTCCGGAGACGCGGCGCGCTCATCCCACGCTCAGCTCTGCGCAACGATTGTCAGTACAAAGAGCCAATTCTTGCCTCCCAACGCCGATGACGCACCTAGACCGCATTCAACCGTCCTGCAAGACGAGAACATCAATGGACGGAGCGCATGACTGACGCCGTTCTGAGTCAAACCCGGTTTGTGAGCGCGGCCGGCTTTTCCGATGAAAGACCGAGACATGAGCGCCTGGACCTCAAGTACGCTCCGCATTGATCGACGTACGGCCGGATGCCATTTGCTGATTGCTGGCGTCCGGGTTGTTGCCGACCCAAACACACAATTGGGGATCGGCTTGCCGCAGGTCCCCTGAAAGGTGCTGGCCCTGCGTCGTGAAAATGCCAAATGTCTTTCCGTTGCTGACCCGGATATTGCCGTCTGCGGTAAGCTCGTAAAGCGTATCGGGGTCAAAAGGATGTGTCAGGCTTGCCATTTATTCGCCCACCCATTCGGTTAGTTTGTGGTGCAACCAGCGGACTTTCGATTCCTGATAGGCAGAGAGGACAACGCCGGTCTGATAGGTCGTCTCCAATCCTCGTTGAACCTTCGGCATGTTGAACGCATCCTGATCGAAGACCTTGCCAAGAAATCCTAAGGCCGAAGACCAAGACTGGCCCTCTTCCAGCCAGTGAATTTTGGCGGCGGGCGGGCGTTCGCCCTGAAATGGCGCCAGCATGATGCATTCCATGATTGCGCTGCGGTGGTCGTTTCCATTTGGCCGGAACCGGTAAACGATCCCGTTGAACGCGCCCCAAGGGTGAAAGTTCGGGAACAAGGTGTAGTCGATGCTATCGAGCAATTCGGCGTCGCAATATTCATCAACGCGGCCCCCGGCAACGGGCCGCAACTGATCGCGCGTGCGATTGGCTAGGAATGTCCGCACACTCATGCCCTTGGGCATCTCCGGCACATCGGCGTCATGAGCCAGATCCATGGTCGCGCGCAACATCTCTTTATCTGACACGTCATAATCCAACAGCGGACTGGATGTGCCCCCCGGCGTAATCACACGTGCACAGTTTTCCCACACATCCACTTGGCTGTTTACATCCCCGAGGCTGCGCAAAATCTGCGGATGGGTGGCGTTCACATGATAGGCCTCGCAAAAGGCTTCTTGTGCGATTTTCCAATTGCACGGCATCACTTTGGCGACATGCGCGACTTTGGCCAACGATGCGGGATTCCAACGTTCAAATTGCGGCGCAAGATCCTTGATGAAATCAGCAAACGGATCGCAGTTCTGATCCGGATTGATAAACACAAACCCCTGCCAGACCGCGACGGGAATCTCCGGCAAGTTAAATGTATCGTGATCGATTTGCGGAAAATCCCAATCAGCAGGAATGTCCGAAAACGATCCATCTAGCTTCCAGCAGAAGCCATGGAACGGACAACGCAGCTCAACGGCGTTTCCGTCAAACTCTTTCAACATACGCCCACGGTGCAAGCAGGCGTTCGGATAGGCCTTGATGGCGCCAGTTTCCGTACGCACAACGAGAAAAGACAGGCCCGCAATATCGTAACGGTGATGGTCGCCGACTTGCGGAATGTCCTCTTCACGGCAGGCAAATTGCCAAACCTTCCGCCACAAATGCTCGACCTCTTTGTCGTGCCATTCTTTGCTGATGTAGCGCGCCACCGGGAATTCGTTCACGCCCAAGTCCTTTGGCGATTCCAGACGCAGCACATCCGGCACTTCATGAGAGTCTTGATCCAAGAGTTCCTGATAGGTCACACCCGGCGAGCGCGGCATGGTGCGCGGATCTAGATCATCGTAGGCATGAGCCATTTTTTTCTCCCCGAGATTGTCCGAAAGGCGACGGTGTTAGCCGCGCCGGCCGGCACTTGTCAGCCTGCTCCATCGATACGATGCTTTTTTCGCGAACTCAATATCCGGAGGCGGTTTTGATGCGTTGACAGATCGCAAAGTTTGGAACTTTGCAACAATGCACTCTGCTGGTGCAAACAACTAGGTGCGATGGAAAACAACTGGGTCGCTAATCCTGAGCGAAAGTTCTAAATATCCGTGTACAGAATATAGTTCCTAGACATAGAGGCATTGCGGCAACACTGCCCCGGCTTCTATTCAGTGAGACGATTGATGAGAGAGATGAGCTGATCAGGATCAAAGGGCTTATGCAAAACCGCGCAATTGTCGAGATTGGCTTTCTCGATTTCATTCATCGACGTGTCGCCGGTCAAAAGAACGGATGGAAGATCATCGACCGTCGCTGAACGCACACGCCGAACGACTTCGACACCGTTGTAATCAGGCAACCTGTAGTCTGAGATAAGAATGTCTGGACGCACGCCCGCTTCGACATGCGCGAGCGCTTCATCACCGCTCGATGCGCTGTGCATTTGTATGCCAACCAGATTCAGAAGCGTTGTGATTGCATTGAGGATCGCGGGATCATCGTCAACAAACAGCGCAACAATTTCGTGGTTTCCCCGAGGCGAAACATCAGGCTTCTCAGGTTCAGCCTTTTCGATTTTCTGGCCGAGGGGAACCTCTACCGTAAAGGTCGTACCGTCGCCGTTCACGGATGAGACAGCAAGTGGATGGTCGAGTATTCGGCAGATGTGCTTGACAATCGACAACCCTAAACCCAACCCCTTCTGTTTGTCACGTGCTTGATTGTTGAGCTGATAATATTCCTCAAACACGTTTTCGATTTGGTCTTCAGGAATGCCGATACCGGTGTCACGAACGGCGATTTGCACTGCCTTGTCTTTGCGCACACAATCAATCGTCACCTTGCCCTGCTCGGAATAACGGACCGCGTTTGTTACAAGATTTTCAATCACACGTTCCAACAGCACCGGATCACTAAACACGGCACAATCGGCCCCAGCGCGCGCCAGCTTCAATCCTTTCTCCTCGGCCTGTTGGAGATTATCCGTAACCACACGATCCAGAACATCCTTCAGGTGAAAATCACATTTGTGAGCAACGACGGATCCGCTTTCTAACTTTGAGATGTCGAGCAACGCATCAAGGAGTTTGCCCATCGTGTCGAGCGACTGGCCCATTTTTTCCGCAATGTCATCCCGCTTCGCCTCATCCCCCTGAAGTGAGAGTGCCGACAAGTACAGACCCAACGATTGCAAAGGCTGCCGCAAGTCATGGCTTGCGGCAGCCAGGAAACGGGACTTTGTCGTTGTGGCCTTTACCGCTTCTTCTTTGGCTCTTTCTAGTTCTAAGGTTATCGCGTTGCGCTCCGTTACATCGAATCCGGTGCACAACATGCCAGCGATCTGACCGTCCTCTCCGTCTAGCGTTTTGGAGTGCCACTCAATGAGACAAGCTTCACCATTCTTCTTGAGAATGTTGTTGGTATAGCCGTCATTCAAACCTTCCTTCATGACGACCGAAAAAAAGTCGCGAATTTCGTCTCGATCGCTGGCCGGAATGAAGGTGTCGAACCAGTCTTTGCCGATCACCTCGGATGCGGCATATCCGGTTAGGCTTTCAAAATAGGGATTACACCGAGCGATGCGTCCGTCCGGATCGAGGATGAGAACAATTCCGCGAATGATCTCAACAAGATCGATAGACAGATTGCTGTGTTCCTGCTGAGTCATGCGCTCTCTGCGTGATGGGATCAAAATGCCGGTGGCACGTTCAACAGTATACCCGAACAGCAACTGAGCCGGTCAAATCGACAGAACGTCCTCCTGACCCGTCTCAAAGCCGTTATCTTGGGACTAAAGAAACGTGCGCTCAAGCCGGCGCATTTGGTGCCGGTCTGTTCGCCAAAAGATGAGCTAGACGGCCCGCCTCACAAAATTTTCTGCATGTACACGTTACACCGCTCATAGGGAGATGCTTCATCTGGCGCATCTACGTGCCGGAATCCTAGCTTTTCATAAAGCGATAAAGCGGGGCCGAGCTTCGCATTACTTTCCAAATATACGCGCTGAGCCCCCAATGCCTGCGCGCGTTTTAGCGCGTGTTCACCGAGCGCGCGCCCAATGCCTTTGCCCTGTACCGAAGGGGTCACCGCCATCTTGGCAAGCTCCAACGTTGTCGCGTCATGCGGGATAAGCGCGACAGTGCCGACAGGCTGATCACGATAGAGCGCGATCAGGATCGCCCCACCCCGACTGATGACATATTCGTCCGGGCTTCCGAGAACTTTCTCGTCGGCTTCTTCCAGTTCCCAATACTGGGTGATCCATTCGACATTCAAGCGCCTAAAGTCGCCGGCATAGTTTGGCGTAAAGTCGATGATCCTCAAATCACCCAAAGGGTCATTGTTGCTTTCCATGCGCACATTCTTCCGAACAGCAGAAGAGACTTCAAGTCACGATTTGTAGGTGCGCTGCCAGCATGTGCCCCATCGATTGCGCCTCAGGTCACGCTCTAACGAAGACTTTCGATAAAACCTCGAACGCCTTCCACGCCTTGCTCATCCATCACCCGAATGGTCTGGGTGCCAATCACCGCCAAATCCGCCTTGCCAATAAGGCTCTGTACATCTGCGGCGTCCTTAACGCCAAAGCCGAGGGCGAGAGGCAAATCCGTCGCTGCGCGACAGTTCGCAAGATAACGGTCCAGGGTTTCAGAAAAGGTCGTATCCGCGCCCGTCACGCCCTTCCGCGCAACGCAATAGATTAAGCCTTCTGCCACATCCGCGATCATTCTTTTTCGCGCATCAGATGTATTTGGCGAGTAGATGAAAATCGGTGCAAGCGCATGTTTCTTCATCGCGGCGAGATAGTCCTTCGCCTCTTCCGGTGGCAAGTCCGGCACAATGGCGCCGACCAATCCCGCGGCCGCCATATCGCGCGCGAAACGGTCGACACCATATTTGAATAGGATGTTGTAGTACGTCATCAGCAAAAACGGGATATCAAATCGGCGGCTTACGGCTTCGCCAAATTCCATACATCGTTCGACCGTCGATCCCGCCTCAAGCGCACACTGGTTCGCGTGCAGAATAACAGGGCCATCGGCCATGGGCTCAGAAAACGGAATTTGGAGTTCCATCACATCGACGCCCGCTTCGACCATGGACTCAACCACACGGAGCGAGTCGTCGAAATTTGGATAGCCCATGACAATGTGCGTCATTAGCAGGATGTCTTTGTCTTTCTTCGCCTGTCGAATGCGCGCCTCAAGCATTGTACTGCTCCGCTTTATCTTGAATGAACCGTTCCCATTTGGGGTCACCGAAAGCGTCAGCCACCGTGAAGATATCTTTGTCTCCACGGCCGGACTGATTGATCAATATAATCTCGTCCTTCGACATCGACGGTGCCTCCTTAAAGGCCTGTACGAAGCCATGGGTCGATTCAAGCGCGGGGATCAGCCCCTCTTTCCGGATTGTCAGCTTCAGAGCCTCAACGACTTCCTTGTCATTGGCCGATTCAAACCGAACGCGTCCTTCTTCATGCAAGTGAGAGAGAATTGGCGACACGCCGACATAATCAAGCCCCGCCGCAACGCTGTGGGTCTCATTCATTTGACCGTCCTGGTCTTGCAGGAAGTAAGTCATATAGCCTTGCGCAACGCCGAGCGACGCATCCTTTGAGGCGAGCCGCGCCGCATGCCGGCCGGTCTCGATCCCGTCACCGCCCGCCTCTACGCCGACAAGCTGGGTGTCATCATCAAAGAAGCCGCTAAAGATGCCCATCGCGTTCGAACCGCCACCGACGCAGGCATAGACACGATCGGGCAGACGGCCGACACGGTCCAGCATTTGCGCGCGGGCTTCTTTCCCAATGATAGATTGAAACCAACTCACCATTTCCGGAAAGGGATGCGGACCGCAAGCGGTCCCCAGCGCATAATGCGTTGTATCCATGTTGGTCACCCAGTCGCGAAAGGCTTCGTTGATCGCGTCTTTCAATGTGCGTGTGCCTTCGACCACCGGAACGACTTCTGCACCCAATTGTTCCATCCAGAATACATTCGGGCGTTGCCGCGCAACGTCGACCTCGCCCATGTAAATGGTGCAATCAAATCCGAACTTGGCCGCCATCGTCGCCGTTGCGACGCCATGCTGTCCGGCCCCAGTCTCGGCGATCACCCGCGTCTTTCCCATACGCTTCACCAGAAGCCCTTGTCCCATCACATTGTTCGCCTTGTGTGCGCCCGTGTGATTTAAGTCTTCACGCTTGATGTAGATCTGCGCGCCGCCAAAGTGGTTCGTGAGGTTCTCCGCGAACGTGATCGGCGTTGGGCGGCATGAGTATGTGCCCATCAGTTCCTCAAACGTTTGCCAGAATGCAGGGTCTGCCTTGGCTTCGGCGAAGGCCTCGACCAACTCATCAAATGTCGCGACCAGAATTTCGGGGATGAATGATCCGCCAAATCGTCCGTAATATCCACGATCATCCATCGTGTTCTCCTTCTAACGTATCTGTCTGAGGTGAGAGGGTCTGCGAGAACACGAGCTGATCCGTTCGGCAATATAATTCCGCGAAGATCGCGTTCGACGCCCCTTCAAAGTGAAGCGTTCGTTTTACAAGCAAGACGTCCTGCCGAGGCGAAAGTCCCAACTGGGCCGCCCGTTCGGCCCCCGGCCGGCAAGTACGAAAATTCTGGTCGGCGGAAATGGGACGCCTATTGTAATGCGTGTCGGCAAGCGCGGCGAGCGAGCGACCAGCCAGCGAGATGCGTCCAAGTCCGGGAAAGACTTGAGGATCGAGATACATTTCTTCGAGCAACACAGGAACGTTTCGCACACTGCTCAGCCGCGAAATGAAGTAGGCCTCGTTTTGCGCAAACGGATTTTCTGCATCCTCGGCAACTTGGATCCGGCGCGGGCGTGTGAGCAAGCGCGTATCAGCTTCGATGCCGCCCTTTTCAAACGAGGCCATGGTTCCGGCCAGTGCAAACAGATCCACCTGTTCGGGCGGCTTCATCACGAATGTGCCGGATCCGCGCCGCCGCTCAAGACAGCGCCGTTGCACAAGCCGGTCGGTTGCTTGCCGGACCGTGGGCCGGCCAATCCCAAAGGTTTGCGCGAGCTCAGGCTCAGAAGGAATTCGGCTGCCCAAAGGGTAAGCGCCCGTCCGGATACGATCCATCAGAAGGTCAGCCAACTGGTGATAGAGCGGAATGGGTGATTGCGGGTCCAAGGCGGTCATCGGTTCCTCCACCGCCATCATCGCATAATCTGTCAAGTTGTCAAGACAACTTGACAGATCAGCCCGTACGTCCCGCCCATCCCATGTCGCCAGGTACGCTGCCGAGAAAACCAGCGACACATTCCATGTTGAACGCTATCGTCGATCGCTGATCATGCCGGTCTGCCCGCGAGGTTCGCAAAACGGGCGGCCCCCACCCCACGAACTGAGGAAACCCGCGATGCACCACGCCCGGCCCGCCCGACCCCGTATCGAACCCATCGAAGCCCTGAGGGAGAAAGCACAGAGTGCCCTGGCCGACAAACCGATCAATGCGGTCAATGTGCTCGCCACCATGCATCACAACAGGACGATCTCGAAGGCGATCGGCGCGATGTCACAAGCTGTCTTGTTTGAAGGCGGGCTTTCGCGACGTAATGTTGAGATTGCCGTCTTGCGTATGGGCTGGAACTGCCAATCAATCTACGAGTTTGGCCAACACACGCTATTCGGGCGGGAAGCAGGTCTCACCGAAGAAGAGATCTATTTCACCACGCGGCCCATCTCGCAAGGCAAGTGGACACCGGCTGAAGCTGCGATCCTTCAAGTTGTTGATGACCTCTATGCAGATGATTGCGTGAGTGACACCGCATGGACGGCAATCGGAAAACACTTTGATACGCCAGACGTCATTCACCTGATTGCCGCCGCCTGTCACTACCGCACCGTTAGTGCGTTCCTGAACAGCGCCGGCGTCGAGAGGGATGAAGGCGTGCCCGGCTGGCCAACGGCACCTGGATAAGGCGGCCGCCCGAATGTCGCAGCTAGCTTCTAAGAGTTCATGCGCCTGCGATCAGCGTTTAGAAGCGTCGCGACGATGAAATCCGTCCTTGTTTTCAATTCTTCTGTCGCCGCACAAATCGGCAAAATCTATACGTTTTCATGCTGCAGGCCGTATGGTAGTTGATCAGAATCAATACCTTAATCGCCGGACCGTAGATGACACCCAGACAAAAGGCGCGTCGTGAGAGAATACTCAGTGTGACGCTGGATCACCTCCGCCGACACGGCTATGAGTCTGTAAATATGCGTGATCTTGCTGAAGCGGCGGGCGTATCACCGACCACACTCTATCGGCTTTTTGACAGCAAGGAGTCTTTAGTTCTTGCAACGATAAAAGACCTCATCGAACAAATTACAGCTTCCGTCGCTGCACAGGAAGAAGCCGGCCTTCGGCATTTGTTTGCGCTCCTTCGATCGTTTGCGAACGGATTCGTTGAAGAGCCCAATACTGCCAGCGTCATACCCGCACTTCTATTTATGGCGGCACCGGGTGCACCAGCGACCGAAGTTCTGCTGGCCAACGCCATGAAAGCCAGGCGGGCCACCGTCATCGATATGAAGGAAGCGGGCGAAATCGACCCCAAATCGGACGTAGAAGACCTCGCCCAGCAATTGACCATGGCAACTTGGGGCCCCCAACTGCTATTTGCCAAAGGGTTTGTCGATGTCAATCATCTGGCAGATGAGTTGGTGAAGGCGTCCATTTGGGCACTGTTACCCGTTCTGACAAAAAAAGGCGTGGCGAAAGCACGATCAGAGATCAAGTCACATCCGGAATTGTCAGTCCTGAAGGCGCCGCTAAGGGCCCAAAGCGCGCGCTTGAGTTAACTCAAAACATTTCTGCATACGGAATATCTAAGCGAGAGTCCCTCACTTAGAAGAGCCTTGTGTTGACGAATTATGGTAACGCGTTGTTGAAATCAAAATCAATAACGTGTTACCATATTTTCCATTGAAACATTTCCCGGTGCTCAAAACGGATGCGAATTACTCTTTGTTCTGGATGCTGTTGAGGTTTTGAGAAGACCTCTAGGAAACCCAAACGGAGAGAATGCCGTAGGTGGTGCGATCAAGATCTGCTCCAAACTCCCGGACGCAGAAGTGCGCGTAGAGGCGTCAATTGATTTCGGCGCCAGGCGGCCGACGAGGCATTTGCCGGGTGTTTTTTGGAGACGCCGATTACGACGGTTTCGTTGAAAACTTGTCGACCAACAGCAACGCCAACAAACGACTACATGATCCAAGATTAAGAAGCGAAGGCATCGAGGCACAAAATGTCTGGGGCGCAAGCACCAAAGTCATTACCAACGGGAGCAACATTCAAGTGACATCTATGTCCGGTTTCCGTTCATCGGAAAACACGTTCTTCAAAAATATGCCCAGAACCCCTCCGACACGTTTGAAATTCAGGCGGCGGTTCTCGGAGCAGGAGCAAAATTTTGTCACTTGGTTCAGGAGAAGCCAATGAAGGTAGCGATGATTGGGTTGGGTCGCATGGGCGCAGGTATCGGGCGTCGTATTGCCGAGCGTCACAAGGATACCAGCGTCTTCGATTTGGTAACCGAGAAGACTGAGTCGTTTCGCGGAATCGCTCGACCGGCGCGATCGGCGCGCGACGCATCGAGCGGAGCTCAGGTGGCCGTACTGTCTCTCCTCGATGACAATTCAGTCTTGTCGATGCTTGAGGACGAAAACGGTGTTCTCGCAGGATTGGATGCAGATGGCATTGTTCTAAACGCCACGACGATCTCTGCCGACGCCTCACTCGAGGCGGAGCGTCGATGCAACAGTGTTGGCCGCGTGTTTTTGGCCGGACCCGTTTTAGGACGGCCGGATGCTGCCGCGACCGGTGGGTTGATGTCGCTGGTTGGGGGCGACAACGATGGCTATCAACATGCACTGCCTGTTCTGCAAGCGTATACACACTCGCAATACTATGTCGGCGCAGACGTATCCGCCGCGGTGAGATCCAAACTGCTCGTCAATTACATGGCAGCGTCGCTAATTGACCTAATGGGACAGACGTTTGCCTTCGCTGAACGGGCGAAGATAGACACAAATGTTATCGCCGACATCATAAGGGTCATGTTGCCGAACCAGCCTTTTGACTCCTATTCCCAAAGAATTCGGACGCGTAACTTCGATGATCCTGGTTTCACACTTCGGCTGGGTCTGAAAGACCTCGACCTGATGCTTCGCATGAGTTCAGAAGTTGGCGCACCACTTCCCAATGCTGGCCCTATTCACGATCGAATGCTCACCGCGATGGCCCACGGTTATTCGGACCGCGACTGGTGTGTTTGGACGGAAAGCAGCCGTATGGCAGCGGGCGCATCTCCCCCTTCCGAAAGTGACATTATAAAAGTCGATTGATGCGTCACTTCTATTCGTTCAGATGGAGCAGGCATTGAAATGGTTACAACCGAACGGCAATTGGACGGATCGGATCTTGTATAAACACCTCGTCCATATTTTGATCCAATCAGTCTACGGATGAAAATCTAATTCGGTTTTTGAATCGCAAAAAAGCGTTCCCCACCCGGTTGTCTAAATGTCACGAACCTTTTGGCAGGATCCAGGTCTTGCCATTAAATTACAGAGGTACTGATGACACCAAAACAAAAGGCGCGTCGTGAGAGAATACTCAGCATGACGCTGAAGCTCATTCGCAAACGCGGTTATGAGTCTGTGAATATGCGTGATCTTGCCGAAGCTGCAGGCGTATCACCAACCACACTCTATCGGCTTTTTGACAACAAAGAGTCTCTAATCCTCGAAACAGTCAAACAAACCATCGAACAGATAACGGCATCTGTTGCCGCAGAAGAAGAAGCAGGCCTCCGGCATATGTTTGCCCTCCTAAGATCGCTCGTGCGTGGGTTTGTTGACGAACAAGGGACTGCGGGCGTCATACCCCCACTTCTGTTTATGGCGGAGCCGGGCGCACCAGCGACCGAAGTCTTGCTGGCCAATGCCATCAGAGCCCGGCGTGCCTCTGTCATTGACATGCAGGAAGCGGGCGAAATCGATCCGAATTTGGATGTCGAAAACCTCGCCCGGCAATTGACCATGGCAACGTGGGGCCCCCTGATACAATTTGCCAAAGGGTTTATCGATATCAATCACTTAGCAGATGAAATGGTGAAGGCGTCCATTTGGACATTGTTGCCCATTCTGACAAAAGAGGGCTTGGCGAAAGCCCTTTCCGAGATCGAGCGGCATCCCCGCCTTTCTACCCTAACAGCGCCACTGAAAGCCCAAAACGCGCGCCTAGGTTAATTCAAAAAATCATCTTTCTACGGATTACCAAAGCAAGGTCACCTCCTTTGAAAGACTCTTGCCTTGACAAATTTTGGTAACACGTTACTGTAATCAAAATCGATAACCTGTTACCATTTTCTTTCCTAAGGGTCTTTTCCCGGACTGAAGATGAATGCGGGAGAGCGGATAGCGTGCGCAATCTGCGGGCGGGCGCGATGGCCAAAAGGCATGTTCGGTCATTGTTTGAATGGCGGATGCCCGATGTTGAGGCGGCATAGCACTCATTCTGAGCGGGCGGCGGCACCACCTTCTACGAACGACGGCTGCTGGGCTGCTATGCGTCGCGCGGATTGCGAACAAACAACGCTAAAGGGACTTTTTGAGAAAACTTGGCGAGTTCAACTAACGCAAATTGGGAGGGGCGATCATGCCAGTTGATGTGTTGGGATCCAAAATCAAGAAATCAGTTCTTTATGCCAGCGCGGGCGGTGCGGCGCTATGTGTAGCGCTTCCCGCATATGCGCAGTTAGATGAAATCATCATCACCTCGGAACGCAGAGAGCAGTCCTTATACGACGTCCCGGTGTCTATCTCTGCTGTGAGCGGAACGGCGTTGGATGCTGCAAAGGTTACAAGATCGATTCAGCTTGCTGAGATCGTACCGAACCTACAGATCAATCGGAATCGCCTCGGCGAACAGAGAGTCGTTCTCCGCGGCATCGGCGGAGCGGCGGGCGATAACATCGCGCAGAATCAAGCGGTTGCCCTCTTCATCGATGACGTCTTCGCCTCGCGGGGCGCTTCAATAGATCTGGCATTCTTTGATCTGGATCGTGTTGAGGTTTTAAGAGGACCTCAAGGAACACTGTACGGAAAGAATGCCGTAGGTGGTGCCATCAACATTTACTCCAAGCTCCCGGACGAAGAGGCGCGAGCAAAGGCGTCAATTGATTTCGGCAATTTTGGCACCATAAATTCTCGCGCACTTGTCAGCGGTCAGGTGGCCGAGGAGGTATTTGCCAAGGTTTCTTTTGGCAACAACTATCACGACGGCTTTGTTGACAACTTGACGACCGGCAACGACATGACCGTCGAAGAATCCTATTTCGGACGCGCCGTCCTTCGCTATGCGCCAGACATCTATGAGGTCATCCTCACGGCGGACATTGAGCACCATCCGGAGAACGCTGCATCAGCATCACGCGTGAGCGGCCCTGCACCATTTTCCGTACCCGGTTTCACGCCGCCAACGACTGCACCGAGCGACTTTCACGATACAAGATTGAGTAACGATGGTGTCGAGGCACAGGATGTTTGGGGCGCAAGCGCCAAAATCATTCGCAACGGGAGCAATCTTGAAGCCACTTCCATTTCAGGTTTCCGGTCGACCGAAAACACGTTCTTTAGAGATATTGATCAATCTCCTATCGATGCGATCAATCAGCGTGCGGATGAAGATTCGTGGCTGTTTTCGCAAGAATTCAGATTGAGCTCCGTTGACGGAGGCTCCGCATCGCTCGACGGCAGATTGTTCTGGACGCTTGGCTTTTATGCCTTCCACGAAGAGGGGTTTAGAGAAGAAGTCACAGATGTCTTTGGCGGTGCCGCCTCAGGAACCTTGAGGATGGACCTGGCGGCCAACAGTTTAGCGGCATATGGCCAGGCGACCTACTCGGTCACCGATGAAATCAATCTGACCGGTGGACTTCGTTACACATATGAGGAAAAGAAGGCCCTGCATAACGCTTTTGATGCGCCGATTTTGGTCGCAGCGCCTTACGCAAATGTGCCGATCAGCGATTCATGGAACGATGTCTCGCCCAAGGTAACCGTGGACTATGCCCCGACGGACGATGTCTTGCTCTATGCGACTTACTCAAAGGGGTTCTTGAGTGGTGGCTTTAATTTCGGCCCTGCAACTGTGGCCGCGGTGCAGACCAATGTGTTTGAGCCAGAAGACGCGACAAATTACGAGGTCGGTCTAAAAGGATCGTTCTTTGACAATCGATTGGGTGTTACAGCCGCCGTTTATTGGATCGATTATCAAGATCTGCAAGTTCAAAGTGTTGACGTCGGAAGTGGCGTTACCACATCGGACAATGCAGCCGAAGCAACGATCAAGGGCTTTGAGCTCGAAAGCCAACTTGCACTTTTTGACGCCACAAATATTGGCGTGGGATACGCATACAATGATGCCGAATACGACGCATATTGCGTTGGCGGCAGCGATAGTGCGTTAACAGGTGCCGCGTGCCTGGCTTCCGCCCCGGGTGCTGTTGACGCGCAGGGCAATCGTCTGAGTTACACTCCAAAGCATAGCTTCAATGTGAAACTTGACCACACTGTTGACTTTGACAGGGTCGGCAGTTTGATCTTTACAGGAATTTACGCATATCAAACTGAAACGTTTTTCAGTCCCGAAAACGACTTCGTTCAAGGCAACGAGGCTTATGGTTTGTTGAATGCAAATCTCAGCTTCATAACCATGGACGATCAGTGGCAAATCGGTCTCTGGGGCCGCAATCTGACCGACAAAGAATATAAGGGCGATTGCAACGGATTTGCCGGTGTGTTTGAGCAATCGGCTTGGTGCTTCTCGGCCCCCCCGCGCACCTATGGTGTGTCCCTGACCTGGGACTACAACGGCTAGAACAACACACGCTCAAACCGGCACGTCTGGTGTCGGTTTGAGCAGACATAGCTGCTGTTTTCTCTAGATGTAAATCATCCGATCCCGTGCCGCCGCTCCGTCGCGGCAGATATCAACCCTGCAAAATTTCGATCAGGACAGGGTTGGTGCGGGATTTGGCAACCGCGCTTTCGTGTTGCCACATCAACCTATTGAAAAAAATGGTAACATGATACATATAGTAACGCGTTACCAAATATGCGGGGTGGGTACTCACTCCTTCTTGCGTGCCCGCCGGTAGAGAACACCGCACTGAACGCCTGATCGGAGGCCCCGGGGCAGGCCACTAGATTTCGACCGGCGAGGCCGCGATCTTCTTCGCTCTTCAAACAGGAACTTCACATGAAAAAAATTCTGATTGCGTCATCTATCCTCGTTTGCCTGAGTGGCAACGCGCTTGCGAACGACGAGTGCATCGCGGGAGCGATGGCCGCTGCCGAGGCCGCCGGCAATGCGATGACAAAAGAAACGGCGGGCCAGTTCTGCCAATGTTTTGACGATAAGACAAAAGGCAATGAAGCGCTGCAAACGCAGGCTGAAAATTACGACCCGCAGAACCCCAGCGCCGAAATCCAGGCTGTTATTGCGGAGTGCACCCCGGATCAGTAGTTGCTTTGAAGACAATCAGACCTCCACTTTTTTTAAAGAAAGTCCCAAGACGCGCCTTGAACAATCATCCTAACGCGTTACATAATCGGTAACGTGTTACCGTTTTTATCGACCACAGCGAGGGAATTGCACCATGACCATGGATGCTGCTGAACGCCGCCAATTTGTCCACAACAACCATACCTGTGTGGTTGGCTACACACGCAAGAAGGGACCGCCTTCGATGTCGATCGTCTATTACACCATGGATGGCGACGACATTCTTTTCACCACGATGCGCGCGCGACAAAAGACAAAAGCCGTCGAGCGCGAAGGTGAACTCTCCATCGCCGTATTGGATGGACAATGGCCGCCGACTTATCTTGTGGTGTATGGCGATGCCCAAATCGAAACCGATATGGATTTGGTTACAGACGTCGGAATGAAGGTTGGCGCCATTATGGCGGGTGAGCCTTTGTCCGAGGAGGTGCGGCCACTTGTACGAGACGGTATGGAGAAAGAAGGCCGCGTGGTCATTCGTGTGAAACCAACGTCCACGTTCTATACGCCTCCGGTACACCTTCACAAAGCCGACGACGCGTTGGACAAAGAAAAAATGAAGGACTTCAAGCATGGTTTAGGCGCCAATCTGCCTTGGCATGATTGATCATGGACTTCGCGCTGGCGGCAACCGTTGCAGAGCAGGCGGCCCTTGCCGCCGACACCGATCTAACGCCGTTTTCCGTTTGGAATGAAGAGGCACGTGCAGCCTCGCCGCTTTGGGTGCAGCGCTGGATCATCTTTATGCTCTGCACTTTCTTCGCGGGGCTCCTCTTTGTTCGAACACAAATAGCCGCGCGTTGGATCGTGGCTTCGGTTGTCGTGAGCCACCTGGCTTCCGCACTTGTCCTATTGCTGCTGGGGCCAGCGGCGTTGACCGTCGGTGTCATCGCGATCAATCACATCGTGTTTTGGACGCCGGCGGCCATCAATCTTGCCGTGCGTGGTGCGCCGACTTCCGACGCACCACTCTATGGTGCCTGGCGCTATCTGATGCTGGCCGTGATCGCGTTCTCCCTCTTCTTCGATTTCAGGGACGCTGCCATCTTCCTTTTTTCAAACCCCGGCTAGAGGCAACTCGAAAGGCCGTCAACTATGAGTGAACAGCGACTGAGTTCAGCAAGATTGGCGGCATTCGTGTCGCCTGAGGCACCCTTTTCAGCTTTTTTGATGGCCGTGGTCGTCTTTGTCCCGCCGTTTTACGCCGGAACAGTCGGGCTCGGCCTCAGCACTGTTGGGATGATCTTTGGACTGACAAAATTGTGGGATGTTGTGACGGACCCGATGTTCGGCATTTTGTCGGACCGTTGGCACACCAAGTGGGGCCGCCGGCTGCCTTGGCTTGTCGCCTCAGTTCCCGTTTTGGGCCTCTGCACGTATATGACATTTGTTCCAGGCCCCTCCGTAGGCGGACTTTATTTCGCGTTTTGGATGATACTGCTTTACATCGGATGGACGATTGGTTCCGTGTCTCACATAGCGTGGGCAGCGGAGCTCTCAGCCGACTATCACGAACGCTCCAGAATATCCGCTTATAAACAAGCTGCGGCACTTGTCGGCAGTTTAGGGCTCATTCTGCTTGTCGCATATTTTGATTCTGTGAACGGCGGAGATGAAACAGCGCGCATGCAGGTCATTGCGTTGATCCTGCTCATTCTGCTTCCAGCAACCGTTGGCGCCGCCCTGTGGGCCGCTTCAGAACCAAAGGCAATTCATAAGACGACACCTGAAGCACCAAACACACTTCGTTTGCTGATAAGCAATGCGCCATTGCGTCTCCTATTGACCACCAATTTACTTTTAGGGATCGCGGCGGGCGGCACTGCCGGGATGATCCTCTTTTTTGTTGAAGACGTCTTGCTGCTTGGCAGCTGGTCATCCCTCGCCCTCGTTCCCTTCTTGTTTTCCGGTTTGCTGTTTCTGCCAATGTTTATGCAGTTGAGCCAGCGCATCGGAAAACACCGCACACTTTGCTACGCCCTCATCTTCCAAATGGGCGCCAGCTTGCTCTTTCTTGTCATACCGGCGGGCAGTGTGGTGTTGGCCAGCTTGGCTTTCTTGATGCTGGGTGCAAGTGGCGCGGTCGGCACATACATACCGCGAGCGATCATGGCCGACGTAACGGATATGGATACGGCCGAGTCGGGAGTCCAAAAGACCGGCCTTTATATGTCCTTGCTGCAATCGACCAGCAAAATCGCCGCCGCCCTTGCGATCGGGCTGAGTTATCCGATCTTGAGCGTAATCGGATTCGATCCGTCTCCGGACGTTGTCAATTCAGACAGCGCTTTGTTTGGGCTGCGCCTGATGATGGTCATATTCCCCAGCATTGCCTTCGGCCTGATCATTTTGATCATGTGGCATTTCCCACTCAATGAAGCGCAGCAGAGCGCACTCCGCCGCAAAATCTCCGATCGCGGCCAGAATGCCGGCGGCGGACTGGAACCTGCCGTTGCTTATGCAAGCGCTGATCTGCCGAGCGCGAGCAAGTTGTCGAGTGAGGGAGAAAACACGTGAAAAAGAAGATTTTCTTCGGCGCCTTGATGTATGCGATGGCGTCTATGCCAATGCTTGCGGTTGCGGCACCGGATGCGATCTACCTGAACGGAAAAGTCATCACCGTTGATGACAACTTTTCCATTGCGAGTGCCTTCGCCGTTGAAGGCGACCGTTTCTCGGCTGTAGGGAATGAAGAAATCAGGGAACTGGCTGACGACGCGACGCGCATTATCGATCTGGGCGGTCGAACGGTCATTCCCGGACTGATCGACAACCACAACCACTTCATCCGTGGTGCGCAGCATTGGAACAGCTCTCTGCGATTGGACGGCGTAGGGACGCGTGCTGAAGCTTTAGAGAGACTGAAGAGCTATGCCGCAGGTCTCGCCCAGAATGAGTGGCTACTCGTCTTGGGCGGATGGCATGAAGAACAGTTTACCGATGACCCGACGGGATTTTCGCGTGAGGAACTCGACGCAATCGCCGACGACCGGCCGGCGTTTCTTCAAGTTCAATATGCGCACGCCTATGTCAACACGGCGTTCCTTAAGCTTATCGGGGCCGAAATCCAAGCGGATCCTGAGACGGAAGCACAACCCCCGACCCCTTCGGCGCTTGACCGAATTTTTGGCCCCCCTTTGCCTGAACTTGTTGAACGCGATGAAAATGGCACCGCCACTTCTCGTCTGAACGGCGGCATGGGCATGGTTATTCAAACCAGCACGATTATGCCCGAACTCAGCTATGACGAAGTCACTGACGGCACATTGAACGCCCAAGCGCATTACAATGCGATGGGCTTGACCACAGTCTATGATCCGGGCGGCGCCCTTCCGACACGCGAATCATATCAAGCTGTCGAAGATCTCCACACGTCAGATCAATTGACCCTTAGGGTTTTCCGTACTGCAGTAGATGACACCCTCGACGTGGCGACAGTCAAACAGCTTCTTGCACGGCTTCGTCCCCTGCCCGATTGGCTGAGCGACATTGTGCTCTGGTGGATGCGCGATGAGGAAAGCACTGCTGGTACAATTGACTTCATAAACAATCTGGCGCCCCTCAACACGGGGGATGACTTTCATGATGTCCTTGCGGTGGGCGAAGTCTTTTATCTTCCTCTGCACGATTCAATGGATGACTTCACCGACTATCGTGAGGTAACGGACCGGGCTTTGAGCGAAGTGCGCGCCTTGATGATCGAAGTTGTTGAACGCGCGATCCCGGCACAAATTCATGCTGTTGATGGCCGGACGATTGAAATCTATCTCGACCTGATTGATGAACTTACCCAAGAACACGCACCAAAGCCCAACCAGTTTACGATTACCCATGGCGAAGGTGTTACGCCCGCACAACTGCAACGCATGAAATTGCTGAACATCGGACTACAGATTCGAAGCATGCCCGTAGTACGCAGCCGAAACAGCATTGTTCATGACTACACGCAGCGCGCATTGAGCATGCCGCCTTTGCGCGACATTGCATCGAGCGGCATTTATTGGGGGCTTGGAACCGACGGGACCAAAGCTGCACAGATCAACCCTTGGCGAACATTACATTGGGCGGTAACCGGCAAGGCCATCAATGGCGACCTGATCTTGGAAACCGGCCAAACGCTTTCGCGCGAAGAAGCGCTGATCGCTCATACAAAAGGCAATGCCTATCTTGTCGGACGAGAAAACAGACTCGGGCAAATTCGTACCGGCTATCTGGCTGACTTCGTCGTGCTTGACAAAGATTATCTCACCATCGACAGCGAACAAATCATGGATATCAAACCCAGGATGACCGTTGTCGCCGGAAAAGCCGTGTATGAGGCTTCGGATGACCGGCAATGACGCCGGCCGCTGGCGACACATGCTCTAAGCAATTTTGTAGGTGATCAATGACGATCGTCATCTGATTCAAATCCTGTTTCCCCTACCACCTTGAAGGAAGCTCTTGTGAGAATAGTAACTGTTCTGGTTAGTCTTTTGATTGCCTATGTTGGCGTCGTCGTCGCATTCGAGTCTTTGATCGGTATTGCACAACCGGAGTCAGAAAGCACAATTGTCCTGACGACAGTTGATGCCGACGACGCGCAACATAAGCGCGTCCTGTCTCTTCTGATCGTTGATGAGAAGAAGTATGTATCGGTCAACCATTGGCCACGTGCCTGGTGGCGCAGAACGATCGAAAACCCTGACGTTCTGGTAACACAGGAAGGAGAAACAAAACCGCATCGCGCCATTCAGGTTTCCGGCGAAGAGTTTAACGCCGTGCAACGCGCTCACCCCAGGTCCCCTTTGATGATGTTTCTAACCGGGTTTTCGCCGCGCCGCATCGTGCGGCTAGATCCTGTTTAGTTGGCGTCGCATATTTTTTGGTCGCTTATTTCTTAATCACGCTAGCATTCACGAACCGGATGGATTTGAGGTCTCAAATGACAAGACCGGATTATGTCGAAGTATTGGATGAACCAAGGCACCGCAGATGTTTCGAAAACGATCTGGTGCGCGTCTACGATGTATTGATACCACCAGGTGATGTCAGCCTCTTTCACCGGCACACAGAAGACACGTACTACATTTCGATCGTAGATGCGTATGACATTCGAGAACAGGTGTTCGGCGAAGTTGAAACGTCGACCATTCCGCAAATTCCTGCCGGATTTGGTGTTTGCCGTAAACATCGATCCCAACCGCTCATTCACCAAGTAAGTAACGGTGGGCAAACGGACATGCGGATGATTGGTGCAGAGCTAAAGAGATCTCCACCGACATCGGCCGCTAAAGCGCTCGATCATCCGAACCATGTTTTGTTGTCGGAAGAAGCCAGATACCGATCCTACTCTTTTCAATTAGAACCTGGGCAAACCACCGGCATCCTGAAGTACAACTTTTTTTCTCTTACGGTCGTGCTCAATCGAACAAATCTCAAAATCGATTACGGTGAGACTGGATCCCAGACGATAACGTGCGCACCCGGTCATACAATTTGGTCTGATCCGCTGACTTTCTCGGTCACAAATGTCGGAGAAGACCTCTTCTCTTCGATCGTTTTGGAATGGACGCAGGGCACGTGAATGAAGAACTGAAACGTGTTGGTCGATGCCGAAGTCCTGGCAACGGCTGCCATCGATCAGGTCAAATCATAAAACTGGCGGACACGCCAAAACACCACGCACTATATCGGGAACCGCATGTATAAGACTGCCAATCAAAATTTGGATTTTAGGCAAGCAGCCATTCTGCTGACGATGGTTCTGGCAGCCACACTGCTTTTCATGGCTTCCGCTCGCGCCCAGGAATCCCGACCCAATTTCCTGATCATCGTCGCCGACGATATGGGTTGGTCGGATATGGGTGTTACAGGGGGCGAAATCCGGACGCCCAACCTTGATGCGCTCGCTGCACGAGGTGTGCTTATGTCTCAATTCTATGTCGCACCAACATGCGCACCGACACGGGCCATGCTTTTAACCGGCGCTTCAAATCACGAAGCAGGCGTGGGCACGCAGCATGGTCAGCAAGTTGCCAATCAAATGGATGACATCCGCTATGCGGGGGAACTCCATGACGGTGTTGTGACGATGGCAGAAGCATTGCGGGCCAAGGACTACCAAACTTGGATGGCCGGCAAATGGCATGTCGGCTTCCAGCCGGATCAATATCCGAATGCACGGGGCTTTGACCGCTCGTTTGTACTAAAGCAAGGCGGCGCCAGCCATTTCGGTGACGCGCTTGTGCTCAATCAAACCGAATTCGTTACCTATCTTGAAGACGGGCAAGAGGTTTCGCTGCCTTCAGACTTTTATTCGACCATCAGCTATACCGACAAGATGCTCAGCTACTTGGAAGCGCGCGACAAGAGCAAGCCATTCCTGTCTTATCTCGGCTACACGGCGCCGCACGATCCACTCCAGGTTCCCGACGATTGGATCGACCGATACCGCGGTGCCTATGATGCAGGACCGGATGCGATTCAAAAGCAGCGTCTCGCAAATATCAAAGAAAAAGGTCTATTCCCCAATAATGCTCAGTTAGCGGACAATATAGCCATTCCAAGCCTGCTCCCCTCCTATGTGCCGCCTTGGGAGGAGCGTACAGCAGAGCAGCGGCGCGCGGCAGCGAAGCCCATGGAGATTTACGCTTCCATGATTGAGCTCATGGATTCTGAAATAGGGCGTATTCTCCGCAATCTGGAAGCCGAAGGGGAATTGGAAAACACATACATCATCTTCTTTTCCGACAATGGTTCCAGCGCAGCAACGCCACTAAATTATCCCGGAACAACCGCAGAGTGGCTGTTTGCTGAACGAGATATGGATCCGGCAAATGCCGGAAAGCCTCGTTCCCATACCTATTTAGGCCGGGAATGGGGACAAGCCTCGAACACGCCCTGGCGGTTCTTCAAGGCTGTAACGACGGATGGCGGAACCCGCTCGCCCCTCATCGCCGTTGGTCCCACAATTCCCGCAGCCGGTACCAATGGCGCGTTGACCCATGTATCCGACATTGCGCCGACAATTTATGAGCTCGCGGGCATCGAGCCGAAATCCGACCAGCTCTTTAAAGGCAAAATCCAGCCTCGCGGCGTTTCCCTACTGGAAACTTGGCGGGCTGGGGGTGCTCTTCCGGAGCGTTATCTGTTCACGGAGCTTTTCGGGAACAAGGTCGTACGGAAGGGAAGGTGGAAACTGATACAGATGGAAAAACCGTTCGGTGCCGGATCATGGGAGTTGTATGACATGGTCAATGATCCCGGTGAATCGAAGAACATTGCAACCGAACACCCGGAAATCGTCGCCAAATATGCCGCTGCTTATAGCGCCTATGCCAAAGAAGTCGGGATCATTGAACCCAATCCCCCCATCGTTCGCAACATACGCGGCACCTATGTCGGGCATTGCGGTGTTGGATGTGAATTGAGATTTACCCTGGCTGAACTCCTGATCCATCCCTACACGATGCCGATTGCGTTGCTTTTCGTTTTGGGGATTGGCGCATTTGCTCTGCGCGTGTTTTGGTCAAAAGGACAAAGCTAAGCGTAGAGTGGATTCACTGTGGCGCTGGTCACGACGACCCAATGTCGGATAGCAAACAGACCACTTTCCTCGAGCAGACTCTTATCGCGTCTTGGCGAAGATAAGGGCCATCAAACCTGAGACGAGCGACGGCAAATTCGGTATTCGGCGAACCGGCTTACGAACACATCGGCATTCCGAGTTCACCTACATGCTACCCTAAAGATTCGTACACGGCGTCGAGGATGACATTCGTCCGTTCGGTCATCGTCAATCCGGGCAACATCTGGTTCATCACGAAGGTCGCGGTCATGCGATTGTCGATATCGTTCATCACCATCGATCCGCCTGCGCCGTACCAGAAGAAAGCGCCGGGACTGCGTTGTTCAATATTCGCCAGTTGCAAGCCGTATCCCATGCCGTGTTTGAGCGGGATACCCAAAACCAGATCGGTGCCATCGGTTTGCGTTTCGAGGGCCACACGCGCCCCCGCTTCGGAAATGATTTGTTTGCCTTGGAAGGACCCGCCATGGGACATCACCGATTGGACGAGTGCGGCACCGCGGGCACTCCCATGCCCGTTGGCGGCGGGGATCTCAGCTTCGCGCCATTCATTGCTGTTCACAGCGTGCATGTCTAAATCCGGATTGCCGAGTGTGCGCCCGAACAATTCCGGTTGGAAGAAAGAGACGAAAAACTCCACCACCGGCTGGCTCTCAGCGGGGATGATATCGGCGATGCGTGCGTGTTGTTCCGCAGGCGTCCCAATAAAGAAATCAGCCCCCATTGGCTCAGCCAGTTCGCTCGCAAAAAACTCACCAAGCGATTTTCCCGAAACCCGGCGCACCACCTCTCCCACTAAGAAGCCCTGGGTAATCGCATGATAGCCAGACGCCGTTCCCGGCTCCCAAAGCGGTGCTTGGTCGGCGAGCAGCGACGTTGCTTTTTCCCAATCGTAAAGAACTTCAGGTTCGATTTGTTTCGCCCACGTCGAAAGGCCAGACATATGCGACATCAGATGGGAAACTTTGACATCGGCTTTGCCGTTCGCCGCGAATTCCGGCCAATATTTCGCAACTGGATCATCGAATTTGAGCTCACCACGATCAGCCAGCAGCAAGGCGCAAAGAGCGGTCATCGGCTTTGTGGAAGAAAAGACATTGACGATAGTGTTTGCCTGCCAAGGCTGGGTCCGTGCCTCATCCGTCCAACCGGCATGGAGATCGACCACAATTTCATCATTATGCGTCACGCATACCGCTGAACCGACATCGAATCCTCTCGCGTAGTTACTGGCGAATGCTTCGCGGACCGCCTCGAATTTCGGTTGAATCAGCCCCTTGATCTCCGGCACTGGATGGTCGGCTTCCGAACATCCCACCAGGCTGGTGCCCGCCAAGGCGGACATTCCCAACAACACATTCCGGCGCGACAGATCTTGCATCTCATTCCCCTCTTCAACTCAGCGCGCGCAGCATACACAGCTCACGCCATGTGCCAATAGCGGTAAGTGAAAAGCGCCTAGGCTCAACCACTTCCGCGCATTGCGGCCCGCCAGTCTGTGTACAAATCGCACTTGTTTTGTTCATGCGTACCGGATGTGAGGATTTCATCGCCCATGTCCCGCAGCTCCGGGAAATCCTCGAGGGCTCCCCGCAAACGATTATTCCAGTACCATCGGCCATGGGGCGTGGACAGAATACTGGAGCGCAGACTGTCACGTGCGTTCGGCTCCCATTCTGCTCCAAAATCAGCGACACCGTTGACCAAGACGAATGCGATGATCTCGGAAATACGGAGCTCAAATCCTGCTTCCACAATCATCAGGTCGCGCTCCGTCAGATCCGGCGCGTTCTGGCATACCTTGAGTATAGACTGTGCAGGGTCTTCGCCCATTAGAGCTCTTAAATCCTCGCCACGATCGGTAAAAAACTCCGAGATCGACTGGGCCGCGGCAAGTGACTTGGCTTGTCTCAGTTCCATGACCACCAGAGCAATACCGACAAGGATGCCAACCGTAGCGGCGATCTGAATCCAATTGCTCAATTTCGTTGCGTCCATAAGTCCCCTCCTCCCTTGAAAACAATGAACGGTACCAACCACCTTATCAGGTTCGCTGGTTGCGTGACCCAAACCTGACGCCCCAATTTGACCCTTACTGCGCGGTCGGGACTCGATCCTGACAGAAGTGCTCTATATTTTTCTGTGACGGGCGCGCTGTGGCGGTCCTAAGGGGAGGAGTTAATGGCACGTGGAAACTGTAATTGCGGCGCTGTGGCATTTGAGATCAGCGCAGAATTGTCGGACGTCTATATCTGCCACTGTTCGATCTGCCGGCGCCATACGGGCGGTAATGGAATCGCGGTTGTTGTCGTCGCGAACGAGGCCTTCAAATGGCTGGAGGGCAATGATCAGATCACGTCATGGAGCAAACCACATGCTGATTGGCACGCCTATTTTTGCCGGGTATGCGGCTCTACCCTGCCCGGACCGAACGACGAGGCGCGCATGTTCGTCCCTGCCGGATTGATTTCGGATGGCGGCGACGCGCTGCAAGTCGCGCATCACATTTGGGTCGGATCCAAAGCAGGCTGGGATGAAATCGGCGACAACGGCAAACAACACAAAGAGGGTTTCGGCGGCTAACAAAACATCAAGCCCCAGAAGCGCGCGCATCCCATTCAAGGATTGCCTCAATGATTCTACATGTGACTGCAGACAAGGCAGGAGACCGTGTTTGACCTATACCCATATGGGGTATAGGCTCTTCCGCAATTGGAGCGCCTAATTCGTGACGCACTCACCGCAAAACGCAATCCTGGTCTTCGCCTTGAGCCTTTCATTGGCATTTGGGCAGATGGTATGCCTCTGCACAAGCAGTGCTGGAGCGTCGGAACATATGACAACGGCCATTGCGAAGGCAGGTCATACCGATGCTCACAGCCATCATACGCATCATCATCATTCCGATCACGCACACCAAATTGCTGCAAAAGGGAACCAAATCCAACCTTGCGATAGTAGCTGCGAGCATTGTGACGTTGAGGCGCTTCAACAAAATGACAATCAGCTAACTGGCCGTGCGTCGTCTCAACTGCAGGAGTCGGTCGCATTTGCCGCACAGGCCCTGCCGTCTTGGCCCACAAGCCATTCAATTCTGCAATCATGGCCGCCGATACAAGGCCGTGCGCCACCATCACCTGAAACGTTGTTCCTACTGGGTCAATTGCTGCTTGTTTGATCGGGGATCCCACGCCTTTAACGGCTGCGTGGCATGACGAAACGCGTGCCAAACCTGTTCCCCAGATACCCGATCAAAGATACTCAGTAAACGGACATGACAACGAGAAGAAACCTATTGAGCCTTGCAGCCGGTACGGCCGCATGGCACGGCGTGCTGCCCGCCTGGGCAAAAAGCGCAACCCACAACCATCACAGCACGGCCGCAACCGGCAGCACGGCATTTGATCTTTCCGTCGGGTCTTTTCCCATCGACATTGACGGCAAACCCGGCCGGGCTGTTGGTGTCAACGGCACGGTACCCGCACCGCTGGTGCGATTCCGTGAAGGGGACGACATCACAATCAACGTCACCAACCATCTGCCTGAAGACACATCGATCCATTGGCATGGCTTACTGGTTCCGTTTTACATGGACGGCGTTCCCGGCGTGTCGTTTCCCGGCATCAAACCGGGCGAGACCTTTACCTACCAATTTTCTGTGCCTCAATTCGGGACCTACTGGTACCATTCCCATTCCGGCCTTCAGGAACAGCTTGGGCACTACGGGCCCATTATTATCGACCCCGCTGGACATGAACCGGCGCCCGCAGACCGCGAATACGTCATTGTGCTTTCAGATTGGAGCTTTGAAAGCCCGCACCGGATTTTCTCAAAACTCAAGAAGAACAGTGAAGTCTATAATTTTCAGGAACAGACCTTTCCCCAGTTCCTGAAAACCGCGCGGCGCGATGGCCTCAAGAACGCAATGCGCGAGCGCGGTATGTGGGGCCGTATGCGCATGTCCCCTGCCGATATCGCGGATGTTACGGGCGCAACTTATCACTATCTGATCAACGGTCACGGGCCAGCTGACAATTGGACCGGCGTGTTCAATCCGGGCGAGCGGGTCAAGCTGCGCATCATCAATGCATCTGCTATGACGCTGTTCAATTTTCGCTTACCGGGTTTGCCGATGCAGGTCGTCGCAGCCGATGGGCTGGCCGTAAAACCAGTCGAAACCGACGAGTTTCAAATTGGCGTGGCGGAAACCTATGACGTGATCATTGAGCCAAAACCGCGGCAAGTTTATGCGATCGTCGCAGAATCGATCGACCGGTCCGGCATGGCTGTTGGCACATTGGCGCCGCGCCCAGGCTTGCGCGCCGAGGCACCACCGCTGCGGGGGCGCCCTACCTTGACCATGCGCGATATGGGCATGGCCCATCACGAGAGTCATGACGCAGCGAACGAACATTCCAAAAATCCGTCTTCGGATCACTCCGGCATGGATCACGCGATGCACGGCCACCAAGATCACCATGCCATGGGCGGCATGAATGAGGACGCCAGCGACAAAACCCAATCTCATGACCATATCATTGACGCCGGTGTCGATGGTGTGGCGGACGTCCCTGTACGCCGTTTGGATGAACCGGGGCTTGGCCTTGAAAATGTCCCGCATCGCGCCCTGACATACAGCCAACTTGAAAGCCTTGACCCCAATCCCGATCAGCGGCCGCCGACGCGCGAGATCGAGCTTCATCTGACCGGGAACATGGAACGCTATATGTGGTCGTTCGATGGGATCAAATTTTCCGAAGTGGTTGATCCGATCATTTTCAATGAAGGCGAGCGTCTTCGGCTGACTCTGGTGAACGACACGATGATGTCGCACCCGATCCATTTGCACGGCATGTTCTTCGATCTTGTCAACGGCGCCGGCAACCACAAGCCGCGCAAACACACAATTATTGTCAAACCGGGCGAGATCTTATCGGTTGATGTAACAGCCGATGCCGTCGGTGACTGGCCGTTTCACTGTCACCTGCTGTTTCATATGCATGCCGGTATGATGCAGGTCGTATCGGTTCGGCCAAAAACAGCAGCAAGTGCTGAGGGACCATCACATAGCATGCATCATGCGTCTCCTGACGACGAGAAACATGGGGGCCATCACTGATGTTGACTAAGTTCCCCTCTGTTCTGCAATTCGCAGCTTGTTTCATCGCATTGGCGGCTCCGTCTGTCGGGGTGCTGGCCGACAATGCACAGCGCACAATGTCCGAAACCCAACAAGGCGGCTGGTCGATGGCCGACGAGCATTGGGATCCGGGCGAAATGGCTAAGGCGCGCGCCGCCGAAAAGAAAAGTCATGGCGCGTCTAAAGTTCTCTTTCTTCAATCAGACCGGTTCGAGGTTCAAACTGGCAAGGGCAACGCACACCTGCTTTGGGATGTGCAGGGCTGGTATGGCGGTGATCGGCACAAGCTGTGGGTAAAGTCCGAGGGCGAGTATGAATTCGACGAAGACAAGATCGAAGAAGCCGAAGTCCAAGCGTTGTGGTCATACGCGTTGAGGCCCTTTTTTGATTTGCAGACAGGCATACGCCACGATTTCGCCCCCGGTCGCGACCGAACCTTTGGCGTGATTGGCGTACAGGGGCTCGCGCCCTATTGGTTTGAGATTGATGCCGCGGCCTTTGTCAGCGGCCGTGGCGATGTCTCTGCGCGTCTAGAAGCCGAGTATGAGATTCTGCTGACACAAAGGCTCATCCTACAACCCCGCACGGAGCTTAACTTTGCCTTGCAAGATGTTCCGGAGAACGAAGTTGGTTCGGGATTGTCATCCGCTGAAATCGGGGCGCGGCTTAGGTATGAAATCAAACGCGAATTCGCGCCCTATATTGGTGTCGATTGGATCAGCAGTTTTGGCGAAACGGCCGATCTTATTGAAGCTGACGGTGGCGACCGACGCCGTACCGTTTTTGTCGTTGGCATTCGTTCCTGGTTCTGACGCGAATTCTAAGGCGGCGCCGATGGGCCTGATTTCTCAACAAACTTGATTATACCCCATGGGGGTATTATATCTGCCGTCAGACTGAACTCTTAAACTTAGGCATTTCATCCAAGAAACGGTTTGCTTCTCAGACGCTGTTCGTCATCGGCAGTAAGTGACACAAGGATTAACCCCATGAATATGCATGCCGGCTCGCACACATCGCATACGCATTGTGAACATCATGGGACGTCTCAAGAGACGGACGGCCGGTACGATTTGGTGCCCGCAGACTACAACGGCACAGTTTATACCTGTCCAATGCATCTGGATGTGCGCCAACCCGAGCCGGGCAGTTGCCCCCTGTGCGGAATGGCGTTGGAAGTCGAAGGCATTCCCCAACAAGACGAAGGCCCCAATCCAGAGCTTGTGGATTTCACGAGGCGTTTTGTCATTGGCGCACTTCTGACTATCCCTTTGCTCATTCTGACCATGGCGCCGATGTTGGGATTTGGAGAAATCCGTGAAGCGCTGGGTGAACGCAACGCGCTGTGGCTTGAGTTCGCTTTGAGCACACCGGTCGTGTTGTGGTCCGGTTTGCCCTTTCTCGCTCGCGGCCTTACTTCCTTTCGGACCCTGAACCTCAACATGTTCAGCCTGATCGCGATGGGCGTCGGCGCTGCCTACACTTTCAGCATCGTCGCTCTGTTGTTTCCACAAATCTTTCCCTCTGGCTTTCGCGACGCTGAAGGACATGTGGGCGTTTACTTCGAAGCCGGTGCCGTCATCATTGTGTTGGTGCTTCTGGGACAGATCATGGAACTGCGCGCGCGCGAGCAAACAGGATCCGCGATCAAGGCCCTGCTTAATCTGGCCTCCAAAACAGCACGCCTTGTCCTGCCTGATGGAACCGAAAAAGAGATCGCCCTTGAAGACGCGAAGGTCGGCGACCGTCTGCGGGTGCGACCGGGCGACAAAGTACCGGTCGATGGCATCGTGGTTGAAGGCATGTCCTCAGTCGACGAATCCATGATTTCAGGTGAGCCGGTCCCAGTCGAGAAAGTGAGTGGCGACTCAGTCACCGGCGCGACACTCAACGGCAATGGGAGCTTGGTGATCGAAGCGACGCGTGTTGGACCCGATACGACCCTGGCTCAAATCATCGAACTTGTTGCGAGTGCCCAGCGGTCGCGCGCGCCCATTCAACAGTTTGCTGATCGCGTCGCCAGCGTGTTCGTGCCTTCCGTCATCGGTGTCGCCGTTCTCGCCTTCATAGCGTGGGCCCTATGGGGTCCGAGCCCAGCCTTGGCCTATGGCATGGTCTCCGCCGTTGCGGTGCTCATCATCGCCTGCCCGTGTGCGCTTGGGCTCGCGACGCCCATGTCGATCATGACGGCCACAGGCCGCGGCGCCCAGGCAGGTGTCTTAATCAAGAATGCTGAAGCGTTGGAACGGTTCGCCCAAGTCGACACTTTGGTCGTCGACAAAACCGGAACGCTCACTGAGGGCAAACCGAAACTTGTCGCCGTCATTGCGGAACCCAGTCACGAGCAAGACATGGTCCTGAGACTCGCGGCATCGCTCGAGCGTGGATCAGAACATCCTCTGGCAACTGCCATTGTGCGCGGCGCAGAAGACAAGAACATTGAATTGTTACCGGTCGAGGGGTTTGAGGCCATCGCGGGCAAGGGCATCAAAGGTGTTGTTGACGGCATGCGTGTCGTCCTCGGCAATGCCCAAATGATTGCTGATCTCGGTCTTGATCTGGGCACGTTGAAGGAAACGGCCGCTGCCCGCCAGGATCAAGGTGAAATCGTCATGTTCGCGGTCGTGGAGCACACGATTGCAGGAATGATCTGTGTCGCGGACACGATTAAGCCGACAACTCCTGATGCTCTTAAGAAGCTACGGAACCTTGGCCTGAGACTCATCATGGCCACCGGCGACAATGCCCGTACCGCTGCCACTGTCGCGGCAAAGCTGGGTATTGATGATTTCCGCGCCGATGTTTTACCGGAAGACAAAGCGCAACTCATAAAGGAACTGCAGGCCGAGGGACATAGGGTGGCCATGGCGGGCGACGGTGTTAATGATGCGCCTGCCTTGGCGCAAGCCGATATCGGAATCGCCATGGGAACAGGGGCCGATGTTGCCATTGAAAGCGCCGGCCTTACCTTAGTGAAGGGCAATCTCGACGGCATTGCGCGCGCCCGACGCTTATCTCTCGCGACCATGGCAAACATCAGGCAGAACCTATTCTTAGCGCTTGTCTATAACACAGCCGGTGTTCCCATTGCCGCCGGTCTTTTGTTCCCGTTTTTCGGCATTTTGATTAATCCCATGTTTGCCGCATTTGCGATGAGCGCTTCATCGGTCTCGGTTATCTCGAATGCTCTTAGGTTGAAAGCATTGCGCATCTGACCGACCCTAGACTAACTCTTCGATCCAAGGCTGGTCTTCGGGGATCGCTCTGATTCCCGTTTACTATTTCTTGTCACTTCCTTCGTTAAGCACGTTTACCAAAACCCCGCGCGGTTTAATTGCAGTTTCAATGCCCAGCGATATACTCACCTCGCGTCAGGGGTGATTTGCAATTCGGTTGTCTGAGGGAAAATCTGGCGGCGTCTCTGCTGGTCTTCTTTGTCTCGGCTATCGTTGTTCTCGTTAAGATGCGCCCATCCTCGTGCATCACAGTCTTAATTTTAGGGCTCTCTCATGCCGCAAAAGTCTTCCGAGAACAAACCCCAAGTCGACCTTCTTTCCGGAGCTGACGCCTGGAGCTTCTTAAAAACGGAAGCAGAGATCACAAACTGGTCACGTCTCTACGCGGATTGCCCTTGGGCATCGGAATATCAGTCCCCGCAATTTTTGCGCACTTGGTTCGACGTTTTTGAGAGCCGTTTTGACCCCATCATTATTCGGGAAACGAATACCTCTGGCGACGCAAGCGGGCTGTTGTTTCTCGCACTATCGAAAGATCAGCAAAGACTGATCGTTGCCGGTGGCGGACAATCCGAATATCACGGCTGGTTGTCAGTGCCCGGAAATTCCCATGACTTCATTCAACGCGCCGTCGCCCTCGTACAGCAGAAGTACGGGAGAATGGTTCGATTCACGAACCTGATGCGCGATGTACCAGTTGCGGCACTGGTTGCTCACGCGCAAACCGGCAAGCAAATTATCACCAGCCATGACAGTCGCCCTCTACTCAGTGTGAGCCATCGCGAAAGCCTTGAAGCCGTTCTCCGTAAAAAGGGCAACAAGAGCAAAATGAACCGTCTGAAAAAACTTGGCGCGCTCGAGTTTCAGCGCGTTTCGACAATCGAGGAGTTTGAAGCGTGTATTGACGACATTGCGCGCATCTTTGACGAACGGCAGAAAGTACATAATGGGGTGACGGTTTTCGACAATCCGCTACACCGGGACTTTCCGCTTGAATATATGAGACGTCATCCGGACCTGTCGCGCGTGTTCACGCTGAAGCTCGATCAAAAAATCATTGGCGCCCTGATCGGGCATAAATGCCGCGATGCTCTGGTGATCGATATCATCGCCTTCGATCTTGAATATCAGAAATATTCTCCGGCCAAATTTGTGATCTATCTTGCCGCTCTTGAGCTTAACAAAGAGGGATTCACCTATTTGGATTTAACGCCAGGCGATGAATGGAAAAAGCAATATCAGTCAACAAACGAAGTCGTTTTCTGTTTGGACATCTTCCCAAGCGAACGAGCTGCATTGACCTCTAATGGCTTGAAGTTAGCTAAGTCCGCCACAAAACTCGTTCTCAACAGCTTCAGGACGGGGCGCACAAAAGCCAGGGCATCATCTGGCGCTTAACACCTATTATACCGGCTGAGACCACCATGCACGTACGGCTTATTTCACCTTGTTGTAAGCTGCCGTAAATCCTTTCAGTGGCACGCTGACGGCAATCGTACTTTTTGCCAAGTTTTGAAAACTGATCTTTAAATTGGCGCCTTTGACCATTTCATCGAGCGCCCCTGGTGTTAGATCCGTTGCTGCATAACAGCCATTGGCGTCACAAGTGTTTAGGACAAGCCTCTTAACTTCACCATCGTCCGTTTGAAGATCTATGCCCGCAGGCAGAAAAATCCCGTGCGGCGTTTGTAGAACCAAAGCCGGCTGCAGTGTTTTGCCTGGCACTTGGATGGTCAGTTTAGCGAGCAGTTGTCCGGTTTGTTGCAAAGCTATGCTGCGTTCCACACTGCAATCCGACTTGGTGTTGCGCTCTGCTGCAGCACAACGGGTCACCCAACCAGAGACAATTGTCTCGGCTTTGTTGGTGTCTTCTTGCGGCGCCTCTTCTTGCGCGCCTGCGATCGGTAGGCCGGCAAAAAGGGCCGCGGCGAACGAAACACCAAGCCACAAATTCTTCATTCTACACTCTCCCGTATTGTGTGGCTTGAGCACGACGCGCCGGCACAAGCCACACGCAGACTTACTTGTCGAGTGCTTGGAATCGTGCCTGCATGGCGGGCATGACTTGCTCGAGAATCGTGCCGGGCGTCCAACCTTCGTCCTTGGTCATGGTCTGGATCGGCCGCGGCTGGCTGTACAGATGGATTTGATTACCGCCAACCCCAAAGATTTGTCCGGTCGCAGAGCAAGACGGCGCGGCAAGCGCAACCGCCAACTGAGCGACAAAGGACGGCGCGAGTTCTTGTTTCATCTTTTCCATACGCGCGGCTTGTTCTTCGCTTTTGATCGGAATTGTGGCGATCAGCCGGGTCCAAGCGACGGGGGCAATAACGTTGGAATGAACGTTTCGTTTCGCACCTTCTTGCGCCAAAACACGACTCAACCCAACAATACCCATCTTCGCGGCCGCATAATTGGTTTGGCCCACATTGCCGATCAGACCTGATGTGGACGTGAACATCACATACTGGCCTTCTTCTTGATTGCGGAAATGCTCAATGGTTGCTTTCGCCACATTGTAGCTGCCGCGAAGATGCACATCGATCACCACATCCCAATCGACGTCTTCCAGTTTGTGAAACATCTTATCACGCAAGATGCCGGCCGGATTGATCACGGCGTGCAGGCCGCCATAAGTATCGAGCGCCTGGGTGAGCATGCCGCGAACAGCTTCTGAGTCTGTCACCGAGTCGGAATTCGAGACGGCTTCGCCGCCCGCATCGGCAATTTCTTTGGCGACCTGCGCGGCCGGACCCGCGTCACCTTCGTCGCCCCCAGCTTCGCCGCCCCCCAAATCATTGACAACGACTTTGGCGCCTTCTTTCGCCGCCAAAAGCGCTGTGTCGCGGCCGATTCCACGTCCGCCGCCCGTGACCAAAACCACTTTGCCGTCTAAAACACCCATCAGTTCAATCCTCACCTGTTTGACTTCTTTGATTGCAATCTGTTTAAGCGACCTGCATGAAATCGTCCAGATCTGCCGTCACTCACGAAAACCGATGTTGATGTTGACGTTACCGTCATACCGCCGCACTTTCGGCCCACCGACAGAACCGTCGACAGAACTCAAGGTGCCTCTGGCGCGAAACCAGCCGCCGACTGGCATCACAAGAAACGAAGGAACCGCACATGTCTGATCTGCCCGTCTATATGATCGTCAATCTCACCGTCAGCGATGCGGCCGCCTACCGCAACTATGAGAAAGGGTTCTTTCCCATCCTCAAAAAATATGGCGGCGAATTCATTACCTATGATGACAATTCCGTCACCTTTGAGGGAACAGAGACTCTTGAAGGCCGCGCAATTATCTTTAGGTTCCCCAACGAAAAAGCGGCCAAGGATTGGTACGCCGACGAAGACTACCAGGCCTTATCAGAACATCGGCGTAAAGGAACCACACTGCGTTTCCTGACAATGGTTCACAGCCTGCCGCCACGTAACTAAGCGCGCAGGTTTTCGGTGAACGCGGGCGCGGGGTGATTTGGAACTCCGATGATTTGCAATGTTGTTTTTGATATCGGCAATGTGGTGACCTTGTGGGATCCACAGCTCATTTGCGTCCGGGCTTTTGGAAAAGAACGCGCAACGGAAGAATTCGTGCACGCCGTATTCAAGGACCCCATCTGGAAGCAATTCAATCGGGGTGAACATACCGCAACCTCAGCGAAAGACGCGTATAGACAGAAGCTCGGCTTCTCGCCGGATGAAGTGGACCATCTGTTTTTTCATTTGTGGGATACCCAAGATCTGGTTGCCGGAACGGTTGATCTGATGGATCGCCTGAAAGCCGCCTCGTTCACGCTCTTTGCACTGACAGATAACACGAAAGAGACCGAGGCTTATTTGCGGCAACGCTACGACTTTTGGCGGCACTTCGATGGCGTGGTCAATTCAGCCCGCGTCGGGCACCTGAAACCAAGCCCAGAAATCTATAGTCACCTTTTGGAAGGGTTCGATTTGGTGCCGGAACAAACTGTTTTTCTCGACGACATGCCGCACAATGTTGAAGGGGCGAAGGCCATGCAGATGCACGCCATTCAGTTTAAGAACGCCGACCAGGCGGCGGAAGACTTGAGGGCATTGGGGCTAAAATTCTAATTTTCATGCCGATCGGCACTCCTTGAGCTTTTATGCCGCGGTCTCCGGCCATCTCTTTGCCGAAACTCTGCCGAAAGACTTCGACTTTCTCTCATTTTCGTTCTAGGTCTTAAGTCATAGAACGTATGGGATTCGATCTCGCTTCATGACCCTACTCATCGTCTTTTTCCTTCTCGCCGTCTGCGTCTCTTTTTTCTGTTCCATTGCCGAAGCCGTTCTGCTTTCCGTCAGACCGTCCCACGTAGCGGCTATGGAGCAAAATGGCGAACGCGGCGCCAAAACACTCAAAAAATTGCGCGCAAATCTCGACCGGCCCTTAGCTGCCATTCTGACCGCGAACACGATCGCCCATACGGTAGGCGCTGCGGGCGTGGGCGCCCAGGCCGCCGTCGTGTTTGGTGACCAATATCTGGGAGCAACGTCGGCGATCCTCACATTTGTCATTCTGGTCTTTTCCGAGATCATTCCGAAAACCATTGGCGCGACCTACTGGCGTGAACTCGCCCCCCTATTCGGTAGTCTGATTGACGGGCTGACAAAGGCGCTACTTCCTTTTGTCTGGATGTCGGAAAAGATCACGCGCGTTCTGTCGCCGTCGGGGACGAGCGCTTACACTTTCAGCCGGGATGAAATGGAGGCGATGGCCGAAATTGGCGCAACGGAAGGACAATTGGACGCCAAGGAGCTCAAGATCGTCAAAAACCTGATGCAACTGCATCAATTGTCGGTTCGGGACATCATGACACCGCGCTCAGTTGTCTTCTCTGTTCCCGCCGATATGACCGTGCAAGAATTCTTTGTTCAGCACGAAAACAAACCGTTTTCACGCATCCCGCTTTTCCACGAGAACACAGATGATGTTTCCTGCTACGCACTCAAAAGCGATCTGTTGGTCGCGCAGGCGAAGGATGAGTTTGAACGCAAACTAACCGATTTCGAACGCGAATTCGTTGTCATCCCGGATGTCCTTACCGCGTCCGACTGTTTCGACCAACTCATGCGGGAAAAGAGCCATATCGCTTTGGTCATTGATGAATATGGCACCATTGCCGGCTTGGTCACCCTAGAAGACGTCATGGAAACATTGATTGGATTTGAAATCACCGACGAGTCGGACAAGGTCGAAGATATGCAAGCCCTGGCACATCAGCGGTGGCGTAAGCGCATGGAAGACATTGGCATCGATCCGGACAGTTTTGGTGAGATCGATCGGTAGACAGACTAGGGCCTGATTTTGCCTAACCTGCGACTTGAATCGTTGAAAAAGCCATCACCACAAAGAAAAACACGACAAGACAAAGCGCGGCAGCATGCGCCGCGATGCGCCGTGTAAAGATCATGGTCGTCATAATCACGGCCAGCACGCCGTGCGCCAAGAGATTTTGGATGGCCCTGTCATCGAAACCAATAATGATGAAATCGGCCGTTGCTGCGAGCAACGAGAACACCACCAGTGAGGCAAACGCCACGCTCCGCTTTTCCCAGAAGAAGGCGCGCATATCAAAGCTCCCCTCCCGCGGCATTTCCGGTGTGATGGCAAAGGCCGCCAGCACGCCAAACAATGTCGGAATGACAAGAAACTGCACTTCGATCACATAGTCGATCTGAAAGTCGACATAAGTGAACATACCGATCCAGTATTGAATCAGCCATAACAGGATCACCAGGGTCCAACCAAAGTGAAGCCAATCGAATTTCACATGGGCGGATGTGCGCGCCATGCGCCCCCACCCCCCGACAATTTCCGTCATGCCGACGGCAACCACCACAGACGCAATCATCATAGCGAATTCAAATTTGGTCATGGGTTTGCGAGAACATAATTTGTTGAATGTAGGGTGCATTGAGCAGCGCGAAATGCACCAATGGATGTTTCATCATTCACCAGTCCTCTCCCCTCTCACCAACCGCCAAATCGTCAGTCGGCGTCAACCAGTTATCACTGTTACTTTCGGAAAGCTGATGCCACGATGAATAAGGCCACTCATCAAGATCGGTCACCCACCCGTGCTTCAGCGGATTGTGGTGGATATAGTTGGCGTGCATTCGGTAGTCCGCGTCGTTTCGAACAACATGCTCCCAGAACCGGCGCTGCCAAATCCCTCGCTCGCCTGGCCGGCGGCCTGTCGACGGATCAACTGATTTCGGCAGTTTTCGCGAAAAATTCGACTTGATTAAACGCCAACGCCTAGAAAAATCCTTGTCACCTTCCGGTAAGGTCCAAATGCAGTGAAGATGGTCAGGTAAAACGACATAGGCATCTAAGGTGAAAGGATGCCGCGTCCGGACTTCACAAAAGACCGTTCGCAATAGCCCGAAATGATCTATCAACAAATGGCTCTTTCTGTCCGCCAGGTTGACTGTGAAGAAGTAAGTTCCGCCCTCAACATAGATGCGCCGATATTTTGACATCGCGCCGGGACCTCAGTGGTGCATTTCGTGTCACTCAATGCACCCTACCCGCTAAACACAATTTTCATAGGGCCATTTTCTTTCGCTTGGACAGGCCCTGCGAATAAGCTTAGAGTCCGACTTCAATAAAAAGAAGGGATGCGCCGCGTGCGACAACTCCACACCCTCTACGCCGGACATCGTTATGACAGCCCAACCTGATCTCGGCCCCCATACGTTTTCCAAAGCCATTGGCGATGAGGTCAAGGAAACAACCTGTTACATGTGCGCGTGCCGTTGCGGCATTCGCGTGCATCTTAAAGACGGCAAGATCAGATATATCGAAGGCAATCGCAATCACCCGGTCAATGGCGGTGTTCTGTGTGCGAAAGGTTCTGCCGGCATTATGCAGCATTACTCGCCGGCACGGCTGACGAAACCGTTGCGCCGTGTGGGCGAGCGCGGTTCGGGCGAATTCAAAGAGGTTGAATGGGAAGAGGCGCTTGAAACCGCCACGGCGTGGCTTGCGCGCATTCGTGCCACAGATCCGCACAAGCTCGCGTTCTTTACGGGCCGCGATCAAAGCCAAGCCTTGACCAGTTGGTGGGCGAAGCAATTCGGCACACCGAATTATGCCGCTCATGGCGGTTTTTGTTCCGTGAATATGGCCGCCGCCGGCCTCTATACAATCGGCAGCTCTTTCTGGGAATTCAGCGAACCGGATTGGGACCGTACTGAGTATTTTTTGATGTTTGGTGTGGCCGAAGACCACAGTTCAAACCCGATCAAAAAAGGCCTTGCGAAGCTGAAAGAACGCGGCGCGAAATTCGTTTCGGTCAATCCCATTCAAACAGGCTATTCCGCGATCGCCGATGATTGGTTGGGCATCACGCCGGGTACGGACGGCCTGTTCGTCATGTCCCTGATTTATGAACTGCTGCGCGCCGGCAAAGTCGATGTCGATTATTTGGTGCGTTACACCAATGCATCCTGGCTGGTGATTGACGCGCCAGGCGCCGAGGATGATGGACTGATTTATAACAGCGAACGCGGTCGGCCGGTTTGCTGGGACCGTAAACGTGACATGCTGGTCGATGTTCATGACAAGGATGCAAAGCCTGCTCTAAAGGGCGACTATGCCCTGCCGGATGGACGCCGCGCTCGGCCGGTGTTTGAGCTGCTGGCGCGCCGGTATCTTGACCCGCAATACAGCCCGGAAGCGGTCGCCAACCAAGTTGGCATTCCGGCGGAAGATATTAGCCGCGTTGCCGCTGAAATTGCTCACGCGGCTTTCGAAAAACAAATTTCGCTCGATATTCCGTGGACAGACGCCTTTGGCCGCAAACACGATAAAACCATCGGCCGTCCTGTCAGCATGCATGCGATGCGCGGAATCTCAGCCCACTCAAACGGCTTCCATACCTGCCGCGCCATCCATGTCCTTCAATTGCTGATTGGCAGTATTGATGTGCCAGGTGGCTTGCGCTTCAAGGCGCCTTACCCCAAATCATTGGTTTCGCTGCCGCGCCCGTCCGGCCAACCTGAACAGGTGATGCGTAACCAGGCCCTGCCCGGTCCCCATCTTGGATTCCCGACCTGGCCGCGCAATCTTCTGGTCGATGAAGACGGCACGCCTCAGCGCATCGATAAAGCCTTTTCTTGGGAAGCGCCTCTCTCCGCTCACGGCATGATGCATGCCGTTATCACGAATGCTTGGAAGGGCGATCCTTACCCGATCGACACCCTGTTCATGTATATGGCGAACATGGCTTGGAACTCTGCCATGAACACGACAGACACCATCGCCATGCTGACAGACAAGGATGTGCGAACCGGCGAATACAAGATTCCTCATATCATTTATAGCGATGCCTTCGCCTCCGAGATGGTGGCCTATGCCGATCTGATCCTACCGGACACGACATATCTTGAACGATGGGACTGCATTTCGTTGCTGGACCGGCCGATCTCCGATGCGGAAAGTGCGGCCGATGCCATCAGGCAACCGGTATTGGAACCCGAGCACAATGTTCGCGCGTTTCAGGATGTGCTGCTTGATCTTGGGTCGCGGCTTGGCCTTTCGGGTATGATTGACGAAAACGGAAATGCAAAATTTCCGAACGGCTACAAAGACTACATGGTTCATCACGAGCGCACACCCGGCATCGGATCGCTTGCGGGTTGGCGCGGACCGAACGGAGATCAAAGCGCGCGCGGCGCGCCCAATGAGGATCAACTCAACCGATACATAGCCAATGGATGCTTTTGGCGCGAAGAACTTGCCCCCGATCAGCAATATTACCGGCACTGCAATCGCGCTTATATCGACTTCGCCCTTGAAAAAGGATTCGTCGCTCGCGACGAGCCGATCTTTATGAATCTGTATGCGGAAGAACTACAGCGGTTTCGTTTGGCGGCGCGCGGGCATGGCGAACTTGTTCCGCCAGAGGAACACCGAGACCGCATCGAAACCTATTTCGATCCACTGCCCATCTGGTATCCGCCGTTCGGCAGCGAAGAAGCCGATCAATCAAATCTTCCCTTGCATGCGATCACGCAGCGGCCCATGGCGATGTATCACAGTTGGGGTGGACAGAACGCTTGGTTGCGGCAAATTCATGGTGAAAACGCGTTGTATATGTCGCGTGAAACCGCCCATGCACAAGGCATTGAGGATGGCGACTGGGTCTGGGTGACCAGCGCGCACAATCGCATCAAGGTGCCGGTGCGCCTCATGTCCGGCCTCAACAAAAACACGGTTTGGACCTGGAACGCGATCGGCAAACGGCGCGGCGCCTGGAATCTGTCGGAGGACGCTTCCGAAGCGACCAAAGGTTTTTTGCTTAATCACTTGATCGATGATCTGCTGCCGGAGAATGGCGATGGCTATCGGTATTCCAACTCCGATCCCCTAACCGGCCAAGCTGCTTGGTACGATTTACGTGTGCGCGTTGAAAAGGCAACGTCCGAAGAGGCCGGCACAATAGAACCGAGTTTTGCACCGCTCAAGCGACCGCACGGCGTGGAGATACGTCCAGGCGGTTTACGCTATGGCGCGACTTTCAAGGTAAAATCGTGACCCGGTTACCGCAGAAAAGCTCCGACAAAAAACTCGGCTTGGTTATCGACCTTGATACCTGTGTCGGCTGCCATGCTTGCGCCGTCAGTTGCAAAGAGTGGAACACGGGTGGCCTGCCAGCGCCTTTGTCTGACGAGCGTCCCTATGAAGGCGCTCAAAGCGGGGCCTGGCTCAATCGGGTTCACGGTTTCGAAGTTAGAAACGAATCCGCACGTGACGCCTCAATCAGTCAAACCGTGTACTTTCCGCGTTCCTGTCTTCATTGCGAAAATGCGCTTTGCGTCACTGTATGTCCGACCGGGGCGTCCTACAAACGCGCAGAAGATGGCATTGTACTGGTCGACGAAGACAAGTGCATGGGCTGCGGATTGTGTGCCTGGGCATGCGCCTATGGCGCCCGCGAAATGGACCCGCTCGACGGTGTCATGAAAAAGTGCACCCTGTGTGTCGATCGTATCTACAACGAAGCCTTGGAAGAAGTCGACCGTATACCGGCTTGCGTCGCCTCTTGTCCCGCGTCCGCCCGTCATTTCGGCGATCTTGGTGATCCGGACTCGGATGTTTCAAAACTGGTGGCCGACCGGGGCGGCTATGACTTGATGGCCGAGCAAGGCTATGCCCCAACCAACAAATATCTGCCTCCGCGCCGCCGCGATCGGGAGTTTGACGACGGCAAGGCCGGCACCGCCCTGGCGGACGCACCGGAAGCCACCGGCTTTCTCGGTTGGCTTGATCGATTGCTGACGGATTGATCCATGCATCCGGCCAATTCCGTCATCACCTTCACCACACTCTCCGGCGCTGGCTATGGCCTGCTCTTTTGGCTGGGTCTATCGCCCTATCTCGGCATGACACCGAACGACGTCCCGTTCGTTCTGATTTCAATGGGATTGGCGCTCGGGCTGATTTCGATCGGCTTGCTCTCATCGACATTGCATTTACGTCGTCCGGAACGGGCTTGGCGCGCTTTCAGCCAGTGGCAATCCTCTTGGCTTTCGCGCGAAGGGGTCATGTCTCTGTTGACGTTCGTACCGGCCGGCGCTTTCGGTCTTGGCTGGCTGCTTAATGAGTCAACGGCCGGGTGGATCGGGATTGCGGGATTGCTTTCCGCCATCGGTGCCGCCGTGACTGTTTCAACAACGGCGATGATTTATGCGAGCCTAAAGCCGATACGGCAATGGCATCACCCGATGGTGCTCCCCCTTTATCTGGTTTTCGCCGCGTTCTCCGGCCTTATGCTGTTACTGGGCTTGTTGTCGATATTCTCTGAAGCCACTTATGAATGGGTGCTCGCCACCGTTTTAACAGCGGGCGTCGCTTGGGGACTCAAAATCCTCTATTGGCGCGACCTTGATGCCCGGCCTGCCCAATCCAATCGACAGACAGCGACGGGCCTTGCCGGACACGTAACGACGTTTGACCCTCCGCACACGGAAGCCAATTATCTGATGAAAGAGATGGGCTATCACATTGCGCGGAAACACGCGTACAAGCTCAGGCGCTACGCGATTATCTCCGGCGGCATCTTGCCTGTTGCGATTTTGGTTTTGGCTTTTGCCGGGCCTCTCGCCGTTCAACCGTTCGCGTTTGCGCTCGCTGCATTGTTCGCCCTTATTGGTATCTTCGTCAGCCGCTGGCTGTTCTTCGCAGAAGCCGAACATACGGTCACGCTCTATTACAGCGACGCAATGCGAACGCATTAAGTGTGGGCTATCGAGCTGCTTAGCCGCAAATTGGATGATCTTTCGCTTACGCGAGGTCCGCCTTCATAATCTCAAGTGACGCACGGCGGGTACTCAATTTGTTGCCGCCATAAGCATCAGCAGGCAGTTGCGCCAACATCGCAGCCTCTTCCAATGCGGCTTCAACGGCTGTGCCACCCTCAACGAGCCGATCGAGAAATCCGGCCGAGACGGCTCCTTCCGGGTCATAGATTTTCGATTGCGCAACAGCCGGTACGAAGTGAACGGGATTAAGCCGCGCCCTTAAAGGCTCCAGCGCCCAAGGCGGCAACACCTGACCGAGCGCTGTTTCCGTCATGCCAAACTTAAAATCACCGCGATCGCCAATGCGTGTATCACTCGCCGTCAACCAAATCGCACCAATCGTGAACGCATGGCCGGTACACGCAGCGACCAAGGGCTTAGGAAATCCATAGAGGCGCGTTGCAAACCGCCCGCCGCGCCTGCCAAGCGCGCCAAACGCTTTCATGTCGCCGCTTCTCAGCACATTGATGTCAAATCCCGCGCAAAACGACCCCGGACGTCCTGCCAAAACAACAGCCGAAGCATCCGCTTCCGCCTTGTCAAAACACGCCTCGAGTTGATCGAGCGCCTGATCCGTAATCGCATTCTTCTTGCCGTCATCCATTTTGATCAGCGCCACGGCATCTTGTTGGTCGTACGAGATCTCCATCACAATGTCTCTGTCGGTAGGAATTGGTGCTGCAATTACGTGCCGCAAATCCGTTTGGTCGTAAAGCCCTTCAAGCGCCGACCTCACCATCACATGCTGGCCGTTCGGTTTTTGCTGGGCTAGTCTGCTTATCCCGGCTGCTGGTCGGCGCATAAACAATTCCGACCAAAGCGAAGGCGTATGTCAGAAAGCAGTTCGACACCGAGCGCACCTCCCCCAACGCAATCCCAAAACTTGAGCGCGGCGACCAGCGTCACGGCCGCCCTCTCGGTAGCGGGCACCGAAGCTGCCGACACAAGAGGTCAGTTTTCCTGGGCGCTGTTCGAATGGGCCCGCAACCCCTATGTCGTCATCATCACAATCTATGTCTTTGCGCCCTACTTTTCGAATGAAGTCGTCGGAGATCCTGTTCGGGGTCAGGCGATTCTGGGGTACACGAACAGTATCGCGGGTTTCTTCATTGCCGTGTTGGGACCTATTCTCGGCGCCATCGCCGACCAAAGTGGCCGCCGTAAGATGTGGATCGCTTTCTTTGTCGCCTTAATCGTTCCGGGCACATTCGGGCTTTGGTGGGCCTTGCCGGCCGGCAGTATGGTGGGCTTGGGCGTCTTCACGCTTGCCACCTTTATCTTTTTGAACAGCGTTGCCTTTGAGCTGTCGGCCGTCTTTCACAATTCGATGCTGCCGCACATTGCGCCGCACGAACGCATCGGCGGCCTGTCGGGCCTTGGCCTTGCCCTCGGCAACCTTGGCTCGCTGATCATTTTGGTCTTTATGCTGTACGCGTTTGCGTTGCCCGGCGTTTATGACTGGCCGTTCTTGCCGGACGCGCCTTTATTTGGTCTCGACCAATCGACCCATCAGCATGCGCGCATTTCTGGCCCCATCGTTGCCGCCTGGCTCATTCTCTTTTCTTTACCGCTGTTTCTATTCACGCCAGACGTGAAACGGCCAACGCAGAAAATGCGTCAGGTTGTTGGTGACGGTATACAGTCCCTATGGATGACGGTCTTGAAACTGCGTCAATACCAGAACGTGGCGCTCTATCTGTGCGCGCGCATGCTGTACAATGACGGGAAAACCGCCGTGCTGATTTTCGGTGGTGTGTTTGCCGCCGGCGTGTTCGGCTGGGATACGGCCCATATGCTAATCTACGGCATCGTCCTCAGCATATTTGCGGTTGCGGGCGGAATCGTTGGCGGATGGCTCGATGACACGCTTGGCTCGCAAAGAGCTATTCTAATTTCGATTGGCATGACCTGCGTCGGCATCTTGGTGACCGTATCCATGGCGCCCAGCTACATCTTCTTCTTTGTGCCGATTGATCCGAATGCGCCGCCTCTCTGGGCTTTTCCATTCTTCGACTCAATTCCCGAAGCGCTGTTTGTGGGGCTCGCGATTGTGAATGCCATCTTCATCACAGCCGCCTATGCCAACAGCCGGACCATGATGGCGCGTATTTCGCCGCCATCAATGGTGACCGAGTTTTTTGGCCTGTATGCACTTTCGGGCACAGCGACGGCGTTCTTAGGACCTGCAGTGGTTGGCTTCTTCACGGACATGTTCAACAGCCAGCACGCGGGCTTTGCATCGGTTTTGATTTTGCTCGTTTCAGGGTTTTTGCTTATGTTTCTTGTGAAAGAGGAACAAGCTGAAGCGTTGCATTGACCTTGCATCGAACAGATTGCGTCAAACAGAAAGTGAAACCTAAGAATGACCGGAAAACTGATTGGAATCGCGCGGACGCAAAAGCCGCGTCAGCCCATGGAAGAAATCGGAACTGTCGGTGTCTCTGTCGAAAGCGGGCTTGATCTTGACCGACGCGGCAAAGTCGCCAATCGCCAAGTGACGATCTTGTTCCGTGAAGACTGGGAAGCGGCCTGCGCTGCCGTCGGCGAAAGCTTGCCCTGGACCATGCGGCGCGCAAATCTGCTTGTCGAAGGGCTCGACAATCCCGCTCAGTTGGGCGCACGGATCCAGGTGGGCTCTGTCTTACTGGAAGTCGGCGAAGAAACCGCTCCCTGCTCTCTCATGGAGAAAAGCCATTCGGGATTACGCGCCGCTTTATCGCCGGATTGGCGCGGTGGCGTTTCCTGCAATGTGATTGAGGGCGGCACTCTCCAAGTTGGCGACAGCGTATCAGTTGCGACGAAAGAAAAGGTCAGCGCATAGAGAAGGATCAGTGAGATGACGATGACACCCTTGGTTGAGACAAAATCGGGTCCCGTAAAGGGAACGCACGAAAACGGCATTGACATGTTCAAGGGTATTCCGTTTGCGGAGCAACCGGTGGGACCTCTGCGGTGGCGTGCGCCAGAACCCGTGAAAGCTTGGAGCGAGCCGCTGGACTGCAGCACATTCCGTCATTCCGCGCCGCAGATCTTGCCGGAAGGCGGGCTGGATATTCTCGACATGGGCGTCGGCAATCAGGGTGAAGACTGCCTGTGGCTGAACATATGGCGCCCCACGAACGCGCCGGATAACCTGCCGGTGATGGTTTGGATTCACGGTGGTGGTTTCACATTAGGGTCCGGATCGCAGACAATCTATGAAGGACAAAAACTTGCGTCCCGCGGTGTGGTGGTTGTTACCGTGAATTATCGTCTTGGGGCGCTTGGCTTCCTCCGCCTCGAGGATGTGACGAACGGAAAGATCCCCGCAACCGGCAACGAAGGCTTGCTTGATCAGATCGCCGCACTTGAATGGGTCCACGACAATATCGAGGCGTTTGGCGGCAATAAAAACAATGTGACAGTCTTTGGCGAGTCCGCCGGCGGCATTTCCGTTGGCGCCTTGCTCGGCACGAAGAAGGCCACCTCTTTGTTCCATCGTGCGATACCGCAAAGCGGCGCCTGCAACACCTATGTGGAAAAGGAGCGAGCCAGCCGCACCGCCTTAGCGTTGATAGAAAATCTCTCACTCACGCCAGGCGACGCAGACGGCCTGATGTCTGCTTGCGACGATGCAATCGTCGCGGCACAAACGACGCTGCCGCTCGGTCAGTCTTATCAATGGTCGCAGAATATCGGTTCCATGGCCTTCGCCCCTGTCGTCGATGATGATCTCTTCACCAAAGCGCCCATCGACCATGTGCGCGAAGGCACAGCCGATGGAATATCGATCATGACCGGCTCTTGCCTGGATGAATGGAACCTTTTCGCAGCGATGGATCCAGGTGTGCTGACGCTTGATGAGGCGGGCTTGGACGAACGCATGAAAACGGACGTCCCCGAAGGTGACGCTGCCGCGATCAAGAACGCGTACAAGGCCGGGCTTAAGGATCGCGGCGTTGATGTGTCAGCCACCGCCTTGGCCCTAGCGATGACGACCGATCGCGTCTTCCGCATGCAATCGGTCCAGTTACTTGAGGCCAAGGCCGATCGCGGCGAACCCGGCTTCAATTACATGGTCACCCATCAATCGCCCGCATTTGGCGGGCTGTTAGCCGCCTGCCATGCGGTCGAACTTCCGCTAATGTGGGGCACCTATGACAAACCGTCCATCGACGGTTTTGCCGGAAACAACGAACAAGTGGCCACGCTGAGCGACGCGATGATGAACGCGTGGACCAACTTTGCGCAAACCGGCGATCCCAGCAATGGCAACACGGCAGTTTGGCCTGCGTACAATGTGAAAGATCGCCCTGTTATGATCTTTGGTGACAGCACAGGCGTGGTGAACGATGCCTACGGCGTTGAACGCGCCGCCTGGGACGCCGCCCCGAATTGGGTCTTGGGCAGGCTTTAAAGGACATAATGTAGGGTGCATAGAGTGCAACGAAATGCACCTTCAATCATTGAGTCACGGTGCATTGCGCTCCGCTTAATGCACCCTACCGGCTTTGCAGTCTTCTCTCACAAGGATGTGTCACCCCTGGGCGCGGTGAAGTGCCGGTCCGACCTTTAGTCGGATCTTGAAGCTCCTGTTGAGCTTCAAGAAAGCATGAACGCGCGAATCGGGGCTCCACGCTCCCCGCAATAAAGCATAAGCACAGGGGTTATGGGTCCCGGACAAGCGCCTTGCGCTTTCCGGGATGACATGTGGGGCTGACCTTTGCCGCAGAAGACTTGGGTCGAGTGTACTGCATGCAATCGACTGCACTATTTGAAATTCATACAATAAGGTGTATATATAATACATCTTATAGATACAAGGAACGATCGATGGAACGCGTGTTGCCAAACGATGTGAAGCCGTATGCCAAATCGCCAGTGTTCACGGCAGAAACGGTTCCGGATAATCTGACGTCAGACCACAGTCTGAAAGCCGGCACTTGGGGATTGCTGACAGTCGAACATGGAGACGTCACCTTCTTCACAAATGGTCAGGACGCCCCAGCGGCAACGCTGGGCACCGGCGACACGTTCGTCATTCATCCGCAAGAAATACATTATGTAAGATTGACGAAAGACGCGGTTTTCTTCGTTGAGTTTCACAGATAAGGCTTAGGCGCGTTCACGGCGCAGCGCCAAACTCCGCGCGATAGGACGCCGGCGTCATAGCTGTGTGCCGTTTGAATGACCGGGTGAAATGAGCTTGATCGGAAAAACCGCACACATACCCGATTTCAGCGTGAGATTGCTGCGTCTTCGCCAACAGCTCTCCCGCCGCGGCCATACGCGTCTCGGCAAGCAAAGACGAGAAACTAGCCCCTTCTTGGCGAAGGCGCCTCTGTAGGGAACGTGCCGATACATTGAGGATCTTGGCGAGTGCCACAAGAGACCAGTTACGACCCGGATCGCGTTCAAGAGAATGCCGTGCCGCTTCCAACCAGTCTTTTGCCATGCTTGAGCTGGCGGCTCCCTGCCGTGATGCAGCATTGCTTGCTCCAACGCGCCATGTGAAAATCCATGTAGACGCATCGCTCGGCAGAGCCGCCACGTGCCAAGTACCTTCGACGCGTCCGACGCCCGACTGACCCTGCACTTCGGCTCTTAAATCCTCTGTTCCAATCCGATCCAACAAAGCCGTCAACAACCCAATGATCAACAAGTCTTCGGCCCGCAACGGTTTTGCTTTGCCCACATGAGCATAGTGTTGACACACCAAACATCCTTCGGACTTCTCCAGCACCCGAGTGCGATGGCGCGAATGAACGAAACGCTCCAAACGTTGCCAGCGCGCAATCATATCATCTGGGTCGGTGGCAAGGCTCAAGGCCGTGAGCATGGGTTCATCTGGCGCCCCCTCAACCGCTTCGCCAATCTTCAGCAACGCGGCAGGACCATATTGATCTTCTATCTGCTGAACGAAACTTCTTTTTTCCGTAAGCGGAATATGTGCGGATTTCGGCGGTTCGAACTCCGGCACGTCAAATCCTTGGCGCTTGAGCCCCAAGCGCATGAGCCGCAGCATGGCGGCAGCGGAAAAGTCAGCTACGCCCGAGATAAGGAAAACTCCTGAGCTGTGAGGGGGAATTGTGCGGGCCGCACACCTGTCGCGTCGCGGACGGCATTCGCAATGGCACCGGCGGCCGCAACAATTGCCGTTTCAGCCGCGCCTGTCGGCGGCGCCTCTGAGTTTATCAACTCAATGGTCATTTCCGGCACCTCGTCAAAGAAGGGAATAGGCGCATCCGCAAAAGACTGCGCCGCTGGCGCAGAAGCTTCAACCGGCAACCGGTCGGACAGCACCATACCGAGCCCCCACACCAGATTGCCCTCGCATTGCGCCCGCACCTGGTCCGGGTTGATGATCTTTCCGCAATCATGGGCGCACCATAGGTGAGTGACACGGACCGCACCATCATCCATGACGGTGACATCCGCAATGGCGGCGGCATAACTCATTTCCTTATAGATGCCGCACGCCACACCGCGTCCCCTACGCGCCGGACCGGCGCCGGCCGCTTCGCCCCAACGGGCATTGTCAGCAATACGATTGAGAACCGCCTTTAGGCGCGGGTCATCGAGATGTTCCAGTCGAAAGGCAACGGGATCGCGCCCAGCTTTACGCGCACATTCATCGATGGCCGATTCAACCGCCAGATTGTTTGGACCGGCACCCAATCCACGCCATGGCCCTGTGAACACTGGCAAACGTGCGAGATCATATTCAACGCGTTTAGCGCCCGTCCGGTAGGGGTGGTCGGCACCACGGGCCACACCAGGGTCACCAATCAGATCGGTGACCGACTGCATCCATTGCGGCATCGCGGCGTTCGTAAACAAGATGTGGCTGCCGGCAAAGGCATGCCACCATTTGTCGATCCGCCCCTCATTGAGGGAAACACGTAGTCGCTGGCTGGTTGGGGGACGGTGAAACCCAAATCGAAATTCTTGGGCTCGTGTCCATTGAACTTTCACAGGACGCTTTGCTGCGCGCGCCAAGACGGCTGCTTCTTGCTCGACCGTACAAATCGTCTTACCGCCAAAGGCGCCGCCAACCCGTTGCGTCCGCACATCGACTTCTTTGGCACTGAGACCCATCGCCTTCGCAATCGTGTCGCGTACGAAGAAGGCGTCTTGCGTGCCGGCCCAAATGGTCAATCGTCCGTTAGCGGACATATCGGCAAAGGCAGAACGCGGCTCGATCGGCGCGTGGGCCGCCAAAGGCAAATCAAGGCGCAGGTCCACGTCCCAGTCTGCATTTTGCGGCATCTCATCGCCGTGAATTTGATAAGCAAGGCCGCCCGCCCCCAGACGCCGATCCACATCAATCATGCGATCAACATCGCCTTGTTCAAAGCTGCCTTCGATCTGCCACCCCACATCGAGGGCGGCTTCAATACGATCAAGTGCCGCTGGAGTCTTTGCCAAGATGCCCAAGCCGCGGCTGTGGGCTTGCGTCAGCGCGCGATCTTCGACCACGGCAATGAACCCCGGGACTCTCGCTGCGGCTGCACGATCCCACCGCAAGGGCTGCGACTTCAATTCGGGTGAGACAGGCGCCCGCAAGACGCGTCCGTAAACCATGCCCTCGCGCCTGACATCAGCGGTAAAGACGGCGCGGCCCCGAACGATTTCGTCGATTTGTTCGAGCGGTACTTTTTGGCCAACGTAACGCGCCTTGGCTGAGAAACTTCGCAACTGTGAAATGGGACGTTCAACGACCGCAATCTCACCATCAGGCACACCACGGGCCACCGCTTCACGCAAGGTTGCGCAGGCTTGCGCCAAGGGAACAGCGAAATCTTTGACCGACTCACTGCCGACTGTTGATTTCACGTGAGCGACTTCTCTAGTCGTGTGCGGAATAACGTTTAGCCCCTCCCACGAGATTTCAAGCTCGTCACACGCGATCTGCTTAAGGGCTGTGGTGATGTTCTGACCAATATCGACCCGCGGTAATATCAACCTGTACGCCCCATCCTGATAATGAACCCACCCTTTTGCCGCGTTGGCGTCAGGCATAGGACGTCGGGGAATAGCCGGAATGACGGAACAAGCCGAAAAGGAAACTGTGATTCCAAGGCCGGCAACGGCCATGCCACCCGCGAGGAACGACCGCCGCTTCATGATTCAGTCCCCTTAATGCCTATGATCGCACGGCGGATGCGCCCATATGTGCCGCACCGACACAGATTACCGCTCATCGCTGCATCGATTTCGTCATCCGAAGGGTTTGGATTTTGTTCAAGCAGCGCCGTCGCCGACATGATCTGTCCAGCCTGGCAATAGCCACACTGCGGCACCGCTTCATCGATCCACGCCTGTTGCACTTTGTTCAGCGCTTGGCCGTCCGGTGCAAGCCCCTCAATGGTGCGGACGCGGGCATTCGCGGCGTCTTCCAATGCAACAACGCAACTCCGTTGTGCGACACCATCAATGATGACGGTACAGGCTCCGCAACTGCCCACCCCGCATCCGAACTTGGCGCCAACAAGGCCGAGATACTCGCGCAAGAAAAACAAGAGCGGGTCTTGAGCCCACTGAGCGGGAATCGTGTGCTGTTTTCCGTTGATGAATAGATGCATGGCGGTCTCCAATTACATGAAGTCCCGCCATTACATACGCACGCCTCCGAGCCGTATTGAACAATCGCGCCAATCTCATCGCAAACTAAAGATGTAGTCCTCGTGCTTGACCCGAAGGCCCAGGGGAAACCTGCTCTGGGTCCTCGTGTCAAGCACGAGGACAACAACGCTAATCGTGAAACGCCAAACTCAAGTGGTTGAGCATTTACTCCGGCTTTGTCAGCTTCAGAACAAAGCGGTCAGTCTTACCGCGGATGGCTTCGTCAAAGACCATGATCGTGTGATCATCGGTGTCGTTCGAGAGCACATCGCTTTCTTCTACTTCAAAGCCAGCGGCCTTCGCCGCGTCGATGGCCAGCGGTTTGTGGATGCGGTGAAGCGCTTTGTTGTCGGCCTCCGCCTTGCCGTTATGATCAGTCAGACCCAACACACCGCCCGGCTTCAGCAAGGCAAATATACCTTTGAGCATGCCAACACCCTGTTCGGCATTTTCGTTGTAGACATCGTGGAAATTGAGTGCGGTCAGCGCGAAATCGATAGAACCAGGCTCAAGCCCCAGTTCCGTCATTTCCTTGTCTAGGCGCTCTACGTTCGGCAAACGATTGTCGGTCAAGCGCGCTGTCATGGCTTTGTCGGCATAGCCGTCACGGAATTCGAGCATTACTTTGGGGTTCTGAGCGTAGACCTTGCCCTCGGGACCGACGGCGGCAGCAAGAACTTCCGTGTACCAACCACTGGCGGCGATCAGATCAATCGCAGTAATGCCGGGCTCGACGCCAAAGAAGGCTAACACCTCTGCCGGCTTGCGGCTTTCGTCGCGGGCCTTGTCTTCATCGGACCGGTCAGATGCTGCAAGCGCCACCTCAATTTCTTCGGCGCTTGTTTCTGCTTGAACAGCACTCCCAACTGAACTCGCAAAAACCAGTGCAAAGGCGAAAGTCAGCGGACGCCAAGCGCTTGTTATTAGTCGATTTCTCATCCCACATCTCCTCCGAAACTGGCCATACTTGGGCGGCTTAAATGCGTTTTGATAGCACATTCCTGGGTCTTAGCAGAAGGCGCGTTGTTTCCTCGTGCGTTTGGAATAGATCACGGAAAGGCGGTGGTCGCGCCCCTTCCTGGAAAAAAGATTCAGAGTTTTTCGAGCCTTGTGCCGCACAGCACATCGGCGATCCGGCCTTCGCACTAGTTTGAGGATGTTGCTTGAAACCAAATCACTCGAACGCCAAGGAGAAATGAAATGTGCGTTACTTCAGAATCCATCGTCGCTTTCTTTGCAGCTCTTAGCATTATGGAATCTTTGATGTTGATTGCCTAATGCCTAAGAAAATCCGTCGGCTTCGCTCCTCGTCCCTCAGTCACGAAGCCGGCGGATGGAATCTTCCGACTGAAATGACCTACTTCTTCGTCAAGACAATCTCCGCATACTCTGAATGCAGCTTCATCGTCCCATCGGTGGCTACGTTGAACCGTTCAACAGTCGACCTCAAATCTTCTTCGAGCTGAGCTTGCCCATCAAGATCCAACGCTAGGAAGGCTTTGTGTACCGGACCGTAATAGGTGCGGAAGAAACTGATGAAATGATCTGTGGACGGATAGCGGAAGACAAAGTTCTTTAGCTTAAAGTCAACATCGCTCATTTGCGCACAGAATGTGGATTCATTCCAGTCGCGGTCCCCCCATTGCGCGGGAGACTGGACGCCGGCCGGCGGCGCAACATTTTTGCCGATCGCTTTGAAAAGATGGCCGATAAAGCTTTGCGGTGTCCAGTTCGCAAGACCAATCTTTCCGCCCGGCGCACAAACACGCACGAGTTCAGAAGCGGATTGCATTTGATTGGGGGTGAACATGACGCCGAACGTCGAAACGACACCATGAAAGCTGTTGTCGGCGAAGGGAAGTGCTTCAGCGTCCGCCACTTTGAAAGTGATATCAAGGTCCTCGGCCTCTGCCCGGCATTTGCTTTTTTCGAGCAGACTTTCCACGTAATCCGTCGAGGTCACATCCGCCCACCGGCGGGCGAAGGCCAGTGTGGCGTTGCCGTTGCCGGCGGCCACATCCAAGACACGTGCGTAGGGCCGCAAATCCATGGCTTCGGCCAAGTTTTCACCGACAATCTGAAGTGTCGTGCCAATTTTAGCGTAGTTGCCCGAGCCCCAAGCGGCATTCTGCTTGGTCTTGATAGCGGCATAGTCGGGAACCGGTGTGGCCTCGGTTGTTGAGATTGGTGCTGGTTTGTTCATGAGTCTGGTCCTTTGGTCCTAAGGGTTTTTTGTCTTCAAATGTCTGAGGCGGTGCGATCCGCCGACCGTCAGAAGATGGGACATCCCGCCCCGGCTTGCTTGGCCTGGAGCTGAGGGACCTTTGGGAATTTCATGAGGAACGCCTGAGTTTTGAGAGAAACTCACCCAAGGCGCCCGTTTTGTCGTCCTCGTGCTCGACACGAGGCCCCAGAGCGGGAAGCCCCTAGGCTTTCGGGTCAAGCCCGAAAGCAACAAGAAGAAACGAGCCTAGAAAACTCAGATCCTCTAACTCCCAGACGGGAAAGGATATGCTGGTCAACGCCCATTTCATTTCCTCCGGCCGCCCCTCGACATGGGCAGCGAACCCCTTAGAATCTAGGGCCAATCCACGACAGCCAGGCCAACCTTCCAATGATTTATGCCTTCGGCCCCTTTGAGCTCGACACAGCTTCTTTCGAGCTCAAGAAAGAGGGCGCCGTCCAAAAGATCGAACCCAAAGTGTTCGAATTACTGGCCTGCCTCATTCGGAACCGGGACCGGGTGGTCACGCGCGATGAGATCCTCAATGAGATTTGGGACGGCCGCATCGTCTCGGAAGCAACGATCTCGACATGCCTCAAAGAAGCCCGCCAAGCGATCGGCGATGACGGCAAACGCCAGGCCTTGATCCGCACCATTCATGGCCGGGGTTTCCGTTTCGTTGGGACGCTTGAATCGGAAGATGCCGAACGGGTCCCCGTATCTGCGCGGCCCAGCGAAGACAAACCGGCCGCAGAGAAACCCGTCGTCCTGGTGCTGCCCTTCGCCAATATGAGCGCTGAGACAGAAGACTATTTCGCCGATGGTGTTACCGAAGACATCATCACAAATCTCGCGCGCTTCCGTGATTTGTCCGTCGTCGCCCGTACCACATCCTTTCGCTTTAAATGAGCGGACATAGATTTGGCGGATGCCTGTGTGCAGTTGGGCGCCACATACGCCGTCGAGGGCAGCGTGCGCCGGGCCGGGACCCGTATCCGTGTAACGGCGCAATTGATTGACGCCGCTGACGGTCTTCATCTGTGGGCAGATAGTTTTGACCGCGACGTGGAAGATATTTTCGCAGTCCAAGACGAAGTCACCCGCGCTATCGCCGCCGCCCTGGGCGTGCGGGTGCAAGGCGCCGCGCTGCAACGTGCCATGAAGAAAAGCCCCGCCGAGTTGGATGCCTATGATTGCGTCTTGCGCGCGCGCCGTTATACCGCCTTGCTCGACGAGGAAAGCCACGCAGAAGCCCGCGAGCTGCTTGAAAAAGCGATCACGTTGGACCCCTCAAGTGCGGATGCCCACGCACTGCTTGGCAACATATATTTGGCCGAACACCGCTTTGACATGAACAAACGCGAGCGTGCTGTTGAACGGGCTTTTGAGATGGCCCAACGTGCGACGGAGCTCGACCCGCAGAACGCCTATGCCCGGTGCTGGCTTGCCATTGTTCATTTCTTCCGATTTGAGAACGAAAAGTTCGAGGCCGAAGCGCAACGTGCCCTCAACCTCAATCCAAATGACCCTGAAACACTCGCCGATATCGGTCACTATCTCGCTTTTATGGGCGAGTTTGAGCGTGGCGACGCGCTTTCACAAAAGGCACGCGCTCTCAATCCGCTTCATCCCGGTTGGTATTTCTTCAGCACGGCGCGTCTTCACTTTCATCGCAAAGAGTATGTGGAAACACTGGCCTACATGGAGCGCATAGCTCTTTCCGGTTTCTACTGGACGCACCTCATCACAGCGTCAACGCAGGGTCATTTGGGCGCCAAGAAAGAAGCGAACGCAGCCCTTGAAACATTGTTATCTCTGAAGCCCGGCTTTGTGGCGGAAGATGAAATCAAAAAATGGAACGCAGCGCCTGACGATGCGGCGCATCTTTTGGAAGGTTTGAAGAAAGCGGGACTTCGTTAGGCGCGGCCTATATCCCAACGTCCCGACCGAGTTTTCGACAACAGAGGCACTCGCCCCTGGGTCCTCGTGTCAAGCACGAGGACAACACCATTGGGATGGACCCGCTTCCAGATCGCGACTGGGCCAAGAACGATAGTCATTGCGAGCCGCCTGAAGGCGGCGTGGCAATCCAGAGTCGCTTGTTCATCAACTGTTGTCCTGGATCGCCACGCGCGCGTTCGCGCACTCGCGATGACAGATTCAGCTAATGCCGAATGGTGACCGGCAGTTCACGAATGCCGTGAATGAAGCTTGAAGCGAGGCCGAGCGGTTCACCGGTCACTTCGATTTTTGGGAAACGCTTCATGATCTCTTCCCAAATGATCCGCAACTGCATTTCTGCCAGCCGGTTACCGACGCAACGGTGAATACCATAGCCAAAGGCTGTGTGTTGACGGGCGCGTTTACGGTCGATCAGGAATTGGTCGGCGTTTTCGATAGCCTCTTCATCGCGGTTGCCGGAGATGTACCACATGCAAACCCTATCCCCCGCTTTGATCGTCTTACCACCCAACTCGACATCTTCGTTGGCCGTGCGCGCCATATGCGCCACGGGTGATTGCCAACGCACAATCTCGGACACCATGTTTGGAATGACGTCCAGATTGTCCCGCAATTTGTCGTATTCTTTGGGGTTTTGATTGAGTGCTAGAACGCCCGCCGAAATGGAGTTACGCGTCGTGTCGTTGCCGCCAACAATCAACAACATGATGTTGCCAAGAAATTCCTGCGGGCTCATATCGTTGGTGGAGTCGTCATGTGCAAGCAGCGAAATCAAATCAAACTTCGGCGGCTGCTTTTTGCGTTCTTCATAATAGGCCGCGAAATAGTCGCGGCATTCGAAGAGTTTCAAGAACCCTTCTTCCGGCGAGGAAAACTCGTCGGGGTCAGCCAGGTTCTGGATGGTATCTGACCAATCGATCAATTTGAGCCGGTCTTCTTGCGGCACATCAAACAAAGTCGCCAACATCTGGCCGGTCAATTCAACGGACACATGACGTACCCAATTGAATTCCTCGTTCACCGGCAGCTCATCGAGAATTGAACAAGCGCGTGCACGAATCAGCGGCTCCAGGTCCGCCAAACTGGTCGGCGTGAAGAGCGGCGAAACGACTTTGCGTTGCTGGTCATGCTTGGGCGGATCCTCGGCGATAAACATGGGCAACGAATAATCGTCGTCGCGGTCCGGCACGCCACCTAGCGCAATTCCGCCTTTCTTTTGCAGCGAAGAGAAAAGCTGATGATGTGAATCCACATATTGTATGTCTTTGTATTTCGTCACAGACCAATAGGGTCCGAACATGCTGTCTTCGTGAAAATGAACGGGATCTTCTTTGCGCAGCCGGTCAAAATATTTCCAATGCGTGCCGTGCAAAAACAACATGGGATGCGAGGGATCCAACTCGTCCAATTCCAGATCATAGGGATCGTAGTATGGGTCGATGGCGTAGGCTTCGGCGACTTCTTTGTTGGAAACAGACAAGTCACCGCTTCTGCGCCGGGCGGTCAGTTCCCGCCGTCTGGTGTTGTCGCTATCAAGATACTGAGTCATGGCTGCGGTCTCCTCGATTTTGAGTCCCAGTCAATCACACAGACCCAATAACGCGCAATCTCTTCTCGACATGCACCCATACCATTTGTGGTGCTGCTATATCTGAGCTGCCTGACCCATAATTGCCTGCAACACCTTGGGCAAGGGGTCCTTGGCGTGGGGATGGTCACTCACCCGCACACATGGATTGACCATGGTGCCGAGCCCTTCAATGGTCGTAGTGATGACATCGCCGTCCTTCAAGAACTTGCCTTCCGGCATCCCAACACCCGCCGGCGTTCCCGTAAAAACGATGTCACCGACATTGAGCGTCACAATGTGGCTGAGATAAGACACCAGTTGAGGGACGTTGAAAATCATGTCCGACGTGCGATCGCTTTGCACGACATCACCATTGATTTTGGTCTCAAGTGCAAGGTCGGATGGATCGTCAAGGGAATCGGGAGATACCAGGAAGGGACCAATCGGACCAAAAGTGTCGAAAGACTTGCCCATATTGAACTGGGCAGAAACCCCTGAGATCTGTGCAGGCCTGTCGCTGATATCCTGTCCAGCGCAAAGGCCAGCCACATAGGACCAGGCGTCAGCCTCAGACACGTCTTTGGCTTCTCGTCCGATCACAAAAACCATTTCGCATTCCCAATCGACATAATCGCTTCGCAACTCGACTGTCGCTGTCGGCCCTGCAATGCAGGATGGAAACTTTGTGAAGATCATGGGGATCGTCGGAATCTGCATTTTGCTTTCTTCAGCATGCTTCCGATAGTTGACGCCGACACCGAAAGATTGACGGGGGCGCGGGACCGGCGCGCCAAATTTCGCCTCGCTTATTGTGCCGGTCGGCTGTTCATTGGCTAAGATCGCGGTGATGTCACTGAATTGACTCACACTGTTAAGGGCGATCATCGGATCAGCGCTGACACGGCCACCACTCACCTTTTCGAGATCGTAGTAGTTGTCACCCGAGACGAGGGCTGCGCGTCCATCGACGTTAGCAAAGCGAAATGCCATGGTGGTTTCCTTTCATGCGGCGGATGAACTTTGGCGTGGCCCCAAAGCTCTCTTTAAGAAGGAACTTAGCTCTTACACCCTCTCCCTCCTAGCCCAGAACGGAATCGCGCGCGGTATTTGTCCGCTGGTGCGCGCGCATTGTGTCGAACTCTCGATCGCTAAAGATGTCATGCCACTTTCACTGGAGGCTCATTCTCGCTCGCAGCCATCACCTCTTCATCGGTGCGGGCGAGTGCCAAAGCGTAACCGCCTTCCGGATATCCCGTCATGTGCGGTCCTGGCGCGTCGATGGAGGGCTGTTTCACCGCCCCGCCTTGGTCCGCGTAAGTAGGCGGGTTTTTGTACCGCGCAAGTTCTTCCGCGTTGATGCCCGCCAAGGCAACAACTTCCGGATCGATCCACGCGCGGGCATCAATCGGTTCAGTCGAATAAGAGAGTTCGAGTGAAAGATTTTCTGGACCTGCGAAATAGATAGACATACAGAACCCGTGATCCATCGGCCCCATCACCGGCACACCTTTTGACCGGAGCCGGTCGCGCATGGCTAGCAATTCATCGTGATCTTTCACACGCAGGGCCAAATGCTGCATGGTCCCGCCGGCGCAGTTTGCGCCCGGATTTCCGGCATGCGAGCTGCCAAGCACGCGAGGAATCTTTGAGATGTCAGGATTGTGCACGAGGGCCACGGAGCTTTCATCGTTTAAACGCAGAAAGCCATGGAACGTGTTGTCAACCCCGTGCATCCAATAAAGCGCAACCAGTTCCATTCCAAGTTTGTCGGTGAAAAACTCAATCTGTTCTTTGATGTCAGCCGTGCACACCGCCAAGTGATGCAGGCCATCCACTTTGTTCATCACTTCTTTCCTTCTCATCAAACCGTAACCGCCAGTGATCATGCAACGAAGCTGTCCGGCACGCCACTCATTCCAGTTGTGGCCCAGTTGCGGCGCGCAGAGCTTTCCACAGCACGCTTCGTCAAATCACGTCGCGGCAACAGGCATCCAATGTCGCCAGCATTTGATCGATTTCATCCGTCGAAACGTTGAGCGCCGGCATGAAACGCAAAGTGTCGGGACGCGGCGCGTTGATCAACAGCCCGTGTTCGAGCGCCACTTGTACTAACTGTGGACCAATGTTTTTTTTCAGATCAAGGGCAAGCAACAATCCGCGGCCCCGCACGTCTCCAAGATCGTATTTGTCAGACACTGCTTTTAAGCCATTGCGAAGATGGTCCCCCGTCGCCACCACACTTTCGAGAAATGCCGTCGCACTTACTGTTTCCACCACAGCTTTGCCAATGGCCATCATCAGCGGATTGCCATTGTAAGTGCCGCCTTGATCGCCAAGCTCGAAACAGCAAACAGCCTCGTCCGCGATGAGCGCTGCCAGGGGCGCGCCGCCCCCCAAACCTTTGCCAAGGGTCATAATGTCAGGTCTTATATCCGCATGTTCATACCCGAACATCGTGCCCGTCCTGCCAATGCCGGTTTGAATTTCGTCTAGGATCAGCAATATGCCGCGATCGACCGCCAGCGCTTTTAATGCACGCAAGATCTCGTCTTCTACTGGCCAAACGCCTGCTTCCCCTTGGATGGGCTCGAGCATTATGGCGACCGTGTTTTCGTTGATCGCCGCTTCCACAGCCCCCAGATCGTTCAGGGACACCTTGGTGAATCCAGGAACCTTTGGTTCGAACAAGTCCTCCCATTGCGGTTTGCCAGACGCTGACATGGTGGCCAAGGTGCGGCCGTGAAAAGCGCCATGCATCGTGATGATTTCGTAAGCGCCGCCTTTGTAAACTTGCCCCCATTTTCGCGCCAATTTGATCGCGCCTTCGTTGGCTTCCGCACCGCTATTGGCAAAGAAGACATGCCCCCAACCACACAGGGCATTTAAATGGTCGGCGAGGCCGATCATTGGTGCATTGAGATAGGCAGGGCTGCAGTTCCAAAGTTGCCCGGACTGCTCAGCTAACGCTTTCTGCAATACAGGAGAACAGTGGCCAAGGCAGTTCACCGCCCAGCCTTGGACAAAGTCGAGATAACGCCGGCCGCGCGCATCAATCAGCCAAGACCCCTCGCCTTCAACAAAGACGATATTGGGCCTTTGGGTAATCGCCATCAGGGCGGTAGGCTCGACAAAGCTATCTGTACCGTGAGCGTCCGGATTGGTCATGTAAATCTCCAAGTTTTGAAACCACCAAGGAGAAGACATGCACATACCCGCATCGCCATTCTCTTGGCGGCGGGTGAATCAATCAGATGGATGTCAGTTGGTCAGAGTAAATCGTCCGCGCGCCTATTCAGGGGCGCGGCGTCGCAGTGCGGCACTGTTCATTTTCTTACTCATGCCGCACACCTAAACGTTTTTTCGAATGCGGGCAAGGGCTGCCTTAAGACGACGTCACCCTAACTACTGGTGACACGCGCATAATGCGGCGCGGTCTCAAATGCAGCGATCACATCGTAGGACTGCTCGGAAGCGTCGTTGGTCCCCGCCTCCCAACCATGCCAAGGGTAATCAACGGCACCGTTTTCGCGCAGATTGGGTTCACCGGTCTTTGCGTCGAAGTTGAAGAAGGGCCCATGCTCTTCACCAGCATTGACCACGTAGCGGGTACGCGGTTCGGCGCCGGGCGCTTCGCATTCATACATGCCGCCTTTGCCAGTGCCGTTACAAATCGTCCAGTGAATTTCTGCGAAGGCTGGGCCCTGTGGCGAGGGGTCATGACCATGATTATGTGTCGACAGATCAACCCCCTTGCCGGCCGTCCAAATATTCACATAGGTGATCTCGTCCCCCTTCTCATCAAGCAGATGAAATCCGGGACCGATATAGGCGTCCATGCCATTAAAGTAGTCCATGAACTGGCCGAACTGCTGTTCGAAGGTTCGCCACTGTAGCGCGTCTGATTGGGGGCCTGAGAATTTTAGCTGTTCCATTTTGTTGATGGATTCGGGCGCGGAAGCCGGAACCGTCAAGACAGTCAGCAAAGCCCCTTCGGCACCGGCTTTGATCTCAGCTTCTTTCACCTCAGTGTCCTGAATGCCGCGCGGCGCACAAAACGGCAGCCGGTTAGGGCTGGCAAGCGCCCCGGTGACCACCTTGATGTAGATACGTCCCTGGTTTTGATCCAAGCCCAGCGTCCCGTTTGCACCCAGTTGAACAAACTGGATTTGCCGCCCACCCATCTCCCAGACATCCGACACGATCGGTTCTGTGAGCGTTTTTGGATCGGCAAAATGAATATTGAGATTGCCGCGCTCTTTATTGGGTTCAACTTTCGCGTTGGGTGTGATTGAAGACAGCATGGCTTCCGTCCCTTCCGTTTCTTGAAGCTGGTTTTGATGAAAAGTTACGCCGGATGGGGCTAGGAAACAATGCGGCGGCACACGCAAACGGTCCCCATTGTAATTCTGCACGACGCCTGTTTGTATGGCGAAAACTGGAGCAAGAGAGATGTCCGACCTCAAAGACAAAGTCATCATCGTAACAGGCGCCTTCGGCGTATTGGGTGCCAGCGTGGCCCAAGCAGCCGCACAAGCCGGTGCTAAGGTCGCCTTGGTCGATCTGGCTGCTGACGCGCCGGATGGCCTCCAGACCCAATTGGGCGACGAGGCGTTATTCCTCGGCGGCGTTGATCTGACAAATGCGGACACAACGGCTGCAGCGTTCAAATCAGCCCAAGAACAGCTTGGCGGGTTGGATGGCCTGGTCAATGTCGCAGGCGGTTTTTTGTGGGAAACGCTTGAGGGCGGCTCCCTTGAAAGCTGGAACCAAATGTATGAGATGAATGTTCGAACCGCAGTCACGGCCACGGCATCGGCCGTCCCTTTACTAAGACAAAGTGGTAGCGGACGTATCATCAATGTTTCAGCGGCGGCGTCAGCAAAAGCCGCCGGGGGCATGGGCCCCTATGCGGCTTCGAAGGCGGGTGTTTCGCGTTTTACCGAAAGCCTGGCTGAAGAGCTCAAAGACACAAGCATTACCGTAAACGCCATCGCGCCGACGATCATCGATACACCGCGCAACCGCACCGATATGCCAGGTGCGGACTTCACGGCTTGGGTGACGCCGCAGGCGGCCGCCGACGTAATCTTGTTTTTATTGTCTGACAAATCGCAGCCGATTACCGGCGCCACTATCCCGCTGGCAGGCCGCACATAACCTCGCGTAATCTTCTCATTTCCCAAACTGTAGAGTCGCTTTATGGAATTGATCCTGATACGGCATGGCTTGCCGGAAAAAGTTGTTGCGCGCCCAGACGGCCCCGCCGACCCAAACCTTGCGCCGGAAGGCCACGCTCAGGCAGCGGCCACCGCGGCTTGGCTCAAAGACCACAAAATTGATCGGCTCTATTCGAGCCCCATGCGGCGTGCCTTTCAAACAGCAGAGCCGTTGGCAACTCATCTGGATCTAGAAATTGACGTGCGCGACGGCGTTGCAGAGTTCGATCGTGATCATCACACCTATGTACCCGTCGAAGAACTGAAGAAGACGGATTACAAACGCTGGCAGCAACTCATGGATGGGACGGTGCGCGAGGGATTCCCCGAATTTGCGGAAACCGTTGTCCAAGAACTGACAGGGATTGTCGAAGAAAACGCCGGTAATCGCGTCGCCGTCACCTGCCATGGGGGCGTGATCAATGTGTGGACCGCTCACACAATCGGCTTTGAACCACGGATGTTTTTCAATCCGGGCTATGCCAGCGTCAACCGCTTCATGATCTCAAGCGGCGGCGTGAAGACGGTCGTATCGCTTAATGAAAACGCCCCGCAATTCTAGATCATCGTCTCTCGACCTGCGCGGCGGCGAGCAGGACCGCAACGCCGCTATATTGAAGACAAGCGTTAATGGTTGGGTCGCTGGAGGGCTGATAGTGCGGCTCGGGCGTATGCCAATCCATCCCGTAGATATGTGCCGGAAAGTTTGCCCAAACCGTATTGGCGTTCTTGCATAATGCAGCCGTGTACCGGGAGCATGCGTCCTTAAATTCCGGATCGTCAACACCGGCAAGATTTGCCGTAAAGGCACCAAGATAGCGGGAAAAGATTCCCTTAAAGAGGGTCGCACCCGAATGGGCATCCTGCCATGTAGGCGATTGATTGCGCCAGGCGGCATCGTCACGCGTGCAAAAGATCCCCGTGTTCGGCCACGTCATCATATCAAGTGCGCCGTCGATTATTTGGGTCGCCGCCTTAAGATAGTTGACGTCGCCAGTGGCGGCATAGAGCCCCCAAAGTGGGCCAAGGGGATTGCCCTGTTGAGCAATCACAGGCTTGTTGCTGGGGTCCGGGGTGCAACTCTGATCCAAACCACCCCAAACAAGACCTTTGTCATCAACAAGCTTTTTTTGTTCGATCCACTTCCATGCAGTTTGGGCATTATCTAAATATTTCTTTTCGCCCGTGAGGGCATAAAGATCGATGGCCACCTCCGCATAGCCAAGCGAGGCGTTTGCTGCTTTGAAGTTTCCATCGGTGTAACTTGGCGGGTAGCGCTTCCACCAAACGCCGCCGCCACATGGGTCTCCCCACACGCCGCCCAGTTGCTCGTATACCGTCTTGGCATCCGTCAAAAAGGGCTTGGCTTCGCTGTCGAGACCCTCGTCTTTCAGATATCGGTACGCACGCGTCAAGAAACGGCCCCATACGGACAAGTCGTCATAGTAGCTCGATGTCTTAAGGTAAGGATGCCCAGCAGTCCGCGCGCCTTTTACCGTGTCCACGAACGAGGCCTTCCCGGTCGCCCGCATGAGTTCGATCAATTCAATACAAATGGTCGGTGTACGCCAATAGTCGTTTGGAACCCAATTGTTTGGCGTATCCGCCTTGAACCACCGGCTCGTCAAGATTTCCGCGCTGGCAACTGATTTTTCGAGATATGTTTTCGGTACGCTCATCTTTGTTTCTCCCGCACAAAATCGAAGTGACTCAGACGTAGCTATCGACGCGTTCAAACGGTCGTTTGTTTATGATCTCGACATTGTTTGCGTGTTCCTCATCTCGCCGCGTCTTATGGATATTCAGCGGATTGAGGATGTTATAGACATAGAGGACGCGGTGATTGTACCGAACGCGGTCATAGCCGGCGAGTTCGAGTACCGGGTACATCACCGCTTGATCCATGGCCGACGTGTACCAATCCCCGTCTTTGTTTTTCATACAGCGATAGTCGGGATCATGGTCCGCGATCCGATGGTAAAGCCCTGCGCGAAAGGTGCGGACCGCAGAGGCGTACCAAACAGAGCGAAGCTGTTCGAAGGCTTCCCGGTTGGGATAGGGCCGCGCGACACCGAAACGCCCATCGCTGAACCGAAACTGCCCATACATCACCCAGCAATCATGCAAGTTATAGAATATGTTGATGTACGAAAGGGCGTCTTGGCATGCGAGCCAATCATCGCCGTCCAGATGGACGACGATGTCATCCGGCGCGCACAACTCGGTGAAAGCCTGGTGGAAGTTGTAGGCGCCACCGCGGCGCTGATCATTTCGAAGGAGTGTGAAACGTGGGTCGTCGGTTGGAATCCGTTCATAAGATCCATCCGTCGATGCGTCGTCTATGGCAATAACATCAAAGTGCTCATAGTCCTGGATGAGAAGACTCGAAACGCAATTGTCAAGAAACTCGCCGGCGTTGAAGAACGGCACGATAACTTTCATACGGTTCGAGACGAACGCATCCGGTGGGCGTGGTGGGTGTGCCGCTTCAACACTGAATGCCTGATTGCGCACAACCGAATGCAAATAGTGCGGCGGAATTTTCGGATTATCAAGAAGCCGATTATTCGCGGCGATGGATTCGTTGAAACGGCCAGTCCAGTGGGCACAAACCGCAAGCTCCATGAGAAGCCGATGGTCGTATATATCGCGCTCGACAAACAAAACATCATCCGGATACGGCGTATCGGCTGCCTGGCGCGCGAACATATAGCCGAGATCGTATTCCTTTTGTGCGCGATAATGCCGAGCAATCTCATACAACGCCTCGATTCGGCTGGGGCGGAATTGGTAGGCACGCAAGAAAGCATCTAAGACGGTGGGCCATTCCCGATTGAGCGTCTCCATTACCCGGGCACGCTCTAACAACGCGCAGTAAACCTCTTCTTCCCAGCCTCCCGCCTCGATACGCCTGTCGTACCAATCGAGCGCCTCTTCAAATTGCCCCAGACCGCGGCATGTTTGCGCCATGTAGAACATTGCGCGCGGGTCGCCGGGTTCGTCGTTGAGAGATTTTCGGAGCAAGGCCTGATCGCGTTCGAGCTTTTCTCCACGCGTACCGCCATCGGCGAAATGTGTAACGGTGATTTCCGGAAGATCGGCGCGCGTTGCACCGTCCGCATGAATGTATTCGTGCGTGACACCGTGATACCGCCAAGGAAGGCGCGTGCGGATCAGAAGCGTCTGCCCGTAGTCCATCGGGCCTTCATATCGCAGCAAGTACGAGTCGGCGGTAAGTCCGTTCCTGAAGTCATAAGGCGCGTTCAGAACCATATCCGCATCAAGAAGCAGCGTGTAATCGGCCTTACCTTTTGCAAGTTCGAGCAGCTCGTTTCGGTTGTGTCCAAAGTCGATCCATTCTTTCTCATGGAGTTCGCCGGGGACATCACCAAGCATTGACCGCACAATGTCCTTCGTATCGTCCGTCGATCCGGTGTCGCAGATAACCCATGTGTCAATCACATTGTACACGGATGAAATACACCGGCGGATCACCGCACTCTCGTTTCGAACGATCATGGCCAAGCACAATGTGGGCATGCGATTTACGCCGATACGGCCTCCGCTGGATGGTTTGAGCCAAAGACGATGACGCCGTCCCGTCCTTTAACGACAAAGGGCAACGGTAGCCGATAGACGAAGAGCGCCTCTTGTAACTTCGGGAGGCGCGCGCTGAGAGACGCAGACGCGATCGCGTGACGCTGAACGATGGTCACATGGTGATTGGCGTCAAAAGTGTTGGCACCGTGATAAACGTACAGCGAGAGATAACCGCGACCACTCAAGGTTGCGATTCTCTCAGGATCCAGCTTGTCGACAAGCGCACTGTCTTCGCCCTTTTTGGCGAGTGGTCCCGTTTCAGGATATTGAAGATCCGCATTGCGGCTTGCCATCAACGTGCCTGGAATCCATTGCCACGGCTCAACAGCAACACCGTCTGTGGACCAATCGACCCAGAAAAGTTCTCTGGCTTCCGTGAAGAAGTGGAGTTGATCTGTCAGAAAGCAGGCATCGGCGTCCGCCGATCGCAAACAATCAAGCTGAGTGCTGAGACGCTCGGGGTGATTGAGGTCATCGTCATCCCATTGGCACACAATATCTCCCGTCGCCTCTTGGACAGTGAGATTGCGAAGAGCGCCGAGTGTGCGTTCGCCCTGCACCGGAACAAACCGAATGTCATCTCGACCTAGCGCCTCAAGATGGCGATCTATCGCTCGCACATAGCTGCGCGAACCATCTGTCACGATAACGAGTTCACGATTTTCATGCGTCTGCGCGGTGAAACAGCGGATCGCCTCTTTGAGCTGTTCAAGCCGATTGAGCGTGACAGTCAGGCAACTGATCTTAGGAAGCACGCTCATCTTCGCATCGCTCCCTACGGAGAACAGAAAAACCAGAACGAGTGCAGAACGAATGCACATTCTATAATTGAAAAGTGTCATTAACAAGAGTAGCGTCAACAGACGCTTTCGCAAAAATCGACCTGAGGCCAACTACACCAAAAAGAAGAGTAGCATTCACACCTTCGAGCGAGGAGCCGAGCATGGCCAACTGGACCACCTACGATGCGCAGATCTACCCCAGCACCGGAACCGCCTTCGATTTTCCTGAACGCAAATGGGGTTACAGCAATCAAGCGGGTGTGTGTTTCTCCGGTGGTGGCACCCGCGCGCTTTCAGCGGCAATGGGCCAACTTCGAGGGCTGACTGAAATCGGCGTCATGGGCAAGTTCGATTATATGTCGTGCGTATCAGGTGGCTCTTGGGCCGGCAGTCTGTACACTTATTACAACACCGGCGCCACAGGCGACGCGCAATTCTTGGGCCCCGTTGTTGATCCGCCCAACATTGCGACCGGCACCTCGCCCGGACAGCTGGGCTACATTGATCCTTATTGCCTGGGCTGGACCGCAACGCGAGAATTCCTTCTCGCGATTGCTCAGTATTTAGCCATCTATTCCGTTGACGAAGTTTGGGAAAAGGCAGTGGGCGGCGTTTTTCTTTCCAAGTTCGGGCTTTTTCCCACCGGACCAACGGCGATCCCGGGCTACACGGGCGTGCACAATCCGCCTGGCTACTTCACACTTACCGGTGCAACGGAAGTTGAGCTGAAACAAAATAATCCCGCTCTGACAGGCGATCATTTCAACTTGGTTCGTGCTGGCGGAGGCGGCGGGAACCTGACACGCCGACCCTATCTGATCATCAATGCGTGCATCGTAGGCATCACCAACAACATCGGCGGCGAGGACCTCGTCACGTTCCAGTACACACCTCTTTACACAGGCAGCCCACTCGCGAAGTCGGTGAGCTATCCGTCTACGGTTCAACAGGACGGACCCGACGTACCCAATGACCCACAAGCACCCAGCAATACAAGTGTGCTTGTCGGTGGCGGCTTTATTCAATCCTTCGCCTTCGGGGGGAAAGCGCCCACCAAACGCCCCAGCACGCAAAACTTCGTGACCGGGCCGGCACCGCCCGAGCCGTTCGATCTCGCCAGCGCGGTTGGGACAAGCAGCTCCGCCTTTGCCGACGCCGCAATCGGCCTAGGTGCCAACGTGGCCCCCCAAGAAAATTATTTTCCGATTACTGGCAATGCCGGACAGGCGGATACCCAAATGGCATTTGGCGATGGCGGTTTGCTCGACAATAACGGCCTGCTCGCGCTCCTACAGCGGCAAGTGAAAAAGGCCGTCGTCTTTGTGAACACAGAGTGGCCCATCAACCTCAACTACGATCCAACAAAAACGCCTAACACCGGTAGCAACGAAGACATCGATTCCGCCGTGCCGCCGCTGTTCGGCTATCCGTACACCAGCGTGACGGAGGGGATCTACATGAAGAACAATCAGGTCTTCTGCCAGAAGGAGTGGGCACCATTCGTCAAAAAACTCCAAGCCCTGAAATCGCAGCCCAACAATCCACCGATCGTTCTACGGACGACATTCGAGGTTCTCAGAAATGACTGGTGGGGTATCAAAGGCAGTGATCCGACGGCCTATTGCAATAACGGAACGAAAGGGCCTGACTCTTGGCAGGTCGAAATCTTGTGGTGCTTCCTCGACCATGTCGGTGCGTGGGAAAGCCAGCTCCATCCGAACATCCAGGCTATGATCAAAGCCGGAAAGAATGGACCGTTCCCCTATTTTCCCAACTACCTCACTGTTGATGAAAACAACAATTACACTTTGGTTCAGCTCACCACTGAGCAGGTGAACCTGCTCGGCGACCTTACCTGTTGGTGTGTTACGGACATGAAAAATGTAATCACGAGCTTTCTGAATTGACGAGGGGAAACGAGTAGAAAAGTACTGCGTCCATCGCCATCATTGCTTGGCAAGCGGTACCGAATTTTTTGACCTGCGCCGTGCGGGCAATCCCCCCAAAAGGACCGTGCAGCGCAGATTTATTGGTCCGGACCAATTGGCCGGGCTTCGCCACGAAGCGAAAACACAAACGGAACCGTTCTGGTTACGGACGAATACGGTGGATCTTATACGGACCTTTGGTCACCATCGTGCCAATATCTGCGGGTTGAGCGAACTGATCGATCAGGTCGGTAAGCCGACTGTCGGTGAACCAGATGTCGCCATTCGGTGCAACCGTAACGCTGTCGGCCCAATCAACGGACGCATCTTTCGTCAATGTGCTCAGTTTCCCATCGGGTGACAAAGCGGCGAGCCCCCCGTTTTCCACATCGGTGATCAGCAAAGTATTGTCGGGCAGTAACTCGATCCCATCACTCATCGGTTTCTTACCAATGAATTCGATCTCTTTTGCAAGTGCGACATCCGTCATCGTTTCATCAAGCAAGGCTGCGGTCGGAATTCGATAGGCACTGTCATGGGACATCGTCGCGTAGTAGAGCCATTCGCCGTCTGAAGTCAGCGCGACGCCGTCAACACCCACAGCAAAAGTCAAGAGACCGAAAGCCAACTTATAGGGGTCACCATTCGTTTTACGTAAGACCCAGTTCTGAGGACTTACGGTTGGATGCCCCTTCAACACCGTACGGGCGCGTTGCGTTTCAACATTGAAAACAATGAGATTGGCTTCTGAAAACCGGAACAGCCCGGTGTCGGCGAGGTAGACGGTTCTGCCGTCGGGTGACACACGCATGTCTTGAGCAAAACCGGCTTCGTCTTCACTGAAGATATGCTCAAGCAGCAACGCGCCGGTGTTGATATCAACCGCAAGAAGTTCGGTAGGCTTACCGGCAAGGGCGCCCGGTTTCACAATCCACATACGGCCTTGCCGGTCGACGGTAATGCCCATCGCGCCGACAAATTTCGGCTGCAGATCAAGGCTGGGAAAAGGAACGCCTTGACCGTCAACCCACTCGAATATTGTGGCCATGGAATGCCGCTCGGGCATGTGGAGCATGTGATAAGTGTAAAAAACGCGGCCGTCGGGGCTGGCCGTGACCATGCCTGTCGGCAACTCAACTTCAATCGGTGTGTCGATGCGATCCGCTGGGATGGTTGGTGCGGTGCTGACGTCCGGGTACGGAACACCGCCGCCATACATCAGACGGAACCCAACGACCACCCCCACGAAGAGCAGTAATAGCAATAAAACTGCGCGCCCTATAAATCTCATTCTTGCCCCCTCTCATTCGTTCAATTGTATCATGTCATCCTTCGAGGCTTTCTCGAACAGAGAACCTCAAAGAATGAAGCGGCTCCTAGCCAATCGCCGCTTTGACGACACGATCGAACGCTCGATCCGGCAAAAGTCGGCGGAGATAGACGAGCAAGCGCGAAAACTGACCAGCCCTGTAGCGCGTCTTTGGACGTTCCGCCTCAATTGCTTTCGTGATGACATTCGCGATCACGCGTGGTTTTGAACCGCGATTAGGCGCCGCTGCATTGGCCATGGCATTTGCCATATCGGCATAAGGTCCGTCGCCCGACGTTTTCAATACTTGTTCGCGGACAATCTCGTTAAAACCCGTATTAATGGCACCGGGCGCCACAATCACAACATGGATCCCGTGCGGTTCCAGTTCCAATCGCATGGCGTCGGAGAAACCTTCGACCGCGTGTTTGGTAGCGTGATACCAAGCCCCCAGCGGTGTGTAGATGACGCCGCCCATAGATGAAATATTGATGATCGTCCCCCTCTGTAGCCTGCGCATATGCGGCAGGACCAATTGCGTCATACGCGCCAATCCGAAAATGTTCACTTCGATCTGACGCCGGGCTTCTTCCATCGGCACATCTTCTACCGCGCCATAGGAACCATATCCTGCGTTATTGACGAGCACATCAACGCGCCCTTCCCGCTCAATGACCGACTGAACAGCCTGCGACATTGAAGATTCGTCGGTCACATCAAGTTCCAGCGTGTGACCACCCGCCTGTTCGATGGGCGCCATGGAAGAAACGCGCCGCGCTGCGCCATAAACGACATGTTTGCGTTTCAAGAGCTGCAATGCAGTTGCCAAACCAATACCGGATGAGGCGCCCGTGATCAGCACAACTTTTTTGTCTGCCATTCCAACCCGTTTCCGCGCTATCACTTGCTTGAGACCGGTGAAGCGCATAAATAAATGACCAGTGGATATTTATTTAATGACTGACGGTCATTTGTCAATATGCAAGGATGAGATATGGGCACGGCTGCCCGAAAGACCTATCAACGCGCCCGCTCCGAGACGGAAAAAACCGACCGGCGCCAATCCATCTTACGCGCAGCAGAGGCGCTCATTGCCGAGGTTGGTATGGACCGCTGGAGTATGAGCGCGCTTGGAAAGAAGGCCGGTGTCGCCAAAGGGACGCTCTATCTTTATTTCGAAACCAAGGAAGAGTTGCTGCTCGCACTTTATGTCGAACGGCTGGAGGATTGGTGCACAAAGCTCATTGACGGTACGCGGCGCAACATGTCGGACAGTGCGTTCTGCACTCTTTTCTTCAGCATCGCTAAAACCGATCCCTTATTCTTGGACCTCTCCGCGCGCCTTTCGAGTGTCATCGAACGCAATGTAGCAATGGAGAGTTTTGTCGCCTCAAAACGCGCCATGCTCGGCGTCGTTGTGCCACTGGCGCAACATCTCGAAACCTGCCTCAAACTGAAACCCGGAGGTGGTGAAAAGATCGTCACCTCATTCACCGCGCTGATGCTTGGCGCTGCACAACTCGACAGTAACGATGTATTCGACAAGAGCGCCCTGCCCAAAGACGTTCAGCAGTTTCTGACCGCGTTCGCGTGCGATGATGTGTTCGGTACATTCGCGCCTTTGATATTGAAGGGCGTGCGCAACCGCTAAATCATCATGCTAATAACTGGAACCGTTTGGAACGCCCCCGTTGAGCGCACAAGGTTGCCCTAGACGGCTACAGTCAGACTGCGTAACAAAGAACAACACCGTCTCCAAATGAGTCAAGGAGTGCCCAATGGAACTGGCCGAAGTCATGCGCACCACGTTCGCTGCACGCGAATTCACGGACGAGCCTCTATCGGATGATACGCTCTATCGTATTTTGGAAAATGCCCGCTTCGCGCCGAGTGGCGGCAACAGACAAGGGTGGAAGATCATAGTCGTGAAGAATCAAGAGTCACGGCAGCGCCTTCTCGAGCTGATTATCCCCACCATGAAGCGCTATCTTGCGCAGCGTGCCCTTGGAGAAAATCCATGGAACACGATCGACCCAAGCAAGGTCACGGACGCCGATATCGCGAAGGCGCCGGATCCCACGGACTTTTTTGGGCCCATCTTTAAAGCGCCCGCGCTGCTGATGGTCTTTGTCGATCTGCGTTTTGTGGCGTCCTTTGATCATTCACTCGATCGCGTCGGCGTAATCTCCGGTGCGTCGATCTACCCCTTGGTCTGGAACATATTGCTGTCCGCGCGCAACGAAGGTTATGGCGGCACGATCACAACCTTCACCGCTGGCGCGGAACCGGAAGTTCAAAAGCTGTTTGGCGTTCCCAGCTACATGGCCGCCGCCGCTCTTGTGCCGCTCGGCCGCCCTGTAAAGCAACTCACAAAGCTGTCGCGGAAACCTGTGGAAGAATTCACAACCATCGATGCACTCGATGGCCCGGCGCTTAAGGGCGATTAGTTTCGGTGAGATCTATTTAAAGCATAAGAAACCGAAAATTTAGGCGTCATTGCGAGTTAGCGTGAAGCGATCTCCTCTCGGATAATCCGAACAACCTCGTTGGGGATCTCCATCGGGATGAAATGCGTGCGATCCGGCATGTGGAGATCGCGGGCGTTCTTGAACTCACCCGCCAAACCGGGCCAGGTGGGTGACGCGGCAAAGTTCATGGCACCGGCCCCTTCTTCGCGCCGCGCCCGGATGATCAAGACGGGGATCTCGAGGGCGTGCGCGCTGTCGAAAATTCCGGCGTTCGTACGGCTGGTCATATAAACACTGGCCTCCATTTCCGGGGCGCAGGCGAGTTCATGACCACCCTCAGGTTTCTTCACCAATCCGTGCACGCAGTAATTTTCCAACGAAGCACGCGTGAAGAGAGAATAGGGTTCGCGGTTTTCAAAGCGTTCAATCATTTCTTGGGAAGAGGCGAAGTCCCGTTTTCTCTTGATCGCTGGATGCGGGTTATCGGGGCTGAACCCCATCAACCCCTCATTTTCATACGCTGCGGGTTCTGCGATCACGGGATCGATGGCAATGATCCGCACATAACGTGAGATGCGCGCCGCCACATCAATACTTGCGTGCCCACCCATGGAATGGCCGACACCAACAATGTTGCGCAGATCAAGAGCTTCAATAAACCCGGCCAAATCATCACTGAATGTGCGCCAATGGCTGACAGGTTCACCCGTACTGAGACCATGCCCGCGCTGGCTTACCGCAATGCTGTGGAATTCGGTCAACTGGTCGGCAATTTCATCCCACAAGCGGCAATGAAACCCGGTTGCATGTACAAATAAGACAGTCGGCCCCTGCCCCCGCCGTTCAGGGTTGCGCTCAACAAAGGACATATCGATGTCGCCAACGCGCACTGTCTGCATCACAATGTCTTGGCTTGTGCTCATCTGTTGCACTTCTTACTCACCTGCTTGTTTTCTTTGATCAGCCCGAATCCCACAAGCACTGCACGCGTCGTTACCACGCGGAAAGCGAATAAAACCTTCCGTGGCCACGGGACATACAACTCGTGGCGTCTTGCGCCCGAGTGGGTCGCAAGCGAAATCGGGAGATCTAACCTGTCAGTCAGTCAACGCCAAGCGCAATCTTGGCGCCCTTGATTCCGCCGGCGTAAATGCCCGTTGCGGTTTTGATGGCTGTTTCTTCATCACCGCGGGGCTTGAAGGTGCCGACCCATTCGACCGTGCAGGTATTGTCTCCATTGTCATTGACCTGCACGACGGAAGAATAATCGTCAAACGGCAACGGCGAGTCTTCATTGATAATGGCGTAGGACATTGTGAGACTTTCCGTATCGTGAACATTCAGCCTTTCGGTCACGACACCGCCGCCCATACTGATGTGACGCAGCATGCCAACCCCCTCGCCTTCATAAGTGACATTGTCGATCGCGCCGCCCGGCTTCATTTGATCGAAAGCCCCCAAGATCTCAAAAACCTTTTGAGCAGGCGCCGCCACGGTCTTGACCACTTTTGCTTCAGCCATCTGTCACTCTCTTTCTTTCATCTGAACTTTTTTCTATGGATTCTTCGGCGCTACCCTACAAGGCTATATGCCAGCCATCTAGATCATTTCGACACGACTGCGCAACTTGCCGGAACGTAAAGCCGGCTATGCGGCAAGCGGATGGGCGGCGCGAAATTCTTCGGCGACACTTTCAAGTGTCCTGAACTCAATACCCGGGTGCTGTTTGATGTAGGCGATCAATCGCTCAAGCATCAACATGCGTGCCCCCTTGCCAGTCGTCTGAGGATGCATTGTCAGAACATAAACGCCTTCGCCGATCCGTTGGTAGAGGTAATCGAATTCGTCTTTCCAGATTTGCAGCACCTCGGCAGGTGAACGCAGACCGGGCCGTCCGGATCCGGGCTCATAACTGAAGTAAGGGGCATCATCCATGTTCCAATCAAAGGGCAGAATGACGAGATCAACTTCATCACCAAACTCATAGGCCGCATCTGGACGTGGCACATCGCCAAGCCGGTGATAAGTGGGAGCAAAATCATGCGGCGCCATGGAACTGTCATAGCGGATGCCGTTTTCCATCAACAGCCGTGTCCACCGCTCACCAAGATTTCCGCCTGGCAAACGATGACCGACAGGCGACTTGCCACTTACCTTTTCAATGCACTCAATCGCGCGCAGCAATATGCCCTGCTCTTCGTCCAGGGGACGTTTTGTGGTTGGGCCTTCATGGCAATAGCCGTGATAGCCGATCTCGTGCCCCGATTGGGCTATCTCTTTGCAGATCTCAGGGAAGGTGTCGATCGTGTGTCCCGGAATGAACCAAGTACTCGGAATGTTTTCGTCATTCAGCAGCCGCAACATGCGTTCGGCCCCTACGCGCGCACCAAACTCGCCGCGGGAGATGAGGTTCGGCGATCTTGTTTTCTTAGGGCCAACCCAAATCGAAATCGCGTCAAAGTCAAAGGATAGGCAAACGCTGATTTTCTTGCTCATGTCGCACCAAAAAAAGGGCCTTAGCTCAAAACTATAGATTGACGGAAATTTCTCCGGTGGTCTACGTGCAAGGCTTGGACACGATCCATTTGAAGACTGTGCCCGCGTGCCATGTGGACCATCATATGATCGTACACTCCTTGGTATTCATTGCGGCCACATTCTGTGGCGCCTAACACTTTTGTCACTCCCGATGTCAAACAACCGCAGCAAAATACTCCGATTTAGTCGCCAGCATTCGCAAGGCTCCAATAGCGGTCAAATAGGAAACCCTCAATTAACAGCATTACAAGAGGAATTCCCCAGAGTATCAGATTACGCACCGTCTCATTTGAGAATGCGAAAAGAAACCATCGCCCCTCATCAAGCGACGGAGACTCTCGAATTTCTTCGCGCGCTATCAATAAGAGCCTGACGTAGACTACAAACAAAACGATATGCGCAAACATGATGACAATTCCATTCGTCATCGTTAGACTCAGAGGTATACCTAGCAGCACCACTTCTGCAGTCATTTCCCGAAAGCCAACTGTGTTTCCTACCTCGCCGAAGGCTAGAACTGCTGCATCATCTGTATACCCTTTCAAATGGGCTGTTTGCGCGGCGCAAATTCTGAGAGATTTTACATAGTTCAATAGTCGGTACTGTGTCTCTAATTGCTCGACGAGCTGATCGTCAGCGATTCCATTGCACCTTTTGCTCTCAATACACCCAACCAAGTCTCCCAGACGTGGGACCAGGTCAACCAAGTGTACAAATCGATTGTCATCAGACGTTCGCGCCGATACCAGCGGTGTTGCACCGGGATTAGCCACAAACCTTTGGTGAACCTCAATCGCTCGCATGATTTCCGGCCACCACTCCGTTTCGAACTTTCTGTAGAGCAATTCATAGTCGTTTTTAGCAAGCTTCGCGTGTTGTTCTATGCATGATCCCAGTGAGGAATACCCGCAGATTGGAAAATTATGCCCTGTGCATTCGTTGCAATTCTGGCCCAAACTAACCTGAGAATCGAAGCCAAGAAATCCCTCCCATGACGTCCACATATGTCGCCGCTCCAACTCCGAAAGAACACCTCCCCACTCAGAAGGTCCATATTTCAGTTTATGGAGGACATATCGAGAATTGCTAAGTGCACGTAGTTGAGAAGTAGTTGGCGCATTTGATGTTTCGTCACAAAAGTCAGCTAGATCACGGTGCAGTGCCACGCCTTCTCTCAAGACAAAAATTGTCGCCGCTTGAAGCGCGATGATTGAGAGAAAAAACGTTCTCAATGATTGTTGCCAGACCACAACATTCCCCACCGAAACATAACAGCACTCGATCCTCATGAGCACGCGCTCAATCAATCGAGTAGTCAGTCTTCAAACGACTTTTGGGAAACTATATAGATTTGCATACTGAAGCTCTGTGAAACCGCTCACACAAGCAGTTCAATGTGAGTGAAGACGGCATCTCACATCAAACAATGTGATTGTGGGTCCGCCACATTCGCCAAGCATCTCAGTCGTAGAGCCCACGCGGTGCTTTCGCCATCAGCTCGTAATCCGGCCCTTCCTGCTTCCAGCCATAAGGCTGCTTGCCGGCCACGAGACGCAAGAAACGATCATTGTTGGCGTGCCGGTCGAGCACGTCTTGCGGTACGACGCCCTTGTGCTGCTCCTGACTGACAATGAACTGGCGCGCAAAGTAGCAAGAAAGATTCATGCGAATGCCAGGAATTTCACGCGGGAACGATCCATGCCAGGTGTTGCCGTGCCAGACGACGGCATCGCCCGGTTCCAGATCCATCGAAATCGCCTCGGGATTGGCTGTGTCACCGGCGAGATTGATTTCATGCTTTAATGTTTGGCGCGCCCGTTTGTGGCTGCCGGGCACAATTGCCAACGCACCGCCTTCGCGGCTGTAGGGCGTTAGCGCATAATTGACGTTGGCCACGAGCGAGTACGGCGGAAAGGGCGATGGTATGCCGTTGCCATTGTCGCTGTGCAACGGCACTTGTCCATGCACGCCTTGCCCCTTGAAATGACATCCGATGCTGGACAAGACACAGCTTTCGCCAAGCAGATGGGTGATGAGCGCCAAGGGTTTTGGCTCCATCAGAATCTCTTCGAAGATCTCATCGTCGTAAAGCAGATAAGGCACATAGGTCATGCCCTGAAAATCGTCCATGGAGGCATTCTCGAGATCGATCTTGTTGCCCGTTCCTTCTTCGACACGGTCGAGGATCGCTCGCTTCGCCGATGTGATCTGCCGGTCAGACAAGACACCCTTGATCGTGGTGTAACCGACGGCTTCCAGTTCCAAGAGATGGTCCTTCAGACCTAACTTGGAAATCTCATCCATGACCCGCGCCAATGCCTTGCCGTCACCGGAGTGACCAAAAACAGTTTTCTGTTCACGCGTATCCATCTTGCTCGTCAATTTGCCTAGCGTTTCCCGGACTTCGACCAATTCATATCCAATGACGGTAGGGGGAAACCCGTGTGCAGACAACCCGGCGCCCCCGCCCCCAAACAGATGACGTGACGGCGAGATGTTGACGGCATGGCAACATGCCGATTGGATAGGCACAGCGACGCACAAACCGGCTGCAGAAAGAATCATTCATTTGTACATGGTTCGAGACGGCGCTGATGCGCCTCCTCACCATGAGGCATTTGATTCTTTCTCACCCTGAGGAGGACCGATAGGTCCGTCTCGAAGGGTCCCAATGACTCTTTCTGCAGCCGGTTTGTGAAATTCATCCAAGGACCAGAGGTCTATCGTGAAATTTGGACTCCATTTTCCCCAAGCAGAAATCCCCCACGACTTTTCGGTCATCCGCGATTTTATCCAAGCGGGCGAAGCGCAGGGCTACCATCATTTGAACGTGCCGGATCACGTGATCCAAACACGGGAACCGAAACCGAAGGACGATTTTCCTGCGGCCGCGCGCTACACAACGGAGTTTCCGCATCATGAACCCATGACACTGCTGGCCTTTGCCGCTGGCATCACATCAAAAATCATTCTGAAAAGCGCGGTCCTGATATTACCGCAGCGCCAAGCCGTGCTCGTTGCGAAGCAAGCCGCGGAACTCGACATACTCAGTAATGGCAGACTGCAGCTCGGCGTGGGTATTGGCTGGAACGACCCGGAATATGTTGCCCTTGATATGGATTTCAAGAATCGCGCCCGGCGATTTGAAGAACAAATCGAGGTTTGCCGGTTACTGTGGACGAACGATCATCTCACCTACGAAGGCGCGTGGCATAAGATTGAGGATTCGGGCCTTGCCACCATGCCCATCCAACGGCCGATCCCTGTCTGGATCGGTGCGTTTCAATCCGCGGCCATCGCACGTGCCGCGCGCCTCGGCGATGGGTGGCAATCCCAATTGCCAGTGCCGGACGAAAAAGCCGCGAAGATCTATGCCGATTTCCGGCAAGCTGTGAAAGACGCTGGCCGGGCCCCGGATCAGGTGGCCATCGAAACAAGCATATTTTCGACCCAAAACGATCCGGAAGCCTGGCGTCAAACGATCCAAGCGTGGAAGGACTGTGGGGTCACACATATTGTGTTTCGCCCGCAAGGAACCTTTGACGAAATCCAATCCGCCACCCAAGAATTTTCTATCGTCATGAAGGACTTCATATAGTGCAACCGATTTTACACCATTATCCGCCGAGCCTGTTTTCCGAAAAGATCCGTACACTGCTTGGATATCTCAAGATTGATTGGCAGTCGGTCATTATCCCCTCGATCATGCCACGGCCAGACCTAACCCCCCTTTCGGGCGGATACCGGAAGACGCCCATCCTGCAAATCGGTGCAAACATCTATTGCGACACCGAAATTATTTCCCGAAAACTCGCCGCGCTCGCGGGCAATGAAAGCCTTTACGCGCCAGGCTTCGCCGCAGAAAAAGTCGCCCGTTGGGCCGATACCGAGCTATTCCTGACAACCGTCGCCCTTAACTTTCGTCCCGAGGCCATCGGGGGACAGATGGGACAATTGACCGATGTGTCTTTGGAAGAGTTTCAGAAGGACCGCGCCGCGTTCTCGTCCGGCGCAACGATATCAATTGCTGAGCCGGCTTCGGCCGTCGCGAGTTTCGAAAGCACGCTTGAGAGCCTGGCAAGCTCGTTACGAAGTCCATTCATATTTGGCGAGACGCCATCGATTGCTGACTTCAGCGTCTATCATTGCCTGTGGTTTGTTGCCGGCAACAGTATTAACCTGCCGATGATCGAAAAATACGCGGCCGTATCGGAATTCTTGGGCCGCATGCGTGCCATCAGCCACGGGACCTTCACCGAGATTTCTTCGGAGGAAGCTTTGGCCACCGGGACCGAGGCAACGCCTGTTGCTCCAAACAATGCAGAAGTCGACCACACGCTCGCAGGCGACCTTAAAACCGGTGATGCAGTGACGGTCACACCAAATGATTCAGGGCGTATCCCCGTTTCCGGACATTTGGTCAGCTGGCAGACGAACGAAATCGTCATTACGCGCGACGACCCAAAGGCCGGCGCTGTCATGGTCCACTTCCCGAACCACGGCTACACGGTTGCCCGCGCAGAGTAGATCGTTGGCCCCTAGCGTGGGCATGTACCCGAGGCGGGATGTGCCAGAATGACTTGCGCTCTGTCCATCAACCTCGGCCATCGTCGTCACCGAGCTCGTCCCGGTGACCCATTGGCAGTTGAACCCATTGAGGCGGGTCGTTCAGAGCTCAAACACCTATACAAGTAGAATCCAGAGTGGATGCCCGGGACAAGCCCGGGCAAGACGAAAGTGGAATAAAGCGCACGCGTAGAACCACCTCTTTCAGAGTAACTGCCGCCGGGCTAGGACGAGGGAGGAGAGCGTTACAAGGACGATCACAGACATTTCCTTCTGTACACCAGCCTCCGTCGAAATGAGCGGGCAGTTAAATCGCTTCTTTCACTTTTCGCAGGAATTCGATGTGGCCGTCACCGCCACCAAGGTCGGCGCCCATTGTATGAATACAAACATGGGTCGCACCTTCTTTCTTCCAGACATCGATATCGGCAACCGCGTCTTCCCATGTGCGCACCTTGCCGCCAATGGTGGTCCCGACAAAGATGATGTTTTCAAAACCAACTTGCGCCGGATCGCGTCCCGCCTTTGCCACAGCGCCTTTGAAGGAATCAATCTTCTCGGCCGCCGCCGTTGCAGGCAAGACGGGCATCCATCCATCGCCTAGTTTCGCCGCCCGGTTCATCGCAGCATCAGAAACACCACCAACCCAAAGCGGTACAGACTTACGTACCGGCAGAGGTTTAATGCCGCCTTCCGTCAACGTGTGAAAATCGCCGTTGAATGAGAAGGACGGTTTCGCAAACAACTCGCGTAAGAAAGTCATTTGTTCGTCAAGCCGCGCGCCTCGCTGAGCGAACGACACCCCGAGCGCTTCGTATTCGACTTGATTCCAGCCGATGCCGACGCCCATGCGAAATCGTCCACCACTGAAGACATCAAGATTGGCCACTTGTTTAGCGGCCAAAGCCGTTTGGCGTTGCGGCAGAATGAGAATACCGCTGGCAAATTCCAATCTCGAGACTTGACCCGCGAGGAAACTGAAGAGCATCAGCGGTTCGTGAAAATCATGCGCGCTTGTGTACGGCATGTTCCAGTCGGGGCGGTTGGTGATATCGGCACCGATCACATGGTCATAGGCCAGCAGATGATCAAAGCCCATTTCTTCAAGCGCGACCGCGTAGTCGCGAATGGCGGTCGGGTCCGTGCCGATTTCGAGCTGAGGAAAAACCGCGCCAATCTTCATGCCAATCCTGCCATGCTATTTTGCTTCTTTCTTGCGTTGGGCGACCCGTTCCATTGCTAACCGATAGACGTCACGATTGCCCCGGCTCCACGTGACATTCAAAGTCGTCGCGTGAATCTTCCAGCCATCGGCACCGCGCTCCAGTTGATGTACATAATAGCCGCCCAGCGTGTGATAGTTCTCGCCTTCCGTGTTAGCGATGAAATGTTCGGCTTTCATGTAAACCGTTACCGTCGCACGATCGCCCGCCAGGTCGATCACAAAATTCGACAAAACATGTTGGGTCGCATCAAAGCCGGGATGAAGGGCCTCGCACTGCGCGACCCATTCGTCACCGGAAAGATGTTGCACCGGACCACCGCTATAGGAGGAAAAATCCATGACAAGCTGATCCGCAAAGATCGATCGGAACAGCTTCCAGTCTCGCGTATCGATTCCTGTTGGATATCGGTGCACAACGTCTTGGATGTCGGCCCGGTCTTTCAGCCATTTGAGTGTGTCGGTCATGGATGCCGTGAGCTTCTAGTTTCCAAGGGACTATTTCATCGCGTGCGCAGGGTTGGGTGCGGTGGGCTTCTGTTTGTAACAAGCCACATCGTAGAAGTCGCGCAGCGCCGAAATCTTCCCGTCCCGTATTTCGATGACACCGGCAATATGCGGCGTCATGAGATCGCGCCCGTCAGCATCCCAATGATGATCGATCCGTTCGGTGAACACAACATTGCCCTTGCTGGCGATGTGAATGAGGTCGGCACTGAACGACGTCATGGTTTTGAGAATGGGGATCTCTTGGGCAAAACCGCCCTTGGCAAAATGCTCGGCGATCTGCCTTTTGCCCTCCAGTGTCTTAAGGCCGCTGTTCGCCCAAACGAAATCATCCGTACACAATTCTTCTATGGCTTCCAGAACAACACCATCATCCATGGCTTTGAAAATCTTAAGCGCTAAGCGCTCATTTTCATTGCTGGCGTCATTGAGATTGATCATTGATACATTTTCCTATTACTTTCTCGATCATCCCGTGTGCTTCGCAGCGCAAAGCGGTGCGATGCTAACACGGGATCTCATTCAGCAGACTCGGAGCTTGTGTTAGGGGATCCCGTGTCTGCAAAGCAGCACTTACGTGCTGCATTGCGCACGGGATGAGCGGCGATCATTACCCTTGAAGCGACGTGAAATCGCGGACGAGATCTTTGCCATCCCACTTGGCGCAAACATCTTTGATGAGATCAAAGACAGGGACCAGGGGGCCACGCTCCAAAACTTCAATCATGTGTCCGTAGGCTTTGGGATTGTCGTAATAGGCAAAGCGGCCGTCGCCTTCCGGCAAGATCATCGCAGTTTCAAAACCAAGCTCGTTGAACCGCTTTTCGTCGCCGTCGAAATCGTCGCTCCAAATGCACACATGATGAAACTGCGTGCGGCCTTTGGGCACCAAATCGCGATAAACATTGGGATGATCGCCGGTCACCTCGATAAACTCGATCTGCGTGTCCCCCATTTGGGACCAAGCCACCTTTTGAGACATTTGACCCGGCTGCCCACGATACCGAAGGTTGGGATACGGATTATCGATATCGATCAAATAGAAAGGACCCGCGCCTAGATCTTTGTTCCACTGTGCGATCGACGCTTGAATATCATCGACCACCCAGGCCATTTGAAAGATATTCCGCCCGGCGATTTTATTCATTCTGGGTTGCCTCGCTTAAGTCGTTCATTCTTCTGTCGTGCTGAACGTAATCTGGCGCGCGGCGCCAAACAAGCGCCGTTAAGTCGATTCCACACATGCGGAAAGCCCACGCAAACTTGCAACAACGCTTGCAAATTTGAATCTATTCGCCTGTGAACGTATTGCCCCCCTCTCTCAATGAAGCACATTAAGCGGCAATGTCTTCGAAGAGATGCTCAAGCAATTGGGTGACGACTTCTTCGAGTTTCTGCTGTTCGACTTTTAGTGAGGACAACGACTCTAAATGCGTAAGCCCCATCAAAACCAAAAAATAGGTTTTGATCGCGGCCGCCGTTTTGGCACTCTGCTTGGGCAGTTGTGTTTGCCAGGATTGGAACTGTTCCTGATGCCAATCGGCCAACAGCGAAGCAACATGTGGTGAGCGTCCCGCCGTTAGGTGAAGCTCGATCAGCAAGCGGCGCATGACATGAAACTGGGGCGCCAAAAAACCCCGCGCCGCTGTTGCTGCATTTTCGGAAGGCCGTTCGTCAAGCAGTTGAGCGGGACCGATACGATCAAGCGCCGCACGGCTAGCCGCCAAGAGCAATGCTTCCTTCCCGGCAAAGTGATTGTAGATCGCGCCCGTCGTCACCTGCGCCCGGGCAGCAATTTCCGACAGCGTCGCGCCGTCATAGCCGCTTTCTGCAAACACTTCGGCGGCCGCAACCAAAAGCCTGTCTTCAGTAGATTGCCCTTCGATTTCCTTCGGAGGCCGCCCTCGTTTTCGCTTCAGATCCTGCACCCTGCGCTTTTTCCTTGCCTTAAGTCATCACGGCATTTATATAATGAATGTTTATTATTTAAATAGCAAGCCTGAACTTGCAAATCCAATCAAGGAAACGGCCAGCCGACGGTGCAAATGGCCTCATATATAAAGAGAGTGATATGGCGAGGAACTTTGTTTCGGAAATTCTTCCCGACCCCTATCCCCACTACGAGGCATGGCGGGAGAAAGAACCCATCTGGTGGGCGGAAGACAGCAATGGCTGGGTCTTGAGCCGCTACGATGATGTGTTCAATGTTCTGAAAAACCCAAAACTCTTCTCCTCGAAAGGAATGGGTGATCGGGGTGACAATGCCATGCCCCTGCCCTTGCTGTCCGACGATCCACCGCGCCACACAGAATTGCGCGCCATCATCAGCAAGGCTTTCACCAGCCGTTTCCTCAATGAAATGTCGGATGAGATTGACCGGCTGGTCGAAGGCATGCTGGACGATTTCGAAGGCCAACCAACAGTCGACATCTGCCAAGCGCTCACCATTCCCTTGCCGGTCGCGCTGATTTCAAAGTTGATGGGCATTCCGTTTGAGCGCAAGGACGATTTCAAACGCTGGTCAGATGCGCTGACCAACACGGCTTCGAACCAAACAATGGAAGAACGCATGCCGGAAATCATGGCAATGGCGGCGTATTTCCAATCGCTGCTGCCGGATCGCCGTTCCGGAAACGAAGATGATTTGATCAGCCGTTTGGTGCATGCCGAAGTTGAAGGCGAAGCCCTGTCGGATGAGGACGCTGTCGGCTTTTGCATGTTGCTGTTGATTGCCGGAAACGAAACCACAACGAATCTTATCAGCAACTTCTTCAACTACGCCGCCAATCATCCGGACCTATGGAAGGAACTGCGCGACGATCCTTCCAAAGTCGATGCGGCGGTTGAAGAAACCCTGCGGTTTGTCTCGCCGGTGCATTGGGTCGCACGCCAAGCCACCGCGGACACCGAGTTTCACGGTCAGCAAGTCAAGCAAGGCGAACTTGTGTATGTGATCATGGGGTCGGCCAACCGGGATCCGCGCAAGTTTGACCAAGCCGATGAATACCGCCTTGACCGAAAGAAAAATGATCACCTGACTTTTGGACATGGCATTCATTTTTGTATGGGCGCGTTGCTCGGCCGTATGGAAGCACGCTCAGCCATCCGCGGCATGCTCAAGCGTTATACGTCAATTGGCCACCCTGCGCATGCCGACAATGAGCCCACGCACTCGACCATGCTGCGCGGGTTTCATCATTTGTGGCTGAACCTTGAAAGGGCTTAGTCCCGGGGCCAAAACGGTCTAGTCTGCGCTCCCCATTCCCTGCGTATAGCGGTATGCGCGCGGTATGGATCAAAAAGAAAAACACTTGGGAGAAGACTCATGGCCCTGCCCCGCGAAATTGCCCTCAGCGACGATCAGATGAGCGACATGTTGCTCAATGATTGGAACATTCGCATTGCAACGGTTGATGCGAAGGGACAATTCAACCTCACGCCCATGTGGTTCGGTTGGTCGGGCGGCAAGGTCTATGTTTTTGCGCGGGGCCAAAAGGTTGTGAATCTGCGCCGCAATCCCAATTGCACGATGCTGGTTGATCGGAACGAGAAGTTTCCCGAACTGCAAGCCATTATGATGCAGGGAACGGCGAAGGTTCTGGAAACAGAAGAAGAGGAAGCCGCGGATCCGGACCTTAAAGAAGCCCAAGCGCAAATGGGCAAGAAGTACAACGGCGGTCACGGCAGGCCGCCCGCCGACAATCCGCCTCCCATGGCCTCAACAGCCAAAGGCAAAAACAGGCGTTGGGTCGTCTTCACACCCGAACACACGGTAACGTGGGACAATTTCAAACTGGGGCTTTAGCAACCAACGAATTGTTGCGAAGCGCTCCGCGGAAACAAACGAGAACGCCCAATGATCAAATCCCGCTTGGCCGCCGCTTTCATGGCGCTTGCCATTGTTTGCCCGATCTCTGCTCAATCGGAGTCAATCGAAGGGCCCATTCGTCTGTACACCATCGATTGTGGATCGATCGAAGTGGTCGAGCCGAATGTTTTTGATCGGCAAGATAGAGTTGCCGACCTCCTGACCGAAGGCGAACGGAACATGGTGGTGCCCTGCTATTTGATCCGCCACCCTAAGGGCGATCTTTTGTGGGATGCCGGTCTCCCCGACGACATTGCGCAGAATGAGGGCGGCGTTCTCGATTTGGAGGTGATGAAATTCATCGTCCAAAACTCCCTCATCGGTCAGCTTCAAGAAATTAATCTAGCGCCGGAGGATATCGAGTATCTTGCCGTTTCGCACAGCCATGTCGATCACGCCGGTAATGCGAAGGACTTTCTTTCGAGCACTTGGTTGGTCAATGCAGCCGAGCGCGCCTTTACTGAAACCGAGGCTGCAAAAGAAATCGGCGCGTACGGTTTGTTCGATCTTCCAGAAGAAACGAAAGTGATCGAGATCATCGATGATTACGATGTCTTTGACGACGGGACCGTGCGACTGATCCAAACCCCCGGGCATTCGCCGGGGCACATGTCGCTGCTGCTTAAGCTGCAAAATACGGGAACGCTGTTCCTGACCGGCGATCTTTATCATTACGCAAAGTCACGCGAAAACGAGCTGGTGCCCGATTTCAACACGGACGAGGCGCAAACGAGACTGTCCTTCGAACGGTTCGAAGCCCTGGTCATCACCGAGCAAGCACGCGTCATCATTCAGCACACGCAAGAGGACTTCGACGCGTTGCCAAAGTTTCCCGCGTATGCGGACTGATCCCGACGATCGGGTCAGCAGTATGGTTTGGGGACAGGCCTTTCAGTGCTTAGGCCCAAAAGATCACCTGTTCGACCAAGTGGCCCACAGGTCAACAGCACTTCCTTTTTGTTCATCAATGTAAAAGCCAATCGTTTGCCCTTCGGCCAATTGGCCGACACCGGCCTCTTTAACAGCTTTCTGATGTACCGGAATATCTCTTGTGCCATCTTGTGGCGTGATCCAGCCTTCTTCTCGGCTGCAATCAAAGCATCTTACGATGCCAAACTTCATTTTTCTCAAAATACTCTTCTAACTCTTCGTTGTTTTGAGTGATTCGTTTTTCCCCTCACATTGCACAATAGTTTTGACACTGAATTGTGACACTAAATGTGAAGAAGTTATGGCGCGCATGAAGGCGCTGCCTGCGCAATATCGGTCCATTTTTCTTCACGCACCGGTTTGTGACCGCTGCCGGACATCCGAATATTGCTATGCCCGTCGGACACATGTGCAAATATGTAGTGTCAGGAAGCCCATTAATCAAGACTTCGGTCTTTGGCGCGTTTCCAGCGTCCGCAAACACGCAAAAGCGGAAAGGCTTTCTGATCAGAGCAGGCTAGCCAACCATGCGCGGGCGAACCCAACGACCGCTTTGATCTGAGGCCGCGATAATGTCGACAGGAACGCCCCAAACGTCTTCGATCAAATGTTCTTCCAACACATCATCGGGTGCGCCTTGGGCACGGATCTGCCCATCTTCTAGAACCACAATCTGATCCGCATACGCCCAAGCGAGATTAAGGTCGTGGAGAACGGCCATCACGCCGTACTCCATCCCGGCAAATTGCTTCACAACCTTCATGACGACGATTTGATGAACCAGGTCGAGTGCACTGGTCGGCTCGTCCAACAACAGATAGCGCGGCTGATCACACGCACGCTGAGGCCAGATTTGCGCGATCACACGTGCCATCTGTACACGTTGTTGTTCGCCGCCCGACAATGTCGTGAAATCCCGGCCGCGGAGATCCCAACAGGCCGCCATATGCATAGCTTCGTCAACAATAGCGCAGGACCGATCAGAAGCGGGCGGTTCGCCATGGGGCATGCATCCCATCGCCACGATTTCGTGCACGCGAAACCGAAAGACAATGTTCGACGCTTGGGGCAAGACCGCGCGCAGACGCGCAAGCTGCATGGGCGTGAATCGGTTCTGCAATTGGCCGTTAATACGTGTGCGGCCCGCTGTCGGCGCAAGGTCACCGCAGAGCAGCTTCAACGATGTGGACTTACCGGCGCCGTTCGGTCCGACCACAGCCAAAACTTGGCCCGGCTTTACATCAAACGAAAGATCGTGAACCAATGTTTTGCCGCGGACACCGTAGCTCACATTTTCAAGCGTTAGGCTCATAGGCCAGCCCGCCTTTCCCGTGTCAGCAGCAGCCACAAGAAAAATCCACCACCGAGCGCACTGCACACCAGCCCGATCGGAAGTTCAGCCGGAACCACGATGCTACGCGCGATCAAATCCATAAATACAAGGAAGCTGGCGCCCAACAAGGCCGATCCAGGAAGCAGGATCCGGTTGTCGGGCCCTAGGATCAACCGAAGCAAATGCGGGACAATCAATCCGACAAAGGCAATGATGCCGGAAACGGCAACCGCGGCCCCCACACCGAGTGCGACAAAGAAAACGGCCTGACGGGTTAGTCGCCGTGGGTCGATACCAAGATGGCGCGCTTCACTTGACCCCAGAAGATAAGCATTGAGGGGTTGCGCAAGACGCATAAGGCACGTTACCGCGAGCGCGATCGCGATCAACGGAAGAAGCAGCGACTCCCAACGCGCCGCACCCAATCCGCCCAGCATCCAAAAGGTCAGAATACGGAGCTGTGTGTCCGTACTCATATATTGGGCCAAACCGATACCGGCCATGGCCACCGCATTGAGCGCAATCCCGATCAACAACATGGTTGGAACCGGATCTCCGGACACGCGTTGGGCAAGCAAATACAGGATTGTTGTCGCGGCGAGCCCACCACCGAAGGCCGCCAATGGCAAGGCATAAGGTGACAAGTTAATGCCGAAGACGAGGATTTCCGAGCCCACCCCGACAATGACCGTTACAGCGGCCAGCGCTGCCCCTGAGGAAACGCCAACAAGTCCGGGTTCCGCCAGGGGATTGCGAAAGAGCGATTGCAGCACAGCGCCGGAAACGCCAAGCGCGGCTCCCACCGCGATCGCGAGAACCAGACGGGGCAGCCGGATCGACAACAAGATGGTTTCCTCATGGGGCGCGTAGACCCACGGCAAGGTCAAACCAATTTGTGCGCCAAAGATCGAAACGATCTGCCCGATCGAAAGTCCGTAGCCACCCTGTGTGAGTCCAATCAGCAGCGAGAAGACGAGCAGACCACTCAAGGCGGCAAAAACCGGCGAGAGTCCGAAGAGCTTAAGGTCCCCCGGAACCGGCTGAATGCTCTCCGCCGGTGCGCTCACTCATCCGCACCTATGGTCAGGTGCGCTTGCTTTTCTTTCGCATGCAGATGCTGCGCGAGCATCTTGACCGCCTCGGGCGTTCGTGGCCCGAACCCAAGCAACAACAGTCCATCCATCGCAATTAAATTACCGCGCTGTCCCGCAGGTGTTGCTTGGATGGTTGGCAAGGCCAATACCGCGTCACGTCCACCCGACATTTCAAGCACATGATCCATCATCAAAACGAAATCCGGCGCTGATGCCACCGCAATTTCTGGGGAGAGCGGCTTGTAGCCTTCAAAGGCACTCACGGCATTCACACCGCCCGCAAGGCGAATAATGTCTTCGGCTTCCGTCTCAGTACCGGCCGCCATGGGCGTTCCGTTCCGCGTGCTCAACAAAAACAGCACCTTCGGACGATCGTCAAAGGTACTGACGAAATCTTTTGCTTCTTCAAAAGCGGCCGCAATTTCCTTTGCCTTTGCGGCGCCGGCCTCTTCAACACCAAGCACTTCGGCTACTTTTTTGACGCGTGCCTCGATCGCATCGATAGAACCGCCATCCGGCAGGCGCACGACACAGACCCCTGCTTGTTCCAGCTGGGTAAACACATTTGGCGGTCCGGCATCCGCATCCGCCAAAATGAGATCCGGTCCAAGGGACAACAGACCTTCGCTGGCAACCTGCCGGAAATAACCGACCTTAGGCAGCGCGTTCGCGGCATCGGGATAACTTGATGTAGAGTCTACGGCCACAAGCCGCTTTTCTTCACCCAATGCATAGACGATCTCCGTTACAACGCCCCCAAGACTAACGATGCGCTGCGGGTTTTCTGAGCACTCCGCCGCCATTGCGCGCAGAGACACGCTGCTCAACAGTCCGGCACTGACAACCACAAAAAACAGGCGTGCGAAGTTTGAAATCATGCTCATTGCCCGGGAAGCGCATCAATGAGTTGAAGCCAGTCTTTGCGCTCGGACTGCCCCGGTTTGCGTTCGCCGAACATGTAAAGCACCTCTTTGCCGTCGCCGTCATACAGTTCTAGGGAAGTGACAAAACCGTCCCGCGTTGGTTTGCGCACAACCCAGGCGGATGCGATTTCAGGAACTTTGACATGTAAATCAAACCCTGGATCGAGAATGTTGAGCCATCCATGGGCCTCCTTCACATTCTTGATCGGCCCGGTGTGGATTTGGATACAACCCCGGCTCCCGACAAAAAACATAACCGGCATGTCTTGGTCTGAAGCAAGTTCAAGCGCCTGCCGGAACGCAGGCACCGGCACTTGATGAGCCAGGTCTTCGCCGACCAGGCGCAAGGCTTGTTGCCGTTTCACACCGAATGTGCGCAGCAGTTCGACAAAGTCATGCGTGTCCTGCAACGCTTCCCAATGGGCGCGCAGACCTTTCTGATCAACGGAAGCATCGTCTTGCTCCTCGGCGGCGGGTGGTATTGCGACCACCGAAAGGGAGGGCGATTGATCAGGCGCGCGGTAGGCGCGTATCAGCCGATCGAATTCCTGTTCATTGCTGGCCTCACGCAAATAAACTTTGTGAACGGACGTTCCGTCGATATCGAAGAACTGAAAACTGCGCCGTGTACCACGCGCTGTTTCTTCGGTAACGGCAAATCCGTGGTGCCAATTGCCAAGAAACAAGCGCAGATCGATATCATGGTTCAGCACAATACCGTGGCCGGGGCCAACATTGATATTGTCGAATTCGCCGACTTTTTCATGTACCGCCAAGTCATTGCGCGTGATGCACAGAACCTCGCCTAAGCCTGGCAACTCTTTGATCAGATTTCCCCAATCGCCCGCTAATCGAATGGCCGTTTCGCCAACACCGGTCGCAACAAGTTCGGCTTCGCTGACACCAAGTTCCCGTGCCGCATTGCGAATACGCGTGTTCGGGTTCTTTTGCCGGAAATCCGTCCAGCGCTTTTTAAGTTCGGAATCGGTTTCGTCTATACGAGCAGCAATAGCCATGCAACATGCTCCGGTTAAGGGGTCGAAAGTGAGTGCGTGTTGGCTGGCTAGCAGGCTGGGAGGGAGAGGTCCCAGGACCAATTGGGGCGGGCTGGCGAAAAACGCAAGTCGTAAGTCGTATTCTCTGTACGATCAGGACCGCACACTGATTTCACAATTTGGTATCGTAAGCAAATCCAGTCACTAGCTCCAGTGTCGTGTCGTCATTTGGTCAAGATCAATTTGTTTTGGCTGGTGATGCGCAATCGGTATTCCATACCCTCGTGCAGAATGATCAGTTCCTTCGTTCCCCGCATCAATTCGTCTGTTGACACACGGGTCGGCTGCGAAGAAGCGGACTGCGGCACCTTTGCCTTTTGCGGTGCGTGATTTTGATCCTGTCCGTTCGCCATCATGCCGTTACCTGCCAAACCGGTAGCCGATGGATGCACGCACACTCCGGCCAGGCTGTTTGATCACCGTCGGGAACACGGAATAATCTTCGTCGAAGACATTGTCGGCGCCAACAGTCAGTATGGCGCCCTCCAGCGGGCCTTCATCCGGCGCCCATACGCCGAACAGATCTACCGTCTGGTACCGATCCGCTGTCACCGTCCCGGCGGGTACATCATTCTGTGCTGAAGCAAATGTTGCGCGGCCGCCAATCTGAACGTTGGCAGTGGGGATTTTCCCGACCAATTGAACGGACACACTGTTCTGCGGAATAGACCCGAGGCCCTCACCGGTCGCCACATTATCGCCATCGGTCAACGTTCCCGACAGGGTAGCCAACAGATAGGTGCTGTCATAGCGGAGCTCACCCTCAACACCCTTAATCTCTGCATCTATGTTGCGGTTTTGTGTGGTGCCGAAAAAAGTGATCGGGCCAAAAGGCGGTGTGAATACGGGTGGAATTGTGAAATCGACGAAAGTAACAATCTGATCGACAAAGTCTTCAACTTCGGCGTTGAAATAGGTGCCGCTTAACTCGAGCGTGTCGTTGTCCATCAAAAGGTCTGATCCGCGCACACGGAAGCCCACCTCATATGTGTCGGCTTTTTCTGGGTCTAACAACGGCGTTGCGACAAAGTTGTTCACAACCACGGAGCCCGGCCCAAACCCACCCGGCACTACGAAATGGGTTCCATCATTATACAATTGGGTCAGGCTTGGTGCCCGAAAAGCCTCCGAATAGGATCCAAAAAGATAAAACCAATCCGCCGGTTCCCAACCGACGGCAATGCGCGGACTAAAGCGGCTCTCTTTGCGTTCTTGAGTGTTGTTTGCGGCCTCGACAGAAAACGAGTCGAACCGCGCACCGGGGATAAATGTCAACTGATCGAACAATTCGACTTCAAACTGAGCGTATCCGGCAAGGAAAGTCCGTTCCGCGTCGGGAAACTGAATGCGCGCCGCTCCGTTTCGAAGACCCGATTGTTCGTCTTTGAAATATTCAAAGCCATAGGTGATTGCACCCTTGCCGTCATCACCCAATTCGACGCGCGAGGTGTTGTACACATCAAAGCCAAAACTTCGAAAATCGGATTCATCCAGACGGCTATCAAAAAAGCGATCCTCTGAAATATCGACATCGGTAAAAAAAGCGACCGCATTTAGATCGACATACGGATTGCCGTCAGGGTTGAAGTTGTAGCGGGCACGAATGCCATATTCCTTCGTGTCCCGGCCCACGACAGTTGTCGGCGACGAAACAGAGTCTGCCGCCGTTGGATTTTCACCATCACTGTCGAAAAGATCGCCGGTAATCTCGAGCCGGTGGCCATCAGCCGGTTCGAAGCCCAATTTGACCAAGCCATTCATCACCCGATCTTTACTGTCGGCAATGGGATTGCCGGCGCCGTCTTCCAAATCCTCATCGATGTCACGATAGACAAAATTTGCAAACGCATCGAACGTGTCCGTTGCGCCGAACACGCCGCCTGAAATCAAAGGCTCCTCGCCATTGGTCTGGTAGCCGAGCTTAATGCGTGCTCCGATATTTTCATCTGCGCGCAGCAGGTTTCGCGCGCCTTTTGTTTCCACTGAGATCACACCGCCGATGGCGCCACTGCCATAAAGCGCGGACGACCCGCCACGCACAATTTCGATCCGTTCGACCAAGTCTTGATCTGCAAAAAATCGTCCACGATGGGCCAAATCAAAATTCTGACGTGCGCCATCAATACGAATAACCACTTGTTCGTCCAAGAATCCCCGAACATTTGGTTCTTCGGCGATGCGCCGCGACCCACCTTGGATAGAAACACCGGGGATGCCTTCGAAGACATCCGCGTAGTTTTGTGGCTGATACAAATCGAACTGAGAGTTGTTGATCACACTAACCGCCACAGGCGTTGAAAAGGCTTCGCGCTCCGTGCGCGTCGCGCTCACAACCACTTCGTCCAATGGACCTTGTCCGATACTCGCCTCGCCCGGCCCCACTGGGCCCTGTCCTTGCGCCGTTCCTGCTGCCAACAAACACAAGCTGCTCGCCGACAGATATAAAAGTTTCTTTTGCATTCGCCCCCTCCAAGTTGCTCAGTACACACCGCTCATTCAGGACAACGCCCGAGCGGAAACACCTGGCTGGCGGTTCGCGAAAAGAACCGGCTGGCTGGGGACTAAAGTCTGCGCTGCCTCAATAAATGCGGCTTCGCGTCAACTGGCACCTATCTATTGCGAATGATTATCAAAGTCAACGTGACAGGAATGCCGCAGAAGAAGCGTCTTGGCAGAGCGTCACTCACAACGCCAAATCAACTCACTCAACGGTAGGAAATACTCTCACGTCTCGATATTCGTGCGGGCGGGCCTTTCACAATGAAATCAAGAGCTTGCATGGTTGAGATCTGTGGTCTTGCGGCGCCAATGCCGTCAACAGGCGGGCAGTCATGTCACGAACCGCCGGCACAATCAGGCCTTGATCAGATCATCGTTCGGGGACAGAAGCCGACCAACTTCCGGTCCTTTGGGTGAGCCGCCGGGCGAACACCCTCTGCAGAACGCGCTCGCGCCTGCCAAGTAAATCATCCGGCACCGACATCGGTCGTCATGCCAATTGAGATATGCCACTTTTTCAGCCTTTGGACAGCTCTGCGAGTATCGCCTTCGCAAAACTGTCCGCGGCGGAGGTGCTGAACTGAAGCCCTAAGGCGGGTTCACTCAATTCGATCTCCATAAGGACGAAATCGGTTCCACGCTTCACCATGTCGACCCGGGCATAAACCGACGGCAGCGGAATTTTCGTCAAAATAAATTCGCCGGCAGATCTCATCTGCTCATCAATGTGCACAGCAGCATTTTTGCCGCCATATTGACTGTTGACGCGGAAGTCCTGTCTTTCAGGCGTCTTTAGGAATGCGTGGGAGAACCTACCCCTAAAATAGACGAGCGAGTATTCCCCGTCTGCGATTTCGGGAATGTATTCTTGCAGCAGAAGTGGCCTTCCAGGTGCCGAGCGCCGTACCCGGGAGACGGCGTCTTTCTCGTTACCAGGCTCAACCAATTCCACACCAACACCGCTCGCGCCCCAGGCGGGCTTTAATACGGCTCGGTCGGCCCCACGGTTTCGCAACTGTCTTGCAATACCATCGGCGGTCTCTTCCGCCACAAGTTCGGTCTTGGGCACGGAAATACCGGCTGACGCGATTTCAATGAGATAGCGCTTGTCCAAGTTCCACTTGATCAAAGATACCGGATTCATCACGCAGCACTCTGCGGCATCCAAACGATCAAGCCACTTTACGAATGCCGGCAGGTCTTGGTGGTAATCCCAGTTTGAACGAAGAACCACGCCATCGGCCTCGACAAAGGCGCTATGGTTCGACGTATCGTTCCAGGGCAACGCGCACACTTCATGCTCGAGGGCTTCGAGCCGATCCGCCAGTAGCTTGTCGCTGCGCGACAGCGATGGATAGGCCTGGCAGGTTACAAGGATGATCTTCACCTTCTTGATCGCAAAACCAGCCCGTGCAGCAGAGAAGCATCTGGCGGATCTCTGTCGACGATTATCTCTGTATACTGAGGTTTGCGGGATTTGCCGATTTCAATGGTGAAGTCAGGCAGCCGAACGACGGCTGTGTCCCCATCGGCCTCAAGATCCGCATCCGCGAGCAATCCGGTCAAGGCAAGTCCATAAGCATTCGGATCAGGATGCGAAAGACCCAAACCGACGATACGCGTGATACCGTTTTCATGCGTCGTCCTGCTGGCATCCGGTTCGAGGGGCGGATCATAGGGACCCATCACAAAAGGCATGTAGGGATCTTTAGGTGAGGATAGTTGCCATCGTGTTTTAACGCCGTCGTCGCGGACACGAGACATGTTTCGAGGCTTGGGAAGGTTCGTTCCCTGCAGCGCCTCTTTCAGCGGGCCGTGACATTCAAGCGCATAGTCGCAAAAGCCGCGAGCCCCAATCCAACGATGAAATCGGCGCATGAGTCCGATGCGCAAAAATGAACCAAGGGCCGCCACCCCGCGCAAAAACCCATTCATGGGCGGGTCGAACAATTCGATAAATCCACCCTGCTCGAAATAGATCAAAGCGTTGTGAGCCTTGTCCGGAGCGCTTCCCCAAACAACCGTGAAGCCGGCACTTTCATAGTCAGCGACAGCCTGTTTAAGGTCCGGTGTTCTCACCAGATAATGACTTGGAACAAAACCTGTCATCGTTTCTGCTTTACCTGCATTGCTGTTGTTTAAGTGTCACTTCGATGCCGTCGAGCAGCATCTCAAGGCGCGTTTCAAAACCCGCTTCAAAGTCGGCGGGTAAAACATCCATGAGAACCTTTGTGATGCTCAAAAAGGCCGGGCTCATTTGGTCTTTGATGATGCGATAACTTTCCGGATTTGAATGGGCCAGTTCTTCTTTTTGCACACTGGTAATCGCATGATCGATAACCGCAACATAGGATTGCCAGGCAAGAGCACCATCGAAGCCGGCTTTCAGCAAGAAGCCCAGTGACCTGTCTACGATGTGAAGCGCAGACATGGTTGAGGGACCTAGCTTAAAGGCGTATTGCGCCGTACCCGGCATTGTGTGAAGCACGGACCTGAACGACCGGCTTAAGTCCGCCAAATAGTCTCGCCAATGTGCGTCTTCTTCCGGCAGCTCAACCCGCTCGCAGAAACTATCCATGCACAAATCGAGAAGCGCTTCGCGCGAAGACACATAGCGATAAAGCGCTGTGGTCGAAACACCAAGAAGGCGCGCAACTGCGCTCATCGACAGTGAATCGATACCGATCTCTATCGCTGCATCCACAATCCTTGCCTCGTCAATGACCTGCGGACGCCCGCCGCGCCGTGTCCCCATATTTTCTTCTTGCAAATGATTATCAATAGTATGATAATACCTGTAACTTAGCTTTGGTGCAAGGAATTCTGCGCCATTTGGCCAACGACGAAGGCACAAACTTATGTGCGTTCTGTCGCAGAGAAGATACCCCTTTAGGGTATCAGGTGGGTATAGGGGGTGGCCGCACTGGCCATAAGCGTATGAAAGTTTCCAATGATCCAAATCGCGAAAAAACCCATGGTCTTGTGGGCTGGCTTGTTCGTCTGCGGTGGATCTGTTTGCTTTTTGTTGGACTGGTGACAGCAGCCGCACTTTCTCAACTGCCGAATCTTCAGATCGACAACTCCAACGAAACGTTCTTCCGATCGGGAGATAACACCAAGCTCCGTCTCGATGAATTCAAAGAAACATTCGGGAACGACGATTTTGTCTTTATCCTTGTGGATGTCGAAGACACGTTTGATGCTGCGACGCTTGCACGGCTGGCCGAATTCTCAGATCGATTGGAATTCGACGTCCCTCATCTGCTCGAACTCACATGGATCGGCAATGTTGAATCAATCGAGGGTGTCCCTGGCGGCATCATCATTGATGACCTGATCCCCGACGTTGAAACCACCCAAGCTGAACTTGAGCGCATCGCAGACCGCGCACTCAGCGACCCGCTTTATCGCGACCGGCTGGTTTCACGTGACAGGCGCACGGCTGGCATTTTGTTGGAATTCGAAAACTACCCCGAAATTGGTATTGATCCGCGCAAAGACGTTCCCCCCGTGGTGAATGAAATTGTCGCGGAATATTCAGATCTCAAGACCCATGTAGTGGGCGGTCCCATCATGGATTACGAGATGGACAACCAAACCGCAAACGAGTTGCCCTTGTGGATGGGGGCTGCCCTGCTCGGCATGTGTCTTGTTCTCGCTTTGACCACACGAAGTTTCACCGGTGTTTTAGTGCCCGCCGCCACTGTCATCATCGCCGTTGTTTGGACATTGGGTCTTGTCGCGGTTATCGGCTTTACCCTGAATCTCTTCGTCATATTGGTGCCAACGCTGCTGCTTTGCGTCGGCATCGGCGACACCATGCATGTGGTTGCAGAATTTCAACAAAGCGTCTCCGAAGGTGCGACACGTCGTAAAGCGCTGTCCCACACATTGGGCTTGGTCACGCGCCCGATCGTGCTGACCACAATCACAACAGCGGCTGGGTTTTTGGCTTTCCTGGCAACAGACCTGGTCCCCTTGCGGGAGCTCGGCGTTCAAGCCGCCATCGGCGTTTGGGTGGCTTTACTGCTCACCTATTTGTTTGCCGTGCCTGTCTTGTCCTTTGGGCGCGCCCGGCCAGCAACCGCAACCGGATTTGCGTCAACACGCGACATCTTCGACCGGCTGCTTGGCGGGATCACCAGCTTTGTAGTCCGTGTGCCTTGGCTGATTGCCATTGTTTTCATGGGTGTGGTCGCGGCCAGTACGTATGGTTTCATGCTTCTCAAAATCGAAACCAATACGATTCAAGATTTGCCCGAAGACTATCCCATGCGTGTGGCATTCGAATATGTCGATCGGCAAATGGGAGGCTCGATGTCATTGGAGCTGATCGCAGAGACAGGCCGCGAAGGCGGCATCAAAAACCTTGACGTCATTCGGGACATTGAAAAGCTGCAGACATTTTTGGACGGACATCCACTCGTCACCCAGACATCAAGTGTGGTTGATCAGATCAAGCAAATGCATCGCGCGGTGCATGAGAACCGTCCTGAATATTTCCGGCTGCCCGATAGCAGCAATCAAATTGCGGAGTATCTGCTGCTTTATGAAAGCGGCGGCGGACGACAACTCGAAAAATATGTGAGCTTTACCTATGACGCTGCGCGTATCCAGGCCCGCACGAAATCAATGACTTTGGCACGGGTGCTGGAACTGGAATCTGATGTCGAGGATTTTGTCGCTAACAATATCACGCATGCTGACATTCAAGCGACCGGCACGTTGAGCTTGATGAGCGCGCTCGGCGATCACGTCCGGGTGGGTCAAGCGCAAAGTTTCGCCCTCGCCTTCTGTGCCATTGCGCTCATTATGGTTTTGACTTTGCGCTCAATTCCGCTCGGCTTCATTGCCATGATCCCTAATGTTCTGCCTGTTTTGATTGCCCTTGGGGCAATGGGATTGGTGGGCGCACAACTCAACATGGTCGCGCTTGTTCTCGCGCCGATGATCCTTGGCGTCGCCGTGGACGACACCGTGCACTTCTTCGTGCGCTATCGCCGCTACTTCGATGCATTTGGGAATTATGAAGCGGCCTACCGTGAAACAATGCGGACGGTCGGGCGGCCGCTCTTGTTTACGACGTTGGTCTTACTTGCCGGATTCGGCGGGTTTAGCCTTTCGATCTTTGATGGTCCGCGTAATTTTGCTTGGGCGTCGGGTGTTGCCTTCAGCAGCGCGCTGCTCGCCGAATTCTTACTGGCACCTGTATTGCTCCAATGGCTCAAACCGCTTGGCCCAGACCGGCTTGGCATCGAAGAAGCCATGAAACTGAGAGGAACACCATGAAGTATCTGTTGATTGCCGTCGGCATATGTTTGGTTGCAGGCGCCGCCCAAGCTCAAACGCTGACAGGCCGTGATATTGCCGTAAAGATGGACGAAGTGAACACGTCGCAGGACGGCAAGCGCAAAGCAACGATGGTAATCGAACGCGGCGGCCAGAAACTCGTGCGAAAGCTCGAAATGTCAAACAAGAAGTATGGCGTCGATGAACGCTCGTTGATCCGCTTCGAAGAACCAGCGGATGTCCGCGACACGCTTTACCTGTCCTGGGTCTATGACGATACGCAAAAGGACGATGATCTGTGGGTCTATTTCCCTTCCGAGAATTTGGTTCGGCGTATCAGCGGCGGCGGTAAGAAAGGCTCGTTCATGCGCAGCGACTTCGCCAACGAGGACATCGAACAACGCGCTGTCGATGACGACACCCATGCGCTGATCGAAGAAAGCACAGTCAATGACCGCCCGGTCTACGTGATTGAGTCAACACCGATCCCGATCAAGGTAAAAGACTCGAACTACGCTAAGCGCAGACTGTGGGTAGACGCAGAATACTGGTTGCCGGTCAAGATTGAGTATTACGACAAACGCGACCGAGTCCTTAAAGTTATGACCCAAGGCGGGATCGAAAACATCAATACGATTTGGACGGCCACAAAACTGATTATGGAGACCCCGCGGAAGAAATCGCGCACGCTGATGCAGTATTTTGACGTCCGCTACGATGTGGGTCTCGACGACAGCGTGTTTGAACAAAGTTCGTTGAAGCGCTGACCAATGTCGGCACGATCAATGTATTTGTCATTCTCGCGAAAGCGAGAATCCAGTAGCCTCCGAAAAAAATCGTTAGTGCAGGGGTTACTGGATCGCCGATCCGCATTTCATGCGTTCGGGGATGACATGTCTGTCCGCCCCAAAAAAACGCCGGCACCAAAGCGACAACGGATTGTCTTTTGGACAATTTTCATAACCGCCCTGTTCGGTAGCTCAGCCATGGCTCAGGACGATCCATTCGACTTTGATCTGTCAGCGGAAGAAAGCGCTTCAGATGATGCATTCCGCGTTTCCGGCTACGTTGAATCCCGCCACCAGAAGTTTCTGACCCAAACACCGTGGCTTTCAAACCGCCAGCGCGGACAGCTTGAAATCAAGGCGAACGCAACTGATTGGCTGCGCAGCTTCGCCAGCGGTTTTGTGGAATACGATCCGGCAACTGAGCCCTATCGCGATACGATACGCGCTGAACTCATTGAGTTTTACACCGTACTAGACGGCCCCTCGACCGATGTAACGGTTGGAAAACAACGGATCGCGTGGGGTACCGCCGATGGCCGCAGCACAATCGATCGCATCAACGCCATCGATTTTCGCGATCCCATTGGTAACGCCCGCACATCGGCGCGGCGCCCCTCTTGGGCGATGCGTGTCGAGCAATCAACAGACATTGGGGTATTTGAAGGGGTCTGGTTACCGCGTGGCCGCGACCGGCGCTTGCCCGAGCCAGGCAGCCCATGGGAGCCCTCCGGACTGGCCGCGTTGCGTGAGGCCGGCGCAGCGGGCGCCTTCGATCTTTCGATTGAGAATCCAAACCCACACGAATTCGGTTTTCGCTACACAAATTACGGCGAGGGATTTGACTGGGGCTTCGCGGTCTTCGACGGTCAAACCGATTCCCCAATCCTCCGGGAGCAAACGCCCACCCGCGTGCGGCTCGCGCCACAACGCATTCGAACTTGGAACGTCAACACGGCGATCGGTCAGGCGAGCAGTACATGGCGCGGTGAAATCGCCTACACGCCCGACTTCCCCGTTGGACTTGGCGTCGATCATAACCTGCTTCAATTCATTGTGGGCTGGGACCGCACCTTCTTTGAAAATCTATATGTCAATGCGCAGCTGTTTTGGGACAAGTTCAGCGGTGCGGACGACACCTACGGCGCGACATTTGCGGTGACCGACAAGTTTTTCGATGACTCGACCGAAGCCGGCGTGCGGGGTCAGATCGCCAACGAAGGGCAGTACACCGTTGAGACCTTTGCCGACGTTGAACTGAACGACGCGGTCACGTTGACAGCAAAAGTCCTCGTCTTCGGTGGCAACACGGGCTCAGGCCTGTTTGATTTTCGTGAGAATGATTTCGCTGAGATCAGCCTGCGCTATGCATTCTGACGCCGGTTCAATCTGATTCCTGGTAGATGGAACTCTCAACGTGGGTGACGAACAGGAGTTTCACAAATCCGTCGGCGATCTGCTTATGCCAGACATTGGGCGGAATGATACAGGCCTCCCCCATCGCCAATGATTTTTCGACAATGGTTTCTGGATCGTTTTCGTCTTTTAGTTTCAAGCCTAAGGGACCATCGAGCGGCATCACAATTTCATCGCCACCGGGGTGACGCTCCCATTCGGTCTCACCTTCAACATAGGCTACGCCGACCTTGCAGTCCGCGAAATCACCCAAAAATGTGAAATCGAACCGCTCCTTAAGGTCGTCGAGGGCTTTGGGCACCGGCAGGATTTGAATCATTTCTGTCTCCCTAACGCGCATCCACAAAAGCGGGAATCGGTCTTGTGAAAAGATGCGCGACAAACAAAATATTTGAAGCACGTTTGTGATTCGAAGAATCGTATACGTGCTCTAGTCATTACTCCGCACAGGAATTGAAACGCTGCTTTCACTCAACTCGAGTGCAATTGCCAGATCGTTGCTATTGTTTGTTTCCAGATTGTCACGGTCGCTCCCTTGGATCGCGAGACGCAGACGATGCCCTGCTTGCAGGCGGTAGCTGACCGGCTGAAAAGTCGCTTTCAATTTCATCGGCACAGGCGAACCGCCCGACGCTTTGTCTACCCGTTCGGTTTCCTGAACCGTGTCTCGCCGGTGATCGTGAAGAACCAAGTCTTGATCACCATACACAGCCCGCCTCGTTTTGCGATGGCTGGTCCGCAACGCCGTTTCCGTCATGTAACTGACAGATCCGTCCGGCGCGACATCTTCAAGATAAAACACCAAGTCGGCAACGGCTGCATTCTTGATTTGAACCAAGAGTTCAATTTCAGGAAATCCAACAATGTTCACATCAGCTTCAAGTGCATCCGTCGTGTAGACCATTCCATGCGCATCATTTGATCCAAAGTCCTGGTACAAACCTGTGCCCAAAACCCCGTTCCATCGGCTGTTGACACCGGATGTGGCCCCGTCACTCAGTCGGCCCTGATCATAGACACTGTTGGAAATCGGTATGCGTCTCAACTGGCCGGCACTTTCCAAAGCGCCGCCACTTTGTTCGCCCTTGTGTAAACAGAATTGTTCGGTTCGGCCGCCTTCGGGTGGCCAGTTCGCTGACCGGTGCCACGCCCCCTCCCGATCGGCATTGACGAGATACGCACCTATTTCCGGCCCTTCTACGACCCCGTTGTCGACATCTTTGAGCCAATAGTCGAACCAGCGATGGGCCTCATACCCCGGATCAATATCTTCGTTCGCCGTCATTAACAGCCGGTGATGCCATGGCCGCAGCAACAGCCGTTTTGGACCCTTAAGGTTCGAGAACAGCAAGATTGTGTCACGCGTGAAGATGTCCTTCCAACCGGTCTCCAGATAGATGGGCGTACGGTGCCGGTTAAGGTTCTCAACAAGCGGGTATAGCGACATATCCTGCCATCGAAGACCGAATTTTTCGCTGATACTGTCCGTATACGGTGCGGTTTCGGATAGGTCGCGTATCAAATGCGAAAAATGCCGCTCATTGCGTCCCTCTTGCGCTTGCTTCAACTGCGTTCGGTCATGATCGGCATCAACAGGAACAGCCAAAGTATCGATGGTCGACGTGATCTTGATGTAGTTTTGAATAAAGCCTGTATCTCGAATACCGCCGCGAAATCCAACACCACGATAAGCATCGAGGCCAACGGAAGACGCGTAAACAGCCTTAAGCGCAGGATGATCTTGAGCTGCCGAAGCCACAGCCGTCATACCAACGAACGACTGACCAAACATACCTATTCTGTCAGACGCCCAAGGCTGTTTGGTGATCCAATCCATCACAAGCGCCGCCTCAGCCCCATAATCCGCCATTGACAAAAGGGGTTGACCAAACGATGCGCCTGTTCCCGACGCATCAACGGCAACAACCACATATCCATGCTGCAACATCCGCTGGATCCAGGGCCGCATTTGCGCTTGATCGACAGTCATTTCGCCGCCGTTCAAGGCTGCCAATGCCCAAATCATCATCCGCTCAAAGCCGGTGGGTTTCACGAGAGCCGCGTCCGTTACATCGTAGCCCGTGACGATCGCCATTGCCCGGCTGTAGACCGTCAGGTTGAACAGAACCGGCAGCCTACCGGTTACAACAACACCCTTCGTTGTGGGCCGCAAAATATCGACAGCGAGGCGCGCACCGTTCGGCAGGTCGATGTAACGGGAGGTGCGCCGGTACCCATCAAAGTTCTTTTCTGTGTACCCGCAATAGTCCCCGAGCGTTGAGATCTTACCTACGCACGCGGTGTCATTTTGGGCCGTGGCACCGCCAATCCAAACGGCCATTCCTATTCCCAACAAAGCCACACCGACAAGACTTAACCAACGCACAGCGCGAAACATGACTCAAAACCTGTATTATTTTAGATCACTAAATTATTATGACCTCCAATCGGCGCGTCAATTTTTCTAGCGTCACCAGAATAAAGAAACATCCATGCCCAAAGGCAGAGGCCGACCACCAAAAGTCAGCGCTGAAGAAATTATCGACCAAGCGATCTGCTACGATTTGCGAACCATATCGATGAAACAAGTCGCAAAGGATCTCAGAGTGACGGACGCCGCGCTTTATTATCACTTTCCATCTCGCGATATTCTCTTGCGTACAATTGCGGAACGATTGACAAGCGAGTTTCGATTGCCTCGCCGGTCGAGGGACTGGCGCCGCTGGATGGAAAGATTTGCGCGCACATTGCGGAATGTCCTAAAGGAACATCCGGGTGCCGCTCACTATCTGGTGATCGGTGGGCCGGTGGGTGCAAGCCAGCTCAAGATCGTCAATCATGCATTGGGCATTCTGTCTGAAGCCGGATTTTCCGCACGTGAATCTTGGTTCGTCTACACAACGATCGTCAATTTCGTTTTGCGGCAGACCAGCGCTGAAGAGCAAGTTGACAGAGAGACTGTGTACAACCGCATGGTTAATACAGATACTTCTTTGTCCCACTTATCTGAGGCGATTGCGGAAATCGGCGAAAATGACAATGAGGCCTATTTCGACTTCGGCTTAAGGGCGCTGCTGAACGGAATAGATGTGAAATAGCATTCCAGTTCGAGCAGAGTTTTTCGAATCCATAAAGCAAGCACGTTATTGCCGTGTTGTGATATAACCTCGATAATCCAATGCTTGGAAAAAGGGGATCGGCGCACCAAACCCTGCAGAGTCTAGTAGTTCGAAGAGTCGCGTTTCATCGACTGGATGAAAGTCGGACACGATGCGTTTGAACATGGCCGATACTTCGTCGTCGGTCCGTCCTCTACCACGCGCCCACGATTTGTAGGCACGCCACCTGTCTTGTTCCATCGATATGCAAAGATCTGCACATACGAATGGTGCGCCCTGCTTAATGCGACGTGCAATCTGGCCAAGGAACTTCTCTTTGCTGCCATCATCCGGAATGAAATGGGCCACCAATAAGCACACCGCAGCATCATAAGAGTTGGCAGATTGCAGTTGGTCAATATCACGGGCGACAAACTCGACGCGATCTAGGATCCCCGCTTCTTTCGCGCGCCGCCGTGCTATATCGAGCATTGGTTTTGCGGGATCTAGTGCCAGAAAAGTCCAACTCGGATGCTGCAAGGCAAGCGAGAGTAGATCCGAACCCGTTCCGGCTCCGACAATCAATATTTGTGCGTCTTCAGCTAGTTTATCATGCAACAGTGCGGGAACGATTTGCTGTAACGTCTGATAGCCAGGAACTAAATTCTTAATGCGCGTGTCATAGTCCGCCGCCCCATCGCCCGTGAACCGCTTGTCTTGACCTTTTAGCTTCTTGTCATTCATCTACGCTTAAACAACTGAAAATGCTGAGTTGGCTTCGTCTCAGCCCACAGCTATTTCCGGCACGACTTCGCAATCAACCAACGGGATCACCTCTTCGGCAAATCGGCGAATGGAGGCGAGAGTCATTTCCCGGTTACCGATGCTTTCCATGTTCAGCACAAACCGGTTTGCGCCTAGCTGACTGCGCATCTTGTTGATGCCGGCCGCAACACGATCCGGTGGTCCGACTAAGGCGCGGTCGGCAGCACCTTGCGCCATGGTTTCGCGCGACATTTCTTTGCCGTCTGGCCCTTTATGTCGTGTAGGGGCCTGTGGAACGTGCGGCCAATCGCCATCGGCAAAGGACACATTGAGCGCGCGACGAAGCTGTTCGCGCGTACCGGTTTCGTCGTCGCTGACGACGGCAATCAAGGTATGAACATGGGCGGGTGGGTTTGCTGACTGCGGTTGAAAGTCTTTGTACGCAGCTTCGACTTTTTTGCGCGCTTCAACCGGCGTCGCAAAATAATGCAAAATTGGGAGCCCTTCCTCGGCCGCCAGCTTGAGGCCCGCCGGTGTGGCCGTTCCTAAGCAAAGTGGGGGATTGGGTTTGGTCCTCGGCTGAGGCTTTAAACGAATACCACCTGACATCTCCACTTTCGTACCAAATGCAATCGGTTGACCACGCCAAGCATCCAAAACAACACGCGCCGTATGCGCAATTTCTTTATCCCATCGACCATAGTCCGCTCCAAATGCGTCATATTCGAGAAGATAGCCTCCACGCCCAATGCCAAAATCAAACCGGCCGCCACTCGCCTGATCTAACACGGCGGTTTGTTCAGCGAGTTGAAGCGGATGATAGAGCGGCGCAAGCGTAACGGCCGTGCCCACCCGCAATTTCTTGGTATGCCCAAGCAGAAAACCGGCGAGCGTCAGCGCGCATGAGTTAATGCCAAAGGGAATGAAGTGGTGTTCGGTAATCCAAAGATCATGATATCCAAGACTTTCCGCAAGCTCTGCTTGTTCACGCGTAAAATCAAAAACCGCGTCATGCGTTTCGGCGAGCATTTCGCCCGTATTGAGATAAATGCCGAATGTCGGTGCCGTTTCACTAGTCATAAGCTCTGCCTTTCCGCCAGTATCCCGTTAGGTTGTCGGCTTTTTGATCAACGCACTTGTTCCTTGGTTCCCAACCAGCGATGCTTGTTCATCAGCTCTACTGCTAACGAGCAAAAAAGACGCGCGGGTCGTTCGGTCCCAAAGCACAATCAGACATATCTAGGCGACGGCTTTTTTTATGCGTGACCGGAGATATGTCAGCATGGTCTCGGCATCGCTGACTTTGAAGGGATCCCCTTTGTCCGCAAAATCTTCCAAAAAAATCTTCTCGATCTCGCCATCGACAACAAGCATCGAATAACGCCAGGACCGATCGCCAAATCCGAGATTGTCTTTATCAACGAGCAAACCCATGCCGCGGGAAAAGTGCCCGCTGCCGTCCGGCAGCATACGGACTTTGTCTTGAATGTGCTGATCTTTACCCCACGCATTCATGACAAATGAATCGTTCACTGACAGGCAGTAAATCTCGTCAACACCTTCTTGGCGCAGTTGATCTGAGAGAACCAAATAGCCGGGGAGATGCGTCGATGAACAGGTCGGCGTGAAAGCGCCTGGCAGCGCAAACACAATAACAGTCTGCCCTTTGAATATATCGTCCGTTGTCACATCGACCCAGTCGTCCTGATGGCGCGTACGAAATGTCACCGTGGGCACCACATCGCCAGCCTGTTTGATCTTGCTCATTTAAGAAAACTCCCATGCGTCAAAAAAACACCGAAAGTCTATTGCAATTGAGAATGACTCGCAATATTAAATATTTGTTCCTCGGGCTCCATGGTGATGATCGGCTTGTGTTTGTGCGTCCCTTTGAGTGGCCGGTCATTGCCGTGGGGCCCTCCCTCTTTCTTCACTGCCGGTGGGGGCAACATCTGTGCAAAAGTATTATGAAGTCTGTGACCTGACCTTCGATCAGCAAGTGTTGCTGTGGTGCTTGCGCAAATTGATTGGCGGTCAAGGCGACCGCACTACTTCGACCGCCCCCTTATGCAAATTACTGGGCCCCGCCTTTTATGAAGAAGGTGCGCACGGCATGTTGGCATTGGCGCACAGTTTGTGCGGTGTCGGTAACGCCCGCACCACCCCCTACAATGTCGGCGATCTGGCCGAGCGTCGGCTGACAAAAGATGAAGCCGTGGTTGTCGATGCTTTCACCCTGTGCAAGACGAACAAATGGCTTGCCGGGCTTTCCGTCCTTGTCGATTCACAAAAAACGCTCTTGAACCCGCAAGTCATGGATGCGCTAAAAGCCCTCGCGCACACATTCGCGCGGGCCGAACGCGCCGCCGCTTACGTGCGTATTGACGAACTGGACAATATTGGCGGTCCCCATGTCGAACAGGTCACAGAACTTGATCGCGCCGAACGCGCAGTGATCGATGGCCTGCGCCATTGGGTTCAAGTGCACCAACGCGGTTCACGATCCAATGAGAATCCCGAGGCAAAAGGCAGTATCACTCACCCTCAGGCCATCGCCTGCATGCAACGCGTCATTCACAACACGGCAACCGCTTCCTTTCGAACGGTCGACATTCGGTGCCCGAAATGCCGCGCTCTGTCACCGGATGAAGCGAGAATCATTCACGCTGTCGCTCTTGGACAGCGCGAACTTGAAGCAGATATCGCAGGCATACTCTCATCATGGCTGCCTGACGCTGCTGTTCGTTTGACCGCACCAGCGGTGGTTGGTCTGGCCCATGCCTTGCGTGGAGAGCGTAATTTATTGCCCCTGCGTGATTGGCAATTTGACCAACTTGAGAGAAAACAAAATGTGCGCCCAGTGCCCATTGAACGAGAAACAGGAGAACACCGGCGTGTCTTGCACTAGATCATCTTTATGCGCTCAAACGGACGCCAAATGCGTCGGCTTGAGCGCACGTTGCTTTAGGATGCTGCGGCTTCACATCTGTATGTGCGTAATTTAGAAAGACCAACGTGGCTGAAATTCGACGAACTCAAACAATTCTCATGCCGGCCCTGGTCACGTTCGCCATGGGCCAAACGGTGTTGTTTGCGTTGGCAGGCCCGGTTGTGCGCGATGCCGGTCTCACCGAATTTCAACTGGGCATGATCATTTCGGCGGCGGCGCTCGTGTTTGTATTTGCCTCACCTGTGTGGGGACGTATTTCAGATAGTTGGGGCCGAAAACGCACGATTGTCTTTGGACTCACGACATACGGTCTTGTCAGTCTCGCCTTTGCGATGACCTTGGAATTGGGATTGCAGGGTCTGTTTGCACCCACCCTGCTTTTTGCAGCTCTCCTGATGCTGCGCGTTACATATGCCGCCTTCGGCGCTGGTATTCAGCCGGCATCCGTCGCCTTGATGGCGGACCTGTCAACGGCAAAAGAACGGTCAGCGGCCGTTGCGCTGGTTGGCGCCGCGTTCGGCATCGGGTCCTTATTGGGGCCGGCAGCTGCCGCGGCGTTTTCAGGATTCGGCGTTCTTGTGCCCCTTTATTTGATTGCTGTGTTGGGCCTGATGATGGCCGCTGTTTCTGCGGTATCACTTCGTGAACCCGAACACCGCGCAGCAACCGAAACTGAATCGGCGACGTTCGAATGGACCGCGGTGATGCCCTTACTTTTTGTCGCTCTTGTATCTTTCGCGACGGTATCTTCGCTTCAACAGACCATCGCCTTTTATGTGCAGGACTTTCTGAATGCAGACACCGCAACGGCAGCACGGCTGACCGGATATTGTTTTATGGCATTGGCTTTCGCCATGCTGGTGATGCAAGGCGGCATTATTCAGTTTCTTAAGCCCAAACCCGAGACCATGTTGGTGTTGGGTTTCCCCATCGTGTTGTCGGGTCTATGGATCTACGGCACGGCAGACGCCTATTGGCACATTGTTGCCGCCATGGGCATTTTCGGATGCGGTTTCGGCCTGATCAACCCGGGCATTAATGCCGCCGTTTCCTTGCGTACAGGTGGGGATGATCAAGGCAAGGCTGCAGGTTTGGTCCAAGGGGCGGCTTCTGCGGGATTTGTTGTTGGCCCACTGGCCGGGACCTGGCTTTATCAATCCTCGCCTCTGCTTACCGTTCAATTTGCGGCCGCAATGATCGTTACTGGATTTCTTCTCACCGTGTTGATCAGCATCGGCGCACGCCGAACGGCACCGTCATAGTAGTACGGTATTTGTTTTGTGCAACGCCGCAAAGCAGACAAGTCACGATCCGAATCCGATCAAAAACTACCCAAAATCCGATTGGCTTGCGAATGGAACGTCATGAGGATCGAAATAAGAAAATTGGGAATCAACACACATTAATTTGTGGGCTGCAACGAATTCGAATTCATCCGTTTCCTGACGGTCAAATGTGAACGCGGGCAGCAGGATCGCGCGCGCCATCCAAAGCTCTGTAAGGGGGCACAGGATGTTCAGACAATTGTCACATGCGGCCTTTAAGCACCATTTCTGATTGCGCGATGCTCTTGTGCCTTCCCAAATGCCTAAGTAACATCCCCTGCCCCCCATCTTGAACCTCTCTGGCACGGATTGAGCTAAGACCTTGTTGAAAAAACTTGTTTGCGTTGGTGCGTTAATTTGTGGGGGTACAGCCCAGGCCTTTGGCGCTGATGACCTCGAAAACACTCAGCCCCCAATGGATGAAATCCTCGTTTTCGGTCGAGCATTGGACATGATTGGCACGGCGAAATCGGGTTCCCAAGGGATTGTCGGCTATTCCGACTTTGAAAACCGTCCCCTGGCCCGCGTCGGCGAGTTAATGGAAGTTGTGCCGGGCCTGGTCGCCACACAACATTCGGGCACCGGTAAAGCCAATCAGTATTTTCTGAGGGGTTTCAATCTGGATCATGGAACCGATTTTGCCGCTTTCGTTGATGGCACCCCGATCAACTTGCGGACACATGGCCACGGCCAAGGCTATCTCGATCTAAATTTCATTATTCCCGAATTGACCGAACGCGTAGAATTTCGCAAAGGCCCTTACTATGCCGATGTCGGCGATTTCAGCGCGGCTGGCACGGCAATGTTCAAGACTTACGACCGCTTACCTGAGAGCGTTGCCCAAGCGACGATCGGTGAGTTTGGCTATCGTCGTGGCCTGATCGCCCACTCGGCGGAGGTAGGGCCCGGCTCTCTGCTGCTGGCGGGCGAGACTGTCTTCTTCGACAATCCCTTCGACCTGGATGAGGACCTCGAAAAATACAATTTGTTCTCAAAATACAGTCAGGATGGTGCGACGACCGACTGGAACGTGTCACTCAGTTTCTATGATGCCGAGTGGCGGTCTACCGATCAGGTGCCACAACGGGCCATCAATTCGGGTCTCATTCCGCGGCTCGGGTTTATAGATCCCGACTTGGGGGGTGAGACGAGAAGGTTCGCCATCAATGGAAGTGCGTCCACTGATGATCTGAATGTCACAGCCTATGCGCTCTACTATGACTTCACGCTGTTTTCAAATTTCACCTATTTTGAAAACGATCCCCTGAACGGAGATGAGTTCGAACAAAGAGACGAACGGTTCACGGCGGGTGGGTCTGCCGTAAAAGGCTGGGATGTGCCCGTCGCCGGCAAGGATGCCAAACTACGGTTGGGCGGCGACATCAGATATGACCGCATTTTCAACCTTGGCCTGTTCAACACCAATGGGCGGCAGCGCTTTAACACAATTCGAGACGACACGGTCGACGAACTCAGCGTCAGCGGCTTCGCCGAAATAGAAGTCGCCCTGACGGACAGACTGCGCGCTTCCGCGGGCATCAGGGGTGACTTCTATTCTTACGATGTGGAAGCCAATCTGCCCGCAAATTCAGATAGCGGCACTGAGGGAATCGTGACGCCAACCGCATCGTTGGCCTGGCGCGCAACGGATACGATCGAGCTCTATGCAAATTATGGCCACGGCTTTCACTCCAATGATGTGCGCGGCGCAGCCATTTCCATTGATCCCGTGAGCCGCACACCGGTTAACCCGATAGACGTGCTGGTGCGCGCCGAAGGCGCCGAAGTGGGCGCACGCTTCGAAGCCGGTTCGTTTAATGCTTCCTTGGTGGGTTTTTGGCTTTCCCTCGACAGCGAACTTGTTTTCGTCGGTGACGCGGGCACAACTGAACCCAATGACGGTTCGCGCCGGTTCGGTGTGGAGTTCAACACCTTTTGGCAACCGACTCCCTGGATCGCTTTCGATGCCAGCGCCGCATTCACAGACGCAAAATTCAAAAACGTTCCTGCGAATGCCCGCAACATTCCTCAAGCGGTTGAGAATGTTTTCGGCGCCGGTGTAACCGTGCGTCCTTTCGAAAACGTAACCACGACCGTGCGGCTGCGCCGGTTTGGCGAAGCACCGCTGGTTGAAGATGGGTCCGTCTCTTCAGAGCCGACAACCATTGTCAATGTTGGTGCTTATTATGACTGGAAGTCCGTTCGCTTTGGGATCGATGTACTCAATGTCTTCGACTCACAGGATGCAGACATCACATATTTCTATTCGTCGCAACTTGCTGGGGAAGCATTGCCGGTAAGCGACATTCATTTGCATCCTGTGGAGCCGCGCCAGGTGCGTGGATCTATTAGCTTTCGTTTCTAGAGCAAGATGCGTTTAGTTTAAGCTCGTTGAGATGATCCAGGTACTTGTCGCACGGGCCACCAGCTTTTCACGCTCATCGAAAATCTCGGCATCAACGACAGCCGACTGGCGCCCTCTGTGAATGACTTTTCCAGTTCCGTTCAACAGGCCGGCACGCGCCGGCCGCAAGAAGCTCATCCGCAGATCTGCTGTTGTGGCAAACTCTCCCTCCGTCAGCTTTGAGCCGACAGCACTTGCCAAAAGTTCGTCAGCGAATAAGGAAAGATATCCCCCGGCGACGAAACCGAATGGGTTCAAACACCGGTCTAGTGTTGCCGTCCAAGTCCAGCTGCTTGTACCTTCCTCAAAGCTTTTGGGTTGCATTCCAACTGAGGTGTGTAACTCAGAAACATAGTCGTCCGGCCGGTTTTCACGGAGCGCACGATTGAGCTTTTCGACGGGTCCTAAAGACATCGCTCTTCCTTCATCCTCAGTCCTTGGAGCGTTCTTGGACAACATCACAGATCGCATTCGTGACCGTCTCTAAATCAGTCCGCTCGATAACATAAGGCGGCGTTGAGTAAATCACATTGCCAATCGGCCTGATCCAAACGCCCCGGTCGATGAACGCACGTTTGAGTCCGTTAGGATCAGCGTTTTCTGTGAGCTCAACGGCACCAATCGCCCCTTTGACACGTACATCAACGACATTTCTTAGTTCGGCAAGTGGTGTCAAAGCGTTGGCGAAGTGGGATTCAATCTCAGCGATTTGCCGAAGGCGCGGCTCGGTCTGAAAAAGGTCAAGCGATGCCAACGCTGCCGCACACGCGGTCGCGTTACCCATAAATGTTGGGCCATGCATCAGCGCAGCCTCCGGATCATCGGACCAGAAAGCGGAGAAAATTTCATCGCTTGCGATGGTTGCTGCAAGTGGCAGGACACCGCCGGTCAACGCTTTCGACACGGTAATGATGTCGGGCACGCAATTGGTCTGCTCAAACGCAAACATGGTGCCGGTGCGGCCAAATCCCGTGAAGATCTCATCTGAGATAACAAGAAGGCCTCTCGCCTTTGCAGCCGCCATAATGGATTGCAGCACTTCAGGCGCGTGCATACGCATACCGATCGCCCCTTGGACAAGCGGTTCAACGACCACGGCAGCGATTTGGCCCTTTCGTCTGTCGAGCGTCTGCTCAAAACAGTGTTGCGCTTCTTCGTTTGTCGGCAAGGGCGCTAGAATTTGCTCTGGCGAAACACCGGCAAACAGATGATGCATCCCTTCCTCTGGATCACAAATGCTCATGGTTGCGAATGTGTCGCCGTGATAGTTCCCTTCAAAACTGACAAATCTTGTTTTTTCCGTGTACCCCCGATTGAGCCAATATTGGACGGCCATTTTCATGGCGACTTCGACGGCAACAGATCCCGAATCGGAAAAGAAAACGCGTTCCAGCGGTTCGGGCAGCAACGCAGCCAGCCTTTGAGCTAATGTCATAACCGGCCCGTGTACCAATCCACCCAGCATCACATGCGGAAGCTGATCTAGCTGCCCCTTTGCGGCATCAACAATGTCCGGGTGATTGTACCCATGCACTGCGGTCCACCAGGACGCAATGCCATCGATCAACACCGAGCCGTCGGACAGGTGCAGCCTCACACCCTCGCTCCGCTCAACCGGCAGCGGCGGCATGACTGTTTTCATCTGGGTATAGGGCAACCAAATGTGTCGTTTGCCCTTATCGTACCAATCCGGTCTCATGGTTTGTGCATCAACGGCAGGAGCGAAAACACACTGCCGCTTTAAGCATGGGCGGCTGGCATGGGCTCAATACCAAGCCGGTCCATAAGTCGCCGGTCTTTCGATTCTGCGGGGTTCTTTGTTGTCAGAAGCTTGTCACCGACAAAGATCGAATTAGCGCCGGCCAAGAATGCCAGGGCTTGTGTTTCATCGCTCATCGTTTCACGCCCGGCGGAAAGCCGGACAACGGATTCTGGCATCATAATGCGTGCCACCGCGATGGTGCGCACAAACTCCAAATTATCCAAAGCGTCCGTTCCCGCCAGAGGCGTCCCGGCGACTTGAACCAACATATTGATGGGTACGCTTTCCGGATGCGTCGGCATGTTGGCCAGCGTCACCAACATGCTCGCGCGATCGAGCCGGCTTTCCCCCATGCCGACAATACCGCCACAGCAAACGCTCATTCCCGCATTTCGCACATGGTTGAGAGTCTCAAAACGATCATCCATCGTCCGTGTCGTGATGATTTCCCCATAATATTCAGGCGACGTATCGATATTGTGGTTGTAATAGTCAAGACCGGCGTCTTTTAGACGCTTGGCCTGCGGTTCTGTCAGCATGCCGAGGGTCATGCAGGTCTCCAACCCAAGGCCTTTTACGCCCTCGACCATATCGCAGACCATATCAAGGTCGCGATCTTTCGGATTGCGCCAAGCCGCGCCCATACAATACCGGCTGGCACCTGCTGCTTTTGCTTTACGCGCCTCTTCCAGCACACGCTCCACCTCCATCAATTTGGAGGCCTGAACGCCCGTTTCAAAGGATGCGCTTTGCGGGCAATATTTGCAGTCTTCCGGGCACCCCCCCGTCTTAATGGACAGCAATGTCGACATCTGAACATGGTTAGGATTGAAATGGTTTCGGTGCAGCGATTGCGCTTCAAAAAGAAGATCGCTAAAAGGCCGTGAAAACAGATCTTGCGCTTCGTCGATGGTCCAATCGTGACGAAGCGGTTCACAAATTTCCAATGATTCAGTTTTCTGTGCGGAACGAACTTCTGGATGCATTGGGGTACTCACTTTCACGGGGCCACTAAATTTTCCGGGAGCATAGGTCCCGTTGAGTCGCTGTCAAGAAGTCGTAGCACGATTGACGCTTTTAAGGAGATACACGTTGCGTAACAACGATGCGTTGCTCGATGCCTTTGCAAACGAAAAGCTAGAACAACTCCAAAAACGGGGTGAGAAGCGAATCTTGATCGAAACAAGACGCAGCGCGAAAGCCGTTGCGTTTCGCGGAAACCGTGAACTTGTTTCCTTCTGTTGCAACGATTATCTGAACCTTTCACAGCACCCACACGTGAAATCCGCTGCTAAGTCGGCCATCGATGCCTACGGTGTCGGTTCCGGCGCTTCGCGCCTGGTCACCGGCAATCATCCATTGTTTGCGAAACTTGAGGCCATGTTGGCAAAACTAAAAGGAACCGAAGATTGTGTAATTTTTGGTTCCGGATACCTGGCCAATTTGGGCATTATTCCAACTCTTGTCGGCGCCGAAGATCTGATCGTGGCGGATGAACTCAGCCACGCTTGCCTGTTGGCGGGTTCGACACTCAGCCAAGCCAAAACCATTCGCTTTCGACACAACGATTTACAACATGTTCAAGACATTCTTCGCAGCCATCGCGCCCAGTATCGGCACACGCTGCTCGTAACGGATGGCGTTTTCAGCATGGATGGCGATTTGGCGCCCATCGCGGCGTTGGCATCCCTCGCCGATCGCTTCGATGCATGGCTCCTGACAGATGATGCACACGGAATTGGGGTCCTGGGGGATGGGCGTGGGTCCGCAGCCTTGTCGTCCCGATCACCCGCCCTGCAAATGGGAACCTTGTCAAAAGCCATTGGCGGATACGGCGCCTATCTGTGTGCGAGCCGCCCGGTCGTCGATCTGATCCGGACACGAGCGCGCACCCTGATCTACAGCACCGGTCTTCCACCCGCGAGTGTCGCCGCGGCCATAGCCGCTTTGGAAATCATCGAGCGCGAACCGGCCTTGATCGAGAGACCGCTGCGCAATGCACGCGCCTTTACTGAACTGACCGGATTGCCCGAAGCGCAAAGCCCCATCGTACCTGTCATCCTTGGTCCCAGTGACCAAGCACTGAAAGCCTCTCAAATGCTCGAAGCAGAAGGATTTCTCGTCACAGCCATCCGTCCACCAACTGTTCCCGCCGGGACCGCGCGGCTTCGACTTACTTTCACCGCCGATCACAAAATGAAGGACATAGAAAAACTCGCCAGTGCTGTCACAGGCGCCTTGCATTCAGCAAACGGAGAGAGCTGCGCATGACCGCAAGATTCATCACGTCGTCTGGCACTGAAATCGGCAAGACCTATGTCACGGCTTCATTGGCCGCACAACTAAGCGCTAACGGTAGAAACATCCACGCGCTGAAACCCGTTATGAGCGGATACACAAGCTCAACTGCGTCGGAGAGCGACGCCGGCATCTTGCTGAGTGCGCTGAACAGAGAGGTGACTGCGGAGGCGATAAATGACATTTCGCCATGGCGGTTTGAAGCCGCCCTATCACCTGATATGGCAGCAACCCGTGAGGGACAACGCATCGACTTCGAAGAACTGCTCACCTTCTGCCGAACAGAAATGAATAGTGCGTATGACGACGTGCTGATCGAAGGTGTAGGCGGTGTGATGGTTCCACTCAACGAAGACAGCACAGTCCTCGATTGGATGAAGGCTCTGGGCATTCCAACGCTCTTAGTCGTCGGGAGCTATCTTGGATCAATGAGCCATACGCTCACGGCGTATGAAACATTGCGCAGTGCCGGGTTGAAGGTTGAAACCATCATCGTCAGCGAAACGCCGGGCTCAGAAGTTCCGCTTACAGAGACAATTGAAACGCTCTCACGTTTTATCAAATCAACACGCTTAATTGCGCTTGAACACCGGACGTCTGATCAGGGGTTTACCCAAGATGCCGGCAGACTTCTTGACCAACTTCCATGATCAAGCACGCTTCTGCTCTAAGCGTTTAATGCATCTCATCGCTTGTTGGACCGGTGGGTGCTGATCTCATCGCACCTGCGACCACACCAGCAACCGGCTCAGTCCATCCGTTTGCAGATTATGGGGCTTAAATGCCGTGCCCTGACGACGGGTAGACAAAGCGGCGCCAGCCTGACCGGTCGAAAGGTGTCCAGTCGGATTCCGAGCATGCGAGCCGATCGCCAACTGCAAACAAAGTCGGCCCATTCAAGCCGAGCCCAATGTGACTGGTCCGCACTTCAATATTGTCCGTCAACGGAGAAGGTTGCTCGAGACAGTTTTGCCAGGCCACGACGCCATCGCGTTTCGTAAAGATCGACGTTGTCGGAATCCCCGGCGGAGGTGTTTTCATCCCCTCGATCATCATGGCATCTTCGCGATCTTCAACGCTTTGACCGGTGACACGTTCAAACAAGCGCGCCACATTTGTGGCCCGCGGATTCCCCCCAAATGGGCTGCCCAAGGTAATGACCTGTCGCACTTGATTGGGCATGGCCTTCGCCAATTCACGCGCCATAATCCCGCCCAGGCTCCAGCCAACGACGCTGACTTTGCGCCGCGATTGCCGGAAGATTTTCATCAAGCGCACCGAGAGGAGTTCTCCTTCAGGCCCGATAGACAAAGGACCAAAATTTCGGCCAAGGTCCCACTTATGCGTTTGATAGCCAAGCTGGCTTAAAAATCGGCGTAGCACAGCTGTCGACCGGTCATCGCCCATAAACCCCGGCAGCACGAGCACGGGATGGCCATCGCCGGAAGGAGCCATTTGCGTCAGGGGAACCAATGTCGGCAGCATCGCCATTTCGAAAAGGGCGTATCCCGGATCCGCCATTGCCAGCAACAGCGAGGGCGGCTTGATGTCGGCCTCGTCGTGGGCGAGGCCATCTTGCCCCGGATGTTGCGGTTCGTCCTCGAGGACGGCAGCCAAACTCATGATCGATCTCCCCACCCAATTGATGCAGTGCAATTAGGCACGGCGATTTTGAATGCAGTGCAGCAAGGTCACCGGGGAAGACGGCACTGTCAACTGTTGCCTTTGCAAACATTGCGCGCGCAATAAACGACGGGGGGACCGTCAGGGGCCACGAACGGGGCGAACCAGACACCCTTCCAAATTTTCTTTATTTATCAGAGCGGTAGGCGGGAGGCCGGCACACAGTGATCAGGCAGGAACCAATCTGTCCATATTATCGTAAAGCCGCCTGAGCATGGAGCGGAGCAAGTTTGCCTCGCTTTCAGAGAAGCCATCCAGCGGAATCGACTCAAGGCGCCCTGCTTCGGGAATCAGTTTTTTGACCAATTCCTCCCCCGCTTCCGTCAACGTGGCGGTCACCGTACGGTTGTCGGCCGGATCGCGATCCCGGTTGACCAAGCCTTGGTCGTCCAACACGCCCAGCGCGCGTGAGATATTGTACATCTCTATGCTGGTGTACTGAGCAATTTCGCCGACCTTGAGCGACTTGTGTTTGTAAAGTGCCGCAAGAATACGCCAGCCGGTGATGGTGACATCATGTTCTTTAAGCACTTCTGTGAAACGCGCAGCAATGCGCGACCCTGCCCGGTTCAACAGAAACGGCACGAAATCTTCGAGCTCGAATTCATCGAGGTTCATATGGCGTCCCCTCCTTCCGCTTATGTTTTGAGCCGCGGATCGGGGGACCGTTCGATCCGCAGCGTGGTGTTCTTTGTTGAGGGCCCTAAAGACCCGAACCGTTAAGCCGCCTGTTGCAGTTCCCCTTCAACCAATTCCCGTACCTTATGATTGGCAGGTTGGGCCGGCTCCGCTTGAACGTCGACCTTCGGCAGCAAGACTTCCTTGAGTTCGTCAAAGGCAGCCTGCATATCATTTCGCAACAACGCGATGTCCGGAATCAGAGTCTTACAACCAATCAGACCAAAGTCGAGCGTATCCACATAACTTTGAACCGTGATGTTCAGCCCCATACCGTGTGCAATGCTGGAAACCGGATGATAATGGAGCATTTCCGCGCCCGCCAAATAGATTTTCTGCCGCGGCCCAGGAACATTCGAAATCATCACATTGGCGAAAGGCGAGGCATAATCCGCCAGTTTCAACGCACCGGCTGCTCGCAAGCCCCAATTCACCATGGCCGGCAAACCGAAAACATTCAGATCGAAGATCAGGGCATCCTTTGTTTCTTCAACAGATTTTTTGGCTTCAATTGTCTTGATGTGAATGGCCTTTAGCCGTTCAACCGGATCGGCGATATCGGTCCCAAGACCGCACATCATTGTGGTGGCCAGTGTACCCATATCCTTGTTGCCCTCGCCTGCGCCCCGCCGAAGCGAAACCGGAATGGCAGAGGTCAGCTCTCTTTCCGGGAGAACACCTCGGCGATCCAGAAAACGGCGCAGTCCGCCGGCCGACACGGCCATCACGACATCATTGAGTGTGACGCCGGCCGCTTTTTTTATGGCTTTGGCTTCGCTTAACGAGACCGACAGGGTTGAAAAGGACCTCTTCTTTGACACCGTTTTGTTGAGCGGCGTCCGTGGAGACCCAAAATCAAAATTCCCTTGGCTCAATTGATCGAAGGTTTCCCGCGCTGTTTTGCGCGCCACTTTCGAAAAGGCTGGCAGTTTTTGTATCAGCTCGAATGGTTGGCGCGTCATACGCGTGAAAGCATCCATAAGAAGTTCGGCACTGTTCGGAACGGAAACCGCATCGCGAGGTGCCTGCACTTCCATCTTGCGGGGTTCCGGCGCGATGTCGAACATCACCTCAAGCTGCTGAACACCGGATTCGCCGTCGATCACTGCGTGGTGAATCTTGATCATGACTCCGACCCGATTGCCAGCGAGCCCATCGATCAACGTGTACTGCCAAAGCGGACGTTTGAGATCGAGTTTGAGTTCGGCAATGTCAGCGCAAGCTTGATCGTATTGAACCATCGTGCCCGGCGTTGGCAGCGTCACGCGACGGAAATGATAGTCAGGATCAATTTCGTCCGCTTCAACCCAGACCGGGTTGTCGATGTTGAACGGCGTGTCGAGCTTCTTAACGCGGTAGGTTTTGAGCAAATGCATCCGCGATGAGACATGCGCTTTGAGATCATCAAAAAACTGTTCGGCGGTTCGGCCCACGGGCAATTGAAAGATCGGGGCACTCGCAACATGGCCGCTCATTTCATCGGTTTCCATATGGAGAAAAGCGGCGTCAATCAGTTTCACTTTGTCGAGGGGCATCGGAACAGTCTCCAATCATTGCATCAAGAATGAGCTGCCTACTTAATGGGCAAGACCGCCTTCTTATTATGCAATGCAGCATAATCGCATTCGCAACTATTGTAAATGCGACAATAGCGCTCGCAATATTTGCATATGCGACTATTTGTCGAATCACAGGGATTATTCTGAATTATCTTTTATATTTCATATACTTAGTGTGACTGACTCAAGACAATTTCCCCCGAAATTGGCCAGATATCTTCCCTTGCGTCATTCTGAATATTGCAATCAAGATGTGCAATTTGTATGCAATGCAACAATGCACAGGGTTAATATTGTGCTGTGCGAAACCTTGTAGAAGCCGCCTCTAATGGCTGCTCACATTCAAAGTGCGAAGGAAACGCGCCATGGCAAAACCTCCCTCTTCTTCAAATGACCCTGCCGACTTTCTGAGGAATTTGATCTCTCAGGTCGAAACAAATGTCGACAGTCTCGCTAACCAGCTCATGGGCACATCTCAGTTCAGCTCGACGATGAATAGCGCCAATAAACTGCAGCTGTCTCTACAGCGTTTGTTCGGCGCGCAAATGCAGCGCCAACTTGAAACCTTCAACATGCCCAGCCGCGAAGATGTCATCCGCCTGGGCGAAACGCTCCACGCGATTGAGCGCCGCCTGACAAAGATTGAAAGTCGATTGGACACCCTATCGGACTCGGCTGAGGGCGACACCACGCGTGCCCAACCGCCAAGAACACGTGTGCCACGCACGAAAAAGCCAAGCCCTAAAACACCACCCAAAAAGGCGGCTCAGCCCGACGCCCCTCTTGCAAATGGAAGCGCCTCCTGATGAACGCGATCACCATTACAAAAGACACACCAAAGACGACCCTTTCGCCTGAAAACAAAACCGCGAAAGAAACTCCGGTTCCCTCAAAACTGTCGCGCGCGGACGACGATAGCAATTTCCTGCAAAACGCGGGAACGCAGATTCGGGCGATGGTCGATCGCACCATACAACGCAACATCAAGGGGCTAAACTATCTGATCTCCTCAAAACCGGATGTGGGTCTCACGCCCAAAGACGTATTAATCGAACGCGGCACGATGCGGCTTTATCATTATCATCCGATGGCGGACGAAGTGTACCGCACCCCCATCTTGTTGGTGATGGCAACAACCAACAAGTCCTATATTTTTGATCTCGCACCAGGCCAAAGCATGGTCGAGTATCTGCTCAAGGCCGGATACGACGTATTCGTTCTGGATTGGGAAGAACCCAAACCTGAAGAACGGGGTCTCACCCTTTCCGATTACACACAAGATTTTATTCCATCCGCGATCCGCCGGATCACCGAAGAAACCGGCGAGCCGGATGTCTCCATCATCGGCTACTGCATGGGCGGCGTGCTTTCCTTGATCTACGCCGCAACGCATCCCGACGGCCCCCTACGTAATTTGATTTGCATGACCACGCCTGTGAACTGGAAAGAAATGGGCCTGTTCCACGCTTGGACGGACGAGCGCCATTTCGATGTCGATCACTTGGTCGACACGCTGGGTAATGTGCCCGGCGATATGTTGTTCACCTCGTTCGACATGTTGCGCCCTGCCAATCGACCGGCCGGCCGCATTCAATTGTGGGACAATATGTGGAATGACCAATTTGTGGCGTCCTACCGTCTTTTCGATCGATGGTCGCAAGAAATGTTGCCCCTGGCGGGAGAATATTACCGGCAAACCACAAAAGACCTGATGTGGCGAAACAAGCTGTTTACTGGCGACTTAGTGATTGACGGCAAAAGCGCCGACTTGGGCAACGTCAAAGTCCCCATCATGCACGCCATTGCGAAGCACGATCACATCGTGCCTTTTTCCGCGAGCCGACCGCTTCTTGAAAAGGTGGGATCGACAGAAAAAGAAGAGGTCATTCTCAAAGGTGGCCATGTGAGTTTGATTGCCGGTCCTAACGCCGTGCGCCGCTTGTGGCCACAAATCGACAATTGGCTCGGCGAAAAATCCGTATAGGAATTTTTTAAAGGGTTCTGTCATCTCGACATCATCGTAGCGCCTCAAACAAAAGAACGGCCGCTTCTCAGGGCGGCCGTCAAGTTGCTCGGGGTGGGAGCGAGAATTAAGATTCGGCGGGAAGCACTTACCACTTCTTGGAAGGCTTTTTCGGCAGGGTGTAAGGCAGGATCTTGTAGACCGGGCTTGTTGAAGTCGCCGTACCGGTTTGGTTGATAGCTGCACCGTTGGCTGCGAAGTTGCCATAACCGAACTGATCATTGGTCTGCGCACCGATCGTGCCAGCCTGGTTCGCCAAAGCCGTACCTTTACCGAATGCATTGGCAAAACCGTTCTGGTTGATCTGAGCGTTGTTCGTAGCGGCATTACCAACACCGTTCTGGAAGTTAACCTGTGCACCGATGGTTGCAGCATTGTTTACTTGAGCCAAGCTCGGCAGCTTGCCGTGGTGGCCAGAAGCGTTCGCCGCACCGTTTTGGTTGATGAAAGCGTTGTTCGAGGCTTGGTTGAAGTCACCGATTTGGGTGTTGGATTGAACACCGATGGTGGCGTTGTTGTTGACGGCAGCGGTTTGAGCAAAAGCAGCCGAAGAGCTAAGAGCGATAAGAGCAGCAAGGGCGATCGTTTTCATGGGTCTGGGTCCTTAGGGTTAGGTCGATTGAGTTTCAAAAACTGGTTTCAAGATTTGGGTTCAAGTTCGTGTCTTGATGACGAGACCCACATTAGGCGCCCCCACCCCCTGCCGCTGTGCTCTAGAAAACAGGGCCCGAACTTTTCTGATTTTTTTTTGCGAAGGCCGAAGTAAACCGCTCATCCCGGACGTTAGGCGAGCCCATCCAGCAAGGGATGGAGGCGAGACTTACGATCCGGGATCTCGTGCTGCATGCTCCGTTCGCAATGACAGTTGCTCATCATCCACTGAACCAGATCCCGGATGCCAAGTTTCGCACTTCAAAACCTATCGGTTTTGAGCTCACCTAGTCTTCGGGATGAGGGGAGAATCTCAACGAAGAAAAACGGCCGCTTGGGGGAAAGCGGCCGTCAGCGTTGGGCTGAGGGAGGGAGAGAGGGAGTGTCTTAATGACGAGACTCACAATAGGCGCCCTCACCCGCCGCTGCTGTGCTGCGGAACACAGGGCTGAAATCTTTCTGACTTGTTTCTCCGACGCTCGCTTGAAGTCCGATAGTAATGCACCGGGACGAATTGGGAAGAAACAAGGCTTGCGCGGTTGACCACACCATCGTGCGGCCCGTCTAATGCTCACCGTTAGAGCATTTAGATTGCGAGGCGTCAGACTGCGCAGATGACAGACTTCAAGACCGAGACCTACAAAACATTTGACGGCCACTCGATTTCCTACAAGGAGCTTGGTAAGGGGCCACTTGTGCTGATGCTTCACGGATTCAGCGGCAACGCCGAAATCAACTATTTCGCGTCTGGCATAGCGCCGAAGGTCGCCGAGGCAGGCTATCGTGTTGTGGCGCCGGACCTGCGCGGGCATGGCGCGAGCCAAGTCCCCGATATACGCCAGAGCTGGCCGGCAGATGCTGTGGCGCGTGATCAGATTGCGCTTATGGCGCATCTCGGCGAGGATCTCCACGGCATTGTCGGTTATTCGATGGGCGGGATCAGTGCCCTACGTTTTCATCTATTGTCACGCTTGGGTCAGCGCCTAATTCTTGGCGGCGTCGGCGATACCGTAGCTGATGAATGGAACACCGATCGCAATACGGCTTTTTTCAGTGCGATTGAGGAAGCCATCGCAGATGCGGACACGCCGGGTGCGCAGGCGATCAAAGCGCGGGCCCAAGCAACCGGCGGCACATTGGTCGGCTATCGAGGCGCCCTGTCTTCCCGCACTTACACCCCTGCGGATCTCCTAAAGACCTTTGCAATACCGACGCTGGTCCTCACTGGCACGGAAGACTTGGACAATGGCTCTGGCGCTGGCTTAGCCGACATCATACCTGGAGCGCGTCACGAGTCTTTGACGGGCAACCACATCACAGCTGTCAGCGATCCGCGACTTCCCCAAGCGGTCATTGAGTTTCTGTCCAACTAACCGTCAAATCATCCAAGCACTAGTTTTTTTCAAGTCATTCCAGTTTGGAATATGAATGTTCCACTTGCATTTTGAGCGCAATTAGCTCAGCCTTCGGTGTAATTTGGCTAAGTTGAAACCTGGCGACATGCAATCCGCCTAGTGCACAACATGAGAGCTATGAAAATGGGTCCGCCCGCGCACATCTGACGTAACTGTGCCGAGACATGTCGGTATTAGCCGATACAAATCGTATCGGAACAAGGGATTATTGCTCATATACAACCAATGGCATTCATCATTTTGGTGATGCTTGAGGAAGCACCATGAGTGAACGACCACGTTCCCGCATACGAATAGGACAGTTCGAGGTTGAGGGCTTGCCAGCTATCCTCTTTACTTGGGTAGTATGTGTGGTTGCCGTTACGGGAATAGCACTTAGGCTGTGGCCGATGATTGGCTTCTGATATCTCGATAGAATTATTTGGATGCGAAAGGCGGTCTGTCAAATGCAGATCGCCGATCGCGAATTCTCACATCAACAACACGAACCGACAAATCGTGACACGAGGACTAAATACCTATTTTTTAAAGATATCTGTTATAGTTGGACGAATCGGCTTGCCGAAAAAATCACGGCATGGAGCATTTCTGCACTCGACCCACACTCTTACTGCAGCGATCTTTAGATCTTCGGACCCCACGAAGCTTACTCAGAGGAAATTGCGCGCCGCGTGCGTCATCCGTCTTCCCACAGCAAACCATCAATAACCGCCTCAATGGACGCGCAGAACTGCCTGGGTGTTACGAACCGCGGCTGAGATTGACAACCGAAGCAATCGATTGACGCGACGGCGCCGTCCCTATCCACTCGGGGCTGACAGCCTAGGCGCGATGCGCTAATCGTTTTGCCAATTCCGCGCGCCAGGATCCATCAGAATCACCTGCGCTTACCCAACACCACCAAAAGCACCACTAAAAAATGAGGGCGTCATGAAAGGCACAGTTCACTACGAAGCAAAGGGCAACATTGCGCTGCTCACTGTCGACAATCCCCCTGTCAATCCGCTGTCCGGCGGCGTCCGGCAGGGCATGACCGACGGCATCAACAAAGCCCTCGCCGATGACGCCATTCAAGCCATCGTCATGACCGGCAAAGGTCGCGCCTTCATCGCCGGAGCCGATATTTCTGAGTTCGGCAAAGAGCCACAGGGACCAAGCCTGTTCGATTGCCTCAACACCATGGATGACAGTCGCAAGCCGATCGTCGCCGCGATCAACGGAACCGCATTTGGCGGCGGCTTTGAAGTTGCGCTTTGCTGTCACTATCGAGTTATCGCCGAAAAGGCGCCGGTTGGATTGCCGGAAGTCAAACTTGGCCTGCTACCCGGCGCCGGCGGGACCCAGCGGCTGCCGCGGTTGGTCGGTGCTGAAAAGGCACTTCAATTCATTCTGTCCGGCGATCCGATCCCAGGTCCCCAAGCAAAGGCGCTTGGTCTTGTGGACGAAGTCGCCTCCGGTGACGTGGTTGAGGCCGCCATCGCGTTTGCGAACAAGGTAATTGCTGACGGCGGCAAGACACGCCGTATTCGAGACGAAGACGGGCTGCTCAAGAAAGACCGAGAGAATCCAGCTATCTTTGAAGAAGCCCGCAAGAATGCCGCGCGGCGCATGCGCGGGCGCTTTGCACCTGAAAAAATCATTCAATGCGTCGAAGCTGCCGTGAATCTGGGCGACTTTGATGCAGGCATGAAAGCCGAGCGCGACGCCTTCGGCGAATGTCTTAATCACCCACAACGCGCGGCCCTGATCCACAACTTCTTTTCAGAGCGCGAAGTTGCGAAGATCCCGGACGTTCCAAAGGACACGCCAACCAAGAAGATTGAAAGTGCCGGCGTCATTGGGTGCGGCACGATGGGGGGCGGCATTTCCATGTCCTTCCTGAATGTCGGCATTCCCGTCACCGTGTTGGAGATGGATCAAGAAGCCCTTGATCGCGGCATCGGTGTGATCAGACGCAACTATGACATCCAAGCAAAACGCGGTCGCATGACGGAAGCCGATGTTGAAAAGCGCATGTCCTTGTTGACAGGCACAACGAAGCACGAAGACCTGGGGAATGCCGACGTTGTCATCGAAGCCATTTACGAAAATATCGACGTCAAGGTCGATACGTTCAAGAAGATTGACGCGGTGGCTAAGAAGGGCGCAGTCCTCGCGAGTAACACATCCGGCCTCGACATCGACAAAATGGCGGAAGCCACCTCACGGCCCGAAGACGTTATTGGTCTTCACTTCTTCAGCCCTGCAAACATTATGCGTTTGCTCGAGGTCGTGCGCGGCGCCAAAACCAGCAAAGAAGTCATCGCCACGTCGATGAAGCTGGGCAAAACACTCAACAAAGTTGCGGTCCTGTCCGGCAACGCGCCGGGCTTTATCGGTAACCGCATGTTGGCCCGCTACACGCGCCAAGCTGGCGAGATCATTTTGCAAGGGGCTACCCCCTATCAAGTGGACCACGTGATTCAGGGTTTCGGGATGCCCATGGGCCCCTTCCAAATGAATGATTTGGTCGGTCTGGATCTGGGTTGGCGTGCCCGCAAGCTCGCAAAAATGAAGCCGGAGGATGTTCCGATCACCGCGCGCGTGGCTGACAAGCTTTGTGAGCTGGAGCGCTTCGGTCAAAAGAACAATCGCGGCTTCTACATCTATCCTGAAGGCAGCCGCGCCGGTCAGGCCGATCCGGAAGTCATCGAAATCGTCGAAGCAACATCAAAAGAGCTTGGTATCGAGCGCCGACCGATCGACGATGATGAAGTGTTGCAGCGCTGCCTGTATGCATTGGTCAACGAAGGTTGCCGCATTCTGGAAGACGGGATCGCCATCCGGCCTTGCGATCTCGATATCGTTTACATCAATGGCTATGGCTTCCCGGATGTCACGGGCGGGCCAATGTTCTGGGCAGATCAACAAGGTCTCGACAAGGTTCTTGAAGCCGTCAAGAAATTCCACGCGGAGTATGGTGAGCAATGGGAACCGGCACCGCTGCTCGAAAAACTTGTCAAAGAGGGCAAGAACTTCGCGAGTCTTCAGGGCTGAACGCCGATCCGGTCAGTCATGGCCGGATCAGTACGTCCCCCATCGCAAATACAAACTGACGAGTGAGGAAACGCACAATGGACCAACCGGCAAACAAAATGGCCACGGACGAACGTTTGGATCCGCGCATTCGGCAAATGCTGGGCGCGATGCCAACGCCGCAAATGAAACCGGCGGAATCGCGCGAACAAGTTCTGGCTGAGGACAATTCACCAGAAGCACAAGCAGCGCGAGAACAAATGCGCGGTTTCTTCGACATGATCGACAACGAAGACGTGGCACCTTCTAAGGGCCTCGACATCAATGTTCACGAATTCACGTCTTCGCCCGATGGCAATACCATCAAGGTGAATTTCATCCGTCCTCAGAGCGAAACGCCATTGCCCTGCGTTTACTACATTCACGGTGGCGGCATGGCCCATATGTCGTGCTTTGACGGTATGTATCGCGCCTGGGGAAAGATCATTGCCCAACAGGGCGTGGCCGTGGCCATGGTCGACTTCCGCAACTGCATCACGCCATCATCAGCGCCGGAAACGGTCCCATTCCCGGGCGGATTGAATGATTGCGTTTCGGGCCTGAAATGGCTCGTCGAAAACGCCAAGGATCTCGGCATTGATCCCGCCCATATCATTGTTTCTGGCGAAAGCGGTGGCGGAAATCTTACGCTGGCAACGGGTATGAAGCTCAAGCAAGACGGCGATCTTGGTCTTATTCGGGGCCTATATGCGCTTTGCCCTTACATTGCAGGCTTTTGGCCGCAAGACCATTTGCCGTCGTCCGTTGAAAACAACGGCATCTTGCTCGATCTGCACACCAATCGTGGCGCGCTCAGTTACGGCATCGAACATCTTGACGCGAAGAACCCGCTGGCTTGGCCCGGTTTCGCCTCCGAGGAGGATGTGAAGGGATTGGTGCCAACCGTGATCAGCGTCAATGAATGCGACCCGCTGCGTGACGAAGGCATCGAGTTTTATCGCCTGCTGATGCGCGCCGGCGTTCCGGCACGGTGCCGCCAAGTTATGGGAACGAGCCACGGTATTGAGATTTTTGCCATTGCCTGCCCCGACATCAGCCGCGAAACGGCCGGCAGCATTGCGCAGTTCTGCCGCGAAGCATAAGGTCGAACGCTGTTAGGCGATTACCATCCGTCCGAACACGGATGAATTACAAACGACGCTTGTAAGGAGCGCGCGGATGCCAACCGAAACGTGGCCGCGCGCTTTTTTCATGCAAGATGACGTCAATCTTGCCAAGTGACCGTTTCGGACCACAATTGCGGCACCACGCAAAGCAACGGATCTCGATGAGAGAGATCCTAGGATCGCGAAAACGCCCGGCCTGCATTTTTGGTTCAAACATCTTGAGATGTCCGCACAGCAAGCACTCCATGAAAACATCGAACCGATCCGAAATGTCTTCATAGGTTCGAACCTCGTGCGCGCGTGCAAGTGCGCCTTTCGCGGGCCACATCCCGTTCTGCCAATCGGCAACCATACTGAGCTACTTGCGTTTTCTAAAGCGGGCTATTTCACGGTTGGGTATGTTCCCTCCATTCATTATGGATCTGCAGAAGTTGGGCGAATTCGCCAAGCTGATCCAGCAAATACCCAGCCTCCTTGTAAGACATCGACCGATGGACGATACGAGCACGTACGGTTATGAGCGCGGACCTACAGGCCAAGAGCCCCCTTAGAACCTCGCTCTTTTCAGCCTCTGTCAGGCTGTGAGATTTTCTGACTTTCACCATCGTTCTTACACGCTAGCAAAGACGGAACAAAACATGAACAAATCGGAGGTGGTTTTGGCTGCAGCCCTTCAACCGAGTCTGGCATTTCTCCGCGTTCGTCGCAAAAATGCTAATGTTTAATGGGGTTTAACGAGTGGCCGCGCCGAAAGAAAAAATGCACGACCACACGGCCTCGCAACATCATGCGCACTCAGACTAAATCGGCTGCACTTCAACCGGAATGCCGTTCAGAACGGCTGTTCCGGTAAGCGTGTCAAGCAAACCGTCGTCCGCAACCAAGTTGGCATTAACGCCTGGCCGTCTTTGAGCCACAGCCTGACGCCCAATTTCCTCGTCATGCCCCCAACCGTGGGGCAAGCAGACCGTTCCCCGCATCACCGTGTCGGTGATTTCGACGAGGGTTTCCAATCGCCCACGCGCAGAGGACAAAACCGCATAGCCGTTCGCGTCAATTCCGCGCTCAGCAGCGTCGTCGGGATGAATCATCAGCGTACATCGAAAGGGTCCTTTGGCCAGAACCGGTAGATTGTGGAGCCAGCTATTGTTCGAACGAACCTGGCGGCGACCAAACAACAACAATGTGCTGTTTTCGTTCGCCGGCGCTCGGCCTTCCAACTCGTTCGTCAACGCGGCGATTCCCGCAAGAAGCTCTGCTGGCGCGCACTCGATCATTCCTGAAGGCGTGCGCAGACATTCCGGAATGCGAGGCTTGAGCGGACCTAGATCGATACTGTTGGGTGCAGAAGCAACCTTTTCGTACGTCAATCCTTGCGGATCTGCCCCGAAACCGTCGCCGTAAGCGCCGGTCCGCAAGGCAATTTCGGTCATCCGTTCTGCACCACCGTTTGCCCGGAGCGCGCCTAGTATCTCGGCCGGATCTCGTCGGAAGATGGGACTCGTATCATTCTCAACCTCATCACCGATCTGGCCCAACAGAATTTGTTCTTCCATCGCGCGCAGAGCATTGTCGCCAAGCACACCCTGCCCGCCCGCGATCGCCGCCAACATCAGCATGATATCCCATTCTGATGGCTGGCCGGGATTTCGGTCCAGAACCGGCTGAGACAGCCGCGCCACATTGCGCGTCATCATTGGGCTCAGGTAGAAGTCGTAATGGCTTTTCTCAAACGGTGACGGTACCGGAAGGATCACGTCCGCATAGCGCGTCGTTTCGTTGAGATACATATCCACCGAAACCATGAAGTCGAGACGCGCGAGCGCCTGTTCAAGCCGATCACCATTCGGAATGCTCAATACCGGATTGCCCGCTAAGGTAATCAGGGTACGGATCTGATCATTTCCGGGGGTTTCAATTTCTTCTGCTAAACAGGCCACAGGAAACTGGCCCATAACTTCGGGCCTCTTACTGACGCGTGTCTGATAGGCGTAGACGGCTGTGCCTTCGCCCTTACCGGTCTTGCCAACAGCGTTTTCCGCAAAGGCTGGTGCTTTCGCAAACATCGAGCCGCCTTCAACGTCAAGATTTCCGCATGCAATGTTGATGATCTCGATGAGCCAACTGGTCAAGCTACCGAATTTCTGCGTTGTCGTGCCCATACGGCCATAAAGGGCGGCGCGTTTTGTCTGTGCGAGATCGCGTGCGATTGACCGAATTGTATCTGACGGGATCGCACAACGCTTCGCCACCACTTCTGGCGTAAACGTCCGCGTCAACGGTGCAATCTTGTCAAAATCACTGAGATAGGGATCGATTGCACCAAGCCGGGCCCAGCCTTCTGTGAACAGAACATTTAAGATCGCCATCAAGAACAGAGCATCACTGCCGGGCCGGATGAAATGGTGCGCGTCAGCTGCCTCTGCCGTTTCCGTACGCCGTGGATCGACGACAATGAGGCGACCACCTCTTTGCTGCATCCGATTAAGCCGCCCACGAAAGTTCGGCACCATCCAAAGACTGCCGTTCGATACGATTGGATTAGCGCCCAACATCAAGAGATAGTCGCAGCGGTCGATATCTGGGACCGGGATCGACAACCAGGTCCCATACATCAAGCCGCAAACAAATTGTTTAGGGATTTGATCAACGGAACCAGCGCTATAAATATTGGGTGTCATCATCGCCGCGCCCAACGGTCCGATCCCAAGTCCTATTTCAATATTATGGGCGGTCGGATTTCCGATATAGATTGCCGAGGAAAGCGGGCCATACGCGTTAAGGATCGGCGGCAACCGCCTGTCGATTTCTGTCCACGCTTCTTCCCACGAAACCGGGACATGCTTGCCGTTTTTCTTGATCAAGGGCGTACGTAACCGGTCAGGATCTTCGTGCAGCTCTTTCAAGGAAACACCCTTAGGACAGATATAGCCTTCGGAAAATACATCCTCCTTATTAGCGCGGACCTGTTTGATCTGGCCGTCTTCCGTCGTGACAACAAGACCGCATCCAGCTTCGCAAATCGGACAAATTCGAAAGTGCTTTTGTTCTGCCATGCCCAGCCCTTTGCAGATGGACCTGAACGCTATTTGTCCACGCATAGTGGGTCAAGCCGTCGCCTTGGAACGCAATGCAGCCCTTTCGAATAGATCTCACAAAAAGCATCCGGCGGCCAGCAGGGCGACCTCATACGATCGGCCAGAAGCGAATCTGGCTTCCAAGACGCGGCGTAGCGTTCCCGAACCTGCGTCAGCGCGGCGCGACAACCAACTCCATGATGTGCAGCACATCTGGAATCATAAGGGAAGCCAGCTTACGCCCAAGACACACCTATAGGCGCACTTATGCCCCAATCACATCTTTAAGTATAAATTCACATTCTTCACTTATAAGGTGTATATGGCCAGTTGCACCCCTGGTCATTCTTGTGAGTTGGCTCCCGGCTGTTACCTAGCTTGCAGTCGGGAGTCCCTCCTCATCCCCCTGTGAACTGGTTCACACCGCACTCAGTCAAATTTGAGTCATGGTGGTCTGCAGCCGCCATACGCCGGTACCTCCCTCCCCTACGAAACACCGAGACCGGCGGATTGGCGGCCAGCCCGGCCAGGGGTGACCTTCTTCCCCGCCCAAATGCCGGGCTTCTTTTTGCTCGCCTTGTTGGGAGCTGAGAAGCAATGTCACCGTCTGGATGCGAACGCAGTCATTCTATTTAAAGTAGCTACAGACAGAACAACCGCCTGGTCGTTGTAGTGGCACACCCTGCGTTTCAATAGACGTTTGGACGCTTAGGCCACCGCCCCCCCCCAACACAACAAACCTAGAAGACGTCCCCCTTGGCCCGGCGCAGCTCCATTTCTTCGGGATCAAAACTGGCGACACGATCCCGCGCCAACCAGTGTTCTACACGACGGCGGACAAAATCATCCCAGGCAGGATGAGGGAGGATATAAAAAAGGCTTTCTTTGATCGATTCAAAGACAATCTCCGCGATTTCCTTTGTCGTCTTGCCTTTTGCGAGCATATCCTTCGCCAAGGCGGTCACCATCTCGGTGGCTTCTGCGGACAATTCTTCAGAAACCGCAAGATTTTCCGGCCTGTTGCGCTCCGCATCATAGATTTTGGTATCAACGAATCCGGGACACAGCACCGATGCGTTAATGTTAGCATTGCGTGTGCTCAAATCGTTCTGAAGCCCCTCTGTCAATGACACCACACCATGTTTGCTGACGCCGTAGGGTCCGCCGCCCGGCAACATGCCGGCGAGCGAAGCCGTGTTGACGATATGACCGGGCTCACCATGCTCCAGCATGTGCGGCACAAAAGCCTGCAAACCATAAAGGACACCATTGAAATTTACGCCCATGACCCAGTCCCAATCACCATCGGGCAATTCCCAAACAGCTTTGCCCGCACTGGCCGGATTTGCGACGCCGGCATTGTTGCAAAGAATATGAATTTTCCCGAATTTCGATATCGACTCGTTAGCAAGGTTTTGAACAGCCTGCTTCACCATCGTGTCCGTCCGTACACCGAGCACCGGCACCTGGCGTTCCTCCAGCAATCTCACAGCTTCAGCCAAAGCATCCTCTTGAATGTCTGCCAAAACAATGTTCATGCGCGCTTCGGCAAATCTGTCAGCCAGTGCTTGCCCGATGCCGCTCGCGCCTCCTGTAATGACGGCCGTTCGTCCTTCAAATTCTCTCACACAATTGCTCCCATATGACCGCGCCATTGGTCCGATATCCATGAATCACGTTTCGCGGGACATCACAGCAGCGCGCAACTTCGAAAAGACTGGATCGTATACATGAGACATGACAAGTGACAAGCATCGCGTCCCCGGTGCGCACGGCGTTCAGCCGATCACAACAGGCAAAAGCGCATCAAGCCTTTTTGTCGTGTCCAACTGTCAGTATGATTGCGCCTATCGTGCGCCAAACTTGCCGTCGATGCGCAGATGAAATGACGGTGCCTTGTGATGTGAGTCAATCGTCTGCAGGTGTCCCGCATTCAGCGCCGCAACCGAACTTGCCGAGGAAACAATTTCGATACCGCCGAGATAATCTGGATTGTCAACTACGAACAGAACATAGCCGCCATAGCCCTGCCCATTGAAATGTGATTTCAACTGATCAAGGTTGTTGAACGTCACGCTTGTTGTGGCCATGGTGTCCCGCGAATACACCATTGACGCTGCGTCTTGCGAAATGACTTTGAGCTTGTAGTCTTCCCCAACAGCGTATGCGCTCACGTTGAGTACGAGTAACGTTACGGCAAAGAATACACCTATCGCTCCATTGACCTTTGTCATCATAAACCCCAATTCTGCAGATCCATCGCAAACAAAGCGTGGGATCATTGTATACCCCAACCCTGGGCGGCACCACAGATAACGGCTTGTTCCTGACCAAATACATGCTCTCCAACGGAAAATTCCGCTACAGCGCGTATGCGATTGTCCTAGTGTGGTTTTTATTCAGGAATTCGCAGGGAGCTGGCGACATATGCTGTGCGAACACCTGAATCGCCACACCATTGAGGAGTGTTCAAATCTCGATGGGCATGCTTCATTACCGTTTTTAGAACCGGAGGATTGCGATGGACCTGAGTAACAAAGTTGCCATCATAACAGGCGGTGCCAGCGGCATTGGCGCTGCTTGCTCAAAGGCGTTCGCTTCCAAGGGAGCAAAAGTTGTCGTTGCAGACGTGGCCGCTGAAGGTGCCCAGAAAGTTGCCGGCGAAATCGGCGGCCTGGCAGTGAAGTGCGATGTGTCGTCTGAGACGGAAGTCAACTCACTGGTCGCTCAAACGGAAAAAGAACTCGGTCCCGTCGACATTTTCTTTAGCAATGCAGCTGTCGCAACCGGCGCGGATCCTCTGACAACACCGATCGAGACGTGGCATCAACAGTGGGACATCAATGTGATGGCACATGTCTATGCCATCCGCGCAGTGCTGCCGATCATGCTCGAAAGAGGTTCAGGTTACCTTATCCATACAGCTTCGATGGCTGGCATTCTCAGCACCCATGGCAATTTGCCTTACGCTGTGACCAAACATGCCGTTGTCGGCCTCGCAGAATGGCTCGCCTTTACATATCACGATCAAGGAATACGGACGTCTTTGCTCGCACCTCTCGGCGTTCGAACCCCAATGCTTCCTGACCCGGATGGCTCTGCGTTGGAAGAAGCACTCGGTCCGATCAAGGAGCCCGAGGAAGTCGCCCAAATGGTGATTGATGCCATTGAAGCGGAGCGTTTTCTGATCTTAACCGATCCCATTGCTCAGGATTGGATGCAGTTCAAGACAAACGCGCTAGAGAAATGGTTAGGTGGCATGCGGCGGCTGCAAGCAAAAATTACCAAATCCTAGCAGCCACGAGGCCGCTTAAGACCAGTTGCGATGGGCCATCAAGTGACGTTGGTGTGGCACGCGCTCCTATCGCATTTATATTCAGGCGAGAACCTTTTAGTTGTCGGGCCCACTCGCGACAGCGGTATCGTCAACAGACAATTCCCGATAGTGCAAGGTGCCGTCCGGATCTCTGGCTTCTTCCCAACACTTTCCCTCGCCCGAAATATTGAACAGAACGCGCCTGCCGTTGACGGGTTGAACGTCAACACAATTCATATGTATACCCGTGGGCCGGTCATACTCTGCAACGAAATAGCGTAGTATTTTATTCTCGACGTCAACTGACTCCCAGCATTTGCTTTCGCCATTCCGGTTGTAGACGACTGTCTTCCATTCCGGCACATCCGGGCAGAGCGCGCGAGCCTCATCACCATTGACTTCTTGAGCTTCAATTGACGATCCAACAAACGCTAAAGCCGCAGCAACAAAAATCGTTCTGGCGAAGGTCATAATGGTCTCCTGCAGCAATGTGGATTCAGTCGCCGATATGGCAACACAACGCAAGAACAAGAGAGAACGATACGTGTACGAAAACGAGCGTATGAAAAAAAGCGATTCTCGTGGATTACTTTTATCACACAAAGACGAGCTTGAAAATTGCGCCGCTATATAGGCGCACCGCACGCAAGCCCACAAAGGACACAAGTATTGTAACGTGCACGCGTCAAATCAAAGTCAGATACGGCCGATAAATCCGGCCGGATTATTTCGCGCCATCAAGAAATTCCTTGAAACCCGACGGCGCATAGGGACCGATACAGATCTGCTCAAGCACGCCCATCCCTTTGTTCTTGCCGTCACTGGTCCGGACGACTTGCTGAACATGAACATTCTCAGGCGCGAGAGGATCCAGTTGTCTTGGGTCGAACGACTCGCCCCCCGTCGCAAGTTCACCCTTCCACATGCCTTGTCCCCATTCGGGATGACCATAGCCCAGCCCCTTCATTTGGAATTTGAGGATCGGATCAAAATCGATCGTTCGAGTCTTTCCGTCTAAATCAACCAAATCGATCTCTGCCGTTTCGGCGAGCCGTGTTCCGGGTACATATTTGATGCGATGATTGGCCGTTGCCATGCGCGTGTCTTGCGGCTCTGGCGTATCCGGGATGTCGGCTTCGCTGGCGAAGAGAGGCGCTGTCAGACCTTCACGCACCAACGCTTCTCCTTTGTTGCCATCAAAGAAAATCGCGTGCGAGATGTGATCTTCCCAAAAAAGAGGTGCCCAAAGAAAGAACGCCCCCGTCGGCATGACCGGAGCACCAGTCGACTCACGTTCGCCAACATTACGAACACCCCATGAGCGGTCCTTTGTGCCATAGCACATCGATTCTTCGACATTGATGACGCCGTCAGGATGCCGCACCGTTCCGCTCCAACGGCCAAATTGATCAAAGCGCGTGGCATCCATCACCCGTCTTGTGCCTTGCCACAATGTTTGTCGCGCTTCCTGAATCGGTGCGGTTCGCGCCGAAAAAGTAATGTCGCAGGCAACGCCGCTATCATTGTCATCAAGAACCACGCGAACCCGGCGCATAGGCTCGATAATTTCCATACGGAAGGGGCCTACATCCATATCCGTGCGTTCCAGCGGCGCGCGCCGCGAGCCAAAGAAACAATGCTGACGCGTGTCCGGCTGGACGACGCTGAAGGCGCAGTCCAGAATTCCCCGGTGGGGATAGATCGCCATGCCGATTCCAAAATAGTAGGACCCATCTTCGGCATAGCCGTTAAACCAGGTGCGGTCATAAACGTTACGATCGCTGGTCGCGGGATAAGTCAGTGGTTCCGGTGTTTGGTGTACCGGGTAATCATCGAGCTTGTTCAGCATGCGTTGGTTTCACTTGTCGTCGTTGTTGGATCTTTTTGTTGCTCTCAGTTACGCCCGGATCACGCGCCCTGGACGCGCGCCCGTATCTTCATCGTTCTGGCGTGTCATCACACCTGCAACAATTGTTGCAAGATAACCTTCAGCCGGCTGAAGGATGCGTGACCCACCAGCCGGCAGATCGTTTTCAACCCTCAATTGACCTAGATTGAGCCGATCAAGATCAAAGACATTAAGGTCCGCGCGCTTGCCGACTTCGATGCTGCCGCGGTCAGTCAAGCCAAACAGATCTGCGTTCGACTTCGTTTGCTTCGCAACGATCAACTCAATGGGCAGCCGCGCACCGCGCGTGCGGTCACGCACCCAATGGGTGAGTTGATAAGTCGGACCAACCGCATCAAAGATTAAGTTGACATGGGCACCCGCGTCGCTCAATCCGATGGTCGTTTGCGGATGGGTCAGCATTTCGTGGATGACATCGAAGTTTCCATCAATGAAGTTAGCGCCCAAAAGAATGGCAAACTTGTCACCGTTGCCGCCGGTCAAAAAGTCATACATGTAGTCCGGCACTTCTTGACCCGCGGCCGCCGCAAGCGCCCCAATATTTCCTGAGGCTTCTGGTTCATAGTTGATCGGCATATCAATCGGGAACATGGCCGGCGCCGCCATACCCAACAGACCATAGATATTGGCCATGGTGCCTGGCTGGTCGGGGGCGACATCCTTATCCGCCAAGATTGCCGCTTTGACTTCCGGCTTGCGCATCTCAGTCAACATTTTCTCAAACGGCAGCTGAGCAAGTTTCAAGTAGGTCTCGCGCCGCTGGAACATGTGGTAGGAGCGCAGGCTCGTGACAAAGCCAATCGGCCGACTTGCAATTTGCGGTTTGATGTTCAGGCCTTCGGCGTTGGCGCGCTCGACCAAGTCGAGACAATTGCGCCATTGGTCGGGGCGATTGCCATTTTGCGCCAAGGTGAATGTCACGTTCCGTCCGCTTTCGCGGGCGACTTCCGTGAACAGTTCGACCTCCTGCTCAGTTGTGAATTTTTCCGGGCCGGCAATGTCGCCAACAACGCCCGCCGGCACGGCTTGGAAGACGCCTTTTCCGGCTGCCTTCATCGCGCGGCCGATCGCCAGCATTTCATCGCGTTCAGCAAATGTCCCGGGGATGGGTTCGCCTTGCACCGACCGATGGCCAATCGTGCGTGATGTTGAAAAGCCAAGCGCCCCAGCTTCCAGACCTTCACGAACAATCGTGCACATCGCATCAAGGTCTTCGGCGGTGGCATCTTCATGCCGCAGTCCGCGATCCCCCATTACATAATTGCGAACCGCACTATGGGGAATCTGGGTTCCCACATCCATGGTGAATTGACGGCCTGCTAGGTAATCAATGTATTCGGGAAACGTCTCCCAATTGCCCCATTCGATTCCTTCATAAAGCGCCGTACCCGGAATATCCTCAACGCCTTCCATCAATTCGATCATGCGTTGCTCGCCTCCCGGTGGGCAGGGCGCAAAACCTACACCGCAATTGCCCATGACAATACTGGTCACCCCATGACTGAAAGATGGGTCCAGCGTATCGTCCCAGCTGACTTGACCATCGAAATGGGTGTGTACGTCGACCCAACCCGGCGAGACGTAAGCGCCTTCTGCGTTGATCGTATCTTTGGCTGCACCGTCGACTTTACCGATTTCTGCAATCAATCCATCCTTGATTGCAACATCACCGGAAATAGGAGAACCGCCCAACCCATCAACGATTTGAGCGCCCTTTATGATGATATCGTACATGACGTTCCTTCGGTTCTACTTGTGTGAATGGCGTTGGCGCCAACATGGCACTGGACGCCCGATGACTCAACTAGATTACTGCTGATGTTCAGCAGTTATCGGGAATGAACCGAAGGCGAAGAATCGATTGACCGTCGTCTCAGAAATGCGTTTGCCCCAGAAAGTACCGCACGACATCGATGTAATCGAAGACAAGAGAGATGGTGATCACGGCCATAAACCAATAGAGGTAACGGCCGGTCCAGTTTTCTTCCATGAACGGCCGACGGTGGTACAGCAAATAGGGAAGAAGGGGCGTCCACGCCAATATGTGGGCAAGACCCAATAGCCGAACATACCCGAACATGTTGTAGATCGTCAGAATGACGATAATGTTGAAGATCCAGGCCAGGAACGCCCAACGCGCACGTCGGTCAAAATAGACGAATAGCAAAAGCGCCCAATTGGAAGTGTCGATGACCCGCGTCCACCAATAGACCCATTGCGGACCTTCGGCGATCCGTTCCACCAGTCCGAAGTCAATATCCATGTCCCCCCCACACAGCCGCACTCGACAAGATTAAGCCAGGTGCCTTAAGGCCACAATGAGGGCGTCAAACCGATGTTCCTCAACCGAGCCGAGAGGTTACAGACCCGGTGTGTTTGCCGAAGAGGCGAAGCGCCCCAAATCGAGCTCGGAACGCACATTTTCGCTGAGTTCCGCGAAACCTTCGTCCAGCGGAATGCCGGTCGCATCCGCAATCCGATCAACCACATTGAACGCGCCAATCGTGGCGCAAGCGTCCACGAACGCGGCGGGCGAAAGCGCATTTTTTAATTCAGCACGCTTCTCTGACAGCATCACATCATCTGAACTCATCGCCGCATCGGTGAAGGCAATGAGAAGATCTTCGTGGGCAACAACACTGTCGGTTGCAACAGTTCCGTTGACCGCATCAAGATTAACGTCTTTTCCTTGAACTTGGCCGCTCACACGGAGCAGCGTGGCATGCGCCGTCGTTCAGTAAAAGCACTGATTGAGCGAAGATACACGTGCCGCAATCAATTCGATCTGCATACGGTCTAAGTCGCGCGCAACTGTCGGATCCGCAATCTCCTCGAAGTCCATATAATGCGATCTGCTGAAAAAGAGCAGCATGCGCACATGGTCAGGCACCAACGACAAAGCCTTACCAATGTTCGGAACAGAGTCCATCGTTCCATAAAGGTCTTCTTCAGGGCCGCTCGCATCTTCCGGAAACAACATCGGCACCCAAGCCACGCCCTCTCGCAGGCCTTGGGGCCGTTGGGAAGTCGGCTCTCCTGCCATGGATTCCGGCAGCGTGAACCGGTCAATGCCGAGTGCGCGGCAAAACATATCCGCGCCGGTTGTCAGTGTGACAATCCCGACAATTTCAACATAGGTTTCGACAGAAATCCCCGAGGCAATCACTCGGTCAAACCAGGCTTTCGAAAGCCGCCCGGAATCTGTGCGAATGCGGTGGATCAGATCGACCCAATTTTCCGGCAGATCCGTAACTCGATCGTGAGAACCACTGACATGATCAGGAGACAATGCTTCCTTCCGGGACGCACACAATGCGCACTCAAGCGCTTGGCGTGCTTCTTCGGCTACAGCGATCCGCTCAGCGCCGCTGAGCCAGGCGCCCGGCCGCCGGACATAATCGAACAGGCGCGCGTGCGCGTCGCGCAAATCATCGCGAATCTCGACGTCGGTACCATCGTAGGAAAGTGGAAGGCGGTTCAGATCTTCCTGAATGTTCATGGTCAGCACTCTCATTCTGTGGTCGCCACAGTTTACCACCATTCAATCCTTCTTATAGGTGCAAAACTGCGCATGAACGTTGCGGCAACGCCATAAACGTCACAGCAGCTTGAGCGGGCTGTTGACGCGGATGCAGGCGTTTGTATGGATGGGGGCAATCGCTACACAAGAACGAGGACCATTATGGCTGTCACGGATGTCATCGACGCCGCACCACAACAGAAGATTGATAAAGAGGCGCTGAAAAAGAAATACCGCGAAGAGCGGGATAAGCGGCTTCGGCCCGACGGCAATGAGCAATATCTAGAACTTAAGGGTCAACTCTCTCACTATCTTGACGACCCCTACATGCCGGTTATTGAGCGCGAACCAAAAACGGATCATGTGACCTTTGCCTTTGTCGGTGGTGGCTTTGCTGGTCTGGTTACAGGTGCGCGCTTGGTTGAAGCAGGCATAACCGATGTCCGCATCATCGAAAAAGGCGGCGATTTTGGCGGCACTTGGTACTGGAACCGCTATCCCGGCGCGCAATGCGACACGGCTTCGATGGTTTATATGCCGCTGCTTGAAGAAACGGGCCACATGCCATCAGAGAAATACGCGCACGCGCCTGAGATTCTGGAGCACAGTCAGCGCATTGGAAAACAGTTCAGTCTTTACGACAATGCGCTCTTTCACACGCAAGCAAAGAAAATCACCTGGCAGGACGATCGATCTTGTTGGCTCATTGAAACCGATCGTGGCGATGCTTTCACCGCGCAATTTGTCGGGCTCGGCACAGGTCCCTTGCACGTGCCGAAGCTACCGGGCATCCCCGGAATCGAGTCTTTCAAAGGTCACTCCTTTCACACCAGCCGATGGGATTACGATTATACCGGCGGTGATCCGTCAGGCGCGCCAATGGACAAACTCAAAGGCAAGCGTATTGCCATCATTGGTACGGGCGCAACGTCGGTACAATGCGTGCCGCACCTCGCCCATGCCGCAAAAGAGCTTTATGTCTGTCAGCGCACCCCCTCGTCCGTCGATGTGCGCGATAACGCGCCCATTGACCCGGACTGGTTCGCTGAAATTGCCACGCCTGGTTGGCAACAGCGGTGGCTTGAAAACTTCACCGCCAACCAAACGGGCCAGGCGGCAGAAGATGACCTGGTGAAGGATGGTTGGACCGATCTTTCACGTCGTATCCGCGGAAAGATCATGCAGTTGCCACCGGAAAAGATGACGCCGGAAAACATGATGGCGGCATTTGAAGATTCGGACTTCGAGAAGATGGAAGAAATCCGCGCGCGGGCTGAAGCCGTCGTGAAAAACAAAGACACGGCAGAAAACCTAAAGGCGTGGTACCGCCAACTCTGCAAACGCCCCTGCTTCCACGACGAATATCTTGAAGCATTCAATGTTCCGGGTACGCATCTTGTCGACACTGACGGCAAAGGTGTTGAGAAGATTACAGAAAGAGGCGTGATCGTTGCCGGAAAAGAGTATGAAGTCGATTGCATCATCTATGCATCCGGTTTCGAAGTCGGTACGGAATACGAACGGCGCGCTGGTTTCGATTTGACAGGCCGGGATGGGCTCAAGCTGTCTGAGCACTGGTCCGACGGCATGCGCACCAAACACGGAGCACATGTTCACGGCTTTCCGAACGCCTTCATTGTGCAACCCACCCAAGGCGCCAACCTGATTTCAAACGTGCCACATAACCTGACCGAAGCCGGTAAGACGATTGCCTTGATCATCAAACATGCTGTCGACATTGGTGCCAAAGAAGTCGAGGTCACAAAGGAGGCTGAGCAAGAGTGGATTGATTTGTTGCTTACCGGAAATGGCCTGATGATTGGCTCGCCAGATTGCACGCCCGGATACTATAACAATGAAGGACAAGATCCGGGTCCCGCTGCCCGCCTCAATGTCGGACATCCGCAGGGTGCAATGGCCTATTTCAAATACATTGCTGAATGGCGTGAGACCGGCAAGTTCGAAGGACTGGCATTCAGTTAGTCACGCTACTTTTGCACAGTGCCAATTGCGCCATCCGAAATGGCGCTCTGCTCATGTGGGCATCTTGCAAAATTAACACGATCGGCTTTCATCCCGCAGCTTAAGTGGGATGACAGCCTTGAGCACGGCACCTAAAATTCCTCCGACTAATCCGACAAACAAAGGGTACACTGCGATGGCCGCATTAGACTCATTCAGGCAAGAAACGCGTGCCTGGCTCGCCGACAATTGTCCAGACGCCTGCCGCGGAAAAAACAATCAGATGCCAGACGTGGTCTGGGGCGGCCGTCGGCAAAAATTCGAGCATGAAGACGTCAAGCTCTGGGTCGAACGACTGGCGGAGAAAGGATGGACTGTCCCCACCTGGAACAAAGAGTATGGCGGCGCGGGGCTGTCGAAGGCTGAGGCCGCCATCTTGTCAGAAGAAATGGCCGCCATCGGCACGCGCTCGCCTTTGTTTTCCTTTGGCATGGCAATGCTGGCGCCCGCGCTAATGGAATTCGCAAGTGAAGAGCAAAAGCGCCGCTTTCTGCCGCCAATTGCCCGCGGCGAGATTCGGTGGTGCCAAGGCTACAGCGAACCGGGCGCCGGCTCCGACTTAGCCAGCCTGCAATGCCGTGCCGTACGCGACGGCGACCACTATGTGGTGAATGGACAAAAGATCTGGACATCCGATGCCAACCTGTCCGATTGGATCTTCTGTTTGGTGCGAACCAACCCACAAGCGCCGAAACATGAAGGCATTAGCTTTTTGCTGATTGACATGGAAAGCGATGGTGTTTCCACATCACCGATTGAGCTCATCAGCGGCGCTTCTCCCTTCTGCCAGACATTCTTTGAGGAAGTCCGCGTCCCCGCAGACCAATTGGTGAGCAAAGAAAACGAAGGTTGGACTGTCGCCAAGCGTCTGCTGCAACATGAGCGCAGCATGCTCTCAAGCTCAACGGGAAGCTCGCCGCGGCAAAACCCAAGCGATGCGATCATCAAAACGGCACAAAATGTTTTCGGTACACATGATGCCCCCCTTCCAGATGCTTCAGTCCGGAATGAGATTGCGCAGCTTGCCTTTGACCGAATGTGTTACGAAGCCACGCTGCAACGCACGATGGACGCAGCCCAGGCCGGTCGTGGCATGGGACCTGAAAGCTCGATGTTCAAACTCTATCTTTCAGAACTAGGACAACGCGAAGCTGACCTTAGACAACGCATTGTAGGAACGGACGCGCTCGTTTGGGATGGCGAGGATTTGCCGGAACAAGAAAAAGAGATCACGCGTGGCTGGCTTTACAACCAGGCATCAACAATTCTGGGCGGGACGTCGGAAGTGCAACTCAACATCATTTCCAAGCGCGTGCTTGGCCTACCGGATTGAGGCGGCATCATGTCATTGATTTTAACAGAAGAACAAGAACTCCTGCGCGATAGCGCTGCCAGCTTTGTTGCAGACAAATGCAGTGTCAATCAATTGCGTAACCTTCGTCAGCAGACGGAAGGTGCTGGATTCGACAAAGAAATCTGGCGGCAAGTGGTCGAACTTGGTTGGCCGGCAATCCCCTTTACCGAAGAATATGGTGGGCTCGGGCTCGGCTACGCCGAACTCGGTATTGTGTTCGAGGAACTTGGAAAACAGTTGGTCGTGCATCCGCTGCTCTCAAGCGTGGTCCTCGGTGGCGGTGCCATTGCGATTGGGGGCAGCGACGAACAGAAAAGAGCGATCCTTCCCGGCATCTGCCAAGGCAGCGTACTGACGACGCTCGCCTATCAAGAAACGGCAAGACACGATCCCTATCACGTGGAAACCAGCGCGACAAAAACGGGCGATAAGTTCACACTTTCGGGCCGTAAAGTCCTAGTCCTTGACGGTTGTTCAGCCGATCACATCGTGGTGCTCGCGCGAACCAGCGGCAAAAGCCGCAACCGCAACGGTCTTACCTTGTTTCTGGTTCCTGCAACGACGCCCGGTTTACACGCGAAACGCAATGTTCTTCTCGACAGCCGTAGTGCGTCGACCATTGAACTTAAAGATGTGACGGTCGACGCGAACGCAGTTATCGGCACAGTTGATCAAGCCGCCGACATCTTGGACGAAGTTCTCGATAATGCAGCTGTCGTTCTTTCGGCGGAGATGTTGGGCGGTATCCAGCAGAGTTTCGACACAACGCTCGAGTATTTGAAGACGCGCGAGCAGTTCGGCGCGCTGATTGGATCGTTTCAAGCGCTCAAACACCGCGCAGCGCGTTGGTTCTGTGAAGTCGAACTGACGCGTTCCATTGTCCTCAAGGCTCTGCGCGCCCTAGATGACAAATCGGAAAAAAGCCGGCAATTGGCGAGCGCCGCAAAGGCACGTGCATCCGACACCTTCTTCCGCTCCGGCAAAGAAGGGATTCAGATGCATGGCGGCATCGGCGTTACCGATGAGTACGATATCGGCTTTTACTTCAAACGCGCCCGCGTCACGCAAATGCTGTTTGGAGATTCGGGATTTCACCGCGACGCTTTTGCAGCGATCAAAGGGTTCTAAGCCCATTGAGCTGCGCTAGCGGCCGTCGGTCCAGTTTGCACCCTTTTGGTTCATAAATCGGGCAACCCATCGATGATAGTTCTGAACGGCCGGTTCGTTGCGGCCAAAGATGAACTCTTTGTTGGCATCCGATCCGATCACTGACTGAATTCCAAAGCCAATGCCATAGTCTTCATCCTGCACGGCTTGCAGGACCATAGCGCTGAAATTCCTTGAGGCGTCAATCTCCGCATTCGTTTCGGGCTTCTTTGCCGACAATACACTCTGACGTGTCACGGTAACGTCGGGGGTAGGCCCGGGGAAGATTTGGCTGACCAGACAATGGTCCCCCAATATCCCCGAGATCGACAGATTTGGAAATCCTGAGTGAATAAGCCGGATATGATCTAAAGGCGACCATTGATCCGTTGGTTGATTTTCCAGATCACCCAGCGATTTGCGGCCAAAGGTCAAACGCTGATGCGGGCCATAGGTGTCGAGGACGAGCAAGTTGCCGACCGTGTGTTGTCCCACTGTCTTTCCGTGGACAACATTGTGATGGTAGGCCTCAAGGTAACCATCAAGAGTCACTTTCCAGCCCGGACCGGGAATTTCGCGCTGTACGAAAAGGTGCCAGTTACCGAGATCAAGCGCATCCACCTCATTGGCAAAATCTCCCAACCACTCATCGATTTCAAAGGTCTCGTCGGGCCTGAGCATGCCCCAAATCAAACCCGACCGCTCTATGCAGGCGAGTTCCGTCAGGCCCAAGGCGTCGTGATCCACGTCGCCGAATGTCTCTGGTGCGTATCTGCTGACGAGTTTCCCCGTGTGATCGTAGGTCCATGCGTGATACGGACAGGAAAATCGTTTTGAAGTTCCCGCGCCATCCGCACACAGTTGTGCGCCGCGATGGCGGCAAACGTTGAGGAAACTGCGGACAACACCATCATCCCCCCGAGCAATAAGAACCGGCACATCGAGGACTGTCATCGCGCGATAACTGCCTGGTGCGGGCAGTTCAACACTCAAAGCGAGAGCTAACGGCAGGCGCTTGAAAATCCGTTCGACTTCTATCTTGTACCGAGCCTCATCCGTGTAGGCTGATGTCGGCATATGCATGACGGTGTCAGCCTGATCGGTGGTTTTATGCCGGAAATGATCGAGCGCTCGACGTGCCAAAGAACTGAGCTCTTCTTCGCGTGTCACCGCATTCTCCCTATCGCCGTATCGTCAAATTCAGTTTTATGCCAACACCCGCCGGCGGTGCATAACAACGAACACAAACAAGAAACAAGCCGCACCGACTGCTGCCGGGAATAAAACCGTTGTAAGCGTGTAATTCTCTAGCGCTGCGATCACCACAAAGTTTCGCACCGCCATGAGCACAAAGAACATCACTTGCTCTTCGAACGGGTAATCATAGGCCTTTCTTATTGTCGGACCGAATCCGAGCAGGTCGGCAACTGTCAGTATGACAACCGCAGCAAGTGGATCAGAAGTCAGATACCAAAGGGGCAGAGAACTCATCGCCATCGTGAAGAAGATCCAGTCAAGCCGTGTGATCGATGTGTCCGACGTGCCGCGATAGGCCAAAAAGGCCAAGTAGAGCGTCACAAGTCCGGAGAATCCAAGGGGCCAAGCGCCGATACCGGCCCCGTCTGTCAGTTGCGCGAAAAAGACAATAAAAGTGGCAGAACCCCAAATGACCCACGAAAAGACGTGAGGCTTGGTCGTTCCCTGCAAGACCGAACGAATATAGGGAAGATAAGCAACAAGCGTTAATGCAATCGCGACAGCACTGAGAATTTCTTTGTACATGCCAAGAGTTTGCGCAAGCTGCTAACCAAAGAGAACATCCCGCTATATGCGGGATGTTCGTGGAGATGAATGCGGCTAAAGCAGCTCGCCGCCGGCGGCAGACGCGGTGGTGCCGTGGGCTTTGAATGCTTTGATCACATTACGTCCCGTTGTCCAACGATGAACTTCGTCTGGACCATCAACCAACCGCTGCGAACGGATATGCGTGTACCAAGCGGCTAAAGGTGTGTCTTGGCTGTAGCCCAAAGCGCCATGCAATTGGATCGCCGTATCCACGACTTTGTGTACCATGTTCGCAAGGAACACTTTCGCAATACCATTTTCTTGACGCAGATCCATCTTGTTTTCGGCTTTGTACGCGATATGCATCAACATCAATCGCGCGATGTAAAGCTGGCTTGCACAATCAGCCAACATGAACTGCACACCTTGCCGGTCCTCAAGCATGGTGCCGAAGGTCTTACGCTGCGTGATGTGCGCGGTCGCCAAATCTAACGCGCGTTGTGCCATCGCCACATTGTGCATACCGTGACGCAAACGCCCATACGCCAGGCGATGCTGGCCCATCGAGAATCCGTTACCTTCGCCACCCAGCAGGTTTTCTTCCGGAACTTTCAGATCCTTGATTTCAATTTCCGCGTGACCACCCCCCAAAATATGGGCAAGCGGCCCATGCACGGCCATCGTCGGAATATTGCGCTTGATGTCATAGCCGGGGTTGGGAAGCTCAACGAGGAAAGTCGAGAATTGCCTGTGACGTGGCGCATCGGGATTTGTCTTCGCCATAACAAGCGCGATGTCGGCAACGGTCGCGGCGCTGGAAAACCACTTTTCCCCATTAAGAATATAGTTGCCTTGCCCGTCTTTCTCTGCGCGGGTTTGCATACCCGTGGCGTCCGCGCCGGCGGCCTTCTCCGTCATAGAGTAACAAATGCGCTTTTCACCATCGAGCAACGGTTCGAGAAACTTCTTCTTTTGAAAGTCCGTGCCGTGTTCAAGCAAGGTCAGCATCGTGGCGTCGTCTGGCCCTTGCGTGTTCATCGAAAGGGCCCCGAGATAACTCTCGCCCAATTCCATTTGAACAAGCGCATTGGCAAGCGGGCCTAGCCCCATGCCACCATGTTCTTTTGGAACGAACGGACACCAAAGGCCTTGATCGCGGGCTTTCTTCCTGAGTTCGCCCAGAACATCCTTATATTCCTCACCATCCAACAGCCGTTTCTCGGCCGGAATGCATTCGTCGTGGACCCAATCGCGCACGCGTTTACGGAGGGCTTTGGCTTCGGCGGGGATCTCAAAATCAATAGCCATATGTCTTCTCACTCTGTGAAATGTTGAATGGCCGGATGATGCGCACTCTTGTCTCAGAAGTAAATCGGTTGCAGTAGAAAAGTGGACGTGCAGGATGAACGTTGTCAAACAATCGACGACCACGCGAACAGATGAGGCTTCGCAATGAAACAACTCGAAGGAAAAACCGCTTTTGTGACCGGGGCCGCATCTGGGATTGGGCTCGGGATTGCGACGTCGCTCGCCCAGGCCGGCGTCAAAGTGATGCTCTGCGACATAGAGAAAGATGCCCTCGACGCCGCCGTTAAAGGCTTTGAAGAAACCAACGCAGACGTCGATGGTGTCGTGGCCGACATTTCGATCAAGAAGGAATTGCAGGCGGCCGCCGATCAAACAATCGAACGGTTCGGCAAAGTGCACATCCTGGTCAATAATGCCGGTGTGGGCGGGGGCGGCGGCTATGGCGCGTGGACCGACGGCGCTTGGGAATGGACGCTTGGCGTCAATTTGATGGCGGTTATCTGGGGCGTTGAGATATTTGGCCCTCTAATTGAGTCCCATGGCGAGGGGGGCCACATTGTTTCAACCGCGTCGATTGCCGGCATGATCTCGGGGTCAGGCGCGCCCTACAATGTTTCAAAGTATGGCGTTGTTGCTCTTTCGGAAGGACTGCGCGTGGAGCTGGAGCCGCGCAATATCGGCGTCTCGGTTCTCTGCCCCGGCTTCATTCGTACAAAGATCTTTGACTCCTCCCGCAATCTACCGGACCGGTTTTCCGACGCTTTGCCGGAGGCACCACCAAGCGCCCAGCGTGCCGAGATCATTGAACATGTGAAGGGTCGGATTGAAACGGGGATCGACACAAATTATGTCGGTGACCTCGTGCGCGAAGGCATTGAGAACAACTGGGACTACATCTTTACAGACACGGAATTCGAACCGAACATCGAAGACCGGTTTGGCGCAATCAAAGCGGCGTTCGACCGAATTCGGGACAGAACGCCAAAACGTTAGTCGGCTCATGGCGAGAGCGAAGTGGATTTTTGTCAGACTTACATTGGAAGAGCAGCGTCCTGACATCTTTTAAATCGTCATCAACTCAGTTGGAGTTTGTTTTTATTATTGAAGATTTCGTCTCTGATTTTAGCGTTGATGATTGTGATGAGTTTTCTGGCGCATGCGACGAGCGCGACCATTTTCTTTTTTCCTTGAGCGAGGAAAGCCTCATACTTTTCTTTGATGGTGGGATTGAACCGTCTGGCGGCCATGGCTGTCATGAACATCGTTATTTTGACTTGGCGTCGGCCGCCGCGGGTTGACCGGTATCCGAGACTTTTTCCTGTATCGTTGGGATGAGGGGCAAGGCCGGCAAGACTGGCTGCTTGTTTGTTTGACATCTGACCGAGTTCAGGCATCAGACCCGCGAGGGTAAAAGCCGATATGTGACCACAACCGGGGATGGCCTCGATCACTTCGACAATCTTTGCAATGTGATCGTCTTGACTGAGGCAAACGTCAATCTCTTTTTCGACAGCCTTGATCCGCCGGTCATGGTCTTTGATAAACGCTTTGATGTAGCGTTTGTCGGGGCCATTGCCCGGCGCTGAGGCGCGGCGTTTATAATCGGCCCGGGATTGAACCAGATCGGTCCGCAAGCGTACGAGCTTCTGAAGATCATCAACAGCTTGCGGGAGAGGCTGCCAAAGAACCAGGCTGTTGTGACGTTCAAGACCGTAAGCCGTCAGAGCCTCGGCATCGAGCTCATCGGTTTTGCCGTAAGTCCGCAGAGAACGAACAAAGGCTTTAGCTTTACGCGGATCGGCCCGGTGTATTGGAAGATCTGCTTCACAGGCTGCAGCCAGCAAGGCCGCTTCATAGCCGCCCGTGGCCTCGCAGACCACGAACAGGTTTGGCTCTTGTTTCTTGAGACGGGCAAACAGGGATTTGAGAACGCGCGGTTTGTTCTCAAGGGTTTGCGCTGCGCCAAGGTGGCTATCAAACACAGTGATTGTGTCTTTAGCCACATCGCAGCCTAAGACACGAAGAGAAGATGTGGCCGGTGTCATGGGACAATGCTATCCTCTTTCTTGCTTGTGATTGTCTCCGGGCGTCGAGCCCAACCAACTCATCAAGCGATTGAAGGGAGCGTGAGAGCAGCTCTGATGACTACGGGTGTCAAAACCCCATCGCGAGACGGCTGGCTCTCACGCGCCGGGTCTGTGGTGGCCACCTCAGATCCGGCACCCCATCTTCAGGGATTTTCAAAATATACAGAAGATCAAACAGACAATCGCGAGCGGGCGTGAGCCAGCGTGGCCATCCAGAGTCGCATTTGCTGGCGCAAGTTGCCCTAGATTGCCACGGCCGCTTGGGCGGCCTCGCAATGACATCACTGTTCATGCAGCGACCCAACTTCGAGTGAAACTGCCATCTACCCACCGAACCCCGTGAAAAGGGAGTTGTCCTTTTCCATGGCGGCCACGCGTTGTTTCATCACGCCCTTCCAATCTGGATGGGTGATGATCCAAAAGTCATCCTTGCGGATCGCATTGACAATCATGTCCGCAACCTCTGACGGATCCATCCCTTGTTCGCGCAGTAATGCTCCGGCATTCTTCTCAAACGCGTCTTCCACCGTGCTTGCTTGATGTTCGCCGGCAGACTCTGCCGAACGGTTGCGCTTACTTTGGACAATCTGCGTATTAATAGCGCCGGGACAAAGAACGGATGCTGAAACCGAGGACTTGGCCGCTTCCAATTCTTGTCTAAGGGTCTCGGTCAATGCCACGACACCGAACTTAGAAACATTGTAGGGCCCGATGCCACTCGCAGACTGCAATCCTGCTGTGGATGCCGTATTGACGATGTGTCCCTCGCCCGCTTGCTTGATCAACGGCACAAAAGCCTTGATGCCATAAATGACGCTCCACAGATCGACGCCCAGCACCCATTCCCAATCGGCAAGCGACAATTCTTCAACAGGGCCGGAAACAACGACCCCGGCATTGTTGTGGACGACATGCACGGCGCCATAGGTTTCGATGGTTTTGTTCGCAAGTGCCTGGATCGCCTCCCATTTGGAGACATCGGTCGGCACACCGATCACATCATGACCAGCGCTCTTTAAGTCGGCGACAACGCCCTCCAGCGCGGGTTCCTCAATGTCTGCCAGAACAACCTTCATCCCCTCTTCTGCAAATCGTGTTGCCGTTGCGCGGCCAATGCCGCTGGCCGCACCCGTAACTACCGCCACCTTGCCTTTGAAGTCTTTCATGCCGTTCCCTTTTTTCGCGAGAGCATTCTGCCTGATCAACGTCTCTCATGAGGGAGAGGGAGTAAAGGTCAGATGAGATTTCCTGCCTTCTTATGAGCAGGGATTCGCATGGCCGGTCGTACAGTTGGTGAAAATCGGCCTATTGGCGAGGCGGACAATGTAATTTCGATGCGTTGACGGCTGGCACCCCGGCCACCATTATAGAACGAACGTTCTCTTTTCTGACTGAGAAAGCGCATTCGGGTGGCACGGCCAAGAGAATTTGATCCAACGATCGCGCTCCATGAAGCCATGGAGTTGTTCTGGCGACGCGGCTATGCGGAAACCTCAATGCGGGATTTGTCCACGCATACCGGCGTTTCTCACGCCGGCCTTTACGGCACATTTGGAGACAAACGCGCCCTCTATAAGAAGGCGCTCGACCGCTACGACGATACGATCGGCAATATGATTGCGACCGGCTTGGAAGCGGAAGACGCCGGGCGACCTGAAGTCGAAGGCTTTTTTGATTTCTTTATCAGCGCCATCACCAGTGGCAATTTCCGCAATGGCTGCTTTATGTGCAACACGATGATCGAGTTTGGCGATCAGTCGGACGACATTCTGCGCAAGGCGCGAAAGAACATAAAAAGGCTGATCGCCGCTTTCGAAAACGCCCTTACGAATGCTGTCGCCCGGGGCGAGGTCCGGGCCGATCTGGATCCGCATCACACAGCCAAGTTCTTTGTCGTGACTTTTCAAGGCATCGCCGTGCTCGCGCGTGCGCGCTTCCAATCCGACTATGTCAAACAAACTGTCGACATTGCCCTGCGCGAGCTCGACTAAAAAATTTGAAGGTTTTAGAACAAATGTTCTTTAATTCGTGGTTTCGCCCATCGGGCAGAGATCTTTCGGGCGAGGCAGCGGTGGCTCCGCTTCCGCGTGCCGCTCGCGTCTTCCAGGTTTTACTGAAGGCGCGCGTCGCGCTGCTTGTTGCGGCTTTTATCGGGGTTGGCGCCGCGGCAAGTCAGTTGCCCTCACTGACCGCCGATACGCGCGCGGATGCCTTTGTGAGCCCCGACCATCCAGCGCTTTTGTTGCGCGAAAGAACGCGCGCAGCCTTTGGGCTTAAAGACTCAATGGCTGTTGCCGTCATCAACAGGTCAGAAAACGGCATCTTCAACGCACAGAGCCTGAAACTGGTTGATTGGCTTACGGATGAAATCAACCGGCTACCTAACATCGATGCTGATTCAACCATCAGCCTCGCCACAGAGAATAATATCGTTGGCACTTACGATGGCATGATCGTTGAGTCCTTCTTTGAAGAAGACTCCGCCATTTACTCATCACCGGCTGGCACCCAGGCACACGCAGATGAATTGCGCGATGCGATTGCCAATCTTCCTCTTTATCAAGGCAATCTCGTTGCGCGCGACAACAGCGCAACCATGATCGTCGCCGAAGTGCTCGACGTGCATAAATCACCCGAGACTTATGAAGCCTTGATCGAACTTGTCGCGAAGGCCCCTGCGGGACCCAACGATGAAATCCACATCGCAGGCGAGGCCGCCGTCTCCGGCTATCTGGCCACCTATATCAGCAACGATGCACAACGGCTGGTCCCCCTGACTGGCGTTGTGATCGCCATTATATTGGCGCTCTGTTTCATGCGCCTTCTGCTGACGCCGTTGGTCGTCATCATCGGCTCGACAGTTATTGCCTTCGGCGCCATGGCCGCCTTCGGCGTTCCCTTCTACGTCATCACAAACGGATTGATTGCCAATCTGTTAGGGATCGCAGTGGCCGACTCCATTCACATCCTCAGTCAACATCAGGAGGAAATCCGCGCGCGGCCGCAGGCATCTCCATCGGAACTCGCGGCACGCGCCCTCGGTAACATGTGGCGGCCAGTCACACTGACGACGCTGTCCACCATGGCGGGATTTCTCGCTCTCTACTTTGCGTCGGAAATGCCGCCTTTGCGTGCCTACGGATTGTTTGGCGCCTTCGGCGTTGGTGTGGCCTGGCTGTTATCGGTCACGGCCTTGCCGGCGGCCATGGCGTCGACACGCCCTAAGCTCGGGCGCCCTTTCAAAAAGGCAGATGCGCAGGGTCAGAACGATGATCTGGCCAGCAAGTTTATGCGGCTTGTCGGGCGCATTGTTTTGAGCGCGCCGCGCACTGTCGCACTTTCATTCATCGGACTGGCCGCGATCGGCGTATGGGGCGCCTCGCAAGTGATCGTGAACGAAAGAGCGATCGAGAATTTCAGCGAGAGCGAACCCATTGTAACCGCCGACCGCGAGATCAACCGCACAATGGACGGCACTTACTTCATCGACATCGTCATTGAGACGCCAAATTTCGAGGACCTGCATAGGCCTGAAAATCTCAAAAGGATAGAGGACTTACAGGTCTTTCTCGAAGGGCTGCCTAACATCAACGGCTCTTTCTCGATTGCCGAATCTGTTCGCTTGATGCATCGCGCGGTCAATGAAGATCGCTCAGAAGCCTATATCATTCCAGACGATAACTTTCTGATTTCGCAGCTTTATCTTCTCTATTCGGCATCCGCATCTCCAACTGATTTTGAAGATCAAATTGATCCGGACTATCAGAAAGCCCTTGTAAGAGCCTCTTTCAACAAGGGCGAATACCGAATCAACGGGCAGACATTTCCGCTCATCGAAGACTATCTGGCGAATACGTTCAACACGGACGACATCAAAGGACAGGTCACCGGGCGTCTTCATGTTGACTACAATCTGATCGGACTGATTGCGGAGAACCATGCCCGCAGCGTTGTCCTCGCCCTGCTCGCCGTATTGCTGATGTCGGTTCTGGTCTTCCGGTCATTCGCCGGCGGGCTGTTAGCCATTGTTCCGGTCGTCGTCGGCGTTTTGTCTGTCTACGCCATTATGGGATTCGGCGGCATCTGGCTGGGTCTTGGCACTTCCATGTTTGCAGCCATTGCCATCGGCCTCGGCGTTGACTTTGCCATTCACACGCTTGACCGGCTGCGTGATTTGGTTCGCGACGGCGGCTTTAGCCCCGACAATTTGATGAGGCTTTATCCCAGCACGGGCCGGGCGCTGTTCTTCAATTTCTTTGGCGTATCGGCCGGATTCGGGATTTTGTTTCTGAGCGATGTGCCCCCGCTTTTGCGTTTCGGCGGTCTGGTCGCGGTTGCCGTGTCGGCTGCCTTTATCGCGTCCATGACCTTGCTGCCCGCACTCATCACACTCTTACGACCTCGCTTTCTTACACGTGGAAGGGATACCACTTCATGATTCAACAACGGATTCAAGCAACATTGCGTGCGGTCTTCGCCTTTATGCTGTGCGGTTCGATCGAGGCTTTTGCACAAGACACCACTGTGACAGGCAATGAAAGTTCGGATCTGCCGGAACTCACTGGGCGCCAGATCATCGAAAACGTGAATGCGCGCGACGATGGCGCTTTCGTGACCCGCAATTTGACAATGGAACTGATCAACAAGAACGGGTCTACACGCATTCGCGAAACCGTCGGCTATCGGCGCTATTACGGCGAAGAGAAACGAACGGTCATCTTCTTCACCGACCCGGCCAACATCAAGGGGACCGGCTTTCTCACCTATGACTATCCAAAACCAAAGGCCGATGACCAATGGCTTTATTTGCCAGCTCTTCGAAAAGTGAGACGCATTTCTGAATCAGATCGCGGCGACTATTTCCTTGGGACAGACTTCAGTTACGAGGAAATCAAAAAGGAAACCAAAGTCGAAATCGACGATTATGTCCAAACGGCTGCAGGCTTTGAGACCGTGGATGGTCATCTCACCTACGTCGTCGATAGCGCACCGATCAACGATACGATTGCCGAAGAACTCGGCTATAACCGAATCCTATCGCGCATTGATCCGGCTATTTGGATGGCGCGCAAGGTTGAGTTTTGGGACCTCAAGGGCGCGCCCCTCAAGACGATTTACACCGAAGACATACGTCAGATCGACGGCATTTGGACGGCACACCGCCTGCGGGCCGAAAACCATAAGACAGGGCACAAAACGACATTCACCTTTACGGACGTCGACTATGCCACCGACGTACCCGACCGGGTTTTCGAACAAGCTGCGTTGAGGCGCGGCCAATGACTTCCAATAGATGGCCCGGTCTCATTGTTGGCACGGCAATGACTTTTGTTGCTGCGTCGCAAGCTTCCGCCGAGTCATGGAGCAGCTTGTTTGAAGACATCGACGCCAGTGCGATTGTAGGGGTTGAAACAGCGTTTGAAACAAATGACGGCGATGTTCAAAAGGCAGACATCTATTTCGAACCTGAGATCAATGCACGCCTGCCAGGTGATCTGCGCCTGACAGCGATCGGCCGGCTGCGCGCGGATGCCGAAGACCAATTGGAACCGGGACGCCCCGGTCAAGGCGAACGAGCGCCTCGAAGCCGCCGCGCAATCTGGGGCGACCACGGCGAAGCCGAGCTACGCGAGCTTTACCTGGATGGCTATTGGGGCGACTTGTCCTATCGCATCGGCAAACAACAGACCGTTTGGGGTCAAGCAGATGGGCTGCGCGTACTGGATTTGGTCAACCCGCTCGACTTTCGTGAATTCATTCTGCCGGACTTTGAAGACCGCCGCATTCCGTTGTGGACCGTCAATATGGAATACGCCCTCGGCAACAGCTTCCTGCAGATTTTGTGGATACCGGATCAAACCTACGCTGACATACCCGACGCAGGCGCAACATTTGAATTCACCTCTCCCCTGGTCATTCCTGCGCGGCCGCCGATCGGCGTACCAGCCACGATCCTGCCGACGAACAAGCCGTCGCGTGTGGTGCGGGATTCGGACATCGGCGCCCGCCTTTCGAGCTTTATCAATGGTTGGGACCTGAGCCTCAACTATCTGTATCACTATGAAGATACGCCCGTCGTGCGCCGCCGCATCTCTCCAACCGGCGTGACTGTTTCGACGGACTATGAACGATCGCATCTGATTGGCGGGAGTTTCTCAAATACGTTTGACAAGATCACAATTCGGGGCGAACTGGGATACGCCACCGGCCGTCATTTCATTACCCGTCTCGCTACAGACAGCGACGGCGTTGTGCAGACCGACGAGCTCTCCTTCGTTCTTGGGCTAGACTATCAACCCACTTCCAATACATTACTCAGCACACAGCTCTTTCAAGGCATCGCGCTTGATCAAGTCCCGGGCGTCATACGGGACAAAGCAGAAGGACAGATCAGTGTGCTGGCTCGGCATACATTTTGGAATGATCGCGCGACTTTCGATCTTCTTGCCATTCAAAGCCTTAATGACGGCGATGGGCTCATCCAAACCGGATTCGATTACGAACTCACATCCAATCTCGTCGTTACAATTGGCGCAGCCACATTTTATGGCAGCGACAACGGATTATTCGGACAGTTCAACGAGGCCAGCCGTATCAGCGTTGGCTTTGAATGGGGACTCTAGCAGGCTGCTGAAAAAGTCATTCATATGTAGCGTCATGGTTCGAGACGGCGCTGTCGCGCCTCCTCACCATGAGGATTTCCTTACATTACCCACCCTGAGGAGGGCCGACAGGCCCGTCTCGAAGGGTCCCTTTGACATTTCTGCAACCTGCTAGATCATCTCTAGAGCAGCGCAACATTTAGAGCTATTTTGCTCAAAGATTACGCGGAATGATTCGCATACCGCCGTTTAACGACGCGCTGGGGTGCAGCACGACGCGATCGCCTTCAGTCAAGCCATCCAAAACCTCAGCCCGGTGATCATTACGCTGACCGATTTCCACGAGTTGAAGTTGGGCGGTCCCATCAGAATCCAGGAAGACAGCCCAGTTGCCTCCTTCTCGAAAGAGCGCGCTGGTCGGAACCGCCAACACATCTTGTCCCCGCCATGAGACGATTTTGACCGCAACACGATAGCCGTGACCCAACGCGGCCCAAAGATCCGGCGGATCGGCAAAGTGAATAATAACGTTGACGCGTTGCTCCTCCACGCCTAAGGCCGAAACTTTCGTGAAGCCGAAAGGTTCAACACGATGTACTTGACCGTTTAATGCCTTCTCCCCACCCCAATCCTCAATGCGAACTTCTGCGCCGCCACGCACCTTTATGGCATCGGCCGACAAAAGATCCGCGACGATTTCCAAATCAACCGGATCTCCAATCTCAACCAAAGGAGACCCCGCAGGCATGACAGCTTCACTCGCCTGCACGATTCTCAAAACGCGCCCCGAAACAGGTGCCCGCACCTCAACCCGGCAGCATTCCCCCACCTCGGCCGTCGGGCCAATGAGCGAAGCCTGTGCGCGTTCAAGCTGGTAACGTGCTACGTCAACTGACGCCTGAACCGTTTGAACATTCGCTTGTGCACGCTTGAATTCAGCCTGGCGGCGATCCAGCATCGCCTTTGACACCGTGTTGGATTTGCTTAGCGCTTCTGCCCGCACGAATTCGGCATCCGCCAGATCGTGATCGGCGATGGCCCTCTGCAGATCTGCCTCGGCGAGCTTCAGAGTTGCTTCGGCGGCGTGAACCTGGGCTTCTGCTTCCGTTTGCGTGCGTATGTCGAGAAAGGCAGGATCGGACGGTTCAATGTGCGCGATAATCGTCTCGCCGCCCACCAGTGTGTCCCCCACATGAAGTTCTGTTCGGCTAACCCTACCGCCGACAGGCGTCGACACAATATAAGTGTCGTGAATGCGCGTCTCGCCTTCTTCGTCGATTGTAACGACCAACTCGCCCCGCTGGATTTCGCCCAAATCGACGGCCAGGGGTGGTGATCTCAGTGCGAAAAAAACAAAAACAGCCAAAAGAAGCGCAATCGCTGCCACAACGAACCGCGTTCTCCACTTTTCGTGATTGATCTGGGCCATCTTAATGTCACTCTCTTGTTTTCAAAACGCGAATAAGATCGAGCCGGTCAACACGATGTCTCACAATCAGTGCAGAGACGATTGCCGCTGCACAGACTGTAAGAACGCTCCAGGCAATCGTGTCAGTTTGGGGCGCGAAAGGCAGTGTGAAAAGTTCCGTCGAGAAGGATTGGGTCAAGTACCAAGAGAGCGCCAGGCCGGCCAATACACCAAAGGGCAATGCAAGAAGCGTAAGGATTGCAAGTTCGCCAAGTAAAATAAACGAGACTTCACTGCGGCGAAATCCCAAAACACGCAGCGACGCGAGGTCGCGAGCGCGCTCGGACAGTGAAATACGCGCATTGTTGTACACCACGCCAAAAACAATGAGCGTCGCAAAGAGCGAATTGAAAAAGGTTGTGGTGCCGACATTCTCATCCAACGTTTTCCGTAGCTCACGTAAGGCAATGTCTTGCGATGCAAGTCCAGCAATTGCAGGAATCTCCTTAGCTTCTCGAAAGAGCTCAGCCTCATGCAGACTGTCGGTCATAAGATAGGCACCTGAGATCACCGGCCCCTCGCGCATTAATCGATTAAGGCTTTCCAAATGCATATAGGCCGGCGTGCCGATTTGGACTTCAACCAAGCCGCTTACCCGCACGTCTCGTTTCGGCCGGTTTTTCTCCATGATCTCGACGTCAATGATATCGCCAATGCCGGCGCCGAGTTGTTCAGCCAAAGATGTTGAGAGCATGAGGCCAAAGGGCGGTGGGTCAAAGGCATTCCAATCACGGTCAATCAGTCGATTGAGTCGCGCCCCTGGCAAAATTCCGGTAATCGCTTCTCGTTCGACAGCGGCACCAAATCTCAATTTTGCTGGGACAACCCGGAAGGGTTCTGCAGCTTCCACTCCGGGTAACCGGTTGATCGCATGCATCACGCCAACTTCCCGCGGCTCGCTCAAGGAAAGTGTTGCGTTTTGGCGTGCCGTGTAGTCGAAGGTCAGCTCAATCATGCGATCGACTGAATCGAAGTTTGAATCAATGCCGATCCGCAGACCGAGGGCCAGTGCGATGCCGATGACGGCAAGTGCAGCCCTGAAAGGGCGTCGCAGCAAGTGGCGCGCGATCATGCGGCTGGGTTCATCAAGCCAACTGACCCGCGCTACATGGTGGACAAGACCCACAGAATAGTCGACAGGCGCCGGCGGCCGCATCGCTTCGGCGGGCGGCAGCCTTGTCGCGCGCAAGACGGCATAGGCGGTTCCCAGCAAAGCGGCGCCATAGCTCACGAGAGCCGCAAGAAAAAAGACGTCGATGTTTGCTTCGAAATAGAGGAAAGGAAAAACGAAATAGTTTTTGTAGAGCTCCGCCATGCCGCGCCCCAACCACGCGCCGAATACCCAGCCCATCAGTACACCGAGTGTCGTCAGGACAAGAACGAGCTTGATGTAGTGCCAACTGATGCCGCGCGTTTTGTAGCCAAACGATTTGAGCAAACCGATTTGCTCGCGTTCGGTATCAGTCAAGCGGCTCAGCACCACATTCAGCAAAAACGCCGCAACCGCCAAAAAAATCGGCGGCAAGACGCGCGTCATCGTTTCAAGCTGATCCAACTCGTTTTTTAGAAACTGATCGGATACATGTTCAGAAAGGCCGTAGGCCCCAACCCCTCCATATCGATCGAGCAGAATGTCGATCTGACGAATGACCTCTTTTTCGTTGCCGCTTCGATCAAGGCGGATCAGGACTTCATTGAAGGCGCCTTCTAAACCAAAAGCCGCCGCCAGTTGATCCCTGCCGATCCAAACGACGCCAAACCGAACGCTGTCTGGCACCATTTCTCCCGGCGAAATGGCATAAATGTACTCAGGCGACAAAACCAGACCGACAATCCGAAGGCTGCGCTTTATCCCATTGAGATTCGCCGAAAGCCGTGACCCAGGCGTCAGCCCGTGCGATTGAGCGAACGCCTCAGAGACCAGAACCTCGTCCTCACGCTTTGGATCAATCATACGACCCGATCGTAAGACGACCTTGTTGAGTTGCGCGTCGCCACGCATGGGCAGGGAGTGAAACCGGCCGGTTATGGGTTCATCGAAGCCTTCGACATCAAGAACCGATTGGGCCGTGATGCGTGTCGTCGCCACGCTGACACCATCAATCGCACGGATAGTGTCGATGAGATAATTCGGAGCCCGCTTTACACCGGCATAAAGATTCGCAAAGCCGTATCGATCGTAATAGGCATGGCCGGTCACATCCATTGAACGCATCATGCCCAAGGACATGACAAACACGGCCACGCCCGAACCTATAACCAACGAAATAGCAAGCGCCTGCGCCCGAATATGCCAGAGATCGCGGAGCAACTTCCGATCTAAAACCCGAAACCAATCGGGCCAACGGTTGAGGCGACGAAGCCAACTCACCAGGTGATTTCCCTCGGCGCTTTTCGCGATGCGTTGCGCCGTTCATCCACCAACCGGCCATCGGCAAAATACAGAACCCGATCTGCCATTTCCGCGATTCCCGCATTGTGGGTGATGACCATGGTGGTCGTGTTGGTTTCTTTATTCGCCGCCTCCAGCGCCTCCAGAACAACCAAGCCTGTTTTGGAATCGAGGGCGCCGGTTGGTTCGTCACACAGAAGAACCGTGGGGCGTTTTGCAATGGCCCGCGCAATGGCAACCCGCTGCTGCTCGCCGCCGGAGAGCTGCGCAGGGAAATGACCGATCCGCTCACCCAAGCCCACAAGCGCCAAGGCCTCGTTCGCCGGCATGGGATCTTGTGCAATCTCAGTCACCAGCGCGACATTTTCATGGGCGGTTAATGAGGGCACCAAATTATAGAACTGAAAAATGAACCCGATATGCCTTCGCCTATATTCAGTAAGCTCACCCTCCGACAATTTCGTGATGTCGCGCCCTTGAAAAAACATCTCGCCCGCGGTGGGCCTGTCGAGTCCGCCAATGATGTTCAGCAACGTGGATTTTCCTGAGCCTGACGGGCCCAAAAGCACGATCAATTCGCCTGACGTGACCTCCAGATCGACACCTCGAAGCGCATGCACCGCAGTTGCCCCCTCGCCATAGACTTTCGTCAGTCCGACCGTGCGAAAGGTCAGTTCAGGCTCAACGCCAACAGCAGCACTTTCAGACACGATGTGCCCCTTGGGTACAAAATCAGGAACTAGCGCACACCCTACGTCCTAGCGCGGACGAAACCTTGATCTAGATCAGAGTGAACAACCTCAAAGGCGCAAACAAAGAAAACGAGTAGCTATAATGGTACGCAGCGCAGAAGCGACAAGTGCGGGCGACGTTTGATTCAAATCAAGTTGCAGCTTAGTCTGTTGCTGCATTTTGTAACGGGCGGAGAAGATTGGCTGAATGCCAATGTATGGCCCCGAACAGATGCGTCGCAAACGCCGCTCGGTCACATGATCGAAACATCGTACCAAGGAATAACCGATGAGCCTCAAAACGATTTGCGTTCCCCTTCCGACATTGGACTTTGTTGAACCGGCACTCAGTTATGCGATCGATTTGGGGCGTTTGTCTGGTGCTACTGTTGTCGCTCAACATGTCACTCCCGCAGCGCATGCGGCTTTGCCGGTTGGCTATCCGATGTCGATTGGGCCATACGCAGGCGAATTCATCGAATCCATCCGACAATCAAATGCAGAGCAAGCGGCCGAAGTTAGATCTCGCGTTTCAGATTATGCAAAATCGAAGGGTCTCACCCTTGGTGAATCGCCGAAGCGTGAGAATGAAGTTGGTCTCAGCATGTGGGAGAGGACCGACGGCCTTTTTCCAGAAGACTACGCACTTGCCTCACGCGCGGCCGACCTGATTGTTGTTTCCCGGCCTGACGAGGAAACCATCCATGAATCAGTCACGCTTTGTGAATCGCTATTGTTTCAATCCGGCGAACCGCTGATCATTGTGCCCGACAATTTCGATCACAGCGAACCGCTTTCCGTCCTCATCGCTTGGAATGGCAGCAAAGAAGCCGCTCATGCGGTGAGCAGCGCGATGCCCCTTTTGAAGTTCGTCCGAAACGTCACCATTTTGACCGTGGATAGCATTTCCGAAAGGTTGCCGAGCGCTGAAGATCTCGCCAGCCGCCTCAAGCGTCACGACATTGATGTTTTCCTGAAGCATGTCGATTCGAACTATGAACCCGAGGAAGCCGTGATCCACGAAACCGCGCAGTCACAGGGCGCCAACCTCATTGTCATGGGCGCCTACTCCCATACACGCCTGCGCGAATTCATCATCGGCGGCGTGACCCGCTTTATGACAAGGTATGCGGAAATACCTGTCTATCTTGCGCATTAAAAACGGTTTTGCGAAGATACTATCTGTATACATTCGAGGATACCCGTTGCCCTGAACAGTGAAGTTTGGAACCAGCAATTGGCTGAAATGCTCACAAAGCACTTCATACAAGATACATGGCACGGCTTCATGCGTCGTCCTTCGTCGACGACGTCAGCATCCTCGATTAGGCTGCTTACCGGCCTTCGTTAGTATGGATGGCTTTCAACATCAGCGCTACTTCTTTCACTTTCATTGATGGCACATAGTTGAATATGTGCCGGCACCAATGAAAGGTCTGTTTGTTGAAAAAGCTGCCGATGAGCTTACGGAGTATATCAAATCGGATTGGGGTGCCGCTAATCTTTTCAGATTGATACCCTGTGATCTGTTTTGCTTCTAGGTTATCAACTCTAAAGCCTCAAAGTGTTCCTTGAGCCAAATCGATTGCTACACGATTAGACAATACTTGGTTGCGCAAGATAGGCGTTATCTCTTTCTTCCGTGTGCGTGGCTCCACCTGCCTCTGCTGCGCCCGGTGTGTCAAATGCGGCAATAGCGTTTGCGAGTTTCAATTCCTCTCTCACCGAGTCTAGATCCATTGCCGTTGCATCTGCACCGTCCCCAAAGGTTGCAGTGTTTTGTGATGCATCATCGATCGTGAGCAGCGGATCGTCAAAACCTGCAGCCTGCGCAGTAGGTTCGTAGACAATCACCACATCGCCAACTTCTGCTGTCGAACCGTCAAGCTTGGTGTACGTCGATGTATTAACAATGACATTGTCTGTCATAAAGTCGGTTGTTGCCCCGGTTGGCGTGCGGGTCAGATCGATCGATGCGATGCCCTGTTCGGTCAGGCCAACTAACTCGTCAGCTTCGCTGACACCGTTCTGATTGCGGTCCTGCCAGACCAAGAATTCATCGAAACGTTCGTCGTCCGCATCCAGCATGTTGTCGCCATCCGTGTCGAACGCCGCGAGCCCTTCAAGGTCGGTTTTGGCACCGGGCAAGTCTTGTACAAAAGAGATCTCCGATGCATCTCCGATTATGCCGTCTCCGTTCCGATCAAGGGCGAGCCAGGCATCGTCGGCCGCGATCCAACCTGTTCTCGACAATGTCTCTCCCTCATCGAAAGAGAATTTGACCGAAGACGCGTGAACACTGACGAGCTCTGTCCCATCCCCATCAAGATCGAGAGAAATGGGATATCGACGGTAACCCCACACACTTCCAATCTGGAAGCTAACCGAAGATTCAAGATATCCAACGCCACCATTCCGATCCCGCGCGAATACGGTCACTACAGCAGGACTTCCTCCATGACCGCCGTTAAGAACAACGTTCGGCCAAGGAGTTGTGGAATTCGTCCGCAGATAACCTTGACCGTCAAAATATAGATTTGGGTGGTCCGTATGGAAAACAATACTTCCATTCAGGCCAGTATCCGCATCTGACGCCGTGAACCTCAAGGCACGGAACGTTCCCGCTCCGCTCCCTCCACCAACAATTGCACCTGTATTTGCATAAGGAGTGCTATTGTCTAGCAGAATACCGCTACTATACCCTTGTCCTGGATATGCCTCTGCGAAGGTGGTCCAGTTACCGATTTGTTGCATAGAAATCGTTGGTGCCTCGTTCACATCCATGATGGCAACATTGACAGTTGCGGTATCCGTCAGATGACCAACACCGCCGTTCTTGTCCCTCACGGCAATGCCAAGTGAATAAGAGCTGATCGACTCAAAATTGATTGCGGCATTGGTCCTGATTTGACCTTGAGAGTCGATGTAGAAGGCGTTACCCACATTACCGCTTGTGATTTGATAGGATAAGGCCCCGTTTTCGCCACTGTCGGGATCTGTAGCATTCAATCGCCCGACAATCGTGTTGACGGGGACATGCTCGCTGACTGAGAAATTATTGTTGGCGACGCTAGGCGCCTCGTTCACATCGGAAACAGATATTGTCACATCTTGTTCCCCTGAGAGACCGCCGCCATCGATCGCCTGAACTGTCAGTTTATGCGAGGTGTTTGTTTCAAAGTTAATCGCTCCTGCGTTCGCTACCGAAATAGCACCCGTCGACGCATCAATTGCAAACCTCCCACCAGCATCGCCCGTAAGGCTGTAGGTCAAATCGCCATTGGTGCCTGCGTCCACATCTTCGGCCGTCACCGTACCGACGATGGTGCCATTACCGGCGGCTTCAGATACAGAAAAGCTGCTGGGTCCAGTGAAACCCGGTACTTCATTAACATCCGCCACCTGTATGGTCGCCGTCTTGTCAATGAAAACACCGTTCTGATCCGTCGCTCTTACCTGCACCGAGTGGCTGGTTGAGGTTTCGAAATCAAGGCTCGCACCTGCCGCCACCGTGACATCGCCGGTTGTGGCATCGATATTGAATCGCCCACCCGCATTGTCGAGCAGCTCGTAGGTGTAGGTATCGGTGCCGTCCGGATCAACAACGGCGGCGGTGCCCACCAATGTGCCTGCGACACTGTTTTCCTCGACGGAGGCACCGAGTTCGATATCCGTAGGCGCTCCGTTGACCACAACCGTGAGTGTTGCCTCCGCTGTTGCCAGCGCGCCGGTATCAAGCTCGCGGGCCGTGGCACGCACGGTCAGAACAATGTCATCACCAGAACCCGCGGGCGGCGTAATGGTCAAACCGTCCAGTTGGGCATTCGTTAATGACCAGACACCGCCCCCTTGATCGCTCCCTGCACTAAGGCTAGCGGCGGCGGGCACACCTAGTATTTGGATATTTTCTAGAACCTCCGAGCCATCTTGATCGAACAAGCTTTGCTCAATGATCAACGGTATGGCGACAGCCTCGTACCCTTGCGCATCACTCACTGACAGAACCGGCGTATCCACCGCGGAAGCGACTGAGACGGCAAGAGACTGCGTAGTAATTGTTTGATTGCCATCCTCTACTTCGACAGTCAGCGTTACATTGCCATGCGCGTTGGCGACGGGTGCAATGGTCACCAGGCGGTTTCCATCTCCATCCGGTTCACCTACGACCACCTCACCATCGGCGATCACACTTTGATCGGATGACAGGATGCGGATCGTCAAATTAGCCGCCGCAGTTTCGGAATCTGTCGCTTTAATGTTGAAGCTGAACGGTGTGTCTTCCGTCGTCGATTGATCTGAAATCGGGTCCAGAGACGGTCCTTGGTTAAGCCCCCAAGCATCCGATAGTTCGGTCCCAATATCCGCCAAAATTGGTTGCATCCCGGCTAAATCAGCAGGCTTGGCATAAGGTGCCATCAGGCTCAGGATCGTGGGAATATCGATATCCGTCGTAACCCGTTCACCTGCCAAAAACAAATCTACCTTGAAGAGATTCTCCGGCTGCCCGATGGGCGGCGCTACGAACCAATCTTGTATCGTGGTGACAACATCCGTTCCAACAATACTGACAAGCAGATCATCACCAGACTGCTCAAACCACAACTCATCGTAGGATACATCATCCGTGTAGCGGATATTGTCACCAGCTCCAGATGGATCCAGGTTTACGACTGTATCGGAGCCCGATAGGCGATTGATCTCATAGACATCTCTATCTAACCCACCGATCAGAATGTCAGAGCCAGCACCGCCAACGAGCATATCGTCGCCAGCTCCTGCATCGAGCGTATCGTCGCCATCGCCGCCGTAGAGGTCGTCATTACCATCCCCGCCGATAAGAGTATCGTTACCAGCCCCTCCAACAAGTTTGTCTGCGCCGGCTCCGCCGGTGATGGCGTCATTCCCGTCTAGCCCTGTGAGTTCGTTGGCTTCCGCATCCCCATCGAGCACATCATCAAAGGCCGAACCGGTTACATTTTCAACACTGATCAGGGTATCTCCCTCAGCAATATCTCCTTGTCCCGTTCCGGCCACAAGATCAATGGTTACGCCCGCACCTGCAGCCACGTAGGTGATGCCATCTACACCCTCGCCACCATCCACAGTGTCCGCACCGGCGCCTGCGATCATTTCATCGTTGCCTAAACCACCATTGACGAGATCATCACCCTCACCACCGGTTAGCGTGTCATCCCCCTCTTCCCCATAGAGTTCATCGTTTCCAGCTGCGCCATTCAGAACGTCATTCCCCTGACCGCCATAGACATGATCAACACTCTGCGCACCGATTAGAACATCGGCAAACGGCGTACCGTTAATGACATCGATCAGGTCATTTACATCAATCGTGAAAGTCCGCACGATCGTTTGCCCGGTACCCGCCTGGTCCGTTGCCGTGAGGTTCAGGGTAACTGTGGGCTCAGTTTCAAAATCAAGGCTCACATCAGCCCGAAGACGCAAGAGGCCATCCACAATTTCGAATCTTGGATCATCGACGGCAACGATGGAGGCATCGCTTACATCAACCCCCAACGCTTGCGCTGTAATCCCGACAAGGGTACCTGCGCCCGCGCGATCCGTAATTCTATCCTGGCTTTGATCGCGGTCGACGATTGAAATGCCACTATTAGTAACCGGTGCAGGCTCGTTTACCGCGACTGCGAAACTTGTCGTACTGGTTGATCCATCAGATGAGGTCGCTGTCACCTCAAGGCCAATTGCACTCTCCGTCGAGGCATCGAACGAAGCCCCAGACGCAACCGTAATCACACCATTCCCATCAATCGAGAAGCGGTTGTCGCTCAAACTGTAACTCACAACATCGCCGGCATCGGCGTCCGTCGCTTCAGCCGTAATCCCAACAACCGTGCCCGCTGATGCGTTCTCAAAGATCGTATTATCCGAACTATCCGTATCAACCGACAAAGACACACCGGTTCCACTACCGCCAGATCCGCCGCCGCCTGTAGGCGGGGTCGTGGCACCACCGTTTTCAGGCCGGACGGTAAGCGCAAAAGCCGTTGAGCTGGTCGAGCCATCTGTTGAGGTCGCCGTGACCTCAAGACTAACCGCCCCTTCTGTCGAAGCATCGAACGACGCCCCAGACGCAACGGTAATCACACCATTCGCGTCAATCGAGAAGCGATTGTCGTTCAAGCTGTAACTGACAACATCGCCGGCATCGGCGTCCGTCGCTTCAGCCGTAATCCCAACAACCGTGCCCGCAGACGCCGTCTCAGAGATCACATTCTCTGACTGATCTGTATCCACCGA